>BNJS01001404.1_pt1 | contig 1206461 bp, 1511 predicted proteins | sample 8540461 | NCBI WGS metagenome assembly BNJS01 (sample SAMD00202454, study PRJDB9452) | human saliva metagenome | isolation source: human saliva | place: Japan
TCACCTCCGTTCAGTAACCTCTCTTTATTACGAGCCAGCTTATCCTTTTGAATAGCCTTTCTAAAAATCTTCTCCCTACAACCATAACAGGAATACACATCTCTATAATTCGTGAATAAATCCTCTGATACTCCACACTTTCTGTACAATTTACAATTGTGTCGTAAGAAAGGTTTGTGGTAAAGATAGTCGGTTTCTGTTTTAAGTACCTGTTATTCACGATGTTATATACTTGCTCTTTGGCATAGCTTGTATCTCTTTCTATTCCTAAGTCATCCAAGATAAGAACGGAAGTATTTACAAAGAGATTCAATATATGCGTTTTTATCAGAGTCAAATCCGCCTTTTTGTAATTCGTTGATAATCTGTGCAAAATTTCTTATCTTAACCCTTACCTGATATTGTTCAATTAGAGCATTGGCGATAGAACAAGCAAGGTATGTCTTTCCACTACCTACCGAACCATAAAACAAAAGTCCTATATTTTCCTTTTTTATTTCCTCATAATCTTTTACAAAATTCTTGGCAATAATAAGGCTTTGATTTTCTTCTCCCTGATAATTTTCAAATGTGTATGACCACTGAATAATCGAGTTAAAGCAGCTACTCTTTTAATCGTTCAATCTCCATCTGCTTTTTGTCTTTCTTTTTTCTCTTGCCTCTCTATCTCTATCGCATTTGCAAGAAATCTTAAATATCATCTTGTTATCAAAGAACTCCATCACTTTTCCGTCTTTTCTTTCATGGCAAACTTTACAAAATGCGTGTCCGTCCTTGATATATTCTTTTTCAGGATCGTAGGAATACTCTACATCTTCTATCATTACTTTTTCTAATTCTTTCATCATAGGTGTTCTCCTTTATCATATTCTTCCCATGTCGGGATATTTGATGTTTTCACTTTTTACTTCTTCCCTGATCTTTATAAAACCAAGAAAGGATTGTCGCTTTATGGTCTTTATAGGTCTTTCCGGTGCTTTTGATATATGCTGATAGTCTTTCAATGTAATTATCAAGCTGTGAGTTCATTATGATTTGTAAATCGGATATATCTTCTGCCGTTAAAAATACATTTTGAAATGTTCCAAGTCCGTTTTCGCTAAAACTATATTCTCTCTTACTATACTTACTCTTATTATTCTCTATATAGTTAGAGTCAAGATTTTGAACTTCCTGAAGTTCATTTTCTTTACTTCTGAGGTTAAAATCTTTTACTTCTGAAGTTAAGTTTTTTGACTTCTGAAAGTCATTTTCTTTTACCGCTAATATGCTCATAAAGTCTTTAACATATATGACATTCGGCTTACCAAGCCCAAGCCTTACTCTTTCAATCAGTCCGATTCCTTTTTTCATATCGAGTTCATCTAATGTTTTTATAGCTGTCGGCTTTGAGATATTTCTTCTTCTCATAATTTCTTCGACTGTGAAATAGATAAATACTCTGCCTTCCTTGTCCACCCAATTATTCTTAAAGGACATTCCTGTTCGTTTCAAAAGCATAGAATAAAGGATAATTGCTTCAGCAGACAGTCCCTTAAATTCTTCTCCGTCTACCAATATTTCAGGTACTTTTAGAAAGTTAAATCTTTCTGCTTCTCTGTTATAGAAATAGTCAAAGTCCATCGCTTCACCTCCTCCCCAAAAAATTGGCAAAGAAAAAGACGATAGTTTTTCTTCTATCGCCTTTGGTAACCATTTGTATGAATTTTTTTAGATTGATTTTATTGCTTCATTGATTCCCTGAAGGAATGCTATAACAGCTGCTCCGACCATCGGTATTCCATAAGGACTTAACAAAAATCCTAATACCAATGCCTCAATGCCAAGTGATATATCTTTTTGCATAAATGATCCTATTGCAGCAACTATACACATCAGCATTAAGAAATACAGAATAGTTGTTCCTATGCCAAGTATAAATGTCAGAAAGGCAGTAAGGATACTCAGCAGCAAGCTGATTGGAAATAAGATTATTTTTATTATCCATCTCATCATTTCTTATTCCTCACTTCCCAATTCATACTTTGTATCTCCACACACCATATCAATGCAAACATTCACATCTATATAATTTTTTAGGACTTTTTTTCGTCCACCTTCGCCATCTTCTACAAATACATAATGCTTGTAAAACTGCTTAAAATGCAGGATTTTCACGATTTCACTCTTTGTATCAACGCTATACACTCCACATGCTTTGTCATCGGGAAGTTATCATATATCCTTGTCTTCTCGACTTTGTATGCGTAGTCTTGTAATGTTTTCAAATCAATCGCTAAAGTCTTAGGATTGCAGGAAATATAAAGAATTTGGTCAACCCCGTAAGATATTATCTTTGCAAGTGCTTTTGGATGTATTCCTACTCGCGGCGGATCTACAACTATCACATCAGGTTTTTCTATTTGCGCACTTTCCAGAACCTTAAATACATCTCCCGCTATAAATTCGCAGTTGGAAAGTCCATTCAATTTAGCATTTTCAATCGCAGATTCAACGGCTTCTTCGACAAGTTCAATACCGACTACCTTTTTCGCCTTTAGTGCCAATGCCTGTGATATTGTGCCTGTTCCGCAAAATAAGTCGTATGCAATCTTGCCTTCAAAATCATCGATCATAGAAAGTGCATCAATATAAAGACGCTCCACCGCTTTTGGATTAGTCTGAAAAAATGAAAAGGCACTAACCTTAAAATCCAGTCCCATTATCTTTTCCATGTAATAATCCCTGCCGTAGAGTACTATCATATCTTCGCAAATTACCGCATCTGACGGCGCATCGTTGATTGTATGAATGATTCCCGCTAAATTGTTATCCAACGTTAAATTTTTGAGCATTTCCACAAACGCTACTTCGTCAAATTTTTGTTGCGATGACGTTACAATTTATTATCAGCTCTTTCGTGCGCACTCCTTTACGAATTATCAAGTTGCGCATCAACCCCTCGTGGCTTTTTTTATTGTAATGAGGATAGTCGTGCTCATTACAGAATTTCAATGTTTCTCTCAGTATCAAATTGAAATCGGCGTCTACAAGTTGACACTTATCGACTGTAATTATCGACATAAACTTTCCTTTTTGGTGCATGCCGAGCGTCATCTCCCCGCCTTTTACCTGATCGCCAAAAGTGTATTCCATCTTGTTGCGATATCCATAAACATCCATACTAGGTACGATATGCTCGATATTCTCACACATGACTGCATTTACATCGAATAATTCTCTGACCTGTTTTTTCCTTGATACAAAGCTGTTCATCATACGAATAATCTTGATAAATACATCCTCCACAATACTCATCGTGCACGCATTTAGAACTCGCCATATTTGTCATAAAACTCCTTCTTGTACTCCAAAAATCTATCTTCTCGTATCGAATTTCTTATGTTCTCCATCATTTTGATTAAGAAATGCAGATTGTGTATCGAAAGTAGTGTTGCGGATAAAAAGTTCTCCTGCTTTGTAAAGATGACGCAAATATGCCCCTACTGTAATTTTTGCAAGTATAACAGTCGCAACTTTCATCGAGCGGTGCAAAAATCTCTTTCAAATTTGGCATTTTTGATATTCAATTTTCCGGTTGCAGTCATCGCCATTCCATGCCTTGCTATTCTGGTTGGAAGCACGCAATCGAACATATCCACACCGCGCTCTACTCCCTCAAATAAATAATCAGGACTTCCCACTCCCATCAAGTATCTAGGTTTTGTATTTCGGCAGATAATCTACCGAATAATCGAGTACCTCCAGCATTAAATCTTTTGGTTCACCTACACTGAGCCCGCCGATTGCATATCCCGGTAAATCCATTTCAACTATTTGCTGCGCACTTTGTTTGCGCAAATCTTGGTACATACCGCCTTGCATTATTCCAAAAAGCGCTTGTTTTTCAACATACTTATGATAGTCCTTGCACCTTTTGAGCCACCTTGTTGTCCTTTCAAGCGACTTTCTTACATATCCCCTATCAGCAGGATACGGTGCGCACTCGTCAAACGCCATAATTATATCAGAGCCGAGTGCGTTTTGGATTTCAATCGATTTTTCAGGCGAAATCATATGCTTTGATCCGTCTATATGCGACGAAAAGTAAACACCTTCTTCCGTAATTTTTCTAAGCGCACCCAAGCTGAAAACTTGAAATCCGCCGCTATCTGTCAATATAGGTTTGTCCCAATTCATGAATTTGTGCAGTCCGCCGGCTTCTTTTACAATTTCATGCCCCGGACGCAAATATAAATGATATGTGTTAGATAAAATTATCTGCGCATCCATTTCGTGCAGTGCCTCAGGCAACACGCCCTTTACCGTAGCCGCCGTGCCAACAGGCATAAATATAGGCGTTTCAATATCTCCGTGCGGTGTATGAATTTTTACCGAGCCTTGCTCTTGATTTTTGAATCTTGTTCTAAAAGCTCATAGCTAATTGCATTTTTCATTTTTATTTTTAATTTTTCTCCAATCGTTTTTTTATTAGCGCAAGAAATTAAATTATAAACATCGCATCGCCATATGAGAAAAAGCGATATTTTTTTCTTTCACGGCAACCTCGTAAACCTCAAGTATTTTTTTCTCTGTCATAAAGCGCTGAAATCAGCATCAAAAGGGTGGATTTCGGTAAATGAAAATTTGTAATCAGCGCGTCCACCAGCTTAAATTCATATCTCGGATATATGAATATACCGGTACTTCCGTTTTTGCCTTAGCCTCGTATACTCCTTCGTTTAATTGCGCTATGCTTTCAAGCACTCTGCACGATGTCGTTCCAACACAAATAACTCTTGCACCATTTTTAGTTTGATTTATTATATCGGCATTTTTCTGCATCTACCATATATTCTTCAAAATGCATTTTATGCTTGCTCACATCCTCGCATTTTACAGGACGAAAGGTTCCTATTCCGACATGCAAAGTAACATAGGCTATTTTTATTCCCTTTTGCTTTATCTTTTCTAAAAGTTCTTTTGTAAAGTGTAGCCCTGCTGTCGGTGCGGCAACTGAGCCCTCCGTCTTACAATAAACCGTTTGATATCTGCTTTTATCCTCTTTGTCGCTACTTCTTGTAATGTACGGCGGCAGCAGCATATTCCTATTTTTTCTAATTGCTCTAAAAACACCCTCGTATGAAAACTTAAGATGCCTTGTACCGTCTTCACCAAATGCCTCTACCGTTGCGCTAAATTCCGGATTTCCGCTTTCATTTAAAAAGTCGATACTGTCGCCGATTTTTAATATTTTTGCAGGCTTTGCAAGGACTTCCCAAACATCGCCATCAATTCTTTTAATCAGCAGTATTTCAATATGCGCACCTGTTTCTGATTTTATACCGAAAAGTCTTGCGGTATTACCTTTGAATTATTCAAAACCAAGCAATCGCCCTCATTTAAATAATCTATTACATCATAAAAATGCTTATGCTCAACTTGACCGGTCGCTCGATTGACAATAAGCAGCCTTGACGCATCTCTGGCTTGCGCAGGCGTTTGTGCTATAAGTTCTTCCGGCAAATTATAATCAAAATCGGATACTAACATCGTGCCCCCTATTCTATGCTTATATCTTTGTAATAGTAATTAAGTATTTCGTCGTATGTAAAGCCGCGTTTTGCCATTTCGATAGCTCCGTCCTGCGACATTCCAACTCCATGTCCGTATCCAAGACCTGTAAACAAAACGGTATCGTCCACCTTGATGTAGTCGCTACCTCCTATTCTATCTGATAAACTTCCCGCTACTGCAGTATTTTCAGTTGCTTTACTTCCCTCATTTTTTAAATCGGGTACCGTAAATAATCCGGACCTCGCGATTCCTTTTAAATTGGCAAGCCTTATATTTTGAACTAGATTTATGGTGCCGTCGCTTGCGATACAAGCTACGTTATCAGTAACATCAACAATAGTTTGCATATTTTTGCCAATCACAGTCATAGTATTATTCTTCGAAGCCACATTTGACGCCTCAACATACTTCTTATTTTCTTTTATATTCCTAAAATCGCCACCAAAGGTGAACATAAGCGACTTTATGTCCGAGGCTCCCAGTGTTGTCCTTATCTTGTCCTTTTCGATTATCACGGTTCCTGTATTTCCGATAAATGCCAATCTTTTAACTGCTCCTGCATCCGATCTTTCTTCAATTCGCATAGCTTGCAAATCGCCTATACTTTTTCCCGCATTTATAAGTTTTGCTTCAATTTCACGCTTGCTCATGGATTTTTTCCATGTAAAATCAGGAGAATAAATATCCTGTTTTGCTCTCAAGTATCCCAGTCTTTCATTCCAAATATCCTCGGAAGCGGATGTATACCCGCCGCTATTTTTTGAATAAAATGCCGCGACTGTTTTCCCGTCGTACTTCACTGTCTTTCCGAATGTGTCGTCCACTGCTCTTCTTACCGCACTAACTTCACTGTCCTTTCCCTTGTAATACTGACAATGAGGTGTGCTGCAAATATCGAAGCCGTAATTTTCGTGCGTTCCTCGCTTTACCCTTGCATAGCTTCTGCACGCTATCGCTTGAGCTTTTTGCGCTTCTATCGGTACGGATTTTCCCAACTCGTTTCCAACCACGCCGTATAAATATTTTTCTTCATCTATGTAATTTATTAAATTCAAAGTTCCCTTAAAGTCGTTAAAATATACGCCTCCTCGGTAATTTTGTCCCTTTACCGAAAAACTGCCGTCATCTTCAAAATCAAGTGGCAAAACAATATTTCTATCAGCTAAATCGAACCTTCGAATTTCATCTCCGTGTTTATCCTGTAATACTATCTCCGAATATCCGTTTTTAGCAGTGCTATCACTTTTCTTACATCCTCGTAATTCGATTCGTTTGTTATATAATTATCCGAAAGTCTGCCTATGCGCACGCCGTTATCAAAATAAACTTCGTATCTGTCTTCGCTTGTATTTCCATAGAAAAGTCCGACTCTCAAATAATTTCTTTCAGCCGCATTAGAAACGGCACTCAAACCGCCAAACAAAAGGATTCCTGCAAAAATCAAACAGAAAATCAAACTCTTTTTTTCTCATTACCATAATACACCTTCCTAAACTTCAATCCCCAAATGCTTATACGCTTTTTCGGAAACAACTCTACCTTTTTGTGTTCTGTGCAAAAAACCTTCCTGTATCAAAAACGGCTCGTAAACATCTTCGATTGTTACTCTATCTTCTCCAATCGCAACCGCAATAGTATCGATGCCGACAGGGCCGCCTTTAAATCTTTCAATAATCATCCTAAGTATGCTTCTATCGAGTTCTTCAAGTCCCAGCGAATCTACTCCAAGCGAAGTTAACGCTTCTTCCGTAATATCTATGTCTATTACACCGCTCCCTTTCACTTGTGAAAAATCGCGTACTCTTTTGAGCATCCTGTTTGCCACTCTCGGTGTCCCTCTTGAACGCTTAGCCATTACAATAAGAGCTTCTTCCCTTGCCTCTATATTTAATATAGCAGCTGAGCGTCTGAGAATTTGTGTAAGTTCCTCTACCGTATACAGTTCAAACTTGCTTATTACGCCAAATCTATCCCTAAGCGGCGCAGAAAGGCTGCCTGCTCTCGTAGTTGCACCAACAAGCGTGAATTTAGCAAGATCGAGCCTTATCGACCTCGCCGACGGTCCCTTGCCGATAATTATATCCAAGGCGTAATCTTCCATAGCTGAGTACAGGACTTCTTCTACAGATCTATTTAGTCTATGAATTTCATCTATAAAAAGTACATCGTTTTTCATTTAAGTTCGTAAGTATGGCAGCAAGATCGCCTGCTCTATCTATTGCAGGTCCCGATGTGATGCGCAAATCCACCCCAAGTTCATTTGCAATAATGCCTGCAAGCGTTGTTTTACCAAGTCCCGGAGGTCCGTAAAAAAGCACATGATCTAACGGTTCTCCGCGCATTTGCGCTGCCTCAATAAATATTTTGAGATTTTCCTTTGCTACGCTTTGCCCTATATAATCATCCAACTTTTTAGGTCTTAAACTTATTTCAATTCCTTCATCTGCTTGGTTTTGAAATTTCGATGTTATATGCTCATTTTCATATCCGTTAATTTCCAAATCCGCCTCCTAGCCCAATTTCGCAAGCGCAAGTTTAATTATTTTTAGAAACTCCCGCACCTTCTTCGTTTATGGTAAATACCGCTTGCTGTGCCTCGCTTTTACTATATCCAAGTGCTACGAGTGCTTCTATTGCTTCCGCCTTTTCTCCAAGCAAAACTCCCGTAGGTGCCTGCGTCGTATTTCTGTAATCGTATCGTCTTTGCTGAATTTATCTTTAAGCTCAAGGACTATTCTTTCCGCTGTCTTTTTACCTATACCGTTTGCCCTTGAAATCATAGCAGTATCTCCGCAAACAATGGCTTTTTTCAGTTCACTCGCAGGAAGCGTTGATAATATGGACATGGAAGCCTTCGCTCCCACCCCGTTTACCTTCATTAGCGTTTTAAATAACGAAAGCCCTTCTTTATCTGAAAAGCCGTACAAACTCATATCATCTTCCCGAACAATCATATCTGTATACAGCATCACCTCGCTGCCCTCCGGTTTTTGATATATTACAGAATTGTCCGGTACATAAACTTCATATCCTATCCCGCTATTTTCTATCACCGCCGCGCCTGCTATGAACATAGTAAGCCTGCCTTTTATGTAATGTATCATTTTGCCCTCCCTAAAATCTTCGCAAGCCTTGCATTTGAAGGTGCCGAATGGCCATGGCATATAGCTGCCGCAAGCGCGTCAGCCACGTCGTCCGGTTTAGGTACTTCTTTTAGATTGAGTATGGTCTTTACCATCGCCTGTACTTGCTTCTTTTCCGCTCTACCATAACCGACAAGTGCTTGTTTGATTTGAAGCGGCGTATATTCAAATATATCAAGACTTGAATTTGCGCACGCAAGCAACGCTACGCCTCGCGCCTGACCTACCATTATAGCAGTAGTTACATTTGTATTAAAAAATAATTCCTCAACACCTGCCACTTCGGGTTCGTACTTAGCTATTACCTCTGTAAGCTCGTTGTATATGCATTTTAGTCTGTCAGGTGGCGCCATGCCTGCCTTTGTAGTAATCGCTCCGTATGCGCAAGGTGTAAAACGGTTGCCCTGCATGTCAACTATGCCATACCCCAAAATAGCATATCCCGGATCTATTCCAAGTATTCTCATTACTTTTCCTTTTTCAACGCTTGAATTTTCCCTTGTACTTACTTGTTCCGAACGCAAATATTTTTCCTTCTTTTTTTGCGACAGACTTCTTGTAAAAATACACTATGGTGCAAACTGCAAACACGATTGCACTCAAAAGCATCGCTTGTTTAATCCTGCCAAACAGCATCAAACTGTCCGTTCGCAAATATTCGACAAAAAAACGCTCAAAAGAATAGAGAATTCCATACAGCAAAAGCTATCTGACCTTTAAAATCTCTATCTTTTACAATTAAAATGAAAAATAAAAATCAGACACCAAATCGACTCATACAAAAATGTCGGATGTACTTTCTGCCCGTTTACAATTATAGCCCAAGGAAGATTGGTGATACCTCCATGTGCCTCACTGTTAAAGAAATTCCCCCAGCGTCCTATTGCCTGCCCTATGGCAACGCAAGGCGCCACCATATCTAAAAATTCCATATATCGTACTTCCAAACTTTGCAAAGCACGATTGTAGCAAGAATCCCCGCAATAAGTGCTCCATGTATTGCAAGACCGCCTGCACGCACATTCAGCATAGCGGTAATGCTGCCTTTGTAGTCATCGTAATTAAATATTACGTGGTACATTCGTGCTCCGACAAACGCTAGCGGTACTGCTATGAGAACAAAATCCAAAATGCGATCCACGGATATATCGTATTTTTTTGCCCGCTTACAAGCTACCAACATACCAAAAAGTACGGCGATTGCCATAAGCACGCCGTACCATCTAACTTCAATTCCAAATATTTCAAATGCTATGGGATTAGGGTGCTGTCATATCTCCACCCTTTTCATTTAGCAAAAGCTCTATTTGATCGTTCAAAACATATATTTTGTAATACTGTGAATTGTCATAGTTTTTCTTCTGCTCCAAAGTCATACCTTTGATTTCTTTTTCGTATGCTTTCAAAAACTGTTCTCCGGTAAGCACATCAGGCTCCGTTTTTGGAATCCACAGGTTTTCTAAATGTGCATCGTGCTTCTTGCGGTAACTACATAACTTATTTCATAATTTCGATTTTCAATCAAAATTTTACCCTCGTAATCCTCTACAAGTTCTTTTGCACTTATCGTTACCTCTACCTGAGCATCTTGTGTCTTCTTCAAAGATCGTTTCCAAACAAATATTCAGCACCATCGCGCAGTAACTGCTCAGAATATTCATTTTCCAGATATTCGGAGTTATCTCGGGTTCTATAACGGTAGAACCCGATTTCTTTTAATCACAGCTCGTACTAAATACGATTAACGCAAAAACCGTAAATATACAAACGATTTTTCTTAATATTTCTCATCTTTACTCCTTAAACATATTTGTTATCAAAGTCGGATATCTCGCCGACTCCTGCGGTTGCTCTTGCTTCATTTGCAAAGGAACTCGCCTGACTTGCCGGTTTACTTGCGCTTTTCGCTGCACCTGCACTATGCAGCTCTTTTTACCTGTGAAATATCGTGCACTTTATTTTTCGTAATCCAATATTTCTACGGTTTTGTCAGTTCCGTTATCCTTTGCTTTATTCGCTCCCACATGTCTTACTTCCGATTTATCCTGCACTTTTCCCAAAGTCTTTGCAGCAGTTTTCTCAATCAGCTTATCAGCTTTTCTTTTGAAGCGGTTTCGCACTCATTTTTCAGAGACTTTTTACATCCACTTTTGCTGCCGGCTTTGTATCGAGCTTTTTCCACCGTTTTTCAGGCTTTGGGGCCATAGCGTAAGATGTTCTTGATTTTTGCGGTATCATCGTCCATCAACCTGTACTGAGCTATGAGCGTATCCAAGATATTAGCCTGTCCTGCAAGTTCTTCGCTGGCAGCTGCACTTTCTTCACTTGTTGCCGAGTTCGTCTGAACAGCAGATGATATCTGATCTGCTCCCAAGTTGATTTGACTTGCTGAAACTGCCTGTTCTTCTGAAGATATCAATATTTCCTTAATCTTTTCTGTAATTGTATTCGCATTTTGAACAACAAGCTCAAGGGATTGCGCAGTTTTTCAGCTATATCTTTTCCTTCTGCAACCGCACCTATCGAAGTTTCAATCAATTCTGTAGTACTCTTTGCAGCCTCTGCCGATTTACTTGCAAGATTTCTAACTTCGTCTGCAACTACTGCAAAGCCTTTACCGGCTTCTCCTGCACGCGCAGCTTCAACAGCGGCATTAAGTGCAAGTATATTCGTCTGGAATGCTATATCATCTATTGTTTTTAATTATCTTATTTACTTCGCTTGATGCTTCAGTCATTCTTTCCATCGCGTTCATAAGATCGCTCATATGCGTATTGCTTATTTCAATGGCATCGCCTATCTGATCGCTCAATTTATTCGTTTCTTCAGCACTTCTTGCATTCAAATTGATTTTTCCTGCTATATCCCCGATAGTAGCAGACAATTCCTCAAGCGATGCTGCTTGCTCTGTAGAACTTTGTGATAAACTCTGTGCACCCTGCGATACTTGGTCCGCTCCGTCTGTGATTTGCGCAGCTGACAATTTGATTTTTCTGAAGCCCGCATTTAACCCGTCGAGTAAACTTAAATACGAAGTTCTGATTTCATTGAAATCTCCAATGTACTCTTGCGTAGGCATATATGTTAGGTCGCCCTCGCTCAAGGCCTTCATTTCCGTAGATATTTCGCCTATTACATTTTCAAGATTAGCAAATGCCTCTCGCATAGAGTCGCAAACTCTTCCGATTTCATTGTCTCCTGCGTACTCTATTTTGTAACTCAGATTTCCCTGTTTCAATGCCTCGCCTGCGGAATCAAGCTGCTGCAACGGAGTCAAACCTTTTCGTATCTGTGTCAGCGTAGTTATTATCAACACAACAAGCGCAAGCGCTATTAAAATTACCGTAATGACTACAAGCCCGATTAAATCGGAGTAAAAGTCTATCGTCGTAACCGCTGAGTACACCCACCATGTTTGTCCGTCGATGTCTATCGGTGAAAAATGCCTGCATTCCGACTTTTTTTGTGACGGCATAGAAACTCTAAAGTCTTCACCTATTTTCTCTTGGCAGTGACTTTATCTATATCTTTTTGACGCGAAAGTCTTCCTGTAAACGAGCTGCCTACAGCTTCGCTGTCCTTGCTGTGGAACATTATTTCATCGTCCTGATTTATGAGTGCCAGCAAAAATGTGGGATTGTCGCCATGCTGGAATTCAATTTTATTAAGTTCATCTATCCTGACATCGGACAACACTATTCCGATAGTTTTTCCCGACGCCACGATTGGGGTTGTCATCGTTACAATGTGCTTGCCTCTGGCATCCTGATACGGCTTGGATACAAACGGTTTACCCGTTTCCACAGTTTTGATAAAATACTCTCTTTCCCAAACCACATCCGTGAATACCGTTTCCAAATCGCTTTCGGAACCTTCTTTTTTAGCAACATAAAGTCCGTATTTTTCAACATTCGGATCTACCGCATTTTGAACGAAAAAAATACGCCCATTCCCTCTATCATGCTGTTATTTTTTTAATTGTATTAGGAACAAATCTAAGTAGACAGTATTCAAGTTCTTTGGCTCCTGCATTCAGTGCCGCCCCCTCGATCACTTCACTTGGTCCGCCTGCAATATTGGACTTTGCAACAATATCTGAATAATTCTCCTCTACATAACCGCCTATAAGTTCACCTTCACTTTGAGCAGAATGTATCTTATCGTATATCTTTGCTGCATTTATTTCTGTAAGCTGCGTAAAACTCGCGTCCAATAATCCTTTTACTGAATTTGCCACTATAACAAGTAAAACTACACCTATAACCAACAAACAAATCAGGAGAGTTATCCCTGTTCTCTTTGACAGTTCTTTTGCCAAACTGCCGTTTCCCATAATTTTTTTATCCGGTCTTTTTCTCATTATCGCAGCCTCTCTTTCCATAATTTTATAAATGAAATATATACGAGTAAATTTTATATTATTATACTCATTTTGTCAATCTTTTTGTTAATATTTAAACGCTTTTCTTTAAATATCTTTTTAGTTGTTTATCGCAAATCAATGTGATATAATATTACATATTGTACGCATGTACAAAGTCTTGACCTATATAGCATTGCTTTAATTATACAAAACAATTTTTATACACATGAGGTGATTTTATGAAAATAGCCGTAACTGACTTACTCGACGGAATGCGAATAGATGAAGATCTTGTTAACTTGGACGGTCAGCTCATTACAACCAAAAATACGCTTGTAACACCTGCTCTGATTGAAAAAGCTCAAGCAATTCAATGTGAAAGACATTGAAGCCAAGCTACTGCCGAGTACTGGGAGCTCATCAAAACGCGATGCTCAATTTACTAAAAAACCTGTCGCACAACCGACAACAGTTTTAGAAGAAACCATATTCGATGTAAGAAAAACTCAGGCTTTCTCTTCATTCAAAAATTCGTGCGAAACCAATCACAAAACACTTACTACTTCATTTGACGAAATTATGTCGGACGAAAACAATGAGCAAGGACTAAACCTTATGGAAGCGATGTCCGACTCCCTTTATAAAGATAACAAAAACAATATAAACCTCATAGATATGGTTTATCTGATGCGCAACAATGCGGATGCTATATACTCACATTCGCTGAATGTAGGTATGGTTGCAGGTCAACTCGAAAATGGCTGAAGCTGCCCGAAGAAGAGTTCAGCTTCTCGTAACTTGCGGATTGTTCCACGATATGGGAAAAACTGCTTATTCCGAAGAACATCATAGATAAACCGTCAGCTTTAACCGATGAGGAATACGATATCATGAAAACACATGCGCAAAAAGGCTATGAATTTTTATCTAAATTCGATCACCTCGATCCCATCATAAAGGAAGTCGCTTTGAAGCATCATGAACGCTGCGACGGTTCGGGTTATCCAAACGGTTTGACAGGAGATCAATTAGATAAATTTTCAAAGATTATTGCTATTGCCGATGTTTATACAGCGATGACTTCGGACAGAACTTATAGAGAATCCATATGTCCTTTCACCGTTGCGGCTGAACTCGAAAAAGAAGGGCTTCACAAGTTTGATGCGCATTTTTGTTATGACTTTCCTAGACAATATGCTCACATCGTATTTGCAACGCAAAGTCGAACTCAACAACGGTCAAGTAGGCGTAGTATTGCTTCTGAACAGATATCAAAAATCAAAGCCTTTGATTGAACTTGCAAACGGAGATACTTTGGATCTTGCAAAAAACACGGACTTATATATAGCCAAAATGCTCGACTATTAACATTGTTTATTCATACTTCAAAAACTAAAAACGGTTCGCATTGTGCGAACCGTTTTTTTAGATTTTATTCTAATACTTTTTTTAAATTTTCTACTTCCGATGCGGCTTCCTTGTTCTCAAATGAAGCATATCTAAAATATGCAAATCCCGAAGCACCGTATTTTTCTACCCATTTTTACCTGTCTTGCGATTATATCGTTGTGCGCTTCCACTCAGATACCGAATTTCCCGTCTTTTTATATCCAAGCCTGCATTTGCCATATCAAGACCGACGTACAGTTTTACACGGGGATTTTTAACTAAATTTTTCCACGCTTTCAAATTTGCTTCATATGCGTACTTTGCCGGTTTTCCGCCTTGTTTAGCCTCGAATCCCCAATAAAGTTGCGGCATTATATAGTCTACATAACCGTCTTCCGTAAGCCACCTTTCTATATCGACAAAATGCGCATTATTACTGCGTAAATTTTCAAGATTTCCTGCCGGACTTATTCCAAATAAAACATCAGTTTTTTCCGCTTTAATAGCGGCATAAACGCCCTTTACGAGGTCATTTACATTATCTTTTCGGAAATTCACTATGTTTTTTTGAGTGCCGTACGCTTGATATTCAGGTAAATCAAACGAAAGCTCCGCTTTGCCGTCATCAACTCGCGGATAGAAATAGTCGTCAAAATGTATTCCGTCTACGTCGTAATTCCTAACAATTTCAACTACTCCCGCAATAACCATATTTTTTACCTCTTGCACAGACGGATTTAAGTAATAATCCCCCTTGTGCTTGAGCACCCACCTGTCGTTTTCACTGTCCGAATCCGACAGCCAACGCTTGGCGGGGCTTTTGCTGCTCGTTTCATTGAAATATGTCCCATAGCTCGAAACTCTATACGGATTTATCCACGCATGGAATTTCATCCCTCTTTTATGTGTTTCTTCAATCATAAATTGCAAAGGATCATATCCGGGATTTTTACCTTGTGTTCCTGTCAGATACTTGCTCCAAGGATATATATCCGACGGATACATCGCATCTGAATGCGAGCGTACATGCGCTATAACGGAATTCATACCGAGAGCCTTTGAGTTGTCAAGCATCTTGATAAATTCACGTTTGAATCCCGCTTCGTTTTTCGGCATTTTCATATATTCCAAAAACGAAATCCACATAGCATTTTCTTCGATCCTGCGCACGAGCCGCGTTTTCGTCTTCAATCGGTAATATAGATGCAATTTGATCTATTCTAACTTCTCTTTTAGCCGCATTCCAATTTACCTTTGCGCCGAGGCTTTCCGAAATAAATCTAAGCGGCACTAAAGTTCTGTTATTTCGTATTATAGGAGCTGAATCCAGTAAAAATAACATTGCCGTTTGCATACGCCGTAAGGCTATTTACCGTTACCTCCATATTATTATCTCCAAGCTGCGCCGATGCTCTTTTATTTTTATCGTCCCAACTCAAATTGGCACCAAGCGCTTCAAATATTTTTCGCATTGGTACAAGAGTTCTATCGTTTACGATTTTAGGCTCAACATCAAAGCTCTGCTTTTCTCCATTTACGTAAACCACAACCTCCTGCGTTGCCGCCTGCGCATATTGCGCGTTACCAAAAATACCGCACACTACCAAAATCAGGGTGAGCAGCAAAGTCAAACTTCTTCCTTTTAACTTCATTTTCACCTCGTAATTACATCAATTTTTCATCGTAGCAAGCTCGCTCGCCACCGACAAATTTTCTTCTTACCCTCGCCGCCGTTACATGCGCCTCTCCGAGTTCTTTTACAGACAACCTTACAGGTACTGCCACTTTTTTTAGGTGCATACCTATAAATGTATCTCCTATATCTATCCCTGCATCCGCTTTGATAGTTTCAACCGCAACAGCATCATTAAAATTGTTGTAACATGCAGTCGCAAAAGAACCGCCCGCCTTTGGCTGAGGTATTACATTCACAATATCGTCGTCATTTGCAGCTTCTCTTTCGATTATTATCGCACGATTCAAATGCTCACAACACTGCGCAGCCATATATATACCGTATTTTCTAAAAACTTCGTATAAACCTTTGAAAATTTCGTCCGCAATCTCCGGAGAAGAATTTGTACCTATCTTGCTACCTATCACCTCGCTTGAGGAACAGCCTACGACAACAACTTGTCCTTTTTTTAGCTTTGCCTTTCTCTACCAGTTCCTCCGCAATTATTTCTGCATTTCGTTTGAGTTCTTCCAGCATAATTCCTCCTTAATATCTGTCATCGCTTCTTTTTGTATGTCCACCAAAAAGCACGCCTATCAAAAATAAATTCAACACTATGCTCAATAATCTTACTACCGTTTTAATCTTCTTCATAATAACACCTTCTCTTTCTTTTTAATTTTTATTTTTCAATTAAATTTTGTCTTTTTCATTTCTCCGCATCTGTGCTAAAATACACCTTATGACAGTTCGAAACCATCCTGTCAATAAACAAAACTAAGGAGAATTTAATATGTCAAATGAACTTTTACTAATCGTAACTTGCCTATTTTTGTATGTAGGCGTTCTGATTTGGTACAAACTCTTCGGCAAGTCGGGACTTTTCTGCTTTTCCGTATTTGCCACATTGCTTTGCGAACATCGAGGTTCTCATCCTCGTAAAAGCGTTCGGCATGGAGCAAACTCTGGGCAACATCTTGTTTGCCACAACTTTTTTAATCACGGATATTCTAAGTGAAAACGAGGGCAAGCAAGCCGCAAATACCGCTGTTCGTATCAGTATTACAGCTTCTGTATTTATGATTATAACGACTCAGCTTTGGCTTCGCTATATTCCTTCCGAAAACGATTGGGCATCAGAAAGTATACACACTTTGTTTGAGAATACCCCCAGATTGATTTTCGCAAGCCTTATAGTATTCGCAATAGTTCAGCACTTCGATGTGTGGCTATACCACAAACTTTGGAAATTTACGAGCAAAAATCACGATTCAAAAAGTTTTCTGTGGCTGCGCAACAATATGTCAACCATGATTTCGCAACTTATCAACACAATTTTATACAATCTACTCGCATTTTGGGGGATTTATCCTACCAAGACACTTATAAGCATAATCGTTTCCTGCTACATAATATTCTTTATAACATCTCTTCTGGATACGCCTTTTGTATATCTTGCAAGGAAAATACATGAGGGAAAATGTGTTCAGGATAACTAAACATTATCCTGTCTTTTAATCTTTTGCGTAGTAGTTTTGACAAATTCGGACTTGCGGATTACCAAATTTCTAATTCTCTTGTAATTAGGGAGTTTTAAATTTACATCCGCAAGTTTTTCTTTGATGTATTTGTAAATTTCCTCTTCTTCTACATCTCCGATTTCCGCTTTTTATTATATCATAATCCGTATAACTTGTACGCTTACGACGGTTTCCTGCGTTTCTTTTGTTCTGCGTTCCGTAAACCATACATTCCTTTATACAGGCTATATCTTTGAGATAATCTTCAATTTCTTCCGGATAAATATTTTTCCCCGTTTTTGTTACTATAACATTTTTCTTGCGTCCACTCAGATATATGAACCCCTTTTCATCTGCAAAACCCATATCTCCCGTGTAAAACCAGCCGTCTTTCAGTACTTTGCCGGTTTCATCGGGCATATTGTAATATCCGAGCATAACATTCGGCCCTTTGTAAATAATTTCACCCATGCCGTCTGCATCTTTGTTTATAATTTGCAGCTCTCCACTAGGCACTACCTGTCCGACAGTTCCCGCTTTGATATACCTGTCCGAAAAATCCGGTGTTCCTGCAACAAGCGGTGCAGTTTCTGTAAGTCCATAACCCATTACAACATCGATTCCGAAATCCTGAAATCCTCTAACTACATTCGGACTTATAGCTGCTGCCCCTGTAACAAGCAATCTGAGTCGTCCGCCGAAGCTGTCGTGTATATTTTTGAACATTTTTTTCTGTAAGTTGATACCGACTTTCTTGAAAGCGTTGCTGATTCCTATAGCCCTTTTTAAAGCGTTCTCTTTGCCCATTTTTTCAGCTTGCTTCCATATTTTTGTACATCGTTTCAAATATCAGCGGTACGCCAACAAGTAGTGTCGCACGCGCTTCTTCGAGGTTTTTGGAAACATACTTAAGTCCTTCGAAAAATGCTATTGAACCGCCGTTGAAAAGTAATGTCATTATGCCTATCGTGGATTCAAATGTATGGTGAATAGGTAGTATCGAAAGTGTCCTGTCCGTTTCTTTAACGTTAACTATCTTCGAAACATCTTTCACATTGCTTATGATATTTCTATGACATAGCATTACAGCCTTAGGTTTTCCGGTTGTTCCGGATGTGAACAAAAGCATCCTCACCGCTTCTTTATCCAGCTCAATATCAATGTAACGACGATCTCCTTGATTTACGAGCTTTCTTCCTTCATTTATCAAAAAGTCGATACTGTCTGCGCGGTACGCTTCGCTTTTTGCATTTTCTTCATATACTTCCATTTTAATCTTGTGCTTGATATCCATATCCGCAAACTCTTTCTCATAGCTTGCCGTATAAAATACCGCACTGCAATTCGCCGTTTTAATCAAATTTTCAATTTCCGCTTTGCGTAGCTCTTTGTCAAGCGGAACAACTATACCTGCGCCGTTTACAACAGCAAAATACGCAACCATCCACGGATAGCAATTTTCACCGATTATGGCTATCACCCTAAAAAGCCCCCATATCTACGAGCTTACTTCCAAGAGCATCAACATCATCCTTAAATGTAATATAGTTAATTTCCTTGTATTTGCCGCCTTTTTTTTCCTTTTGTAAAAATGCCGGATTTTTCCCGAACTTTTCCTTACAATTATTCAGCATTTCCTTTAAATCGCAAATGTCCTCGACCGGATATAACCTATCTTTGTATATGTTCTCGTATACCATGAGTTCTCCTCCATATAATACTTGAAAGTATTATTAAATATGCTATACTAATAATATCACATTAACGCTAAATTCACAATACAATCAAGCAATAAAGTAAAATACAAAGGAGAAAATTATGAGCCTACATATATCAGCCAAAAAAGGTGAAATAGCAGAAACAGTCTTGCTTCCGGGCGATCCTCTGCGTGCTGAATTTATAGCCAAAGAGTTTTTGACATCAGCAGTTCAAACAAACGAAATACGAAATATGTTCGGATTTACAGGTAAATACAAAGGAGTTCCTATAACAGTTCAAGGCAGCGGAATGGGCATGCCGTCTATGGGTATCTATTCGCACGAATTGATTCACGAATACGGTGTTAAGAATCTCATTAGAATCGGCACTGCCGGTGCTTTTCACGACAGTATCAATATAGGAGATATAGTTCTTTCAGTTTCTACTTCCACAGATTCAAATTACATACACGCATTTGGGGTAAACGGAAATTTTGCGCCAACTGCAAGCTGGGACTTGCTTTTAAAAGCGCAAAAGGCAAACGAAAAGCTGAATTTCAGCCTGAAAGCAGGCAATACCGTAAGCTGCGATGTTTTTTACGAATTCGGAGATTGGTGGAAACCTTGGGCGAAAATGGGGGTTCTTGCAGTAGAAATGGAAGCTGCAGCCCTTTATATGAACGCAGCCTATGCAGGTGTCAATGCACTTGCTATGATGTCTATAAGCGACCATTTCGTAACCGGAGAAAAAGCGGATACAGCTATGCGTCAAGAGGGTTTCACAAATATGATGCAGCTTGCACTTGAAACCGCAATATTTTTAGATAGCGAAAAAGGCGAGGAGCACCTCGCCTTTTTATTAAATTATAGTTCCTTTACATCAACAGGTTTACTTACATTTTCTACCGTTGAAATATTGTTCTTAAGATTTTCTTTAATCTGCTTTCTACCTGCTGCAGTTAGAATTCTGTTGCCGTTAGCGTCCGCCAGCGTTACTCCTACAAATGCCAAAAGGAATGTAATCACAGGCATAGACCAGTTAAAGATTGCCCACGGCATATACACAAGCGTGCCGATTCCAAGTGTCTGCGTTATAAATACACCGCATGTATTCCAAGGTATCAAAGCCGATGTAACCGTTCCTGAGCTTTCAAGTGCATTCGAAAGTGTTTTAGGGTGTAGCTGTGCTTTTTTATATGTTTCCGCATACATTCTTCCCGGTATAACTATTGAGATATACTGTTCAGGCATAGATGCGTTGCTTAGTACACAAGTAAACAGCGTCATAAATATCAAAGAAGGTCCACCTTTTACAAATCTCAAAAGCTGATTTACCAAGACCTCCAGCTGATGTGTCGCTTCCATTATTCCGCCGAACATCATCGCAAGAAGCGTAAGCGATATTGAAAACATCATTTTCATAAGTCCGCCCGATGTTAAAAGTGCGTCAACGGCGGAAACTCCACTGTTTGACTCAAATCCGTTCATACCCGCATCGAGGAATGCTCCAAGCGACGCAGTCGGTTGCAAGAATATACCGAGCAAAACTCCTGTCAATATTCCAAGTGTAATTCCGGGTATCGCAGGCATCTTCATCGCAACAGCAACTATTACTATAACAGGAGGAAGCAACAATAAAGGTGAGATTGTGAACATATTAGTAAGCGCATCGCTCATCACCTGTATTTTGGAAATATCCGCTGTCGCAGAGCCGCTTCCATACTGAAAACCTAAAACTCCAAACACTAACAAACAAAGTCCGTATGCAACCATCGTCGGAGCAAGCATAAACTTCACATGCGTAAACACATCCGTTCCCGCCATTGCAGGTGCCAAGTTTGTTGTATCCGACAAAGGCGACATTTTATCTCCGAAATATGCTCCCGATATTACAGCCCCTGCAGCCATAGGAAGCGGAATTCCAAGTCCGTGCGCTATTCCCATAAGTGCAAGTCCCATCGTTCCCATCGTTCCCCACGATGTACCTGTAGCAAGCGATGTAATTGAGCAAATAAGCAATGCAGCTATTAGAAAAACCTTAGGCGATATCAGCTTAAGTCCGTAATATATCATCGACGGAACTACACCCGCGGTAATCCAAACTCCTATCAGTATACCGATGATTGCCAAAATCATAACGGCTTGCAGCGCCCTATAAATTCCGTCCTTCATAGATTTTTCTATAAATTCCCAATCGTAACCCAGTATCAAAGCCATTATAGCCGCACCGATTACACCTGCGAACATAGGTATATGCGGATCCACCTTAAAAACTATAATGCCAACCGCCATTATTACTACCAAAAATAGTAATGTCAACCCTGCTTCCCAAACTTTCGGCAATCTTGGTTGTCGTTTCTCACTTTTGCTACCCATGAGTACTCCTCCACATGTAAAATAATTTCATAGCCATGCATAAAAAATGCATATTTAATAACTTCTATGCAATTTTATCACATAACAACTGATAATTTCAATAGTATTTATAAACTTTATGTATATATGTTTGCTCAATATCATTACAAAAATGTACTATCTTGCGCGCGCATGGCACTTGGGTAGGTGCCATTTTCTAATATTGATTATATACTATTTTTCTTACTTTCTTTCGAACTTAGCATCTCTCTTTCTAAAAAAACGCTGTCATTCCCTCAGTTTTGTCGCTAGATGCGAACGGTGCTGTAAATGTCTCAATTTCGAGCGCCGAAGCAGCCGCCATATCCAAATTGTAGCCCTTATTGATAGCTAATTTTGCACTTGATACAGCTATCGGTGCTTTCGAATTGATTGTCTTTGCAACTTTTTCCGCCTCCGCAATCAAATCATCGGCAGGTACTACCTTTTCAACCAATCCGATTCTGCCCGCTTCTTCAGCCGATATAATCTCCGCAGTCATGATTAGGTACTTTGCCATACCTTTGCCAACCAATCTCGATAGTCTTTGTGTACCACCAAAGCCCGGAATGATTCCAAGATTAACCTCAGGCTGTCCGAATTTCGCTTTTTCGGAAGCAATACGAATATCACAAGCCATAGCAAGCTCACATCCTCCGCCAAGCGCGAATCCGTTTACCGCTGCAATTACAGGCTTGCTCAGATTTTCGATAGCGTTCATCACATTGTGTCCTGCAATCATCATCTCTCTACCTTCGATAGCATTCATGGAATTCATCTGTGCTATATCTGCCCCTGCGACGAACGCCTTGCCTTCACCTGTAAGTATTACGCTGTAAACCTCATCGTCCTGCTCAATATTGTAAAAAGCACAAGCAAGCTCGTTTAAAACATCCATATTAAGCGCATTCATAGCTTTAGGTCTGTCGATTGTAATGTAAGCGATTTTGTCTTTTACTTCCACTTTGATATTTTCGTACATTGTCATTTCCTCTTTTCTCAAGAATATTTGCCTTTCGGCGTTTGTTAATATAATAACATTTAATTTACATAAAGGCAAGGTGTTAGTGAAGATTTATCTTGCCCCCTTTTAATATCTATCTCGTAATGGTATAATACGACACATACAATTTCTATTGCAAAAGAGGGTTTTATGTTTTTTTTACTATCTGATTTATTTTTCGGCTTTATCGTACTTATGTTTACAGCGTTAACCGTTTACATCTATTTGAGGCTGGTAATCGCCGTCAAAACAGGTACAGATGTTCCAAAACACATATATCAAATCGGTCAAGGCTTTCAAGGTAGAGTTCATGTCAACTATGACGACATTACAAACCGAGAAGCGCTTAAATTGGCAAATTTATTTTTATTTTTGTTTCTTTACTTGCAACATTATTTTTTTTATTGCGATGTATTTTAAAACGCACGTTTTGACTTCCGCGCTATATGCCTGCTTCAAATCATCATTTGCTATTGCTATAACTTCAATATTTCTCAATGCGTTTATTAAACTGTTACTGCTATTTATTACCAAAAATAAGCCTATGTATTTATACTCGCCGGTAAATGCTATAATCGGCGGAGTATTTATTACCGCTTTTACATTTTCATTGTTCATATCTTTGACAGGCTTTCCCGCAGAACCTGTAAAGCTGCAAATTGGCACCGAAAATATAATCGTAGGTGAAACAAAAAGCATCGCAACTTCTAGCTTTGCAACTTTCAATTTGCCGATAAGACCGCAGAAAGCAATATTGTAAATAAACGCAACGACCATTTTTATTACGGCGAACTCGTAGAAATTTTCCGTAACGGCAAATCATACGGATTTGTCAGTGTTACACCTAAATGGAAAGACTCAGACAAACTCAAGAACTGTATCATAACATACTACGAAATTTCGGGCGATAGTGCGCAACTTTCTGCCGTTAAATTTAACAATCAAGATTTGTCGAAGCTACAGCTGCAAGACTTTAGAACCAAACATTTAAAAGATATTTTTGCCTTGCATCCTGCCGACTACGAAGAAATTAAAAACGATACACTTTTCATACTTAAACTTCAAACAAATGATTACGGTCTTTGGAAACGCTATCGAATTGAATCTTATTTCTATCCGGACGGCACCCCTTCTCGCTACGGCATCAGAGTACAACATACCATTTGGGAATAGATTACCGCTTTATCAAAAAATCATTAAGCATCATAAGAACAATTTGATGTTCAAGCCGATAAAGAGGGATTTATACCTTGACATTCGGATTTGTATACTGACCATGCTTCTTGGTATTTTTGCCGTACTGAATTGCAAACTTGGGGCAACGGTGCAAACAGCCTAGACACATAACACATTTATTCTTTACCCAGACCGGTCGCTTTTCTTGCATTTCGATTGCCTGCACGGGACACTTTTCGGCGCATAAACAACATCCGATACAAGTATCCTCTACACGAACATTTATAGTGCGCCGATGCGTTGCTGTTGTAAAATCGGCTCTGCTATCCATTCAGTAATAAAAGCCGGAGTTCGATGCGCCATATGACGGTTCTTATTGCGTTCTTTGACGCTGCGGAGAATGCTACTGATTTCATTCTCAGTATTTTTAGTGTACTTGGCAACTTTTTCTTGGGTGGAAAGGTCAAAAATAGGAGTCCATGTATCTACCATTCTGACAGAATAGTAGGCATCTATTTTTCGTTTCTGAATTGCCTTGTTTGCTATTGCGCCAGATGCACCGGCGTTATCCCGCAAGTAGCAATATAATACAAGTATTCTGTTTGAAAAGATGATTTTTCCAGAAATTCTTTTACAATACTCGGTAAACCCCCATAATAAGTAGGCGAAATGATACCAATTGTTTTATCAGAAAATGAATATTGATCATTTTTCAAACAATCCACAATGGATAGCATTTCTTGTTTCTCAGACTGTGCAAGCCGAGTCGCAACATATTTACAGTTTCCTGTCGCAGAAAAATAAAGAAGCATTTGTTGTCCTCCGCAATTCTTATATTATTATTAACATATAACACTTACTTTATAATCAAGTTTTACTACCATATGAAAGTACACTACTCTCAAACTAATGTGGGTGATTTTGGGAGTTTTTCCATGTTTTACTACCGTGTGAAATTACACTACTCTCAAACACAATCCTGAGATTGCTCAGAAAAAGTTTGGTTTTACTACCATATGAAATTACACTACTCTCAAACAGTAACTACCTTTTGCTTTACTGCAACCCTTGTTTTACTACCATATGAAATTACACCCTTGTGTCAAGTATTGGATACATATTTTTTCAAATTTCCAATCAACTTTTTTTATTCTATTTTAGCTGCAATATCGGATTTTTCCAGAGATTATTGATGAGGTCGGTATAAATCATCTGATCGACCACTTCCGTTATGCTTGTGATTCTTTGCCCTGCATCTTTGGAGGACGCTCCGCAATGGTAGATTCGCTGATGTTCGGTATTCCAGTCGATAATAATATATCGGTCATGAAACTCTCCACCGGATTTTTGGAATGTTATCTTTCGAAACGGATATTCTTGGCAGAAGTCTTGATATTCAAGGGTATGGAGTCCTTTGCCAATATTATCGCTGAATATAATGATCTCTATCGATGAAGGAATATCCTTTAATAAAACCAAAGTTTTCACTCCGATGTAGTTATCGACGATATAAATACTCTTTTTCGCTATGCTGTAAATGTCCTTATAGGCAAGATTTGCTTCGATTGGCTGTCCGTTCAAGAGTAAAAATCCGTATTTAAGCTGTGGATTGCTAAGGTCAAGAATCAGGTCAGACAGTTCGGATTTATGCACCACATTATTTAAGGTGTCCATCACTTCCGCCACCTGATCTTCCACATCTCTTAAATCTCGTCTTAAATCCTGCATTTCTACGACATTACTTGTGATCTGCATCGAAAGCTGCAAAAACTCTCTTTTCCCAATCAACCCTTGATTTTCTACGATATAGTCTTTCATCTTCTTAAAGGTACGAATCAGAGCTTTACTCTGCTTGACCGCAAGCTCTCCTTTAAGAACCGTCATCAGCATGTAGATTCCTTGCTCGGTAAAAGCATGAGGATTGTACTTAATATTACTACCTCTTCCAGCACTCTTGTTCAAGGTCACATTTTGTGACCTTGAAAGTTCAGATACTTCCTCGTCAGTTAATCGGAACATAAAATCTTCATCAAATTTCTCAATATTCCTTTTTACTTGTTGATTAAAAGCTTTTGTTTCATACCCATAAATCTCTGCCAGTTCAAAATCAAGCATAACCTTTTGTCCCCTAATAATATAAATCTTTTTTACAAGGGATTCATGATTTACGATCATCATTTCATCTTTTTATCCATTTCTTTATCCTCTTTATTCAAATTTCCAAACAATTCATTTTATAGAGCATATTAGTCATAAATAAAATATCATTCATCATAAAAACTTTAAAAATTAAAACCTTATATATATCCCTATCCGACCACAAGACCACTACTCTCAAACTAAATATCCGGCGTTATTTCCTGCATACGAGTTTTACTACCATATGAAATTACACTACTCTCAAACAGCAATGACAAATGCTTTTTCATTTTCGTCGTTTTACTACCATATGAAATTACACTACTCTCAAACCTACCTAGAGAATATCTCTTCAACAGTCATTGTTTTACTACCATATGAAATTACACTACTCTCAAACGAACAGACGAATTGCCTCCAGAAAGATTTTGTTTTACTACCATATGAAATTACACTACTCTCAAACTACTTCTTCCTCTAAGTATTTTAAATTTTTGTTTTACTACCATATGAAATTACACTACTCTCAAACGCCTTTCGCATTCAATAGGGGTTAATTTTTCGTTTTTACTACCATATGAAAATTACACTACTCTCAAACTATCTATTAAACAAACATTCATTACTTTTTGTTTTACTACCATATGAAATTACACTACTCTCAAACGCCTTTCGCATTCAATAGGGGTTAATTTTCGTTTTTATTACCATATGAAATTACACTACTCTCAAACGGCTATAATAAAAATAAAGCTGCAAGCGCAGTTTTACTACCATATGAAATTACACTACTCTCAAACGAAAATCATGATGTAAATGATATGACAGTGGTTTTACTACCATATGAAATTACACTACTCTCAAACTATATCATTTATTACGATAAAGCAAATAACGTTTTACTACCATATGAAATTACACTACTCTCAAACTGTTGCTACCTCCGCCAGAAAATTTAAAGCGTTTTACTACCATATGAAATTACACTACTCTCAAACTCTGGGGGTGAACCATATTCATGGTATAAAGTTTTACTACCATATGAAATTACACTACTCTCAAACGCAGGAAGTGAGCTAGGGCTAAATATAATGGTTTTACTACCATATGAAATTACACTACTCTCAAACGTCTACAATTTCATTTACTGTCAATTTGCGGTTTTACTACCATATGAAATTACACTACTCTCAAACCTCAATTTGAAAATAAATGCCACTACAACATCTGTATCCCACCGGTAGCCTTGACCTATATTTCACAAAGATCACAATCCATTATATATTGATTTTTCACACTTTTCAAGAGATTTTGGGCACTTTCAACATAAATAACAGCTACATCTTCGTATTCAATATGCTTTTTCAAACATTCAAATGCTTCATCTTCTATATATCCGCTGCACCCAACAAAAATAAAAAAATTCTTTTGCCCAGCAGTTTAGATAATACTGAAATATATCCAACCATTCTTTCTAAAAAGTACCTGTCGGCTCTTGTAAATGGATATCAAAACATTTGAGCAACTTCGGCACTTCGATATTTTCGTCAAAATCTATTTCATATTCGTAATTTAATTTAATTTCATTTAGTATTTGCAAAAACTCTGCTGAATTTTCCGCAAACTTATACGACAAATCCGTATTTTCAATTTCCTGCAACATGCTGTTAAGTAGTGCCTTTTTGGACCTCTTTTGTATCATATGTAAGTTCTACAGGAGAAAAAAATCACTGCCGCAACCTTTATAAAATCCGTCTTATCTAAACCATCAAAAATACTGATTTTTCATCCCTTTTACATACTAAATCCGATAATGCCACTACAAACCTATCCAATACCATTGGGTTTTCAATAGCTATACCGGTAGTCTGCCCATATTCAAAATCAATTTCGATATTTTGAATCATAATAAATCATTTTCATAAAATCACCAGTTTTTCATCTGAATCTATTATACTACTTGTTTTTCACCACATATATATTCCATTTTTGAAAATTGTTTTTCTGTAACAACTAATAATTGAATAATTCCGTCTTTTTGGCTTATTTCCCTGACCGTATCGACCACAGAACTCGCTACGTTTTGATTTAATGCCAATTTACAGTAGACACTTTCTTGTAGCATTAGAAATCCCTTTTTTTATTAAAAACTTCCTAAACTTTCGATATTCTCTTCTATTTTTCTGAAGTTTGCGTAGGTAAATCAAAATACCATTACTCTCATATATCTATAACTCATTTTTATAAAATTTAATATCAGAAATTTCTCCATTGTTTAATGCTTCGAATAAACTTCTACAATATATTTTTGATAGCATTATTTACAGTATGGCTCTTTTTCTCTATCATTACATTTTTGATTTAGGATATCTACAATAGCTATTTTTCGGCTTTTCCAAAAATCATCAGGAGAAATTTCAATAACTTTTTATCTATCAGTATTCTAAACGGTTCCATAAAATCAGATGCCAAATTAAATTGATTAAATCTATTGTCATGAAATATTCCAAGTTGAGTTATATATCCCGCAGATACTATTTCCCTATTGAAGCACGAAAGCAATATACTATACCCGTAATTTAAAGCTGCATTTATCGGGGTTTCTTCATTACGCACAAAATCCATACCAAATAGTGCATTAAAATACACTTTAGCCGCATGTCCCTCACGATTTGTTTCATCCTTCAATTGTAATTCCCGCGTATACTGCTTCAGTAAATCTCCTTGCTGCTCATAGCCTAATTCATATAGAAATTCCATTTGCTTTTTAATTTTTTCGCGCACAATCTCTGTTGCCACTTCATCCTTTATAAATTGACTCCACGATATTTGCTGTTTTATTTTCATGCTTGTATCATGCGAACCGTAATAAGGTATTATTTCCGACTGAGGATTACGCTTCTCATCACAAAAAATAATTTTTACTTTATTCTTTGTCAGTTCTGACAGAAGCATAGCTGTCATAGACACCGCTGTAGACGCGATTAAAAGCAGTCCTATTTCTCCAATATAAATTCTTGAAGTTTCCTCCTGCTTTCGGACTACAAGATAATCCATCTTGTAGTCCAATTTTGCATGTCCTGTTACTACTACCGTTCTCCAGCTCATAGCTTCAACCTTGTTTCAAATAGTCCTGTAACTGATTGGTTTATAATCTCAACAGGCTCCTTGCAAACTGTATTTTTCTTTACTGCCATAGCTCCCTGTCCTTTCGAACCTCCGATTTTTTCTAAATTTGCCGTAGTACTAATATCACATCGCATAAAATTTACAATTTGATCAATAACTTCCGCTTTTTGGCTTAAATCTCCAATTTCATAGAATTTATCCCGCGCGTCTTGAATAAACTTACTTTTATTTGACGGTCTATTATCATAAACCGTGCTCAATTTGCATAATAGAACATCGTAAATATGATTCAAATCTTCATTCGAAATTTTGTCTATAGCTTCATTTAGCTTTTTTTCTCTATTTTTTTCCAAATACTTTTCAATTCTTCTTATTATCTCGGCATCTCTACTATCCAAATGCAATTGCTTTAGCTGATTTGAATACTAAATTTACTCCCCTGTTCCACTTTCTCCTCTAATACGCATCGCAAATCCATTTACAACCATCAAAGTGTTTTTCTTTATCTTAGGAACCAGAACCTCAACATTCTTCATCCCCCTAATGTTTTCGCAATATTCCTTAAATGCAGTCGCTTTATGCTCAAGTATATTAGCAATATATATAGGCACCCCTATTATATTTTTTTACTCTCTGTCCCTTCTTTCCGTCAAACTCTACTAAACTAAAATATGACGTATTAACACCTTCATAACCTCCATACTTAGCCACATCCAAATTAGATTTCAACTTTATATTTACATTCTTCTTTCCTTTTCTTTGTAAAGTTTCATCAAATAGTTTTCCTTTTTCGCAATATGTATATTCAGTATACAAAGGTTGTCTTTCGACATAACTTTTCTAACCGTTTCAAGGTTCCGCCTTTTTGCAATTTTTAACGCCATTTTCTTCGTGCTCTTCGAATTTTTCCCAAATTACTTTGTCCCCGATTTTTACATCAAAATGAAATACCTTATTTATACTGTACTCGGCATCTCTGTTCTTCTTAAACCAATTTAAAGGATTTGATGTGAATTTAGCATCGTACACATTGCCTACTACTATATTAAGATATGCGTCTTTTCCATGATGATAATCATTTACTCTTCTTGATTTCAGCATATCCAGCGGATACTTTCTAAAATCTGATGCCAGTTGCGCCTTTACATATACAATTTGGGATTTTTCATTTAGCTGCTTCAAAAGTTCAGCGACCGCTTTTGAAGATTGCCTTGTTTCTACAAGTTGCCTGTTTATAAACCCTGCAAGTTCTTCATTGGAAAATTCGCTTTTTCTCGTTAATCTATCATACTTTTTCTGTGATATAAATCCTTTCTTTAGCAAACTTCTCCAGTAGTTATGCATCTTCGTTTGAATGCCCGTATCCAATTTTCCGTTGCCTTTATTAGCATTTTCGTTTTTCCTAACCAAAACTAAATTGTCTATACTGTCATCTTTAATTTTGGATTGCGGATATATATGATCCCTATCCCATTTATCGTTTCCTTGCAGTAGTTCTTCTAAATCAATACTTTCTCCGGTATACATGCACCTTCCCATTTGCGTAAAATACAAGTACAATTCCATACTGTTGAGTTCTCGTTCCTCAAATCTGTCCAGTTCCTCCGCCAGCGCCCTTACATCTTCATCGCAAGATTTATATAAAGCCTTGATAGCTTCTTTTCTTGATGTAGTTCTTTTATTCTTTTCGCCTCCTCCACGCGCCATTTCCACAAATATTTTGTCAGGTTCACATCCCATTACCTTTTTATTTCCTCAGAAATTTGTATGGATTGCCAAATTGCTCGTTTATTTGCGGCGATACATATAATTCATCCACCAATTCCTCATATGAAACTTTCTCTATCTTCTGCGTTGTTTGATTGTTTACTTTATCTATCTCATCGACAAATGTAAAATTCTTGCTTAGCAGCTGCATTAAATTATTATTGGTTTGCCAAAAGCGCATCAATTAAATTAAATACTTCGCCTGTTTCACAATCCATTCCTTCTATTCCGCTTAGAATTTTTGAGAAAAAAATTGCCCCAGCCGCTATATCTAAATCCTGCAACTTTTTGAGCTTTTTCCTCCGTAAGTACATTAGGATAATGCTTCGAAATTACATTTTTTTATCATTTTGGAATCACTGCCATAGATAGTAATCCACCCTAATAATATCTTCTACTATTTTTGAACTTCTTTTTTTATCTATATCATCGCCAAATATTTGTTTCTTGAAATCCAGATATGCTTTTTAAAAGATGTCTTAAAGTCATTATCAAAACCGCTTAAATCCTCTTTTTCTAAATCAGGTATATCTTTTTCTCAAATGTTCCAACACCATTTTTTTCCCGTTACTTTGGCCCTATTTTTGGAATAATTCTTGATATATCCCCTGCTTAACCTTTTTCCGATATTTTGTTGCCTCTAACCTTCAAATTATTAAGTTCGTTTAGTACCATATACTTGGAATATAATAAGGAATTTTTCAGTAAAAGCGTCCTCCCCAATCAAATATGTGCATTTGTTTGTCATTCTGTTTATAAATTCTTCATTAGATTTTTTTCATAATCGACTATCTTTTCAATATTCCATGGATATATTTTTCCGTTCTGACCTTCCCTCCCTAACCATCAATTATGTGCTCCCTCTTTTCTGTGTCTATCACTTAGCGGTCCCACAAAATATGGAATTCTAAATTCAAATATGCTTATAATCTTTTCTTTATTACTTATTCCGTCAGCATCCTTATCCTTTAAAAACGGCATATATAGCTCTGCATTATCTAAAATTTTAATAAGCTCTGCTTTGTGAATCTGATTCGGAATAACTCCGTTAGATTTGCTTCTCTGCAGTGGTAAAAATTCTTCAATACTATCCATAGCCAATATCTCTCTTGCTATTTCATATCCTTCGGCTGATTCTTCTATACTTTCTAATCTATTTTTGATTTCTTTGAAGAATTTATCGCCGTCATTTTTCTTTGAATCAATCTTTTTACCGTTTTTATCCGCACGCCCGATATAAGCCGAATAATTACTAAGATCTTTTTCTAAATTCGATTCGACAAAAATTTCTTATATACATCTTTTCCGAAATTTTTATATATGAGCTTTTTCAATATGCGTAAATTTTCCTTATGCTTTTCGTACTGCAACACCTTCGCATCCGATATATATGCTGCTCCTTTAAGCGTATTCTCAAGTATCCTCCAATCATACACATTCTTAATCAAATCTATTATATATAGTTTTTCCGGCAGGTCTTCCTCAAGTGCCAATCGGACTTTTCCCTCATAATCGTCTTCTGCAAATGAAAACGATGATATTTCCAATGATTTTTTTATCAAGTTCAAATAGCTTTTCCAAGTCGCCCTTATTTCCTAAAATGAATTTGAACACTACCTCCGCAATCTCTGCCTGACGCTTTTCTTCCTCCGTCTTTGCCGTATCAATTTTGAGAATTTTCTTTATCTCCTTCAGCTTATCGATTTTTGATATGCTTTTTTCAAGTAATATATTCCTTATCTCATCGTTATTCGACTCTATATCCACCGTCCAGTTGAGTTCGTTTAGAAGCTCAGTATGCAATCTTTCAAATACGAAATTAAAATCACTCGACTCACTTAAACTGCCGTCAATTAAAAAATGTCCTCTATTTTTCAAAATATGATGCAATGCCAAATAAACCAATCTTGGATCGTGCGGTTCACTATTTGAAATCAATTCTTTTTCGCAAATGATAAATCGTTGGATATTGCTTGTAATAATTTACATCATTGTATTCCTTAGAAATAAAAAGCGGGTATTTTTCTTTTACAGATTTATCCTCCATATGAAGTTTGCTTTCATTTAAACGTATGAAAAAGGTGCTGTCCACTTTTCCGATTTCCTCTGCAAATATCTCTTGTAACAATTTGATTCTCTGGGTTCTTCGTTTCAGCCTTCTTCGGCTATTTCTTTTTAATCTCCTGTCGCTGGCTGTATTCGCCGATTCAAACAGTCGAATTCCCCACATTTCTTTGCCCCTGAATTTACATAATTGATAATTCTCGTCGGTAACCGCCCAGCCTACTGAATTGGTTCCAATGTCCAATCCCAAGTAATACTTCTTTTTCCATTTTCTTTCCTCCCGCATTTTATATTTTTTTATATTTGTGTTGACATGAAAGAATTTATATGTTATATTAAGTATGATTTCAGTTACTACCATATGAAATTACACTACAAGTTCAAATAACGAATTTTTCGTAATCGCCCTTAGGGAGGCCAACTCGCATAGGCGAGTTTTTCTGCCCTTTTTATTGTAGATTGTTACTCCACCGCTACTCGAACATTATATTTTCATTTTAATTGTATGCTCGTTTTTACAAAATTGTGCCTCCTCCGAGCACCTCTTCGCCTACATAAAAAACCGCAGACTGCCCCGGTGCTAGTGCTCGTTGCGGTTCATCAAACACAATTCTTATATTCCCGTTTTTTTCATTAAAAAGCTGCGCTCCGGCAAGCTGCGCTGCAGAACGCGGTTTCACCTGAACCTTTAACCCGTCTTGAAACTCCTCTCCGGATATTAAATTCACATCCGTTACCGTTGCTTCCAATTTAAAAAGTTCCTTTTCATCCCCTAGAATTATCGTCTTATCAACAGGTTCTTTTGACAGTACATACATAGGTTTTCCAAAGGTCATTCCAAGGCCCTTTCTTTGTCCTACAGTATAAGAAATAAACCCCATGTGTTTTCCAAGTACTTCTCCCGAATTGGACACAAAATCTCCAGTTTCTAACTTTGATTTCATTACATACACTAAAAAATCGACATAGCTTCGATTCTTGACAAAACATATGTCTTGACTATCGCTTTTCTCTGCCGATTCAAATCCGGCGGATGCCGCAATGCGCCGTATCTCCTGCTTCGTAAAATTCCCAAGCGGAAAAACAATGCGCGAAAGCTCTTTCTGCCCCAATCTATATAAAAAATAACTTTGATCCTTTTTCTTGTCAGCTGCCCTCATCAGCTTGTACTTATTCGTATTTCTGTCGTACTCCACCTTTGCATAATGCCCCGTCGCTATCTTTTCTATCCCAAGTCGATCCGCTTCTTCAAACAGCTTTGGGAATTTAACGGTCTTGTTACATACCGCACAAGGATTGGGAGTTTGCCCTCTTTCGTAAGTTTCAGCAAAATAACGCATAACCGATTCGTCGAAATTCTCTCGCCCGTTTACAGTATAATGCGGACAAGCTAATTTTTCCGCAAGATTTTTCGCAGCCTCAAGTTCAACTCCCGAACCGCACACGCTGTCAGCCTCCGAAAGACCTATATCTAAATTGTCAAACATCACTATTGTAGCTCCGCTAACTGCGTAGCCTTCTCTTTTCAAAAGTAGCAGCGCAACAGAACTGTCGACGCCGCCACTCATACCAACTAATATTGAATTTTTCAACACGATGCACCTTTCATATCCTCTTTTGGTGTTGTTATTTTCAGCTTTCGAGGTAATATGCTGAATTCCAATGGAAATTCTTCACCTTGCTCTCCGTCTACATCAGTAGAAATATGGGATTCCGAAGACAGCTTTAAATGACTTGTAGTAAACGACAATACATTTTTATTTTCCTGATGATTGCCTTGAATTACATCTATCAGCATAGGCGGAAATTCTAAAATCGGCATTTCCCTAAAAAGAATTACATCCAATTTGCCGTCATTAACCGACGACATAGGAGAAATTTTTTTAAATCCTCCGGCAGAGCGTCCGTTCATTACTATCATAAAGTACATATTTTCATCGCCTGTGTACTCCTCGCTTTCGATATGAACGTTTACAGCTTTCAAGCTGCTAAGCTCCGTAAGTCCCTTTAAGTAATAAGATAGCACTCCTAAAGTGTTTTTTAAATCCGGATCCGTTTTTTGGCTTACATCCACAAGCATTCCCATTGCCGCAACATTTACAAAATATCTGTCGTTGACGATTCCAACATCCGCATATGTATACTTCTCTCCAAGCGCCACATCTACCATCGCATTTATATCCGTCGGCAAATCAAAAATAATACGCAAAATCATTAGCTGTTCCTGACGGAAATATACTAAGCGGAGCGTCAAATCCCGTTTTCATCATCGCATTCACACAAATATTTAGAGTTCCGTCGCCTCCTGCAGCCAGTATCTGCGAATACTCGTTCGGCTCGCTATGCGCAAGCACCTCCTCGAGAAATTCTCCACCTTTCGCTCTAATCGGTTGCACTATTTTCCCCTCACGCTGAAATCTATCCACAATAAAATCTAAATTGTTTTTAAAAAGTCCATTTCCGGAATAAGGATTGTAGAATAACAAAACCTTATCTTCTTTTTTGCCTTGCATAACTTTCTCCTTTCAGCTAAGCCACTTTAAATCGCCACTTGCTAATCTTGCAACTACAACAGGTCTTAAATTGCCAATCAAATAAAGCGAACCCGCAACCAAGAGTAAATCGAACTTTGCAAGCTCCGAAATCCCCTTTTCAAGTGCCAAAACACAGTCTTTCACTGCATCTACCTCTATTTGAGTTCCCATGCCTAAGAGTACCTCTGCCAGCTCTTCGGCTTCGCATTTTCTTGGATTATCCACTTCGGTAAAGATAAACTTAGTAACAACCTCACCTAATATTTCTAAAATTTTGTCGTATTCCTTATCCTTTAGGACTCCCACTACTGCCAAGATTTTCTTGCCGCCATAAAGTTCCTTCAATGTATCTGCAAGCGCTCTTGCTCCGGCCTCGTTGTGCGCACCGTCCATAACGATTTTGCTTCCAATGCGCTCAAATCTTCCCTTGTGCCGCGTTTTGAAAATCCCCTCGTACAGCTTTGTTCTTTCTATCTTTATCTTGCCCGCTTTTCTAAGCACCTCTATCGCAGTTAATGCCGTCATAATATTATCTACTTGGTGCTTCCCGAGCATTGAGATTTCGACTCCCGAATAGTCAGTGCCATAGATGTTTGTATCTATCGCATATTTGTCTATACTCTTTTCAACAACCGCATACGGCAATTTTTTTACATTATATAAAACTGCATTCTTTTCATATGCTTTTCTTGCAATAGGAATTTGAGCTTCTCTATCCTCGACATTCATAACCACAGGAACGCCGTCCTTGATAATACCTGCTTTTTCCTTAGCAATCAAATCAAGCGTATCGCCGAGCCTATCCATATGATCAAAAGAAATGGAGGTGATTATAGATATTTCGGCTTTGTCGATAATATTTGTAGAATCGCCGCTTCCTCCAAGTCCTACCTCAAGCACCACAAATTGTGCTTTCTTCATTGCAAAAATACACAAATGCAATGGCTGTAACCACTTCAAACTCCGTAGGAGAATCGTATCCGCTTACAACCATTTCGCCTGTTTTTTGAAGAACTATGTCGGTGCAAGTTTTTAGATCATCATCGTCTATCAATTCTCCGTTAAACTCAATTCGTTCATTGAAAACCTCAAGAAACGGTGATGTGAAAAGTCCAACATCATATCCGTTAGCAAGAAGCGCATTGTAAATATATCTACATACGGAACCTTTTCCATTCGTCCCCGCAACATGAATATACTTCAGGCTATCTTGCGGATTCCCAAGCAGTTGCATCAGCTTTTCCATGCGTTCAAGTCCCAAAACACTTCCGAACTTATCAAAGTCCTTTATTTTTATCTATTGCGTTACTTGGCATCTAAAAACCTTCTTTTCTACTTCCTTTAATCTTTTCGCTTACTTTAGCAAGCATTTCTTCGTATTTTTTGCTGCTTAGCTTTTTCTTCTTCTATGATTTTTGCAGGTGCCTTTGCAACAAATCCTTCATTCGACAACTTTTTAACTACGCGCTCAACTTCGTCCTCAAGTTTTTTCTTTTCTGAAACCAAACGCTTAAGCTCTGCATCATAATCCAGCAAGTCGTCGAGCGGTATGAAAAATTTCTCCCTTTGAAATTACGGCAGTCGCCACATCGGTCGGTGCTGTATCGGCATCCTTTATGTATGTGATTTCCGTAATATTCGCAAGATTTTTGATGTAATTTTCGCACAGCTTAACATCGTCATAATTTTCGGCGCTCGTGCGCATTACAGCTCGTAATTTCTTACTTGGTAGCGCCTTTGCTTCCGTTCTTATGTGTCTTATCGTTCCTATCGCTTCTTTTGCAAACTCGATTTGCGCTTTTTCTTTATCAAAGCTGAGCGCTTCACAATAAACAGGATATTTGTCCTTTATCAGGAAATTTTCAGGATTGCCGTCATTTTTCGCAGCAGCAAGCTCGCTTTCGGTAACAGGCAAATAACTCCAAATTTCTTCTGTTATAAACGGCATAAACGGATGCAGCAGCCTGAGCAAGTCCTTGAGCACAAATATCAAAACTCGCCTTGCAATCATCTTGTCATCTTCATCTGCTGCATACAATCTACCTTTTACAAGCTCTATGTACCAGTCGCAAAACTCATCCCAAATCAGTGAATTTATTTTTTGAGCAGCAAGCGACAAGTCAAAATTTGCCATAGCTGTATCAACATATTTTGCCGTATCGTTAACGGTTGAAATAATCCATTTGTCCTCCGGTTTCAAATTGAGCGTAAAAATATCACAATCCTCTTTCAACTGAGCAAAGAAATTTTCGTTGTCATCCTGTAAATTCATAATTACAAAACGCGCAGCATTCCAGAGCTTATTGGCAAAGTTTCTGCAAGCCTCAAGACGCTCCTCGTTAAATCTCATATCGTTTCCTGCTGTAATGCCGGTTGTAAGCATAAACCTTAACGCGTCCGCCCCTACCTTATCTATCACTTCAAGCGGATCTATACCGTTACCAAGCGACTTGCTCATCTTTCTCCCCTGTTCGTCAAGCACCAATCCGTGTATATAAACATTTTCAAACGGTACCTCTCCTGTCGCATTCAGTGCCGAAAACACCATGCGCACCACCCAAAAGAAGATTATATCATAACCTGTAACCAGTGTATCCGTTGGATAAAAATACTCGAAATCCTCGGTCTTTTCAGGCCATCCCAGTGTTGAAAAAGGCCAAAGTGCAGAGGAAAACCAAGTATCAAGCACATCCTCGTCTTGATGAATATGTGTGCTTCCGCACTTACTGCATTTCACAGGTTCCTCTTTGCAAACCATAAGCTCGCCGCAATCATCGCAATAATAAGCCGGTATTCTATGTCCCCACCAAAGCTGACGAGAAATACACCAATCGCGTATATTTTCCAGCCAGTGCAAATAAATTTTTTCGAATCTCGCAGGAATATGCTTCAGCTTTCCGCTCTTTGCAGCCTCAATCGCCGGTTTTGCAAGCTCATCCATCTTTACAAACCACTGTTCGGAAAGCATAGGCTCAACTATGGTCTTACATCTGTAACATTCACCGGACGGAATCAGCTTGTCTTCAGTCTTTACCAAATATCCGGCTTCCTCCAAATCCTTAACCCACGCTTTTCTGCACTCAAATCTGTCCATTCCCGCATATTTGCCTGCTATTTCAGTCATCTTCGCATCGTTTCCTATGCAAGCGGTATTTGGCAGATTGTGTCGATTTCCAACTTCAAAATCGTTCATATCGTGCGCAGGTGTTATTTTTGACGGCACCGGTTCCCTTTTCAGGATCCGGATAGATGTCTTCTATAATCGGGATAGCTTTTTCCAAGCGTTGGAATTATAACTTTTTTACCAATCATATGTTTGTAACGCTTATCGCTTGGATGCACCGCAATCGCTTCATCCGCAAACATAGTTTCAGGCCTCGATGTTGCTATTACTATATCGTCATCGCCCTCTACCTCTGCAGGGTACCTAAAATACCAATACTTTCCATTCTTGTCGCTATGCTCAACCTCCGCATCGGAAAGTGAAGTTGCGCAATCGGGACACCAGTTTATAAGCCTGTTTCCCCGATAAATCAGCCCTTTTTCATAAAGTCGTACGAAGATTTCTCTAACCGCTTCATTACAGCCTTCGTCCATTGTGAATCGTTCTCTGTCCCAATCGCAAGAATCTCCAAGTTTTCGGCACTGTCTTGTAATGCTTCCGCCATATTCTTCCTTCCATGCCCAAGCGCGTTTCAGGAATTCTTCTCTGCCAAGTTCTTCCTTACTTTTTCCTTCGTCATTTCTAATTTTTTCGCAAACCTTAAGTTCAGTTGCTATACTTGCATGATCCGAACCCGGTAACCACAGCGCACTGTACCCTTGCATTCTTTTGTATCTAATAAGAACATCCTGTAAAGTTTGATCAAGCGCATGCCCCATATGCAGTTTACCTGTTATATTAGGTGGCGGCATCACTATCGTATAAGGCTTTTTGTTTTTATCTATCTTCGCGCGGAAGGCACCTTTTTCTTCCCATTCCTTATAAATCTTATCTTCAAATTCCTTTTGGATTATATGTTTTTGCTAAATTTTTTCCCCATGCCTATTCTCCTTCAATTTCCAGCAGCTTTTCAATCATGCTCTCTATCGTAGCTTTTTCGGATACATATATATTCATACCGTATTGCTTCGCTGCACTTGCCGTTTTTTCACCGATACACGGTGCATTCACCTTGCTGAAATCAATATCCTTAAATATTCTTGCAAAGCTATGTACCGTCGAAGCACTGGTAAATGTTACATAATCTATTTCTTCTTCATCGTAATTTATCGGTATCATGCCAGCGTAGTTGTAGTCAACCGTTTCATAAAACGGCACATCGTCATATTCTACATTTGCAGCATCAAGTTCCTCGTTTATGTCAGGATCTGCACATGTACCCCTTGCAAGAAGTATGATGCTTCCTTCGTATAATTTTCGTGTAGTGCTTCTGACCAGCAGCTTACCAAGTTCTCGACCGCTATATATTTCCGGCATAATAGTAGCGTTTAATCCATATCGTCCAAGTGCAGCTCTCGTAGCCTCTCCAACAACTGCAAAATTGATCGCAGCCAATTTACGAAGCTCTCCGCCGAGGAACAAAAACGTCTTGAAAAATGCATTGACACCGGCAGCGCTTGTGAATACTATCAATTTTCTGCTGTCAATCTCGGTAATAATCTTCTTCATCTCTTTGTTGATAGGAAGAGGTCTTGTTTCAATAGTAGGAAGTACCACAACCTCCGCACCTAGCCTGCTAAGCTCATTTATCATATTGCTTGCCACATCTGCCGGCCTTGTAACTGCAATTTTGAGTCTTCCAAGCGGTCTTGACTCCGCCCAACTGAATTTTTCCGACAGCGTGCAAACATCTCCAACTACGATAATTGCAGGCGTAGGCAAATTTGCTTCTTCAACTTCTCTTTCCAAATTTGCCAGGTCGCTTACAACCCTGCGCTGGTGCGCGCGAGTACCTTGCGACAGGCACGCCGCCGGCGTTTCCGGCGGCATACCTGCCTCGGCGAGACCTCGGCAAATCTGTCCAATGGCGGATTTGCCCATCAAAAATACCAGCGTCCCGCCGAGGCGCACCAGCGCTTCGTAATCAACATCCGCTTCTTCGTCGGATTTCGTATGCCCCGTTATGATATGAAGCGACGAAACGAAATCCCTATGCGTTACAGGAATACCGTTGTAAGCGGGTACCGCTATTGCAGATGTTATCCCCGGTACGATTTCAAACTCAATACCGTTTTCAACGAGCAATTCAAGTTCTTCTCCGCCTCTGCCGAACAAAAACGGATCGCCGCCTTTTAACCTTACGACTTTTTCCCTTCTTTCGCTTCGTTTAACAATATTTCATTTATCTTTTCTTGCGGAACTGCATGGTTTCCCGCAACCTTGCCCACGAATATGTTTTTCTTTCCTTTCGGAATCATTCCGAGTACGCCTTGCCCTACGAGCTTATCGTAAACTATTGTATCGCATTCTTCTATCAGTTTCTTTGCTTTAATCGTGAGCAGTCCTGCATCTCCGGGTCCCGCTCCGACAAGCCAAACCTTACCCATTTTTCTTCTTCGCTTTCATCCTATTTTTCCTTCTAAACTCAACAGCCATCGCTTCTGCAATTTTTCAGCGTTCAATACGTCGCCTACTACCGTTTCTCTTATACATTCACGGTTTTTCGTTACTATAAAATCCGCTAAATCTGACTTCTGTTCCTGCAATATTCGCAAATGCTCCGATTGGCGATGTGCAGCCCCCTTCAAGAGCTTCTACAAATTTTCTTTCCGCCTGAGCTGCCGTTTTGGCATCTATGTCGTTTACAGCATCAAGAAAATCGTAATTTTCACCTGCCCTTGCCTGTATTGCGAGTATTCCTTGACCTGCCGCAGGAACCATTTCATCTTCCGTAAATACTCTGATTCTAAGTTCATTAAGTCCGAGTCTGAGTATTCCCGCATATGCGAGCAAAAATCCCTGAATATTCGCCGTCTGCAAGTTTTTTTAACCTTGTTTGCAAATTACCTCTAACGCTTTTAACTTCGAAATTCGGATAAAGCCTCCTTACCTGAAGCTCTCTCCTCATGCTCGATGTGCCAAGCGGCAACTTGCTGTTCAGCTCATTTCCTTCGCCAAATACGAGAACATCAAACGGATTTTCTCTCTTGCCAAATCCCACAAGCGGTATATCTTTTGATATTTCCATAGGCAAATCCTTTAGGCTGTGTACCGTCAAATCAACTTTTTCATCCAAAAGCGCTTTGTCGAGTTCCTTTACAAAGAGTCCCTTTCCGCCTATTTTATCAAGTCGTTTGTCCAATATTTTATCACCTGTGGTTTTCATTGTTATCAATTCAAATTCGATTTGCGGATAAATCTTTTTATTTTTGTCCAGTATCAGATTTGTTTGAGCAACCGCAAGCTGACTGTCTCTACTGCCTACTCTTATTTTTCGTCCCATTGATCCGCCTCCCTTAGCAATTTTCGTATATTTTCGGCAGCTATTCTCGAAAGCCTATGATTTCTACCTTGCGCAGTAATACCGCACACCAAATCCTTGTGTACGGCAAGTCCCGGAAAATAAAAATCACAAAGCTCCATATCATCCGCTACATTTACGATTTTTGCCGAGCGCCTTAGCTTTTTGAGCAACCTCGGCATTCACCGATTTGTTGTTTGTCGCCAAAATCAGAATATCCGCTTTTTCGATATCCTGCTGCTTAATCACTCGCTCACAAAGCAACACATTCTGCGCACCGCTTTTTTTCAACCAACTCTCGTACTTCATTCGAAATTTCGGTTGCGACGATATTCAGCTTGCAATCAAAATCCAGCAGTGCCTTAATTCGTCTTTTTGGCGATTCTTCCTGCGCCAAGTACGCAAACTTCCTTACCGCTTATATCAAAAACATAGGAAAGTGCGTACGCACGTTCTTCTTCGCATTCGCAGTTTCTCCTTAAAGGCAGGCAATTCTTTCGGCTCTTTCGAATTATCTTTGTTTTCAACAGCTATACCGAACTTTTTGCAACATTTCATCGAAGCTCAAACCTTTTTCATCATCTCTTCCTACAACAATCAGCTTTGCCCCCGCTTCCTTTGCTGCTAAATACTTTTCGTCCGCGCCGCCCGCTTTTTCCGGTATCCTTGGTTTACTAAATATTTGCAATCGTACTGTCTAAGCATCGCAACATTTAAATCCTTACTGAACGGGCCTTGCATACATATGAGATTTTTGCGGAAAAATCCGTTCTGATTGCACTCCTCCACGACATTACTGAGCGGCAACACCCTTGCGAATAGTTTTTCCGTATTTTTCTGCAACTCCGAGTAAGCAGAAAGTTCCTTGCTTCCTATCGCAAGAAGTACATTGCCCTCTACCTCAGTCAAGTATTTCACAACCTCGGCAGTACTATCGAGCAGTACATAATCATCTCCCGAAAATCCCGTCTTTTCGCGAAGCATTCTCAAATACTCAATTTTGCTTTTTTCTGCCGCTTTTTTAATATTCTCAGATACGATTTTCGCATACGGATGTGTAGCATCTATAACATAATCAAAACCTTTGCTCATCAGCAAAATCATATCATTTTCGTCCAACCTGCCCGATTTTTATATAGCACTTTTCACCCGACAGCTTCTCCTTTTTCCAGTACCTCTTTGCCATATTCCGTAGCAACGCACACCGTAATCTCAAAATCATTGCACTCTTTCAATTTTTCCACCAGCTTTCGCCCGTCGCTGGTGCCTGCAAATATCAATAATTTCATACAAATTCCTAATGTCGCAAGCTCTTTCTCATACCCGATTTTTTAAGTGCCTCCAAACTTGCATCTCTATTTTTTTCATCTAACTCTTTTAATGTTTCAAAAACCAGTTTTGTTATCACTTTGCCTCCTGCGTTCAAAACGCTCTTGATTTTTTCTTCTTCAAGTTTTTCCGTCTTGCCGATAAAATTTAGTCTTTCTCTAAAATCTTCTTCAAACAGTTCAATTACTTCTTTTTATCTGCGGTAGATTATCACGAAATTCCATCCACTCAATGAACTCGGTAACATAATTTTCGATAATCTTCTTCGCTTCGAGCAGCACTCCCGAATTTTCCGCTTCGCCCGCTGTGCTTCCCATGCTGTCTATATCGTACAATACAACTCCGTCTTCGTATCCTATGGCGGCATCTATATCTCTAGGTACTGCAAGGTCAAAGAAATACTGACTTTTTTCACCAATTCTGTTTTCCTTGAAATTACCAAAATTTATACGGTTGTTTTCCAAAAGATTGTTTTTTGCGTAATCGTGTAATGCGGACTGATTGTGGCGCTCACCACCACTTGATTCTGCGGTACTTGGGCCATTCTTTCGTCATATGGCAGCATCTTGCAGCCGGCAGGCATTATCGAACTCTGCTCATCGTCCTTGTGCATTTTTCTTCGAAGCGTCATAGACACATCCGCCCCGACATTTACAAGCGCATTGGCGACAAGTTTTCCCATTTTCCCGTTTCCTATAACAAGGCATTTAAGACCTGCAAGTTCCAACCCGTCCTCCCTCAGCTTCGAAATAATGCTTGTTGCGGACGACGGTCTAACAATTTTTAAGCTCAGTCTGGTTTTGACATCCTTGCCTGCCGCTACGGCAATCTGAAACAATCTATCAAGCTCAACGCCCATAGTTTTTGCTTCTCTCCCCAGATTTAATGCATCTTTCACCTGTGATATTATCTGATCTTCACCGAACAGCTTGGAATTAAGACCGCAAGCAACCTGTAATATGTGTTCAACTGCACTTTCTCCGTGCCTGATTGCAAAATAAGGTGAATATTCCTCTTTCTTCACACCGCGAAGCGAACAAAAAATTTCCTCAAGCATTTCGCTTGGCTTCATTAAATGTTTATATTTTCGTTCGTCCTCTGCAATCCAAAGTTCTGTTCTGTTGCAAGTTGAAATCAATACGCAACCCTCCAAGTTGTATCCTTCTTTGATTGAAATAGCTGCTCTCTGCGCCATTTTGCGAGTGCACGAAAAACGCTCTCTATATTTTAGAGGGGCTTTGCTGTGATCGATGCCTATCATACTAATTTGCAATTTCTATTCACCCTTTTCTTCATCTTTCACCAGTAATACTGAAAAATATCCCGCATTTTCATCAATTTCATCAAGGTTTCTAAACACCCGTTCCCCCTCCATTCCGCAGCGCTCTACCATTTTTACGCTTTGAGGGTTTTTGACATATTTTGTATTATATTTTTCACCCTGCCTATTTGCTTACCGCTCTTCATTAAAAATCTTTGTTCCCGGCAACTTTATTGCTTCTTCAAATCCTGAATACGACGCAGGTATTACATGAAGCATTTCTCCCGCTTCCGTAAGGCTCTCATTCAGCCTCGCGGCTACTGCGCAAAACGAGGTGATTCCGGGTATAATCTCAGTTTCAAATCCCATAGCCGCAATTCGCTTATGTATGTATATATAAGTTGAATAAACAGTAGGATCTCCCAATGTCAAAAATGCTACCGTCTTTCCATCCTGCAACCATTTCGCTATTTTGTCCGCGGCAATATCGTGATTTTTTTTGAGCTCAGCCTCATTACGAGTCATAGGCATATCGAGCTCTTCTATTCTCTTTTCATCAATATCCGAAACCGCACCTTTTGCAATGGTATAAGCAACATTTACACTCTGCCCCGATGCCGGTATTGCAATTATATCCGCAACTTTTATAACCTTTACCGCTTTCAATGTCAGCAGCTCAAAATCTCCAGGTCCAACGCCTACTCAAATAACTTTGCCATATACGCCTCCCATAATTAAATAAACATATATATTTTAATCTATTTTTGCAAAAATTTCAAGTATGCTCACAGCAAAAAAGCCTGTTTAAAGCTCTAATTTATTGACAAGCCGCACTATAAACAGTATAATTTCTTCTAGCATTAAAACAAAGGAGATTGTAATGTCTACAAACTTAGCAAGTGAAGTACAAAAACGCAGAATATTCGGTATCATTTCCCATCCTGACGCAGGTAAAACCACATTGACGGAGAAACTTTTGTTACACGGCGGTGCTATTCGCGAAGCCGGAACGGTAAAAGGTAGACACAATTCTAAATTTTCAACATCCGACTGGATGGAAATAGAAAAGCAGAGAGGAATATCTGTAACATCATCTGTAATGCAATTTGAATACTCGGGAAAAGTTATCTCTATTATGGATACACCGGGACACAACGACTTCGGTGAAGACACGTATCGCATACTTACTTCCGTAGACAGCGCCGTAATGGTAATTGACGGTGCAAAAGGTGTAGAGGCACAAACAAAAAAATTGTTCAAAGTTTGCAAAATGCGTGGAATTCCGGTATTTACATTCATAAACAAAATGGATAGAGAAGCTATGCCGCCTATAGATGTGCTGGCAGAGCTTGAGGATGTTCTTGGAATACCGTCAGTAGCTGTAACATGGCCAATCGGCTGCGGTATGAATTTCCAAGGAATATACGATAGAACAAAAAACCAAGTTCACCTTTATAAAAATAGGTAAAACGATCAAACTTGGCGATGAAGGTGTCTTTGGAAATGAACTTGAAGAATTTCTAACTCAGAACAACTTAAACTCACTTCGCGACGATATGGAGCTGCTGGACGGAGCGGGAAACGATTTTGATTTGGAGAAAATTTCAAGCGGAAACCTTTCCCCCGTTTTTTTCGGCTCTGCTTTGGCAGACTTTTGGAGTTCTGCCGTTTCTCGAGCACTTTTGAAGCTATCTCCTGCGCCGTCAAGTAGAAAAACTACAGACGGTCAAATAAGTCCAACCGACGAAGACTTCTCCGGTTTCATATTCAAAATTCAAGCCAATATGAACCCTGCGCACAGAGATAGAATTGCTTTTTTGAGAATATGCTCAGGTACTTTCAACAGAGGTATGAGCGTCAACCTTACAAGAACCGGCAAAAGCATTAAAATCAACCAGTCAACTCAGCTACTTGCCAACGAGCGGGAAACTCTCGATACCGCATATGCAGGGGATGTAATCGGAATTTACGATACCGGCAACTACCAAATCGGGGATACTTTTGACTACGAAAAACGAACCGATATTTTTCGAGCCTATGCCTACATTCCCGCCTGAACTGTTTGCCCTTGTCAGTCCTGTAAACAGCATGAAAGCCAAGCATTTCCAAAAAGGTGTAATGCAGCTTGCGCAAGAGGGTGCTGTCCAAGTTTACCACAAAAATATAACGAAATCATAATCGGCGCCGTTGGTGCTTTGCAATTTGAAAGTATTTGAATACAGACTCACAAACGAATACAATTCCAACATCCGCATGGAAAACCTCGATTTCAGCATAGCTTGCTGGATCAAAAATACAGATATCGAATATGTGGAAAACAATCTTGACTCGCGCATCAAACTGGTTTTTGACCATTTTGAGCGACCTATACTCCTGTTTCCGAATTCATTTACATTGAATTACTTTACGCAAAAGCACAAGGACATCGAACTTGTTGAGGCTCTATCTGTAAATTCAACCTTTAACGGCAAGTGATTTGCCTGTCATCTCACGTGGAATTTTAATATCCATTAAATCTAAAAGCGTTGGAGCCAAATCACAAAGTGCTCCTTTCGCTTTTAATATTTTTGGTGCCTTTGCAATATGCACAAGCGGTACGGGGTTAAATGAATGTGCAGTAACAATATCGCCGTTGTCATCCAGCATTTCATCCGAGTTGCCATGGTCTGCCGTTAGCAAAATCTGTCCGCCTTGCTCAAGAGTTTGCGTTACTACTCTCTTTACACATTCATCTAACACTTCAATAGCCTTTACTGCTGCAGAAAACACTCCTGTATGTCCTACCATATCGGAGTTTGCATAATTCAAAAATTATCACATCGTATTTGTCTTTTTTTAATTTCTTCAATCAGCCTATCCGTAACCTCGTGTGCGCTCATTTCAGGCTTTAAATCATATGTTGCCACATGCGGTGAATTTATAAGTATTCTGTCTTCACCCTCATTCGGAGTCTCAACTCCTCCATTAAAAAAGAATGTAACATGCGCATATTTTTCAGTTTCTGCAATTCTAAGTTGCTTAAGTCCCAGCGAAGCAATATACTCGCCAAGTGTATTTTTAAGTACCTGAGGTTCGTACGCAACCGTTATGTTTTTTTAGCGATGCATCGTAATTTGTCATCGAAACCACAGGTACATCCGCTTTGTAATTTTCGCGTGTAAATCCGTCAAATTCCCTGTCCGTAAAAACTCGTGCAAGCTGTCTCGCTCTATCAGGGCGAAAATTAAACATAATTATCCCATCGTTATCATCCACACACGGTCTTTTTCCGTTTTTTTCGATAACTACAGGAATTACAAATTCATCGCTTTGCCCGTTTTCATATGCCGCTTTAAGCGCAGACGTAGCAGAACTTGCAACTACACCTTTCCCCGAGTTTATGGCGTCAAAGTGCAATTTTACCCTATCCCAGCGCTTATCTCGATCCATGCCGTAATATCTGCCGCCTATCGTAGCAATCTCTCCAATTCCTACATGTTCATTCAAAAATTCTTCCAGCTGCAAAATATACTTTTCGGCACATTTAGGCGGAACATCCCTACCGTCCAAAATTGCATGTACATATACTTTAGAAATGTTCTGCATTTTTGCAAGCTCCAAAAGAGCGAATAGATGTTCAATATGACTATGAACTCCTCCGTCGGAAAGCATGCCGATTAAGTGAAGCGCACCTTGCTTGATTTTAACCTTGTCCATAACTTCCAGGAACGCCTTGTTTTTGAAAAAATCGCCACTTTTAATTTCATTGTTTATCCTGCTCAATTCCTGATAAACAACTCTGCCGGCTCCTATATTCATATGCCCTACTTCCGAATTTCCCATTTGTCCTTTGGGAAGCCCTACAGCTTCTCCGCAAGCATCAAGTGTGGTATTGGGATATTCCGAGAACAGCTTATCTAAGAACGGTGTATTTGCAGCCATAATTGCATTTCCATATTTTTTTGTTGTTCTTCCAAAGCCGTCCAAAATCATTAGGATCGTCGGTTTAGCTATTTTCCTCTCATTTGCAGTCATATTTCTTCCTCCGTGTAATTTTTCATCTATGTATTAGGTGTATTTTTATCTATTTTTGCACGAAAAATGCTTGACTTTTTATACCTAAATGCCGTATATTATAAAAGCTGAGATTTGGAGATGTATCGAAGCGGTCATAACGAGCTTGACTCGAAATCAAGTTGCCCGCAAGGGCACGTGGGTTCGAATCCCACCATCTCCGCCAACAAAAAACCGCAGAATCTGCGGTTTTTTCTATTTACCCCGTAGCTGTAATATTTCGTTTTTTGCATCATCAAGCTGCGTTTGGAAGCTGTAATCAGGCTTGGCAAAATAATATCCCTGCCCAAAAATCTATCTCGTATTTCAAAAGTTCTGCAAGCTCTTCTTTTGTTTCTATTCCCTCAGCCAAAACCTTGATTTTATTTGGTACACAAAAAGCAATCAAATCGTTGACAAGCTGCTTCTTTCTATCGTCTTTATCTATGTTTGATATTAGATTTATATCCATTTTGATAAGCTGCGGGCTTATATTGAGCATGCGCACCTCACTGGAATATCCGCTGCCATAGTCGTCAATGGCAAGTTCAATACCTGCTTTTTTGAAATCCTCCAGTTTGTCATAAAGCAAATTCAACACATCCGCTTCACTCTCTGTAACTTCGATTACTATCTGGTTTAAATCTATCGGATACTTTTCATGTAATTTCATTACCTCGTCTATGGATATCATATATTGCGGTATGCTGTTTACGAAAATTTTTCTTCCGCAGATTTCATCTGCATTATTATATATAGTCTTAAATGCCAGTCTAAATATCAGCCTCTCAAGATTCTTAAGTTTTGCCTGCATTTTCGCAACCGATATTATCTCAAGCGGGCTTTTGAAATTCGTTGTAGTCGAACGCATCAATGCTTCAAAAGCCTGTACTTCGCCTGTTTTCATATCGACAATCGGCTGAAATGCAAATCTGATTTGCTCATACAAAAGTAATGTATTGATATTTTCACGGTTTTCAAACAAATATTTTTGCTCGAAATACTTTTTATTGTCAAATTCTCTAAGCGATCCTTTTTTTCCGTCTTTTTCGCTTCGTACATCGCAAAATCTGCAAATTTAAACAATTCCTTGATGTTTGACGCATCCTGCGGATAATATGAAACACCGGTCGAATATCTGATTGCAATGTTTTTATCACCTTGAACTCGCACATACTGCAAGTCAGCTTCGATTATCCTTTCGAGCAAAAATTTGCTGTATCGCAGACTTATCTTTAAAGCCCATCATAAATATCGCAAACTCATCTCCGGAAATACGCGAAACGAGCGCTCCGTATTCTTTAAAGCCTGCAAATATAGTCGATGCTTCCTTGATTAGTACATCGCCCATTTCATGTCCATATGTATCGTTTACATATTTTAAGTTATCCAAATCGACAAATATAAATGCTCCGACCGTATCAGACTTGTCGTTTATCATAACTGCGGCTTTGTTTTCAAGTGCCCTTCTGTTATAAAGTCCTGTCAAATTGTCGTGATCCAGTAGCATATTTAATCTTACTTCTTCGCCGATTTCCTTTGTAACATCCGCTATTACTCCAAATCTGCCAAGTGGGGTTTCTTTTTCGCGTATTCTCAGATACATAATTCCATAACGCCTGTCGTAACATTCGTAAATAGTGTCATTGGCTTTCGGGAACGGTTTTTTTAGTTAATTCACGAATTTTTTCTATCCACTCGCTCTTTTCTATGAGAGTCTTTTTGCCTTCAACTTTAAATAGCTTCGATATATACGGAGTTGTAATTACAAAATCGGAATCGTGCTTTATCTCGTAAACGCCAACCGGCAGAAGTGAAATATCCAAAAGCGTAGAAGTAAGCGAGTGTGCTTGCAGTACTTCCTCACTAAACGATTTAACCTTTTCAATGAGCGCATCAATTTCCGTAATTCCAATCGTTTCAAGCTCTACAGGTTCATCCGGTGAAATTTTCCCGATTTCTTCCTCCAGCAGCTTAATTTTTCGAGTAGCTATCTCTGAAAGCACAAGCATTATTATAAACGACGAAATCAAAATTACATAAAGACCTAGTGCAAGTACATTCTTAACCCTCGAAGAATCGCTTTTGAGCTCGTTTTCGCTTACAAACCCTATGATAGACCAACCTTTGCTCACATAAGGTGAATTGCTGTTGTACATCGCGATTTTCCCCGACGTACAATATAAATCATTTCCCCCACGCAGCTTTAGAGCATAAATATGATTAGATACGATGTGTTTTAACTGTATCGCCCCAACTTTGCTAACTCGATATGCTCCAAGCGGTGTCTGCGCAATTATCCAATCTGTAAAAATTTTATCGCCGCGCACCTCTGCTGCTATGTAAAAGCTGTCTTCATACGGCAAGGTATCAGTAAACAAAAATTCTTCTGAAAAGACTCTGGGAGTAATGTCAACTCCAACTATACCGAAAATATTATTTGCGTCATCGACAAGCGGTAAAGTATAAGTTACAACCTTTATAGTATTCGGCATCAGCTTCGTCGGTTCGCTCCAATATCCATACCTTTTTATCTCGGAAAGAGGATATTTTTTTGCAGCCTCAATCGGTTTCTTGTACAAATCCATATCCGATATTTTCTCCGCCGTCAAGTACTGTCTATTTGTGCTTAGATTACCTGAAAATCCGTAGTTTTTCAAAACACTTGTAGGTCCCGCATACATGAAAACCTTCTCCGAACTGAAACTGTAAACATCATCGTCAGAAATTCGAAGATATACGCTTGGATTTGAATAAACCTCATTTATTCCCATTTTAGCGAGAGCTGCTTCGTCTATCACAAAAAAAGTTCCCGTAACAGCATCAAGTTTAAACATATCCACCAAGTGCTGCGTTGCATTAATCATTGCGCGCTCATAGCGTTCTTCCTTACTCAACGACTCGTTACTCAATGTTTGCTTTACTTCTTCACTTATAAGCTCAGTTTTTTCAGATACATTCTCGACCAATGTACCCACTTTTGCATTGCATTTTCGAACTTGCTCCGTACTTGCGCTTTCGAAAAAACGTAATGCATAAGAATCCAGCAATGTCAAAACATTCGAAAATACAACAACCGATAACATTGCTATACTTTGAAATACAAGCAAAAATCAGCATAACTACAACTATTTTTAGTTTTTTTAAAGATTGTGTTTTTTCTTCATGCCTACTCCCACTTTTTAGATTTTTTATCATTCTTCACCGTTGCGGCTATTCGTACCTGATTTCATTTTTGTCCAATTCCTTTTTCAGTTTTTAACCAAATTTCGAATTGCTTATCATAATCAATTTTGCGGTTCGGATTTAGTGAGCATTGCATCCTCTACACATCCCCTGTAATGTTTTTTTCCGAGAATTTCTCTTACTTTGAAACTCTTATCAAAAGGCGGCGCATAATATGTGTTTCCTTCATACACTGCGTCTTTTATCACGGCGTATGCATCCACCAAATTTCCCCACTGTTCGTCTTTTGTTTTGAATTTATTTAACGCTTTGTTAAATGCATCCCCCTCATAAGCTCCAACTCGCGCCGGAAGGTACGCTGTCTTGACAGCGAACTCAAGATTGTTTGAATCCTTTGTAAACCACTTCAAGAACTCTATACTGGCTTCAATTTCCGCATCTGAGGCTTGCGCTACACTCATTCCTGCACCCTGAATGAATTCGGTTCGATTCATTCCTTCAAATGTAGGAGGCTTCAGCACCATCATTTGAATAGGGGTTTCCTCCTCATTTATATAGACCGATTTTGGGAAATATACCGCACCTGCGATAGAGCCTACATAAGATGCAAGTTCCCCTATCTTTACATTGTCCGATCTGAATTTGCCGCTCATGTAAAATTTGCCTTCGACCATATTTTTAAAATAGATATTAAAAAACTTTTTCAGCGCAGGCTTATCCAAATTCACCATTTTATTTTCACCGTCAATTATATCTATTCCCTGCTCTTTCATCGCCACGATTATAAAAGTTCTCAAGCGACTCATAACCGAAAAATGCCTGTTTATACCTGTTTTCTCCGGTGTTGTATGTTTTGTAATATTCATTCGAAATTTTCGAAATTCCTTCCCAAGTTTCAAGGTCCTTATCTGTAAATTTTGATATGGCTTTAAATTCATCCCACCTTGTTTTATTTAAATAAAAAACCTCGCAACTTTTTGCAATCGGGAGCACCATAAATTTTTTATCATATGTGCCTGAATCAACAAAATGCTGAACAAACTTCGCTTTTTCTTCTTTTGTGTAGTAATCGTCCAAATTAACGATTTTGTTCATATTGCTGAGTTCTATCGCCTTGTCTATATATGTCGAAAATATGTTAGGCATGGGATCCGAATTTACAGCACCGGATGCAGAATTTGTTACCGCCTTTTCCAAATCCGATATCCGCCCCTTGTTAATAGGCTGAACAATAATTCCCTTCTCCGCTCCAACCGTAGAATTGAACTCATCTACGAAATCGTTAAAAATTTGCTCCTTCTCATCGAAATAATAATGCCATAGTGTTATAGTAATGGGATTTTGAGGATCAAGTTTACTTTTTGTCGCATTCAAAATATCCAAAGTATCGCATGCTACATTTAGAAATAACATGCAAACTACTATGGAAAATGCAAAAATTTTCTTTACCATTTTTTTCTATCTCCTATTTTTAATAAATTATATTTTTATTGCTTTGTAAGCAAATCAATTTTATTGAGCAAAACTTTCTCCATTTTGATAATTTATAACTACATCCGGCTGAACATTGTAACAATACACATTAAACTTAATGCCCCGCTCCCGCGTCTTCTACCGACAGCGCTTCTATGATTACACCGCTCGCAACAAGATTGTCTCCCTCAAATATCGGACTCACCCTATACATCACATGATTTTTTGTAGTTTTTACATATTCTGCAACAGCATTTTCGAACGGTAACATTCCTTGCGTGTTGAGATACCTCGTACCGGTTATCAAATTCAATACATTCGCATTTTCACCTGCAAGCTGAAACCCTATTAAATGGCACCTGTTGTACAGATAGTTACCTTCGACAAGTCCGTCGTACCTGACAGTATGCCAGCCTGACGGCTTAATCATTCCGATGCTGCCTCTTTTTTCCTTTGGCATAATATCTTCGCCTATCGACGCGATACATACACCACAGCGCCCCAAGTTATCAAGTTCGGAATAATATTCAAACGACTCATCGGTCAGCTCGCTTTCTTCGAAATAAGGTTCGTTCCCATTTATTATTACATAAGGAATTCCTTGGTACTGAGGAATATCGCTTATTTGTGCAACGTCCGCCGCATCAGTTACAGTAAAGTTTTCCCCAAGCTGTCCGCCGAAAGTATTTCCGCTTATATCGTGATAATAATTATACCCTGCTACAGATATTGATATTATCACCAAAACTGCTGCATATAAGTTAAACTTTTTGGTTTTAATTTTCTTCACTTTCGTCCTCTTTTTAAATTTATGTTACAAATCCAGTCCTATTATATTCTACCACATTATAAGCAATTTTAAAATGTACACTTATGTACAAATTTAAATATTTAATTTTCATTTTTGACTTTCAATCCAAATTAAAAATAGTGTATAATGTAACCCAAATAACAATTTAGCTAGAGCTATGATAATCAAGGAGGCAATCTTGAAAACAACTAACTTTGTGCGATTTATCATAATTACATTGGTACTACTGATATCTTTTACCTCTTGCGTTTTTGCAGAACATATGGACAATCTTAATCCCGATAAATTTGAACTTGTAAATCCCAACACAAAAAATGTGATTCGAGAGAAAAAAGTATCTAGCGGTAAAGTTGTAAAAGTCGGATGGTTTTTCGGTGACGGTATTCACCAGCTGGATCCGGACGGAACTCTTTCCGGATATGACTACGAGTGGCTCCAAGCAATTGCACAGTATAACAACTGGACATATGAATACCACTTCGGTTCTTTTGCAGAATGTTATAGATGGCTGCGCGACGGCGAAATTGACCTTATGGGCATAATGAACAAAACACCCGAAAGAGAATCTTTGTTTGATTTTTCTAGAGTAAATGTCGGTATCGAACAGTGCTGTATCTACACCAATAACGACAACTCACGATTCGAATACGAAGATTTTTATCATTTCGACAATATGGTTATCGGCATAGAAGAAGGCACTTTGCAAAGCGAAATGCTCCGACTATACGCTGAAGCCAACCACTTCAATTACACCACGAAGGTATATCCTAATTTGGATGATGCCAGAGTCGCTCTGCTTAATCGCAAAATAGATGCGCTTCTTGCGAGCAATACCGATGTTATACGCGGTTTCAAAACCATTGCGCAATTCAACCCTATTCCGTTTTACTTTGCAACAACCAAAGGCAACCATGAAGTTTTGGCGGGTGTAAATTATGCAATGGACAAAATTATGATCTACAACCCTAATTTCAATAATTTCTTATATTCCAAGTATTTTTGATCAATCCAGTTCGGAAAAAATCGTTTTTTCCAGTAAAGAGCTGGAGTATATCAAGAAAAATCCGAAAATTTTAGTTTTAATAGATCCGATTTGGTATCCGCTTGAATCTTATAGCGGCGTTTCGCACAAGTTTGACGGAATTATTCCGAATATTTTTGGATGAAATTTCCAAAAGAAGCGGACTCAATTTTACATTTGTAAGAAGCCAATCAAGTGTGGATGCGCTTGAAAAGATTTCTTCCGATTCTGCGGTAAATACCATTACATCTATTTCATTTGATTATAAATGGGCAAATGAAAACAATGTAACTATCACCCAGCCAATACTTACAACTTCAATACAGATGGTTCGAAACAATCACAAAAATTTGCTACCGTCGCTTTGGTACGCCGTGATTATATATCCAATATGGTAAAGCTCAAGTATCCTGATCTTAAGCCTATCTATTACGAAAATATGCTTAGTTGTATAAATGCGGTCAAAAATGGCAAAGCCGATGTTACTTTTATGAACAACCTTGAAGCCGAATACTACATATCATTACAAAAGTACAACGGATTGCAATTTAGTAGTATCAATGCGTTTAATCAAAATATATGCCTTGGAATATCCAGAGAAGCAAATCCGCTACTGCTTTCGATAATTTCAAAATGTATACAGGATATACCTGCGTCAACCATACAAGACATAATGCTCAGAAATGTTTATGTGTCAAATAATGTTTCGCTTTCTGAATTTATACGAACTCATACAACCGAGGTTGTCATTTTTCTAGTTATAACATTTTTGATTCTGCTAGTGTGGATGTACTTAATTTTACGAACCAGAATGAGAGCTTCAAATTTAATCGCACTTGAAAACAAGAAATTCAATCAACTGTCGGAAATAAGCAATGAGCATATATTTGAATACGATTACAATACGGATGTCCTCAAATTTAAAAATGCCTCTACTCCAATGATTTTAAAAAATCCGTTTCCCGATTACAGCAAATACATACTCAATTCAGATTCCGATTATGAAAACACACTTTATAGTTGCCTTGCCGAGAAAGTTGACTCAATACGCGATATAAATTACGAATATACAAACGGAATAAAAATTGGCTGCGTGTAACTACCAAAATAGTAAACGACGATACCAACCGTCCTGCATATGCAATCGGTAAATTGCAAAATGTTCAATCGGAACACGAGGAACTTGAACTGCTCATAGAAAAAGCTACAACCGACAACTTGACGCATGTACTGAATTCCACCTCTTTCAAAAATAATGCAAAGTCAAATATGCGTCAATATAGCTGCCTGATACTTATGGATTTAGACCACTTTAAATCCATAAACGACCGCTACGGACACCTCAGCGGAGATTTTGTTTTGGTTGAATTTGCAAAAAGTTTTAACAGCTGTCTTTGGTAACATCGGTTTCCGGGAAGAGTCGGCGGAGATGAGTTTGCGGTATTCATCCCGAATAAACTTACCGAAGATGAAATTGCTACGCTATGCAAACGGACTTTGGAATCAGTAGAAAAAATACAATTCAAATTCAAAGGTGTTACCGTTTCTCCTGTTAAAACCAGTATAGGAGCAAGTATTTTACAAGACGGTCAAACCTTTGACGACCTTTACGGAATTGCCGATCAAATGCTTTACACAGTAAAAGAAAACGGCAGAAACGGGTACAAAATTGACTACAAATAAAAAAGACGATTTTAAATCGCCTTTATATTCCGCTTCAAAGTGTGATCAATTCTTTTGGCGAATTGGTCACATTTTTTATGCCCGATCTGGTTAAAAATACCAAGTCTTCAATTCTTACTCCGAATTTATTCGGCAAGTATACTCCCGGTTCTATTGTTACCGTCATATTTTCCTGCAATATGTGGCTTCCTCGAAAACTGAGGTATGGATCTTCGTGAATTTCCAGACCTACGCCGTGTCCGAGGCCATGTCCGAAATACTCCCCGTATCCATATTTTACAATTATATCTCGTGCGAGTGCATCTCCCTCTTTTACATGCATTCCCGCTTTCAACTTATCGCAAGCGTTCATCTGAGCTTCCAGCACTACATTGTACACATCTCGCATCTCACTTGAAACATCTCCAATGGCAAGCGTCCTTGTCATATCGCTACAATATCCCTTATACTTGCATCCGAAGTCCAATGTGAGCAGCTCTCCGTTTTCAACCACCTTGCTACTTGGAACTCCATGGGGCTTCGACGAATTTATACCCGATACCGCAATAGTAGCAAACGACAAGCCGTCTGCGCCATGCAATTTCATATAATATTCAAGCTCGGCTGCAATTCTTTTTTCCGTGATTCCGGGTTCTATAAATCCCAAAATATCGGAAAATGCGGCATCGCCTATAGCTTCCGCCTGCGCTATTATCTCAAGCTCTTCTATTTCCTTTGTGAGTCGCAAATCCTCCATAATTCCTGTTGCCGGAATAAGGTCCTTTTCCGGTATCGCGCTTGCAAGCTCGCTGTACACGCTCAATGTCATAGATGTGTCTTGAATACCCATTTTTTTCGGTTTGATTGCCTTAATATGGTCTATATAGTCAAATATCACTACGAGCTCAAATTCGGGTTTGAGTACGGACATTGCGGTTTCATATCTGGCATCTGTCAATATGTATTTTTGTCTGCGGTTATAAGTACCGCACAATCATCTCCTGAAAAGTCCCGTCAAATACGATACATCCTCGCTTTTTGGTGATAAGAAAATTTTCAATTCCATATTTTGGGAAGTAGTTCCTTACTTTATCGCTTCTTTTCAATATTCGTGGTTCCATTGTATTCCTCCTTGTATTTTTCAGCCAATGCCTCGAGTTTCTTAAGCCTATGATTAACTCCGGATTTTTTTAACGGAATATCCAGTAAACTCCCCAGTTCAACAAAGGCTTACATATGGATTTTCCATGCGCACCGTTGCAACGCTTATCAATTTTTATCTAATTTTTCAAGCACGCCCTTTTCCATAAAGTCTAATCGCCTTTATTTGCTTTTCGGCTGCACTCACCGTTTTTTCCACATTTGCCGTATCGCAATTTCTCATTCGATTGCTTTTATTCTTTATTTGCTTTAACAAAATGACATCTTCCATTTTTGAAAAGTTGCGCACTCACTCCCCATTATTTTGAGCACATCGCCTATCTGATCCGCATCCTTCAAATAAACACCGTACCTTTTATTTCTGGTAACGATTTTTGCGCTTATTGATGAAAAACCGTTTAAGAGTTTAGCCATATCCGCCGCTAATTTTGGGGTATTACAAAGGATTTCAAAATGATATCCTTTTTCCGGTTCGCTAATGGTACCCGATGCCAAAAATGCTCCGCGCAAATACGCCTTTCTGCAACATTTTGTCTTTATCAGTACATCGTAAAATTCCGTCGCTTAGAGTATTGCTTCCTTCCTTTTACCATTAGAATACCGATTTCCCTTAACACCTGCTCGCTGCCGTTTTCGCTTTTTATCGTAAGTTCGTAGCTGCTCGCTTTTTTTATACTTCGTCCCTCCGCTTCGGAAACCTGCGTTTCAACATCGAAATACTCTTTTATCAATGCCTTGTAATGGCGTAAAACCGCTAGGTTTTCTGTGCTCATCACAACCTCAAATTTTCCGAGTCCCGCAAGTCTAATCGAGCCGCAAAAGCGTATAAAACCTGCTATTTCAGCTAGCATACAGCACTTTTTCTCAGTATTCAGTCTCGATAATTCATTTTTCGTATCCACAGAAAATGACATAAATTCACCCGCCATTCCAAAGTTAAACAAAGCCCCTTAATAAAAGAGGCTTTGTAAACTTATTTATTTCTTCAAAGGCTTGATTCCCAGTATTTCTCTTGCCTCTGCAGGAGTTGCAATTTCTCTTCCGAGCAATTTTGCAAGCTCAACTACTTTCTTTACCATTTGTCCGTTGTTCTCAGCTAAAACACCTTTTTCCATATATAGATTGTCTTCAAAACCGACTCTTACATGTCCGCCAAGTGATATTGTTGCCGCTGCAATATGCCAAGCATTCTTACCAAGTCCTGTCGCAGTCCATGTTGAACCTGCAGGCAAACTTTCTGACATGAACAACAAGTCTCTGATAGTAGCTGTCATTTGTACTCCAAGTACGAAATCAAAATGTAGCGGATGATTCAAAAGTCCTTTTTTATCAGCCTTGAGTGCTGTATCTATCATACCCTTGTCGAATACTTCGAGCTCAGGCTTAATGCCTTTTTCCTGCATTATCTTTTGCAAAATTAAATATTGTATTGTCTGTATTTACAAATATCTCATCGCCGCCGAAGTTGCAAGTTCCGCAATCCAAAGTTGCAAATTCCGGAGTTGGCACTATGTCGGTAGACTGCAATCTCTCAAGGTCAGTCATTCCTACCGCTCCGCCTGTCGATACCTGAATTATTGCATCCGGACATTCTTTTCTGATTGCATCAACGCAAACTTGGAATCTATCTTTGCTCTGAGTCGGAGTTCCGTCATCTTCTCTTACATGCAAGTGAATAACTGCCGCTCCCCGCATCGTACGCAGATTTCGCTTCCCTAACAATTTCCTCAACTGTGTAAGGTACAGCAGGATTCTGTGCTTTAGTTACTTCTGCTCCGCATATCGCCGCCGAGATAATCAATTTTTCCATTATAAAATTCCTCCTAAATATCTAACGGTATTCCCCGTATATACATACAGTATACCATTTTTTTATCAACAAAATCCAGCAAAAATGGAAATCTTCAAAATATTTTAATAAGCAAGCTCTTCACAATAATACTTTACTTCTACTTGCGACTTGTTCCCAAGTACTTCGTCTACCAATGAGCTTCCCGAGTTTGGAAAAATGCTCAATTTCAATTTGGAAATATCGATTTTTCCGAATAAATGTGCCAAAAGATTTCTGTCATTTTCATTCAAATCGATTACTTCCGCTCCGCCTATACGCTTGTCATCCTTCATAATTTGCTCCGCTTCCTCGTATGAGCAAATTCCGTCTATGAGATTCACCTCTTTTGCCTGTTTCGCCGTATAGATTCTACCGTCAGCTATTTTCTTCACTTCGCTCATATCCATACCGCGTCCTTCTGCTACTATACCTGCAAACTGCTCGTACGCTTCATCCACCAATGACTGGAATATCGCACGCTGTTCATCGGTCATCGGTTGCATATTATTACCCATAGCTTTGTTCGGTCCTGATGTGATAGTATTCACTTTTACACCATATTGATTCAAAAGTCCCGAAAAATCCATCATATTTCCAAGAGTTACGCCTATCGAGCCTGTCCATGTATTGCGATTTGCCAAAATCTTATCGCACGGAGCCGCTATATAATAACCTCCCGAAGCCGCTATATGCCCCATAACAGCATATACAGGGCGCTTAGTCTTTTTCTGATATTCTTTTATTTTCAAATAAAGTTCATCCGTTTCATAAACAGAACCCCCCGGAGTATTTATGTATAAAAGCAATCCCTTATTTGATTCTTCGTCTATCAACTCATCAATAGTCTTAATCGTCCAATCGTGATCGTATCCTTCATCGCTGCTAAAAAGTCCGGTGGATTGGGTGTTTGCCGCAATCGTTCCTTCCACATTTATCTTGGCGATAAAATCATCCGCCGGATAGCTGTTTCCACTGCTTTCTCCGCTATCGCTTCCGCCTGAAATCAAAAGCGCAATCAGCACTATAACAGCCACAACTATACCAAATATCACTATCCCCGTGATGCTTTTCTTCTTTTTCGAGCCGTGCGCCGCCCCTATATCGTATGTAGCGCCGTCTTGCCTGACAGCGTAAACAGTCCGTTTTTCTTCATTCATATCTTTCTTCCTTTTTTTAATCCAATTTAATCTACAATAGAAATATATTGTTTTCCTTGCACGTCTTAATCATATCGTCCGGCCATACGGATACCTGTACCTCTCCTATATGTGCTTTCCTCAAGAAAAACATACATAGTCTGCTTTGTCCGATTCCGCCGCCTATAGAATACGGTAATTTGTCTTCCAAGATTCCTTTATGAAATTCCAATTTAGCTCTATCTTCCGCTCCTGCAGAGTGCAAGCTGTCTTCTCATCGCATCGGCATCGACTCTGATTCCCATAGACGATATCTCAAAAGCCATTCCGAGCACTTCATTCCAAAGTATTATGTCTCCGTTGAGTTCCCAATCGTCGTAATCCGGTGCCCTGCCGTCGTGCTTCTCACCTGATTTCAGCTTTCCGCCTATATTTTTGATAAATACCGCTCTCTTTTCTTCCGCAATCAAATTTTCACGCTCTTTCGGTGTTTTGTCCGGCCATCTGTCTTCCAATTCCTGAGTTGTTACAAAAAATATCTCGTTCGGTATTTCCGTTTGCAATCCTCTATACAATCTGTTCACATAATCGCCTAAATTTTTAATTGCATTGTAGATGATATCAACTACCTCTTTCAGATACTCGTCCGTCCTCTGATCTTTGGAAATAGTCTTTTCCCAATCCCATTGATCCACATATATCGAATGTATATTATCCAGTTCTTCATCGCGCCTTATCGCATTCATATCGGTATAAATTCCATGTCCTACCGGTATGTTATACTTTCCGAGTGCCATTCTTTTCCATTTTGCCAGCGATTGAACTACCTCTACCGGCTGCTCGTTCATATCCTTTAATGTAAAACTAACCGTTCTTTCTACACCGCTCAAATTATCGTTTAAACCGCTTTGAGGTGTTACAAAAAGCGGTGCGGACACTCTGCGCAGGCTCAAACCGTATGCAAGCTCTTGCTGGAAAAAATCCTTGATTTTCTTTATGGCGCGTTGACTTTCCATATAATCGATTACAGGTGTATAGTTTTCAGGTATTATCAGTTTAGACATATTTCCTCCTAATTTTGCGTTATAATAACAATTATATAGGCTTTAGCGTCAAAAATCAAGGTTTATATCAAAGTCCGCATTCGCGCCTTGCTCGCATATCGTATTCCGCTTCTTTTTCGAAAAACGAATAAAACGCATAGCCTCCTGCTAAATTATAACAGTCAAACCCTTCTTGTTGCAAAAATTCTAAGCGCAATGTAACTTCTAAGACCACTATGGCAATTTATATAAATTGATTTGTCTTTATATTTTTTAAGTTCGTTAAGCCTTTCTCTTAGACTGTCTACGGTATATTTACAGCATTCTTAAAATGTCCGAATTTATATTCCATTGGAGTTCTTACATCGAGAAGCAAAACATCGCTGCGTTTTTCAAGTTCATTCACATCTTCTGCGAAAATTGTTTCAGCCTTCCGCCTACTACATTATCTATTATGAATCCTGCCATATTAACAGGATCTTTGCGGACGAATACGGAGGTGCATAAGCCAAATCCAATTTTTTCAAGTCGGATACATTTAACCCCGCATATATGGCGGTTGCCAGCACGTCTATTCTCTTATCTACACCGTCTTGCCCTATTATCTGCGCACCTAAAATCTTTCCGCTACCTTTTTCAAATATGACTTTCGTAAACATCGAGGTTTGCTCCGGGGATAATACGTTGCGTGTGATGCCGAGCTGAAAATCACCTTGTCCGCATTTATGCCCCGCTTTTTAGCCTCCTTTTCGCTTATCCCCGTTGTTGCCGCTGTAATATCAAATACTTTCAAAATTGAAGTCGGATTTGCACCGTCGTAGCTGCTGCTCAATCCGCAGATATTATCTGCTATTATACGCCCTTGCTTTGCTGCAGGCCCTGCTAAACTGATTTTAGCTTTTGAATTCAAAATCTTGTTCGTAATTCCTACGGCGTCCCCTGCCGCATATATATCTTCATCGGAAGTCTGCATTTTGTCGTTTACCTCGATAGTGCCAAGCTCCGAAATTGCAAGTCCCGCTTTTTGCGCAAGCTCAATTTGCGGAGTAACGCCAACCGCCATTATCACCAAATTCGCTTTTTCAGCCAGCTTCTCGTAATCCTCATTCGTTAAATTCTTGAGTACATTAACCCCTAAATTCGAAAGTCTTGCCTCTATTTGCAATACCATGTCATAATCGAAATTCGGCAGTAGTTGATTGCCCCTGACCGCTATATATACATTCCTTGCTTTCTTTCGCAAGTTCTCGGCAATCTCTATTCCTATGAATCCTCCGCCGAATACAACCGCGTTATTTATATTATGAGAACGCAAATATGCATCGACTTCCTTTGTATCCTCAACAGTCTTAACGCTAAACGTCTTGTTTTTATCAAGTTTTTCTAAATTCAGCCAATTTGCAGTTGCCCCCGGTGCGAGCACCAATTTATCGTAATTTTCTTCGTATGTTGTTCCGTCGGATAAGTTCATGACCGTAACCGTTTTCTTATTTCTATCGATTGCAGTAACTTCACTTTTTACACGCACGTCGATATTGAATCTTTTCTTAAAACTGCTCGGTGTTTGCAATGTAAGTTCTTTTTCATCTTTTATTACATTGCCTATGTAATATGGCAAGCCGCAATTCGCATACGACACATAACCCGTTTTTCCAAAATTATTATTTCAGCTTTTTCATTAAGCCTTCTAAGCCTTGCAGCGGTCGCAGCCCCTGCCGCAACGCCTCCAACTATTACAACTTTCATTTCGTTACCTCCTAAAAATCCAAAACTCAAACCATATAAATAACTATACGAAAATACACTCTCATAATCCGTTTTTCACAAATACTTTTACAATTATTTTTGCTTCATTTTTCATTTTATAATTAACCTTTTAATTTTTAAATTCCTTGCTCTCAGTGTTGCTATTTGTCGCTTTTGTGATAACATATATAGCTAACACAAAGGAAAGGCAACGATATGCAAGCTGAATACAATGTAAGGGATAAAGGCAGACTATTTGTTATTTCCGGACCGTCAGGTGCGGAAAAGGTACTATCTGTCAGGCGCTTTTGCAGAAAGGACATAGAGTTATCTATATCCATGACAACGAGAAAACCTAGAAGCACTGAAACCGAAGGCGTCAATTACTACTTCGTCAGTGAAGAAGATTTTTTAGCAGGCATCGAAAATGGCGATCTTCTCGAATATGCAAAGGTTTATGGCAACTACTACGGTACTCCCTAAACAAAAGTCTTAGAACAAACTTGCAGAAGGCAAAAGATGTGATACTGGAAATTGACATCCAAGGTGCAATGAAAATAAGGCAGGCATATCCCGAAGCCATATACATTTTCATACTACCACCTTCTATGTCGGAGCTTAGAAAAAGAATTACCGGCAGAGGAACGGAAACCGAAAGTGCAATCAATATGCGACTAAATGAAGCGCTAAGTGAAATAGCCTACATAGACAAGTACGATTACTGCGTGGTAAATAGCGATTTGAACGAGGGCTGTGAACAGAGTTTTTATCTATAATCACAACCGAGCATTGTCGTGTTTTCAGAATGTATTTTATGTATGATAAAAATTATGAGGAGGAATTATAATGTTATATCCATCTATCAATGTAATTAGAGAAAAGGCGGACAGCCGCTATACTATTGTCGTTTTGGCAGCAAAACGCGCAAGAGATATAATCGACGGCAAACCGAAGCTCACAGAAGCCGATACCAACAAGCCCGTTTCAATCGCTGCACATGAGATTGCAGAAACGCTTATAACCTATTCAAGACCAAGCAACTAACATATCAATATAAAAATAATTATCGTCGCTCTGCAATCGGAATATAATGCTGCTTATCCTGCGCATTGCCGTATGCAGGGCGCATTATTTTGTTACCTTCACTCAATTCTTCAAGTCTATGTGCGCACCATCCTGAGAGCCTTGCCGTTGCAAAAAGCGGTGTCGCTATTTCAATAGGAATATTCAAAGCCTTATATACAAATCCGGAATACAAATCCACATTTGCCGGCATCGGTTTACAAACACCTTTAACATCGCAGTAAAGCTCCGCTCCTTTTTTCTCGATAAACTCGTAAAGTGCGAATTGTTCCTCCATACCGCTGCTTTCAGCAAGTTTTTTTGCCATTTTTTTCAGCATTACAGCTCGAGGATCCGACAGCGTGTAGACAGCATGCCCCAGTCCATATATCAATCCCGAACCGTCATTTGCTTCTCCTTTTAGAACTTTTACCAGATAATCTTCAATTTTCTTGTAGTCTGTAATATCCTTAACGTTGTCGCGCAAATCATTTTATCATGTTTATGACAGCAAGGTTCGCACCGCCGTGTCTTGGTCCCTTTAGTGAACTTGCAGCAGCTGCAATAGCACCATAAGTATCCGTCCCTGTCGAAGAAACCAGGTGAGTTGTAAACGATGAATTGTTTCCCCCGCCGTGCTCGGCGTGCAATATCAACGAAAGGTCCAACAATTTCGCTTCCAAATCCGTATATTGTCCTGTCTTTCTTATCATTCTGAGTATATTTTTCCGCAGTACTTATGCTTGGAATCGGCGTATAAAGATGCAAACTTTTTTTATCAAAAGCTGCTCTTTTAGCTTGGAATCCATATGAAATAAACGCAGGAAAACTACCAATCAAACTTATTGATTGGCGTAAAACATTTTCAAGACTCGTGTCATCCGGATTGTCGTCATATGAATACATCGCAAAGAACGCTACGAGCAAGTTTGTTCATAATATTTCTCGACGGCGCTGTCATAATCATATCGCGCGCAAAATTTCCCGGCAATTCTCTCTTAGAACCCAGAATTTCGCAAAACTCGCTTAATTGCTCTTGCGTAGGCAATTTGCCAAACAGCAAAAGATATGTAATTTCTTCAAAGCCGAAGCGATTTTCCGCATTTACATTTTGGACCAGTTCCTCGACATCGTATCCCCTGTAATACAATTTCCCGTCCGTTGGAATCTTGTTTCCGTTTTCGTCATAGTCGTACCCTACTACCTGTCCCACTCTCGTAAGTCCGACAACTACTCCCGTACCGTCAGCATTTCTAAGTCCTCTTTTAACATCGTTTTTTATATATAATTCGTCTTTTATATAATCCGTATTCTTAATTATTTCTGTATGAATTTCATAAAATCGTTCTTCTTTTTGCTTTTTCGGAGGCTTCGTTTTCTTTGATGTCCGTATCTGTTATTTTTGTAATCTTCCATACTTTTTGAATCCCCCAATACTGTTACTGCGTTTCTATAAATCTAATTATATTGTATCATTAAATCTCAATATTTTCAATACTTTAACACGGTTATGCTTTTTCAGTATTTTTTACAACTAATAAAAAAATTCAATAACTTAGTTATTTCTACCGATTATATCGATTTTTCTTTAATTTTTAAAAATTAAAAATATTTTTCAAAAATCGGTTGTAATATATTGAATTTTAATATATAATCTAGGTAAATAAATTTCCACAAGCTATATCTTCAGAGTTTGTGGCTGAAAGGAAGGTGAAAGATTTGAATATTACTGATATCAGAGTTCGAAAAGTAAGCGACGAAGGTAAGATGAAAGCTGTGGTTTCTGTAACGTTTGATGACGAGTTTTGTGGTTCATGACATCAAGGTCATTGACGGACAAAAATGGATTATTTATAGCTATGCCCTAGCAGAAAAATGGGCGACGGCGATTACCGCGATATCGCGCACCCCCTACGTTCGAAACTAGAAATAGGATGAAGGACGCAATCTTAGAAGCCTATGAAAACGACGAGCGAGAGGAAGCCTAATTCACTTAATTTTAGATAACTAGATTTCAAAAAGAAGCTGTGTATCATACATAGCTTCTTTTTACTTCGCTTCTAATTACATCAACGCAAGTAAACCTGTTACAATACAATTCGTCTTTCACATATTGTTTTTCAAACTCCATAATTGAAATCGGCTTGCTGTACAAATATCCCTGCGCATAGTCGCAGCCCAGCTTGTGCAGGATTTTTAGCTGCTCATCCCGTTCTACGCCCTCCGCGACAGTGATAATCGAAAGCGTCTGCGCCATATTTACTATGAACCTCAGTATATCTCTACCTTTCTCGCTTTCATCAAGTCCTTCCATAAACTTTAAATCGATTTTTAGCTTATCTACAGGCACTTCCCTAAGCATATTCAGCGATGAATACCCCGATCCGAAATCGTCCATTATCACTTTGAAGCCTAAATTTTGGAGCTTTTCCATAGTAGTTATCATCATTTGGGGACTATCCATATACGCCGTTTCCGTTATTTCGAGTTCAACATACTTAGGATCTATTCCATAACCGTCAACGATATTTTTAATTTTAAAAGCAAGCGCAGGATCAAACAAGTCAACTCTGGAAATATTGACTGAAATCGGTATCAAGCGCTTCCCCTCTTCTTTCCACCTGAGCAAAAGCCCGCACACTTCTTTGAGCATATACTCATCGAGTTCTTTTATGAATCCGCTCTCTTCAAATATAGGAATAAATTCCGTAGGTTGCATCATTTTCCCATTAGGTTGTTGCCACCTGACTAGGGCTTCAGCCGATTCTATTTCTCCGCTTATCAAATAGCACTGCGGTTGAAGATATACCTTAAACTGACCGTTTTTCAGTGCTTCATTCTTTTCGCTGAAAATTTGTTGCTGCTCAGCATATTTATTTTCAATTACATCTTCGTAGTAGCCTATATTGCTCACCTGTTTGCGTTTAGCTTCCCTCATTGCAAGTTTCGCTTTTGCGTACATATGCGCAACGGACTCTTCAATATTGTCCGCTTCATAAATTCCGGTTACAAACTCAAGCTCATAGTTTACGATTTTCGAACGATATTTTCCGTTTCTGAATATCATATAGTCCCAGTTCAGCGCATCTTCTTTTGTAATGCAAACCGCAAATACATCCGCTCCGATTCGTCCTATAACGGCATTATCACCAAGCGAATTTTTGAGCAGATCTGCAAGTTCTTTCAATATTTTATTTGATGTTTCAACACCCAAAACCGCATTGACCAAACTGAAATTTTTAATATCTACACTCAAAACAAAATATCCTGCGGCTTTATCCTGCATGAACTTCTTGGCATGATAATAAAACCCCTCTGCGTTTAACAGTCCCGTAAGTTTGTCATAATTTATCATCTGCCACAGTTTTCTCTTTCGATTTCAATTCCTCCTCAACATCTCGGATAATCAAAATCAATTTTACCGCTTTGCCTTCGATATTATTAAGCACTTTAGATGTTATCTCATAATGTTTAAATCCGTATTCATCCGCACAAAATCTCAGCGTTGCACTCACGAGCTCATTACTGCTGCGATCGATGTTCAGCAGCTTTTTCGCTTTTTCTATATCGTCTTTGTGTATACCGCTATTTTCATCCAGCGCCTTTTCAGAATCAAACACTTCACAATACGCATTGTGCGCACCACGAAGCCAGTAACCCGCGCCGTCCTCCTTTGCAACCACATCGTACTCTGCGAGCATCGTTTTGCGAGTTCCACCCATATCCTGTTCAATACAATTTTGTAATAAATCTTCCGTAAAGGTTATTCTTTTTGTTTCCATCTCGCTAAACTGTCCTCTCCCACTGTCTTTTCCAAATATAGCAAAACGCACCACATTAAAATGCCATTTATAATGCTTTTTAACATCCCACTATTTTACTACTTTTCATCGTTCAAAGCAATATTTTTTGTATATTTTTGTTGTTTTTAGTAAAAACGGAACTTTACAAATAAATACGAAAATTGTGATAATTGTGAATATTGTTCACCGTTTGCAAGATATCTGTTTTTTCATAAATTACACTTTTTTCAAATTGAAAAAGCCAATCTATTTGATATTTTTGTTGCTTTCTATCTGCAATTTCAGATCTCAGAGAAACGATGCTCGCTTATCATCAGCGGTACTTTTGCCAAAAACATCCGAATTGATTTCATGCCCCGCAAAGACTTCCGAAAATCCCATGTCAAAAGCACTCAGTGCCGCCTGCTCGTTGATGATATTCATACCGTAATCTGCAAACAATCGCAATGCCTGACCTTCAAACAAATTCACCGCCCCCAAATTACCTATATAAAGTCCCATGCAGCTTTTGCAAGCTCGACTATTTTTCAAAAACGTTCGCTTTGATATAATCGTCGTGTTTGCCCGCTGTAATCGGGAATATATAAGAATTTTGATGATTTTCGATTTCATCACTGCCCATATTATGATAAATTTTTCCATAAACTTATCAATTTGCGCACCATTCTCCAGCAAATCCCAAACAGAAAAATACAAAACTCAAACTGCTTTATTTCAGAATTTCGTATGACGCTTTTGAAAGTTTTTAATATATTCTTCTACGAGCGTACTGTTAAATTCATGAAAATAAAGTTCCGATACATCGGATGATAAACCTCCCAAAAGTTTTTTGGGTTCTGCATCCTTTGATTCCTTCGGATTTATCTGCTGCTCGCCGGACTTTAGCAATCTTCTCCTACCAATTTTTAATTCTTCCAATTTTTCAACAGCCCGTCTACGCAAGTCGTTTAATTCGGAAATCGGCAAACTTACATTTTCATCGAGTTCACAAGAAAAATCCGCCATTTCAAAAAGCTGTTGTTCCAAGTTTTTGAAAGCTGTTTTTTCACAGCTTCGACTGTCAGCGGATGATTTTGTGCTTCTTCCGATTTCCTCGTTCCCGTTACCTCAATCGCCTTGTTCGCGCTTTCAATTCGCAGAGTGCAGGTTCGCTCCTTATGTATCAAAAATCGCCATATCAACTTTTGATTTTCTAAAAGACTTACCGTTTTCAACTCTCAAAACAGATTCCGCAGCATCAAGAAGCTGTCTTTTATCGCTAATTTTATAAAGCGCATCGCCTTTGCGTACATTTTTCCTTATATCACCGATTCTAAAACAGCCGTTTTTAAGTTCTTTGACATAACTAAGTACATTTCCGGCAAGCTCATCATTCGCAAATTCAACACCATCTCCCATATTTAAAGTTTTTCCCCGTTTTCGCCGAACATCAACCAAAGTGTCGCTCACCTTTGAAATAGCTTTTCCCTATATAGATTCCTTGATGCTTCGCAATTTTTTTTGACATAAATTCTTCGCCTTGATTTCCAAAAAAATAACCGTTAGTAAAATTGCCTCGGTTAAAAATTTGAGCTAAAGAAATCATATCTTCCGTAGATACCTTGTATTCACCTTTTTCCTATATATATCTAAATATTTTCTATAAAGCCTGCACACCACCGCAACATACTCTGCAGATTTCATCCTACCTTCTATCTTGATGCTGCTAACACCCGCTTCTGCAATCTCTTTTAAATATTCAATACATGAAAGGTCCTTCGGACTAAGCACATATGTAGATTTAGATGCCGCCGTAAACTTCATTCTACACGGCTGCGCACATTCTCCTCTGTTTCCGCTTCTATTTCCTATATTGTTTGAAAATTGACATTGCCCTGAATAGCATATGCAAATTGCACCATGAACAAAAACCTCTATCTCGACATCGGTGGAATCGGTGATAGCCTTTATCTGCGCAAGCGTATTTTCCCTGGCAAGCACCACCCTGGAAAATCCAATTTCCTGTGCTTTCAGCACACCGTCCAAATTATAGACACTTGCCTGTGTGGAGAGATGAATTTCGAAATCCTGAATTTGTTTTTTTACAAGCCTTGCAAAACCCAAATCCTGAATAATTAACGCATCCACGCCAATTTCGTAAAGATACTTCGCATACTCAAGCGCCTGTAAAATTTCCGAATCATACATTAGAGTATTGATAGTTAAATATATTTTTACATCACGCGCATGCGCAAACCTTATAGCTTTTTCCAGCTCCTCATTGCTGAAATTTTTAGCATTTTTCGAGCATTAAAAAGCCTCCCGCCCAAATAAACTGCATCCGCTCCGTTTTTCAACAGCCGCAAAAGTTCACGCATTCCGCCTGCAGGTACGAGAAGCTCGGGTACTTTTCTTTCAAACTGATTTTTTTACCATTTCCACTATTTATCTGTTAAACAGGAAATGAATAACATCTCCGTCTTTTACAACATACTCTTTGCCTTCTGAACGCAGCAACCCTTTTTCTCTCGCCACTGCGAGGTTCCCTCCACATTCAACCAGTTTTTCATATGCTATGGTTTCCGCGCGTATAAATCCCTTCTCAAAATCCGTGTGAATTTTTCCTGCAGCCTGTGGCGCTTTGGTTCCGTTTATAATAGTCCACGCTCTTACTTCCGGCTCCCCTGCTGTTAAATATGAAATAAGATTAAGCAGCTTGTACGATGCTTTTAATCAACTTGTCTAGTCCGGATTCTTCTATTCCGAGTTCTTCCAAAAACAACTGTTTTTCATCATCTTCAAGCTGCGCAAGTTCTTCCTCCACTTTTGCAGAAACTACAACGACCTCAGCTTTTTCCGCTTGTGCGTATTCACGCACCGCACTCACATATTTATTTCCATTAACAGACGAAACTTCCTCTTCCGCAACATTTGCAACATAAATAATCGGTTTGTACGAAAGTAATCCAAGACTTTCGACAAACTCCGCCTTTTCTTCATCTAAATCCAATACTCTTGCCGATTTGCCTTCCTCAAGTACTTTCATTACAGTGTTCAAAATATCAAGTTCTCCCTGTAAAGTCTTGTCGCCTTTTAAATTCTTCTGAGTTTTTTGGATTCTTCTTTCCATTACTTCCATATCGGAAAGTATCAATTCAGTATTTATAGTTTCGATATCCGAAATAGGATTTATCTTACCGTCAACGTGAACTACATTTGCATCTTCAAAACACCTTACGACATGAACAATAGCAGACACTTCTCTGATATGTCCGAGGAATTTATTTCCGAGTCCTTCTCCCTTTGATGCGCCTTTTACAAGACCTGCAATATCGTAAAATTCGATACTCGTATAAATTGTCTTTTTTGCCTTGTATAAGTCTGTGAGGACCTTCAGCCTCTCGTCCGGAACAGTTACCACTCCCACATTCGGTTCTATCGTACAGAACGGATAATTGGCTGCTTCAGCTCCCGCTTTTGTAATTGCGTTGAAAAGCGTACTTTTCCCAACATTCGGTAATCCTACAATTCCTAGTTTCATATATCTCACCGAAAGCCCTAATTTATTCAGGCTCTCACCTTTCGTTAAATTTTTCAAAATGCTATTTGCAATTAAGTATTTTAACATAAAACTGCGCCTCTTTCAATATTTTGCGCTTTAATTAGTCGCTAACTTTTCTTTGACAGTTTTCACAAATTCATATATACTATTATGACTATGCATAAACTAATTTGAAATGAAAGGATAATAAAATGAGCTTACTTACAGTTAGTAATATTTCATGCGGCTTTGGGGTAGAGCTATCTTGGAGGACGCCTCATTTCGTCTGCTGAAAGGCGAACATGTAGGTTTAATCGGCGCAAACGGCGAAGGAAAATCTACATTTTTAAATATTATAATCGGTATATTCAGCCCGATCAAGGGAAAGTCGAATGGTCGAAAAATGTAACTGTCGGCTATCTCGATCAACATTCCACATTAAAAAAAGGGATGACTATCAGAGAAGTCCTAAGAACCGCATTTGAAAAATGTTTGAGCTTGAACAAACCATGCTATCTCTTTACGACAAAATGGGAGAAGACGGTGCTGATGTGGATGCCCTCATGGAAGAAGCCGGCGAAATTCAGCAAATTCTCGAGCATAGCGGATTTTATACTATAGATGCAAAAATCAATGAAGTTGCAAACGGACTCGGTCTTGCCGGTATAGGGCTTGACAAAGATGTTTCCGATCTGTCGGGCGGTCAGAGAACTAAAGTTTTACTCACAAAACTGCTGCTTCAAGATCGCTTCAATTCTTTTACTTGACGAGCCTACCAATTATCTGGATTTTGAACATATTGAATGGTTAAAACGCTATTTACAGGAATACGAAAATGCCTTCATCTTGATTTCTCACGATATTGAATTTTTAAATTCCGTCGTAAATGTCATATACCATGTGGAAAACACCAAACTGACGCGTTATACCCGGCGACTACAACAACTTCCTCAATATGCACGAAATAAAAGTGCGTCAGGAAGAAAAAGCATATGAGCGTCAGCAAGCCGAAATAGATAAAATGCAGGACTTCATTGCCAGAAATAAAGCTCGAGTTGCAACGCGAGGCATGGCAAACAGCAGACAAAAGATGTTGGACAAAATGGAAATTCTCGAAAAGCCTAAGGAAAAACCTAAACCGTTCTTCAGCTTCAAAGAAGCAAGAACACCGGGAAGATACTTGGTTAAGGCTGAGAACCTTGTAATAGGCTACGATACTCCTCTAACAAAAAATCTTAATTTCGAAATAGAAAGAGGCACCAAAATTGCGATAGTCGGTACCAACGGACTTGGAAAAACAACATTACTAAAGACTATACTCGGACAGCTTAAGATGTTATCCGGCAATCTTGAACTTGGAGATTACCTCGTACCTATGTACTTTGAACAGGAAGCCGCTCGCGATTCGGATATAACAGCCTTAGATTACATATGGCAAAAGTTTCCTTCATATACCAACGCGGAAGTGCGATCAGCACTTGCGAAATGCGGACTTACAACGGAGCATATAACAAGCCAGATGAGAGTTTTAAGCGGTGGTGAAAATGCTAAAGTGAGGCTCTGCGAACTGATGCAAAAAGAAGCAAACTGGCTGATTTTAGACGAGCCGACAAATCACCTCGATGTAGACGCAAAAGACGAGCTTAAACGAGCATTAACAGCTTTTAAAGGCTCTATTCTGCTCGTGTGCCATGAGCCGAATTTTTACGAAGATTGGGTTAGTGATATTTGGAATATCGAAGACTGGTCTTTGAAAATAGTTTGATTATTAAAGGGGGACAATCCACATGAGAGAAAACTCAAAATTAAAACAACTTATCATCATTTCCATGCTAATAGCAATCGAAATGATACTGACACGATTTTTGTGCATACAAACACCGTCGCTTAGAATCAGCTTGGGTTTCATCCCAATGGCTGTATGCGGTATACTTTACGGTCCTTTGTGGGCAGGTGTTGCCTACGCCGCATCCGACTTTCTCGGTGCATCCTTGCTGTCTCCTTTCCCACCTTTTCCGGGATTAACACTGTCGGCATTTCTTACAGGAAGTTGTTGGGGTTTCTTCTTGCACAAAAAAGATATTCCTATGTCAAATAGGAATATCAGTCTAAAAAGAAACTATAATACCTGTTCTTATCATCGGACTTTTGATAAATTTATGCCTTGATACATACTGGCTCACGCTTATCCAAAAAGCCGGTGCAATAGGAATGTTGCCTACACGTATTCTAAAAGTTTGCATCACAATGCCGATGCAGCTTATACTTGTACCGCTTGTTTGGAACAAACTTATCAAACGTGCGTCAGATCTAATTTAAAAGCTCAAACATTTCAGCCGCAGTCTCTTTTCTTGAGGTTGCGGCTAATGTCAAAACTTTTGCCTTTATTTCTCCATTTCCAAATTTAATCGTTACAATATCACCGATTTCTATTTCGCTACCTGCTTTGGCCTGCTTGTCGTTTATGAACACTCTACCTTGGTCGCAAGCCTCTTTCGCAACAGTTCTTCTTTTTATCAACCTCGATACTTTTAAAAATTTGTCTATCCTCATTGTTACCTCTAAAATGAAAAAGGCGACCGCAGCCGCCCAAATTCGTTTGATTATTTTTTTCTTTACTCCGTTTACAGCATCTTTAAGAGCTTTTCCTGCTTTGAATACAGGTGCCTTTGAAGCTGCAATTTCGATTACTTCGCCAGGCTTTCTTGGATTTCTACCAGTTCTAGCTTTTCTTTGACGAGACTCAAACGTACCAAATCCAATAAGCTGTACTCTATCACCCTTTACTAGCGCCTCTTCTACAGTTTCTACAAATGCATTCAAAATTGTTTCTGCATCCTTTTTGGTTTTTGCACTTTTTTTCTGCTACGCTAGCAACTAATTCTGACTTGTTCATTAAAACAACCTCCATGATTACAGTTAATTTTTATCTCAAACAGTTCTTCTGTTTACTCTTGTAATTCTGCCATTTTTCAAGTCTTTTTGTCAATAGCATTTTTCAAAAAAGCCGTTAAAAAGCAGTTTTTGCATTTTTTATGTTCTTTTTTACATTTTGTCCTAAAACTTGGTGTGCATACCAATTTTTTTAATCGCTATTTATAAAGTGTTTAGACACTTGCATAGTCAGCTTTTCTTAATTTTTTTTATAATTTTTACCAACTTTTTGCCCTTCGGTAAATTCTCCATTTCATCTAAACTAATCGCTCCGCTTACGAGTATCATAATCACATAAGACAGCATAGCCGAAAAAACCGCACACAATGTCGAAAGCGCATTCCCCAAAACTAAATGTACAATATTATAAGTAACGAAAGCGCAAACCGCCATTACCAGAGTAGATACCGCCGGTTTTAAATATGTCATAACAAAATCGAACTTTACGCCCGTATATTTTTTTACAGCAATCAAGTTCAATGTCGATGCCACGATATACGCAACCACCGTGCCTACTGCGGCTCCCTTGACGTTGATAGACGGTATACCCGTCAATACATACGCCAAAATCACTTTGAAGATTACACCTATAAACAAGTTTCGCACGGGTATTATCTGCTTTCCTATACCTTGTAAAACTCCCGTAAGCGTCTGCACCGTTGAAAGGAATATTACCCCGACTGCAAGTATCATCAAAGCTCCCGACGCGCTTATAGCACTTTCAACTCGGCTCGGATAAAGAGTCATCATTATCGGCTTCGCAAGTACGATTAGACCTACCGCACATGGAAATCCGACGATTAGTGCCGTGCGAAGCCCCAATTTGATATTCCGGTGAAGCTCGTCTGTTTCCTTGAGGCTATATGCCGCAACAACAGCAGGCACCAAGCTCATAGATACCGCTTGTGTTAAAAACCTGCGGAAAATTGATTAAAGGTGCTGCAAATCCTGCAAGCTGCCCATACAAGCTGTTCGCTTGTTCATATGTCCAGCCGGTTTCCTGCAAGCGTCGCATTACAATCGCAATATCAACGGCATTCATGATAGGCATGATTGCAGAACCTATAGTGATAGGTATAGCAATAGCCAGCAATTTTAGCAGCACCGACCTCGTATCTTCTTCGACATCCTGCGGATTTTCGCGTTTGGATTTTCGTATTTGCCTCTTTATTTTCGGTCTGCGTAAAAAATATATAAAACCTATTGCCACAGCTCCGCTTATACCACCAGCCGTAGCACCGAACGCCGCTCCTGCCGCTGCCTTGTCAAGACCTGAACCTATAAACAAATACGCAAGGTATAGCCCGAGCGAAACTCTGAATGTCTGCTCAACCACCTGCGATACGGCAGTTGGTCTCATATCCTGCATCCCTTGAAAGTATCCTCTGTATGCCGCTTGTATCGGCACAAACAAAAGTGCAGGTGCAATCGCAATCATCGCAAGATATGCTTTGGGATTTTTTAGAATATTTACAAACTGTTCGGCGAAAACTATGCAAATTAAAGTAGAAATTACACCTGTCGCTACGAGCAATCTAAACGACAATTTAAAAACCCTATGCGCTTGCGCGTAATTTCCAAGAGCTATTCTTTCCGAAACCATGCGAGAAATTGCAATCGGTATGCCGGCTGTTGAAATCATCAAAAATAAAACATAAATCGGATATGCCGTTTGATAATATCCCATTCCGGTGTCGCCTATCAAATTCGAAAGCGGTATTCTGAAAAATGCGCCCAAAATTTTTATTACTATACCGGCTGCACCTAAAATCGCAGCTCCCTTTATAAACGACTTTTTAGCCATATATACTCCTTAAAGCTCCCTCAAAATTTCTGCCGTTGCCCTATCCGCATCTTCGATTACCTTCGAAATATCGAGTGTTTTGTAATTGCCGTTTTCGTATACCACCTTGCCGTCAACCATAGTCAAGTCTATGTCGCTGCCCGAAGCCGAATATACGATATTAGTAATCATATCATGAACAGGATGGTAGTTAGGATGTCTTGTATCTATAACTATCAAATCGGCTTTGTAGCCTTCCTTTAGCAATCCGCAATCCTGTCTTCCTTGACTCAAAGCTCCGCCTCTTGTCGCGGCATATATGGCCTGCTTAGGTGTTATTAACGTAGGATTGGAAAATTTTTCCTTAGATAGCAACGCGAAAAATTTTACTTCCTCCAAAAAGTTAAGGCTGTTGTTGCTCGCAACTCCGTCAGTTCCAATCGCAACATTTACACCGTTTTCGAGCAGCGCAGGCACATTGCACACCCCGCTCGCCAATTTCAGGTTGCTCGCGGGGTTGCAAGCTACGCTTGCGTGTTTGTCCCTCAATATTTCACGATCTTCTTCGGTTACAAACACGCAATGTGCCGCAGTAGTATGCGTATCCAAAACTCCCAAATCCGCCAAATATGCAACCGGTGTTTTTCCTCTTCTTGCCAGACATTCCTCGTGTTCTTTTTTGGTTTCAGAAACATGAACATGCATATTAAGACCTGTCGTTTTCACATACTCACCCATTTCACGAACCGTTTTCTCATTTGTCGTATATTCCGCATGTAGACTTAGGTCTATCTTAATTCTACCGTTTTGCGTATTGTGCAGCGTTTTCACCAAATGCTGAGCTTCTTTGAAACTCTCAAGCTCATATAATCCGCTATCTGTAAAATTGGTAATTCCTCTACCTATATTCATCTTTGCACCTGTTTTTTCTACAGCTTTCGCTATCTCGTCGCAAAAATAATACATATCCGTTGAAGAAACTATACCGAACCTAAAACTCTCTGCCATCGCAAGCATTGTTGCACTATAAACCGCTTGTGCGGTCAGCTTGGCTTCAAATGGAAAAATACGTTTTTCGAGCCAATCTTGTAGCTGCATATTTTCCCCGTATCCACGCAACAATGTCATTGGAGAGTGTGTATGCGCATTGTAAAATCCGCTCATCAACAACTTACCCGTTCCGTCGTATTCTCTGCCGAAAGTTTCTTGAGGTCGTTCACTTCCTATATACTTAATCCTTTCTCCGTCAGTTGCCACATACATATTTTTTTGAAATTCCAAGTTTTCATCTAAAATAGAAATATTGCTAAACAGCATCTTCCTTTACCCCCTCGCTCAAAGTTTCCAAAAACTCTACTATTTCTTTCAAATTACCCCGTTTTTGCACCATATACTTTATACTTACATCTTTTCCTGCGTATATTACAAGCCTATCTCCAAACTTTTGACTTAGCAAAGCATACTGGTTCATTTCCAAATTTCTACCGTCTGCCATATCAAAGGTTACAAATTCAGCGGATTGTCTAACTGTCGCTATCCCGTTTTTACTTGCGATGCTTCTAATCAGCGCCAGATTTATCAAATTCAAAGTATCCTTCGGTATTCTTCCAAATCTGTCTTCAAGTTCATCGACTATTTCAAGCATATCTTCAGTGGAGCTTATATCGGCTATTTTTCTATACATTTGTATTTTTTGAGCTTCATCTACTATATACCCTTAGGTATATACGCACTCACCTTAAATTCAAGCGTAGTTTCAACCGCAGGCACATATGTTTTTTCATTACCGCCGAGCCTCAAAATAGCATCGTCAACCAATTTGCAATAAAGCTCGTATCCAATGGCTGCTATATGTCCGTGTTGAGAAGCTCCCAGTATGTTTCCGGCTCCTCTTATTTCTAAATCTTTCATCGCTACTTTAAAACCGGCTCCAAATTCCGTAAATTCTCTGATAGAACGCAATCTCTTCTGTGCAACCTCGCTGATTACCTTATCTTTTTTAAACATCAGATAAGCATATGCCATTCTTCCCGAGCGTCCTACTCTACCTCTCAGTTGGTAAAGTTGTGAAAGTCCCAAATTATCAGCATCTATTATTATCATAGTATTTGCATTAGGTATATCTATTCCGGCTTCCAAAATAGTCGTTGCTACAAGCACCTGTATCTCACCTGACATAAATTTCAACATTCTATTTTCAAGTGTAGATTCTTTCATTCTGCCATGCGCCGACTCGATTACGAGTTCAGGCAGGAGGTCTCGCAACTTTTGAGCCAATTTCTCAAGTCCGACAACTCGATTGTATATCACGTATACCTGTCCGCCTCTATTTACTTCCCTCATTATTGCGCTTTTCAATATTTCATCTTCCTGCTCTACTACATATGTTTGAACAGGGAAATCTGTCCTGCGGCGGTTCTTCAATAACGCTCATATTTTTAATACCTACAAGCGACATGTGCAGCGTTCTCGGTATCGGCGTTGCGGACATCGACAGGACATCGACATTCTTGCTTAGCATTTTTCAGTTTTTCCTTGTCTTTGACACCAAATCTTTGTTCTTCGTCGATTACCAGCAGCCCCAAATCCTTGAACTTGACATCTTCCGACAACATTCTGTGCGTACCGATTACTAAATCAACCTGTCCTTTTTTTAACTTTTCAACAGTTACGGCTTGTTCCTTCTCGCTTCTGAAACGGCAAAGCAACTCCAAATTGAACGGGAATTTTTCAAATCTTTTCCTTTCAAAGTTATGTAATGTTGATTTGCAAGAAGCGTAGTCGGCACTAAGGACCGCCGCCTGTTTCCCGTCGGCTATGCACTTAAAAAGCGCCCTCGCGGCAACCTCCGTTTTACCAACGCCCACATCACCACAGAGAGTCTGTCCCATAGGCACAGGCTTTTCCATATCTTTTTAATTTCCTTGATAGCTCGCAGCTGATCGTTTGTTTCCTGATAAGGGAAATCACTTTCAAACTCCCGCTGCCAATTTCCGTCTTTTGAAAATGCAAATCCGGCTTCGATGCTTCTGCTCGCCGACAGCTCAAGCAGTTTTTGCGCCATATCCTCTACCGCGATTTTTGGCTTTCGCTTTTGCCGTTTTCCATTCGGCTCCGCCCAGCTTGCTGACTCTTATATTTTTCAGTATCTGCGCCGACATACTTTTGAATCGCTCCCCATATTCTCTACAGGCAAATATACCACATCCGTACCGGCATATTTGATTTTGAGGTAATCCTTCTTTTCACTTTCTATGCTCATCTCTTCGATACCGACAAATTTGCCGATCCCGAATTCTTCATGAACTACATAATCCCCTTTTTGCAACTCTATAAACGTTTTTCGACTTTCCGCCAACGTCTTTTTTTCAGTCGATTTTCCGGTTCGTCTAACAGTTTTTCCAAAAATATAATCCTGCGCTATATACGCCAATTTTTCTTTCGGAAATTCAAATGAGCTTGTGAGCGTTCCTTCTCTAAGAGCTGATTTTGCCATGCACATCGTAACTTTGCAGAAGCTCCGTCAAAGTTTTTGCTATCATCATCTCTGCAAGCAATGGTAACATAATATCCCAAATTCAAGTAATTCTTGAGCGCCTGCACAAACGCTTCCATTCTGCCGTTAAATCTAATCTGATTCCTACATTCGATATTTTTTATTTCAGGTCTCTCTTGATTCCCTTTAATCTGTTCAGAAAAGGTGTAAATATTACCAAGTCGGTATCTTCGTAAAAATCGTTTACCGCATCCATATCTGCAAGATTCGTAAAATCTTTTTCTATTATTTTACCGGCCTCAGCATTTCTGCAAAATCCAATTTGTGCGCAGCAAAAGCAGCATCAAGAGCTTCCCTGACTCTGTCAAAATCATCAATTACGCAAACTCCTCGATCTTTGATATAATCCCATATATTTGAAGTACTTTGATAAAAATATTCAATATAGCTTTCAGCAAGTTGAAAAGTTTTTCTGCACGCTGAGCGTTTCAACAAGCATATCTTTTTGTTTTTGAAAGCTCTTGACACACAGTTTCATTTTTCAGCTTTTTACTTAACCTTTTTATTACTTTCTCATATGCCTTTTTCAAGATTTTGCCGCAGCTGAATTGAAATTCTCATCGCTTCCAAAAATAATGCTTGCCGGCATTATGTTTATCTTCTGTATCTTTTTAATCGTACGCTGGCTTTCAACATCAAAAAATTTGATAGCCTCGATATCCGTATCAAACAATTCGATTCTAATAGGATTTTCCAAATTCGGCGCAAATATATCTACGATACTTGCACGAACGCTGAATTGACCGCACGCTTCAACCATTTGCACACGCTCATACCCGCTATCTACAAGGTCCTTTTTCAATTTTTCCAAATCGACGGTTGCACCGATTTCAAACGTGAATAAATGCGTTTTTAATTCATCAACACTTGGGAGTTTTTTTAGAAGCATACTTGCAGGTAAAAATACGGTGCTTTCCTCCTCAAAAATCAGTCCGCATAATGCAGAAATAAGGTTGTTGGAGTTTTCCTTATTTTTCGCCTGATAATTAAAAAGCATCGGTATTTTCATCCAATATGTAACTCTTTCCTTTTCGTGATGAAAAGAATTCAAAATCCATAGCCAGCCTTCGCGCTTTGCCCGCATCTTCTGCAACCACAATTGGGGCAATTCGCAGTCATAGGTAGTTTCGAAACTACAGCTGCAACGCCCCCCTCAGATACGCCGGTTATATTTACAAATTGTCTATTTACCATTTGCAGGTTTTTCTCCGTTATTCATTTTTTTGTTGTATCTGTTCATCGATAAGTCGATACCGTCTGAGATAAAACATTCTATTGCCTTCGTTACTTCTGACAATGTGTCTTCGATAGTTTTTATTTCACTTTTGGAAAAATCGCCTATTACAAAATCAACTATATCCTTCTTACCAAAGTCGCCTATTCCTATACGTATTCTTGGAAAATCCTGAGTCCCCAAGACACCTACGACAGAACGCATACCGTTATGCGTACCTGCGCTTCCCTTTTTTCGTATGCGAATGCTACCGAGTCCTATATCCAAATCGTCGTAAATAACAAGCAATTTTTGCGGTTCGCATTTGTAAAAATTTACCGCTTCGCCGATTGCCGTTCCGCTCAGGTTCATAAAAGTTTGGGGTTTTATCAATATTACCTTTTCACCGTTTATTTTTCCGTCGCCAATCAGCGCCTTGTACTTCAGCTTGCTCACATTTATACCGTGTGCTTTTGCCAAAGCGTCTATCGCCATAAATCCGACATTATGCCTTGTATTTTCATACTTGGCACCCGGATTTCCGAGTCCCGCTATTATATACATTTTCCCGATTAGTCGAACAGCTTGCTTATCGATTCGTTTGTAAATATTCTGGAAATCGCAGCAGCGAGTAGCGGTGCTACCGACAGGACTTTAATTTTGTCAATCATTTTTTCCTGCGGTATAGGCATAGTATCGAGCAATACCATTTCCTTTATCTCAGAATCCTCAATTCTCTGAACTGCAGGTCCGGAAAGTACAGCGTGAGTAGCGCAAGCGTACACTTCCTTTGCTCCAAGATTTTTAATTGCATTTGCAGCATTTGTAATAGTACCTGCCGTATCTACCATATCGTCTATGAGTATTGCAGTCTTTCCCTCAATATCCCCTATGATATTCATGATCTCACTTTTGTTCGGTTCAGGTCTTCTCTTATCAACTATTGCGATTGGAGCATTCAAAGTTTCCGCCATATTTCGCGTTCTTGTAACGCTACCATGATCAGGCGAAACTATTACAAGATTATCCAGATTTTTTTCTTGAAATACTTCGCCAGGATAGGCATTCCCACCAGATGATCTACCGGAATATCAAAGTAACCTTGAATTTGAGCAGCATGTAAATCCATTGTTACCACTCTGTCCGCACCGGCAGCCATTATCAAATTTGCAACCAATTTTGCAGTAATAGGATCTCGTGCTTTAGCTTTTCTGTCTTGCCTTGCATATCCATAATATGGTATCACCGCATTGATTCTGCCTGCCGAAGCCCTCTTTGCCGCATCTATCATGATTAGTAATTCCATCAAATTATTATTTACAGGGCTGCACGTCGGTTGTACCAAAAAACTACATCAACTCCTCTTACCGATTCGTGCAAATTCGCAGAAATTTCGCCGTCGCTAAATGTGCTTACCGCAGATTTACCGAGCGGTTTTCCCAGTATTGTTGCGATATCCTCTGCCAGCTTCGGATTTGCGTTGCCTGTAAAAATTTTTAAACTCTGAAAATGCTCCGCTATTCATCTCTTACCTCTTTCTATTTTTGCCTTTATTTATTTAATAAACCGCGTCTTTCAACCCAGCCATCAATTACCTTTTTCTTTGCTTCTAGCCACACACAAGCTACCCGAAGGTACATCCTTCGTAACGGTACTTCCTGCTGCAACATATGCTTTTTTTCCAACCTTTACAGGCGATACCAAATTGGTATTGCATCCTATAAAAGAGTCGTCTTCAACGGTCGTTCGATTTTTATTTTTTCCGTCGTAATTTACAAATACCACACCGCAGCCTAAGTTTACACCGCTTCCTATGTCCGCATCTCCAATGTACGTCAAATGAGAAGCCTTGCTGCCGTCGCCAAATATTGAATTTTTCACTTCCACAAAATCGCCAACCTTGCAATTTTGTCCGATATTACTGTTAGGCCTTACATACGCAAACGGTCCTACTTTCGTTTTCGCACCTATCGTACTTTCCAGTATATGCGAGCTTTGTATTTCCACTTCACTTGCTATCTTGGAATTTACAATTCTGCTGTTTTGCCCTATTACACAATCTTCTCCTATTACGGTATTTCCTTCAAGCACTACGCAAGGATAAATTACAGTTCCACGTCCTATAACGACATTATCGTCTATATAAGCTGCATTTATGTCCAAAATTTTTACGCCGTTTTCAAGATGTTTGAGATTTGTCTGCTTTCGCCTTTCGATAAGCTCCTCGTACTCCTTTTGCTCTACACTCATCTGCTTTTCTCCTTATCCTTTTCCAGTATCATCTCGGCTACTTTGTATATATCTCCCGCTCCCATCGTGATAACTAAATCCTTTTCAGATGCGTTGTTCACCACGAAGCTCGCAATTTCGCCAAATTCTTTGAAATAATATACCTCTTTTGTCGGATAATGTTTTTTTATTGCAGTTACAAGCTCCTTTGAGCTTATCTTATGAATGTTTTTTTCTCTAGCCGCATAAATCTCAGCTAGGATTATCTTGTCCGCATCTTCAAATGAAGTTACAAATTCATCAAAAAGCGCTCTCGTTCTCGTATAAGTATGCGGTTGAAACAAGCACCACATATCATTACACGGTATATTTTTCGCCGCTGCCAAAGTTGCCCTTATTTCTGTCGGATGATGCGCATAATCGTCAACGATTTTAACCCCTTGTGAAGTTTCTCCTATCACATCGAATCTGCGTTGCGTTCCTGTAAATTCTTCCAATGTGGAAACGATGTATTGCGATTCCACTCCCAGACTATGACAGCATGCAGTCGCCGCAAGCGCATTGAGTATATTGTGCTCCCCCGGTATCGCCAGCTTAATTTTGCAAAGCTGCTCATTATTGAAATTTACAGTAAATTGCGGCATTCCGAATTGATCGAATACTATATCGCTTGCAGAATAAGTACAATTTTTGCTATATCCGAATGTTATACAATCAGGATAATCGTTTATTACCGTATTTACAAACGGATTTGCCTCATACGCAACGATTTTCCCTCCTTGCTTCAAGCACTTTGTAAATTTCTTAAAAGAATTCACTATATGGTCGATATCCTTAAAATAATCTAAGTGATCCGAGTCTATATTCAGTATTATTTCAACAGTCGGGCGAAGACTTAAGAAACTGTCCATATATTCACACGCTTCACTGACACAATACTTACTTTTGCCGAGCTTAACATTTCCTCCTATTTGAGGCAAATTCCCGCCAACTAGTATTGTCGGATCTTTTTTAGCATTGTCAAGTATAAGTGAAATCATAGATGTTGTGGTTGTTTTTCCATGTGTACCTGAAACCGCAATAGCTACCTCATACTCGTCCATAAGCGCTCCGAGCAATTCTCCCCTTGTGATTATGGGGATGTTTAACTCTTTTGCCCGCTCAATTTCCGGATTATCCGCAGCGACTGCAGCAGAATAGACAAGTAAATCCGCACCGTCAACATTTTTGCCTTCCTGTCCGATAAACACCTTAATTCCGCTAGCCAAAAGTCTATGCGTCATTTCGCTTTCCTTGGCATCGGATCCCGATACGATATATCCTCTATCTGCAAGAATTTCTGCAAGCGCACTAAGTCCTATTCCGCCGATACCTACGCAATGTATATGTTTATATTCCGATAATTTCAACAAGTTTCTTCTCCCAAGTTATAATTTTTCATTCCTATATTTATCAGAGAATAGTATATCACAAAAATTAAAACGGCAAATCGTTTTCGACTTGCCGTTACATTAAAAATATATTTCAAATTTAAACTATCCCTTGCGCCATCATAGCCTCTGCAACCTTTTGAAATCCTGCTATATTAGCACCTGCAATCAGGTCGTACTTACCATAATATCTCTTTGACGCCTCAGCACATGAATCGTGAATGTTGATCATTATATGGTGTAATCTTCTATACACTTCTTCCTCCGTGTAATATGTACTTCCCGCATTTTGAGACATTTCAATGCACGAACACGCAACTCCCCCTGCATTTGCGGCTTTTGACGGTCCGATTATTACACCGCCGTCTTGCATTATCTTGATAGCGTCGTTTGTCGATGACATATTTGAGCCCTCGCACAAATACTTAACCTTGTTTCTCACGAACATCTCGGCAATTTCTGCGGTGATTTCGTTTTGCGTAGCGCACGGAATATATAAATCGGCTGCTACTCCCCAAGGCGTTTCTTTTGGGAAGAACTTTGCATTCTTAAATTTTTGTGCATACGGTTCGCAAATATTAGCTCCCGACGCACGAAGTTCAAGCATATATTCGATTTTTTCGTCTGTGTTTATCCCTTCTTCGTCCAATATGTATCCGTCAGGTCCCGATATTGTAATGAGCTTCGCACCTAAGTCCTTTAATTTCAATGCCGTTCCCCAGGAAACATTTCCAAATCCTGAAATTACAACTCGTTTCCCCTCCAGTTTGTCGCCATGCGCCCTTAGCATTTCTTCCGCAAACCAAACTATACCATATCCCGTAGCTTCGCTTCTACCGAGGCAGCCTCCATATCCGAGTCCTTTCCCCGTCAAAACGCCCTCAAATCTATTAGTAAGTCGTTTGTACTGCCCATATAAATATCCAATTTCCCTTGCGCCTACGCCTATATCGCCCGCCGGAACATCCTCGTGCGGACCTATATACTTATAAAGTTCACTCATAAATGCTTGGCAAAAATCTCATTATTTCAGCATCCGATTTGCCGTTGGGATCAAAATCCGATCCGCCCTTGCCTCCTCCGATTGGAAGTCCAGTTAAACTGTTTTTGAAAATTTGTTCAAACGCCAAGAATTTGATTACCCCCGTGTAACGCTCTTGTCAAATCTAAGTCCGCCTTTAAACGGTCCGATATCGTTATTAAACTGATAGCGATACCCCTTTGTTCACCCTTACTTTACCGGCATCATCCACCCACGATACTCTGAATGTAATACCCCGCACAGGTTCTACAAGTCTTTCAAGCAATCCTGCCGCTTCGTACTCGGGATGCTCCTTTTATCAAAGGTTCAAGCGATGTAAGCACCTCTTCCAGAGTTTGGTGAAACTCGAACTCGCCCGGGATTATGTTCTTTACAGTTTTTATTACTTCATCTATATATTTAAGCAATTTATGCACCTCCTATACAATTTATTATCATAATTCACTATTTTTATCATACTTTTTGTGGGTTGTCAACAAATTATATTTCTGATATCAGCTCTATATTGTAAAAAGTCAAAACATTTTTGACACAAAAGCCTATAATATAATTTTGATTATTGTATATCATATTTTTAACAATATATAGGGGTACCCCATATATTGTTAAAAAATCCCTAAAATCATACTCTCACTTTTTCTTTTTCTATATACTCTTCTAACATTTCATTTTGCAGTTTTGAATTTCAAAACTTTCTTCGCTATATTGTTTTTGTCTTTTTGCATATCTTTCAAAACTCTTATACATCTCTTCTTCGCTCTTGAATCTTCTATTTGCATAAAATTTCTCACTATCTTCTCTATGACTTCTTTCTACATACCCGTTTTCCTCTAATGATATTTTCCTGTTTTTATTTCTCATTTTGTATTATTTCTTCATCCATGAAATCCATTTGTTTTTCTCCGTTTCTTTTTTTATTATTTTTCCTATATACTTCTTATTTTTATATACGTTAGTTATAAAAATAAATTTTTATAAAACTTCATTTATTCCTTTCATCATATAATTTTACCAAGTTATCTTCTAATTCTTTTTCCATCATTTTAGAAATTTTCTTAGCTCTTGTGCAGATATATACTTTTTAATTTTATAATCATCTTCCATTTCTCCGTCCCATATGATTAAAAAAATCTTCAAAATTTATTTTTATATTCATTATATGGATCATGTTGATTTTTCTCCTTTATACTCTGGTGATAGTAATGTTACTTCTACACGGTAACTATTGTCATCGTAATATAGTGGTAGATTATTATTAGAATTACGCCAAGATTTACTCAAATTTACATAACTATTATTCCCTACCTTAATGTTTATTGATTCTAGACCTCTATAAAATGTAAAAACTTCTATATTTATTATATAATATAAGACTTTCGTAATCTGAATTATATTCATTTCCTTCCTTATATTCTATTTTTGATTCATAACCCATTTGTTCAAAATTGCGTTTGTATTCGCCTATATTTGTTACAAAATATTTTATGATCTCTATTCTTGAATTTGCTAAATTATCTAATTTATTTATATTATATGCAAACTTTGATAAAGTAATTATAATTATAGAAATGAAAATAAATATTATAGGTTTTAAATATCCTTTTTCATTTTTCACTCCGACATTCCATCTTCTAAATATTTAATGAAATCATCTTTCGTATTTTTTTATAGTGTTTTTACAGTATCACTATCTTCATTTCTATTTTTCGTTCCATCACCATTTAAGACATCAATAAGTTGATTTCTATTAGTAAGTTTCAAAACATTATTAAAATGTTCTTCTCCATTTAGAATTACTCCGCTGTTTACTATCGAATTTGTAAATAATGCATCTTGAATCAGGCTTTTTAGAACCACTATCCTCATAATATAACGAGTAAAAGGTCAGATGTTGCCCTATCCATACAATATAAGGCATAACTACGCTTATTTGCTTCAACGCATGGAATATCCTTTGACTTCGTGATATATAGTTTGTCAGTATCTCCATTTTTCTCTGATATTAAATATTGCACAAATCTCACCATCATTTACAAGAATTGTATTCGTATTTACAAGTTCTTTTTCATATCCTATTGTAAAATTATCAAAGAAATTTCTGTAGATAAATTTTCATAGCATATTAATTTTGCACAGCCTCTGATTGTATTTCTTTTAAAAATCAAGCTTTGCACTTTTTAATACTTGGGATAGTCTATCATTACCTTTCATATCGTATTCAGATATAAGTAGATGCTCTTTTCTCCCACGAAATCTCATTATTTGATATATGTATTCATCTTTATCAAAATCGGCAAGCATTCCATTTACAATTTTTCTTCATAGCATATATCTCTTAGCTCATATGTAGTCATAAGCTCCAGTTCTTCTCTTGTATAGTAATTCATGGCTATGTATCCTTTCATATCTTATAGTAGTTCAATCTCATCAAGATGTAGTGTTTGATTAACTCCGCCAACTCCAAAGTGATTTTCCCAAAATATCCTTGGTTTATATCCTACTTCCAAAAACTATATCTATTATGAAGTTCATTTTTAATCTGCTTTCCATCTTTTTATTCCTAAATATATGAGTATCCTATGTGGTTCTTCCTTCATCTGATATAGCAGCACATCTGGATAAATACTTTTTAGAGCATTTCTAAAATTGTACATCGAAGAACCAAGTTTTAGCTGGGTTAAAAGAATAGGCAAAATTTTTATCTTTTTCATTTTTTATTAAATGCTTTTAAAGTTTTTTTCTATTTCTTTCCCAAAAACACCTAAATCTATTTCTTCTTCTAACTGCAATAGATATATACTTTCTTTTGCTAATCCCTTTTGATAAATCAATCTCACTTAAAAATGAATTACTAAGTCAAAAATTTTTCTTTAAACTCTATATTTTCTAAAAATCCTTCATTTAGAAATTTTGCTAAACAGGTCATTAAATCTATAAAATGAGTTTATTTCTATATTTGTATTTTCAATTTCTTTTTGATTAAGGCTTGAGAAAGATTGCTCATACCATGGACTTATGTCATTTCCTTGCTTAGCTCGCTTGATTTTTAAGTTGTTTTGTTTTGCTTTATTACCATTTCCCATATATAATTCATGACTACCTAAATTTTTTCCAATGCAGTGATATTCTTGCATATACTCTTGCATTATAGTAGTTATATAGCTCATAAAATCCTCTACCAAATATTCTTCAATGTCAGCGGTTTTAAATGTAAGTAACAAGATTTTTTATCCTGATTGTTTACTATTTCATCATTTAAAAATTCGCTCATAGAATAACTTTGTATGTTTGATGAATAGGCATCCAAAACTCCTACTTTTTCTAATGATAAAAATATTATTGTAAGGATTTTTGGTTTATTACTCTTTTATAGCTGTGCATAGGTTGAAATCTTACTTTTATATTCATTTTGTATCAAATCTGCTAAATTACTTTTTATATATATTTGAAAGTACTTTTGTACTCATAACTTTCTATTTTTATATTTTTGGACGAAACTCATAAAAGCCACTCTCTAGGGTTGCATCTCGTCACAAGCAATAGTGATATTATGTTTGTTTTTCTTTTTGTAATATATTTTTACATCTGTATGCTACAATATGCTCTGAGTTTTTATAAAAAGCTGAGTTTAGTACTATATGTTCATATTTTTATACTCCCATTTATGCCTATTGGAAATGCACTTGTTTTTCTTTTTACTTCCCAGATATTCCATAATGGGATAATGTCTTCTAATACATTTAATTTTTATAATCAATTTTTATATTTTTACAAAATCACCTTTTTACGTTATCAGACTTTTATTTTCTTTTTATTGATAGTGTGTACATTCTGATTAAGTGTGCTATACAAAGTGTATTGTACATAACTGCGTTATTCATAAATGCTTTATATATTTCTTTTTAGTTTATTTGAGACATCTATTGTCAAAATTTATTTCAAAAACAGCGTCATATATTCCTTCAGTTGTTTCAATTTTTCCATCAAATGTATTATTTTTCCTTTATTTGAATTAACTTTGAATATTTTTCTTTTATATATATGCTATCTAAACAGTATAATTCTCCGTTTGAAAGTGTTTCTTGTATTTTGACTATATCAATGTCTTTTTCTTTTTCAGTTTCATATATTGGACAAAGAAAAGTATCTGTTTGTCATACTTTGAATTTTCTATAACGCTTGTATATATTTCGACTTTTTCTTCTTTTTCTTTTCTAGTTCGATCAATCACACTTTTTGATATTTTGGATATTTCTTTTTCTTGTCATATCAAAGAGGTCTATCATAAATGATTCAGCCATTTGCTTATATAGTATTCTATCTGATATACTGTCCATTTTCTAATATTCTATTATTTACATATTTTTCCACATTGAAATCTTCCTCATAAAATGGCTTTCTCATTTATGTTCCTCCGTTATTGCGTGTTACATTATTTTTTTAAATAACAAGGCTATGCCTTTTATTCTTCCAATCCACCTTGGTCTAATAACCCTATATGAATATCTTCTATCTTCATGTCAAATATACTATCTAATGTTGTGCTTTGTGGGATATATGAATAGTATTTAGAATCATCTTCCATATCAAAGCTAACAAATTTTTACCGGTATATCCCCCAATAATTATCAAATAATATATTATCTATCAGTTCTCTTGCATCCATTTCAAGCACTTGCCCTACATCTATTAGGATTTTTCATCAATGCAAATCCTATAAATCCATGCTCATTTTTTGCTTTTTACATAGTCGTCATATTCTCCATATTCTTCTGGCCATATTTCATTAAATTCATATTTTTCTCATACAGTTCTTTATCATCTAGTTTTTTAAAGTCTATTAGATACTGATTTATTTTTCTTGAAATGGTGGTGCTACTACCTGCTCTAATTTTTGGATATTCTGGTATGCCTATTTTATATTCTTCTTTTTCTTCTGGTATATCCAACATTTTTCTGGTGTAAATCTCATTTCATTTTTGTAATGTCTTAATTCATATGGGTAATGGTTATCTTCTTCTAACTCTTTATCATCTAAATCTAATATCTTTGCTATTGCTGCGGCTATATGCCCAATATCCTGTGTAAAAATTTTTAAATGTGCATCCTTACCCCCACGAACCACTATAGTCTTTTGAACCATTTTGACATATACTTTACAAAATGACTCTGATGCCTTTTTGTTTATCTTGCTGTGCAATTTCTATTATTTCTGTTGCAAATTTATAGTATTTTTCACTATGTCCTTTTTGAGTAGTATCTTCTTTTTAGTCCACATCCATTTACCATATAATCAAAAGGCTAATTCGTTGATTTCATTTACTTGCATGATCTACTAAAAATTCCAAATTTTCTTTTGGTGCTTCAAAGAGTATACTCAAGGCGAACAAGTCTATATATCTTTCTGCTGATATTAAGCTTGCTATACCTTCTTCCATCTTTGATAGTTCTTTTAAATATTTTATTGAGTTTTTATACATCTCATTTTACTTCTTGCAAATCTTCTCCTATTGTATATTTTCTTGTTACCATATAGTAATAATCGATTGTCATACCAGTTGTATATCTCCTTAGTACGTCCTCTCTTTTTCCACTATAAAATGGCTTTTTCATCCTGTACAGGATTCTTTAATATTTTATTTTTTTCTAAATCTTCTTCTATTGATTTCATATTAAAGTCCAGTGACTTTTTAAACTCTCGTAATTTGCTAGCTTATCTCTCATATTATTCTCCTATATTATTTTTGAAGGAAATGATTTAAATATGTAAAAAGTCAAACATTTTTGACACAAAAGCCTATAATATAATTTTTGATTATTGTATATCATATTTTTAACAATATGTGGGGTACCCCCATATATTGTTAAAAATCTTTCAATCATACTCTCACTTTTTCTTTTTCTATATACTCTTCTAACATTTCATTTGCAGTTTTGAATTTCAAAACTTTTCTTCGCTATATTGTTTTGTCTTTTTGCATATCTTTCAAAACTCTTATACATCTCTTCTTCGCTCTTGAATCTTCTATTTTGCATAAAAATTTCTCACTATCTTCTCTATGACTTCTTTCTACATACCCGTTTTGCCATGGACTGTATGGTGCTGTTAGTTTATGCTCTATACCTAATTCTTCTAATCTTTTTGAAATCTACTTTTTCTATTTGTTCTGTCTTGGTCATTTGTAAATTCTAAGCCATTATCTGTTTGTATTTGCTTTATTTTAAATCCCATTTCTTTTTCTAATATATTTAAGTAGTTACTTGTTTCGTATGTGCTTTTTTTCTTTTACTATCTTCAATATTCTTTTTCTTGTATATACATCTATCCCTGTTATTTGATAATATCTATCTACTTCACTTTTTAAATCCTATGCATTCTAATGGTACATATTTTATATCTACTTGTACTTGCTCTCCTGGTCTTGTTACTTTGCTTGCTCTCTTTTCTTTCTTCTTTTTCTTTTTTTCTCTTGTACAGTTTTTTTAATTTTTAATTTTTATCTGTCTTGTCATTGAATCGTAGCATCTTGTATATCCTTTTTCTTGTAACTTTCTGTATACTTGTGCTAACCCTTCATGCCCTATGATATCTATAGCAATGTTTTTATCTTTTCTTGTTCTTCTACTGTATGTTCTTTTGGATGGCTTTTTGGCTTTGTTGACTCTTTTCTTAATGATTCTATTGTTCCATCATATCTTTTTCGTCCAATAATGTACATACTGTCTTGTTACATGATATTTTCTCGCTGCTTTTTGCATTATTTTTCTTTTATTGCATATTCTATTATTTGCTTGCGTCTTTTCATTCCTTCTGTTATACTTTTTATTCATAAAGAAAGCCTCTTTACTGATTTTTTATTTTTCCAAATCTTATTATATCAGTTGGCTTTCTTTTTTATACTTTTTGTCACAAATCTATTGTAGCATAACATTATATTTCTGATATCAGCTCTATATTATCTATTCTGGATATATCAAGTCCCGCTTCAATCGCTCGTCTGAGTCCTCCTTCAAAAGTCCCTACCTTATCAGGCGTATGAGCGTCGCTGCTTATCACAAATTTTACATCCTGATTCATCACCTGTTTTATTTGTTCTACCGTAAGGTTTTTGTGCCAAGAGCTTATTTCCATCATAGTACGCCGTTTTGCGCATGCTTTTGCAATTTCAAGCATATCTATTTCGTATTTGTCGCCGGGATGCGTCAAAATCTTAATATCGTTTTCATATATGGCACGCAAAGTCATATCAGTATTTTTTACCAGTAATGAGCCTGAAAATTTATGTCGCTTATTGGAAATCCAATTTTGAACACAATATCCTCCGCGCACACCGAAGTGATAACCCGCTATCAAAAAATCGAAGTGCTTGGCATCTTCACTTTTCATATCGAGTCCGTTTTCAGAATTTACGATATTCGCCTCCACGCTCATATAAACTTTTATGTCCGAATATTTACGATTTACCTCGTCTATATCCTTGCGCAGATTCGGTAAATCCGAATATTTTATTCCATAAAAAATATGACCAAGCCCATGATCACTTATGGCAAGCTCGGTCAATCCTTTTTTTCGCGCTTCCAAAACATTTTCTTCTACCGTTCCCTTTGCGTGTTTCTTGGTAGAATAAACAGTATGTGTATGAAAGTCGTATTTCATTTTATATTTTTTCTGTAATTCGCAATCAGTCATTTTTTCACTTCTTCCTACTATCCTAACTTCCGGATGTAAGTCTACCCCAAACTTTTCCCTAACTGCTTCTTGCACCAACTTCATCAGTTCCAATATGTCGGTCGCCTTTGCGCTACCCACGTTTACCAAAAACCCCGAATGTAATGTGGATACCTGCGCATCACCTACGCTTAATCCTTTGAGTCCTGCATCCTCTATCAGCTTGCCCGCATACCCTCCTTGCGGTCTTTTGAAGAAGCTGCCTGCACTCGGGATACTTACAGGCTGCTTGGTATTTCTGCTTTGCATCAATTCTTTCATAGCAGCGGCAATATCGCCTTGCACTCCATGCTCAAGTGAAAATACCGCCGATAAAATAATTTCGCCCGTCTTTTTGAAATCTGCTTGTCCTATACGAAAGTTCCATCTCATCTCTTTCGAGCTGTTTTATCGTGCCGTCTTTAGCCATTACCCTGCCACTTTTTATAACATCGCCCAACTCTCCGCCATACGCACCGGCATTCATAAATATTCCACCGCCTACGCTCCCCGGAATACCACACGCAAACTCAAGTCCCGTCAAAGAGTATCCTCGCAAAACGCAGCCAGTGCCGATAGTTTTAAGCCTGCCCCAACCTCAATTTCGTTATCGTTTATCGATATCTTCGCAAAATCGCCCGACAGCTTTACAAATGCACCGTCAAATCCTTCGTCGCGTACCAATATGTTACTACCCGCACCAAGTATCATGGTAGGTACATCGTTTGCAGCAAGCTCCGCGAAGGAGGCTTTCAGCTGTTCCTCATTATTTTGCAATCAAAAGATACGAGGCATTACCACCTGCCCTAAAGCGTAGTATATTCTTTCATCGGGACATTTAATTTGACGTTCTCCTGCCCGAGTATATCTTCGAAAAATTCTATCAGCTTTTGATTTTTACGCATTTTACTTCCACTACCATTTAAATTTTCTTAATTCTGTGCTTTTTGGGGATAAAAAAGCTAACTTCCTTGTAAACTTTCGTTTCAATCGGCAGTCCCTTACTTTTCAGCCTATGGTTTACATACCTCGTAACATATGTATATATCACAGCAAATGCAGGAATGCCGACTATCATTCCTACAAAGCCGAACATTCCTCCGCCCACTATGATTGCAAACATTACCCAAAAACTTGGTAAACCCGTAGAATCTCCGAGTATCTTAGGTCCTATAACATTTCCGTCGAGTTGCTGCAATATCAGTATGAAAATCACAAAATAAAGTGCTTTTATCGGATCTACAGTGAGCATTATAATAGTCGAAGGTATAGCGCCTATAAACGGTCCGAAGAACGGTATTATATTTGTAACTCCTACAATTACGCTTATAAGTATTACATATGGAAGCCCCAATATGTGCATACCTACAAAGCAAATCGTACCAATTATCAAAGAGTCTATTATCTTACCGCTTATAAATGCGCTGAATGTTTTATTTATAAATGTCATTTCCTTAATTAAAATAGCAGCCTCGCGTTTTTTCAGCAGTGAAAACGCGAGCTTCTTTGTTTGTGCTTTAAACGCATCCTTACTGTTTAGCGCGTAAATACATATAATAATACCGATTGCAACATCCTTAATCGCAAGCACTACATATAGCACTCTATTCGATAGATCCGGTGCAAAAGCTAAAAGCCACGGCAATACAACATCCTGTAACCATGTATTGAATCTTGTTGTGTAATCACCAAGCAAAATGTTTAGTGCCGAATTTAATTGGCTGTTTGACGATAATCTGCTGTCTACCCACTTAATAAGCGTACTTACGCTTTGCGGTGCAGTCTTGACAAGCGATATTAAACTGTCAATCAGCTGTGGCAATACCAAGCTGAATAATCCTCCTATTACTACAAGCGCAAACAGCATGGTTATAGTCGTACTTAGCGCACGCGATGCCCTAATTGCGTTGTCTTCCGCAAAAACTTTAGACATGGATTTGAAAATCTGCTTTGTACAAAAATTGTATATAGGGCAAAGCAAATATGCAAATACAAGTCCGTATACAAACGGCATAATTATCTTTACAAATTTACCGAAGCCTACGCTTATTTGCGGAAATTTAAAAACCACGAAGAAAAAAACAATATGGAAGCTGCGAGCACCAAAAATGCCGTAATTCCCCATTTAAATTGTGGATGATCATAATTTATCTTCATACGTTCTCCTAAGGTAAATTGCTATTTTAGCCTATCTTGCGCAAATCTGCACATTATAAGCTCATCATTATAGGTACCAGATATGGGACCAATGTGCTCATCACAAGTCCCATTATGAATGCATATACCGCTGCCGTACTGCTTGTAGCCTTTTCAATTACAGGTAAACAAACATCCATCGCTGCGGCTCCCGTGAAGGCTTCCCGCCTCGATATAGCCTATTTTTTGCGCTACTATCGGAATCAATAGCAGTCCAAGCATTTCACGCATTACATTGTGCAAAAAGTGCAGCTACTTCCGTCGAATAACTCAAAAGATACGACGGTGCCAAAGTATACCAACCGAACCCTGCAGATACGCAAAGACAATCTTTGAGCGACATTGCCGGAAAAACCAGACTTGTAAAAAGCGAGAATGTCAATGTACCGATTACGGTTCCTAGCGGAAACAGCAATATCTTAACCCCGAATTTTTTGATATTATCAATCAAAGTGCCTGTTTTGCCTATGTCAATTCCTACAAAAAACAACAGCATCGTCAAGCCGACTACTATAACATAGTCCGAATATGCATCTATCAGCTCTTTCGGTATCAGAAAATGTCCTGCAAGCATTCCGGCGGTAACCAAAGTAAATATTATCTTACTCATTTAGCCTCCCCTCTGCTATCTATGCCCAGAAATTTCCGAATTAAGAAGCAGGCAAGTACGCTTCCCGCAAAGCAGAATAAAGTAATTACAAGAGCCTTAATTCCTATTGTTTGCAACGACTCTATTACTTTGTCATCGGAGCCTATGCGTGCTCCCATCACGAATATTATCACGCAAAGGCACATCGTGCTCATCTTCCCAAGTGTTTTGTATTCCTTTTGCTTGTCGAGCACCTTCGCCCCTACTATCGCTCCAACTAAAGCCGATCCTAAATATAATGCAAGTACCAATCACTCACTCTCCCAACATATTATTTAAACGCTTCATTCATACTTTTTATAAGTCCCTGCGCAACTGCCCGTGCATATTTGTCGGAAAAATCCGCTTTTTTCATTTTCAAAAGGTCATCTTCATTAGATAAAAATGCACCTTCTACGATTATCGCCGGCATATTTGTCCTTCGAACAACTCCAAGTTCCGGCCTGTTTTTGGTGCCGCGGTCAAATGTCCCAAGCTCTGCGACCATTTCTTTTTGGACATTTTTGCAATGTCTTTGCTCGCAATACCATAAAGCTCCTTTTCCGTATACCCGTCTTTGCTCACCTTTGTATTGTATATAGTTTCCGTTCCGTTCGGTACAGGCGTAATAGTGGAATTGTTGTGTATTGATACAAAAATAGTAGCTTTGATTCCGTTCGCCATACCCGCACGCTCTTTTTAGCGTATAGTAAATATCCGTATCGCGTGTTAAATAAACTTTTTGCTCCCGCTTTTGTCAAGTTTTCATACAGCTTCAATCCGACAGGCAGATTTGCCGCTTTTTCCGTAAGCTCGTCCTCCTGATTTTTCGTGTGCTACCGCACCTCTATCCTTTCCGCCGTGTCCTATGTCTATTACTATTATCTTTTCCCCTTGCATTTTCATTCAACATATCTCCATTCCAAGATGTTGAATAATCAACCAGCAGGCGTTACCAGTTTTTGCAATAGCAATCTCCTCAGTTGTAGGTTCTGTCGCACGCGCTATATTTGCCGTATCTGGCACGTCGTCCCACATTTACAGTTTCTTCTTTCCGGTGCTTTTTTCGGCAATTCAATCACTATTTTATTCTCATTTTCCAGCCACTCTACCTTGCATCCAAGCATCTCCGACGGAGTTCTCAATGGAACCATAGTACTTCCGATTCCGTCTTTATCGTGGTCTATTATCATAGCAGGAATTGCCAATTCTTTTTCAACATTATTTACTAGTGCTTTTTTAGAATTTAGCGTTAGGCGAATTTCTTTCCCTTGTCCTGTTATAAGCACCACCTTTTGCTGTTCAATCCACGTAACTTTGTATCCCATAGCTTCGAACACATCTCTTGCCGGAATCAGTGTAGTCCCTCTAATTATTACAGGTTTAATGTCCTGCGGAGATGTAAGAAGCTGCTGCTCTCCCAAAAATAATCGTGCCGGATTTTTGATACTGCTTTCTACGCCCAAGTCAATTTCCCACTGCGCAACAGTAGGCGTGGCAGCATAAGCAAAATTTACACCGCAAACGCACAAAGTCAATAATATCGTAAAACAAAGTATCCTTGTCATTCTTCTCGTCAGAGTATACTTCCTTTCAAAAATATAACATATCTATTATACACTTTTAGCACGTCTTTTGAAAGGTTTTATATATTACAATTTCATTAACACGGAATGTAATTGATATGTATTTTTCACGCCTGTATAATCCTCATACTAATTAGAAATATCTAAAAACACCTCTAACTTTTCCCAGTATGCGAACATCGTTTACTATTATAGGCGTCATCGAGGAATTCTCAGGCTGCAATCTGATATGGTCTTTTTCTCTATAAAACGTCTTAACAGTAGCTTCACTTTCAAAGCCGTCTATCATAGCCACAACAATTTCACCGTTCCTTGCTTCACAATTTTCTTCTACCAGTATATAATCGCCGTCAAATATTCCGGCTTCAATCATGCTGTCGCCTTTGACCACAAGCATAAAATTCGTCTTTCTGCTGACAAAACGACTTGGAATAGGAAAACTCTCTTCTATATTTTGCTCGGCAAGTATAGGCGTTCCAGCCGCTATCTGTCCAACTACCGGAATGTCCACAATATCTATTCTTTCCTGTTTAAGGCTTTCGATTTTTTCAGGCTCTTCATCTTCGCCTTGTTTTACGAGGGTAAGTGCCCTCGGTTTTGCTATATCCTTCTTGATATATCCCTTTTTCCAAGTTGTGTAAGCGTTTTATGCACGCTGGAGGTAGACTTGATGCCAAGCGCTTCGCCTATTTCCCTAACCGTAGGCGGATATCCCTTTTCATCAATGACCTGCTTCATATATTCCAGTACTCGCTTTTCTGAATCCTTTAATTCATTCATAGACTTTCCCTCCTGCAAACTGAATTACATAAATTATAGCACATTCGTTTGCTCTTGTAAACAAATGTTCGCATAATTTTTCACATCAAAATCTTCAAGTTCACTGTCTTTTTTCAAATACAAGGGATGATGCGGATGCCCTTCTTTTGAAATTTTGCCCGCTTTTTTCCAGCTCACACCGTAAGCAGTTGCAATATCAACCATATCTTTCAAACAAGTTTTTAAATAGGCTCTCTTGTTTATAATTGTTCCCCATGCAGCCCAAGCAATCGGTGTTCCCTTAATACCCTTAAGCAGATTCTTGAACGCTTTCATATTTTGTTCGTGTAAATCTTTATCCATTTCACTGTGCATATCGTCGGGATTTGTAGCTCGCTGAGGATATACATTAAACATTATAAAGGAATCAAATCCGTTATTGAGCGCTATTCTTTCAACCGATTTGAGGGTATTATCAAGCGCAAGCGGCGTAGCTGTCGAGGGATTTATTCCTACAGTAATGAGCGGTTTTTCCCCTCTGGTTCCCAAAATAAACCTATAATCCGTATAATAATCGGGTACATATATCCATTTTTCCTTATCGTAACTGTCCGACATTAGTTATCTCCTTTTGTAATTTCCTATCTCATGCAAGGCAGTGTAAAACAAAAATCCCACAAACCCAATAAAAATTGGATTTGTGGGTAATTTTTCGTTCAAATTATCTCTTTGAGAACTGTGAAGCACGTCTTGCTTTTTTCAAGCCGTATTTCTTTCTTTCCTTCATTCTGGAATCTCTTGTTAAGAATCCAGCCGCTTTTAGAAGAGCTCTATACGCTTCCTTATCAGCTTCGCAAAGTGCTCTTGAAATTCCGTGTCTCAGTGCACCTGCCTGTCCTGTAAATCCACCACCCTCAACAGTAGCGATTACATCAAACTGGCCTTCGCAATGAGCAACCTCAAAAGGTCTTTTCACCTCTCTCTTAACTATTTCCATTGGGAAATAATCATCGAGTGCTTTCTTGTTTACTACGATGTCCCCTTTACCCGGGAGCAATCTAACTCTAGCTACAGACGACTTTCTTCTTCCTGTTCCAATATACTGCATTTTTGCCATTGTTTAATCCCCCCTTCTTAAAATTCCCAAACTTCAGGTTTTTGTGCTGCATGATCGTGATTAGGTCCTGCATAAACCTTTAATTTCTTATACATCTGTCTACCCAGCTTACCATTAGGCATCATTCCCTTGATTGCGTGGCGGATAATCTCATCCGGCTTCTTAGCTTGCAGCTTTTCGAAAGTGATTTCTCTAAGTCCACCCGGATATCCTGTGTGTCTTTTGTAAATCTTTTCTTTTCTTTTCTTTCCAGTAACTTCCACCTTTTTCAGCATTGATTACTATTACATAATCTCCGCAGTCAACATGTGGTGTGTAAATAGGTTTTTTCTTACCTCTCAAGATAGACGCAGCTTCGCTTGCCAATCTACCTAAAGTCTTTCCCTCAGCGTCAAGCACATACCACTTGTGTTCAACTTCCTGAGGCTTTGCGATAAATGACTTCATTTTTTTCCTCCTGCCTACTAGGATTGCTATGCAATCTGTTTCGACACCTTTCTATATTTTTTTGAGCCACGGCGGTCGTCCAGCCTGCACTCTTTATGGCTGCCCCCACAAAATTATGGGCAATCATAGAAGATATTTTTATTATCTTTTGCCCTCATTGTCAATCACTTTTTGATTTTTTAAGCAAAAACACAGCAAATGTATTGTATTTTTGCTTGTTTATGATAAAATCTATTATATAATTTTATTTCGAGCAATATCAAAGGAGGCAACATGGCACTGGACGGAATTGCGCTAAACGCATTAGAAAAAGAACTGAATACAGCACTTTGCGGCGGAAGGTTACAAAAGTTTACCAGCCTGAAAAAGACGAGCTGGTTTTTCACATACACGCAAACCAGTCGAACTACAAATTATTCATAGCCGCATCCAGCTCGAATCCTCGCATACATCTAACAGACGATTCTATGGAAAACCCAAAAGCACCACACGCTTTTTGTATGCTCCTTCGCAAGCATATTCAAGGAGGTAAGATTTATGCTATCAAGCAAATCGGCTTCGAAAGAATAATCGAAATATATTTTGAAAATTTAGACGAACTGGGTTTTTCGGTCAACAAAAAACTTGTAATCGAAATAATGGGCAGACACAGCAACGCGATTTTTGGTGGATTTATCTACAAATAAAATTCTCGATGCAATGAAGAGAATATCGTTTGATACAAGCAGAGTTCGTCAACTGCTTCCGGGTATCGAATATGTTTATCCTCCTGCACAGGACAAAGTGAGCATCTACGACATAACCCGTGATATTCTTACAAATAAACTCGACGCATCAACCGATTTTGCCAAAACCTTGCTATCCACAATACAAGGCTTAGGGCCTATGTATGCCGCTTCGCTTTGCGAAAACATTACCGATACAACATCTATCGTAAACAAAATCGAACATTTAAAGCATGAAATTCAAAATCAAAACTTCAAACCTACAGTTTATATAAACGACTCAAACATATGTGAAGATTTTTATGTGTTTTCGATGGATAATTTAGAAAATACTTGCACCGCCAAGTGTTTTCCATCCGTTTCAGAAGCTATAAATTTCCATTTCAAGCACAATATCGTCGGAGGCAAGCTCAAACAAAAGAGCCACGCGCTACATCTGAGATTTCAAACCTCATAAAAAAAATGAAAGCCAAATCCGAAAAAATGGCGACTGAACTTGAAGAAGCTCAAAACTCCGAGCACCTTCGCCTTTACGGTGAACTTTTGACTGCAAATCTGCATTTAGATAAGTCGGGACTTAAATCCATAGAATTGACGAACTATTACGACGGTACTACCGTTTCAAATCCCTTTGGATGTTCGTTTTTCTCTAAGCAAAATCGCAGCTTTACTACAAAAATACGGTAAAAGCTAAAACCGCCGTAAAAAGAAATATCGCACCAGCTTGAGAAGTAGACAACGACATCAAATATCTTGAATCGGTGCTGGTATTTGCCGGCAATGCTGATTCTCAAGAAGAAATTGACGCTTTAAAAATACGAGGCTTTTTGAAAACGGTTATATCAAAAAGACCGTCCATTTACATCGAAAGAAACAAAAAGCGGCACCTCTTTCTTATACACTTCCTAGCGGTCTTAAAGTGTTTGTCGGAAAAAACAACAAAGAAAAACGACTACCTTACAACCAAATTTGCAGAACGCAGCGACATATGGCTGCACACGAAAGATATCCCCGGCTCGCGCGTGATGCTTAAGTGTAACGGTTCTTCTCCGGCAGAAACCGATATCTTAGCCGCTGCAAGCATAGCCGCATTTCACAGTAAAGCGAAAGAATCTGAAAATGTACCTGTCGACTATGTACCTGCAAAACTGGTTAAAAACCTGCTAAAGCTAAAGCCCGGCATGGTCATTTTCACAGGAAATCGAACCGTTTATGTAAATCCGAAAAATTCCCGACTGATTAAAATCAATCGGGAATTTTAATTTTTATAAATTCGCTTTTTCGTAGTTTCTCCAGCACTTCCAAAAATCCGTCGGCGGTTCGCTTTGAAATTCCATATATTCGCCCGAAATCGGATGAATAAAACCCAAAACTCCTGCATGGAGCATTTGTCTTGCAACCCGAGCTCTTTTTCCTTTTACCATAAAAGCATATCCCCTACCAGCGGGTGGTTGATGCTTGCCATATGCACTCTGATTTGATGAGTTCTTCCTGTTTCTAACGCCAGATTTAGATATGCGTACTTTTTCAAAAATTTTCCATTACACTATAATGCGTTACGGCTCGCTTTTGCGGAAATTCTGAAAATCGAATATCTCCTTGAGCAATAGACTTCTTTTTAACTCGATTTTTGGGATCTCTTATCAAAAATGTATCAAGCGTACCTTCGAGCTCTGAAAATCTGCCGTGCGCTATAGCGAAATACTTACGATTAACGCTATGCTCTTCAAGTTGCTTCGCAAGATGCATATGTGCTTTAGTTGTCTTTGCCACCAAAAGTAATCCCGAAGTATCTTTATCTATTCTATGAACTATACGGGCCTTAATTCTCCCCCAACATCCGAAAGTTTCCCCCTCGTATGATACAAAAGCGCATCTACCAAAGTTTCTTCACATGTGCCGTTTCCAAGATGCACAACAAGACCTTGCGGCTTATTTACAACTATTATTTCATCGTCTTCGTAACGTATATCAAGCGGCAGTTTCACAGGCTGTGGAAATTTCTTTTCCGGTATTTGAGGAAGATTAGCTTTAACGGTATCGCCGCTGCAAAGTTTATCGCTTTTTTTCGCTTTTTCCCGTTTATTTCCACTTCGCCCTCTTGCAAAAATTTGCTGTAAATGCTTGCGAGAATAACCTTGGCAACGTTCCGTCAAAAAAACATCTATACGCTTTCCTGCATCCTCATTAAACGCTACAAATTCGGAAAAACTCTCCATTACTCTTTATCCTTTTTGTCGTATTTCAAAATACACACAAGCAATATTGCACAGCCTAAGCATATGTATATATCCGCAACATTAAAAACAGGCCATATGCGAAAATCAAACATATCGGTTACAAACCCCCTGCAAAGCCTATCTACCGCATTTCCAAATCCACCTGCAAGTATCATAGCAAGCGATATCAGCATAGCATTTTTCCACTTTACTTTTTCCCTTTTTCAATCTTCTTTTTAAAGTGAGCTACATAGCCCAAAAGTGCAATCAAAGAAAGCAAAGTAAAATATGTCAGCAGCTTTGTATGCTCTGAAAATATACCAAATGAAGCTCCCGTATTTTGCACATATGTAATGTGAAAAACATTATCCAAAATAGGCACGCTTTCACCATGTACCATATTTTCCCGAACGATAAATTTACTGACTTGATCGGAGAAAAACATCAACAATATAAACAAATAATACATCAAAGAGCTTTACTTATCCCCTTCTCCCCAACTTGAAATTGACCATCGTTTTTATATCATCAACATCGCTTTCAATTTTTATTTACGAAATTCGGTTCCGAAGTGATAGTATTCTTGTGTTTTAACGATTTTTCAGTAGCTCAAGTTTTTTTCGAGCGGCATCGCAAATTCTTCGAAAAATAGCATTGCTGACACTGTCAAAAGCGTTCCATTTCATTTTCGAGCATTCTCTTATATCCTGCCCTGAAATCATTGAAACGATTTCTAAGCGCAGCGCTTTCTTCCTTTAAGCGATTTGCAGATTCCCTTGCCTCTTTGGTAATAAGCTCGGCATCCAATTCCGCATTTTTCAAAAGCACCTCTGCACGCTTTTTCCGAACTGATAGCTATGTCGCGCATCAAGCCTTTCGCAGCTTCCAGCGTTTCAACCACCGCCGTTTCCGAGCTTCTGTATTTTTCAAGCTCTGCTTCCAAACGCCTTACAGCCTCTTTCAATGCGGCATTTTCGCTAAGCATAATTTCCATATCCGTAGTTACCAGATCCAAGAAACTATCTACATCTTCTTCCTTGTAGCCGCGTACTCCTTTGGCAAACTCACGATTTTGTATGTCTAACGGTGTTATCATTTTAACTTCCTCCTACGCTAAAAAAATATAATATAAGCAAGCCTAATTAAAATACCCTCGATTGCCTGCACCAAAATCAAAGCAAGCAATACGGAAAAGTCGAACATCCCCGTATTTATATTAAGTTTTTGCAAAAGCAAACGGCAAGGTGCTACAACGATTTCTGTCAAACTCCCCAAAAACATATATGCACGATATACGGTCTGATTACCCGAATTAACAAACCAACTAAGTATTGCCCTTCCTATAAGCATCAGCTCGATTATATTCGCAAACCAAGCAATAGCACGAATTACAATAAATCCCATAAACTATCTCCATTGTCCTTTTGTGCTAACATCGGGAAAATCCGTTCCGCTTGATTCAATATTTGTAGATATGTCAACATTTTCAGGTGTAAACACATATATGTTGGGACCTACTCTTTGAACATTTCCTCCAAGCGCATATGTAGCACCGCTCAAAAAGTCAAAAATCTTTCTTGCCATACCGTTTTCAATATGTTCCAAATTTACGATAACCGGCTTTCTGGCTTTCAAGCTGTCTACTAAACGCGGGGAATCTTCGAACCCTTTCGGTTCTATCACAACCATTTTGAAAGGTGCTGCCCCACCCATATTGCTTCGTGTCTGCGGCATAGCCTTCATCGGAAGATTCAGATCCGTTCCTTCAGGTTTAGGTTTTATAAATGAATTCTTTGATTCAGGTTTTCTCAAAGGTTGAATTTCTTCTACCTCGATTTCATCATCATACTCATCTTCATCTTCATCGTCTGTTCCAACTACAAAGTCTTTAAATTTACCAAATACCCCCATGTTTTTTCTCCTTTTATCTATTATAACTTCTATTTCCGAATATCGCAGTGCCTACTCTTACCAAATTTGCACCCGCCTCTATTGCTACCTCAAAATCGTGCGACATCCCCATTGACAGATACGCAAAATCCAGTCTTTCGTGCTGAATTTTAGAAAATTCGTCGTATTGCTTTTTGACAGCGTCGAAAAACACCTTTACCTCTTTGGGATCGTCCTCAAAAGGTGCTATACACATAAGACCTCTAATCTTTATGTTGTCGTATTTTTTTCTAATATTTCCGTGATCAGAGTTTCCGTTTCTTCGGTTGTAATTCCGAATTTACTTTCTTCTTCTGCCGAATTTACCTGTATCAAAATCTCGGCCATCTTGTCATGCTGTTTTGCTCTTTTATCTATTTCCGCAGCAAGTTTAAGCGAATCAACGGAATGTATAAGAGCCACCTTGTCTATATATACTTAACCTTGTTGGTTTGCAGATGTCCAATCAAATGCCAATTTACAGGCTTTGTATCCTCATATTTGTCCATTATCTCCTGAACTTTGTTTTCGCCTATGTCTGTAATGCCGGCATCTATCGCCTCGTTCAAATCGGAAACCGGCCTCGTCTTCGTTACCGCTACAAGAAGAATATCATCCGGTTTGTACCCGCTTTTTCTGCTGCAGCTCTAATTTTTCTTTAATTTGCGCAATGTTATCAGCTATTGACATCACTTTTCTCCTTCTTTCTTTTCTTGCCCCTTTTTCGGTTCTTTCAACATATCGTCGTAAACCTCAACCGTCAAAACTTCTTTGCCGTTTTCATCTATAAATCTGCCCGCCTCAACAATTGAGTATTCCCCATCGCTCATATTGATTTTTATCGGTCTAAACAATATATCGCCGTTTTTATTCTTTATATAAACTCCTGCTTTGCCACCTTCATTGACAATACTTGAATTTTTATTTTAATACCTTCGTACTCCTGCGTTACTATTTTTACATGAACTCGCCTTTTATCGGCAAAATCCTTGTAGTACCTGTTTGTTTTTAAAATAACTTGCCACATTTGACCGTCTTCTGCAATACTGTCAACCGTAGCCGTTATATCACTACCTCTAAAAATCTACACTTACGGTTCCTACTTCGTAATTACCTATGCTCTCGGTTTTACCCATGCAATAATATACCACCCGCTGTCCCTTACTGTCTTAAACAGCGGCTCACCTGTCAAACAATCTTTTCTTGTCAAATTTTCAATTTTAATATTGAGTTTACTAACCTCGTCATACTTAAGCGACTTTAAATTTGCCGGATTAAAATAATTTTCGTATCCGTCTATATAATAACTCACGCAACCGTTTATGTCCGATGTGAGGGAATTTGTAGTCGTATTTGCCGCAAGCAAACGCTTCATAATATCGTCGTATTTTCCGCGTTCTTCATCCGAAGATTTTTTTGATGAATTGGATATGGCAAGTACAGCCGATCCCTTTCGGATTTTTGGTGCCGTCATTCATATAGTAATTTATCTGTCCCCCTGACGGAGCCACATGCACAATCTCATCTCTTGCAAAATAACAATCTACATTGTCAGCTATCTCCATAGTCTGATATTTTAGCACTTCCGTTTGCACAAGAGCCCCCGAAAAATGCGAATATGCCTGTATTATCCCTGCCAGTACTACTAACAAAAACAATATATGAAATTATCAAATTTAACACTTCTTTTCACAATATGCCCCTATATTTTTGACAATTTTTTAATATCATTTACAAGATTATTTACTATTTTTATTTCATCTTTTTGTAAAAATTTTTTTCTTATTTTTCGATATATGTCGCAAATAAATCCGGTCTACGCTCCTTCGTGATTTTCAGTGCTTCCTCGAATTTCCACAATTCTATCAATTTATGGTTTCCGTTAAGTAACACTTCCGGTACGCATATTCCCTCAAATTCTCGAGGTTTTGTGTATTGCGGATACTCAAGTAGACCTGAATATATCGACTCCTCGGTCGAAGCTCCTTCTTTCGGTAAAAGCGTCCGGCAACAGGCGTGCCCAAAGCGTCTATAAACACCATAGCCGGCAATTCTCCGCCTGTCAATACGCAATCTCCTATCGAAACTTCCTGCATTTGCCAATAATCGATAATCCTCTGATCAACACCCTCGTAATGCCCGCACAATATAGTCAATTCGTCTTTATCTGCAAATTCACGAAGCAAACTTTCGGAGACTTTTTCGCCGCGCGGCGCTGTATAAACTTCATTTCCCTTCTCTGCTCCTGCCGCTATTAGCGCATCTGTAACGGGCCTTGGCATCATTACCATACCGTTTCCGCCACCGAACGGATAATCGTCAACCTTTTTGTAATTGCCTATACTGTAATCTCTGATATTTATAAACTCAAAATTCTATAATATTATTCTTCTCAGCTCTTCCCAGTATACTGTTTTTTTAAAACATTTGGAAACATCTCCGGAAAAAGCGTTAAAATCTTTATTTTCATAAGTCTATAAGTCCCTCTATAAGCTCGACCTCTATTGTTTTTTCGTCCAAACTTATGTTTTTGATAAACTCTCCAACTGCAGGGATTAAAATTGTCTTTCCGTTTTCCATTTTAACTTCATATAGATCCTGAGCCGCCCCTTTGATTACGTCCCGACAGAATACCTATAGGTTCACCTGCCGTTGTCCTTACAGCCATTCCTATCATATCTTTTATATAATACGTATCTTCAGGGAGCTCTCTAAGCTGGCTGCTATCTATGTAAATTGCAGTGTTTCTAAGCGACTGCGCCTTATTTCTGTCGTATACTCCGTACAGCTTCAAAATCGGCATATTTTTTCATATACCTTGCTGATATTATCTTTACTTTTTCATCACTTCCATGTAAATAAATATATTGTAATTCCGAAAATCTTTCTTTGTAGTCCGAATAATTGTAAACCTTTACCTCGCCGCCTATTCCAACAGCACTTACGATTTTACCTATCTCTATCTTTTCCAACACCGCTATTCCCTACCGTTTATTATATTACAAACTCTCAAAAGCTCAAAGCAACTGAACTTATAATACTAAATAAGAGGGGCGCAAAAAACCCCTCTTCCATTTAACAAACTACTGAAGTATATCAACGATAACTCTTTTATTTTCTTTTATCGCAGCCGCTCTTACGACAGTGCGCAGAGCCTTTGCAATTCTGCCTTGTTTTCCTATCACCTTGCCCATATCGGATTCTGCAACCTTAATTACTATTACAGTGCTGTCATCCTTTTTCCGTTTCCTCAACAACAACGGCATCCGGATTGTCAACCAGAGCTTTTGCGATAACCTCTACAAGTCCTTTCATGTAATTCTCCGTTTCTTTCTTACTGTAATATGCCTGCCTTTTTCATGATTGCTCTAACTGTCGGTGTAGGTTGTGCGCCGTTTTGCATCCATTTTTAGCCTTTTTCAGCGTCGATTTTAATAGTGCCGGGATCTGTAAGCGGATCGTAAGTACCGATTTCGTCAATAAATCTACCGTTTCTTGAAGCTCTCTGATCTGCAACTACAACTCTGTAGAAAGGTTTTTTTGTTAGCTCCCCAATCTCTTTTAATCTAATTTTTTTACCATTTTTAAAATTCCTCCAATTTTTCTCTTTTATATATCTAAACTCAAGTGCTGAATTTAAAAACCACGAAACATTTTATTATTCTTAAACGCCTTGCCGTTTGCAACGGATTTCATAAGTTTTTTTGCTTCATCGTACTTTTTCATCATACTGTTTATCTTGCTGACCGGCTGTCCGGAACCTTGTGAAATTCTCTTTCTCCTGCTCGCATTAAGTATAGACGGGTTTTTTCTTTCCGTCGGTGTCATAGAAAGTATAATAGCTTCCATTACAGCAAACTCCTTTTGACCTTCCTCAATGTTTACATCTTTCATCGCCTTTTTGTCAACACCCGGCATTACACCCGGAAGCAGTTCAAAAATTTTCGCAAGACCGCCCATTTTTTTGATTTGCCCCATTTGAGCTAAAAAGTCATCAAGCGTAAATTCATTTTTCTTTAACTTCTTTTCAAGTTCTTCCGCTTGCTCATCATCAAAAGTTTCCTGCGCTTTTTCAATTAGGGAAAGCATATCTCCCATACCGAGTATTCGACTTGCCATTCTATCCGGATAGAACGGTTCGAGTGCGTCGAGCTTTTCTCCCATACCGACAAATTTAATAGGTTTGCCGGTTACCTGTTTTACCGATAATGCCGCTCCGCCTCTTGCATCGCCGTCCAGCTTTGTAATGATAACGCCGTCTATTCCCAGTCTTTCGTCAAACCCCGAAGCTGTATTCACTGCATCCTGTCCCGTCATCGCATCCACAACGAGCAGTATTTCATGCGGCTTAACAGCTTTTTTAATAAGCTCAAGCTCTTGCATCAGCTCTTCGTCTATATGCAATCGTCCTGCCGTATCGACTATGAGAACATCATAACCTCGCCTTTGAGCATCCTCGACAGCCGCCTGTGCAATTTCCGCAGGCTTATTTGACTCCCTCATCGTAAATACGGGTACGCCTATCGTTTTGCCGACAATTTCCAGCTGATCTATAGCCGCAGGTCTGTAAACGTCGCATGCGCAAAGCATCGGGTTCTTGCCGTTTTTTCTAAGATATACGGCGAGTTTTCCACACGATGTAGTTTTACCGCTACCTTGAAGTCCCGCCATCAATAAAACCGTAAACCCTCTAGGTGAATATGTGAGTTTACTTGCAGAGCCGCCAAGTAAAGCCGTCAGCTCATCGTTTACAATTTTGATTACCTGCTGTGCAGGTGTCAAACTCTCAAGAACATCGCTACCAAGTGCCTTTTCCTTTACATTTGCAACGAATGTCTTAACAACCTTGAAGTTTACATCCGCCTCAAGCAACGCCAACTTGACTTCACGCATTGCCTCATCAATATCAGCTTCAGAAAGTACGGCTTTTCCTTTTATCTTTTTAAAAACGCCTTGTAATTTGTCCGACAAACTTTCAAATGCCATGTGTACCTCCTAACTCTCCATTGCCTCAATCGTCGCTTTAAGCTCAATTAAACTCTTCTCGTCTTCGCTTCCTTTCGCATTTTGCAAACATTCATCTACCAGACCGACTGCCTTTTTAGATAGAAGTTCTCGCTTTTGCGCTTTTGCTATAAGACCAAGTGCTTTCTCGTACTCTCCCAAAACGCTTTCCGCATTTTTTAAAGTATCGTGAACCGCTTGTCTTGAGATATGAAATTCTTCAGCTATTTCAGAAAGCGACATATTTTCACTATAATAAAGAGAAAATACATCCCTCTGTTTTTGTGTTAGAAGGTTTTCATAAAAATCGTATAAAATGCTGAGCTTTACAAAATCCTTTGACACAATACCACCCAATTCCTATCTTCGTCTAAAATTAATACTGTGCTATTTTATCAAATAAAAAGAGCTGTCAAGTATTTTTTTCTTGTCAGCTCTTTTTATTATCTTCCTCGCTTATTTTTCGAAAAATTGCTCATGTTTATTTGTTATCCGCTTCCAGCTTTAAGAGGTGGCTTTTAACAGCAAGTCCCGCTGCATATCCTACCATCTTGCCGTCCGCTCCAATCACACGATGACAAGGCACTGCAATCATAATAGGATTTTTATTATTAGCCATACCAACTGCCCGTGCAGCACCAGGACTTTCAATCGCCTCCGCTATATCTTTGTATGAGCGCGTTTCACCATAAAGGTATCTTCGTTAATTCTTCCCATACTTTCCGCTGAAACTGAGTACCGATTAACTTATATTTAAAATCAAATCTTCGCCTTCTTCCGTTTAAGTATTCGTTGATTTGCTCATAAACCTCGTCCGTCATCGCAGTTTTCTCGTAGTTCTTACTCGCATCCTGTACGATTGCAATACAAGTTACACCGTCTTCATCGCAAGTAATTTCAATTTTCCCGATTTCCGAATCGTAAACCGCCTTACTTTCCATAACGCTCACTTATACCCATACACTTTACAAGCTGAAATTGCAAGATTAAAAGAAATTTCAGCCCCTACGGACAGTATATCATATCCTTTGATTTAACAAAATATAGGTAGGATATGATGAAATGTCTTGCTTAACTTATGTACATTATATCACATTTTTCGATTATATATTTAAAATCGGCTGTAAATGTGATTGAATGCTTTGATTAACTCAGGGCGCATTATATCACATTTTTAAATTTTTAAAATTAAGCAGCGGTAAAATGTGATGAAATGTCTTGATTAACTTATGCACATTATATCACAATCCCTTTTTACAAGTTATCTCCCTGATATTGCGCTAAATTATCGATTTATTATTGACATAGCACATGCAGAATTGTATAATTGTATACAAATATACAAAGAGGTGACTTATGGGAAAAACATTAGCGTACAAAAATACTTGAAAAACCATCTTATAAGCGGTGAACTTAAGGCAGGCAATGAAATTACAATCAAAATTGACCAGACTCTAACTCAAGATTCAACCGGAACTATGGTTTACTTACAGCTGGAGGCTATGGACATCGAAAAAGTTAAAACAGAACTGTCCGTAGCATATATTGACCACAACACATTGCAAACAGGGTTTGAAAACGCCGACGATCACGCATTTATCAAAAGTGTAGCTCAAAGGCACGGTATACTGTTTTCAAAGCCCGAAACGGTATTTGCCACCAGCTTCATCTTGAAAACTACGGAAAGCCCGGAAAAACTTTGCTCGGCTCCGACAGCCATACCCCGACAGGTGGCGGTCTTGGTATGATTGCAATCGGTGCAGGCGGACTTGATGTTGCCACTGCTATGGCAACAGGCGAATATTCTCTAATTGTTCCGAAAGTTTTAAATGTCAAGCTGACAGGAAAATTACGACCTTGGGTTTCTGCAAAGGATGTGATTCTTTGTGTGCTTTCGCACCTAACAGTAAAAGGCGGCGTAGGCAAAATAGTCGAATACACGGGAGACGGTGTTAAATCCCTATCAGTTACGGACAGAGCCACTATCACCAATATGGGTGCCGAGCTTGGCGCTACTACATCCATATTCCCAAGCGATGACAACACCCGTATTTATCTTAAAAATCAAGGTCGTGAAGAAGACTTTCAGGAAATTTCTGCAGATTTTGATGCCGTTTACGACGAAACTCTCGAAATCAATCTTTCAGAACTCACTCCGCTTGCCGCTATGCCGCACAGCCCCGACAATGTCGATACTATTTGTAATATAGGCAAAATCAAGGTTGACCAAGTAGCAATCGGCAGCTGCACAAATTCGTCTTACAGCGACCTGATTGAAAGTATACCACATTCTGAAAGACAAAAAAGTCCATCCGGATGTTAGCCTTGTAATATCACCCGGTTCCGGAAAAATTCTTTCTAAACTCGCACAAAACGGTGCACTCTCCGCTATGATTGATGCCGGTGCCAGAATCATAGAAAACGCTTGCGGACCGTGTATAGGAATGGGACAATCACCAAAAATCCGCGCAGTATCTCTTAGGACCTTTAACCGAAATTTCAAAGGCAGAAGCGGTACCCTCGATGCCAAAGTTTTTCTTGTGAGCCCTGAAACCGCGGCTATATCTGCCGTTACAGGAGTCCTAACCGACGGCATGACTTCAGGAGAAACTCTACCGGAAATAGACGATACCTCTTTTGTAAAGAACGATAATTTCATAGTTTATCCCGATAACAGGAAGCGCGATGACATATCCATTGAAATGGGACCTAACATTAAACCGTTCCCTAGAAATACCGCCCTTTCGGGCACATTAAAGGCGACCGTTACACTAAAAGCCGGTAACAATATAACCACAGACGACATCATGCCGTCAGATTCAAGGTTACTGCCGTATCGTTCCAACATACCGCATCTTGCAAATTATTGTTTCGAAAAAATTGACAGTGAATTTCCAAGTCGCTGCCTTGCTGCAAAAAATTGCGCTATAATCGGTGGAGAAAATTACGGACAGGGAAGCAGCCGCGAACACGCTGCGCTTGCTCCGCTTTATTTAGGAATTAAATTCATAATAGCAAAATCCTTTGCTCGCATACATCGATCAAATTTAATAAATAGCGGCATACTTCCGCTGACTTTTGAAAATCCTGCGGATTACGACGATTTTGAAATTGGCGACGAACTTACAATAAGCGATGCCGTAACACAAGTTTCAAATTCTGAAACCGAAAACTTAATTTTGGTTCAAAATTCACGAAGCGGAAAAGCATACAGGTGTATTCCTAATTTTTCAAAAAGGAGATAAAAATTCTCCTTGCAGGCGGCAAAATCAACTTAATCAACGCTTAATCGCAGAAAGGATATAATATGCAAACTTTTAACGGAATAGATTCTCAAGTTTTAGAGTCTTTTTCCAAACTCGTGCGTGCGCAAATAGAAAAAAATGCGCGTCTCGAATCAGGAGAAGAATTTACAAATTTCAAAGACAAAAAAAATATAACTATCGGGTTAATAGACGGCGACGGTATAGGTCCGATTATAATGGCTCAAGCTATGCGGGTTTTGAACAATCTTCTCGCCGATGAAATAGCAAGCAAAAAAATCATTTTAAAACCTATTTGCGGGCTCACTCTCGAAAACCGGATTGCAAAGATGCAAGCTGTTCCTGACGATGTTCTAAAAGAAATCCTAACTTGCGATGTTCTGCTAAAAGGCCCTACTACAACTCCAAGCAAAAAAGACAACTTGCCAAACATAGAAAGCGCCAATGTTGCACTACGCAGAGAACTTGACTTGTTCGCAAATGTTCGTCCCGTAAACATTCCCGAAAAGAATATAAACTGGACTTTCTTTAGAGAAAACACTGAGGGAGAATACCCTCTTGGAAGTTGCGGCATAGATATACTTCCACAACTTGCAATGGACTTCAAAGTTACAACAGATGCCGGAACTCGCAGAATCGCTAAAATAGCCTTTGATTATGCTCAAAATAGCGGCAACCTCAATGTATCCATCGTTACAAAAGCTAATATCATTAAAAACTGACGGCAAATTCCTTGAAATATGCGAGGAAGTATCTAAATCGTATCCGGATATAAAAACCGACTCATGGTACATAGATATAATGGCGGCAAATCTCATAAATGACGATTTACGCTCCAACTTTAATGTATTCATATTGCCGAATCTGTACGGCGATATAATAACCGATGAAGCCGCTCAAATTCAAGGCGGTGCAGTGTACCGCCGGAAGCGCTAATATAGGCGCTCAGTACGCTATGTTTGAAGCAATCCACGGTTCAGCACCGCGAATGGTAGCAGACGGTACATCAAAGTACGCCAATCCTGCCAGCATCATAAATGCAGCCGAAATGCTCCTCAGACATATCGGTTTTTACGAAAAAGCTGACAAATTAAAAAAAGCATTGATAGCTGCAACCAATCAAATGAATATGACCGGAAATACAAACGGTAACACCGCCGAAGATTTCGCCAATTCGGTCATTGCAAATTTTTAGGAGAGATTCATGCTCAAATTCCCAAATAAACAGTTCGATAGTAGAAAAATCAATCAATCGGCATCACATTATTCGAAAAATTGCAACGCGATATCCTCCTTGGTAAATTAAAAAAAGGAAATAAATTGACAGAGCAAGAAATTTGTGATAAATATAATGTAAGCAGAACTCCTGTGCGAGATGCAATAAAAAAATTAGCAGACGACGGACTTGTAGATTTAATTCCAAATCGTGGTGCATTCGTGCACGGATTTTCCGAGCAGGACTTTTTCGATATGCAAATCCTGCGTACTATGTACGAGGTGAAAGCTGTCGAGTGGGCAGTGCTGCGTATCACAGACGAAGAGCTTTCCGACCTTACGGAAACCTTTGAATTTATGGAATTTTACACACAAAAAGGTGATGTTGAGAAAATGCTCAGTATAAATATGACTTTCCATAAGCTGATTTACGATGCTTCTCACAACTATATGCTATCCAAGGTGCTCTCCTCTTATCAAGTGTATGCCAAATATTATAATGCGAACAAAACATACACTGAAGAACATCTAAAAACATTGCTCGAAGAACACAGGAAAAATCTTTAATGCCTTTTTGAGCAAAGATACAGCTTCTGCTAAAATTGCCATGGAAGAGCATATGCAAAACTCAATCATGCGAGAAAATTTTACAAAACCCAAGGGAGGAAAAAATGGAGAAAATTAAAATCGCAATTAACGGATTCGGTAGAATCGGAAGGCTTTCATTCAGAGAATTGTTTGATATGCCGAACTTTACAATCGTTGCTATAAATGACTTGGCGCAGCCTGAAATGCTGGCTCACCTACTGAAATATGACAGTATGCAAGGCAGATACAACAAGTACGAAATAGAAGCCGCCGACGGCAAACTGAAAATTTCGGGAACTGAAATTATGTTGTTTTCCGAGCCTGATCCAAGCAATCTTCCATGGGGAGATCTTGATGTTGATGTCGTACTTGAATGCAGCGGATTCTTTGCATCAAAAGACAAAGCGGCAGCTCATTTAAAAGCCGGTGCAAAGCGAGTTTTAATTTCAGCGCCTGCCGGAAACGACCTTCCTACCATTGTATACAATGTCAACCACGAAACCTTGACCGCGGACGACAAGATAGTTTCAGCCGCTTCGTGCACTACAAACTGCCTTGCGCCTATGGCAAAAACCCTAAATGATTTTTCAAAAATTGAATCCGGTTTCATGCTTACAATTCACGCTTATACAGGCGATCAAATGGTTTTGGACGGTCCTCACAGGAAGAATGACTTGCGAAGAGCCAGAGCTGCAGCAATAAACATAGTTCCAAACAGCACCGGTGCGGCAAAAGCAATCGGTCTTGTAATACCTGAGCTTGCCGGCAAATTGACAGGTTCAGCTCAAAGAGTGCCTGTTCCTTCGGTTCTCTCACAATGCTTGAAGCTGTAGTTCACAGCGATACGGAAATTACTGTCGAAAATATCAACAAAGCTATGTTTGATGCCGCAAACGCTTCATTCGGATATACGGAAGAAGAAATCGTTTCGTCCGATATAATCGGCATGGCTTTCGGTTCGTTATTCGACGCTACTCAAACTATGGTAAGCAAACTCGATGGAAACGCATACCACGTTCGTGTTGTTTCTGGTACGATAACGAGGCAAGCTTATGTTGCGCAGCTCGTAAGAACTCTTGCACATATGGCAAAACTATAATCTTTATAAAAAGTGGTGATTGATATAAATCACCACTTTTTTTATGCGCATCATCCGATATTGTAAATCATATCTCCTTGTGTCCAAATACTGATAAACCCCGATACTATACTGTCCTTATTCCATATCCAGCCGACAAAACTCTTATCGTAGCCGTTATATCCTTCGGTCAATATCTCAAACTCAGCGCCTTTGAACTTTTCAATGTAAGCCTTAATTGAGTAGCGTTCTCCCTTAAATTCGCCCTCAGACAAAGTCCTGTCGAATACACTTACATAACAGTCATCTAGGTCCACATCCGTAAAGCAAATTTCTGCAGGGTGGCTAATCTCGCCGTCATCCGTATATTCAAACACCTGATCAAGTTTAAAAGTGAGTACCCCATCCTCGAATCGCATTTCAATAATTCTGCTGTCATGCAAACTATAAGGAATATTACTGTTATTTTCTCTTATATACTTCATTACTCCTCCTATAACAGGCACTACGCGCAATAAATTTCAGCTTCTTACATTATCTCGGCTTCTTTGTTATCTTTATCTAAAATCTGTATTTTTATTTCGCCACCTATATGTTCGGAAACCAGACCTGCAAGTTCTTTCAAAGCCTCGTTAAATTCAGCCTCTCTGCTCAAATCTATAAGCTCGATACACAAAAACGCATTCGTTGTATCCTCTGTAAGCATAGTTCTTTCCGCTTCTCTCCAATTCCAGCAACGACATATAGCCCCTGCATCGTCCTTATATACGATTTCTTCAGAATAAGGGGGAGCGCTTTCTCCCGAACCCAGCGTTATGAAATCTTCATCACCGTTTGCTTTAGTCAGCTTAATATCTCCTACAAATTTGTCCATATCTTCGCCGCCGCAAGGCATCGCATATTTTAGCGAAATTGAATTGTATATATCTACAAGCGGATTGATGCTCCCTATATGATCACCCTTATCCACTCTTTTTAGGAGTGCTTCTATCGACGCCCTTACGCCTTTTTTAGTTTTGAATTTTTGGAAAGCCTCTCTCCAAACTTTAATTACAGGATTTGACGAGAAATCATTGCTCGGTACATGCGCTAAAGCCTTCTCCTCTGCATCTTTGAGCATCAGCTTGTATTTTACATCTCCAAGCGTAGATTTGTTATCTATGCCTTTTTGCCGTAATTATTCCAATCTTTACATTTGGGAAAAACATCCCAAAATTTGTCCTCAACTATAAACTTCATAAGTTGCCTCCTTTTTACTATTAAATTAGCAATTTTCAAGTAAATTCGCCATCTCTATAGCCGCCATAGCCGCTTCATAGCCTTTATTTCCCGCCTTTGTTCCCGCTCTTTCGATTGCCTGCTCAATATTTTTCAGTCGTGAGCACACCAAATATTACGGTTTACCCTGTCTTTAAAGAAATTTGTGCAATCCCCTTTGTAACTTCCGCAGAAACCATCTCGTAATGCGTAGTAGCCCCTCGAATAACCGCCCCTAGACATATCACAGCTGAAAAACTCGTCCATATGTGCAAGTTTATTTGCAAGTACAGGTATTTCAAACGCCCCGGCACCCAATAAACAGTTATTTCATCATCGGTAGCTCCGTGCCTTGTGAGTGCATCCACCGCGCCCGACAAGAGCTTTGAATTTATAAATTCATTGAACCTACTAACAATTATAGCATATTTTTTTACCTTTTTGACACTAAATTTCCTTCAACAACTCTCATTTTTCCCTCCAATTTTTATTATTCGCTTTTTAATAATCTATATCAGCATTAGCCTTAATTTTAAACTTGCTCCAATATATGCTGCATTTTTTCTTTTTTCGTTTTTAGATAAAATCTATCAACATCGTTTGGTGTTATTTCAACAGGCACTCTCTTAACAATCTCCATACCGAAGCCTTTCAAGCCGTAAACTTTTGCAGGATTATTTGTGATTAAGCAAATCTCCTTTACACCCAAATCTGCTAATATTTGCGCTCCTATGGAATACTCTCTCAAATCGTCCGGATATCCGAGCTTAATATTTGCCTCAACGGTATCGTATCCGCTATCCTGAAGCTCATAGGCTTTCAACTTGTTTATAAGTCCTATTCCACGACCTTCCTGTCTCATGTAAAGCACTATTCCTCTACCCTCTTTTTCAACCATTTTCATAGCTTCTGCAAATTGCTGTCCGCAATCACATCTGAGAGAACCGAAACAATCCCCTGTGAGACACTCGCTATGCACTCTAACAAGCACATTTTTGCCATCTCCTATATCTCCCTTTACAAGCGCCACATGATGTTCTCCATTCAGCTTATTTACATATCCTACCGCTCTAAATTCCCCATATTTTGTAGGCATCGAAACGTCGGCCTCCCTACTTACAAGCACTTCTTTCTTTCTTTTGTAATTTTGCAAGTCGGTAATGCTGATAATTTTCATATTGAATTTTTCTGCAAGCGGGAATAAGTCCTTTTGCCTTAACATATTACCGTCATCTCCCATTATTTCGCAGCAAATACCGCATTCTTTAAGGCCTGCAAATCTCATCAAGTCCACTGTTGCCTCTGTATGCCCGTTTCTAATCAGAACCCCGCCTTTTTTTGCTACAAGCGGAAACATATGCCCCGGTCTTCTAAAATCTTCCGGCTTTGAATTTTCGTCAGCCAATTTCATCGCAGTAGTAGAACGCTCAAACGCCGATATTCCCGTAGTAGTATCAATGTGGTCGATTGAAACCGTAAAAGCCGTTCCATGATTATCCGTATTGTTTTGGACCATCTGTTCCAACTTAAGTCTTCTTGCAATTTCTTCGCTTATAGGCATACATATGAGTCCTTTACCGTATGTAGCCATAAAATTTAAATTTTCGGGGCTTGCGTACTCCGCCGCACATATAAAGTCCCCCTCATTTTCTCTGTTTTCATCATCCGTAACCAGCACTATTTTGCCTGCCTTGATATCCTCAAGTGCTTCTTCGATAGTATTAAATTTTGACATATTCCCTCCTCTAAAAATCCGTTTTTCTATCAAATACTGCTCTGTAATTTTGCTCTCTTTGGGCTTTTGCTTGAGCATATTCTCCACATATTTACCTATTACATCAAATTCAAGATTCACATATTCTCCAATTTTCTTATCCGAAAGTGTAGCTTCCGCACGAGTTGTCGGTATCAGCGATACACAAAAACTTTCAGTTTCTTTTCTCGATACTGTAAGGCTTGTTCCGTCCACACTTATAGAACCGTGCTCGAGCACATATTTTCCGTTTTTCGGTTCGATGCTTATTTCTACTATTTGAGCGTTTTCAACATTCGTCTTCGAAAGAACGCGCCCTGTAGCGTCGACATGACCTTGCACAATATGTCCTCCAAGTCTGTCCGAAAGTTGCAACGCTCTTTCCAAATTTACCGAAGAATTTAGTTTTAAATATTTCAAATTGCTAAGTTCAAATGTCTGCGGCATAACATCTGCAAAAAAACTGTTTTTTGCAAGCCTTGTAACGGTAAGGCAAACCCCGTTTACCGCTATACTGTCGCCAAGTTTTTGTATTTTCCAAAACCTTTTTGCAGTTATTCCCAAAATCATACTTGAATTTGATTTTTTAATTTCGGATATTGTCCCTATTTCTTCTATAAGACCTGTAAACATTACATTTCCCCTTTTCCTTCTACATACGCGGTAAGAACTACATCCGAGCCTATCGTTTTCGTTTGAATATCAGTTAATTTTACGGCATCTCCTATTTCAGCAAAACCTATACCCTCCACCGATGTCTTTGCGTTGTCGCCACCGAATATCTTAGGTGCAAACACAAACATACATTTGTTGACAAGTCCATTTTTGAGCATTTCAAAATTCAAATTGCCTCCACCTTCAAGAAGTATAGAGCTGATTCCTTGCTCAGCCAATTTCTTCATACCGAAAGTCAAATCCAGCTTTTCGCCCCTCATAGGAAGTTCAAGTATTGTCGCACCGAGTCCTTCAAGCTGTGCTCGCTTAGCTTTGTCGTTATTTTGCGATGTCAGTATTATCAACGGTTCCTTGTACGCATTTTGGACCATATATGAATCAATAGGTATTTTCAATGTGGAATCGACTACAATTTTGATTGGATCTTCTGCACCTTTTATCCTTGTAGTCAGCATAGGGTTATCGGCAATCACCGTATTTATTCCAACCATTATCCCTTGAAATTCCCCGCGCAGTTTTCTTGTAAAGCTCCTGCTTTTTTCCGAAGTTATCCACTTTGAATTTCCTCTATATGTAGCTATTTTACCGTCAAGCGTAGTGGCGGATTTCATAAGTACAAACGGCATTTTATTTTTAATGTAGTATATATACTTTTCATTCAGCCGCCTGTGTCGTGCCCCCAAAAGCCCTATTTCCACCTCTATGCCCGCTTTTTATCTGCTCGGCACCTTTTTCCTGCTACCAGCGGGTTTTGGATCCAAATCCGCGATTACCAACCTCGAAATACCTTCTTTATTACTCGTTCACTGCACGGAGGTGTTTTTCCATAATGGCAACAAGGTTCCAAAGTTACATACATAGTTGCCCCTCTTGCATCTTTGTTTTTAATCGAATTGAACGCTTCTACTTCGGCGTGCGCCATTCCAAATTGTCGATGATAACCCTTGCCTATTACTTTCCCGTCTTTAACAATTACCGCACCAACCAGCGGGTTACTTTTTGGTTCTTCCAATGCCTTTCTTTTGCGAGATTAAGCGCCATGCGCATAAAATTCTCATCTTCCTTGTTAAACAAACATTTCACCTCCTTGCTATATAATTTTTATTAACTCAAAACCAAAAATTAAAAAGCCTTGAAATTTCTTCCAAGGCCTTTATTTTTAAGGTTTAAAAAAAGTATTAGCATACGCAAACTGTCTTTTCTACCAAAACTTTTCTTCTCCCATCCAGACTATACTGTCGGTTCCGGAATCTCACCGGATCAGCTTGCGCTCGTGGACTATACCACCGGTCGGGAATCTCACCCTGCCCCTGAAGAATATTTATAATTTAATTTTTAAAACTAAAGCAATCCGCCGATTGATACAAACAGCGGTGCAAATACTACTGCTACTATAGTCATCAGCTTAATCAAAATGTTAATTGAAGGACCTGATGTATCTTTGAACGGATCTCCTACAGTATCTCCAACTACCGCAGCTTTGTGAGGTTCGGAACCTTTTCCGCCGTAGTGTCCCTCTTCGATATATTTCTTAGCATTGTCCCATGCTCCGCCTGCGTTAGCCATCATGATAGCTAAAAGTACACCTGCTGAAAGTGCTCCTGCAAGCATTCCTCCAAGAGCCTCAGTACCCAAAACTATACCTACGAACAGAGGTGCCGCAATAGCAAGAAGTCCCGGTGCAACCATTTCTTTAAGAGCCGCTTTTTGTTGAAATATCAACGCATCTTGCATAATCAGGTTTGGAAGTTCCTTCCATGATGCCCTTGTCTTCTCTGAACTGTCTTCTAACTTCTTCAATCATATCGTTAGCTGCCTTACCTACTGAATTCATAGTCATAGCAGAGAACATGAACGGAAGCATAGCTCCTATAAAAAGACCTGCAATTACAAGCGGATCGAGCAAGCTAATCTGCTCCAATCTTGCAACTTGCGAATATGAAGCAAATAGTGCAAGCGCTGTCAAAGCCGCAGAACCGATAGCAAATCCTTTACCTATAGCCGCTGTAGTGTTACCAACTGCATCCAGCTTATCTGTAATTTCTCTTACTTCGTGAGGGAGTTCGCACATTTCTGCGATTCCGCCTGCATTGTCGGATACAGGGCCGTAAGCATCAACAGCAACTGTCATAGCTGTAGTTGAAAGCATACCAACTGCAGCAAGTGCTATACCGTATAGCCCTGCAAATGCATTTGCCAGCAAAATTCCAACAGCTACAAATACAATTGGCCACAAAGTTGACATCATACCAACGCCAAGTCCTGAAATGATTGTTGTAGCAGCTCCTGTTTGCGACTGCTCGGCAATCTTCTGTACATGTTTATAATCTCCGGAAGTATAAACCTCTGTTATCTTTCCGATTGCAAGACCTACTACAAGTCCTGCAATAATAGCAATCGCAGGGTTGTAAGTACCAAGCATAGCTTTACTCAAAACAAACGAAGCTATGATAACTATAATTCCGCTTACATAAGTACCTGCATTTAGAGCATTAGCAGGGTTTCCACCCTCGCTTCCGCGAACAAACATAATTCCTATGATTGAAGCAAGTATACCTACAGCTGAAAGTACAAGCGGGAACACAGAACCCATCAAAGGATCGAGTGCAAACTCGGAACCGATTGTAGGTACAACTGTCGGAATGATTACTGCAAGAATGATAGCAGAAACTATAGAGCCTACATATGATTCGAAAAGGTCGGAACCCATACCTGCCACATCTCCTACGTTATCGCCTACATTGTCTGCGATTACAGCAGGGTTTCTAGGATCGTCCTCAGGGATTCCCGCCTCAACTTTACCTACAAGGTCAGCTCCTACATCGGCAGCCTTAGTGTATATACCGCCACCTACACGACCGAAAAGTGCCATAGAAGAAGCTCCAAGAGAAAATCCTGTGATTACCTTATCCGCTTCGATTCCCATGATTACAAACACTATTCCAAGACCTAAAAGTCCAAGTCCTGTAACACAAAGTCCCATTACAGCACCTGATCTGAAAGCTACCTTGAGAGCTTTTACCATTCCGGATTCCATAGCAGCATTTGCAGTTCTAACATTTCCCTTTGTAGCAACAGCCATACCGAAATATCCTGCAAGTACGGATAATAGTGCTCCTACCAAATACATAACTGCTGTTATCCAGTTTCCAATTCCTATACCGATTAGTAAAAATAATGCTACTATTACGAAAACCATTGTCTTGTATTCACGCTTCAAAAACGCCATAGCACCTTCGTGAATATAACCTGAGATTTCCTTCATTCTTTCGTTGCCGCTATCGACATTACTTATCCACTTTGCAAGTGCATATGCCACTATAAGTGCAAGTGCCGCACAAGCAGGGACAAGATATATCAGCAGCTGAATCTGTGATTCCATATAATTCCTCCTATTTTTGTGCACAAGAACAACGCTCGTGCTATTTAAATTTATATAACAACGATTATTTCTAACCTATTATATAGTTAACCCGATTATCGCCTACTCCATAGCTACGAGAGCCAAAGATATAACGATAAAACAAACTGCGGCTGCTGTAGTTATTTTGTTCAATACAGCCTCGTAACCCTTACTTTTTTTCTTACCGAAAAGCTGTTCAGCTCCACCGCCGATTGAACCCGAAAGTCCTGCGCTGTTTCCGGACTGTAAAAGTACACTGGCAATCAATATTATACTTGCAATCGCAAGAAGAACCATGAGCCCTGTTTTCATATGTTCACCTCCTCTTAAGTCTAACCGCTTAATGATACCACAAAAGATATCGAGTTTCAAGTTTTTTTAGAAATTCTCCACTAAACTTTTTTACTTACTCAAATTGTAGAATGCATCCGTACCTGCATATATCGCGGTATCTCCCAAAAGTTCATCTATTCTCAAAAGCTGATTGTACTTCGCGATTCTGTCTGTTCTGGAAAGTGAACCTGTTTTGATTTGCCCTGCATTCACAGCTACAGCTAAATCTGCACAGTGTAACATCCTCGCTCTCGCCGCTTCGATGAGATACTATCGCCGTATACCCCGCTTTTTTCGCCATTTCTATTGCATCAAGTGTTTCTGTAACGGTTCCTATCTGATTTACCTTTATCAATATTGAATTTGCAACAGATTGCTCTATTCCTTTCTTCAATCTGTCCGTATTTGTAACAAATAAATCATCACCAACCAGTTGGACTTTTTTGCCGAGCTTTTGAGTCAACTTTGCCCAACCTGCCCAGTCGTCCTCAGCAAGTCCGTCCTCAATTGAAATCACAGGATATTTTTGCAATCAGATTTTCATAATATTCTATCATTTCGTCTGCAGTCTTTTTCTTTACCTTCCCCTGTCAGCTTGTATTTTCTGCTTGTTTCATCGTAAAACTCACTTGCAGCAACATCAAGTGCCAATTTGATGTCTTTGTCCGGCTCATACCCTGCTTTCTTAACAGCTTCAAGTATTACCTTTATAGCTTCTTCGTTTGACGACAAATTTGGAGCAAAACCTCCCTCGTCGCCAACAGCAGTACTAAGTCCCTTTTCCTTAAGTACCGCTTTGAGTGAATGGAAAACCTCCGCTCCCATCCTTACAGCTTCTGTAAAAGAGGAAGCTCCAACCGGCATCACCATAAATTCCTGAAAATCTACAGTATTGTCTGCGTGCGAACCGCCGTTTAATATGTTCATCATCGGCGTAGGCAGCAGCTTCGCATTCACACCGCCCAAATACTGAAATAGCGGCAATCCCAAGCTGTTAGCCGCTGCATCGGCTGCTGCCAGCGATACCCCGAGTATCGCGTTCGCACCCAATCTGCCTTTATTATATGTGCCGTCAAGTTCGATTAAGAGCTTATCAAGACCAACCTGATCAAACACATTGTATCCTATAATTGCATCGGCAATTTCCGTATTCACATTTTCTACAGCCTTCAAAGTTCCCTTTCCAAGATACCTCTTCTTATCTCCGTCGCGGAGTTCCAAAGCCTCGTGAACCCCTGTCGAAGCTCCCGACGGTACAATCGCACGCCCCATACTTCCGTCTTCCAAGTGTATCTCAACTTCAACTGTCGGATTCCCCTTGAATCCAAAAACTTCTCTTGCTATAACATCTTCAATAAACGGCATACTCATTTTTTACTCCTTATCTCGTGCGTAACTTATCAAAGCATAAAAGCTGTCAGCTTTCAAACTTGCCCCACCGATAAGTCCCCCGTCAATATTTTCTTTTTCCATCAATTCTTTAACATTTTGCGTATTTACGCTTCCGCCATATTGAATTATTATGTTTTCTGATATTTTTTCATCAAACATTTCTTTAACGGTGTTTCTTATGAACTTACACATTTCTTCAGCCCTCATCAGCAGTCGCCGTTTTGCCCGTTCCTATAGCCCATATAGGTTCATACGCAATAATGACGTGCATCGCATTCTCTGCTGAAATTTTTGATAAATCGGCTTTCAACTGTTTTTCCACCACTGTAAACGCTTCTCCCGCCTCTCTTTGCGCTAAGTTCTCGCCTACACACAATATCGGACGAATGTTTGACGCAAGCGCAGAATCGAGCTTTTTCGCAATCATTTCATCAGTTTCGCTGAAATACTCACGCCTCTCCGAATGTCCTACGATGCAGTAGTCGATAGCAAGTTCTACAAGCATATCCGCCGATATTTCCCCTGTATAAGCGCCTTGCTTTTTCAAAAATGCATATTCTGTGCCCCTGATTCTAACTATTCCGTCTTCGCTTGGATACTCTTCCCTCAAAGTCGCAAGCTGCAAATAAGGTGCGCAGATTGCTATATCAGTGCAGTCCTTAAGTCCATATTGTTTAATCAATTTGTTGAACTCAAAAACGAACTCTTCCGCCTCTTTTTATGGTCTTGTGCATCTTCCAATTTGCAACCATCAATTTTTTTCGCATTACCTGTATCTTCTCCTTAATATTTATTTATCTAAAAGCACGGCAACTCCCGGAAGCAGCTTACCCTCCAAATATTCGAGAGAGGCTCCTCCACCGGTAGATATGTGCGTAATGCCCTCCTGCATTCCAAACTGCGCTATTGCCGCCGCAGAATCTCCTCCTCCAATTACTGTGATACCGCCACATTCCTGCATTGCCTTTTGCGACTGCGCGTGTACCCGCTTCAAAATTTTTCATTTCAAACACACCCATAGGTCCGTTCCATAGAACGGTTTTCGCATTTTTATTTCTTCTGCAAACATCTTTGCGGTCTTCGGTCCTATATCAAGGCCCATGTAATCGTCCGGCATATCCTTTGCATCGACAGTTTTTAATATCGGCATCGTTTGAAAATTCGCTTGCCGCCACCGTATCTATCGGTAATAATATTTTGATATGTTTTTTCTTCAGCTTTTTCAGCAAATCGCCCGCAAGCCCCAAGCTCGCTTCGATCCAATATGGATTTCCCTGATAGGCTCTCCTATCGCCTTTTAAGAAAGTATATGCCATACCTCCGCCGATTATAATACTGTCCGCTTTTTCCATCAATCGTTCTATCAGCAAAATCTTATCCGAAACTTTAGAACCTCCCAAAACCGCAACAAACGGTTTTTTTAGGATTGTCAAGACTTGAGCCTAAAAATTCCAACTCTTTTTCTATCAGAAATCCCGAAACGCTCGGCAAGAAACTTGTAACTCCAACGGTTGAAGAATGTGCACGATGCGCCGTTCCGAACGCATCATTTACAAATATATCAGCTATCAGTGCAAGCTCTTCAGAAAAAGTTTCTTCGTTTTTGGTTTCCTCTTTTCTGAATCTTACATTTTCGAGAAGCGCTACATCTTTAGGCTTCATAGCGTTAACTTTTTCTCGCACGCTCGAATCAACAACCGCCTTAGACTCGAAAAATTCGACCTTTTGTCCCAAAAGTTCCGATAGCCTTTTTGCAACAGGTGCAAGGCTTGCAGACGGATCATACTCGCCCTTAGGTCGTCCCAAATGTGAAATCAATATCACCTTTGCATCGTTATCAATCAAATACTGAATTGTAGGTAGTGCCGCCCTTATTCGTTTGTCATCCGTGATTTCCCCGTCCTTTAGAGGTACATTAAAGTCGCAACGCACCAGTACCCTTTTTCCGCTAACAGCTATATCCCTTACCGTTTTCTTCATTTCGCTCTCCTTAATTTAGTATTGTGTTTAAAAATTTATTTTGTCAAAATCTTTTTTTCTTTTTGATGAGGACAATATGTTCATCTCATCTCTATATTTGGCTACAGTTCTTCGCGAAATTTCAATACTGTGCTCTTTTCAGGAGTTCGCAAAGGCACTGGTCGCTATATGGCATATTCGGATTTTCCTTTGCGATTATATCTCGCATTATACTTTTAATCCCCTCCGTAGCCAAACTGTCCTCATTGCTGACAGGCGCGCCGTTTGAGAAAAAGTACTTGAGTTCAAACATTCCCATGGGTGTTTGCATATACTTTCCGTTTACAGTCCTGCTGACAGTAGATTCGTGCATACCTATATCTTGAGCAATTTGCTTAAGTGTAAGCGGTTTTAGATGTTTTACCCCATTATCAAAAAAATCTTTTTGATGATTAAATATTGCCGTTGCCACTTTCTTAATCGTGCTTTTTCGTTGCTCTATGCTTTTAATCAGCCAAACTGCCGAGTTTAATCTGTTTGTTAAGAAATTGGAAACTTCAGCATCTCCCCCCGACTCTTTTTGTACTCTTTCATAATATGAGCTTATCATAAGTCGCGGTACAGTTTCCTCGTTGAGCCTTATTTCATACTCTTCTCCTATTTTTTTCGAGTATCACATCCGCAACCACATATTTCGTTGCAGTTTCGCTCGCAAATTCTCTCCCCGGCTTAGGCTCAAGGGTTTTGATAAGATCGCTGACCTTTTGAACTTCATGCGGACTTAATCCCAGCTTTCTAGCAACTTGATTCAAGCGATTCTCCGCTATGTCATCCAAATAACTCGTTATGATTATGCTTATGGTCTTGGTAAGTAACCCCTTGCGTTTTAATTGTAATTTCAAACATTGCCGTAAATCCTTTGCCGCAACTCCTGCAGGTTCGAAACTCTGAATAAGTTTTATCAAAGATTTTATTCTCTCCTCGGTCTTGCCGAAATACTTCATCAGTTCCTCGACCGTCAAAGTCATATATCCGTTGTCATCCAAAGATTCGATAATATAACTTGCGATATTGTAACTGGTAGCGCCCAGCTGTACAAGTCTTAACTGCTCCAATAAATGTTCTTTCAGTGTTTCTTCAAACACCGCAAACTGCTCAAATGTAAATTTACTTTTGTCTGCAAAACTGTCGTGTTGTTTATAACTGATATCATCGTATTGTTCTTCAAGAGCAGCCTGTAACGCCCAGTTTTCCTCATTTTCAGTTTCTGCAGCTCGCCTGTCGTTCTCGCCGTTTACATCCTCATCTAAAGGCGCTTTTTCCAAAACAGGATTTGAAAGAAGCTCCTCCTGCACAAATTCATCCAGTTCTTGTGTATTATACTGTAATATTTGAATTGCCTGTATCAACTCAGGTGTCATGACGAGTTTTTGCGATTGTTCAACTTTTAATTCATAGCCTAATTTCATGCTTTCCTCGTCCTTTCATAATTTTGCAGCCTAATTTGACTTTACTCCAAATTAGGAAAATTTAATTGCCTAAGCGCCTCGAAAAGAATAATATTAGCAGAATTTTGCAAGGTTAAACGATCTGAGTCTTACATCCTCACTCATCGGTATACGGATACATCTATCGCTATATTTTGCTCTAAACCACTCCGGAAGACCTGCCGTTTCCTTGCCGAAAATAAGCATATCTTCATCTTGATATTTTATATCCGCGTAATTATGAGTACCTTTTCGTTGTAGCCAAATAAAACCGTCTATCCCCATATTTTTCCAAAAATTCGTCTAAACTTTCATGTATTTCCTTTTTTAAAAATTTCCAATAATCGAGTCCCGCCCTTTTTAGCTGCTTATCGCTTATATCAAATCCAAGCGGTTTTACCAAATGCAGCACCGTATTTGTAGCAGTACAGCTCCTCGCTATATTCCCTGTATTGGGCGGTATCTCCGGTTCTACTAAAACTATGTGTAATGCCATATTCCCTCCCGATAATATAATTTTAACAGAAAACGCAATACTTTGGCAAGTCGGTTATTCACGAATGTCAACTCTATATGTTTCATCTCTATTCATATCGCCAAAAGTAGCCATTTCACGCATTATTGCAACAGCTGCGGATATTATATCAAATGCAAGGACGGCACCCGTTCCTTCTCCAAGCCTCATTTCCAAGTCCAGAATAGGTTTTAAGTCGATATCTTCAAAAAGCAAATTGTAAACAGGCTCTGCCGATTTATGGCTAACAAATAAAAAGTCCTGCACTTCTTTTTTAATTCTTATTGCCGTAAATGCCGCCAGTGCGGATATTACTCCGTCTACGACTATTGGAAGCCTATAATACGCGGCCCCGATATAGCAGCCGACAAGACCTGCGATGTCAAGTCCGCCAACTTTTGCTATTACATCGATAGGATCATTGGGATCGGGTTTATTCAGCTTTATAGCTTCTGTTAAAACTTCTTTTTTATGTGCGAGAGCTTCTTCCGTAAGCCCCCCTCCTTTTCCCACAGCCTCATCTGCAGATTTTCCGGTAAGCGCCATGAACACCGCACTGGTAGAGCTGGTATTTCCAATTCTATCTCGCCTGTTCCGATTAGGTTTACACCCTCATCCTTAGCCATTTTTACCATTTCTATTCCAACCATGATTGCGCGCACAGCTTCATCATATGTCATTGCAGGACCTTTAGCAAAGTTATCCGTACCATACTTTATCTTTCTATTGTAAATTTTATCGCAATCATAATCTTGCATTATTCCAATGTCTCACAACCTTCAAGTCGGCATTTGCGTGTTTTGAAAGAACTCCCATTCCACATATGCCCTTCGTCATATTTATAGCCTGCATCAATGTTATATCCTGTGGCGAGCAAGACACTCCCTCCGCACATATTCCGTTATCTGCAGCCATTACAATGGAACACTTCTTGTCGACTCTGTTTTTTACCTGCCCTGTAATTCCTGCCAGTTTTATAGCCATACTTTCAAGTTTTCCAAGACTTCCAAGAGGTTTGATTAAGCTGTCCATATGCTTCTGAGCTTCCAAAATTGCTGCTTTATCAGCTCCGGAAATGGAGGAAATTATTTCTCTCAATCTAGGTTCGTAGTTTTCTTTAATATCCATATTGCAACCTTTCAAATTAAATATTTACCCTCGCGCAATCACATCTTCAATATTTTTTTATCTTCCGGAAAAACCAAATATGCCTCGGATACCGGCTTTTCAAATGATTTGGAAAGCGCTTCCTTATACAATTCTATCTGCTTTTGATATCTGCTTTTCAAAATATCGTCCGCTATATTTTGATGATTTCCCGTTTTATAATCCAATAATACGAGTCCTGCTTCATCCTCAAAATAACTATCAATCGTTCCTTGGACTATGACACTTTGTCCGTCGATTTCCTTGTCCAAGATAAACGATGCTTCTTTTTTAGAACTTTTGCCTTTTGCCATCCGCTCGCCAATCTCCGATTGTGAAAGCCAAAAATCGCTTCGAAAAATTCTTCACAAAGTTTAGCTTCTTCTTCAAATAATATATTTTTTTGCGTTAAAGCAGCAAGTAAATCACACGCATAGCTTTTCAATTCAGCCTCACCTTTTCGCATTCTCTTGCAGGCTTCGGCAAAATCCCAGTATTCCAGCAGCGTATGATAAATCGTTCCTCTTCCCGCTCTAGTCAACGATGTGTTCCGCTCACCGAAATTCGGCTCATCCAAGTTGATTTCAGCAAGCTGTTCTTCACCTACATCCGCATTCAATTCAGTAACAGAAAACTTGGATTTAATCGGAATACCTTGAGCATATTCGTAGCCGAAAGAAAGGCGCTTTCCTATACTTTCATACAGCTTCTCATCACCGCAAAACTCCTTACTGCTTTCAAGCTGTTTTAGCAAAGCTAATTTCCTGTTTGCTTGCTTATCGTTTTTGCACTGCTTCGATTACAATTTCATCGTATTTGTGCTTAACAATTTCAATTTCTTTACTATTTTCAGATGCCATCATCACCATGTCCAAATATGTACTTGGAACATCTTGTCCGGCTATTTCTATCTCCGCCTCCGTTTTTTCCTCATCGTCGCTTTTTGACTTTACACTGCCCACAAGTACCAGCTTATCTTGCGCACGCGTAAATGCAACATATAAAATGCGCTTTTCTTCCTCCAAAATTTCTCGCTCGTTTTGCTTTATTATCTCGCTTTGCCATGCCGTCTTTCTCTTGTAATGCTTTTGCGAATCGGAAAATTCAAATGCAAATCCCATATCTTTATTAAATACAATCCCGACGGACTCTTTGCTATTTTTCCATTTTCGTCCAAGTCCTGCAACTATTACAACCGGAAACTCCAATCCCTTACTTTTGTGTATAGTCATGATACGCAAAACATTATCTTCTTCTGAAACCGTACTTACCTGCCCGATTCGTATCGCTTTTGCCTTTAACGCATCTACATATTCCAAAAATTCATGAAGTCCCCTTATATTCATCCCTTGAAAATCCTTTGCCTTTTCGAGAAGCATACGGAGATTCGCCTGTCTTTGAAGCCCTTTAGGTAATGCCGAAACAAAGAGATAATATCCGCTAGCGCTCATCAGTTCCCAAATAAAATCTGAAATTGACAACACTTCGGACAATTTCGCCCACTCATCCAGTTTGTGGAAAACCGCAGCGGCCTTTTCATTGCTTTCGCTATATGCCGAGAACGCATCAAAAAATGTTCCGTCAGGATTTTGAATACGAATTTGCGCAATTTCTTCGTAAGTAAAGTTGAATACACTCGAAGTGAGCACACTTATTAACGGAATATCGCTTCGCCTGTTGTCTATCACCTTCAAGAAATTTATAATTATTTGTATTTCAAGCGTATCAAAATAGCCTTCGCTGTCGCCTATGTAACTTGGTATTCCATACATTTTCCAATGTCGCTTGAAATTTCCTCCGACACCTCTCGCATTTCGAAGCAGTATAACTATATCCCTAAGTTCGATTTCACGAACGCAATCGTTTTTAACATCGTAAATTTTCTTTCCCAAAGTATCTTTTACTATATTGGCAATTATCGCCGCCTCTTTTTCGTACTTATCCAATTCATCAAGCAGTTCATCCTGCTTTTCATCTGCTTCTTCGCTATCTAATAGTTCGTCCTCTATTATGTGAATTTGCGTCTTATATTGATACTCACCTTCGTATTCAATACCTACATTCAGTTTTGCCGCCTCATCGTAGCTTTCTCCCATAAGTACCGAAAATACAGCATTTACACTGTCAATCACAGTTTTTTTACTTCTAAAATTGGCGTTCAAATCTATTTTTTTGCTGAATTTATCAGTACCGTCACGAAAAAGCCTGTATTTGTCTTCGAACAACTTAGGCTCCGCCTGTCTAAACTTGTAGATACTTTGCTTTACATCTCCCACCATAAATACATTGTTTTCACGCTTAATCAGACCTATGAGTTTTTCTTGAATCGGATTGCTGTCTTGGTATTCGTCTATAAATATATATTCGAATTTATCTTGATATTCCTTGGCAACTTCCGCATTTTCCAGTATTTTTATGGCATATCTTTCTATATCCGTAAAGTCCATCAAATTTTTTTCGAGCTTGAGGTTTTGATAATTTTGGTAATAGCTAAGCACCAGCCTGCACAATGTTTTCGCATGTGCATATATATCTGCCGATTCCACCTTTGCGGTATCGTTTGAAGCTGCGGTCAGTGCAGTTACTACGCTCTTTTGCAATTCCTTCGCCTTTTTTATGTAATTATTCGCCCCAAGTTCTTTGGCTGCCGCTATTTCAGCTTTGTATTCTTTTACCAAATCTTTTTGTGTAATATCGAAAAACTCGATATTTTCCATATCGCGTAAAACATCGTGAAATTTTCCGAACTGCGCATGCTTCTTTGCATTTTTAAACAATTCGCAGATATCTTTTGTTGCTTCTTTCGCCTTTGTAAAACCGACATCATCAAATAAGCGCAAAAGCCTTTCCAGCAGATATAAAATTCTTTCAATCTCCGAAATGGCTGTCCTAAGTGTCGTTTGTGCCAAAACCGTATCTTCAAATTCTATTCCCTTCAAATTCAGGTTTTCGATTGCTGCATATAACCATTCCTTTGGACTAATTAAACTTTCCATTTTCGCAGAAAGCGTAGACACCATTGCTTTAGCCGCATTTTCATTTTTAGAGGAAGCATACGAATTTAAAAAACTTATAAAATCAGCATTTCCATTCTCAAATTCCTCTAAAAACAAGTCCTCCATAGCTCTGTTTTTAAGAAGCGTCTGTTGCGCCTCGTCGCAAACTCGAAGCGACGGATCAAGATTAACAATTTGAAAAAATTTGCGTATGACTTCCTGCGCAAATGCGTGAAATGTACTTATATTAGCCGTATTCAAAATTGAAAGTTGCTTTTTCAAAAACGCTCTGTTTTCGTTATCCTTTAATATTTCCGCATTCAGCGCCTTAACAATTTTTTCTTTCATCTCACTTGCAGCTGCATTTGTGAATGTCAAAATTAGGAACCTGTCAATTGAGGTCTTTTCATCAATTACAAGTCTTTTTATTCTTTTCAACCAATACGGCAGTTTTCCCCGAACCTGCCGCCGCTGCAACGAGCAGATTTTTTTATTTCTTTCAACTATCGCCTCATTTTGAGTTTGCGTCCACTTCATACAACAGCTACACTTTCCTTCAAATCATATGTAACAAAAAATATCTAAATTTTCATCAGGTCCTACTAAATTTTCACCCGCATTTACAAGCGACAAAATGTATTCTACCATTTCCTTTGTGATTATTTCCCCCAAGCAAATAATCGGACTTCCGGGCGGATAGGGTATGATATTCACCGCCGAGGCTTTTTCCTGCCGCCTCTTTTATATTTACCCGCGTCTTTCTCATTTTTAGCAATATCTATCCGCTCAGGTAATTCGGCAATCACGCTTTTTCTAAGTTCAATTCGTGTTTGATTTATTTTGCCTGCCGCACTTTGGAAATGTCGCTTAATGCCGCAAGCAATTTCTCATAATCACTTCGTTCATTGCCAATTCCGGTCATGCACATAACAATATTTCCACTCGCAAGCTCAGTATAAATTCCGTATTCAATCAATGCCTGCTGCAAAGCATAGCCGTCATACCCATATTGGCTCATATCTATATTCAGCTTGCTTTTATCAAAAAGCTGATATCCGCTCTTGCTTCTCCCCGCTTCTTCAATAACTTTGAGCCACTGTATTTTTTTCGAACATTTTTATAAAAATCCAGATTTTCTTCCCACTTTCGCATCAAAGCATCGCGATTTTCGAGCAGCAATTTTGCATTTATCGCAAGCGATGCCATCAAAAGATACGACGGACTGGTACTCGTAAACTGGGCAAGACGCCCGCAAAGTGCGTCCAAGTCCACCCGATTGGTCATAACATTTAAAACCGCACTTTGCGTAAAACTCGCAAGAGTTTTATGGGTGCTGACAATCACGATGTCAGCACCGGCGTCCTCGGCTGCCTGTGGAAAGGCAAGTGCAGCCGCATCTTGTTCTTGCGGCGCTTGAAATTCTTTGCGTGCAAAGAATTTCAAATGCGCACCGTGCGCCTCATCCACGATGAGAATTTTCCCGTGCGCATGACACGAAGATGCGATTTTAGCAATATCGCTACATATCCCGTAGTAATTAGGGCTTGGAATTATGACTGCATCGGCATCTTCGTGCGCCGCAAGCAGCCTGTCGATTTCTTCACTTGTAATTGCACCTACAATTCCATAATTTTCATCAATCTGCGGCATTGCATAAATTGGCTCGATATTTCCAAGCTCTATAGCATTATATACCGATTTATGCGAATTTCTCGCCAGTATCAGCTTTCCACCCCGTTTTACACAAGAAAGTATTGCAGCTTCTATACCGCTACTGCTGCCGTTTACAAGCAAATAAGAAGCTCTACTGCCATAAAGCTCCCTATATTGACTCATTATATTTTTTATTATCCCTTGCGGTTTAAACAAGTTGTCGGCACCGTCTATTTCGGTTATATCCGCACTCGCAATATCACGAAAAAACTTATCATAGCCGTTAGCCTTAAAAAATCGCGTCCCTTTATGCCCCGGCATATGAAACGAAATCGCTTCTTTGTTCTTATGCCTTTCTAAAAATTCTACAAAATCCAAATCATTCATTTGCATAAATTTCAAGTATTTTCAACAGTATTCTGCTTGACCACTCCATACCCTCTACGCTGCAAAATTCAGTTGCGCTATGGAAATTATGTCCACCCGTAAAAATATTCGGTGTCGGCAGTCCGTTTTTCGACAAATGCGATCCGTCTGTACCTCCACGAATGGCTACAATATCAGGGTTTTTAATTCCACATTCCTTATATGCCCTTATCGCATTTTCTATAATATGCTCGCTTCCCTTGAAGTAGTCGTTCATATTGGAATACTGATATTCAGTTTCCAATGTTACATACTCTCCGCCCCACTTCTCATTTAATTTATTTGTAATTTCCTTCAAAACATCTTTTCGATGTTCCATATTCTCAGAGTCAAAAATCTCGAAGCAAAAATTCAAGTTTTGCACCTTCTTCATTAGCACTTGCTTCATAAGGATAGTAGAAACCCTCTCTGCCCTCCGTAGTTTCAGGCAGCTCGTCTTTCGGCAGCATAGCTACAAACTCAGTCAATAATATTACCGGATTTATCAGCTTATCCTTCGCTGCCCCGGGATGTATGCAAACGCCCTTAAATGTTACAGTTGCTCCTGCCGCGTTAAATGTTTCATGATTAAATTCTCCCACGCCGTCGCCGTCTACGGTAAATGCGAAATCCGCACCAAATCCCTTAATGTCGAACACACTCATTCCGCCTTTGCACCTCTTTCGTCCGGTGTAAATGCAATACGAATTTCACCATGCTTAAAATCCGGATTTTCCTTTAGATATTCAAGCATCGTCATTATTATAGAAATTCCCGCTTTATTATCCGCACCAAGCAGTGTAGTTCCGTCAGACGTTACAATGGTATTACCCTCATAGCAAGACAAAATCCTATTTGTATCAGGTGAAATGAATTTCCCCAATTTTTCATTTATTATTATTTTGCTGATTCCGTCGTAATTTTCATGAATTTTAGGTTTAACATCGTGCCCGCTACAATCTGGAGATGTATCCAGATGCGCCAAGAATCCTATTGCAGGAATCGCTTTCCCACTTTTAGATTTTTCAATATTCGCAGGTATCTTAGCAATTACGCAAGCATGTTCATCCATATTTGCCTTTAACTCAAGTTCTTCCAGTTCTTTTACCAATTTCTTGGCAAGCGTAAACTGCCCGTCTGTACTTGGTACAACATCTGCGTTATCTGCCGATTGCGTGTCTATTTTAACATACTCTAAAAACCGTTCCAAAAATTTTTCATAATTACCTCCCTTTTTTCAACAAAATAGCCACAAGCGAGCTATAATACCCCCTTGCGGCTATAGTTTTATGCAAAAACATCTAGATTAAAGCCTACCTCTCCAGGCATTACCGGAGCTACCTGTGGTAATTCTTCCAGTAATTTTGCTGCTCATCATGGTCTCATTATTCATTGCCTTGCTCAAAAAGTGCGTACGAAAGATTTCGTTGTAGCGCTTCCGCCTGCATTCCCATTGTAGCTGAAACAATTCCGTCCATAGCTAGCCTCCTTTCATTATCACATGATAGTATTTAAATTTTACCACATGTGAAGTCAAAAATACAAGTACCTTTTATCTTCATCCGTAAACCATCATTTTTTATGGTTTTTTATGAATAAAAGTATGATATCCTTAAAGCTGATTCCTACTTATTTCGCAATGACACAATCTTCTGTATCACATATTCAGCTTCTGTAGATATCCCCTCTTGACCCTATATCGAATATATATACAAGTAATTCATCCTCTATAATACGGAAAACAGCCCTATAGTCACCTATCCTCAGTCTGAAAATATCATCATAGTTTTTAGACTGGAACTTCTTCACATCATAGGACTGTGCGTTCTTACTGTCCTCCGCCAATTCTGCAAATGCTTTGAAAAATCGAATGCCAATTACCTTATTTTTCTTGATGAACTTTTCAGCGGGTTTGGAATATTTAACCTTGTAAAAGCTCATCTAAAGTCAATTCCTTTCCGCTTAAATTATCAAAATCAATATTCAACGCTTCAATTTCTTCCTGTTCATGTCTGTCCATATAAGCACAATTTGCATTGATATACTCAAGCAAACTCAAATTTTCGCTTCTAACAATCGCTTTTAAAGCAGCATCTCTTAAAAACTCAGAAAATGACATACCGCATTTTTTAGCATAATCATTGATAGTTTCATACGCTGTAACAGGCAAAGTGATATTTTTTCTAATCGTATTCATAGTATCATCTCCTTATATCTCTATTATACATATTATACACACTATGTGTCTCTTGTCAATCCTACTACAAATTTATTTTTTTCCCCTCTTAGTTGTCAAGACATATGTTACACTTTGAGAAATACTCTGATACTATTTCATTAGGATTTTTAAAAATTAAGACCGGGCTTAATGGTGAATAGGAAAATAGAGTTTTGCATATCTTTTTAACCATTCCTTTGACGGTTGCAACTTTTCCATAACTCTACATTCTTTCCTCTAATCTCTACTAAACATTATATCTCGTTTTACCACGCTTAATTTTATGCCGAATGGTATTTTAGATAAAAACTTATCGCATTCGAGTGCGATAAGTTTTTTTATCTTAAATTACGAAATATGCGCACGCAACTTCCTAAATTGCCTTCGTTTCTATTTCTTCAATCAGTTTCTTCTTAAATTCTTCCACACCCATTTCTCCAATTTCACCAAGTTTATTTGATCGTAGCGTGAGCGTACGGGCAGCTTCCTCTTTTTCACCTATTACAGCGATATATGAAACTCTCTCATTTCTGGCTTCTCTCAGTTTATATCCGATTTTTCGTTTCTAATATCGCTTTCCACGCGGATTCCAAGTGCTTTCAACTCTTTTTTTCAACTTCTTTTGCATAATCTGCAAATTTTTCAGTTACAGTCAGAAGTTTTACCTGAACCGGTGCATAGCTATAGAGGAATTTTTCCCGCAAAATGCTCCGTAAGTATTCCGATAAATCTTTCGATTGAGCCGAATATTACACGATGAATCATAATAGGTCTATGTTTTTCTCCGTCTGCGCCTACATATGTAATGTCGAAACGCTGTGGTAATTGCAAATCAAGTTGTATCGTTCCACACTGCCATGTTCTTCCGATAGAGTCTTCCAAATGGAAATCAAGTTTAGGGCCATAAAATGCTCCGTCGCCCTCATTTACTACAAACGGTACACCTGTCTGCTCCATAGCAGTTCTAAGCGCATCCTCCGCCATAGCCCATTCTTCATCAGTACCCATCGAATTTTCGGGGCGCGTAGACAGTTCTATATGGTATTTAAAACCGAATAAACTGTATACATCGTCTATAAATTTCGTTACCCCTATAATTTCATCCTTAATTTGCTCAGGCAACATATATATATGCGCATCGTCTTGTGTAAATGTCCTAACGCGCATAAGCCCGTGAAGTGCTCCCGAAAGTTCATGTCTATGCACCTGCCCCATTTCAGCCATACGAATAGGCAGATCTCTATACGACCACATTCTTCTCTTGTACGCAAGCAACGAGCCCGGGCAGTTCATCGGCTTGATAGCATAATCATCACCGTCAATTTTTGTAAAATACATATTGTCTTTGTAATGATCCCAGTGTCCCGAAGTTCTCCAAAGCTGTTCGCTCAAAATAAGCGGTGTTCTAATTTCGTCATAACCTCTCTTCGTATGCTCCGCTCTCCAATATTTTTCAAGTTCGTTCCTTATAATCATTCCCTTCGGCATAAAGAACGGAAATCCCGGACCTTCGTCGTAAATAGCAAACAAGTCCATTTCTTTGCCTATTTTCCTGTGATCTCGCTTTTTAGCTTCCTCAAGACGTTCTACATAGGCATCGAGCTCCTCTTGTGTCGGATAAGAAATTGCGTAAAGCCTTTGAAGCATTTTTTTGCTTGACTCTCCGCGCCAATAAGCACCGGCTACACTCATGACTTTGAACGCCTTAATCTGTCCTGTGCTATCCACATGCGGACCTGCGCACAAATCTATGAAATCGCCCTGTTTATAAAAAGATATTACAGCATCTTCCGGTAAATCGTTTATCAGCTCCACTTTGTAAGGCTCATCTGCATCTTTCATCAGCTTAAGCGCCTCTTGTCTTGGAAGCTCGAATCTTTCAAGCGGATAGTTCGCCTGCGTTATCTTCTTAACTTCCTTTTGGATTTTCATAAAATCCGCTTCTACTATTTTGTAATCTAAATCTATATCGTAATAAAACCCGTTATCTATCGCAGGTCCTATTGCCAACTTAGCCTCAGGCCAAATTCGCTTTACAGCTTGCGCCATAATGTGAGAACTTGTATGCCAGTATTTTCTTTCTAATGTTCTCGTCTTCAAAAATCTATTTTTCTTTTGCCATTTCTTCCTCCCTCTATGCCCGCTTAAACTCGCTTTTTAGTTTAGCACTTAAGCCGCATTATTTCAAGTAATTTAACACGCTTTTTGAACAAGACCGAAAAATACTACACCATATTAAACAAATTCTGCCAAAAACCTGTTTGAAAAATTTATACCCGCCACAGTAAACTTCAAGCGTTTTTGTTTATCTTAACAAATTCTTCGCATTCGTAACGCCGTATGACCTCGTCAGCATTGGGGAAAGCCACAAAAAAGTCCGTATCATACCGCTTTTTAAAATCGTCGAAGACCAGTCCGTTTGTCGTTCTCATCGTTGTTATAACGTAATCTGACATATCGTCTTTCAAGGAATTTTGATGCTGTTCAGAAAGTGCGATATCGGTCCTATCCTTTGCGTTGCCTACTTCTTTCACATAGTCAGAAATCGAAAAAAGATTTGTCGTTCTTTTCATATCCATATACGAACTTGCAGATGCTCCAACTCCTATATACTCTTCCATGCTCCAATATTTTAAATTGTGCCTGCACTCATAACCGCATTTTGCAAAATTTGAAATTTCGTAATGCGAATAGCCTGCTCCTCGAAGCAATTTCACACCTTCCAAATACGCATTTCTATCCTCTTCTTCGCTTGGCAGCTCAAATTGCTCTGCTGCGTAATCTTCAAACAATTTCGTGTTGTCTTCAAGCTGCAAACTGTAAAACGATATATGTGCGGGGTTTAATTTTAGTGCTTCAGACAAACTTTTTAAAAGCATTGCAGCACAAATTCCTTTTTAAACGCAAACATCAAATCGATATTTATATTTGTAAATCCCGCCTCGTGCGCATGCGCAATCGCTTTTTTTGCTATCGCCGCATCATGCAGTCTGCCGAGAAACTGCAATTCTTCATCAAGGAAGCTCTGTACTCCTATACTTATTCTATTTACACCTGCTTTTTTATACTCTGCGAGCTTATTTTTGCTGATTGAATTCGGATTCGACTCTATGCTTATCTCTGCATCATTTGTCAGGTTAAACTCATTCTTTATATGTGAAAGTAACTTTGTTATATATCCCCCAGAAATCACAGAGGAGTTCCTCCTCCCAAAAACACGGAATCAACCTGCTTGTTTTGCGATACTCCTTTGCCCCACATGGAAATTTCCCTGTGTAGTGCACCCATATACCTTTCAAACCATTTCATGCGATATGTCCGTTTGAGAATAAAAATCGCAATAGTTGCAACGCTTCTCGCAAAATGGGAGATGCACATAAATTCCCAGTTTATTATTTATTGTCGTCATACTTTAAAAACAGCTGTAAACGCTTCCTGCGGCACTTCCACCGTACCGAACTGTCTCATTCGTTTCTTTCCTTCTTTCTGCTTTTCCAGCAGTTTCTTTTTTCTGGAAATATCCCCCCCGTAACATTTTGCGATTACATCCTTTCGAAACGCTTTTACAGTTTCTCTTGCTATGATTTTCTGCCCGATTGCCGCCTGTATCGGCACTTCAAATTGATGCATAGGAATTATTGTTTTGAGCTTCTCACATACAAACTTTCCTCTAGCATACGCTTTGCTTTCGTGTACTATCATAGAAAATGCGTCAACCAAGTCCTTATTTAAAAGCACATCCAGCTTCACGAGCTGAGATTTTTCATATCTTATAAATTCATAGTCCAACGAACCGTATCCCCTCGTCTTTGACTTTAATGCATCGAAGAAGTCATAAATTACCTCGTTTAGCGGCATTTCATAATGTAGCTGCACGCGCGTTTCAGTCAGATATTCCATATGAACCAGTCTGCCTCTCCTATCTTGGCAAAGTTCCATTATAGAGCCTACATATTCTTTTGGCAGCATAATGTCCGCTTTTACTATAGGTTCCTCAATATGGTCTATTTCTATCGCTTTTAGGAAGATTAGACGGATTTTGTATCATTTCAACGGTTCCATTATTCATCACCACCTTATATATTACGCTTGGTGATGTCGTTATTACCGCCAAATCGAACTCTCTTTCAAGCCTTTCCACGATTATTTCCATGTGAAGCAATCCCAAAAATCCGCATCTGAATCCAAATCCCAGAGCTTTCGAAGTTTCCGGTTCAAAATTGAACGCAGCATCATTTACCTGCAATTTTTCCAGTGCATCTTTTACATCTTCGTATTTCTCTCCCTCGGCAGGATATATTCCGCAATACACCATGGATTGCACTTTCTTGTATCCCGGTAATGCTTCATCTGCCGGATTTTCATCAAGCGTAATGGTATCTCCTACGCGCGCATCTTTTACCTGCTTTATGCTTGCGCAAATATAGCCTACTTCTCCTGCTCTCAGTTCACTTACGGAACTTGATGTGTGCACAAACTCCTACCTCGGTTACCTCGTACTTCGATTTTGTACTCATCATCCTTATAATATCGCCTTTTTTCAAAGAGCCGTCGAAAATTCGAGTGTATATTATTACCCCTTTGTAATTGTCGTATTTCGAGTCGAAAATAAGCGCTTTCAGCTTTCCTTTGAGTTCTCCCTTCGGTGCAGGTACACCTGTTACAATCGCTTCAAGAAGGCTTTCTATTCCTATACCCTCCTTTGCCGAAACAAGCGGTGCATTTTCAGCATCTATCCCTATAAGTTCTTCAATTTCGAGCTTTATCTCATCCGGCCTTGCGCTAGGTAAATCTATTTTATTCAAAGTCGGTATGATTTCCAAATCTTCATCGAGCGCCAAATACACATTTGCAAGAGTCTGTGCCTCTACACCTTGCGTAGCATCTACTATCAAAACCGCTCCCTCGCACGCCGCTAGGCTTCTCGATACTTCGTATGTAAAATCGACATGTCCCGGCGTATCAATCAAATTAAATATGTATTCATTTCCATCATTTGCCTTGTATGCCAACCGTGTCGTTTTGCAGTTTTATGGTAATACCTCTTTCGCGCTCTAAATCCATATTATCAAGAAACTGCGCCTTCATATCCCTCTGTGCCACCAAGCCGGTTTTTTCAATTATTCTGTCGGCGAGTGTGGATTTTCCGTGGTCGATGTGAGCTATAATGCTAAAATTTCTTATATACTGCTGATATGAATCCATTTATTTTCTCCTTGTTTTTCTGATTATTGCAAAGTATTCTCTCCGTGGAACCCCCAAGCGCTCCAATACCAATACTCAGCGTACTTTTGAATTTTTCTTTTTTTATTCACCGGCATATAAATGATAGGTGTGCCGACTTTGCTGTATTTTTCAGTTTCAATCATTGCTTTAATTGGTTTTTTTAATGCAGACGAGCACCAAATCGAATGAAATTTCTCCCCTTTTACGCTATAAGCGTAAAGATGCGCACTCTTTGTAAAATCTGAAATCTCTATATTTTTGTACCAAAAAGGTCTTGCATCTCCAAAGCTGCCGCGTTTCCATAGTGCGAAAAGCAAATCGCAAGAGCCGTCAGCGGTGATATCCGCTAAAATAAAATCGTAAACATATACTCCCGAATCCGATATGAATACCTTAGAGTTCGTTTTCTCATTGTAAACCGTCAATTTACCTTTTGAATCCAGTTTGGCATAAAACTCTTGACAGCGCGCTTCTTTTGGTACACACGCTTTTTCAAATAGCGGTTTTGGCACTGCGAACACATAAAGCAAACACAAGAAAGCAGCGATTATCACTGCTTTCTTTATTACCTTACTCTGCTTTTTGAGGTATATATTTTTATTCATCCTCGTCATAAACAACATTTAAGCTGTTACTCTCATTATAAAAGCTGTATATCCATGGATGATTTGGAACACTGTCATACTCCTGCGATCTAACCACATCTATCCATTCCTGATCGGTCATTCTTTCTGAAGGCTTAACTACAAATTCATGCGTAGCATACACCAACCCTTGAGTCAGCTGCAACTTGTCTCCTATAGGTACCAGAACCGATATTCTTCTAAGCGCCCCTGTTGCCTCCGTAAGAACACTGTCAGGAGAAGACGCTATGTCTGCGACAAGCATAGATGGATTTTCGTATGCTAAAGATGCCGACAATTTGTCATCAGGAAATGTGCTGTACCAAAGATGTTCCAAATTTCCGCCAAACTCTTTTATAAAATCGTAATCCTTTTCCGAAAGTTCCTTGTTTTCGAGTTCTTTCACGGATATATCTTTTAATGTTTTACACATTTTATTAAGAATATCTAGATTTTTTTCCGCATCTTTACTAAGTAATTGCCTATTCTTAAGTCCTTGTTTCATCATATTGGAAAGAGCGGAAAGTCTTGCATATAAAACAGGTGCAGGTTCTACATATCCTCTGTCGTCATATTCTATATCATCTCCCGCACCACCCATTTCAGCCATCATCTGCGCACTGTATAAAATGGTATCATGCTTAAGTTCTGTATAACTGCCTATAAAGGAATTCAAGTTCTTTCGTACCCATGCGATATTTCTCATAAACATAGGATATCCCTTGGCAAGTGTGCTATCGTCAGTCAAAGGCTTTAAGTTGTATAGCCATGCCTGATACAAATCGGTAGTCCACTGCTCCTTATCGAGCTTAGCTATTTTTTTCTGCAATACTGCAAGATTTTCTTTATAATTTTTGAACTTGAAATTTCCGCTTTCTTCCAGTATTTTTTCCGAGTCTTGGCTTCCAAATGCGGCTGTCAGATCTAAAACTTGCGGAAGCATACGCCGTGCGCCGTTCCCATCTTCGCCAACTTCGCGATATACGAGGCGCTGAAATACATCCGCATCCAGCGAATATCGTTGTCCCATGATGCGGCATCCAACGGTCGCGGCATCTCTATCCGGTTCAATACTCTCATCGTAAATCGGCATAGTATTTATTTTCGCATGGTTACGCTTGAGCATATTTTTAGCAAATTTTTCTATGTTTTCTTTACTCAACTTGTCGAGCTTGGCATAATCTATATCCGCACCTGCTATACTCGATATTTCATCATAATAATCAAGTGGAGAAAGGCTATCGGACTGCCCCGCAAAAAATGCGCTGGTATCGTATATATTTTTCCATTTTGCTTGCGTTTCCTTATCCGACAATGCATATGCTGTCAATATTGATGACTTTACTTCATCATCTTCCGAAAGCCTAAATGAAATTCTGCCATACCACATCATAGCCTTGAAATATTTGCGTAGCTTCGGATAGTCTTCATCCGTATAATGCCCCCTAGGCTTATATTGGCTGTAATCCTCCAAATACTCATTCTTCGGAGATGTTAAATTCATCAGAGGAGATTTTGCAATTCCGTTTGCACCGTTTATCAGCTTAAGCTCCGCATCAACTAGCCCTTTTACATCCGAATTTATTTTAACTTTGCCGTCTTTAGTCAAATCGAGTAAAGTTGCCGCAACTGACATATACGCGAGGTTCCTTTTTGCAGCAGAATCGAAATTGGTTCCTTTAAGTTTAGCATAATCATTTTTCTGCTGCAGCATACAAACGCTCGGTCATATCTAACAAATCTGCATAAAGTTTCTTGATTTCCGCTGATTTCAACAAGAAATCAAACTGATTATGAAATGCGTTTAAAACGGAATCTACGGTTATAAAGCTAGGTATTTGCTCGTATCTATTGTGTTCGTATATTTGAAAAAAATGATCGTATACGATTTCATCCGAAACTGCAAAATGATTGTCCTCAGCATCTGCTTAAGCTCCCCTTGAAAAATTATAGCGTTCTATATCTATGACATCTCGAAAAATCATCAGCCACCTGATAATCAGGGACACTTAGCGAAAACTTTACATCATCCTCTATATACTCTGCAAAATTTTTCGTTATTTTTGAATCGCTTTTAGCTTCCCTCCTGTTTCGTGGGTGCGCAAGCTATAAGTCCGCCGTCTTGCTAAAATTAAAGAAAGTGCTACTGCAACCACTTTAAATCCTTTGTATACTTTTAATCATAATAGCCCCCTGAATATCGGCAATATAAGTCCGATTATCAAATAATATACTTATTTTTAGCTATATCCTATATTCCTTTTATTTTTACACTGTTTACAGGCACAATGTCAAGATTTTTTACCGCAAGCGCCACATATGGGACTTTATTTCTGAATAAAAAATATCCGAACCCAAAAGAGTTCGGATACGCACAATATGGTGGAGATGGCGAGAGTCGAACTCGCGTCCGAAAACACTTTCACGCGACTTTCTCCGAGTACAGTCGTTGTTTTAAATTTCGCTTGCTTGGGCGTCCAACGACACACTCCCAAACTTGCTATCCTATTATTCCCCTATGCTACTAGGAGCTCACATAGAGTTTTCCCGTATGTCTGTGCCCTGCTTGCACCTACGGGTGAGCGCAAGTGGACGACGCTCCGCTATATAGCGGGCTGGTTATGCAGCAAATGCGTAAGTGTTATTATTTTTAGCGTTTATATTTAACGTGCCATTTTTAACGCAGACTTGGCAAACTGCGACTCGCTTATCGGGCTGCTGTGCCCCCGTCGAAACCTTTACATCCCCGAATTTTACAACACTTTACTACACATATATTAACAAAATTCACGGTTATTTTTCAAGCACCTAACAGTAACTTAATATATATCTCTTCCTCACTTCGTTCATTTCTGCTGTCCGTTTTGCCTTGCACAAGTATTCTTACATCCATATTTTTAATAGCTTGATAAAAAAAGACTCATCTTGTGATGAGTCTTTTTATCAAACTGCAACTCTCGTTCTTCGAACTCGTTCCTACAGTCGCAAGCTCATTTTTTCCTATTTCTGAAATTATATGTTCACATCTGTAGAGCTTGCTCTTTACGCTGTCCCGTTTGCTTTTTGACGAGCTTTATCGCAAAAAGGATAGTACTTACATTGTACTCATCCTTTTTGAGCAAACCGCAACTCTCAGAGCTTTGCAGTCCGCTTGCTCTTCTGTTCCCTACAGTCGCAAGCTCATTTTTCCTATTTCTTGAAATTATATATCACATCTGTAGAGCTTGCTCCTTACGCTGTCCCGTTTGCTTTTGACGAACTTAATGCAAAAAGGATAGTACTTACATTGTACTATCCTTTTTGAGCAAACCGGCAATGACCTGCTTTCCCAAGCGGCTGCCCGCCAAGTATCATAGGCGCTATGGAGCTTAACTTCTGTGTTCGAGATGGGTACAGGTGGATCCTCCATGCTATTATCACCGGATTACGCGCCTAACCCGAATCTTTGATTCGTTGGTAGGTGCTAGTCTAATTTTCCCCAGCTTTAGCTGGTTTGGAAAATATCGACTAAATTTCTGTCCGAAAGTTTACTTTCGCTGAAACTTGTCGTGTTGCGCCTAAGGTGAATCTTTGATTCGCTGGTAGGTGCTAGTCTAATTTTCCCCAGCTTTAGCTGGTTTGGAAAATATCGACATGTATTTTAGTCAACATCGACTAATCTAATAACAATATCCCAATTATTCTTTTGATCAAGCGTTCGACCTATTAGTATCAGTCAGCTTAATACATTACTGTACTTACACCTCTGACCTATCAACGTGTTAGTCTTCCACGGTCTTTCCATTTCTGGAGTGAAATCTTTTCTGTGGGGGCTTCTGCACTTAGATGCTTTCAGCGCTTATCCCGTCCATACTTTAGTTACCCAGCTATGCCTTTGGCAAGACAACTGGTGCACCAGAGGTATGTCCATCCCGGTCCTCTCGTACTAAGGACAGCTCCACTCAAATTTCCAACGCCCATAGCGGATAGGACCGAACTGTCTCACGACGCTCTGAACCCAGCTCGCGTACCTCTTTTAATGGGCGAACAGCCCAACCCTTGGGACCCTACTTTCAGCCCCAGGATGAGACGAGCCGACATCGAGGTGCCAAACACCGCCGTCGATGTGGACTCTTGGGCGGTATCAGCCTGTTATCCCCAGGGTAGCTTTTTATCCGTTGAGCGATGGCTCTTCCACGCGGTACCACCGGATCACTAAGCTCTGATTTTCGTCCCTGCTCTGACTTGTTTGTCTCGCAGTCAAGCTCCCTTCTGCCTTTTACACTCTTCTCGTGCGATTTCCGTCCGCACTGAGGGGAACTCTTTGGCGCCTCTGTTACTCTTTTAGGAGGCGACCGCCCCAGTCAAACTGCCCACCTGACACTGTCCTAGATCCGTTTACGCATCTTTAGTTAGAATTTCAATGTTACAAGAGTGGTATCCCAACATTGGCTCCCTAAATACTGGCGTACTAGTTCTAAGCCTCCCACCTATCCTGTACATGCAACACCGAACCAATATCAAATTGCAGTAAAGTCCACGGGTCTTTCCTGTCCTGTTGCGGGTAACCGCATCTTTACCGGTACTACAATTTCACTGAGTCTATTGTTGAGACAGTGCCCAGATCGTTACGCCTTTCGTGCGGGTCGGAACTTACCCGACAAGGAATTTCCGCCACCTTAGGACTGTTATAGTTACGGCCGCCGTTTCACTGGGGCTTAAGTTCTCATGCCTCGGTTGCCTCTACATTTCCCCTTAACCTCCAGCACCGGGCAGGCGTCAGCCCCCATACTTCAGCTTTCGCTTTTGCAGAGACCTGTGTTTTGCTAAACAGTCGCCTGGCCTTTTCACTGCGTGGCCTGTTTTCGCAGGCACCCCTTCTCCCTAAGTTACGGGGTCATTTTGCCGAGTTCTCATCAATAGTTCTCTCTGCTCACCTTAGGATTCTCTCCCCATCTACCTGTGTCGGTTTGCGGTACGGGCACCTCAATTCTCGCTAGCGGCTTTTTCTTGGCAGTGTGATTTATGCTGCTTCAGTACTTTATTTCCTTCCCCTTCGTACTCTCAGAATACGAATATACGGATTTGCCTTTTATATTCTCCCCTGATACTCTGGACACGCCTACCAACCGCGTGCTCAGCTCTTCCTTCATGCGTCCCCACTTCACTCAATCAAATTTTGGTGGTACTGGAATCTCAACCAGTTGTCCATCACCCATGACTTCTCGTCCTTGGCTTAGGTCCCGACTCTACTCCTGGAGGGACGAACCTTCCTCAGGAATCCTTAGATTTTTCGGCGGGCAGGATTCTCACCTGCCTTGCGCCACTCATGCCAACATTCTCTCTTGTATACTGTCCAGGTTCGCTTCCGCTTGCCCTTCTTCCCTATATACATGCTCCTCTACCAATTACTTTCGTAATTCCAAAGCTTCGGTAGTAAAGTTTTAGCCCTGTTTATCTTCGGCGCAAGTCACTGACTAGTGAGCTATTACGCACTCTTTAAATGTATGGCTGCTTCTAAGCCAACATCCTAGCTGTTTGTGTGACTTCACATCCTTTTTCCACTTAACTTACATTTTGGGACCTTAGCTGTTGGTCTGGCTGTTTCCCTTCGACTATGAAACTTATCTCACATAGTCTGACCCTAGGTATAACTTGGCGGCATTCGAGTTTGATAGTTTTCGGTAACCGTGAAGGCCCTCCAACATTCAGTGCTCTACCTCCGCTAGTCTCTTTCCCTTAGGCTAGCCCTAAAGCTATTTCTGAGGAGAACCAGCTATATCCGAGTTCGATTGGAATTTCACCGCTATCCACATCGCCATCCCAGCTCTTTTTCAACAGACATGAGTTCGGTCCTCCCACGAGATTTTACCTCGCTTCAACCTGCACATGGATAGTCACCAGTTTCTGGGTCTATGACATACAACTTCTCGCCCTTTTTAAGACTCTCGCTTTCGCTTCGGCTTCTCGTGCTTACACCTTTAACCTTTGCTGCATATCATAACTCGTTGGTCTGTTCCCACAAAAAGTACGAGGTCACTTGCGCTCCCTCTGCTTTGTAGGCATAAGGTTTCAGGTTCTTTTTCACCCCTTTCGGGGTTCTTTCACCTTCCCTCACGGTACTATTCTCTATCGGTCACTGGGTAGTATTTAGGCTTGGGGTGGTCCCTCTGCTTCCCACTGGCTTTCACGGGCCCTCGTGGTACTCTGGATCTGCTTTTGTTATTTTTACATTTCGTCTACGGACTTTTACTCTCTTCGGTTCAGCTTCCCAGCTGATTTGACTATGCTATCGTTGCGTATTTGTGTCCTCAACCCTGATATTGCTATCGGTTTGGCTCTTCCCTCTTCGCTCGCCGCTACTTAGGAAATCGATGTTTCTTTCTCTTCCTCCTGCTACTTAGATGTTTCCAGTTCGCAGGGTTTCTCATATAGACTATGTATTCATCTACTGATACCCTAAACATTACTTTTAGGCAGGTTTCCCCATTCGGATATCTGCGCTTATTCGGACATTTGCTCCCTTAGGCGCAGCTGCAGCTTGTCACGCCCTCTTCGGCTCCCAGTGCCAAGGCATTCACCTTATGCCCTTCTTTACTTGATCTATTGCTAGTTACTCATATACTTTTCGCATATCTTTCTCTTCGATCTTTTGATCTTTTCCTCGATTTGAAACGCTTTTGCATCAGGTCTTCTTTGACCTTTTTGCTTCCTGACTTTTGCTTTGCTTTGCTTTTGCTTTTTTGCTTTCTCGATTTCGTTTCTACTTTTTGTTTTTGGCTCTTGTTATTAGATTGTCTATGTTCACTTGCCTTTTCAGGCTTAACCCTTTTTAGGTTAATGGTGGAGAATAAGAGGATCGAACTCTTGACCCCCTGCGTGCAAGGCAGGTGCTCTCCAGCTGAGCTAATTCTCATAAAAACTCATAGCACGATAAAATTTACTTTACTTCTAGAAAGGAGGTGATCCAGCCGCACCTTCCGATATCGGCTACCTTGTTACGACTTCACCCCAGTCATTGGTTTTGCCTTCGGCAGCCTATTTTTCTAACCGACTTCGGCACCCCCAACTTCCATGGTGTGACGGGCGGTGTGTACAAGACCCGAACGCATTCACCGCAGCATTCTGATCCGCGATTACTAGCAACCCATCTTCATGCAGGCGAGTTGCAGCCTGCAATCCGAACTGGGACCGCTTTTTAGGGTTTGCTTCACCTCACTGGTTTCGCTTGTACCGCCATTGTAGCACGGTGTAGCCCAGAACATAAGGGGTCATGATGATTTGACGTCATCCCCACCTTCCTCCGTGTTATCCACGGCAGTTCCCCAATAGAGTCCCCATTCACTGCTGGCAACTATTGACAAGGGTTGCGCTTCGTTGCGGGATCTTAACCCAACATCTCACGACACGAGCTGACGACAACTATGCACCACCTGTCTTGCCTGTCCGAAGAAATACCCGTTAAGGGGTACATCAGGCAGATGTCAAGTCCTGGTAAGGTTCTTCGCGTTGCTTCGAATTAAACCACATGCTCCGCTGCTTGTGCGGGTCCCCGTCAATCCTTTCGAGTTTTACACTTGCGTGCGTACTCCCCCAGGCGGAGCACTTATTGCGTTAACTGCGGCACTGAGGGTTCTCCCCAACACCCTAGTGCTCATCGTTTACGGCGTGGACTACCAGGGTATCTAATCCTGTTTGCTACCCACGCTGTGCCTCAGTGTCAGCTACAGTCCAGAAAGCCGCCTTCGCCACCGTGTTCCTCCCTAATATCTACGCATTTCACCGCTACACTAGAATTCCACTTTCCTCCTGCACCTCGTTATCCAGTTGCAAGGCTTACAATGGTTGCCACCGCCTTTCACCCCACGCTTAGATAACCACCTCACGCACTCTTTACGCCCAATAATTCCGGATAACGCTCGCCCCTCACTGAGATACCGCGGCTGCTGGCACGTAGTTAGCCGGGGCTTCCTCAAGAGGTACCGTCATTTTTCTTCCTCTCAACAGAGCTTTACGACCCAAAGGCCTTCCTCGCTCACGCGGCGTTGCTGCATCAGGCTTTCGCCCATCGTGCACATTCCCCCACTGCTGCCTCCCGTAGGAGTTTGGACCGTGTCTCAGTTCCACTGTGGCTGTTTATCCCTCCTCAGGTCGGCTACTGATCGTCGCCTTTGGTGAGCCGTTACCTCACCAACTAGCTAATCAGACGCAGGCCCATCCTTTGCCTATAATATTTGACCGAGTAAACATGTGTTTTCTCGGCGTTATCAGGTTTTAATCCCGGTTTCTCGAGGCTATCCCTCGTGCAAAGGGCAGGTTGCTCACGCGTTACTCACCCGTCCGCCGCTTTTCCATAAATTTACTTTTGACCGAAATCTCTGTTAATTTACTCTCGCTCGACTCTGTATGTGTTAGGCACGCCGCCAGCGTTCCTCCTGGAGCCAGGATCAAACTCTTGTTTAATGTATCTAAAAGACTTTCGTCTTGTAGCTCTTGCTCTAAGAAAAACACTAGGCTAATTCGTTAGCTTTAATTCCTTTGAATTATTGTTTTTAACAGAATTGAATGTGTTTAATGCTTTTCGCATTCTTACCAATCTTAGATTGATGCACCCTGTATAAATACAGATTTGTTCTTCAATTTTCGTACTATGAAGCTTTTTCGATGTTCTGTCGTCTGTGCGACAGCTATATTATATTAACAAACTCTTGCCTACTTGTCAATCACTTTTTGTTTTTGAGTTTTTATTAACAAAATTCATTTAGTGCCGTATCATTGCCATTAGACACATGAAAAACACCCATCCCAAAATAAGAAACAACAATGCAAAAAGACGCTGTAGTAAAATACACCAAATATTTGATAAGTCGCTTTTTCATATTGAGTTTGTCATAATAATCTTTTGAAATTTTGCAATAAGCAAAATAATAGCGCCTCAAGTTTCAATGTTGTGTAATGCTTTTCAGCTGCTTACACAAGAAAACTCAAGACGCTTTAATCATTTTTCGGCTTCTCCGTTATTTGGCGTTTTCGATATGGTGGGTTTTTATAAATGCTATACATTTATTGCAAATCCAGCCAAAACCAAATTTAGTCAAGCAATGTTCACAGCCGCAAATAGAGCATTTTTTCTTCCATGCCGTCTTCTCCTTTTTAGTTTACCTCTATCAACTTTACTTTTAATGTTGCCGCTTACTTAAAATAGTCTATATGATGGACTTGCATTAAATTGATGCGTTTTTTACAAATCCGACCTACGCCCATTTTGAAAAAGCAATGCCCACATCCGCAAAATGAACATTTTTCTTCCATGCTGCCCTCGCCTCCTTCGATAATAATTTCAAATACGATAATTGTACCGACATTCAGTTTTTACTCTAAACCGTTGATACAATTTGCTTTGATGAATGCTACACATTTTGGACAAATCCAGCCTAAGCCGAACTTTGTCAGACGGTGCTCGCATCCACAAATAGTGCATTTGTGTTTCATAATACTGTCGCCTCCTATCTTCTTATTTTTAAAAATACAAACTGCTTCTTTGTATTTACGATCTATTATTTGGAAAAACTTTAGTGTATTATATCATATAATAAATTATTTGTAAATACTTTCTTGTAAAATTATTCTAAAATTTATAAAATATTTTTATTTTTTTCTTATATATAATTACTTAAATGTAAAATTTTTAGTATATTTTTATCACAAAAGCACGCCGCTTGTAAATATCTTTTGTAAAATTATTCTAATATTTATAAAAATCATAACCACTAGTTGAACTAATGGTTTGTACAAGCTCTAGAAGGGCTTATTACTAGCAGCGTCTTAAGACGCCCGAATGGTTCGTCAGTCGCATAACTATCTCGGCGGCGCCTTAAGGCGCTTTTTCTTTTGCCTATTTTTCTTATCACTCGTGAACGGGTCTATATACTTTAATACTTATTTGGTCGTTTGCTATATCTTCTTGAAGCTGATTCTTTATGTACTCTATTTCCGTATTTATATTTCAAATTTGCATGCCTATCAAAAATCATAAGTGCACTTTTCTCTTTGAGATATCCTACAATTTGTGATACACTATATTTAGGTGTAATTGAAACTAACATGTGTATATGATCTTTACAAAGTTCAGCTTCAATAATCTCTATCTCTTTCATTTGACATAATTGTCTTAAAAATTTTTCCTATGTCCACCTTTAATCTTTCCATAGATAGATTGTCTTCTATATTTAGGCGCAAAAACTATATGATAATGACAGCGCCACTTTGAATGGAGATAAACTATTTATACTATCTCGACATTGTTTAAACCCTCCTTGTTTAATATAATTTGGCTGACGAACCAATTATATTTTAACATAGGGGGGGGTTATTACTTGAAGCTAAAGCAAACTTAAGTCCACCAGCATAGCTGGTGGTTTATTTGAGCTACTCGTTTACACTTCGCAGCTCCCTTCGCTAAAGCTACTCAATAAAAATCCCGTCAATTTCATTACGCAAATTAACGGGATTTTATTTCACAATTTTGTTATGCTATTTTATCAATCCGAATAAATCGTTTTAGCGCTTCCGCCATAGTCGGGTGTGTAAAAATCTGATTTGCAAGCAGTGTATACGGCTGTTTCATTATCATCGCGGAAACAACGATATTTATCACTTCATGCGATTCTTCGCCGAAAAGAACGACGCCCAAAATCAAGTTTGTGTCGGCATCAACAATCGCCTTATAGATTCCCGTCTGGTTTCCGAGAATTTTCGCTTTCGGTATTGCATTTACCGGCAATGTTGCCACTTTAATATTGTAGCCTTTTTCTCTTGCTTCTTTCTCACTTAGACCGACTCTCGAAAAAGTAGGATGTAAAAATGCAGAAAAAGCTATGTCCTGTCTTTCTTCCTTGGAATACTTGCCGCCTTCATCTAAATAGCTTTTCACAATACGATAATCATCAAGAGAAACATAAGTAAATTGAGGGCCTCCGTTAACATCTCCAAGTGCAAAAATATGCTCTTTGTTAGTCTGCAGATATTTATTTACATTTATTGTTCCTCTGCTTGACACTTCTACATTCGCCTTTTCCAAATCCAGTTCTTCGATATTTGCCCTGCGGCCGGTTGCTACTAAAAATGCGTCCGCGTTCATATGCATACTTTCGCCCTTTACAGAATACGACACCTTCACCGCTTCTTCAGTTTCTTCAAGCATCTGAATTTCTGCATCAAATACGAAATCAATTCCAAGTGCTTTGTAAGATTCAAATACTTCGCTTGCTATATCCTCATCTTCTCTTGGAAGCAGCTTCTGCCCCCTATCGATAATTGTAACCTTTGTACCAAATTTCGCATATGTAGCTGCAAATTCAAGGCCTATGAATCCGCTTCCGAAAATCACTAGGGCACACGGAAACTCTTCGAGATTCATAAGCGTTTCACTTGTATGAATCCTTCCCCCGATTTTTAAGCCTTCTATATTCGGCACAAACGGCTCTGCCCCTGTGTTTATAAATATCCGCTGCGCGTAAATTTCCTGAACATCTGCGCCCGCCTTTACGATTACCGTGTGCTCATCCTTAAAAGACGCCAATGCATCTATAATTTCAACATTCGGATTGCTCGCAAGTTTGTCGTAATTCGCCTTATTCAATTTGGATATAAGCGCCTTTTTATTCAGCATTGATTTTTTATAGTATTCAGCATCATCAAGTTCGCTAAATTCTCTTCTATCTGCGCAAGTCGCCAAAAACTTGGATGGTATGCAGCCAACATTTATGCATGTGCCGCCATACATTACAGGAGATTTCTCAACCAATACCGTCTTTTCTCCCTTGCTTCCCAAGTAATTAGCTAATGTCTTGCCCGCTTTTCCGAATCCTATAATTAAATTATCCACTTTCCTATTCATTACAATTCTCCTCCGTACTCCATTTTACATTTTCTTATATTTAAAAAGTCGGTTCAGCTTTCCCGCTGCTCGACTTTTCTGAGCAATTCTACTTTTTGAAAAGCTGAATTTTGATACTTCTCCTTGAAGCTGTGTAGCAATTTGCGCAAGACTTTCACTAGCCTGTGAAATTCCCTTTATCGACTGAGATTGAGTATCCGTCGATGCGGCAGCTTCTTCGGTAGTAGCTGCATTTTTTCTTCCGCGATAGCAGACAAGTTTTTCAACTACTCTTACAACATTTTGATTTTCCCTGTGATATTGTAGTTGCTCGTCATCTATCTGCGCAACGATTTCTTTACTGTTTTCAACTTCCGTCGCTATTTCAGCAAACTTATCTCCCTGTTTCCTTTACTTTTTCATTCTGCTTTTTCACAATTTCATTTGATGTTCTCATCATCTCTACGGCAGATTCGGATTTGCCCTTCAATTCCTCTATAACAACTCTGATTTCGTTTGCAAACTTAGCAGAATCTTCTGCGAGCTTTCTGATTTCTTCCGCTACTACCGCAAATCCTTTTCCGGCTTCGCCTGCTCTTGCAGCCTCAATCGCAGCATTCAAAGCAAGCAGATTGGTTTGGTCGGAAATAGACTGTATCATATCACTTGCATTCGCGATAGTTTCAGTAGACTTATTGGTTTCACTGATAACTTCCGATACCTGATCTGAAATTTTCTGACTTTCTGCAGTAATCTCTACAAGCTCACTCAGTATCTTGCTTCCTTCGTTTTTACGCGTAGCTATTATCTCTGTAGATGCCGTTAATCTCTCAATATTTCTATCATTTCATTTGAGGAGTATATTAGCCTTGTCTACAGAGCTTGCAGCACTTTGCGTATCTGCGGCCTGATTCGTAGCTCCCTCAGCTATATTGTTAACCGCTCTTGATACTTCCTGCGAAGATACTGAAACTTGCTGCGATGTAGCTGTCAGTTCCTCTGCCGTTGCTGCGGTATCCTGCGCATGCGATGAAATTTGTCCTACAATCGATATCAGGTTTTGCTCCATCACATTTATAGAACGCATTAAGCTGCCTATTTCATCTCTTCCCTTGAAATATTTTTGGGCCTTTACTGTTTCTTCCTTTAAATTCAAGTCGTAATTAGCCATTTTTCTCATAGCCTTTTCAGCTATCGCAACAGGCCTTGCAACGGTAGCCAGCAATATAAATACTACTATTACGCCCATTATTAAAATTATAAATACATTAAATATAATATTTATATTTCTATCATCTCTGGCATCCTTTAGAAAAATTGTTAAGCGATGTTACCGATTCGTAGCACCATTGCGAGTCTACGCCCTTTAACTTTACAGGTATATAAATTATTTTTTTCCTTTTATGTTGGTTCCCGCTATGGTTTCTTCGTTTACTCTCTGGCCGTTTTGAAGTGCATCGCCTACCGCTTCCACCGACTCAGGCACTTCTTCAAATAAATTTTGTCCTATTTGCGCATCGTCCATGGCATTTGCCACAAAGAATCCTTTGTCCGTAAGAACACCCTTAAAATCTTCCGGTCCGTTCGATTCAGCCTTAAGCTCCTCCTGTAAATCACCTACTATCATATCTACGGTAACTACACCTGCAGGCACTCCGTCCGATACAACAGGGAAAGAATATGTAGTTTTCATAATGCCGTCTGTATCAATATAAGGCTCCGACATCGTAACCTTTTGCAGTTTCATAGGTTCTGTATACCACTGTTCACTGGTATCTCCTTTGTTTGAAACCGTGATGTTTCCTTTAATATTTTCAACAAGTGCTGTAAATCTTCCATTCACATCATCCTTGCCGTCAAATCCGTTGGGTTCAAAATAAACTCCCACTGCAGCTACGAATTTTTCATTTTCGAGCATACCCTTGGCATTATCGAGCACAAGATTCCTGTTTCGGTTCGGCTTAGGTATACTATCCATTGTATTTTGCAAAACAGCCCTCATATCGTACCCTATCTGGTATGCTCCTGCGAATTTTGTTTCCAGCTGACTTGCAGATTTTTTCATTTCTTCCAGCTTTATTTTCTCACCGTTTTCTATAGCTTCAGCATAGTCACTTGAAATGTCATATATAGCTTTTGCCCCTAATATCACAAGCAGTATCAATGAGATTAGGACTCCCACTTTTACTCCAAGGCTCAGCCCTCTTTTTTCTTTGACATTCATAATAAAACCCTCCTACAATGTCCCTTCTCAATTTATATCTGAATAACTAGCTCTGTCTATAATGTATACAATTCCAATAGTTTGCGTAGCTACAAATTTGTTTAACTACACATTTTTGCAAGCAAGTTCGCTCGACATACTGAAATATCTCGCCGTACTTAGGCGTATTATACCACATTTTCAATTCTCTATTTTCGTCAAAGCGGTAAAATGTGGTGAAATATCTTGCCAAACTTGGGCATATTATACCATTTTTCAATTCTCTATTTTTCGTCAAGAGGTAAAATGTGGTGAAATATCTCGCCAAGCTTGAGGCATATTATACCACTTTTAGAATATTTACGCAATAGTTTATTCTCGTATTATCATAAAAATTCGAGAAAATTTTAACAAATTTATCTTACCTTTATAAATTTCTGCGTATTTACGCATTAAAAATCACCCTGAATGCACTCCCTTACCCGATTCACTGTCAACTTTCAATTTTTGCTTCATAGATTTGCGCAATTTTTGCACTAGTGAGGGTCCAAGTCCGCATCCCGAGTTTTATTCCTTAAAGCTATAATAAATCACTTAAATGAATGAAAGATGAACGGCTATTTGCAACTATTTATTAGATTTATACTAAAAAGCAGTAAGCGCTGCAATTGTACCGAACACGACGCCCGGTATATTAGCTACCACGATAGGCCAATCTTTTTTCTTTTGGAAAAATCCGTAGCTAACCCACAAAATACAGTTTATAGCCGCCACCATAGGCTGCAAAAATCCGCTTTTTGTGACCATTCAAATTGTTCATTATCTGTGGGAAATAGGATATATACATAAGCATAGCGGTACAAGTTGCTATCCAACCCATGATTTTTGAGTGTTTTTTGATTCATATGTTTACCTCCTCTTATTTTAATATCATTATATTACCCGCAATTTAATCGGATATATCAATGTCTGTAACTATTTTTTTACCATATAATCGCTATAAATTTTCTTAATTTCTTCTTCCAGTATTTCTCGAGCCTGTCCATGATCTATATCGAAACTTACCACAACATCGAATGTAATTGTTTTTCAACTTCATTTAAGTAAAATCCGTGCATTTGAAGCGCCCAATCATACGACATAACTATCTTTTGAATTTCGTTTTGAGCCTTAGCCGCCTCCCCATCCGTAGTATTGTAGGAATATACGCCTATACCGGTCATAATAACCCCTGTTTTCATATATATTTCGAGTTGCAGCTTTCGTGTAAGCACATCCACTTCCTGTACCGTCATTGTATCTGCAAGTTCAAGATGAACAGAACCGTAATATTTATTCGGTCCGTAATTAAAAAGATGCAGGTCGTAAGCACCTCTCACTTCATCCTCCGCCTCAAGAATTTGCCTTATATAACCGGTCATTTCCGCATCTTCCCGTTTTCCGATAATATCACCTAGCGTTTCCATCATCATCTCAATTCCCGCTTTTATAATAAAAATGGAAATCATTACACCTACATACGCTTCAAGCGATACTCCCCAAACTATGAAAATAATTGCAGAAGCTAAGACCGATGCCGAAAGAACAGCATCAAAAGAAGCATCAGCCCCCGAAGCAACAAGCGCGCTCGAGTTTGCCTTTTTCCCCTGCTTTTTTACATAACCTCCGAGAATCAATTTGACAACAATAGCTACTGCAATAAATCCGAGGAATACGTTGCTGTAATGCACCTGTTTCGGATGAATGATTTGCTTTACCGACTCTATTATGGATGTCAAACCGGCGTACAAAACTATTGCAGAAACCAGCATCGCACTGATATATTCAACCCTTCCATGACCTAAAGGATGGTTCTTGTCCGGCTTTTTACTCCCCAGCTTTATTCCTATAATAGTTATTACAGAAGACAACGCATCCGACAAATTGTTGACCGCATCCAGCGTGATTGCAATCGAATTTGACAGTAGTCCAAGCACCGCCTTAAATACTCCCAAAAGCACATTTGTAACAATTCCTATCAAACTTGTTTTTACTATAACCTTTTGTCTATCTAAAAATTCCGACTTGGATAAATTATTACCGTTTTTCCATAAATTTTTCCCACTTTTTCGTAAACATTTTCTTATTCATACCCGAATATGCGATTTATTATCCTTGCAATGTCAATACAATTTTCTTTTACTTGTAAGAAATCTCCTGTATTACAAAAAGCACTTTCACATTCTTGTAATTTACGCCTTCTTTTTTCTCTTTTTCCGTTTTCGGTTCTAAAATACCCAAAGCCTTGTACGGGTCTATCCACTCTACGTGGATCGTTTTCAAGCTCAATCAAAACATTATCTATAAACGCCGACTTACCGCCGTCGATAACAGCCTCTACAATAGTCGCATCAAGTAATGGCGCAGGAGCCTCCGAAAGGTTTTTTGCCCGAACTGTTACAGTTGTAAATTCGTAGTCGCTCTCACTTTTCAGCGTGTAATTTTCGCTGATTTCTCCCGGCTGCAATATAATTTGCTCAAGATCCTCCCTTTTACTATTTTGTAGAATCAAATTTTTTTATAAAGGCAGTCTTCAACTGTATCGCTTCCCAAGATGAACAGCCTGCCGATATCTGCACGAAATTTAAGTCCGTTTTTATTTTCAGGGTGAGTCATAAGCATTGGATTCAGTTCTGCATAAATCTCCTCGTACGGCTTAATCTTGAATCCTCCGCCTTCCGCCTTTGCTATATCCAAATAAATCCACTTATCGCCATCATCTCTACCTTTTGAGCCTTATCCCCCGGACATCCATTCGCACATCAAAATTTTCATCCACCAAAAAGCACCTTGTAATTTTTCAGATATAAAATTTAAAAATTGCAGTAACCGGTTATACGATATTCTCAGCTCTTCAAGATTCTTTACATCGATAGAATAGACAAATCCGATAGAATCGCTATACTCGAGCTTATCCTTTGCTATACTTTCGCTTTTCTTAAATTCCTTTATCGCCGCTTTACCAAAGACTTCCTCAAAATCCGTCAAATGTACGAATTGCCTCACTTTCACATCACGCGCGACAGTGGCGCGAAACTCCAATTCGGATACTTGCTTAGCTTCACTACAAAATATCGCTCGTTCTTTTCTTCTTTTTATTGTATAGAAATTTTTTCCCGTAAGTTTTGTCAAGCCAATTTATAATACGCTTTTTCATCATCTCCACCGGCTTTGTTACATCCTAAAAACAAAAGCGAAAAGCATATCAGCATTACAAAAAGCAAAATAAATTTTAAAAATTTCATATTTCGATTTCCTCTTTCACAGACTTTATTTCAGTGCGATTTTCGAAAAACGCATATTTCTATATAGTTAGTTGCTTTCGCTTATTGAAAAACTTCGGTATGACAAATAGCAAGCTACTAAAGAATAAATGGCAGTTGTAGAAAAGGAGCATAAAAGTTACCATAATTTGATATTTAATTGCATCTATTGGCGATATTCCTGCAAGGATAAGTCCTGTCATCATTCCGGGCAAGGCTACAATTCCAAGCGTTTTCGCCGAATCTATCGTAGGCAACATTCCCGTTTTCATAGCATCACGAATAATTTCAATTGACGACGGTAATATATCCGCACCAAGCGACAGTTTTGTTTCAACTTCATCTCTCTTATTTTTTTGAAATCTGCTTCTATTTGTTTATAACAAAGCCCCCAAGGCAACCATAGAATTTCCCACCAGCATACCGCTTTTTATGCTTTTGCCTCTTTTGGCTGCATTATATGCGGCATTGAAAATCATAAATGCAAGCAATGTAGCTGTAAAAATATGGTTATTGTATCCAAATACAAATTCCAAAATGTAGCCGACTATTACTAACTGGACAGCCGCCCTCATCACACTGATAACAACATCTTTTTCCAAGATTTAATTTTTGCCAATACGAAAAAAATTAGAGTTACCAAAAACTAGTGATGTTATTTCATCCAGTAAAAATTTCCGGCATAAAAAGTATGCTACGAATCAGTGCTATTCTTTGTTTTTTTCACCACCCGAAAGATTTTTACATCCCTTTGCAAATAATCGCCAGTCATATTAAAACATAGCAAAACCAAGTCTCAATTTTTTTCAATATCAGGGCTTCATATTCCTAATGATATATGGAAATTTAACATTATCCAATACGCTGCTTCCAAAAAGATATGGCGATTGAAAACAATATGCGATACTTTTGCGCAAATCCGTTGGAGGATATTGCGAATAAGTTTTTCCATTAAAAATAATTTCCCCTTCAGTTGGGCTAATCAAATCGCTACATAGTCTGAGTAATGTACTCTTGCCGCTACCCGACTGTCCGACAACCGATATAAAATCCCCTGTGTTAATACCGAACGACACATTCTTCAAAATCGACTTGTCATCATAAACATACGATACATTTTTAAATTCCAATAACGCCAATTCGCACTAATCCTTTCATTATTTTCTTCCGCCTACCAATGTAGAGCCTGATAACATCATCAGTCCAGCTTCGTTTATGCGCACAAATTTCCAGTCTGTTGTATCAATTAGTTCTACCGACTCATAAACTACTATAGCATTTTACGATAGTAACCTCTTGACAAAAATTCTATGAACCCTTTATCCCTTAAAATTTGTAGCTGCTGTCTAATTTTAGATTCCACATTATTATTATTTGTATATTTTTGTCGAAGAATTTCTGTATATTCATATATATCCTGTAATGAAAAATTCAACAGAATCAATATCGTTTATACATGACAATACATCTAAAAGCCAACCACGTTTTTCAATATTCTCAATATGCAATTTTTAGATTTTTAAGCATTCTTCTATCACCATTTTTCTACTATATATTTTTGATCATTTATTATTGTTATTCTCCTTGTTTGGGAATATCTGAATATAAAATATTACATCCAATCCAACCAGCCTCTTAGCAGTTGCTGATAATGGCTTTTCTTTCTTTCAAATTATTGACGGAACAAAAAGAATTTTTGGTACAAGCGTTAAATTAATCTACCTGTAAATCATTAGAATATTGCATAACAAATAAATTGGAGGTTGTTTTTGCCAGTAATTCTTTCCATCATCGTATGATAAGCCCCATCTGCAATCTTATTGCCCATATTCCCACGCTTACTCTTTAATTCAAATACTTCGCCACAACACTTACATAAAAAATCTGCTACAGGTGCATTATTAGCTATACTTGAAATATGAGGATTCCCACACATAGGGCAATACATATTATGTGCAACCCAGTCTTCACTCATAACCCTTATCTTTTGTGCATTGCTTTTTATAATTATTTACTATTTCAATATTAAAATTATAGTTCATCAAAAATGTACCCATTCTGTTGCTTCTACACCACTTTCATCTTCAATTCTCAGTTGTTTTGTCACTAATGTTCCCGGAGAAAGTACAAATGTCCCTCTTTATATCGTTCTTCCGCAGTATTCATTGCCTCTCTATTGAATCTGCACTAATTTTAAATTTTTTTCACTAATAATTTCTTCAATAGTAACATAATAAATCACATATATCACCTCTCCTTACTCACTATTTTTGCACCTTTTCTGTGCATGTCATCAACAAATTTTGCAAGTTCTATCTGTGCTTCATCATTAAATAAGTTTTCCGTATACGCTGTAAAACTTGCTGTGTCTGTAAGCGGGCGATATGGCGGATCAAAATAGACAAATGTATGTTCATCAATAAACTCTTTTTGAAAATCTATAATCTCCACAAACAATATGCACCTTTTGTAACTTCCGCGATAATGCTCGAAGATTTCTTTCATCACAAATCATAGGATTTTTATAAGAACCCATGGGCACATTAAATAAACCTTTTTTTATTAACGCGAAACAACCCATTAAAGCAGGTCTTATTGAGGAAAATCATTAACGCCGCTTTTTTCAGTATTGATATTTTCATCACCATTGATTTTCAAATAATTGAAACGTTCTCTCTTTGCCATATAATAAACTTTACGGTCATATGTCTGCATAGCTATAAACTTGTCTTGCATAGTATTTAGCATCGTAACAAGTCCATCAATATCCTGTCTAATAATTCGATAAGTATTGATAAGTTCCGCATTTATATCGCTAATATAAACTTCTTGCAACTCATATTTGCTCAATATATCAAAAAGGACGGCTCCTCCGCCTACAAACGGTTCTGCATATTTAGTAATATTGCCATTTTCAAAAGGATAATGCTTTTCTATTTCTCGAAGCAGCTGCCCTTTTCCGCCTGCCCATTTTAAAAACGGTTTAATATTCTTTACATCTTTTGTATCGTACCTTGTACTTCTCGCATCTATCGGCTTTTTCAGCAGTCGCAGGAATTAGCCACATATTACCAACCATCGTTGCTTCTGCAATTCTTTGTTTCGAACAAAGGTCCGCAACTCGTCTTTGTGAAATTCCCCACTTATCAGCTGCTTCCCTCGCAGAAATATATTCCATAATATCCCCCTAATCACTTTAAAATACAACACGGTTATATTATATTCTAAACCTGGAATAATAGCAATACAACTGCAACAATAATAATCTCCTTTGCAATTACAATATGTACTTGCCTGTTTTGATGTTATCTCTGCACGCGCTACTTTCATACCATTCGCAATCTCCACATATACTTTTCATGCGCAAGTCATCTTCCATTTCAAATAGGTACATATCCAACTTTAATATAAGCTCCTGATATAGATAAACGCCTTCTTTCAAATTTATAGCATCTATTACGCCTTTGTCAAAACGCAGCACTTTTTCATCATTTTCGCATATGCCCTCCCCTATTTTTGAAGGACACTCTTGACACAAACAGTCTGTATCAAACACAATTTGAACCTGTACGTTCTTATCAGTTCTTAGCCTGCTAACAACTTTATCCATATTTTTTACAAAATTTTCAGAATAACCTTTGCCGCTATATCCTTGCGTACACAAAAGATGATGCGGTCGCAGCTTTTATTATTTTCTCCATACACTTACGCTTCCCCAACTTTATAATCTATTTTTGTTTCATTGCTTAAACAAACACACTGTAATAATTCATAAATAATCTACCACCTTATTTCAGTAAGGTCAAGGACTCGCGTCCGCAAACTCATCACATGTTCGATTGCTGTTTGATTTTTGAAGATTTCGTCCGTAATTTAAGCGACCGCCTCTTTTAAGGCATCTTTTAATCTTGCCATATTTATTACCTCCCGGGCACTTTAATTTTTGTATTATAAAAGACACCCTGAAAGGTGTCTTAAATAAGTCTATTTATTATTTATTTTTTTAATCGTTATCGTTAAGTATATTGTCACACATAACTTGATATTTGTGGCTTTCTTTTGTCGGCTCATAGTTTTTATCTAATTTTAGATACTATGACAGCATCTAATTCTGTTAAAAAAATTCCTCTATATCATCCTCATCTATCAATTTATCATATTCCGTATTTCTCTTCGCAAATCTTTTTATATTCTTCTCTCACCTTTATCATAATCTTGCCCCCATTCCTTCTTATATAGATTTACCCGCATTCGCTGCTTCGTATCAGGATTTATTGATATTATACCTCATTCCTAAAAAACGGGTTTGGATGTTTTTTCGTGATTTTGATATCTTCTATGTCATCCAATCAACGCTAACCACTTCGCCCTCAATTATTCTGCCGTCTTTTGTTATAACTTTAACTTCGTTTTGTTTAATCTAAATGAATAAATAATGTTACAGACATATATACTTCCATCTCACAATTTCTTATTTGAGATATTGTATCCGGAATAAATATCCATAAGTTATCCGACAATATTTCCGGAAATAGAAATCGTCTTTTGGCAGTTTACTCTTTTTCATTTGTCTTATCACATTACATTTGTAGGATTTCTGCTACACTTTGATATCTTGTAATGTTTTTAAAGAAAATAATAGTATCTTTTTGAGCTCTACAACTCTTGATTTTGTAAAAATTTCGCATGGTCGATTACTTTATTTTTTAAATGAGCCCACTCTTTTTACGGTTTTTTTATAATTTCCTCTTTCAAATCTACGATGATTTGTTGTATAATAGTTTCTATAGAGATTTCTCCTTTAAAAATATAATTTGTAGCTTTTCATCTATTTTAAGACACTGGAGCAAATCTCTATTTCTTTTTACCTCCATAATTATTTTTAAACTATCCTTAGAATTAGAGGTATGCTTGATAAATGGCAGGAAATGAAAGAAAAATATGAGAATAACGAAATTGCAAAAAGAAGCATTGCAGGATTGAAGGAAATTACCCCTGACAGTCTAAAAAGATTATGTTCTTTTTGAAGAAAGCAATGTGAAATTTTATAGAAAAAGGTATATCCGCTAAGATTCACGCGGATATAAAATAGGCATAGAAAAAGCACATAGCTAAAAGATTTTTTAGGTCTTAAAGTTATGTGCTTTTTGTATAAAGTTTCACATTTAACGATTAATGATTTTCACTATCCTCTAAAAACCTATCTCTTTTGCAACTCTTTTTTATCTGTTGAATAAAAGCATCATTTTGACGTTTATCTGACATATCTTTACTTGGAGTTGTTGCCCATCTGTATATTTGTTCGATGCTCCCATAGCCCCTTTTAAAGATTTTTTTGCATACTTTAAACAATTATATTTAGTTGGTGCATCTGTCAGTATGATTTTTAATTCTTCATCCTTCCAGCTTTTCCCTTTATTTGATGTATCACGTAAATGTTCATTTTCTTTTTCAAATTCAATAATGATATTAGATACAAAATTCATTTTTCATCAAATCCCATATCATCAATATTTCCACCCAATAAATCAAACATTCTTTCCTTGTAATCATTCTTCTTCATATAAATAAATTCTCCTCCAATAAACAATTTATCTAAATTCAACAACCTCCCTTTTGAACCTATTTTTTATTACTTTTAGTATCAAAAATAGTATCACTCAGAGTTTTTGGCAAGATCCAACCGTCGAAATGCACCATTTTCAACTGTTATGCAGCAGAAGCATATTTGCTTCTGCTACTCAAACTCGATATGTCCATTGATGTTGTTTTTGTATAATCGGCATAAAATCAAGGTTATTATTATCAATTTCAGCCCTATTCTCCATTTTTATTTCTGGTTATTCGATTTTTGCAAGCGTATTGCAAGCACCTAATTTTTCTAGTCATTATTTAATAAAATCATGATTTGCTGTTTTAATTTTAATAACACCTCATATTTGTTCTCATTATTTATTAGTTAAAAATTGATGAATCAAAATGATTGAAAGTTTGTGAATTCAAATGTTTTTCTAGAACTCGCTCTCAAAAATTATTACCAAAACTCTTTTTACTGTATGAAACACATATATTATAAATCTAATATCATAAGATATTTTTAGTTAGCTTATACTCCTTTAGGATAATAACATCTATTATTCCTAGCAGTAAAAACTTTTTACCACTCCAACTTGTTTACTATAATATTTGAAATAAAAAAATTATTTTATATCATTTTTAAATACGATAATAGTATTATGCATATTTTTCATCTATATCTTAATGTTATACAATTCCATTTTAAACTGCTTTTTCAAATTCATATACAGTTAAAATAAAGTATTCAAAAGCTATCTAATAGCATAATTCATTTTTCTATTAACTCATCTTGTCTTTGCATCTTTCGTGAAATTGAATATTCTCAGACTAGGCAAGTTAGATTCCATATATACGCCTTATTTAAAAAGTCACATAACACCAATACTAATTGTTAATTCATATAAAAATTTTATTTTTCCAACCTTTTTGCAACTCATTTATTTTATCAATATCTATTAAATATTCCGAATATTGTTTGCGCCTTGTTTTTCTTCACTAGATTTCAAAAATCTTTTTATACATTCCAAAGACACTGAATTTTTCTTTCTCTTATTATGGAAAACAAAAACTTATACCTGGAGGACTCACTGATAATACCAAAGAAAAAGTCCTCTATAACTTGAATCTAATTTAATTAAAAATAACAAATACTACCATATAGTACATTACCAACATTAGTAAAAATTGTTTAACCCTTTTTTTGTTGTATGTCTACTTTTCCTATCGGCTTTTTCTTACGTTCCAACATGTCATCCAATGTTCTCGAATGGCTGTTTTTTTCACGCTCTGCAAGTTCTTTCTGCGCATTATATATTTGAGCATTTTTCTTCTTGACTTTTTGGATATTATCAACCCAAAAGCTTCTTTTCTCTTTCAGATTCTTGTAATTTACCCGCTAAAAACTCTTTTTCCGACTTATGAATATTTATTTTTTTCTTCCGTGATAAATTGAAGAATATCACAAACGAATTCCGAATTAATCTCTTCAGGCTTCTTTATCTCTTCCCTAAGGAAATAACACTATCATATAACTGATCTTCATTAATTTTTCTTATTTTTCAAATTCCTCTTTTACCTCATCATATTTTTGTAACATTTTGAGTCAATATATTTGAAAGAACAATTCTTGATCTTGTCAAAACATCAAATGAACTTGGCAAACTTTCTGACCCCAAATCCCTTTATTCATATCAAACCATAACCTATTTGTAAGCAAATACATGTTAATCGCCAATGGTATTGTACCTGAATTTTTATTTATATCTGAAGCTATTTTTCAACATTTTTTCCAGTCTCTGTCATCACAACATATCGGCACTTTCTCAGATCGTTTGCATTACTACCTTTTCTTAGAATATTTACATAATTCAAGTGTTTTTATATAACGAATTTTTATCGTCAGTAATACTATACTCAGAAAACATATTCTGAGTTTTCCAAATTGTATCCATAATATTTATCTTGATAATAATCATGTTCCGCTTCTTCAATAATTGCTCTAGATCTTAATAATGCAAAAATGTGTTTTCTTATCAATAACATCAGACGCTGTTCCGCAGCCCTTTACAATTTCCTCCATTGCATAATTCCCAATAGAAACAGTTCTTTTTCCTTCAACTATATCTTGAGCTGCCGAAAAGAAATTATCAATTTCATCTGATACTTCTTTAAAAATATCTAACATGTATGCTTTTCTTAGAACTTTTTGTATTCATTTCTCCAATTAATGAAAATAGATCTTCGGCAAGTCTCTTAAATACTATTCCGTTATATCCAGCCAGATGGAACAATATTTCAGTTTCAACATAAATAATCATCTCATCATGCCAAGCCGATTTATCAGAAATATTGCTGTTGTAATTTAAACCTGCAAACAATACTGCACCTTCTTTAATTTTTAATATGCAACTTTGCAATTCGGCATCTTTCTCATTTTCAACTATAAATGCACTAATCAAATCAGAGCATCCATTATGACTATCAAATAGCAGAAATGAACAAAATTCTTGCTGAAGTTTCTCCTTCTCCTCTTCATTCAACAAACCTTTTTCTTTTTCCACAAATTGAATCAATTTCCGAGAAATCTTCTCGTTTTTCTTTAACTGATTTTTTCAATACTATCGGATACATTTAAATCATCAGTTAATTTCCCTTTATTTACAGTGTAACTATTATTTTTCCTAGGTTTGCCGCATCAATTCTTTTTAATTGCAGATTTAATAACGTATTCAGGGATTGAAAACCCAAAAGTACAATTAAGTTGCTCGAATAATTGGGTCAATCCAAAAGAATATAGTTTTTGTAACTATTATATTTTCTATAAATTTTTGAAACAACATAGTATACATCTTTCTTGCCGTCATCATATAATTGTCTATATGTAACATATGACGCTAGACACTTCATTTTCATCTGTCATTCTGTATCTCCCTAATTCTTCTCTTCTATTTTTGCATCTTCATAGTCTTTTGAATGTATATAATGTGATACAATCAATCACATATATAACATGATTTCAAGCATTAATTGCAAAAAGTCCTACTTTTTCCTTTGCTAATTTCATTTACAATACCATTTAACATTTTTTCTACAACTGTTTCATCTTTCATCATCTGTTTAATTTCACAACCCCAAACAACGATTACTTTAATGCCCATCCTTTCAAGTTCGCTGTAGTTTTACTTATCTCTTTCAACATTCCTTCCAATTTGTTTTTCCAAAAATCATGATTATTCTTAGGAATGGATGAATACCTGCAATTTCCATGCATGTGCCAAAAGCAACCGTTTGCAAAGATAGCAACTTTGTATTTAGGAATATATAGATCAGGACTTCCGGGCAACTCCTTATAGTTTAATCTATATCTGAACCCCTTATGCCACAGAAGTTTTCTCAGGAAATCTTCAGGTTTTGTATTTTTACTTTTCACTCTTGCCATATTTTGACTTCTGATCATGGGCTTCTTTTTCTTCATTATCTGAATCTCACCTGCAAATTAAGTTTTATAAATTCTTCTCCGTTTTCACTGTATACTTCCCCGAAATCATGCCTTGATGTAGATGCCGTTTCATACTTTGTATTCTTCAACAAATATTCTTCAAAGTAGTTTCTGTTATATATATGATATGCAAGAACATTGCCTTCCTTTGTAACTACAATGTATCCTCCTGTAGCCTCATCTAAACCGTCCCAAACCGTAGCAGGCTTCATGCCCAATGCTACAGCTGTCAGGAATTTCTTGAATTTATACTTATAAGCATTTACATTACCGTAGTTCATAGGATTTTCCCGTTCAAGTTTTTCAACCATATCATCGCAGTTAGTAATTCCGTCTTTATAAAAAAATATAAAGAGTTTCGGCGATAATTTCATCCATATTACTGTCAATCAATACTAAATTATCCTTAAAATTTTTGATTGTTCATTTTCCAATATTTAAGAATTCCATTTTTCTTCAATTATTTTATTTATCGTCCCTCTAACATTTGTATGACTTTTGCCGCTGGCTACTTTATATATTTCATTCGCGTCTCTAAGCAAATCAGGATAGCTATGACTTATTTTATAAATAAAGTTTTGTAGTTTTTTTCCTGCATTCAACAAAGTGGGAGATGAGCCTAATTCTGATTTTATTGAAAATCCAACAGTCGGACTATATCCAGTGTTTATATCAATTATTTTTACTGTGATATCACTTTTTATCCATTGCAGGTGCCGACAGCTTATAACACAAAATTTTATCCATAAAATTCTGTGTGCTTTCTACTGAAAATGCACCTTTTGAAGCTTTACTGCTTATTTCGTTCAATAATTGTTCAGATTCTGCTTCAAATTCGGTTGCTGGTAACTCTTTCACTTTCGATCCGTTAATATATATTGATATTATTTCTCCGGCGGCATATTCTTTAATTTCACCTTTGTTCTCTTCTCTTATTATCTTAATGATGGGAAAGTACACATCCTCCAATTTATTCAATTCACTGTCGGCTGCATATATCTTTCCGTCAGCCAAAAGTCTTAACAAAACATATATTTCCGACCATTCTCCTTTATTTCCTGTAAGCATAATTACCTCCATGCAACAGCGACCTGTTCAAATATTTCTTCTCTTTTTATTGTTTCCATCTTTCCCTTTTTCAAGTTGTACCTTTATCTGTTCGGCAATTACACGTATAACCGGCACTGTAACGGAATTCCCGAACTGTTTATACAAATGTGTATCGGCAACTACCAACTTAAAATCATTTGGGAATCCCTGAAGTCTTGCCCATTCTCTCGGAGTCATCTTTCGAATATACTCTCTATTAACCGCGCCTTTTATATGAGTAACAGGTGTAAAATCAGTTAAACGTTTATCAATTATAAGATTTCTTTCTCTTCCCATACCTCCACAGACAATAGCACCTGCCACGGAATCAAGTTCTCTAATTTCATATCCGAATCCGTTCCCCTTTGAAACATGTCTCTCTTTGTGTCTTTTTAACGATGCCAGATAAGCTGTAGATAAATAATACTTTGAAGACACTTCCTTTTCTTCAACAATATCTTTTATAACTTTTGTATCATCGGTTTTTTGGGGGAATGCAAAATCCGAAGGTGCTATATCATTCCTGAATGCTACAATATATATCCTTTCTCTGTTTTGTGGAACTCCGAAATCCTTACTATTTAAGACTTGATAAAACACCGCATATCCCAATTCCTCCAAAATATTTCTAATCAACTGCAATGTACGCCCTCTATCATGGTTGACAAGGTTTTTGACATTCTCACAAAATACAATTTTCGGTTTATGTTCCTTTATAATCCTTGCAACATCAAAAAACAATGTCCCTCTCGCATCCTCGAACCCTCTTTTATGTCCTGCAAGAGAAAAAGCCTGACAAGGAAATCCGGCAAGTAATATATCGTGATTCGGAATATCTTTTTCATCAACTTTTGTGATATCTCCGACTACATCTATACTGTCGTTAAAATTTGCTTTATAAGTTTCTACCGCTTTTTCATCCCATTCGCTTATAAAAACGGTCTTGATATTTTTTCCGAATGCCTGGTCAAATCCAAGCCTGATTCCTCCAATCCCTGCAAATAAATCAATCGATTTATACATTTTTTCTTCCTCTTTCATATTCAATAATGTCTTCTATATTGCAATCCAACTTCTCACATATTCTCCCTAAAATTTCAAGTCTTACAGGCTCGTTTCGTCTCATTCTTGAAATGGTGGACGGACCGGTTTCTATTAATTTCTGCAAATCGCCTTTTATTCATATTTCTGTCAATTAACAACTTCCATAACTTGTTATATGAGAATTTCATAATACTTCTCTATTTGTTCGCATAGAATTTTTTTATGTTTTATTATAACATTTTTTGTAAAATGAAATCCCTGATTTTATCTTTGACGGTGTCAAGTTGTTGTGGAGTTTTTTTCTTGACAGAAATTTTACTCCTGTGTTTCAATCCATTTAAATACTTATTCCATAATTTGTTCCATAGTGCTTTATTAGAATTTGTGTCGCACTTTTTCCATTCATGACATGCTTTTCAGGTTCAAATATGCTGAAATCATATGAACTTTTTAAGTATTTCTCGGTAAATATATCCGAATATTCCGCGTATGTTTCTTTTGCGGTTTTCACTCTAAGATCTTTGCCTTTTAATTCCCTCCGTTTTTTTATATAAACTCTAAGTTTGCTTAATTTGCCGAGTCCTTCTTTGCTCCAGCCCATCGGATTTCTACTGAACCTTTGAGATAATATATGACTTACCTGCCCTTCTGTACAGCTTCCTACAGTATCTAATATTACAAGGTTACGAATAGCATCCCAATTTCCATATAGGTAGGTTCTAAAGTATTCTATTCGCTTATCGGTTGAAGTTACATTTTCAAAATACTTTTCTACAATATCTTTATCATTACATCTCAATGCGTTAACTACTACCTGTCTTATCATTCTCACACACGGATTCTTTGAAATTTTACAAAGTTCTTTATTTAAATGATATCCGTCCATTACGCGCAACGTTTGAGCAAAATCTTCCATTCCACTTTGAATCCATTTACCTCCATCCGCGTGGATATATATTTTTTTCTATCGATGGTACGTCATAGGCTTTTTTTATGTACCCCTCTACGCTTTTCCATAAATTTTTACCGGATTGTTTTTCATCTACAAAGTGCATAGCATTGATAGTTTTATTGCGCCTATCACTAATTTTTTCAACACCTTCGGTTACTGTGACCAACGGTACAATTTGATTCTTTTTTCCCTTTTTCTTACCCGGTTTTTGCATATGCACATGATCTTCATCTGCGAAAATATGCAGTCTTTTTACAGCTTTTGTATTTTGGATAGGCTGCTTTTCAGGAATATCTAATTTTAAAAGATGATTCCTTACACTTTGTCTACTTACAGCGTTTCCACTTACAAGTTCCGCACTTTTTGGTATGACATCTCAGTCGCACTTTTGCAGCATTTGAGCCACTATCGTAGCCCCAATACGCTCATATTTTTTTCAATCCCTAAGATGTTGTCGAGTAAATACACATAAAAAAACCTTCTTTTTATTTAAATAGTAGTCTCTTTTAAATTCTATCGTTCCTAATTTTGTATGTATTTGGCGCGGACGATTACTTTCTTTTAAAAACAAGTCCACTATTTTTTTACGGCTACTTTTTATCATTTTTTATCTTTTGGTTCAAAACTTTTATAATCTCTTGCAAAATGAGGCAAGATGCCTTTGCACAATCTTCAAAGATATCTGCTGCTAGTGAATCTAAATTGGTGATTTTTCGCTACACGCTTTTTATAATTTCCTCTTTCAAATCTACGATGATTTGTTGTATAATAGTTTCTATAGAGATTTCTCCTTTAAAATATAATTGGTAGCTTTCATCTCATTTTTTAAGACACTGGAGCAAATCTCTATTTCTTTTTACCTCCATAATTATTTTTAAACTATCCTTAGAATAAGAGGTATGCTTGATAAATGTCAGGAAATGAAAGAGAAATATGAAAATAACGAAATTACTAAAGAAGTCTTGCAGGATTGGAAAGCTAACTATCCTGACAGTCTGAAAAAGATTATGTTCTGAAGAAAGCAATGTAAAAATTCTATAAAAGCGGAATAAATGCCAAAATTCCACGGATATAAAATAGGCATAGAAAAAGCACATAGCTGAAAGATTTTTAGGTCTTATAGTTATGTGCTTTGTTTTTTTACACTATTCGATGATTTAGGCAAACTGGGAATTTAAAATACGATATGTATATTCATTTTTGTTTTTAAAAAGCATTCCATAAAAAAATATGAAAAATAAATACACATCCCCATCCATTCCCTGTAAATTCTTTTACCATAAGCATCCCATATATAATAATCAAGACGGTAATCATTTCAATTATTCCTTCAAATGTTACTCCGATGGCTCCATGAATTAAAATGCACATAATAGCACAAAAAATCGCACCCCAATTAAGCCATTTATAATTTGTGGGGTATCGCCTGTTTATCTTTTCGCTTATTACTATATAATTAAAGCCCTCAAAAAATCCCCAAGCAGTCGCTGTAATGAGCATGCCGATTACATTTATAGGGAAATCACTTGCCAGAACTTCTTTTGTTGTTAAAACGGTCTGAAACGGTAGATAGCCATTGCTTTGACCTAGAGTATAAGAAAATATTATATTGGGAATAAAGCACAGAACACAAAGCAAGATAGACAAAAACATTCCCTCAGTCTTTAAACCATATGACAAAAAATGTTCTTTTCTAAAAATAGAAACAATTGTAATTCCAAATCCCGCAAGTCCATACTGAAATATTGCAACTAACAAAACACGAGATAATATTGGCAATTCTTCGTTTTTACAATTCCATAAATTTCTTTTTGAAATATCATAAATATCCCTAAACTTACGAATGAAACAATCGTAATAATCCAAAGGTCTATATCAAGTTCTTTCTGTTTTTCATTTAGCATGATTTTAGCCACTATATAATCTCCTGTTCAATAAATACTCTTATACTACTCACAAACATCAGTTTGTCACCCGCTATTTCCACAAAAGCCTCCCACCAAAATGATGGAAGTCTTTAAAGAATTCACCTAAATTCAACAACTCCCTTTTTGAACCTACTTTTTTCAGCTTTTTAGTATCAAAATAGTATCACCAAAGAGTTTTTTGCACCTACAAAACGCTGAAATACTGTATTTTCAACAGTTTTATAGCAGAAACATATTTTTTTACTGTTATTACCACTCTTCTTTTTATACTGTTCACCACATTCAAAAGTGTTCAAAACAAAGGCTCTTCGTTTATTGAGTATTGGGAAATTCGTTCCATTTTAGCTTGTTTTTGAATTATTTTTGCCCATCCCAGTCCCAGTTCCATCTATATATTTTTGTATAGTTATATTTTTGCTCACGCTTTGTAAACGCTTCTTCACCCCCTTCTAAAACATCAAAAATATGTTCTCGAATTCCTGTGATTCTAAAAATAAATTCGCATAATTCATTGCGTGCATGAGTATTCTCCAAAGAACCATTAATATATTGAAATTTTTACCATTTATATTTTTTTCCAGATTACTTTGCTGGTGGGCAACAATAATATTCTCAGTATCGGAACCAACAACAATATTAGGATTATAGTGTTACAACAATTATTTGCCTATTATTTTTTAGTACTTAATAAGTAATTTCTTAATTCGTAATAAATAGTCCCGGTTATCTAAACTATCTTCTGGTTGATCAATTAAAAACAGGTTTTTGTCATCACTAAATTCAAGCAATAATTTCAAAATTACGAATGATTTTTTCCTTGAGACATATCTTGAAATTCATCATTTTTGATATGTGACCATATAATCATAACTAAACCAATTCGTTGTAACTATATCTTTCAACAAGTCATCAATATTTTTTTGTTTCGATTGAATGAAAAATTTACTATCTCTCAACCACGCTTTAAAAAAACTCCTTAAAAGTTTTTGCATCAAATTCTTTAATATTATTATTAAAATTTTTCTATAAAGGTGTTGTTTGTAGAATTTCTTGCATTCAAATAGTCGATTTTTTTCTTCAAAAATCAAGTGTTGACACTTTTTATTTCTATCTTAAGATCACTTTCTTGAATTGTAAAATTTGTTTTTAAATTTCTGTATCGCTTCGTGATACTGCTCGAAAAGGCTTAAAATTGAATTGTATTTTTTCTTCTAGTATTCTTTCAGCCAGATTATATTTTTCATAATATGCTTCAAATTCTTTTACTACTTTTTATGTGTTTCTAATTGTACTCCAATTGTTTTAATTCTTTCATTTTTGATTCTAAGTTTTTTCCTTTTAAATATATATCTGACGCTTTTAATGCTTCAAGTTCATCATTTCCAGTTTTTAATTTGATCTTCAACTTCAGCAATTAGCTTTTCAATTAATGTTATCCACTGTTTTTGTAGAAGATTCTTCTATATTTTTTTAATTTTTCTTCAATCAAGCACTGATTCTTAGAGCTAATCTGATTTTAGTACAATGCTTACTGAAAAATCGAATCTTTTATTTCCATCAATCGTTCTTGTTCTAATTTTAACGCTTTGAATTTCTATTAATAGGAGTTTAGTTTATCAGACACATATTTATAATTTTTATTATCCTCTTCACTAAATTGATTTTTCTAATCTTATTTTTCTATATTTTCGCTTATAGTTACTATTGAACTGTTCGCAGCTACTTTATCTCCTTCAGGCTTTTATTAACTGTTTCTGTAAAGATAATTGAGCAAAATAATCGTTTAGTACAGAATTTATATCATTGTTAATATTTTTCTATCTTTTCTTTATATTGTCTTTCTTCAATATCCATATTTTTAGATATTATTTCTCCTAAAAAGATCATTGAGCATTTTTTCGATTTGTCGAAATAGTAACCATAAATTCTTGTGGTATAAATTCGACCATTCTTTTCTACATCTGCAGTGTCATCTCCCCAAACTATCTTTTATAACCATTCTCTAATGTATAATGTTTATCTGAGTTGAAATTTTTATTTTTGATATTTAGTAATTGAATTTAATAGAGTTGATTTTTCCAGTACTCCCTACCTCCTATTATTGCATTTAATCCACTATTAAAGTATGTTCGTTCACCTTCATAGTATTCAATATAATCAATCACCATATAATTTGATTTATTATCTGGATTAGATGTACCGTATCTTATTCTTTCTTCAGGTTCGTAAATTATTTGCTTCAATCCTTCAAAAAGTTATATCAGATTTTATCCAAGTAAATGTAGGAATTTTGATAAAATAATTATCCCCTTTTTAATGACTCCATATTTATCCTTATTTTTTTCTTCCACTTGTCTTATTTTTAAATCCAATGTCATCTAAGCAATGAGCATCACTGGATTGTAATAAAGGCTTTATATATTTATTTTTATGCGATGTTTTTCCTAACCAATACAATTTATCATTTTCAAGCGTTTCCTTAAAGTCAGTAGAATGTACCACTAAATCTGACTTACGTACAATTTCCTCATAGACAGTATATCCTCTTCCCTTTCCACAAACACTATTACCATGCCCTCGGCTCAAAAAGCAGTTAGGAACTTACCTCTAAGGTGTAAACTTTCATTTTGTAAGGTATTAAATAACTCTTCAAAACTAATCGCAGCATTTGTCTTTATTTCTTCATCTGTTAATGAATTTATTTTCTTCTTACAACTACCAACACTTATATCTAAATTGGATAAAAATTATCTATTTCTATTCTTGACAGTTTATCGCTAAAAACCACATGATAATCTGATAACATCTCATCGTCATTTTAAATTGGTCAACCTAAACTCCAAATTCATAAAGGTTGTTATACCATTAACTCTTAATTTATCTGCTAATTCATAATCTCTTTCACTAAACTTAAAATAATTAGTCAATCCAACAACAGATATCTTTTTCTTCACATATTTTTAATAATATCTTCATCTTTTACATCTTTATATGAGCCATGCCATTTACAATTGTATACGGTGAATGAATATGCAGATCCCATTTTCTCCATTCTGAACCTCTATTGATTTCAGTCATTTTAAAACACCTCCTCAAGCAATACCCAACTACTATCCTTCATATCATCAACATACTCTGTGTTATTCAGATATAGTTCATCATTTTTATCTCTAACAAACCCAAACTTATAATCATGCTTAGTCGCAAATTGCTTAAATGCTTCAAATTTATTCTCTATCTGTACATCAATATTTTTGCTCTGTCCTTGCTTTTCTCCACCCTTTGTTTCAATTAGCCATATTGTATCGTCATTAAGCTGCACAATATAATCCGGATAGAATAGTCTTTGCTTATCAAAATTTGTTCCATAAACAATTGATAAATATTGCTGTCCACTGTCTCCATTCTTATAAACATACTTCACATTTTTATTTTTCTCGCAATACTTCTCAAATAGTCTTTCTGAAGTCGAGCGAAAATCATCCGTAATCATAGAGGTGTTATAGCCTTTATACACATTGCTTTCCAACTCTTTTACATATCGTTCAAAAGGGACGTAGCGGTAATGTTCTTCAAGAGGAATTTTAAATTCTTCCGTCTTATTCTCAAGGAACATCAGTTGATCCTGTCTTTGCCCCGAAAACTCAATAAAATCTCGTTTTAGAAATTCTGCGTTGTTGATAATAAAAGCATAATATTCCCTCAAGGTTAAATTTAAAAGTTTGTAATTATTATTACCGAACCCTTTTAAGAATAATGTTTTCAAAATCTGACTGGTTTTGTTATATGCAAGTCCTACATGCTTCTTTATAGCATCAACATTATGCTGAAGTTCAATACCATGTGTATGGGTATTTACTTCAATTGACATAGCACTATAATTAGCAACTTCTTCTCTCACTTCCATTAAAGTTGCATATTTACCAGTTAAATACTGTCTTGATAGTGCTGTTCCAAAAACAAAACTGTTATTTTCTATTAATTTAACATTATCCGCCTTGACATTTGAAAGATGATACTTTTCCTTAAAAATTCATAAACTCTATTTCTAATAGCCTGCTCATCAACATAACTGCCGTCAAGGTTTCTTATCTCTTTAACCAGTTTTATATTTTTAGGTTCTTCTTTGATAAATACTCTTTGAGTTTCAAAGCCATTGCCGGCTTTAATAACCTCCAGTTTATATTTTTCGTCAAAAGTATAGAGATACGAGCAGTCTAAAATTTCTTTGCCGTAATGTTTTGCTTTAGGCATACGTCTTAAACGACCAAGAGTTCAAATGTTTCACTCATATTCTCACGAAGTTTAACAAGTATCTTTGCACGTGGGCAATCCCAACCTGTCGCCAGAGCTTGTTTAAATAGCAGAAATACAGGAGTTGCATTTGATTTTGTTATGCTATCCTCATCTGTAGTTCCGATATTTATTTTCCCTAATTTCTTTGACTTCCTATCTTTATCCTCTTTATTTTCCGCTGAAAACCAACTTGCAAGAAGCTTATTATCATAGGAATATCCCATTGAATTAAGTTTTTCTTCCACGTGTTCTATTAAATCATCATTCAAGTTAGGAAATTGAACTAATACAAGAGGTCTTATATCTTCCTTTTCATCAATATAAGCCTGAGCAATTTGCTTTCGAATTTCATCTGCTTTTTCTAATAAAATATCTGTCTCATGTAATGTATTTTCGACTGCTACCGTGTCAAGCCCATCATTGATATACATAAATCTTGTAATAAGTCCTTCGTTTATTACATCAATCTCCGGAATTTCATAAAATTCACCAACCACCCTTTTATTCGGAGTTGCTGATACACGAATTTCATATTTTGCATTGATACTTGAGATAATATCATCTGCCTTTGAAGTATTATTCTGATGTTCTTCATCAATGATGACAATAAAATTTAAGTTTCGATTATGGGCTTCACTAATTCTCTCAAAAAGATTTTTTCTTTCGCTATCTCTTATAGCTGTATTATCTTTTTTTGTAATCGTCTCACAGTTAATGAAGTAAGTTGTCGCACTTTCAAATCCCGTATTCAAAATATCAAAAACATTGCCAGTCTTTAGAGTTGGAGTAAAGCGTTCCATCTTTTCTTTCGATTGCTCTTCAAGTTCTCCCTTTCCTGGACAGAACCAACAAATTACACTATCCTTGTGAAAATCAAGATATTTTTCAATATAGGCTACCAAAATAATCGTCTTGCCAGAGCCTGTCGGACTCTGCATTACAATCTTAGGTTTTGAATTGCTGTCAGTTGTTTTACTAAATAAGAAGTCAACGGCATCTTCTTGAAAATTTTTAAGTTTAATATCTATCATAGCTCGCCAACCTCCCTTAGTTCTTCTCTGAAATAGTATTCTGGAATTTCAATGATACTGACGCCCTTTTGTTCAAGTATTCTTTGATTACTCCGTGATAGGAATATACCTGAACGCACAAATAATGTCCCACCATTCTCAATCTTGGATATGCTCTCATCTAATTCATCTTCAACATTAAGAATGATATGTTTTTTACCATCAAGCTCGACGGCATATTCCAGCTCAATTAATTCTCTAATATGCTCCATCATCTTATCTGAGATACTTTCCTCATCATCAGAGAATTTTGGTATAAAGTCAGTCTTATAGTATTTCAAATTATGCGGTAACTCTTCCTGAATATTCCTTAGTCTTTGATAAGTAACTTCCTCACAAATATTGTTTTCATTATTCGTACAAAGAATGTATTTGCGATTACCACCATCTTCTTTGTTAAGCTGCATTACAGCATGACCTGTAGTACCACTACCAGCAAAGAAATCAAGAACACAAATATCTTTTTGCTCAAAATACTCAATAAATCTCCTAATCATTTTTATTGGTTTTTCCACTATTAAACGATACTTTCCCTTCATGGCGAATGTTGCCAAAGTCTCCTGCCATATCATAGAAATTGGGTATCGGAGTTATCTTTTCAGAACCATCTTCCATTTTATTCACGGGCACTCCTTGATAATACTTACCTTTAGTCGCATTAGATTTCTTTGGTCCTGTGAAGTAACGATATTGATACTGGTCATCGCCAATATCATAAACTTTATACAGTACACCGAGTCCATCAAGAGTTTTTCTGCCAGCAAGGTAATCACGAAAAAATCTGCCCGATGAATTCCCATTCAGGATAGTCCCGGTAGCCCATACTTCCTTCAATCCATCTTTATATCCACTTGAGCTTTTTGTAATTTTATATTCTCCATCCTTGAATAAAACTACCTTTTTCCCACCTAATTCCATCAATGAACCACTAACCAACTCTTCTATAGAGAATATACGAACTTTCCATAATCATATGCTTCAGGCTTAATATATGGCTGTGCGACATCTGATTTCTTATATACTAAAACCTGTTCTATTTCTTTTATGATACTTCATATCAGATTTTTAAAGTTTTTTTCTAAATAGCGAACCTTTATATAGTCTGTTTTTCGTAATTGGATTCACCAAAAAAATATCATCACACAAAAGCCTAAGGGTAGATGCTTCTTTATCGTCAATGCTTATAAAAATAAATCCACGGGAAGACAGTAATTTATTCGCTATTTTAAGTCTTTTCAGACATGAAAGATAGCCATTTGCTATGACGAAATGTATCGTTTACATCTACATAATTATCATCATATCTAAAATCTTCCTCTCCTGTATTGTAAGGCGGATCAATATATATTAAATCAATCTTTCCCTTATGAGTTTTTTCTAAAAAGCTTAAGCGAATGCAAATTATCACCCTCAAGCAAAAAGTTATATGCTTCATTTTTCATTTTGCTATGATTTTTTTCTTGTCTCATCTTCTACAAAAATCAGGATATTATGTTCCAACTATTTCATCAACTTTTTCAGAGTGTTCTTCCCATACAAGACCATATTTCTTTTCATTAAGTGCATTTTTCAATTTCTGTAATAGCACGAATATTTTCATCATTATTGAGTTCTTTTAATTTTTCAAGATAATCAAGCATTTTTCACGCTTGATTTTAGATAAATTCGCCATTCTTTACCTCACTTTATTTAAAAGACTATTAATCAAGTCCTTATCTTCTATCTTCGTAATTCCAAAACTCTTTTTACCTGCGTCTTTTATCGAAGCTCCAATATGATAGACTTCTGCTTTATCTATGATTAAAAATCTATCGTGAAAATCCGTATTAGTTTTAACCGATAGCTTTGGATATTGAGCATTGAATTTCGTTATATCTTTTGTTGATAAGTTTCCTTTTCCTGCTGTCGTAATTACAACATCCACGCCCTTATTCTTCTTGCAAAGAATGTTTAAGGTGTTGACATCTACATAGTTGTCAATCAAGATTATTTCTTTCTTAGCCTTTTTAACAAGTCCTACAATGAAGCTAAACGCATCATATATTTGCCCGTCAAAAAAGATATTTTGTTTTACTTCAGTATTCGTTCCTATGTAGTTAAACACTTCTTCTAACTTTTTATCCGTTTCTAATTGTTTAAGCTCTACTCTATCAAGACGAGCAAACATTTCTCTATTAGAAAGCAAAAAGTTTCGCATTTCTACAAAGCTATTCATAATTTTAACGCTTACTTCTACAGCTATATCGCTTTTAAGAACAGCGGAAAGCATAGCAATACCCTGTTCTGTAAAACATACGGCATATATCTTCTGCCACCATGAGCATTGTCTTCACTTGAGGTCGCATTTTGCGACCTCAAGTACTCATATTCTTCTGCTGTTAAGCGAAACATAAATTCAGAAGGAAATCTATTTTTATTTCTTCTGACTTGTTCATTTAATCTTTTGGTTGTAACCTGATACAAAGTAGCCAAGTCACTATCTACCATTACCTGTTTGCCTCTAATGGTATAAATCAGATTCTGTATTTCTATATTATCAACAATGACGATATTTTTATCTTCTGCCACAAATACCTCCGTCTTTTCCTTAAACCGGTCACAACCTGTTACTGGTCAATTCTAACCTATCTTGAGGTCTCTTTTTCAACCAGTTCATTCATCTTGAAATCGAAGTCTATTACCTCAATCTTATTCTTTTAACTTGAGATTTCTTTTTTTGTCACCTCAAATTTTGTTTATTTCTTTTTGTTCTATAATTGAAACCATATCTCCAAAATCAATACCTAATTTGCTTCCTATACGATATAAAACATCCATACTTACAAACTCGCCTCTGCCCATTTTAGATATAGTTGCAGGAGATAGTTCACAAGCATTCGCCAAGTCTTTTTTGTTCATATTTTTTTATCTATTAAAACTTTCCACAATCCATTATAACTGACTTTCATATTTTTGCTCCTTAATTACAAGTTTATGAAGTTATTTTTGTATATTATAACATTTTTCGCTACAATTTTTAAAGAACTAAATTCTGAAAGTGCTTTTATTGTACTCTTAGTTGTCAAGACATATGTTACACTTTGAGAAATACTCTGATACTATTTCATTAGGGCTAAAATTAAGACTAGTCTTGTCTGTGCTATTACATCTTTGCATATGCTTTTTCCCAGCCTTTTTCTGCTATATTCATCTATTGCTGTTATTTGATAATATCTATCTCCATAGCTAGGAAATCTTACGCATTCTTCTGGCACATATTTTATATCGACTTGTACTTTTTCACCGGGATATTTACCGTCCATAGTATAATATTTTACATAGTTTTTTCGGTGTACTTCAGGTTTTTTATAGCCTTTATTTCGTATTTGCCTGCACATACTTTCAAAACACCGCGCATACCCTTTTGCACAACATCTCACATAGACCTCTGCCAATCCGTAGATACCATTTCTTTTATACATCTTTCTTATTAAGTTAAGTTCTTCGTTCGTATGAGCATTCGGACTATTGAATGGTTTCCTTGACTTTAGCGCCAGGCTTCTTACATCTCCATCATACTTAGATAGTTGCCTGTACACAAACTGTCTATTAGTTTGATAACGCCTTGCTGCCTTTGTTACACCATGTTTTAAAGCATATTCACATAAACGCTGGCGAAAACGCATTTCTTCTGTTATAATGCGTCCAAGTTAATCAAAGCATTCAATCATATCCTACCGCTTTTTTTATAAATCGAAGGATATGATATAATGCGCCCAAGTTAATCAAAGGATTCAATCATATACCACCGCTGATTTTAAATATATAATCGAAAATGTGATATAATGTGCTCAAGTTTATCAAGACATTTCATCATATCCTACCTATTTCCTATGAATCGAAGGATATGATATAATGCGCCTGAGTTAATCAAAGCATTCAATCACATTTTACCGCTGATTTTAAATATATAATCGAAAATGTGATATAATGTGCTCAAGTTTATCAAGACATTTCATCATATCCTCACCTATTTCCTATGAATCGAAGGATATGATATAATATTCATGAGAGATACTTTTTTTGATATCGTTTTTTTGTGGTAAAAACTATTACATCAAAGTATCTCTTTTTTTCATTTATTTCTGTAACATATGTCTTATCATATTACAGACTTTTTACGATTTTTTATGATTTCTCTTTCAAATCTATGGTGATTTGTTGTATAATAGTTTCTATAGAGATTTCTCCTTTAAAATATAATTGGTAGCTTTTCATCTATTTTTAACACACTGGAGCAAATCTCTATTTCTTTTTTAACTCCATAATTATTTTAAACTATTCTTAGAATTAGAGGCATGCTTGAACAGTGGCAGTAAATGAAGGAAAAATACGAGAATAACGAAATTACTAAAGAATCCATGCAAGATTGGAAAGCAAACTATCCTGACAGCCTGAAAAAAGATTACGTTCCCTTTGAGGAAAGCAATGTGAAATTCTATAAAAGCGGAATAAATACTAAAATTCCACCGGATATAAAATAGGCACAGAAAAAGCACATAGCTGAAAGATTTTACAAATTTAAAGCCATGTGCTTTATCTTTTAGGCGCTCTAAAATATCGGGTTGATAAAAAAAATAGCCCTTCGCATATAATGTATTTAAGCACAATACTCTAATTACGAAGGGAGGAACACTATGATTCCTAATACTGAGTTTATCACAACTTTTCTCAATATCCGAGATTCCGATCTAGAATCTTTCTTTGTTTCTACAGAAAATGGTAAAACTTACTACAATGTGCAGCTTAAAAGGAAGCTTTTTTCCTGTCCATATTGCCGTTGTGAAACTATCGGCTATGGACATAGAATGAAAACAATCTATCACCCTGTTTTGAGAGATACTAACGGATATATCAAATATAATGCCAATCGATATCTCTGTAAAGGCTGCGGCAACCTTAAAACAAACAAGAGGATTGGCCGAAAGAGAGGTCCTACAATAAAGAGTAGCAATATAAAAGGACATTTTTCCACATGAATTTCATGCGAAAAATGTCCTTTTTATTCATAGTCACCAACCCGATAATTTATACTATCCTTTTAATCTATTTTAATATTTTTCTTTACAGTTTTCTTTAGCACTGGAACAACATCTTGAACAAAACCAAGGATTCTTTTGCCTGCTATCTAAAAATTCAAGGGACTTGGATGAACGATTGGAAAAATACTTAGGTAAATACTCATCAAAAGCACCTGACTGTTTCTGTAAGATTCTTCTTTGTCCCTACCCTTGAGATAGTAATCCATAGAATATTTACCGATAAGAATTGTAAGTTCAATGTTGTTTAGTTCCTTAAGTATAGGTCCATGGTATTCCTGAGCAATAAATTTTCTAGGTGGCAAATCACCTGTTTTAGCCTTGCCAGGATAGTAAAAATCCATTGGAACTATTGCAATTTCTTTAGAATAAAACGTATCTTTATCTATACCCATCCAAGAAATAAGGGTTTCTCCAGATTTATCATTAAATGGAATAAGTGATTCCTCCACCTTTTTCCAGGTGCCTGACCTACGATTAGAATCCTAGCTTCCTTATCTACTTGAAGTATTGGTGGTATGTTCTTATTTGTATATTCGGTATTTCTTTTTGTCTAGTTCAATTTGCTTTATTATACCTTTTAGCGACATAATATAACCTCCGATACTAAAAAACAAATATCTCACCATTAAATGGTGAGGCTTAAATAATATGTAGCTTATAGCTCTATAACCTTGTTCTCGCCCTTTGCTGAGTAAAGTATTACTGTACCAGTCTCAAAGTAGAATGTTGACATTATATCTTCTTCCATTGAGTAAATTGAGCTGATAACATCGATATCAGAATCCATGATCCATGTATATTTAGTCCACAGATTTCAACATTAGCATTCTGCTTAATCTGGTCACATACAAGCTTGTGATTGCTAGAAATGAAGTAAATCTTGTTATTATGTTCGCAAAGCGCACTGATAGGACTAACAAAAGGCTTACCGTCTTCTACTGTCGCAAGTAAAAAATTGTTGCATTCCTGTAAATAACCCATTATTTCTTTCATTTTCTCTGTCATATTTCTACCTCCACAGATCATTATAAAAATTTGTATAACTTATTGTCATACAAATAATTTACTATTTGCATTATGTATCAAATTGTAGATAAAATCAACTACTTTTATTTATTTAATATTATGTTTCTTCATCCTATCTTCGTAGATGTCATTAATAATCTTGCGAAGTTCTTCTTTTTCCTTTTCTGGAATCTCTCCTTCTCTCTTGGCAACTGCAAAAAGCTCAGGATACTCTTTAGACATAAACTCTACTGTTTTAGTTGCTGCGTGTCTTCTAACAAAGAATGGTATTTTTTTCGGCGCTCTAAAATATTGGGTTGGGGTTGGTACTCTCTAAATTATCGGGTTGGTAAAAAAAATAACCCTTCGCATATAATGTATTTAAGCACAATACTCTAATTACGAAGGGAGGAACTCTATGATTCCTAATACTGTTTTTATCACAACTTTTCTCAATATCAGAGATTCTGATCTGGAATATTTCTTTGTTTCTACAGAAAATGGTAAAACTTACTACAAATGTTCAGCTTAAAAGGAAGCTTTTTTCCTGTCCATATTGCCGTTGTGAAACTATCGGATATGGACACAGAATGAAAACAATCTATCACCCTGTTTTGAGAGATACTAACGGATATATCAAATACAATGCCAATCGATATCTCTGTAAAGGCTGCGACAACCTTAAAACAAACAAGAGGATTGGACGAAAGAGAGGTCCATACAACAAAGAGTAGCAATATAAAAGGACATTTTCCACATGAATTTCGTGCGAAAAATGCCCTTTTTATTCATAGTCACCAACCCGATAGTTTAGAGATGGATTTTTCTAACCAACCCGATAATTTATACTATCGCTTAATTATTTTCTCTTAAAAGTGGCTTACCACTTTTTTTTCTTATAAAAAAGTACTTCAAAAATACTTCAGCTAACCACTTGAAACCTTAGAATAATCAGTAAAATCAATGGCTTTTAGATAGTGACTTAACTATTCCCACTCGATTGTGCCGACTGGTTTCGGGGTGAAATCGTAAAGCACCCTGTTAACGCCCGCCACTTCGGTAGTAATCCTTTTTACGAGGTGCTGCATCAGGTCAAATGGAATATTTTCAACTGTTGCGGACATTGCATCGACCGTGTTTACCGCGCGGATTATCACCGGCCATTCAAATGTACGCTTTCCGTCGCGCACGCCTGTGGATTTGACTTCCGGCACGATTGTGAAATATTGCCAAACTTTTCCTTCAAGTCCATGCTTGGCAAATTCCTCGCGGAGTATGGCATCCGCCTCGCGAACAGCCTCAAGTCTATCCCTTGTGATAGCTCCTATGCACCTAACGCCAAGTCCTGGGCCCGGGAACGGCTGCCTGTTCACCATGCCGCTTGGAAGCCCAAGTTCCTCACCTACAATTCGTACTTCGTCCTTGAACAGGATTCTAACCGGCTCAACAAGCTCAAATTTCAAATCGTCAGGAAGTCCTCCGGCATTGTGATGGGATTTAATCCCGTCCTCACTTTCCAAAATATCAGGCCAAATTGTTCCTTGTGCAAGGAATTTTACTCCGTCCAGTTTGCGAGCTTCCTCTGCGAATACCTCGATAAACTCAGCTCCTATAATCATTCTCTTCTTTTCAGGATCGGAAACATTTGCGAGCTTATCTAAAAATCTATCGGTAGCATCAACATACACCAAATTCGCATCCATCTGATTTTTGAAAACCTCTATAACTTGTTCAGGCTCTCCCTTTCTCAGCAATCCATGATTTACATGCACGCAAACGAGCTGCTTTCCTATCGCTTTGATAAGAAGCGCCGCCACAACTGACGAGTCCACTCCGCCCGAAAGCGCGAGCAAAACTTTACCGTTTCCAACTTGCTCTTTTATAAGTTCAACTTGCTGTGCTATAAATTCTTGTGCCTGCTTTGGAGTCGTTATCCTTTGCATATTTTTCAGGTCTTCTAATTTCTTTCATTTTTCTCCTCTCAAAATTCAAAATACTATCAAATGTTTCTATCTAGGTGCTGAATTATCTCTGTTTTTGAGTATTACATCGTGCGCACCGCCCTCTACTATACTTGTAGCGGATACCAACGTAATCTTCGCATTTTTCTGCAATTCCGGAATGGTCAACGCACCGCAATTACACATTGTGGACTTTACCTTATTTAAAGATAATGTAACATTGTCCTTGAGGCTTCCTGCATACGGTACATATGAATCTACGCCTTCTTCAAATTTTAGCTTCGAATCGCCACCGAGATCGTACCTTTGCCAGTTTCTAGCTCTGTTTGAGCCTTCTCCCCAATATTCCTTAACGTATGCTCCGTTTACAATCAGCTTGTTTGTAGGAGATTCGTCGAACCTCGAGAAATATCTGCCAAGCATCAGAAAGTCGGCGCCCATTGCCAGTGCAAGTGTCATGTGGTAATCGTAAACTATACCTCCGTCCGAACAAATAGGCACATAAATTCCGGTTTTTTCAAAATATTCATCTCGTGCCTTTGCAACCTCAATCGTCGCAGTAGCCTGTCCTCTACCGATACCTTTTTGCTCTCTTGTAATACAGATTGAGCCGCCGCCAATTCCTATCTTTACAAAGTCTGCGCCTGCGTCTGCGAGGAACCTGAAACCGTCGCCGTCAACAACATTACCGGCTCCTATTTTTACGCTGTCGCCGTATTTCTTTCTTACAAATTCGATAGTTCTTTTTTGCCACTCCGAATATCCCTCGGACGAGTCGATGCAAAGCACATCCGCCCCCGCTTCTACCAGTGCCGGAATTCTTTCCTCGTAATCTCGAGTATTTACGCCCGCACCTACTATATATCTCTTGCGCTCGTCCAAAAGCTCATTTGGATTGTCCTTGTGGGTATCGTAATCTTTCCTGAATACGAAATATTTAAGTCTTTGATTTTTATCTATTATAGGGAGGGCATTTAATTTGTGCTCCCAAAGCATATCGTTAGCTTCCGAAAGCGTACAGCCTGCATCCGCATACACAAGCGATTCAAACGGAGTCATAAATTCGGAAATTTTAGTATCCGTCGACATTCTGCTGATTCTGTAATCTCTGCTTGTAACTATTCCCAGTATCTTCCCGTCCGAAGTGCCGTCATCCGTAATAGCTATGGTTGAATGTCCACGCTCCGCCTTGAGTGCCAGTACATCTGCAAGCGTCTGGTCAGGTCTTAAGTTTGAATCACTCCTTACAAACCCCGCCTTGTGGTCCTTAACTTTCTTTACCATTTCGGCTTGGCTCTCTATGCTCTGCGAACCGAATATAAACGAAATTCCGCCTTCCTTTGCAAGTGCTACAGCCATTCTATCATCTGAAACCGCCTGCATTATTGCAGAAACAAGCGGTATATTCATTGAAATTTTCGGTTCTTCGCCTTTCTTAAACTTCACTACCGGTGTCTTAAGACTAACGTTTTCCACTGTGCATTCCGCGCTGGAATATCCCGGTATCAGCAAGTACTCGTTAAATGTCCTTGAAGGCTCTGTGAAATAGTATGCCATGTTTTTCTCCCTTTTCTTACTTATCCTCTATAACTTCTTTATATATTCTTCCAATGTAATATCGGACTTCTTTTATTTCTTCAGCCGCAACGCGACCTACATATCGAATGTGCCACGGCTCGTACATATATCCTGTAATATTTTCTCTGCCGGCTTCGTACCTGATAATGTATCCAAATTTATAGGCGTTTTCGGAAAGCCACCTGCCTTCGTCCGTATCAGCATAACTCCTGAGTAATTCATAGTTTATTGACGGTGAACTCACATCGACCGCAAGACCTGTCTGGTGCTCACTTGTTCCCGGTCGCGCGCTGAAAGTATCCGCTTGTTTTTCGCCATATTGCTTTACATAATTTGTATACAATGTGTTTTGAAACTCGTACGAACGATATGCCGTAGTTGCTACTATTTCGTAGCCCGCATCCTCCGCAGCTTGTGCAAGCTCCTCAAATGCCTCCGCCGCCTCCTTTCGCATGGTTCTTCCAAGCGGCGAGCGGTTCTTCGCATAATGTGAAATTGGAATCAAATCGCTCGGAACATAATCGAAAGCTACCGGATTTTCTTTATTTACCAATATCAAAAGTCCGTTTTTCTCGTCTTCTGCAAGTTGTTTTCTCCGCTCTTCCTCAGCTATAGCAGCTCCTTTGGAGGCCTCATCGTCATATAAATTTAAGTCGCCCTTTACAGAATCTTGACCTCTTTCATCTTTAGAAAACAGCGTACATCCGCTTTTGCACTGTCAACACTACAAAGATACAAACCGCAATCGCAACTTTGACTTTCGCACTCAACTTTATTCGCTTCCTCCGATTAAAAACTTGATTGAATATTTTATAATATTTTTGTATGATTTTTCAAGTAAAATATACTTTTTAATAATGTATTGCTAATTTTCTTTTAGTGATACAATATCAACTGTAGGTTATCCCTATGTTTTTATAGTATAACATAGGATTTTCATTGTTGCAATTACTATTGCAATGTTAAAACCTGATTACTTCATTCAGCTTGTAGAGGAAGGATTTATTTATGAAGATAGCAATAGCAGGCGCAGGAAAATTAGGACTAAAAATAGCAGAAGCTCTTTCCGTCGGTAACCACTCGGTTACAGTAATAGACAAAAACGAGGATGTGCTTCAAAAGCTGGTTACTCATATGGATATACTGACAGTGCATGAAAATGCAAAGCAAATCGACATACTCAAGGAAATCAAAATCCATACATATGACTACTTCCTTGCAGCTATGGAAAAAGACGAAAAAAATATAGTCGTTGCGAGTTTCGCCAAGAAATTGGGTTGCAAGACCGTTATAGCGCGTGTCCGCGATCCCGAACATATGAATCAAATCAATTTCATAAAAGAAACTATGGACATAGACTACATAGTCAATCCGGACTTATCTATAACCCTTGAAATTTACAAATATTTGGTAGAAAAATATACTTTGAGCAATGGATTTTTCCAGCGGCAGCGCTTCGCTTTTTGGAATTTAACACCAATCGCTTTCCGACTCTCGTAGGTGTTTCCATGCTCAACATCGCAAGTGTTCTTCCCGGTATGCTCGTTGTCGCAATTTCCAGAAACGGTAAAGTCATAGTCCCTCACGGAAATACTGTCATCAAAGAAAACGACGGTCTTTATGTAATGGGACACAAGGATGCTATCAAGGTGCTGGCAAAAAAAGTCCACGACAAAAAGGAAAAATACACCAATCTCCAAAGAGTGATGATTGTAGGTGGCGGAAAAACTGGACTGTATCTGGCTAAAAAACTGGCTGCATTCGGAGTGGATGTAAAGATTATAGAAAAATAAATCCCGCTGTTACTACCTTGCAACTCACCTTGAAAATGTTATGATTTTTAAACGGGGACGGCACCGACATATCCTTTCTCGAAGAAGAAAATTTAAACGATATGGACGCAGTTGTTACCGCTACCGGTTTTGACGAAGAAAACTTGCTTCTCGCCCTAACCGCAAAACAGCATAACATCGAAGATGTCATTGCAAAAAGTAAGCAGAGAAAGCTACATAGATTTGATAGAAAAAATGGGTATAGATATGGCTCTAAATCCGCTAAATATTACGGCTGCACATGTACTTAGAGCTATTCAGGGTTCCAAACATATACTGTCTTCCCAGCTCGTACAAGGTCAAGCCGAAATTATGGAAATTTTAGCAGTCAAAGACACCGAAATTGTCGGACACCCGCTAAAAAAACTTACACTTCCTGACGGAGTAATAATCGCCGCAATCCACAGGGGCGACAATGTTACGATACCTAATGGCGATACCGTTATAAAAGAAGGGGATCGCGTAATTATCCTGTCATTGCTGTCCGAGCTTGCCGACCTCGAAAAGCTGCTCAGCAAAAAAAGAACAGGTCTTTTTTCAAGATTTTAGGATATAGAGAAACAATATGAATATAAACTTTAATGCTTTTTTTCGTGTAATAGGACTTGCCACATTTTTGATGTCAGGGGCTATGGTGATTCCAATGATTGTCGCCATTTACTATAATGAAGCAACATCTATACAGGCGTTTTTTATGCACAATTTTTTTCTGCGTATCAATCGGCATAATCATCAAGAAATTTTTAAAACCGTCCGAAAAAACCATGACGATGCGCGACAGTTTTTTCATAGTGCCTATATTTTGGATATTCGCTTCCGCAATTTCCGCATCGCCTTTCGTAATGCAGGGCTGTATTCCTAATCCTATTCACGCCTTTTTTGAAACGACATCCGGTCTGACCACAACCGGTTCATCCATACTAAAGGATGTAGAATGTTTGCCAAAATCCATGCTCTACTGGCGGTCTTTTACACACTGGCTGGGCGGCATGGGAATCTTGATATTCATGCTGGCACTGCTTCCGTCTATCGGTATGAAAGGAAATGCTTTAGCCGCCGCCGAATCGCCCGGACCTACCATGGACAAACTTACACCTAAAAATTTCCGATTCTGCAAAAACTTATATAAAATGTATACGGTTTTTACAGCTATAATGATTGTTATTTTGATGCTCTGCGGAATGAATTTTTTCGATGCGTCTACCCACGCTTTCGGTAGCATAGGCACAGGCGGTTTCGGCATATACAACAATAGCATTGCGCATTATAAAAGTCCGCTAATCGAATGGATTATCGCCGGATTTATGATATTTTCGGTATAAATTTTAATTTGTACTACTACGCACTGACCAAGAAAAACGGCTACAAAATCTTATTGAAAGACGAGGAATTCAGATTTTACATAATAATCATTTTGCTTGCAACTATAACAGTCGCAGCCAATTTATTCGCAAGCGGTATCCACGATATTTTCACATCGCTGCGCGCCGCATTTTTCCAAGTCGCTTCAATTATGACTACAACAGGATATTCAAGTGAAGACTTCAACCTATGGCCGACATTCAGCAAGCTGATGCTGATAATTTTGATGATAATAGGCGGTTGCTCGTCTTCGACCAGTGGAGGAATCAAAGTTACAAGAATTTTGACTATGCTCAAGCTGATAAAACGAGGCATACAGGTGCAGCTTCATCCGAACGCTATCATATCAATCAAAATGAACGAAAAAAAGCTCAGTATAGATTCTATCAACCTGATAATGAGCATGATTTTTTTACATATGGCACTTGTAAGCATCGCAACGCTTTTCGTATGCTTAAACGGCTATGATATAATTACCAGCTTCACCGCCTGCCTTTCGTGCATAGGTAGTGTCGGCCCCGGCTTTAATTTAGTAGGCCCCGCATCAAACTTCAGCATATTTTCCGAGCCTATATTGATGCTCTTGTCAATGCTGATGATTGCAGGCAGACTTGAACTTTACACATTCATAATGATGTTTGTGCCGCACTTTTGGAAACAGGATATTTAATAGCGAGGAACTTTATGTCATTTAACAACCAAGCAATAATGAAAATACTCAGCATGGTTATCCTAACGGTAGGTCTCGCACTTGTCATACCGGCTCTATTTGCTTTTTTTGTATCCGAAGAAAACGAATTTAAGGTCTTTTTGGGACTTTCCGTGTTTATAACATCAATCGGTTTCTTCGCACTGAATGTAGCTCGACCTGCCAACACATATCTAAAAGTAAGAGACAGCTATCTGACCGTTACGCTTTGCTGGCTCACTTTTGCGCTGCTCGGAGCGCTTCCGTATTTGCTTTCAGGTATAACATCTTCCTTCATAGATGCGTTTTTTGTATCAACCGCATCGTTTACCACTACGGGCGCTACGGTATTAAAACTCAATGTGCTGCCCAAAAGCATACTTCTTTGGCAAGGTATATGCAACTGGCTTGGAGGTCTAGGTCTTTTGGTTCTTGTAATTTCCATCATTCCGAACCTCGGAATCGGCGGCAAAAATTTAGCGGAAGCCGAAGTTACATCATCAACCTCAGATAAAGTAACAAACAAACTCGCAGATTCCATGCAGCACTTATACATAATATATATAGCGCTTACTTTGCTTGAGTTTCTCCTGCTCACATTGGGACCCTATGGACCGGTTTGACTCCCTTTTAAACACGCTAAGCAGCATAAGCACAAGCGGCCTGCCAAGTATGTACCACCCTCTTTCACATTACAACAGCCCTTATACCGAGGTTATAATCGCGAGCTTTTCGCTTGTTTCGTCACTGAATTTCGCACTCTTTTATATGTTGCTGCAAGGAGATTTCAAGGCTTTAATCCACAACATAGAATTTAGATTTTTTATGGGTTGGATAGCAATTTGCGCTGCTCTTATTTCAGCCAACTTATATTTTGCGCACACGTACGATTTATACCATTCGATTCGATACGGTATTTTCCAAACAATATCAATGGCAGCAACCGCAGGTTTTACTATAAGCGGGCACTTGAATTGGCCGAGCTTCAGTCTTGTCATACTTATGGTTTTAATTTTTGTCGGCGGCTGTACATTTTCAACATCCGGCGGTATCAAGGTTTCACGCCTGCTTGTATTTTTGAAGCTGATTGAACGCGGATATCAAAAAAGGCTCCACCCGCGCAGTGTGGTAGCCGTTAAGATAGGCAGTAAACCTATTCCTGCGAAAAAGGTTTCCATACTCACAATATTTATCTTGTTATATGCCATATTCGCGATATTCGGTGCTCTAATCCTGTCTTTGGACGGATATAATCTCAGCACCACTCTGTCATCTTCGCTTTCGATGCTGTCAAATGTCGGAGTGGGACTTGATCAAGTTGCAGACGGCGATTTCAGCATATACAGTGCCCCGATGCGTCTTGTTTTGTGCATTTTAATGCTCGCAGGCAGACTTGAATTATTCACATTTTTAGCACTTTTCATGCCGTCGTTTTGGTATCCTTCAAAATACAAAGGCAGTTAATTTTCCGTCTTTTGTTTTTTGTAATCGTAGTATTTTTCTATTGCAAGTCGCCTAATTACAGCAAGTGTATTGAAAAGCCTTCCTCCAAACACGAATATTGCGGCAAGGTACAAAGGAACGCCCAGCTTGTCTCCCATATATGTCAAAAGCATAGCAAGTAGAGCGTTTGTAATAAATCCCGTAACAAGTATAAGACTGTCGAACTTGCCTTCCATTACGCTCCTGCACGCACCTATTATCGAATCCAGTGCAGCCAAAAGTCCCATTGTAATGTAAAACGCAAACTCTGTCGGATATCCTATATCGAGCATAAATCCCAATCCAAGACCTACACCCAATCCTAATACAACCGCTATTATCATACTTTTTCCTCTCCTTGAACCTTTTTCATATAAATATTTAACGAATCCGTCACAGGTTCCATAACTATATCATCGCTAATCTTTACCTCAAACTGCACACCCCACTCTTTTAGTGCCGTTCCGTAACTTTCTTTTGCCAGCAGTCCTTCGTACATCCGCTTGGCATCTCCTATTGCTCGTATCTTAAAAGGTCTTGCATAAACCTCTCCGTTAATTCTTACGGTATAACCCGAACAAACTACCGCCGTTCTTGGGGTTATCCTCTGCCCGTTTACTGAAATCGCCTCTGCTCCACATCGATTAAGCTCGTTGATTATCATCAGCAAATCCGTATCGTGCACTAAAAGATTATTAACATCCTCAAACTCGAAAATTTCGCGCGTTGCATCGTCAACCGTTACCTCTACGCCGGGGCCATGAATTTTATCTCTGCCGCTAGCCGTTTTATATAAAAACACTTCCTCCTGCAATTTTTCCTTTACAAGCGTTGCTTGACTTTCTTGGCTGTCCTGCAAAGTTTCGTACTCATCGACTTTTTGCCTAGTGGTTTTCAAGATTTCACGCAATTTTTTTCAAATCCTGCTTCTCACCTTTTATCGCCACTTTGTAATCTTCTATCGTCTTGTAAGATACATACATTCGCTGACCGTCACTGACTTTCATTTGAAACGCAAAGCCAATTCCTATTATCAGGCAAATTAGAAAGCAAAAAATAGTAAATTCAATTTTAAATTTCCCCATATTATTCATCAGATTCTTTTTCCATGGTCTTTGCGTACTTATACTTTATAGTTCCCGTATATCTGGGAATAATAATCTCCTGCTTTTTATTCGTTTCTACATTCAAGTTAAACTTTACCTTCATCGTCTCAATTATTCCCGCCCTGATGTTTATAGCATCGTTGAGCGTCGAAGGGTTGCCTATTGCTTTGATATAGTAAGGTGGTGCTGTTGGAATACCGTTTATATTGACATTGTTTGCCGCAAGCGTTATTTCCGTACTCGCTACAATTCTCTGCTCATTAATAGAAATCGCTTCTGCTCCCGCTTCCTTCAGTTTGTTTACCAAACTCAAAAGCAATTCGTAATTATACATAATAGGACTGTAATCCCCAAGGTCATCCGTTGCAGGCGGATCCTTAATAGTAATTGTAACACCCGGACCTGCTACATCAACAACTCCTGCTGAAATTTTATACTTTTCCAAATCAGTTACAAGTCCGTTTATAAACGCATCTTCTTCCGCTTTTCCTTTTTCTATAGCTGTGAGCCTGGCTTCAAGCTCTACAAGCTCACTAGTAACTTCATTTTTTTCATCTTTCACCTTTTTCAGCTCAGCTTCATATCCCTTAACCCTCGAAAGCGGCACCAAACCGCCTTGATAATTACCTGCGGTAGTTCGAAGCTGCATAGAAAGAACAAGCCCTATAAATAGAGCAAGCACCGCTATTACTATGTAACTGTATCGACTTTTCATATTATACTCCTCAAAATCAACTATTCCGCATTCGGATCGAACGAACAATAATTATCGCTGCCGATTTTTATCGTTCCTCTTTCTATTCCCTTGCTGTGCATCTCATAAAGAGCCGCCTGTAAATTCCCGTTTTTTGCGCTTTCTCTAAGGTTATCCGGTGCCCCCTCGCATATAAGTTGCTCCGAAATATAAGCTCTGACTATTATGCTCGACATATTGATATGCTTGAAAAAAATATCCGCATCATCCATTTCTTTGAGCATCTTCAAAGTATCGTTAAGCAAAGCGTTCCCCTCAACTTCTATCGGTTTTCCGACCTTAGATTTTTGTATCTTCAAATTTGTAATTCTCGTAACTTTCGGTTCATCCTTACTTATTCGCAATACAAGTCCGTCCTCATCTATAATGATATATCTGTCGCCATCAAGAAGTCCTGCTTCCTCTTTTCTCTCATCCACATCTATCACTATTGTCGAAGGCAATTTCCTTTTTATGACAACATTTTTTAAATAAGGATCCTTCAGCAGCTTTTTTTTCAACTTGCCCTTTCGAAATTCAAATATATTCATACCTATTTTCACATTTGCCTTGTCCTTAATCTGTTCCACGGTATAATAGTTATTCCCCACAACCCTTACTTTTGATATATCAAAGATATCGCTGCTCAAAAAATAATACATACCTACACAAAAAAGAACAAGAATCACGAACCTCAAAAGATAGTTTTTTCTTTTCCTTTTTTTCCGTTTCTTTTCAGTTTGCGCCATATATTAACTCCTCAAATTGTCAATTATATGATTGTAAATTTGCCGTACCGCATCTTTTTTGCCCAGCAGTCTGCACGCAGCCTCCATATCCGTTCTAAGCATCTCGTCGTTCTTCAATTTGGAAACCGTCTTTATAATATTTTCCGATGTCAGGTCTTTTTCGACTATAATACGCGCCGCACCCACATCTTCCGCCGCCTTTGCATTATAGTATTGATGATTTGCCGTAACATTCGGCGAAGGTATCAAAATAGATGCCCTGTTGCACACCATAAGTTCCGCTACCGTAAGCGCTCCCGCCCTACTTATAACAAGGTCTGACGCTCCAAGATATAGCGGCATATCATCTATATATTTTTTAAACTCCACGCTGTCGTTTTGATCTATACCTTTTTGCTTCGCAATATCGCAAATTTCGTTATAATAAATTTTACCCGTAACGAAAATTAACTTAACATCCAAAAGTCCACTAAAATTTTCTGCAACCTCAAGCATTACATCGTTAATTTTATTTGCACCTCTGCTTCCTCCGAAACACAGCACAACAAATTGCTTTTTCGAAATCCCCAGTTTTTTTCTTACATTCCTGTCTATTCAAATCAAAAATCCGCTACGCACAGGGTTCCCTGTAAATATCAGTTTTTCTCTTTTACTAAAGCATTTTTCAGCCTCACCGAAACCTATAAAAATATTTCTTACGTATTTTTCAAGCAGTTTGTTAGTCAATCCTGCTACTGCGTTTTGCTCGTGTATAAAGCAAGGTATGCCGAGCTTCGCAGCTGTTCTTACCACAGGACCGCAAACATATCCTCCTGTACCCATTACAAAATCCGGCTGAAAATCAGTTATTATTTTTTTAGCTTCATTACTACCCTTTATAGCCTTACCTATTACAGAAATATTTTTTAGCAAATTGTGCCTGTTAAAACCGCTTACTGTGATAAACTTGATATCGTATCCGTTTTGCGGAACCAACTCACTTTCAAGTCCCTGCTCCGTTCCGATGAATAAAATTTGCGCATTTTCATCTTCTTTTTTTATCATATCAGCTATTGCAATCGCAGGATATATATGCCCGCCTGTTCCGCCGCCTGTCAATATAACTTTCATTATTTTCTCCTATACTCGTTTGCGTTATCCAAATCGGATTCCAATGCTTTTTCTTCCTGTTTTTCTAGCGTCTGCGTACTTATATTGAGCAATATTCCGCTGCATCCCATAAATATCAAAAGTGCGTTACCGCCGTAACTTACAAATGGGAGCGCAACACCTGTCGGCGGAATGCTCGAGGTTACTACTCCAATATTCAATATTACCTGTGCGCCTATCATTATACCTATACCGGACGCAAGCAAACTACCGAATAAGTCTTTTGCATTCAGCGCAATTTTTATTGTCCTATAAAGTAAAGCTATATACAAAAGTATCAAAAATACGCAACCGAACAATCCGAGTTCTTCGCCGATTATCGCAAATATAAAATCGTTTTGCGCTTCCGGTAAATATAAATTTTTTTGAACGCTCTTTCCAAGTCCAAGTCCGAATATTCCGCCGGAGCCCATAGCAAGTAGCGATTGAACAACCTGCCAGCCGCTCACACCCGAATCCGCAAACGGATCTGTAAAACTTGAAAGCCTCTCAGCCCAATGGCTATCGGGATGCGTCAATATCAAGCCGCCTATGCCCATTACCCCTGTCGCTCCTGCAACTAAAAGATACATGAAATTAAGTCCTGCAATGAACATCATCCCTACTATTATCATAAGTACGGTAATAGCCGTTGAAAGGTTCGGTTGCTTTATTATAAGCGCCGCATACCCTATAGCGATGATTGAAAGCGGCATTATTCCCTCAAAAAACGATTTAATCCTTTTCGGTTTTTCGCTCAAAAATGCAGCTGTAAAAATAATTGCCGCAGGTTTTGCGAGCTCTCCCGGCATTATAGTAATTCCGCCCAAGTTTATCCATCTGTATGCGTTATGACTTCCATGTCCCATAGGTGTAAAAACCAGCACCAAAAGCACGAAACTCAACCCCAGTATTATCACCGACACTTTCTTATATATGTGATAGTCCACATTTCGCGCTACCACAAGTGCTATAAGTCCAAGTCCTACCCACTTAAGTTCATCTATGAAATATGCATATTTTTCCCCTGTTTTATTCAGCGCCATATAATAGCTTGCGCTAAAGACCATTATGATACCGAAAGTTACAAGTATAAGAGTAATTAGAAACAGCAAGAAATCGGCTTTATTTTTATTCTTCTTTACCTTTTTGGTCTTTGCCATATATCAAAATCCCTTTACCTAACTTCCAATTTATTTTTTAATTCACAAACCTTTTGCTTAAAATCTTTACCGCGCTCTTCAAAATTTTTTTATAAAAATCAAAGCTCGCACACGCAGGCGAAAGCAAAACAACATCTCCATTTTCCGCAAGTTCAAAAGATTTTTCAACACTTTCTTTCATACCGCTCGAAAAAACGATATTTGAAAAACCGTTTTTCGCCGCATCCGCTATTTCGCTCGCCGTTTCGCCCTGAACTATTAAGTGCTTAACTCTACCTGCGAATGTATCTGTAAAAGCTGTATAATCCGAATTTTTACTGGAGCCTCCCGCTATGAGCACGATATTTTTTTCCATTGCATATACCGCTTTTATTGAGGAATCCGGATTTGTTCCTTTTGAATCGTTAACAAACCTTACCCCGTTTATCGTATCAACATATTCAAGTCTGTGCTCCACACCTTCAAATTCCATAAGAGTTCTTGCGATAACTTCAGGTGAAATTCCTGCAAAATATGCAATTCCAACCGCTGCAAGTGCATTTTCCAAGTTGTGTTCGCCTTTTATTTTCAGCTCATTCGCAGGGCAAATCGCATTCACCTTTTCATTACCGTCTGCAACCGTAATCATACCGTCAGCAACAAACACTCCGAATCCAAAGCGTTTTTTCTTACTGAACGGTACTATTTTAGCAGCTGTGCACTGCTCTTTTAAAGCAAAGCTGAGTTCGTCATCTGCATTTGCAATATAAAAATCGGAAGAATCTTGCTTGCGAAACACGTTAGCCTTGATATTTCCGTAATTTTCCATAGTTTTTGTGCCTATTTAGATGATCTTCTGTCAAATTTAAAATCGTTGACAATTTAGGTTTGAATGTACTTGCGGTTTCAAGTTGAAAGCTGGAAACTTCAGTTATCAGCCACGAGTCCTCATTTGCGTCAATAGCTTTTTCAACAACCGGTAGTCCTATGTTCCCTACGATATAAGACTCCCTTCCCGCATTTTTAAAAATCAGTCCAACAAGGCTGGTCGTAGTAGTTTTTACCGTTCGTTCCGGTAATGGCTACAAATTTTGCTTTTTGTAATTCTATATGCAAACTCAAGCTCACCTATAATTTCAACATCCATCTTGCTTGCAGTCTCAACAAGCTCGTTATCAAGAGCTATCCCCGGACTAAGTATCAAAAGCTCATACGCCTTTACAGCTTCTTCACTCGGAATTTCTCCCAAGAATGCACATTTGCACATTTTATCCAAAAATTGCGCCGTATCTTCAGTCAATTCGCTTTTTTTCTTACCGTCATAAACCGATACAAGCGCTCCCATTTTATTCAATACTTTAATTAAGGAAATACCGGTTTTTCCGAGTCCGGCAACCATTACATTTTTACCATGAAGCTGCATAGCATTCTCCTTTTATCTTAAAAATATTGCAATTCCGATAGCGGCGCACACTGTTGTAAATAGATAAAAAATCTGCACCACCTTTTTTTCATTCAAACCGCAAAGTTCAAAGTGATGATGAATTGGCGCCATTTTGAACACGCGCTTTTTCCCGTAGCTTAAACGAAGCTACCTGAATTATTACCGATAATGTTTCAAGTACAAAAACAAGTCCTACAATAGGCAGGAAAAGTTCCGTTCCCGTACCAAGCGTTGCTATCGCCATACCGCCACCGAGCGCAAGTGAACCAGTGTCCCCCATAAATATCTTTGCAGGATTTCTATTAAATAATAAGAATCCAAGACAGCACCTAAAACCGCAAAGAAAAAAATGCGGCCGACGTGTACGCGAAAATTTTTGAAGCATATAACTCCAAATGCAAGTGCAAAAATCGCTGATGTTCCTGCTGCCAAACCGTCAAGTCCGTCCGTAAGATTCACGCTGTTTGCCATAGCCACTACCACAAACGCAGCGAACGGCAAGAAAAATATTCCCATATCGAAAGTTAAATCTACAAACGGAATATAAATTTGTGTCGAATTCGGCATTGTCTTAAAATAATAAAAACTTGCAGCAAGCGCTATCCCTATTTGAAAGAGAAGTTTCTGCGCGGCTGTAAGTCCAAGATTTTGCTTTTTTTCGTACCTTGATAAAATCATCCAAAAAAATCCCAATATCGCAAAACAATAAAAATCCGACCAGTATCACTATCAAATCTCTATTAAATCCAACTCCTGCAAGAGTCGCCATTGCAACTGCGCAAAAAATGGCAATGCCGCCCATGGTCGGTGTTCCCGATTTTGCCATGTGCGACTGCGGTCCTTCTTCCCTAATACTTTGACCGGCTTTCAGTTTTTTTAGTTGCGGGAGCAATAGCAATGTACACAATGCACAAACCGCAAATGCCCCCAAAATAATACCGCCGATTTGATAATACTCCATCTCTTGCCTCGCTTTTTATCTATCAATCCAAAAGTGCATTTGCCACTTCATTCATTCCCATAGAATTTGAACCTTTGACCAGCACTACATCGTTTTTACAAATATCTTTTTTTAATTTTTCTATAAGCTCCGCTTTGTCCGCCATCTCAACTATTTGCACCGACTTATCGCTGCTGCCCGCACCTTTTGCTATATAACTTGCAGCTTCTCCATAAGTATATAACGCATCAATATTCATCTTAGCTACATATTCGCCTATTTGCCTGTGATACGCATGGCTTTCTTCCCCCATCTCAAGCATATCCGCAAGCACCGCAATTTTCCTGCCCGTACATTCCAGTTCCGACAATACTGTAAGTGCAGCTCTCACAGAATCGGGGCTTGCGTTGTAAGTATCGTCAATTATCGTAATTCCGCTTGCCGATTGTTTGAATTCAAGGCGCCTTGCTTGGTATTTTGCGTTTTCCAGCGCTTTCGCGCCATCTGACAGGCAAATACCAAGCTCCTTGCCTACGGCAAGGGCGAGAGCCGCATTCATGGCGTTGTGCCTGCCGGCTCTCGCAAGGCGCACGCTTACGCTTTCATCGCCCGCCTTCGCATATACATCAAAAGTAATGATTTCGCTTCCGCTTTCGATGTGCGAAATCATTACGTCCGCTTTCCCCTCGCTTGATACTCTGACTTGCCTATATCCTGTGCCTGCTCCAACTTTTGCCAGCATATCGTTATCAGCGTTAAGTACAAGCACACAGTCTTCATCGAAGAAAGTTGCAATATCCATTTTTTCGGCACATATTTCTTCGCGACTTCCCAGATTCTCTATATGAGAAACGCCTATATTCGTAACCACCCCTATTTGAGGCATTGCAATTTCTGCCAGTCGCCTAATCTCGCCCCTGTGGCTCATTCCCATTTCAAGCACCGCAAGCTCCGTTTTTTCGTCCATCCACAATATAGTGAGCGGCAACCCTATCTCGTTATTGAAATTTCCTTGCGTTTTAGCCGTGTAATACTTGGAAGCACAAACACCGGCAATCATATCCTTGACGCTTGTTTTCCCCACACTTCCTGTAACCGCGACTACCTTTATATTTAGCTCTTTCAAATACGCTTTCGCTATCTCCTGAAGCGCGGTTACCGTATCCTTTACAAGTATAACATTTATAAACGGATTTTGCACTATCTGCTCGATATTTTCCTCCGATTTTCTATACTTTTTAAGTTCTTTTTCTAAAATAACGGCATCGCTTGCGACGATTGTGGTTGCACCTGCTTTGATAGCGTCAAATATAAAGTTGTGTCCATCGTAATTTTCTCCTTTTATTGCGAAAAACGCCGCTTCTTTTGTTACCTTTCTCGAGTCGATGCAAACATCCGCCACATATGAGTCCTTATCGCCTAAAAACAACGAGCCTCCTGACCATTCTTCGATTTTTTCAACACTTGTTCTTCTCATAATTTTCCTGCTACTCCCTATACAATGCAACCTGTGAGCCTTGTGATATCTTATCTCCCGGTTTCGGATACTGATCCGCTACAACTGCGCCTGCCAAAGTTTCATTTTCCTTTAAGCTAGGCAATACGGTGTATGCCAATTTCATTTCAGAAAGCAGTGCAATCGCTTCGTTGAACGGTAAGCCCGTCAAATTCGGCGTTGTCAGCTTTCCTTTTTGAAGTTTAGCTTGTTCCTCTTGAGTATAATTCGGCTGAATATGGAAATACCTAAGTGTTTCCTCCAAAATAGTTCTAGCCGGCGGTGCTGCTACGAGATTTCCATACGTTGCCCCCTTAGGATTGTCCAGTATCATCAAAATAGCTACTTTGGGATTGTCCATTGGAGCCATGCCAACAAACGAAGACCATGTTTCGTTGCTATATTTCCCATTTTTCGGTTTCTGAGCAGTTCCCGTTTTGCCTCCAACTCTATATCCCGGTATTACTGCAGGAGTACCTGCTCCTTTCGCAACCGCATTTTCCATTATAAACGAAATTTCACTTGCCGTCTGCTTGGAAACTACTTGTCGTACAACCTTAGGAGTTATTTCCTTAATCGTGTTTCCCTTTTCATCCGTTAGTTTGTACACACAGTGCAGCTGCATCAGTTTGCCCTCGTTTCCGAACGCGCAAACTGCTGTTAGTAGTTGCACCGGAGTAATTGCAATTCCCTTGTCCATATGACATAGTGGCAAGTCCTACCGGTCCTGCGTCTTTTTTGTCCTGCATTATAGGCGATGCTTCACCTGGAAAGTCAATGCCCGTTTTATTTCGTATACCGAACAGCTCCAAATATTCGTAAAATTTGTTCAGTCCAAGTCGTGCTGCAAGTGTTGCCATTACAGGGTTACAAGAATTTTTTACCGCATCCACAAGACTTTCGTTTCCGTGCGCTGCGGGACATCTGAAATTTTGACCTGCTATACTATAAAAGCTGTTGCATACGAAGCCTTCTCCCGGATTGGTCAGTCTTTCTTCAAGTGCCATTGCAGTCGTCAGCAGCTTAAATGTCGAGCCCGGCTCATATGTATCGTTTATGAGCGGATTTCTCCACATCCTGTTCCAGTACTCCATTTTTTCTTCGGGGCTCATTGTTTCAAGTCTTTCAGCCTCACTTGGATTGAGCGGTATTCTTGAATTGTTAGGATCAAAATCCGGATATTTTGCCATTGCAATAATTTCGCCCGTTTTAGGCTCCATCATTACACACATCACCTGATCCGCTCCTGTTCTCTCTTGAGTCGCTTTAAGTTCTTTTTCTACATAGTGCTGTACCACTTCATCTATTGTCAACACCAAATTCAGTCCGTCGGTTTTGTCGTAATATTTTTCTTTTGCAAAAGCTATATTCTTACCAAACGCATCTGTTTCCTTTATCCATCTGCCCGGCACCCCTTTTAAATAGCTCTCGTATTCCAGTTCCATTCCCGATATTCCCTTGTTGTCGTCCGTTACGCTTCCAAGCACATGGGACGCAAATTCTCCCAAAGGATAATATCGTTTTTATTCCTGCCTCAAGCTCCACACCGCTCCTGTTTTTGCGCTTGAAGTGCCTCCGCATTATCTTTTTCGACATATTTAGCGACTTTTACCAATTTGCCGCCATTTTTAATTTTGTCTTTTATTTCCTTTTTTGTTTGCCCTGTAGCTTTGGCAATCAGTTTAATAGTTTTCGCTCGTTCTTCTGCATCTACTTCATTTTGAGCATTTAACCCCAGTTCTTCCGGTCTTACCCACACGGAATATGCAGCTGCGCTTATAGCAAGTTCTTTACCCTGTTTTTGTCGTATATTTTACCTCTCTTTGCATCGATACTCTCATCTTTAAGCTGATAAGATAACGCTTTTTCGAATATTCTTCGCCTTTTTACCACCTGTATCCAAGATACCCGAAACGACAGTGCAAATAAAGCTATTACCATAAAAAGAATGTAAATACCGTACGTCTTTTTACTTTACTAGTGGTGTTTTTGGTTTTCTTTTTTCATTTTTCTCCTTAATTAAAAACCGAATTTAATTTATTTACAAATACATTCGGTTTAATCGTTCTTTATGATATTTAATCTTTTAATAATAACGCCAAATCTACATTTTGTTCCGCTCTTGCCTCAATATATACAAAGTCATTTGGATTCGGATAAATCATTCCCAATGTAGCTATCGCTTTTTCCTCTATCGCTTCTATATTGTTAGCCTTGTTCAATTTTACAGAAAGATTTTCGATTTCACCGTTTACTACCGTATTTTTCTTTTGATTACTTCATTCATTTTTGCACTGAACATCCGCTGCATAAGCAGCTACCTGTATACTGGCAAACCGCAATTACGCCTATAAACACCAAAAGAAGCACCAATAAAACTTTATCTCTGCCGCTGAAAACCAGTCCCGCGCTATTTTTCTGTCTACGCTTTTTCTCTTTGGCAGGTTGCATATCAATGCCGTACTCCTTGTAACGCATCTCGTATTCATACCATTTTTCAGGTGACATCATAAGTCTGTCCTCCTTTTCTCAATAATTCTCAATTTAGCACTTCGTGCTCTTGGATTTTCTTCAATCTCACCGTCTTTCGGCAATATAGGTTTCGCTGTAACCTTAAGCATATCCGAAGTTTTTCCGCAAACGCATACCGGAAATTCTTTTGGGCATGTGCATGGATTTAGTCTGCTTTGAAAATACTCTTTCACTATTCTGTCTTCCAAAGAATGAAAGCTGATTATGCCAAGCCTTCCTCCCGGATTCAGCACATCGCAAAAATCTTCTACAGCTATCCTAAGGTGTTCAAGCTCTGCGTTTACTTCTATTCTAATTGCTTGAAACGTTCGCTTTTGCAGGGTGCGGTCCGTCGCGCCTTTGCGCCTTTCGGCACTGCCGCTTTTATAATGTCGACAAGTTCACCCGTTGTCTTTATTTCAGCAGCCTTCCTTGCATCCACTATAAACTTTGCTATTCTTTTAGCCCAGCGTTCTTCACCGTATTCATGTATAATTCGCGAAAGCTCGCTCTCGCTATAAGAATTCACAACATCAAATGCACTAAATGAATTGTTTTGTATTCATCCTCATATCAAGCGGTGCATCGTTCATGTAAGAAAACCCTCTATCCTTTCTCATCAAGTTGAAAAGAAGATACTCCCTATATCCAGAAGCGCTCCGTCAATTCCGTTTATTCCAAGTTCTCTTATAATTTCTTTTTATATTTGAATAATTATCGTTTATGAAAAATCCTTTTTGTTTTTAAATTGTTCAAGACGCTTTTTCTGCCGCTTCCAGCGCCTGTATATCTTGGTCAATACCAATCAAAACACCTTTATCTGATAACTGCTCGCAAATTCCAAAAGAATGCCCACCACCACCTATTGTGCCGTCTACATAAACTCCGTCTTTTTTTATCGCAAGCCCATCGATGCATTCATCGTAAAGAACCGATATATGTTTAAACTCTATGCTCATGTCATATACCGTATTCTGCCATCTTGCTTGCAAAATCCTGCGGTGCCAAATCCATTGCTCCGCTGTTTTCATCCCACTTTTCTTTATTCCAAATTTCAATTTTATCGAGAATTCCAACAGTAACAAGCTCTTTTTCCAAGCCTGCGTATTCACGAAGTTCTTGGTTAATGCCTATTCTGCCTTGCTTATCTATCTCGCATTCTGTTGCATTTGCATAAAAATGGCGGACAAAAGCTCGCGCATTGGGATCTGAAGTGGGAAGTTTACTCAATTTCGCCATAAACTTTTCCCACTCCGTTATGGGATATATATAAAGGCAATGGTCGATTCCGCGCGTCAAAACACAGGTTCCTCCCAATTCCTCTCTATATTTGGCAGGAACTATCATACGCCCTTTTTCATCTATTGAGTTTTGATACTTACCCATCAACATAGATAGTTCTCCCCATCTTTCATCTTTGTTCCACTATACTCCACTCTCTCCACTTTTGCAATATTTTTTTATAAAAAGGAGGCTGCACCTCCACTTTTTTGTTAATGTTTTTATTAATTGTTTTTGTGTTTTTCTTGCCAATACTCAACATGTCGTATCGAATGTATGTTCTCGCACTACACATTCGATTTTCTTACGCAACTTCACCGCACAATTTCTTAATGCCCAGTCCAAAATCACCGTCCGTATTAACCTGTAACATCCCACTTTGACTAACTCCAATGCAATCGCTATCCCTTAGTATAAAAACCGTCCCGTCTTCACTCTCATCCTCAAATTCGGCAAAATTTTTAACTTTGACCAGCTTATCTTTTTGCACATAAATTCCTCTCTCAAAGTACGACAACATCTTCTTTAACGCGCTTTCCTTTTTGCCGTCATCCACAATACAAATTTTATACGCAGATGATGTAAGCATCATTTCCAATTGTCCAAATGGCAAATAACCGTCACAAACAATATAGTCAAACTGCCCGCAAATGTCCAAATTCTCCAAAAACCTCTCGCATCTCAAGCTCTGTCATTTCATAAAACGGATTCCTAAATTTATTCATACAAAATGCAAATGTTCCATATGTATCAGTAGCTAAGAAGTCAAACAAATTAGCTTCCTTTTTTGAAAACAGCAAGTACAAATACTCATCCATATCCTTTTTCCTATCGAACACCTCAAAATACTTATCGCTTCCGCTGAACGGTTCCATGCAAAGATACAGGACTTTTTTATCGTGAAATCTGCAAAGCTCATCCGCAACACCAAGTGCAATCGTAGTTTTTCCGCTTCCTCCACCGCTACTACAAAAATACAGTATTTTTGCCTGCCCTCCATACGGCTTCGTGCTTCGTATTCCGCGCTTTCGCCGATATGCCGCGACCAAATTGTTATAATGTTCGCAAAGAGTAAGCAGCTTATCATCCTGCGAAATCAGCAAATCAAATCGCAAATCATCCGCAGATATACCTACATCTCCAACAATCAAATCGCAATTTTCAATATCAAGCTCACAATCACCTAATCCCAAGATTTGCGATTTTACATCGATAATCTCAAAAAAATCATATCCGTATCATTCTTGCCTAAAAAGCATCGAAAATCTTTTGGCAAATTCTAAATCATTTGTAAAATAAGCAATTCTCATACAGCCTCCTTTTGTACTTATTTTACTATAATTGTAATTATATGTCAATAGTTTTTGTAGCTTTTTTCTGTTTTCAATAAAAAACGCTGTCGAGCGTTTTATCGTTCGACAGCGTCGTCAGGTTTCATGTATTTGCGTTTACTCTAGCGTAAGCAAAAGCGCCATCTTAAATTTCGTTTTCGCTTTTTACCGAATGTATCCCCGCTTTAGCGAAATGAAAATTTTTCACCCGCCTTAATAGTATGCTCAACTCCGTCATAGCCTATCACGCCCTCACCGTCAAGAGCAAATATTATAGCTTCTCCCGGTGCCGCATGTTCGGACAGCCCGCTTCCCTCATCAAACGCCATTACCATAAACTTCATCTTATCATTGTGCACAATATCCATATTCACAATTTTGCCTTCCTGATATGGCAAAAGCTCTGCCAATTTGAAAACTTCTCCTGCTTTTATTACTTCGTTCATCATATCTTCTCTCCTTACAACTATCTCGGTATACACCGCTCCTTTATCGGTTTTCATTCCAACCGCAACATCTATAGGCGCTACCATGGCATCGCCTTTTCCCAACTTTTTCTGCAATCCTAACTCGCCATAAATTTCAAGTTCCCCGTCAGCTACCAAAACCAACTTATGATATGGATAAATTTCAGCACTTATGTCCGTATTTGGCGCCAGTGAAAAATATACTATGCTATTTTCACCGTCATAAATTTCCTTTGATACAGTGCAGCCGGCAATCGGCTTATTATCAGCAGCTATCGAAAAAAACCTCTCCAGTCTTTTTCCTTCATACGCTTATTCCTCACTATGCTCTTTTACAAGAGCCGCAATTTGCTCAATCAACAAATCGACGTCTACTCCTGATTTTTCGCTCATATCCGCCACGCTTGCCTTGCTCGCCATAACTTTACCAAGCGGAGTATTCAGCAATTTAAATTTCGGGCTTATTTTTGTGATTTCATTTTTAGCCAAGGATATGTTTTAAGCAATTCCTGTAACCTTGTATCTTTTGTTATATTCATATTCCCCCCTAGACGCTAACATCCGGGTTCTTTTCACCGAATTTTTCTTTGAGCATTTCGCAAATTTCACTTCTCTGCGCACCTTTTTTCTCCATGCTCTTAATCGCTTTGTATGCAGCAAACAAAGTTGACGGGCCTATTTCAGAGCTAAAATAGCCGATTCCTTGATTCCATGCAAGCAGCTCAAATACATCATCAAGCGCCGCGCTATCCATTCCGCTTATGTAAACTTTCACAAGTTCTCTTGTTGCTTGGCGCATACGACCTGCCCCCACAGCATTAGTAAGTGATAATAAAGCCTTGTTTCATATGGCAAATATCTCTTATCATTGTTCCATGTAACATCCCAAAACTGAACTGCAACTTTTCCCAATTCCTCATCTATAAGAGGCATATTGGTTAGTGCTATAGGACGCATCGGTATATCCTTTTCCGCCTTTTTTTCTTCCACTCTATAGAAATACACATGGTATTCCGTATCCGCCGGTTGTTCTTTATAATATTCATATCCCAAATCTTCCATAACCTCATAAAGCGGAATCGGATCGAATGTCTGAATTATATGAATCCCGCTGCCGGCAGGCAAATCTGATGCCTGTTTTTTCAATCCTGTAAAGAAATTCCCTTGTATTCCTCTAACATCTATCACCTTAAATTCTTTTACTTTATCTTTCCAATTTATATTGCTCATCTTGACTACCTCCTTTTTTATTTAGTATAGCATGGCTAACTATTTACTTATGTGGTTTAAACCACGGAATTTAAAAATTTTTTTATTCATCTCCGATTAGGCTTGCTTTATTGCTCGAAATTTCCTATAATTCTTCTAAACAAACCCAAAAATATGCAACTGAATATAATTTTTAAAATATTATCATTAAGTATATGGAGCGATTATTATGAACATACGCGCTTTACAAGGAAACATCTTGTTTAAAGACCTTACGGAAAAAGAGCTGCAAAGCTGCCTTACTACGCTAAATGCCTACGAAAAAAGCTACTCCAAAGGGGATATCATACTATACGCAGGAGATACGACAGATTATATGGGTATGGTACTTTCGGGCAGCGTAACCATTGAAAGCAACGACATTTGGGGGAATTGCAGTATTCTGAGCCATGTAGGTTCCGGTCAATTTTTTGCCGAAACATACGCACTCCTAAAGGGCGAGGTACTGCTCGTAGATGTGAAGGCTAACTCCGATAGTCGTATACTATTTTTCAACATCTCTCGAATATTCGGAAATATGGTTTCTTTTCCATGGAAAGAAAAAGTTTTGAAAAATCTTCTGATTATATCTTCACACAAAAATTTAGCTTTATCTAAAAGAAACTTCCACACAGTCTCCAAAAGCTGCCGAAAACGCTTATTATCATATCTAAATTCTGTATCGCTTCAAAAGCGGTCAAACGAATTTGACATCCCTTTTAACAGGCAGCAACTTGCAGATTACCTAAATCTTGAACGGACAAATATGTCAAAAGAACTTGCGCGTATGCAATCCGACGGCATCATACAATTTCGCAAAAACCACTTCAAGATTACATAAGCGAAGATTAGATGATTTTTAAATATTTTTGTTTTATTGCCTGTTTTTGGGGTATAATGTAATTGTATTAGTATACATCTATAGTTTTTGTATATTTTTACAATTCTTGTAGGAGGTGATTTGTATGAATATGAGCGCAGTATCAATGGCTAGAAATTTTTATAACGCATTCAAGGTGAGTGAAAAAGCTAACCTCTTTGGCGGTATGCCGTCTTCAAATTTTTCTGCACTTTCCGGTTCATCAAAACAAGCCGATGCGGATTTGAAGGCTATCGCCAAACAATTCCAATATTTTCAAGATAATAAATCCAAGATAAGAGAGCAATACAAAGAATTGGTTAAAAGCAAAGACTTCAACGCTAAGGATTTTTTTGCACATAATGCCAATAAGTTGCAAGCGGAAAACTCAAAACCCTTGGAATCATCCAAACTTAGTCCCGCGCTTGAAAGTGTTTCAAAAAGTGCAAGCGATTTCAAAGCAGCGGCAGGTAATTTTTTGACTGCAATAGAAAAGTCAGTTGCTCCACATGGAACGACAAAACCTGACATCAAGGATTTGACAAAGTCCGCTTCAGATTTTGTTTCTGCCTACAACAAAACCGTAGATGCCGTTGCAAAATCCGGAAATTCAAATGTAATGTCAAAAGGCGTTTCAATGATGAGCCTTTCTTCTACCAGTAAGTCGCAACTTTCTAAAATTGGAGTTTCAATAGGTAATTCCGGCAAACTGAGTTTAGACGAAAGCAAGCTCGCACAAGCAAAAGCACAGGATTTAAAGCAGCTTTCAGACGGAAAAATACTCATATATGAATAGAGTCCAAAACGCTGCAAACAACATCAACAATGTTGTTCAGGGCAACAAGCAAAAAACATACAGCAATGTAGGAGCTACATCTTTCAGTATGGCAAACACTCTTGGACTCGGAAATTTTGTAAATTATACAGCTTAAAAAATAACCCTTCGACAAAATGTTGAAGGGTTTTATTATAACTATAACTCCAAATCATATCGAGGAAATATATGAATTATACACGAGAAAAACTTTTAAACGGAAACAAGCGATACCTTGTTTCATCAAATTCAAATTTGCGTATAGATACTGCTGAAAACGGTCAAAAACCTTATGCCGTTGTTTTATGCTGCTCAGACTCAAGAGTCATTCCCGAAAAAATTTTCGATGCAGACATAGGCGAGCTTTTTGTCATCAGGGTAGCCGGCAATGTTCTTGACAATCACCAGATGGGTAGCATTGAGTACGCTTTAAAACATCTTAACTGCAATCACATTATCGTACTAGGGCACACCGGTTGCGGTGCCGTACATGCAGCCATCACAAAAAAAGGCGACGGTTTTATTAAGCATATTACAGATGAAATTTGTAAAGCCATAGGCGATGAAAAAGACGAATACAACGCTTGCAAACTAAATGCACTTTACGCCGCCAATCGTCTAAAGACCGAGTTACTTGAAAACTCCTCTGCAAGCAATATCGTCATAGAGTGTGCAATCTACGATATAAAAAGCGGTGAAGTCGAATGGCTCTAAGCATCTATTTTATAATTTAAAGCAGAATCAAACTTGTATACATTATCCGCAGCTCCGACAAATTTAGTTGCCCTATGCGATGTTATTGCGTCGAAAAAGCTAAGCATCCGCTTCCCCGACTTATCGACAACCTCAACCTCGCTATCAAACAGATACCAACGTCTGAATGTGTACAATTCTTCCAAAAACTCCGCTTTTTCATCATATAGTTTTTCAGTAAGAACTCGCACCAGCATTTCAAAAAATATATAACTTTCCGTTGCGCTGTCAGGCAGCGACTCGGCTATTTCTTCAAAATAACTTTTAATCAATTCAGCTAATATATCTTCATCAACATCCACAAGAACTCTTTGCATATCGTCGTACTTAATAAATTCTTCACACTCAAGCAATATTGCAAATTCCTCAAAATTCGCGAATTCGGATGCGTCCTCTATTTCCAATTTTTTCAGTAATTCATCATAGTTCATGATACAATCCTCTACATTTTCTCTATCATATATATCTTTAATTTATATAATACCATTTCTATACCTCTTCAAACAACAAAAACTTTTCCAAGCTCGCTTCCCACAAGTCCTTTTATCTCAAGAACACTTAAGTACCCATTTGTTTCCACAATAGACAATCCCAGTTTTAGAGCTATAAAATCGGCGCTCGCTTCTCCCTCTTTTGCTATCAATTCAAATATATTCCTTTCGACACCGCTAAGCCTTTCCGTAGTATTTTTTAAACTTCGTTCAATCTTCTTCAAGTTAAGTAGATTGAATATATCATCCACAAAAATCAAAGGTGTAGCGCCTTCCGCTATTAGCTTATTACAGCCAAATGAATTTATACTGTTGATGTTTCCCGGTACTGCAAGAACCTCTCTTCCCTGTTCTACCGCCCTTTCTGCCGTTATCAATGATCCGCTGTTATTGCCTGCTTCAGCAACTACCGTAGCAAGGGACAGCCCGCTTATTATACGATTACGCATAGGAAAAGTATATCTTGTTGCATGTACACCGGGCTCGTACTCCGAAAGCAAAAGACCGCGCTTTGCAATCTCATCTCTCAATTTGTTGTTGCTCGTAGGAAAACATATATCTATTCCACACCCAAGAACTGCTATTGTTTCCGCCATCAATTCTAAGTGCTCCCTTATGTGCAGCCGTATCTATCCCTGCAGCCAATCCGCTTACCGTAACGACTCCGTTTTCCGCAAGCTGTTTTCCAATCGTGTCCGCTACCCAAACACCATACGACGATGCCTTTCGAGCCCCAACAACTGAAATCGAGTTTTCTTCCAGAAGCGATAAATCGCCGATGCAAAACAATCTTTTAGGCGGATTTTTTATCTGCTTTAAGCGATATGGGTATTCTACACTTTCATCATCAATCTTCTCGACCTTAAAACCGCATCTATTCATCGCCTCTCCCTGTAACTCAAAGCCTCGCTTAGATGATTGGGCTTAATACTTTCACTTTCATCAATATCCGCTATCGTTCGCGCTATTTTAAGTACCTTACTGTAGCCTCTGCCACTCAGCTTCATTCTGGAAAACGCCTTTTCCATTAGTATCTCTCCCTCCTCATCAAGCATACAATACTTTCTAACAGCACCGCCTTCAAGCTGCGCATTGAATCTAATTCCCATACCTTTGTAACGCTTTTCTTGTATATCTCTTGTCCTTTTGACAATCTCTCTCATTTGCTCAGAATTCATCCCTTGCTCGCACGATTCGCTCAAATCCTTATATTTTACCGATTGAACCCAGATATGCAAATCAATTCTATCCATAAGCGGCCCCGACAGCCTATTTTGATAATTTCTTATACTGCTTGGAGAACAAGTACACTCGTGGTCAGGCGAAGATAAATACCCGCACGGACACGGATTTGCCGCCGCAACAAGCATAATATCACACGGAAAAGCATAACTACCGCTATTTCTCACGATATTTACCTGCTTATCCTCTAGCGGTTGCCTAAGCATTTCCAAAAGTCCGCCCTTATACTCAGCTATCTCATCCATGAACAAAGTCCCAAGATGCGCAAACGAAAGCTCTCCCGGCATCGGCCTCGTACCGCCACCTATCAGCGCTGTTGCTGTAATGGTGTGATGTGGTGCTCTGAATGGTCTTTCCGTAATAAGAGGTCTAGCAAAATCCAGCTTACCTCCTATACTGTAAATCTTTGTAACCTCCAGACATTCCTCATAGCTCATTTTGGGCATAATAGTCGGAATTCGCTTTGCAAGCATCGACTTTCCTACTCCCGGTGCGCCCATCATAAATATACCGTGCGCGCCCGAACAACTTATAAGTATTGCCCGCTTCGCAGCCTCCTGCCCTACTACATCACAAAAGTCTATATCGTAATGCGGCTCACAATTAAACCAATCTCCGTTCACCTCATGCGACAATAGCCTCTCCCCCAGAAAATGCTCCACCACCTCTTTAAACTCACTCACAGCGTAAATCTCGATACCCTTTACTAAAGCGACCTCTTTCAAATTGTCTTTCGGTATAAAAACCTTGCGAATACCCAACTTCGCAGCTCCCATAGCAAGAGGTAACGCCCCCGTAATTGAATTAACATGACCATCGAGCGACAGTTCCCCAAAAAACGCATATTTTGAAGCATCCGGCAATTCCACTTTGCCCATGGCAACAAGTATCGCAACCGCAATAGGTAAATCAAAATGACTCCCTATCTTTCTTCGATTCGCAGGCGACAAATTCACCGTAATCCTTTTTCGCGGAAACTCATACCCCGAATTAACTATCGCAGAATGTATTCTTTCCCTAGCCTCTTTAACAGTCGTATCCGGCAGTCCCACCATTGTAAAATTCGGCAACCCCTGAAGCAAATCAACCTCAACCGCAACATTATATGAATACAGCCCCTGCAAAGCCATTGTATTTATTTTCGATAACATATATCACCTCAACCATATTTGCATAGTAATCACATATCAGCGTTTCAGCCGACTTAATACGCGTTATGTTATATATTATCACTAATGTAAATATTTGTCAAGTGATGACGTGAAAAATTTTTCCCGCTTTCAAAATCCGGAAATGTTTTCAGTATGACGCACATACGCTTTTCCCCGAACCATCAAAATTTCAACTGCATCTATTCTGCAATCGCAGTTTTCCATATTCTTTTTGTGTTACATAAAAGTTTGCCACTCTCTCGATTGCCCGTATCTTGCTTGATGTTATTGCCTCGCACGGCAATCCGTAATTCATATTGTTTCTGGTCTTCACTTCAACAAACACCAGTATATCTTTGTCTTTAGCAATCAAATCTATCTCACCGAAGCTCTTGCGATAATTTTTTTCAAGTATTCGATAGTGCTTACATTCAAGATATTTGCAGGCTAGAGCTTCGCCTTGCTTACCTAAATTCATACTATTACTCCTTTTTCAATATACTATCTTAAATGTTAATTTATGTCAATGCATTGTTTTCATCCTCGTTTTAGTATATAAAAACGGTTTTCTACTTAAGAAAACCGTTTACTGCACTAAATATCAAGCATGTAATATTTTTTTCGTCTAATTTGTAATTTTCATTATATTCCGCAAACTTGTAGATTGCCTCTGCAACTCCGTCGTCAATGTTTGTACCCGTAATATAGTCCGCTTCTTTTTTCAAAGCATTCTCGGCATTTCCCATAGCGACACCTATTTTAGCGAGCCTAATCATTCCTACATCGTTGTGGTTGTCCCCGAATGTCATCAGCTCATCTCGAGTAACTTCATGCAATTTCATCAATTTCTATCGCAGTACTCTTATCAGTATTTTTGCCGATAAGCTCAATGTTGTGCTTCATAGAGCTTGTTACTGTAATATCCTGAAATTTACTGAATTTCGCCCATATCCTTTGTTTCATTTCCTGATCTTTGAAGCAAATATTGATATTTTCTATCTCAGAGCGGTACTTGCGAAATACTTCGCGCAAATCGGGCTGCGGAGTCCGTGTTTTCAGTACATATCGTATACCGCGATCCGAAAGACCTTGATTGTATATGTCATCGTAAATTCGCTTTTCTATATACGCTTTGCCGTTCACAAAAATTTCGACCATCGTATCCAGCTCAAAAATATACTTTTCAAGCTCATATGTTGCCACTTCGTCTATATATGCTGTCGAAACGATTTCGTTTGTCTTGAGCTTAGTAGTAACTGCTCCGTTTGATGTTATGGCGTATTCGATTCCTTTGATTTCCCTTATTTGCTGCGGCAACGTTCCTATTGCTCTACCCGTAGCAACCACGAAATGTATTCCGGCTGTAAGCGCATCATCAATCGCCTTTCTTGTAATATCGCTTATTTGATCATGCTTATTTAACAGCGTTCCGTCAAGATCGCTAACTATCATTTTTACAGCCATATCGTCCCCTACTTTTTTACCAACTCTTCGACTTTTTTAACGATAAAATCAACCACTTCGTCTTTGCTCATATTGCTGCTATCGAGCCTAATCGCATCATCTGCGCATCTAAGCGGATTGATTTGTCTATTTTCATCCTGCGCATCGCGCTTTTTAATTTCGTCTAAAAGTTCAGCATATGACACTAAATTTCCGGCTTCGATAAACTCTTTGTATCTCCTATCCGCCCTCGCCTCGGGTGTTGCAGTCAAGAATATCTTGAGGTTTGCATCCTTTAGCACATTTGTACCTATATCTCTGCCGTCCAATATAATGCTTTTAGTTTTTGCTATCTCACGCTGCATAGCAACCAGCTTCGCCCGAACCGGCGGCAGTGCCGAGATGCGCGTTGCCATTTTGGTAACCTCGGCACTGCGGATTTTCATCCGCAAGTTCTTTGCCGTTCAGGCAAAGAACGCCGCCGGTATAATCGAGCTGAACATTGTCAAGAGCTGCCGCCAGCACATCTACGTCGTCAACATCTACATTGTTTGCAAGCATAAAATACGCGGCAGCTCTATACATAGCTCCCGTATCCAAATAGTCTATGCCGAGTTTTTGAGCCACCTCTTTGGATACGGAGCTTTTCCCCGCACCCGCAGGTCCGTCTACGGCTATTTGTATCTGCTCAAATTTATCCTTATTTGACATTCCTATTTTTTCTCTACCAACTTTTCTATTTCCGAAAGGAAAGTCCTTGCATCGGTAAATTGTCTATAAAACCGATGCAAACCTCACATAAACAACCTCGTCGATTTTTCAGTTCCTCCATTACGAGTTCCCCTATAAAATCGCTTGCTATTTCCTTTTCCATCATATTGTTAAGTCCGCGCTCGATGTTGTTCACTATTCCTTCCATAGCTGCAAGCTCAACAGGGCGTTTTTCACACGCTTTAATTATTCCGCGCAATAGTTTATCTCTGTCAAAAGTCTCTCTGCTTCCGTCCTTTTTTACCACCATTATCAAGGTTACTTCTATCTTCTCGTAAGTAGTAAAACGCTTTGAACACTTTTCACATTCCCTACGCCTTCTAATAGCGCGTCCTTCTTCGGTCGGCCTTGAGTCGACCACTCGCGTATCTATGTTTTCACAAAATGGACACTTCATTATTTTACCTTTGCCTTCGATAGCGCATCTTCGCAAACTTTGTCGATTAAGAATGCTCTGATTAGCTTGTTTTTATCTACGCTCTCCTCAAATGTTTTTCCACCGCTTGCCTTTTTAAATTCCTCGTCATCAATACCCTGTTCTTCTTTCAGTTCTTTCAATCTGGTCTTATATTCGGAATTTGTAAGTTTAATTTTTTCGTTTTGCAATATCTTTGAGAATACCATTTCTTGAGCTACCATTCTCTTAGCCTCTTCCTCGGCATATTTTTTGTACTGCTCTTTATCCATCTGCATCATATTTTTTATCAGATCGTCAAGGCTCATATTGTATTGTGCAGCATACTGCTTTAGCTGCTCTTCCTCTTCTTTTTGTGCACGCTCAACCTGCTCCTTTGGATATTTCTTTATCTTTGCATTATCCATTATCGCATTCCAAAGCGTTCCGTACATTGCATTTTTAGCAGTTGCTTCTTTTTTCTTTTCAAGTTCCTTCTTTACTTCTGCTTCATAATCCTTTTTGGACTTGGCTTTGCTCACGGATTTAATAAAATCCATATCATACTTAACGGTCTTCGGAACAATTATATAATTTAAAGTAACCGTAAATACAACAGGCTGTCCTGCCAAACTTTTTTCGTGATAATCTTTAGGGAATGTCAAATCAAGATCCTTTGTTTCTCCGACTTTCATTCCTATTACGCCGTCATCAAATCCCGCAATATATCCGCTTGCACCAAGCACTATATCAGCACCGTCTTTTCCTGTGCTGCCGCCTTCAAATGCCTTGCCGTCTTTTTTGCCTACGTACGAGATATTTACCTTGTCGCCGCTTTCCGCAGTTCCGCTTTTTTTGTGTTCTTCCGTAGTCTTGTCAGCAACTCTGGCATCTATCTCCGCCTTTACTTCTTCCTTGGTTACCTTGACTTCAGGCTTTGTAACTTCTATTCCTTCGTACTTGCCAAGTTCTACATAATCATCCAAATTGTACTTGCTGTATGGATCGTCGTATTTTAAATCGCCTACACACGCAGTTGCAAATACCATAGTCGCAACCAAACTTACAGAAATTAAAACTTTTGCTATATTCTTCATTGATTTTCCCTTTCCTAAAATCGCAAAAACCCCCTTGCAGTAAACCTGCTAAGAGGGCAAACTATTTATTTTGCTTCTGCCAATGCCTTCTTTGCAGTTTCGCAAATAGTAGCAAATCCTGCCTGATCGTATATTGCCATTTCCGAAAGCATCTTTCTATTTATATCGACACCTGATTTCTTGAGCCCATCCATAAGTCTGCTGTAAGAAATGTCGTTCATTCTTGCACCTGCATTGATACGAGCTATCCAAAGTCTTCTGTAATCTCTTTTCTTGTTTTTTCTACCTACATAAGCAGATCTTAATGCCCTCATTACCGCAGGCTTTGCCGCTCTGTATACCTTGCTCTTAAGTCCGTAAAACCTTTCATGAGCTTCAATATTTTCTTATGTCTTTTGTGTGCGTTTACACCTTTTTACTCTTGCCATTTACTAAACCTCCTATTACTTACTCAAAACAGCTTTAATTCTCTTGTGGATCTGGCGGGATGTGAGCATCGTTGCCTTTCTCAAGCCTCTTTTTCTCTTAGCCGTCTTCTTTGTAAGGATGTGGCTCTTATAAGCCTTATTTCTCTTTACTTTTCCGCTTCCTGTGAGCTTAAATCTTTTGCTTGCTCCTCTATGGGACTTCATTTTATTTTTAGCCATATATTTTTCCTCCTACATATTTGCTTACTTTTCTGTCTTCGGTGTAATGGTCATGATAAGCGATCTGCCCTCGAAGCTCGGTGCCTTATCTACAATTCCAAACTCCGCTACGGCATCCGCAAATGTTTTCATTACTTCTCTACCTTTGGCAACATAATCTTTTTCTCTGCCTTTAAACCTCAGACTCACTTTCAATCTGTCTCCGTCTTTTAAGAACTTTGAAGCAGTCTTAACTTTAACATTTATGTCATGTGCTTCGATAAAGGTACTCAGCCTTATTTCCTTGACAGCGGTTACCTTTTTGCTTTTTCTTCGCTTCCTTCTCTTTCTTTTGAATTTCATAACGATATTTTCCATAATCGAGAATTTTGCAAACCGGCGGCTTAGCATTTGGAGCTATGTTTACCAAGTCCAACTTTTTTTCACCGGCTAAATCCAAAGCCTCTTGTAAGCTCATGATTCCGAGCTGTTCACCATCATCGCCAATAACTCTTAGCTCCTGATCCTGAATTTCTTCGTTTATAAGATTTTCTTTGCTAATATCCTTGCACCTCCCAAGCAATAAAAAAACGGATACAAAAAGTATCCGCACATTAACAAATGTTAAAACATATCAACCCAGACAGCGAAGCCGAAAAGGTGAGAAGCGGAATACTTCTTCTTGACTACCTTTACAATTATATCGTGCCGATTCGTATATGTCAAGCATTTTTTTATAGTTTTCTGCTCGCCCGCAACTGCCCGCAAGCACCGTCAATATCTTCCCCGAGCTTTCGCCTAAGCGTGGCGTTTACTCCCAAAGTATTCAGGTATTCGGTATTTGCCCTCGCATTTTGCGCTCCGACAGGCAAAAATTCAAGTTCCTGCACATGATTTAAGTCTATCAGGTTGACATGGCACGCAAATCCCTTGAGTAGTTTTGCCAAATCTTGCATATCGCTTTTTTTATCGTTTACGCCCGAAATAAGCGCATACTCAAATGTTACTCGCCTCTTTTGCGGTTTCGAAATATTCCTTACAGGCTTTAATCAGTTCGCCTATGTCATACTTTTATTTTACAGGCATTATCTCACTGCGCTTATCATTATCAGTTTGATGTAATGAAATTGCCAAATTTACCTGCGGAAAGTCGCGTGCAAACATTTTAATTTTAGGAACCAGCCCACAAGTCGATACTGTAATATTTCTCATACCCATACCAAGTCCTTCGGGGCTATTCACCAATTTTAAAAATTTCTGATAAATTTTCATAATTGTCAAATGCCCTCGCCGGTTCCCATTACAACTATGTGCGAAATTTTTCATTTGTATCTTTTTCTACTGAAATTATCTGGTTTTATAAATTCACCGGGGACAAATTTCTGCACCAACCTCCAATTCCCGAAGCGCAGAATTTGCACCCCATACGGCATCCAACTTGCGATGATATGCAAAGCGAATTTCCATATTTGTATTTCATAAATACAGCCTCTATCGTGTTACCGTCCCGAAGTTCGAACAAATATTTAGCTGTTTCATCAAGCGCAGATTTTTGCTTTTTCAAAATCTTTAGATTACCCTATTACAGCTACTTTTTCTAATTTTTCTTTTAGCGATTTCGGTATATTTTTCATGTCTTCAAAACTGTCAACACCCTTTATACATCCAATCGTATATCTGTTTCGCACGAAAAGGGGGCTCGCCAATTTCCTTGACAAGCCCTTTCATTTCTTCCTGCGACAAATCGTACAAATAGGTCATTTCAGATTTCAAAATTACACCCTTTCCACTCCGATATTTGCCTTTTCTCCATTTATATCAAATTCTTCTCCACGCGCATCCGAAACAATTTCAACGCCAAGTGTTTCACTCAGTATATAGTCTTTGTATCTAGTAACTGCGCTTTCCACTTTATCCGTAGATTTAAGATATACCTTGATGTTATCCATCATCTCAAAACCGCTCTGCTTTCTAAGCTGCTGAATCTTCGAAATAACTTCGCGCGCAAAACCTTCCTCAATCAACTCATTTGTAAGATGTGTGTCGAGTATAGTGAACACTTTGTTTTCCATTGCTACTGCAAATCCGTCTTTTGCACTTATATTTATATCTACCATGTCTGCCGTTACTACAGTTTCGACGCCGTTTAGACTTAGTTTTACCTCTTTTTCATCTTCCAGCCTTGTTATGAAATCCGCAGGATTCACAGTAGCAATTACCTTTCCGAATTCTTTTATATCTTTACCTAGTTTAGGTCCCGCCTCCTTGAAATTAGGCTTTAGCGAGAATGTGAGGAACTCGTCGAGCTTTTGTTTCGAATACAACTTCCTTGACATTCAGCTCCTCTTGATAAGCTCAAGCAAATCAGCTATGATCGATTCGTATTTGCCGTCCAGTTTGATTGCCGAAAGCGGCTGTCTTACCTTGATTCTCTCTTTTTCGCGTATTCCACGTCCCAAAGTAACGATTCTGCGCACCAAATCCATCTTTTCTGTAACAGCTTCGTCGATGAAATCCGCATTTGCCATAGGTATAAATGCAAGATGCACTGATTCTTCCCCTGTCAAATTCGTATATATCTCATCGGATATGAACGGAGCGAACGGCGCTATCAATTTAGAAACACCGACCAACACTTCATAAGTTGTTGCGTAAACACTCTTTTTATCATTCGTCAACTCTTTACCCCAAAAACGCCTTCTAGCTCTCCTTATGTACCAGTTGGATAAATCGTCCGTAACAAATTCCTGAATTTTTCTGACGCTCTTCATGTGATCGTAAACGTCCATATCGGCTTTGACTTCCATTATCAATTTGTTGTACTTAGACAGTATCCATCTATCAAGCTCCGGTCTTTCTTCGTAAGCAACATCGAATGTTTTCGGATCGATATCATCCTGATTCGAATATAACACGAAGAAGTTGTAAACATTTTTCAATGTATCGAAGAACTTGCTGACAACCTCTTTAAGTCCGTCTTCGTCAAATTTCGTAGGCGACCAAGCAGGTGAAACTGCGAGCAAATACCACCTTGTCGCATCCGCGCCGTACTTATCGAAAAGCTCGAACGGATCTACGGTATTTCCCTTGGATTTACTCATCTTCTTTCCGTATTTGTCCAATATCAAATCGTTTACAAGAACATTTCTATACGGTGCTTTTCCTTTGATAAATGTTGAAATTGCAAGTAGCGAATAGAACCAACCTCTAGTTTGGTCTATACCTTCGCAAATAAAATCTGCAGGGAACAGTTCGTTATCGAATTTTTCCTTATTTTCAAACGGATAGTGGTGCTGTGCAAACGGCATTGAACCCGAGTCGAACCAGCAGTCCATTACCTCAGGAATACGGCTCATCGTCTTTCCGCAATGTGGACAATTGATATGAATATCATCGACATACGGTCTATGCAGTTCCACGCTCTCATCTATATTTTCGATGGATTTTTCTATAAGCTCCGCACGGCTTCCTATGCACTCAATATGTCCGCAATCCTCACAACGCCAAATAGGAATAGGTGTGCCCCAATACCTGTTTCTGGAAATTGCCCAATCGTTTACATTCTCCAGCCAGTTTCCGAAACGCTTAGTTCCTACAAAATCCGGATACCAGTTTACAGTGTTATTGTTCGCAACCAATTCGTCCTTTAACTTGGTCATTTCTATGTACCAGCTAGGCTTAGCGTAGTAAATAAGCGGTGTTCCACATCTCCAGCAATGCGGATAATTATGTTCCATTTTTTCTTTTGCAAAGATTTTATCTTCTTTTGCAAGGTATTTGATTATATCAACAGCAAGCTCGTCTTCCATTACGAATCTGCCCGCCCATGGAGTTTCCGAGTAGTTACCTTGCTCATCCACAGGATTCAGCACCGGCAAATCGTAGCGTCTGCCGGTGTTGTAGTCATCTTCACCGAACGCAGGAGCCGTATGAACTATTCCGGTACCGTCGTCTATCGTTACATAGTCCGCACAAGTTACGAAAAACGCTTTCTTATCAGGGGTGATGAACGGCATCAGTTGCTCGTATTCCATATATTCCATATCTTTTCCGAGCATACTGTCGAGCACTTCGTATTCAAGTCCGCCCAAAACTTTGTCAGCAAGCACTTTCCCCACATAAAACACCTTTCCGAATTCATCGGAGTTTTCGGTGGTAATTTTCACCTTTATATACTCTATAGACGGTCCTACTGTAAGAGCTACATTGGCTGCAAGTGTCCAAGGTGTAGTCGTCCATGCAAGGAAATACGCATCCTCGTCTTTCTTCTTAAATTTTGCCGTAATCGTTTGAGTTTTCACTTCCTTGTACCCCTGCGCAACTTCGTGCGACGCAAGTCCCGTTCCACAACGCGGGCAATATGGAAGTATTTTGTGCCCCTCGTAAATCAATCCTGCTTTAAAGAATTCCTTGAGAATCCACCAGCCTGTTTCTATGAAATCGTTGTCAAGTGTAATGTATGGATTTTCCAGGTCTATGATGTATCCCATTCTCTTGGTCATATCACGCCACATTCCCTCGTATGTAAACACTGATTCACGACATTTCTCATTAAATTCCTTGATTCCGTACTTTTCTATATCCTGCTTGCCCGACATATTGAGCTGTTTTTCTACCTCAATTTCAACAGGCAGTCCGTGTGTATCCCATCCGGCTTTTCTCTTTACGGCATAGCCGCTCATAGTCTTATAACGGCAAACTGAATCCTTCAACGTTCTCGCTATTACATGGTGTATACCCGGCTTGCCGTTCGCTGTCGGCGGTCCTTCATAAAATACGAAAGACGGCATAGAGTCCCTCGTAGTAACACATTTTTCAAGCAAATTTTCTTTTTCCCACAGCTCGGCTTGCTCTTTTTGAACCTCAGCTACAGGTTTTTTAGATAACTCTTTAAACATTCCAACCTCCAATTTTTCATTACATCTTCTTCTAAAGTGCGGCGCCGCCTTACACGATTCCCTCGCAAAGTCATTACAAACACTAAAAAACCCTAATTCGGTATACGAATTAGGGACGACTTTAACAAACCGCGGTACCACCCTACTTGCAACAAGTGTTGCCTCTCATTTGGTTTTGTCGGCTCCGGAGCGATATTCATATCCACTTCACCGGTGTCATCTCAGCCTCTTGACACCTCTCTGTAAGGATTTTACATGGTACTACTGATTCCATCACAGCCTATTCAATTATGAAAGCTATTTTATATGCTATTAACAATTTTGTCAAGCCTTTTTTGTTAATTTTGCCAAGAATCTGTGTTTATTTTTCAAAAACACTTTCAACTGCTTTGTACGTAATGTCCATTGAAAAACCCTTTGCAAGCAATTTTCTTGTCAGTTTTTTCTCTTATCCGTTTCTTTTCAGCGTAAATCGATGCTTTATCGGTTAAATCCACTTTTATAGTCAAAAGTGCCATCCCTTTTTCTGCAAGCAGCGTCGCCCTTTCAATCTCGCTGTCCATCGCAGTATCATGCTCTTTTAGGTATTCCTCAAATGCAAGCGCAATGTCTAATGTGCTCACCCCTTTTTCCGCCAGTTCTTTTTCAATTCTTCGCTTTCCTTTCAATTTGTCATATGAAAGTCCTATATAACTTTTTGCATATTCAACATCGTTCAAATATCCAAGCTCTAAGAGCTCCGCTATAACAGGCGCGATATTTTTTTCGCTATAACCCTTTTCGTGCAGCTTCCTGCTCAGTTCTCTGCACGCATGCATCCGCAATCCCAAGGCACGAATAGCAGCAGTATATGTTTTTCATATTCGACGGAATTTTTATCTGTTTCCAATTTCTATAATCCCTTCCACAGTCCGCTTTTCTGCTAAGCATATGCTAAGCGCAAATTTATCATGTAAAACGGTGTTTTTCAGCCTTTCTTTCACAAATCTAAGCTCGCTTTGTTTTATCCACAGTCCCCTTACCGAAATCACTATTTCTTCCGCCTCTACATATTTACCGTTTTTCATATTAACTGTTTCGATTTTTGAAAGTCCGTACTTAAATATACCTGTTTCGAACAGCTTGGCAGCAGCTTCCTTTTTCGCCCAAATTTCAAAAAACAGCTCCTCTTTTCTAGCAGGTGTTTCCGATACTAAAAATCCGTATTCATCCTGCGTGAAAAATCGTGCTGCCAACCTATCAAAATCTAATTCTTTATAAAATTGAAAATCAATCCCGAGCTTCACATCTGAGCATGCGCACATCCAAATGTTCTCCGAATGGCTTATCGAAAAATTCAAATTCGCGCATTTCAAATACGGCTTCCCGCTCTCGCTCCTTGCTATATCTTCGCGTGTTACAAGCAGACCTTCGCATTTCAAAAAGCGTCAAGTAGCAATTCTTCACTTGCTTTTCGATTGGACGCGAAATCCGTAGAATAATAAATCCTCACTTCTTCTCTTTTTCGGCAAGTCTTTCCAAAACTATTTTGTATCCGTCCGATCCGTATGTAAGGCACTTATTGATGCGGCTTATTGTAGCTGTACTCGCCTTAGTCATTTCTTCGATTTCGCTATATGTCTTTTTGTGCCAGCAAGCATGCGACCTCAAGTCTCTGCGCCATCGCATTTATTTCATTGATAGTGCACGCATCTTCAAAAAATCTGTAACATTCTTCCACCGTTTCGAGACTCAAAATCGCCTCAAACAAATAATCGATTTCTTCTCTTTTAAATCTGGACTCGTAAGCCATTTTTTAGACTTCCTTTCATAAAATTCGGTTCAAACAATCTTGCCTGCTCTCTCCGCTACTACGTTCCCATTGTAACACTTTACCTCGTTATAAGTCAATAGCGTCTATTTGGCAAAGTACACCCTGCTTGACAAGCAGCGATTTACCTTTTTTCGGGTTTGATTTTCAGCTCTCGTAAATACATTTTTTGTTCGGCAGTTATCCTGTAGCTTTCGATTGCCTTTTGAATCGTTTTATTATGCGTCCAAGTAGCTAATATTTGCTTTTCTATGTATGGCAATGTTTCATTATATTGTTTTGCAAGTGCTGTCGCAAAATACCAAGCTATCATCATATTTACATAATACTCATCCGACCGTATTTTAGCCACTATGTCTAAATATTGTTTGTCAAAATCTTCATCTAAAAAATGTTCCATTAACATCCCGATTGCAAATCTAATCGTATAAGTTCTTTCATCTTTCAACCAATTTTGTATATGCGTAAAAAGTTTTTCTCTATTTTTCTTGAAAATTTTGGGTGATATTTGATCACAAGTTGCCCAATTATCCACAAACGGCAAAAATACATTGAGCTTAGCAATACACTCTTCAAAATCCTTCGTACCCGAAATTACAAAAGCATGTAGCTGATTTTCCTCAAAATACTTATGAGGAAGTTCGCTCAAAAAAATATTAACATCTTCTTGCATTGCCAACTTTTTTGCACAATTCCTAAGTGCAGGGGTTCTTACTCCTATTATGCTATCTTTTGCAATATTGGGAATTATTCGCCGCTGAAAATCGGCATACTGCGTATCTTGCAACGCAAAAAGCTCTTTTACAATCTTATCCGTCATATTGTTTCCTCCTGTATAGTTCTCTGTCAATCCGTAGATACCTTTTGAGCATATTCACCTAAACTCCAACCTTTGTGGATCTGTTTATTTTTCGATTTCAATATCATTCAGATATGTGAATTTAATCATAATATCTCCGGAAAATTCTGAGAATTTTATTGAAATACTGCCGTGCTTTGTTTTTTCCGCTTACTCTCTGCTATCGTTTATCTAATATCAAAAAAATAACACCGCATATCAAAAGTAGCAGCCCGCATGTTCCTATGAAAACTCTATATCCTTTCTCGCCCCATGTCCCAAAAATAAATGCGTGTTTTACCCTATCTTCTGATGTTGCTCTATAAACCCATTTCCAATCTCTTATTGTACCCATCAAAAATAGTAGTCCGCCCGCTATCAGCACATACTGGTAATGCGCTTTTAAAAATTCAAATACTCCGTCCATATCACCTATTTACTTTCTATTTCACTGACAATATCAAAACCGATTTTCTGTTCTAATTCTTTATGATAGATTAGTGCCAAGCGACAATCTACTAATTTTTTCTTACTTAAAATTTATGTCTTACACGGTCAACCATGACTGCGGATATAGCTAGTTACACTTATTATACTACAAACATTAAATATATTCTTCTATTTTTAATAATCTATATATCACATCCCCATATATTACGGAAAGAATATACCTTACGCATTGTAAATTTGACTTATTCGTGCTATACTGCATCTAAAACATAATGGCGCACCGCTCATACGTATGGCGGCTGTCAATTATTAAATGAATGCTTATACAATAGGAGTCAAATATGAACAAAACTTATAATCGCATCGCAAAACAAACACAAAATCGAAGAATTTCAAAAAGATACTTTTCAAAATACGGCTTTGAAGTTTGCGGTAGAGATGACGCAGGTCTCCCCAAAGACGATGTAGTCGAAGACGGAAGAACATTTGAAGAAAATTCGCTTATTAAAGCAAAGGCTATTTTTGATATGGCGCACACCGCAACACTCGCTGACGATTCCGGACTTTGTGTGGATTTTCTGGGCGGTTCCCCCGGAATATATTCAGCACGCTTTGCCGGCGATAATGCGAATGATGCGCAAAATAACGAAAAACTGCTAAATCTACTGCTCGATGCAAAAGATGAGCAGCGTTCCGCGCAATTCGTATGCGTTATAACTTTGATATTGCAAGATGGAGAAAAAATTGTCGCAAGGGGCGAATGCAACGGTAAAATACAGCGTGCAGAAACCGGCAAAAATGGCTTCGGATACGATCCTTTGTTTATCCCCGACGGATATACAGTAAGTATGGCGGAGCTCCCACCCGAAGAGAAAAATCAAATTAGCCATCGAGCGAAGGCTATAGAAAAGTTAGTTGAAATTCTTTTCAAAAAAATTATAATTTTGTCTTGATTTTTTTACTCGATTATGTTGTAAAATATTGACAACTCAAGAAAGGAGGACGATGGAATGGTACAAATACCGACAATTTCGAAAGCTCCGTTGAATTCGCAAAATCTTGCGTCTATCAATTCGGGGCAAAGCCTGCCAGTATTGTCTGCCGGAACCGTTACAACCTTAAACGGTTGGAAAAAGCAAGCGGCTTCCGCTGCTCCTGCTGTTACGGCAACGACTGCATCACAACCTGTAAATACCCAGCAAGCTGCACCTTCATCACCGCAAGTTGCAGATGTGCCTAAGAATGCAAAACCTGCATTTACAAACCCGATAAAGAAAGGACAAAAAACTGCACTTGCTGCACCTACATCTATTTTGGATATTAGACTTGGTCTCAATACCAAGAATCCTGAATGTGATGTCGATGTATCTGCTTTTTTAGTTGGAAAAGACGGTAAAGTTTTAGATGACTCATGGTTTGTATTTTATGGACAGCCTAACAGTCCTGACGGCAGTACAACATTTACGGTACTGTCAAACGAAACCGATCGTCAAAAGATTGTAGTGGATACCGCTAAGTTGAGCAGTGAAGTCGACAAACTTATATTTGTATTAAGCATAAACGAAGCGGCACAAAAAGGTCTAAATTTCAGCATGGTTTGCGATGCTTACCTCAGAATTTTAGATGCAAACGGAAATGAAATCTGTAGCTACGAAATGGAAGATTACTATGACAATGTAGTATCCATGGTAATAGGAGAAATTTACAGGCACAACGATGCTTTGAAATTCAATCCGGTCGGCAACGGAATGTCAAAAGACCTTGGCGGTCTTTGCGAACTATACGGCGTATCAGTAGAATAGATTAAATTAAAACGCCGTACAACAAGAAAGGGAATAAAAATGTTAAAATTTGAAATACTTAACGAGCTTACACTAAAAGTTACCTGCACGGGAAGCGACATTTTATACACAAAAGCAGGTGCTTTTATAGCAGGTGAAAATGCAGGAGTGAAGAATTACAGCTTCGAAAAAGTTATGCTTGGACCTGATCAGGGAGGCGGACTCGCACAAGCTGCTTTAGGTCAATTACTTAGAAGAGTTACAGGGGAAAACCTCCCTCTTATGAAGGCTACTTTTACCGGCGACTGCACTACATACTACGCTAATTACGGTCAGCATGTAGTTGTTTACGAGCTCGCAGCCGGCGAAACCATTTCTATTGAATCCGAAAATCTGCTCGCGTTCACCGCAGATTGTGATTACAAGGTTAGATTCCTCGGAAGCGGTGTTATATCGCAAAAAGGTCTTGCAACATCAACGCTTACAGGAAAAGGTCCAAACGCTTGCGTTGCATTCTTATCCGACGGTAACCCGCTAATCTTGAGCAATATGGAAAATCCTCGTACTCTTTCTGTCGATCCTGATGCTGTAATTTGTTGGGTTGGGGACTTGGCTACATGCGATCCTCAAATCAAAGCTGATGTTTCTTGGAAAACATTTATCGGTCAGGCTTCAGGAGAATCTTACTCCTACGAGTGGAACCCTACACAAAGAGTTTCGGTAATCGTTCAGCCTTCGGAAAGAAGCGGCGGTATCAAGATTGAATGGACTAATAATTTCCAACAATTCGGACAATAGCTCATCAGAGAAAATGCAATTCTCTCCTAGAAAAAGAATTTTATCTCTTTTTTTAGGGGAGATTTTTAATTTGTAATTTGCTATACCGATGTCAGCTTCTTCTATCATGGAAACATCAAATTCCCCGTCGCCTGCCGCTATCACCAATATATCATCTTCATCAATTTTTTCTTTTTCCGCAACATAACGCTTAAATCTTCGCAAAGCCACGCCTTTTTCGAGGCTCTTGGGAAGCACATACAGTTTGTTTTTATATCTCCTGATAGTAACTTTCGACAAATCCAGTTTGTCCTCTATCTCGGACACTACCTCATCTATTTGCGATACCTTCGTAAACAAAAAAGCCTCGTCAACGATATCTATATTACGAGTTCTTCTTGCATCAGCATCCAATATACGCGCTGCTCTTGCAAGCTCGTCCTTTGCAGGTTCAAGGAGCTCCTGCGTTTCCTTTCTCCAGACTTCACTTGCTTTCCCATTTTCCAGAAGTGTTGCTCCATTAGCAACAAGGGCATACTTAAAAGTACACCCTTGCCAATTTATCCTATTATAAAGTTTTTCGCTCCGCGTAGTGGTCGGCACCGTTAAAATTTTTTCAGATATATTTACGAGCCCGTCAAAAGTTTTTTTAGTAATATATGTAGCTCCGCTTTCATATTCCTCAAGTAAAATCTTTTCGCTGCCTATATTGTTTTTTTATCTGAATATATAAGTGTCGAATCCAAATCAGAATGAAAAATTATCATTTTCCCCCTACAATCAACTTTCTAATCAAATCCACAGGAATCATAGTGCAAGCAAGTAGATATGCACATATCCAGCCTCCGATTGGAAACGGTACGCAACTGAACATATTACTAATCCACGCAAACGGTGCAAGCGGAATAAGTGCCGCATTTACTATCGCAGCCTGAACAAGCAATATTATTAAAAGCACTTTTAAAAATCCGGGGTTCTCAGAAAATCCCTTAAATATTCCAAATCCGGTATCTCTGACATTGAAGCCGTTAGCAAGCGCACTTGCTATGAACAGCACAAAATATCCCGTCAGATGCTGTTCCTCGTTTTCAAACTGCATCTTGAAGAAATCGAGCTTCAAAAATGCGAAGCTGATTATTATAAGCCATACACCCATAGTGAGTATTTGCGCCAACATAGGTCCGCTAACGATATTTTCATCTCGCTTTCTAGGCTTCTCACTCATATACTTCTCAAGCGCCGGCTCGTTTCCAAGCATTATCGCTCCAAGTCCGTCCATTACCAGATTTACGAACAAGAGATGCGTTACCTTAAGCGGCTCCTCTATACCCATAAACGGTGCGATTGCACTTACAAGTACCGCTGCAACGTTTATCACAAGCTGGAATTTGCAGAACTTAAGTATGTTGTGATATATTGTTCTTCCATACCAAATTGCGTCTTTGATAGACTTAAAATTATCGTCGAGTATAACAATTTCGCCGGCTTCCTTCGCCACCTCTGTTCCGCTACCCATAGCAAAACCTACATCTGCACGCTTAAGCGCAGGCGAATCGTTTACGCCGTCTCCTGTCATACCCACAACCAAGTTCATCTCTTGACACAATCTGACCATTCTTGACTTGTCTGTCGGTAAAGCTCTTGCTATTACTCGTATATATGGTATCTTTTCTTTTACTTCTTCATCGCTCATAGCGTTTAGCTGTGAAGACGAAAGTGCAACAAAATCCTTACTGCCGTCAAAAAGTCCCGCTTCTTTACCTATAGCGACTGCTGTTTCAAGTCTATCACCTGTAATCATAACTACCTGTATGCCGGCACGAGTTACTTCCGAAATAGCCTCTTTTGCTTCTTTTCTTACATCATCACGAATTGCTACAAGTCCAACTATCACAATATCATCGTTGATAGCATTTTCCTGCATGGGTTTTTGAGAATATCCGAACGCAAGCACTCTCATAGCACGATTTGCAAGCTCATCTATTTTGCCGTTCAGCACTTCCAAATCCAAAGGCTGCACATTGCCGTTTTCATCCATGTAGCTCTTGGCATACGCAAGCAATCTTTCAGGCGCGCCTTTATAATATGTTCTCGCAGGATTTTCTAATTGCGCTTGACTGAACTTATTCGCCGAGTTGAAGCTCTGATGCGCAACCACCTTGTAGTCGGCGCTGCCCTCAAATTTTTTGTACGCTTCCTCACCCATGAATTTCATCATAGCCTGATCGGTAGCATTTCCGCCTATTACCGAATGATTTGCATCAAACATGGACTGAGTATTTTTGCCTATTGCAATATCAACCGACTCCTTGACTGCGCTATGCTTATCAAGCTCGTCTAGCGCTATCGGGTTTGTGTTCCCAAGGAAAAATTCAACTACTTCCAGACTTCCCTTTGTAATAGTGCCTGTTTTGTCGCTAAACAATATATTAAGCGAACCCGCCGTTTCGATACCTTCAGCTTTTCTGACAAGCACATTGTGATCGAGCATTTTACTCGTATTTTGCATTAACACAAGCGAAATCATTAGAGGTAATCCCTCAGGTACGGCACAAACTATTATAACTATAGCAAGAGAAACTGCATTTATCAGATTTTTTAGTATTATCTCAATATGTTGACTAAAATATGCCTCTATTCCGCCTGCAAGTATTATAAAGTGTGCCGTATACATTATCGCAATCACTATCGCACCTATGTACCCGAAAGTTGAAATTTGATTTGCCAATTTTGACAGTTTAACCTTTAACGGAGAATCCGGCTCCTCGCCCTGCATTTCTTCTGCCATTTTTCCCATCATAGTCGAAAGTCCGACTCTTCTGACATCTAAAACGCCTTCCCCGTCGAATACAACCGCACCGCGAAATAGCGAATGTTTATCCACAAAAGTATCGCCGGTAATATTTTCTTCCATTACAAAGCTCTCATCTGCCGCAAACTTTTTGCATTCTTCAGCTTCGCCGTTGAGCGCCGAATTATCTACTCGCAAATCGCCTGCCACCAAAACTCCGTCTGCAGGAATCTTATTGCCGGATTGCAATATTACCTTATCGCCCACAACTACATCGTCAACCAAAATCACTTCAATCTTGCCATCTCGATAAACCTTGCAGGTATCTTTTTCTGTATTATCCTTTAGCTGCCTATACTTGGTATCGCTCGCAACGCCCGTCTTAGCTGAAACGAACGCTACTATCAAAATAGCTATTATCGTTCCGACAGGTTCATAGATTTCAGCATATCCCATAAAGTACATGCCTATCATCAAAAATGCGATGAATACAAGAATTTTTATCATAGGATCGCCAAAAGTTTCCTTAAATTCCTGCCAAAATGTTGTCGGCTCGGAATCCGGTATTATATTGCTCCCGTGCTCACTTCTGGATTTCTCAACCTCTATCTCCGTTAATCCGTTAAACTTCATTCAATAATTTTCCCTCTTAATAATTTATCTATATCTGCTCGCCAACTCGCCAAGTCCCGGATCTTTAGTGCCCTGACCTACAGCGGCAAATTTCCATTCACCGTTGTGTCTATAAACTTCACCGAAAATTATTGCCGTCATACCGGAATAATCGTCAGTCAAATTGTACTTCATAAGTTCGCTGTTGTTCTTGCTGTCAACAAGTCTTACAAAAGCATTTCTAATCATACCGAAATGCTGATTTTTGCGGACTGCATCGTAAATATTTACAACAATAACTATTTTTATCGTATTCCGCGGGTACTCGCGTTAAATCTATTACAATCTGTTCGTCATCTCCGTCGCCTTCACCTGTAAGGTTATCTCCCATATGACTTACACTACCCGAAGCATGTTCTAAATTACCGAAATATACAAGATCTCCTTTTCCTGCGAGCTTACCTCCCTTAAGCATTATTGCAGATGCGTCGCAGTCGATTGTTTCCGGAGCTTTACCGAAAAATCCTACTTTTTTCTGCTCAACTTCATCCCAACCAAGTCCTACGACTATTTTTGAAAGACCTGCATTATCTTTAGAAAGGCTGACTTTCTGACCTTTTTGTAAACTGATAGACATCTATTCCTCCTAAGCTACATTGATTCCGAAATGGCCGCAAAGAGCTGCAAGTCCTCCCTGGAATCCGCTACCGATAGCATTGAATTTCCATTCTCCTGCGTTTCTGTAAGTTCACCTACGACTACTGCTGTTTCGATTGAGAAATCTTCTCCCAAGTCGTATCTGATAAGCTCTGTATTTGTATCTGCGTCTACGATTCTTATGAATGCGTTTGAAACCTGTCCAAAGTTCTGCTTTCTTGCATCTGCATCGTAAATTGTTACTGTAAATGCGATTTTTTCAACATTTGCAGGTATTTTGTCAAGTTCTATTGTAATCTGCTCATCATCACCGTCGCCGTCGCCTGTTAGATTATCCCCCATGTGTTTTACAGCAGCAGATGCATGCTCCAAATTTCCGTAGAAGATAAATTCTTTTTCAGTTGGGCACTTCCCGTCTGCACCAAGCATAAATGCCGCTGCATCAAGGTCGAATGCCGCTCCCGAATCAAATGCGTTGACATCCCAACCAAGACCTGCGAAAATTTTCTTTAGTCCGGGATTTCCCTTTGTTAAATCTACCTTTTGTCCTTTTGCTAAACTGATTGCCATTTCTTCTTCCTCCATTTTCTTATGTTAATATTTTATTTACCGTTTGGCAAACTGTATCGTGTATTGAAATCGTCTTTCATAGCCTTCAACTTCTGCTCGTCTTCAATTCTTTTTGTCTTGCTCTTTCCTGTATTTGCTTAGTTTCTTCTATGCCATCAACAATAGTCTTCCAGCTTTTCTCCAAAGTTTCTATCTTAATTGAGCTTTCGGAAACGAGCGCTGCAGTCATCTTAGATTGCTGCGCTGTATTTTGTGCATTCTTTATAAGCATTTCGTTAGTTTTTTCATCGAGTACAGCCATTGCCTCCGCTTGTAACTTCTGCCTCTTCAAAAGTATAGCTTGCGCCAGTGCCTGCTTAAATACAGGTAGCGTAATAATAAACGCCGAATTTATTTTCCTGATTAAATTCAAATTGCTGAACTCCATCGTCTTTATCATCGGAATAGACTGCATAGCTACAGCTTCAGCAGTTCTGAGATCCTGTGTTCTCTGCTCGAGCATCATCAATGCGTTATCAAGTGCTGTAATCTCAAATTGTAATGAATTATCGCCTCCCGCTTCCAATTCTTTTTGCTTTTGATCTTTATATTCAGCTATTTCCTTGCATCCCTGCTCTCCTGCTACTATATATTTTACAAGCTCGTGATAATAATCCACATTCGCTTCAAACATAGAATTTAGCATCTTGTTGGATTTCTTAATCTCATCTTCATATTGCTTGAGCTGAATATATATCTTGTCGACCTCTCCACCCATCGTCTGGTACTTTGCAAGAATCTTCTCCAGTTGCTTTTTCGCATTCGCAAACAGTTTGTTAAAAAATCCCGGATTTTCCTTGATTTCCTCAATATCGAATTTGCTCATAATGGCAGAAAGCTCATTAAGCATTTTTGAAGATTCCTCTACCTTAGCAATGCTCATGCTGTTCAAAACCACGTCGGATGCCTTTGAAATTTCCTCTGTAACATCCGCCCCGAACGAAACGATAGTATCCAGATTTGCCAAGTCGATTTTACTCGTAAGCATATCAAGTTCAGCGGAATTTGTAAGCTCCATGCTCACTTTCTTTCTATCCTCGACTATGTCGTATTCCTTGACTTCTATGATTTCTCCCTGTTCCTCCGCCGGCGTATTTGCCCCTGCTACACTTGCCTTCTCAAAATCTATAGCCATCTACTTTCCTCCTAATCCGAAAAAATTTTTCCACGATTTTTTTTCTTGATACAATATTTTTTCACCGAAATTTTCCGGCACTTTCAAGTCATAAAGGTATTCGCCGATTTGATGCTCCACCAAATCACTTTTTGCAAAATACCTTTCAATACTTTGGTATCCTGTCGGAACCATAAATACCACATCAAAGCCTACCAAATTCAAAAATACCGCTAATATCGAATCTTCCAACCCGATAATCTGCTCACTCGTATTTATATAAAAGTAATTTAGGATTTTTTCGTAAAGTCAAATTTTTGAATTAACCTCACAATTTCCTTGGGTAAGTTGAGCACGACCGATATTACAGTATACTCCGTACCGTTTTCACCTACCCCTACTATCAACTTATTTTGAATTATTTGCTGCAATTTGTCAAGTATATGTTCCTGAGTTTCTTCGCGCAAAATACCATAGGCATATTCCTTGCTAGATTTAATTGCCGCCCTATCCAATCTGCCATTTTTGTAAAACTGCGTTACAAACGGTTTTATCGGATTACTTTGAGTCGGATTTATATACGGCATACTTCTGACTGTTACGGTGTCGTCCGTAGTTAATTTTTTTCGAATCTGCGCCAATATTCGTAAAGCATTACCGCTTGGAACTCCGAGAGCTTCGCGAATATCGTCAGGGATTTTCACCACCTCGCCGTCTTCCGAAAAACCTGGCCTGAATCTCGGTTCTTCATTCCAAAGCAGCTCTATTTCTTCCATCATAGTCTTAAGAACTATAGATTCCGCCTTTTTGTATTGGCGTTCTCTATAAAGTCCGCTACCTTGATACAGTATCTCGGTAAGATCCTGTTCCGCATTATAAGCCGCTGTCGTATGCTCTACTTGTGTAGGAAACTTGTCGAGCTTCATCCCTGTATCGAATTTCACCTCCAAAAGCTCGCTACTTTGAAGTAAATCTTCTTCCTGTAAATCCGGCTTGAGTATCAATACATCCACAGGCAGCATCGCCAAAAACCTTATAAACATCGCCTCTGTCTTTGTACTGCAACCGCCCAGTTTAATAAAAACCGGTAATTGCGAAAAGTCAAATCCCGAAAAAAGCTGCTTTTCATAGCGCTTTATCCAGCAAAGAATGTAAACCATCTTACTTTGTAACTTTGCGCTACTAATATCCTTCCTCCCGGCCTGTTCGTCAAACAGACAAACATATGCTTTTCGTGCCGTTTTTTGAACTTCTTTGCCTGCGAAGTCCAAATTTACTAAAAGCTCGCGCAGCATTTCATCTGAATCTTTATATGTGTTTTTTCGCTTAATCGCAGCGATTTCCGTATTGTCCGGCGGTTCCAGCCGCCCGCTTACAACTGCTATGCGCCTTTTTTGCTTTAAAAGCTCGCTGTAAAATTCGAAAATCGACTTTTCGTATGTAGATTTGTCATCCACACCGCTTATCCTACAAAATACATTATTATAAAAAGCATTATCCGCGCTTCTTGCTTGTTGCGCCAATTTGATTTGCGAAAACACATCACCGCTTAGCCAGCTGTTCGTACAAGCCTCTTTTTCCGGCTTTCCACCGCACAATCTCTCAATAGCAACATTTCGCTCAGCTTCACGCCGACCTTTTTCAAATTCGGCTTCGATTTTCAAAATATCATCTCAAGGTAAGCACGAGTATCGGTACACCCAGTTTTGAAAATATCTCAAGTACCGCAAGTTCATATTCACTCAGCGCATCGCTACTCACAATCGCAGTATTCTTGCCATTTTCTACGGATAATAGCACCCCCATAAACCCGGTAATAAATCCAGCACATAAACTTGATATATGCGTTTTTGAGCATATTCTCATTTTTTTCCCCGAAAGTCTGAATTTTTTTCAAGCTCATCGTACATAAATCCCGACATTTTTTTCCCTTATTGACGGTTTCACAGCAGGTATCCATTTTTGAAAGCGAATCCTTAATGAAATATGGACTATGCTTAAACTCTCTGCCGATTATGTCATCGTAATACAGAAGCTCATTTTTCCTTTGGATTTTTGTATCTTATCTTTTTATTACCAATCCACAGTTCCTTGCTGTTTCGTAAGTTTTTCAGTGCAAGCTGCCTATCTTCACTTTTTAATACACTTTTTCAAGCATTTATATAGTCCTCTTTACAAACAACAACTACTTATAGTATACCATATTTCCGCAGCAAATGGCAGATTTTTTTAAATTACCTACTTTACTTTTTACCAAATCCTATGCAATTTCCTAAATTCGTCCGAATCGTCCACTATCACCTTCTCTTCAAATGTTTTAACATCTCCGTCCTCATACTTTGCCGTAAATTCAAAAACTAAACTCCATAGGTCCCTTTACCCTGCCCACTTTCGTTTCATCTCAGGGTTCCAGATTACGCCTACAAAATTTGACGAATTAGCATTCTGAGCGGTTTTCTCCAATTTTGTTTTGTACCCCGTACCTATCATTTGACAGCTTACCGCCGCCGCTTGTCCGCCAATCTCTGCATTTAAAACAAATTTTTCACCTGCCCAAAACACATTGCTTCCTCGCCCTCGCGGCTTCTTCTGTGCAATATAATCCGCCATACTCATTTTTACATTGCACTCTTTTTTGCAAATTTTCGCATTATATTTTTGGCGATTTTTTTCCCAGTTTTTAGTATGTCTAACATTGCCTTTTATCGACTTCAAGTCAACAACGAAAAAGCTGTATTTCGAAACCCCTGCCGAAGTCGCGTCGCTAACTGTGCATACTACCGTATACATTCCGCTTTCCGCTTTTGCTGTTACAATACCTGTATCAACCGCCCCGTATACACCGTTTTTATCCGCTTTGATTCCACGCTCTGTATGCACAAAAACTCTTTTTCCTTTTTTGTATACTTCCGTAATTAAATTCAACTCGTCTTTTTCAATATCGTCAACTGTAATGTTCAACGAAAAAGGCTTGCCTGCTTCCACTTCATCAGGTACTGTCGAAATCTGTTTCACCCACGGCGCATTCGCGGTACCGCCAATATAAAACGTTATTTCACAGATATTGCTTTTTTTATCGTAATTCGGATTTCCACCCGCGATTTTACCTCTTGTTGTATCGTCTTCCTGCCAATGGTAAACCGTGTATTTCCCGTCAACATAAAATCGTTCAATTGGTTTTCCATATACAAATTCCGGTTTTGCTTCAGCCAGCTTTACAATTTCTTCGCTTGTAAACTCACGCGCAGCCGTATTTCGAATTTTTCTGATGCTGCCGTCAAGATTTTTTATCACGAACGCCGCCTCATTTTCGCCATCGTTATATGGAGTATGCACATACACGAAGCATTGTTTTTTTGACGGATCCGCTTCGTAATCCGAATAATTTATCTTATACCGAACAAGCTGTCCCTTTTTATAAACCAGTTCTCCCTGCATATCTTCCGCCTGCCGTTTAGATTTTATAATACTTGCGCCGTATTCCTGATTTCCTACATTCCAATCCTTTGCTTCTTCCTCGCTCAAAAACTCTTCAAACTCGGCTTCTTCAACCTCCGGCTCACCTCGGTTTTGTGTAAATACTCGCAAATTGGAAATTCTTACCTCTTCTTCACTTTCGTTTACAAGCTCAAGCCTTGTTGCTATTTCTCTTGCAGCTTTGATATCCGCTGCAGGAATTTTAGGCGCATAAAACGTTCCCACTACCATAAATTTACCGTTTCCAAGTTCTCTAATCTCACTTGACGGCACGACATCGCTTCCATTCGCATAATATCCTATCTCGAGATTTTTGATACCTATTTCGCAGCTTTGCCTATATCTGGAATAGCCTCTAAATTCAACTATATGCTTGCCTTTTTTGAGCATTACTACTGTATACTTCGGCGTACTGAGCAGCTTTGTTCCCGAATTTAGGACTTCATTACCATCCACGATGGAATATACACCCTTATCTTCAAATCTAAAAAACAAATCACACGCCAGATAACCGTCTTTTTCCATTTCGAACTCCAGCGAAAATGTCGCATTGTTACTCCATCTTCCCGCCATGCTCCCAAAGCCCGTATAACGCGCATACCTATCTCCTTTTAACATAATCCCGTTAAATTTTACAAATCCATCCCTGTATGGCAACCTGAAATCCTGTTTTTCAACTATTTCCTTACAAAGTGTCTTTTTCATCCACTTCATTCGCTCTACGCACCCTAAGCACATCATGCGCATCTGCTTTTTATAAAGCACATATTCGTAAAAATATTGTTTGTTAGAATCCAGTTGCAGCGTTTTCACCGCCTTTGAAACCGCACCCGCCGTTTTCCCTTTCAAAGTCAGCATTCCGATAGGCTTTTTCAGCGTTTCATCAAGTTTTTCCGCTACCTTGTTAATCTCTTTAACAGATAGCATTTCTATTGTTTCGCTGGAATTCGTCAATCCCGTCTTCGCGATTTCAAAATTTTCAGCATCAAGCGCCATTACATATCTGCTGACACCACGACGCAACATAGCCCTTTTTTTGAATATCTTAAAAAACCTGTCCGCATCATTTGCAAAAGGCATATAAACGCATACCGATTTGTCGTCCTCTCGCGTCTTTGTATACCATGTGCCGAAAATTTCATAATCGTCATGCTCCGCATAATCTTCCGGATACAACGGAATTTCTCTGGCGAATTCCGCTGATTCCAACGCTTTATAATTATCTATCCTTGCCGCTGCCGCTCTTGAAAATATCCTTTCCCAACTCGAAACATCAGCTCCCTTAAGCAGATTGTATCGCCCGTTTTTCGTATCCTCTTTTGCAAGCAACATATAAGTCGTTTCTCCATGCGCTGTCTTTCTTTTGTAGTATATCTCGTGCATCTTACCATTAAAATCCCAAATATACATACCGTAACTACCTCTGCGCCTATTTGTCGCACTGTCGTAATCTACTATGAGTGAATAACAATCCGTAAACTCTCCTCTTTCGTTTTCTACTCCTCCTACATCTATGATTCTGCCTAATCAGTTATATACCTCGAAAAAACAGGCTTTATTACACGCTGCGCCATATCTACATACCACGATGAAAATACATACCTCTCATTGCTGCTCACCATTTTTTTACCGGAAACAACTATATTCCCGTTAATATCCATACTTACAGGGATAAGCGAAAAATACTCATAGATATTTTCCTTTTCAATTTCGTCAAACTTGCCGTCGAAACTCGGGTACGGAATTTGCGTCAATTCCTCGCTTTCAAGATTAAGCGAGCAATAATAAAATTGATATTGCCCCTTCTTCTCCACAAACTGCAAACTTCTGTTTTGAAGACGCGCTAAATAAGCCTCGCTTTGCGTTATCTTTTTAGAAAGCCTGCTTGCTATATTATATGCTGTGATTCCTTCCAGCCCTACAAAATAAAGCACATTACCACCTTGTCCCGAAAATATTTCTTTCCCGCGTTTTATAACTATTGGAATCTCTCCTATGTACTGTCCGCTCTTTCTGGCAATCAAAATCGTCTTTTTCGCCGCCTCGCAAGAAATCAATACGTATCTTCCGTTCTTATCCATATATGCGACAGGCGAATCTTCATTTACCGTAAAGCTCCACTCCTGCATTCCCGTAAAGGCATTGTTTGCTATCAGCTGATAAGGTTTGGAACACACTGTGTATTCCCTTTCCGTTTGTAAAACTGCAGAGCTCATACTATAAACATAATCTTCGTCGCTAAGCATATAAACCGAATTGGAAAACATATCATATAGACCGCTTGTATATTGAATCTCCGCAATTTTCTTATAATAACTTGAATTCGAATCCGTTTTTCGCATTTTTAGCCATGAAATATTAGCATCTATACCTTTTTCGATAAGCTCGCTTTGCAAGCGGGTTTCGCTCTTTTTAGCTTCCTCCACAGCGCTTTCGCTCCCGACTATCACAAGATCCGCTTGCGCACTTTCTATAGGTGTAATGCTTACCTTTGGTGCAATATTCACTACGCAAGATTGCGCCTTTCCCTCTCCCTCTAGGTATTCTTGAGGTTTAATAAATTCCGGAAGCGTTTCCTCAATCCATTTTTCCTTTACATGCAATTTAATCTCAAATTTTCCTACGCCTTCTCGCTTGAACGATACCTTTTGATTAGTTCCTGCCGCGACATTTTTATACTCCGCCTGATTTTCAAGCGCATCAAATGCCCCGAAACCTCCATTGTTTTCGGGAGCGTACATCCAAGTTCTTTCAAATACATCGCCATCGCTTTTTGTGCTATCTTCAACCGTAATACTCGCAAAAATTAGTTCCTGCATTTCGTATAAAAGTATCTTGCATATTTATATTGACACTTGGCGGTAAATCCGGACGCACGCTGAATCTGCCATGCTGAATATCAGTATCGCCCTTTAAATCCTCCACCTTCAGAATATACGAAAACTCCCTCGGTGCATTGCCTGTTTCGTAAAAATTCGGATATTTTGTCAAAAACTCTAATTGTAAACTGCTGAAATACTCATTTTGCTTTTCAAATTTAAGCTCTCTCGTCTTAATAGAATTCCCCTCGTGTTTCAAGTTGTCTTTGTCAAATTTCGCTTTTTCTCCGCTCGTCAAATCCTCGATTTCCAGTTCATAATTTATAATCGGTTTTGCCGGACAAGTAGCTATGTGCGCAGTAAAAACCTGTTTGCGATTCTGTTTTTGAACCCCTCCGATTTTAACATTTGCAAAAGGCGTTTTCAAAATTTCTACATTCTTCGTATCAAACAATCTGCCGCCCGACTTCAAATCAACCTGCAAAGTAACAGGATATATTCCCCGCTTAAAAAATATTACCTCCGCATCTACACCTTTCCTACGAACATTTCCTCCGAACGCCCTATAAGAATTAGAAGCAAATCCCTCCTTGTAAGCAGTTCCCGCCGATACAGAATTTCCGTCCACTGTAAACTCACTCCAGTCGTAAACATCAAAAGGATGCCCCTCGTACGCCTGCTTCGGTGCTTCCAATATCGCTTTGCCATCGACTTGTCTACCATCCGTAACCACTACCGTCTTGACACACGACGCCTCTTGACCTTGCACAGTCCTAATAGTAAATCTATATGTATCACTTCCGATATTCTCGCCTGTACGAACTGTTTTCCCACCTGTGTTTGTTCCGGCTTTACCATTTCCTTTCCACCTTATTATCTCGCTCCAACCGCTACCGCTTTGCTTTTCCAAGATTCCTTCAGAAACAGTCAAAAGGCTGTCAACCCTGCTTATATCAGACAAAGTGTAACTCTCACCTTTTTTAACGCTGGACGGCGCATCCAAATCCGCATACAAATCCTCAACTTGTGCGTATTTTTGATACCTAAAAACAATAGGCGTATAAAAAAGTGTAAGCTCATTGTTACCCAGATCTATACTAAGCGCTTGCCTAATCGCATCCTCAATAGCTATATGAACCTGTGGATAGCGCCATGCAATTTCGGATTCTCCACCAAGAGGTGCATAAATCTCACGCCTTGCCAGTTCTCCTCCGTTCGGTATTTTAGCATATTTTTTCACAGTCGCAACGACTCCCAATCGCTGATTGGATATAAGCTGCGCACCATAGCTCCAATTAAGATTATTTCCGCTTGAAGTAGCGGTAATATTGCTGATTTTTGCCGAATACGGTGCGTAATTTATCTCAAAACTGCACCCTTGCGGTATATTATGGCTACAAGAATTTGAATCGTTAAAGTTAAATTGTCCCTCATTTCCAAGAAGCGGATACGAACCTATCACCTCAATCTCATCTGCAAATCGTATATTTGCAGCAAACTCATGATATGTCCCCGGTGCAAGTCCTCTTCCATTCCAATTACTCCCCGAATATGCAAGCTGAACGCCTATATCCAAATGCTGATACACTTTTGGAAGCAAAACCTTTGTTTTGGCATAGCTTGCATCTTGAAAGCCGAATACCGATAATATTATCAGGCAAAAAAACATTATCAGTCCAATCTTTTTCCCAGACATCACTCCTCCTTATTAAGTTTTATTGTTATCTTTTTACTTTAATGTATTTATTTGTAATTATATACCTGTTGTTAAATTATGTCAATAATATTTTATTAAAAACATCACGCGACACAAAAATATAAATTTAGTACCTCCGATATATTGCATAATTGTTTATGCTTACTTTATTTTGTGTATACTATAGTTATAATATCGCAGTTAAATCATAGGAGGCTCTTATGAAAAGATGTGTAATAATCACCGGTTTTATCACAGGAAATTTGAAAAAACTGATAAGAATTAAAAAAAACGACTTCATAATCTGCGCCGACAAAGGTTATGCTTATGCAAAATCCGCTAAAATCAAGCCGGATATCTTGATTGGTGATTTCGACTCGCTAAATATCGACCTGCCGGATGATATTAACATCGTGCATTATCCCAGTGAAAAAGACGACACCGACACAATGCTGTGTCTAAAATATGCGCTTGACCGCGATTTCGAAGAAATCGTTTTAATAGGCGGAATCGGAGGCAGAATCGACCACACTATTGCCAACATACAAGCTATGGCGTATACGTTGGACAACTGGCAAGGCAACGACCGCTATCAGAAGCGAATTTCCATGATAGACGATAAAAACTGGATAATTATGCTCAAAAACAATGCCATTTCGCTTACGGGGCACGAAGGACAACTTCTTTCCATAGCCAGCTTTACCAACGAATCCAAAAAAGTCAGCACAACGGGCTTGCACTGGAATCTTAGAGAAGCTACTCTCGCAAACACATTTCCGCTCGGTGTAAGCAACTTTTTTGAGGATACCAAAGTAACCATATCCGTTGGCGACGGCACACTGCTTGTAATTTTATCGCAAGACTAATCTTGTCAACTATATTTATAATAAAAAGTAGAACGATTTAAAATGCGCCACGCTGAATAAGCGTAGCGCATTTTTTTCGTTCTACTTAAAATATATGTTAAAATAAACCGATATTAACTTGTCAGCGCCTTCGCCAAATTTCCTATGCTTTCGCTAATCAAAGAATTCACGAGCTTGCCGCTATAAGGAATTCGACAATTATACTCAGCCTCGTAAATAGCTTCACTTGGCAAAAGCGGCAAGCTGAAATCAGGCTTAAGCCGCAAACACTCGAATAGCTCAGACTTATTGATTCCTTCGTTCTCTTTGTTAAGCTACAAATATTATCTTTTTATCAAACATACGAATTTTTTTAATCGTACACAATTTTTCATAACCTGCAATCAACCTGCTAGGCAGCGGATCTATCACGAAAACGACCATGTCCATTTCAGACAGCACATCCTCATCTTCCGCATAATCGTTCAAATCGCACACTACTACATCCGCAACTATATTATTTATCAAACTGACAAATTTAAAACTGCTAACGCCACACACAGCCTCTACATTCCGCATCATACCTTTTTGGAACCCATAACGCCCAGTTAATCCTTTCATCCAAATTGACCTTGCCGTTTATACTGACTCCGCGCATAATTTCATCAAAAAAATTTATATATGTTTTCCCTAAAAATCGCTTATCCATACCCAAACTGTCGTACAACTGAATCTCGCCTTTTACAACCTTCATCCCTCGACGAACGCCACCCTCTTGCCTTTCGCCTTTGTAAGTTCCTTAGCCAGCGCTGTTGCCACCATTGACGCTCCCGCGCCATGTGCCATCCCTATCACGCCTATTTTTTGATTCTGTCGTGCTTTCTTGAATATTCAAAAATCTTCGCTTTCTCGAATAAAAAAATTCTATCTAACATATTCCCTCCTTCCTTAATATTTAGCTTGCAGGAATATATTACCATTAGATATTATTTTTGTCAATATATATTTGCAATTTTTACCATTTATATTTTTTTATCGTACAAAAGTCCGGCAATAAACACAACCACAACAGAACCCGCATTGTGCACGAGTGCACCTGTCGTTGGAGTAAGTATGCCCATTGCCGACAGCATTACACCCACAAAATTGATGCACATGGAAAGAGTTATAGCGATTTTTATCGTCTTGACCGTCATATTTGACAGCCACTTCAAATATGGGATTTTCAAAATATCTTCCGTCATCAAAGCAATATCCGCAGCCGAAATTGCAATATCGCTGCCCATTACTCCCCATGGCAACGCCTACATCTGCAATTTTAAGCGCGGGTGCATCGTTTACACCGTCGCCTATCATGCAAACTGTTCCGTTTCTTTTGATTTCTTCCACATTTTCAACCTTTTCCTGTGGAAGCAGCTGCGCGTGAATTTCCGAAATCCCTACCTTGTTTCCAAAAAATTCTGCTGCCGTTTTTTTGTCGCCCGTTAAAAGTACAGTCTTAATATTCATAGCTGACAATCTGTCTATTACATCTTTTGCCTCCGAACGAAGCACATCGGACAAAGTAATTATACCGATTACCTTTTGCTCATCGCCTGCAATTACGCAGGCTTTTCCCTCAATCGCAGCTTTTTCCAGCATTTCTAAAGCCTCCGCACCCATAGCAATTCCGTTTTCAGCGATGTATTTCTCATTTCCGAAATAGTACAGTTTTTCACCTATTGTTGCTGAGATTCCCCTACCTGCAAACATCTTAAAATTTCGAGTTTCATAAAGTTCAATTTTGTCTTCTTTGGCTTTTGCCGTAATGGCTTTTCCAAGCGGATGTTCGCTGTTTTTTTCAGCAGATGCCGCTATTTTTAAAAATTTCTGCCGAATCTGCGCCTTCAAATGCAGCTATATCACTTACAGTCAACTTGCCATATGTAAGCGTTCCCGTCTTATCAAAAAGCAACTGTGTCAACTCTTCCCATTTTTTCTAGAGCTTCACCCGACTTTATTATTACACCGTATTTTGTAGCCTGTCCGATTGCCGCCATTATTGCCGTAGGCGTTGCAAGCACCAATGCGCATGGGCAGAAAACAACAAGTACAGCAACTCCTCTTTCCACATCTCCCGTAATCAGATATGTTACGATTGCAATCAAAAGCGCAAAAGGCACCAAAAACTCGCCCATTTATCCGCTATTCGCTGCGTCGGTGCTTGATTTTTCCACTTCTTCAACCATTCTTATCAGCTTTTGAAGCGAGCTGTCCTCGCCCACCTTCAATGCTTCAATTTCTACAAATCCGAAGCGATTTATCGTACCGCTGTACACCTCATCTCCAACTGTTTTATCAATCGGCAAGCTCTCGCCTGTCATTACGGACTGGTCTATCGATGTTTCCCCTGTAATTATCTTTCCGTCAACCGGAATCACCTCTCCCGGTAGCACTCGCAGCACATCTCCTTTTTTTACCTGAGCGACATCAAGCAGAACTTCTTCGCCGTCTTTTACAACCCTTGCCTTTTGCGGTGCAAGCGCTATTAGATTTGTAAGTCCCTGCTTTGCCCGCGCCGTAGTTTTTTCTTCCAGCAATGCACCTATCTGCATTATAAATACAACTTCGCCTGCCGCGAAAATATCTCCTATCAATATTGCTGCAATCATCGCCATACATATAAGGAGTGCCGACGATATCTTACTTATACCTTTATTATATATAATCCTCCAGATAGCAAGATATAAAAGCGGAAGTCCGCATATAACTATCGTAACCCACGCCAGATTATCTGCATACGCATAACCCGCTTTCGGCATTACAAAAGATGCAATCAAGAATATACCTGCGATTACAGTCATATACCACCCTGCCAAAAATCGTTAATACCATATAGCCTCCCTACAATTATTTTTAAATACATTAAACTCTTGTATATCTTTATACTTTTAATTATACAATTTTATTGGATTCAAAACAACACATAGTTTATAGATTTTTGATAAAAATATGGTTTTTAGGTGCATATTGTGATATATTATATATTATTTCAAGAAAAGGACACTCGAAGAATGAATAAATTCAAGACACTAACAGACCATGTCTACGAATACATTGCCGAAGAAATCTTGTCCGGCAATATAGAACTTGGCGAAAAAATCAACGAAAATCAAATTTGCAATCTGCTTTCTATCAGCCGCACTCCCGTTCGAGAGGCTCTCATAGAATTATCGCGCGACGGCATTTTTAGATAATGTTCCTCGAAAAGGATTCGTAGTTAGAAAACTTACTTTAAAAAGATTTAAAAGAGCTTTACGCTCTGATAGGAATTTTGGAAAGTGAAGCTGCAAGACTGGCTTGCCCGAATTTAGATAAAAAATCGCTCGATGATATGAAATTTTACATCGACAGTATGGATTTGGCTATTTCTCAGTCAAATTTCTCAATTTACCACAAGCAGCAAGATGCGTTTCACAATACTTTTGTGAACAAATGCGGAAACGACACGCTGATATTAACACTTGCCCATCTGAAGAACCAGCTGCTTAGAAAAACATATGACGAAACGACTTTCCCGAATATAATAAACATATTATTTGATACAAACAAAGAACATAAAAGAAATTTACGAATTGTTCAAACAAAAAGATGCCGAAGCCGTCGGCGAATATCTAAAAAACGTTCATTGGCAACCACAAAAAGCTGAGTACGAAATCTCATGATTTCATACTCAGCTAAACATCACTCCGTTTATAACCTGCTCGCATAGCAACAATGCCCCGCTTATACCTATGTGCGTTTTCGGTATTACATCCGTATATCCTATGTTCGGCAGACTTATCTCTATTCCGCTGAAATTGCGATTCCTCAGTTTCATCTGTGCAATCACATTCCCGTCTGCAAACACCAAATCCGCGTCAGACAACAAAAATATCCTTTTCAAGCGCACCCGCAGATCTATAAAATTTAAGAAGCTCTTTTAACTTTAAGTATTCCTCTTGATTCTTGTAATTTTCATCTGTATCGCCAATTACCGATACACATTCCGCAACCATTCCAAAGTACTGTATCAAAAACTTTCGCATATGAAAAACACTCCTCACAAGTACCGTGCACTGCAAACTTTGTGCCTTTTGGAAGCCCCGTCAAAGAATTTAATCGTGAAAGATGAATATAGGCATCTGCTCGTGCTTTACTCGCATATTCCATAAACTTGGTGCTGTCAGTCCCAAGCATTTCGCAAATTTCGCATATAAACCGCTCAGATGCTGAAAACCCGATTGGAAGCTCACCTAAGCAATAATACGGCATCCCGTAGAGTTCGTTTAGCAATTTTGCGCTCTCATAACCGTAATCCTTGTGAAGCACAACATTTAAATCGGCATTCGGCAAATTCTTAATTTCATCTACGTTGCAATTCGCACAAAGAATACAATTTATCTCTATATCGCAAAGTTCAAGCATCTTTCTAAGCTCTGCGCTGTCGCCCCTATAATACTTGTGCAAAATCGAAAGTCCTAATATATTCACCTTCTTTTTGTCGGATTTTCGGCTTTCAATTCCCTTGTTATCATCTTTGAACTTTAAAATCAGCTCCCTGCATAATGCGGAATATCCCTCCCAAATCATTTGGGAATATCCTGATGTTTCCATTGTAATTATAGGAAAATCTTCGTTTACAGCCTCTGTAATGCCTGACAAATCATCCCCTATCAGAGCCGCGCCGGGGGAATTTACTATAATAAGAAGCTCACAGTTATATGTATTTTTTAAAAACTCTATGCCGTCAAGTATCTTGTCTTTGCTTCCGTACACATAATCTCTCTTGTCCAAATATGTACATGGCACCCTCGGTTGACCGAACAGCCACAAATCCGAATAACTAATTGCATCGAATTCACGTTGTGCAATACCTTGATACGCCGCTATCGCCCCATGATAAAACTTGCACCCCGTAGGTCCGTTCAATAAAACGATCGCATTTTTAATACCCTCTCCGGCAAAAATCATTCCGGAGAAGCTGTCAGGCGTAATATTTGTCAAATAATTTCTTATCATTTTTCCACTCGCCCTCCAAATTGAAATCCAGCAACTTCTGCCACCTCTCCGCCATTACAAGTCCCGAGAAAAATCCGTTGTCCGGACACATCGGTATAGTATCCACAAAGCATGTCGCATTCGGCAAGCTGGATTCGTAATTCGAAAGCAATATATCCGGCCGCAACTCCTCTATATCTTTTGACATGTTTTGATGCTCGTAATTCTGCTCTATTCGCATTTTAGTGCTTTCAGGAAGCCTGCTTCTAAACCCTTCATCCTGAGAGAAATTTACTATTGCAATTTTCGATATTTCCATTTCCAAATCAAACGCTGTCTTAAGTATCCAATCAAGCTCGTGGTTGTAAGTAACTATGAATATTTTTTTACCACGCAAATACGGCTTAATCTTTTCAACCCTATCGAGGTAATTTTTCGCATTTTCCTCTATAATACGCTCAGCAACTTCCTCTTTGCCGAAATACTTGCCTATTTCTCGAAGCCAATCACAAGTTTCCAAAAATCCCGTAGGAAACTGTCTATCAAAAATTCGCAACCATATTCGCTTTCAAAAATTCCTTGAGTATATTCCCTGTATAGTCCTTATACGCAAGTAAATTCAAGCTCGCACTGCAGAAATTTTCAATACTTTTAAATCCTGTATTATAAAGGAATCTGCAATTTACTTTCACATCCATAGCCTCGAGGAATTTGCTTATAAGTCTAAAAATTACTATTCGTATTTTTTTCGCCACTGCTTTTTCAAATACGATATTCACAAGGTTCGCCTGCTTTAGGTACATTTCGGCTTGATTATTTGCTTGGCAAGTTGTGTATATGCCATGAGCATGCCTTGCAAAAAATCACCGGTCAAATTTCCGTCTGTTTTTAAAAGTACGACAGGACAATCCGGAACCGACAAATCGAGGACTTTTTCGGTGTCGTCGCCTATTATTCCTGCCGGACACGATGTTACGACGACAACGCCTCGCGGCTTTGGCACAGACTCCTGCACCCGCTGCACCAAATCCGTGAGCTTCGCGGTTGCACCGAATATCATATCGCTTTCGTCCATATCCGTTGCTATCAAATTGGGCGAAAGTGAATGCGGCATAAGCGCACCCCGCTCAAAAAGTCCTCGCCTGCCTGCCGACGATATACTTTGATACGACAAATATAAACAACTCTTCGGCGAATGTGCCACCACCGCAGCATCGTTTATCTGCGAACTCATGCACATCGCTCCGTTAAACGCACAGCCGTGCAAAGGCTCATCACGAAGTACATTCTTCGATAAATATCCCATATCGTAATCATCATCTGCCGCTTCGCTTTTTTTCGTACTGTTTTGCCCGAAATCTACATCAATTTTCGGCTTTTTGTGTTCACTACTTATCGAGTTTTTGAAACTTGTTTTTGCTCTCCCATAAGCAAAGCCTCGAGTTCTTCATCAGTTATAGGCTTTGCCGCATAAAGTTCAGGTCCCGAAAGTATGCGCATAGCGATATCTTCAAAAATACTAAAAATTTCGCCGTTTTTCCTTTTGCCTGCATCTCCACCGCAGTTATGTTTTGACGCTCCGCCTGTGCAAAAACATCGCTTCTCGGTATCTTTGAAAATATTTTTAAATTTACAGCATTTGCAAATGCTTCCACACGCAAATCCTCGTTTTTAACATTTCTGCTATTGTAAAGTATTCCTGCAACTCGGCATTTATTTTCGTCGTAGTTTTTGATTCCCCTCAATATGTTGTTTGCCGCATACAGCGACATATACTCACCCGAAGTTACGATGAATATTACATCCGAATACTCTCTCCTAATTGGAACTGCAAAGCCTCCGCAAACTACATCGCCAAGTACATCGTATAAAACGACATCGTAATCCTTTTTAATATTGAATTTTTCAAGCATTTCAAATGCGGTTATTATACCTCGGCCGGCACAACCGACTCCCCGGTTCAGGTCCTCCCGTTCTATGCATCCAATACCGTTAAACCCTGTAAAAAGAACATCTGCAAGTTTATAATCCGAAACGCCCGTCTTTTTAATATAATCAAGAACAGTCGTAATTTTTCTTACCATTAAGCAACAATTTTGTAGAATCATGCTTCGGATCACAACCAATTTGAAGAACTCTTTTTCCTGCAAGCGACATCGCAGCGGAAATATTTGCACTCAATGTGGATTTTCCGATTCCACCTTTCCCATAAACAGCAATTTCCATCACATCGCTGCCTTCAACACTTCTATCGCTTTTTCAAGCTGAATATCTTTCGTCGCTTCATCATCCATTGGCACCACATAATCAGGAGTTATACCTATATCCTGTATAACGCTTCCCTTCGGCGAAAAATATTGAGCTACCGTTATTTTCATAGCATCTTTATTCGGCAACCCGATTATTGTTTGAATTACACCCTTTCCAAAAGACTTCTCACCTATCAGCTTACCGCCGTTGTTGTCCTTCACACCTGCCGCAACTATTTCGGATGTGCTTGCCGTTCCTTCATCTATCAAGATTACATACGGCAATGCAGTTTTTCCTTTTTGCGTGTTCATAAAGATTTTTCTTTTTTTCATTTTTACCTTTTTGTATACGCAAGGACGCCTTCATCTAAGAGCATATCCGCAATCTGTATTCCACTTTCTACTATTCCTCCACCGTTTTGTCTCAAATCTATTACAAGACCTTTTGCGCCTTTCATTTCGAAATTGTGTAGCTCAGTTTCAAAATCTTGCGGTGTATTTATTTCAAAGCTCCTGATTCTTATATATCCGATTCCATCCGGAAGCTCGTTTGAAAATACCGATTGCAGGGTTATCTTTTTTCTAAGCATACTGACTTTTTTTGCTTTTCCGTCGCGCACATATGTAACATTAACCTTAGTTCCCGGCTCACCACGCATTTCAGATACCGCCTTATCAAGCTCGCTGCCCTTATACGCTACACCGTTTACCTCTGTTATTATATCGCCTGCTTTAATTCCCGAAGTTGCCGCAGGACTTTCATCAAAAGTATTTACAACAAGTATGTTGTCGTTCTTATCAGCAGCAAGCTGCACTCCTATACCTTGAAGCTCTCCCGTACTCTTTATCACAAAATTTTCGTATTCCTTAGCATTCATATAATTTGTATACGGATCGTTCGTTCCTTCAAACAACCCTTTGAGCATACCTTCTTCCAGATCTTTTTTATTCAATTTCTTGTAATAATTTTTTTCCAGTTGGTCATATGCTTCATCCACCTTGCCGTACCTGTCTTTCAGCTCACGATATTCAACATATGTATGATTTGCCGCCAACAGCTTATCCGGTAATACCTCCGGAACTACTATCACTATAGCTATCCCGCAGGCTACCCCGCAAAGTAGCAATAATAACAACTCTAGATACTGTACAACTTGCTTCATAAAATCCTCTTCCTAAAATTTCTCCCTGTACATTACATTATCGGTAATAGCTGTGAAACTCTGAATTGAACGGTTCTGTTTCCCTTCCATTCGTTGATTTCTGAATATCCGACTACTACCGTAGCTTTGCCTCGCTCTATATCCTGCATTTCCTCTTCAGCTGCATTGAATTTAATGCACTGCAATTGCCTACCAAGCTCATCAACCCCCAAAAACCGAATATGATTTTTGGCATTTCCTATGCGCATTGGCGACTCTAAATTTTCAGCTTTGAACGCAAACAGCGGTTTTTCAAAACATCGCCCGAACGGTTCGAGTTCCCGCAGTTCATCTACCAACTCCTCACTTATTTCGTCCAATGTAAGTTCCATATCCGCAGTGTCGCTTTCTTCAAAGATTTCCGGATTCAGCTTCCTCATTTCATTTGCCTTTTTCATGATTTCTTCGCTGAATTCTTCAAATCTTTCCTGCTTTATCAAAAATCCGCACGCACCTGAATGTCCGCCGAACCTTTCGAACATATCTGAAAAATTGTCCAAAAATTCGTGCAAATGCAATCCCCCGAAACTACGAGATGTTCCTTTCAGTAATCCATCTTCGCTCCTTGTTACAAGAATTACAGTTTTTGAATGCTTATCTTTCAATTTACCTGCCACTATTCCTGCGATTCCCTCATGCACTTCATCGCATTGGATAAGTAATATCGGCAAATCTTCGTCCATTTTTTTCAATCATATTTTTCGCACCGTCGAAAACTTTTATCTTGCACTTCTCGCCTTTTTTCATTGTTTTCAAACAATGCCTGCGCAAGCTGCTCCGCCTTTTCTTCATTTTTTTCAAGTAACAAATTTACCGCAACATCGGCTCTCCCCATTCTTCCTGCGGCATTTATGTACGGTACTATTTTTAAAAGATAAATCTATCGCTTTAACTTGTTCATCCTCTTTACAAGTAAGCTCCATCAGCTTCTTTATTCCCACCGAAGGATCTGAATTGATTTTTTTTAAGCCATATTTTACCAATGTTCTGTTTTCATCAAGCATCGGCATTATATCTCCTACCGTGCCGATTGCTATAAATTCAAGTACTTGCGTTAAATACTCCTTTGGCGCATTTTGCAACCGCTGCAATGCCTGTATCAGTTTAAACGCAACGCCACACCCTGCCAAACCGTCAAACGGATAAGTGCTGCCTATATACTTCGGACTTATAACTATCGCATCCGCTACTACATCTGAAATATCGTGGTGATCCGTTATTACAAAATCCAAACCGATTTTTTCCGTACTCCACCTCGTCATACGACACGCTACCACAATCGACGGTTATCACTAAATCAATACCGCTTTTCTTTAATTCTGCAAGTGCTTCTTTATTTAGTCCATATCCCTCGGAAAATCTCGACGGTATGTAATATCTGACGTTTGGATCAAAATGTGAAAGATATGTAATCATAAGTGCCGTAGATGTAACACCGTCCGCATCGTAATCGCCATACACACATATAGTTTCTTTTTCATTAAGCGCCCTAATTATGCGTTCCGCACCGATTTTCATATTGTTCATCAAAAAAGGATCATATGTCAACTTTGGCTTTTTAGATATGAATTCCTCAATATCTTCATCTTTTATTCCACGCTTACTCAGCAAGTCTTTCACTACTTTGCTAAATTTTTTTTGCACTATATCTCCTCTAAATCCAACCTGCTCTAGGATCTTGATAATCTCCGTTTTTTCGAACTTCAAAATGCAAATGCGGTCCTGTCGAATTTCCCGTAGATCCCGCTTTTGAAATCTGTTGTCCGCGCGTTACCTTAGCTCCGTTTGAAACCAAAAGCTCCGAATTATGAGCATACACCGTAACTATTCCGCCGCCATGGTCGATAAACACAACATTTCCATATGCGTTATTCCACCCCGCTCTAATAACCGTACCGTCGTTTGCCGCTACGATAGGGCTTCCCGTTTTGGCAGCTATGTCTACTCCTGTATGGAAACTTTTACCTCCAAAAATCGGGTGCGTACGATAGCCGAACGGCGATGTTATCCTAAAGTTTCCCGGTGCCGGCCAAGCCATACTTCCTCCACTGTACGTCGTTCCCGTACTTTGCATAGCGAGAATTTCAGCTTTTAATCTGTTGGCTTCCGCCAAGAACGCCTTTTTCTTGCTCCGCAAGAGCTTTGTTATTGCTTGCAACCTCCGCCTTCTTGCCTGCAACTTCGTTCTTGTCCGCATTCAACTCCACTGTAATTAGCTTCGCTTCGTTCTGCTTGGCAACAAGCGACTGCTGTAGAGCTACAAGCCTTTGCTTACTATCAAGTACGACCTGATTTTTTGCCTTTAGATCCTCCATGACTTTTTTGTCATTTTCATAAACCAATTTAACTCTATCCAAGTTTGTCATAAGTTCGTCTATACCGTTTGAACCCAAAAGCACATCGACAAAGCCGATGTTTCCATTTTTGTACATACTGCGTAAACGAGCATTTAAATTTTTGTTTTGCTCGCTCATTTCATCTTGTAATCTTGCAAGTTCCGCCGATGCCTCGTTAATCTTAAGCTGGGTTGCCCCTATATCACCCGAAATTGCATTCACTTTCGCCTGAGAATTGTTGATTTTTACTCTCAAGCTGCTGTATTTCGGCATTGAGGGCATTTTCCATCTTCTTGCCCTCTTGAAGCTGCTTCTTCACGTTGTCTATCTGATTGTTTACATTGTTCAGCTTTTGCTGGGTATTATCCGCATAAACAGCCACCGACATCAGCGAAATGCACATTACAAATATTAAAATAAAAGCCAGTTTTTTCTTCATTTCAAAAACCCCTCTTATGTATACAAGAATTTTCTCATAGATATAATACTTCCGCAAGCTCCAACGCTTACGCCTATCGAAACGAATATGTATACCAAATTTGAAGCCAAAAAGTCCACTGAAACCATAGGTGTTCCAAGCATTACGAATACCTGATCTCCCACATTTTGTATTACTTTTCCGTATAGCACGGATACCAAACCCGCTGCAATCAGCGACGATATTATGCCTATCAAGATGCCTTCCACCAAAAAATGGTCCGCGTATAAACCAATTCGTAGCACCCACATACTTCATTATCTCAATCTCGCGAACCCTCGCAAGCACCGTGAGTTTAATCGTATTTGAAACGACTACCACAGAAACTATCACCAAATATTATTATAACAAAGCCTGCAAATTTGATGCTGTTAGTTACTCTTATCAGCTTATTAACGGTGTCCTTATAATACTTCACTCCCTCTATGCCTTCAAGTTTTTGCAACTTGTCAACCACCACATCCGAATATTCTATTTGTGAAACCGTTACCACTATCGAATTCGGCAGCGGATTGCTCGGAAGCGAATCCAGCAAATGCGCATTTTCCTTCCACTCCTTGCGCCAATCTTCCAATGCCTGCTCCTTCGAGAGGTATTTCACTTCCTCCACGCCGCTATAACCTTTGATTGTTTCCATCATAGTATCAGCTTGTTCTTTGGTCGTTTCATCCAGCAAATATACTTGCAGAGTTTCAAAATCCTCTTTTACAGCGTTCATAGCAAGTGTAATATTTGTAAGCAGCACAAAGAAAAGTCCTAAAATAAGCAACATTGCCGTTATAGAAAATATAGATGCTATGCCCATGTTTCTATTCCTAAAAACCTGAATAATTCCTTGCTTTAATGTATATCGAAGTCCTCTAAACATTTTTTATTTTGAATCCTCCCAGCGCACCGCTCTTCACAAAGTAATTAAATTTCTGCTCATCGTCAGGATTCAAATAGGCTCCGACATCATCTCTAACAATCTTACCCTTATCTATCACGATTACTCGCTTTGCCATTTTATCCACTATATCCTTTGCGTGAGTTACCATAACTATGGTAGTTCCACGAAGGTTTATCTGTTCAAGCAATCGCATTATCTCCCACGCCGTGTCGGGATCCAAATTCCCCGTAGGCTCATCGGCAATCAACACCGTAGGATTGTTGACAATCGCCCGTGCTATCGCCACTCTTTGCTGCTCTCCTGCCGAAAGTTCGCTCGGATATTTATTCGCTTTGTTACTAATCCCTACTAAGCTCAATATCTGCGGCACTTGCCTTCTAATGACCTTTGAACGCGCATGTATTATTTCCATAGCAAATGCAACATTTTCATAAACTGTCATCTTCGGAAGCAAACGGAAATCTTGGAATACAATCCCCGTACTTCTACGCAGTTTAGGTATTTTTCTATTAGGTAATGTCGTAATTTCCGTGCCGTTTACTTTGATACTGCCGCTATCCGCCTCTATTTCCTTTAATATGAGTTTAATAAATGTTGATTTGCCTGCACCGCTCGGTCCTACTAAAAATACAAAGTCACCCTTATTTTATTTTGACGCTGACATTATCGAGCCCTATATTGTTTTTGTAAGTTTTGGTGACATTTGTAAGTTCTATCATCTACTTCCTCCCGGTATTTTGTAAATTATTCCTCAAGGTTTAATTATACATCTTTTTAGACGTTTAAGCAATACTGCGATTAGGATTCCTTCGCTATAATGAAATAAAATTTGCTTCCCTCTCCTTTGATACTGTCTACTCCGCATACTCCGCCGTGTGCCGCAACTATTTCCTTGACTATCGCAAGTCCCAGTCCTGTCCCCTTGACTTCCCTGCTATGGTTTTCGCTTGCTTTTTGATACCTTTTCCCAAATCTTATCCTGTTCTTCATACGGTATTCCTACTCCGCTGTCTTCGATTTCTACTTTTATTTTGTCCTTTAGGTCGTATAGCCTTATGGTAACTTTTCGATCATCTCCCGTATATTTTACGGCATTGTCGACTAAATTATTCACTACTCGTTTAATCTTGCCTTTATCTGCAAAAACTATTCGCCTCACAATCAGTTTTCAGTTCAAATAAATATCCCTTTTCCGCCAAAAACATGCAATTCTTGTTTACAACCTCAGCCAAAAGTTCATTCATATTAAATTTTTCAAGTTTCAACTCGCAGTTGCCGCTTTGAAGTCCGGATAGCTCCATTATATCGCCCACAAGTTCACTTAGCCTGTCGGTTTCATCCATTATCACTTTCAAATGGCTTTGTCTTTTTTCTTCATTTGCACACGGAAAATCCCGCAGCATTTCCGCATACGATTTAATCATGGTAAGCGGTGTACGTAAATCGTGTGATATGTTTGCAAGCACATCCCTTTGGAGCTTCTCGGATTTTTTCAGATCATATGCCGCTTTTTTGAGCGTTTCTGCAAGATAAGCGTATCTGCGTATAATCAGTAATTTTAGGTTCAAAATCAAATTCACCTTTTGACAAATTAGACGCTTCTCTTGTAATCTGACGAATAGGCTTCGTAATGCGCTGCGATAGAAATATTGAAAACAAAAATCCTATCATCATCGAGATTATGCTTACATATATGAGCTGCTTGCGAAGTATAATCACAGTACTGTCCACAGGATACAAAGGGGAAAATATGTACAGAATTACTTTTTTACCTTTTTTGTTTTCCAGAAATTGCGCATATGCCAATATCTTTTTACCGCCCCTTGTTTCTCCTTCATTTATAATAAGTGATGCTTCGTCGCTTTTATCTGCATTTTCAATCAATATTTGACGCACCTGCCCCATTTCCTTCAAAAAAATGTAGCTGGTTCCGCGCCCCGACTTTGCCGAAGGCGCAAATACAATCGTATCACCCGCTTCGATCTGCACAAAAATATCGTTCGAAATAGCCAGTTCATTGATTTTAGCTACCATGTTTCCCTCTTGATAGCTTTCCTCTATCTCATTGGATACTTTACGAATACTGTCTATCTTCATCCCCTGATAGTAATGCACCAAAAATATAGTCTGTAATACCCACAGCACACCTATTACAAAAACTGTAAAAAATTAAAAATATGAGCATAGCTTAGCACCTATGCTGTTTCGATCAAATTTAATTCTCTTCTTCAAATTTGTAACCCAGACCTCGCATAGTCACTATTGTATCCCTGTAAACTCCCAAATTCGCCCTCAAATTTTTAATATGGGTATCTATAGTTCTATCCTCTCCGAAGAAGTCGTAACCCCATATTTCCGACAACAATCGTTCTCTGGAAAGTGCGATATTCTTGTTGCGCATCAAATATACCAAAAGCTCGTATTCTTTTGGAGTCAATTCCACTCTGTTTCCGTCCACTTTCACTATTCTACCTTGCAAATCCACCAAAATGCCCTTGTAAGCAAGTTCGCTTTTTTCTTCAGCTTCAATCTTTGCTAACTTTCTATTCAAAACGGCATTCATCCTCGCCATAAGTTCTTTCAAGCTAAACGGTTTTACCACATAATCATCTATTCCAAGTTCAAATCCGAACAACTTGTCATATTCTTCGCCTCTTGCCGACAATATTATAATAGGTACGTCCGAAAACTTCCTAATCTCCTTGCAAGTACTGTACCCGTCCAGCTTTGGCATCATTACATCCAAAAGCACTATATCGTAGTCGTTTTCTTTACAAAGACTCACAGCCTCCATACCGTCGGCCGCTTCAAACGCCTCATATCCGCTAAATTCAGCGTATTCCTTGACAACTTCTCGTATCTTTCTTTCGTCGTCTACTATCAAAACTTTTTTCATATAATTATCTCCTATTTTCAAATAGCTGCGATATAGTTTTCTCCATTTTAGCATCGCTTCGTGATATTTATGTGATTGTTTGTTTAGGATTTCTTGTTTTTTAAAAAGAGTTCTCTTTCGCAATGTAAGAAATGGCCTGTTTCACATTTTTGACACCCACAAGCCTAACATTTCCCGAAACTTTGATGTCCGCATTTTTCTCCGGCAACAGTACGGTGTCGAAACCCAGTCTTGCAGCCTCTGTTACTACTTTTTCCGCATTTCTGACGGCACGCAAATCTCCGGTTAAACCTATTTCTCCTATTGCCAACATTTTAGCCGAGCAGACGATTCCCTTCAAAGACGAATATATGGCAAGTACAGCCGCAAGGTCTATTGATGTTGAATCCGGTTTTATTCCGCCTACTATGTTAATATAAACATCCTTATCCGTCAGATTGATGTTCGCCTTTCGTTCAAGCACGGCAATCAGCATATTTAACCTGTTCAAATCCATACCTATAGAGCTTCTTCTCGGAAATCCCGTATTTGTTCTTGCTGTAAGCGCCTGTATTTCGAGCAAAAGCGGCCTTGTCCCTTCGTAAACGGCAGTTGCCAGCGCCCCCTGCGCGCCTTCCTCCATTCCTTCCAAAAATGTCTTTGATAGATTTTCTATTTCCGTCAAACCCTCTTCGCACATTTCAAATGCTCCGATTTCACTCGTAGTTCCAAAACGATTTTTTTAAGCGCACGCAGTATCCGTATTTCCGACGAGCGTTCCCCCGAGCTGAGCACGCAATCGACCAGATGCTCTACAATTTTAGGTCCCTGCCAAATCTCCGTTTTTTTATTTACATGCGCAACTATAAATATAGGAATATTTTTTTAACTTTTCCTATTTTCATAAGTTCGTTGCCGCATGCTCTCACCTGAGAAACGCTGCCTGGCGCCGCCTCGAGCATTTCCGTATACATGGTTTGTATTGAATCTATTATCAAGAAAATCGGTTTTTCGGTTTCAACAAGTGCTGTAATGTTTTCCATATTCGTTTCCGATGCTATAAGAAGGTTTGAATTGTCGCCGCGGCACACCCTATCCGCACGCATTTTAATCTGTTCTTCAGATTCTTCTCCCGATATATATAGCACAGTTCCATATCTACCGCATATATTCGATGCCGCCTGTATAATTATTGTCGACTTTCCTATGCCGGGTTCTCCCGAAATTAAAACGAGTGAACCTCGCACGAGCCCTCCTCCGAGTACTCTGTTCAGCTCTCCTATACCCGTATCCAGTCTATCAAACGCACCCGATTTTATTTCTTCAAGATGTAATGCTTTTGCCTGCCTGCCCCGTGTTTCTCCAAACAAACGGCTTCGGCTATCGTTACTTACCGCTGTGTCCGTCAGTTTTTCTTCAATCATACTGTTCCACGCACCACATATGCACTGCCCCTGCCATTTCGGGCTTTCATATCCGCATTCTTGGCACACAAATACCGTTTTTGCCTTTTTCGCCACTATATTCTCCTATCGTTATCGTTCGCTAATTTGTAAAAATCTAAACGACCTATTGGGATCAAATGTACTTTGTCCTTGATTTTCCTATTTTACAATTCCTTTTTCTGTATCCACTTTAATTATACCCTTTTTATTATTTGATGTCTATAGTATTCAAATTGTATTTTCTATATAATATAATAATTGTATATATTTGTAAATGTATGTGCATGTAAAATTCTCTTTCTACGCTTGCTGATGCTGTTAAAAAATCTACAGGCGCATAGAGAAAAGCAAAAAGCCGAGAATTGTTCTCAGCTTTTTGCTATACTAAATTTTAGTTTTGAGTAAAGCCTGCTTGAGGAGGTCCCGGAGGGTTCCCTGTTGGAGGAGTCCCTCCAAATCCTCCAGGTCCGCCCATTGTGCTACCGCTTCCACTTATAAGCTCATCCAGTGTTATTTCCTTCTCTACAAGTAATAGCCGCATAAAAACTCCTTTTCAAAAGAGCGACTAAGAATACATCTTAATCGCTCCAACTTTCTATCTTATGATTTAGTTGCTTGCCTTAAGTATGCCGAGCAGAAAATCCCATGTTCTCTGTGCCGAGGATATACTCATGTATTCCTCAGGTGTATGAACATTTCGAAGATCGGGACCTATAGATACACAATCCAAATCTTCAATCTTCTCTGTAAACATTCCACACTCAAGTCCTGCGTGTATTGCTTCTATTATCGGTTCCTTGCCGTACTGCTTTTTGTACACATCTATTACTGTTTCCCTAAGTGCAGAATCTTTTTTGTATGCCCAACCTGGGAAGTTGCCCACTCTAGCTACGCTACCTCCAAACAGGTTCACAAATGCTGTTACCCTATCCGCCAATGCCCACTTAGCACTTTCTATTGCACTTCTAAGTCCTGAAACCATTATCAGCTTATCTTCCTTTAGAAGTACAACGCCAAGATTCAATGAGGTTTCAACAAGGTCCTCTATATCCCTACTCATTGATATTATACCGTTTGGAATATTCAAAAGTACATCCGTTGCATTTTTAGTGCTTTTTGCATCCAGAGCTTCAAATTCGCCGCTTTCCAATTTTTCCAATGTTATGGACATAGTCTTTTCTACAGTAGAATACTCATTTTTAATATCCGCAGCAACTTCATCAAAGCAACTTCGCTATATTATCAAAATCGCCATCTTTCAAAATAAGTTCTGCTGTCGCCGCTTTTTGTAATTACATTGTCCTTGTTTCCACCTGCTAAATTCAGTATGTTAAATTTATAAGGAATTAAAAGTGAATACAAAATTCTGCCCATCAAGATATTCGCATTTGCTCTACCTCGATTTATCTCTATTCCCGAATGTCCTCCAACAAGTCCCTTGATTTCGAGTTTTCGCTTTTTGCCCTTTGACCTTTTCTCTCGTCATAGGGATTTCTGATTTCTGCGGTTACTCCTCCTGCGCAACTTACCGTTACAATACCTTCATCTTCCGAATCCAAGTTTATGAATTTCTTTGCCTTGAGCATCGAAACATCTATTGCTTCCGCACCGTAAAGTCCTGTTTCCTCATCTACTGTGAATACCGCTTCTATTCTAGGATGTTCTATATCTTCAGAATCAAGGAGAGCAAGTATCATCGCAATCGCTATTCCGTTATCTCCTCCCAAGGTTGTGCCTTCCGCCGAAAGTTTATCTCCTTCGAGCACCAACTTCAACTTATCTTTAGTAAAGTCGTGGTTGCATCCTGATACCTTCTCGCAGACCATATCAAGATGCCCTTGCAAGATGATTGCAGGTGAGTTCTCATAGCGGATGTCGCTTCCTTTACGATTATATATTATGCATGCCGTCGCGGTGATGCTCAAGTTTTCTATCCTCGGCAAACTTTTCACAGTAATCCGCGATTTCCTTCATATTCCCCGATCCTCTCGGAATATCCGAAATCGCCTGAAAATAGTAAAACATTTTCTCCGGTTTCAATCCACTTAATACTGACATTTTATACCTCCCAATTGTTTTATTTATTTAAATTTTTCCCTAAAGGTCTGCACGATTGCAGGCGTTTCATCTATATAATACGACCTTGCAACATTACCGTTACTTGGATCAAAATCTGCGCCGTCCCAGCAAACTGCAGCTCTGATACGCTGATAGTTTTTAATCGAAACAAACGCATCGCGAATCCAGGCATTCTTGTCGCCTCCATGACTTGCGCACGAAAACTCCGTTATCATAAACGGTTGGTTAAAAAGAGTACAGTATCTATCGTAAATCGGCCTATATAGCTCGTTGAAACTCTGCCAACGCTCACCGTGTGAATAGTAGTATGTACCTGTATTGTACGCCGTCAGTCCTATGATGTCAACATATTCATCTCCGGGATAATACATAACATCTTCATTCCACTTGTAATTCGGGAATGACTGCCCGTTCGGGTTCCATACCCACATTACATTCTTTGCACCGTTTTTCTTGAATATCTCAAAAATATATTTATAAAACTCTTTGAAAACTACAGTATCTCGCGATGTGTTAAAGCTCGAATACGGGCACCAGTCCCCGTTCATCTCATTCCCGAGCCTCAACATTACAGGATGAGAAAACTGCGCAACAACCTTTGCATATCTATTTAAGAAATTGTCATATCTGCCTTGTAACACATCGTAAACCATATTACCGCCGTCTTGCCAGTTGGTCTGTAATGTAAGTTCAACGATTTTTGCCTCGCTGCTCTGCATTTTTTAATATAGCCGAAATCTCCATGCCGACTTCTTCATAACCGTTTCGAGTTTTAAAGTCGGTGTAGCTTAGCATAATAGGAAATTTGTAATTCATTTCCTGCTCATAGTAATGTAATTTTGAATAATCAAAATGAGCGGCTTGCGGCTGGAATACGCCCCATGATACCTTAGGGTTTTCGTAAAAAATATTGTTGTACGCTTTGAGCGTTTCTTCATTCCAGTCGTGCTTTTCCACTACTTTTGTAGCTCTTATTTCCCCTTGCACAGTCGGAGCAAATGTATTAAATTGATCTATTAAATAAATGTAACCCCCAAGCATATAGTTTGGCTGATTCATTTTTCATAAAAATCGTATAAACATATTTATCTTTCGGTATATCGATGATCAAATAATAGTTTTTTTATCGTTTTTTAACACGAGCAAGTTTATTTCTGCTCCATGCAGTGATGTGCGCACGGTATTTCCTACCTGCTGAAATCCTTGTACTCTAAATTGTGGTCCGCCGTGTTTTTAAGAAAACTGTTGGAATAATTTATATATGCTGCTGTCCCGTTAGCTCCCGACATATTGCTATATATTTCGATTCTTTTGTTAGGATTTTCCAGCACTGCACATACCGCCGAATTACTCATATCGACCTTCATATCCCTATCGATTTGTATAGAATATCCGTCTACATAATTTGTAAAGTAACTATAAAACCCTCTGTCTTCCAATTTGTAAAATTCGGCTTGACTTTCCTTTTCATCTTTCTTAGAAGCCGTGATATTCTCCTGTTCCTGCGCCCATACATCTCTTTCGCCATATCCGATTTGCAAAAGTCCCCCGGCAAACACCGCAATTACAACCACAACTGTCATCGCAAATCTCGCTATATGTTTAAGTTTGCCAATATTCAAATCCATCTAGTACTCTCCTTCATATCTTCGTATTATTGCTTCGGCTATTTTGATACCGTCTACCGCTGATGATGTAATTCCGCCTGAATATCCCGCACCTTCTCCGGCAGGATATAGTCCTTTTACAGAGCTTTCAAAATTTTCATCCCTCACTATGCGAACCGGAGATGAGCTTCTGCTCTCAACCGCGTACATCTTCGTATTCGGTAAATCAAAGCCTTTTATTTTTCTCCCGAAATCAGGAAATGCTTCCACTATCGCGGATACCGCAAAGTCCGGCAAGCATTCTCTAACAATTTTTCCGGCATTTTCGTTTTTTACAAATTCATCAAGTCTACAAACCGGCGCCTTATAACTTTTACCGCCCAAATCAAAAGCCAATTTTTCGTATTTTCGCTGAAATTCGACTCCTGCAAGTATATCATCACTTCCAAAATCTGATGTCCTGACATCAACCAATATTGCGCTGTTTGCAAATCCGCTATTTCTAGATCTGTTGCTCATACCGTTTGTAACTACCATATCAGGCTCTGAAGATGCCACTATAACCTCTCCGCCGGGGCACATACAAAAGCTGTAAACTCCCCTTTTGCTGTCCTTACAATGATAAGATAATTTATAATCGGCTGCACCAAGTTCAGTATATGTCTTGCCATACTGCGCTACGTCTATAAGCTCCTGCGGATGCTCAACTCTTACACCAATTGAGAATTGTTTTTGCACCATCTCAACCCCGTTTTTAAGGAGCATAGCAAATGTATCTCTTGCGCTATGCCCTGTTGCAAGAATAAGCGCAGTGCACTCCACTTCCTTGCCGCCCGCCGTTATTTTGCTTATATGCGTTTCCGGATTCTTTTCTATATATATTTGCGACAGTCTGCTTTCAAATACTACGCTGCCGCCAAGCGATTCAATTCTCTTGCGGAGATTCACCACAACTTTCCTAAGTACATCTGTACCTATGTGCGGTTTTGCGCTATAAAGTATATCCTCCGGCGCTCCGCACTCAACGAAAGTTTCTAGGACCTTTCGTATTCTTGAATCTTTGATTTGCGTATTCAGCTTACCGTCTGAAAATGTGCCTGCACCGCCCTCGCCGAATTGAATATTGCTTTGCTCATCAAGCTCGCCGAACTTAAGAAACCTCTCTACTGTTTTTACCCTTTTTTCCGTAGCTTCACCGCGTTCAAACACTATCGGTTTGTATCCGCCTTCCGCTAATATAAGAGCTGCAAACATCCCCGCCGGTCCAAACCCGACTATTACAGGGCGATTTTTCAATACTTCACTACCGCATTTCGGCAGTTCGTATACTTTATTTTCAGCGAAAATCGCACCGGATTCTTTCATAATTTTATCCGAAAGTGCTGTACTTGTTTCAAAGTCCAATGTATAAACCTTGAATATATCCGGCTTGTGTCTTGCATCTATAGATTTTCGCACTATTTTGTAACCTAAAATTTCAACTTTATTTTTCTTTGCAGCAATCAATCGTTCAAGTTTTTCTTTTAACAGGGTTTCATCATCCGAAACCGCTAATTTGACACCGCTTATCCTGTACATTCAGCCACATTTCTCCCCACACATATTCCACTATAAAATGCATTAGATAGATTATACCCACCGCATATACCGTCATAATCTAAAAGCTCACCGGAAAAAAACAAACCTCCTACTATATTGGATTCAAATGTGGTTTTATTAACTTCCTTCCCCTGCACTCCTCCTGATGTAACTTGCGCTTCTTTCCAGCCGTTTACACCTTTAACGCTAAATTCGGTCGACTTGATTTTTCTTGCAAGTTTCCTCACAAAACCGTCTACATCTCCCGCACTAATATCAGCAATCCCATTTTCCTTCGAAAGCTCCTCCAAAATGCACTCCGCGAGCTTAGCAGGTATCACGCTTGTAAGTAATTTAGATATACTATCTTCTCCAAACAGCTTCAGTCGTTCTTTTAAAACATTTTCCAGTTCTTCCTGAGCAAATTCCGGCATAAAATCTATTTTTAATTTATAATCCGAAAATGCTTCAATCAAATCTCGACCTTCAAGATTCAATACTATATTTTTCGATAAGTTAAACACGCATATTCGGACACGCCTCTCATCTGTAAACTGCAATTCTCCAATCTGATTAAACGCTTTCCCCGTCCTCTTATTTTTGCAATGTTACCTCAGCATAGTGCCCTCGTACCTTTCAGGCTTCCGAATTTTCCAACACAAGAAATCGCCGCCAGACTTGGTCTTAACGGTGTTATAGTATGTCCCAGCTTCTTTGCCAGTACATACCCGCCTCCACTGCTTCCGTATTGCGGAGCGGCTTTTCCTCCTGTGCCAATAATACCTTAGTCGCGAAATTTGCAACTCTCCTTCTTGTGAAATTGCCTTTATTGAAAAAGAAGAGTTTTCGATTTTGCTAATATTCGTTGCCTCCGTTTTGGACATGACAACAATGCCAAGTTTTTTGATCCAAAATTCAAGCAGCTCTCGGATATCTTTAGCCGCGTTGCTATTGGGGTATAGCATCCCATGCCTTTCCTGCTTTAATAGAACACCGATACTTTCAAGAAATTCCTTTACTTCGTTGTAATATTCATAGTTTGTATTTGCTACATTGCATCTACCGTTTCCGGTCGCTAGTATCTTCTTGCCAAGTTCGACATTTTTTTCGATAACGGCAACTGACATATGAGGATTTTCCCGCCTACATGTTATTGCCGCTGCAAGTCCGGAAGCTCCACCTCCAATTACGACAAAATCAAACACTTTCATTTTCAACCGATTCTTCTGCGTCTTCCGCATTTTGGTGCTCTTTTGCACTTCCTCCATAACTTGTTGCGATTCGTCCTCGGTGGCAACTTCTTGTACGATTGCATTTTCTTTTGCTTTCTTCTTCCTTCTGCGCCTTGCCTTTACATGCGGAAGCGCTATGCCCATTGCAAATACATTGATGCCATACACAAAAAAGAATATAGACACCAAAACTCCGACACTCATTGTGGATGTGTACATAGTTATGAACGCGTATATTCCGACCACAAGTCCTAATGCTCCGAGTCCCAAAATATATCCCCACGCAGGCGATTTTTGGCGCAGCATTGCAAGCGATCCTACCATTCTGTTCGAGCCGCTAAATATCAGCCACATTCCAAAGAACACACTTATTACAAGCTCAGTGGCGAGCAATCCCGACAACACAACTATACCGAGTATTACAGTAATTAAAGATTCGGAAAAAAGCCAGCCCAATCCTACCGGTCTGTTTTTCATAAATAAAAATGTTGAAGCGCCGATAATTCCGACTATTATCATTACAATGCCAAGCACAAACGCTAGCGCATTAAAATATACGCCTTGATTTGCAAAACACCATATGCCTGCAAATATCAACAATAGCCCCGATAAAATTTTTAATATTCTCATTTAATCCTCCGAGCCTAGGTTTTAATCATATGCGTTAAATCGTATAGTGTTTATTATACACTACTTTGCAAAAATATTTCTACACTTAAAATTTGTAATAAATTGATTTATGTCCTTTTTATTCATTTTTATTGATTGTTTTTATGTATATGGTATAATGTACTCAAGTCAAGCAAGACATTCAATTTTCTTGCCCGTATTGGATGATATATAATATATAAAATATTTTTTTGAGTTTTATACATTATATAATAGCAAAATAGGGGTATAATAATCATACAGGTCTTGTAGGTTTTGTGCAAGACCGCATTGATTTAGCAAAATCGATGTCTTTATTCTTTAGAAAGGGATACGCTCAAATGATATTCGTAGACGTAAATCACCTAAAGCCAGGTATGATTTGTGCAAAAGATGTAATTCTGCCATCCGCATCGGTTCCGCTTTTAGCTGCTAATCACGCCATTACACAAGAAAATATTTTGCGTCTGAAAACCTTAAATTTTCCCGGCATATATATTGAAACGAAATTGAGTGCGGATCTTGTTGCCGACGATTTCATCGATCCTGCGGTTAGAAATTTGATTGCTGCAGATTTAAAGGATATTTACACGGATTTTCCTACAAAATATTCAGTTCCAAGCAAGCTAATCAAGAAAATGGAAATGGCAGCTTCAGATCTTGTAGATTTTATACTTCAAAAGGATCAATACATCCTCAATGTGCTTGAAATCAAGTCATTTGACACATATACTTATTCACATTCAATAAATGTAGCTACACTATCTACACTAATTGGTTTGCAACTTGGATACAGCCTTTTCTCGTTAAAAGAACTTGCACTTGCAGGACTCATGCACGATTTAGGCAAACTTGATATTCCGTTAAATATCATTAACAAGCCGTCGCCGCTAAATAGCTTTGAATTTGACATCATGAAAATGCACCCCGAACTGGGTGTAAAAAAATTACAAAACTCTATGCGCATTTCATCGACGGTTCTAAACGGAATTGCATCACATCACGAAAAATTTGACGGTACCGGTTATCCGCTCGGCACAAAAGGCTGCAATATTCCATTATGCGGGCGTATTATAGCAGTAGCCGATGTTTTTGATGCTCTCACTACAAGTCGCGTTTATAGAGCAGCTATGACTACAAAAGACACTTTGGATTATATGGCATCATGTTCAGGCTCGCATTTCGATCCATATCTCGTTGACGCGTTCTTCAAGACGGTTTCCGTATATCCAATCGGTGTAATGGTAAGACTTAGCGATGCGTCTATAGCTGTGGTAATTGAAAACATTTCCGGTCATATGCTGGATCCAATCATCAAAATACTGGACTCCCAAAACTTCGATTTGGGCGCAACAATCGACCTTTCACAGCATGAAGATCTTTTTATAGTAAACACGCTGGATGCAGGTTCTGAATTACCTGACGGCATATTCGATTAAAAAAATCGCAGTATCTAAAAAATTTAGATGCTGCGATTTTTTTTTTTATTTTTGGGTGTTTATATTTAATTCTTGAAACTGCGTACTTACCCGCGCATTTTGCGGTATCGACTCCGTAATAAATGAGTTTCCGCCGATAATAGAACCTTTGCCTACTACGGTCTTTCCTCCCAGAATAGATGCCCCCGAATAAATCGTAACATCATCCTCAATAGTCGGATGTCTTTGACATCTACAAGCGCCTGCCCGCCACGAGTCGAAAGTGCTCCCAATGTAACGCCTTGATACAATTTAACATTGTTCCCTATAACAGTTGTTTCACCAACAACCACTCCCGTTCCGTGGTCTATAAAAAAATGTTCTCCAATTTCCGCACCCGCATTGATGTCTATTCCCGTCTTGCTATGAGCATATTCCGTCATTATTCTTGGAATTAGCGGTATCTTACGAACATAAAGCTCGTGCGCAACCCTATACACAAATATCGCATAAAGTCCCGGATACGAAAATATTATCTGCTCCTTGCTTCCGGCAGCGGGATCTCCATCAAACGCCGCCTGCACATCCATTAAAAGTTTTTCGCTGTATTTCGGCATTTTTTTCAAAATTTCAACGGTTTTTTCTTTTGCCAGCTTAGCCTTTATCCAAGTTTGCAGCATCCTCACTGTACGAAAGTGCCAGTTCTATTTGTTCCGCGAGGTTCTCGTAAAGAGTGCTCATTTTCTCTCCCACAAAATATGTAGCTGTAGTACAATCCACATGCTCGCTTCCAAAATAGCTAGGGAACATTACACTTCTAAGCTCATTCAAAATTTTTAATTATCTCACTTCGCTTAGGCAATTTATTTTTCCTTTTTTTCTGTAAGAATACATCTGCCGTGATATAGTTCTTAGTTATTTCTTCAACTATATCCCTGTATATGCCATCTTAATTCATTATCCATAATTTACCCTTATATACTACAAATCGCCATCACTTGCCACAGCCGAACCATTATTGCCGTAACTACACGCAGCCGATATCAACATAAGCATTATCATTAGCACCATCCACAACTTTTTCTTTTAGCATATGTTACCTTTTTAAACAACGTATTGCCTCATATGATTTTATATCATAATTCATTATAAGTCAAAGTGCATTTTGTGTAAAGACTTAGTTCGAATATCTCGTTTTTTATTAGTCAAAAGGGCGTACGCCCTTTTCATCTGTTACATAAATTGCTACAATGCGCCTATTTAATATCTCCTTATCAATTTTTCTATGCTCTCGCCATTTGCTCGCCGCCCGCCATAAAGCGCTCAAAGTAGCTCGGCTACTTTTTCCGCTTCATCGCATTTCAAAAGTAATACCACGCGACATATGCTCATGTTTTTCATCCCAATCGCGTATATCCAGCTTCGGTTCCTTGTTGTTCCATGAGATGAAATTCACTTCTTTAGTCCAACCCGTAGAATACTCAGCAACTACACCCAATTTTTGAATCACTTCATAAACCACCTTGTCTTGCTCAGGAATAGGCTTCTTTCCTTTTTCCATAATACACCTCCTTTCCTTATTTTCTATATTTTAACATAAAAGTATTTTTAGTGTCAACATATATTTTGTAATTTTTACAAAATATAAATAAAAATCTCGCACCGTTACGATACGAGATTTTTAAATCTTATACTAATTCTAAGAATACCACCTCTGCACAATCTCCTTCCTTGGTCCAAGTTTAAGGATTCTTGTGTAGCCACCATTTTCGGCTTTCGTACTTAGGTGCGATTTCTTCAAACAATTTTGTTACCACTGTTTCGTCAAAAATATAAGCAAGAGCCTGTCTTCTAGCATGAAGATCTCCACGCTTAGCTAACGTAATCAGCTTTTCCGCTTCGCGTCTTGCCTCTTTAGCTCGACACTCTGTAGTAGAAATTCTGCCTTCTCTAAAGAGCGCAGTAACAAGATTTCTAAGCATTGACTTTCTATGTGAAGTAGGTCTGCCCAATTTTCTGTATCCTGACATAGCCGTTCTCCTTTCTTTGCCTATTCATCGCTAGGTCTCAGTCCAAGACCGAGATCGTTTAATTTGTTCTTCACTTCCTCCAAAGACTTCCTACCCAGATTTCTGACTTTCATCATTTCCTCTTCGGTCTTTAATGTCAATTCCTCAACAGTATTGATCGAAGCTCTCTTTAGGCAATTAAACGAACGAACTGATAATTCCAATTCTTCGATAGTCATCTCCAGATTCTTTTCTTTCTGATCTTCTTCTTTTTCAACCATTATTTCAAAAGAACTTGTAAGATCGGTAAGTTCTATAAACAGATTTAGATGCTCTTGCATTATCTTTGCGCCGATAGAAACCCCTTCTTCAGGAGAAATTGAACCGTCTGTCCAAATTTCAAGTATCAGTCTGTCATAGTCCGTTACCTGACCAACTCTGGTATTTTCAACCCTAAAGTTAGCTTTTCTAACAGGTGTGTAAATTGAATCTACCGGTATCACGGCAATCGGAGCATCCTCTTTTTTGTTTTGCTCCGCCGATACATAACCGCGTCCTCTATCAATCCACATTTCCATGTCAAGCACGGCATTCTCCTCAAGAGTAGCAATATGCAAATCTTTGTTGCATATTTCGATATCCACATCGCAAATAATATCCGCTGCGGTAAGTTCTTTCGGTCCTTTTACCTGTATAATAGCTCTTTTTTGTTCATCCGAATGTGAACGTATAGCCAATTTTTTCAAGTTCAAAATTATCTCGGTTACATCTTCTTTGACTCCCCGGGATAGTTGAAAATTCGTGCAAGATACCATCTATTTTTACTGCAGTAACCGCAGCACCAGGAAGTGAGCTCAGCAATATTCTGCGAAGAGAACTTCCAAGCGTGATTCCATAACCACGCTCAAGCGGCTCAACTACGATTTTAGCATAATTTGCATCACTTTCTGAATAAATACACTCGATTGTTGGTTTTTCGATCTCTATCACTAAAAACCCTCCTATTCTTCCGAACTAAATCTAACCTACTCTATTATTTTGAGTACAACTCTACTATTAGATGTTCTTCTATTGGTGTATCGATTTCTGCTCTTGTAGGTTCAGAAAGTACCTTTCCTTCAAGTTTTTCTCTGTCAACGCTTAGCCATCCCGGTACTCCAACTTGCATTTCTCTAATCTCCTTGAACTTTGGAGATTTTGCGCTAGATTCCTTTACCTTGATAACATCGCCAACTTTTACCTGATAAGAAGGAATGTCTACCCTCTTGCCATTTACCAAGTAATGACCGTGAACAACCAGTTGTCTAGCTTCGCGTCTAGTAGTCGAAAGCCCCATTCTGTAAACAACATTATCTAATCTTTCTTCAAGCATTATCAAAAGATTTTCACCGGTAATACCTTTTCTCTTAGCAGCCTTGCTGAATGTGTTTCTAAACTGTTTCTCAAGAACTCCGTAGATAAACTTTGCTCTTTGCTTTTCACGAAGCTGCAATCCGTATTCACTCATCTTTTTGAAGCCTTTTTGAGACTTTCTCTTGGATGTTTTATAAATTCCCAAATGACTTGGATCTATATCTAAAGATCTGCATCTTTTCAATATTGGTTGTCTATTTACTGCCATAGTTCATTCCTCCTTTCTTATACTCTTCTTCTCTTTGGTGGTCTGCATCCGTTGTGCGGAATTGGAGTAATATCTTTAATTAGAGTAATATCCAATCCTGCTGCTTGCAATGCTCTGATTGCAGCCTCTCTTCCGGAACCCGGTCCCTTTACATAAACCTCAACCGTTTTAAGTCCGTGTTCCATAGCACCTTTTGCCGCTTCTTCAGCAGCGCTTTGTGCAGCAAATGGAGTTGATTTTCTTGAACCTTTGAATCCAAGAGATCCTGCACTTGACCAAGATAATGCATTACCTTGCATATCTGTAAGAGTTACTAAAGTGTTGTTAAAGGTAGACTGGATATGTGCTTGGCCTTTTTCAACATTTTTGCGTTCTCTTTTCTTTCTTCTAACTGTTTTTTTCACAGCTGCTTTTGCCATATTGTTCTACCTCCTTACTTCTTTTTCTTTCTTCCTACAGTCTTTTTAGGACCTTTTTCTTGTACGAGCGTTTGTCTTGGTTTTTTGACCACGAACAGGGAGTCCTCTTCTATGACGAATTCCTCTGTAGCAACCGATTTCCATCAGACGCTTAATGTTCAAGGAAACTTCTCTTCTAAGGTCTCCTTCTACCATATACTCAGATTCAATAATCTTTCTGATTGCGCTAGCTTCGCTTTCAGTTAAATCCTTGACTCTTGTATCTGGATTTATTCCAGCCTTCTCAAGAATTGCATTTGAAGTCTTTCTTCCTATACCGAATATATAAGTCAGTCCAACTTCAACTCTCTTGTCTCTAGGTAAATCTACTCCGGCTATACGAGCCATACATTCCTCCTTCTCCCATCTTCCGTCACGACAAGCCTAGCTTTCGTAATATAAACGGGGTAATAATTTAATTTTTCTATTAACATTCCGGAAATACCGAAATTTTAATCAACCTTGCTTCTGCTTGTGCTTAGGATTCTCACAAATGACCATTACTTTGCCATTTCTTTTGATAATCTTGCACTTTTCACAGATCGGCTTAACTGATGCTCTTACTTTCATTTTAAAACCCTCCTCGATTTTACTTAAGTAATATCTCCAATCTGACCTATTTATCTCTCCAAGTAATTCTACCTCTTGTAAGGTCGTACGGTGATAACTCCACCTTTACCTTATCGCCAGGCAAAATCCTGATGAAATTCATCCTAATCTTTCCCGAGATGTGCGCGAGTACTTCATATCCGTTTTCAAGTTTAACCACAAACATTGCGTTCGGCTGAGCGTCTACTACTGTACCAAGCACTTCAATGACGTCACTTTTCGCCATAAAAAATTCTTCCTCCTATAATGTGAGTAATTCAGGTTCACCATCTGTAATTACAACCGTATTTTCATAATGCGCCGCAAGCGAACCGTCGATAGTAACCGCTGTCCAATTATCCATAAGGGTTTCCACCTCGTAACTACCCGCCGAAATCATCGGTTCGATAGCAATTACCATACCCTCTTTCAATCGAGGTCCTTTGCCCGGTTTACCGTAATTAGGAATTTGCGGTTCTTCATGCAAGTCCTGTCCAAGTCCATGCCCTACAAAATCTCTTATTACACCAAACCCTGCGCCTTCAACAACGCTTTGAACTGCGTGCGATATATCGGAAAGGTGATTCCCTTCCTTACAAAATTCCAAAGCTGCAAAAGAATCCGTCTTTTGCAGTATCTATAAGCCGCCTGGCTTCGTCCGATATTTCCCCTACAGCATAAGTTCGTGCCGCATCACTTACATAACCTTTGTAAGTAGCACCTGTATCTACACTTACTATATCGCCTTCTTTTAAGATAATTTTTTCAGAGGGAATCCCATGCACAACTTGTTCATTTAGTGATACACAAGCTGCGGCAGGGAATCCATACAGTCCTTTAAACGTGGGTACCATTCCATTTTGGCGTATAACATCCTCAATGTAATCGCTTATTTCCTTCGTCGAAACACCCGGCTTTACGATATCTTCCAAATCTCGTAAAATCTTAGCAGTAACCTTGCCTGCTGTTCGCATTAAATCAATTTCGTGTTTTGATTTGATGATAATCATCTTACTCTCCCAAAATAGTAACGATAGCTTTGAATACCTCATTAAGTCCTATAGAACCGTCTATATGTTCTATATTCCCCTTGTTTTTGTAGTATTCTACTAAAGGCTTTGTTTGATTGTTGTAAACCTCTATTCTGTTTTCAACCGTATCAATGGTGTCGTCGCTTCTTTGATAAAGCTCACCGCCACAATTATCACAAACGCCCTCTTTTTTCGGGATCATACTTTTAATATGAAAACTTGTGCCACACGATTTACAAACTCGTCTACCTGTAAGTCTCTCGAGTAATTCAGTTTTTGGAGCGTCTATATCGAGTACCTTGTCAATTTTTCTTTCCCTGTTCGGCAAGAAACTTTGTCAAGCTCTTCCGCCTGATGTACCGTTCTTGGAAATCCATCAAGCATGAAGCCGTTTTTACAATCGTCTTCGAGCAATCTCGTAGTAGCAATCTTTATTACAAGTTCATCAGGAACCAATTCTCCCCTATCCATGTAGGCTTTCGCTCCAATCCCGAGAGGTGTTCCTTCTTTGATATTCTTTCTAAAAAAATATCTCCTGTAGATATTTGAGGAATACCGTACTTTTCAACTATTCTTGCCGCCTGTGTGCCTTTTCCTGCGCCCGGTGGCCCGAGTAATACTAAATTCATAGGTGCCTCCTATTTCAAGAATCCTTGATAATTACGCATTACCATCTGATTTTCAAGCTGTTTCATCGTATCAAGAGCAACTCCGACTGCGATTAGCAAAGAAGTTCCGCCAAATCTTGTATCGATATTTGAAACAGCACTTAGAACCGTAGGAAGCGTAGCTATTGCAGCTAAGAACAATGCTCCAACAAATACGATTCTTGTCATTACTCTATTCAAATACTCAATAGTAGGCTTACCCGGTCTGATTCCCGGTATAAATCCGCCTTGCGCTTTCATATTGTCCGCTACTTCCACAGGATTGAATGTTACAGCCGTATAGAAGTATGTAAAGAATATGATTAGCAAAATATTCAATACGGAATAGAAATAAACTCCCGGATTTCCGTGCGGTGATAACCACTTGGTAATTGAAGCCGCTGCCGCCGCATTCGGGAAAAAGTATGTTATCGTAGGCGGAAATTGCAAAAGTGAAAGTGAGAAGATTAGCGGAATAACTCCCGCCTGATTCACCTTTAGAGGTATGTGCGATGTCTGACCGCCATACATTTTCCTGCCTACAACTCTCTTAGCATACTGAACCGGAATTCTCCTTTGCCCTTGTTGTATCTCTATTATTCCGATTATTACAACTATAGCAAATAGTACAAACAGTATCACTGTAACAAAACTCAATTCGTTGTCGGCGAGCTTAATCCAGTTTGTTCTGATAGCACTCGGTACACGAGCAACGATACCGGCGAAAATTAGCAATGAAATACCATTTCCAATTCCATTTTCATTTTATCTGCTCACCGAGCCACATCAAGAATGCTGTACCTGCGGAAAGCGATAAAACTATTACGGAAATTGAGAAAACATCAGTGCTCACGATAGCTTTTCTAAAAAGTCCTACCGACAAGCCGATAGCTTGCACAAACGCAAGAACCACCGTCAAATATCTGGTGTACTGAGCAATTTTCTTTCTTCCTTCCATTCCCTCCTTTGCAAGTCTTTCCAAAGAAGGTATTGCAATCGTCAGCAACTGCAATATAATGGATGCCGTGATGTACGGTGTAATACTAAGTGCGAATATCGTAAAGTTACTGAACGATCCGCCCGAGAAAAGGTCGAACAAATCAAAAAGGCCTGTATCTCCTTGAAATCTTTCCTTCAAGATTTCGCGGTTTATGCATGGAACCGGTATGTTCGAACCTATTCTGAAAACTGCCAGCATGAGGAGCGTGAAAATTATCTTTCCCCTTACCTCTGCTACTTTCCACGCATGAGCAAGAGTTCCAAACATATTCATGCTAGATCACCTCTGCCTTTCCTCCAGCCGCTTCTATTTTCTCAATCGCAACTTTACTAAATTTGTGAGCTTTCACGGTTAATTTCTTTCCGAGTTCGCCATTGCCCAAAATTTTGATTCCGGTTTTAACCTGCTTAACCATGCCAATCTCCTTAAGCATTTCAGGAGTTATCACGGTATCAACATCAAATCTGTTCAAATCTTCGACATTAAGCTCCGTATATTCTTTTCGATTTATATTAGTAAATCCACGCTTTGGAATTCTTCTGTATAGCGGCATCTGACCTCCTTCAAATCCCGGTCTTACACCGCCACCACTTCTTGAATTCTGACCGTTCATACCTCTACCACCGGTTTTACCCTGTCCTGTAGCTGTACCTCGGCCTCTTCTTTTTCTATTTTTTGTTGCACCGATAGGCGCTTTTAGTTCATGCAGTTTCATATATATTGCACCCCCTAACTTATAGCTCTTCGAAAGTTACAAGATGCTCAACTTTCTTGATTGCTCCACGAGTTGCCGGATTATCAGGAAGTTCATTTGAACTGTGCATCTTCTTCAGACCTAAAGCTTCAACTATTTTTTTATGCTTAGGAAGAGCGCCTATTGTACTTTTTGTTAAAGTTACTTTAATGTTTTTAGCCATTTATCTCTCCTCCTAACCTAAATTTCCTCTTTTGTCTTTCCTCTAAGTCTTGCCATTTCCTCAACAGTTCTTAGAGATTTAAGACCTTCAATCGTAGCAAAAGCCATATTTACAGTGTTACTTGAACCAATGGATTTTGCTCTTACATCCCTTAAGACCGCAAGCCTCAAGTACCATACGAACCGATGAACCTGCGATTACTCCTGTACCTTCTTTAGCCGGCATAATCAGAACCTCGCTGGCACTAAATACACCTGTATTTCTATGTGGTACAGTAGTTCCAACCATCGGAACATATATTAAATTTTTCTTTGCATCTTCGATTGCCTTGCGCACAGCTTCAGGAATTTCCTGCGCTTTTCCAAGGCCAACTCCGACATAGCCTTCACCGTTTCCAACGACTACGGAAACAGAGAAACGCATATTTCTACCACCCTTAACGGTTTTAGCAACTCTTCTTATGTTTATTATAGAGTCTGTTAGGGTAAGTTTAGACGCATCTATCTTTTTATATTGCATTCCTTTTTCCTCCCGTTAGAATTTCAACCCTGCGTTACGAGCCGCTTCCGCAAGCTCCTGCACTCTTCCGTGATAAAGATAACCACCTCTATCAAAGCAAACTGTATCAATACCTTTAGCTAACGCTCTCTTCGCTATGGCTTCACCAACCAGCTTTGCAGCCGCTTTGTTTCCACCATTTGCACAAGCAGCCTTTAATTCTTTATCGGCAGTTGAAGCTGCTGCTAAAGTAACTCCATTGACATCGTCTATAACCTGAACTGAAATGTTCTTCAAACTTCTATATACGCAAAGTCTTGGTCTTTCCGGAGTGCCGTGCAAATTTTTACGTACTCTTGCGTGTCTGGCTACGCGCTTCAAATTTTTGTTTTCTTTTGCCATTTTACTCCCTCCTACTTCTTACCAGTTTTGCCTTCTTTACGACGAATGTGCTCGCCCTCGTAACGAATTCCCTTAGCCTTGTAAGGTTCAGGTTTTCTCCACTTCCTGATGTTGGCGCTGTAATTTCCTACTAGAGCCTTGTCTATACCTCTAACAACAAGCTCTGTTGGGGATGTAACCTCTGTAGTGATTCCCTCAGGATCTTCCATCTCAACCGGATGTGAATATCCAAGGTTCATTACCAAAGTTTTACCTTTTTTCTCAGCCTTGTAACCAACACCAACGAGCTGCAATTTCTTTTCGTAACCTGCTGTAACACCTGTAACCATATTGTTTATAAGTGCACGAGCAAGGCCATGCTGCTCTCTTTCAGCCTTTGAGTCGCCATCTCTAGTTAGCGATAAAACTCCATCTTCGATAGAAACTTTAACCAATTCGCTAATAGATTGTTTAAGCTCACCCTTAGGTCCTTTTACTGTAACGATATTGCCGTCAACCTTAACCTCTACGCCTGCAGGAAGGCTAACAGGCATTCTACCTATTCTTGACATTTTTTATCTCCTCCTACCAAACGTAACAGATTACTTCTCCGCCTACTCCCAGTTTTCTTGCTTCTTTGTCGCTGATAACTCCGTTTGATGTGGAAATTATCGCTATACCAAGTCCACCCAAAACTCTAGGTACTTCGTTCGCTTTCGCATAAACTTTAAGTCCCGGCTTAGAAATCTTTTTGATTCCGCTTATAACTTTTTCTTTTCCAAGGTACTTCATATCGATTTTTATAATACCTTGCTTATTATCTTCTACAACATCAAACCCTTTGATATAGCCTTCGTTTAGCAAAATTTGGGCTATGGACTTTTTCATTTTTGATGCTGGGATTTCAACTACTTCGTGACCCGCTGTATTCGCATTTCTTATTCTTGTTAGCATATCTGCTACTGGATCTGTCATTGTCATGCCGTCATTTTCTCCTTTCCTTGCGAGGTTTCCCATAGGACCTTCGCAATCCTTATATTACCAGCTTGCTTTTTTAACGCCTGGAATTTCACCTTTGTAAGCAAGCTCTCTGAAGCAGATACGGCAAATGCCATACTTTTTAAGTACAGAATGCGGTCTGCCACAAATTTTGCATCTTGTATATGCGCGTGTTGAAAACTTAGGTTTTCTTGCTTGTTTAACTTTTAATGATGTCTTTGCCACTTGCTTCCTCCTTACTTCTCAAAAGCCAGACCAAGTAGTGAAAGCAATGTTGCTGCTTCTTCGTCTGTTTTTGCCGATGTAGTAAACACGATATTCATTCCGTTGATTTTGTCTATCTTATCGTACTCAATTTCAGGGAATATAAGTTGCTCCTTGATACCCATGGAATAATTTCCACGACCGTCAAATGCATTCTTGCTAACACCTTTGAAGTCTCTAACTCTAGGAAGAGCGATATTGAAGAATTTGTCTGCAAATTCATACATATTGTCATCACGAAGAGTAACCTTTGCACCAACAGGCATGCCTTGTCTAACTTTGAAATTAGCTATTGATTTCTTCGCTTTTGTTATTACAGGTTTTTGTCCTGTTATAAGTGCAAGCTCAGCAACAGCCATTTCCATTACCTTTCGCATTTTCCTTCGCCTCACCAAGACCCATATTGATTGTAATCTTCTCCAGCTTAGGTACCTGCATTACATTTTTGTATCCATACTTATCCATAAGTGCCTTAAAACATTTTTCTCTGTAGTATTCTTTTAATCTTGCTGCCAAAATCGTCTCCTCCTTTCTTAATCTATTACAGTGCCGCTTTTCTTTGCAACTTTGAACTTTTCCTATCGCCTTGGATTTTTCATTTCGATTCTGCTTCCCTGCTTTTGCTTTAGCGTCGAAATACGTACATTCGAAACATCGATTGGACCTTCCATATGCTTGATTTCAGCTTTTTCAGTCCTTGTCTGTTTCTGATGCTTTGTCTGAATGTTTATTCCTTCAACGATAACCTTGTTGTCCTTCGGCATAGCTTTAATTACTTTGCCTTTTTTCCCTTTATCTTTACCTGCAATTACTATTACAGTATCTCCTTTTCTAATACGCATCTGCACACCTCCTATAATACTTCCGGTGCTAAGGACACTATCTTCATGAAGCTCTTTTCTCTAAGCTCCCTTGCGACCGGTCCAAAGATACGAGTTCCAACTGGAGTTTTATCGTCCTTTATAACTACTGCTGCATTCTGGTCAAATTTTACATAACTTCCGTCAGCTCTTCTCGCGCCTGTCTTACTTCTAACTATTACAGCTTTTACAACATCGCCCTTTTTAACAACTCCACCCGGTGTTGCATCTTTTACGGCACACACTATGATGTCTCCAATGTTAGCAGTCTTACGGCTTGTTCCTCCGAGTATCCTGATACACAAAAGTTCTCTTGCACCTGAATTGTCAGCAACCTTTAATCTTGTTTCTGTCTGTATCATTAACGGTGCCTCCTTTACTTAACCTTCTCAATAATGCTAACAAGTCTCCATCTCTTGTCCTTAGACAAAGGTCTTGTTTCCATTATTCTTACTTTGTCGCCAATGTTGCACTGATTTTCCTCATCGTGCGCTTTGACCTTTTTCGTCCTCTTTACAGCCTTGCCATAGAGGGAATGTCTTACAAAGTCTTCCATTGCAACAGTTATAGTCTTATCCATTTTGTCGCTTACAACTATGCCGACTTTAGTTTTTCTTCTGTTTCTTTCTATTGACATATTTTCCTCCTCCCTACGCATTTGCCTTGTTTAGCTGTTTCTCACGTATTATAGTCAGTACCCTTGCGATATTTTTCTTTGTATCTCTCAATTTAATAGGGTTTTCAAGCTGTCCTGTAACGTGCTGGAATCTCAAGTTGAAAAGCTCAGCTTTCATTTTTCGAAGTTCCGCTTCAAGTTCAGCTTCTGTCATTTCTCTCATGTTTTTCAAATCCATTACGCTTCACCACCCTCTACTTTATTTTTTTCTTTGATGGCAAATTTACACTTGACAGGTAACTTGTGCATAGCAAGTCTCATCGCCTCTCTAGCCTTTTCTTCCGATACACCGGCAATTTCAAAAAGCATTCTGCCCGGCTTTACTACAGCTACCCAATATTCTGGTGAACCTTTACCTGAACCCATTCGAACTTCAGCCGGTTTCTTTGTTACCGGTTTGTGTGGGAATATGTCTATATATACTTTACCGCCTCTTTTGATGGATCTTGTCATCGCAATTCTGGCAGCCTCTATTTGATTTGATGTGATCCAGCCACATTCTTGAGAAACAAGTCCGTACTCACCATAAGCAATCTTATTACCCTTGGTAGCGACGCCCTTCATTCTACCTCTGTGAACTCTTCTGCGTTTAACACGCTTTGGCATTAGCATCGCTTCATTCCTCCTTTATATTACTCTGCAACTGCTTCAGTTTCTACAGTATTGTCAGTAACTTCTGCCGCTGTTTCTTCTACTGGCTTTGGTGCCGGTTTAGGTCTAACTCTCTTGTTTACAGCTTTTGGAGTTGTTTCTACCTTTTCCTGCTTATTTGATCTGGAACGCTCCTGATCCCTTCTGCCCTGTCTCTTCTTTCCGCCATCTTTTCCTTTTGTCTGGCGTCTTTCTTCCTTTTCCTGTGGAATAGGACTCTTAAGCTCTTTTTCCAGAATTTCGCCGTGGTTTATCCAAACCTTAACGCCTATTTTTCCGTAAGTAGTGTCAGCTTCTGCAAAACCGTAGTCTATATCAGCTCTAAGAGTGTGCAAAGGCACATTCCCTTCGCTGTACTTCTCGCTTCTTGCAATTTCTGCACCGCCTAGTCTTCCTGAGCATAGAACCTTGATTCCCTTTGCGCGGTTCATAGTTCTTCAATAGCCTGCTTCATTGCTCTTCTGAAAGAAACTCTCTTTTCCAACGCTTCAGCAATGCTTTTCCGCTGTAGCTGCGCATCAAGTTCGATTCTTCTAATCTCAACTACGCTGATTTCAACTTCTTTTTTAGTCAGCTTGACGATGTCCTTCTTCAGCTCCTCGATTCCTGCTCCGGCGCTACCGATAACAAGTCCCGGTTTTGCTGTGAGGATTATCACCTTTATTTTGTCGCTAGCCGCACGCTCTATCAAAACTTTAGATATTCCTGCTGCATATAGCTTTTTCTTTGTAAATTTTCTAACCTTCTGGTCTTCTGCCAGGTTTTCTGCAAAGTTCTTTTTGTCTGCATACCATTTGGAATCCCAGTCTTTTATGATTCCCACTCTCAATCCATGTGGGCTTACCTTCTGACCCATTACGAGACCTCCTCCTAGTTTCTTTCTTTCAAAGTAACTCCGACATGGCTACTTCTCTTTAAAATAACGGATGCTCTACCCTGTGCACCTGCTCTCCATCTTTTCATGGTAGGTCCCTGGTGAACGTAAACTTCTGCCACATATAGGTCGTCAGGGTTCATATCAAAGTTGTTCTCTGCATTAGCCGCAGCCGATTTCATAACTCCTTCGATTATTTCGGAACCCTTTCCGGGTGTAAACTTTAGAATTGTAAGTGCCTCATCTAAATCCTTGCCTCTTACAAGGTCTGTAATAGGCTTCAGCTTTATAGGAGACATTCTTACATATTTTGCAATCGCTCTTGCTTCCATTTTATATCTCCTTTACTTACTTCTTCTTGGTAGTTTTATCTGCAGCGTGTCCTCTATATGTTCTTGTAGGCGCGAACTCTCCGAGTTTGTGTCCTACCATATCTTCTGTAATATATACAGGAACGTGCTTTCTGCCGTCATGTACTGCTATTGTATGCCCTATCATTTGAGGGAATATTGTTGAAGGCCTTGACCAAGTCTTTAATACCTTCTTTTCGCCCCCTGCATTCATTTCTTCAATTCGCTTTAGCAGCTTTGGATTAACAAAAGGGCCTTTTTTAAGTGATCTACTCATTATATATGCTCCTTACTACTTCTCATTTCTTCTCTTTACGATATACTTGTTAGAAGCCTTGTTCTTCTTTCTTGTCTTAAGTCCCAAAGCAGGCTTACCCCAAGGTGTAACAGGGCTGACACGACCGATTCCGGTTTTACCTTCACCACCGCCGTGTGGGTGATCGTTAGGGTTCATTACAGAACCTCTAACTGTAGGTCTTATGCCCATGTGGCGTTTTCTACCCGCCTTACCTATCTGTATATTCGAGTGATCCTGATTTCCAACTTCGCCGATTGTGGCTCTGCACTCCATGCGAACTTTTCTAACTTCGCCGGACGGTAGCCTTACCTGACAATAGTTGTCCTCTTTTGCCATAAGCTGTGCAGCGTTTCCTGCCGATCTTACGAGCTGTCCGCCTTTACCGATTTTCATTTCGATATTGTGAATCAAAGTACCTACCGGAATGTTTGCAAGCGGAAGAGCATTTCCTACCTGAATATCCGCATCCGGACCGGATACGATTGTATTTCCAACCTTAAGTCCGAGAGGTGCAAGTATGTATCTCTTTTCACCGTCCGCATAGCATACAAGCGCTATATTGGCACTTCTGTTAGGATCGTATTCGATAGCAGTTACTTTTGCAGGAATTCCATCCTTGTTTCTCTTAAAGTCGATAATTCTGTACTTAGGTCTATATCCACCGCCTCTATGTCTTACGGTTATCTTACCTCTAACATTTCTTCCGGAATGTTTTTTGAGTGTTACTGTAAGCGCTTTTTCAGGAGTGCTTTTTGTGATTTCTTCAAACGTAGAAACCGTCATTCCTCTGCGTCCGGGGCTGGTCGGATTGTATTTCTTAATTCCCATTAGCTCAATTCCTCCTTATAGACTCTGGAAGAATTCGATTTCCTTGCTGTTAGGCTTCAAAGTAACTATCGCTTTTCTTGAAGCTGCGGTTCTTCCGACATTTCTTCCCATTCTCTTAACTTTACCTTTGACATTCATGATGTTCACTTTTGCCACATCTACGCCAAAGATTTCTTCTACTGCCAATTTTACCTCTGTTTTGTTTGCATCTGTTGCAACCTTGAAGGTATATTTTTTGTTCTGCGCTTCATCCATACTTCGTTCAGATATCACAGGTTTTAATATTACATCGTAAGCTGTTCTCATTATACAAACACCTCCTGAATTCTGTTTATCGCATCCTTTGTAACAACGAAGCTCGTATGATTGATTATCTCATATACATTCATCATTCCTACGTGAGTTGTTTTTACTCCCGGAATATTCGCTGCCGAACGAATTACATTGATATCGTTTTCCCCTAAAACAATCAGTGCCTTCTTTTCAGCTTTGATATTTCCTAGCACCTTAATCATTTCTTTTGTTTTTGGCTGTTCGAATTTTAATTCGTCAATTACGATTATTTCTTTTTCAGCTACTTTTGGATGAAAGAATTGATTTCATCGCAAGTCTTCTAACTTTCTTAGGTAGAGAATATCTGTAATCCCTCGGTTTTGGTGCAAATACTATACCTCCGCCGATTTGTGAAGGATCCGTTGTACTTCCCTGTCTATGTCTACCGGTTCCTTTTTGTCTAAAAGGTTTTCTTCCGCCTCCTCTGACTTCGCTTCTTGTCTTTGCAGACTGTGTGCCTTGTCTTTGGTTAGCTAAATAATTTTTTACTACAGCGTGTACGGCATTCATATTCGGTTCGATTCCAAATATTGCATCATTTTAGTTCAATATCTCCTGCCGGCTCTCCCGCCATGTTTAACATAGTTATCTTTGCCATATTTTATTCCTCCTCCCTTGCTCTTATTTGTCCTGCCCTTTAACTGCGTATTGAATGCGTAGCAATCCGTTCTTAGGTCCGGGTACTGCACCTTTTACGAGCATGAGGTTTCTTTCTTCGATAACTTTTACAAGCACCACATTTTGCATTGTAACTGTTTCTCTACCGGTTCTTCCGGGCCCTTGTTGCCTTTTGAATACCCTTGAAGGATATGTACCTGCAGCAAGCGCGCCGGCAAGTCTTTTGTGCTTGGAACCGTGTGTTGTAGGTCCTCTGTGGTGGCCATGTCTTTTGATATTACCCTGTGTTCCTTTACCTTTGGAAGTTCCCGTAATATCCAATTTCTTGCCAACTTCGAAATCTGCCGCAGTGATTTGCTGTCCGATTTCATAAGTTTCGCCGTCTTCAAGTCTAAATTCCGCCAAATACTTCTTAAGTGGAGTATTTGTTTTTGCAAAATGTCCTCTTAATTGCTTTTGTTACTCTGTGTTCCTTTGTGTCTTCGTATCCAATCTGAACTGCGTTGTATCCATCAGTTTCAACTGTTTTCAGCTGAGTTACAACTGCAGGTCCCGCCTGAATAACCGTAACAGGAACAACATCTCCTGCTTCTGTGAAAATCTGTGTCATACCGATTTTCTTTCCAAGTATAGTTTTCATGTTTTCTCCTTTTCCTGCTTTCGCATACTTACAGCGGATTGCTCTGGTTTCGGTCTTTGCCGCTCTCATGCAATCTTACTAAGGGAGATGTCCTTATTTTTATAATTTGATTTCAATATCCACGCCCGACGGTAGGTCCAGCTTCATAAGTGAATCTACTGTCTTCGGTGTAGTGTTGAAGATGTCAATCAGGCGCTTGTGAGTTCTTTGCTCAAACTGCTCTCTGCTGTCCTTGTATTTGTGTACCGCTCTCAAAATAGTAACCACCTCTTTTTCTGTAGGTAGTGGAATCGGTCCCGATACCATAGCTCCTGTTTTCTTTGCAGTTTCAACAATCTTGGCAGCCGACAAGTCCAGTGCCTTGTGATCGTATGCTTTGAGCTTAATCCTGATTTTTGCTGTTCGCTCATTTTTCTTTCTTCCTCCTGTTTTTTCTTGTACATTTTTCGCTATGCTGTACAAAGGTTCCAATTTGCGCGTTTTAATAGTCTTTTGCAACTCGTACACGCTTCCGCGTGTTTCATGTAGACTCCTCACACAAAAACGCAAGGAACCATCCGTCCCCGTCTTGCAGGAACAATGCTCCATAGAAATTACCTGATAGCTCAGCAACTTCCTACTTCTTCGCTAAGCAAGCCTTATAATTATATATCTTTTTATTTTTGGATTGCAAGTACTTTTTTTAATTTTTCACTTTCTACTAAAAATTTTTTACACGCTTTTTCATATGCCTGTCGTTAAATTTCAAACGCCCAGCAGCTTCTTTTGCAACACTGCTCCGGGCGTTTCATTTTTCTAATTTAAATTCAATAATTTTTGGCGACTTCCGCTTCGTCGTATGGAATGTATTCGTCCCCTATCACCTGATAAGGCTCCCCGCCTTTACCTGCCAGCAGCACTATATCTCCTTCGCTTGCCATGTCGAATGCAGCTTTAATTGCCTCTTCCCTCTTTTCAATCACAATATAATTTTCATTTGGACAAGCCGAAATAAGTCCCTCGACAATATCTTCAATTTTCTCATGACGCGGATTATCCGCAGTAAAAATCACTCGTTCCGAATTCTCAAGCGCTATCTTTCCAAGTTCGGGGCGCATACTTGAATCTCGATTGCCTCCGCTATGTCCTATAACGGTGATGATATTTTTGTGTGGTAGCTTGTTCAATGTACCAAGTGCATTTTCAAGTCCGTCCGGAGTATGCGCAAAATCGACTATAACGCTGTATTCCCTTCCGGTTTCTATCCTTTGCATTCTACCGTCTACTCCGCCAAAATCAGCCACAGCTTCGATAGCTTTCTCCACTGCTATTCCTCGTGCAAATGCTCCCGCAATCGCCGCCAGTAAATTGTAAACATTAAATTCACCGATTAGATTCGTTTTTACATCGTACTTTTTTCCCGAGAATACGAGAACGAATTTCGTAGAATCGGCTTCAAACTTTAATTCCCTTGCAAAAAAGTCGGCGTTTTCATCTTTTAGCGAATATGTAATAAGTTCCGACACCGTTTCCGCTGCAAAATCCCTGCCGTATTTATCGTCAACATTTATTACCGCCGCCTTGAATTGCGAATTTTTCAGACTATGCCCCTGCTCCAAAAACAATCTCTGCTTCGTATGCGCATAGTTTTCCATAGTTTTATGTAGTTCCAAATGTTCGTGCGTTAAATTAGTGAAAATTGCACAATCGAAATTGCAGCCCAGCACCCTGTCAAGCGCGATAGCATGCGATGACACCTCCATTACACATGAATCGCACCTCTCGTCTATCATTTTGCGCAATATCCCCTGTAAAGTGAGTGCATCCGGTGTTGTATTTTTAGTAGGAATCTTAATTTTCCCGATTCTATGCCCTATAGTACCCATTATACCTGTCGAAAATCCGCATTTTTCGAATATATGCTCGATTAAATGCGCCGTAGTTGTTTTCCCGTTCGTACCCGTGATACCTACCATGTAAAGTTTCTCGCTTGGGAAATCATAAAACACATCGGCAAGCCTAGCCATAACTTTTTGTCGTATCCTTTACATATACCACCGGTAAGCCACCCACCTTTTCGGATATGTCCTCCGACGCAACAAAAAGAACCGCACCGTTTTTCTTTCGCACTTTTGACAAAAATCATGCCCGTCAACTTGACTTCCCTTGATGCAAATAAATGCTGTATTTTGCCCAACCTGCCTATTATCCTGCGATAGCTGTGTTATATCAATGCCGTCGATATTTCCCGATATTTCTTTTATTCTTATGTAAGAAAACAATTCGCTTGCCAACATATCTTTTCTCCCGATGCTCTATGCACGCGGATGCGTCCTGTCGTAGACATCCTTTATCCTGTTTTTTTAGTAAGGCTCAAATAAATTTGTGTAGCCGTCGCATCCTCATGCCCCATAAGTTCCTGTAGCGATTTCAAATCGGCTCCGTTTTTGTATCATATGCGCCGCAAAAAGAATTTCTTAAAGTTTGCGGAGTCAACTTGTCCCCAAGCCCCGCCGCATTGGAATACTCTTTTAATATTTTCCAAATCCCTTGACGAGTCATCTGCTTACCCATCCGATTTAAAAACAATGCTTCCTGAGAGGTAGAGCTTTCGTCCGTATTTTCATCATCCGTTCCTTTGCTGACCAGCTTAGGTCTTGCCTCGTTCAAATAATCGTCAATCGCCTTTTTACAATATGTCCCCATAGGAATAATTCTCGCTTTTCCGAATTCTCCCGTGCAGGTAATAAACCCTAATTTTAAATTGACATCGCACAAACGAAGCTCTACGAATTCTCTAACCCGTATGCCTGTCGCATACAAAAGCTCAATCATCGCCTTGTCCCTTATTCCCTTTACACCTGTAAACGGCAATTTGAAAACGCCTTCAAGCTCATCCAGCTGCAGGTATTCTATTTCCTTTCGAGCCGTCTTTGGACTTTTGATGCCCGATATAGGGTTTTCTTTAATCGTTCCGTTTTTAACTAGATAAGAATAAAAATTTCTGAGCGACGCGAGTTTTCTTTTTATAGTGCTTGCCGCCTTATTCTCTTGTTTTAGACTCATCACATAAGATACCACCTCAGCTTCTCCTGCCTGCGACAATTCCTGTATCCCCCGTTTTTGTGCAAGTGCCGCAAATTCGGATATATCTGCGATATAAGCCGCTAAAGAGTTGTCCGAAACCCCTTTTTTTGTTTTGATTTCCGCTGCAAATTTTTCTATTTCCTCTTTCATCTGTTATGCCCCAAATTTCTCTATGAATTCGTCGTAACTGCAAAGTCTGTCCAAAATAGTTCCATCCGCCTTTATTTCAATGATTCTATTTGCGATTGTCTGTATAAACTCGTGGTCGTGCGATGCAAAAAGCAAGTTGCCCTTGAAGTCTATAAGTCCATTATTCAATGCCGTAATAGATTCCAAATCCAAATGGTTTGTAGGCTGATCCAGTACCAAAATATTGGAGCCGAACAGCATCATTCTGGAAAGCATACAGCGAACACGCTCTCCTCCCGACAAAACCTTCACAGGTTTGTAGACATCATCACCCGAAAACAACATTCTCCCAAGAAATCCGCGCAAAAATGTTTCCGTAGTTTCCGTAGTAAACTGTCCGAGCCACTTTATAATATCCAAATCGCAGTTGTCAAAATATTCACCGTTTTCTCTAGGGAAATAAGATTGGGATGTACTTACTCCCCACTTAAACTCACCGCTATCAGCTTCCATTTCGCCCATAAGTATCTTAAATAGCGTTGTATTGGCAATTTCATTCTCTCCAACAAACGCAATCTTATCGCCTTTATTTAGTCTAAATGTAACATTATCGAGTACCTTCTTGCCATCTATCGTTTTGGTCAACCCCTCTACATATAGTAATTCCTTGCCTGCTTCTCTATCCATTTGGAAACCTACATACGGATATCTTCTTGACGATGACGGCAATTCCTCAACCGTGAGTTTTTCTATAAGTTTTCGTCTTGATGTCGCTTGTTTGGATTTAGATTTATTTGCGGAGAAGCGCTGTATAAAGCTCTGCAATTCCTTAATCTTATCCTCGTTTTTCTTGTTTTGATCTTTAATCATCTTTTGTATCATCTGAGATGACTCGTACCAAAATTCATAGTTTCCGACATACATCTTAATTTTGCCGTAATCTACATCTACTATATTGGTACAAACCGTATTCAAAAAATGTCTGTCATGCGAAACTACCAATACGGTGCCTGTATATTCCAAAAGAAAATCCTCGAGCCAGTTTATAGCCAGAATATCAAGTCCGTTCGTAGGCTCGTCCAATAATATTATTTCGGGACTTCCAAAAAGTGCCTGCGCCATAAGTACCTTAACTTTTTCTTTTTCCGTAAGACTTTCCATAGGACTGTAAAGAATATCTATTGAAAGTCCTAGTCCCTGTATCAGTCTGCCCGCATCGGAATCAGCCTCCCAGCCGTTCAGCTCGGCAAATTCGCCCTCAAGTTCAGACGCCCTTATGCCGTCTTCATCCGAAAAATCCTCTTTCGCATAAAGAGCATCCTTTTCTTTCATTATTTCATACAATCGAGGATTTCCCTGTATTACCGTATCAAGTACCGTAAATTCGTCAAAAGCAAAGTGGTCCTGCTTAAGCACCGACATTCTCATATCCTTGCCTATACTTACACTCCCTGTTGTAGGCTCAAGGTCCCCCGACAAAATGCGCAAAAATGTGGATTTTCCTGCACCGTTCGCTCCTATTATACCATAGCAATTTCGGTGTGAATTTCAAATCAACATCCTTGAAAAGCACTGTCCCGCTAAAATTCATACTTACATTTTGTTACATTTATCATTTTATTCCTCCTGCAGCTTCAGCCATTCTTCTTCTTTTTCTTCCAACTTTACATTCAGCGAATCTACTTCATTTTGATATTCGAGCAATTTCATATGATCTGCAAGAATATCGGGATTGCACATCGCTTCGTGAATATCGGTTATTCGCTTCGTCAGGTCCGCAATTTCCTCTTCCGTTTCTTTTATTTTTCTTTCCGTGCGTCTGCGTTTGGTGTCTGCTTCCTTTTTTTAATCGTCTTTCTTGCGCACTGTTCTTACCTTGCACTTCATCTTTTTCTCCGGCATAGCAAGTTCTTTCACATACTGCTTCGTCGATACTATATCTTGCTTTTTTTGCATATAGTAATCGTACCCGCCTATGTATGACACAATTCCGTCCGGCTTCAATTCTATTATTCTTGTTGCAATTTTATTTAAAAAATACCTATCGTGCGAAACCGCTATTACAGTACCCTCATAGTCATTCAGCGCTTCTTCAAATACTTCTTTTGAACTTATATCCAAGTGATTTGTAGGTTCGTCAAGCACCAGCACATTCGCCCCCGAAAGCATCAATTTCAATAATGCAAGCCTTGCCTTTTCTCCTCCGGATAGCGACGACACTTGCAAAAACACGCTGTCGTTTGAAAACAAAAACCTTCCGAGCATACCGCGCATCTTAGCGTCCGTATATAATCTATACGCTTCTTTCATTTCTTCAAATACGGTGTTTCTCAGATTTAAGCTCTGTTGTTCCTGATCGTAATAAGCAAACTCGACATTATGCCCTATCTTAATTCTACCCGCATCTTGGCGAATTTCCTGCATTATTATCTTGAGCAGCGTAGTTTTACCTATCCCGTTCGCGCCCACTATGCAAACTCTTTCTCCTCGCTTGATTTCAAAATCAATCCCCGAAAAAAGCTCTTGTCTTTCATCACCGAATCCAAAACACTTGGAAAGTCCCTCTGCCACAATCACATCATTTCCGCTTTGAAAATTTTGTGTAAACTCCATTCGAACGCTCGCTTTATGCATGGCAGGTCTTTCAATTTTTTCCATTTTGGCGAGTTTCTTTTCTCGTGATGCTGCTCTTTTAGCAAGTTTTTCCGTTCCATGTCCTTTGAAACGGCGTATCATTTCCTCTTGTCTTTCGATTTCCTTTTGGTTTTGTTCGTATCTCCTTTGTTCAGATAACTGCCGCAGCTTCTTCGCTTCGATAAAATTAGAATAAGTACCCTCATATGAGTACACCTTGTGATTTTTCAACTTCAAATATACGGCTAACCGTTTGATCCAAGAAATAACGGTCGTGCGTTATCATAACAACGCTTCCATTGTAAGAACGAATATACTGTTCCAGCCACTTAAGTGTTCCTATGTCAAGGTGATTGGTAGGTTCGTCCAAAAACAAAATATCCGGTTTCTTTAAGAGCAGACATGCAAGCGCAAGTCTGGTTTTTTCTCCGCCTGACAATTCGGAAATACGCTTGTTATATCGACTCTCCGTAAATGCCATGCTGGATAAAACTCCGGTGATTTCACTTCTGTAACTGTACCCTCCTGCCCGCTCATACTCATGCAGCAACTTATCGTAGCTTTCAAGAAGCCTGTCGGTTTCCTCCGAAGTTCCGTCTTTTCCTGCCTCCTCGATTTTTCGCAGAAATCGCAAACAATTCCTCTTCCATTTTTCAATAGGGGCAAATATAGCATTTACTTCACTTATCAAAGTTCCTTCAGAATCAAAGTTGTCGCTTTGCGCCAAATACCCTATCTTCACATCTGCGGCTGTAAATATATCTCCTTCGTCATGCGGCATTACTCCTGCAAGTATTTTTCATCAAAGTGGATTTTTCCGGCACCGTTATCTCCTATAATTCCGACTTTTTTTCACGGCATTTTAAACTAAAGGATACTTTATCCTAAAATTACATCTATTCCGTATACCTTACTTATATTACTCGCAGAAAGAACTATCAACTTTTCCCTCCTCGACAACGAATCTTTTCCAAATTGTCTATTGGCAAATTCGGATAGGCGTCCAGCCTTAAATCGCTCACCTCACCGTTTTTATAAGCATAATACGCACTTTGTGCCACCATTGCCGCATTGTCGGTACATAAAACCCGGCGACGGCATATAAAGTTGATAGTCTTGCGCATCGCATTCCTCTTGCAGCTTCTTTTCGCAATGCGGAATTTGCCGCAACTCCACCCGCAAGTACAAGTGTATTTTGTTTCGTGTTTTCAAGCGCAAGCAGCGCCTTTGCTACCGTTACATCTATTACAGCCTGCTGAAAACTCGCCGCTATATCAGCTGCATCAACGCTTCTTCCCGCCTGTCTTTCGGTATTCATATAGTTCAATACTGCCGTCTTGATTCCGCTGAAACTGAAATCATAGCTGCCTTTTTCCAACATTACGCGCTTAAAATAAACAGCATCGCCATTCCCGTTTTTTGCCAATTTATCTACGAGCGGACCGCCCGGATAGCCGAGTCCAAGCACTCTTGCCACTTTGTCAAACGCTTCACCTATCGCATCATCACGAGTTTGCCCCAGTAATTCATATTCTGTATACGACTTGACCGAAACAAGGCTTGTATGACCTCCCGATGCCACAAGTGCAATAAAAGGCGGTTTTAGCTGAGGATTTTCAAGATAATTCGCGCAAATGTGTGCTTGAATATGATGCACTCCGATTAACGGTTTTCGGCACGCAAAAGCATATGCCTTCGCAGCCGCTATGCCTATTACAAGTGCACCGACAAGTCCCGGTCCCGCCGTTACTCCTATCAAATCCACATCGTCTGTCGTTATGGCACGCCCGAGCTTTTCAGAGGCTTCCCTAAGTGCCAGTCTTGTTACCAAATTTATATTTTCAAGGTGGTGGCGAGATGCTATTTCCGGTACCACTCCCCCAAATACCTTATGTATTTCAATTTGTGAGGATATGACATTTGAGAGTAAAGTCCTTTCGCCCTGCATTATAGCAACAGATGTTTCATCACAACTGGACTCTATTCCCATAGTCAAAAAATCTCTTTCAGACATTGTTATCTCCCGCTTCTCTTCCAAAGTACCAGTGCGTCTTCCATATTGTTCTGATAGTATTTAGGTCTTAAGCCTTCCAAAACAAACCCGAGTTTCTCGTATAACCTAAGTGCCAATTCATTGGACTTTCGCATCTCGAGTGTATATTCGCTAACACCGAGCTTTTCTCCCTCCGACATCAAGAATTCAAGCATTTTGCTTCCGATTGCCTTGCCTCTGTAATCCTTGCCGACCATAACACGGGTTATATGTCCTTCGTTATCTATTTTCCAAAATCCTGAAAATGCAACTATCTTTTCGCCGTCGCATACTACCGCATATGTAGTACAACCGTTTTCCAATTCGTTTTCAAATGCCTCCAAACTCCACGGCATAGCAAAACATGCGGCATCAAGCTCCGCCATCTGCTTTATATCCGATTTTGTTGCGAGTCTAAAGTTAATTTCTTCCATTTTTATCCTTTTACATTTATTATATCCGAGGCGCTTTTGAGCTGTTGCTGCTTTTCGTCATCCAGTTTTCGCTCAGCCTCCGATTTTCTTAAATAGTTCGGCAGCAATTCCTTATAATCTGTAAATTTCCCTTCAGCGTACATCTTCCTTGCTCGTTTTGCAATATTTTCAGCCGATGTTTCTACACGATCTCCACTTTCAAAACTTGCAATTACAGTTCTATCGTTTAATTGCGATATGCTTTCCAACCAGTTTAACAACTCTTTTTCGTACTTAATACAAGCATTTCCCGTAAAGAATATCTCGACTCCGTTTTCGCAATTTTCGCAAATAAATTGTCCTGCTTTATCCAGATATTCCTGCAGCATATACACATCTGTACCTACCGCCTCTTTAAATACCGCTTCTCCCGTTTTTTCATAAAGTGCCGCATAAACCTGTCCCCTACGCGCATCAAGCATAGGCATACATAATTTTGCTCCGCTTGTTTCAAAGCCTTCGGATCGCGTGAACGCTTCCAAAGTATTCACCGCTATACATTTGATACTCTTTGCCTGCGCAATGCACCGTGCGAACGCTATTCCTATCCTCATACCCGTAAAAGAACCCGGACCTACCGATACCGCAAGTGCCGTTATATCGTCTATTTGCAATTTGTTTTCAGCAAGCAATTCCTCCGCCATAGGGAGCAACATCGCAAGATGCTCCATCTCGTTTTCATTTGTTTTCAAATCCAAAAGGACATCATCCTTGAGTAAACAAACGCTTGCATATTTACCTGTTGTTTCTATGGCTAATATATTCAAACTATTCTCTCCTAACGCAGTATTTCAAAAATCCGTTCATTTTCCCTTTCTCCGTAGCCGATGTGAATTGACCACGCATCGGTAGGCAAAAGATTTTTAACTAAGTTTGCCCACTCTATAAGGCAAACACCGTCGCTCGACTCTATATATTCAAAAACCCTATTTCAAAAAGCTCTTCTTCGTCATGCACCCTATAAACATCAAAAATGGTGCAAAGAAAACTTCCCTTCGTCGTAGCTTCTAACTACTGTAAAGCGTCGGACTTTTGAATCATCTCATCAATTCCAAGCGCATGTGCAAAAATACTTGGTGAATGTTGTTTTGCCCGCACCAAGTTCGCCTTCAAGCGCAATTACCGTTCCACCTGCTACTTTGCTTGCAAGTTTTTTCCGCCAATATGCGAGTTTCATCTTCGCTTCGGACTTCAATAATTTCTTTATCTTTCATAACATCACGCTCGCTACTGATAGTTTGAATCTCCATGCAAAAACTTAGATATTTTCTTATAGAGAAAATATGTTATAAGAGAATTTCCGCCTGCCTTTATAAAATTAAATCCTATAAATATAGGAAGCAGCTTTATCAACGCCTCAACAGGGATTCCGATGAATACCGGTCTCATTGCAAAATTTGCAAATGACATTACAAATACCATTGCAATTGTGCCCAATGCCATTGCCTTTATAGCATTCTTTTTGGTTTTGTCCAAACTATAAATTGAGCCTGCTACCAGTACATATGTCCCTGTCGCTATTATGTGCATTATTATACCATAAGGGCCGGAAGCCGCACTTACGGTCGTTCCCTGTATAATCGATGTTATAATCGTAATCGCTATCCCCTCAACCGGACCGAATGCAAATGTCCCTATTATAATCGGCATCCGCCGGATCATATTCAAGATATGGCGCAGCGGAAAAATAGGGAAATGTATTAGAGATACAAGTGCGATTGAAATAGCTATAAGCATCGCCATTTTCGTTAATTTTACAGTATTGTTTTTAAATTTCCCTATCCATCTTACTAATTACTTTATTATTCCAAACTCCTCACTTTTTCAACCCTCGATAGAGCTTCAAAAATTCTTCTCGCGATATTTCGCCGTCCACCTTAGCCGTACAATCCAAAATCAGCAAGTCTTTTTCCAAATCCATTTTTCTAACGCTACTTCACATTCTTTACCGAGCGTCCTTGATATTTGGAAACCGATTCTTTTTTCATTTTTTCCCATAAATTCCAAAGTACTTGAGAGCAGATGTTTTGCTTCTGGTTCCAATTTTTCAATTTCAACCAAACATTCCAATAACCTTAAATTCGCCTTATCTCCATACGCTCTCAGCTTTAAAGTCTTGCCTGCTCCCCTGCAATTTATCTGATTGCCCGAAAGCGCATCGTTCTCAATGCTTTCCTTTATCGGTTGATATTCCGAAGTTGATTGTGCCAAAATCGCGGCTTCCGCTGATACCTCGTCCTCTACATAAGTTTTCAGTTTTCTAAGCCTTATTCCCGAATAGTTTTGCTCGCTAATGAGCTTTTTAGCAATTTGAAATTCAAAAATTTGACTTTCGTTTTCTTTCATCATCACTGCCCTATATACGGCAATGCTCTTGCGAGCGCCGTCTTCGCTCTCTGAAGATTTCCTGTTTTTAAAATCGTAGGGTTGTTTTGCAAATCACCATCAAGTGGTATTATCTCGTAAGTGAGTTTCCCTGCGTTTATGTACCGCTCAACCCATGTCGGCATCGCTGTTGCTTCTTTTGACGGTAACTTTGCCGTCTTGCTTGCTGTAGCTTACCTTTACCTCCGCCATCAAGCCTATTTCCGTCATCGGATCTCCCAAAGTTTCAATTCTTTGATTCGATATGAAGTTGCCCAAGCTGTAATAAACGGGAACTCCGTCAATAAAATCCAATTTTTGCATGACGTGTGGATGCGAACCGAAAACTATATCTACTTTGGCTTTTTTCACCAAATATTCAGCCATCTTAACCTGATAAGTATTAGGTTCAGCTTGATATTCCTCGCCCCAGTGCAAAAACTATTATCACCACATTTGCGCCCGCGCTTCTTGCTTCCTTGACGATTTCGTTCATCTTTTTCAAGCTCCGCATCCAAATCGGCATACGAAAAGCTGTTAATCAAATTTTTCGTACTCGCTTGCCACAGGTATGCCGTTTATTGCAATCCCACTACTTGTAGGTGTTTCGTATGTAAACGATATAGTTGCTATTTTGACACCTTTTACTTCGTTTATGCAATATCTCGGTTCATCTTGCGACATACGGCTTCCAGTATAAGGCAATCCTCTGCCCTTTAAAACATTTTGCGTGCCTATTATGCCTTTGCCGCCTCTATCGTTCATATGATTGTTCGCTGTCGAAACCAAATCAAATCCCGTGTCCTTGATAGCATCGGCAAGCTCATCGGGTGCCGCGAAAATCGGATATCCATAATACGGTTTGCCTGCAAATGTTGTTTCCAAATTGCACATAGCAAAATCCGCTTTTTCTATATACGGCTTAACATACTTATAATTATTTGTGAAATCGTATCTATCTTCCCCTGCGACCTGCTGTGCCTTAAACTGCGGGGTATGCACCATTATATCGCCGACGCAAAGTATGTCAAATTCAATCGGTGCTTCAATTTTTCTTTGCGTCCGTCAAATCGGAAGTGCTTTTTTTGCCTCCGCTGTCATCTGCGTGCGGAACCGCCCCTATGCACGCAGTAAAAAGCAATGGTAGCAAAAAGCACCACCATTGTTTCAAATAATTTGCGTTTCCTATACATTTTCAACGCCCTTAATCTCGGGATATGCTTCTTTCAAAAGCCTCTCTACCACGTTTCTAAGCGTCATTACAGCGCCGGGACAACCATGACAGTGCCCCTGCAGTCTTACCCTTACAACATTATCCTCTGTAAGCTCGACAAACTCTATATCTCCACCATCTCTCTGCAAGAATGGTCTTACATATTCAAGAGCTTCTCTAATCTTTACTTCCATTTCCGTTCCCATATTTTCTCCATTCTATTTATCTGTTTTTTCCGTTTTTGGTAACACTTGAGTTGTGCCGTCAAGTCCCTCGTTTTCAATTAACGAATTGAAAAACTGCGGCTCTATCGTATGCTCAACTATTTTTTCTGGCCTTTGGCTATTGAATACACCACAACCGACTTAATCGGATCTCCGTTAGGATCCAAATTTATCGCCCCCGAAGCTCCCGGAAACGCTCTCGTTTGCGCCAGCTGATTTTTAATCAGCTTCCCGTCATCAGAAGTCCTCGAATAATTTATGGCATTCACCGCAAGCAGATATGCGTCAAACCCGAGTGCTACCGCACTTTGCGGATTAGATTTGTTCCCGTATTCTTTCTTGTATACCTCTATAAACTTGTCGAACATTACCGTCATATCTGTTTTGGCATCAAATGCGGTCGAAAAAGAAATCTTTCCTCCGTCTATGTTCTTCGCCTCGTTTATGAACTCGTCATTATCCCACTGATCCGTACCTATAAAAAGTCTGCGTAAGTCCGAGCTTTCTCGCCTGTTTTTATAATCTCAATCGCCTTTTTCGGATTTTCAGGTAAAAACACAACACTCGCGCCTGATTCCTTGATTTTTCAAAAGCTCATTTTTAAAATCTTCCTTCTGCGCATTATAACTCAATGAAGCAACAACGCTAGCCTCGTTTCCGAGTCGTCTTTTAAAAACTTGCCGCAAGTCTCTCCGCCATCGCCATAGCATAGTCGTTTTTTCCGGTCTAAGCACCGCTGCGGTAGCGGCAAATTCGTTTCCTATCGCATATCTTGTAAGAGCTTCGCACTGCGCGGTATCCAGCATGCAAACACGAAAATAATACGGATTATAACTTGTTACAAGCGGATTTGTGTTAGTAATAGCTATCGCAGGAATCTTCGCTTCTTCGAAAATTTTTTTGCTGCAACAAGCGAATTTGCACTTCCGTAACTTCCCAAAACTACTGACACATTTTTTGCTAACCAGTTCCTTGGCGACGCTTTCCGCCACATAAATATCGGACTGATTATCAACGACTACCAGCTCTATCGTTTTTCCCAAAACTTCCGGAAAAAGCTGATTTGCAAGCTCTATCCCCTCAAGTTCCAACTTGCCGAACTCCTTGTCTTTGCCGCTCAAAGGCTCAAAAATCCCAATTTTAACTTTGTTGGAATCTCCTGCGCCCTTTTTCTATAAAGGTTTCATAAAAAGCATCGTAAGTAGTACAACTCGTAAGCGACATCACAAGTATGAATACCAATGCTAGAGTAGCTAACCTGCTTATCTTGAAATTGCATTTCTTTTTTCTTTTCTTCTCACTCAAATACCCTGTATTCATAAGAACCGGCAACTAAAGTTACTTTCTCCTTTCAAAAATGCACGATTACAATTCATTGTATCAAAAAAAGCTAAAAACTACAAGTATTTTCGCTAAGAAAGTAATTAAGCCAAAATGTCAATACTTAATGCTTTTTTTTAGAAAAATTCGATTGCCGAGATTGTTTGAAAAACCGACAATTTTCATTGTAATTAGCGCATTTGACTTCCTTGTAATCCGATGCTATAAACATACTCATCAAAGGAGAACCTGTTCAGTTCACAGACCAAACAGGTAGACCTTTTATTGATTCCAACGCCCGAACCCTTGTACCTATGCGAATAGTTATGGAAAAGTACGGTTGCACAGTCGATTGGGAGCAAGAGAGTTTGTCTGCGATTGTTAAAAAGGGTGATGTTACCGTTAAAGTGCCTACAATGCAAAAGTTCATTATGGTTAATAATGTTAGACAAGATACCGATACACAGCCGCAAAACATCAATGGTAGGATTTATCTGCGGTAGCTGCTGTACTTAAAGCCGTTGGTGCGGATGTGCAGTGGGATAATAAAATTAAAAGTGTTGTAATCAACGCTCCTATCATCGATCCCATATTCCCATCCAACATGGAACAGATATTTACCGATAATTTCTATATATTAACTCCTGTTAACGATGTTAATAAGCGAATTGCTGTTAAATATATATAAACATAAAGCAGAAAATTTAAATAAGTTTTTAAACCAGTTCCATGAACTTGCACTTCGAGAATATTTTTTTACATCTTGCTAAAAACACAATATTCGCAATACCCGTCTGTTGATTTTTTTGTGAAACAGAAGATGCCGACCATAACGATAGATTAAGCTGTATGATACAGACAAACGAAATGGGGGACAGAGAAATTAGACTTTTTAGAGATATATAAACTCTACCCAAAAAGTAGACAAAACTTTTTACCCCCGGCTCTATCAATATATCACCCGAGATAAGATTGCAACTAGCAAACAAACTGTTCCCTAAATATAAACCAACTGCGCCTATACCATCTCGCACTTGAAAAAAATATTGTAATTATTTTTTGTGGTTTCGATATATTAAATCGGTATAACCGTAATTACTTGAGCGTCAATCGTCCTACCCCTCAAGGTCATAATACTTTGCACCATAAAATTCCCCGCTTTAATGGTAGGGGATTCAATCCTTTTTCCCATTAATGAAAGTGCCTGTAGGGTACTCACCGTTCGCTATTTTTCTTAGCGATAATTTCAGCTTCTCTCGCTTCTGACTTAGCGTCTATCTTTTGCGGTAATTTCGCATTTAATTCTACAAGTTTACTCAAAAAGTCAACATAAGGTATAGCAATCTACTTGCTGCGAAAGTAACTAAGGGCGCAGTTTAAACCGCGCCCTTAGTTACTTTATATTACTTGAAGTTATCCTACACCAACACGCTTCCGCCGATAAATTCTCTAATTATAGAATTATTTGCGATTATGCTGTCGTCTTCTATTGTTTCAAAATAACTCAAAAACTTAAGAATTCGCTCTGCTTCCGCAAATTCTTCTTCGTTTTGCTTTATCTCTTCCAGCAACGGCTTTGCGTACTTTTTTAGTACGGCAATTTCGTAAAGATGAACCGAATTAAAAAATGCATCTGCGGAATTACTGAATGGGAATATGTTTTTATCTTCCCCTGCTCTAACCTTTTGCCATGATGCAAGAGTATGCTTTGCCGAGTGCCCTCTGAAATTGTGGTCTCTTACCATGCGTCGCAGCATCCTGGCATCTGTCGTAGGTATACGGTTGATACTGTCTATGTTAAGCTGTGTCAGCGGGCTTATATAAATTTTAAATTTATTATCACTACTGATTAAACTGGACAGTTCCTCGTTTAGCGCGTGTATACCCTCTATAACTATCGGTTGTTCTTTGCCAATCTGCGTTATTCGCTTTCCGAAAATTTTCGTTCCGTTTAAGAATTCGAATGTAGGCAAGTCCACCTTTTTACCACAAAGCAAATCGTTCATATTGCTGTTAAAAAGAGCTATATCAATCGCAGATAAATCCTCAAAATTCGGTTCGCCAAATTCGTCAAGCGGCGTTTCGCTACGCTCTACAAAATAGTCGTCTGTGCCCAAATATAGCGGATTCAGTCCTATGACTTTCATTTGAATTAAAAGTCTGTTTGCAAATGTCGTTTTGCCTGATGACGACGGTCCTGCAATTAAGATTATGCGCTTTTTTTCAGCGTTTATACGCTCTGCAAGTTCCGCAATCTTCTTTTCGTGCAATGCTTCTGAAATCTGAATAAGTTCCTTGTAATTACCGTTTTGAACCTTATCATTTAAATCCTTTGCATAGAAAATATCCATCAACTTGCCCCAACGAGTAGCTTCTCCAAACGCCTCGTACAGCTTAATCTCGTCGATATATTCAGGAATATAGTTGGGATTATTCGGATGTGGAAAGCGCACAAGCACTCCACGCCTATACTTTCTCACCTCAAAATATTCGATATATCCGCTATTAGGGACGGTTTTGAGTCGCAAGCTGCGCAGTATACCCGTCCAAAGTAACCGTCGAATCGGAATTTGTAATAAACGGCATCTTCGCTGCTACAATGCGTTTCATTTCAGCTTCAATGCTCTTTATATCCTTGTCGTTTACATCCTTACTCGCCTTTATGACGGTGTATAACCCCTTGTTTATGGTATTTCTGATTTCCGCATCAGCCGACTCGCCGAAAACCGTTTTTATAGCTCTTATATATATCATTATTAAACTGGATTGATAAATCAGATTCGCAGCCTGCGTGCGCATATCGATAAATGTTATCTCGTCGCCCTCGTGAATTTCTTCAGTGAGCATGCGCACGCTGTTGTTTACTATCGCAGCAAGTATACGATACCTAGGTGTTTTAATAGCGGAATTTGCTACATCTTCAAGTGTCATGCCATCTGTCGCTTCGATACAGCAAAATTCCTCTCTTTTTTCAGTTCGTACAAATATTTTCATTTTACTCAAAATAGCTCTGCTTCATTGAATCTATCAAACTGTCGGCAAATCCGTCAAGTTCTGCATACGAGCTTGTATTTAACGCTGAGTTAATTGTAATTTCCTCGTTCAATATAGTCATCTGCTTCATCTTCTTCATAATATCCTTAATCGCTTCTCCCGCTTCAGGCGACCATGAGCCGTTTTCGATTACGCCGACAACACGCTTCTGCAAATTCAATTTTTGAAGATCAAGCAAGAAGTTCTCCATAGGTGGGAACAAATTCAAATTGTAAGTAACAGACAGTATTGCCATATGGCTATATTTGAACGCTTCAGCCACCAAATATGAATGGTGAGTTTTAGATACATCAAACATTCGCACCTTGTGCATTCCCTTTTCGTGCAGCTTTGTTGCAAGTATGTACGCTGCTGCTTCAGTATTGCCATACATAGACGCATAAACAATAAGTACGCCTGTTTCCTCCGGCTTATATGTTGCCCAGTGAACATACTTATCCAGTATGTAGCCTATATCTTTTCTCCAAACAGGACCATGTAAAGGACAAATATACTTGATGTCAAGCGTACCTGCTTTGCCGAGCAAGCTCATTACATGCGCACCGTATTTACCTACGATATTTGTGTAATATCTTCTTGCTTCATCAAGCCAATCTCTATCGAAGTCAACTTCATCCGCAAACAACGCTCCATCCAAAGATTTAAAGCTGCCGAATGCGTCTGCCGCGAAAAGCACCCCGTCTTTTAAGTCAAAGCTGACCATAGCTTCAGGCCAGTGCACCATAGGCGCTTCAACGAACGCGATTTCATGTTTTCCGAATTTCATCGTATCGCCTTCTTTGACCTCTACAAATCTGTCGCCTACCGGAAAGTGGAATTGATTCATCAGCATATATGCTTTTTCCGTCGAAACCACCTTGACATCGGGATATCTTATAATTATTTCTTCCATAGAAGCGCAGTGGTCCGGTTCCATATGATTTATCACAAGATAATCCAGTTTGCGTCCATTAAGGACATATTTTATATTTTCTAAAAACTGCCTGCCCACAGACCAGTCCACAGTATCAAACAATACAGTCTTTTCATCCATAAGTAAATATGCGTTATACGAAACACCGTCTTCTATAGGATGAATATTTTCAAACAGGTGAAGCCTTTTATCGCAACCGCCTACCCAGTATAAATCTTGCGTTACTTTTCTTACATTTTGCATGACTATTTATCCCCTTTCTTTAGCTTTGTAGGTACAAATCCTGTTTTTGGTTCTGCGCATTTAGGGCAGGTCCATTCTTCAGGCAGCAGCTCATATGTAGTTCCGGGAGGAATTTCACCTGCCGCATCCCCCAATGCCGGATTGTATTCATAACCGCAACCGTTACAAACATATGTATCCCATCTGGATTCTCCTTTTAGGACTGTCGGCCTTTTCATTTTTACAGCCTTAGGCGCAGGCTTTTTCGCCTTACCGTTATCAAATTCTTTTGCAAGCAGCGGTAATACTTCTTTTACATCTCCCACTATGCCGTAATCCGCATTTTTAAATATAGGCGCGTTCTTGCTGTTGTTTATAGCTACTATCGTAGTTGCATCTTTGATTCCCTTCAAATGCTGAATTGCACCGGAAATACCGCACGCTATGTAAAGATTTCCTGTAAATTTTTGACCTGACATTCCGACATATCTTTCAAGCGGTAAATATTTCAAAGTTTCAGCAACAGGTCTTGAAGAACCGATTGCAGCTCCCGCCTGTTTTGCAAGTTCTTCAATCAGTTTCATATTTTCCTTGCCGCCGATTCCCTTTCCGGCAGACACTACCCTGTCCGCTTCAATAATAGGTGTCATCGGATCGATTCCAACAGAAAAAAATCGTACCCGTCCGATTTTAGTGCATCTGCCAGCTGCTTAACATCGTCTTTAACGTTGCCGCTATTAAATATTATTTTCTTTCTTGCTCCCGTTGCAGGTTCCTCCGCTTCAATGGGTGCAGCTGCCTGCTTAGGCGGTTTACCCAATATATGCGCAGCTATTACAACTCTTTGAATTTCATTGGTTCCCTCATATATTGTTGTAATCTTGGCATCTCTATAAGCTCTTTCTACATGCATTCCCTTCAAGAATCCTGTTCCACCGTGAATTTGCAATGCGTCGTTGCAGACCTCAAGCGCTATATCCGAAGCATACATCTTCGCCATTGCCGATTCCATTCCGTACGGCTCATGATTCTGCTTAAGCTCAGCAGAAGAGTATATCAAAAATCTCGCACAACGCAATTTCGTCGCCATATCCGCAATTTTGAACGAGTTGATCTGCTGGAATGCAATAGGCATATTAAACTGAACTCTTTCCTTTGCATATTCTACAGCAGCTTCGTAAGCACCTTGCGCTATTCCCAGTGCCTGAGATGCGATACCTATACGGCCTCCGTCCAATGTAGCCATAGCTATATTAAAGCCTTTTCCTTCCTTGCCAAGCAAGTTTTCTTTAGGCACTTTTACATCGTTAAAGATAAGTTCAGCCGTTGAGGATGAACGAATTCCCAATTTGTCGTAATGCTCTCCGAATGTAAATCCGTCCCAACCCTTTTCAACTATGAATGCACTTATTCCTTTGGTTCCAATATTAGGAGTAGTAACTGCAAAAACAACATATGTATCGGCATACGGCGCGTTTGTAATAAATATCTTATTTCCATTAAGTACGTAATGGTCGCCCTGTAAAACCGCTGTGGTTTCCGTACCGCCTGCATCCGAGCCGGCATTAGGTTCTGTAAGTCCAAATGCTCCGATTTTTTCTCCTTTAGCAAGAGGAGTTAAATATTTCTTTTTTTGCTCCTCAGTTCCATATGCCATAATAGGATATGAGCCTAGCGAAACATGCGCAGATAATATTACACCTACTCCACCGTCAACTCTTGAAAGCTCCTCAACCGCTATTGCATAACTAAGCGCATCAAGACCTGCTCCGCCATATTCTTTAGGATATGGGATACCCATCCATCCGTTTTTCGCCATCTTTTTGACTATCTCAACAGGGAATTCGTTGTTCTGGTCCAACCCGAAAGCTATAGGTTTAACTTCCTCCTCAGCAAACGCCCTTATTTTTGCTCTAAATTCTTCATGAGCATCAGTTGTTTTGAAAAGCATATATTTACCTCCTCTTTTCTAAATAAATACTCTTTTGCATTTAATGTGTATCAAATAAGCACATACTTGCTTTATACCCTACCTTGATTTTTGACTAATCAAGTTTGATTGATAAATTAGCAATAAAATGCATGAATTAACTTGACTGGTATTAAATATTTCTATATACTAATGGTAATATAAATTTTTGAAATTTATGAAAATTGTAAAGGAGAAAAAGACCAATGAAAAAGACGATATCATTTTTTGTTAGTAGTGATTATGTGCTTATCACTCGCGCCTATTATGGCATTTGCTAAGGATGTTCCTGCAGGAAAGACGCCTGAGTCGCAACCGAACAATCCTGTATATGGAAGCTCAGTTCAAGTAACAATCCTTCTAAACGGTAAGACTGTAATATTTGACCAAGCTCCTATCATCAAGAACGGTAGAACTTTAGTTCCGATGAGAGCTGTATTTGAAGCTATGGGAGCAAAGGTGGAGTGGGATGTAAATACCCAGACTATTACCGCTACAAGAGGTACAAGAAAAGTAATAGCTCAGATAGGTAGCACCACTTTGACCAAAGCCAACTTAGCAGGCGGATTCTCTTGGCAGTCTAAGAGCTTTGATATCGATGTTGCGCCACAAATCGTAAACAACAGAACTTTAGTTCCACTTAGAGCAGTTGCTGAGAGCTTTGATGCTCAAGTACAATGGGACGGTGCTACTCAGACAGTTACTATTACCGATGCTAATGCAACTAAATAAAGCTGGTGCAGATTGTTATATATTCAAAAACAATATCTGAAACAAAAGGCGGTTTGATTTTCCAAGCCGCCTTTTCTATCAAATTATAAAATGACTCATTCGATAAATTATTACTATATTTCGCAAAATGGATTGACAAGTCATCCTTTTCCCTTTATAATATAAAAAGGTTTTTAGGCGCCATTAGCTCAGCTGGATAGAGTAGCATACTACGAATATGAAGGTCAGGGGTTCGAATCCCTTATGGCGCGCCAGAATAAAAAGCCGTTTTCATTATTAGTGAAAACGGCTTTTATTTTGTTCATTTCGCTGTCCGTTTTTGCCTTACCAAGTATTCTCACATCCAAATTTTTAATACTTTCGCCATAAAAAGGATAGTACTTACATCGTACTATCCTTTTTGAGCAAACCGGCAATGACCTGCTTTTCCCAAGCGGCTGCCCGCCAAGTATCATAGGCGCTATGGAGCTTAACTTCTGTGTTCGAGATGGGTACAGGTGGATCCTCCATGCTATTATCACCGGATTAAATTTCTGTCCGAAAGCTCTGCTTTCGCTAGACAGATTTTACGCTAAAGTTTCCGAAAGTTTACTTTCGCTGAAACTTGTCGTGTTGCGCCTAACCCGAATCTTTGATTCGTTGGTAGGTGCTAGTCTAATTTTCCCCAGCTTTAGCTGGTTTGGAAAATATCGACTAAATTTCTGTTCGAAAGTTTACTTTCGCTGAAACTTGTCGTGTTGCGCCTAAAGCGAATCTTTGATTCGCTTATAGGTGCTAGTCTAATTTTCCCCAGCTTTAGCTGGTTTGGAAAATATCGACTAAATTTTAGTCAACATCGACTAATCTAATAACAATATCCCAATTATTCTTTTGATCAAGCGTTCGACCTATTAGTATCAGTCAGCTTAATACATTACTGTACTTACACCTCTGACCTATCAACGTGTTAGTCTTCCACGGGTCTTTCCATTTCTGGAGGAAATCTTTTCTTGTGGGGGGCTTCGCACTTAGATGCTTTCAGCGCTTATCCCGTCCATACTTAGCTACCCAGCTATGCCTTTGGCAAGACAACTGGTGCACCAGAGGTATGTCCATCCCGGTCCTCTCGTACTAAGGACAGCTCCACTCAAATTTCCAACGCCCACAGCGGATAGGGACCGAACTGTCTCACGACGTTCTGAACCCAGCTCGCGTACCTCTTTAATGGGCGAACAGCCCAACCCTTGGGACCTACTTCAGCCCCAGGATGAGACGAGCCGACATCGAGGTGCCAAACACCGCCGTCGATGTGGACTCTTGGGCGGTATCAGCCTGTTATCCCCAGGGTAGCTTTTATCCGTTGAGCGATGGCCCTTCCACGCGGTACCACCGGATCACTAAGCCCGACTTTCGTCCCTGCTCGAGTTGTCTCTCTCGCAGTCAAGCTCCCTTCTGCCTTTACACTCTTCGTGCGATTTCCGTCCGCACTGAGGGAACCTTTGGGCGCCTCCGTTACTCTTTAGGAGGCGACCGCCCCAGTCAAACTGCCCACCTGACACTGTCCTAGATCCGGTTTACGCATCTTAGTTAGAATTTCAATGTTACAAGAGTGGTATCCCAACATTGGCTCCCTAAATACTGGCGTACTTAGTTCTAAGCCTCCCACCTATCCTGTACATGCAACACCGAAATCCAATATCAAATTGCAGTAAAGCTCCATGGGGTCTTTCCGTCCTGCTGCGGGTAACCGGCATCTTTACCGGTACTACAATTTCACCGAGTCTATTGTTGAGACAGTGCCCAGATCGTTACGCCTTTCGTGCGGGTCGGAACTTACCCGACAAGGAATTTCGCTACCTTAGGACCGTTATAGTTACGGCCGCCGTTTACTGGGGCTTAAGTTCTATGCTTCGGTTGCCCTTACATTTCCCCTTAACCTTCCAGCACCGGGCAGGCGTCAGCCCCTATACTTCAGCTTTCGCTTTTGCAGAGACCTGTGTTTTTGCTAAACAGTCGCCTGGGCCTTTTCACTGCGGCCTGCTTTCGCAGGCACCCCTTCTCCCTAAGTTACGGGGTCATTTTGCCGAGTTCCTTAACAATAGTTCTCTCGCTCACCTTAGGATTCTCTCCTCATCTACCTGTGTCGGTTTGCGGTACGGGCACCTCAATTCTCGCTAGCGGCTTTTCTTGGCAGTGTGATTTATGCTGCTTCAGTACTTTATTTCCTTCCCCTTCGTACCTCAGAATACGAATATACGGATTTGCCTTTATATTCTCCCTTGATACTTGGACACGCTCTACCAACCGCGTGCTCAGCTCTTCCTTCTGCGTCCCCACTTCACTCAATCAAATTTTGGTGGTACTGGAATCTCAACCAGTTGTCCATCACCTACGACTTTCGTCCTTGGCTTAGGTCCCGACTTACCCTGAGTGGACGAACCTTCCTCAGGAATCCTTAGATTTTCGGCGGGCAGGATTCTCACCTGCCTTGCGCTACTCATGCCAACATTCTCTCTTGTATACTGTCCAGGTTCGCTTCCGCTTGCCCTTCTTCCTATATACAATGCTCCTCTACCAATTACTTTCGTAATTCCAAAGCTTCGGTAGTAAGTTTTAGCCCCGTTTATCTTCGGCGCAAAGTCACTCGACTAGTGAGCTATTACGCACTCTTTAAATGTATGGCTGCTTCTAAGCCAACATCCTAGCTGTTTGTGCGACTTCACATCCTTTTCCACTTAACTTACATTTTGGGACCTTAGCTGTTGGTCTGGGCTGTTTCCCTTTCGACTATGAAACTTATCTCACATAGTCTGACTCCTAGGGTATAACTTGCGGCATTCGAGTTTGATAGTTTTTCGGTAACCGTGAAGGCCCCTCCAACATTCAGTGCTCTACCTCCGCTAGTCTTTCCCTAAGGCTAGCCCTAAAGCTATTTCGAGGAGAACCAGCTATATCCGAGTTCGATTGAATTTCACCGCTATCCACACGTCATCCCAGCCTTTTTTTCAACAGACATGAGTTCGGTCCTCCACGAGATTTTACTCTCGCTTCAACCTGCACATGGATAGGTCACCCGGTTTCGGGTCTATGACATACAACTTCTCGCCCTTTTTAAGACTCGCTTTCGCTTCGGCTTCTCGTGCTTTACACCTTAACCTTGCTGCATATCATAACTCGTTGGCCCGTTCTACAAAAAGTACGAGGTCACTTGCGCTCCCCTCTGCTTGTAGGCATAAGGTTTCAGGTTCTTTTTCACTCCCCCTTTCGGGGTTCTTTTCACCTTTCCCTCACGGTACTATTCTCTATCGGTCACTGGGTAGTATTTTGAGGCTTGGGGGTGGTCCCCCTGCTTCCCCACTGGGTTTTCACGTGCCCCGTGGTACTCTGGATTCGCTTTGCTATTTTTACATTTCGTCTACGGGACTTTTTACCCCCTTCGGTTCAGCTTCCCAGCTGATTTGACTATGCTATCGTTGCGTTCTTGCGTCCTCAACCCCGATATTGCTATCGGTTTGGCCTCTTTCCCTTTCGCTCGCCGCTACTTAGGAAATCGATGTTTCTTTCTCTTCCTCCTGCTACTTAGATGTTTCAGTTCGCAGGGGTTTCCCTCATATAGACTATGTATTCATCTACTGATACCTAAACATTACTTTAGGCAGGTTTCCCCATTCGGATATCTGCGCTTATTCGGATATTTGCTCCTAGGCGCAGCTTTTCGCAGCTTGTCACGTCCTTCTTCGGCTCCCAGTGCCAAGGCATTCACCTTATGCCCTTCTTTACTTGATCTATTGCTAGTTACTCATATACTTTCGTATATCTTTCTCTTCGATCTTTTGATCTTTTCTCTCGATGAAACGTTTTGCATCAGGTCTTTTGACCTTTTTGCTTCGACTTTTGCTTTTGCTTTTGCTTTTGCTTTTGCTTTCTCGATTTCGTTTCTACTTTTGTTTTTTGGTTTCTTGTTATTAGATTGTCTATGTTCACTTGCCTTTTCAGGCTTAACCTTTTTTAGGTTAATGGTGGAGAATAAGAGGATCGAACTCTTGACCCCCTGCGTGCAAGGCAGGTGCTCTCCCAGCTGAGCTAATTCCCCATAAAAACTCATAGCACGAAAATTTACTTACTTCTTAGAAAGGAGGTGATCCAGCCGCACCTTCCGATACGGCTACCTTGTTACGACTTCACCCCAGTCATTGGTTTTGCCTTCGGCAGCCTATTTTCTAACCGACTTCGGGCACCCCCAACTTCCATGGTGTGACGGGCGGTGTGTACAAGACCCGGGAACGCATTCACCGCAGCATTCTGATCTGCGATTACTAGCAACTCCATCTTCATGCAGGCGAGTTGCAGCCTGCAATCCGAACTGGGACCGGCTTTTTTAGGTTTGCTTCACCTCACGGTTTCGCTTCTTTTTGTACCGGCCATTGTAGCACGTGTGTAGCCCAGAACATAAGGGGCATGATGATTTGACGTCATCCCCACCTTCCTCCGTGTTATCCACGGCAGTCTCAATAGAGTCCCCATCTTACTGCTGGCAACTATTGACAAGGGTTGCGCTCGTTGCGGGACTTAACCCAACATCTCACGACACGAGCTGACGACAACCATGCACCACCTGTCTTGCCTGTCCGAAGAAATACCCGGTTAAGGGTACGTCAGGCAGATGTCAAGTCCTGGTAAGGTTCTTCGCGTTGCTTCGAATTAAACCACATGCTCCGCTGCTTGTGCGGGTCCCCGTCAATTCCTTTGAGTTTTACACTTGCGTGCGTACTCCCCAGGCGGAGCACTTATTGCGTTAACTGCGGCACTGAGGGTTCTCCCCCCAACACCTAGTGCTCATCGTTTACGGCGTGGACTACCAGGGTATCTAATCCTGTTTGCTACCCACGCTTTCGTGCCTCAGTGTCAGTTACAGTCCAGAAAGCCGCCTTCGCCACCGGTGTTCCTCCTAATATCTACGCATTTCACCGCTACACTAGGAATTCCACTTTCCCCTCCTGCACTCAAGCTATCCAGTTCGCAAGGCTTACAATGGTTAAGCCACTGCCTTTCACCCCACGCTTAGATAACCACCTACGCACTCTTTACGCCCAATAATTCCGGATAACGCTCGCCCCCTACGTATTACCGCGGCTGCTGGCACGTAGTTAGCCGGGGCTTCCTCAAGAGGTACCGTCATTTTTTTCTTCCCTCTCAACAGAGCTTTACGACCCAAAGGCCTTCCTCGCTCACGCGGCGTTGCTGCATCAGGCTTTCGCCCATTGTGCAATATTCCCCACTGCTGCCTCCCGTAGGAGTTTGGACCGTGTCTCAGTTCCAATGTGGCCGTTTACCCTCTCAGGTCGGCTACTGATCGTCGCCTTGGTGAGCCGTTACCTCACCAACTAGCTAATCAGACGCAGGCCCATCCTTTGCCTATAATATTTGACCGAGTAAACATGTGTTTTCTCGGCGTTATCAGGTTTTAATCCCGGTTTCCCGAGGCTATCCCTGTGCAAAGGGCAGGTTGCCTACGCGTTACTCACCCGTCCGCCGCTTTCCATAAATTTACTTTGACCGAAATCTCTGTTAATTTACTTCTCGCTCGACTTGCATGTGTTAGGCACGCCGCCAGCGTTCCTCCTGAGCCAGGATCAAACTCTTGTTTAATGTATCTAAAAGACTTTCGTCTTGTAGCCTTGCTCTAAGAAAAAACACTAGGCTAATTCGTTAGCTTTAATTCCTTTGAATTATTGTTTTTTTAATAGAATTGAATGTGTTTAATGCTTTCGCATTCTTACCAATCTTAGATTGATGCACCTGTATAAATACAGATTTGTTCTTCAATTTTCGTACTATGAAGTTTTCGATGTTCTGCCGTCGCTGTGCGACAGCTATATTATATTAACAAACTCTTGCCTACTTGTCAATCACTTTTTTGAGTTTTTGTGTTTTTATTTTCTTATTGTCAAGACACATATTGCACTTATTGTATTTATTTTAAATCGCACACCTGCCGCCTAATCTTATTTTGAGCACAAATAATATAATAAAGGACCCTGCAAAATTCGAGAGTCCTTACACTTATTATTTATAGGTATTTGAATGGTACTATTAAAATACTACTATAGTCAAAGCCTATATGTAATATTTGACAAAAAGTCTTCCTTCTTGGTCTTTCTCAACCTTTGACGAAACATTATATATTTTCTTTATTATTTCTCGGGTTATAACTTCTTCCACCTTTCCCTCTTCCACAATTACTCCATCCTTCATGGCGAAAATTCTATCACAAAACATTGCCGCAATATTTAAATCGTGAAAAGCCCCCACCACTGTCTTATCTAAGGAGCTGACTGTTTTGAGTAACTGTAATTGGTAGTTAATATCCAAGTGATTGGTCAATTCATCCAGAATCAATATGTCTGTCTGCTGCGCCAACGCCCTAGCCAAAATAATTCTCTGTTGCTCCCCTCCTGACAAGGTGGAAAACTGCCTGTAAGCATATTCTTTCATTCCCACCAATTCCAAAGCCTCATCAACAATCTGAAAAATCAACTTCGTTATCTCTTTGCATAAGTTTTTTGTGAGGGGATCTGCCCATCAAAACCACATCCTTGACAATAAAATCAAAATTGTAGTGGTTTTGCTGAGAAACAACCGCCATTTTTTTGCCTGACTCGGTATAGGACATTTGGGATAATTCTTTGTTAGATATATATATTTCTCCGCTCTCCGGTTTCAGTATCCTATAAATACATTTAAGCAAGGTGCTTTTACCGCTTCCGTTAGGACCGATTATTCCGATAAACTCCTTTTTTTCTGCATTTATTGTAACTCCGCCTAATATTCTCTTGTTACCTAGTTGTATTCCAATTCCTTTAGCCAATACTTCCATCACGCATCACCGCCAAATCCATAATTTTTTTTCAGCAACAAGAAAATAAAGCAAGGAGCTCCGATAAGTGATACAAGTATTCCAATTGGAAGCTCTCCAGTTTTTAATATGGTTCTGCAGGTTAAATCGCACCAGATTAAAAAAATGGAACCCAGCAAGGCTGAAAAAGGAATCAAAACATAATGATTTGTTCCTACCAACATACGAACTACATGGGGTATAACAAGCCCTACAAATCCTATCATTCCGGCACAATATACAGCAAATCCAACTAGCAAGGCAACAATTATCAAATACGCATGTCTATATTTAGTTAAATCTTTTCCCAAGGTAATGCTCACTTCATCTCCTAAAAGCATGAGATTTAAAATCCTGCTCTGTGTCAGAAAAAATATGGTTACTATAAGAGCCAAAGGCAGTACTACAACCAAGTTTTCCCATTTGGCCGCAGCCAAGCTTCCCATTAGCCAGAAAGTAATGGTCCTGATACCGTCGTTGTTGCTTGAGATGTATATTACGAAATTGGAAATTGCAGAGCACACCGTACTCAATGCCAACCCTGCCAATACGAGTCTCATGGAGCTAGATTTTCCACCGATATTCGCAATCATCAATACTAAAATCGAAATACCCACCGCGCCTAAAAAGGCAGACATGCCAATAGCATTGCTTCCGAGAAACTTGCCCACACCTAAGAGAACGGCGAAAACCGCACCCATATAAGCTCCTGATGAAACGCCCAGTATATAGGGATCCGCCAGAGGATTTTTGACTATAGCCTGCATTACAATGCCGGAAACTGACAATGATATTCCCACTGCAACTGCCAAAAGCACCCTTGGTATTCTAATCAGCCAAACTATATCATGAAGCCCTCCACGGCCATATAATTCATAATCGCCAATTCCAAATATCTTATATCTTAATACATTGAATATATCGGAGGCTTTTAAATCCACCGAACCGTACCTTACAGCAATAATTACTGACAATATTAAAAAAATATTGTCAGTAATATAAACAGCAGGGTATTTTTAAAAATTCTTTTTCGCTTCCATAATTATTTATACAATTCAGGATATATATTTTCAGCAATTGTCTTGACACCAATATATGATCTATATCCGCTGCAATATACATTGGTTAAATTAAGAGCAAAAACCTTTTTGTTCTTTACAGCCTGTAAGCTCTGAAATTTAGGATTCTTTGTAATAGAATTTATCGCATCTTCCTTAGCATTGTGGCCTTCAAAATATATCATAAATATGGCTTCAGGATCTTTTGCAATAAGTTCTTCAGCAGAAACATTTCCGCTGTTTTCCGCTCCAATTGTAAGTTCAGCACCACCTTTAATTGCAATATCCCCTCCTAAAGTCTTAGCTCCATACACCCTGAAGGAACCTCCCTCATCCTCTAAAATGGCGATACCTACTTTATGCTTGTCCTTAGTATATTCTTCTATTTTCGCTATCTCATTTCTAATGTCATCAGCGAGCTTTTCTGCCTTTTCTTCCACATTAAAGATTTTTCCTATGGTTAGGATGTCTTTTATTTCATCCTCTACAGTCTGTGTATATCCCTCGGTTGCTTTTCTACAACCGCTATTTAAGGACATATATGTTCCACAACCTGCAGCGTGCCAATAATTCACATCTCCAAATTTTTCTTCACCGAATAAAGAGTACCACCCCAAAATGAAATCAGGAGATAAAGCTATGGCTTCCTCTTTAGAGATTGCTTTTTGAGTATAGTTTATTTTTGCAAACTCGTCCTCCAAATCTTCTGCAATAGGACCGTCAAGTCCGAATGCAGCTACAATTTTATCAGCCAAGCCCAATCTTAACATAGTCTCTATGTTATTTTGATATGCACATATGACTTTTTCAGGTACTTTGTCCACTGTAAAATTAACCTTATCACCAGAATAGTTGTATGTGGACACTGTTAAAGGATAGTGTTCTCCTCCGTTAGTCCCTGCATCTGTTCCGCCTGTATTGGAGTTGTCTTCACATCCGGCAAAAACCATTACCATTGCCAAAAACAGGAATAAACTTAATAATTTCTTCTTCATTTTTTTCCTCCTTATATTCCCGAAAATTTATAATTATTGACTCTTCATCGTCATACTAGCAAAAAAACTGCTCTCTGTCAAGATATGGGGCTTATAACGGTAGCCTAAATCTAGTTGTCAAGACATATGTTACACTTTGAGAAATAATAAGATAATATTTCGTTAGGACTTTTAAAATCAAGACTGCTCTTAGCTACGGCATTATATCTTTTGCATAAACGCCGGCGGTACTGCATTCCTTTTTTATTTATTTCTGTAACATGTGTATTATCACATTACATATAATAGCTTAACACAATATGCCTTCTTATGGAAATAATAGCTATATTGTGTTATAATTCATAAAATAACATAATCAAAAAAATATTTCCCAAAATAATATCTATTGGTAACTTGCATATAAAATTGTAAATGATATTCGAAAGGTATTTTTAAAAAGAAAACTTCCTATTTCCTTTCACAGTTAATCAAAAACTTATATACTTTGTTTTCAATTTCCAAAAATATTATATTTCAGTTAGCAAGAAAAACATTTTTGTTATACAGTCATTTTCAAATTCGTTTTCCATAATTTATATATATAATTTATGTATTTAATCACTAACCTTTAAAATGCGAAAGTTTTGTTGAATTTTACACAATCAAATCCGCAAATGAAAAGTCGATAATTTTGGAAACCTCAGAAACAGGCATTTCTACCTGATATCCGATTTTACCCGCGCTGAACATAATTCTTTCGTTGTCCTCCGCACTGCTATCAACAAAAGTTTTAAAGAATTTTTTCATTCCGATAGGCGAGCATCCGCCGTGCACATACCCCGTCAGCGGAAGTAGCTCTTTCGATTTCAGCATTTCTATGCTTTTTTCGCCTGCTGCCTTAGCTGCTTTTTTCAAGTCGAGTTCTCTATCAACGGGAATAACAAAAACATAGTTTGCACCTGACTTTGATGTGGTAACCAAGGTTTTAAATACTTCCTTCGGATTTTGCCCTAGCATCGTTGCAATCTCAATACCGTTTGTACTTGGTGTATCAACATAGCAATGGCTTATATAATCTATTTTCTTGCTATCCAAAATACGCATTACATTAGTTTTTTCTTCATGTTTTGCCATTCCCTAACCCATTACTTTCTTTATCTTTCAATTTCAAAACCATGTGCCAAAATGTGAATTTAGCTGTGCCAATGCTATTCTAATATATTTTTAACATCTGCGACAATTGATTCAATGTCCATTCCGCACTCTTTTAACAATGTCGACGGTCTGTAACGATCGTAAAAGACCTTGCCAAATCCATAATTTTTTACTTTCATTTCAGTAGGACCGTAAAACGATGCAACCTTTTGCCCGAAACCGCCTTCAAGGATACCGTCCTCCAAGGTTATAACAAGTTGGTGATTCTTACAAAGTTTTTCAAGCATTTGCGTATCCAATCCCGAAACAAACCTCGGGTTTATCAATGTAGCATCAAATCCCAGTTTCTCCCTAATAGCTTCTACCAAGCGTTCCCCATGCTGATAAAAATCTCCTAGCGCAATAACCGCAACTTTTTCGCCGTTTTTCTCAAGTTTGAATTTGTTAATCTCACTATAATCCTTATCCGCAGGTCTATCCGTTACCTCATTACACGGAATCAAAATCATAACCGGATGTTCCTGTTGATCCAAAGACCACTCCAGCATATTTAGATATTCGGATTTTGAAGTAGGCGCCAAAACTAAAAGATTAGGGATATTAGAAAATGCCGCTATCCCGAATATACCAAGGTGTGTAACATCTGTCATCGCGGCAAAGCTGGCATAATTTAAAAGTATCGTTGCAGGATTTCCGTCAATGCACAAATCCTGAGAAATCTGATCGTATCCCCTCTGCATAAAAGTCATATGTGTTATAACAAGCGGTTTAACACCGTTTTTTGCTGCTCCCGATGCCATAGCTATCGCATGCTCCTCAGCGATTCCAACATCCACGTACTGCTCGCCCAGCGATGTTCGAATTTCGGGGGTAAGTGCCATTGCCATAGGCATTGCAGGCGTAATTACCAATAGCTTTTTATCCCTCTTCGCCTTGTCGAGAATATATTCAGCCGTTATAAAGGTATAATTTTCCTCATTACCGAAGCGCGGTTCAGCTATTCCACTAGTTTTATCAAACGGCATAGTCCAATGCCACGCTTCTTTGTTGTCTTGTGCATACTTGTATCCAAAGCCTTTTTGAGTGTGAATATGTAACACAATAGGGTGATCGATATCCTTGACTTTCTCAAATGCGGCTATCAAAGTTTGAATATCATTGCCGTTTTCCACATACATATAATCAAGTCCAAAAGCGGTAAAAAGGTTGGTTTTGGCGCAACCGTTTGTAGCTCTCAACTCTTGTAAATTTTTATAAATACCTCCGTGCGTTTCCGCAATCGCCATTTCGTTGTCGTTCACCACGATAATTAAGTTCGACTCCAATTCTGAACCCGCTACATTAAGTCCCTCCAGCGCTTCGCCCCCCGATAGTGATCCGTCGCCTATTACAGCAATAACATTTTCATGTTCCCCTTTTAAATCGCGCGCCTTTGCAAGTCCACAAGCAAGCGATATAGAAGTTGATGTATGACCTATATTAAAAAGATCGTGCTCGCTCTCTTTGGGATTGGTATAACCCGAATCTTCTTCGAAGTGTTCGCTATCAATATATCCCGCCTTACGCCCCGTCAAAATCTTGTGCGGATAAGATTGATGTGAAACATCGAACACAATTTTATCAATAGGCGAGTTGAAAACATAATGAAGCGCTATTTCAGCTTCCACCATTCCAAAGTTAGGTCCAAAATGCCCTCCTATGGATGTCAAGCGGTTGAACAACGCTTCTCTTATTTCCTGCGCCAACTTTTCAAGCTCACTTGCATCAAACTTTTTAATATCATCAGGTCCATTTATTTTGTTAATCAATTCGTACATATATTACCTCCTATTTTCGAGCGCCTCCTTAAATTTTTGCGATGCGCCTTGTTATCTTCGCTGCATTTGCAGGGGGCACATGCAGTGTCAATTTGTCATTTTGCAATATTTCCGTATCTCCCTTTGGAAGCATCCACCTACCTTCACGCTCAATTCTAACTATTACGCCTCCATCAAGCCAATCCAATTCCTTTATCTTTTTGCCTGCTGCCGAGCTTCCCGCTTCTACGCTTACAACTATTTCCACCTCTACCGATTGTTCATTACTTGCCTCTTCTCTGTCCAAAACTCTATCGAGCAGGTACTCATAAACCGGCTGTGTTCCAAGCAAATTCGCAGTAAAGTATGCAAACAGGCATGTAACGGCAAGCGGCAAAAAACCGGTCAAGCTGCGTGTCATTTCGAATATCAAAACCACCGAAGTCAAAGGATTGCGAACAACTGCCGTCAAATATCCCGCCATAGCGATAGTTACATAAATTTCAACATTACTGTCGCCTTTTACCATTCCGAACAAACAGCCCAAAATCGCTCCTTGCACTAAGATAGGCAGAAAAATGCCGCCAGGTACACCTGATGTAAAAGAAACCAATGAAAATAAAAACTTAATCAAAAACAAGACCATTAGCCCAATCAAAGTGTATTTTGTATAAAGCATCATCTCGACCAAATTATGCCCGCTTCCAAGAACCTGAGGATATACGAAAAACATTATACCCGAAAAAGATACGCAGCGAACGGTCCGATTTTTTTATCGGCACTTCAAGTCGCTTATAAAGTTCAAAAAGAAACTTCATAACTTTATTATACCCCGTTCCTACAATTCCAAGAATCACTCCAAGCAGTACAATGAACGGATATGTAGAAATTGATACCTCCCCTATTTCCGGAAACGAAAAAACAGGCTTGAATCCAAAAACGCTTTGGCTTATCAAATCAGCAACTACCGCAGCACTAAAGCAAGATATTATCAATTTTTCGATACATTCTTATGAATTTCCTCCAGCGAAAACAAAACGCCTGCCAATGGTGCGTGAAAAGCGACGGCAAGTCCTGCACTTGCGCCGCTGGTCATCAAATACGCTTCTCTTATTTTCGTTCTTTTCAAAAGTTTTGCAACAATTTTTCCGCCCATCGCGCCAAGCTGAATAGACGGACCTTCTCGCCCAAGCGACAAACCTCCAAGCGCAGCAACAGTGCCTCCGATGAGCTTGAGTGCAAGCACTCGTACCGATTCGTCTTTATCCTACCCGTAACTTCCGCCGCAACCTGCGGTATACCGCTTCCTCCAACATACTTATCCCGTGAAATTATCATACTTGAAAAAAAGGCTAACACTGCGAGCCAAATTGCAAGAGGTATCAAATACGACGGATTTTCGTGTATTTTTTGCACAAATACTCTGGTCGCCTTGCCGCTGTAATCTATCAATAGCCTATATATTACACCGATTCCACCTGCAAATACTCCAACGAGTACTCCGTCAATTAGCAGCATCGACTCAACCTTTTTGTCTTTATTTTTTAGTGTCTGCTCTGATATAACCTTCATTATTGCAATCCCTTTGCTATTTTTTTAATTCTGCGTAAAATTCTCCATTCACATACACATAAGGACCACTTTCGCCCTGCTCTCCAAAATATTCTCCGCGCTTTGCAAGTACCCCCATAAGTTCTTTCATATCGTTTACTCTTGTAGCTTGATAAGGCTGCTCAAAAGCTATTTTTTCGACAAATAACAAGCCGTTATCCGTTGTTACCAAAACACCGGTGTGTCCGACGAAAATAGTTTTAAAATCCGGATCGTAAATCACAAGACTAAGTAGCGACGCCTTGTCATTATTTACCTTTATACTGTATTGTTTCCAAATTTCACCCAGCTTGTCCTTTGGGTTTTCTCCGTCCGCAATAACCTTATCCCCAAAGATTGTTGTGAATAACGCTCTTTTATTTTTGAGTTTTTCGTACCTTGCAACACTATCTATAGCCTCCATATCGAACATAAGATATGTGCCGTCGTATTTTTCTTCCACTTCTTGCGACTCGAGTATTCCGTCCATTAGCAAAAATGCCGTCATCCTGCAATCGGAATCCGAATAATCGTGATTTTTTCCCAGCCGTCCATTGTCTTGGAAGAATCGAAATCCAGCTTGCTCAATTCTTCCCAGCTATCCTTTAATCCCGCAGTTTTTCCCGCAGTTTTTGCAAAATCCGAAACCCAATTTTTGAAAAATCTGTTAAATTTGAAAGTCCTGCGCCTTCAAGTTCATTTGTTATCTCATCAATAGTTTCCTCGCCGCCCAAATGCGTAGCTATAGGCAGCTTTTCTGTTTCACCTGTCGAACAGCTGCACATTACAGTTAAAATAACTAATATCATAATTGTAAACAATATGTTTTTCATTTTTTTATTCTCCCATTTTTCAAATATGTAGCTCGATTATCTATTTTAGCACAAATCACACAAAAAAGCGAGATAGCTTTGTACCTCGCTTATTCTCAATTATTAAATTTTATCGTAAATTGCACGCATTATTTTGCAAGCGTCCTTACTGCGTTTACGATATCTGTCGCCGTCATATGATATTTTTTTCTTTCAACTGATCGGGCTTTCCGGATTCGCCAAACGTGTCCAGCTGTCCCACAAACGCCATCTTCGTAGGATAATTTTCAGCACAAACCTGTGCAACCGCCGCCCCAAGTCCGCCTATGACCGAGTGTTCCTCTGCGGTTACTATTCCCTTTGTTGCCTTAGCTGCTGCAATTACAGCTTCCTCGTCTATTGGCTTTATACTGTGCATGTCTATTACTTTAACGCTGATTCCGTCTTTTTTCAATTCCTGAGCAGCAATCAACGCCTCGTTTACCATTATACCCGTAGCAATAACGGTGTAATCCGTACCGTCCAGCAAACAATTTGCCTTGCCAATCTTTATATCGTCATTTTCTGCATATACCGTCGGTACTGCCGCTCTACCAAGTCTGATATACACAGGTCCTACCATTTCCATTGCCTGCTCGATAAGTTTCTTTGCACACACTCCGTCGCTCGGATTCAGCACGGTCATCCCCGGAATAGTCCTCATAAGTGCAAGGTCCTCAAATGTCTGATGACTCGCACCGTCTTCGCCAACCGTAATACCCGCATGTGTTGCGCAGATTTTTACATTGGCATGCGGATACCCGATTGAATTTCGTATTATCTCAAACGCTCTACCTGCCGCAAACATAGCAAATGTGCTTGCGCAAACTATCTTTCCCGATACAGCCATACCCGCTGCTATACCGTACATATTTTGTTCTGCTATACCGATATTGAAAAATCGCTTTGGATACTCCTTTGCAAAATTTGCAGTCATAGTTGATTTCGATAAATCCGCATCCAAAACCACCAAATTGTTGTATTTATGTCCAAGCTCTACCAATGCTTCGCCATACGCTTGCCTCGTCGCCATTTTTTTCAGCCATTACCACTCACCTCCAAGCTCCGCTACCGCCTTTTTAGCTTCTTCCTCATTCGGTGCTTTTCCATGCCACCCCGCGTTGTCCTCCATAAACGAAACACCTTTACCTTTTACAGTTTTTGCTATTATTACTGTCGGCTTACCCTGAAATCCTTTTGCTTTCACGAAGGCTTCCACAATTTCATCAAAATTATGTCCGTCGATATAAATTACATTCCAGCCAAAACTTCTAAATTTTTTTCATCTATCGGCGCCACTGTAATAACATCTTCATTTTTACCGTCGATTTGAAGTCCGTTCCAATCCACTATTGCAGTTAGATTGTCAAGTTTGTAATGCGCTGCAGCCATTGCCGCTTCCCAAACTATTCCTTCCTGAAGCTCGCCATCTCCAAGTAATGTATAAATTCTGCCATCATTTGCGTCTATTCTGTTTGCAAGTGCCATTCCAACCGATGCCGAAAAGCCTTGACCGAGCGAACCAGTTGACATTTCTACCCCGGGCACCTTGTTCATATCCGGATGTCCTTGCAGTTTTCCCCCAATCTTTCTCAAATTCTGCAAATCTTCTTTCGGAAAAAATCCTTTTTCTGCAAGAGCCGCATATAATATCGGTGCCGCATGTCCCTTAGACAATACAAATTTATCGCGCATCTTGTTTTTCGGATTTTTCGGATCTATATTCATTTCTCTAAAATAAAGCGCCGTTATAATGTCTGCTGCCGAAAGCGAACCTCCTGGATGTCCCGAACCTGCCGCATACACTTCCTTAATAACTGAAACTCTCAGTTTATCTGCAATTTCCTTTAATTCGGATATTTCATCTTTTACCTCAAATCTCTATTTTTTTCCCTCTACATAACACCTTAATCATAAAAAGCGGTAACTGCATCACTCTCTTTATTCTTGACGGTTCTTTTATGAAACGATAAAGCCACTCAAGACCGTGCTTTTGATAAAACTCTGGAGCTCTTTTTACGGCACCTGCCCAAACATCCAAGCTGCCCCCAACTCCAATGCCTGCTTTTACATTTTTTAACTGTTCTCGATATTTGTAAATGAATTTTTTTCCTGCTTGGGTGCTCCAAGCGCAACAACCAAAAATTCCGCACCGCTATTATTTATTTCATCTACCAGCGCCGCCTCATCGGCTTCCTTGAAATAACCGTCGTGCGTGCCCGCAATAGCAAGCCTCGGGTATGCCTCTTGCATATTGCGGGCGGCGAGCGCCGCAATCGACTCGCGTTCGGCGCTCGCCGGCTTGCTCCCCAAAAGATACACGCTCTGTCCTGTATCTTGGAGATGAGCAAGCGCACGCCCCAAAAAATCTATTCCCGTAACTCTTTCGGACAGCGGCACCCCTACAATTTTGGAGGCGTACACAAGTCCGATTCCGTCCGGTATTATCAGCGCCGCCTTTTCAATCAGCGAGCGCAGCTCGCTGTCCTTTTGCGCATTCATCACAATTTCAGAGTTCGGTGTTACTATCAAATCGCAGCCATCATTCGACATCAGATCTTTGAACTTTTCTAGCGCCTCGCTCATATTTACAGTATCTATCGGTATGTCAAGTATATTGATTCTTTTTTTATCCTGCATTACATTAGCCCTTTAATTATTTCTTCGTTTATATCAAGCATCTCTTTCAGATGTTCTACATTCTTTTCAACTCTTGCACAAAATTCCTCACGATTATCCATAATATGCTCAAACTCCAACAAGAAATCGTTACACGAAAAATCGTAAATAGACGATATTGCTTTGGTTCCAATGGATTTCAGGAATGAGTTTACCTTTGGATCATATGACACTCCTATTAACGGTACTCCCATTATTGCCGCATGGATAAGCGAATGCAATCTAACACCTACCAGCATATCCAAATTTCCTACAATACTGAGCATTTCATCGGTCAAATATTTTTGATGCAGACAAAACACGCTATTTTCTACATCCCTCAGTTTTTTGACAAGCTCGTCAATTACCAGCCTGTCTTCTGAAAAATGAAAAGGAATCAAGATGACTTTCGCTTTTTTTTGCGTTACCAATTTTCTAATTGAGTCCGCAAGTTCATCCATAAAGTCGCTTTTCAAATTTCTTTCGCGAATAGCAAATCCGACCAGAATATCTTCCTCGTTTGACTTCACCACTCCCTCATTTTGCAGTATTTGTCGCCCCAACTCCAGAGAAACCGGTTTGATTCTAAGCACCGGATCCGCTGTAACGATAATCTCTTTTTTGACACCTATTTCTTCCAAAAGCTCCTTTGAAGATTCGTCGCGCACAACTATACTGGTTACTTTATTTAGCGTTTTTGCCGTTAATTTGCGATTATACTTAGAATTTATCGGCCCTATGCCTTGGCTATATATCAGGACTTTTTTCCTAAAAAAAAGTGCAAGCCTTATTATCGCCAAATAATAGAGTATACTTTTTTTACTTGTAACATCTTGCAACAAACTTCCACCGCCACTTATCAAAAAATCGCAGCCGGAAACCTCTGAAAGTAATGCCATGATAGATTTTCTATCTGCCGCATCTACGCCATACTTTTGTCTAGTTCCTTCAACATCCTTTGTGAGTACAACTATTTTTCGCCTGTGGCAACTTCAACTTCAGATTGTCGACTACTGCCCGAAGTATCGATTCATCTCCTATGTTGTTAAATCCGTAATATCCAGAAATTACGATTTTGTATATTTTTTCCATATCAATCTACAAACTTCAATTGCTGTAATAGCCACAAGTCCAAGCACCATACCAAATATGATAGAATATCCCGTTCTAAAATATCCTAAATACAAAGGCGTTCTGATGTGCATAAATGTATTTATTACAGATGTAAGACCTACAACGCTGCAAAGTCCAAGGATAAACGCTACCAATTTTTTTCTTCTCACGAACATATAAACGGAAAGCATCAAACAAGGGAATGCGAAAAGGAACTCCTTGTTTCTAGGTCGTGCTACCAAATGATCCTCCAAATAATTTCTGAAAAGCATCTCCGTACTCGATACCTCAAGATTGCTCTCGTGCCCTGTACGCAATATGTAATACGCACCAACTGCACCGAGTATACCTGCCAATATTACCATCCAAAATCTAACATTTGTAGATAACATCTTTTTGATATCCTCAAATTCAAGTTCCGCATGCTCTTTTTTCTTTTCATCAAATCCGAAATATGCAAGGTATACACCGAAGAAATAGACAATCGGTATAAGCTGTGCGATTTTGACTCCTCTAAATATATCCATTTCAAGCATAAACGGATTGCTGGAAAGCGGAAGCGCAGTAAATGTTCCACCTACAAGCGCAACAAGTACCGAAAGTAGCAAGACCGTCAACGCTGCAACGCCTACACTCGCTCCTCCTACATCTTCACTTAGTTTAGCTTGTGCCTGTTTGGCTCCACAAACAAATACGGTTATCGCAAGGCAAGCGAAGATTACCGCCGTCATAAAGCTCAAGAACAGAACAAATGAATTCGGCATTACGTATTTTGCGGCTCCAATTCCCAAAACACCAACCAGTGCAAGAATTGCCTGCTTTTTTAAATCAAGCTCGAACAAAGTCGCTAATATAAGCATGGTAGCACACACAAGAGCAAGTCCAAGCGCTATATCCGAAACCGCATTGTTTTTAACAGTTTTCATCACACTCGCCGAGCCCATAGTAAATCCGTGTTTTGCCAATCGCGCATCTAAATTCTCAAACAATTCTTTGTATTCCGAGAAATTTGTTACATATGTATACAAATCTTGATTTTCCTTAATCGGCTTAAAATATATTACGCGGATATTTCTTTCCGTAATAGCTCTAAAAAGAGTATTTTCAATTTCCTGTGCGCCGCTATACCCGTAGACCTTGTACCTATATTGTATATAATTCCAAATCGAAAATATTCTGACAGCCTTGTAATTGGTTTCCAACCACCAATTCCTCAAGTCCACCTTGCATTATGTTTCCTCGCTGCGTAGTGGTTTCTATAAGTCCGAGTTTGCTATTGTTTTTTCTCGATATAATTTTTTTAGTACACTCGTACCGTCATCATTGCCGATTACTGCTTCTCCACCTGGTATTATGTATTCACCCTGATGCACCGTTCTTTTCAATTTGCGCTATTACATCCTTCGCAAAACGCGATGTGTTAAATCCGCTATAGCAAAGTGTTCTAGGCACGATTTCGCACCCTGCCTCCTTAATTTTTTCAACCTTCTCCGGTAGCATCCCAAGTCCAACCAGCATGATTTTGGATCCTATTACATCCGACTTTTCTATCACACCCTCTTTTTCGGAGTTTACCAATTTGTAAAGCTGAGAATACAGTGCATTCTTTGAATTTCCGTCAAATAGTATAAATGCACGGCTCCCCCAAATCCAATGTTTTGTACTGCTTCGAATCAAATCTCGCCTGAACCTGCGTAAAGAGAAAATCCTTAAAAGATTCATCCCCTATTTCTACCAATATATCGTATTTATCAGCATCTTTGAGCATTGCCAATGCTTCTTGCGGATAATCATTTTTCCAATTTACTTTTTTAGTAATAACATCCATCGGGTATGCGAACACATCTATGTTTTCATTTTGGGTTAGACTGTTCAAATTCTCCTCGATAAGTGCAACTTTGCTTATGCCGATTTCGTTTTTGAATTTCGCCAGAAGCTCGCTTACAGGCTCTCCCGCTTGATTGGATAATGCTTCCATTTCTTCATAATCCAAAAATGACATCGTACTTCTTCGCATCCGATTCAGCAACTATTCTATTTTTAAACGGTCCCGTAAGTCCCGAAAACACAAGTGAACCGACCAATATTGCAATTAAATATCTTCGTATGTTTTTTTGATTCATCCCCGTAAAACACTCCATTTATTACTGAACAGTATATTTTCCTCTCACCAAAATCCAAGAATTTTTCTTGCGCCTTTACGCCTCTACCGTCTTCACGGGAAATTATTAGCAAGTGATTCGCAGGTGCTAAAAATCCCTGCTTTATTTCACTTCCCGCAGTAACATCGGCAAGTCCGTCGCCAGGTGCAAGTGCAGTAACAAATCCTCCTCGCACTATCACCTCGCATCCTTCTCCGCCAAATAGGCTTTGTCCTTTTTTCAGTTCAAGCGGTTTATACGAAAGCGCATTATCCACATAACTTTTTGGAAACTATCGGATCCTCAGATGTTCCCGGTGTATTTGCCGCATACACCATCGTGAAGCCCAAGATTAAAACCAGCGAGATAACCATTACAATTATTATATTTTTTTCTTCATTTTAATTCTCCTAATTATATATTTAAAAAGATTTTTAGCAAGCGTAAAGTATGTTATTACGGATACCATATCGGTCAGCGATGAAATAGTCGGTGTCGCCATTAGCGCCGGATCGATGCCTATTCTCTTTGCAAGCATCGGTAGCATACTTCCTATCAACTTTGCCGCCACAACTATTACGAGCATAGCTGCGCATACCGTAAGAGCAACCATTACTCCCTTGTTTTTCAATGTAGAAAATTCGTATGAAATTAAGCGAGCTTAGCGCAAGGCCTATTATAATGCTGACTCCAAGTTCCTTGAGTAATACCTTAAGGAAATCATCCAAGTCGATTTCGTCTACCGACATACCGCGAATCACAAGAGTTGCCGACTGCGAGCCCGAGTTACCGCCCGTTCCCATAAGCATCGGCATATAAGCAACCAGACTTATAACCTTTGACAGCACCACCTCGAATCGAGCGATTATGCCGCCTGTGATAACATATGAGCACATTAGCAAAAAGAGCCAAGGGATTCTGCTTTTGACATGCTGCCAGACGCTCATATCCAGATAATCTCTGTCGCTATCCGCCATGACACCCGCCATTCTTTCGAAGTCTTCCGTAGTTTCTTCTTCGATTACATCCAGTATGTCGTCGACCGTTATGATTCCAACGATTCTACCTTCATTATCTACAACCGGAATAGCCAAAAATCCATACTTAGTAAATATGTCGGATACTTCTTCCTGGTCATCGTACACATTCACGCGTACAATATCCGTGTGCATAAGTTCTTCTATCGGCGTAAAATCCTCTGCGATTACAAGCGTTCTAAGAGATACGATGCCGAGTAACTTTCTCCCTTCGTCTTTGACATAACAGGTATAAATCGTTTCGCTGTCCATACCTTCGCGCTTGATGTACGCAAGCGCTTCTCCTACCGTCATATCTTTTCGCAGCGTAATATAATCAGGTGTCATCAAACTGCCCGCGCAAGTATCCGGATAGTTAAGGAATGTATTTATCAATTTCCTTTCATCTTTGGAGCGTCTTTTTCCAATATCTTATCGACTACATTTGCAGGCAACTCCTCAAGTACGTCAATCATATCGTCAAACGCCAATTCATCCATTATATAGCTTATTTCTTTATCTGTAATCGCTCCAATAATGGCAATTTGGTCTTCCGGCGGTAAATACGAAAATACATCTACCGCTATATCCTTTGGGAGAATTCTGAAAAGCACCGTAGTTTTTTCAACATCAGTTTCTTCCAAAACCTCCTCGAGTATCTCGGCGATATCTACCGCGTTATTTTCTATAAGCAAATCTCGGGCGTGAGAATACTTTTTACTCTCGATACATTCCAAAACCTGCTTCAAAATAATATCTAAATTGTCAACATCTTTTTCCATGCCCTCTCCCTTCTTCTAAAAAAGGGCAGCAAAAGCTGAGCTAATCACCCGTTTTTAGATCTAATATTTATTTATAGCTCATACTCGGTCCGATTTCCACAAATCCACTTCCTTTCCCAGCAAATCATTATCTTATAAATTATACACCCTTTTAAGTTGATTTTCAATTCCCGTATTCAAAATTTTAGTTACTAACATCATTCGCCGTTTAAAAGCGTTCAAGTTTATTCACCCAAATTTTACAGTTTCATTCACCTAAATTCTACATTTTTATTCGCCCAAATTTTACAGTTTTATTCACCCAAATTTTTAAGACATTTTCCCCTTTTAATCTTTAAGCGCTGTAATAGGTACAACATATACGCCGTCAGGTCTTTTGTAAGCAGCCTTTTTCAAGTCCGCAAATTACTATACCTACTTTGGGAACTTTCCCACCATCATTTTTGAATTTTTATTTTTTTATATTCAATATATTTTTGGGCGGCTTCCTCTATTCGATCAGCACCTAACTTAATTTCAACAGCTACCCAATCACCATTTGGAAATTCCAGCACCGCATCTAGCTCTTTGCCCGAATAATCTTGGTAATGATAAATTTTCGCACCTATACTTTGCCCATAAATTCTCAAATCTCTCTCACAAAGTGCTTCAAATAAAAAAACCAAGTGTATTGAAATCTTCTAATAATTTCTTTTTATTTGCCCCCATAAGCGCGCAAGCAAGAGAAGGATCTGCAAGATGCCGTTTTTCCGCCTGCTTAATTCGTCCCGACGAACGAAGTTTTCCCGAAAAAGGCTTTATGTTATCAATTAAGAATAATCGTTCCAACACATCCAGGTAACTTGAAACTGTTGCTTTATCTATATCATCATCATCAACTTCTTTTATATCTCTAATCAATGTCTTAATAGATGCCGTTGTTGATTCATTACGAGCAAGCGATCTCAGCAATAACTCAATTTTCCTTTTATTACGATTTATTCCATCTATCTTGTTAATGTCATCTTCAATAACAGCTTTTATGTATTGCATAGGAATTTTTTCTGCAATCTCCATAGGCATATCTTGACTCTGTGGCCATCCCCCTCTGATAATATGCTCCATTATCAAATTCAAATCAGGTTCTCCTGTTAAAACCGGCTTCATACGATCTTCGTAAATTTCATTTAACGATACTAATCCTGTCGATTTTCCTGCTTCGAATAAGCTCATTGTCCTCATCCTTATTCGAGCAATCCTTCCTGCTCCACTATGCAATGTCCCTTTAAATTGCGGTGTGGCTGATCCTGTTAAAATAATCTGACCTTGCTTACCTCTATCGTCTACTAAATATCTAACGGCATCCCAAATTTGAGGAACCTCCTGCCACTCATCTATAAGTCTTGGTGTTTCTCCCTCAAGTATTAATGCTGGTGAAGTTTGTGCCAAATTTCTATTAGAAAAATTTCCTGAAGGATCTCCGAGTAAAAATTCACTGTTTGCGTGATATCGGGAAGTCCAAGTTTTACCGCACCATTTAGGACCTTCGATACAGATCGCTCCCCATAGCTTTTAAATATGTTGAAATTTCAGCATCAACTAGTCTGTTTTTATAATTATTCTTATCCATACTCACCTCACTTGATTTAAATATTAACATATTCACTCAAATTCGTCAAGTTTATTCACCCAAATTTTTACAGTTTCATTCACCTAAATTCTACATTTTTTTATTCGCCCAAATTTTTACAGTTTTATTCACCCCAAATTATTAAGACATTTTTCCCTTTTTCGGGTATAATTTATTGTGTGTATCATAATGTAGGGAGATTTAATATGTATACTGTCGAAAAATTTTTATAATGACTTACCATTTAAAAAGCAAAAGTCCTTGATTTTTACCTACAAAACAACGGAAATAAAAATAGCTTGCTTGAGACATTGAAACTACCCGGCTTATCACCTAAAAACAGCAAGTTTATTTTAGGAGCTTTATTGGAATTCCAAAGGAAACGGCTACTTGCTAAAAACAATATTTTGCCGAATCATTGAGCGAAGAAAAAGACATCCTAATACGATATATGAATGAGATTCAAAATATTGACATCCTCATAACATACAACGGTAAAAAAACTTTTGATTTGAAATATTTACAATCTAAACTCAGTGAATATGGTATCTTCGAAAAATTACTGCTTTCCGCTTAATATCGATATTTACCTACTTGTGAGCGGGTTTTCGAAACTTCGAAATTTTTTTGCCGAATCTCAAGCAAAACTGTTGAAAACTATATGGGTATTTGGGATAAGCGAACAGATTTGATATCCGGTGCAGATAGTATAAAAAGGTACTACTCATACCTAACTTCCAAAGATACTGCTATACGCGACGAAATACTGCTTCACAACAGCGATGATGTTCTGCAGCTTGCTCGACTGCTGCCGGTATTACTAAAAATCGACCTCTCCTCCGGCTTTCTAAAATTACCGTGCCCATTTTCCTTTGCGATAAGCGAGCATATCAAGTTGAGCGGGAAATCGATTGTAATCTCCGGAATTTCAACCTCTCCATTTTCCTACTATGCTTATAATATTGATGATCAACCATGCACACTTGAAATCGATAAATATTCAAAGCGCTTCCACTTTGAGCTACCTACAATCAGAAAATCCAATATGCACATCTTGAACCTAAAAAATATCGTTGCGGATTTTTCCCCGCTTGGCGAATACGAAAATTATGCAAATGGTTACCTGCTCCTTAAACGCGGCGATACCATATATGGAAAAATCAATAATACATACCATGCAAATTATATTTAATCGCATTGAAAAATTACTGATCCCTTGATATAGCACCACAAACATAAAAAATACCCGAGATTATCTCGGGTATTTTTTATGTTAAATGTAAATTTTCCGTGCTTTAGATTACTCTATGATAGATGAAACTACTCCAGAACCTACAGTTCTTCCGCCTTCTCTGATAGCGAAACGTAATCCCTCTTCAATTGCGATTGGAGTGATTAGTGTGATTGTCATGGAAATGTTATCTCCAGGCATACACATCTCTGTTCCTTCAGGAAGCTGTAAATCTCCTGTTACATCTGTTGTTCTGAAATAGAACTGCGGTCTGTATCCGTTGAAGAATGGAGTATGTCTTCCGCCTTCTTCCTTCTTTAATACATATACCTCAGCCTTGAATTTTGTATGTGGCTTGATTGATCCCGGTACGCATAGAACCTGTCCTCTTTCGATTTCTGTTCTCTGTACTCCTCTTAGAAGCACTCCGATGTTATCTCCTGTCTGTGCTTCGTCGAGCAACTTTCTGAACATTTCGATTCCGGTTACTACTACCTTTCTCTTCTCTTCAGTTAGTCCTACGATTTCTACTTCTTCGCCAACCTTGAGCGTTCCTCTTTCTACTCTTCCTGTTGCTACTGTTCCTCTTCCTGTAATAGAGAATACGTCCTCTACCGGCATTAGGAACGGTTTGTCGTTTGCTCTTTGCGGTTCAGGTATATATTCGTCAATCTGCTCGAACAATTCAATGATCTTATCTCCCCATGGACCTGCAGGATCTTCAAGTGCTCCAAGTGCGGATCCTCTGATGATTGGTGTGTCATCTCCTGGGAATTCATATTCGTCTAATAGTTCTCTTACTTCCATTTCTACCAAGTCAAGAAGCTCTTCATCGTCTACCATATCGCACTTGTTTAAGAATACTACGATGTATGGTACGCCTACCTGTCTTGAAAGCAAGATGTGCTCTCTTGTCTGTGGCATAGGTCCGTCTGTTGCTGCACAAACCAAGATTGCTCCGTCCATCTGTGCTGCTCCTGTAATCATGTTCTTTACATAGTCGGCGTGGCCCGGACAGTCTACGTGCGCATAGTGTCTGTTTGGTGTTTCGTACTCAACGTGGGAAGTTGAAATCGTGATTCCTCTTTCTCTTTCTTCCGGCGCTTTGTCGATCATGTCGAAATCAACCTTCTGACCTAATCCGTATCTTGCGTTTAGCGTCTTTGTGATAGCTGCTGTAAGAGTTGTCTTACCGTGGTCAACGTGACCGATAGTTCCGATGTTAATATGTGGCTTGTTTCTTTCAAATTTTTGCTTTGCCATTTTTAATCTCCTTCTACTATTTGTTTATTTTATCCAGCAGATTATCAGGTAATTTTTCAAAATGATCCATCTGCATTACATACACACCTCTACCCTGTGTCTTGGAACGCAAGTCTGTTGCATAACCAAACATCTCGGATAACGGTACCATTCCTCTAACAGCTACTGCACCGGCATTCATGTCGGAACCTTCGATTCGACCACGCCTTGAGCTGATATCCCCAATTACATCTCCCATGTAATCCTCAGGAACAGTTACTTCTACCTTAAATATAGGTTCAAGCAGCACCGGCCCTGCTTTTTTGCAAGCCTCTCTAAATGCCATAGAAGCTGCAATCTTAAATGCCATTTCCGAAGAGTCGACTTCGTGGTAAGAACCGTCGTATAGTTCAACACCTACGTCCACTACATTGTAACCTGCAAGAGGTCCTGTCTGCATAGCTTCCTTGATACCTTCTTCGATTTTTGGAATATATTCCTTAGGAATAGCTCCTCCGACAATCGAATTTTTGAATTCAAATCCGGATCCTGCTTCTCTTGGATAAACCTTGATTTTAACATGACCGTATTGTCCACGACCACCGGATTGTTTTGCATACTTGTGGTCGATATCTGCAAGCTGAGTAATAGTTTCCTTGTAAGAAACCTGTGGCTTACCTACATTTGCCTCAACCTTAAACTCACGAAGCAATCTGTCTACAATGATTCAAGGTGAAGTTCTCCCATACCTGCGATAATTGTCTGTCCCGTTTCCGTATTTGTGTAAGTCTTGAATGTAGGATCTTCCTCCGCCAACTTGGCAAGTGCAATACCCATTTTTTCTTGACCTGCTTTTGTCTTAGGTTCTATTGCTATTTCGATAACAGGATCAGGGAATTCCATGGACTCCAATATGATTTCGTGTTTTTCATCACAAATCGTATCTCCTGTTGTTGTATCTTTAAATCCAACCGCTGCCGCAATATCTCCCGAATAAACTTCACTTATTTCTTCTCTCTTGTTTGCGTGCATCTGAAGAATTCTTCCGATTCTTTCTTTTTTGCCCTTTGTTGAATTGTATACATAAGAGCCCGATGTAACAGTTCCCGAATAAACTCTGAAGAACGCCAGCTTTCCTACAAACGGATCCGCCATTATCTTGAACGCGAGCGCTGCGAACGGTTCGCTATCTGAAGCCTTTCTCTCGTCCTCTTCTCCGGTATCAGGATTTATTCCTTTAATTGCAGGGATATCGACAGGAGAAGGCATATAATCAACAACTGCGTCCAGCATCATCTGTACACCCTTGTTTCTGTACGCGGAACCGCAAGTAACAGGTACCATTTCTCCCGCAATTGTAGCCTTTCTAATCGTATCCTTGATTTCCTTGACGGTAAGTTCTTCGCCCTCAAGGAACTTCATTGTAAGCTCCTCATCACACTCGGCAACCGACTCGATCATTTTTTCTCTCCACTCGTTTGCCTTTTCTAACATTTCTGCCCGGAATATCAGTGATTTCAAACTCTTTACCAAGGTCATCCTTGTATATCTCTGCTTTCATCTCTACTAAATCGACAATTCCTATGAAACTATCTTCAACACCGATAGGAAGCTGGATAGGTACAGCATTTGCCTTCAATCTATCCTTAACCATGTCAATTACTCTATAGAAATTAGCTCCCAATATATCCATCTTATTTACAAAGATCATTCTAGGAACATTGTATTTGTCAGCCTGCCTCCAAACCGTTTCCGATTGTGGCTCTACGCCGCCCTTCGCACATAAAACAGTTACAGAACCGTCAAGAACTCTAAGAGATCTTTCTACTTCAACTGTAAAGTCTACGTGGCCCGGTGTATCTATAATATTGATTCTATGGTTTTTCCACTGTGCTGTAGTAGCAGCAGAGGTTATTGTAATACCACGCTCCTGCTCCTGTTCCATCCAGTCCATCGTCGCTGCACCTTCATGGGTTTCGCCAATCTTGTGAGTCTTTCCTGTATAAAACAAGATTCTTTCAGTCGTCGTAGTTTTTCCGGCATCGATGTGTGCCATGATACCGATATTTCTAGTCTTTTCCAACGAAAAAGCTCTAGGCATAGTAATAATCCTCCTTTCCTGCTATTTTCTTTAAAATACTACCATCTGTAATGTGCAAATGCCTTGTTTGCCTCTGCCATTTTGTGAGTATCTTCTTTCTTCTTTACAGAACCGCCGGTGTTATTAGATGCATCGATAAGCTCTTTTGCAAGCCTTTCGTACATAGTTTTTTCACCTCTGGCTCTAGTATACTTAGTCAGCCATCTAAGTCCTAAAGTTTGGCGTCTTTCAGCTCTAACTTCTACCGGTACCTGATAGTTCGCACCGCCGACTCTCCTAGCTCTTACTTCTACCTGCGGCATGATATTGCTCATAGCCTTTTCGAATACCTCCATAGGTTCTTCGCGGTTTGTTCTTTTATAATGTCGAATGCTCCATAAACAATTTTCTGCGCTACGCCTTTTTTTCCATCAAGCATAATGCTGTTTATCAGTTTCGCAACAACTGTATTGCCATAAACCGGATCCGGAAGTACTTCTCGCTTTGGTGTATTACCCTTTCTAGGCACTTCTCTTCCCTCCTTGCTTGTTAATTTTTTAAATATCTTCGTTACTTACGTTCGCTGTGCTACTCATGTATGTCTATATACATTCCGTTGCTCGCTCGCTTAGTGCCTCGCTCTTTAAAAAATTTCCTGCGCAATCTTCGCTATATCCAATTTTTCAAAGTTCTTTGCTCGCATCCACTTAGCTGCTTTTGTATGTATGTCTACATTCCGTTATCGCTTCTTAGTGCCTCGCTCTTTAAAAAATTTTCTGCGCAATCTTCGCTATACTCAATTTTTCAAAGTTCCTTGCTCGCATCCACTTAGGTGCTTTTGTATGTATGTCTACATTCCGTTATCGCTTCTTAGTGTCTCGCTCTTTAAAAAAATTTCCTGTGCAATCTTCGCTATACCCAATTTTTCAAAGTTCCTTGCTCGCATCCACTTAGCTGCTTTTATATGTATGTCTACATTCCGTTATCGCTTCTTGGTGCCTCGCTCTTTAAAAATTTCCTGTGCAATCTTCGCTATACCCAATTTTTCAAAGTTCCTTGCTCGCGTCCACTTAGCTGCTTGCATTCTGCCAAGTTACATAAAATATTTAAAAAAATCTAAAATTAAACTTCACTGATTGCTAACAATCAATTACTCTTGCTTGCCTTAACATATTAGACAAGTAAGCTCGCATTCGGTACTCGACATTCTCAATTGAATGCCGTGGCGCACATATATATCTGAAATAATCTTACTATTAACCAGCCTATATAAAATCGCCCAAACCCGATTACTATTTCTTCGCAGCCTTTGGTTTCTTTGCTCCGTATTTGGAACGAGCCTGCATTCTGTCTTTAACTCCGGCAGTATCGAGCGTACCTCTAACTATGTGGTAACGCACACCCGGAAGGTCCTTAACTCTTCCGCCTCTAATAAGAACAACACTGTGCTCCTGCAAGTTGTGTCCGATTCCCGGAATATAAGCTGTAACTTCTATTCCGTTTGTAAGACGAACCCTTGCTACTTTTCTAAGAGCCGAGTTAGGCTTTTTAGGTGTAACTGTTTTTACCGCCGTGCATACGCCTCTCTTTTGAGGGGATGCCACATCTGTGCTTTCTCTTTTAAGTGAATTCAATCCCTTTAAAAGAGCAGGTGCTGTAGATTTCTTTACTGCAGATTTTCTTCCCTGACGCACTAATTGGTTAATAGTAGGCATTATTTTCTCCTTTCCTAAAAATTATTTGCAGTTTCCTGCTATATGATTAAGTTCACTATTTGCATAGCAAACAAAACCTCTGAAATTTTAACATATCTTTGCTAAAAAGTCAAGTCCAATCTACTTATTCAAAACTCAAATCATCCAGTTCGCCGTTCAGGTCGTCAAAATCTCTGATACTTGCCCCTGCGAAATCGCCTTCCGCAATATTTTCCATATCGCCAAGTTCTTCAAAATTTTCAACTTCCTCGTCAAGTTCTTTTTGCGAGAACGACTCCATCAATTCGGTATTCACACCGTAATCGACCTCGATGCTCTTATATCGCTTCATACCTGTTCCTGCAGGTATCAACTTACCGATGATTACATTCTCCTTAAGTCCCGATAATGTATCTTTTTTACCCTTTATCGCAGCATCCGTAAGAACTCTTGTGGTTTCTTGGAATGAAGCCGCTGACAAGAATGACGGTGTTGCAAGCGAAGCCTTCGTAATTCCAAGCAATACATCTCTGCCATATGCCGGCTCTTTGTTTTCCTCGATTGCCTTTTCATTTGCCTCCTGCAAATCAAAGCGAGTATATAGTCCTCCCGGAAGCAAGTTTGTCTCACCTGCGTCTTCGATTTTTACCTTGGAAAGCATCTGGCTCACGATTACTTCGATGTGCTTATCGTTTATATCTACACCTTGTTGCTTATAAACTCGCTGAACTTCCTTCAGCAAATATTCATAAACCCCGTAAACACCGTTTAGTCTAAGTATATCGTTTGGATTTAGCGGACCGCTTGTGATAGCTTGTCCTGCTTTTATTTCATCTCCTTCGTTTACGATTATTCTTGCACCGTAAGGAACTACATATACAGTTTCCTCGTCGCCCTGAACAACTACTTCCGTTTTGTTATCGCTGCGCACCGCTATCGAGGTTACCGTTCCGTCAGCCCTCGCAAATTTCTGCGATTCCCTTAGGTTTTCTTGCCTCGAACAATTCCTCTACTCTTGGTAGACCTTGTGTAATATCGCTACCCGCAACGCCTCCTGTGTGGAATGTTCTCATTGTAAGCTGTGTTCCCGGTTCTCCTATGGATTGTGCCGCTGTAATTCCGACCGCCTCTCCTATATTTACAGTTTCACCTGTAGCCAGATTTCTACCGTAACACTTAGCGCATACTCCTGTCTTGCAGTTGCACTTCAAGATAGATCTAATTTTAACCTTACGGATTCCGGATTCTTCTATCTTCTCAGCCGCCGCTTCTGTAATTTCTTCGTTTTGGGCGACTATCAATTCTCCGCCCGGCACATATATATCGTTGAAAGCCGTTCTTCCGATGATTCTTGCCTTTAGCGGTTCTATCACAGCCTTGCCGTCGACAAATGCCTCAACATCAATTCCCTCGTCGGTTCCGCAATCAAACTCGCGAACTATTACGTTGTGTGATACATCTACAAGTCTTCTGGTCAAATATCCGGAGTCCGCTGTTCTGAGAGCTGTATCCGCAAGACCTTTTCTTGCACCGTTACTCGATATGAAGTAATCCAGTACAGAAAGTCCTTCTCTAAAGTTTGCTTTAATTGGAATTTCTATGGTCTTTCCGGCTGCATTCGCCATCAGTCCACGCATACCTCCAACCTGCTTAATCTGGTTCTTGCTTCCACGGGCTCCCGAGTGTGCCATGATATACAAATTGTTCAGCGTACCAAGAGATGCCATAAGTGCGTCAGCCACATCGTCTGTCGCCTTATTCCAAATCTTAATTACCTGGTCATATCTTTCTTGGTTGGAAACAAGTCCTGCCCCGTATGCCTTTTCGTACTTGTCTACCTGTTCCTCCGCTTTCGCTATAATATCAAATTTTTCCTTCGGTATTTCCATATCGGAAACGCTTATCGTTACAGCACCCTTCGTGGAATAATGGAATCCCATATCCTTTATCGCATCGAGCATCAACGCCGTTCCCGTGTTTCCGTGCACTCTATAGCACTTGTCTATGATAAGTCCCAGCTTCTTCTTGTCGCATAGGAAATCTACCTCAAGCGAGTATTTGTCTACCGTTCTGTCTACAAAACCTAAATCCTGCGGTATGTTTGAATTGAAGATAAATCTTCCAACTGTAGATTCAACCAATTTCCCTGTCTTGTCGTCTTCGCCTGCAAACATTCTCACCTTAACTTTGGCATGGATTCCGACTACCTTTGTCTGGTATGCCATCATCATTTCGTTAAGATCTGTAAATATTTTGCCATCGCCTTTTTCAGCCGCGGTATTTCTTTCTTCAACCCCCGGATGCGTCAAATAGTAACTACCCAGAATCATATCCTGTGTAGGTGTCGTAATAGGCGATCCGTCCTTAGGTGCAAGGATATTAGTTACCGAAAGCATAAGGAATCTGGCTTCCGCCTGTGCCTCTACCGATAGCGGTACATGTACAGCCATCTGGTCTCCGTCAAAGTCCGCGTTAAATGCAGTACAAACCAAAGGATGCAGCTTTATCGCTTTTCCTTCAACAAGTACAGGTTCGAATGCCTGAATACCCAGTCTATGTAGCGTAGGGGCACGGTTAAGCATTACAGGATGTTCCTTTATAACGCTTTCAAGCACATCCCAAACCTCTACACGCACCTTTTCAACCATTCTTTTTGCTCGTTTTATGTTATGTGCCTGTCCGTCTTGAACAAGTTTCTTCATTATGAACGGCTTAAACAGCTCCAAAGCCATTTGTTTTGGAAGCCCGCACTGATAAAACCTAAGTTCAGGTCCTACAACGATTACCGAACGGCCGGAATAGTCAACACGCTTACCAAGCAAATTCTGCCTAAATCTTCCCTGTTTTCCCTTTAACATATCCGACAAAGATTTCAAAGGTCTTGCTCCGGGACCTGTAACAGGTCTGCCTCTCCTACCGTTGTCAATCAATGCGTCTACCGCTTCTTGAAGCATTCTTTTTTCATTTCTTACTATGATATCCGGTGCTCCAAGTTCCAGCAATCTTTTTAGTCTGTTATTTCTGTTTATAACCCTTCTGTAAAGATCGTTTAAGTCTGACGTTGCAAATCGTCCGCCGTCAAGTTGTACCATAGGTCGAAGATCCGGCGGTATTACCGGCACGACTTCGAGAATCATATTTTCAGGTCTGTTTCCGGAAGTCCTAAGTGCCTCTATAACTTCAAGTCTTCGAACTATCCTTATTTTCTTTTGTCCCGATGCGTCAATCAGCTTTTCGCGAAGCTCGTCCGCAAGTTCCTCTAAATCAATATCTGCAAGGAGCTTTCTGATAGTTTCGGCGCCCATTCCTGCCGAAAAAGCATCGCCGTATTCTTCCTTGCTGTCGCGATATTGTTGCTCTGTCAAAATTTCCTTGTACGCAAATCTTGTGTCACCGGATCTGTTACAATATATGCGGCAAAGTACAGGACTCTTTCCAAATTTCTAGGAGATATATCGAGCACCAAACCTATCCTGCTTGGAATGCCCTTAAAATACCAAATGTGCGAAACCGGAGCTGCAAGCTCTATATGTCCCATTCTTTCACGCCTTACCTTCGCGCGTGTAACCTCTACACCGCAACGGTCGCATACTATTCCCTTGTCTCGGATTCGTTTGTACTTTCCGCAATGGCATTCCCAATCCTTTGTAGGTCCGAAAATCCTTTCACAAAACAATCCGTCCGTTTCGGGTTTTAGCGTTCTATAGTTGATTGTTTCAGGTTTTGTTACCTCACCATGTGACCAACTTCTAATTTTCTCAGTAGATGCCAAATGTATCTGTAAAGCCTGAAAATTGTTTAATTCGTAATTGCTATTTTCACTCAAGAAGTCCATCCCCCTTCTTATATATCTGAAACTTCGACAATTTCATCATCAAAATTTGGCTGTGCGTCCTCGTCTTCCAAGTTCACAAAATCCGCGTCATCCTCAAAATCATCATCTATATCAAAGTCTGAATCGAGTTCGAAATCATCGTCCTCGTAATCATCTTCGTCATATTCGCGATACATTCTAGGTGCCTCCGTGATTTCTGAAGAATCTTTAATTTCAACCTCTTTATCATCATCTGTAAGCACTTTGATATCGAGTCCAAGGCTCTGCATTTCTTTAATTAGTACCTTGAAAGATTCAGGTATTCCAGGTTCAGGAATGTTTTCACCCTTAACTATAGCCTCGTAAGCCTTTACTCTTCCAACAACATCATCGGACTTGAATGTCAATATTTCCTGTAAAACATGAGCTGCTCCGTACGCTTCGAGCGCCCAAACTTCCATCTCTCCGAAACGCTGTCCGCCAAACTGAGCTTTACCGCCCAAAGGTTGTTGCGTTACAAGTGAGTACGGTCCGGTACTTCTTGCGTGTATCTTGTCATCAACCAAATGGTGGAGTTTGAGCATATACATATAGCCCACAGTTACAGGGATTGTCGAAATATTCACCCGTTCTTCCGTCTCGAAGCGGTAATTTTCCCGTCTTTGAATATCCGCAATCTCCGAGTATGTCGATTATATCCATCTCGCTTGCTCCGTCAAATACAGGCGTTTCAATATACCAATCTTTGTATTTTGCAGCAAGTCCCAAGTGCACCTCAAGTACCTGTCCTACGTTCATACGGGAAGGTACTCCGAGAGGATTAAGCATTACCTCAAGCGGGGTTCCGTCCTCCATAAACGGCATATCTTCTTCAGGTAATATTCTCGATATTACACCCTTGTTTCCATGTCGCCCTGCCATTTTGTCGCCGACGCTGATTTTTCTCTTGGTCATTATATAGCATCGTACAACTTTGCTCACACCTGCAGGAAGCTCATCTCCCGCCTCTCTTGAGAACAGCTTCACATCTACAACTATTCCTGTTTCTCCGTGCGGCACTTTAAGCGATGTGTCTCTCACTTCTCTCGCTTTTTCACCGAAAATCGCACGAAGTAATCTTTCTTCTGCAGTAAGCTCGGTTTCCCCCTTCGGCGTAACCTTTCCGACCAGAATATCTCCCGGTCTTACCTCCGCACCTATTCTAATAATTCCGTTTTCATCAAGATCCTTCAAAGCATCCTCGCCCACATTCGGAATATCGCGAGTGATTTCCTCCGGCCCCAGCTTAGTATCTCTTGCCTCGGATTCATATTCTTCTATATGTAATGTTGTCAGTTTATCTTCCATTACAAGGCGTTCATTCAGTATTATAGCGTCCTCATAATTGTAACCTTCCCATGTCATGAAGCCTATCAGGAGATTTCTTCCAAGTGCTATTTCGCCCTTGTCGGTCGATGGACCGTCAGCTATTACTTCTCCTTGCTCTATCTTCTCTCCATGATAAACTATCGGTCTTTGATTGATACAGGTACTCTGGTTTGCGCGCTTAAACTTAAGCAAATTGTAAGTATCCTTTTCTCCGTTATCATCACGCTTTATCACTATCTTTGTAGCATCTACATAATCAACCGTTCCCGCGTGCTTGGCAAGTACTACAACTCCCGAATCGCGTGCAGCCTTGTACTCCATACCTGTACCTACAAACGGCGCATCCGGTATCAAAAGCGGAACCGCCTGTCTTTGCATGTTTGAACCCATAAGTGCACGGTTTGCGTCGTCGTTTTCAAGGAACGGAATCATCGCTGTTGCAACAGATACTACCTGTTTAGGTGATACGTCCATATAATCTATGAGTTCTTTTGGAACAAGGTCGATTTCTCCGCCCGCGCCCCTTGAGGCAACCTTTTCATATTTACAAAGCGATTTTCGGAATCAAGCGGTTCGTTCGCCTGTGCAACAATCAGCTTCTCTTCCTGATCTGCCGTCAAATATTCCACATATTCCAAAACTTTTCCTGTTTCCTTGTCAACCGGTCTATAAGGTGCTTCTATAAATCCATACTCGTTGATTCTTGCATATGTCGAAAGCGAACCGATAAGACCTATGTTAGGTCCTTCCGGAGTTTCTATAGGACACATTCTTCCGTAATGCGAATAGTGAACATCTCGCACTTCAAATCCCGCTCTTTCTCTCGAAAGACCTCCCGGTCCCAAAGCGGAGAGCCTTCTTTTGTGAGTAAGCTCTGCAAGAGGGTTCGTTTGGTCCATGAACTGCGACAACTGTGAACTTCCAAAGAACTCCTTGATAGCCGCTGTAACAGGCTTTATATTTATAAGCGTTTGCGGTTTCACTTCGGTCGTTTCATTTGTAGTCATCTTCTCTTTTACAACTCTTTCCATTCTCGCAAGTCCGATTCTGAACTGATTTTGTAAAAGTTCACCAACAGTTCTAAGTCTTCTGTTTCCAAGATGATCTATGTCGTCTACAGTGCCTATACCTTCGCTCAAATTCAATATATAACTGATTGAAGCAATGATTTCGTCAACCAAAATATGCTTTGGCGACAACTCGTTTTTCCTTAATACAAGTGCTTCTCTTATTTCTTCTTCTGTGTGATTTTCTTCGAGTATGTTCATAAGGACAGGATAATACACCTTGTCCGGTAATTTCATATCGCTTAAATCAAAATCTATATATGCGGAAAAATCAACGAACGGGCTTCCTATAACCTTAACTTTCTTTGTTTCATCCACATTGCTGTAAACATACACTTCTTTTACACCGGTGTTTTGAATAGCATTTGCCATATCGGCATTAAGTCTTTCGCCGTCTTCTGCAATCAGCTCCCCTGTATTCGGATCAAATACATCTTCCGCTATAATATTGCCTTCAAGTCTGTTCGCAAGTCCGAGCTTTTTGTTGTACTTATATCTACCTACTTTCGCCAAATCATAACGCTTAGGATCGAACAAAAGTGCATCCAAAAACGATTTTGCACTTTCTGTTGTAGGCAGCTCTCCCGGTCTAAGTTTTTTGTATATCTCTTTTAGGCCTTCTTCGTACGAAGATGATGCGTCCTTTTCAAGTGTCAAAAGCAGCTTCTCATCTTCACCGAAAATATCTATAATCTCCTTGTCGGTACCAAAGCCGAGTGCTCTCAAAAGCGCAGTTACCGGCTGTTTTCTGGTCCTATCCACACGCACAGAAATTACGCCTGTAGAGTCCGTTTCGTACTCAAGCCAAGCGCCTCTATTAGGTATTATCTGTGTTGCAAAGAGTTTGTTGTTTGATTTATCTATCTCAACTGTATAATACGGTCCCGGCGATCTTACCAGTTGCGTAACTATAACTCTCTCCGCTCCATTGTATATAAATGTACCTTTTTCGGTCATCAACGGGAAATCTCCCATGAAAACCTCTTGTTCTACAGTTTCCTTGTTAATTCCATTCTCAAGTCTGGCCAGTCTAACCTTAACCTTGAGCGGGGATGCATAAGTGACATCTCTATCCTTACATTCCTCTTGCGAATACTTTGGACTTTCGTTCAAAGAGTAGTCCTCAAACAGTAATGCAAAATTTCCTGCGTAATCTCTAATAGGGAATATATCCTCAAATACTTCTCTAAGTCCTTCTTTCAAAAACCAATCGTAAGATTTAGTTTGTATCTCGATTAGGTTCGGCATTTCAGAAACTTCTTTAATTTTGGAGAAGCTCATGCGCTTTTTTCTCCCTACTTGTATAGGCATTGGCATATCTTCCTCACTCCTTTACTTTAATCCTTGGAATGGCTATTTCTAACCAAAAGCATAGCGCCACTTAATAATTCTCACGGCAGTCTACTATCTTAACATAATTTATTGCAATAGTCAATACAAAGTTTTTTATTGTAAATTTCTTGTATCTTAGTTTTCTTCGATAACTCTGACGCTGCGCATCACCTGATTTTCAATCGGTTTATCTTGATAATCCCTCTTAACCGAAATTATTTTTTCTATCGCTTCCAGTCCTTCCGTAATTTTTGCCGAATGCAGCATATTCTCCGTCCAAATGAGGTGCGCTGTCAGCCATTATAAAAAACTGCGAGCCTGCGGTATCCGGCATCATTGTTCTCGCCATAGACATAACGCCCTTTTCGTGTTTTAAATCATTCGTAAAACCGTTAGAAGTAAATTCTCCCTTAATAGTATATCCCGGTCCTCCGGTTCCTGTCCCGTTAGGATCTCCGCCTTGAATCATAAATCCCGGTATTACTCGATGAAAAATCAAGCCGTCGTAAAATTCTTCATTTGCCAGCTTTTCAAAATTTTCTACCGTAGCAGGTGCAATCTCAGGATATAGTTCCCCTCTCATCACATCTCCGCTTTCCATTATAATTTCCACTACTTTTTCATATTCTCTCCTTACACAATCTGTTCTTCCCTGATTTTAAACACTTCTATATTTTTTTCCTCTTCCCAAAGCTCATCTCTCAGATATTTAGGATACACATTTTCAAGCTCTTTCATTTCCTCTTTCGAAACAAACTTGAGTTCCCGCATCACCTGCTCGTCTTTGGAAAACTCGGGATCCGCCCCAAGTCCCAACTGTCCGCCGATTATCTTCGCCGTAAAGAAATTCACAAACCTCTGCCCCCTGCTTTGAGAAACTTCCTCTACATGCCATAATAGCTTTTCGATTTTTATCTCCAGTCCTGTTTCTTCTTTGATTTCGCGCACTGCGGCTTGCATAGAGTTTTCACCTTCCTCAACTCCGCCGCCCGGAACCATCCAAATCAGTTTTCCCTCGTGTTCTTGACTTACCAGAAGCACTCTTTTGTCATCATCAAATATTATAGCCCTTGCGCCACCCTATCCACATAGGCTTCCTCCTTGCCGCCCGAAGGCTCTTTTTTTCTTATATTTCACTTTTTACTCTTTTAATCGCCTTGGCCACCGCATCCGTCGCGCTCATTTCTTCATTTTCCGCTTCATTTCTCAACTTGTACTCAACTTTACCTTCTACCGCCTTCTTTCCAACTGTAATTCTGATTGGAATCCCCAAAAGGTCGGCATCCTTAAACTTTACGCCCGGTCTTTCTTTTCTATCATCGAGCAGCACCTCTACGCGGTTTTCCAAAAGCTCCTCATATATGCTTTCCGCTAACGCGTTTTGCGCTTCATCATCCTTGTTAAGCAAGCAAATTATCACGTGATAAGGTGCAACTTCCATCGGCCAAATTATTCCGTTATCGTCGTGATGCTGTTCTATAATAGCCGCCATAGTTCGCGTTACACCTATACCGTAACATCCCATCACTATCGGTACTTCCTTTTGATTTTCATCTTTATACATAGCACCCATAGCTTCGCTATATTTAGTACCTAATTTGAAAACCTGTCCGACTTCGATTCCTCTTGTTACCTTTACAGGGTGTCCGCACACAGGACACTCATCGCCTTCTTTCAAAACTTTCAAATCAGCAATCATATCCGCCTTGTAATCTCTGCCATAGTTGACATTTACGAGGTGGTAATCAGTCTTACAAGCACCTGCGCACATATTTTTAAGTCCGACAAGCTCGCTATCTACAATAATTTTGCAATCATGGAGGGCGGTAGGGCCTGTAAATCCTCCAACTGCTCCTGTCCTTTCTCCCATTTTTGCTTCATCTGCAAATTCTATACAATGCTCCGGAATATCCAGTAAATTTACGAGCTTTGTCATATTAAGTTCCCTGTCGCCCCTGATAAACGCCGCTACAAAGCCGTTTTTCCTCGCCTTCCTCCGTATGCACCGCAAACAGAAGCGCTTTGATAGTTTTCTTCTTATCTATTTCCAAAAATGCAGCTACTTCCTCGATTGTTTTTGTATCCGGTGTATGAACTTCCTTCATATCCAGCATTTCCTCGGTATCAGGTTTAGCATCAACTGTATCCGCCTTTTCGAGCGTTGCCGCCATTTTACATTTATCGCAGTAAACTATTTCGCTTTCGCCCACTTCCGACAATGCCGTAAATTCATGGGGAATTGCTTCCGCCAATCGCTCCCGTATCCGCCTCAACCGGTCTGCAATCAAGTCCGCATCTTTCGAATATTTTTCGTGTACGCATCGTACATATCTTTGTAGCTTGCATCAAGTCCCGCTTCGTCTTTATCGAAAGAATAAGAATCTTTCATAATAAATTCTCTACTACGCATAAGACCGAAAGCGTGGCCTTGCTTCATCTCTGTATTTTTGTTTGTATTTGATATAAATTCAAAAGGTAATTGCCTATGTGAGTTCACATCCGACCTCACTATATCCGTAAATATCTCTTCGTGTGTAGGGGCCAAGACAAAATTCTCTTCCATTTCTGTCATTCAAACGCCAAAGTTCAGGACCGTATTTAAACCACCTGCCTGACTCTTGCCACAGCTCTGCCGGTTGCAGCGCGGACATAAGTACCTCCTGCGCTCCTTTTTTATCCATTTCTTCGCGTATGATGTTTTCAATTTTGCGAAGCACTCTCATTCCAAAAGGCATAAATCCATATACTCCCGAAACGAGCTTTCTTATCATTCCGGTACGGATGAGCAATATGTGGCTCGCAATTTCCGCTTCGTTTGGAACCTCTCTAAGTGTTTTTAAATGCAGTTTTGATAATTTCATCTATTTCTCCTCTTTAAATGTATATTCAAGTAAACTCACACTCGAGGCGGCAATACCTTCTCCTCTACCTGTGTATCCGAGCCCTTCAGTCGTTGTCGCTTTTACGCTAACTTTTTCTTTACTTATAGCAAGTGCGTCCGCAATATTTTGTTCCATTTTCTCTGTAAAAGGAGCCAGTTTCGGTGCTTCACACATTACAGCGGAATCTATATTGACAATCCTGTATCCACGCTCCCGTATCATAGTTTTTACTTTTTCAAGCAATTTGATACTGCTTATACCTTTGTAATCGCTTGCAGTATCGGGAAAATGCTTTCCTATATCCCCTAAATGCGCAGCTCCCAATATGGAATCCATTATCGCGTGTATCAATACATCCGCGTCCGAATGTCCTAGCAATCCTTTTTCATATGGAATTTTTTCACCGCCAAGATATAGCGGTACATCCGATACCAACTTATGAACATCAAAGCCGTAACCGACTCTATTTTCACTTGGCATATCTTCTATCCTCGTAATTTTTATATTCTCCGCATTTCCGTCAATTAGCGACACTTTTTCGCCAAGCGCTTCAACAAGCATTGAATCATCCGTGCCTTCAAAGTTATTATCTTGAGCATGCGCATATGCGCGCTTTAACAGTGCCGCACAAAATCCTTGCGGAGTTTGTACCCTGCGTAATATACTTCTATCAACTGTATCCAAAACAAATATATTGTTGCTTTCATCTGCCGCCACCGTCTTTACTGTATCCGCTATTTCAATAGCAGGAACAGCTGCGCCGAAATCGCTCGCAGCGACGATTACAGAATTGATAAGCGCATCGCTCACATATGGCCTTGCCGCATCATGCACCAATACCAAAGCATCATCTTCAATCTTTTCTAATGCACTAAAAACCGATGCTTGCCTCGTATTTCCACCGACAACAACTCCTTTGAGTTTCTTCGTTCCCGCAAGCAAGTCTTTTACATACTCTAAATATTTTTCGCTTACCACGACAAAAAAACCGTCAACATACTGATTTTTTTCAAATCTGCTTACAGTTTTTTCTATTATGGTTTCCCCGCCAATCTTTAGAAATTGCTTTGGAATCTCCGTTTTCATTCTGCTACCGCTACCTGCGGCAGCCACTATCGCCAGCACCCGTTTGTTTTGATACATCTATAGTTTTTACTTTCTGATTTTAGCAAAAATCATTCTGCCGGCAGCTGTCTGTAGAACGCTGGTAACAACTACCGCAACATTTGAACCGATATACTTTCTGCCTTCTTCAACTACTATCATAGTTCCGTCGTCAAGATATGCAAGCGCCTGATTTGACTCTTTTCCTTCTTTTATCAAGAACAGGTTCATTTCTTCACCGGGTATGACCATAGGCTTCAATGTATTCGCAAGTTCATTGATATTCAAAACTTCGACGCCCTTTATACCTGCGACCTTATTTAAGTTATAGTCGTTTGTAACAACCTTTCCTCCAATATTTTGCGCCAGCTTTAGCAGTTTAATATCGACTTCCGGTATTTCCTCTATGCTCTTATCGCCCGTAGTATTGTAAATCTCAACGCCGTATGCTTCTCTCAAAGTGTTCAGTATATCAAGTCCTCTGCGTCCTCTGGCTCTACGCAAGCTATCCGAAGAATCCGCAACATGTTGCAGCTCTAAGAGTACGAATTCAGGGATTACAATTTTCCCTTCTATAAAGCCGGTTTTCATTATATCCGATATTCTGCCGTCGATGATTACACTCGTATCAAATATCTTCGGCGACGCATCCGAACTCTTTCTTTTAAATGCCGCTTTCCCCTTTTGCGGTATAAGGTTTGCAAAATCCTTGTACCTCTTGGTTGCTATCACCACTCCGAGATAGCCCAAAATTATATACGACAGAGCAGGCAATATAATATCAAGATAAAACACATCTATTTTTTGGAACATAAGGCTGAGCAGCGCCGCTATTACAAATCCCGCAATTAGTCCCACGGTGCCTGCAATAATATCGTGAGTCGCCACTCCCTGTAGGGTCTTTTTCTATGCTTTTTCGCAGCGTTTTTGCTATGCCTCCAAAAATATTCGATGCTCTAAAAATATAATTCCACAAATTAGTCCAAATGTTATTGCAAATATTTCCAGTTGCCTTCCGTTCAAAAATCTATCTCATGTCCACTGATAGTAGTATATAAAATTCAACAGCATGAAAAATTCCATACCCTGCAACCGCTCCGGCTGCGCCAATAAGGAATTTTAACAATTTTTTTCAGCATTTTCTTTCCTCCTTTCTCCAAAAATTTTTGTAACTATTTAAAAATTATATAATTATTCATAGTATATCCTACATAATAGTGAAATGTCAACAACTACGCACCAAAAACACAAAAAATACTTAAGGTAATTCGCAGCCGTTAAATCGACAAAACGTCTGCAAGTTTCAGCATACTTTCATCGCATGTCCTCTCTACCGCAAGCGCATCCTTTAAATCGAAATGCACTATTTCGTCTGCTTCTACGCCCTATCGCCCGACTTTCACTTCCTTTTAATAAAAGTTCTACCGCTTTATTCCCCATGACACTCGCCAAAACTCTATCTCGTGCCGTCGGCGCACCGCCTCGCTGTACATAACCCAGTACAACTATTTTTACTTCAAGTCCGGTATTCTCCGCTATCTTGTTTGCAAGCTCGGAAGTCCCTATGTCAACCCCCTCCGCTTTCACTATGATACTGTGCAGCTTACCTCTATTTCTACCTTGAATTATCTTTTTGCAGATATTATTTATATTATATTCAAGTTCCGGTATAAGAATTGCTTCCGCTCCTCCTGCAACGCCCGCATAAAGAGCAATGTCCCCACAATGTCTACCCATAACTTCTATTACGGTAGTACGCTCGTGCGCCGAAGAAGTATCCCTTATGTTGCTTATTGCAGAAAGTACCGTGTTAACAGCAGTATCAAATCCTATAGTGTATTTTGTGTATGCAAGGTCGTTGTCTATAGTACCCGGTATTCCCATAACAGGAATTCCCCTCTGTGCAAGCGCAAGTCCTCCGTTTAGGGAACCATCGCCGCCTATCACCACGAGTCCTTCTATGCCGAAGCTCTCAAGCATATGCATCGCTCTTTTTTGCCCCTCTTCGGTCATAAAACGCTCGCTTCGCGCAGTTCTTAATATTGTGCCTCCCATGTGCAATATATCGGATACCGATGAGATGTTCATTTCGCTTATATCTCCGTCTATCAGACCTTCGTAACCGCGATATATGCCGCAAACATCAAGACCGTTATATATTGCGCTTCTTACAACCGCTCGCACTGCCGCATTCATGCCGGGAGCGTCGCCTCCGCTCGTAAGTATTCCTATTTTTCTCACAATTCGCCTCCTAATATTTGATGTTTTCTTCACTTCCCACTATTTCCATAAGTTCTATAAAAAATTCTTCATTCATATCTACACGCAAGTTTTCGCCTGTTCTAAATGCAGTTCGGTCTTTTTCAACATAGACCACAACAGGGCTTTCACCCCTATTTCGCAAAATCAATTTTTCGATTTCGCGCATCGCTTCCTTTTCGTCTGCAAACTTCGGAATTTTGATTTTCAAAGTCCTTGCTTCGCTCTGCACTTCGTCAGTTTTATCTTCTAAAATCGCCTGCGATATCTCATCTATTGCGAAAACCCTGTCTACGTTGATTGTAGGCGGCTTGCCTTCACGCAGACTTATTTTGCCTGCAATTCCTACAATATTGTCCTCCTCAATCAATCTTCTGTACTTTTCATATACTCTTGAAAAAATTACAGCTTCCATATTCCCAAAAAAGTCTTCAATTTCTACAAATGCCATTTGCGCATTTCTCTTGTCGATTAAAATTCTTTTCGAAGCTATTCTACCCGCAACACGCACATTCATCCCGTCTTTGAGTTCGGTAGCTCGCGATATTTCTACATCGCCGTTTTCATCTTCCTCCTGCACCGCAAACGCTTCCCCCGTAATGGTCGCAAAATTTCGCTACAGCTTGCGCATATTCATCAGTGGATGCCCTGTTAAATATACGCCCAAATACTCGTTTTCCAAAGAAAGCAGTATCTTCTTCGAAAAATTTTCAACATCAGGCAGCTTCCCTACCGTAGTTTCCTGAACCATTTCGTCGGACGCAAGCTCAAATAAAGAAAGCTGTCCTACAATATTCTTCCTTGCGGATATCTGCGCAGACTCTATTTCCTTTTCGTAAATCGCAAGCATCGCCGCTCTATTTGTTGTAAAGCAATCCATTGCTCCCGCTTTAATCAGGGCTTCAATCGGTTTTTTATTTATTATCCTGACATCTAAATTGGCGATGAATGTAAATATATTGTTCGGTCTGCCTTTTTCTTCTCTAGCTCGTACTATTTCATCTGCAACATTAACACCGACGCTCTTGACAGCGATAAGCGCATATCTAATCTTTCCGTTTTCGACAGAAAACTTGCCCATACTCTCGTTGACATCGGGCGGCAATACCTCTATCCCCATTTCCTTGCATTCGCGAATGTACTTAGCTATTGCTTTTGGATTCCCTATAAAACTCGTCATAAGCGCAGCCATAAACTCCACAGGATGATATCTCTTTAAATAAGCTGTTTGGTAGGCGAGCACCGCATACGCCGCCGCGTGAGACTTGTTAAACGCGTATTCCGCAAAGCTGACCATTTGGTTAAATATCTCCTCCGCCGCTTCCTTTGCTATACCGTTTTTAACGCAGCCGCAAACTTCCTCGCCCGTTTCATCTGCCGGTTTTCCGTTTATAAAATTTTCCTTTTCCTTGAGCATTACATCTCTATCTTTTTTGCTCATGGCTCTACGAACAAGGTCGCTCCTACCGTAGCTGTAACCCGCAAGTTCGCGAACAATTTGCATTACCTGCTCTTGATATACCAAACATCCGTAAGTAACGCTCAATATGGGTTTCAACTTTTCATGTATATACACTATGCCGTCAGGATTTTTCTTGTTGTCGATATATGTCGAAATCGACGCCATAGGGCCCGGCCTATATAACGAAATTCCCGCGATAATATCTTCGAAGCAATCGGGGCTAAGAGCTTTCATAAACTGAGTCATTCCGGGACTTTCAAGCTGGAATACCCCCTAGAGTTTTTCCTTTTGCTATAAGTTCAAAAACTTTCGGATCGTCCATTTCCAGCGTTGAAAAATCCAAGGTATTCCCTGTATTTTGACGCACCAGCTCTATGGTATCCCTTATGACCGTGAGCGTCCTAAGTCCCAGAAAATCCATTTTTAAAAGCCCGAGTTTCTCAATAGTTGTCATTGTGAACTGCGTTGCCGAGCCTTTTTCCTGCGACCAGTACAAAGGAACATATTCGTCTATGTCCTCTTTTGAAATCACGACTCCGGCAGCATGAGTAGACACGTGCCGCGGCATATCTTCGATTTTCATTACATAATCTATGATTTCCCTTGACTGTTCGTCATCTTCATATGCCTTTTTTAAATCTGGGCTCACCTGCAATGCTTCATTTATCGTAAGCGGCTTGTTTTGCTCCACAGGAACAGCTTTTGCAAGCTCATCCGCCTTGGCATAGCTCGCATCTATTACCCTTGCAACATCTCGAATTGCGCCCTTTGCTTTCATTGTTCCAAATGTAGCTATCTGCGAAACTCTATCTTTACCATATTTTTGAACCACATAGTCTATTACCTCTTGCCGTCTTTCATAGCAAAAGTCTATATCTATATCCGGCATACTCACTCTTTCAGGATTTAAAAATCTTTCAAAAATAAGACCGTATTTCATCGGATCTATGTCCGTTATCTCAAGCACATACGAAACAACGCTTCCTGCCGCCGAACCTCTGCCCGGTCCGACCATTATTTTATTTTTCTTAGCGTAATTTATAAAGTCCCACACTATCAAAAAATACTCGACATATCCCATTTTTTCTATTACATCGAGCTCCATTTCAAGTCTTGGTTCTATCTCTTTGGCGCGTTGTTTATAACGCTTTTCAAGTCCTTCTCTGCACAGCGCACGCAAATATGCAGCATTCGTAAAGCCGGTTGGCGGTGTGAATTCCGGAAGATGAAACTTACCGAATTCGATTTCAACATTGCATCGCTTCGCTATCTTCTCCGTGTTTTCAAAAGCACCCTCAAATCTTGAAAACAGTATCTGCATCTCCTTCGGTGATTTTAAATAAAACTCATCGTTCGGGAATCGCATACGCTCTGCATCGGATACTCTCGCTCCTGTCTGTATACACAAAAGTATGTCGTGCCACTTTGCATCTTCCTTTTTCACATAATGTACATCGTTCGTTGCTACAAAAGGGATTCCCGTTTCCAAATGTAACCGCTGCATCCCTGCATCAATTAGATGTTGCTCCTCAAGTCCGTGATCCTGCACTTCCAAAAAAAAGTTTCCTTCGCCGAAAATATCAAGAAGCTCCAATGCTTCTTTTTTTGCACCTTCATAATTTCCCTGCTTCAGCTTTTTCTGAACCTCACCTATGATACACGCAGAAAGCGCTATTATTCCCTTGCTATGCTTTCGCAAAATTTCCTTGTCAACTCTCGGCTTATAGTAAAACCCCTGCGTATAACCTTTGGAAACTATTTTCATTAGATTTTTGTAGCCTTCATTGTTTTCTGCAAGCAATATCAGATGTCCGAGTTCTCGGTCGTTTTTATCAAAAATGGTCGTCTTTGCCGTATAAACCTCACATCCCAAAATAGGTTTGATACCGTTTGCAATTGCCTCTTTGTAAAATTCAATTGCCCCGAACATATTCCCGTGATCGGTAATGGCTATGCTGTCCATTCCGAGTTCTTTTGTTCGCTTTACAAGATCGGCTATTCGCGAAGCACCGTCAAGCAGGCTGTATTCCGTATGAACATGTAGATGCGTAAATGCCATTTTTCCCTCCGTAAAACTTCAAAATCACTAACTCCGTCAACAAATCCGAATGCTGAATTTACAGCTTGCTCAAGTCAAGCTCCTTGTAATTCTTCAAAAATTCTTTTAATCTTTTTGCTATTTCCGCTGTTCCGCCCTCGGTTTGTGCTTCAATATTTATAGGCATCAGACTTTCATGTAATGATTTTCTAAGCAATGCCCATCCTTTTTACTTTTTCCGTATCGAAATTTATTCTTATTCCTTCAAAATTAGGTGTAACAAGCGACATCCCGCATTTACACAAACAACCATTATCATTATCTATAAGTTCAAGCTCTCCGTTTTGATTTCTTCTCATGCAGCTTTTTTGAGAAAGCCAAAAGTTCATATCCGCAATCACGCGATCCGCCAGTTCGGAAAAATTTTCACAATTTATGTTTACTCTGATTTCAATACTTTCAAGCGGTTCCTTGAAGCCTGTAATTAAGCTGTTTATCCCCTTACCTAAAGGTTTCAACTTTGCCGCTGCAATAACAATTTTAGTAGCCAAATACGCACCGTCATCAAGGAAGTAATTTTCTTTAAACGCCCCATGTCCGGAGGTTTCTATGGCAAGTTCGGAATCCTCGCCTCGACTATTCAAAGCTATGGATTCATTTATAACATTCTTGTATCCTCTCTTAAATCTATGGTGCTTAAACTTTAATACATTTTCTATAAAATCGGTAAGTTCATTGCTCGTAACGCTGTCTGTAACTACCGTCGTTCGTGCAATCCCCTCATCTTTCAAAATGGCAGCTGCAAGAGCAATCATTGCGTTTCTGCTGATTGCTTTACCGCTTTCATCAACTGCACCCGCTCTGTCAACATCTGTATCAAATATGATACCTAAGTCCGCTCCGCTTTCAGAAACTTGCGATGATATACTTTTCATCGCATCTTCATCTTCGGGGTTTGGAATATGATTCGGAAAATTTCCGTCAGGTTCCAAAAAAAGGCTGTCAGATACATCAGCTCCAAGCGGTGTCAAAACATCTCTTGCATAAAATCCGCCCGCTCCATTACCTGCATCTATAACAATTTTTAATCCCGAAAGCGGTTTTTCAAAATCCGTAGCACAAACTCCGCTCTTGATTTTTATCACGCAAAAACGCGCTATATTTTTTTGCATAAGGTCTATTTCCGACACCTCTGCCTGAATTTTGGCAAACTCGGCAAGTCCTTTCAGTTGTTCATCGTCGCTTGCAGTTTCCAGTATTTTTCGAATATCCGCCTTTTCCAATCCGCCATCTTTTTGTAAAGAATTTGAATCCGTTTCTATTTTTTTAGGTAAATGGCTGGCAGTTATCATAATAGCACCGTCAGCGTCAATCGACTCGAATTTGGTAGCCATAAACATGGCAGGGGTAGATGCAAGGCCGGCATCGCCTACCTTGCATCCGTGCGCTGAAAGCGCGCGAGCCAGCCTGCCGGCGAGTTCCTCGCCGGTCAGGCGGCTATCCCTGCCTACGGCAACATATAGCTCTGACGGCTTTTTTGCGAGCTTCTCGCTTAGGAACAGCAAAAAAGCCTTCGCTATACGCTCCGCAGCGTCGCCGTCCAATTTTTTAGCTTCATCCTCCGCTTTTTCACAAATCGCTACACCTCTAATGTCGCTCCCGTTTTGAAGCGCCAGCAAATCCCTAGCCATATCCCAATTCTCCTTACTCGCTTAGCCTTAATTACATAATTTCACAAATCAAGTCCGAAAATTCAAGAGGATCTTCAACTGAAAGTCCCTCTATCAATAACGCCTGATTATACAAGAGCTTCGCATATTTTTCCAGCTTTCCATTTCCTTGTTCATATGCCGCTTTGAGTGTCTCAAATATCTTGTGGTTAGGATTTATCTCAAGTACCTTTTCTGCACTCACTTTTTCTCCTGCTACATTCGGCATTGCGTTTAATACTTTTTCCATTTCGATAGAAAGTCCTCCGCTACTTGAAATGCAGACCGGATGATTAGCAAGTTTCCTTGAAATTATTACATTCGCAACTTTTTCCTTCCAAAGCGGATTTCATAGCCGCAAAGCATATCCTTGTTTTCTTCTTCCTTTTTCGCAAGCTCTTCTTTTTCCTGCTCACTTTCAAAAATATCCAAATCAGCATCGGAAATTGACTTAAATTCTTTTCCCGAAACGGAAGAAATCGCCTTTAAAGCAAACTCATCTATTTCATGGGTACAGTAAAGAATCTCGTAGCCCTTGCTCTTGATAAGCTCTGTCTGTGGTTGCTTTTTCCAATTTTTTTCTATACTTTCACCGCAGACATAATAAATGTATTTTTGCTCTTCCTTCATCCTGCTTATGTATTCAGCAAAGCTGACCGGCTTATTTTCACTTGAAGAATGAAAGAGCAACAAATCCGAAACGGCATCCTTGTGGAGTCCAAAGTCTGAATACGCTCCAAATTTTAGCTGTATTCCAAAATTGCTATATATTTTTTCGTACTTCTCCCTATCTTTTTCCATAAGCTCCAAAAGCTCAGCCTTAATTTTTCTTTTCAACTCTCTGCGCAATAGCTTTCAGCTGCCTGTCGTGTTGCAATATCTCACGCGAAATGTTCAGCGACAAATCCTGTGAATCGACAAGCCCCTTTACAAAGCTGAAATAATCAGGTAGCAATTCCTGACACTTATCCATTATCATTATGCTGCTCGAATAAAGTGTCAGTCCCTTTTCATACTCTTTTGTATAATAATCAAACGGGGTACTTGCCGGTATATAAAGCAGCGCATCATATGAAACTACTCCCTCAACCTTTGTATGTATCACATGAGCAGGCGGCTCAAAATCCATGAACTTACCCATGTAAAAATCATCGTATTCCTCCTTTGTTATTTGGCTTTTCGGCTTTTTCCAAAGTGGAACCATACTATTTAAAATTTTATCTTCTTCATATTTTTCATACTGCGGTTTGTAATCTTCGGCTTGCTTTTCTTCCTCACTTGCTTCTACCAATCTGCTTTTTTCAACAAGCATCTTGATCGGATATCGCACATAATCGGAATATTTACTTATCAGATATTGAATTTTATGCGCCTCAAGATAATCGCTATATTTTTCTTCTTCCGTATCCGCCTTTAAATATAGCTTGATTTCCGTTCCGTTTTCTTCTTTTTCCGTTTCACTTATTTCATAGCCGCTTGCCCCCTGTGAAACCCATATATATGCCTTATCATGTCCGAAGCGCCTTGTTTTTACCTCAATTTTATCTGCAACCATAAACGCGGAATAAAATCCTACTCCGAACTGACCTATTATATCTATATTTTCAGTTTCTTTCTCTTTTTCATCCAAATCCGCCTTGAATTTAAGCGAACCGCTCTGTGCTATTGTGCCTAAATTTTTCTTCAAGTTCGCTTTCGTCCATTCCTATTCCGTTATCGCTAATTGTTAATGTGCGCGCCTCATTGTCGGTTGTTATTCTTATATAATAGTCTTCCCTGCTTATTCCCGTACTTTCGCTCAATGACAAATAATACATCTTATCAATCGCATCGCTTGCATTAGAAATAAGCTCTCTCAAAAAGATTTCCTTATGCGTATATATCGAATTTATCATCAAATCTAAAAGTCTTTTTGACTCCGCTTTAAATTCTTTCTTCATAATAAATGTCCCTCCAAATGTTTCCTACAATAATTTTACCGCTTTGCTACATTGTTTTCAATCAAAATTCCGTGATTTTTATGTAAATTAAATTTCCTTAAAATTTCGCGCCGTTGCGCAGTCATGCTCTATGGCTTTCTTTAGAGCGTCAATACTGTCAAAGCGTTTTTCCTGTCTTACAAAATCCAAAAACTCAACCTTTATTTCTCTATCATAAATATCCCGGTCAAAATCCAGTATGTGTGTTTCTAAATTTATTTCATAATCACCTATGGTAGGTTTTTTACCCACATTGCTTATACTCCTGTAAGACTTGCCGTCAATCAAAGTGTTCGTAACATATACTCCGTAAAGAGGTATTGCCATATCGGGCTTTATCGCCACATTTGCAGTAGGTATGCCTATCGTACTGCCAAGTTTATTTCCATGTATTACTTTCCCGCTTAAAGCAAATTCCCTTCCTAAGTATTTATTTGCAAGCGCTATATTTCCTTCTTCGATAGCCTTGCGGATTTCCGTACTGCTAACGACCACTCCGTCTATCTCAAAAGGTTCAAGAATATGAAGTCCAAACCCCTTTTCAAGTCCTATATGAAGCAACTTCTCGGGATTCCCCCCTGCTCTGAAGCCGAATCTGTAATTAAATCCACAATATACCTGCTTAATTTTAAACTTGTCTATCAAAATTTTATCAACAAAATCGGCTGCCGATAAATGCCTTATCTGCTCATCAAAAGGAAGATTAAAAAGATAATCTATACCTAGAGAAGCTATAATTTCGGATTTCTCGTCCGCATCCAATATATGCTTGACGCTGTCTTTTTTCGCTAAATTTCTCGGATGGTTTGAAAATGTGAAAACTGCGCTTTTCAAGCCTTGCAGCTTTGCAAAATCCACTGCATTTTTTATCAACATTCTATGTCCCAAATGGACACCGTCAAAGTTTCCGAGCGCAACGACAGTCGGATCTGTTATTTTTATGTCTTCCAATCTATTAAATATTTCCATTCATCACCTGTCTTGTAATAAAATTTTTTCCGCTTTGTAGGTTCGCGTATCTTTATCGAAAAATATAACCCCTACAAATTCCTGTATGCCGTCTTTACGATAATACGCCCTGTACGCACGATTGAAATATTCAGGTATGGCGTGCGCGGTTTCTGCAATTTATACTTAGGCTGCGATAATATCTCTACATCACTTTCATAAAGATGCACTCCGTTTAACAGAAACTTTAATTTTTCCGTTTTTACAACTGCTTCTCCCAGATTTTCCAAAACATCATCCATATCCAGAAACATTTCCGATAAAATTTCCGGCAAATTTGGCAATTCACGAATTTCTTTGAGCCTTTCCATAGGCAGCGCACTTGCGGCATCAAATATCCCTTTTTGCTCCTTTTTTTAAATATGTCATGGCGGCAGGTACTCCAAATTTTTCTCCTATATCGGCGCACAGCGTTCTGACATATGTTCCCTTGGAGCATGTAACCTCAAAAGAAATCGCCATATTTTCTTCATCGAACTCCAAGAATCTAATGCTGTCTATATATATGCTTCTCGCCTTTATCTCAACATCTATATTTTCCCTTGCGTATTCATAAAGACGCTTCCCATTAACTTTTAGCGCAGAAAATTTAGGCGGTATTTGCTCAATCGCTCCAACAAAATCGTTTAATACCGATACGATTTTTCTCTTGTTATAATTTTTCTCGTCGATAAGCCGCTTCGCTTCCTCTTTCCGATTTTCCAACACTTCTCCCCATATGTCGAGTGTATCCGTTGCAATTCCAAGCTCAAAAGTGCATTCATATGTTTTCAAATCGGCATCAAAATATTCTATTATTCGCGTTGCCTTACCAATACAAATCGGGAGCACCCCCTCCGCCATCGGATCGAGTGTTCCCGTATGTCCTACTTTTTTTATTCCTATTGCACGCCTGACTATTGCAACACAATCGTGTGATGTATAGCCTTGCGGTTTATATAGGTTTACTATTCCATTCAGCTTCATTAGTTTTGTGCTGCTTCCTGTATTGTTTCTTTTAAAATTTTAAGAGCGTTCTCTACGCTTTCGTTCAGGCTGAACCCTGCCGCTCGCTTGTGTCCGCCACCATTGAATTTAAGGCTTATCTCTGCAACATCTATGTAACTTTTTGAGCGCAGACTGACTTTACGCGTGTCTGCCGTAAGTTCTTTTATAAATCCGGCAATTTCAACTCCCGAAATACTGCGCAGCGTATCGATTACACCTTCTGTATCTTCCATTATTGCATTTTCTTCTTCGAGCATTTCTTTTGTTGCAAAGCACAAAGCCGCCTTGCCATCTGCAAACAGCTCCATTTTAGACAATATCTTTGCCTGCAACATCAATTTTTCAACTCGATTGCGCTGATAGAGATTTATGCTCACCTTGTTGTAATCCACATCAAGTTCGTAAAGTGCAGCTGCGATTTCATGAGTTCGTGCGGTTGTTGACGAGTATTGGAAATTTCCGGTATCTGTAGTGATTCCCGTAAATATAGCCTCTGCTATTCCCACATCTATATCCGCTCCGAGTTCACAAATTATGTCGTATATAATCTCCGCTGTTGCCGCCGCATTCGGATCCACATAATTGAACTTCGCGAAAGGCTTTGTGGTGATATGATGATCTATGCATCCCGTTACCTTGCCCTCAAAAAAAACTTGGAACTTCTATTTTTGAAGCGTTCCGCATCACCGCAATCTATACACACACACACATCCGGTTTTTCTATGCAGTCTAAATTTTCCGTACAGCAATCCGTTTGTAAAAAGTCGAGAAAACTTGGGATTTCCTCATCTATCAGGACATATGAATCCTTCCCGAGTTGCCGTAATGCAAGACAAAGCGCAACTGCAGAGCCCAATGTATCACCATCCATATTGATATGCGGCATTAGCAATACGCTATTTGCTTTGTCAAGCTCACTTGCTACTCCCTCGATAGTATTAAGATGTCGGTCATTTTTGATTGCCTCATCTATAATCTCGCTCATGTGCCTACTGTATTCCATAGTTTCATCGAGCTTAAATATCAGCTCCGGAATATGTCTTAGTGAAATTTTTCGTCCAATTTCTTTTTTTATCATGCCCTTGGCACTGAAAAAAGCTGCAAGCACATCCTGCTTTTTCTGTTTGGCTTCTTCTTCGCTCCCGCTTGTAAGTACCGACACATAAATTGTAGCATAACTCATATCCGCTGTTACATCTACCGCCGATACGCTTACAAAGCCCGAAAATCTTGGATCCTTAAGTCCGTTGATAAGCATTTCTCCGATAAGTTTTTTTATTTCCTCACCGAGTCTGTCTTTTCTATAATTCTTACCCATTTGCACCTACTTTCTCGGTATTTCTACCATGTGGAAGCACTCTATGATATCTCCTTCTTTTAAATCGTTATAGTTTTCAAAACCTATACCGCACTCATATCCATGCGCCACTTCTTTTACATCATCCTTAAAGCGTTTAAGCGATGATATTTTTCCTTCATGGTATACTATACCATCTCTAACCAATCTGATTAGAGCATTTCTGATAACCTTTCCTTCAAGTACATAGGCACCTGCAATTGTTCCTACATTCGGTACTTTAAATGTAGTTCTTACCTCTACCTTTCCAAGCACCTCTTCCTTATACTCAGGATCGAGCATTCCCTTCATCGCAGCTTCAACATCGTCTATCGCATCGTATATAATGCTGTATGTTCTAATCTCAACGCCTTCTCGTTCAGCCATATTGCTTACCGTCGTGCTAGGTCTTACATTAAAACCTATGATTACCGCACCCGACGTCTGCGCAAGCATGATATCCGATTCTGTAACAGTTCCTACCGCAGAATGGATTATCTTTACCCTAACATTTTCAGCTGACAATTTTTCAAAAGAAGTAACAAGCGCACCTACGGAACCTTGAACATCTCCCTTCACTATCAGGTTGAGTTCCTTTATATCCCCTTCTTCTATCTGCGAGAACAGCTCCTCCAAAGTACTTCCCGAATTCTTAGCAAGCACCTCTTCTCTTAGGTTTTCTTTTCTCTTTTCTGCAATTTCTCTAGCAGTTTTATCCTGTGAAACCGCATTGAACACATCTCCCGCTTGCGGCACTTCTGTAAATCCAAGTATTTCCACAGCCGTAGACGGGCCTGCTTTTTTAATAGGATTTCCTGCGAAATCCGACATCGCCCTTATTCTTCCGTATGAAGTTCCTGCAACAATACTCATTCCTGCATGCAATGTTCCGTTTGTAACAAGCAAACTTGCCACCGGTCCTCTCGCCTTGTCAAGTCTTGCCTCAAGCACGGTTCCAAGTGCCAATCGGTTAGGATTTGCCTTAAGCTCCATCATTTCCGCTTGCAATAATACCATCTCAAGCAACGATACAATTCCCTCTCCCGCTTTTGCCGAAACAGGTACACAAATCGTATCTCCTCCCCAATCTTCAACCAAGATTCCGTGTTCTGACAAATCCTGTTTTACTCTATCGATATTAGCACCCGGTTTATCTATTTTGTTTATCGCAACTATAATTGGAACATTTGCAGCCTTCGCGTGGCTTATAGACTCAACAGTCTGCGGCTTAACGCTATCGTCCGCAGCAACTACCAATATTGCGATATCCGCTCCATGCGCACCTCTGGCACGCATTGCAGTAAACGCCTCGTGTCCCGGAGTATCCAAAAATACAATTTTCTTGTTATTTATTGTTACCTCTGATGCTCCGATGTGCTGCGTAATTCCTCCGGATTCTCTTGCTGTAACATTCGTTTTTCTGATTGCATCGAGCAAGGATGTCTTTCCGTGATCTACATGTCCCATTACTGTAACGATAGGTGCACAAGGCTGTAAATCTTCTTCTCTATCCTCAAAGTTTTCGATTCCTTCCTCTACAAGTTCCTCTTTAACTTTACCGATTACAACTTCTACCCCAAGCTCATCTGCAAGCACAAGCACCGATGCCTCATCCAGCGTCTGGTTTATATTTGCCATAATTCCAAGTTTCATCAACTTGATTATAACAGTAGATGTTGAAATGCCGAGCTGCTCGCAGAATCCCGCAACTGTAATAGGCACATCCACCTTCTTTGCTCCCCAAAGGCAGTACTTCCTCGATAATTTCTTCTTCTATCTGTTTCGGCTTATTTTTGGTGTCTCTTTGGCTTTTGAATCTTTTCAAGCGAGCGCATTTTGGTTGACTTAGGCTTACCGCCTTCCAGCTTCGCAAACTTGTTTCGTTCCTTATTTTTTGCTTTGTTTTCGTCGCGCTTAATTTGAGGTTTGTTTACGATTGGTGCTTCTACGCCGCCTGTTTTCTTTTTCGCGACTTTTATCTCGACTTTGAGACTGTCTCTTGTCTTGCGAGTATTCATCTTTGTCTTTTTCCGTAACCGCCCCTATCGAAATTCGAATTCGATTTAAAATCCTTGGATTTGTTTCTTTGAAACTTGTCGTCTTTTCCGCCCTTGTCAAAATTGCGATTTTTCGTATTATCGCTACGCTCAGGTCTTTTTCGCTCATCTTTTCTTGGCGCAACACCTTTTTGAACATCACGAGCTCCCTGTTCAGCTTTTCTCTGCGCAGCTTTTCTTTCTTTTTCGAGCTTCTCAGCTTCCGGATCGAATTTCTTAAGAATTTTAACTTTTGGAATCGTATCAGCGTGCACATACGATTCTTCTTCCTTCTTTTTTCTTCTTTGAGAGGTTCCATAGAAGGCTCTTCTTTAGGCGTTAGCCCCTCTTTTTCGACTTTTACGTCCTCTTTTTTTGTCTTCTACCTTGACAGACTGTTTCGCTTCTTCTACGGAATTTGTACCTTTACATCATCCTTAGGTTTTTCCGTCGCTTTTTCACGGCTTAGAAGTTCCTCTATATTTTGTCTTGGCGGCTTAGTTTGTGCGTCCTTTTCTCTTGTATGCGGTGCTTGCTCAACCACCTGCTTCACAGGACTCGCCGTAACTTTTTTAGCAGCTTTTTACGACAACTTTCGGTTCCTCAATTTCCTCTTCCACCTTTTTTTCGCTCTCGGTTTTACAGTTTTTTTCTACTTTTTCAACCGGCTTTCCTATAAGTTTTTCGCACTGCGTCCGCCTGCTCATCATCAAGCTCGCTATTTTTTTATTTTTTTGCCCCTGTCTTTAATTCTTTAATTTTTTTCCAACAGCAATGTGCTATTGATATTCAGTTCTTTTGCCAATTCTAAAATTTTTATTGCCATTAAAAACACCTCCGCTTTTCTATCTTACATCGAAATCTATCTCTTTTTAATATCGCATTTGCAAAGCCTAAATCCGTGATTCCAAATGCAATTTTATTTTTGCATTCCAACATACGAAGAAAGTTTTTTTCTTTGTTCGAAAACACCCTAAAATCCACACCGTTACTTATCGCCGCATTTCGCAATTTCTCAATTGAATTTGTCGCTGCATCGCCTGCGATTATGAGCAGCTTTACATTTTTCTTTTTCATTGAGATAATGCACGTATCCGTTCCTACAACAATAGCTCCGGCTTTTCTTGCAAATCCCATATAACTTTCAATTTTATCTCTCATACTCTTTCAATTCCTCAAAAAGCCTTTCCAGCTCCTGTTCACTAATATCAATCTCAAGATTTCGGGATATTGCCTTTCTCTTTTTCGCCTTCGTAAAGCAATCCGCAGATTTGCATAAATAAATGCCTCTACCATTAGCTCTACCGCTATCATCTATTTTTACATCGCCCCCATACGCAGATATTCTTATAAGTTCTCCCTTTGGTTTTGATGTGTTGCATCCGACGCAACGCCTCATAGGTATCTTCTTTTCCTTCAATTTGAATTTTATTCCTCCGAATACTCTACAATTTCCTGATAATCCTGCTCATCATCGCCCAACATCTCTTCGTAGCGCTTCCTGCTCTTAATATCTATCTTCCAACCTGTGAGCTTAGCCGCAAGTCTTGCGTTTTGTCCTGCTCTACCTATCGCCAGCGAAAGTTGCTCATCCGGCACCACTACCACTGCCGACTTTTCATCCATATCGAGTAGAACCTCCTCAACTGTCGCAGGGCTAAGCGCATTTCTGATAAGTACAGCAGGTTCTTCACTCCAAATTGAAATATCAATCTTTTCCCCGCTGATTTCATCTATTATCGCCTTTACACGAATACCTCTAGGGCCTACACAAGCACCGATAGGATCAACATTCTCATCGTCAGTGTAGACTGCAATTTTAGTTCTGAATCCCGCATCACGCGCAATCGACATTATTTTCACCGTGCCGTCGGCAATCTCAGGCACTTCAATTCAAACATCCTCTTAACGAAACATGGGTGCGATCTTGACAAATAAATTTGAGGTCCTTTACCTGTTCTTTTCACATCTACAAGATATGCTCTAATTCTTTGACCGACATAGTACTCTTCGCCCGGTATCCTTTCGATAGGAGGTATGATTCCTTCTGCCTGACCGACATCGACAAATGTAGTTTCGCCGCTTATCCTCGAAACTATGCCTACGATAAGCTCCCCGTTTTTGTCCGAATAGTCGGAATATATCTTTTGTTTTTCTGCATCGCGTATTTTCTGTAACACTACTTGCTTTGCGGTTTGTGCAGCTATTCTTCCGAAATCTTTTGGAGTGATTTGATACTCAACCACATCGCCGATTTCGTAAGTTTCATCGATTTTCTTCGCTTCTTCAAGCGAAATTTCACTCAGTTCGTCGAGCACTTCATCGACTATATCCCTTGTCATGTAAACATTTATATCGCCGGTTTCTTTGTCTATGTGCACGCTTACATTATGAGTACTGACATTTTGATTGTTTGCGTAATTTTTCTTATACGCAGATACCAAAGCAAGCTCAATCGCCTCTATCAAAACATCCTTTTGTATATCTCTTTCCAGCTCCAGCGTATTTATTGCTTCAATAAATTCACTATTCATATATTCCTCCTTAAAAATCACCGTTAGGTTAACTTTTGCTATATCTTTCATTGGAATTTTTATTTCAACACCATTGTTTTCCAAATTTAAGTAGTCATCGTCTTTCGATACCAATGTCGCTGTTATTTCCTTTTGATTGTCAATTTTCTGATAGAGCTTTACATCTACGGACTGACCTGCGTATTTTTCAAAGTCCTTATCTTTCTTGAGCTCTCTATCCATGCCCGGCGAAGATACTTCAAGATAATAATTTTTGCTCTATCGGATCTTCCGCATCCAAAATATCACTAAGGTATCTGCTGACCAGCTCACAGTCATCCGTACTTATATATTGCTCTCCCGATTCATTTGGCAGTTTGTCTATTTGCACACGAAGAAAATAATCCCTGCCCTCCTTCACAAAGTCAACATCATAAAGCTCAAAGCCGTTCGTAGCAAGGAATTCATCGATTGCCTGCTCTACAAATTGTTTCACACCTTTTTTTATTCATTTTTTACTTTTTCCTTTACAAAACGAGAAGAGTGGCACCATCTCACTCTTCTCAATAAGATTCAATATTGATACTTTTTAAAGTATATCACATAAACTGCCAAAATGCAAGCATTTTAGCAATTCGTTTTTCTAATTCCTGATTTTTACTATTTCTGTAAATTTTGACCGTTCCTACTCTTTAACCATTCTAATATCTCACACGGATTTTTTTAAATATTGTGCAATAAAATCCTGCTCGCTAATAATCGGTACTCGAGTTCCTTTGCTTTTTATTTTTTTGGAAGATGTGGATTGTAAATCGTTGTTCACAAGACAAGTCGTATTTTTGCTTACAGAACCCGCCACCTTTCCTCCCAAATCTTCTATTTCAACCTTAAGCTCATCGCGATTGGCATAATGCTCAAGACTGCCCGTTATCACAAAAGTCTTGCCGCTCAAAGGCTCATCGGTCTTTTTCTCGCTTTTTTCTATATTTAACACCTCAAGAAGACTCTCCAGTTTTCGATTTTTGTCCTCGTCTGCAAAAAAATCAACCAGCGCCTGTGCCAAAACATCGCCGACACCTTCTATCGCGCAAAATTCAGCAAAACTTGCCGCCCTTACACTTTGTATATCATCATCGAAATGTTTAGCTATACTCTTAGCATTTGAAACGCCTATCCCTTGTATTCCAAGAGCATAAAGAAGCCGTGATAAGCTCGTATTCGCCGCATTTTTTCGTAGCATTTATGAGTTTCATAAATGATTTTTCTCGAACCCAGTCCATGGCTACTATTTCCGATTTATAGCGTTCAAGTTTAAATAAATCCGCAAATTCTTTAATGTAACCGTTATCCACGAATTTCTCCAAACTCGCTTCTGAAAGTCCCTCAACATTCATAGCATTTCTGGATACGAAATGTGTAAATGACTTTATTTGCTTCGCGGACATTGCTCATTTTTGCAGACAAGCACCGATACATCTCTGTCTTTTCTAAGTTCTACATTTTTATTGCAAACTGGACAGACCGTCGGCAGCTCAAGATTATCTGACTTCGTAATATTTTCTGCTATTTGAGGTATAATCATATTCGCTTTATAAACGCAAATTTCATCTCCTATACCCAGCTTTAATTCACGCACAATACTGACATTGTGCACACTCGCACGACTAACCGTCGTACCTTCAAGCTCTACGGGTTCAAAAACCGCAATCGGATTCAAAAGTCCCGTTCTCGATGCAGACCATTGCACCTGCTTCAATGTCGTCTTAGCAAGTTCATCCTGCCACTTAAATGCCATTGAATCTTTTGGATATTTATCGGTTTTACCAAGGCTTTCCCCATACTCAATATCATCTATACGAATTACAAGTCCGTCGGTTGGAAAATCGTTTTGCGGAATTGAAAGTTCAAATTCTTTTACATCACTTTCGATGCTTTCGGCATTGGTGAGTTTGTATCCAACCACAGCAAAACCAAGCGATTTTAAAAACTCAAGTTCTTCGCTGTGCAGCTTGAATTCCTTGTCCTGAACTTGAGATACTGAAAACGCGTAAAATTCAACACCTCTTTTTTTTGTAATGCCGCTATCAAGTTGCCGAACACTTCCGCTGCACAAATTTCTAGGATTCTTGTACTTGAGCGCAACATCCTCTATCTCCGCATTTATTTTTTCAAATTGCGAATAAGTGATAATCGCTTCACCTCTAACTACCAATTTGCCCTCGAATGGGATTTGAAGCGGTAAATTTGCAAACATTTTTCGCATTGTCTGTAACAAGTTCACCAATTTGCCCGTTGCCACGTGTTACCGCCTGCGCGAGCTTGCCGTCCTCGTATGTGAGCACAATCGTAAGCCCGTCCAGCTTCCAGAGGACGGCACTTGCGGATTTCAGGAAATCCGCAAGCTCCGAGATTTGCTTAGTCTTCGCAAGCGACAGCATCGGCGTTTCGTGTGCAAATCTCGGGAGCTCGCGCGCCAAAGCCCCACCAACTTTCTGCGTCGGACTCGCCGACAACACTATGCCTGTTCGCTTCTCAAGCTCTGCCAGTTCATCCTCCAGCTTGTCGTATTCAAAATTGCTCATTATCTCCTCGTTTTGAACATAGTAAGCAAAACTTGCTTCATTCAAAATCGCAATAAGCTCTTTAATTCTTTCGATTTCTTTACTCATATCATCCTATTATTTCAAGTGGCGCGTTAATTTTTCCCAATTTTTTTAACCCTTCGCTGTCGAACATTACGCTCATAATTTTATCGTTCATATCCATTATCAGTCCTTCTCCGAATTTCGCATGACGAACACGCATACCTACATCAAAAACTCGCAATATCGTCAGCATCGTTAATCGAAAACGGAAGGTCAACATTTTTCTTGCGAAAATCCGTCATTTCCGCCCATTTTCCAACTGTTCCCAATTATAGACTTTTTCTTTCTGCTTGCATTTTTGAAAACAGTACTATACTTTGCATTTTGTTCATATAGCGCTTGTTGTTCCTTTAAATATTCAGCATCGTCCATAAGCAGATCCCTATTTATCTCATTTATAAAACAAGATTCTATCGTTCTGTTGGTTTTTCCATATATGGTCCTCTTTTCCGCACTGGTCAAAAACAGCTTTTCCTTTGCCCTTGTCATACCTACATAGCAAAGTCTGCGTTCTTCTTCGAGCTTGCTGTTTTGCGCCAAGCTCTGCCTGCTAGGGAAGACCTCATCTTCCATTCCCGGCATAAACACAATCGGAAATTCCAACCCTTTAGCACTATGGAGAGTCATCAAAACAACAGCATCCTCATCTTCGTCGTGATTATCCACATCTGAAAGAAGTGCAAGCTGCGCCATAAACTCATCCAAATTCATATCGGGGTTTAGTGTAGCGTATTCCATTATTACCGATTTAAATTCCATTAAATTGTCGATTCTGGATGCCGCTTCCATAGTTTTGGCATCTTGAAGCATCTTGATGTATCCGCTTTCCTCCAATATTCCCTCATAAATTTCCTGCACGGTATAGTCGTTATAATTACGATATTTGTTTACCATTGCGACAAACTCCTGTCCGCCCTCTTGAGATTTTACAGTAAGGCATGAAAGCCCTTCCTCCGTAGCAAGCGCTTCTATCAAGTTAATGCCTTTTTCGTTTGCAACATCTCTCAGTTTATCCAAGCTCTTATCCCCGATACCGCGCTTAGGTTCGTTTATTACACGCAAAAACACCACCTCATCATCAAGTTGACGAGCAATCGCATATATGACAAAATGTCTTTTATTTCTTTTCTGTCGTAATATCTAAGACCGCCCAAAACTCGATAAGGAATATTTCGCGCCATAAAAGCATCCTCAAATATTCTCGATTGTGCATTTTGTCTATATAGTATAGCCACTTCGTTGTAATTTCTGCCGTCCGCTACAAACTTTTCAATTTTTTTTGCTATATAATTCGCTTCGTCCCGCTCGCTGGCAGTTCTGCACTTCGTAATCTTTTCACCTTTTTCCTGATCCGTCCAAAGTTTTTTTATTCTTACGCTGTAAATTGTGAACAACAACACTGTGCGCCGCTTCCAATATATTTGCTTTTGATCTGTAATTTTTGCTCCAGTTTAATAACTTTCGTATTTTTCGAAATCTTTTTCAAAATCCAAGATATTTCTTATATCCGCTCCACGCCACTGGTATATGCACTGATCATCATCTCCAACTACGCAGATGTTGTTATTCGGCTCGGAAAGCAAACGAATCAATTTGTACTGCAAATAGTTCGTATCTTGATATTCGTCTACCATTATATACTTGAAGCGATTTCTATATTCTTCCAGTACATCCGGATTCTCTTCGAGCAATCGAACTGTATTTGCTATCAAATCATCAAAATCCATAGCATCGTTTTTCAGCAGTTCCTTACTATACGCTTCGTAAATTTCCGCAACTTTTTCCAGCCTAAAATCTGCTGCGCAATTTTTCTTATATTCCTCCACACTTATCTGATTTTCCTTGTTTTTGCTTATCACAGATAACAAGTAACTTGGTGTAAACACTTTATCATCTATGTTTATTTTTTTCATGCACGCTTTCATGACAGTTTTTTGATCGGTCGGATCGTATATCACAAAATTCTTGCTATATCCAAGTTTTTCCGCATGAACACGAAGTATTCTAAGACAAGCGGAATGGAATGTTAACACCCAAAGCGCCGAATGCGCACCGATGAGTGCTTCGATTCTGTCCCGCATCTCGCGCGCAGCTTTATTCGTAAATGTAACCGCAAGTATATTGTATGCGCTTACATTCTCATTTTCTATAAGGTGCGCAATTCTTTTGGTCATAGTGCTTGTTTTGCCGCTCCCCGCTCCCGCTAAAATCAAAAGCGGACCGTCCTTATGTACCGCCGCTTCTTTCTGCTTATCATTTAATTTATCAAAAAAATTTATCATTACTGTCTCCTATGAGTCAACTGAATCTTTATCTACATATATATGATACCATATTTATTCAAACAGTGTCTATTTTTTATCACTTATTCAAAAGTTATATTTTTCTCTTAACTCATTTTCAATATTTACTTTTTCCATAGATAATTCGATATATCTTTACAAGTTTATGTTCTTCATCAGGTACATAGAATACCAAATAATTATCTACAGATAAAAAAATCTAAGTCCCAACAATTTCCAATTCTCGTGTTCACATAGCCGGCATCTCATTGGCATTTCGTCAAGAGTTTTGATAGATGCAAGTATTTTTATTTGATAATTTTTCTGCGCTGCCCGGCGCAAACAATTCCTCCCTAATATACCTCATAATGCAAATCAAATCTTTTTGCATTGTAGGAAAATATTATTTTGTATTTCATATTCCAAACTCTCGTTTTAACTCATTTTCGACTTCCTCGATGCTATAAAATTTTTCATTTTGAAAATCATTGTGTGCTTTTAGCATTTCCGTATCAAATTCTTCTGAGGTTAAATCTGACAAAACAAGAGGGTTTTTTTATTGGGTATTTTTTTACATCAAATGGTAATCCGTTTAGCATAACTATCTGTCTTAAAAATATCGAAACTGCATTGAGACATAGGTATTCCTAATTTTTTTCAAGCACAGCCTCAGCCTGATTTTTGATATTTGGTTCAACTCTTACATATATCTTGATGTCCTTGCCATATTTATCACTTCCTTTCTTTCAAATTATATCACGAAAGATTGCGACTAGCAATACATTCAACTGCATATTGTTGCACAAAGTCTTAGTTGTCAAGACATATGTTACATATAGTATTTTTTGCTTTCCAAAATTATATTGACAACTCCCCCTTTTTTTAATTACAATGTAACTGATTTGAGGAATAACTATACAGAGGAGCGGATATGCGAACAAAGAAACTTTTTAAATACGACCGTTACTTGAAAGAATGTGCATCTACAATTTTTAAATATTCTTTCTACTCAAGTGAAAAGGTCAAGCTGATTTAATCCTTGACCAAACCGTCTTTTTTCCCCTACCGGAGGAGGTCAGAGCTGCGATACGGGCATTATCGCCAATTTAACTGTAATAGATGTATTTGAAGAAAATGGAATAGTTCATCACATAGTCGAATATGAAAGCGAAGAAAGTTTGCCTGCAAAAAACAGTACCGTAGACTGTGCGATTAACTGGGGCGTGAGATTTTTAAATATGCAAAGGCACTGTGGAGAACATATTCTTTCCGGAATTTTCGATAGAGAGTTTGGAGGTGTCAATAGGGGCTTTCATATGGGTAACGATTATATGACTATCGACATATCTCTTGAAAAATCCCGAAATAACTGAAATCACACCTCTTATGCTTGATCGTGCGGAGTTTTTGGCGAACGAAGTTATATGGGAAAACTTGCCGGTTATCGTGCGGCACTTCGAGACAAAAGCGGAAGCCGAAAATTTGCCTCTGCGGAAGCCTCTTACCATTGAAAATGATATCTCGATCGTATGCGTCGGAAATATTGAAAATCCGTCGGATTGTGTAGCTTGTTGCGGCACTCATCCACTGAGCGCAGGTAGCGTAGGCGTCATCAAAATATACAAAATGGAGCCTAACAAAGGTATGTTTAGAATATACTTCGACGCAGGAGAAAAAGCTCTGCAAAACTATGCTTTCAAGCACGAAATCGTCGCTGACCTTTGCAAAATATTTTCCGCAAAAGAAGACACTTTAATAGAAAAGCTCGATATTTATGATGAAAAAAACAACGCTGTCAAAGATGAACTGTTCCATGCGAAAAAAATCAATGAGAAATTACTATTTTTCAAAGTTTTTTTCTATTCTCTTGGCGCATTTCAAGGCAAGGATATGTTACTCTTTGAAAATCGTATTTCAACGCTGACCAGATCCGATTTTTGAAGCTGTAAACAAGCATTTGATGCAGCTTTCCGCAAACAGAGAATCAAAGCAATATTTCTTTGTAGTTTATTGCCTTGATACGCCGGATTTATTCCTGCTTTCTTCCGGACATACAGATTGCAGCTCGTTTAAATCCGAACTAACCTCAATCGGTTCAAAAGGCGGTGGCGGTAAATACTTTGCAGGCTTCAAATTTGAAAGTCGCGAAGCCCTCACAAAAGCTATTGATTATTTAAAGAAAGAAAGGACATATTATGAAATTCCAAATTGTTGATGCGTTTAGCGAAAATTTATTCGGCGGAAATCCCGCCGGTGTAATTCTCCTTGATGAAGATCAAGATTTTCCAAGCGATGAAATCATGGTAAAAACCGCAGCGGAGCTGCGTTACTCGGAAACCGCATTTATTAAGGTTCTTGGGAACAACAAGTTTCATATCCGTTATTTCACACCCGCAGCAGAAGTGGATTTATGCGGACATGCTACCATAGGCAGCTTTGCCGCTCTTAAAAATTGGTCTTTAGTGAAAGACGGTGAAACATATACAATCATCACACTCGCAGGAGAGCTTACTATTACCATACAAAATGGCACTATTTTCATGCAAATGGGTAAAGCTGAAATTCTCAAAACACTAAACAACCAAGCTGAAATAGATAGAATTGCGAAAATACTCGGTATTGATGCCAAAGACATAGTATTGCCTATAAATATCGTATCCACCGGACTGCCAGACATAATGCTCGAAGTTTCCTCGCTTGATGTTTTGAACAGTATCAAGCCGGATTTTTCCGCACTTGCGAAGATTTCCGAAGAATACGAAGTTACAGGCCTTCATGCTGCATGCTTCCAAGGCGATGATGCTTTAACAGCGCACTGCAGAAATTTTGCTCCACTGTACGACATTGACGAAGAAGCCGCGACCGGTACTGCAAGCGGCGCAATTACATACCATTTTTATTCCGAAGGCAAAATAAAAGAAGGTGCTGAAAATGTATTTATTCAAGGCGAATCAATGAATCGCCCCTCCAAAATAGTAAGCACGCTCACAAACAAAAATGGCGAGGTGGAAATCAAAATAGGCGGTTCCGGTAAAGTCCTTGCAAGCGGTGAAATTTACATTTAGTTAGCGAAAAGCCTTATATTCTCAAATATGACAAAAGTCCTACACACATTCGTGCAGGACTTTTAAATTTCTCAAATTGATGTTTGTTTTATTCTTCTTCCATTGGTTTTAGATCAGGGCTGATATGAAGTTCGCAACCTGTTGCTTCTTTTACTTGCTCAATGGTAAAATCAGGGTGAAGTTCCGTTAGTACTATACCTTCATCTGTCACTTCCATTACACCCATTTCTGTTACAATCATATCGACTACTTTAAGTGCAGTATAAGGAAGCGTACATTCTTTAAGTATTTTATGTGCACCCTTTTGAGTGTGAAGCATAGCAACTATTACTTTCTTAGCTCCTACTACAAGATCCATCGCACCACCCATTCCTGCAACCATTTTGCCCGGAACTATCCAGTTTGCGATATTTCCGTGTTCGTCTACTTCCATCGCACCAAGGACTGTAGCATCAACGTGTCCACCTCTGATGATAGCAAAACTTTCGTCAGAACCGAAGAAGTTTGCATATGGAGAATGTGTAACATATCCGCCACCTGCATTTATTACATCTACATCTTCTTTGCCGGGCTCTGCTGCTCCTGTAAGTCCTGTGAATCCATTCTCGGATTGTAATACGATATGAACTCCCTCAGGTAAGTGATTTGCTACCATAGTTGGAAGACCTATACCAAGGTTTGCAACGTCGCCATCCTTAAATTCTTTTGCCGCTCTTTTGGCAATTCTCATCTTTAAATCTGCCATGGTTTTTCTCCTTCCACTATATAATCAACATAAACACCTGAAGTTCTGAATACATCAAGATCAACCTCGCCTGCATCAACTAATTTTTCAGTTGCAACTATTACCGTATCAGCAGCCATCGCCATTACATGGTTAAAGTTTTTAGTAGCTTTCCTGCAGACAAAGTTGCCGAATCTGTCAGCTATACTTGCTCTGCAAAGTGCAAAATCTGCGCTAAGAGGTTCTTCAAGCAGATAATCTACACCATCTACAGTGATTACCTGTTTAGGAGTGGATATGGCTATTTCCCTAACACCTGTAGAAATCTTTTCGCCTGTCTGAATCAAAGTTCCTACGCCGGTTGGAGTGAGTATTCCCCCAAGTCCTGCTCCCTTTGCTCTGATTCTTTCAGCAAAAGTTCCCTGTGGCACCAAAGTACACTGAAGTGTACCGTCATTCATACCCTGTCCGATGATAGGGTTCATTCCTACATGAGTTGCGTATATATGCGATACCATTCCGGCAGCGAGTAACTTAGCTACACCTCTATCTGTAGTCTTTGTAACGCTTGCAGGAAGTCCGCCATCGTTCGCCATGATTGTTAAGTTCTTAACTCCTTTTTTTACTAGAGCATCAATTAGGATTTCAGGAGTACCTGTTCCTAAGAACCCTCCAACCATTATGGAAGCTCCATCCTTAATGTCTGCTACAGCTTCTTCAGCTGTTCTGATTTTGTTTACCATAATACTCTACCTTTCATTATATTTAGAAATTTGCGAAATTGCAAATATCTTGACAAAGTTTAGCTCTGTAATTATGCAAGTCCTAATATTCCCACTATAAGGAAGCCGCCACATACTACAATTGCTGTAAAGAACAATGTTATTAAGCAATAGCCCATTATATCTCTTGCAGAAAGTCCTGCAATTCCAAGTGCCGGTAACGCCCAGAACGGTTGAATCATATTCGTCCAAGCATCTCCCCAAGCTATTGCCATACCGGTAATAGCAGGGCTGACACCCAGTTCCAATCCTGCGGGCATCATAATAGGTCCTTGAACCGCCCACTGTCCGCCACCTGACGGAACGAAGAAGTTTACAACACCGGCCGATAAGAATGTGAATAGCGGGAATGTTACATCAGTTGATATACTCACAAACCAGTTGCTGATAACTCCTGCAAGTGAAATTCCCGCCGGCGATACCGCCGTCATTATTGCCATTATTCCACCATAAAACGGGAATTGAAGCAATATTCCTGCCGCGCCGCCGGATGCCTGCGCAATCGCATTGACATAATTTATAGGTGTTTTTATGAAAAAAATTATACCTGCAATTAAAAATATCAAATTTACTATATTTAGTGAAAGATTAAAGCCGTTGTTGATGAAATAATTCACCAGAAATACTACTCCCACCGCTGCAATTATCATCGACATAGCCATGCTGTTTTCTATCTTTTCGGCAGGCGTTACAGCGACTTTCTTTTCTACCTCAAGTTCCTTCAAAAAGAGTCTTATCTATACAAAATGTGTTTTCTTTATCCGGATGCATTTTCAATTTATGAGCGGTAAGCAAATTAAAATTATCAGACACATCACTAAATTGTAAGGCGCAAAAATCGTATTGCTTGTAGCTATCGGTTCGGTAACCGCTCCGCCTGTTGCGAGTGCAAGTGCATCTTTGCCCGGTGTTGCAAGTGCAAGCGGTATAGAACCCGAGATTCCGGCATGCCAAACAACAAATCCCGAATATGCCGATGCGACCAGCAATCTATAATCTACGCCATCGAGCTGTTTTGCAATTTCTTTTGCCAAGATAGCTCCAACTACAAGCCCAAATCCCCAGTTTATCCAACAAGCTATCAAAGACACGAAAGTTACAACAAATATCCCTTTTGTAGGCGTCGTAGCCGCACTTGCTATCGTCTGCAATATTTTTTTGATAGCCGGTGCATTTGCGAACGCACTGCCAAGTACCAATACAGTGCCATCTGCATCGAGAATGCAAGCAATCCCCAAACACCGTTACCCCAAACAGTAACTAGGTTCATAGGTGTTTGCTTCGCCAACGGTATTGCGGCTACAAACACTAGTGCTGTAAGAATTATACAAAAGATAAATGGATCAGGTAAAAACCTGTTGACCAATGCCACGCAACCGTTAGAAAGTTTCTTAAACATATTATTCCTCCTAACTAAAGCGAATATATCGCCCATCCAATGAGTTTATCCTCTGTTTTCAAAGGATTCTCTAATTAACAGCTTAATTATACAAGAGATTTGTACTTTAGTCAAGAACATTAAAAAAACCCCCACCTATACGAGCTGGGGGTTTTTATTATTTTAAATTCTGCCTCTTTTTACTATTTCAGTAATGATGTACGAAGCAACATGCTCTGCGTATTTGTGAGGTCCGAAACCTGCATCGTAACCGAGCTCTTGCGCAAGCTCATGTGTAATTCTAGGTCCGCCGCAAATTACGAGCATCTTATCTCTAAGACCTTCCGCCTCAAGCAGTTCTATCATATTTGTCAAGTTGTGTATATGAACATCCTTTTGAGTTACAGTCTGAGAAACAAGTATAGCATCTGCATTAAGTTCTACCGCTTTTGCGATAAGATCTTCGTTTGGAACTTGACTTCCCATATTTACAGCTACTACATTCTTGAATCTTTCAAGTCCGAAATGTCCGTGGAATCCTTTCATATTCATGATTGCGTCGATTCCTACCGTATGAGCGTCAGTACCTGTACTTGCTCCTACTATCACAACATCTCTCTTGATATTCTTTTCGATGTATTCGCCACATTCAACTCTATCCATTACCTCAACATCAACTTTTGGCACTTTAATTGCCGTATAGTCGATTGTGTGCTGTGCTTTTGCATACACTATGAAGAATGTATAGTCGCCCATTTCTTTTGAATATACACAGTTAGGTTCAATGCAACCCATCTGTTTTACATAAAGTTTCGCAGCTTCTTCCGCTTCATCTCCGTGAGGAACAGGAAGCGTAAATGCAAACTCCATCTGTCCGTCGTTTAATGTATCTCCGTAAGGTTTTACCTTGGTTAGATCTACTCTGTTATCTGCCGTATTGCAATTAGCGTTACTCATTATTCAGCACCTCCAAGCATTAGTGGGATAAACGGATTGAAATATCCCTCGTCTTTTACGCAAACACCTTCAAGGCCTTTTCCGCCGTCTTTCGGTCTCTTAACTCCACCGAATATACCTTTTTCAATAGTTGTGAACAATGTTTCGCTCTCAACTTGGTGAAGCAATTTTTCAGCCTTGTCCAAAACTTCCTGTGCTCTTTTTTGGATAATTCCGTCTTTCTTAAATTCGATTTCATCTCCAAGATCACGCGCATTATTAAAGATATATTGTGCGTTTTCTATCGACAAATATCTATCGTGCATATGCGGCGTATGGATAGCCTCTGTAAGCATTCCGAGAAGCTGCAAAGATTGACCGGTCCATACCGAAATCAAGTTAAATAAAGCATCCTGTATGTGTCCTTTGAAAATGTTACCTGTCATAAACTTTGTTGGCGGCATGTATTTCAAAGAGGCATCAGGGAAGATTTCCTTTGCCATTTCTGCTTGTGCAAGCTCGTAAAGGAATCCGTTTTCTATCGTAGGATCCATTTCAAATGCGTGGCCGAGTCCCATTTGATGCTCTTTTACATTTGCGATCACCGCAAACTGTTCGTTTATGAATTGTGAAGCAAGTACAGTGTGTGCAGCTTCGTATGCATCGTCTGTTGTCAGGTAGTTATCTTCACCCGAATTAAATATGATATCGCAGTATCCGATGATAACTCTCGAGAAATACTGGTCAACCAAAGTTCTTTGCATATTGATATCTCTGAACAATATACCGTAAATAGCGTCGTTCAGCATTACATCAAGTCTTTCGAGCGCACCCATAGCTGCGATTTCCGGCATACACATTCCCGAAGAATAGTTGCAAAGTCTGATATATCTTCCAACCTCTTCTCCAACCTCATCGAGTGCTTTTCTCATGATTCTGAAATTTTCCTGTGTAGCATATGTACCGCCGAAACCTTCTGTAGTAGGTCCATAAGGAACATAGTCCAAAAGGCTCTGCGCAGTTGTTCTGATTACAGCTATAATGTCCGCGCCCTGCTTTGCCGCAGCTTTCGCTTGCAGTACGTCTTCGTAAATGTTACCTGTAGCTACGATTACATAAAGATAAGGTCTTCTGCCCTCTCCGATAGTAGCAAGATACTCGTTTCTCTTCGCTGTTTGCTGTCTGATTCTCTTAAGCGCAGCTTTAACCGCAGGCATAATCTGCTCTTCAGCTTCCTCTTTAGAACAAGTTGGCAGTTTTGTAATATCAAGCTCTCCCTTTGCCATCTTTTCAGCAATTTCCTGTGGCTCAAGTCCCGTCTGCTTCATCGCATTACCTATCCAGTAAGCAACTCCGCGTGGCAATCCTCCTGCCGCTTTAATTTGGTCAACCACAACATTTGGAAGCGGAGTTTCCACCTCGTCAATTCCGTCTACGCCCAGAAGTCTCAAAATAGTTCTTTCTGTACTTACTGTTGTGTGTCTGTCGATAAAGTCTTGCATTGAATGTGCAATCCTTGCGGCACATTTACGAGCACTGTCTACTTTTTCAAGGTCCAGATTTAGCTTGTTCTTTACCATACTTTTCATTCCTCCTATTTCATAAATCCTTTTGCTTTTTCGATGATTTCATCGCTGAGGCCAAGTATCTTGGCTATATGAAGTGCGTCTTTGGGAATCTCTTCCTCACTTTCCACAACTTTCAACCTGTAATCCATATATTTTGAAATTATATTTATGCGCTCCTTTCGGTTTGCGTACTTAATTTCTTTATCCAGAGTGGCAAAATCGGCATTTTCCAAGCCTACCACCTGCATTGTGCATATATCCTTCCTATCCGCCACATTGTCAAAATGCGTCGTCATAAGTGTAATATAGTCTTTCTTTCTCAAATATTCCACGATACTGCGTGTAAGCGCAAGTCCTTCAATCGGATTTGTTCCACTCGCAATTTCATCGATCAATATCAACGAACGATTTCTCGCGCGTTCTATAATATCCTTGAGTTCTTCTATTTCGCTTCCAAAACTGGAAAGTCCTCTTTCTATGCTTTGGCTATCGCCGATCAAAATTCGAACAAAGTTGGACAATCCGACTTTTGCCGACTTACACGGAACAAAGAATCCGTACTGCGCAAGTAATTGCACTTGTCCTGCGAGCTTCAAGCTAATAGTCTTTCCGCCCATATTAGCACCTGTTATACAGTTTACGCCGTCTTTTAGCGACATACTTACGGGACAATAATCCTTAAGTCTTGCCTTTAGTACCGCTTCCAGTTCCAGATTTCTTCCATCTTCAAATTCGAGCATATGCTCTTCTACGATTTGAGGCTTAATACAATTGTGCGTATACGCGTACCTCATCTTTCCCATAAGGAAATCGAGTCTACCCATTTTTTCGCAATTTTGCGTTATAATATCCGCATTTTGCCGAATCGTCTTCGTCAGCTCGCATCGTATCTCGTATTCAACCTCTTCGATAGCAAGCACCAGCTCGTCTATTCGCTTCAAATAGGCATCCGCCTCTTCATTCGGCTTTATCACAAATGTTATATTTACATAATCTTCTTCTTTGTGCATAAGCTCGGGAATTTGCCTGATTTTTTCGATAATGTCCGTTTTCGTTTTAGGTATTATAAGTTCAAATTTCGGGGTTAAAGCGAATTCGTATTCTTTTTCCAAATACTTCTTTGTTTCTTTCAAAATCCGCCTTACCGCTACATCACATTCCCTTTTTTCTTTTCGAAGCGGAGGTAATTTTTCCGAAAATTCTTCGTAAATATAGAATGTATTTATCCTATCTTTCGAAGGATCGAGTTTATTTAAAATATCCGTTACATCCCCCGGTATATACTCATCAAGACCTACACCCTCGTGCCTCAGCAAAATATTTCTAACTTGCTCCATTATTATCAAAAGACACTTAAGTTCGAACAGTTCTACTACTGAAAGGACATTTTTTTCGCTTCTTTCCAGAGTATAACCGACATCTTTTGTTTCCATAAAGCACTCAAGTATAATATCTGAATCCACCTTATTTTGCGAGTATAAATTTAAGCATATTTTCCATAAGCTCAAATTCATGTAAAAGCTCGGCTTCTTCCCCGGGGAAATAAGGCTTAAGTTTCTTCATTATCTTAGTTCCGAAAGGAGTTGCGGTATAGATTTCCGAAGTTACATATGTAATCCCTGTTTCACGCAAGGTTTTACTATTAGTAAGCTGCAATTATCCACCTCCATACAAACTATCCGTCGTATTTGACATCGACCACAGGTATGTCTCCAACCTCTGCACGCATAGCTTCTATGAGTTCTTTGTGGTCAAACGAATATCCGAGCGGAGCCACAGGATTAACCGTAATAGCCGCCACCTTGATATTTTTGAACCACCTCCACATAAAATCCTCGTTTTTTAAGCTGTCCCCAACCGATAGCATCGATAAATATTTTTGTCGGATCTTTCAAAACAAATTTAACTTTTTTAAATTTTCTAGGATCTATATCCTTTAATACACTTTCTGTAAGCGCACCCGGTATATAAACCCACTCGGTTTCATCTGTAATCGCCGCATCTATCTTCTTGCTTGCGCCAAGTCCTGTAGTTATCTCGAGTTGATGAAATCCGTCCGCTGAAAATGTCGCAACATTTTTGTTTTTCTCAGAATCGGTCAAAGTGGATTTTATAAATTCATCCTCGACCATAGGCAGGCTGTAAAGGGTAAGTGTATGCACGGTTTCGTCCACAACCTTACTCATCTTCCTCGAAAGCACAGCTCCCGTAGCAAGTATAATCGCATCGGATGTTTCGGGCGAAGCAATCGACTTTCTGTCTATCGCACCGTCAATTACAACAAGCTCTGCGCCATACTTAACCATTTCGGCACACAATCTTTTGTGTTCAAGCGTGCTGCCCGGTCCTGCAATCTGAACATATCCGCTATTAACAACCCTGCAAATCAGAAGTTGTCCCATAGCAGTAGTGTATTTTGTAATATGTAATATTTCTAAGCCCGCTTCCGATAATTCGTATAGCTGGCGTGGAACTGAAACTATAGTTCCTTCATCCAAAAAAATTCGCGGCTTTTCAGTTTCCGTTACCAGATCAACCGATTCTCCATCGCGTCCGGTCGAAGTAATGCCAAGAATCACACCCTCGTCCATAGCTTCTTCTATCAAATAGTTAAGTGCTGTGGTTTTGCCCGCATTTTTGGACATTCCTACTATGGATAAGGTCTTGTAGTTCTCTTGAATTTTGTCAAGTAACCCCATAGCTTCCCTTCCTAAAAACCCCCACCGACCTGTATTCAGGTCGGTCGGGTGTGAATTTTAAATTATTAGTGTTTGTTTCTCTCGTGACGAAGAAGTCCCTGTGGTTCCATAGACATTCTTTCGCCCTCAGCAAGTCCTGCAACTCCCTCGTAGTGATAGCCGTCAACTGTCTTGCAGTTTTCATAGCTGCACTGTAGTTTAGGAAGACCTACAGGCTCTGTATAAGTAGTGATAACACCTTCGTAGTTTCTTAGAATTACCTTTTCAGGTGTCTGAGAAATAACATACTGAGGCATTACAGGAGTCTTTCCTCCACCACCGGGAGCGTCTACTACGAATGTAGGTACTGCGTATCCGGAAGTGTGTCCACGAAGTGCTTCGATAATTTCAATGCCCTTGGATACAGGGGTTCTGAAATGCTCGATTCCGAGTGAAAGGTCGCACTGATAGATGTAGTAAGGTCTTACTCTGTTCTTTACAAGAAGGTGCATAAGGTTTCTCATTACATGAACATCGTCGTTTACGCCTCTCAAAAGTACGGACTGGTTTCCTAGAGGAATACCTGCATCTGCCAGCTTTCTACAAGCCTCCATAGCTTCAGGTGTAATTTCCTTAGGGTGATTGAAGTGAGTGTTTAGCCAAATTGGGTGATACTTCTTAAGCATATTCACCAAATCGTCTGTGATTCTCTGAGGCATTACAACAGGAGTTCTCGATCCTATTCTAACGATTTCTACATGAGGAATCTTTCTAAGCTCGCTGATGATGTACTCAAGAACATCATCTTCAACGCAAAGCGCGTCTCCGCCTGACAAAAGTACGTCGCGAACTACCGGTGTCTTTTTGATGTAAGCGATACATGCATCAATATCTTCTCTGCTTCTAGCACCGTCAGTTTCTCCTGCCATTCTTCTTCTTGTGCAGTGTCTGCAATACATTGAACACTGGTCTGTGATAAGGAAAAGAACTCTGTCAGGATATCTGTGAGTAAGTCCGGGTGCAGGTGAATCCTCGTCCTCGTGCAACGGATCAAGCATGTCCGCATCGCTTCTATGAGTTTCGCATAGAGTTGGAACAGCCTGCATTCTTACAGGACATGAAGGATCGTCCTCGCTCATAAGAGATGCATAGTAAGGTGTGATACCTACTCTGAATCCTGCCATTACCTTTTTCGATCTCAGCTTCTTCTTCTTTTGTAAGTTTTATTACTTTTTTTGATGTCCTCAACTGAATTTAATCTGTTCGCTACCTGCCAGTGCCAGTCATTCCACTGTTCATCTGTAACATCTTTCCATAGAGGAACTTCTTTCCAATTTCTTATAGCCATTTTATTTCTCCTTTTGTGGTTTTATTTTACAGCCAATATACACATAAACTTGCGCTTACAAACCCGATTTTGGCTCACCATATTTGGCTCACCATATATCGGAAGCCAAAAGTCGGATTGTCGCTTTTTACATTATGCGTAAAGTTTTGAGAACAAATCTCTTATTGGCTTGCTTTCTCTTAGAATTTCCAATGTAACTTCTGCGTGTCCTTCGCAGTAACCGTTTCCTACAATCATTTCGATATCCTTACCAACACCTTCTGCTCCAAGTGCAGCTTTTGTGAAGCTGGTAGCCATTGAGAAGAAGTATACAAGTCCGTGTTGTTTGCAAGCAAGTATGCAAGACATTTTCAGTGTTTTTCTACATTTACGCAGTTGATAACTACATCTGCAAGTTTGCCGTCAGTCAATTTAGCAACTTCTTCGTAAATTCCGACTGCATCTGTCGCATCTGCAAGCACGTAGTGGTCAGCATATCCCAATGATTTTGCTCTGTCTACCGAACCCTGGAATCCGTCAATAACGATTACTTTACCTGTAACGCCGGCTCTCTTCTTAGCTTCGTAAGTTACAAGCATACCGGATTTTCCGCCACCACCGATTACTACTACCGTGTCGCCAGGTTTTACATACTTAGCTGTTTGAGCAGGCGCACCTGCAACATCAAGTGCGGAAAGTGCAAGGCCTTCAGGAATATCATTTGGAAGAACTGCATATATACGGCTTCTAAATTATTGTTTCGTCCTTTTTATATCAACCTGATCTGATTTCAGGTCTAACTTCGATAATTTATCGATTCTGGGTGGTGTAAGGAAAGGATACCAATGTTGCAATCTTATCGCTCGTAATTAGCGTGTACCGTATGCAGGTCCCATTTCTTTACAGTACCGATAAGCATTCCGCCCGAACCCGTCCATGGATTCTTGTGCTTCCTGCTTTTTCAACAATGCCGAGTATAGTCTTTGATTTCTTCAATATTCCATTCGCTCTTTTTTGAAATTTCTGTGAACGAAGGAGTCGATGTTTAGAGTTTTAACATCGATAAGCACCGTTGTCATAACTCATATCGTTATCGATAACATCTGGCCGCTGTGGTAACACTCCCTTTGGTGAAATAACTCTGTGAGTAACCGTGTAAGGCAAGATCCCTTCTTCATAATAATCACCTCCTAAAATCAATAAATAAAATTATTTTGTATATTCACCGCAATCGTGCAACACGCTTCACAGTACACAGTGGGTTGCTAAAAGTTTCAAATAACCCTTGGAATTACAGGCCTTGCCGCTTGCCTTTTTAAGTAAAATTTGCCTTTTGTTTTTGAAGAACAATATTTATAATGAACTTATATCGCCCCACATACATCGTGTTAATAAATAGCAATATTTGCGCAACATTTGCCCTTTATTATCGTGCTGAACCGTTTTTAACTCGCACTAATTATATATGATTCAAAATCGGTTCATAGCCCATATTTTTTCTTTTTTCCAACCAGTTGGCTCTGACTGATACCGATAGCAGCTGCCGTTTTTCGCGTAGAGCCGAACATCTCGCAAGCCCTTCTAATCATTTCCTTTTCAAACGTTTCGACGAGCAATTCCAATTTCGTGTTACTCTTGATTGCTTCCTCAAACATCGCATTTGTATCTCCGTCGAGTTTCCCCATTTCTATGTTATTTAGACATCTGATAACATCCAGCAATGTTATATTCTCGCCTTTTGCACTTATAATTATTCGTTGCACCGCATTTTCAAGTTCTCTGATATTTCCTTTCCAGGTATGCTCTTTCAAGTATTCAAGAGCCTCATCTTCCATGCTTCGCATTACTCCGTATTCCTGACCGTAACGCTGCAGGAAGTAGTTTACAAAAGCAGGAATTTCATTCTTTCTCTCCGCTAACGACGGCACTCTGATTTGAACCACATTTAGTCTGTAATACAAGTCCTGTCTAAATTCTTTACTTTCGATAAGTCCTTGTAAATCTCTGTTTGTTGCCGATATCAACCGCACATTTGTCTTGATTGTACTCGTACCTCCAACGCGCTGAAATTCGCCGTCTTGCGTTACGCGCAGCAACTTTGCCTGTATATCAAGCGGCAGTTCACCTACCTCATCAAGAAATATAATTCCGCCGTCCGCAGCTTCAAAAATACCCTTTTTTCCGTTTGCATTCGCTCCCGTAAACGCGCCCTTTTCATAGCCGAAAAATTCGCTTTCCATCAAATTCGGTGCTATCGCAGCGCAGTTTATTTTCAAAAACGGCTTCATGCTTCTTGTGCTGTTTTTTTGAATGATATTCGCTATTTTATCTTTACCTACGCCGGTTTCTCCCGTTATAAGCACATTACAATCATAGCGGGCAACATTTCTTACTTCATCCAGTACATTTGCCATAGCTCTGCTTTCACATACAAAGTTTTCCGCTATGCTGTTTCTATAACCGCCCGTTGCAATCGCGCGTTCCTCCCTTACCAAAGGATAATCGAGATCATCCTCAAATCGCCCCCTCGATGTATAGGCACCCTCGATATAAGGTGCCATTTCCCTCGTGATTTCTATATCAAACTCGTCATATTTTTCAAGATATCCGTCGGCACTTTCTATATGTAAATCCCTCGCCAGAGATTCCGTAAGGTAAAGCGCTATATTGTAATTATTTATTAAATTTGCAAATATTACAGTACCCCCTTGTCTGGTCGCAAGTATGTTAATTGTTTCCGCACCTGGAATATCGGCACAATTTACCGCAATGTCAAATCGTGAATCAAGTTCGAGTCTTTCCACACATTCCATAGGGCGCAAAATGTTGACATACTCCACGCGCGTAAAAACTTCCGAAAGCAGTTTATCTATGCTTTTTCCCAACCATAATAAGTTCTGTTTTTTTGTCAAATAAGCAAAGAATTTCAACATCTTTACCGGCAGTTTTTCGAATCGCATATCCAAATATCAAATTCGTAAGAACATTGTTTCCTACCACCAAAAACTTCTTGTTGTCCTTTACCGTTTTGCTCACAGTATAAATCGTTCCCGATTCATCCAAAACGAAAAGTAAAAGGTTCAGCGGTAGCCCCTCCGGCTTTCGTACAACCGGCATATCTCCGAAAACTACGGCATACCCTTCAACATCCGCCTGCGTGTAAGCGTTGTCAATCGAAAGGATGTTTTCTAAATGTAGCGGCACACTCGCAAGCGATGTGTTGCACAAAATTTCTTCACCTACCTTCAGATTTTTTTCGTTTGGATAGTCGCTCCCGATTTCTTCAACCACCCCATATAAAAGTCCGCCGGTATCTGTAACAGGATTGTGCAGTTTTCCCCGTTTTTCTACTATGTCCATAATATTTTTTTTGATTCGTCCCTCTTGCATAGCGGACATCATACAAATCTGCTTGAAGCTGGTAGATTCTATATGTATTTTTTTTACAGCTATTCTCATTTCCGTAGAGCGTATTTCCCTTGAATTGTCGAGTTTCCACGCCGATGTCGGCAATACATGTTTTGGGTTCAAGCACTCTATCCTGTCCATATTCTTTCATCTTGTCCTCCGAACCGTTTTCGGTTCACTTTTTTCTTGTTTTCAATATTACATTATTGGCACAAAAATTGCAACATATTTTTTTAAAGCTATACTGCTATACAATACTACAACACAAATTTTATTTGACAAAGGAGAGTAAAAATGGAAAAAGTTTCAGCAACACTAAGACTTAGAATGTCATACAAGGACGCTCATTACGGCGGAAATTTGGTAGACGGAGCTCATATGGTTCACCTTTTTGGAGATCTTGCAACAGAGCTTCTAATCAAGGTTGACGGAGATGAAGGTCTTTTTAAGATATGATGAGGTTGAATTCCTTGCACCTACTTATGCAGGCGACTATATCGAGGTTTTACGGCGAAATTACAAAAATGGGTAATACTTCAAGAACTATGGAATTTGTTGCTAAGAAGGTTGTTGCAGCAAGACCTGACATCAGCCCGTCCGCTGCAGATTCTTTGGAAGAGCCTATCATCGTTGCAAAAGCAAAGGGTGTATGTGTAACTCCGAAAGACTCTCAGAGAAAATAATCAACAAAAAAATAAAAAAATGGCTGTCGCATATTGCGCAGTCATTTTTTAATTTTTTGTACCGATTTTAATATATCCGCGTAGCTCTTCGGCTCTTCTTTCTTTCGGTTCATTTTGCCCGCTTTTTTACGCGGAGCTTTTATCGCGCTTTCTTTGTCCGCTTCTTCCCTCAAATTAGAAAGTTTCACCCGCGCCTCGTACTTTATACTTTCAGCGTCCTTGTCTACTTCCGAGCGCGAAAAATCTGCGCCCTCAGGTAAAAATACATTCCTCTTCATAATCTATACTAAAGTGCGGCACGAATTTGTGCTGTCAATGTCGTCAGCAATATCAAATTGGCTATAAAAAGTCCCAAAAATGTTCTATCGCGATTTTTCGCTGTTTTTTAATTGAAAAACTATAAACAGCATTACCAAAAATCCCGCTACCGACACAACCCTACCGTGCTGTATGTGCTTCAAAATTACAACATACGCCCAGGCAAGAGCAAATATTCCCGTTCCCAACATAGCAATCTTTCTTATCAAATCGTTCAATTTATTTACCTCTCCCTTACATTCGGCATATTTTTCAGAAATGTTTTTCTGTGTATTTCAGTAATGCCCGCATTTTCTATTCCAATATAATGTTCCTTTGTTCCGTAACCTTTGTTTTTTTCAAACCCGTATTCGGGATATTTCCGAGACATTTCAATCATAATGCGATCTCTTGTTACCTTCGCAACGATTGAAGCCGCTGCAATCGCCATACTTTTTTGATCCCCTTTTACAATCGGAATAATTTCGATTGTCTCACCCGATTTTGTTTTCATCTCACCAATATCTACGGCATCTATCAAAACTTTAGAAATTTTGTTTCCCGTTTCTTCCATTTGATTCTCCGCATCCGATATCGCTTTTCGCATAGCAAGTTTCGTCGCGTTGAGTATATTTATCTCGTCGATTTTATCATTGTCTACCATGCCTATTCCAACCGCATGCGCATTTTCGATTATGCCGCCGAACAGTTGCTCTCTTTTCTTCTCGCTGAGCTTTTTGGAATCATCTACGCCTATACCGTCATAGTCATCCCGAAGCACGACACATGCGCAGACAACAGGTCCCGCAAGGCAGCCTCTACCGACTTCATCTACGCCGGCTAGGCTCTCTCCTTCAAAGCTGCATAGCTCCGAATCGAAATCTCGAAGTTCTCTTGCCCTTATGACCGCTTTTTCTTCTCGCACGCCCATATCAGTTTCCCTCAATTTGTATATCGGTTTTTAGGCGATTTATTAGCTAAATAAACGCCTACAAGGACCAGTACCACTCCTGCAAACTGCCAATACGTAAGGCTCTCGTGAAGCATGGATACACCTCCGATTACTGTTATTACCGTTGTAATATTTGCAAAACTCGTGCTCCTTTCAACTCCTATATATCGAATAGCCGAGTTAATGCTGCAATATGCAATCAGCGAACATCCAAGTCCCAGATAAGCCGTTCCTGCAAGGAAACCCGCATCCGAAAAAGGCAGCATCGCCCACGACATAAAACTTTCGTGATGCAAAAATTTTTCGACAAGCGAATATCCCGTAAAAAAATATAGCTCCCGCAAAGCTCACCATAAAGCTCTTTTCTATCGCGGTGTACTGCTGAAAATTGTCCGACAGCGTAAAATATATCGCCGAGGAAAGCACCGCAAGTCCGAGCATCAAATATCCTTTGATGTTGAAGCTGGCTTCTCCGCGAAGTCCTATCATTACAATTATCCCCACCACCGAAAGGACTATTCCGACCGCCTGAATCGGTCTTGGCTTTCTCCCCAAAATCGCTATGGCAAAAATCAATGTTACAACAGGTATCATAGCAATAAAAATGCTGCTTTCCGAAGCCGTCGTTTCGGCTATTCCGTATGTTTCCCCGATAAAATAGAAAATAGGATGCCACAAAGTCATAAACAGCAATGCTTTCAAGGATTTTCCTTTGAAATTCACTTTAAAAACGCCCGATATTATCAGAATTAAAAAAGCTACAAGGCTTATGATAAATCTCCAGCTTATAATTTCACTCCATGTATATCCGTTTGTCAGCATCTTTGTAAAAAGTATACTGAAACTCCATATGAGCTGAGTAAGCAGCATCAGCAGTATTCCTTTAGTGTTATCCGAAATGCCTTTTTTCATAGTTCGTCCACGCTTTCCAAACTAATATTGCCCTAGCTTTCCGGCTCTAAATTCATCGAGCACATTTCTGCCCATTCTTTCGTAATCTATACGGTTGCCCTTAAGTATAAAACCTCGCTTTATTGCCATATTTTCCATATCTTCCAGCGCATTATCCGAAAGTTCCACGAGTTTGTACCTTTGCATCAGTTCGTCGGGGTAATCATCGCGCAATTTTTTTATAAGCTCGAATCCTAAATCCGATGTATTCATCGTTTCGTCTTTAATCGAGCCGCAAAAAGCTAAATTCAATCCTACTTCGGGGCTTTCGAATTTAGGCCAGAGTATTCCCGGAGTATCCAAAAGTTGCATACCATTTTTGAGCGTCAGCCACTGCTTTCCTCTCGTAATGCCCGGTTTGTCGCCTGTCATTGCGGCCTTTCTACCTATCAAAGCGTTGATTAGCGATGATTTTCCCACATTCGGTATTCCGACAATCATCAAACGTATACTCTTTTTTGCTATCGGAGCATTTGACGCATTGTGCCTTTCGTTATATTCGGCACTTTTCGCATCTTGAAATCTTTCAATTTGCTTCAGCAAACTTGGAACTCCCTGCCCCGTCGCCGCATTTAAAGAAATCGCCATATGCCCCGCTTCCTTAAAGTATTCAAGCCATTTTTGCGTTTCTTTCGGATTCGCCAAATCCGCCTTATTGAGCACAACTACTCTAGGCTTCTTTTGAATAATCTCATCGATTATCGGATTTCTACTTGAAATCGGTATTCTCGCATCAATTATCTCGATTGCTATATCTACGAGCTTCAAATTCGCCTGAATAAGCTCGCGCGTTTTCTTCATATGCCCCGGATACCAGTTTATATTTTCAATCATAAAATCCCCTCGTAAATTTTAATATCTGTCCGGATAAAAATAAAAGCCCTAAAAAGGGCTTTTTATTATTCGTGCTTGCTTCTCATTCTAGCAGCTTTACCTGTTCTCTCTCTCATGAAGTTCAGCTTAGCTCTTCTTGCAAATCCGTGCTTAACCACTTCAACTTTTTCGATTTTTGGTGAATTGATTGGGAATGTCTTTTCAACTCCGACACCCGAAGCAATCTTTCTAACAGTAAATGTCTGAGAAATTCCTCCGTTTTGAATCTTCAAAACATAGCCCTCGAAAATCTGAATTCTTTCGCGATTTCCTTCCTTGATTTTGATGTGTACCTTTACTGTATCGCCGACTTTAAGCTGTGGCATATCATCTCTTAGGTACTCTTTTGTGATTGACTGTAAAATGTCCATTCTATATTCCTTCCTTTTCTAGATGTTCGTAGCCCCACTGCTTGCCTTACCTCTGCTTGCCCTTTGTCTAGAGGAACATCCGTAATAACATTAGAATTATATCATAATTCTAAAAATGTATTCAATGTTTTTGCTATTCATTCTTTTTTTCTTTACAGCACAGTACTCAAGCAGTAATACCTCGTCGCTGTCCGGATCCACTTTGTATTTTTCATTTATCCTTCCATGCTTCATTCCTGTTGTTTTACCGCTGACATCGTCGCCTATTACCCAAAGCACCTCACTACCTATACATACCAAGGGAACATTATCGCGTTGTTCCTTGTATACCTTTTCATCCGTAAACAAGTCCTGTAATTTTTTGCTTCCCTTCATTCCCAAAGGTGAAATATAATCGCCCTGCCTACGAGTTCTAACTTGCAAGAAACGCACAAAATTGTCTTTTTCGTCTATTTTCCCGGCTTCCGCAAGTTCAATGTCAAAAATCGCCCCAAATATTTTCTTGAACGAAAACATTGCAAATCTTTTATTGCCGTTATTTGAAAGTCCCCTAATCCTGCTAAGCTCTTGTTTATCTCTCAAAATGCTTATTTTTAAATTTTCCTTCAGCTCTTCGTCCGAATAGTGCCCCAAGCTGTACTCATCACTCTTGAAAATACGAATTTCACCATACGAATTTGCCATAGAAAAACCTCTAGGTAAGTTTGTGCTTGCAGAGGCATTTCCTGAAAATATTATCTGATCCATCGCTTCCATGTGGAGAGCCGTAATTCCTTGAGTAAGTCCAAGCTCCTCAAAAGCGCGTTTCAGCACCCTTCGTCTGACCGCAGGATGCAATTTTTTTAATATTTCCCTGTTAAACAAAATAGATCCGTTCATAAATGCCGCTTCCGCAAAAACCGCATCTGTCATACTTGCGAAATAATCTCTATCCTCTCTGGCAATTTGCGCAAGCCTTGCAAGAGCGTCCGTAACATTCAAATTTATCTCCTCGAGCATAGGAATAACATTAAGCCTTATTTTGTTTCTAGTGTAAATAGGCTCAAAATTGGTCGAATCCGATACGTACTCAAGTCCCCTTGCCGCGCAGTAAAGTTCTATATCATCCCTCTTTACATCAAGTAACGGTCTGATAATTTTATTACCCTCAACGCTGCGCAAATAGTGTATTCCGGATAAGCCTTCTACACCTGTGCCACGAATAATTCTCATCAAAACCGTTTCCGCCTGATCGTTCAGATTATGAGCTGTGGCTATAAAAACTTCGCTGACATCTTTTTCACTTCGGACTTTCTCTGCTACTTTATAGAACGCCCCATACCTGAGTTTCTGCCCATTTCTTCAGTGCTGATTCTGGTTTCCTTTGCAAGTTCCTCACAATTATATCTAAGCACCTCACAAGGTATACCGTTCTTTTCGCACATACGCTTTACAAATTTCTCATCTTCATCCGCCTCTTGCCCTCTGATTTGGTGATTTACATGGACCGCGCTGACATCAAACTTATGCTCATATGACAATGCCATCAGCACATCAAGTAGACAAACCGAATCCGCTCCGCCGGAAAGCCCTATCACTACATGGCTGTTATCCGTTATTCCTATTTCATAAAGTAATGCCGCGCTTACAAGCCTTTCAACTTTTTCAATTATATCCATATTTTCTCACTTTGTTTAATCTTGTATACCGAAAAATCTCTTAGCGTTATCCATAGTTATTTTCGCAACATCTTCAAAGCTCATGCCCTTAATCTCCGCCATTTTTACAGCTGTGTACTTAACATATGGCGACATATTCGGCTTGCCCCTAAACGGCTCCGGCGTAAGATACGGCGCATCGGTTTCTACAAGCAAGTAATCTATCGGTATCTCCGAAACAACTTTAACATTTTTTGCAGCATTCTTATATGTCAACGGTCCTGCCATAGAAATCGTCGCACCCAGCCGAACATATTGCTTTGCAAGCTCGCTGCTGCCCGAATAACAATGTAGTAACACTCGCGCATCGCCCCTAGAATTTCCATCTCTAAGCACCTGTTTTGGAAAACAGTTTTTTCGTTCTTCAGAAAAAGCTCCTTCTTCGCAAAGTATATCCATTACCAGCTGATCGGCATCTCTCGAGTGTACCACTATCGGGAGCTTCAATTCATTCGCTAGTCTTATCTGCGCACGAAAACATTCTTGCTGCGCATCTTCACTGTATCCCGCGTAATGAAAATCCATCCCGATTTCTCCGATAGCTACCACTTTCTTTTTCCCTGCCATAAGCCTGACAAGCATCAGTGCATCTTCATCAAAATCGTTCGCAGAATGTGGATGCACTCCTACCGCAGCATAGCACCAATCGTACTTAGCTGCATTCTCAATAGCGACATTTGAGCTGAATACATCAAAACCTATATCAACGACATTCGCTACTTCCGATTCTTCAATCAGCTTTGCGAGCTTCTCCCGATCGATAGAGGTATATCGCTCTTCATTTAAATGCGTATGTGAGTCAAAAAGTATCTTATTTAACTGCATCTCCCGCCTCCGCATCCGCAGTCGCAAATATATCCTTTCCATTAGAATCCGCAAACAGCAACATACCTTGCGACTCCTCGCCGCGCAGAACAATCTTCTTTAAATTGGCAACTACTATAACCTTTTGTCCTACTGCGCAATCAGGATCTATACTTTCCGCAACTCCGGAAACTATCTGTCGAATCTCGCCTCCTACTTTTACCTTGAAAATCAAGAGTTTATCTGCTTTAGGGTGCTTTTTAGCTTCAACTATCTCCCCTACTCTCAAATCAATCTTAGCAAAATCCTCTATGCCTATTTCCGGTTTTACTTCAGCTTCTTCCTTTTTAACTTCATTCGTTTTTTGTGCTTCCTCTTGCTCTTTTTGTAGTCTTTCAAGCTCTTTTTCAACATCTATTCTAGGGAAAAGAGCTTCTCCTTTTTTTTTGATAATTGCACCGCCCAGTTTGTCAAACTCAAATGCTTCTTCCCATTCGACCGAGTTTCCCGCAAGTCCGATAGACTCAAAAATCTTTTCGCTTGTCGTATGCATAAACGGATAAATTAGTATAGCCACGATTCTTATTACTTCTGTAAGAGTTTTTAAAACCGCATCCAAATTATCCGCATCTTTTTCGCCTTTCGCAAGTGCCCACGGCATTGTTTCATCTATATACTTGTTAGCTCTCCTTATTACAATCCACGCTTCTTCCAGAGCCATATTGAAACTGAATTCATTCATATGCGCTTCAAGTTTTTTGCCCGCTTCCAATGCCGTTTCCTTCAAATCTGCTGTCGCATTCACAACAACTTCGCTAAGTTTATCGTTTTGCGGCATATGCGGTAGCTTTGAATCTCTATACTTTTCTACCATGGATGCAGTTCTTGATACCAAATTTCCCAAATCGTTAGCCAAATCAGAATTTAACCGCCTTATGAGCGCTTCTGTCGTATAAGTTCCGTCGCTACCGAATGTAAACTCTCTAAGCAAGAAATACTTGAGCGCATCCACCCCATATAGTTCGATAAGTTTTACAGGATCCACTACATTGCCTGTCGATTTCCCCATTTTCTTACCGTCCAAAAGGAGCCATCCGTGCCCAAGTACCTGTTTAGGCAAAAGTACATCGAGCGACATAAGCATTGCCGGCCATATTACACTGTGAAAGCGCACGATTTCTTTTCCTACCAAATGAACATTTGCAGGCCAAAACTCGCTATATAACTCCGTTTCATCAGGGTACCCAAGCGCAGTAATATAGTTTGCGAGCGCATCCAGCCAAACATAAATTACATGTTTTTCATCTATAGGAACAGGAATTCCCCAATCAAAAGTAGATCTGGATATACATAAGTCTTCCAAACCTTGCGATACAAACGCTTTCATCTCATTTCGTCTGCTCTCGGGTTGCAAAAATTCAGGATTGCTGTCGTAAAGTTCAAGTAATCTGTCTTGATATTTGGACATTCTGAAAAAATACGCCTCTTCTTTCGCCGTTTGAACCGGTCTACCGCAATCAGGGCAACATCCGTCATTTAACTGCGTAGGTGTCCAAAACGCTTCACAAGGTTTACAATAATGTCCCTCGTATTCCCCTTTGTAAATATCACCTTTTTCGTACATTTTGAGGAACAATCTCTGCACCCTCGTCATATGTCGTTCTTCTGTCGTACGAATAAAATCATCATAGGATATCTCCATTATTTTCCATAGCTCTTTTATTCCTGCAACTATTTCATCTACATATTCCTTTGGTGTAACGCCCTTTTCAATCGCCTTATCCTGAATTTTTTGACCGTGCTCGTCAGTACCTGTCAAAAACCTTACATTGTAACCCGAAAGTCTTTTAAATCTCGCCATTGCATCCGCCATTACCGTACAATATGTATGTCCTATATGCAAGCTCGCACTGGGATAGTAAATCGGCGTTGTAATATAATAATTTCCTTTTTGCGTATTTTTCATCTATATGCCCCCCTTTAATATATGATATTTATAATCAATCCTCATCTATTACTGATATTACTACTGTTTTATCAAATAAACGGTTTTTGCTATGTTCCTTTTCTTTTGTAATGAAATTGTATTACAAAATTTGGTTTATGTCAAATCCTGCCTACTTTATTATAGCCTTAAAGACTAATGCTATAATAAACGATTGCGGCAAATATGACAAGAACAGTTTTTATTTGTCAAAAATTCTCGAACCGCCTTTGCTGCCGACTCGTTCATTTTCGGCGCTTTTGCAAGCTCATCAAGCTCTGCATTTTTGATAGCGTCGATATTTCCAAAGTGTGCAAGCAGTGCTGTACGCCTTGCTTCACCGATTCCTTTAATATCGTCGAGCACCGACGCTACAATGCGCTTGCCTCGCAGCTTTTTGTGATAGTCTATTGAAAATCTGTGAACTTCTTCCTGTATAATGCCTATATACTTAAATAAAAGCGGATTGTCCCTAAGTTCAAGCTCACAAAATCCGTCAAACTCAGCGGAAAATTTTCCCATTCCGCTCGATTCTACGCCACTTTCCGGAAAATTTTCCATAGCAGCGACGCACGGCTTAAAAACGAGTGCCCTGCTTCTATGATGCTCGTCTTTAGCCATTCCGACAATCGGGATATCAACCTTGAGGGCGGCAAGTGCCTGCATACCTGCAGACACTTGCCCCTTGCCGCCGTCCAGCAATATCAAATCCGGCAAGGGGAGGAAGGCGGGCTCGCCCGCCTTCGCCGCCCGCAGTCTGCGATAAAGCGCCTCTTGCATACTGCCGTAATCGTTCGGTCCTTCAACTGTTCGGATTTTAAATCGTCTATAACTTTTTTTATCCGCAACAAGTTCATTAAACACTACCATGCCGGCAACACTATCAATTCCATTTGTGTTTGATATATCGTAAGCCTCCACCCTATATCCCTGTGGCAGATGCGACATATCCTTTCCTTTTATTTGAGATATTATCTTATTAAATTCTTCTCGTACTTTGTCTGCACGCTCTTTTTTTATTTTTTTCTCTTAAATCTATGCTTCCCTTCAATTCCACGCTGTCCTTTTGGGCAAGCTCCAGAATTTCCTTCTTGCTTCCTCGCTGCGGAACATAAATTTCGACTTTCCTGCCTGCTATATTACTCAAAAATTCCGCAATCAATCCCTGTTCAGGCAATTCTTCTTCTATCAAAATTTGATACGGCAAATTCATACTGCCCGCATAATACTGCTTTATGAACTCGCTTACGCTCTCCTTCTTGTCAAGCGCTCCCGACATCACAAAAATATTCCCTTTGAACCAGCTTCCCTTCTCTTACCAAAAACTGTACGGCATAGCACTTCTCTCCTGTTTTTATTCCCAGCACTACATCTATGTCCTTTATTCCGAATATGCTTGCTCTTTGCGTTTCACTGATACTTTCTATCGCAGCTAGCTGATCTCGTATCTTCGCCGCTTTTTCAAAATCCAAGTTTTCAGAAGCATCATCCATTTCTTTTTCAAGTTTACGCTTCAGATTTCCCGTCTTTCCCGATAAAAAAATTCCTGTATCTCGTCTATCTTCTTTAGATATTCATCAGGCTCTACTTTACCTGTGCAAATTCCTTCGCATTTTCCTATATAAAAATTCAAACACGGTCTGAAATTCTTTGGAAAAGTTCGCATATTGCAGCGTTTGATGCTATAGATATCCATCAAAAGCTCCACTATTTTGGTTACAGAACCGGCATCCGAATACGGCCCGAAATATCGGCTTTTTTTCCTATCCGTCCGTCTGGTTTTTAAAATTCGCGGAAATTTTTCACCGAGCGTAATTTCGATATAAGGGTAGCTTTTATCATCTCTAAGCAGCACATTATATTTTTGGTGCATACTTTTTAATTAAATTGCACTCGAGTATAAGTGCTTCCATTTCACTGGCAGCCAAAATATACTCAAATTCTTCAATATTTTCAACCATTGCACGCACTTTAGGCGAATGTTTGCTGCTATTTCTAAAATACTGTGATACTCTTTTTTTCAGAGATATAGCTTTTCCTACATATATTACTTGTCCCAGCTTATCTTTGTGTAAATAAACTCCGGGAGAATCCGGTAATTTTTTTAAATTTTCTTTTATATCAAACATAGTTATTTGTATCTTGCAAATCTTTGCATATTTCGATGCACTCTTTCCATTTCTATTTCAAGAGCTTTACGCTTTCGTTCTTCTTCTCTTTCTTCCTCTATCCTTTTTTTTCTATTCGCATAAAGTTTCAAGAAAAACGCAAATATAGCGATAGCTAAAACCCACACCAAACTTCGAACTGCAAATAAATTTCGTAGCAAGCTCACAACTCCGCCGCGCTCATTGCTATCTTTTGCATATGTAGGTACAATTTTGAGCAACTCGCCCTCGTAATATATCTTCAAATCACCTATACGCTGATTTCGCTCTATAGGTGCTTCTAAATTTTCAATTGGCTCTATGGTATAATTTATTTTGCTTGCATCTGCACTCTTTGGTATACTCACATATACATCTTGCTGAACTACCGCTTTAGTTTTTTTATTTTTGCCCATTTTTATCGGTAGCGCTTCCCCTTGCATATAATCCATTATCTTTATAGATGAAAAATGAGCAAATGCCCAATCGAGCAACGCAATAGTATCTGCATATTTTTCCGTCTTTGCTGCTTCCCAATAATGTTACTATATATTCGCTATCTCCTCGCTTGCAAACCGCCGATATGCAGTTTTTTGCTTCCTGTGTATATCCTGTTTTTAATCCGCAAATCCCTTCATATTTTACACTACGCATACTCCCGTTCACATCTACTTCTCTTTTACTATCAAAAAGTAGATGATTGATGTTTTTCAAATGCCTTTCTTCCGAAACATTAGTTTTCGGAATCGTATGCGATATCGTTCCTGCACAAGTTCTGATAGTGTCATTTTGCATCGCAACCTTTGATAATACAGCCAAATCGCGTGCAGAGGTATAATGTCCGTCATCATGCAATCCGTGCGGATTTTTGAAATTTGTATTTTCAAGTCCAAGCTGCTCGCACTTTTGATTCATCATTTCGACGAAATTTTCCATACTGCCTCCCGCAGCTTTTGCAAGTGCAATGGCGGAATCGTTTGCCGACTTCAAAAACAAAGCATATAACAATTCTCTTACGCTTATTTCTTCTCCGACTTGTAGTCCTATACCGGCTCCTTCGACAGCCGCTGCCTGCGTATCTACCGTAACTACCGTATCGAGCGGTATATTTTCAAGCACCACAAGTGCCGTCATGATTTTTGTCGTGCTCGCCATTTCCTTAATTTCATCCGCATTTTTTTCATACAAAACCTCACCTGATTTTGCGTCCATTACAACCGCAGCTTCTGCGATTATATTGGGGACTTGCTCTTGAGCTTCAGTTTCCGCATCTATTGCGAAACTCTCAGTTATTTGACAGCACAGCATCGCAGCTATTGCTATCAACACTATAAATCCATTTTTTTTCATATTATCTTAAAAATTATTCCTTACAAAATAATCCATGATTTCATATCCGTTTTTAAAAGTTTTTCCGCGTTTCGCTATCTCTTCTGTAAATTTTCTATTTTCATCACAAGGCTTTTCTCTAGTGCTGTCGTAAATCAAAAATGGCACTTCACCCTTTGTATGCACCCTAAGCTCCACCGGTGTTTTATGATCCGGTAAAACAAGCACCTTGTAATCAATATTATCCGTTTTGAAATACTCCAGTATCGGGCATAAAATTTTTCTATCTATCCGCTCAAGGCTTTCAACCTTGCCCATTATATCACCCTGATGCCCACATTCATCCGGACCTTCCATATGAATATATACAAGCTGTGTTCCTTGCCTGTATTCCTCGATTGCAGCCGCACACTTGCCATCATAATTGGTATCTAGCGTACCTGTTGCACCTTCCACTTTGCAAACTCTCATACCTAGTCCGATTGCTATTCCTTTAATCAAATCAACTGCTGAAATAACAGCCGCTGATATTCCATATTTGTCTTTGAATTTAGGTAAGTTCGGTTTTATTCCCTCTCCCCAAAGCCAAACGGCATTCGCAGGATTCAATCCATGTTTAACTCTATCTTTATTGATTTTACTTCCCTTTAAAATTTCGTAAGATTTTTTTTGAATATCCACAAGCGTTGAAATCTCCGGCAAGCAATCTCCCACTCTTTTCCCGATATTATCTTGTGGAGTCTTTAATCTGTAACTTAACTTATTATATGTTTCTCCGTTTTCGCTAAAGAATTCCTCTCCGCAACGCAAAATCATCAGATGTCTATAACTTACACCTGCGTAAAATTCTATATTCTTGCTACATTTTTATTTTTCTCTAAGCTCATCAATAAGTTCTTTTGCTTCTTCAGTTGTTATGAGCGATGCACTATAATCTGCAATTATCAAATCTTCATATTTTGTAGATGTGAACTCATCAGCAGGTTTTCCGGTATGCGGATCGAGCAATGTAATCGTGCTTGCTCTATATGCCATATCGGTATCTCCCATTTCAATTCCTAAGCTAATTGCTTCAAGCGGTGCTCTCCCCGTCAAATATATTTGAGGATCATATCCCATAATAGCTAAATTGGCAGCATCGCTTGAAGGTACTATATTCGGCGCAACCGTAAAGATGCTGCCTACCTCCCCAAACTCGCCAATCTGTTTATGTTCGTAAGATTTGCAAATTCAAATGCCGTTTTATTTCCGAGCGAAGATATAGGCTCGTCCGCCCCTCCGTCCAAAAGCAAAATCAAATACTTCATGAAATTACTCCAATTTCAAAAAAGCACCTAGCAATAGCTAGGTGCCCAAACATTGTTTCCAATTACTTCAATTCTACAGTTGCTCCAACTTCTTCTAGTTGCTTCTTGATAGTTTCAGCTTCTGCCTTTTCAACGCCCTCTTTAAGAGTTGAAGGAGCTCCGTCTACCATTTCCTTAGCTTCTTTTAGGCCTAGTCCTGTTATTTCTCTTACAACTTTGATAACCTTAATTTTCTCTGCGCCTGCTGATGCAAGAACTACTGTGAAATCGCTCTGTTCTTCACCTGCATCTGCTGCTGCTCCACCTGCTACCGCTACTGCTACAGGAGCTGCTGCGGATACTCCGAATTCCTCTTCGCAAGCCTTAACAAGCTCGTTTAATTCCAATACTGTCATAGCTTTTATAGCTTCTATGATTTGATCTTTGTTCATTTTTATTCTCCTTACTTATATTATTATTCTTATGCTTCCTGCTTTGCATCCGCAATAGCCTGGAATGTTCTAACTGCCGCTGATATCGGCGAATTGATGCTGCCCATAAATTTAGCGATGAGTTCATCTCTCGAAGGTAACGAAGCAATCTGCTCCATACCCTTAGCATCAAAATATGTGCCCTCTACAACACCTGCTTTAAATTCCATTTTTTTGAATTCTTTGATTGCTGAATTCAGAACTCTTGCCGGTGCAACTGCATCGTCATAGCTTATAGCTAAAGCACTTGGTCCTTCAAGCACCTCTGCCAAAGGTTCATATTTTGTTCCTTCAATAGCTCTCTTGACTAATGTGTTTTTGTAAACTGTATAGTCAACATCAGCATCTCTCAGCTTTTTTCTCATGCTGTCCGCCTGAGCAACTGTGATTCCTATATAGTCCACAACTACAGCTGAAGTCGCTTTGTCCAACTTATCTTTTATTTCGTCAATTATAAGTTGTTTTTCTTTCTTTGCTTCTACTGACATTATAGCTCCTTTCTTCAAAAGTTTTTTCGGTACTCAATAAAAATCCTTGCACCGTAAGCGCAAGGACAATATCGTTTATATTGTACCTCGGCGGGAAATTAAGCTCGCGCACCCGCTATCTACGGTTTGTATTCCTTTTTATTTCTTATTACAGAGTGAACTTTGTAGGGTTCAGTTTGATTCCCGGCCCCATAGTTGATGCCACTGTAATGCTTCTTAGGTACTGTCCCTTAGCTGCTGCAGGTTTTGCCTTTAGCACTGCCTCGATAAGTGCCTTGAAGTTATCTTCCAATTTAGCTGCTCCGAAAGAAGCCTTTCCTATTGGAGTGTGAATGATATTTGTTTTATCCAGTCTGTACTCAACTTTACCTGCCTTGATTTCTTCAAGTGCCTTAGTAATGTCCATCGTAACTGTTCCGGATTTAGGGTTCGGCATTAGACCTTTAGGTCCCAAAACTTTACCCAGTCTTCCAACAACACCCATCATATCAGGTGTAGCAACTACTACATCGAAATCGAACCAGTTTTCCGACTGAATCTTTTGCGCAAGCTCTTCTGCACCAACATAATCTGCTCCTGCGGCTTCCGCTTCCGCTACCTTCGGTCCTTTAGCAAATACTAAAACTTTCTTAGTTTTTCCTGTTCCGTGCGGTAACACGATAGCTCCTCTAACCTGCTGATCTGCGTGTCTTCCGTCTACGCCAAGTTTAATATGTACTTCTATAGTTTCATCAAACTTCGCCTTTGCTGTTTTTGTGACTAAATCCATAGCCTCTTGAGTATCATACAAAGCCGCTTTATCAAACGCTTTGATAGATTCTCTATACGTTTTACCTCTCTTAGGCATTTTTACCTCCTCTTGGTGCATACGATTTTGTTTTTACACAAAATCTCCCAAAATACTAATCTTCTACTACTATACCCATGCTTCTTGCAGTTCCCTTAACCATAGCTGTTGCTGCGTCCAAGTCTGCTGCATTTAAGTCAGGCATCTTCACTTTTGCGATTTCTCTTACCTGCTCAGTTTTCAAAGTTGCCACTTTTTTCTTGTTTGGCTCTCCGGAAGCTGCTGTAAGTCCTGCCGCTTTCTTAAGCAATACCGCTGCAGGTGGTGTCTTTGTAATAAATGTGAATGATCTGTCCGAATAAACTGTAATTACAACAGGGATAATCATACCGGGTTGATCTTGCGTTTTTGCATTGAACTGCTTACAGAAATCCATGATATTTACACCCTTTTGACCAAGTGCCGGACCTACCGGTGGTGCTGGAGTTGCGTTTCCTGCCGCGATTTGAAGTTTAATCATTCCTTCAACTTTTTTTGCCATCTTTTCTCCTTTCCGCAAAGCATATCTTCGCTAAATTATTTTATCTACAAGGCTCATTTCCAAGTCAATCGGTATATTTTGCGCAGATTCCGTAAGTCTTAGCTTAACACGCTCTTTCTCAAGGTTGATTTCATCTACAACGCCGATTTTTCCTGCAAATCCGCCTCCGATAATCCTAACTGACTCTCCTACCTCAAGTTTTAGATCAACATGAACTTTTTCAATATTCATGCGCCTGATTTCATCTTCGGTAAGAGGTATAGGTTCCGAACCGTGACCTACAAATCCTGTAACTCCTTGCGTATTTCTAACAAGATACCAAGATTCATTTGTCACTATCATTTTAACAAGGACATATCCCGGGAACATTTTCCTCTTCCTTGTTGTTGCTTTGCCGTTTCGAATTTCTGTAACAAGTTCCATAGGAATTGCCGTTTTTAAAATCAAATCCGACATTTTTCTGTTTTCGGCAATTTTCTTAATACTTGCCTCTACTTTGTTTTCGTGACCTGAATAAGTGTGAATCACATACCACTTGGCAGCGCTATCGTCTTCGCCGTGTTCAAGCGGATTTACCGATTCGGCAATTTCTGCTGTCGGTTCTTGCGCCTGCCCCGCATTCGATATTTTATTGTATTCTTCTGCCATTTTTTACCTCATAATCTTATAAAGTTATATCCAAAATTGCTTTTAATGCCTTCAGTACACCTAAATCCATTAGCCAAAAGCACAATGCGAAAAATGCACAAAAGAAAAGCACGGCAACTGTATAAGAGCCAAGTTCTTTTTTAGTAGGCCATACAACCTTTTTTTCATTTCAAGTCTTATTCCCTTGAAATAATCCAGTAGTCCACTTTTTTTTGCGGCTGGCGTGGCTGGCTTTTTCTTTAACTTATCATTATCCATCTTTCTCTCCTTATTTTGTTTCCTTGTGAAGAGTGTGCTTCTTGCAGAATTTGCAATACTTGTCTAACTCTATACGATCAGGATCGTTTTTTTCTTATTTTTAATTGTATTGTAATTTCTTTTGCTTGCACTCCGTACATGCAAGTATCACTTTCGTTCTAGCTCCTGCTGCCACTTGCGCCACCTCCTATCTAAAATAACGCTTACAACATAAATTCAGAGCACTGTTTCAAGCTCTGTACTAATTTTTATATATAAAGTCGTTTATATATGATAACATCAATACTTGCGCTTGTCAATATCTCTAATGCAATTTCCTGAAATTCTTTTGGTACAATTTCTCGCTTTCATTTTTATCCGCTCGTAAAGAGCCTCTTTTGCAGATTTTAAAAAAAGTCTTGACACGATTATGTATTTTTAAGGTATAATACATTCTGTCGCTGGTAAGTGATTATGGATTATAATGTTCCAAGGTAGCTCAATGGTGGAGCACTCGGCTGTTAACCGATAGGGTTGTGGGTTCGAGCCCCACCCTTGGAGCCAATTTAATCTCATGCCGGAATGGCGGAATTGGCAGACGCACAGGACTTAAAATCCTGCGATCCTTACCGATCGTAGCGGTTCGATCCCGGTTTCCGGCACCAATCAATATCGCGGGATGGAGCAGTTGGCAGCTCGTCGGGCTCATAACCCGAAGGTCGTAGGTTCAAATCCTACTCCCGCAACCATGCATTTAACTTGCAAGCGATTGCAAGTTTTTTTATTCTTGCGGATATGGCGGAATTGGCAGACGCGCACGGTTCAGGTCCGTGTGAGAAATCATGGGGGTTCGAATCCCTTTATCCGCACCAAATTGTGCATATCCGAACTCTTCGTTTTTCGTAAAACATTGTTTCGGATATGTCATTATAGTAGAAGATGCCCGGTAGTAGGCTTCTTCTTTTTTTATTGTAGTGCTCCTTTTTCAAGTTGACCTATATTGAAATATACGCCGTGAGCTCCAATTATTTCATTTACATTTGAAATACACTGTTTTTATATTTTTCATTTCTATCCTCTATCTATCGAACAAGAAAAAAACACCACGCCGCATATGATTAACAAAATTCCAAAGAAAATATTTAAACCTCTCAGACCGTTTTCTCCCCATTTTTTTCTATAATCATCAAACATATAAGCGAGTTTTTCATTTTGCCCGACGGATTTAGTAGCCGGTTCCATCTTAAAATTGAACCGATTCGTTTTTGCCGGCACAGAATTTACCAAATGTAAACACAAAAATTTAAAAAAACAGGTTGTACGAAATCTGCTTTTTTGTTTTAAGTAAATTTACTATTTTCTGTTCGACATTGTTTTGTTATTTTTGTAATTTGTGTATTTATTTTCCATTAGCTTTGTGCTACAATAACCTTGTTGTCATTCCCATTCTGACATCAGAAGGGAGGTGAAACGATGAATTGGATTATTTCCTTTATAATTTCTGTCGCAGCAGGTATGGCTTCTTACTATATCTGCAAATGGCTGAGACAGAAAAAAACGAAAAATGACAATTAGCCTATTAAAAACCTGGAGTCGCAGCTCCAGGTTTTTGAGTGCTACAATGATGATTATTTCCTTTTTCTGTATCCATATTATACCACAAAAATTTATTCGATGTAAACACAAAAATTTAAAAAGCAGGTTGTACGAAAATCTGCTTTTTTTGTTTTAAAGTAAATTTACTATTTTTCTGTTCGATGATTTTTTGTTATTTTTGTAATCTATGTATTTATTTTCCACTAGCTTTGTGCTACAATAACCTTGTTGTCATTCCCATTCTGACATCAGAAGGGAGGTGAAACGATGAATTGGATTATTTCCTTTATAATTTCTGTCACAGCAGGTATAGCTTCTTACTGCATCTGCAAATGGCTAGACAGAAACAAGAACAAATGACAATTAGCCTATTAAAAAATCTGGAGTTCCCACCTCTAGGTTTTTTTGGTGTACAGATGATGATTATTTCCTTTTCTGTATCCGTATTATACCACAAAATTTGTTCGGTGTAAACACAAAAATTTAAAAAAGCAGGTTGTACGGAACCTGCTTTTAATTGTTCGTTTTTATTCAGCATATACCATATAGGCGACGGAAAATTTTCGTCCGGCTAGGCGGTGAGCTACTGAGGAAACGGAGCGTACTAAGCGTACGCGAGTACCGAAGTAGCGAAATCAACGAAGCTGGGCGGAAATTTAACTAGCCTATTAGCTAGAAGCTGTAGAACTCCCTGAGGTATCTGGTTAGCCTGAGCAAGCATAGCCTGAGAAGCCTGCATTAAGATGTTGTTCTTAGTGTAAGCCATCATTTCCTTAGCCATGTCTGTATCTCTGATTCTGGATTCAGCATCAGTGATGTTCTCAGTCATAACACCTAGGTTGTTGATAGTGTGCTCAAGTCTGTTCTGAAGTGCACCGAGGTCACCACGAGTAGAAGATACACTGTTGATAGCGTTCTTAATCTTGTCTACTGCAACAGAAGCTCCGTCCTGAGTAGAAACATCAACTCCGTCGATTCCTAGGCTCTTAACATCCATAGCCTGGATAGAAACCTTCATCTTGTTGAATGCATCTGCAGTGTCACCGATTTGAAGAGTAAGGCTCTTGTCTTCAGCTTTACCTGCATTGTCAAACTTAAGCATTTTCTTAGTTGCGTCTTCAGTGAATTTTCCAGTAGCAACTTCACCCTGAGTAGCTTTTAGACCTGTTACGTCTTCGATTTTTCTCGCCATTTCTTTAACATCGTCAGCTGCAGGTGCTGCAGCAGCAGCATTTACAGATACATGGTGAGCTCCGCTCTTGACTACCGCATCCCACTGACTCTTAGTAAGTCCGTTGTTTACGAATACGAATTTTTCACCGTTAACTTCGAATATAGCTTTGTTGATATCTTCAGTATCTCTGATTCCGTGATTAGTTCCCGCTTCGTCATCACCGAATACGATGTTTTTTTCGAGAAATCATATGCATGACCTGCATCGACTCTGTCTTTAACAACCTTAACTTCAGCTTTGTCGTAAGCATCTGTAGCGATAGCCAAAGCTCCGTCTGCCTTTGTAGCATAAGCAGTAGCACCAACTACTTCTCCGCCCTTAAGACCTTTTTCTTTTGCAGTTAGCTTCATAGCAGCTGCTGCACCGTCTGCTGTAAAGATTTTCTTTAAATCAGCATCCTGATTGATAGCTTTTTGCTGTCAATGCGGAGATTTCTGCATCTGTTACAACACCTGTTGTCGCTACAGCTTCTCCCATTACATTGCCGTCTTTGTCTTGGAACTCAAATTTTGTTCCGTTTTTAACTACGTCGAACTCAAAAGTTTTAACTTTTTCAGCGCCTGTGCCTTCTTTGTAGTTAATGCTTACTGCAAACTTTCCGCCTTCTTTAGGTCCGTTTGTAGCAGTCGTAGCAGCAAACTTCAATTCCTGTTCGCCAGCCTGTGCTTTGATATCTTCTGTAGGAAGCAAGCTGGAACCTTTTACTTCAGGAGCTTTTGTGTTCATTGCCTTGTTTGACATAGAACCGTCTAGAAGCTTGATTCCGTTGTAGTTAGAAGCCTGTGAAATTCTGTCGATTTCGTTCTTAAGTGAAGCAACCTCAGACTGAAGGTTCTTTCTGTCTACAGCGTTGTCGTAAGTTCCGTTAGCTGACTGTGTAGCAAGCTCTACCATACGGTTTAGCATGCTGTGTACTTCTGTAAGTGCACCTTCTGCAGTCTGTACCAAAGAGATACCGTCCTGTGCGTTCTTTTCAGCAGTCTCAAGACCTCTGATCTGTGCTCTCATCTTTTCGGATACAGCTAGTCCTGCAGCGTCATCTCCTGCTCTGTTGATTCTGTAACCTGAAGATAACTTCTCTAGGTTCTTAGAAAGAGCGGAATTGTTTCCTCTTAAGTTTCTGTAAGAGTTAAGTGCTGTTACGTTGTGTTGAATTCTCATGATAATTTCCTCCTTGAAATTGTTTAATGTTGGCAATCCTTGCCTTTTAATTTATTTTAGCTAAAGGACAGTGCCGCACCATTGCCCTCTTAACTGTTCAAGATGTATATCGGCAAGTTTAATCGGCACTTAAGCATTTTTAATTATATTTTTATAAAAATGCGCTTGCCCACTAAACGCACTTTTTCAAAATGTTTCCTGTTCGTAATAATAACTTGCATCTATACCTTTGATATAAATTTCTCTATTAGCTACATCTGCAGTTAACGCATTTTTCAGTAGATACTTGATTTCCAAATCTTTTTGTGGGCTTCGCTGCATTGCGGCAAGATAATCCTCTTTGTCAACCTTATTCCAATCTACAACTTTTCCCCAATTTAGCCTTGAGCATCAAGTCCAGCCAAATCCTCATGCTGCGACCGTTTCCCTCTCGAAATGGATGTGCAATATTCATCTCTACATACTTATCTATTATCTCATCAAAAGTTTCCATCGGCATTTTTTCAATATTTTGCAACGCCGTTTCCAGATACAGCACAGATGCAAACCTAAAATTGCCTTTTGATATATTCACTTTTCTTAACTTCCCTGCGAAATCATAAATATCAGCAAACAAATATCTATGTATCTCGCAAAGTGCGTCAAGCGTTCCGATTTTTAAGCGTATCAAACATCCCATTTTCGAACATTTCATAAGCCCTTTGCTTGCTTATACTTTCTTCCAGCAACACCCGTTCCATGTGTGATTTCAGTTCAAGATTTTCCACTGCATACCACCTTTTATATGCTTTTGTAAATCATACGGCGTTTCTTGATAAACATAGTAGTTGAGCCAGTTTGAAAGCAACATACTTCCATGTCCGCGCCATTTAACCATTACATCTTTTGTCCCGTCTTGAAAATAATTTTCGGGAACATCTATTTCTTCACCTTGCCTCAAGTGCTTAAAATATTCAAGTCCAAGCGTTTCTCTGTCGTATTCCGGATGCCCGAGTACAAATATCTGCTTGCCGCCGTCCGTTTGGATTAAATATTCTCCCGCTTCTCTTGAACTTGCCAAAATTCTCAACTCCTGATTCTTTTCGATAGCAGTAGAGTCCAGCCTTGCCATTTGCGTATGTGGGGCGAAAAAGACATCGTCAAATCCACGCACGAGAGGTGAATGAGTACGCTTCAAGGTGTGTTCATACACCCCGAGTATCCTGTTACAAGGTAGCGAAGCAACTCCGAAATTTTGATATAGAGCAGCGTGCGCACTCCAACCTATATAAAACGAGCTGTAAACATTTTTTTGTGCATACGCAAGCAACTCACAAAATTCATCCCAATACGGCACTTCCTCAAAATCGTAAATCTCAATAGGTGCGCCGCTCATAATCATACCGTCGAACTTTTCGTTTTGTATATCGGGAAGTTCTTTATAAAAAGTGTTCATATAATCATTTAGTCCGCAGCAACTTTCAGTTCTCCCCAGTTTGATAAGCACAAGCTCCACCTGTATAGGTGTATTGGCAAGCAATCTTGCAATTTGAGTTTCCGCTATCGCTTTATCCTCCATAAGGTTTACCATCAGTAGTTTTAGAGGTCTTATGTCCTGCGAAGCCGCACGCGCTTCGTGCATTACAAATATGTTTTCTTTTTCAAGTAAATCGCCTGCCGGTAATTTTTCAGGTATTATAAGTGGCATATAAACTTCTTCCTTATCTTTCTTACATTATATATTATTCTTGCTCCACAAACGCTGCATATATCGCTCTAATAGCCTTCTCGAAATCCTTGCCCTCGACTCCGATTATTATGTTCATTTCGCTTGAGCCTTGGTCAATCATCCTAACATTGACTTTCTCGTTTGCAAGCGCCTCAAAGAGCTTCGCAGATGTTCCCGGTCGTTGTGCCATCCCGCTCCAACGGTAGCTATGAGTGCTAAATTGTCAAAGACATCTATCGTTTCAACATCCAGCTTTCTCTTTATTTCCTCTACAATGTCTTCCTTCTTATCCGAAAGTGCTTTGCTGGAAACCACGACCGAAAATGTATCAATTCCGCTAGGCATATGCTCTATGTTGACATCGTAATCTTCCAATATAGAACATAGCTTTCTGATGAACCCGACTTCCCTGCTCATGCCGTTTTTGCTTATGGCTATTACCGAAAAATCTTTGCTTCCTGCTATTCCCGTAATTACGCTGCGCTTTTCTTCCCTGAAAATTTCTTCTATTATAGTACCCGCATCATCAGGTTCGTTTGTGTTTCGGATGTTAATAGGAATTGCCGCTATACGAGCAGGTGCGATTGAATCCTCGTGAAGCACCGACGCGCCCATATAAGCCAGCTCTCTAAGCTCGTTGTAAGATATTCTTCCTATCGGTTTAGGATCCTTGACTATTCGCGGATCCGCCATTAAAAATCCCGAAACATCCGTCCAGTTTTCGTAAACATCTGCATTTACAGCTCTCGCAACTATCGCTCCTGTAATGTCCGAGCCTCCCCTTGAGAACGTTTTCACTTTACCGCTTGGATATGTGCCGTAAAATCCCGGTATTACAGCTTTCTCATGCTTTGCAAGCACTGCCGAAAGCTCCCTGTTTGTTTCTTCAGCCAGGAATCTGCCCTTTTCATCGAAAAGTATTACTCCTGCAGCATCCACAAAATCGTACCCGAGCATACCGGCTACAACTATCGCATTCAAATACTCTCCTCTGCTTGCTATATAGTCCTCGCTTGCGCCCTTTTGCAGGTTGCTTTTGATTTCTTCAAATTCCTGTATCAAATTTATTTCTATGCCGAGGTTTATTTCCATAGCCATATACCTGTCGCATATCACTTGAAACACCTGCTCATATGGCAAATTGTGCTCTATATGAGTTTTGCATAAATATAGCAAATCTGTAACTTTATTATCCTGCTCGTATCTCTTTCCCGGTGCGGACACCACAACATATTTCCTGTCAGGATCTGCAAGAATTATGTCTTTCATCTTGTTTAATTGTATTGCGTCCGCTACCGACGAACCTCCAAATTTAGTAACTTTAACTCCCAAGTCGCTTCTCCCTATAAATAATTTTTAATTTATTTTGCGAGTTTCTTCAACTCTTCCGCTTTGTCCGTTTTTCCCAAAGGCTGCACATCAATCTGCCGAAATGACCGTATGCCGCGGTTTGTCTATAAATAGGCCTACGCAAATCAAGCATTTTGATTATCGCTTCAGGTCTTAAATCAAAAACTTCCTTTACTATTTGTGCCAATTTTTCATCGGAAACTTTACCGGTTCCAAATGTATCAACAAGTATAGAAACAGGCTTTGCAACTCCTATTGCGTATGCAAGTTGTAATTCACCTTGTCCGCAAGTCCTGCCGCAACTATATTTTTTTGCAACATATCTTGCCGCGTATGCCGCTGAACGGTCAACCTTTGTAGGATCTTTACCGCTGAACGCACCGCCGCCGTGTCTTGCATATCCGCCATAAGTGTCTACTATTATCTTTCTGCCAGTAAGTCCAGAATCGCCATGCGGTCCGCCTATTACAAAATCTGCCTGTCGGATTTACAAAAATATTTCGTTTCAGCATCAAAAAGCTCACTCGGTACTATCGGTTTTATAACATATTCTATCAAATCTTGATTTGTTCTTGCATTACATCCGGATCGTGCTGTGTAGAAATAAGTATCGTTTCTACGCGTTTAGGACCGTTTTCATCATATTCTATAGTTACTTGAGTTTTTCCGTCAGGGCGCAAATACTTAAGTGTTCCGTCTTTTCGAACTTTTGTAAGCTGCAATGCCAATTTATTAGCGAGTGCTATAGGCATAGGCATAAGCTCAGGGGTTTCGTTGCAGGCATACCCGAACATCATTCCCTGATCTCCGCTCCTGTATTCAGTTCATCGTGCAGTTCACCGGCTTTGTATTCAAGCGCTTCGTTTACTCCCATTGCTATATCGCTTGACTGCTCGTCTATCGCAGTCAAAACTGCACAAGTGTTTCCGTCGAATCCGTATTCGCCCTTGTCGTATCCGAGTTGCCTTATCACATCTCGTACTATTTTGGGAATATCTATGTAACAATTTGTAGTGATTTCTCCCATTACCATAGCATATCCCGTTGTAACGGTCGTTTCAGCCGCTACTCGTCCATTTGGATCTTTTTCGTATATTGCATCGAGTATCGCATCCGATATTTGATCGCAGACTTTGTCAGGATGCCCCTCCGTAACCGATTCTGAAGTAAATAATCTTTTTCATTTTCAATATCCTCCTTTTTGTTAATTTCGACATCGTATTTTTATATTTATACCCAAGATTTTTACATACTAAAAAGAGAAAAAGATTTTTTTGATATTTTTTTGTTATCGTTTGTTGAATATTCTGAATTGTGATTTATTGCTTGCAAATACTATAATCTTGACTTTTTTTACTTGCTTATGTTTTTGATTAGTGCTAAAATAAGATATACAGATGTATAAATTATAAATTAATTCATGATATTAGGCACTATGAGGACAAGCATAAACAATGAGCACAAACAAGAATAAGCACAATTTCAAAGTGATTAAAGGCGGTCGTAAATTTAGAGACAAGACCGAAATCTCCGCCTTCGCAGATACACTGGAATACAAAAGCGGTTTATGCTATCGACACATTGCTGCATAGAGATGTGCATGCACATCATTTGGGAAGACAATTCTATCGCAGGCGATGAGTTTTACTTTGCATGAATTTATTTATTTTTCATACTCGGAAAACATATTCATCAACTATGTTACCGATCTTGGTGCGGAGTCGGAGAAATTTCCGCGTTCGAGCTTCCGCTGCTTCAAAATCTGTCAGCTAAAACTATTGATATCTCCGAAGGCATCGCAAAATACCTTTTTAACGATTTTGTGCAAAATTACAACAGCGACGAAAACCCTTTCAACTACGAAAAGCCCGATCCGCTCGAAGAAAAGGAGCTTCTGCACCACATTATGGCATCACCGCTAAATCGTGAAGCGGGTCGCTGCTCACAAAAAGATTTTTGGCTTTTTGCCAAACCTTTGTGAACAACCAAAACGCCTTATGGACTCATAAATTATTTCCTGATGAATCTGGCTTGCGGCGCAAACGGCGTTCTGCCGCTTTTATGTGCTGAAAGCGTCGACACCTCGGAATTTGCGTTTGACCAAACCTACAGGATGTACCGAAACAGCATCGAAAAATGCGATGACGGTTTTGTGTGCGAAACTCTACTTGTATCGTCGGAAGTTTCGATAATCGCTACATTTAAGTTTGAAATTGATTTTAAGAATCTAAAAATAACAGGCTTCAAAAACAGCTTCGCAATTCAAAATTTCACCTGCCGAAGTGCTGATGATATTGCACCGCTCAGAATATGTTACCGTATTTAACATCTTGTCGCACGATACAAAATTGCTCACCGACTCGATTGCACCGCTTACAAACGGTGCGCAAGGTATCGAATACGAATACGGCACTCTTTTTGCTGTAATGGATAGCGATCTTCAATCTATAGAATCTTTTAATTTCATAGACAAGGATGAACTGATAGGCAGCTTGTTTATAAATGAGGCGGCGCAGTTAATACTCGTTTCGCTAAGTATGGACAACTTGCGATATTTGGAAAAAGCAATATCATATAGTCCTTTGGGACGCGCTGTAATTCAAACGGCAGATACGAATTTCAGGAACCGACATTTTATGAATATCTATACAGCGATTTTTGTATTGTTCGAAGAATTTGTTTCATTTTTAACGAATAATCCATAATTCAGATATGTTCTAATTCCAAAAATCAAACAGCTTTATCACTAAATTTCGCATTTCTCCCGCAAGAAAGTCCTTGCATTTTTCTTTTTGTGTTTTTTGTGGAATTTATTATTAAAAATTATTGACAATTTATACATCCTAAACTAAAATGTATATGCTATACAAATAGCAAATGCGATTATTTATTTAGGAGGAAATTATGAACTTTTTTAAAGCATTTTTAAAATTCGTTCCTGTAGGCATCATGGCTTTCCTTATGTTCAAAGGTGTAGACGCTCTTACTGCGGCTCCTGTTGCAACATTCGCAGCTATCGCTGTTGCCTTCATTACTGAACGAATTAAGTTCCAAAGAGTGCATCGACGCAGCTATGGAAAGCGTAAGCAAAATTTTAATAGCACTATTTATTCTTATGTTTGCATACGCAATGGCAAGTGCATTCATGACAACCGGTGTAGGAGCTTCGGTAGTACTTATCGCTCTTAACGCAGGTATCACAGGAAAGACTATAGCTTGTCTTGGTATAATCGTAACAGCTGTTCTTTCGATAGCTACAGGTACTTCTTGGGGAACATTCGCAGCATGTGCACCTATCTTCCTATGGCTGAACCATTTGGTAGACGGAAATCTTCTTCTGACTACAGCAGCTATCGCAGGTGGTGCTTGCTTCGGAGACAACATCGGACTTATCTCGGATACAACAGTTGTATCTTCCGGTATTCAGGGTGTTGAAATCATCAAAAGAATTAGACACCAAGGTGTTTGGTCCATCCTCTGTCTTGCGGCAGCTATAATTGCTTTCTTCGTTGTAGGTAACATAATGGTTGCTTCTGATAAGACTACTACAGGAGCTGAAGCTATCGCTCAGATTAAACCTGAAGTATTTGAATACCTTATGGAGAAAAAACCTGCCGCTGTAGATTTGTTGCACCAGGTTGAATCAGGAGTACCTTACTACATGATCATTCCTTTGATTTTGGTAATAGTACTCGCTGTTCTCGGAATGTCCACTTTCGTTTGTCTAGGTGCAGGTATCGTTTCCGCATATGTACTTGGTATATTTGCAGGAACTGTTGACTCTTTCGGAAGCTATGTTAATTTGATTCAAGCAGGTTTTGCAGACGCAGGTTCTTGGGTAGTTGTAATGATGATGTGGGTTGCCGCATTCGGCGGTATCATGGCGAGGATGGACGCATTTGCTCCGCTATCCGCTTTCATCGTAACCATATCCGGAAAAGTAAGACACCTGATGACTTGCAACGCAATACTATCTCTTCTGGGTAATGCACTGCTTGCAGACGAAATGGCTCAGATTGTAACAGTAGGACCTATCATCAAGAACTTACTTGAAGAAAATGTTGAAGCAAGCGAAGAAGATATGTATACTCTAAAACTTAGAAACGCTACATTCGGAGACGCTTTCGGAGTATTTGGTTCTCAGCTGATTCCTTGGCACGTATACCTTGCATTCTATGTAGGTATCGCAACCAATGTATATCCGCTTCACAACTTCCAGCCAAAAGAGTTCATCTACTACAACTTTATGGCTCAGATTGCTGTAGTTTCTTTGATAGTTCTTACATTCACAGGACTTGACAGATTTATACCTCTGTTCAAACTTCCAACTGAACCTGCTGTAAGACTTAAGAAGCATGCACAAGCAGCTTAAATCGTAATATAACACTAACTTAGAATATTTAAATTAGCATAATATTTAATCGCAAATAAAAAGGGGCTTTCGCCCCTTTTTATTTATCCTGATCAAAGTAATATCATTTCTACACTTATGCCTGTCATTGTCGATCTCAAATTTAAATTATCTACCGCAGATACCGTTCCTCTTTCAATATTCGGTATCGTTTCCCAATTACTGAGAAGCGACCTGCGCCGCTCAGCTATACCCGAAGCCCTTATAAGCTCACGATATGCAGCAACAATGTTTTCTCTGCTTAGCTTGTATCGCGTAATCTCAAACGAACCTGTTATATTTTTCAGCTTGATTAAAAATTCGTGCGCATCGTCGTTTTTTGTGCAAATATCGAGAATCTGTTCTTTTTTTTCTGCCATAATAAGGTCGCGCTTTTCATCTTCCCCTATATTGTAAAGTAAAATCGTAACTCTATCTATATCGTTAATATTTTCATCGCCTGTAAACGATATAATATAATTCATACCGCTTCCGCCTATCTGCTCGTTTAAACTTTTAAATAAGCCATATGGTCTTTCGATGAATTTCAAATTCTCCCCATGCATCAAATCGCCTATAAACGATATCTCACCTTTTGCAGTAATATCCTTGCCAAAATCCAGCGCCACTATTATAGGGACGTGCTTCTTGGCATTGATGTAATCCGAATACACCGATTTTGTACTTCTTTTGATTGCGTCTTCAATTTCATGCGCGTTACACATCGTATACTTTGCGTTACTGATTTTTTTTAACTGTCCTGATTTTGCAATCCGTCTGCAATCACTCGGTTCGCAACCGAACCACTGCTCAAAATGCTTCTTGTAATATCTCAGTGCTGAGAATCCCACCTCTTTGGAAATTGCACCTATTCTCTTCTCGGTACTTAAAAGCATCACTTCCGACTCATCCACTCGTATAAAACTAAGCAAATCTTGAAAACTTAAGCCCGTAGCTCCCTTGATTATATGCGAAAGATAATATATACTAAGATGCTCCAAATCTGCTATTTCCTCCAGAGTAATCCTTGTTTTATAATTTTCGTACATATAATCCATTATGCCTTAGCCTTATCGTTAAAATTCTCTTGCCGATAGACTTTGCATCGCTATCATCGCTACTTTCTCCTAAGTCCATTTGAAAATTTGCAAGCATGCAGGTTACTAAATTGTGCGCACTTTCTATTACCTTTTGCTCGTATCCGTAACCTTTTTTTAGGATATCCATCATCATTGCCGCAAGGATTTCGCGCATTGCCTGTATGTAGGCCTTTTCGCTTTTTTTGTCGTGAATCATGAAAAAGCTGTTTCTCAAATTTTTGTAATATGTTTCAAAATACTCAAGATTTATTCTAACCATCATAACCATATTGTTTTCGGAAATTTTTTCGAAACTATGTATTTCCTTTTCATTGATAATGGTTATATCACCTTGCGACAGCTCGTATCTGTAATATCCGTTTTGAACCGAAATCTTACCGGATATTACATATATTATCTCTATATCATCATGAAAAATGTCTTGAGTACTCATCTATTTTAGCTGTAACCACATTTACGGGTAATTCTTCTGCAAAAACATTGCGCTCCTTTAACATTATTCCCTCCACAAAACAACTTTATATATTATTATACAAAAACAGCAAATTAGTACAGCAAAATTGCAAATTAGTACAATATAAATATGGACAACTCGTACAATTTATGATATTATCTAATAAGTTAATTTCCCTCACTCGGTTTTTGAAACTCCGACGAAAGCTGGGTGTCGGGACAAATAAAGAAAAGGAAATGATTACTAAAGAACAAAAAACACAGATAATCAAAGATTATCAAACAAAAGAGGGCGATACAGGATCCCCTGAAGTGCAGGTTGCTATTTTGACTTACAGAATCAACGATTTAAATGAGCATTTCAAAGCAAATCCGAAAGATTTCCATTCCAACAGAGGTCTGCTAAAAATGGTAGGTCAGAGAAGAAATCTTCTAAATTACCTAAAAAGGTAAAGACATCGAAAAGATACAGAGAACTTATTTCTCGTTTAGGTTTAAGAAAATAAAAATTTGACGGAGCTGTACGCTCCGTTTTTGTTTTTAGATATATATTAACAGGAGGTAGTTGTTAATAATGGCAAGATTTGAAGATTATAGAACTTTTCGTACCGCTATCGGAGGAAAGTTGCTGGAAGTTGAAATCGGAAAAGTTTGTGAACAGGCTAACGGACAGGCTTTTCTCAGATACGGAGACACCGTAGTAAGCGTTACTTGTTGCGCGTCCAAAGAGCCAAAAGCGGATATTGATTTTTTCCCGCTTAGCGTAGACTATGAAGAAAGAATGTATGCTGCAGGCAAAATTCCGGGCGGATTTATACGCAGAGAAGGTCGGCCAAGCGAAAAGGCTATATTAAATTCTCGTTTGATAGATAGACCTATTCGTCCTTTATTCCCTAAAGGCTATTTCAACGATGTTGTAGTCGTTGCAACCGTAATGTCGGTAGATCCCGACTGCTCACCTGAAATCGTAGGTATGCTCGGTTCTTCCATAGCACTTTCAATTTCCGATATTCCATGGGAAGGTCCTACAGCTTCAGTCTTAATCGGTATGGTTGACGGTAATTTTATCATAAATCCGTCTCTTGAGCAGAGAGAAAAATCGGATATGCATTTGGTAGTTTCCGGTACCAAGGATGCAATCATGATGGTTGAAGCAGGAGCAAATGAAGTTCCTGAATCCGTGATGCTGGACGCCATTTTATATGCACACGAGGAAATTAAAAAAATTGTCGAATTCATTGAGGAAATTGTAAAGGAGGTAGGAAAGCCAAAGAAAGAGGTTACGCTTTACAAGGTTCCTGACGAAATAGATGAAGCTGTGCGCGCATTTGCAACATCAAAAATGGAAACTGCAATACAAACAGCCGACAAAATGGAAAGACTAGAAAAAATGGACGCTGTCGAGGTTGAAACAAAAGAACATTTTGCACAAATATATCCTGACAACGAAAAAGATATCGGCAATGTACTTTATGCTATTACCAAAGAAAGTGTTCGTTCGATGATACTTGACAAAGGGATACGCCCTGACAACAGAAAAACTACCGAAATTCGTCCTATTTGGTGCGAAACGGGGCTTTTGCCTAGAACTCACGGAACCGGACTTTTCAAGCGCGGTCAGACACAAGTGCTGTCTGTATGCACGCTTGCTCCTGCTTCCGGAGCTCAGATTATAGACGGAATTACAGAGGAAACCGAAAAGCGCTATATGCACCACTATAACTTCCCGGGTTATTCCGTAGGTGAAGCCAAAACCTCAAGAAGCCCTGGTAGACGAGAAATCGGTCACGGCGCACTTGCAGAAAGAGCTTTAATCCCTGTATTACCTAGCGTCGAAGAATTTCCATATGCAATCCGTGTAGTTTCTGATGTTTTATCATCAAACGGTTCTACATCTATGGGCTCTACTTGTGGCTCTTGCCTTGCACTTATGGACGCAGGCGTTCCAATTAAACGCCCTGTATCGGGTATCGCTATGGGACTTATCGAACGGGTTGAACCTGACGGAAGCAGCAAGATTGCAATTCTTTCCGATATACAAGGTATGGAGGACTTCCTCGGCGATATGGACTTCAAAGTTACAGGTACGGAAGTCGGCGTTACAGCTATACAAATGGACATAAAGGTTCACGGACTTTCAAGGCAAATTTTAGAAGACGCTCTAAATCAAGCGAAAGTCGGCAGGATGCACATAATGAAAGAAATGCTCGACGAAATTCCGCAGCCGCGTCCAAACTTATCGAAATACGCTCCTAGAGCTATAAGCATGACAATAGATCCGGACAAGACAAGAATTGTAATCGGTTCGGGCGGCAAAACCATCAACAAAATAATCGAAGAAACCGGTGCTAAAATTGACATTCTGGACGATAAACCCGGCGTAATCAATATTTACTGCGCAAACGAAGCAGGTGCTCTCGCTGCGCAGGAATATATCCTAGCCCTTACAAAAGATGTTGAGGTAGGTGAATCCTACGAAGGAAAAGTTACAAAAATAATGAACTTCGGTGCATTTATAGAAATACTCCCGGGAAAAGAAGGTCTTCTCCACATATCCAAAATGTCAAACAAGCGAGTTGAAAAAGTAGAAGATGTAATGAACATAGGCGATACTGTAAAAGTTAAAGTTGCAGAAATAGATGCCCAAAATAGGATAAACTTGATTAGAGCTTAATAACATTGGAGACACGCTATGATTTCACTTTTAAACATTTCTGATACCGTTGAAATTTGTATCACAGATAAGTTGTTAAATAAACATTTCTATAAAACTAAAATCGCCGATTTGTTTGATGATGAAAACGGCGACTACCTTGCTACAATGGTTCCTACTTCCGATTCCGGGGTGCCTATTATATTCTTTAAGGACACACCGTATAAACTTTATGCAAAATTCGATGCAGGAATCATTGTTTGGCAAATCGACTACCTTTCAACACGGCGCAATGACGGCTTGCTTCAATGTGTATTTCGTGTTTCTTCATTACCGGAAATCACACAGCGCAGAGAATATTTTAGGCAGCCTGTTGCAGTGCCTTTGAAATTTTATAAATTTCAAGGTGAATCTCCGTCATCAGAATTTGATGATACTGCTGAATTTGACGGCAACATTATAGATATAAGCGGGGGTGGTTGTGCGTTTTACGCCAACGAATTTTTAAATGTTGGAAGCGTGATAGAAACATCTTTCACTTTCAAGGAAACGCCTTTCACATTTTTTGCCCATGTACTCGATCGTGTCAATTTTTTGAAAACCCATTCAAAATATGAATTCAGCTATAGAGTAAGCTGGGTAAATCCGTCCACTCGAGATATTGATATACTCGTAAGGTTGGTATTTGAACAGCAAAGGGATAACATTGCGAAAAACAAATCCAGGATAGAAACATTAGGAAGCAGAAGGGACAAACTATGGGAATAATTAACAAAAAAGCACTGTTATGTTTTTTGTTATTACTTTGTTTCTTTACGACAACCGCTTGCAATGATAAAGCAGCTACAAGCACAAATAAAAACGCTGCCGATTCAGGGAAAACATATGCTTCCGTTATGCGAAAGACACTGCCGAAGATGACGACTATAATACAGGCTCATTAAATGCCAAGACTGCAAAAAAGTATATTGAAAGCATTGTCAAAGCTCAAGTTTCCGAATATGAAAATATGTCGATTGACAGCCTAACCGTGCTGTCGCTACAAGGTACAGATACATCTGACGACTACACTGTGCGCTGCTACATAACACTGAAAGACTACCCCAATGCGTCTGCCGCATACGAAACCGTTACGGCATTTGCTAAGGAACTTGCTGCCAGACTTGACGCATATAGCGGTTCGGTGGGCGAGTGTTCGCTTGCGTGGACTGCTTCAAGTATTACCGGTTCGGGTAGAATTACATACAAAAAAATAAACGGTGCTCTTGAATTCAGCACCGAAGATTTTGACGACAATTTAAATGTAAACGACAATAAAAGTTAAATACTGCCTTGTTCGTCTTCTTTGCCAAAAGGATTTTCACTTTCTCCTTTTGGCTCTTTTGTTTTTGCCAAATTTACGGCTTTTACAAAGTTAGCTGCCACGCTTGTAATCTTGCTGTCAATTTCTTGAGTTCTGTCGGCAGCTATCTTGCTGATGCTCATCGCATCTTCGAGTATGTAATTTGTCCTTTTTACGGTAATAATCAAGTTCTTAACAAGTGATATGCAATAAGCGATCAGTACAACTACCGATATGGCTATAGCCAAAATTGCTATGTCCTTCAATGTCAATGTAATTTCCATTTTTCTCACCTCTCATATATCTTATTTATATCTTCACTGTATTCTCTTTTTGGGTTATATATGTACAATGTCCTTTGTACCGTAAGTTCTCTGTTCCCTCTAACAATTTTTATAAGTACCATACTTGGCGGTGAATACTCATCAGTTGCGACGAATTGCAATATTTCTGCTCGCAATCTAAATTTTAAAATTGCCTCAAATATATCCGCAAGCCTATCCGGCCTGTGAATCATAAAAAATGCTCCGCCGTCGGACATCAAAGCAGATGCCGTCTGAATAAATTCCGCTACACCCGCTGTACTTTCATGCCTTGCCAGTTTCTTTTCCTCATCGTTGTTAGCAATCCCCGCTCCACGCTTAACATATGGCGGATTGGCAGTAACTATGTCGAACTTCCCCTTTAAATCGGGCTGCAATTCAAGTAAATCAACGATGTCAGCGTTTATCGCTTTTAGGCGATTTTGCAGGGAATTGAGCTGAATGTTTTCACAAAACAACTCAAAACTCGATTTTTGAAGCTCAATTCCGTAGATACTTTCGCAATCGGTTTTGTGCGAAAGTATCAGAGAATGACGCCTGTACCTGTACCGAGATCTGCGGCTCGCTCGCAAGTACTTTTTTCTTCGAGCCGTGCCTTGCGACATTCCTAGCTGCAAAATCGGCAAGCAAGACGGCATCTATGCCGTAACAAAAAGCCTTCGGATTTTGCAAAAGCCGAAGGCCTCCAAATCCTATATTATCAATCCTTGACATATTATTCTTTCATCAGCTCTCTTAATTCGTCCAGTTCTTCCTGATCTAAATTTTTCAAGCTCCAAATCGCTGTCGCGTTTATGTTTTCCTTTTTCAGTAAACAGGCGCTTTATCTCATTTTTTTTGAAAACTTCTATCTGGTCTGAGAGTTTATCTTCTTCTCCCTTTACAGATATCAGTCTTCTGACGCTCACCTTTTCCTCGATAACCTTCACATCGGTAACTATCGCAAAAAATCCTTATCTATTTTTACTTTTTCCCCAACATCCGGCATACCTTTGCGCAATTCCAAATACAAATCGTTTTCATATTTCAAACAGCACATAAGTCTACCGCAAATTCCCGAAATTTTAGCAGGATTGAACGAAAGGTTTTGTACCTTTGCCATTTTTATCGAAACAGGTTCAAACTCCGTTAGCCACGAGCTGCAACAAAGGCACCTGCCGCAATTCCCGATTCCTCAATCATCTTGGCTTCATCTCTGATCCCGACCTGTCGCAGTTCTATGCGCATTTTGAAATGCGAAGCCAGCTACTTAACCAAGTCCCTAAAATCAACTCGATCGTCCGATGTAAAATAAAATATCAACTTGCTTCTGTCAAATGCATACTCCACATCAACAAGTCGCATATCCAAATCGTGATTTTTGATTATCTCACGGCACTCCGCAAGTGCTTTTGCTTTATCTTCGTATATTTCCAAATAGTTTTTGGTGTCCTCATCCGTTGCTATCCTTAGGACTTTTCGAAGCTGCGTTGCGAGCTTGCTCTCATCAAATTCTTTTTCCTCGATTACGACTTTTCCGTACTCTATTCCTCGTGCCGTTTCAACGACAACATTCATCCCCTGCTTTAGATTTAGTCCATCAGGATCAAAATAATACAATTTGCTTGCATTCTTAAACCGAATGCCTGCAACTTTCTTCATAGTATATCCTCCAACTTAATTATCAAATTCTTCATTGCATATGACGGATTTACCCCTATGCGTAAATCTCTATTTGCCCTCTGTATAGCTTCAATAGCATCCGCAATAACTTCTGCTCCTCCCGTAACTGCAGCTTCTACAAATATATTAGACAGCATCTCCTGCATGGCATCAAGCATTACGTATGCATCTTGCTTAACCGCTATCGCATTTTCGTAAGTTTTCATAAGTTTGTAAAACGGCTCGCCGTTCTGTACATCCGTTAGCAGTTGCCTTGCCATAGCTTCCGTTTTCAAAGTTTCTTCACTTTTTTCGTACGGCACGTCGTTTAATCGCACTGTAAGACACCTCGAACGCACTGTTGGAAGCAAATTTTGAGAATTCTCGGACAGCAAAATGATTATGCTGTCAGTCCTCGGTTCTTCCAATGTTTTGAGCATCCTGTTTTGGGCTCTTGGTGTAATGCTGTCTGCACCGTCTATTATCACGATATTGTAATTTGCAAGCATCGGTGCTGTCATCAATTTTTCCTGAACCAGTGTCAGTTCTTCATTTTTTACAGTTATTCCCTCATGCGAAATTTCCAATACATCAGGATGATTCTTAATATCGCCGCCTATAACTTCTGCTACAAACGCATGGGCAAAACCCAACTTGTCTGCACGCTTGCTACCTTCAAAAATATACGCATGCGCCAATTTTCCGTTTTTCTATATTATTTTTAACCTTGACAGCTGAGCAGCATTAGCTGCAAAATCACTCGATTCCATAAAGTCCCCTGCTCTTCATAAGTTTTTGCACTTTGAAGCGTATCTTTTCCTTTATCTGATTTTCCGTTAATTTCGCATCTATTATACATATCCTGTCTTTATGGAGCTTTGCTTCGTTTTCATAGCCTTCGGCAACTTTTTTGTAAAATTCAAGTCCCTGTTCTTCCATTCTATCCGGTTTTCTTGACGCTATCCTCTGATACACCTCATGCGGATCCATCCGTAGATAAAATGTAATATCGGAATAACCTCCTTGATTATGTCCTTGTTTACTGCTATCGTTTCTTCGAGCAATCCCCGACCGTAGCCTTGATATGCCATACTTGAGTCGATAAAACGGTCGCAAACCACTGTCATTCCGGCTTCAAGTGCGGGTTCAATTATTTGCTCAACATGCTGTGCTCTTGCTGCCTGCATACAAAAGTACCTCCGTTTTACTTGCAATTTCGGTATTAGACGGATTGAGCAAAAGAGACCTGATCTTATTCCCTAATTTCGTACCGCCCGGTTCATGCGTAAGAATCATACGGATGTGGTTCTTTCTCGAAATATCTTCGCAAATGCGCTACTTGAGTACTTTTTCCGGAACCGTCAAGTCCCTCAAAAGTTATGAAAAATCCCCCTTTTGCGTTTTCGATTCTTAGGTAATGCTATTACAGGATCAATTAAAAGTCCTCGCCTTCAATCAAGAGTAAGAGCATCCTCTCCCTCGAACTTGAAATCTTCAAAATCTTCTTCGTTTACTAATTCCAGAATATCTTCATTTTCCATTATAGACTATTTTCCTTTTATCTCTTTTAGTAACTTTACGACAAAAAAAAGCCCCAAAACCAATACGGACATAGATATCAATATGCAAAATATAATCTTTACCGCAAACATAAAGCTCCTCCTGTCAAGCTATTCAATAAAAGTATATACTATTCAGCGCCCAATTGCAAGAGTGCCTTTCTCTGCACTTTTAACCTTGCTTCCCTAATTTTTTTAGTGGCTCCTGACAGTTCGTGTACCAAATAATCGGGTTTTATCGCACTTATTATATCCAAAACCTTTGAATTAGAGAAAGGTTGATGTCTGTCAATTTTCAGTATATGCCCATAGCCTTTAGAAAATCTTTCAAAAATATTCTTCCGGCAGCTTCGGCAAAAAGCCTGTATTATTCTTAACAAAATTTCCGCTTATTGATTTATGTAAGTGGATAGCCATTATATAATCGATTAACTCGCTGTGTTTTTCTATTTTTTGTAATGTGTATTTTATGCCCTCTGCTTCGTTTTTAATTTCAGTATTCGTACAAAATAAATGCCCCGTGTCGAGTAAAAGTCCTTTCCGCTCGTAATTTACGCCGTTTATAAGCATTTTAGTATCGCTTAGATTTTCAAATGTCAATCCTGCCCAATGCAAATTTTCCATCAAGAATTTAAATTTAAAATTTTTTTCGTCGAGCAAAAGATTTATCAGTTTAACCGATTCTTCAATTACCTGCTCGTGTGTATGCAGCCACTTGTATGTATAGCCCTCCTCTATGGAAACATCCGATACATGAAATACCACATATTCAGCCTTCGACTTTTCTGCCCTTTCTAAATCCTTTATAAAAAAATCTACCAAAGCATCCCTCGAAAGTCCACCGTAAAACGCTTCCACCGTTTTTAAATTTCCAAATTTTCTAATCAATGCTTCTTCGTCCTGCAACCAAAAATCCAACCAGTCGCAATAAAATCCCAAATGCCAACCCACGATAGGCAGGTCTGCCGCTTCATCGCACAAAGTTCCTCCCCAAATCGCTTCTATTCCGTCGCATTCGTACTTATTACAATAAGCTCTTACTCCACCGTCTTCATCGTACTCGCGTAGCATCGATGAAATTAACGGCAAATTTATAAGCTGCTTCATACATAAAATCCTTTCAAAAAAATAACCGAACTGCACTGGAGCAATTCGGTTTCAACAAACTTAATCAATATAGGCAATAACATTCGTAATTTTCACCCATGTAAAGCCAAACATTTTCACCCATTTCAATTTTTTCGTCAAAGGTCAGGTTCGGTATAAAGAGCTTAACGCTGGTTCGCTTTTTGCCCGTTACTGTCTTTCCTTCCGGCGTAGGATTAGCCTTGAATTCTTCAATCTCTTGCCCTAAATTCAGTATGCCGGATTCCTTTGCAAAATTATCTACAAATTCATTTGTATCTGCATATACGATGTTATCCGGATCTTTAAACCAATTTACATTCATCTTGATACCTCCAAGTACAATTATTATTTAAGGAAGAGGGATAGCGGCCGATTAAAGCCGCTTCCCCTCAGGAATGAAAAGACAAATTCGTTTGCAGCTTCTCTACAGTCTCTACCAAGAAGAATATCTCGGTCAATATAATAAAAAAGACTATAGCGAACGCTACAGCCCGTTTTTACTGTTCTTGCAATTTCCCAACTCAAATGATCCACCGTCATCTATCAGGTTAGCACCAAATGCAGGTCTTCTGGCTCGTGTTAAACAACCATCACCTTCCCGTTTCCAGTGGTTTTCGATCCGTAATAAATCTGATAGTTGCATTCATACACTTACAGCGGCGGGACCGCATGGGATTTTCACCCATTTCCCTCTTAGCCGCGACATGGTCGCAGAACATAAATGCTCATATTATTTAGCTTACAGGTTAATATTACCACTGCCACCTTACTTGTCAAGCATTTTAAATAAATTTTGTTGTAGATACCATACGTTTTGTTTACATTTTGAACATAAACAATTCCTTTTCCGGGTTCATCGATATTTATTTTTTCTCTAATCTTATCTACAACTCCCTCAACCGCGTCGTCTTCTACGAGCATCATCACTATTTCTTTTTCGGGTTCTATACTCATCGAAAACACTTTCGTATGCTCATGCGCACCGGAGCCTCTTGCTCCCAATATCGTTCCGCCCTTTGCACCTGCTAATGCCGCTGCATCCACTACGTCCTCCGCATTTCCTTTTTCAACTATTGTAGTTATAAGTTTATACACGCTTTCATCCTCCTTCGTATGCTCATCCCTTCCTTTGATTTTACTGCATCCAACCGCATTGCACACACTCATCGTAAATACTATACCGTGATTCGGCTTGTTCAAATGGTATTCTTTGCCGAGCGCATCCATAGCTGAATATGCCGTTTCCTCGTCGGTGAGCATACATAGCATTTCTTTTCTTATATCGCCAAGCCCCAGATAATTCAGGATGCCTTTGCGCGCCGTACCTCTTGCAAGCGCAATGGTTCCTCCTGTAATGCCATACTTTCTTGCAGAGTTTAGCATCTTGCTTCCAACTCCGAAATTCACTATGGCAATTATAAGCTCAAACCTCTTATGTTCCAACATATTATATTCCATCCTTCTTAGATTTAATTTTAAATAATATACCAAGCAGCTGAAGTGCTATTAGCGGTGTCATGGCAACCATAGCGATTACTCCAAACCCGTCCGAAAAAACATCTGCCGTAGGTGTCGCATTCGCAATACCCTGCGTGTATGCCAGTATAAACGTCGCTGTCATCGGACCTGATGCAACGCCGCCCGAATCGTAGGCTATTCCCACGAACAGTTTAGGTGCAATATACATAAGCACCGTTGCTATCAGATATCCCGGCAGCAAGAACTGCCAAAGTTGAAGCTGCGGCACCATAATACGCAAAACAGCAAGTGCTACCGCAACACCAACTCCTATTGCAAGCGTTGCAAGAACAAGCGTCCTTTTCACATATCCGCTTGCTAACTTCTTCAATTTGATGTGTACACATATACTGCAGGCTCTGCAAGTATGGTAACAAACCCGAGTACAAATGCAAGACCTACGGGGTACAGCAAATTTCCACTATTTGCTACACTTTCTCCGATGATTGAGCCGATTTGCATAAAGCCCGCATTTACACCGACTAAAAATACTACAAGCCCCGAAAACGTAAAGAATACACCTACTATTATCTTTCTAAGCTCTCTACAGGTGAGCTTAAGCATTACAAAAATTAAATACAAAGAATAAAAATATTACAGGAAACAGCGCAGTTGCCACCTCGGCACCGTTTCCAAAAATACATCAATAAATCTTTGCCCGATATCACCGCTAAGTTCCGCTGTCGGTAACGAGCGGAAATTTTACCCGTATTTTCGATTATGCTCATGAGCATCACCGCTATAATAGCTCCGGTAGATACTATAGCAACCAAGCCGAAGCTGTCCTTTTTCCGATGCTTTACTATCTTTTTGAGTTTTGAAGTTCCGAGAGCCAGCGCCAGAACAAACGGGACCGTCAGTGCGCCTGTCGTTGCTCCCGACGCATCGAACGAGATAGCTATAAAAATCTTGCGACGCAAAAAACGTCATCACGAGTATTACAGCATACAATACAGTAAGCACTATGTAAAGCGGAATGTTGTACATAATTCTTGCAAGTCCTACCGCAAGCATTATAGCTATGCCCACGGACACTACCAGCACTATGCTCATTTTGCTTATAAGTCCGCCACTTATCTGCGCAACCTGATTGGCGACTATGTGTAAATCAGGCTCCGCTATGGATACCAAAAATCCCAGAACAAGTCCCAGCAATAGTACTATCCAAAGTTTGCCGCTACGAGCAAGTCCTTCTCCCATATGGCCCCCAATCGGCGATATTCCGACCTCTACGCCTATCAAAAATCCGGTGAGCCCTATTAGCAAAAATACAGATGAAACCAAAAATACGACTATTTCTTCGCCCAAAGGTACCAAAGTGAAATTTAGGAGCAACACGATAAAGACTATCGGTAGTACTGAGGTGAGACTTCTTTAAATTTTTTTCTAATATTATATTCAAGAAATTCTCCTATTTTTTTATTGTTTTTGAATTTCTTAAAATGGCAAACTGTAAACCCAGTTTGCCATTTTAATACTACATCTAACTATTCGTTTTTCTTTCTTGTAATTTTCTATTATCTTTTCAGCTAAGTGTGCAGGAACTTCTTCGTATCTTGCAAATTCTATTGTAAATGTTCCTTTCGCTTGCGTCATCGCTCTAAGAGCTACCGCATAATCAAAGCTCTCTGCTTGCGGAATTTCTGCAATCAAGCGTTGACCGCCTTCAGCAAGCGGTTCCATACCGAGTATTTTACCTCTGCGCTTGTTCATATCACCCATTACTTCGCCTACATAGTTATCATCCACATTGATTTCCATATGCATTATAGGCTCAAGCAGGCAAGGTTTCGCTTCGACGATTCCTTTCTTGAATGCAAGCGATGCTGCAATCTTGAACGATACTTCATTTGAGTCAACATCGTGGTAAGAACCGTCATATAAAACCGCTTTGATATTTACCACCTTGCAACCTGCCAAAGGTCCCTTTGCATAGACTCAAGCAATCCCTTTTCCACTGCAGGTACATAATTTTTCGGAATAGATCCGCCAAACAATTCTTCCGAGAATTCAAATTCTTCTTTTGACGGTGAAAATCTGATATGTACATCGCCGTATTGTCCTGCTCCTCCGGATTGCTTTTTGTGCTTTCCTTGAACATCGGAATTTCCTTTGATTGTTTCACGATATGCAATTTTTTGAGGGACAACTTTGACTTTTACGCCAAACCTGTCGAGCAATTTTGCAATTATAATATTAAGCTGCATCTCGCCCTGTCCGCCTATAAGCGTTTGGTGCGTTTCCGGATGGCGAATTACCACAAATGACGGATCTTCTTCCATTAACTTTGTAAAGCCCGTACCCATTTTTTCATCGTCCGCCTTATCAACCGGCTCTACCGCTACAAAATATGTAGGCTTTGGATAATCGAGAGGCAGATACCTCACCACATGATTTTTGTCGCAAAGAGTATCTCCCGACAATGTGTATTGCAATTTTGCTACCGCTACTATATCTCCCGCCTCTGCATAATTTAGCTCCAGCTGATTTTTACCGCGGAGGAAAAACAATTTGCCGAGTTTTTCAATTTTTCCCGTTCTTTCATTTAGTATTTCAGTTCCGGAATTTATCTTTCCGGTTACCACTTTCATTACCGAAATTTTACCGACAAACGGATCGACTATCGTCTTGAATACAAATGCCGACATCGGTGCATCTACGCTTGAAATCACCTCGATTGGTTCGTTCTTATCGTTAATTCCGCTGTATGGTCCGTGCTCAAGCGGTGTCGGTACATATGTAACAAGTACATCCAAAAGACCTTCTGTTGCGTGTCCCAGAGAAAAGGCGGACGAGCAAACAGGTACTATACCTCCGTCGTGTATACCTTTTCTCAAGGCCTTCTTAATTTCTTCGTCGCTGAATACATCCCCGTTAAAATACTTTTCCCGCAAGCTCATCGCTTGTCATAGCTATAGCTTCCTTGAGTTCATCGTCTATCTCAGCACTCAAAGGCCAGCTAGAAAGGAATGAGTGTATCGCCAAATTCCGCTTTTAATTCATCAAATGTTTTATAAAAATCAAATTCGTCTTTATCTCTTTTGTTTATTACTATAAATCTGGGTTTTTTGTATCGTTCGCACGCTTTCCACGCTTGCTGCGTTCCAACCTGCATGCCTGCTCCTGCATCCACAAGTATTACCGCCGCTTCTGAAGCTCTAAGTGCTGCATTTACTTCACCAACAAAGTCAAAATATCCCGGAGTGTCAATAAAGTTTATCTTGCTATCCTTCCACTCTATAGGCACAACCGATGTATTTATTGAAAATCCCTTTTTCAATTTCCATCTTGTCGTAGTCGGATACCGTATTTCCGTCTTCTACTTTTCCCAGTCTGCTGATAGCGCCGGTTTCCATAAGTGCAGATTCCAAAAATGTTGTTTTTCCGCATCCTCCATGTCCTATAAGTGCGATGTTTCTAATTGTTTCACTAGTATAGCCCTTCATAATATGCCCTCCTATCAAATTGGATTTATAAATCAGCTCTTTCGTTAGTCGAAAGCCTCAATTAAGCATATTATACTACCTATATCTCAAATTAGCAACAACTTTAGTATATTTGCAAATCTTTACCTTTTCGCAAATAAAATAGGCATATCTTGCGATATGCCTAAAAAGATTATTTTGCTGTTAAAAATCTGCCGATTTCGGTGTTCTAGGGAACGGAATCACATCTCTTATATTAGCCATTCCTGTAACATACATAATGATTCGCTCGAATCCGAGTCCGTAGCCTGCATGCTTTACACCGCCGTATTTACGAAGATCCATATACCACCAGTAATCTTCCTCGTTTAAGCCAAGCTCTTGCATTCTCTTGCTCAAATATTCGTAGCGTTCTTCCCTCTGACTTCCGCCTATTATTTCTCCGACGCCCGGAACGAGCAAATCGCAAGCTGCAACTGTCTTGCCGTCGTCGTTTAACCTCATGTAAAACGCCTTGATATCCTTTGGATAATCCGTTACAAATACAGGTTTTTTGAAAATTTCTTCCGTCAAATATCTTTCATGCTCCGTCTGCAAGTCTATACCCCACTCGACAGGATATTGGAAAGGCATCTTGGATTTTTTGGGAAGCTCACATGCCTCTGTATATGTAATGCGCACAAAATCGCTTTTGACTATGTTATCCAGCCTTTCAAGCAATCCCTTGTCAACAAAATTGTTAAAGAACTCCATTTCTTCTTTTGCGTTCTCAAGCAGATAATTGATTATGTACTTAATCATGGCTTCTGCAAGCTCCATGTTGTCCTCTAAATCTGCGAACGCTATTTCAGGCTCTACCATCCAAAATTCCGATGCGTGCCTTGCCGTATTCGAATTTTCAGCTCTGAAAGTTGGACCGAATGTGTAAATTTTGCCGAACGCAAGTGCAAAAGTTTCGCCTTCAAGTTGTCCGCTCACAGTAAGACCTGCTTCTTTTCCGAAAAAGTCCTCGTCATAGCAAACTTGTCCGCTTTCATCTTTCGGTAAGTCATTCATATCAAGGGTTGTAACCCTAAACATCTCCCCCGCACCCTCGCAGTCGCTAGCTGTAATTATAGGCGTATGAACATATACAAATCCCTGCTCTTGGAAAAACTGATGAATAGCATACGCAACCAAAGATCTCACTCTAAAAACAGCTGAAAAAGTGTTACTCCTAGGTCTTAAATGTGCTATTTCTCGCAAAAACTCAAGAGTGTGTCTTTTTTTCTGCAAAGGATATTCGCTATTTGAAGGTGCAAGCACACTTATCTCGCTACACTTAAGTTCAAACGGTTGCTTCGCATCCGGCGTTAGTACAAATACTCCCTTTGCCAATACGGCTGTTGCAACAGGCAGCTTTGCTATTTCCTCAAAATTGCTCAACTTATCGGCTTCGTATACAAGCTGCATTGACTTGAAAAAACTACCGTCATTCAGCTCAATAAATCCGAAACGGTTTGAATCTCGATTTGTTCTAATCCAGCCGTTTACACAAATCTCCCGATCTGCGTACTTTTCAGACTCTTTATAAAGAGTTTTTGATAGAAATTGCTTTTGTCATTTTCTCTCCCCATTTTTCAATATATTCCATAAGTATTTTTAATTATTTCATCTTTACTTTCAAGCCTGCTTATCGTATTTTTGAGTACTGATGAATCGTGTAACCCCTTTACATACCATGCTATATGTTTTCGCATCTGCCGAACTGCAACATATTCTCCTTTTTCCTCTATTGCTAAATCAAATTGCTTTGAAAGCAGTTCGAACTTTTCCCCAATAGTCGGCTGCAAATATTCCCGTCCTTCTATATGTGCTTTAAGCTCCTCAAATATCCACGGATTTCCTTGTGCTCCTCGCGCAACCATTATTCCGTCGCATTGGGTTTGCGCTGCCAAATTCATCGCATCCTGCGCAGAAAAAACATTGCCGTTTCCTATCACAGGTATTGAAACCGATTGCTTTACCCTGCCGATTTCATCCCAATTTACTTCTTTTTCATAATACTGTTCTCTCGTCCTACCGTGTACACATATCGCATCTGCACCTGCAAATTCGACCGCTCTCGCTATTTCGCAAGCGTTTATATGTTCTTTATCCCATCCTATGCGAATTTTTACCGTAACAGGTTTTTTCGTGGCGCGCCTCGCAGCTTTTACAAGATCAAATGCCAAATACGGATTTTTCAATATTGCCGAGCCTTCTCCATTTTTAACTATTTTCGGCACCGGACATCCCATATTTATGTCTATCAGTGCATTATCTCTGTCCTCAAGCATCTCGACCGCCTGCTCCAAGAACTTCGGTTCACCGGAAAACAGCTGAATACCGACAGGTTTTTCATCATCGTACATTTGCAATAGGCTTTCAGTTTTTCTATCCCCATAACAAAGTGCTTTTGCGCTAATCATTTCCGTATAAACAAGAGCAGCTCCCTTTTCTTTACATATTCTCCTGAATGCCGAATCTGTAACTCCTGCAAGAGGTGCAAGTAAAAACGGACTCTCAAGCTGCACATTAGCGATTTTGAGTTTATTTTGCATCGTCATTTACACTGCAATCACCGACTCTATGCTTATGATTTTTGTTTTTGGCATATATCAGCTGCAATCCTTCGAGCGTCAGCATTTTGTCAACATAATCAATACAATCTATGCCGCTTTCAATTAAGCTCGCAAGTCCTCCCGTTGCAATTACCTTGGGTTCGGGTGCTTCCTTGTCGTATTCCATAAGCTCGGCTTTCATCTTGCGCGTAATAAGTTCCGTAACACCCATATGCCCATAAATAAGTCCTGACTGCATACTCTCTATAGTATTTTTGCATATTACATGCCCCGGATCCTCAAGCTCTACTTTCGGCAACTTCGCCGTCTTTTCAAAAAGCGCATCTGATGAAATCTTAAGTCCCGGCGCTATTGTACCTCCAAGGTACTCCGCCTTGGCACTAACCGCACAAAATGTGGTAGCCGTACCGAAATCTATGATAACAAGCGGCCCTTTATATTTTTCATAAGCCGCAACGGCATTTACAATTCTATCTGCTCCAACCTGTTTCGGATTGTCGTACTTTACCACTATTCCCGTTTTTATTCCTGCCCCTATAACTATCGCTCGTCTGTTGAAATACTTCCTCGAAAGATGCTGCAATGTATATAGTACCGACGGTACAACTGTTGATATTATAACATCTTCTACTATTTTCATATCCAAATTCGCATAACTGAAAAGTTGATTGATAAGCATACCGTACTCATCCGCACTCTTTCCATTATCCGTTTCCAGCCTCCAACTTTGAACCAATTTAGGCCCGTCAAAAAGTCCAAGTGCTATATTGGTATTTCCTACATCAAATGCAAGTAACATATTTCTCTATCTGTCCCCTCTTTCGAGCCTTTTTAAGGCTAATGCTATGGTAAGTCCCGGTATTACCCTATTTCCGGTAATCTCCACATCCAGCATTTCGTTTATTTTTTTCAGTCTGTATTGAACCGTATTAGTATGAATCCCCATAAATTCCGATGTCTTTGCGCTGTTCATTCCTGCGTCCAGCACGAAAGTTTCGAGAGTTTCCAGAAGCTGTCTACCCTTGTTCTCATTCCCTTCTTTGAACGGCTCCAAAAGCTCCAAATAATTTTTCTTACCATAGCCTCCCTGCGTTTGCAGTGTAATGCAGTTGCTGATAAGAGCAAGCTCGTACTTTGTGAAAACTCTCTTGTATGGAAATACTTTCTGTACAAACGCCGACGATTCGGCAATCATCCTATACGCTTCCGCTGCGCCCTCTATGCCGTCAAGTCCTGTAACATGGAATATTCTAACTTTTTTGTCGCTTTTTAGCTTATTGAACAAATCAATACAGCGTCCTCGCTTGATTGAAAGCGATTCTTCTTCCCTTTTCTCCTTTGAATAAAGTACTCCGAATGTTTCATTTTCCTCTATTATCTTCAAAAGTCCGAGCTCATCGGATTTTTCAAATTCAAGCAATGTACGGTATGCCGCTTCATTTTCAATACCCTTTGCGAAGAATACACTCAAAATACTTTCAGAATCGATATTGATTTCATCCTTGAGTGCATATGCAAGACTGCGATTTCCGCGCTTGAGAGCTTTTATAAACTCCGCCTTCGCATCCTTTTTGGGGGTATATTTCCACATACCCATTGCCATTTGTATTATCTCTGCGAGCTTTGTAATTTCGGACGCTGAATACAAATCCTCGTTATCAACTATCAGCATATAATGCTTGTCGCCGTTAACTGTTACAGGTCCCCAATATGTCAGTATTCCTTTAACATCTATCCTAGTATAGACCGCACCGCGATCAAACTGCCTATCTCTCGCTTGCGCAACAACTTCTTCCAGACTCGTTTTTTTGCGCGTTTCGACCATCAATATCGGATTGAAATCCTCAGATAGGAGAACGAATTGAAATTTATTTTGAATCGCCGCTTGCTTTATCGCATCCTCAAAAGTAGTGTGCTTTTCAAAGTTTAACAGATGAAATATAGTATTGATAATAAGTCGATTTTCAAAATCAATGCCTCGAATTATCAATGACATAATTTTTTCAATTAAACTTGCATAATTCGTTTCCTTATTTTTGGGTAACAAAATCATAGGTAAGCCTGCGCCCTCAGCATAATTTATAATTTCAAGCGTCGGTGTAACTACATTCTCAAAAGGAATAATCACCAGTCCGCAAACTTTTTCTGCAACCAGTAAATCCACTATTTCCTTTTGCTCTGCAAGCGACCAGTCTGTCGCAAAAAATCCCGACAAAAGCAACGTATCCTTTTCTGCTATATATTCCTTTATCCTCTGCTTATCTGCAACATCTAAAATAGATATAGATTTAAGCGGAGAATTGAGATGTTGCTCCCCCGACAGCAATCTTGCATTTTTAAATTCTTCCAGCGCAAGGCATTCTTTCAGCGTTACTTTCATAAGCGTCTACTTTCCTTCATTTTCTTCATCAGTATCGTCTTTCTTTTGCAGTTTTACATTTGTTTCGAACCCTGCATGATTCAGCGTATTCACGATTTCTTCCAGTTTCTTTTGTTCCTCTTCTATCGCCTTTTGAGTTTCTTCAGCTTCCTTCTCGTTTTTTTCTTTGGTAACTTCTTCCTTTTCTTTGACATCCAAAAGGATTTCTTCCTTGGTCTTGCTTCCCGTATATAGCTGTTCAAACTGCTCGCCGTCTATCGTTTCAAGTTCCATAAGAACTTCCGCTACCAATATCAGCTTATCCTTATTTTCAACCAATACACGCTCAGCCTCTGCAAAAGCATTGTCAATAATCGACTTGATTTCCTCGTCAATCTCGCGTGCTTTCTCCTCAGAATAGTTCTTGGTGCTGTGATAATCATTACCTAGGAACACTTCGTCCGACGGGCTGTAATTCACCGCACCCAGTTTCACTAAAACCGTATTTTGTAACCATAGCTCGCGCAGTATCCGTAGCCCTGAGTATATCGTTACTTGCCCCTGTACTGATGTCCTCGAGCATGAGCTTTTCAGCAACTCTACCTCCAAGCAAATGAACAATCTGCTCGCGCATCTTTTCCTTTGTTCCATAGCTTCTATCGTCTTTCGGCAAGAACATAGTAAAGCCGCCTGCAGTTCCTCTAGGTATGATGGTGATTTGATGCACCGGATCACTGTACTTGAGTGAACGCGCAACAATAGCGTGCCCTGCCTCGTGGAATGCGGTAAGTTTCTTTTCCTCAGGTGTAATAACCCTACTTTTCTTCGCAGGACCTGCAATAACTTTCGTAATGGCTTCCTCAATTTCTTCCATGCGTATTTTTCTGCCATTTCTTCTTGCAGTGAGGAGTGCAGCCTCATTTAGCAGGTTTTCAATATCCGCAGGTGTAAAGCCTGGTGTTCTCCTTGCAAGCACCTTTGGATTTATAGTATCGTCGAGCGGTTTATTCTTTGAGTGAACCGCAAATATTCCTTCTCTACCTTTGATATCCGGCACGCCTATCACAACTTGCCTATCAAAACGACCGGGCCTCAAAAGCGCAGAATCCAAGATGTCCGGTCTATTTGTTGCTGCCAGTATGATGATACCTGTGTGCTCACCGAATCCGTCCATTTCAACTAACAACTGATTCAGCGTTTGCTCTCTCTCATCGTGTCCGCCACCAATGCCCGCACCTCTCTTACGGCCCACCGCATCTATCTCGTCTATAAAAACGATACAAGGTGCATGCCTCTTTGCCTGCTCAAACAAATCACGAACCCTTGATGCTCCGACACCTACGAACATCTCAACGAAAGTCCGAACCGCTTATACTGAAGAACGGTACGCCGGCTTCTCCCGCCGTAGCCTTTGAGATATAGGTCTTTCCCTGTCCCGGAGGACCTACAAGCAAGATTCCCTTAGGTATCCTTGCGCCCAAATCGTAATATTTTTTTGGATTTTTCAAGAAATCCACAACTTCCGATAATTCTTCTTTTTCCTCATCAAGTCCTGCAACATCATCAAACGTTACTTTCTTGAGGTCTTCTTCCTTGTGCATTCTAGCGCGACTTTTTCCAAACGACATAGCTTTGCCATTTCCTGTTTGCCGCATCATAAATACCCAAAATCCTATTATTACCCCAATCATAAGCACCGTTGGAATCATTTGTATGTACCACGGTACTACTTTCGGCTTGATACCCTTATATATGATGCCCTTTTCCATCTGCGGATATATGTATTTTTCGCCTATGGCATTCACATCAAAAATCGACGGCGCATATGTAACAACTTCCTTTTTGTCTTTCAGTCGCGCTTTTATCACTCTTTCATCAATTTCAATTTCTTTTTACATTTTTCTTTTTCGAGTTGCTGCACCAATTCAGAAAATTTGATTTCTTTAGTTTCTTCCTTCGGCACATTTTTTATAAAATTGGCTGCCACCAACACTAAAGCGAAAATCACAATATAAATAGTTAAGTTTTTTGCTATTTGTTTCAATTTACTTCTCCCCACACACTGAACTTTTTGTTTATAAAAACAAATTTAATGATTTTTATACAACAATCTGACTAACATTTTAGCATAATTCATCTATTTTTTTCAAGCATTGAAATTGTGAAAATATGGTGATTTTACTTTTGCGAATTTTATAAAAATGTGATACAATATAAATGTAAACTTATAGGTTATCTTAAATTGTTTCATTTTACAAAATATAAAAAAATATAGAGGTTATTTTATGGCAAAAGTTGTTGTTGTAACAAATCAAAAAGGCGGCGTAGCAAAAACAACTACCTGCAATGCACTCATAAGCGGTCTTTCCAACTTGGGTTTCAAAGTTCTCGGCATAGATCTCGATCCGCAGGAAGTCTGGGTTTTCAGCCTTGGTATCAACATTGAAGAAGGCTATTCTATATACGAGGTTTTCAAAGGACAGGTTCCCGTTCAAAAAGCTATAAGGCAAATAGACTGCGGGCATTTTATCGCATCCAATATACTGCTAAGTACGGCAGAGCTTGAGTTCAACCATTCCGGAAGAGAATTTTTACTTTCGGAAACTATCAAAAAGCATCAGAGATCTTTACGATTATATAATAATAGATACACCTCCGGCACTCAATATTTTGACAGTAAATGCTTATGTGTGCGCAGACGAGCTTATCATCCCTATGATTCCCGAAATTTTGAGCCTTTTGGGAATCTCGCAAATTAAAGATACAATAGAAAGTGTCAAAAATTACTACAATCCGCATTTTGCACCTGGCTTGCATACTCCTGACGCAAATACAATACAAGGGCGGCACTATCAAAGGAAGTTTCGGATATGACAGTTAAAATTGCAGAGCAGCTAAATACAAAAGTCGCAGCTACACACATCAGAAACAGCATCGCCGTAGCCGAAGCTCCGGCACACGGTACCGGACTTTTAAACTTTGCCCCTAAGGCAAATGCGTGCTTGGATTACAAAAAATTTATCAAAGAGCTTCTGGACGGAGGGCTATAATATGCCAAAAAAAAGCAATAAGACCGACCATGTGCTGAATCTTCTAACCAACGGCCGTGCTGATGATGATACTGCAAAGAAACAGAACACAGTGCAACCGCTGACAGGCGCTTCCTCGATTGCACCTGCAAAGTCGGCAGGTGAGCAAGTGTCTTTTAATATCGAATCATCAGCTCCTACCAGACGAGTGGTTGTCGAAGAAGCGAATATGCGAGAGAATTTATCGCAGCTTGTTCGACAAGGACTCGAAGCGGAAATAGGCACACAAAAACTCAATGAAAAGGGGGCAAAACCCTTTATCATATTAGACGAAAGCGACGCTGACGCCAAAGTTACACAAGTTTTTTCCGAAGAAGATATGGAATATGTTTCAAGCAGACCATATATTCTGGAAGATTTCAATGAAAGTGGGGATACCAATATGGAAAACAACAATCTAAATCTATCGTCGGATATCACAAAAGACTTTTCAGACAGACCTGATGAATTTTTTTGCACAATGTAGCAGAAGACATTATGATAAGCAAAGCGCCTGCAATAATGGAAAGCATGAATATGTGTACCTGTAAAAATTGTGTATACGATGTAGTCGCTTTGGCGCTAAACAACACAAAACCTATGTATACGGTTACAAAAAAAGGTGAATTGTTTCAAAAGCTGGCTTCAATCGAATCTCAATGCGGTACTGATATCGCTCGCGAACTGACTCGCGCGTGCATACAAATAAAAATGAATCCAAGACACGCCGTTACAGGTGAATAATCCACATATGCCTTGGTTGTAAACACAAAGAAAAGCCCCTACGATAGTAGGGGCTTTTCTTTGTATTTTTACTTGATTTACCAAACTTGAGTTCCCTTTGAGAAGGCTTTAATCGTAACCTTACCGTCTGCAGCCGAAAAAGACATTGTCCTTGCATAATCCTTGCCGACATCTTCGCCGACAATCGGAATTCTAAGCCCTGCAAGAATCCTTTTAACTTCTGCAATATTCCTATCTCCTATATTCCCCAACTGACGAATCGCCCTGAATGTTAAACATTTTTGCTCCGCCGGCTATCTTTGCCGTCAATCTTGTACGACTGCTGCCTTTGCTCTCCATAGCCGCAACCAATGCAGGTATGCCCGTATCCGCGTACCTGCCGACCAATTTACCGGGACCTCCCGGAGGTGATGTAGGCAGCATCACATGCACCATACCTGCCAATTTGAGATTCTTATCATATAGGCAAACACCTATGCAAGATCCGAGCGCATATGTGATTACCTCAGCCTGACCTGAAACAACCCCAACTTCGGCAATTCCAATCGTCAAAACATTACTCATTATATACTCCTAATTTCGTTAAAATTGTTTTTAATGAATCAACATTAGGTATCAAAAGCAAGCTGTTGCTGTGCGGTTTGTTGTCAAAATTATAACTTCCCTCTATCAACATCACTTTATCCGCCTCGTAGCAGTAAAGTGCCATTGGAACGGTTATCATTCCGCCAAGCATATTAACCGACACTGCAGGCGGTTCCATATGCACATGAAGCCCTGCCATATCGCTTATAGCATTTACATAAGATGCCATTAAGATATTGCCGACCTCTGAGATTGCCGAAAACTGCAACTCGTCAACTTGCGCAAAATCGTCCACTCTAATGCCGTAAAGGCTCTCCAAAAGCATATTTATTACATCAAGGTCTTGTATGCTCAAAATTGCGCCTTCAAATTCACCTTGAATTCTAATCAAAAGTCCCGCAACGATTTTTTCAGGTCCTCCAAGTTTGTCAACCGCTTCGTTCATTCCAATAATGCTTACCGTAGGTGGATCTATGCTCACTTGCTTATTTAAAAAGTTCGAAAGCGATGTAGCAGCATTTCCTGCTCGATACTTCCTATCTCCCCTCAAAGCGTCAAGTTGCATTCCGTCTAAATCTTCGTAATTACTTATTGTCATTTTTTCCTCCTTTACGCACCTTGTGCGATGCCGTAGCTCTTAATTTCTCCATCCTCGAGCAAATAAGTTTGGATTTTTTCATGTCCGTTTATCCTGTAGGTCTGCGTACCCATTACGATGCGCACTCCTGTATGTATTATATCTTTAACAACGATTTTACAGCCTTCGCATAGCAAATCGGCTTCCAAAACCTTTTTGTTTCACCTTAATTTCTTCAATAGCCTCTTTGAGTCTTGTCTCTCTTGGTTGTAAGCAAGGACTTTTTGCTTAAGCTCTTCCATTTCCGCTCTATCCAAATCCTTTTGCAAACGCTTGAGAAATTTGCATCAAATTCTTTTTCCATCTTTGCTGCACCCTTTTCGCAATCAGCTAAGTCCTGCGCAAATTCCTGTCCCGCTTTTTGTAATTTGCTATTCTTTCTTCGAGGGTTCAATGTAAAGCCTACCTCGTGCATCCAGTCCGGCACTATTTGAAGATCCATAGAAATATTCAGCTCACTTCCTATTACCTTTGCCTCTATCATGTTCCCCGCGAGGTAACTTCCCCCAAGTAATGAGCCTTTTTTGCCGCTTGCAACTATATTTCTGTTCGCTCTGAAATCCGAATTTATCGAATAATCGCACAAAATATCGCCGCCGGCTATCAGCTTCGCCATTTCCGCAAATTTAACGGTTATATTTCCGTCTGCTTTAATAAATCCTTTTTTCATGCCGTTCATGCCGTTCGCTATTATTACATTCCCTGTAGCATTGAGCATAGATGCCTCTACATATCCGTTTACAACGATGTCTCCCTTTGCAAATATCGAATAATCCGACATGACATTTCCTTGAACAACAACCGATCCGTTAAATCTTATATTTCCGGTTTCAGGTCCCACATCTCCCTTAACCGTATATATGTTGCTGACCTCGATAGTTCCTTTGTTGAATACGACTCTGCCTTCCATAGCGGCACGAACTTCAAGACCGTCATCCGTGAGCGCAACGCCTTGTCCCAAGTTCAGTTCCGCCGGCTTTCCCTCCTTCGGCAAAACTTCATCGCCAAGCACGTTTATGCCCTTTTCTCCATCTTTAGGGGTGTTATTTTGCAAATCAAGTCCTTTTCGCTTACATTTTGTATTAACCCGAGCTCTTTGTAGTTGACTGTGCCGTCCTCGTTTTCTTTCGGTGCATTCGACGCATCGAGGTCGAATAAATAACGCACCTTTGCATCCACGCCGTCAATCGGTTCTTTTCCATGCGCAAGTTCAAGGTCCTGATATAATCGCCTCCCGTTTGCGTATTCTTTTGACAGCCCTCATCGTCTATGCCGTATTTCACGCCGTATTGATTTGCTAAATCATAAATTATTTGCGGATCGAATCCCCTCTTTTCCTCAGGAATTCCCTCATAATTTTCGGCTCTAACATACGCAAACATTTTGTTCTGCGACAAAGTCAGTGTAAATTTAATTGGTTCGTATTCCTCGTTTTGCTTCTCATCCATGACTATCTCCTTTACGGTAGGCAGGTGTTTTTATATTAACTAGCCTCTCAATGATTCTATCGTCTGTTCTATCTCGTTTGAAGTCTGTATCATTTTGAGCGACATCGAATATGCTCTCTGTGCTTCTATCATTCTAACCATTTCGTTTCCTGCGTCTACATTCGATGCTTCCACATAGCCGCGAGTTACCGTTACGTCCGGTTTATAAATCGGTGCTCCATTTTTGGTACAGGAGAAAAGAGATTATCCCCTTTTCGCAGCATACCGTCTTTGATAGCAAAATCGAAAACAGCAGGGCTGTTTTTCGCAAATTCCGACGCTAATGTTCCTTTCGGTAAAAGTTCTATCTTTTCAAAATTCCTGTCAAGTACAAGTTCTCCGTTCGAGGTTGTAAGATAAAAATTTACCGTCCTGAAAACGCGATTGTTTGAAACTGCCGTCGCGTGTATAAAAAATTTCGTTAGTACGAGGATTTTTCACCGCAAAGAAACCGTTTCCGTTTATAGCAAAATCCGTTTGATTGTCGGTTGCGTTGTAACCTCCCGGTCTATGATCTACATCCGTTGTTTCAATCCTAACTCCCGAACCCTACACGCAACTGCGTATCGGTAGTTTCCGGCTCTCTTACATTACTGTAAAGCAAATCCACAAACATTTCTTTCTGAGCCTTGTATCCGTAAGTATTTACATTGGCAAGGTTATTTGCGACAACATCCAGCTTTTTTTGCTGTGATTTAGCCCCCGTGCCGGCTGTATAAAAAGATATATCCATTTAACCCTCCTATAACGTTGCCAGATCAACGGCTTTTGCCATAATCTGATCGTACGCCTTAGCTATATTACTGCAACTTTGAAAAGCTCTTTGACTTGCGAGCATTGCAAGCATCTCTTCCGAACCCTCGACATTCGAACGTTCTATCGCTCTGTGTCTGATAGTTCCCGTAGCCGGTATTTCACTACCTCTATTGGTCGCTTCGAACATACCTTCGTCCGCCTTACGCAAATTGCCTTCGTATTTTTCAAAATCCACGAGCTTTATTTGTCCTATCACCGTTCCGTTTTCACGCCTTCTGATAGTTCCCATTTGATCTATGTCTATATTATCCGTATCCAGTTTTATAGGTTGATTGTTTGTTCCCATTACTCTGCCTATATGCTGAAGGCGCAAATAACCGTCTTGGTCCAAATTAAACGATCCGTTTCTAGTGTATCTATCTTGTCCGTCTGCCGTTTTTATGTGAAAAAAACCTTTTCCTAAAATAGCTGTATCGAGCGGAAGCTCTGTAAACTCAAGCATTCCTTCGCCATATTTCGTCCAAAGTTCCTCTGCCGTTCTGATAGATGCGGATTTCTCAAGAGGATAGTACTTTCTCTTGTCGAAATTTCCCGTTCTATGTATCAGTTGTTCATCAAATGTAACCGTTCTGAGCGTGTCAGCCTTGTACCCGGGCGTCGATACATTGGTTATATTATTGCTGACCGTATTTAATATTCGCGACTGCGAGAGCATTCCCGATGTCGCATTGTAAAATCCTTTAAACATACCCTATCCTTCCATATACTCCTTGAGCTTTATCCTCATTTTTAATTGCTGCGGAATGTATTTGCGAAACTCTGGCTTCACTCACATTCATAACTTTCGCTACCTCTTTCATACTGAGTTCTTCCCTGTAATAAAGTGAAATCACCGTTTGTTCATTCGATTTCAGTTCCGCAATCGCTTCTGCGAGCATTTTTTGCATTTCCTTATCTTCTAGCGCCACAGACGGTATTCCTAATTCGTTTTCATCCTTTAAAAACGATTCGTTCGGCGCATCCTCTTTGGTTCCGTCTATCAAAGCATCAAGCGAAAGAACGTTAAATAGTCCCGTTTCTCCAAGCGCTTTTTGATACTTTTCAATCGGCATCCCGAGTTTGCTTGCAACTTCTTCATCGCTTGGAAATCTCGCATGCTCGTAATAAAAATCCGCAATGGCATTATCTATTTCTTTTGAAATCTTGCGTACACTTCTCGGCACCCAATCCTGCTTCCGCGCAAGATCGACTATCGTGCCGCGAATCCTAAGCGATGCGTAAGTTTCAAACTTGACATTTTTAGTAGGATCAAAGCGATCAATCGACTGCATAAGTGCTATAATCCCTTCGTTGACGACATCGTCAAGTTCCGCAAAACTCATATAGACACCACGAAGCTGTACTGCAATAGTTCTTACCATATCGCAATACCTCAGGACTATCTCTTGTTTTACGAGCTTATCCTTATCCTCTTTGTAGAGTTCAAACAGCTCTCCTGTCGTGCGCTCCGCAAGTGTCAAATTTAATTCCATTTCTTCTCCTAAACTGTTTCCATGCTAACATTTCCAATAGCTTGAATTTGCACGTTGTTAGCAATTTCACTAAATGAAAGCACAAATACATCCGGATAAAATTGTTCGATAAGTCTATAAAAATATATTCTGATTACATTGCTGGTAAGTATTACCGGAACAACATTAAGTTCCTTGAATTTCTCAAGATATTCTCCTATTTGTGTAATAATAGCCTGTATCAAATCCGGACTGAGCGCCAAGTATATACCGTGTTCGCTTCGTGTAAGACTTGCAAGTACCGCCTTTTCCACCTCTGCATCGAGCGTGATTACCTTGAGCTGTCCCGCTTCGCAGAATCTCCTTGTAATAGTTCTCTTGAGTGCCATTCTGACATTTTCCGTCATTACATCTATGTCTTGCGTGCTTTGAGCTGAATCCACCAGACTTTCGAGAAGTGTTACCATATCTTTGATTGGTATTCCTTCTTTCAGCAAATTGAAAAGCACCTTTTGCAGCGTACCGTATGAAATCAAATCCGGCACTGCCTCCTCAACAAGTTCGGGTGAAATTTTCTTGGTATTTTCAAGAATCTGCATAACTTCACTTCTTGTCAAAAGTTCGTGCAAATGTCTTCTAATTGTTTCCGATAAATGCGTAAGCATTACCGACAGCGGATCTATTACAGTATATCCGTAAACCTCAGCCATATCTATCTTGTCCGGTGTAATCCACTTACTCGGTATGCCGTAAGCAGGCTCTATCGTGTCAATTCCGTCTATATCACCTGTCGGTTCGGGCGGTTGCAATGCCAAGTAGTAATCTACAAGCAATTCTCCCCTTGCGACTTCCTCGCCTTTTATCTTTATAACATATTGGTTCGCATTAAGTGAGGCGCTGTCCCTAAGTCGAACCGACGGTACAACAAACCCCATTTCCTGCGCAAACTGACGCCTAAATATAACTATTCTGTTAATCAGATTTCCGCCGCTGCTTTCATCAACAAGCGGTATCAAACTGTAGCCGAATTCCATTTCTATCGGCTCTACATTTATAAGTGCATATATATTGTTTATATCTTTAAAGTAAGCGTTTTCGTCAAATTCTTCTTCCGCATATAGGTCGGCAGCACTCTCTTCTTTTGCAAGTTCAAGCTGTTCTTCAACCGCTTCTTTTGTCCTTAGTCTAATTCCAAGTAAAATCAAAAATGCGGAAAATATAAGTACTTGTACCTTCGGTGAGCCCGGTATCAGCACCATGAAAAGCATCGCGCCGCCCGAAATTATCAAAACTCTCGGCTGAGCGGTAAACTGCTTCAGAACATCCTGATTCAGTGTGCCTTCCGCCACCGAACGGGTTACAATCATACCCGTAGCTGTTGAAATCAAAAGCGCGGGAATCTGTGAAACAAGTCCGTCTCCTATTGTCGCAATTGAATATATATTCAGGACCTCCGCAAACGGCAGTCCGCTTTGAACCACTCCGATAATTGTTCCTGCTATGAAATTTATAAGCGTGATAATGATAGACATTATCGCATCACCCTTAACTATCTTCGTAGCACCGTCCATGGCTCCGTAGAAATCCGATTCTCTTTGAATCTTCTCTCTTCGCATTTTGGCTTGTTGCTCGTCTATAAGGCCCGAGCTTAAATCCGCATCTATCGCCATTTGTTTTCCCGGCATAGCGTCAAGTGTAAATCTAGCTGCAACTTCAGCTACACGCTCCGCGCCCTTGGTGATTACGATAAATTGCACCAAAACTATGATTAAAAATATGATTACACCAACAACTACATTACCTTGCAACACAAAACTACCGAATGTCTTGATTACCTGCCCCGCTTCACCTTGTTTTGTAAGTATCAGTCGTGTCGACGATATATTAAGCGATAGTCGGAATAAAGTAGTAATAAGAAGAAGCGACGGAAATATGGAAAATTCCAATGCTTCCCCAATATACATGGTAGTTAGCAAGATGACTAGTGATACTGTAATGTTTATTATAAACATCATATCCAGAATGAACGGATTGAGCGGTACTACCAAAAGTACGATTACCAGCAATACGAACACCGAAATGATATGATTAAACAGTCCCTTCATTCAATCTTCCTATCTTTTTCCAAGCACTGTGCGTAGTCTTGCAAATTGGTCATTTATCTGAGCAATTTGAAATTGATATTGTAATTGCGCTCTTGCGAGTTCGATCTGTTCCACATCGGTATTTACATTATTTCCGTCCATACGAGTGCTTTCAGCTTTGCTCGTTTCTACACGCATATTACTTCCTTCGATTGCCTTTTGAATTTTTTTCCTGTTCGGCATCTTGGCAATACGAAAAATGTCTAATTTCTTATCAAGTTCGTCTTCAAACTTAAGTATCTTAGCTTTGTAGCCCGGGGTGTCGTTATTTGCTATGTTTTCAGAAGCAATACGTTGTTTTTCCCAAAGATAATCCAAGCTCTTCATAGAAAGTCTGATATTGTTATTATCTATAAAGCTCATACGAACCTCCTTTTTGATATAATTATACATACTCTATTATACTACAAGTCCTTGCAAATAAACAAGTTAAAAAACAAAAAAACTTGGTGTTTTGTTCCAAGTTTTTTAAATTTTACAGTTTTTAGAGTATTTTTTTCAAAAATTCGCCTGTATACGAATTTTTATTTTGGGCTATTTCCTCCGGTGTACCTGTTGCAATGATTTCTCCGCCCTTGGTTCCGCCGTCTTTACCGATGTCAATGATGTAATCCGCCATCTTGATTACTTCCAAATTGTGCTCTATTACGAGTACGGTATTTCCACTGTCAACCAGCTGTTCAAGTACCTGAATCAACTTGTCAACATCTGCAAAATGAAGGCCCGTGGTAGGTTCATCCAGTATGTAGATGGTTTTTCCGGTGCTTCTCTTTGACAATTCCGATGCCAATTTTACACGCTGTGCCTCTCCTCCCGAAAGTTGAGTCGACGGTTGCCCCAGTTTAATATATCCAAGTCCCACTTCTTCAAGTGTAGCAAGTTGTCTTTCTATACTTGGTATATTTTTGAAAAAGTCCCGAGCATCGCTCACATTCATATCAAGCACTTCAAAAATATTCTTTCCCTTGTACCTAACTTCAAGCGTTTGAGAATTGTAACGCTTACCGTGGCACACTTCACAAGGTACATACACATCCGGCAAGAAATGCATTTCGATTTTTAAGTATTCCGTCTCCGCTGCAAGCCTCGCATCTTCCACCTTTGACATTAAAGCTGAAACGCCCCTTTTCATAACCGCGCAGCTTTGCCTCCGGAAGCTCTGCAAAAAGGTTTCTGATATGCGTGAAAACCCCTGTATACGTTGCAGGATTCGATCTTGGCGTTCTGCCTATAGGCGACTGGTCTATATCTATGATTCTATCTATATTTTTCCATACCTATTATCGCGTCGCATTCTCCCGCCTTTTTCTTTGCTTGCGTTTATCTGCCTTGCCAGACCTTTAAAAAGCACCTCGTTCACAAGACTGCTCTTACCTGAGCCGGATACGCCTGTAACGCACACAAACTTGCCGAGCGGTATTTCTACATCCACATTTTTTAAATTGTTTTCTCGCGCATTTTTAATTTCGAGTTTTTTGCCGTTACCCTTTCGTCTTTCACGAGGCACATCTATATGCTTTTCACCCGACAGATACTGTCCCGTTATAGATTTCTTGCACGCTTTCACCTCTTCAGCCGTTCCCGCAACTACTACCTCTCCGCCGTGTATTCCTGCACCGGGTCCTATGTCTACGATATAATCCGCAGCATACATCGTATCCTCATCGTGTTCCACAACCAGCAAAGTATTGCCTATATCCGTAAGTCTTCTAAGTGTTTTCAGGAGCTTTTCGTTATCCTTTTGATGCAATCCTATGCTCGGCTCGTCGAGGATGTACAACACGCCTACCAATCCCGAGCCTATTTGCGTTGCAAGTCTGATTCTCTGTGCCTCGCCTCCGGAAAGCGTACCTGTCGCTCTTGAAAGAGTCAAATATTCGAGTCCCACATCAACAAGAAATCTAAGTCTTTCTTTAATTTCTTTCAAGATTTGACTAGCTATCATCTCGTCTTTTTTCGAAAGTTCTAAACTTTTTACAAACTCCAACGCGTCCGCTATCGACATATCCGAAAACTCTGCTATATTTTTCCCTCCAACGGTAACCGAAAGGACTTCTTTTTTTAGTCTTTTGCCATCGCAAGAATCGCAATGTACCGTTTCCATATAACCGTGAATTCTTTCTTTCATAAATTCCGATCCGGTTTCCCTGTATCTGCGTTCCAAATTGGTTATGAGTCCCTCGAATGCATGGTCGCGCTTTTGCCTATTTCCGTTTTTCGCTACATATTCGTATTTTTATATGTCGTTCGCCCGTTCCATAAAGCAGTTCCTCTATAAATTTTTCCAGGCAAGTCCTTGTACGGCGTATTTTCCGACAGCTTGTGTTCTTTCAAAAAGCGCAGCAACGATTTGCCCGTAAAAACTCGCCATCAAATCCATAGATGCAAATATTTTAGATAACGCCCCGTCCGCTATGCTTTTATCCTTGTCAGGTACTATCAAATCTTCCGATATTTTTTCTGTAAAACCCAGTCCCGCACAACTCTCGCAAAGCTCCAAACGGACTGTTAAATGAAAACATTCTAGGCTCCAGCTCTTCAATACTTATACCGTGTTCGGGACACGCAAACTTCGTCGAAAACAATTTTTCTTCAATTTGACGGTCATCTTGAACCTTTGTTTCAACTTGCACGCCTACAAGTCCGTCTCCAAACGAAATAGCAAGCTCTACAGCTTCCGTAAGGCGCGCCGCTAAATTCGGTTTTACAATAAGCCTGTCTATCACTATTTCTATATTGTGCTTGATGTTTTTCTCAAGCACAGGAATTTCTTCTGTAATATCGAGAATTTCTCCGTCTACGCGTGCTCTTACGAAGCCTTCTTTTAAAATTCTTTCAAATATTTTTTGATGTATTCCTTTTCGCTTCCTTACAAGAGGAGCAAGAACTATAAGCCTTGTACCTTCTTCAAACGCAAGCAAGCTCTCGACTATTTGATCCACCGTCTGAGATTGTATCTGCTTGCCGCACTGTGGGCAATGCGGAATTCCTATTCTTGCATACAAAAGTCTCAAATAATCGTGTATTTCCGTAACGGTTCCCACCGTAGAACGCGGGTTTTTACTGGTCGTTTTCTGGTCTATCGAAATTGCCGGTGAAAGTCCTTCAATATACTCTACTTTCGGTTTTTCCATTTGTCCCAAAAACTGTCTTGCGTAAGACGACAAACTTTCCATATACCTTCTCTGACCTTCAGCATATATAGTATCAAATGCAAGCGTAGACTTCCCCGAACCCGAAAGCCCCGTTATAACCACGAATTTATCGCGTGGAAGCTCTACATCTATATTTTTTAAATTGTGCTCGTTCGCACCTTTCACTTTTATCGTGTTTCGTGCCATATTGTTCTCCTACATTACAATTTGCTTTTGTACTCAAAAAGCACATCTCTAAGCATTGCCGCTTTTTCAAACTGCAATTCTTTAGCCGCCTCGCGCATTTCCTTTTCCAGTTTCTTGACATAGTCGGCGAGTTCCTTTTTAGTAAGCTCGTCAGGCTTTCTGGTTGAATAGTACTCGTCTGCCGCTTCTGCTGCTCTTGTTGCTTCTATTACACTGCGAACGTCCTTGGTAACGGTTTTGGGTGTAATATTATGTTCTTCATTGTATTTCTGCTGTAAAGCTCTCCTACGCCTAGTTTCCGAAATAGCATATCGCATAGCGGGACTTTCCGTATCCGCATACATTATTACTTTTCCGTCCGCATTTCTTGCGGCTCTTCCTATCGTCTGTATCAACGATGTTTCAGTTCGCAGAAATCCCTGTTTGTCCGCATCAAGTATTATAACTCGTGAAACCTCAGGCACATCAAGTCCCTCTCGAAGCAGGTTGATTCCTACAAGCACATCAAATACGCCCAGCCTTAAATCTCTAATTATTTCCATTCTTTCCAATGTGTCAATTTCCGAATGTAAATATCGAACTTTTATTCCTACATTTACGAGATAGTCTGTGAGACTTTCCGACATTTTCTTAGTTAAAGTAGTTACAAATACTCGCTCTCCTCTTGCAACTACAGAATTTATCTCCCCTATCAAATCGTCAATTTGCCCATCTACAGGTCTAACCTCTATAATCGGATCTAAAAGTCCGGTCGGCCTTATTAACTGCTCCACATATTCGTTTCCGCTCTCTTCCAACTCATATTTCGCCGGTGTCGCACTGACATATAGTATTTGATTCACCAGTGAATTGAATTCATCAAACACAAGAGGTCTATTGTCAAGAGCCGAAGGCAATCGAAAACCGTACTCTACCAGCGAGCTTTTTCTCGATCTGTCGCCTGCGTACATAGCCCTAAGTTGTGGTAACATTACATGCGATTCATCAATAATTATTAAAAAATCCTTCGGAAAATAGTCAATCAAAGTATATGGTCTTGAACCTGCGGGTAGACCGTTTATGTGCCTTGAATAATTTTCTATTCCTTTACACGAACCGACCTCTTTGAGCATTTCAAGATCATAATATGTTCTCTGTTCTATTCTTTGCGCTTCAAGCAGTTTGTTTTCCGATTTGAACTTCTGTATTTGCTCCATAAGCTCGGCTTCGATAGTTTCAGTAGCTCTTTGCATGCTCTCTTTTGAGGTAACATAATGGGATGCGGGGAATACAGCCACATGATTTCTTATACCGAGAATTTCTCCCGTGAGAGCGTTTATTTCCTTGATACTTTCAACTTCATCGCCAAACAACTCCACGCGTACGGGATTTTGAGCACCTGCCGGAAATATGTCTATAATATCACCGCGAACCCTAAACGAACCGTGATTCAATTCAAGATCGTTTCTTTCGTATTGAATGTCAACCAATTTTCTAAGTATTTCATTCCTGCTTTTCTCCATACCGGGCCTAAGCGAAAGCATTTGATTTTCGTAATCAAGTGGACTTCCGAGTCCGTATATACATGAAACGCTCGCTACGATAATAACATCTCTGCGTTCTGCAAGTGCTGCCGTAGCTGAATATCTGAGCTTGTCTATTTCCACATTTACATCCGAATCCTTCTCGATGTATGTATCGGTAGACGGGACATATGCCTCCGGCTGGTAATAATCATAGTAAGAAACAAAATACTCAACCGCATTATCCGGAAAAAATTCCTTAAATTCTCCATGTAATTGAGCTGCAAGTGTTTTGTTGTGCGAAATTATAAGCGTTGGTCTTTGCAAGCGCTCTATGACATTTGCCATTGTAAAGGTCTTACCCGAACCTGTAACGCCAAGCAGCGTCTGACTTTTTTTGCCGGCTAAAAAACCGTCTACAATTTTTTGAATCGCAGCCGGTTGATCTCCTGTCGGTTTAAATTTTGAATGTATTTTAAATTCCATATTTTTACCTCGCCATCAAAGCGGCGTTCACATCAGTTGAGAATTGCGGTGCATTATAAAGTACCACTATGTCCGAAAGCCTGCTATTATCACTATATTGTATATCGGTTATTAGCGTTTTAATGCTTTGTCTGTAGTATCTCAAATCTACGAGATAAACCTTTTGGTAGTGTTCAAGCAGCAATGGAGCGAGGCAATTAGCATAAGAGTCTTTAATAAGCAGCACCGACTTTGTATCTCCTATTTTCTCTCGTTCATCTATGTCTCTTTCCAGTTTGATTAGCGGATGATTCCCACCCAAAAATACGAATACTTATCGCGCTTTGCAAGGAAACTTTCATCAAATATTTTTGCCTGTTTCCCATCCTCAAATTTTGCATCGGCAGCTAGAATCTCAGCATTTTCGTACGCCCAAATTTCATCTTTGGGCGAAAAGAAGGTAGGGATTTTCGCCTCTATGCTCCCTCTAAATTCGGTAGACAGCACCCGCTTTTGAAATCTGTCCTGCGTTATCGGCTCAAATCCCAAATGCTTTGCCAATTCGACATACGCATAATACGCTCCAAGACTTGTCCAATGATGATCTGTCTTGTAATAAATGTACTCGCCATTGTGCTTTTGCAAACTTTTTCGCACATCAACGAAAGTATCGCCAAGCTCTTCCGAAAGACTTGCAAAAATATCAGTTTGCTTGTAATTTTGAAAACTTTCCGCATCTTTCGGAAGATTTTCTTTTTAATACCAAATTGGCTGTAGGCGCAATCAGTGCAGTTACTTTTAAATCCGTGTTTTTCGCCAAAACCTTGCACTGCCGCTATATTTTTTTCTTCAAAAAGTTCTTCGTTTGTTGTTTCTATCAAAAAGATCGTCTTTTTTACCGAAATATGCATATCCGTTATCCTTTTTCATACTCACAAAATCCGCCGTATTTTTAAATTTTACCCAAAAATCTCGAAATACTATGGTATCTGCCGCATATTTTTCAAAATTTTTTGTATAATCACCGTCAAGTATGCTTTCCGATCGAATTTCGGTAGCTGTGTCAATACTCTGTTTTTCAGTTTCGGAAAACTTTTTATCACCAAAAATACGCACAATAACAAAATCAAAAACCAGACCTGCAACAAAGCAGATACTCATATATTTAAAATTTTTCACATTTTCCTTGATTCATAATAAAACACCCTGTATTTTGTATCCCGCATATCGCATTGCTTTTACATATGCCTAGAACCTGAAATATAAAAACGGATTGTAAGTAGACGATACAACAAATGCAAAACTGATGAAAAATAGCACCAATACAGCAATAATCTCATATACTTTCATTTGTTTCGCCCCGTTTTCTTCGCGATTCTTTACAAACTTTACATAAAACGCAGTCGGTAAACCTGTTGCCGCTACTATCGCGACAATCAAAATCAATGCATTACTCGAAAGTAAATATATATCCGACTTATCTAACAGCTTTATGGTCGATTCCGAATTAAATCCATATCCGCACAGCAATATCTTTAGCATCGCAATTAAACGATTTGTATCCGTTATCGAAAAAATCAACCAACTGATCACAACAGCAACCAATGTATACAATCTCGAAAGCACTTTAGATACCAAAGGTAAATAGCTTGATAATTTCGCCATACCTTTTAATATGAACATTTTTTCAAGCACGAGAAAAATTCCGAAATACATTCCCCAAATCGCAAAATTCCAGCTGGCTCCGTGCCACAATCCGGTGAGCGACCAAACCACCAGTATGTTGAAAATTTGGCGCATCTCCCCTTTTTTGTTTCCGCCCAAAGGAATATACAGATATTCCTTGAACCATGTACCGAGGGAAATGTGCCAGCGTCTCCAAAATTCCGTTATCGATTTTGACATATACGGATAGTTGAAATTTTCATCAAATGTAAAACCGAACATTTTGCCAAGTCCAATTGCCATATCGGAGTATCCCGAAAAATCGAAATAAATTTGAAGCGCAAACGAGAAGGCTAAAAGCCAAACATTCATAATCGACAAATCAGACAACTCTTTGCCATTTATAGCAGTCCAAATTTGCCCCATATTATTTGCAATTATGACTTTCTTAGCAAGCCCAAATGTAAATCTCACCACACCATTCCCGAACATTTCAAAGCTATGGACTCTTGTATTTAGCTGTTCTTCTACGGTTTTAAACCTAACTATCGGACCTGCTATAAGCTGTGGGAACATAGATATATAAACTGCAAAATTTACGAGGTTTTTTTGAACCCTTACTTTCCCCCTATCGAGGTCGATAATGTACGACATCGCCTGAAATGTATAAAACGATATTCCGATAGGTAGCGGTAATTCAAGCGTGTTGAATTGCGTGCCGAATATAGCATTTATATTATCTATCGTAAAATCCGCATACTTAAAAAAGCCAAGCAAAGCTAAATTCACGAATACATTGAAAAACAATACGTTTTTCGTAAATTTCTTACTTGACTGTAATTTAGAAATTGCTAACCCGCTGATATAATTAAAGATTATCGAAGTAATCATCAGCAGTATATAAACAGGTTCTCCCCACGAATAGAAAAACAAACTTTCGACGAGTATCACCGCGTTTTTGAAACGCGGGGAACCATATAATACACAAGTATAGCTATTGGTAAAAAATAAACTAAAAATGTAACACTGCTAAAAAGCATATTTGCTCCTTTTATTCCTCATCTTTACCAAAATTTTTAATTGCTTTTTCGGCAGCCTCTTTATCGTTACTTACCACCAAAATAGCTGTATTTCCTTTGCAGTAAACCAGAGCCTTGTCGAGCTTTTCAACTTCTTCCGGTCTATAAACGCTAAACGCCGATTTTTGGAGTTCGATTCTGTCGTTAAATATTTTTTTATACTTCTTCAATTCCTTAGCATCTGCGTTTTTTATCTTGATAACCCCTATTTCCTCAGCAGTATATGTCGGAACATAAAGAGAACCGTCTTCAAAATCTGAAGCATCTACCAGATAAAGATTTTTCATTAAATCCTCGTCCACCTTGGTCAATGTGTCCTCAAACTTTGGCGTCCTCAAAAGATAATCACCGATTTCCGCCGATGCTAGCCTCCTGTAATTTTTCGTTTTCTTTTTCGGTTTCTTCACCTGCTTTACAAGCAGAAAGCGACATACCGAGTACCAGCAAAATCGCAAATGCCAACAAAAACTTCTTCTTCATATGCTCCTCTTTTATATGTTTTATATTTAATATTGTACTTATTTTTCTTCTTAATTTTGCTACCGCGCCTGCTTGTGATTCTGGCGCTTCGTCAACTTGTTTCACAGGGACTTTCGGCGATATTATTTCCGCAATACTCTGCGCCCAAATCTTACAATACGCGGCACTCAGATGTATTCCATCGGATGATGCTTCCGTTAACAACGCGCCTGTACCGTCTATAAGCGGTGCCGACGGATTGATAAAATCAACATTCTTCGCAGCGGCAAGCCTTACAATACCTTCATTATAAACGATTATATTCGAATTTGTAAATACAGTTTGACTTGCACTCTTTTTTGCGGAAACAGGCAGTATCGACTGTAAATAAATGCGTGCATTCGGTTGCGCCGCCTTAATTTGATCTACAAGTTGACCATAGCTTTCAGAAATCTATCACATTTCCCCATCAACTTCGTTTAAGCCTACACATACGACCACTTTTCCATATGCCGCTTTGCAAGTACATCTGAAAATAGACGCCTCTACGCCGTCAACATTTACCTTTTTCCCCTCGACTATCCTGTTGACAGTCAACGATTTAGTGGAAAAAAATTCTGCGGTTTTTATTCCCGAAAATAATTTCAGCCCCTCCGTTCTCGAATCTCCGATTATCAATGTTCCTTCAAACGCCCTGTCCAAGCTGTCTTTAGTTACATCCGAAAGAACCGCAACCGGTGCTCCGGCCTGTGCGGCAGTATTTCCTGTATTTTTCCGGCGGTTTTTATACTTTCAAGATTTTTTCAATTTTCTCTTGTTTCTCTTTTTTCTGCTTTCTTGATAGCCGCTTCTTCTTTTTCGTTTTTCAATCTGCAATGCTTTTTGCTTTTTCAGCTTTTTACATGCTCATAATGCTTTATTTGCAACATAAATACCGCCCACTCCCCAATACAATTATGCATAGAAGGAATGATATCAGCCTAATCAATCTGCGTCTCTTCGTCATAACAACCTTATCTATTTTTCAAACAGATTTTTTCCTTATTTTTAATTCAACCTATATTACGCAAACGAGAGCATCTGTTTGTCAAGATGCTCCCTGATTGAATTTTTACATTTTGCAATTTAATCTAAAAGACCACTACTCTATGATAGATGAAACTACTCCGGAACCTACAGTTCTTCCGCCTTCTCTGATAGCGAAAGCGTAATCCCTCTTCAATGCGATTGGAGTGATTAGTGTGATTGTCATGGAAAATGTTATCTCCAGGCATACACATCTCTGTTCCTTCAGGAAGCTGTAAATCTCCTGTTACATCTGTTGTTCTGAAAATAGAACTGCGGTCTGTATCCGTTGAAGAATGGAGTATGTCTTCCGCCTTCTTCCTTCTTTTAATACATATACCTCAGCCTTGAATTTTTGTATGTGGCTTGATTGATCCGGTACGCATAGAACCTGTCCTCTTTCGATTTCTGTTCTCTGTACTCCTCTTGAAGCACTCCGATGTTATCTCCTGTCTGTGCTTCGTCGAGCAACTTTCTGAACATTTCGATTCCCAGTTACTACCACCTTTTCTCTTCTCTTCAGTTAGTCCTACAATTTTCTACTTCTTCGCCAACCTTGAGCGTTCCTCTTTCTACTCTTCCTGTTGCTACTGTTCCTCTTCCTGTAATAGAATCGTCCTCTACCGGCATTAGGAACGGTTTGTCGTTTGCTCTTTGCGGTTCAGGTATATATTCGTCAATCTGCTCGAACAATTCAATTATCTTATCTCCCCATGGACCTGCAGGATCTTCAAGTGCTCAAGTGCGGATCCTCTGATGATTGGTGTGTCATCTCCTGCAAATTCCTATTCATCTAATAATTCTCTTACTTCCATTTCTACCAAGTCAAGAAGCTCTTCGTCGTCTACCATATCGCACTTGTTTAAGAATACTACGATGTATGGTACGCCTACCTGTCTTGAAAGCAAGATGTGCCTCTTGTCTGTGGCATAGGTCCGTCTGTTGCTGCACAAACCAAGATTGCTCCGTCCATCTGTGCTGCTCCTGTAATCATGTTCTTTACATAGTCGGCGTGGCCCGGACAGTCTACATGCGCATAGTGTCTGTTTGGTGTTTCGTACTCAACATGGGAAGTTGAAATCGTGATTCCTCTTTCTCTTTCTTCTGGTGCTTTGTCGATCATGTCGAAATCAACCTTCTGACCTAATCCGTATCTTGCGTTTAGCGTCTTTGTAATAGCTGCTGTAAGAGTTGTCTTACCGTGGTCAACGTGACCGATAGTTCCGATGTTAATATGTGGCTTGTTTCTTTCAAATTTTTGCTTTGCCATTTTTTCCCCTCCCTAAACAAACTGGAGCTGTTGAGCGGGCTCGAACCGCCGAACCTCTTCCTTACCAAGGAAGTGCTCTACCTGCTGAGCTACAACAGCATATGCTTGTATTTTACATCAAGTTTTTTTAATTGTCAAGATATGTTGACATTCCGAAAGACTATAAAAATAATATATAAAATTGCAAAAAGGATAAAGAGTAATAAATAAAATAAAAAAACCTTGCGTGGCTAATGCCAAGCAAGGTTAAGTTCTGCAAATGTATAGTATTTCAAAGTACATTAAACTTCCAGTTCTATATTCTTTTTAAACACTTTTCACAATCAGTAAATAAATCACTGCTCCTACAGCCGTCCAAACAAGTCCTAATTGCAATGCTTTCGGCGAGAGGTTGTACCATACGATAGCGAGTATCGCAGCACCTAATAGCGGCAGTACAAAGTGCTTGATGTACTGTTTTGATTTCTTTTTAAATATAAAATAGTATATTACAGTGAAATCAATATTACAAATGCCGATAGCGCACCAAAGTTTACCAATTCCGCCAAGTCTTGTATTCCTTGCGTGAATCCAAGAGTTATTACTAAAGAGATTGCCGCTATCAAAAGTGTTGCTATGTAAGGAGTCTTGAACTTAGGGTGAATCTTAGCTAAAGGCTTTGGCAAGAATCCGTCGCGAGCCATTGAGAATATTATTCTGGAAACCGCCGCCTGAGCTACCAGGCAATCCGCAATTCCCCACGAAAGTCCTGTTGCAATCGCGCAAAGCGCCATTACATATTTACCGCCCGAAGCCTGTGCAACTTCGTAAAATGCAGAATCTATGTCCGTGTATGTTGTCGCACCCTCCCAAGGGATTACACAAGCCGCAAGATATGTTTGTACAACGAAAAACACGCCTACAAGAACAAGTGCCCATATGCTGGCTTTTCCTACGGAATCGTTTCCGCCTTTTGCTTCCTCGGCAAGCGTTGATATACCGTCAAATCCTAGGAACGAAAGTACGCAAACGGAAACTGCGGAGAACACTATTTTGATATCAAATTTATCCGCATCAAATATAGGTTTTAGTGTAAAATCAATGCCCGGAGTATTTTTAATATACAGGAATGCCGATACGCAGAAAATTATGAACACTATCACTTCGAATACCAGCATTATCCAGTTTAGCTTTGATGTAAATTCTATTCCTATAATATTGATAACCGTATTTATCCCTACAAACAGTAAAACCCATACCCAAAACGGAACTGTCGGCAATATTGCAGCCATAGCAACGGCAGCTACAACATATAAAAGTGCGGAACCAATATGTAGTCGAGCAAAATTGCCCACCCGAAATAAATCCGACCGCTTTATTTATAGCGTGTGTCGCATATCCGTAAACCGAACCCTGATATGGGGAATTCCTCCGACATACGCCAATACGAAAGCGCCGTAAATACCATTCCTACCATTCCTATCGAATATGCAAGTACAACCATACCTTCAGATATGGACATAACAGTTCCGAATATTCCAAAAGGTGCTATCGGGACCATAAATATCAAACCGTAGACAATCATGTCCACTACGCTTAGGGAACGCTTTTAACTCTTGCTTGTACCTCTAGCGTTTCTAATGTTTTATCGCTCATTGTTAAATCTTCCCTTTTCTTTTTCTTATATTTTTTAAAATTTACTTATATTTTTAAAATACAGGTCGGTCCATGTATTTTTAGGGAAAATGAATCTCATAGTTTTTTCGGGATCGACCACCTGGCAAACCTGTAAATCGCCTACAAGACTCATAAGCATTACTATATCCGCTCTATCAAGTTCTATTCTTTCTTCCAAGAATTTGCACATCAGTTCTGTCGCTCCTACGACAGCCTCATCAACTGTCGGTTTTGAGACTATTACACCGAAATCGTTTTCTGTTTCTTGCACCGGATATTCTTCCTGTCTGCCTTTAATCAGCTCTATCGTCAAGTTTACAACAGCCGGTGTTTCAAGTCCCGAAACCCCTATTTCGCCGTCCCCCATTACAGAGTGGATATCTCCAAGAGCAAGCAGCGCACCCTCGTGAGCAACAGGGAAATATACCGTAGTACCTTCCGTAATCATGCTGTTATCCATATTTCCGCCGTGTCTTCCCGGTGTACCAGTATTCACATTTCCATCTTCAGGCGCAACTCCTATTACACCTATCATCTTTCTTAGCGGAATAGGTGCTCTATCCAGATATTGGCAAAATCCATCTTTAATCGGTACAACATGGAGCTTCGATCCTTTCAGCAGGTGTCCCAGAGTACCTTCTCCCTCGGCACAACATACAGTTCCTTTTTCATCAAGCTCTATCTTGTTGATTGTTACTTTCAAGGTATCTCCTTCTCCGCACCTTCTACATAAATAGGTCCTGTGGCAGGTTTACCCTCTCCCAATCCAATTTTTCCAAAGTATCCTTTCTTCTCTCAGTTGGTTTGAAAAACAATCCAGCGTTTCCACATCTATTGTCGTTCGGGTTTTAACCGTAAGTACAGGTTTGTTTTCCTTTCAAATTGAAATATTACATCATTAGCGCACATCTTCATATTTACTTCCCCTTTTTCTAAATTGAATATATGAAAAAGCTGTAAATCTCCTAGCATAAAAGGCTTTTTCAAAAAACTATAAAAAGATAATATCATATATTTACACAAAAACAAAGAAGTTTTTGTTTTAACAACTTTTTATATTAAACTTCCTCTCTACGCTTGTTTTTACTCATTTTTGTAGTATAATTTTTATATACAGTTCATTATGTTAATAAAAGGAGTTCTATCTTGGAAAAATTAAAAACTTTATATATAACACCAGCGATATTCTCATCGCGATTTTAATAATATTAGTAAGTATCACCATAATCAGCGTTAAAACGGAAAATATTCTAGACTATTCTCATTATGTGGCAAAAGCCGAAGCCGAGAATCCAAAAAACAAGAATTTCGGACTTGCAGTCCCTGTCGAGGACAAAAAGGTAACAACACCCGAAAACGCGGAAAATACCAAACCCGCAGTTCCTAAGACGGATAAAAAACCCGAGATGTATGCCGTTTACATAAATCCCGGCGAATCGCTTCAAAGCATCGCCGATAAATTTGTGGGAATTGGAATGTTTGAATCTCAAGCAGAATTTATAGCGCTTGCAGAAGAAATGAAAGCCACAACTTCGATGAAATACGGCAATTTCAAAATTCCTGCTAACGCAACGAAAAAAGAAGTTATTTCTATGTTGATTGTTGCACCATAATTTTTGATTTTGTTGTTACAACCACATATCTTGTTAAATTGCCATGTTATTATGTAATTGTCGGAATTTAAAATTTCAATACCTTATCGGTATGCAACATACTACATATTATATAGGACAGGAGGTTTGAATTATGAACGAAAAAAAATCTTTTCCCGAAAGGGATTATTCCAATAAAACTGAAAAAGCAGCCGCCCTCATTCGAATTGAAGGGCATCCGCTTTATACATTGACAAAAGAAAACGAAGCACTCGAAAAGCTCATTTGCAGATTCAAGGAAGAACGAACGGATGAACTTTTTTTCAACTATTCGTGAGATTTCTATACATTATGCTAAAAAGGCGATTTGCTTTATCCGCTTTTGAAAGTAACATACGGCGTGGAAGGTCCATCAGATTTGATGTGGACTACCGATGACGACATTCGCGATGCGCTTACCGCACTTTCTAAGAAAGAAGTCCGCGATGAAGCGTGGCAACATGCGCTCGACAATATACTGTTGCGCATAGAAAGAATGGTATATCAGGAAGAAAAAATTTTATTTCCAATTTGTGCGGTAAACTTCACCGAAGAGGAATGGTTCTCGATATATCAAGATTCAAAAGATTACGATTCTTGCTTCGGAATTCCTCGTTATGTCTGGGAAGAAGCGGAAAACGCACTTTCTGAAAAGTCCATGTCTTTTGCCGATTCCGAAATCGTGATGCCGGGTGGACATATGAATGTAGAGCAGCTTACCGCTTTACTCAATACAATACCTTTGGAAATTACATTTGTAGATGCAGACAACATCAACCGCTTTTTCAACGAAGGCCCTAAGGTATTCAAGCGCCCACAAATGGCAATAGATCGTGATGTATTTTCTTGTCATCCACCTAAAATCGAACCTATGGTACGCGCTATAATCGGCGACTTTAGAAGCGGTACACGCGACAGCGTTCAAATTTGGATGAACAAAAACGGTAGAGCAATGCTGGTAACATATATGGCTGTCCGAGATAGAAATCAAAAATATCTTGGAACTGTTGAAATCGTCCAAGATATGGAATTTGCGAAGGAACATTTCAGCAAATAATTTGATAATTTTTTCGCTTTATGTGGTTATGACCACATAAATGTTTGATGCCATATGTTATAGTATATACAAGATATGAAAATAGGAGGAAAAAATTATGAGTAACACTTTTGTTAACGAAAACACCTTAGTTGGTGAAATAGTAAATAAATATCCTGAAAGTGCAGATGTTTTGCTTGGAATAGGCATGCACTGTCTTGGTTGTCCCGCATCACAGGCTGAATCCCTAAAGGATGCTTGCGGTGTTCACGGACACGAGGTTCAACCTGTTGTTGATGCTATCAATGCAAAGATTGCGGCATCAAGAGGATAATATTAAAAAAGACCTTCGCTAATCAGCGGAGGTCTTTTTTTACGCAAAATCAAAATCCATATTTACAAGCACTTCAAATTATCTTGCATTTGAAGCATTTAGCACATTTTTAATCTTGTGCTGTACCATTTTTTGAATTGCATCTCTTGCAGGTCCAAGATACTTTCTCGGATCGAATTCCTGCGGCGACTCGATAAGGAACTTACGAATTTCTGCAGTCATAGCAAGCCTCAAATCCGTATCTATATTCACCTTGCAAATTCCATATTTAGCTGCCTCTCTAATCATTTCCTCCGGAACTCCCTGTGCACCAGGAATATTTCCGCCGTATTCATTGCATTTTTTTACAAATTCAGGCAATACTGTTGACGCTCCGTGTAATACGAGCGGCGTTTGCGGAAGCAGTTTATGTATTTCCTTAAGTCTTTCGAAATCCAAATACGGTTCACCTTTAAACTTATACGCGCCGTGGCTTGTTCCGATTGCGATAGCAAGCGAATCAACGCCTGTTCTTTCAACAAATTCCTTAGCTTCAGCAGGATCTGTAAAAGTTGCCGAACGAGCATCAACTTTAATATTGTCCTCAACACCTGCAAGTTTGCCGAGTTCCGCTTCAACTACAACTCCGTGCGCATGCGCATAATCCACAACTTCTTTCGTCAATCTGATGTTTTCCTCAAACTCATGCTTCGAACCGTCTATCATTACAGATGTGAATCCCCCGTCTATACACTGCTTACATATTTCAAAATCTTCACCATGATCAAGGTGCAATACTATATCAAGTCCGGTGTCTTCAATCGCCGCCTCAACCAATTTTCTCAAATATGCAGGTCTTGCATATTTCCTCGCTCCCGCAGAAACTTGCAGTATAAGCGGTGCATTCTCCTCTTTGGCAGCATCCACTATACCTTGAATTATCTCCATGTTGTTCACATTGAACGCTCCGACAGCGTAGTCGGATTTAAGAGCCTTCTCAAACATTTCTTTACTTGTAATAAGTGCCATACCGTTTCTCCTTTTTATCTATATTGATGTGCTTCAATGAGCTTGTGCTTCATTTCCCAGAGTCTTTGCGACAAATCCACATAATACACCTGCGGATTTTCAAACCTTAGCATCTCGTCCCAAAGCGTATTTATCTGTTCTTTGCAATAGTCCCTTATTTGCTCTATATTAGGACTTTTGTAGATTGCCTTTCCGTCTTTGAATATCTGCTCGCGTAAATTTTTAACCGTGAAATTCGTGATTTGTTTTCGCTTCCATATAGCGTTTGGATCGAAAATTTCGTAAGGCTTGCTTTCATCGATTTCCTCGCCCTCAAGCGTTATTACATCTGCAAGTACCTTGCCGGTGTTTTTATCAAATATCCTGTAAAGTGCCTTGTCTCCCGGATTGGTTATTTTTTCAACATTTTCGCTTATTTTAATCTTAGGTATCTTTTCACCGTTCCTCTCGAGTGCCGCCAATTTATATACACCCCCGAACACAGGCTCGGATTTCGCGGTAATCAGCCGTTCTCAACGCCAAACGAATCTATACAAGCACCCTCGAGCAGTACATCTCTGATAATATATTCATCGAGAGAATTTGACACCACAATTTTGCAATCTTTAAATCCGGCATCATCCAGCATTTGCCTTGCTTTTTTCGTTAAGTATGTAACATCTCCGCTGTCTATTCGAATTCCCATATTCTTCGGATTAAACTCCTTGAACACTCGAATAGCGTTCGGCACTCCCCGACTTAAGTACATTGTATGTATCTACAAGCAAAACGCAATTATCAGAGTACAATTTTGCATATTCGCAAAACGCTTGATACTCGTCGTCAAACATTTGCACCCAGCTGTGTGCCATAGTTCCAAGTGCTGCAATCCCGTAATCTCTATCGGAAATCGCACACGCAGTACCGATACATCCGCCTATGTATGCCGCTCTTGAACCCAGTACCGCAGCAGATGCGCCGTGCGCACGTCGCGTTCCAAATTCCATTACACCTCTGCCCTTTGCCGAGCGCACAATTCTGTTAGCCTTGGTAGCAATCAAACTCTGATGATTTATCAAAAGCAGCACCATAGTTTCTATAAATTGCGCCTGCATCAAAGGACCTCTAACGGTGATAATAGGCTCGCCCGGAAAAATCGGCGTTCCCTCCGGAACCGACCAAACATCGCATTTAAATTCAAAATCTCTCAAATAGTTTAAAAATTTTTGACTGAATATATTTTTGCTTTTTAAGATACTCAATATCTTCCTCTGAAAACTTCAGGTTCTCCAGATATTCTATCAGTTGTTCAAGTCCTGCCATTATAGCAAATCCGCCACCGTCCGGTACCTTGCGAAAAAACATATCGAAATATGCTATATCGTCTGCTCCTTGCATCTCCAAGTATCCGTTTGCCATCGTCATTTCGTAGAAATCTACGAGCATGGTTAAATTTTCTCTTTTCAAATCTCCCACCTTGTCAAATTATTCTTTGCTATAATAATTATCCTATGTAACACGCCTGTTGTCAAGCTCTGTGTATCATAATTTTTAAATTTGTGCAATTAAAAACCCCAAGATCGTGCTTGAGGGTTTTTAATTATATTTTTACATCATACCCGCATTCCACCCATTGGCGGCATTGCAGGTTCATCCTTTTTCACTTCCACGATTCCCGCTTCCGTTGTAAGTAAAGTAGCCGATACGGAAGCTGCATTTTGAAGCGCCGAACGGGTAACTTTCGCCGGATCCACTATACCTGCCGATATCATATCTACGTATTCCTCGGTAATGGCATTAAATCCTGTTTCCCGCCTTGCAAGTCTTAACCTCCGCAATAACAACCGAGCCTTCTTTTCCTGCATTTTTCAGCAATTTGTCTAACAGGTTCTTCCAAAGCTCTCATTATGATTGCTGCTCCTGTTTTTTCATCTCCGCTAAGTGAATTTACATATTTTTCTACCGCTTTGATTGTATTTGCAAGCGCAACACCGCCACCTGCAACTATTCCTTCTTCCACTGCCGCCTTTGTAGCATTTAAAGCATCTTCAATACGGAGTTTTCTTTCTTTGAGTTCTGTTTCAGTTGCAGCGCCGACCTTTATAACAGCAACACCGCCCGATAGTTTAGCAAGTCTTTCCTGCAACTTTTCTCTATCAAAATCGGATGTCGATGCTTCGTGCTCATTTCTGATTTGCTTAATTCTTGCTTCTATCTCAGCTTTTTCGCCTGAACCGTCAACTATTACAGTATTGTCTTTTGTAACCTTTACAGATGCCGCTGTTCCGAGCATATCGAGAGTTGCCTCTTTGATATCGTAGCCTACCTCTTCGGATATTACAGTTGCTCCTGTAAGCACTGCTATATCTTCCATCATAGCCTTTCTTCTGTCACCAAACCCCGGAGCCTTTACCGCTACACAATCAAATGTTCCACGCAATTTATTTACAACCAAAGTTGCAAGTGCTTCTCCGTCTACATCCTCTGCAACTATGAGCAGTTTTCTACCTTGCTGAACGATTTGTTCAAGTATAGGCAAGATGTCCTGAATGTTGGATATCTTCTTGTCAGTGAGCAAAATATAAGGGTTTTGCATATTAGCTTCCATTTTATCCGCATCGTTTACCATGTAAGCAGATAGATATCCTCTGTCAAACTGCATTCCCTCAACCACCTCTAGAGTAGTTCCCATTGACTTTGATTCCTCAACTGTAATAACTCCGTCAGTTCCGACTTTCTCCATTGCTTCCGCAATCAAAGAACCGATTTCGTTATCTCCTGCAGATACGGACGCTACCTGTGCGATACTGTCTTTGTTCTCAACTTTTTTTGATATATTTTTGATTTCTTCAACAGCCACTTCAACCGCACCGTTTATTCCCTTGCGTAAATCCATAGGGTTTGCGCCTGCCGCTACATTTTTGAAGCCCTCGTGCAGTATAGCCTGCGCAAGCAATGTAGCTGTCGTAGTTCCATCCCCCGCAACATCGTTAGTCTTGGTAGCAACCTCTTTTACAAGCTGTGCACCCATATTTTCAACCGCATCTTCGAGCTCTATTTCCCTTGCTATTGTAACACCGTCGTTTGTGATAAGCGGTGAACCGAATTTCTTTTCAATAAGAACATTTCTGCCCTTAGGTCCAAGTGTAATTTTAACTGTATTTGCAAGCTCATCAATACCAGCAAGCAACTTTCTTCTCGCATCTTCTCCATAATATAATTCTTTTGCCATATTCAATTACTTCCTTTCCTTTAATATGTAATATCTCCTATATTTACTGATATGTTACGCTTCTACCTTTGCAAGTATATCCTTTTGACTCATAATGATATACTCCTCACCCATGTATTTGATTTCAGTCCCTGCATACTTTGAAAATACAACTTTATCTCCAACAGCAAGTTCCATTTTTTTCTTCTTCGGTACCAGGACCTACTGCCATAACTTCCGCCATCTGCGGTTTTTCCTTTGCCTGTCCCGGTAGTACAATTCCGCTTGCAGTCTTTTCTTCCGCCTCTACCAACTTAATCACTGCCCTTGCTCCAAGGGTTTAATTCAAAACTCATATTTTACCTCCATTTTGTTAAATGTTTTTGTAATATTTTTTAAATGTTAGCACTCTATCTCGTTGAGTGCTAACATTATTTTCTAAAGCCGAAATTTGCTCTTTGTCAATAGGTTTTTTGATATTTTTTTCAGTCCCTTGATTTTTAATGAATACGCTCCTCAACTTTTGATAAAAACGAAGCAACCCGCACTACCTTGCTCAGGGTGCGGGTTGCCTCCTATTTGATGCCCTTTTCGTGCTATGCTTCAATTATTTTTGCAGCATTGATTATACCGTAATTGCCGTTCTTTCTCTTGTACACCACGCTCACCGTATCGCTTTCCATATTTAGAAATACGAAAAATTGTGTCCCAAAAGTTCCATTTGCATTACCGCTTCTTCTTCATTCATCGGTACAAGTTCAATATCCTTGCGTCTTGCTATCTGCACGGTATCAACTGCACCGTCTTCTTCGTCGTATTCAGGAAGTTCATCAAACACAACAACTTTCGTATCTTTGTGTTTTCTTTGAAGTTTTTTCTTGAATCTGGACATTTGAGTAGAAAGTTTTTCAACAACCCCCTCAATCGCATCGTATGCTACATCCGCTGTATTTTCAGCTCTGAACAAAGTTCCCGCCGCACTGATAGTTACCTCAGCTTCTGCTTATCTCTTTGTTCACTAACCATTACATTCGCTGTAATATCATCTGAAAAATACTTGTCCAGCTTTTCGAGTTTCTTTTCAACTGTAGCTTTTAAATGTTCACTTGACTTTACATTTTTACTCGATATTATAACCTTCATATTGCACCTCCCAATAGTCTTTTGCCCTCTCACTTGATTGTATTCAAATAAGATTCGACGAGTTATTCATTATCGTTATGCGATAATTACAATTCCCGTTACATATATAATACCCGTTTTACAAAATTATTCATCACTTTTATGCAAATTCTGCAAACAAATACCACATACTTATAACCCTGTTTATTATCCCCGCCTTCTGCATGCTCGCAACAGCGCTCTTTGCATACCCTGCAATCTTCACGCTATCTCCAAAGCTAACCTCCTTGTTCTTAGCTTTGAGCAGCTATTCCGCTGACGATTCCGTTTGCCGCAGCCCACGCTACCGCAGCTGAGTACCAACTGTTTTCATCTACATCCCCAAATTTGCTTGTCGCATATTTATTCAAATCTTCGCCGCTAAGTTTTGCAAGTATCTGAACAAATTCCGCTCCTTTTGACGCCAAATTGACAATTGCCTTTTCATCGAGTTTTACATTTCCCTTATCCGTTGCAATCACTACATTGTCCACTTTGTTTTTTGAATGTTGCTATCTGTCAGTCTATATGAAAATTAAATACTTCATTCAACCTGTTTCCCTCTTAGCCACGAGTTTCAACTCATGGACAATAGCATTTATTTATTTTTATATTGTACATATATAACCAACTTTTGCCAATACGTCGTGGTTAAATTTGACTTTGTTGCAACATTCTTGTAATGCCATGCTGCTATTTCAGTATTTGCTCAAAATCAAGGATTCTGTCGCAAACCCGTCCGGCAAGCGCATGGTTATGCGTTACAACTATCATGCCTATGCCGCGTTTTTTCACCTGTTCGACTACTATGTGCCATATATATGCCTGCGTAACTGCATCCAGCATAGTTGTCATTTCGTCAGCTATCAAGAATTTCGTTTTTTCACCGAGAGCACGCGCTATACAAAAGCGTTGTAATTCGCCGCCCGAAAGTTCTGACGGCCATCTGGTCAGCCATTCTTCTTTTATTCCGAATGCATCCAAAGTTTCTTTTGTCTATATCCCACGCTTCCGTTACAACTTGTTGCATCTTCCACTTAGGATTAACTGCATATTCAGGATGTTGATATATGAGTTGCACCGGGCAGTAGCCTTTTTTCGGTAAAGGTTCATTGTCAAATAGTACCTCTCCTTGAGTAGGCTTAAGATAGCCGCCTAAAATCTTCGAGAATGTGCTTTTGCCGCAGCCCGAAGGACCTATTATCCCTACTATCTCATTTTCTCCAAATTCCAAACTGATATCATCGAGTATTTTCTTGGATTTGATATATGAAAAACTTATATTTTTAGCTTCTAGCATACTTCCACCTCCAAACTGTCGTACGAAGCAATATCCGATTTTGCATGCTCGCAAAGCTCGTTTACCTCTTCGCTGCTCAGCGGCGTAAAATTATTTTGCGGTAATGCATTCCAAAGTGCTTTGCAATATGGATGTTTGAGCTTATCTCCACCCTCTATAAAGTTTTTCACATCGGTTGTTTCCAATATTGTACCGTCGTGGAAAATTGCAATTCTGTCGGCAATTTCGCAAACAAGGTCGATATCGTGAGTTATTAACAACACTCCTTTTCCATTGTTTGCCATTTCTTTGAACATAGCAAGAATTTCGTGCGCCAATTTAGGATTCAAACCCGGGTGTGGGTTCGTCCGCAATTATAAGTTCAGCATTCGAAACCGCTGCAGTCATCACAAGCGCACGCCTAGCCATACCGCCTGACAGCTGAAACGGCAGCTTGTTACTATCCTCTTTAGTCAATCCGAATTTCGCAAACATTTCGTCGTAATCAGTCCTATCCGATGTTTCAAACACCTGCTCTCTTATCTTCATAAGCGGATCAAGATATGAAACGGACTGCGGAACGATTACAATCTCCTTGCCTCTTTTTTCATCCATCAGCTTCGGCGTCATTTTTTCGCCCTTGATGCTTATTTCTCCACCTATTACCGCATTTGATGGCAGTATATCCATTATTCCATGAGCAAGCAAGCTCTTACCGCTTCCGGACGAGCCGACAATCGCCAATATTTCACCTTTATTCAACTCCAAGTTCAAATCCCTTACAGCTACACTTAGCCTTTGCCTCAAACCTTTTTCGTACATCTTGAACTTTACACTGAATTTTTCAACCTTTAAAAGAGGTTCATTTGTATTTTTTTCTTTTTCCATATGTCCCCCTTTCCTATTCCTGTCCTGTCTTTGGATCAATCATCTTTTTGATTCCATTTCCTACGGCATCAAAGAACAAAACAATCACGAGCAAGAATAATCCCGGATACACAGCAAGCCACCACATTCCCATTGTAAGGTAACGCATTGATTCCGACAATATTACGCCGACAGCAGGTTGCTCAGGCGGAATACCGAATCCTAGGAATGTCAACCCCGCTTCGTGCAAAATAGCGTGCGGGAACAGCAATATTAACCCTACGAAAAATTGCGGCAATAAATGTGGCAACAGATGTTTTACCGCTATATCCAGCTTCGTTACCCCGAATTTTTCCGCCGCCAATATATACTGATTGGTTTTTAGCGATAGAATTTCTGCCCTTATTATTCTGGCAAGGCTAGTCCAGTGTGTAATAGCAACACCTATCAAAATTCCCTTTACGCCTTTTCCGAGCAATATTGAAACGAACATCAAAAATACCAAGTGCGGTTTTCCTTGGAAAAGGTCGATGAGCCATAATATGAAAGCATCTGTTTTCTTGCCTTTTGTGGCCGCCAATGTGCCCAAAATTATAGCAATTATAGAGCTTATAAGCGACGCGAACAGTCCTATTTGTATACTTGTAGTCATTCCTTTTACAGTTCTTGCAAGCATATCTCTGCCAAGCCAGTCCGTACCGAACGGATGCGCAAAACTCGGCGCAAGTCCTCTGTTTGCAAAATCTACCGCATATGCACTTTCGTCCATTGCCATTCCTATGAAAAGTACGCCAAGAATAACGATTGTTCCTATTATTATCTCCGCCAATGTTTTGGTGCGCAGATTGAATATTTTTGATTCGTTTAGAGTTACATTATTTTCCATACTGTCCCTCCTTTATTCTCGGATCAATGACAGGATACAATAAATTCGCAATCATATTTCCCGTAAACACAACCATAGATGTTATGATAGTAATTCCCAAAAGAAGCGGCAAATCAACCTTTGTGCCGGCTTCAACAGTAACACTTCCAAGTCCCGCATACGAAAATACATTTTCCGCAAGGACCGAACCTCCAAAAAGTTCACTTAGAGAAGCAAATTGTATAGTAACAGCGGGGATCAAAACATTTCTGATTCCGTGTTTTTTGATAATCTCGCCTGTTTTCAGTCCTTTTGCGTGTGCAAACAAAGCATACTCACTATTGAATACCTTTATCATTTCTTCTCTTGTAAACATCGCAAGCTGCGCAACTCCAAGTATACTTAGCGTAAGCGCAGGAAGTATCATGTGGTGAATTCTATCCCAAATCGTAACATCCGATGCGAGTACGCCAATCGGTGCCGACATTCCGATAGGAAAAATTTTTAGCTGCACCGAAAATATGAGCAAAAGCAAAATTCCTACCCAAAATGTCGGAGTAGATGACAAGATATAGCAAAATGTTCTGATTATCCTGTCCAAGAGCCTATCTCTATACGCTGCCGCCAAAAGTCCTGCAAAAAAACCGATTATGCCGGAAAGTAGCCACGAAACCGACATGAGCGCAAACGAGTTCGCCGCACCCTTTTTTATAACCGTCAAAACAGGCACTCCATATATTTGCGAAGTTCCAAAATCTAAGTGAAGTATTGCGTTGCCCCACTTAAAAAAGCGACTTACCGGGGACGCATCGAGGTCCCCAGCGTTCTGCTATCAAATCTTTTGCTCCTGACTTACCGTACTTTCCGCACCAACATAAGCCTTTACGGGATCTATTGGTGAAAGCTCGGCTAAAACAAATGTCAGAATTGATATTGCGATTATAAGCGATATCGCTTTAAATACAGTCTTTATAACATATTTAACCGTACTATTCATTATTTATTCTCCCTTGCAGTAGTACTGCTCTTATTTATTGTAATCCCACTCCGTGATATTACCAAGTATTGCAAGTCCATGGTCGTGTCCCTGCATTCCTTGCTTACCTATATCAAGTCCTTCTCTAACAAAGAATAGATGCTCTATGAAACAAATAGGTATATATACGGTATCTCCAAGTATAGTTCCTCCGTTTTTGCCGTCCCAAAGTGCCTTTTTCCATTCGGAATATGCGGTTTCTTCGTCTGTAGCTTCAAGTGCATTTTTTATATGCGCATCTGTCGCAGCGTTTTCATATGCAGCAGCATCTTTCCAGCCTGTTTTTTTCGCGTACTTACTGTCGTAAAGATCAGCTATTACCATTGGGTTATTTGCTCCTCCGCCAAGTACAAGCGGTTTTGATTTCATATTCTTAGATATTACATCCCAGTCGAAGCCTTCCGGAGTAACCTTGATTCCCAGTTTTTTAGCTTCTTCCGCAAAGCCCATAGCTATAGCTTGTCTGCTTACATCCGACGCAGGATACATCAAATTAAATTCTGCTTTCAGTCCGTCTTTTTCTCTAAGTCCGTCTTTTTCTACCCAGCCTGCATCATCTAGGATTTTTTTAGCTTTCTCCAAATCTCCGTCTTTGAAATTTGCAACTTCATCCTTGATTCCCCACTCGAATTTTGCGAATGTGTCAAATGTCGGTTCGCCATATCCAAGCAATACATTTTTGATTAGGTCCGCTCTGTTGATTCCTACTGCGAGCGCTTTTCTAATAGCAATATCTGAGGTTACATCATTTCCGATAGGATCGCCCTTATCCGTCTTTTCACCTGCTTTAACGCACGGCATAGATATTACCCTGTAATCGTAAGATTCTATTACAGCTAAATTGAAGCCTTCAAGTCCTTTTTGCGCGGTAGCCTCATTTGTAATTGCCACATCCACCTCTCCGGATTTAAGAGCAGCAAACGCTGCATCCGTATTCATGCTCAAAAGAACAACTCGCTTAAATTTTACCTTATCTTTATAATAATCATCATTTCTTTTCCATTATAAGCTGCTGTTTATTATCGTACTGAACAAACTTGAGCGGTCCGCTACCTATAGGATTTTTAGAATAGCTTTCAGTATCCTTGTACGCATGCTCAGGAACAATACCTAGCGATGCCGCTACGCTCAAAAATGCAGAAAATGGAGCTTCCATCTTGAACTCGACAGTTGTAGGATCTACAGCTATTGCCTCTTTCATATTTGTCAAATCTATAGAGCTTGCAAGCGATTTTGTTTTGTTAAATGTAAACGCTACATCCTCGGCAGTAAGAGGCTCTCCGTCATGGAATTTTACATCATCTCTGATTTTAAATGTCCACGTGAGCCCGTCGGCACTTATGGAATGTTCTGTAGCTAAGTCGTTAACTATCTTTCCGTCTACTACTTCCATCAATTTACTTTGAAGAAGCGCGTTTCCGTACTTTCCCCAACCCATACAAGGATCAAAATTGTGATCGCCGCTCATCATTGCCACACGAACTTCTTCCTTGTTTTCAAGTCTGCTCAAATCCGCAGCGCCCGATGTTTCTCCCGTCTTTGTGCAAGCGCTGCTAAATACAGCAAGCACCATAAGCATCGCAATAAGCAATGCTGTCATTTTTGTTTTTCCCTGTCTTTTCAAAATAGATTCCTCCTTTTTTACTTGGTATTTCACCATAAAAAAATCACCGCAACAGGTGCGATGATATTCGTTAAATTTTTAACAACTTAGAAAACGCAAAAATAAGCATGCCGCACTTCCAAGTTATTTACACATCCCCCATGTCTCGTAGAGTACTGATGCTAAAACACAGGTCGGATATTCTGACTAACTTCTTCGAATCACTTCGCCTTCCCCTTTCGAGTGGCATATGAAGCATTCTCCGTATTACAGCGGCGGCACCGTACAGGATTCAAACCTGTTTCCCCACGCCTGCGTTCTCATAATATTCAGTCGTTTAATTTTACTAATACTATCTTATCACATAGTTATTTTTTATTGTCAAGGTTTTTGTTAGTTATTGCTACCGTATCAGCAAAAGCATCCCCCTTCAATGCAGACTTGTATTTATTATAATTTTCAGTTATAATAAATTTTATCGTAAATTCTTATTAAAAAACACATATTCATGTATTAAAATACACTTATACGGAGGGCGAATATGACAGAAAGCGATAGATTGCTTGCAGTTTGCAGAACCTGTATAAATTCCTTGAATTCCGTTTTGGGCGCAGGCTTACCAAATAATACCGTACTCCAAATTAAACAAAAATTTATTTATGCTTGAAGCCGCAATGCAGGGATTTCTCAGCTACTCCATATGACGCCACAGATACCTCATTGCCTACAGATTTAAAAAAAGCAAGTATGGAATTTGAAAAAAAGATTATTTTGCGTGCAATCGAATCTTGCGGTTCGAAGCGTAAAGCTGCAAAAGCGCTAAATTTAGACCATTCAACGCTCATAAAAATGTCAGCGTTATGGAATATGATTTTTAAAAACTTTTTAAAAATATGTTAGTTTTAAAAACCTCTCAGGTATATATAATATATGAACAATGGTTCATATGAACCGTTGTTAAATAATATTACTTGGAGGTACAAAAATGATGAGTTGTGGAACAATGAAAAAGGGTGAAGTTTATAAATGCCAGGATTGCGGATTTGCGATTGAGGTAGTAAGCGAATGTGATTGCGATCACGAAGAGCCTTGCCAGCCAAATCAGGAAGCATGCTGCGATTTCCAGTGCTGCGGCAAACCAATGGTAAGAAAATAAGCCCTAAACGGTTTTAACTAAAAATACAGCTCACATTTGGGCTGTATTTTTGATTTATATAGGAGGATTTATGGAAAAGAACGGCAAAGAGGCGCTATCGATTGATACTATCAAAAATTGGAATCAAAATTCCCATTACACCGACGACAGCATTTTTCGCCTTGCGGAATTTTTTAAAATTTTAGGCGATCCGACAAGGCTGAAAAATTTTGAGCTGTTTGCTTATCTCGGAAATGTGCGTAAACGATTTAGCCGTCTTTCTGGATATGACAGCATCCGCAATAAGTCATCAACTGCGTGTTCTCAAGCAGGCAAAGCTGGTAAAATCAAGACGCGACGGAAAACTTATTTACTATTCTCCAAACGATTTCCACATAAACGAAATACTAAATGCGGTTCGAGCATACAAGTGAATAAAAATTATCGCGTAGAGAATTTAGCCTATGCGCGATTTTTCTATTGTAGCTTTAGCGGAGGGAGCTACGAAGTGTAAACGAGTAGCTCAAATAAACCCCCAGCTATGCTGGTGGACTTAAGTTTGCTTTAGCTTCAAGTAATAAACCCCCTATGTTAAAATATAATTGGTTCGTCAGCCAAATTATATTAAACAAGGAGGGTTTAAACAATGTCAGATAGGTATAAATAGTTTATCTCATTCTAAGTGGCGCTGTCATTTATCATATAGTTTTTGCGCCTAAATACTAGAAGACAATCTATCTATGGAAAGATTAAGGTGGACATAGGAAAAATTTTAAGACAATTATGTCAAATGAAAGAGATAGAGGTTATTGAAGATGAACTTTGTAAAATCATATACACATGTTAGTTTCAATTCCACCCAAATATAGTGTATCCCAAATTGTAGGATATCTCAAAGAGAAAAGTGCACTTATGATTTTTGATAGGCATGCAAATTTGAAATATAAATACGGAAATAGACATTTTTGGGTGTCGAGGGTATTATGTTGATACAGTTGGGAGGAACAAAAAGCTATAGAAGAGTACATAAAGAATCAGCTTAAAGAAGATATAGCAAACGACCAAATAAGTATTAAAGAGTATATAGACCCGTTCACGTGTGATAAGAAAAAATAGGCAAAAGAAAAAGCGCCTTAAGGCGCCGCCCGAGATAGTTATGCGACTGACGAACCATTCGGGCGTCTTAAGACGCTGCTAGTAATAAGCCCTTTTAGGGCTTGTACAAACCACTAGTTCAACTAGTGGTTCTGATTTTGCAAAACTTCTTATAAACTTGTTTCTAGTTTTTGAGATAATTGCAAATCATTGTTGCGGCTTCGGCTCTGGTCGCATTTTCTTCAGGCTTAAATTTCGCTATGCCGTCCGAACTTCTCAGACCGTTTATTACACCCGCCCTTTGCATGCTCGCAACAGCGCTCTTCGCATACCCTGCAATCTTCACGCTGTCTCCAAAGCTAACCTCCTTGTTCTTAGCTTTGAGAGCCTCGCCTTTGTAATTCAGATACCTTTCGATTATCACAGCCATATCCTGCCTGCTGATAGCCGCATTTGGTGCAAATTCATCTTTTCCTACTCCGCTCACGATTCCGTTTGCCGCAGCCCACGCTACCGCAGCTGAGTACCAACTGTTTTCATCTACATCCCCAAATTTGCTTGTCGCATATTTATTCAGCTTTTCCCCACTGAGTTTAGCAAGTATCTGCACAAACTCGGCTCTGCTCACTTGTCCGTCCGGATCAAACTTTCCTGCACTCTTACCGTTTATAACTTCTCGCGCCGCAAGGAATGTTATGTTTCCCTGCGCCCAGTGCTCTTTGGAATCATTGAATTGCTTCAAATTGCAGCCTACTACAACCTTTGCATTTATCTCGTTGTTTTCAAATGCGATTTCTCCGTTTTCAAGGCTTGCTTTCGGTATAATTTCGAGGCTTCCGTCATCTTTGACTTTATACAGTACAACCGCCTGTTCTTGCTCTGCCGCTCCCGCCTTTTCATACGGTATCTTAATTTGAACTTTGCCTCTGATATTTGGAAGAATTTCATTTCCCTTTTTAGCTGCCACTTCGAAAACAGGTCTGTTTTCAACTCGCAGCTTTTCTTCATTCGAAAGTTTTGCTGTAACCTGCGCATCCGCTTTTTTTCTCGAAATTGTAATGCTCACATCGCTTCCTACGCTCACAATGCTCTTAATTGTCTTGTCATCAAGTTTGATAGTTCCCTTATCAGTTGCAATTACCACATTATCAACCCTGTTATTCACCTGTTCAATCACATCCTTAGGCAATGTTGTTTCAAGGCTTTTCGCTTCTTTGCCTGATTCTACATTTATTATGAGTGTTTTTTCAACTGATGCTTCGCTCTCCTTCTTAGCCTTTTCAGCAGCTTTGTCAAGTTCTGCAATCTGCTCTTTTACCTTATCGCTATTTACAGTTGCTTTTGCTTCTCCGCTTTTGCTATCAACAGTTGCCTTTATTTCAACTTTACTTGTTACAGTATTTGTTTTCTTTTCTACTGTTGTGTCAGTTTTAGGTTTTTCTTCATCAGCTGCTTTGGATTTATTTACATGATCCCAATTTCCCTCATAGCCTCTTTCCTTGGTGTAATCATCTGTATAGAACCATTTGACTCTGATCTCCCGCTTTAAGCACTCTACTCGCATAGCCTTCATCCGCTATTTTTCCGTTATGCCTATACATCCAACCGCTATTCGGTCCATTATCAAACTCTCCTAAATACTCACTTGTACCCGGCATCTGAATCTTGCTTATATACGTACCGTTATTCTTTGTTGCATAGTCGAGTCCTGCATTTATTAATTCTTTGTCTGTCAAATATTTAACCGTAGAATCCTTTGGAATTGTTACAGTCTTCTTTGCAATCCAAACCTGTGGTGAATGTACCCCGTTTTCTCCATGCTTGGTATCCCCGTAAATTCAAACTGTACATTGATTTCCTTTGAAGATGGAACTTGCGGAGATGTCGGTTCTTCTTTTCTTCTCAATTTAACCTTATATGATTTATTTGCCGTGCCATCCTCTGAAACAACTTTTATAGTAACATCTTTGTTTTCTCCATTCTTTACCATTATCGCAGGAGATATCCAGCCATTTTCCTTTTCACCCAACTTCGTGCCCTCTATACTTACCTTTGCTTCAAGATTCATAGGTACTGCCTTGAGCTTGATTCCTCCAACATCAACTGGCAATTCGTATTCATAATCGCCATCTTGATTTACCTTAAGCACTTTGCCTGATGCAAAAACGCTTAATTTATCTAATTCTACATTGGTTTCTATAGTTTTTACATTACTAATATTAAGTGTATATATCTTCGGTTCTTTTTCACCTTGCTGCACTATAATTCTTGCCATCTTCGATGTCGGAATTTTTTCTGTTTTCCCACCAGAGCGAACCCATGTATCATTTATGACTATATTAGAATTTGCATCCTCTGCTACAGGCTCGTATATTAAAGTTCCCTCACCTTTCGCATCAAAATTTATAGTGCCCGTATATTGTGGTAATGTAACATTCTCGCCATTTATTTTGAGTGATTTAAGTCCACTGCTTTTTCCAACCACACCATCTTGCTTAGGTTTCGCTACGACTACACCAACAATTTCAGGTGAACACTCACCTACCGAGCCGCCATCGTACATGTTAGGATTGTATATTTTAATCCAATTTACAGTTTGTACATATTGTGATGGTGTAGACATTCCATCAGCTCCAACTGCCCATGATAAATCCATACCGTCGCCATTAAAAATCATATCATGACGACTCTCATAAGGATTTACAGCTTCATTGCTGATACGACCGTTCATTAATCTATTGGCATGCGTATCCCCATATCCATACCTTGGTGCAGGTTTATGTGTAAAATAGCTAAATCCCTCGACAGTCATGCTTTCTTTTTTGTAAGTTTTATTTATGAATCTCACATCTATTGTATTGATTATAAATTGAAGGATTTGGATAATAAGGCTGACTATGATAACTATTTACTTTTACCGCACCGCTCTGTTTGCCATTTTTCGTCCAGGGTATATCTACCGCCTTTGAAAATGTCGGCTCAGGATTTGTATATACCATTTTGTTGTCGTGCTTTGTTCGCGCATCATCAAAAAGACTTCCTGCGAGTTCTGCCCAATGCACTCCATCTGATGATACCATCACCGCAGCAGGCTCCGCCGCTCCAAGTGCAGTAGTGCCGTCATTATTAGTGAACGCATTCCCATATACAATAAAATCTATTCCATACGGATTTTTCGGATCATTTTTTATTCCATCCTTGAAATAGTATATCATGCTTCCGCCATATGAACCTAAAGTAACCATATTCCCAGCGTTTACAGCTTTTGTTGCCATCGCATTGCAATACGATGCTTCATTCACAAACTGACCCGGTGCCGGCAAATACGCTACAACATCTGTGGGATAATCAATGCTTGTAGGATAAAAGCTTGCTACAAAAGCTTGCTCCTCTTTCCATTTTTTTTCGTTCTCTGTAACTTCTCTAAGGAGCTTAATTGTGCAAATAACTGCGACTTCATCTTTTGCATCTATGCTGATTCGTTCGCCTTTTTGATAAATATGTGCATCTTCATCAATTTGGGCCTTGACATCCTCGTCTATATCAAGTGTAAAGTTGATTTTAGAACTTCCTGCTTGATACAAACTTGTCACAATCCAGTCGCCCTCCTTGCTTCTTAAGCTTCCATTTTCTACATTTATTGCATTTAGTAAAATCTTTTTCTTTTTTATGATGCACAAATTATATTCTACCGTAATATCCTCTGCGCTCTTAACATATGTAATTTTTACAGGTATCTCGTTTCGTCCGGTTTTAAGTGTTTTTTTATACGGAAAAGCATCAAGTGCAATCTCCTTACCTTCGATAATGACTTTTTTTATGTTTGCTTCCCCAATAACCTCCGCAATTTTAGGTGTAAGTTTAACACTATCCACCCCATAGTTCACATATGCTGTATATTCCTTTGCATGGCCACCACTTTCAACCCTGGGGAAAAACTTTTCTTCTTCCGGCTCTGCTCTGTTATTTTTATTGCTTTCAGTATACTCTGCCTCTATATCAAGCCCTGCCAATGGGAATACTTCGTCGCTTTTTATAACAGTCAATGTATACACACTTGTTTTATCCGTTTGTATGCTGCTCTCAGGCGCTGTAACAGTAATGGTTATTTTTGTATTACCATCTTTTTTCAGGAAGCACCTAGTATTAGTATCTTCTGTTTCCTCTCCAGTATCAATATCTGAATAATATTTTATACCATTTATGCTACACTCTGCACCCTCTACATAAACCTTTGGTTCTATTTCGATTTTTTCAACAGAAGACCCGACTTTTAAAGTGTATTCTTTTTTAATAGGACTGAATTCATCCATTGGTTCAATTATAGTTGATGCACCCGTAGGTGGATCTTTAAGTATCAGGTCTTTTAACCTTGAATCATTTTCAGAAGATTGCTGTAATTCCAGCTTCATTCCCGAAGGAGTATCTCCTTCAGCAAACGAAAAATCCCCTGATTTGGTTATATATCCTGGTTTAGAAAGTTTCCAGCTATATTTGCTATATTTACTTTTTTGCGGATGCAAATTATAGGTTATCAAATTCCCATCTTTTTTGATGTATTTTCCATCTACAAGTGTTCCATAATATGGATCTGTAATTTCCAAAGTAGCATCATCTGGACTTATGCTAATCGGAACTTCGTATCCTTTAAATGCGGGCACTTTTAAATCAAAGACTATATCTTTTGCTCTTATACCCGATTTTACAGTTACCGTCAGCTTGTACGATGCATCTGCCTCGCCTACATTAGGTCTTTTAACCGTTACATTATTTGAAGTATCCAGCTTCATAGCTTTAGGATCTTCTCCCTCGCCCTACGTGACACAAGTTTTTGTTTCTATTGTAACTGATTTTGTATAAAAGCTGAGATGCAAAATTTAAAGCTCCCATATAACCGTAACTATTTTTTTACTCCAATTTTATCTACTATTTTATCAAAAGCTAAATTATCTCCTCTTATAGCATCCCAAGTTACGGATTTGGCTTCAAATTCTATTTTTCTGTTCATCTGTAACTTCTTCCGGTTCAACCCGCAAACCAAACTACTCTGATTTCTTTTTCTTTACCCTGATTTCAAATTTAGTGTTAAAAACTCCTGGCGTAGTAAATTCATCGCCTTTGGGTAATGTGAAATTGCCATCTTTATCCATAGTGGTCCCTTCAAACGGTTTCCCCGATGCATATGTCCCTTTTACAATGTTAGTTTTCCCGGTCACCTTTATATCGTTTATATCCCTGTTGGTCAATTCAGCAGCCTTTGCACGAAGATATACAAGTGCGTTGTTGTACTCCCCCTCTGCTGTACCAAATTTTACAAGATCGCCATATTGCGTTTTTTCCGGAGTATTTGTATCCTTTGTAGTAAAAATAATATACCCTTTATCGCTTCCGGTTTTATCTTTAAAATAGTTTTCAACAGTTTTTAGATCCTTATCTACCTGATCCTCTTCAGCAGATGTACTCAATACCGATTGTGGCATCAAGGTTATCACCAAAATTATAGCCATAAAATATGCAAATAATTTAGATTTGCAACTATACCCTAGCCTATTTTCGCATTTCTCATTTTTTTGTTTTTCTGTCATTTTTCCCCCCTTTTTCTTACCTCCAAACGCAGCCCCTATTTAAACAACCTCCCCTCTTTAAATTCTATATCGAGCGCACTTAAACAACAAAAAAGGAACTGCATAAATTACAGTTCCGTTTTTAACTGAGGTTGCTCGTCTGTAACGCCTATGATGAAAAGCTAGCACTTTCATACAATTATTGCTATTTAGGAATGCACGCCTATAACTGCAATCTGTTACACACTGTCATTGCAGGTCATCCGGCTTATGCATATTTTTCCCTTTTCAGTTTATTGAATCGCACATTCACGGTGGCGGCTCCGCACGGGAATTGCACCCGTTTCCCCTGACTCCAAGATAAGTACTTGCTAACAATGACACAGTTGATTGTTTTTTCTTTATACTATACTCATTTTTTAAATTTGTCAAGCTATTTTTCAGCATATCCTTGCGCGATATCTCCTTACTTCTACAGTGCATAAAAAAATCGAGATCACCCCCTCGATTTTTTTACCATTTTTTATTTTTAGTAATTTTCAGCCTTCACTTCGAAATAGCTCTGCGGATGTGCGCAAGTAGGACAGACTTGTGGTGCCTTTGTACCTACTACAATATGTCCGCAATTTCTGCATTCCCATACTTTTACTTCGCTCTTTTCGAATACTTCAGCTGTTTCAACATTCTTCAAAAGAGCTCTGTATCTTTCCTCATGGTGTTTTTCAATTTCCCCTACCAATTTAAATCTTGCTGCAAGCTCAGGAAATCCTTCTTCCTCTGCAGTCTTTGCAAAACCAGCATACATATCAGTCCACTCGTAGTTTTCTCCGTCTGCTGCTGCACCTAAGTTGGCAGCTGTATCGCCAATTCCGCCAAGCTCTTTGAACCACAGCTTTGCGTGTTCTTTTTCATTTTCCGCTGTCTGAAGGAATATTGCAGCTATTTGCTCATAGCCTTCCTTCTTTGCAACGCTTGCAAAATATGTATACTTATTTCTTGCTTGCGATTCTCCTGCAAATGCTGTTTGTAGATTTTTTTCGGTTTGTGTACCTGCGTATTTACTCATTTCTTCCCTCCTAAAATTCAATTATTATTGTTCTATGCGAACACAAACTATATACCCCCACTCATGCAGCCTTAAACCGCTCATTTTGAGTTAGCTTTGGGCAACTTGCGCGTGTTTCGTGATTTTATCTTAGGATTTTCAAACTCATATTTAATTGTACTTTTTTGCAAGTAGTCTGGCAAGATATACTCCACTCGCCGATGCCTGTGAAAGCGAATGCGTTACGCCGGAGCCATCGCCCAGTGCATACATGCCTTTAACTTTGGTTTCCAAATGCTCGTCAACACTGACCTGCGAATTGTAGAATTTCACTTCTACACCATAAAGCAATGTGTCTTCATTCGCAGTTCCCGGCGCAATTTTATCAAGTGCATATATCATCTCGATTATATTGTCAAGCTGTCTTTTCGGCAATACCAGACTCAAATCTCCCGGTGTTGCATTTAGCGTAGGTCTGGTGAAGCATTTCTCCATTCGGCGCTCGCTGCTTCTTCTTCCCTTTATCAAATCGCCGAACCTTTGTAACAACACACCGCCACCAAGCATATTGGAAAGTCTTGCGATTGACTCTCCGTATTCATTGCTGTCTTTAAACGGTGCAGTCAACTTGTTTGATACAAGCAATGCAAAATTTGTATTTTCCGTATGTAATGCAGGATCCGCATAGCTATGTCCGTTTACAGTAACAATACCGTTGGTATTTTCCGCAACGACTTCACCATATGGGTTCATGCAAAAAGTCCTAACCATATCATTATATTTATCCGTTTTGTAAACCAACTTGCTCTCGTACACTTCGTCCGTAATATGTTTGAAAATTACAGCTGGAAGCTCCACACGCACACCTATATCCACTCGGTTTTGTTCAAGCTCGATTCCCATTTTTTCGCAAACTTTCGATACCCACTTTGAACCTGAGCGTCCTGTCGCAAGCACCAAATCCTTACATATAAACTCATCGCCCTTGTTCGTTTTGATATAAAATGTTTCGTCCGCCCTCTTTTCAACCTCAACTACCGTAGTAAAAAACTTCATTTCGACCTTTTTTGCAGTGTATTCACAAATCTCTGATAGAATCCTTACATTCCTATCTGTTCCAAGATGCCTTACCTTTGCATCCAAAAGATGTAAATTGCTTCTAAGCGCAGTCGTTTTCAAATCCGTATTCGCAGTAGAGTATAGCTTTGCTTCCAATCCTCCGAAATTGCACAAAACCTCATCGACATACTCCATGTAATTGAGCGCCTCGTCTTTTTCCTATGTATCTGTACAAATCGCCGCCAAAATGGTTGGTAATATTATATTTTCCGTCGGACAGCGTTCCTGCTCCGCCATATCCGTTCATAATATGGCAAGGTTCGCACTTTATACAACTTTTCGTTTTGCCGAGTTTAATCGGACATTGTCTTTTTTGAAGCGGTGCCCCTTTATCTATCATTAGAACACTGGCATTCGTATCCAGCTTGGTAAGTTCGTACGATAAGAAAAGTCCGGCAGCTCCCGCTCCAACTATTATTACATCGTAATTTTTCATATTTCCACCTTTTAAGCACTATAAAAGCGGTAGACTAACCGCTTCTACCGCTTTATTTACTATTTATTCCTCTGCAGTAAGTCTATCGAACTCGGCAACTACTCTTTCAAATTCGTTATCGTCTTCAATATCCAGTAATTCAAATTCGTCATCGCCTACTTCTTTGTATCCGTAGATGTAAACATCATCCGTTCCATCATCCGGTAAAAGCGCTATATACTCTTTATCCTCAAAATCGAATACCCCGATTATTTCACATTCAATTTCTTTTCCATCATCAAATTCCAAGGTTAAGAAATCCGCATCGTCTTTTTCGCATCCGCATCCGCAATGCTCTTTGTGTTCTTTTTCTGACATTTTAAACCTCCTCGTTTTACATTTTGCACGCTCTTCTTTGCGCCAAGTAGAGTATAACACTAATCTGATTTATTGGCAAGTAATTAGAATATTTTTTCAACAAAAAGACGATATTTTTTCTATTTTACAAATGCTTCACATTTCACACATTTTATCTACGCAATCCCCCGTGTAATATATTATCAATAAAAACAATAGGAGGTAAAATCTAATGAACAATTTTGAATACGAAAACAATCATGCTACAGATGTCGATTTTGTAATAGTTGAACCCGATTTCAAATCCGGAGCCGAAAAAGAGGTGAAAACTTCCCCGCCTTTTACGGATGAACCCAAAGAAAAGAAGAAAAAAGCAAATGCAAAAATTGCTATCATAGTTGCTCTATTCCTTGTGAGCAACACTTTTGCAGGCGCACTTGGCGGAATTGCCGCTTTTAAAATGGGCAGCTCCATCATACAATTCACTAGGCACCGGTTCTGCTTCATCCGTGAAAGCAGTTACAACTTCGAGCAAACAAACTGCTAATTCCGCTAACGCTCTGTCTACAACTGAAATTGTCAACATGAACGAAAATTCCATAGTCGAAATCAAAACCGAAGGAATAGCGACAGACAGCTGGCTCACACAATATATTACACAAGGCGCAGGTAGCGGTGTAATAATTTCTTCCGACGGATATATAGTAACAAACAATCATGTAATCGAAAATTCAAACAAAATTTCCGTTACAACCAAAAACGGCAAATCGTATACCGCATCACTTGTCGGCGCTGACGATGAAACCGACCTGGCAGTACTTAAAATAAACGCCAAAAATTTGCAACCTGTAATTTTCGGCGATAGCTCAACAACATCGGTAGGTGATACCGCAATAGCTATCGGCAATCCTCTTGGGAATTTGGGCGGCACAGTAACGCAAGGTATAATAAGCGCTCTGGATAGACAAATAACACTTGAGGGTAAAACAATGCAGCTGATTCAAACCGATGCCGCTGTAAATCCCGGAAACTCCGGAGGAGGTATGTTTAACGACAAAGGCGAGCTAATCGGTGTAGTTGTAGCAAAATCCGGCGGTACAAATGTCGAGGGTATAGGCTTTGCAATTCCTGTCGACAAGGTAAAATCGGTAACAAAACAAATAGTTCAATATGGGTATGTGCGCGGTAGAGCGAGCACCGGTATGACATATGTAGATTTAACAAGTGTTAAGGATGCACTCGTTTACGGAGCAACAAATTTGGGTATATATGTCCAGAGTGTCGATAGCGACCTAGCAAAAAAAGCCGGTTTCAAAGCAGGGGATATGATTTTCTACGTTGGCAACAAGCAGATAAAATCATTTGATGATTTAACGCAGTCCCTCTCAGGCAAAAAAGTTGGTGAAACCATAGATGTGCGAGTCGTTAGAGATGATAAAATACTGAAACTGCATCTTACCCTAGGCGAAAAAACAAGCTAAACTCAAAACTACGACAGCCTCTTTTCAAGAAGATGCAGAAATTGGAAGATGGGGAAAATAAAAAAATGAGATTAGATGAAAAAGAAAAAGATGCGATAGGCGAAATATTTAACATTGCCGTAGGTTCGTCTTCTACAGCACTGTCCATGGTGCTTGGCACAAGCGTTACATTGTCGGTTCCCGATGTTGAACTGATAAATACAAAAGAACTTGATATGACATATCTTGAACCTGCATATGCAATAAGCGTCGACTATGTCAAAGGTCTCAGCGGTACAAACTCACTCTTGCTCAAAAAAGAGGATCTCCTGAAAATCGTAAGCAAAATGATGTATATGGAGGTTACGGAAGTTGACGAGCTGTCGGAAAGTGCAATTTGCGAGCTTATGAATCAAATGATGGGCGCTTCATCTACTGCGCTTGCTTCGATGCTTCGACATGAAATTGATATTTCCATACCGAAGATAGGGCTTATCAAAGACACCAATTCGTACAAGGATTTCATGTACGGTCAAAATGAAAATGTTTTAACTGTAACTTTTACGCTTGAGATTAAGGATTTTCTTACTACAAATTTCATAACTGTAATGAGCCACGAAATTTACGACAGTATTTTTAGAACAACTACCAATACTACATGCATAGATATTAAAACCTCGCTGCCAATAGCGAGGTTTTCTTTTTTTAATCATATTTTCAATGTTTAAATCATATTTTCTATTGATATTTGCTCTACTTCATCGGCATCGCCGTCATCTTTGTTCTCCACATCTAATGTATCTTCTATATTGTCGATATTCGGCAATTCGTTTATCTTGGTAATTCCCATATAGCGTAAAAATGCATTTGTTGTACCGTACAGTATTGGCTTTCCGATAACTTCCGCACGCCCTTTTTCTTCTACCAGTTCTTTTTTTATCAGTCCTTCGATTATTCTGTCGCTTTTTACTCCTCTTATCGAATCTATCTCGCTTTTGGTAATAGGCTGTTTGTATGCTATAATCGCAAGTACTTCAAGTGCTGCTTGTGAGAGTTTCTTTTCTTTCGGGCGTCCGCACAATCTCCCTATATACACTGCATATTCATGCTTGGTTGCAAGCTGATATGTATTATTCGCTTCTATAAGCTGCAAGCCCCTGTCATCCGCTTCGTAGTCCGATACAAGTTCACGAAAATATTTTTGCACTTCCTTTTTATCGATGCTCAAAACCTCCGCTGCAAGAGAAATCGAAATCGGCTCCCCGTAAACGAACATTATAGCCTCAAGAGCCGCTTTGATAGCCTTAGATGTTGTCATTTCCATTTTCCTCCTCATCTCTTTTCGCTATAAACAATTCAATATCAGCAAAATTATAATCCTGCTTTGCATCCACGCCGCCCGCTTTCATCATCTGCAATACAGAGCTGAATGTCAAAACCTCTTCAGCTGTATCCCCTTTACTACTGATAAGTTCACTAAAAAAATATAGGTCTATATAACTTTTCTTTGAAGAAGCTGAAAATTTCTTCAATCTTCATTTCAACGGTAAGCCTTGCTCTTTCCAGTCTGGTATAACGCTTTTTTACTTCCTCAACACGCCTACTTTTATCCAAAAACTGCTTAAATGTACTCAAAAATTCATTTATTCCCAATTTCAAATACTCGTCTTCTTCGCCCGCGTACTTTTGTAAATCTTCTCCCGGTTTTGTAAAGACGCCGGTCATCATAACTTCTCGTGCCCCAAGCATAGCCGCCAGCTTCTTTAAATCGCTTGTATTCTATGAGTTTCTCCGTCAGCTCCTTTTTCGGATCTTCATATTCCTCAAGCTGCAAATCATCTTCCGTCTGCGGCAATAACATCCTTGATTTAATTTGTAGCAATGTAGCAGCCATTACCATAAATTCCTGCGCAATTTCAATATTGAGTGCCTGCATTTGTTTTATATATTCTATATATTGAACTGTAATTTCAGCAATCTGTATATCGCATATATCCATTTCCGATGTTTCAATTAAATATACGAGTAAATCAAACGGGCCTTCAAATACATCCAGTTTTATCCTATACATCGCGATTTTTCCTCATTTTTTTACTATAATATATTACACCGACAACTATAATGCTCGCCCCAAGTATCTGAACAGCTGTGGGAATTTCAGCGAATATTAAAGCTGCAAATGCAGTAGAAATAAATGTTTCCAAGTTTTCCAAAGTCGAAATGTAAAGTGCCGATGTGTATGCAAGACACCATTGAACACCGCATGCGCACCGATTTGACAAACTATTGCCATGACGAAAATCCAGAAATAATCGCTTTTTCGTATAGCCTAAGAACGGGGTTTTGGTTGCCAGCATGCAAACTAAAAACGATAACCAGCAAAAGAAAAATACAAGAAAAACATAAATAGAAGCATTTATATTTTTTCTGTATTTGTTACCTGCAAGATAATAAAGTCCCAAGAACAAAGCGGAAAGCACCGCCATTAAATCACCAAGCAGTGCTTCTTGCGACAGCGCATAATCATTTCCCGAAATGATTATGCTTCCGACAAAAGCAAGCAGCACCCCCGCAATAGCCTTTGCATTAGTTCGCTTTTTGAGCAAAAATGCGCTGATAAACAGCACCATTATAGGGTGCGTCATCGAAAGCACGCTTGCGCTTGCCACACTTGTATGGCGCAGCGATGTGAACCACGAAAAAAAATGCCCTGCAAGCAGCACTCCCGCCAGCACCGCCCCTAAAAGCTGCGCTGCCGTTACAGCTTTTAGGGCAGACCGATATTTGCTGAAACTTATGACCGCAAATATCGGCATAGCTATACTCAAGCGATAAAAGCCTATAGCTATGGGCGGCGCGCCTGTCAGTTTCGTAAAAATCGGCGAAAATGACGCTGCTATGACAGCGAAAATCACTACTATGTTTACATTTTTTTGCAAAAAACTGCTGTTCATTATCCCTTTTCGTTCTCCCTTGCAGTTTTTTCCCACATCTTCCTCACGGCTTCATGGCCGCTTTGCGTAGCGGCAAGTCCGCCAAGTGCCGTTTCTCTAAGTTCTACCGGCATACTTCTACCTATCTTGTACATTACCTCCACCGCTTCATCGGCATCTATGTAGCTGTCGATTCCTGCCATTGCCATATCTGCGCTTAGCATAGCGTTTACCGATTGTGAAGCGTTTCTATGTGCGCACGGCACCTGAACCAGTCCACCGACAGGATCGCAAACCAACCCCAATATATTCATAAGCGATATCGTAAAAGCATTTACGGCCTGTCTAGGCGTACCTCCCGAAAGTTCTACGCACGCTGCCGCCGCCATTGCCGCAGCTACTCCGCACTCAGCCTGACAGCCTCCCTCAGCTCCTGCAACTGTTGCCTTTTCCGTAACAACCGCACCAAGTCCCGATGCCGTTACCATTGCAAGCAAAAGTTCCTCCTCACTTGCATTTAACTTTTCCGCCACCGAAATTACTACAGCAGGTACAATTCCGCACGAACCTGCTGTCGGCATTGCACATATAAGTCCCATTGAAGCATTCACTTCACTCGATGATAATGCCCGTGCCATCACCGAATTTATGAAAGGGCCGCATATGGTCTTTTTCAGTTTTTGCATTGTAATCATTTTTGTTTTTGGCAATTCCGCTAATCAAGTTGCCACGCTCCTTCGTAGGTTTTGAAAAGTGCCTTTGTGGAAGATGCCAACATTACCAAATAACGTTTTTTCATTTTCATCCAGAAGGTCTTTTTCTGGATATTCCGCTATCTTTTTCTTCGTTTCGGATTATTATTTCAGACAGCTTAACCTGTTCTTTTTCAGCCAGTTCAAGCATTTGCTTTATATTCTTATACATATTACCTCCTAGCTGAACTCTATCAATCTAACTGAACGAATATGCTCATAATCTTTCAATTTTTCAACTATATCCGCATTTATAGTGTCGTCTATTTCGATTACACATATAGCTTCTTCGCTTTTATTGCTTCTGCTTACTTTCATCGTTGCGACGTTTATGTCGTTATCTGCAAGTATGGTCGTAACGTGGCTTATTACACCCTTCTGGTCATTTTGTCTGACAAATATAGTTGGAAGCGTTCCGTTTACTCCTATCTCGTAACCGTCAATTTTATCTATACGTATATTCCCGCCTCCCGTAGATGCCGCCTGTATTTCAAGTCTTTGCTTTCCGTCCTTAAAGAAAGTTATAATCGCGGTATTTTCATGCGCATCTTCAAGTTCCACGCTGTGAAATTCAAACTCAAGTCCTTGAGCATGCGCAATTTCAAAAGACATAGGTATTCTTTCATCGTACTCACTAAGTCCCAGTACTCCGGCAAGCAATGCTCTATCCGTTCCGTGTCCCTTACCTGTTTTGTCAAATGAGCCGAACAGTCCAAACCTTACACTATCAAAATCGGCATTTACAATCTGCCTTGCCACCTTACCTATTTTTGCAGCTCCTGCAGTATGCGAGCTTGAAGGCCCAATCATAATCGGCCCCGCTACCTGAAATATACTTGTATTCATAGATTACTCCTACCATTAACCAAAGTACAAATTTGTAGTTACATACTCGGGATCGCATGTAACATCAAGACCTAACGAATTTAACAAAAGCTCGTCCTTATCACTCAAAATCGCTGTGCAGTGCGCCCTGCAACCTGTTAATTCCTGTAAATACCCCGCTGCAATTTCAGCCGACGGGTTTGTAACCGCCGAAATAATTAAGGCTGCCAAAATTTCCTCACAATTTAAACTCGCTCTATCCTGATTTAAAATATTCTTTCGCAAATTTTGTATCGCTTCAAGCGATGTGTGCGATATTAAAGGTATATTATCGTGTATTCCTGCCAAATATTTTATTGCATTGAGTATAGCCGCAGCCGCAGCTACCATTCGCCTTGAGCTTCTGCCTGTTATGAATGTGCCGTCTTTCATTTCAATCGCCATTACAACGACATTTTCAAAACGCTTATCACAATTCCTTTTCTTTTCCGCATACTCACGCGCAGGCTCTACTACCTTCCTATCCTTCGGCTTTTAATCCCAGTTCATCCATAAGTAGCTTTTGAACGCTCCAATATCGGCTCGTCAATTTTTCCTTTTTTGTAATTGACTGATGCTATAAAATATCTACGGATGACTTCCTGTTTTGCGGCTTCTCGACAGACTTCATCATCAATTATGCTGTAACCTGCCATATTCACACCCATATCCGTAGGTGATTTATATTCCGCTTCTTCTCCTGTAATCTTTTCAATGATTCGCTTTACAACAGGGAAAACTTCTAAATCTCTGTTGTAATTCACGGCAGTTTTTCCATATGCTTCCAAATGGAAAGAATCTATCATATTTACATCTTTCAAATCAGCCGTTGCCGCTTCATATGCGACATTTACCGGATGCTTAAGCGGCAGGTTCCAAATCGGGAAAGTTTCAAACTTCGCGTATCTTGCCTTAACACCTTGTCTGCTGTCGTGATAAAGCTGCGATAGGCAAGTTGCCAGCTTTCCGCTTCCTCCGCCCGGACCTGTAACAACCACCAATGGCTTCGTTACCTCAATTCTAGGATTCGCACCGTATCCCTCTTCGCTTACTATCACTTCCACTTCTGTCGGATAGCCTTTTGTAAACTTATGCGTATAAGTTTTTGATGCCTCTGCGGTTCAATTTCTTGATAAACATATCCACCGCTTCCTGCTCTGCGTATCTTGTTACCACAACGCTATTGATTTCAAGCTCATATCGTCTAAATGTATCGATAAGACGCAAAACTTCCAAATCGTATGTGATGCCGAAATCTTGTCTTGTCTTGTTGGTCGTAATATCCCCTGAATAAATGCATATCACTATTTCGACATGTTCCTTCATTTTTTGCAGTAATTTGATTTTAGCGTTTTCGTCAAATCCCGGCAGCACACGCATTGCGTGCTTGTCATGGACCAATTTTCCGCCAAATTCCAAATAAAGTCTTTCGCATTTTTTTCGCATTTATTCTGTCCAAAAATATGCTCCGATTGTTCGTTTATATACTTGTCGGCATCAAACCCTATCATTTTGCAGTAAGCTCCTTTATTCCTCTTTCTAGTTGATAGTCCTTTTGTAACTGCTGAGCATTTACTTTTTCTGTAATTGCAGCATTAAGTTGCGCTCTTGTAGTGTTATCCAAGCACGGGTATGGATATATCGCACGCGCTTTTTGGAACGCCATAAGCGCAACCGCAGTTTCTCCGTTAAAATATCCGTTTACGACGCCTTTGTAATATCCAAGCATAGTAAGTCGTTGCTGTGCTCCCAACACAATACTTCCGTATTCGCCCTGCACGTATTTTTTCGCACCATCCATACTTATAAACGCTGCAATTTGTTGTCTTTCAAGTAATGTCGGAGGAGTCGGATTAAATACCAATATGTCAGGTGCTACGCCCACCTTGTTTATTATATGTCCTTTCGGTGTTGTAAAATAAAATACCGAAACTTTTGCTGAATCACCGTTTTTAAAAGCTATTACCTGCTGAGCTACGCCTTTCCCGTATGTCGTTTCTCCAATCAGTGTAGCTATGTTATTATCTTTAAGTGCACCTGCAAGTATTTCCGATGCACTCGCACTGTTCTTATTGATTAACGCTACCGTAGGGTAAAGTTTCTTTATACCTTCTCTTACCGAATGTTCCTGAATTACCTTACCCCGGCTGCTTAAGTATGTAACCGTAGATGACTTCGGCATTATCTGTTCAGCCACCGCTACGCTCTGCTCCAATATTCCTCCGGGATTATTTCTCAAATCAAGTATAAATGATTTCGCACCGTGCTTAAGTAAATCCGCTCTTACATCTGCAAACTCCGATGCCGTATCCGAATCAAAACTTGAAATCTTAATATACCCTATATTCGAATATCCCTCCACCAACTTTCCTCTGACTGACTGCGCTTTTGTATTCTCACGCACAGGCGTGAATGTATATTTTTTCTCACCGCGCAGAACCTCGATTGCTACCTTCGTTCCTCTTTTTCCCTTTTTGATTATATCAAGTGCGACTACAAGGTCCATATTTCGGACATCTCTTCCGTCGATAGAAACAATTAAGTCATTTTCCTGTATTCCTGCTGTTTTGGCAGTACCTGCAGGATTGACCTCTACTACTTTTATACCTCCGTCTACTTTACTCGCAGTAATTCCAATCCCCAGATATTCACCCTCTACAAATTCCGAAAACTTCTCGCTTTCTTCCTCTCCTTTGAAAATTTCAGTATATGGATCTTGCGCATGCAAAATTGCCGTCATTTCGTCTATCGTTTTACCTGCCAGTTGCTCCGGCGATATACTGTCTTTGTAATGCTCAAGTAAAAACTTTCTATATGCTTCCGTTTCCGCCTGTGAATGTGCACTTTCCGCGCCGAATGCAAACGGCACTACCGCAACAAACGATACTGTTGTTATGAGCATCGCAATCAGCGTTACGATAGCTACTATTTTCGCAAATTTTTTATTCATTATCATCCCTCCTACATCACTCGTATATTCAGGTGACTTCGTCCTTCGGAAAGTCCCTTGAGGCTGATTCTGTAGTCTATGTCGATTTCACCTCTACCCTCGCTGTCAAAATCGTTTTTTAATTTATGCGTAAGTACTTCCATTTCGATTGCTCCATGCGGAGTTTCATACAGTCCGTCATAACGCATTCCCTCTTGAAATGCGATTTGCGTTCCTATTGACTCGTCGCTTCCTATACGTTGCATGTGAACGCTGTTTTCATCCAAAATCAAACATGTCTTGCAGCCTTCTATGCCCGAAAATTCTGTCTCATCGTAGCTAAGATATACTAAATCGCCTTTTTTCAGCATCGTACCTTCTGTGATAAGCTCTACCTTTTCGGGTGATTTTTCTCCGTTTCTATACTGACTAGCAGTTATTTTTAGTGTAATATTTCTCGTATCCAAGTTCAATTATCCTCTCCAATAAATGCACATATTCTATTCCTGCCGCTGCAAACAGCAAAGGAAACATGCTGAATTTCGTAAATCCCGGCATTGTGTTTACTTCGTTGATATAAACTTTGCCGCTGCCCTTTTCCAAAAAGAAATCCAATCTTGCAAGTCCTGCAAGATCCAAGACTTTATAGGCTTTTTTTGCCATATTTCGTATCGTATTTTTTGTTTCTTCTTCAATTTCTGCCGGTATACATAATCTTGATTTTCCGCCGTCCAAATACTTGGCTTCATAGTCGTAAAATTCGGCTGACGGCAGTATTTCACCAATCTCCGACAACTCAAGATCGTGATTTCCTATTATCCCGATTTCAAGCTCTCGTGCATCCACAGCTCTTTCTACCAAAATTCGGTAATCATACTTGCCGGCAAATTTAAGCGCTTCCTGCAACGCTTCCCTGTTTTTCGCCTTTGTAATACCGACGCTCGAGCCCATGTTGACAGGTTTTACAAATACAGGATAGCTTAATGTTTTCTCAATTCTTTCGATATCGTTTGCGAGCTTTCTTTCGTCTATTTCAAAAACTGCCTTTTCGTAATCAATCCAATTTGTAAATTCCGATGTATCTACAAATACATATTCGCAAACTGAAAGTCCGCCGTGCGCAAACATTTCCTTGGCAGCTGCTTTGTCCATAGCAAGTGCCGATCCGAGTACATTGCACCCCGCATACGGTAAATCGAGTATTTCAAAAAATCCTTGTATCGTGCCGTCTTCTCCAAACCTGCCATGCAAAATCGGAAATGCAAAATCTATGTAATCCTTGATTTTGCCCATGTCAAACGAAATGGCTGATTCCTCCCACTTTCCGTTTTCAATTTCACTTACATCTCCTTCAAAGCGTTTCCAATCACCACTCCTTGTTATACCGATGTAAACCAATTCATATTTTGATTTTGCAAGCGTCCTTATAACTGACGCTGCCGATAAACACGAAATTTCGTGTTCACTGGATCTTCCTCCAAAAATTATGCCTAGCTTCATGTATACTCCAACCACCTATTGCATCATTTGTATTCAAACAACCTATTTCAACTATATTTTTTGAGCAGCTTCATGACTTTTTCTTCAAAATCTGCTATTATTTTTGTTCTTTCGCTTTCACTTGTTCCCTTTGCGAGTATGTAAAACTTTATTTTTCGGTTCCGTACCCGACGGTCTTACAAGCAAAGTTGCCTGAGAAAACTGAAATTCCAAGACATCCGATTTTGGCAAGCCCGTGTTACCTGACAAGTAATCAATTATTTTAAGTACCCCGCTTCCGGCACCGTATTCACGCAAATTTTTCATTATATTATCCATTTTCACCTTGCCGTCTGCTCCGTCAAATACGAAATCGAAGGTTTTTTCACCGTAATATCCGTATTCCGCATAAAGCTCGTCGAGTCTTGTGATAATCGTTTTTCCGTTTTTCTTGTAATGCGCAAGCATCTCGCAAAAAAGCAGTGCCGCTGCGACCGCATCTTTGTCTTTTGAATGTGCTGCACAAAGATATCCTATACTTTCTTCAAACGCAAACAAGAACCTGCTTAGTTTTCCCGCCTGCTCAAGTTTCGCCATTTCTCCGCCCATATATTTGAAGCCTGTAAGCGTTTCCTTTATTTCAACCCCGTTTTTTTCGCATATTGCTCTTGTGAGTTTACTTGAAACGATTGTTGTGTATACGATAGGTTCTTTTACCTTTCCGTTTTTCACCTTTGCTTGAATCAGATAATCTGTGAACAATACACCAAGCTCATTTCCTGTAATTACCCTTACTTTGCCGTTTTTATCGAACACGGCGGTTGCAAGCCTGTCACTATCCGGATCTGTCGCTACAAGCGCATCTATGTCATTTCCCGCTTGCACTAATTCTTTCATTTTCTGTATTCCAAGCGTTAACGCTTCCGCTTTTTCGGGATTCGGATATTCACAAGTCGGGAAATTGCCGTCAGGCAATTTTTGTTCGTCTACATAGTAAATTTCGCCTATCTTTGATGCTTCCAAAACAGATGTAACAGGCACAAGTCCCGCTCCGTTTAGCGGTGTATACACTATTTTGATGTCTTTGAGCGTTTCTCCGTTTTCCAATGTTTTATTTTTTAATACAGTTTCTACGAAATCCTTTGTTGCTTCATCTCCAAGCACATGGATTTCTCCGATTTCGGTATTTTCTGCAAGTCCTATAAGCTCAAATCCCTTGTCCGAAATACTTTCCATGTCGCCCGACAATTTTTGCATAAATGCTTCTATCACCGCCGCATCATCCTCGCGTATTTGCGCACCAAATTCATTGTATACCTTATATCCGTTATATTCGGCGCGATTGTGGCTCGCCGTTACCATTATCCCTCCGTCGCACCCGTTACGCTTTACCGCAAACGATAGTGCAGGTGTAGGCATCAAATTTTCATATATGTATACATCTATTCCATAGTCTGTAAGTATTGTTGCGCTTAAATTTGCGAAGCGCTGTGAATTTAGTCGACTGTCGTAACTTATAGCAATCGATTTTCCTCCTTTTTGGAGCAACCAAAGCGCAACAGCTTTCGTTAAATAGGTTACAGTCGTATCGTTAATCTTGTCAGCTCCTTCACCCATTATTCCACGCATACCGCCTGTTCCAAATGTCAAACGCTGTCCATTTTTGTTTTTTTCTTCGCTCATATTAACACACTTTCACTAATACCACAAATTTCAGTATCAAATCCCACTAAATGTAAAAAGAGGGCACTTCGCCCTCCTTACTTTCTTTTCTTTAAAGCCCACTATCACTATTTGCGAAGTTGCTCGCACTGCTGGTTTGCTACGCTGCAAGATGTCTTGCTTGCTGACTGGCAAGATGTCTGACACTCACCGCAACCGCCATGATTTTCGCTTAATTTTCTTGTTGCAATAGTTACTATTCTTTTCATATATGTCCTCCTAATATGATTCCCAAAAGGTTACCTATAAATTTAAATTCTATATCCTTAATTTTAGCACTCCACATTGCCGTTTGTCAAGCACTAATGTCTTAGAACTGAACTCAAAAATGCCTTTAGTCTGTCGCTTTTAGGATTTTCGAAAATTTCAATAGGACTTCCTTCTTCTACAATAACTCCTGCGTCCATAAATATTACACGATCCGATACTTCCTTGGCAAATCCCATTTCATGTGTAACTACTACCATAGTTGTATGTTCTTTCGCCAAATTGCGCATTACATTTAACACTTCTCCTGTAATTTCAGGATCAAGTGCACTGGTCGGTTCGTCAAACAGCATTATATCAGGATGCATTGCAAGTCCTCTAGCTATTGCGATTCTCTGTTTTTGTCCCCCCGAAAGCTGCGCCGGATAGGCATCTTCCTTGCCCGCGAGTCCTACCATTTCAAGTAGCTCCTTTGCTTCTGCAAGCGCCGTATCCTTTGATACATTTTTCACCTTGACAGGTGCATAATATATGTTTTCCAGACATGTCATATGTGGAAATAAGTTGAAATGTTGAAAAATCATACCTGTGTCCGCATAAACATATTTCAGTTCTTTCTCGGACAGATATACCACTTTTCCGTTTTCTTCTTTTGCAAAGTTATTGCCGTTTAGTGTAATACTTCCTGCTGTAATTCTTTCAAGACAGTTGATACAACGAAGCAATGTGCTTTTTCCCGAACCCGACGAACCTATAATCGCAACCGTTTCTCCCTTGTCCACAGAAAAATCTACGCCTTTTAGAGCCTCAAAATTTCCGAAGCGTTTTTTGATTCCTCTCATTTCAAGTATTCTATCTGCCATGCGAAGCCTCCTTTGCCAATAAGCGGTGAATCAGCGGTTTTTTCTTGTCGTGATCCTGCACCTCGTGCTTCAGTATTTGTATTCCAAAGCATCCGATATAACCGTAAGCACAAAAGTCATAGCAAGATACATAAGCGCAGCAAGTACAAACGCCGTTACATCTTGATCTCTGTTCATGGCGCTGTTTGCAGCTTTCAAAAGTTCTGCAACCGATATCGAAAACGCCAGTGCGGTATCTTTCACCAAAACTATCGCTTCGTTAGAAATTGCAGGCATTATCCTCTTAATCGTTTGAGGCAATATTATTCCGAACATAGTCTGCGATTTGGAAAGTCCAAGCGATTTTGCTGCTTCGTATTGCCCTCTGTCTATACTTTCAATTCCGCCCCTGTATATTTCTGCAAAATACGCCGCATAGTTCAGCACAAATGTCAGTACCGAAGTTGCAAAAGCAGACAGTGCAATTCCCATACCTATCGGTATGAAAAAATAAAAGAAAAACAGTTGCAGCATCAGCGGTGTCCCTCGAAATATCCAAATATACAATTTTGAAATCCACCTGAACGGTGCAATCTTGCTAATGCTCGCAAGCGCGATTACAAGCCCGAGCGGAAGCGACAAAATCAATGTCAAGACAAAGAGCTTGGTTGTAACCCAAGCTCCGGACAACAAAGTAGGTAATATTACCTCTATATAATCCATTTTATCTGAAATCGCTACTGCAAAATCAGTCATCGTATCCCTCCGAAATTACAATATTTCTACCGAACCATTTGTTGCTGATTTCTTCAGCTTTACCGCTTGCAATAGTCTTATCTATCGCTTCAGTTATCTTGGCAGCAACATCTTTGTCTTCTACTCTGCATCCTATTGCATAGCTGTCATCGGCAAATTTGTAATCGCAAAGTACCATTTTTTCTTCAGGTTTCATTTTTGAATTTTTATATTCTCCCAAAACTTGGTCAACAACGATGCAATCGATTCTTCCTGCCTTCATATCCAAAATAGCTTCATCGTAAGTTTTGTATTCTGTAACATTTTTTTCAAACGCACTGTAATCAGGATTTGCTTTCATGGATTCAAGTGCAGACGAGTCGACTTGCGTAGCCACTTTGTAGTTTGCCAAATCCTTTGCACTTTCAACCTTTACAGTATCGTCTTTTGCCAATATGATTATGCTGTTGTCGAGATATTTATTTGTAAGTGCCATCTTCTTTTGACGCTCAGGTGTTGCCGACATACCGTTCCATATGCAGTCGATTCTCTTTGAAGCAAGCTCCATTTCCTTTGCATTCCAATCTATAGGATTGAATTTTATTTTGACACCGAGCTCTTCGCCGACAGCTTTAGCTAAATCTATGTCAAATCCGACAAGTTCTCCGGATTCATCCCTAAAACCCATAGGTGCGAATGTGTCATCAAGTCCTACTATCAATTCTCCCTTATCTTCTATGTAGTCCCAACCTGTAAGTGCATTTCCATCTGTTTTCTGCGAATCACCGCATCCCGTGAATGCAAACATCGTTGCCAAAGCAAGCGCAAGTATCAAAATTAAACCAAATAACTTTTTCATTTTTCTCCTCCTATTTACACTTTTTATATTTTTATCGTTTTAAAGCGTTGTAGCAATAATACTACAAACCAAAAATACATGTCAAGGATTTTATTCCTAAAAATCTTTCCGTATTTTTATCCCTGTGGCACGCTGCTGCTATGCCTTGCATAAAAGGAAATAAGGCAAAAATGTCTTGCTAAATTTCCAGATTTATTGTATACTTTTTATCAATCAAAGTTAAAAAGTTACCAAGCAATTGAAGTAAAAAGGTTACATTATGGGTAAAAATTTTTAGAAAAAGAATATATACTTATGCTTATGCTTGCTTACTATTTACTATTTTTGGCTTTTTAGTTTTGATTCTACTATGATGTCATTAATAGAAAATGGAACTTTAACAGGATACAATTTAATTCCATTTGTTACAACATTTGATTATATATTTAATATTCAAAATTATAATTTAAGCATAATAATCAAATTTTTCTTAAATTTTTATTTTTATACCTTTTATCGTTATGTTTATGATATATGAAAATAAAACCAATATAAGCATAGGCGTATTTAAATGGATAATCTTTTTTTAATACTTTTTGCTTATTTCAGATGCTTTGCCTAGAGCGTTTAAAATGGGGGTATTTGATATAGATGCTGTTATATTAAGATATTTAGGGGCAGCATGCATATAAAATTTTAAAAAAATTTAAGGAAGTAAAAAGCTAATGTATAGCAAAAAAATTTGTTTAATGGTTTTAATTTTAACATTATTAATGGTACCTAGTTTTTAGTTTCGCTGCGGAAAAAAAGCCTTTACAAAACCAAATACAATTATTTCGTTTGACCCAAACCCAGGTGAAATAATACTTAAAGAAAAATCAAAACTACGAGAATCCTGTCACTGGAGAATATTTTTCGATGGAAAAAAATATTAATTCAAGAAATGCTCTCTATGGCGATACTGTAACAAAAGATTTTTTTCATTTGAAATCAGTGTTAGTGTAATCTCATCAAGTTTTGATATCGATTCAAAAGAAAATAAATGTAGAGTCAAATGCAAAACTTTTTAGATTTAAATATTCAAGATTATATTAACGGAACATATGATATTGAGATTCATAATGGTTGGTCAACAAAAACTAAAAATTTTTAAAACAGGAAATGATTCAAAAGTATATAGAGATTTAAATCCTAAAAAGACATGCAAAATATGCATTAAAAAAATGATGGCTCTTGGGATAGATATCATTGTGTACTTAGTGAAATGGAACAATATATAATGTAAAATAGAATTAATTTTTATTTTTACATGTTGTCTCTAAGTAAAAAAATCCACTTGATTAAGAGTGGATTTTTTTATATTTTAGAAACGAAAGCTATGCATTTATACCATATAACTCAAATGATTAACCAATAGCACTAATTTGATTATAATTAAGCATTTATCTATAATTATTTTTAAACAATATATTTTAATATTTCTTTATATTCATTTAACGCCAAAACTCATACCACTTTTTTCTGTTTTTCAACCTCCATAAACTCTACCTCTTTATCCCTCTATCAGTTTAATTTTTGCTCGGGATGCTTCTAAAGAGCCGTCTTTAGCACCGGCAATATATATGTTCATAATTTCCTCCCTAAATATTATTGATTAATATATATTATAAATTGTTTTTACCCTAATTTTACCCAATTAAAGTTAGTAAAAACACAACTTTAATTGGGTATTTGTTTTTAATATTAAGAATAACTAACGATTTCGAGTTTTGAATGTTAGTATGAAATATACGCATATGAATAAAATGGAACTCCTTAATATATATTGTGTACCAGTTATGTTTTTCACTATGATAAGGAGCATTTATATTAAAATAAAAAAATATAGAAAGCAATTATAACTATTGTAAAATTAAAAATAAATCTATTCATATTCATATTAGTTTTTAATTCCTTTGATTTTATAAATTACGTATATATTTATTATTAGTACAAATGAAAGAAAAAGCTGATCTGTAATGTGATAAGACATATGTTACAGAAATAAATGAAAAAGAGAGATACTTTTTATATAACTGAAAGGTATTCACAAGTGAAAAAGGACTGATAAAAGCTATAAAAAAATATAATAGCGCAGCTAAGACCAGTCTTAATTCCAAAACTTAGCCTAAACACTGCCATGCTGCACGCAAAAATGCCGCATAATTTAATTATGCGGCGGTTTTGTTTACTTTTTATTTGATAAATTTCACTTCAAAGTGTCCATTCATAGCAGGTCGTGTTTCCTTTACTTTAACAACCTTACCGTCGATCAATTTGTCTACCTCTTCTACTATAGGAGGATCTTCAACAAATGTCATTACAAGTTTACCCGCATACCATCCCGCTCTGCTGTAAATATACGGAGTCAAACCTACTTGAGTACCGTTTCTTACCTCCGTCAGTCTAAGCTCGATGTCGGTGATAGCTTCACTTTCCGCTTCGAAGTTCGATATACCGCTCACTTGCGAATAAGAAGGAGACTGCAGGAGTCCGCCCGGTTTCTTGGTATACAAACCGTTTGCCCCAGTTGTTGTGAACAAGTCCGATGTCTGCAACGGCTTAGGATCGCGGATGCCCTTTTGGTTTCCATAATAAAGCGGTTTAGTGAATTTAACGACCACACTTGCAGTATACGAATATTTTCCGTTTCCGATATCTGCATAGTTCAAAAATCGTAGTCTGCGGTGCTTCAAGCAATTCCGGAGCTTCTTTGTCCAATGCTCTGAGTATTCCGTTTAGTTGATAAACTTTGGAGGACTTGGCTCCCGAGTTTTCGTTTTGAAGCGCTACAAACACATCGTATCCCTGTGTCGGATGCAAATTTGTTACATTAAATTCAAACTGTATACCTTCTTTTTTCGGATCCTTGTCATTTGCTATAGTTACAGGGAAACTTCCCGAATCCGCCTTAAGAGCATCGTTGTCTTTCATTTCTATTACTTTATCCACATCGGTTTCGGCTACTTGAGGCGTCTGGCTATGTACATATGCAACCCAGTAAACTGTCGCTTCCGTAGTCGCAGTACCTTTAACGCTTGCAGATTTTTCATCCGCTGCGCCTGTAGGCATAAGCTGCTGAACACCGTCTATTATCTGAATTTCCGGTTTTATAGGCGGTTTCGTCGTAAAGTCCTTATATGTCGCGTCCACAAGGCTCGGTGCCGAAGTAGTAGGTTCGTGCGTATCCCTAACTTCCAAGTTGTCGCTGCTCTTACCTTTTATTACATAGAAGAATTTATACGGTGTATTCGGTTTCAAGTCTTTGATAAACTCACGCACATCTACATTGCCCGAATTTATAGTGATTTTTCCTGTTTTGCCCTCTATATATGTTGGTCTGCCCGCAAGCACCTGATCTACAGTCGGCACTAAATTGCCTTTCGATACAAAGTCTGAAAACGGCACGACTACATAGTATATTTCTGCCGCTTTATCCGTCATTACAGTTGCGTACGCAGTGGTATCAAATACGGTGTCCTCTAGGAAGTTGATTGCTCCAAGTATTCTAGGAGGCGCCGTGTCCGCATAGGTCCTCGTTGCCGTGAAAACTTTCGGATTGCTGACTTGCTGTACCAACTTGCTATTTGCAACAAGCCCCATAGTATTGGTTTTATTTGTTATACTGTTTGCAAGATTTTGAAGCTCTCCTTTTGTTCCGATTACAACAGTTGACTTTAAATTCAAATCTCCGTCCCACGAAGCTGCACCATCAAGCGGTTTTGTAGGATCATATGTCGCCTTTGTCGCATCAAGACTGTGTATCACGAGCTTGTAGTCTTTATCCTTAATAGTCGCAAATTCTTTAAATTCTTTGCCTGCAACCATTTGCGTCAAACTCTTGCCTTGATTTTTTTCAATTCTGACATTTTTTGCGATTCTATCGGTAGGCTTTATTTCTTCTCCCGGATTTTTCTCATATATGTCGAACTCTATCAACCTGTCAGAGCTTATGATTATATCGTAATAACTGTCGCTGTTGATACTGTCTATTTTTCTAATCGAAAATCCGATTTCATTCAATTCCAGCCTATCTGTATATAGCTGCATACCTATTTGAGGTGCGACTACATTGAATGCTTTGAGTTTTGTCGCCTGATTCATGCGGTTTCCGTCAGAGTCTATCGCCTTGTTTATCTCGAACTGGTATCTACCGCCACTGTTAAGCCCCTGTCTTGTGCCGGATGCACCCACCTTGCCGAACGCTGACGGCGGGAATGTTATAAATGTTTTGCCGTCAAGTTCGCCGATAGTTACTTTTCGTATAATCTATATCTGTATAAAAATCCGTTGTGTTACCCTCTTGAGGTCATGTAATATCAACATTTCCTTCAATATTTTGGTTTTTAGCGCATCATCGCCGTTTATTGTTGAAAGTCTGATATCGCTGTCGAGTCCGTCATAATAAGTGATTTCATCAAATTCTATAGTTATATTTGCACTTATCAGCGGATCTCCATCTATCACCTTGTCGAACACCATTTCTGCCTTTGGTGCCGTTTTATCTAAAGTTTTGATACCGTGTAATACATACACATCCGAATCATTACCGGTCTTATCCCTTGCAACAAAATAAACATCATAAGGTTTTTTTCAGGTTGCAATCCGTTCAAAATGAGTTTTTCGGAAACCATTCCCTTAGTCATCTTTTGACCGTGTTTAAATGCTTTGTCGCCCGTTGTGATTGTACGAATTTGCAATTTGACATCCGCCATTTGAGGATACTTTTCATCCTGTGGATATGCTGCCCAATATATCGTTGATGCCTCATTTATTATAGTATTCACCGTTATAGATGTCTTTGCTCCGGGCTCATTCCACGGTTTTACTTCAAATCTCGGAGGTGTCATATCGAGCGTAGCTGCAACCGTCTTGGAAAGTCTGGAAAGATTTCCCGCTTTGTCGCGCATTACAAAATAAATATCGTAATCTTTGCTCTCCTCAAGCGGTGTAGTTGCATTTCCTCTAACGCCTATATTATACGTAACATTTGTTTCCGCTCCAAGAAGCTCGCCTTTGCCCAGTGCTCCTGAAACTTTTTGTTCGGCAAGTGCTTCTGCAGTAGGAGGAACCGCCTTGTTTTTGTATACCGCCCAGTATATATTTACATCCTTAGACGGCATTACAGAAAATTCGAATGATGTGTTTGTCTTATTTCCAACGGTAGGCGTACCGCCCAAAAACTGCGGTGCCACTATGTCTACTGTCTTGAATTTACCGGTTCTGATTTCCGTTCTGTTTCCTTTCAAATCCTCAAACATTACATAGTATTCATATTCGCCGCCGCTCTTAAGCCCTGCAATATTAAATGGTGTTTCCTTATCGCCCACCATTATCTGATTTCCGAATTTTACAAAATATCTTTTATCCGGCTGTACAAGATCTTCTTGTGTCGCACCCGCCTTTACAGCTCCAAGATCCTTAATTGCCCAGTATACTTTTCCCGGTTTGTTTACAATTGCAAGCAGCTTTGCCCCCGTAGCCTGTATATCCTTCAGCTTAGGATAATCGGATTTAAACTCCGGATCTGCATTATTGGCTTCCCCGTCAAGACTTGTCATGGTCTTGCCGTTGATAATCGCTTTGATTCCCGGTCTAATATATATGCGTTTAGGAAGCATTGAAATATTGGTGCCGTCGGCATTTATCACTACCTGTTCGATTTCACCCGTTCCTGTAACTGTTGTAGGCGTATCTATCATAAGTGCACCAACCTTGGTTTCTTTTTCCAAGAATATGGAGCCCTTATCCGCTTCCTCGTCGACAGTAAGCGCATTTATGTAGCCCTTGCTCAAACTAAGTTGGTTGTTCGCAGCCATAATCTTGACATTTTCAAAGTTTCCCGCCATATTGAGCTTGGTCCCGCTCACACCCTTTAGCACTACATCTTTGAACGCAATATTTTTGTCGCTATCCTCTTCCAGATAAGCATTCCTCTTAACCGTAGTTTTTTCTATTACACTGCCTCCCTCAGCTCTAACGCTCATAATCTCCGAGCTTTGAGAGTCTATTATCAAATGGTTAATATCGCTGTCTTTGACGAGTACGCTGACTTCTCCGCTTTCAGAATTTCCAGTACCGCTTATAATCAGGTCCCCGTTTACCGTTACCTTATCAAGTATGGACGCACCTTTTCCCAGTCCTGCCGTAATGAACAAATCTCCCGGTATTATCGTATCCCTAAGGTTTGCTCCGGTTTTGACCATTGAAACATTCTTATCGGCATATCCGATGTAGTTGTCGCCTTTTTCCTTGACAATTTCACCTGCAAGATTCGAAAGAACTTTTGCCATTTCTCCTCTAGTCATCCTGTTTGCAGGTTTAAATGTAGAATCAGGATATCCGTTCACTATTTTTTTATTTGTGATTGCATTTATGTATTCCTTACTCCACTGACTGAATTCCCTACTGTCCGAAAACTTAAATGTATCACTGTCAACACCCTCAATCTTGAGCGCACGACAAATAAGGGTAACTGCCTGTTCTCTGGTTAAACTGCTTTCAGGCTCCGCCTTGTTTGCAGCTACTCCTTGCATGTACCCTTGATTTTTAGCTATGCTTATGTCATCGCTATACCAAGCATTCTTATCTACATCCGCAAAATTTCCTTTGCCTTTTTGAGTGTATCCGAATGCTCGGTTTATCATTGTTACGAATTCCGCTCTGGTAATATTGTTATTCGGGTGCAAGTTTCCTTTGCAAATCACCTCGCATTATATCGTTGCGTACCAGATTGTTCAAATATTGGTCTGCCCAATGTTTTCCCGCAGCATGACTTTCGATACCCGATGTCATCGGAAACCCCGATAATATCAACGCTGCCGAAAGTAAAAATGTCAAAATGCGTTTCATCATACTTCCTTTCCTTTTTTGTTATCAATAATATCATTTTGAATATGAGTTCACTCCACTTATAACATATCGACGATATTTCGATTTTCTTAAATCAAAATATTCCCCAAAACGAAGAAGACAACGAAAAACGGCATTTAAATTTGTATTTTTTGTTTCTTTATACATTTTTCTTCGTACATTCTCTCATCAGCGAGCTTGATCACATTGCTAGAGCCGATAGTACGACGGCCTAAAAATTTGTTTGTGTAACAATTTCACGATAATGCGCTATTCCAATCGAAACGCTGACAGGAAATGGCGGATTCTCCCGCTGTTTTATTTCTTCGAGGTTCTTCCTGATATCTAGGGCAATTTCCTCCGCCGTACGAGCCGGAATCGCTACGCAGATAAATTCATCTCCTCCATTTCTGCCTACAAACCCTTTTTGGATTGTCGTAAGCAGCCTCTTTGATAGCGGCGGCAACCATTTTTGATAAGTTCGTCCCCCGCTTCATGCCCAAAATTATCGTTTGCATATTTCAAATAGTCAATATCCGCAAAAATAATCGCATAGTCTTTTTCACGATTCTGATCCAGTTCGTTCAGTTTTTTCTGCAAGTATTGCCTGTTTCCTATATCCGTTAAATTGTCCGTATACGCCAGCATTTCGAGATGTTGTTCTCTCAAGCTCTTTTTGCAAAACATACTTAACTTTTTATCGCATACGAAGAAAATAGCGTGATAACGAGCGCCAATATAAGCAAAATAGCAAAATGAATCTCGACGAACCCTTGCATAAACATCGGCCATTCTTCCGTAACATGTGCGGAAATTATTATACGCACCTGCTCCAAAAACTCCGAACAGAGCTACCGCCGAAAATCCGTAGCGCATAACATGGTCGGAAAGATTCCTCTTTTCTTACCCGAAACAAAAAGACTTATGAGCGCCGAAAACGCCATAACTATCTGTAATGCTTGCCAACATCTCAAGTGCCAAACATAATTGAATCCCGTCGGAAGAATATAGCAAATAAAGCAAATCCAAAATACGACAAACAATACACTTCCCAAAACCGCAAGGTACTTTTTGAGCATAGGTCTTTCCGTTTCAAAGCTCGCATAAAGCGGCGCCGCCGCAAAGATTAAGAACATCCCTACATATTCACCTACCGCATTTATATCTTCACTTGCAGTAATTACATAAAGCATACCCGAATTGCCCAAGAACCAAAGCGTAACGGCAAAAATCAACATCATTAGCCATGTGCCTTCTCGAGCCACGTCCACGGTTTTATATAAAAAAGCGAAAATGATTATTCCTAAAAACGAAAAGATCAATATCGCATTAAATACAACATAAAAAGCCTCAAGTCCTATGATGGGGAAGAATACGGCATCCTTCTCTTTCATGAGGAGCGGCGTCCTAAAAGCGTCTTCAAGAATATTTAGCCGTGGATATATTTGCACCCTCATTTCGTCGCCATATGCTTCGAGCGGTACAGGTATCGACACCTTCAGATGCCCCTATCATATGCCTGTCGATATTTTCTCCATAGGAAGCAAGGAGCCTGTCTTTATAATATGCCCTTACTACGCTGTTGTAAAAAAAGAAATTTATAGACTGATGATGTTGTTTCAGCTCTTCATCCAGCGGTAAAATCATGGTAATAACATCTTCATTTGATCTGAAATTAAACCTACGGCTGGTAAATGTTTCGGTAGTTCCGTCCTGATGCTCAACTTTGATAACCATATCTGTGAGCTCCGTATATTTCGACTTGTCAATTCCCCCGATTACATCTAAAAGTAAAAACAGCAGACAAAGTCCCACTATAATGGCGCCGAATAAAAGTATAGTCGTCTGGTGCTTCTTGAATGTCAACGATATACGCTTCATGATATGCAACCTCCAAGCTCGCTATCGCACGAGATTTTATCAAACCCTATATTTCTGATTTCATACATTCACAAGTCTTTTTATCGGCAACTTATAAAATCAAGATAGCGGATACAATCTTATTTAATTATACCACATTTCGCCTGCGGTGGCAAACGGTTGACGGTATATTTTTCTGAATTTTTCTACAATATGTACAATACATTCAATATATACCCTTTTTTTATAAACTTGACCTACGCTTCTTTAATATTTTTATGGTTATATACTAAAAATTATTTCATATTGGTCGGATTTTTCACATATTTTTGCATTTTTTTCGTATAATTTTTATGATTTTCTATTTGTAAATCCCTCATTTATGTGGTACAATAGATAATGAATATCGGTTTACGAACAAATCTTTAAATGTGAGGTGTGTTAATTTATGGATAATGGAATGGACAATATGCTCGAAATGTATTTGTTTGAGACAAATACCCTTTTTAGAACAACTGGACGAGATTTTTGCTCGACGCAGAAAAATAATGATTCTTTCTCAGTAGACCAGATCAATGAAATTTTTTTAGAATCATGCATACGGTTAAAGGCTCTGCAGCCATGATGCAGTTTAATTCAATCATGACTGTTGCGCACAGAATCGAAGACATGTTTTTTGTTATACGCGAAAAAGGTGAAATTGAGGAACAATATAGCAAGACTCTTTTCAATCTTATGTTCAAGGCAAGCGATTTCTTGAAATCTCAAATTGCACTTGTTGAAGACGGAAATACAGAGCTTGACAGTTGCGATGCAATCGTACTTGAAATTGAAACTCTACTTGCGCAATTCAAAGGCGAAGCGCCTCCCGAAGCACCGCTGCTGCTGAGCAACCCGCCGCAAGCGCTTCCGAAGATGCAAGCGAAAACGATGTCATTCATATTTTCTTCGATCAAAGTGCGGGCATGGAAAGCCTTAGAGCGATTATGCTTGTAAAAAACATCAACGAGGTTTGCGAATCCGATGTTCATACTATACCCGAAACCTTAGAAGCAAATACTGAAACAACTCAGTTTATAATAGAGAACGGACTTAAGATTATTGCCAATTCTCCCGTAGATTTAACCAGTGCTCTCGAGGTTGTAACTCAAGATATAAACGTGGAAACATATGAAATAATAGAAGCAAAACAGCATGCAGCCGAAGTAAAAGAAGCCAAAGAGGAAGCGGAAAAAGCCAAAGAGGAGGCGAATGCCCCTGTCGAAGCGGAATCCGCCCCTGTTGAAAAAGCTCCGGAACCTGCAAAAGCGGCTACAAAAAGAAGCCGAACCGAAAAAAGAAGATAAGCACAACAAAAATAATTTGATAAATGTAAACCTCTCGAAGCTCGATATGCTGATGGCTTTGGTAGGAGAGCTTGTTATTACTCAATCCATGGTGACATCCTCTTCGGATTTGAAAGGACTCAAGCTCGACAATTTCACAAAGTCGGCTCGTCAGCTCAGACAGCTTACTACTGAGCTGCAAGACATCGTAATGTCCGTTCGAATGGTTCCTGTTTCGGGTGTGTTCCAAAAAATGACAAGAATCGTTAGAGACATGTCTCAAAAACTCAACAAAAATGTTGAACTTGTTTCTATCGGCGCAGATACCGAAATTGACAAAACAATAGTAGACAGCATACAAGATCCTATTATGCACATAGTTAGGAACTCTATGGACCATGGAATTGAAACGGATCCCAAAGAGCGTCTTGCTCTCGGCAAATCCGAAAAAGCAAAGATTACGCTCAAAGCGCAACACACCGGTAGCGAAGTTATCATAACTATCGCCGATGACGGTCGCGGCATGAAGCCTGAAAAGATTTTGGCATCCGCTAAAGAAAAAGGGCTATTGACTAAACCCGAAAGCGAATATACAAAGAACGAAATCCTCCAGCTTATACTATTGCCGGGATTCTCTACAAAAGAGGTCGTTACGGAGTTCTCCGGCAGAGGCGTAGGTATGGACGTTGTTAAAAAGAATATTGAAAAAGTCGGCGGACAGGTATATATTTCCTCAGAGGAAGGCGAAGGTACGGTAACCACATTTAAGATTCCTTTGACACTTGCTATAATTGACGGTATGGAATGCAGAGTTGCCGATTACCAGTTTACTATTCCTATTGCAAACATCAAACAATCTTTCAAAGCTACAAAGAAAGATATAATTCACGATGTTGAACGCGGCGAAATGGTGCAACGCGGTGATGAATTTATCACGCTGGTTCGTTTAAACAAGCTATACAATATTGACGGCGGTCTTGAAGAAATTGAAAAAGGAATCGTCATGTGGGTTGAATTTGCAGGGACTTCGTTCTGCCTACTCGTAGACGAACTGATTGGTCAATTACAGGTTGTTGTAAAACCTCTACCACTTTATTTCGGTTCTTACAACCTTAGAGATTTCGGTATTACCGGCTGCGCTATACTTGGCGACGGTAACATCAGCATTATACTCGATGTTCCAAGCATATTTAATTTTGCTACAGGCAACTTGGATATCAAACAATCCTCGCACAAAGATTCTACAGGCGAAGACGAAGATACGGATGTAGTAATCGAAACGCAGATTGTAAACGACTCAGCTATGGTTAAACTGCTTACATACAATGTTTGCGACAAAGTTTTTGCGATAGATACGGATTTTGTAAAAGAGATAATCAATGTATTCTCAATTACTCACTTCCCTATCTTGCCGAATTATATAAAAGGTGTAATAAATCTTCGCGGTCAAATTATTCCAATACTCGATATGCGTCTTAAACTCAACTATGAAGCCGGCGTTGATACAAACAGTATGAAATCGTGCATCATTATAACTGAAGTAAACGGTACTACTCTTGGACTCTTGGTAGACGAGGTATTCCTTGTTACCGATGTACCAAAAGAGCATATTGCACCGCCACCTTCAAATAACAAGCACGATTCAATTACAGGTATAGTTGAAATTGAAGAAATGGTTCACTTGATATTTGACCTTACAACGCTCGTAAAAGTTATGTAAGGGGGAATCTATGTTAAAAATTTCAGATTCCGATTTCATAAGGCTTACGGATTTTATCATAAAAAATTACGGTATAAATCTTAAAGCAAAGAGAGTTTTAATCGAGGGCAGATTGTCCGGCTTTATAGAAAGTTGCGGTTACAGCTCTTTCACAGAGTATATAGACAATATAATAAATACAAAAAATCCTACCGATATAGAAAAAATGCTCAACAAGCTGACTACAAACCACACTTTTTTCATGCGAGAAGAAGGGCATTTTAAGTTTTTTAACGATACGATACTTCCTTTTGTAGAGGAGCGAAATGCTGCTAAAAAAAGCATCAGCATTTGGAGTGCCGGATGTTCCTCCGGCGAGGAACCTTACACGCTGTCGATTATCATGAAAGAATATTTTAAAAGCGGGAATTGGGATACAAGATTGCTTGCCACCGACATCTCGCAAAATGCGCTTACCAAGGCTACTACCGGTTTTTATACCGATGAAGCCATCTCGGCAATTCCTGCCGATTGGCGCAACAAATATTTCACTAAACAAAACGGCGGCTACAAAGTAACTCCGGATCTCAGGAAAAATGTTATATTCAAAACTTTTAATCTTATGAATCCTATAACATTCAAGATAAAGTTTGATGTAATCTTTTGCCGAAAATGTTATGATTTACTTCGAAAAAGAAACTAAATCCGCTTTAATCGAACGGTTTTATAACGCCTTAAATCCGGGCGGATATTTACTAATAGGCCACTCCGAAACCGTTGATAGAGGTTCATCTGAATTTGAATATATCATGCCTGCTACCTACAGAAAGAAATTGTAAATTCTAAGGAGATAAAATGGCATTAAAAAAATAAAATTAAAGTTCTGGTTGTCGACGATTCCGCCGTATACAGAACCCTGATAAGTTCAAATTTGATGAAATATGATGATTTTGAGGTTGTCGGTACGGCAGTTGACGCATTTGATGCGCAATCTAAAATCGCAACTCTTCATCCTGATGTTCTCAGTTTGGATGTCGAAATGCCAAAATGAACGGAATTGAATTAGTTCAAGTCATACTGGAAAAGCAGGATTTGCCTATAATATTGGTAAGTTCCGCGTCCATTACCGTATTTGATGCGCTGAAAGCAGGTGCCGTAGACTTCGTCAGAAAACCTGATGCAAAGACTACATCAAACTCAAATTTCATTGAAGAACTGGCTACAAAAATACGCATCGCTTCCGTCGCTAAAATCCATAAGCACAGATTTTCGGCTTTAACCCAGCTTCAACCGAAAGCCGTACATCAAGCTCGCAGTATTTCAAGTCTTTCGGATGCGCATATTGATACGATAATTGCACTCGGTGCTTCAACAGGAGGTACTGAAGCAACTCAGGAAGTCCTTCAGCGGCTCCCTGCTGATATTCCCCCTATGTTGATTGTCCAACATATGCCACCGGGCTTTACGAAACTATATGCAGATAGACTCGATCGTGTATGCGATGTTGCGGTTAAAGAAGCCGTTGACGGCGATAAATTGACTTACGGGCAAGTGTATATAGCTCCCGGCGACTGCCAGATGCGTCTTGTTCGTTCGGGTAACGGCTATATAATAAGGTGCGCAGGTACCGACAAGGTTAGCGGGCACTGCCCTTCTGTCGATGTACTGTTTGATTCGGTAAGCGAGCTTCCTATCAAAAATAAAATTGGGGTTATCCTTACCGGCATGGGCAAAGACGGCGCTGACGGTCTTTTGAAAATGCGTGAAAACGGCGCATACACCATAGGCGAAAGCAAGGAATCTTGTGTAGTTTACGGTATGCCTATGGTTGCATACGAAATCGGAGCCGTTGCAGTGCAAGCCGACAATAAGGATATTGCAGGTTTGATTATAAATCACTTACATAAACTATAAGACGAGGAATTATATGAACAACAATCCTGAAGATAAAAAAATCGTTTTTGCCTTAGATATAGGTACTCGCTCTGTAATAGGAGTACTTGGTTATTGGCAGGACCATGAATTTAGAGTAATAGATTTTGAACAGGCTTTCCATATGAGGCGTGCCATGCGCGACGGTCAAATAGAAGATATCGATTTAGTTGCTACCGTTGTAAATAATGTGAAAACCGCACTTGAGGAGCGTTCAGGACTTAAGTTTGACAAGGTTTCTATCGCCGCTGCAGGTCGTGCGCTTAAAACGGCAGAAGCGTCCTTCACTACCGACCTGATCGAAAATGAAGCTATCAACGAAAATCTGCTTCAATATATGGAATATTCTGCAATCGAATCGGCTCAAAGCAGCTTTGAAAAAAGCAATGCCGCTCCCGAGCTTGCAATCAAGGATTATTACTGCGTCGGATACAGCGTCAAAAGCTACCTGCTCGACAATTACAAAATAAAAATCTGCTCGGTCAAAAAGGGCATCAAGCAACAGTTGAAATTATTGCAGCATTTTTGCCGTCAAGTGTACTTGTTAGTTTATACGCTGTAACCGCAAAATGCAATTTGGATGTTGAAAATCTCACTCTTGAACCTATCGCAGCTATACACGCTGTTGTTCCTGAAGATATCCGCTTCCTCAATATTGCTCTTGTAGACATTGGGGGCGGCACATCGGATATTGCATTATCCAAAGACGGCAGTATCATCGCTTACGATATGGTTACGACTGCGGGTGATGAAATTACTGAAACTCTAATGAAAAAATATCTTACAAATTTCAATAGCGCAGAAGATATGAAATTCGCTATGACCAATATGGAAGATATTGAAATTAAAGATATACTTGGTATAAAAACTACTATTACGGCAGAGGAAATATACGAAACCTCAAAACCTGCAATCGAAGCTCTTGCAGATGCTATCAGTCAGAGAATCTTGCTCATAAACGGTTCTGCTCCTGCAGCTGTTTTCCTTGTAGGCGGCGGTTCGCAAATTCGAGGACTTTCAGCATTTATCGCCGAAAAGCTGGGTATGCCAGAATCGAGAGTAGCGCTTGGACTTGTAAATACAGATAACGGTATTACTTTATTTAGCGACAAGCTATTATCACCCACATATGTTACACCTATCGGCATAGGAATAGTTTCGGCTCTTTATAAAGGCTGTGATTTTTTCTCGGTAAAGGTAAATGATAAAAAAATCATGCTATTTAATCACCAAAAAATCAAAGCCCTTGACGCACTGGTGCTTGCAGGTATCAAGCCGACTTCACTGGTAGGTATTTCCGCGCCGAATCTGGTATTTACAATAAACGGAAATCGCCGTGTCATCAAAGGTTCACCCTAGTATACCCGGAAAGATTGAAGTCAACGGCAAACCTGCAAATATCGAAACTTTAGTATCTCAAGGCGACGAAATCAAAGTTAAAACTGCAAAGAACGGCGATACACCGGCAGTGAGCATTTTGCAGCTGCTTGATGGTACACCGCTGAGCGATGTGGTTTACGTTGAAATAAACGGAAAGCCTCTCCTCCCTATTTCCGAGGATGCGTTAGGACAATGCTTTGTCAGCTTCATGGATGATATAATTATAAATATTAAAGAAAAGCAAGACACAGCTGCTGCTGATGAAAATTTAGAAGAATCAGATGTTACTATCACAAAGCTCTACGGTTCAGATGTAAACACAGATTTAAATAAAGCTGAAACTAATGAAACTAGTCTTGCGGCTAATGAAGAACATCTTACGACCGATGAGAAACCAAACGATGCTGACATTGAAGCTACTACAAGTATCAATGTAATTTTTAAACGGAAATCCTGTCCATTTATCAAAACCGTCAGACGACGAGGATCCGTTTATAATAATGCAACTGCTTAAATTTGTTGACCTCGATACAGAAAAAAGAGGTAAACTCATAATGACAGTAAACAACGTCGATGCCGGCTACTCGACTCCTATTCAAGATGGAGACTCTGCTACAATCATTTGGCAAACAGACGATAATGTTTTAAATATTATAAATAAAAAGGAGATTAAGACTATGGCAAAATGGGTTTGCAAAGTTTGCGGCTTCGTTCACGAAGGCGATCAACCGCCTGAAGAATGTCCAATGTGCGGAGTTGGCGCAGAAAACTTTGAAGAAAAGAAATAAGAAAAGCGAAAAACCTCTGAAAAATTCAGAGGTTTTTTTATTTAATTACTAAGCTGTAATTGTTACAGCAGATGATTTTCGATAATCTGCACTTTACTATCAAATTCTTCTATCTGCAAATAGTATTCGGCGGAATCGAACATCGCCTGCATCGGGCAAAGTCCAATCAGCTCAGTTCCGATTACATTAACTCCATATCTTTTCGCTTCGGCTCTTACAAGCTCAAGAACTCTATAAAGCGGCGTTTTCGTATAATCCGTCATATTGATTGAAACTTGCGCAGTATTTCTTTCTTCGAGCATTACGCCTATTGCTTTAACCGCTTCAAGTCCGCCGCTTGAACGCCTGATAATCTTTGCTATGTTGTTTGCGATAGTTATATCACTTGTGCTTAAATTGATATTGAATGCAATTAGAGGTGGCCTTGCTCCAACCGCTACTACGCCCGCCGTAGGGTGGATTCTTCTACCGCCGAAATCCGGTTCCCACTCCTCCTGCATTACTTTTTCCGCCATCCCTTCAAACTGACCTTTTCTAATTGCTGCAAGATTCTGTCTATGCGGTGCGCTGGCAGAGCTTTCGTACAAAAATACCGGAATATCAGCTTCTTTAGTAATTCGCTCTCCCACCTTTTTGGAAAGTTCTACGCAGTCCTCAGTAGTCGCTCCCTTAATCGGAATAAACGGCATTACATCGACCGCTCCCATTCTAGGATGCTCTCCTTCGTGTTTGGTTAAGTCAATAAGTTCAGCCGCCGTCTTTGCAAGAGCAACGCTCGCCTCCTCAACAGCTTCAGGACTTCCCATATATGTTATAACCGTTCTATTGTGGCTCGCGTCGGACGAGTAGTCCATCAATGTGCAGCCCTTTGTGTTTCGTACCGCATCTACACACGCCTCAACCACTTTCATATTTCTACCTTCACTTATATTTGGTACGCTTTCAATAATTTTTACCATAGTATCCTCCTATCATATATCTATATTGATAAATTGAGTCCTTGTTCTATTTCCTGCGCCTCTTTCAGTATTTGCGCGCCTTCTTGCAAGAACTTTTCTTTGCTTTCCTCGCTGCTAAGTCCCGGCAAGTTTATTTTGACATTTAGCCATGCACCTAAAAGTGCCGCCTTTAGATTCAAAATTGCAACTTCCAAATCGCTTTGAGCATTAACATTCGTTTTTCCAAAAAGTCCTTTTACCTCACGCATAGCCTTGATAGCTATATTCATCGTTTCGAAAGGGACTTTGGTAGCAACAAGCATTGCTTCTTCTATCGCTTTCGCACGATTTGGATCTTCCTTGCTTATTTTGTAAGCTCCCGAAACAGCATTGTAAGCACCCGTATCTTTGTCTATGGCAATGCACATTTCATCATAGAGCTTAGTGAGTACCGATATCGCCTGTTTACACTCCGCTTCGAATTCCTTGTACTTTTCTTTTCCCGTAGTTAAATTACACACCATGATACCAAGTGCATTCCCTGCGCACCGCTAAGCGCACTCGCAGATCCTCCCCCGTGCCGGGCTTCGATGTAAGCGCATCCAGATAATCTGAAAGCTGCATTTTTATAAGTTTCATATAAATTCCCTTTCTAAAAACTTTTATTTTTTTGATAAGCGATTTCACCGCCTGAAATCACCTTGTTTACGAGATTTGATCCCATTCGATAGCAAAGCATCTCCATGCTGTCAGCATCCCAAATTACCAGGTCTGCACGCTTGCCTGCCTCGAGCGTTCCCACTTTTTCATGCAATCCGATTGCTGCTGCGGGATTTATCGTAACCGCCGTCAATATTTGCTCCGGAGTCATACGATATTTTAAATAAGCAAGATTTATGACAAACTGCAAATTTAAGCTGGGGCATGAACCCGGATTGAAATCCGAAGCAACGGCAACACTGACTCCCTTTTCTATCATCTCCTTTGCAGGCGCAAATGTCTTACCGAGATAAAATGATGTTGCAGGCAGCAACATCGCCGTAACTCCACCGTCGTGCAGCGCCTTTATCCCGTCGCCACTTATGGCTATCAGATGCTCCGCAGAGGTTGCGCTAAGCTCCCCCGCTATCTTTGAACCTCCTATATCCGCTATTTCCTCCGCATGAATTTTTAATCCAAATCCAAGTTTCTGCGCATGCTCAAGATATTTTTTGCTTTGCGCCGCATCAAAAACCGAATCCTCACAAAAGATGTCTACAAATTCTGCCAGATTTCGCTCTTTTACAAGCGGCATAAGTTCATTACATAAAAAATCAATATATTCGTCTTTTCTACCCTTGTACTCCTCAGGTTCTGTATGCGCACCCATAAATGTTGAAACCAAGTTCATCTTGTGATTTTCAGATAGTTTTTTCACTATCTCGAGTTGCTTAATCTCATTTGGAATATCCAGTCCATATCCGCTTTTAGCCTCAACACTGGTAACCCCAAGCGACATCATTTCATCTAAAAAAGCATAACTCTTGTCGTATAAGGCATCGAAGCTCTCTTTTCTTGTATTTCTAACAGTGTCGTAAATTCCTCCACCTGCATTGTGTATTTCCAGATAATCCGCGCCTGCCAGCTTCATCGGTATTTCCCTATGTCTATATCCGCCAAACACAAGATGTGTATGTCCGTCAACAAGTCCCGGTGTTACAAACTTATTCTCCGCATCTATTACTTCATCCACCTCAAAAGCCGGAATTTCGCCGTCTGAAAAAATGGCTTCGATAATTTCTCCGTTAATCAAAATCGCAGCATCCCTGAGTTTTAAATTCTCTCCCTGTGCTTTTCCCTTATGTGGGAAACTGCCAATCGGGGTTTGCAACAATCCTATATTTTTAATAAGCGTCTTTTTCATATATTCCTCTATTCAAAATACTTTGCGACAACGCTGTCTATCAAGTCAGCCTTAGGCTCATACGGTAATGTAATATGCCCCGCACCTGCATAATTTTTATTATATAATGCCGCTGTCTGCACCGCATTTTCGTTTCTTGCCCAACTTCTACGCGCTACGCCTCCCATTACATCCCACATCATAGCGGAATTGATAATTTCGTCTATTCTTTCGCTTCCGTCGAGAACAAGCCCAAACCCGCCGTTTATTGACTTTCCGATTCCAACACCTCCCCCATTGTGCAATGCGCAAAGGCTCATCCCTCTGGCAGCATTTCCGGCAAAGCACTGAACCGCCATATCCGCCATTACATTACTTCCGTCCTTAATATTTGCAGTTTCTCTAAATGGTGAATCGGTTCCGCTGACATCGTGGTGATCTCGTCCTATCATAACAGGGCCAATCTTTCCTTCTCGCACCAATTTGTTAAATGCAAGAGCTATATCACGCCTGCCTTCCGCATCTTGATAAAGTATGCGAGCCTTTGTACCTACAACCAGCTTGTTTTTCTTTGCATCCTTAATCCACTGCCAATTATCTTTGTCTTGGAATCTCCTTTTTGGATCTATCGCGTCCATAGCCGTTTTATCCGTTAAATCCAAGTCGCTGTCCTTACCCGACAAGCAAACCCATCTAAATGGTCCGTATCCGTAATCGAAAAGCATAGGTCCCATGATATCCTCGACATAAGACGGCCATATGAAACCGTCTTTTTCGTCAACTCCATTTTTGGAAATTTCCTTTACTCCGGCATCGTAAATAGCTTTCATGAACGAGTTTCCATAATCGAAGAAATAAGTTCCTTTTTCGCTTAACGCTTTGATTACAGCATAATGCTTACGAAGCGAAGTATCTACCTGTTCGCAGAACTTTTCTCTATCTTCGTGCAGCATCTTAGTTCTTTCTTCAAATGTCAAACCTGCCGGACAATATCCTCCATTGTAAACATTGTGGCACGATGTTTGGTCGGACAGCAAATCGATCTTAAACCCGATTTGAAGAGCTTTTTCCAGTAAATCCACTATATTGCCGTGATATGCTATAGAACTGCCCTCTTTTTTCGCTACTTTTTCTCCGGCAATTTTGAATACTTCATCCAAATCGTCGGATACAATGTCCACCCAGCCTTGATTTTTTCGAGTTTCAATTCTGGATAAATCCACCTCTGCAAAAATACCGCACGCATTCGCAATATTTGCCGCCTTCGGCTGAGCACCGCTCATGCCGCCTAGACCTGATGATACAAATGTGTATCCCGCCAAATCTTCATCCGCTGCAACTCCCAAAAACTTTCTTGCAGCATTTAATATAGTGTTAAATGTTCCATGCACAATTCCCTGCGGGCCTATATACATCCAGCCGCCTGCTGTCATCTGACCGTAGTTCGCAACGCCCAACTGCTCTGCGATTTCCCAATCATCCAGATTGTCGAACATTCCAATCATCATAGCATTTGTTATTATTACACGCGGTGCTTCCTTTTTTGAAGGGAAAAGTCCAAGCGGATGTCCGGATTCCACAACCAATGTCTGCTCGTCCGTGAGCTGCTCAAGATACATTTTAATCAATCTGTACTGCAGCCAGTTTTGACACGGTTGCCCGGTCTCTCCATATGTAACAAGCTCGTAAGGATAAAGTGCGATTTCAAAATCAAGATTGTTGTCTATCATTACTTGAAATGCCTTGCCCTCAACACAATTTCCTTTGTATTCGTCTATGGATTTCCCGTAAATTCTTCCCTCAGGTCTATATCTATAAGCATAAATTCTGCCATATTTTTTGAGTTCATCCATAAATTCAGGCGCCAAGACTTCATGTAATTCTTCAGGTACATATCTAAGCGCATTTTTTAATGCCAGTTTTGTCTTTTCTTTGGAAAGCCTAAATCCTCTATCCGGTGCACGTCTTACTCCTTCGCAAAATTCAGGATATTCCGGTAATTCAGCCGGCAATTTTATTGTCATCGCATTTGCAATTTTAGCATTTTCAAACATTTTCTCCTCCTATACTATCGCATTTATAAGCGTTCCGTCCTTGATAAGCGCTTCCATTTTGTTCATCTCTTCGTACATTATGACATCTTCTTCTATCGGCTGAATTTTTCTTTCGAATTTCTTCATAAGCCTTCTTTGTGTAATGTCCAAGCTGTTCCTCGCATTTTTTTCTCCTCTAAGCCAAATCGCCTGACTTGCCGCAAGCAATTCGATTGCGAGTACCTTTCTTGTATTGTCGAGTACCATAGCTGCAGTTCTTGCCGCCGTAGTTCCCATACTCACATGATCTTCCTGATTGGCAGACGACGGTATCGAATCCACGCTTGCAGGATGATCGTATATTTTGTTTTCCGATACCATAGACGCCGCCGCGTACTGTGTTATCATAAATCCCGAGCAAACGCCACCGTTTTTTTGGTGAGGAAATGCAGGTAGTCCTTCTGAAAGTTGAGGATTTACAAGCCTTTCGAGTCGTCTTTCAGAAACATTGGCGTACTCCGAAATCGCAATTTTCAAAAAGTCGAAGGCAAGAGCCATAGGCTGTCCATGGAAGTTTCCACCCGATATCACCTCATCTTCGTCTACAAATATTAACGGATTATCCGTAACTGCGTTGATTTCTCTCGATACTACATCGTAAACATAACTGATTGCATCTCTGGACGCTCCGTGAATCTGCGGTACACATCTCAAAGTATAAGGATCTTGCACCTTTACCTCGTGTTTATCCTTTGCGTTCTTACTGCCGTTAAGCAGTCTGAGCAAGTTCTTGCCCGTATCTATTTGCCCCTTGTGTCCACGAAGCTCATGTATCTTATGATTATACGCTTTTGTAATACTGTTAAGCGCCTCGCCCGTAAGCGCTGCTGCAAGGTCTGCAATCTCAACTATATCGAGCGCATCCGCAAGGACATTTAGTCCCACTGCCGTCATTACCTGAGTACCGTTTATAAGAGCCAGCCCTTCTTTGGCTGCAAGATCTATGACAGGTATTCCCGCTTTTCGCATAGCTTCTTTCGCAGACATAACCTCTCCTTTGTATTCGGCCTTTCCTTCTCCAAGCATGGTAAGTACCATATGCGATAACGGTGCCAAATCTCCCGAAGCTCCTAGCGAACCTTTTTGAGGTATAACAGGATGTACCCCTTCGTTTATCATATTCATAAGCGTTGTTAGCGTACTTAGCCTGATACCGGAATTCCCGCGTGCAAGTGCGTTGCATCTAAGCAGCATTATGGACCTCACAACTTCCCTTGAATAAGGCTCTCCCATACCACAAGAATGTGAAATTATCAAGTTTCTCTGTAATGCATGCGCTTCGTCTTCGGATATAACCGTATCCGCAAACTTTCCGAAACCTGTTGTTAATCCATATATTACGGCTCCCTCAGCCAGTTTGCGATCGACATATTCTCTGGCTCTGATAACTTGCGCCTCTGCCTGCTTTGACAGCTCAACCTTTTCAAACTGTCTTGCCACCTTTATTACATCTTCTACAGTGAGATTCTTCCCGTCTAATATAATACTCATTTCATTCCCCTCAATTTTTGATATTTGAGCTTTGCTTCCGCTTTTAGTAAATAGAGCGAACGCTTTAATTAAAAACACCTTTAATTTTTAACAAATTATACAAAGATATTAAAGCGAATTTGAAATTTTTCAAGTTTTATTACACTTTTTACTATCTTGTGGATTTTTAATTGTATTTGCTGTATAATTCTGTCTTGGAGCGATACCACAAACGGATCGTATCCGAAAGGAGAAAAACATGAATAAAGAAAAAACACGCAAATTAGTTATTTCTGCTATGCTCGGTGCAATCACCATAGTACTCGGATTGACGCCACTAGGCTTCATTCCGCTCGGAGTTATGAATGCGACAACTATGCACATTCCTGTAATCATCGCTGCTATCTTGGAAGGTCCGATTGTTGGGGCTGCGGTCGGTCTAATTTTCGGCGTATCGTCTATGGTTAAGGCTTTCACGATGCCGCTACCAACTTCGTTCGTATTTTGGAATCCACTGATAGCTGTACTTCCACGCGTACTGATTGGAGTTGTTTCATATTACCTATATGCAGCTTTTTTCAGCAGAAGCCCAAAAATTTTTTTAAAAATAGCATCCGTTCTGTTTGACTTGTTGATTATCGCTTTTTTGGGATTCGTACTTTTCAAAATCGTTACTGCCGATAAGTTCGTACTTTCGAGTTTCTTTGCAACTTTAGGCTTTTTGATAGCCGCATTTGCTCTGCTTTTCGTAACGCTTAAATTGAAATTCGATAACTTTGCATTAACCGTTTCGGCATTTTTCGGTTCGCTGACGAACAGCGTACTTGTTCTTGGCGGAATATATCTTTTCTACGCTACTCCTTTTATGGAAAAGCTCGATAAGTCTCCGGAAGCCGCAGGCAAGGTAATACTTGGACTTGCACTGACCTCAAGTTTACCTGAAGCCATAATAGCAGTAATAATCACCATAATTTCGGTAAACGCAATCACAAGATTCAAAAATAGATAATAGATAGAATATAAAAAAGACTAAAGGCTTTGTTTAAACTCTCCTTTAGTCTTTTTCTTTTTTTATTTTTGCCCAAATATGCTTCTTGTATCTTTTGGATCCTTGATAAGATCCTCTGCCCTACCTTTGGCTGTTATCGCCCCTTGCTCAAGTACATATGCCTGATCCGCTACCGAAAGCGCTTTGAACGCATTTTGTTCTACGAGCAATATAGTTTTACCCATTGACTTGATTTCTCTGATTATATCAAATATGGTATTTATGAGAAGCGGTGCAAGTCCGAGCGACGGTTCATCAAGTAATATAAGCTCCGGTGATGACATAAGCCCGCGCCCCCATTGCAAGCATCTGCTGCTCTCCTCCGGAAAGAGTTCCTGCAATTTGCTTTTCTCTCTTCTTCAATCGTGGAAATAGCTTGTAAACACGCTCAAAATCGTCATTTACGCCCGCATCGTTTCTAAGATATGCCCCCATCTTCAAATTTTCATGAACAGAAAGATTGGCAAATATTATTCTTCCCTCAGGCACTTGGCAAATACCGGATTGCACTACCTTGTGCGCAACATTCGGCAGCTGCTTTCCCTCGTACTCTATCGTTCCGCTATACTTCACCACTCCGCTTATCGCGTTTAGCATGGAGGATTTGCCCGCGCCGTTACTACCGATGATAGTAACTATTTCTCCCTTGTTTACATCTATATCTATTCCCCTTATCGCGTGTATACCGCCATAATAAACATTGAGATCTCTTACTTTCAGCATGACTAGTCCTCCTCCTTTCCAAGATACGCTTCGACAACATCTTTGTTGTTTTGGATTTCGGACGGCAAGCCTTCTGCCAAGAATTTACCGAAGTTAAGCACATATATCCTATCGCAAAGATTCATTACCAAATCCATATGATGCTCGATAATCAAAACTGTCAGCTTGAATTTATCCCTAATATCTTTGATTAACTGAAGCAGTTCCAACGTTTCCTCCGGATTCATTCCCGCAGCCGGTTCATCAAGTAATAAAAGTGACGGATCAAGCGCAAGCGCTCTTGCAATTTCAAGTTTTCTTTGAAGCCCATACGGCAAATTTGCCGCCTTTAAATCTCGTTCCTCCCAAAGGCCCATCATCTTTAGAAGTTCTTCCGTCTTGTCATTTAACAATTTTTCCTGCGCAGCCTGCTTTTTGAACCACGGATAAACTATATTTGTATAAGGAACTTTCCACGGCAATACAGACGATACCAATCCATATTTAGCACTTCTATGGCATGCAGTCAAAACATTTTCATAAACGGATAATTTTTTGAACAGCCTAATATTTTGGAATGTCCTTGTTATACCGAATTCTGCGATTTCAAACGGTTTTTTCGGCTTAGATACAAACCTTCTCTTCAAATCGCTGAAGAAAACCTTTCGCCGTACGGATCTGCCTTCGCAACCAGATGTTCAGCCCCTTTTCTGTCACAAAAATGTATATTACCTTCGCTAAGCGTATACACTCCCGTTATAAGGTTAAATATCGTTGTTTTTCCTGCTCCATTTGGCCCTATTAGTCCGAATATTTCGCCTTCGTTTATTGAAAAGCTCACATTTCCAACAGCGGTAAGACCTCCGAAACGCTTTGTAACATTATCTAATGTAGGTACCTTCGTCATTATGCCTTACCTCCCTCCATAGCTTTTTCTTTGCCTATTCCTTGAATTTTTTTAATTATTCCGCGAATACTGAATTCTATTCCGCCCAGGAGTCCTTGAGGTCTGAATGCCATTACGGCTATTACAGCAGCTCCGTATATAACCATACGCCAATCCGAAAATTCTCTGAATATCTCAGGTAGGAATGTCAAGAAGAATGTGCCGACTATCGAGCCTGTAATACTTCCGAGTCCGCCGATTATTACCATTATGGTCATTTCTGTCGATTTCGTAAGCATAAACATCGCAGGGTTGATAAATGTTAAATAATGAGCCCACAGCGCTCCGCCTATACCTGCATATAACGCGCTTATAGCAAGCGATATCATTTTATATCGAAATACATTTATACCGATAGCTTGAGAAGCAAGTTCTTCTTCCCTTATCGCTATCATATTCCTGCCGTGCCTCGATCTGATTAGGCACCACATAAATACTACGCCTATCACAACGAAAATGTAAACATTCCAAAGTTCTGTTTTCATTGGAATTGCAGCCATACCTCTGGCTCCGCCGAAAAACTGCACATTGTTCAAAATAAGTCTTGTCGCTTCACCGAATCCCAGCGTTGCGATACAAAAATAGTCGCCCTTAAGGTTCAAAGTAAGTCCGCCTATAATGAACGAAATCATCATTGCAGCAAGTCCTCCTGCAATTACGGCAGGAATGAACGGCCAGTTCAGCATAGTCGAAAGTGCCGCAGATACATATGCGCCGATCGCCATAAAGCCCGCATGCCCGAACGAAAATAACCCTGTAAAGCCTGTCAAAAGCGATAGCCCCAAAACCACCATCATATTGATTCCGCAAAGGATAAGTATACCTTCCAAATAATACCACGCAAACATTGAAAAGTCCTCCTTTACGCCTTGTCTTCGGTAATCTTGCCCATCAAGCCGGACGGCTTAATAACAAGAACCACTATCAGTAAAACAAATGCGATCAAATCTCTGTAATTGGATACAGAGCTTGCCGCAAAGGTTTCTATTACACCTAAAAGTATCGAACCTATTACAGCTCCCGGCAAGCTGCCGAGTCCGCCGAAAACCGCTGCAATAAACGATTTATTTGTTATAATTCCAATTTGTGGATATACAGTATATCTCATACCGAACATCATGCCGGCAAGTCCTGCGAGCACTCCGCCTATCATAAATATTACAAATATTACTTTGTCAACATTAACTCCCATGAGCGTTGCTCCTCTGGAGCTGTAAGATGCCGCTCTAATTGCAAGTCCTATTTTTGTTTTTTCCAAAATGAATACAAGCACCAGCAAGCTGATTGCCGCTATTACAAACATTATCAGGTCGATTTTATTTATGGATATTCCATGAAAATGAATCGCAGTAGATGCAAAAATTTGCGGATAAGTCATAAAAGTAGGTCCTATTGTTGCGATTACGAGATTCTCCAAGAATATCGAAGCTCCCATCGCAGATATTATAAAATAAAGACTTGGTGCGTTCCTACTTCTCAAAGGTCTATACGCTATTCTCTCAAGTGCAACCGCTACAAGTCCGCAGCATAGTGCAGCGACAACAAGTCCGCCAAGTAGCGGAAGCGGTAGCAATGTCATAGCGAAAAATCCGAAATATGCTCCGAGCATTATTACTCCGCCATGTGCAAAGTTTGAAAAATTCAAAATACTATAAACAAGTGAATACCCGACCGCCATAAGCGCATAAACGCTACCAAGCGAAAGCCCGTTTATAAGTTGTTGCAAAAATACATTCATTGCTTTCTTCGTATCGAGTCATTTCGCGAATCACTTCAATACGCTCCTCCTTACTTTTTAAAAAAGCGGGGCAGCTGACGCCGTCCCGCATTTATCAGTCTCTATACTTCAGGACTATATTTCTGAACGAATATCAAATTCGCTTTTCCATTTTCATAAGTATACTTTTGAATAGCTGCTTCTTTACCGTCAGGATTATGAGTTTCCTTTGATAGTTTAATGTTTCCTGTAAGTCCCTTAATCTGAACTTCTGTAAGTGCTTTAGCAACATCTTCAGGATTTGCAGTTCCTGCTTTTTCGATAGCTGCACAAACGATTAGGAATGCGTCATGTGCCATGTATGCATTTAGCTCTATACCCTGCATCTGCGCCGTATTTTGCTCTATAAGCATCCTGCAAAGGCTTAGCTTCAGGATCATTGTAATCAAGGTGATTAACTACATAAGAACCTTCGATTGCTTTTCCTGCCATTTCGTTCAGCTTCTCGGACGGCCATCCATCGCCGCCCATAAGTACCGCATTGATACCTAAATCTCTTGCCTGATTTGCGATTAACGCTGTTTCTTTGTACATTCCAGGTAATAATACTACTTCCGGATTTGCTTTCTTAATCTTTGTAAGCTGAGGTTTGAAATCTGTATCTCCCGAGTTGAATGCTTCATCCGCAACAATTGTGCCACCCGCTTTTTTGAATGTTTCTACGAAATACTGTCTGAATCCCTGAGCATAGTCTGAAGATACATCGTAAAGTATAGCAGCATTCTTGAAGTTTAGCTGTTTTGCAGCATAAGATGCAGCAACTGAACCCTGATACGGGTCGATAAAGCAAACTCTGTAACTATATTCATTTAGGCTTCCGTCGTCGTTTACAGTAACTTTAGGATTCGTAGCAACAGTTGCTATTCCTGCAGTCTTTGCCTGTGTCAAAACGCCAGCCATTGCAATTGCGCCTGCCGATGCGTTAGGTCCGATAATTGCAGCAACCTTGTCCTGCGAAACGAGTCTCTTTTGTTACATTGATTGTCTCGTTTACATCGCCCTTTGTATCGTACTTAACAAGTTCCAACTTTCTTCCGAGAAGTCCGCCTTCTTCATTTTTCTGCTCTATAAGCATCTCTAAAGTCTGGCTCTCACATTTGCCCCAAACTGCCTGATCTCCTGTAAGAGGTCCTACCCAACCGATTTTAATCGGTTCATTTGTGTCTCCACCTGTGGAGCTACCGCCGCAAGCAGACATCGAAAGCACCATTATAAGTGCCAGTAATACCACTAGTAATTTCTTCATAATTTTAACTCCTCTCTCTCTTAGGGATTTCTCCCTTGACGATTATGTTACACTAATTATATATGCCAAATTCAAAATGCTTCACTTGGCTTCAAAAAATCATATAGCAAATTTATAAATACTATTTTAACAATTTTTGTTTTTCATGTATTTTGACTTTTTCTAACCCTGACTTTTATGTTAAAATATACTTAAAATTCCGCAATTCGTAAAGAAAGGCTTATGAAGATAAATGGCAAACAACAAAAATCACCTTATTCTAATGGTTGTAATAACCTCAATCGCTTCACAAATATATATGAACATGTTTGTAGACGGCTTTATAATCGCTCTTTCTGTTGTAATGATGGGCTTTTTTTTATATATTTTCAAAGAAATTGAAGCTACAATCGCCTGCATTTTGATTGGGATATGTTCCCCTCTTTTCAGACTGTTTATCGTGCTGCTTGGCGGCGGAAAGATAGAGCACTCCCTTAGTTTAGTTCTCCCCGATATGGCTTTCTTTTTCGCGTACAGTTTCATATTCGGAGTAGTTTTGAAGCGTTTAGGTTATAGCCCTTACACCAACTATTACATACGGCTTGCTGCCAGCGACTTCTTTTCGAACTGCAGCGAAATGGCAGTTCGTTCGCTTATTCTTTACACTAATTTTTCTATACATCACTTACGAGCTTTGATTATACTTGCGCTGCTCAGGAGTTTTTTGATACTGCTTCTTTGCATAATTTCAGACCTCTACACTTCCCTTCTTACAAAACAGGAACACGAGGAGAATTATCAAAAACTAACGCTTATGGCTTCCACATTCAAAAGCGAAGTGTACTTTATGGAAAAAAACATCAACGAGATAGAAGAGATAATGAAAAACGCCTTTACTCTCTATCGGACTATGGAAGAGGAACATTATCCGAAAGAAATGCAAAATATTGCGCTTGAAATTGCCAAAGACATACACGAGGTTAAAAAAGGTTATAGACGAGTTATTATCGGACTTGAAGATAACTTCCTAAGCGAGCTTAGCTACTCGCCTCTAAAGCTCTCTGAAATCCTCAAAATATTGTCCACTCACATAGAACACAATGCGGCAAACCGAAAGCTCGATGTTGTCTGTTCTTACCAAATTCAAAAAAATCATTTTGTAGGCAATCATTTTGCACTTATGAGTATACTTAGAAATCTCGTATCAAATAGTCTTGATTCCTTTGAAGACCAAAAACAAGAAAAAGGCACGATTCAAATTTCTTGTACAGACATTGTAAAAATCAGGCGAAACATTCTGTCAAATCAAAGTTTCCGATAACGGTTCCGGCATCCCGCAGAAACTGATCGACGTAATATTCGAGCCTGGTTTTTCTACGAAATACAACAAAAAAACAGGCGATATAAACAGAGGTCTCGGTTTGACTTTGGTACATGATTTGACTCAAGACAAGTTCAATGGAAAGATAAGTGTAGAATCAAGCAAAGACGGTACTACATTTACTATATGCATACCACTTAATTCATTAAAATAACGATATTGACATCGAGGAGGATTAAATTGAAATTTTTACATTCTGGACGATTTAATTAAGTCAGTCAAAAAGCCTTTCAAACATAATTGAAAACGAAAAATCTGGGGAAATCATCGGTTCCAATACCGATTCCGAAATAGCAGTTCACGAAATTCTGTCCAAAAACCCGACATAGTCATAATAGATTTACTTATGCCCGTAAAAGACGGTATAACGGTAGTAAAGAAGTGCTCGAGGTAAACCCCGATATCAGCTTTGTAATGGTATCGCAGGTAGTAGACAAGCATATGATTTCAGATGCCTACGATGCCGCATAGAATTTTTCATAACCAAACCGAACAATGTAATAGAAATAGAAAAAGTCATCACAAGCGTTATCGAAAAGCGCAAACTGCGTTCGATGCTCAACGGAATAAAATCGGTAATCGAAATTCCAAACGACACCCCTAAATCTGGTAAAACCAATGCGGATTCAGCTCTCCATTATATAAAGCAAATTATCAGCGCCGTTGGAATGCTTGGAGAAAACGGAACAAAAGATATAATAAACGTATTTGAATACCTGCAAAAATCCGGACAGCCATACGACAGCAAAACAACGCTAAACGACTATGCCGCTTCAATTTGCGAAGATCCAAAAATCGTAAAGCAGCGAATTCGACGGGCAATCAAAAAAGGTCTGACGAACATAGCGGCACTCGGAATAGAAGACTATTATAGCGACGCTTTCGAAAGCTACTCAAATGTCTTGTTTAACTTTGATGCTGTAAGGCTCGAAATGGACTTACTCCGCGGTAAAAGTGAATACGGAGGTCGCCCGTCTATTGACTCTTTTTTTGAAGGTCTTGAGATTTTGTGCGAAAAAAAATAGATTTTACATTTACTTCCATTATCAAAACCGCAATAACCATTATAAAACCGCCTATATACGACCTGAGGCTCAGCGCCTCTTTTAAAAATACGAACACCGCAACAGCGTTAAAAACCGGTTCAAGCGTAAATATTACACCGATATGCGTAGCAGTGGTATATTGCTGTGCAACAGGCTGAATTATAAAGGCAAGCCCCGTACAGAATACTGCAAGGAACAGTGTGCTTCCCCAGAACATCGGATTTGTAGGCAAATGCGGTGTTTCAAGTATCATAGCTAAAATTAAAAATTCGATACCCGCAACCGTCAAATTTAGTACACCCAAATTGAACGGATCGACATCTTTCCTTTCTACCGCTTTTTCAGTAAGGAGCAAATCTATAGAGTAAAACGCACCGCAGCCAAGGCAGAGTATATCTCCGGCAAGATGATTCATATTGATAGAAAAGTTTTCATTTAGTGTTAAAAATGCTATTCCCATTATGCTGAAAGCAACCGATATTATCACCTTAAGCTCTTGTCGTTGCTTCAAAAATATGCGTCCGAAAAGCGGTGTGAAAAGCACCGTCATAGCACACAAGAATCCCGCATTTGCAAGCGCCGTACGAGTCATGCCGTATGTTACACAAACATATACCAAATTAAGTGATGTTCCTATTGCAAGGCTGTAAAAAAAAGTAACTTTATTCACTTTCATAAGCCTATTGAATCCGAAAACTGCTGCAACCGCTCCACCTATCAAAAATCTATGCGCATTCAGCGTCATAGTATCGAGATCCTTTAACGCATGGTCTGTCAAAATATAAGAAAGTCCCCAAGCAAGAGTAACAAGAAGTATCATCATATCCGCTTTGATTTGCTTTTTCCTATCCATTTTCAATTCATCCCTTTTCCTTAGATTCAATAAGGTTTATTTTATCATATTTTGCCAAAATTGAAAGCCTTTTTTATTTTTTACCTTTTGCAGAGGCGTGCTCAATCTGTATTTTATAAATATCCGCTTCATGCCCCGAATGTGCAACATACTTGTGTCCATTTTCTATATTTGTCTGCGCATATTTTTTTCCAATATCAATTCAAATACCTTGCTTCGTTCTTCATCTGTTGCAATCATCGCCTTTCCAAAAACTATTACGCTCCTAAATTTCGTATTAAATTCTTTCGGTAATACCTGCGTATCCACGACAACCGTAAACGCGACTTTATTCGAAAACCTTAAATTATCAACCTTATGCCCCTCTTTTGCGCCATGAAAATATAGGTTTTCCCCATCGTAAACAAAATTTACCGAATACCATATGGATATCCGTCCTCGCCTACCGTCGACAAAACTCCATATTCCGCAGTTGTAAGTATTTCTTTCATTTCCGATTCGCTCAAAAGTTTTTCCGGTTTTCTTGATTCTCTAAACATAATAAAACCTCCGTATTTCACTTCCTCTTAAAATTTCCTTTATATATCGAGTTTTTATACCCCAAAAATACAATTTAATACATTCCCTAAAAAGAAAAAGGCTTCAGCTATGGAAGCTAAAGCCTTTTGTCGTATTTATCCGCGCACACCTAATGTGGCAACTCTATTAAAGCTGTTTTGCTACGCTAAGTGGTACATATATAGTTCCTGCATCTACAAGCGGTGCAAAATCCAACTTAACTGCCGTAGTCTTTCCTGCCTTTGTCAAATTGCAAGTGTCTTTTCCTACTTCAAAGCTATAAGTAGTATCACCTTTTGTAATCTCAACAGGCTGGTCATTTCCTTGCCACTTGAGCGTATATCCCTTAGCTACAGCCGCATCTCTAAGACCGATTTCAGCTACAAACGGACCGCCCATCTTCTTAGCTGTTCTGCCGTTTCTATCCATAACGAAGAATAACAAATCGTTATAAAGGTGATCTGCTCTATTGCAGAACTGCGCCGCTGTCGCCATATGCAAGTTTGTAACATACTCTTTTGCTTTTGCAGGATCTTTCTTGTAAAGGTCTATAACTACATTTTCCTCGTATTGCATTTGATTGTATAGAACTTCTTCCCAGAATTTCCAGTAATCCTTTACGCCCTGTCCGTAGAAAGGTCTGTTTTGCTCAGCCAAAGCGCAAATTCTCTTGTATTTCCAATATGCTCCGTCAGGATTATATCTTTCTCCGTCTACCTTGTATGCCTTGTATGTATCTGTAATACCGCTAAAGTTAGGTAGGAATACGGAATGCTCAGCATTACCGAATGCAAGCCACTGAAGTGCTCCCATTTCAGCAGGATATTTATCCTTTATCTGCATAACATGAATCTGAGATTGTCTTTCAACGCCGATTACTCTAAGTCCTTTGTTTTCAGGAAGAGAAGCGTCAAGTTTTGTTCCTTCAAATCTGTTTCTCAATATATCCATAACCTCAAGCACTGAAACTTTTTTGTCCGGGTGAATAAAATAGCGGATACATATCGCTGGTCTTGTATTCACCTATTGTGCTAGGCGACATAATTTTGTGTCCCATCCAAGTTCTCATATTTGAGTAATCTTCTCTAGGCTCACCGAATGTCGCAGCCAAGTGTACTTTTCCGTTTACCTTGACTGTCCAGTTGTTCTTGTCAGCTGTAGTGAAAAGGTCCTTTTGATACATAAAGTTTTCTGTATCGGCAGGATCAACAGTTCCAATCATAAACTGGTTTCCAAACATTGCAACTTTATCATTAGGCATTTTTTGTGCCGCCCAAAGATGTCCGCTATAAACTTCGAATAACCAGCCCTCTTCTTTGTTAGCAAGGAATATAATATTGCCTTCTTCCGAACCGTATTTTTCTATCACCTCTGCTAATCTTTCAACGCCCTCTTTAGGAGTTTTGCAGGTTGCAGCAACAAGCTCTGTAAGTGCAGCCTCTCTTAGGCCTCCTTCAACAAACGGATCAACCTTCTCAACTGCCTCGCTCGGAGATGCGGAAACCGTAGCCGATATGCTAAGTCCGTACTCGTTGGTAGAAGCTCCTGCGTACACACCGTCACCATAGCCTGAAGCATCAGGTACCATAGTGTACTTGTAAGTCGTTGCAGGTAGAGGATACTTGAATCCTTGAACGTCTGTCAGGAATCTTCCCGGTTGGTTCTCAACTCTGGGTACTACAACAAACATCTTGTTGTATGCGCCTGTTCCTTGGTCTTCACTTCTGGCAACTATTGTGCTTCCATCTGTACTTACATCTTTGCCCACATAAACTGCGGAACACGCAAATACGCCTGTAGTTCCAAGCCCAAACACAAGTGCCAATGCTAAAAAGCATACTGCAAATCTTTTTCATGTCTTTTCTCCTTTTCACACATGATTTTGTATTTGCCTTAATTGTACTTTATGAAATTTACTTTGTCAATAATTTGTCAAATTGTTTTTTATTTAGTGCGCTTATTTCTGCTCATCATTTCAGCCACCTCTGCTTTCTTCTTCTCCAAATAGTCTCTCAATATATTGTGTTTCTTGCAGCTTAGGCTTTCAGTGCTTTGATATCTTCAATGCTTAAATCCGTCATTTCCTGTATTTCCTCTAAGCTCATTCCCTTGTCCAGCATCTTTTGGGCAGTGCTGATTCGTCCCTCTCGCAAACCCTCTGTTCTGCCCATAGATATGCCTTCGTTTCTGCCTATGGATATGCCTTCGTTTCTGCCTATGGATATTCCTTCGCTTCTGCCCATGGATATGCCTTCGTTTTGCTTCCTTAATAAACATATCAGTTATTTCTTCTTGTGTAAATAAACTCATCATCATTTCAGCCACCTCTGCTTCCTTCTTCTCCAAATAGTCTCTCAATATATTGTGTTCCTTGCAATACTTTATACTTCGCCTTACTGCAGCTAACTTATCCGCATTTGTCGTTGCCCCCTTAATCTCTTTGGTATATATTTGGCAAAACATTATGTATTCATAGACTATACTGCGTTTTTTTATTTCTTTACCTGCTGCCCGAACCTTGAGTTCCAATCTTACTTCATCTTCGCTTCCTTTTTCTATATACGAATCCGATAGCTTCATATCTTTTCCCTGCTCTATTGTGGCGTCAAATGTATGCAATACTATAAAATCTGCACTCGGTATCTTAATTCGATTACTTGCGTATATATTAAGTTCGTTTTCGAATATATACTTTTGATAAGTATATGCTGCATATATCAACATGCGGATAGGCATATTCGGATTGTAGCTGCTCTGTTCCTCAACAAGCACTATAAGCCTGTTTCCTACCATAAATCCTAAATCGTTATACACTGTATTTGCAAGCACCGGCGAAAGTGTAAGAATTTTGAAATCCTCGTCTTTATATTTGGATTCATCTTCATAAAACGTTGCATACAACTTTCTCAAATTTTCCTTGTCTTTAAATAAATCTGTAAATACGCTATCTTTAATTTTCCTATTCGCAGTATTTAACGATTTATAACTATCCTTGATTTCATGATTTACGCTTATAACTTCTATATTACTCTCTTCGCTTTTTCTCCGATGTTTCTATACAATCTTCACTTTCCAATTTTTTTCTATATCTAAATTTTTCTTCATCTCTATACATTATAATTATACCCCTTTTATCATTTGCTGTCCATAATATTCAGATTTGTTTTTCTATATAATATCATAATTGGGTATATTTGTAAATAGCGTTATCATTTATTCTAAAACAATTTACAAGCGCCGCTTTTAGGTCTATAATAGTACCTGCTAAGACAAAATACTTTAATTTATGGAGGGAGTTTATGGCAATTTATGAATCCGGCGAAGATTATCTCGAAACCATACTTATTTTGCAAAATAAAAATGGGCAGGTTCGTTCAGTAGATATCGCCACACACTTAGGTTATTCCAAACCGAGCATTAGCCGAGCTGTGGGCATTTTGAAGCGGTCCGACTACATTCTCGTTGACGAAAAAGGGCTTATTACTTTCACCGATAAAGGAAAAGCCTTGGCAGAGCGTATTTACGATCGCCACAACAACATATCCAAGTTTCTTATGGATGTGCTTGGTGTCAGTGAAGAAAACGCAGTAAAAGATGCTTGCAGGATAGAGCATGACCTTTCTGAGGAAACATACCAAAAAATGCGCGAGCACCTACTAAATCAATAAAGGAAGGTATATTATGGTAAAAGAAGCTATCAGACCGGCATGGGTCGAAGTAAATTTGTCAAATCTTGATTTCAATATCAAAAATATCAAGAAAAAGGCAAGCGGCAGAGAAATTATAGGTGTAATAAAAGCAGATGCTTACGGGCACGGTTCCGTAGAGGTTGCGAAAGTGCTTCGCGAAAACGGCGTCAAAACATTTGCGATTGCAACATTGCAAGAAGCGATTACACTCAGAGAAGCAGGTGCAAAAGAAGAAATTATAATGCTTGGTCTAACACCTGATATGTACGCTGATGTACTTGTTGAATATGACATTACCCCTGTTGTATGCCATTTGGAAAATGCAAAAGCTATATCCGAAGCTGCCAAAAAAGCAGGAAAAACTGTCAGCGGACCAATCGCACTTGATTCGGGAATGGGCAGAATCGGCTATTTGACTGACGACGATTCCGCTATTGATGAAATCAAACAAATTTCTACGCTTTCTAATTTTAAGATTAAAGGAATTTTCTCGCATATGGCGACAGCCGATGCTTACGACAAGAGCTTTGCGAAACTGCAAGAATACAGATATATGGAGTTCTACAAGAAACTTATTGAAGCCGGCGTAGATATTCCGTTCAGAACGCTGGCAAACAGTGCTTCAATTATGGAAATCCCAACTATACACTACGACGCAGTGCGTCCCGGTATCATCCTTTACGGCTGCTATCCAAGCCACGAAGTTGACAAAAACGAGCTTGAACTTAAGCCTGTAATGTCGGTAAAGGCAAACATTGTTCATCTAAAAGATGTCCCTGTCGGATTCTCGACAGGTTACGGCAGGAAATTCATTTCAAAGCGACCTAGCAAAATAGCTACATTAGCTTTGGGATATGCTGACGGTTACCCACGCCCTTATTCACAATTTGCAAAAGTAATCGTTAACGGTGTAGTTGTTCCTATCGCAGGCAACATATGTATGGACCAGTGCATGGTAGATGTTACAGATGTTCCAAATGTAAAAATAGGCGATGAAGTAATAATAATGGGCAGCGACGGAAAGAATACAATACTTGCAGACGACATCGCAGACGCAACCGGCACTATCAACTACGAAATCACTTGTGCATTCGGTCAGAGATTACCAAAAGTTTATGTGAGGTAAATATGGAATTTTTAGATGTAATAAACATGCGTCAAAGCATCAGAAAATACCAAGAGTGCGATATTCCAAATGAAGATTTAAGAGCTATCATTGAAGCCGCCGGCAAGGCACCGTCCGGTAAAAACGTTCAAAACTGGCATTTTGTGGCGATTAAGCGCAGAGATTTATTGCAAAATTAGCAGACTTGATAAGTGCGAAAAACGAAGCGGTTGCAAAGATGATGGAGATATCGAGCAGGCAAATCGCTTCAGGAAATTTTGTAAAAATTTTTACTGTCTTCTGGCGAGATAGCGCTCCCGCTGTCATCATCACCTTGGCAAAGGACTATATCCCGTCAGGTTTCAACGAATACAAGTTGGTCTACGAAACACATCCTATATTAACCGATTTGCTGAGATTTCGAAATCCCGGTATGCAAAATATCGGTGCAGCGTGCGAAAACCTTACGCTTGCGGCGATCGATAAAGGTTACGGAACTTGCTGGCTGACAAGCGCAAACTATGCAGCTTCTGAGATTGAGGAGTTCCTAATCAAAGAAATACACTTTGATTTGCAGGGCTTCTACTTTGCGAATATGTTTGCTATCGGCGTGCCCATGCCGAATCAAAAAGTCCGAGCAAAAAAAGTGTAGATGAAATTTTGACAGTTGTAGATTAACTTTAATTTGCAAGCAAAATTACAAATTACCAAAAATGTTGACAAGACTAAAACTTTTGTTATCATATAATCTGTGCCTAGCGAATGCACGCATTGCGCATCCATAGCTCAGTTGGTAGAGCACCTGACTCTTAATCAGGGTGTCCACGGTTCGAGCCCGTGTGGGTGTAGCCAATCAGCCACAACATCAGTTGTGGCTTTTTACTTATAACTTATAAACTTATGACACTTTCGTCAAGTTTCTGTTTTAAATATAGGAGAAAAAAATGTCATCGAATATAAATCAAGCGATTACAGGAATTTGCTCATTTTCTAAATTCCCAATTTGCACCAATCTCGACGAGATGGGCGAGGCGGATATGGCAATTTTAGGTGTTCCCTACGATTTGGGTGTAGGTTTTTTGAGCGGAGCAAGATTGGGACCGCGCAGAATCCGCGAAGCCTCCACGCAATACGCCAAAGGTCCTGCCGGTTTTTACGATTTCGAAGACGATATGCAGTACCTCGCAGAACCGTTAAAAATCGTCGATTGTGGCGATGCAGATATATTGCAAGGCGACCTTGCATATTCGTTTAAAAGAATAGAATACGCCGTACGAAAAATCATCAAAAATGGTACTATTCCGATAGTGCTCGGGGGCGATCACTCAATAACTATTCCCGTAGGTCGTGCGCTGGAAGCATATGGAAAGAAAATAAGCATAGTACAATTCGATGCGCACCTCGACTGGACAGACCATGTCGGTCCTCAAGCATACGGCAACGGAAGCCCCATGAGAAGATTGTCTGAAATGGAGCATATCGATAAAATGTGTCAGATTGGACTAAGAGGCATAGGTAGCGGCAGACGCTCGGATTATATGGATGCAAAGGATTACGGAAGCGTCCTTATTTCAGCTCGTGAAGCTCACGAAATCGGGGTGGACGGTGTAGTTGCTAAGATTCCGGATGCTGACTGCTACTTTGTAACATTCGATATCGACGGCTACGATATGTCTATTGCCCCTGGTGTCGCATCCCCATACCCCGGCGGACTTTTTTTTACGACCAAGCTCTGGCAATTTTCAAAGGGCTCTGTAAGAAAGGTAAAATCGTCGGCATAGATATGGTAGAAGTTGCACCTCAATACGATCCGTCGGGTATAACAGTCCGTCTTGCTGCGCTAACACTCATAAATATGATGGCTCAGGTCGGAAAACTCCAACTTGGTAAATAGCGCGCAAGTCGTCTCCCTAAATTTCATATAGCACTTTCATAAATTACAAATAAAAAGAGAGCCCGTGATTTTATCCGTTTGCTCTCTTTTTTGATGTATTTATTTCCCTAATTGACTTTGGAAGTTAAACAATCTGAATAGTCGCTTTCGCCTTTGCACACAAATCGGTCTTTAAGATACCGCTATTACCTGTTTGCGATATTCTTATCAAAGCTCTCAACTATTGATGCAGTTAACTTAACTCCAAGTTTTTTTAGAGTTCCTTCGAGACCTTCAAGCGTTGCGCGCAATATTTCCTCGCGTGCTCCTTCCCCCATATGTCCAATTCGAATCACCTTTCCTGCCATTATATCAAAGCTGCCGGCAATCATTATTCCATAATCCTTTTTGATTCCTTCAATAATCGCTTCGTCTGTAAGTCCGTCAGGTATATTCATAACTGTAACAGTATTGGAATGTCCCGTTTCCAAGAACAACGAAAGTCCCGCTTCGGTCAGTGCATTTCTACACGCAGTTGCCAACTTTTCGTGCCTTTGCAAAATCTCGGTATCTTCTTCGACATTTTTGAGGGCCCTTGCAAGTCCATATATATCGCTGATAGGCATTGTATACGGGAAAACTTTATTTTCGTAATAGTTTTTAAAAAGCGTGATGTTTGCATAAAATCCTGCAATCGGTGTTTTTCTGTTTTCCATAGCAAAAAACGCTTCCTCGCTTACAAAGAGCAAAGTCAGTCCGGGCGGCGCAGATAGTGCTTTTTGTGAACCTCCGCACAATATATCTATATTACCGTCAATTTCGTTTACCGCTTCACCGAACATCGCAGCTACCGAGTCTACAACCGTTATTATACCTTTTTTCTTTAGCATTTTACATATACCGGTTACATCGTTTAGCACACCGCTTGGAGTATCGCAATGAACCACAGTTGCATATTTAAAATTTGAGTCCTTTTCCAAGAATTGCTCGAGTGAGGCAAGGTCCACAGGTCTATGTAAATCTGATGAAAACAGAACAGCCTCTCCGCCATACATAGTTACAAAGTCGGCAAAACCGCGTCCAAATACACCATTTTCGATTACCAAAACCCTATCCCCTTTTTCGGTAAGGGAAGCACAAGCCGCTTCAAGTCCGAGTATTCCTTCTCCTCCGAGTACCAGCGCCTTATTTTCGGTATTCAAAATTTCCTGCATCATATCACAAATTCCTTTGTAATCTTCAAAGAAATCCATATCAAGATCCGGATTCGTGAATGCAAGGCTGCGTGCTTTCATAACATTTTCTTTGACCATTGTAGGTCCCGGTGTCATCAGCTTATACATTGTTTCTCCTTATACTCTCGCCATATGCTTGATTCTTTCGATTATAGGTAACACTATGATTCCTGCCGTTACAACTTGCACTATGTTTCCGGGGATCGAAGCTGCCGGCGCAATCCAGTTTCCATATATTACACCTTCTGCTATATAGTATCCTACGATTTTGATTATAAGCGCAACACCTACTGCTATGATATTTGTCAAAACAGGATTCATTTTTGATTTTTCGCAAATCAACCCAACCGTATACCCCATAAGTCCTACAACCACAAAGGTAAACGGAGCCCAAAGTATCCAGCCTCCCATTAAATCAAACAGTGCCATACCGAATGCGCCTGCAATCGCGCCTGTTTTTCTACCATAAACCATAGCCGCAACGAACATTGGAACATTTCCAAGATGAACAAGTCCTCCTTTTGCCGCAAAAAACGGAATTTGTACCTTTATTAACCATGTAGCCAAAAAAGTAAGTGCAATGAAAATTGCTGTAATCGTTAATTGCTGCGTGGTCGTCAGCCTACCCTGTGTTTCACTCATAATAACCTCCTAGTATAAATCTCAATTTTTTTACATCATATAGTCTACACCTTTGTCATTGTTAAGTCAAGGCATTCGGCCTATTCGGATTCACAACTATACTCACATTTTCCATCTTATCGAGTAAAGCATCTGCATTGTTATTAAGTTTATACTCCAGTTCTTCCTTATAAAGCGGTAGTACATGATAGAAATTAACTTCCTCACCATTTGGTAGTACGCACACATCCGCACTTTCATCCGCAAGCTGCTGATTTATTATAATCGAAGAACAAAGTTTTGTGTTTTCCGCAAAGTCCTCTTCCCCACCTACGGTATGTCCCCATCCTAGCCATGTATCGTAACGAATCGGTAAGCGTGCCAAATTTTTAAGCAAGCGCACAGGCCAATACCACTTCTCATTTTTCATAGATTCTTCGTCCAACTTCCAGTCAGAAGGCAGGTTTATCAAAAGTTCAGCTCTCTGCAACTTATATTCTGACAATTCCTCTGGCGTGTTCATGCGGTGCGCCCCCATGCCCATCGTAACGAGTGTATAATAATCCCTTTCTTTTGTAGGAACGATTGCGCATATATCAACATGAACATCCGTAGAAACCAGTTCGTGTAATACGCTTGGGAAATGGCCGAAGTTCTCTTCAATATGCGCTCCTATCGCATCCATTTCTTCCTCCGTATACATCTCCGCATCTTCACCTTCTGTAGTTCTAAACGAGCCTTCTATTTCCGTACCGTCAGGATTCAGGATAACCCTAAAATAATGGTCCGTATCTTCGAGTTGATAGAAAAGACCTATTTTCCAAATTGAGCTTTTATCATCACCTCATACAAAATTCCGTTTCTTCCGTCCGGATATTTTCTATTCAGCCATTGTTCACTTTGGAGCTTTTCTTTCAAATTTTGTAACCAATCTATTGGGAGTTTGGATAGTCCTGCTTCGTTCATCCTAAACACCAAGTTAAAGGTATGATTGTTAACCGCATAAGGAAATTCGCAAAACGGAGAATTTGCTATGTATTCATCTTTTTTCGGTTCGAACATTTTGAAGAAGCGTTCAAGACCTGTTTCGTCTACAATAACGCACGATATGCTACGCATTTTTTCGTCCGCTTCTTCGTCCTCACCGCTTTGAAGCTCTTGATCGTTCTCCGGAGTTATCCAGTGATAAAGCATCTTTTCTAGCGGTTCATCATCTTCGATTTCCTTTTGTAAAGTCAAAAATTCATAATCGCCGGGCTCTGCGGCAAGTCCCTGCGTAACCGCCTCAAGTGCTCCCGCCTTATCTCCGAAATGCGCCCTTAGCTTCGCCACCTGCAACCAAATCCACGGGTATGTAGGTTCTTCAGTCGCTCCTTTTTCCGCATATTCCAGTGCTTCCTCAACTCTACCGCAATACATAAGCGCCACAGAATAACGATAATACCAAGTTGCGCAACCTTTTCGCATTTTCCTGTGAATATGGCATCCACTCGACCGTCCTGTAATAATCTAAATATGTGTTTAAGTTGTTGCTTGCATATGCGTACCACAATGCTATCTGCAAATCCTGCTTTGCCTCTTTTTCTGTGAATCTCGCCTCCTCAATACCTCTATCTATAAAATCGTAAAGCCATTCTCTCTGCATTCCGAAATATCCGCCGTCGCCTTCCACAAACGCCCTCAAGTTCTTCTATATCCGCTTGCGATAGGAAAGACCCTGTATCGGGATTCACTTGCGGCTGCAAATAACTAAGCATTTCATCTTCGGGTACCATGCTTCCACCTGTTGCCCACAAAATATGTGTAGCATTTTCAAGTTTGCCTTTCAAATTGTAATATTCGAGGTATTCTTCGTTTTCTAAAAGCCTAAACGGCATATCAAACGAAGCACACGCCGACGGTTCTACAAATATATCTTCTGTTTCCAATAACAACTTCAAATATGTGAACAGCTTATAATCGTCTATCGTAGATATGCTATCCAGCAAAGTTTTCATGGATTCCGCAACAAGTTTTGATGCTCTACCGACTGCAAGTCCGTCCGCTTTGGTCTTGCCGTCAATTCCTATATCTTCCACCGCAATTTTCTCGTTTAACCCTGTACCCATACCGAGAAGCATGCATGGTGCGTGTGTCGGTTCTGCGAAACTACAATGCGCATTCTCGCCCCAAATTTGCTTAATTCCATACGTAACACCGCCGGGAGCACCGCCCACACCACACGGTATACACAAACAACGGGTGCTCCGCATCCACTACGATTCCCAAATCGTCTAATTGCACTTTAAGACGCTTTGCGGCGGTCGCATAACCTGTAAACAGGTCGAGTGAATTTTCGTCGTCGACGAAATGGCACTTAGGGTCGCTATCTGCAATTTTGCGACCCTCTGCGACCGCCTTCTGATAGCTGCCTGCGTGCTCAACAACCGTTGCCCCGATTTTTCTAAGCAAATCTTTCTTCCACTGCTTGGCATCAATCGACATATGTACCGTTACATCAAAGCCCAGCTTCGCCGATATTATACCGATAGAAAGCCCCAGATTTCCTGTCGAGCCTACTGCAATCTTATATTGTGAAAATAAATCCTTAAATTCCTCACCAGCAAGTTTGCTATAATCGTCGTCCACCTTTAACATGCCTTCTTTGATTGCAATTTCTTCCGCAAACTTAAGTACTTCGTATATGCCTCCCCTTGCCTTTACAGAGCCCGAAATAGGCAAATGACTGTCGCATTTCAAAAACAATCTGCCTCCGTATAGCTGTTTACCCAGACTCATTTGCATAGTTTCCAAAAGGTGAGGTACTTCACAAATAGGTGATTCTATTATTCCTTTCGTTTCCTCCGTTTCAGGAAAAGCCGTTGCGATGTAAGGTGCAAACCTCTTCAGTCTTTCACTTGCTTCTTCCACCATTTGCGGCGTTACACGCTCTGTAAAAGTTCCTTCTTTCCCGCTTTTGTTTATCCACAGCATTTCTTCCATACTCGAAACTTTTTTTACAAATTCACTTTCCAATATCGACTTGTCCATTTCAACTCCTCCGTTTTTGTTTTTAATGTGTGCAATGCAAAAATACCGCACTTAAATAAGCTACGGTATTATTTTACAAACTTCCTATCTTTTTAAATTTTTCATAACCTGCATTTTGTCTACCATTACAGACTGCGCAGCTTCTCTGTTCATCGCTACCGCCTCAACAAGTTCTTTCCTAAGTATCTTAACCTCTTTCGGTGCTTCAATAGCAATTTTTACTTTGCCGTCCGTAATTTCATTTATGATAAGCTCGACATTGTCGCCTATCGTTATTCCTTCTCCAAGTTTTCGTGTTATTATGAGCATAGCACTACCTCTTAGAAACCGATTCGCGCATTGTGTATTCGGAACCTTCCAATATAAATTGTCTCGCCTTCTTATTTTCCATATTTATAATAAGAGGGCATTTCATATTTACTGTCGATTCTTCAAAATTATCCTTGATTACCGCTATACAAAACACCATATGCTTAGTAGTTTCGGTTAGTCCCATATCAAGCAGCTCCGCTTCCGGTATGTGCGCATAAGGATCGTAAGAAGGTTCGATATAGTAAGGATTCATTAGTATAAACGCCAAATACGGCTCACTAACCGATTGTAGGCAGAGTATAAAATCCTCGCTGGACTCACCCTCCTCATCCAAAAAACTTAGAAGAACGAATTGTGTATCCTCTTCAAATCCGAAAATACCCGGTTCAAATGTTATCAGTTCTTCATCTTTTACTTCTATATCTCCAAAATATTTGGTTTTCATAACTTCTCCTTACTACACGCCGACCTACTTTTAGCTTTCTGCCGGTGGTTCATAATTTGGATTTGCACTAGGTGGAACATACAGAGGTTCTCCCACATAGTTTATAATTAAATCCGGTTTTTGTGTGATTTCAAATTCAATAGCTCCCGGTACAAACTTCATTGGTCTTGTCTGCTTGTTAACATCCATTTTGAGCTTATCCATATCATATTTTATTGTCAAGTCCGCAGGTTCGTACTCGATATCCACAGGTCTGTCCGGTATCCATTTGATATTAGGAGTCTTGTGCTCGTTGTTCTTCAGACGCAATTCTGTAATTTGCTTATATGCATCGTCTTGAATTTTTACATGCATCAAAATTCCGCCCTCTTGAGAATAGCGAGCAGTAGCACTATATGCGCCACTTTTACCTTTCTGAGCATACTCCTTTATACTGTCGATTGCAGAGGAATTGCTCGCAGATTTTCTTGCTTCATATGTGTCTATATTGAGTCTTACAGGCTTACTTTTTATTTCAAGTCCGCCTCCCTCTTCCGTTGTCATTTCCAGCTCTGCAGTCGTTTCCACAGGTACATACTGCGCATTTGTAACCTTAAGCTGAATTGAAATAGGCACTGTCTCGATCTCTATAAGCGGTTTCATTTTTTTACCCTCCTTGATACATTTAACTTGCTTCCGTGCTTTTGAATGTTTTTATTTAGTTCATAAAAATCGATAAATGAATTTGAAAGTAACTTATTTCCCGTTCTGAGCATCAACTGATAAAGGTAATCTTGCTGATTTAAATCCATTATAGCTTTTTCAGCATCAATGTCCCAAGTTTGGCTGATTTTTTCCTTTATGGACGCATCCTGTTCATCCAGTCTTTTATCTGTATAGTTTAGGAACATTCTATCTGTATCTATTTTTGCAATAGCAGTTCTTAACCTTTGTTGATGCGATCTGAAATTTGTCATATGTAGGTCAAGACCTCGAGAAGTATCAACATCGTGTTCGAGCTCTTTTGCTATGGCTCCAAGCATCAAAACCGCATTGTTCGGTTGTTCTTTGTTCCGCCGTAGCCAAGCACGCTAAGTCCCGATGTAGAAACATTGAATGCACTGCTCTGATTCAGATTTTTGTCGCCGTTAAAGTCAAGACCAAACCCCATATCTATGAACACCGGATCATCATCTGCCAACTTTTTAAGCAAATTCAGAACATCGTTACTGCCGTTTTTCGTTCCCTTTACAACGGTTCCTTCCAAATGGCTTCCGGGAGGATATACATAATCTTCCTCTCCGCTAACATCTATCCCTCTATAATATAACTTATCTCCTTTTTCTTTGTCAACCTTTAATTCAAAAGGAGCTTCTCCAACTGCACTTCCTCCGAAAAGAAATCTGTCGCCGTACTTGGCATTCATATCTTTTACTACTGTTTCCTGGATTCCGCGAATTTGCTGAGCAGTTATCTGCTTTATTTCCTTTTGGTTTACAGGTCCGTTCATTATGTATTCAAGATGGTCAAACGCATCCTCAAGCGACTTGTTTACCAGATTCATGCTGCTGAATTGGCTGTCTTTCGTGGATATTACATCTTTCAAATTTTCATCGTAGTCGGATATCTGCGCTTGCTGTCTTCTATACTTATATAGCGCCGTTGCAGCTGCAGGGTCTTCCGATGCTTTGAAAAATCTTCTTCCCGTGCCCGCCTGTCTATTCGCATAATCAAGTCTTTCAAGCGCACCGCTCATTCTGTTGATGTATCTGTCCGCCATCATAAATGTTGTAACTCTCATATTACTACCTTCCTACTACTCCCATGCCGTTTATTATCTTATCAATTGCTTCGTCAAGTGCCGTCATCATTCTCGCCGATGCGTTATATGCCTTTTGATACAAAAGGATGTTTACCCCTTCTTCATCCAAATTCACCTTTGATACGCTATCTCGCTGATCCTGCACATCGTTTACAACCGTCTTGCTGTTATCTGCAAGCCCTTTTGTTGAGTTTATATCAAGCGCAAGTGTATTTCCAAGATTTGTTAAATATTCTTTGAAGCTACCGTTGTAAACAAACGATTTTTGCCACTTTGCCTTCGTCGCATCAGGATATATCTTGTTTCCTTGCGGAACATACATGCCGTTCACATCTTTTTTCAGATTTCCGTTAGCGTCCAATTCGTACACTATTCCGTCTTTATTGGCAACGAGTTTATCGGTTATCTTGCCCCTTGCATCAACAGTACGCATTACATAATTTCCGTCATCATCTTTGTGATTTGCTATGACTGCGCCCGTTCCGTCCTTGTACTCGATTATTCCACTCGCATCAGCTACCCATTTGGGAGGATCCCATGTGTTTGTTCCGTCCGTTCTCAAAGTATAATTACCTTGCGCATCTCTGCCGTCAGCTTTCTTTACTCCACCAACTTCCCATGTAGGACCGTCTACAGGTTGCGGCACCGTTGGTTGCAATTTTGTATTAGCCGTAAAATCTATCTTTTGGTTAGGTAGAACATCAAGTGTTCCATCCGGTTTGTATTTTTATTCCATCTCTATTTGCCACCTTTACCGGCGCTGCCAATTTTGTTTCAGGCACTTTTCTCCTGCTCATAGATGTTGCAGGAGCAGGATCTGTATCAAATTCTACGGTTTTAACATAGTTCCCTTCAGCATCTATGCTGTCTGCAACCGCTACTCCGTTTGCATCTACATACAAATCGTATTTGTTCTTCTCCATTCTCACGCCTGTATCGTAACCGATTCTTTGTGTAATGGTCGAAATCATCAGAAGCAAATTCTCGTTTCTTGCGCTGGCTCTTGCAGGATTTCTTCCGGCTGAACCTCTTGCGAAGCTGTAAGTCTGTATTTTCCCTCCAGCCAATCTTTGCTAATCCTAATATTTTCCGCTGTAAATCTATCCTGCACTTTGCTGCTCGGATCTATCTGGAAAAGCGTTTCTTTCACATTGGTTGTAGACTTTCTGTCGTTTAAATTGTTCAATGTGGTAGCAAGTTTATCCGCAAGAGTATCCAAAAGTTTTTCGTAAAACCCTGTTCCTCTAACGGTATCGGCTGTTGCACCGTTATCAAAAACTCCACTTTCATTTAACATTTTCAGATTGCCGCGAAGAGCCCCCTTACATTCAAGCTCTTCAAAATCAAATTCCGTTTTAAATTCATCTCCGAACAGCTTTTTTGAGATTTTGACGAAATCAATCCCCAAATCGTCTTCCAAATCTTTTCTTTCGAGTTCCTTGTACGCATTTCCAACATTCCAAGTTACAGGATTTACACCGCCCTTATCGAGTATCGGATTTCCCGCACGTTTAAATGTGTATTTGCCCGTACCGTAATCTCCACCTGTCCTTGTAAGTTCTGCATCGATATCCTCCGCTGCAAGTGTATCCTTAATCGACTGGTCGGCATTTTTGATTTGCTTTTTTGCATCGTCCAAATTCGTCTTGTAATGGTTAAGTTCTTCTCTTATATTGATCAGTCCTACCGTATAAGTTTGCCAATCCGCCTCCGCTTTTGCCGCTTTTGCGAAGTTCTCCCTCGCTGTTTGTATTTGCTGCGGTGTAGCCGTTCTGTCATCCAGCAGGCGATTATATTCTTTGCTGGCATCCGAATGCGCCTGTACAACCTGTTTCAGCTTTTCCATAACGCCGCCGGGCACCTCATCAAGTGCTTCGTTTATTTTATCTATTGTTTCGGTGCCGAGCAAATCCGAAAATTCCTCAGCCGTCATATCTGCTATAGGTTTTGCAAAATTTGCCTTGTCAAAAATTGAATTTAATATAGTCTGCACATTTCCGCCAAGTTCTGCTGTGAGGGGCACTCTTGCCGGTGTATCCATAAATTCCTTGTATTTATCATAGTTGGCAGACATCTCGCCTTTTATATACATTACGCCTTTATTGGCATTCGCCATAGCTCTTAGGTATCCGTCAAGCCTAATCTGCATTTCCCTTGCAGGAAGTTGGCTCGCATCTATCTTTACATACGATTTTTTCGTACCGTCCGCAGATGGCGTTTCAACATCCAAGTTCGCCGCGGCATCATTGTAAATTACAGGTCTTTTGATATAAGTACCATCAGCTTTTTTACCTATAAGGCTAACGGTTACATCTTCTACCATGATGTCGCCTGCCATATAATTCGGTTTGTATCTTACATCGATATCTACCTGCGCCGACAGCTTGTCCAAAAGCAAGTTTCTCTCATCCTTAAGTTCGAGCGCCGGCGCTCCGTTTGCCTGCACCTCTCTGATGCTCTTATTTAAATCTGCGATCTTCTTCAAAGTATTGTTTATTTCCGGTACATCTACTTCGCGCAAATTGTATTCCTGTCCCTCACGAACACTTTTTAGCTGTCTTGCATAATGGTTTAATTGCATAGCAAGACTCTGTGCCGCATCTCTAGCCAGATTGTCAAACTCCGGACTTTCAACATTTCTTGAAAGTTGCTGCAATCTGCTTACAAATGTATTAAAACTATCCTGCAGTCCCGATTTTTCGATTTCGTTGAAAAACTTCTCCATATCGTCCATAACAGCAAGTTTTGCGGATTCCTCACTACCTACTGCGGTTTCTTTCCTAAATCTTACATCCAAAAACTGGTCTCTAATCTGGGAAATACTATCCACTATTGCACCCTGTCCTGCCATAGTTGACATTCTGGTTGCATATCTATCCCCATAACCTCCTGCAACTGCAGAATAAATATCAGCTCTTTGTCTGGTATATCCCGGTGTTTTGGCATTTGAAATATTGTGCCCCGTTACATCAAGCGCTTTTTGAGCTGCATTCATTCCTCGTAATGAAGTTGTAAATGAATAAAATGTCGATCTTAACATAATTCCTCCGTATGCCTAAGCCTTAGTGCTTTTAAAGCGCGACTGAGGCTCTTTTGGCGTATTTTTTGCGTCTCGTTCATATGTTGAGACTTCCTTTTTCTTGCCCTCAAATTCGTTTATCATTTCTATCGCACCTTCGACGCTGAACAACTGCAAGTCTATGTACGAATCTATTGTTTGCATAAGTTTTTTAAATCTATCAAGTTTCTGAGACACTGTAATATAGAGGTTTTCCAGTTCCGCTCTTTCTTCGCCCTCAGATTCATCTATAATTTGGCGAAAAGTGTAACCGTCATAGCCGTTCGCCTTTAAAAGTTCATCCCGTTTGCTGTCGAAGCCGCGAAGCTGAAGCAAATATGCTTGCTCCTCTTTCAAATATTCGTCTATAACCTCCAAATCCTTTGCTTTAACTGCCTCGAACTTTCTTTGCTCAAAGTCAACCAAGACATCAAAAGCAGCGGAGTACTCCTCCATTTGCTTTTTTATCTGTTCAAAAATAGACATTACTTAACCCCTAAGAAGAATTTTTTTAGCAATTTCCGTTGCATCTATTTCGTAATTTCCACTATTTACTTTATCTGCAATAGCGCTAAGCTGCTCTTCCGACTTTTCCTCTCTCACTTTTTCGTTCAAGGTAGTCTTGAGCATAGAAGTAAAATTAGCCGAAGCAACATTTTTCTCTTACGTCTCGTAATCGTTATCGTATCTTGTACCTGCGACACCTTTTTGCTTTCTGAAGCACCTGTCGCCTTGCTTTTAACGCTTTTAGCCGGCTTATTTACCTGTGTCGAAAAGTAATTTCCCAAAATCTTCATGTCTACCACCTCTTCTTTTGTATTTTTATTATGTCCACATTTACATTTTGACTATTTAAACTTTCTCAAATAGTATATCGGCAATTTTTCAGTTTTCTTTAGGATTTTTGACAAAAATCCTCTGCTTAATTTTTATTAGTTACAGCTGCTATAATTAACATCAAAATGGATAAGGAAGCATCAAAAATCGCGCGCTATATTAAAAAATAAAAAGTACAGTTTTTGTTCAAACTGCACTTTTTCGTTATCATGGATATGTTTAGTTACATTACTGCCAAATTTTGTCCTGCAGCGCTTTGCACTTAGCAAGTGCATCATCGTCAGGATATTCGTTGCAAATAAGCCCCTCTCCGTCTACAACTTCAGCTCCTGCATCCGCCATTCTCTTTTGCCAATCGCGCATCCACTGTCCATCTCCCCAACCGTAAGAGCCGAACAAAGCAATTTTTTTACCCGCAACTGATTTTTCCAGTTCCTCAACAAACGGTTCCATTTCAGTTTCTTCAAGCACCTCATCTCCCATTGAAGAGCATCCAAGCGCAAAAACATTCTCCGATACAAGTTCCTCAACTGTCGCATTGGATACGGATTTCACATCCGCTTCAGCGCCTCCTGCAACTATTCCCTCTCCTATCGCATTAGCCATAGCCTCTGTATTACCGGTTCCGGACCAGTACACTACTTTTACTTTTGCCATTTTAAATTCTCCTTTTAACTTTATCGTTTAATATATCAAACGGCCACAATCAGCCGATCAATAGACTTTCCGCACTTCCACTGGCTGTAATAAATTCGCTTGCATTTCTCATACATACCGAATATCTTAAGTGCGTTTTCCAAATCGCCGTACACTTTCCACGCTCCGCTGCACTTGCACTTTTTTTCAGCGCCGCATTTTTCTTCTATAAATGAGCGTACGTCTTCCGGCGGATAACCGAGGAACAACCCTATCTCATGTGGAAATTCTCCGTTTTTTTCGATTTTCTCTTCGAGCTTTTTGATATGCCCCCTCAAATTGTCAGAATTGTAGCCGCAATTCGCCAAAAGGGTGCCGGCTTCGCAATCCGACAAATCGCGCTCCAATTTCGACGGCCTATAAATATATACCAATGCCCTCTTGCTCGTGTACTTAAGCGCAAGCGCACATAGTCCTTTTTCAGCAAATTTAATATTAAATTTTTCAAGTTCAATGCAAAGCTCATCATATGTTTCATATGGCATATTTACCAAATTCGCAGTCTTAATTCCGGCAAGTGTAGGACTGCAATGCCTTATCAAAATTTCTTCACACATATCTCTTTCCTTTTATAATATTAAACCAAAGCTACAATCCATTTTATCGCTATCCTATTTTTTAAGTTAGGATACGCTAACCACTTGGTCTAATATTAGCACCTCCATTCGAGGTGCTAATATATTGCTATTCTTCTTTTTTGCCTTCTTTTTCCGTTTTTTCAATTTTCGGGTGGCAAGTGCTTTCTCCTGCACAGCCCGAACAGCCGCATCCGCAACTGGATTCTCCCTTTTTCTTCTTAGAAATCATATTCGCCAATATAGCAGCAACTACCAAAAGTAATATTCCGCCGACAATTATTGTCCCCATAGTTTCACTCATACACTTACCTCCCTTTTTATTGATTGATTTATTTAAATACTATCCTTTTTATTTTGTTGTCTTTCGCTCTTTAGGTGTAGGTCTAAACAAAAGGTATAGCATTCCGGCAAGCAATATTACAGCAACTGCGAGTCCTACAGGATTTGCATTACCTGTAAATGCCATGCCTATTTGATAGAAAATCAGCGACACTACATATGCAAGTCCGCACTGATATCCAACCGCAATCCAAGTCCACTTCGTATCGTTCATCTCTCTTCTGATTGCTCCGATAGCCGCAAAGCAAGGTGCACAAAGCAAGTTGAAAAGTAAGAATGCATACCCCGAAAGCGGTGTGAACATCATACGCATTTGATCCCAAATCTGCCATCCGTTTGCTGCCACTGTGTCGAATCCTCCATACAGTACTCCAAATGTTCCTACTACATTTTCCTTAGCAATCAGTCCTGTAATAGTTGCCACCGCAGCTCTCCAATCGCCGAATCCCATAGGTATGAAAATCCAAGCAATCAAATTACCCATCTTAGCAAGTATCGAATTGTTTAGATTGTCGACCATTCCAAATCCGTTTTCAAATCCGAAGTTCATTAGGAACCACAGCAAGATTGCAGAAACAAGGATAATAGTTCCCGCTTTCTTTACGAACGCAGAACCACGTTCCCACATAGAACGAAGTACATTTATCACAGTAGGCACATGGTACGGAGGAAGCTCCATTACAAACGGGGCGGGATCGCCTGCAAACAATTTCGTCTTTTTAAGTATTATGCCGGAAACTATAATCGCCACTATTCCTGCAAAATAAGCACTGGTTGTAACCCATGCCGCGTTTCCGAAAAGCGCTCCGGAAATCAATGCGATGATAGGCAGCTTAGCTCCACAAGGCATAAACGATGTCGTTATAATAGTCATTCTTCTATCATTTTCGCTTTCGATTGTACGCGAAGCCAAAATTCCCGGTACACTACATCCTGTTCCTATAAGCATAGGTATGAACGATTTACCCGAAAGTCCGAATTTTCTAAATATCCTATCCATAACGAATGCAATTCTCGCCATATATCCGCAGCCTTCCAGAATTGCAAGAAGGAGGAATAGCACAAGCATCTGCGGCAAGAAACCGAGTACAGCACCGACTCCGCCTATGATTCCGTCAATAATCAGTCCTCTCAGCCAAGGTGCGCAATTTATAGCATCAAGTCCGCCTCCCACGAGGTCCGGTATGCTCGGTACAAATGTTCCGTAGTCTTCAGGCGCAGGTTCTTCAATTTTTCTTACTTTTTTGTATTCATTGTAGTCGACAGCGATTTTGTCCGTTACCTCTCCGTTGTCGTCATAAAGAACAGCCTCAGCCGTAATATTTTTCGCCTCCGGATCGCTTGGTTTTTAATCCCGCTTCGTCCAGCGCCGCTTCAAATGCTTCTTTTTCAGCTCCCGGTACGGCATACGCTTCTACCGCCTGTTCATATTCAGCAGTTCCGATTCCCAAAACTCTCCATCCGGCGCCGAACAAATTGTCGTTTACCCAGTCTGTGCACATAGTTCCCACAGTCGTAATGGATAGATAATATACTACGAACATCACTGCCACAAATATCGGCAGTGCCAATATTCTGTTTGTTACAACTTGGTCGATTTTGTCGGATATAGTCATCTGTCCTGCACTTTTCTTTTCATAAATGCCGTCCAGAATGTTCTTGATTCTTACATATCTTTCTCCGGTTATGATGCTCTCCGCATCGTCATCCATCTCTTTTTCAGCAGCAACGATGTCATTTTCTACATGCTGCATTTTTTCTTTGATTCCGAGCTTTTCGATAATTTTTTCATCGCGCTCAAAGATTTTAATTGCAAACCAGCGCTGTTTTTCGCTTGGCATATGGTGCAAACATTCTTCTTCTATATGCGCGATTGCATGCTCAACGATACCGCTAAAAATATGCTCAGGTTCCTTCGCTTTAGTTGATGCCGCCTCTATCGCCGCATTTACAAGTTTGTCAATCCCCTCATTTTTGAGTGCCGATATTTCGACTACAGGACAACCAAGCGCCAGTGAAAGTTTCTCAATATCTATTTTGTCGCCGTTCTTTCGCACAACGTCCATCATGTTGATTGCTATTACAACCGGCAATCCTATCTCAAGAAGCTGAGTTGTAAGATAGAGATTTCTCTCCAAATTGCTTCCGTCTATGATATTTAAGATTGCGTCCGGACTGGAATCTATTAGATAGTTTCGCGCAACGACTTCTTCCAAAGTATAAGGAGATAACGAATAAATTCCGGGCAAGTCTGTAATTATTACATCCGAATGCTTTTTTAGCTTACCTTCTTTTTTTTCTACTGTAACACCCGGCCAGTTACCAACAAACTGATTTGCTCCTGTAAGAGCATTAAATAATGTAGTTTTTCCGCTGTTTGGATTACCCGCAAGTGCTATAATTTTCTTTTCTGCCATTTTAAAAACATTTCCTCCCTTATATTGATTAGTTGATTTCTATAAGTTTTGCATCTTCTTTTCTAACAGAAAGCTCGTAACCGCGCACTGTAATTTCCATAGGATCTCCGAGCGGTGCAACCTTGCGCACCAAAACCTCTGCCCCCTTTGTGATGCCCATATCCATAAGCCTCTTCTTTACAGCGCCTTCACCGTGTAACTTCACAATTCTCGCACTTTCACCAACCTTAACCTCGCCTAATGTTTTCATTCGTATTCCCTCCTGCTTTTATTTATGCCTATCATATCATAATTTTTTTTGCCAATTCCAAACTGACGCCAACTCGGGACTCTTTCACATTGACTATCAAATTCCGGCGCTCTCGTTTACAACAATTATCTCTCCACCGACAACAAAGCCCAAATTCTCCAAATGTTTTTCTGCTCTTGCGATCCCCCGATTTGTTTAATCGTATAGCGCTCTCCCTGTTTCGCAAACAATAATGGTAACATATCTTTCTCCTGACTTTTACTATACTAAATCGTCAAAGGTTAGCCTTTGCTCACCTATAACATATATATAATAATAGCTATTGCTAACTTTGTCAAGATTTTTTTAAGCAATTTCCCTTTTTTAGTTGACTTTGTTCAACTGCAACATAAAATCAGCATATAAAAAACTCACTTTGCTTAAACCGCCGAAGTGAGTTTTTCGCCGCGCCCCAGTCAACTCCGAATTTCAGTAATTTACCTAAATCTTGCAAATTGAAATTAAACACATTGCGTTCACAAGTCGCATTTGCCGACAATCTGCCGACCTGTTTTAAATCTTTCATCAATCCGCAATCCTAAGCACACGCATTTTCAACTTGCAAGAACACTAAAAAACGGGTAAAATACAAGTATAATTTTTTAAAAACAGGAGTTTATATGTACGAAGCAGAAAAGCTCATAAGGCTTGCCAAAAGAGAAAACAATCCAAACAGAGATTTTCTCTTAATCAATGTATTCCAAGGGAAACACTATCCGGCAAATCCAAGCAACACATTTAAAATGTGCAAAGCTCTCGCAAATAAGGTGAAAACTAAATATCCGAGCGAGAAGTTTTTAATAATCGGCTTTGCAGAAGCAGCTACTGCAATAGCTGCACTTGTCGCGAGCTTTTTGGGTTCATACTATATGCAAACTACACGGGAAATAATAGAAAATGTCCCTGCTTTGAATTTTTCCGAAGAACATAGCCATGCCAAGAATCAAATGCTGTACATTCGAGATTTTGCAAAACTGGCTAAAAATGTGGACAGGATTCTATTTGTTGAGGACGAAATAACCACAGGAAAAACATTACAAAACGCATGTAATGTGCTGGATGATATTTGCCATGCGCATCTTAATTTCACTATCGCAACTCTTTTGGACTGCACGCATGATTTTCAGAAAAATGCACTTGCAGATTTGGGAATAGACATAATATCGCTAATGCACCTAAATAAAGAAGATTTTGACGAGAAGCTCAAAGATTTCAAAGCAGACGGGGAATTTCACAACTACCCTTTAAGTGAATTGATAAATCTATCCGACATCGAAAAAAAGAAAACCTTGTTAAAAATGTAAAACAAATAGAATTTGATAATGCGCACGATCCTCGAATGGGTTTAAACATTTTTCGATCCGAATAACGATTTAGAAATACTTTGGGAACATCTCAAAATTCGGAATCAGAAATTAAGAAGAAAAAAGTTTTGCTCATCGGTACGGAAGAATTTGTTTACCCTTCTATTTTTATAGGTAAAAATTTCTGAATTTACAAACGATGTAATGTGTCATTCCACCACAAGAAGCCCTATGTTGCGGAAATGCCGAAAAATTATCCGCTCAAAAATAGGACCTTGCTCCCAAGCCTTTACGATGTCAACCGTATTACATTTTTATACAATTTAAACAAAGCAGATTGTGTAATTATTCTTACCGACGCGCTTGACCAAAATTCACTTGGAATGTTCGCATTACTCAAAGCACTAAAAATTACAATAATGAAAAATATTTACTGGGTTTGGTGGAAAAAATGAGAAGCTCATATAATGAAAATGATGTAACCATATTACTTAAAGATATTTCCGGACTTGTGGAGCCTCTAGCAACAGAAGAACGCGAAAAATTGATACAAAGGGGCAAACACTACAGTCAAATGCTTCCGCGCGAATATGTGCCAAGCGACAAATACCTCGAAATTTACGAAAAAACACTAGCTACATCAGCTGAGGCGGTTGCAAATTGCGTGGTGTCTTTAGCAAACAAGCTCCTAAAAACTTACGGCAAGAACTTAACACTTGTTTCACTTGCAAGAGCAGGTACTCCAATCGGTATATTGCTCAAGCGCTATATGCGGCGCAAATTCGACATCAATCCTGAGCATTACACTATCTCAATCATCCGAGATCGCGGCATAGACAAAAATGCAATCAAATACATTCTTAATCGCCACTCACCCGAAACTCTCGTTTTCGTTGACGGCTGGGTTGGAAAAGGTGCAATTTTACGAGAGCTGAAGCCGGCAATCGCTGAATTTGAGGGAGTATCAAGCGAAATAGCCGTCCTTGCAGATCCCGCATATGTAACTTCTCTTTGCGGTACGCACGAAGACATTTTAATTCCAAGCGCGTGCCTAAATTGCACAGTCTGCGGGCTCATGAGCAGGACTTACCTTGACGACAGTGTAATAATGGAAAACGATTTTCACGGTGCTATTTATTATAGCGAATTTGAGTCCGAAGACCGTTCAAATTCCTTTTTGAGTGCAATCGAAAAACATTTTGATTTTCATAGCAAGCCGGTTTTTGAACAAAACAATGTTGAGCTGAATAATTCCGGAATTGAAGAAACAAAAAAAATTGCCGCGGCTTTCGGTATAAACGATATAAACCTTGTAAAACCCGGTATCGGTGAAACAACGCGCGTTCTGTTACGGCGAGTTCCTTACAAAGTTCTAATAAACCCCGATTTCGAAAATGCTCCCGAGCTTGAGCATATTTATCAGCTGGCAAGCGAAAAAGGTGTGCCGATTGAAAATTACGAAATGCAAAACTACAAGTGCGTAGGAATCATAAAAAAAGTATCTGATGTTTAAGGAGATAATATGTTAAAAGGAAAGACAATAATAGTTGGAATTTCAGGCGGAATTGCAGCATATAAAATCGCAAATTTGTGTAGTTTGCTCGTAAAACAAAAACGCCGACATCCATGTAATAATGACAAAAAATGCTACGCAATTTATAGCTCCGCTCACTTTTGAAACACTCACAGGTAATAAATGTATAATTGATACATTTGATCGTAATTTTGAATTTGATGTCAAGCATATTTCCATAGCCAAAAGTGCCGACTTGATAATGCTTGCCCCTGCCACCGCAAATCTAATTGCAAAACTCTCAAACGGAATAGCAGACGATATGCTGACAACAACCGTGCTTGCTTCAAAGGCGAAAAAACTCGTTGCGCCGTCTATGAATACCAATATGTATGAAAATCCGATCACACAAGACAATATATCAAAACTCAAACACTACGGATTTTCTATAATAGAGCCGGACACCGGTCTGCTTGCCTGCAAAGATGTAGGTAAAGGTAAGCTGCCTGAACCGGAAGTGCTTTGCGATTACATTCTTCACGAAATCGCAAAGCCCAAGGATATGCAAGGCTTGAAAGTAATAGTTACAGCCGGAGCATGCGCAGAAAGTTTGGATCCGGTGCGCTTCATAAGCAATCATTCCACAGGCAAAATGGGATTCGCCATTGCCCGTGAATGTGCCCTGCGCGGTGCGCATGTAACACTCGTCGCCGCACGCACGCAGGCGCCGCCGCCACGCTTTTGCGAAATCGTGGCGGCACGCTCGGCAAGCGAAATGTTCGATGAGCTTGCCGAGCGGTTCACGGGCTGCGACTTGCTATTCAAAACCGCCGCTGTTACAGACTATACCCCTGCGAATTATTGCGACGAAAAAATCAAAAAATCTGATGACGAATTTGTTATCAAGCTCAAAAAAACTCAAGATATAATCAAATATCTCGGTGCGCAAAAAATGTCGAACCAAGTGATTTGTGGATTCTCTATGGAAACCGAAAATATGCTCGAAAATTCTCGCAAAAAACTCGTAAACAAAAACCTCGATATGATTGTGGCGAACAATTTGAAAACCGAAGGTGCGGGCTTTGCCTGCGACACCAATGTAGTTACTATCATAACAAAAAGATGAGATGAAAAGAGCTTCCTTTGATGTCGAAAGCCTCAGTTTCGAAGGATATAGTAGATACAGCACTTTCAATTTACAATTCCAAATAATTTAGCTTATACATAAAAAAAAGCCGCCTGCAAATTGTAGACGGCTTTTTATATCTCTTTTGTATTATAAATAGCTCAACGGGTTTTTCGAGTTCCGTTTATTCGAACTTCAAAATGGCAATGTGGTCCCGTGCTTCTACCGGTGCTGCCCACTTTTCCTATTTGCTGCCCTTGATAAACTCGTTCTCCCTTTTTTACCAATATCGCACTGCAGTGCGCATATACCGTCTGAACTCCTCCACCGTGGTCGATGCGTATAACATTCCCATATGCCCCTTGATACCCTGCATATGTTACCGTTCCACCATCCGCTGCAGATATCCTCGTGCCGGACGGCGCCGCCAAGTCAACTCCGGAATGGAATTCTCCGCCCCACCGCGTACCGAATCTCGATGTTATCGTGAATCTCGCAAGCGGATACTTCAAAACTCCGGTTCCTGTCCTAGGCGGTTGCTTCTTAGTTCCCTCAACAATCACCTCTGTAACAGGTGCCTGTTCGATTGTAGAACTCAATTCCTGCGATGCTACCTGTATGCCGTTTTCTCTTGTAATTCTGGCGGTAATGCTCTTGATACCGTTTTCTCCTGCTACTTTAACGGTTTTTTCGCCTTGATATTTGCCGGCATCTTCCCTCTTTTCCGTTTCGTACGGAATCGGCTCCAAATATGTAGCAACCTCAACCGTTCTAATTGTAAGCATAGGCACACTCTTGGTAACAACCAGCTGTTGCCCCACCGGTAATTTGGCCGGATCGAGCGCAGGATTTGCATCCATCAGCTCCTTTAAAGTAAGACCATATGCCTTTGCGATTATAGATAAGCTCTCTCCTGCTACAACCGTATGAATTTGACTTTTTACCGAACCTGTAAGTAGTCTATTCATAGCTTCTGCCTGATTTTCCAAGGCTCCCAGCTTAGTATCTACTTTTTTTGATTTGAACTTTTTCTTTAAACTCTACAGATTCATAATTCACATTGTCAGCCTGTTGAGCATATCCCTTCATAATCGCATCTAGGACTTCCTTTGCATGCGTCTTGTTATCAAGTACCGTAGCTCTTTTTTCATCAATATATATAGCGTAGGCCTCCACATTGATATTTCGCATATATGTCAGTTTTCTAAGGACTTCTTCCGTTTCGTCGAGGTCGCTTTTTCGCGATATTACTCTCTTAAATGTAATGTCGGTTGTAGGATCTATCTCGACCTTTGTGGAATGTTCTTTCGAAAGCTGCTCACTTACAATACTCGTGATTTTGAGTACATCTTCCTGTCTTTTAATAGTTCCAAGAAGCCTGCCGTTGTAATAATACTCATATGCCGTAAAGTAGTTTAGCGTCGCAATTCCCGCGATAATCAACATTACAACTACAGTCAGCTTTGCTATAATTCCTCTTTTGTTAAGCTCTGCCCACTCTCTTGCGAAATTGAACTTTTCTCCACCGTCCTTAGCCATAACGGCAGTTTTGTCAGCCAGTTTTTCATTTTGCGTGTCGACATGGTTTACTAAATTTACCATACGATTAGCAAACCTTTTTTCCTGCTCTATCAAGTTTTTCTTGATTCGATACATTCTTCTACGTAACATCCGCCGTCTGATTTTCTGCTCTTTCAGTTTCTCCGGCTCCGATGTATAGTAGTTTTTGTGGTATAAGTTCAAGCAGCGTTTAATGGACGAAAACAATAGTGTAATTTGATTTGACACATTCAAAACTTCGCAAATAAAACAATATCCAAATTGCTGCCAAACTTCTTTTTGCGCACCTAAAACTCCCGCAACAAGTTTTTCCAAATGCACGAAAAACATTATTACCTTTTCAACCACGCTTTTTTTTGCCACCTTTTGTTCGTTTCTCACTGTTTCTGCCATAAACTCGCTTCCTTCAGTCGTTCTTCGTAGCAACTGCATCTATTTCCGGAATCATCTATTCCGCTATCCTTGCATTTCTTGCACTTGTAATCAATCTGCATATATTCGATCGGATAATCGTTTTCCGTAAGTAAAAACGCCCTCTCCATCATGAGTTCATTCATACGCTCTTTGATGTCTTGTGCCTGTTTTTTTGAATCCGCTGCACGCATAACCATCATTTGCGAAAGTTTTACTCCACTTTCTCTAATCTGCTCATCAATTTTTTTTATTGCAGGAATCCTTCGATATATTTCTTCTTCCTTTGTCTTCGCCTCGTCTTCTGCGAGCTTTTTCAAGTAATCGTAATACCTTTGAACATCCTTAGCACTTATAGGCTTTTTTGCTTTCGGCTCATTTGGCTCTGCAATAGTCTTTCCGTCCGCCTTTGCCCAATTTTCTATAATGCTGCTCACATAATTTATATTCGGGTTGGATATTCCACTGGTTTTCTTACAGGCTTCAACTATTCGGTCAAGCCCGAAATCCAATACATCCATCCAATAATCAATTTTTTCCTGCTCCGCTTCGGTAGCGTTTCTTGCAAACCCCAATGCCTTCATTACTCGTCTATATGCAGAGTACCTTTGATCTTGCTGCATCAAATAATTTTCCGCATCTTCAACCGTTTTAATATTGCTTGCCGACCAATTTCTAATAGTCGCTTCCACATATTTTACATCCGTTCTGCCTTTTTTGATGCAGTAATTATAGCAATACTCTATAAGTTCAACAGAAACTCCGCATTCATCTATGAGCGCTATTATAGATGCCGGCTCATTACCTCCAAGCGGCCTGTTTATCTTCTTTTCAATGGATTTCAAAAGGTCTTTTACCGATTTATCTTCAAATGCGCTTGCTATGCTTTTTGCGTCATTATCTTTAGTTTTGTTTCCGTAAAGTTGCTCGCGCAAGCTCAAAAACTCTACATCATACTCGTACCTGTTCGTTTTATCGTAATAGTTCTTTTTGATTGCCCCCATATTTTCCCAATATGTCCACGCTTTCAAAACATCTTCGACTTCGATTCCAAGATGACGGGCTATCAACTCATTATCCATATAGTATCCGTTATGCGTATACATTAAAGCGAACAGGTATATTTTTACATATTCGCTTGGTGCCTGCGGCATATACTCGCTTAAAAATATATTTTCTACGGCTGTATCAAACAAAAATAGCTCGTTTTCTTCACTTTTTCTAAACTTTTTTCGCATTACCTATTATCCATATTCACAAAACGCGTACACTTTCCTATCCATGCAAGTTTTACAACGCCTGTAGGTCCGCTTCTGTGCTTTCCTATTATCACTTCTGTAACGCCCTTTTCTTCCGAATCTTCGTTGTAATAATCATCTCTGTATAAAAACATTACTATATCCGCATCCTGCTCAATCGCTCCCGATTCACGCAAATCCGACAACATAGGTCTCTTGTCCCCTCTCTGCTCCGGTGCACGAGAAAGCTGCGAAAGAACTATAACAGGGCAATCTATCTCTCTTGCCATCAGCTTGAGCATTCTGGATATTGCAGAAATCTCCTGCTGGCGGTTATCGCTCCTGCCTGCTATATTCATAAGCTGCAAATAGTCGATTATTACCAAGTCAAGTCCTCGCTCAACCTTAAGTCGTCTACACTTGTTTTTCATTTCGAACACGGAAATCCCGGGCGTATCATCTATGAAAATGTTAGTACTTCCAAGTGTATCTATTCCGATACTGATGCTTTTGCCAATCTTCGGCTGTCAATTTTTCCTTTTTTTGAGTGCCTCCATTTCGACATGAGACTCCATAGAAATCAAGCGTTGCCCTAATTCGGTTTTTCCCATTTCAAAGCTGAATATCAGCACAGTCTTTTTCGCTTTTCCTACATTTTCTGCAATATTGAGTGCAAATGCGGTTTTTCCCATCGCAGGTCTTGCGGCAACTACAATCAAATTCGACTTCTGGAATCCTGCCGTTTTCGCATCCAAATCCGTGAACCCGCTCGCAATACCTGTAATTCCGCCTTGATTTCTTGTGGCTTCCTCTATTATTTTGAGGTTTTCTTGCAATATGGATTCCATAGACGCATAATCTCTGCTCTGTCTGCCCTGCGCAATGTCAAAGATGCTCTGCTCTGCAAGGTCGAGCATTTTTTCCGGTTCCATACTTTCGGAAAATCCGGATTCCACTATCTGCGATGCCGCTTTAATCAGCTTTCTGCGCATGGCTTTTTCAGCAACTATCCTTGCATACTGCTCTGCATTATGCGAAGACGGAATCTCTCCCGAAATCGTCAGCACTGTTGCTCGTCCGCCTATCCTCTGCAAAACCTGCCGTGTTTTCAGCTCCTCGCACACCAATAACGGATCTACTTCTCTACTGTTTTTTGCCATCGCTTCAATGGCGAGAAATATTTCACGATGCACTTCACCGTAAAAGTCTTCTACCGCCAAAATCTCAAGCATAGAATGCAGCGCGTCCTTATCTATCATCGCTGCGCCAAGCACGTATCTTTCCGCTTCCGGACTGCTCGGCATCACTCTCGTATTTCCTTCCATAGCTAAATCGTTACGCTTACCTTTACTTTTCCTGTTACTTCCGTGAACAATTTAACTTCGATTTCGTAATCTCCGGTTGCTTTAATCGGATTTTCCATAACGAACTTCTTCTTATCGATTGTTATATTGTGCTGCTTTTTTAGCTCATCAGCAATATCTTTACTTGTTATAGAACCGAACAATCTGCCACTTTCTCCACCTTTTGTTACTATTTTTACAATCGATGTTTCAAGCGTCTTGGCAAGTTTTTCCGCCTTTTCTTTGTCTTGCTGCCTCTTTTCTTCCATAAGCGCTTTTTGCTTTTCTAAATTCTTGACATTTCCTTCCGTAGCTTCTTTTGCAAGGCCTTTCGGTATCAACATATTGCGTGCGTATCCGTCACTCACCTTCACTACATCTCCTGCCTTACCGCTACCTTTAACATCTTTTAAAAGTATTACTATCATCTTATTTCTCCTTATCGCTTTTCTTCGCGTCAAAAATCGCCTGTGTTATAGTCTTGATTTCTTGTAATGCTTCCTCCGGTGAAACGCAAACCTGTGCTCCTGCCGTCGTGAGGTGTCCTCCTCCTCCAAGTTTTTCCATTATCGTTTGAACATTTAAATCTCCAAGTGAACGCGCACTTATTATAGTTACTCCCTTTTCATTTCGTCCTGCTACAAAACTGGCCTTGACATTCTTGATAGTCAAAAGCTCATCTGCAGCCTGCGCATTTATAACTTGAATATCAGGATGAATTACAGGACTTGCAGAATATGCCATTCCATTTTCGTCCACCTCGGCATTTGCTATGCACGAAGCCCCTAATCTTGAATACGTCTATATCCGTTTGAAAGAAACGTTTTACCATTGCAGTATCTGCACCCGAACGCCTTAGCCACGACGCCGCTTCAAATGTCCTTACGCCTGTCTTGATTGCAAATCTGTTTGTGTCCATGGAAATTCCCGCAAAGTAATACTTCCGCTTCGAGCTTCGCAATACTTTTCTTATCTCCCGAATATTGCAGCATTTCCGTTACAAGCTCGCAAGTTGACGAAGCATACGGCTCCATATAGTACAAAATTGCACCTTCTATAAATTCTTCCGCTTTGCGGTGATGATCTATTACTACAATTTTTTGAGTCATATCAAGCAATTCACGGCATTCCGTCAGACTCGGCCTATGCGTATCTACAACCACAAGCAAAGTATTTTGGTCAACCAGTTTCATCGCCTTTTCGCTATTTACCATTTCATACTGCTCTGTTGCCTTAATCTGTTCGTACACATAAGAAAGCGTATCGTAATAATTGTTTATTACTATATAGGCATCTTTTCCTCTGGCTTTGGCTATCCTATACATACCGATTGCCGCACCGAACGCGTCCATATCGGGATTCTTGTGCCCCATTATAACAACTTTATCCGCCTCGTCCATGAGTTGGTGAACTGCGTGCGCAATTATTCTGGATTTGCCTTTATTCGCCTTTTCAACAGTCTGCATTTTTCCGCCGAAATATTCCAAATCTTTGTCAGTTTTGACTACCGCCTGATCTCCGCCTCTACCAAGAGCCAAATCCAATGCAGAAAGCGCATACGCCTCTGTCTTACTCAGATTTTCGCCACCTGCGCCAAGTCCTATACTTAATGTAACCGGAAAATCCGCTTCCGTTTCAATGCTTCTGATATCGTCGAGTATAGACACTTTGCTCTCAACTATCTTGTCCATGTACGAACTTTCAAAAATCATCATATAGAGATTAGCTTTGTAGCGTACTATTATGGCATCTCCCTTAGCCGCCCACTGTCTAATCATCTTGTCAATTTGCGTGCTTAGCGTAAGTTTCTTGTCTTCTGCAGTGCTTGCTGTGAGCTCGTCGTAATTGTCTACATTTATAATCGCAACACACGGTCTTTCCTCTGTATACTTTGCCAGTATATTTTTCATATGGTGTAATATCAAAAATACACTGCCGCGTGCTTCTGATTTGTTATATCTATTTCCTGCACGCTTAGCCTAAATATTTTTTCATTTCTGGCAAGTGTAATATTTTTACTATTGAAATCCGTAGCAAAAATATCCGCCACTTTAATGTTTGTAAGCGCAAAAATATCTGCATCCTTTATATTATCGTATTTGAAAACCTCGCCTATCAACTTGCTTGCTTTCAATACTTTCCCTTGCTCATCTATAATGCACATTGGAAACGGTACATATCCTGTGAGCAGTTTTTCAGTTCTGCTGCGCCTTGTCAACTCGCCTTTACTCAAATTTGAATCTTTCTGCAACTCTCACCTCAAAATCTTTCTAAAACCCGCTTTGTGATTTCCTTATATTTTACCACAAAATCGCAAAAATTATAAGTCCCAATATAATTCGTCAAATGTGCATACTTTTTGTATCGTCCTTTATGTACAAAAAACTCGAAAAATTTAATTGGATTTCCGCTTAAATTCTTCGAGTTTGAGTTTACCTATTTAATTTTGGGGATTATCTTTCAACTACAAGGCTTGTTCCCTGTCCGCCGCCTATGCAAAGTGTAGCAAGACCTGTCTTTGCATCTCTTCTCATCATTTCGTATATCAAAGTGATTAGAATTCTTGTTCCGGATGCTCCGATAGGGTGTCCGATAGCGATTGCTCCGCCGTTTACATTTGTCTTTTCAGGATCCAATCCCAAATCTGTTCTTACAGCAAGGGACTGTGCAGCGAATGCTTCGTTTGCTTTCTACCAGGTCGATATCCTTGATAGTAAGTCCCGCTTTCTTCAATGCTTTTTCTGAAGCAGGTACAGGGCCGATTCCCATGATAGTAGGATCAACGCCTGCAGATGCGTAAGACTTGATTGTGCAGATTGGCTTAATTCCGAGTTCGTCCGCCTTTTCCTTCGACATTACTACAACTGCGGCTCCCGCATCGTTGATTCCGGATGCATTTGCAGCTGTTACAACTCCGTCTTTTTTGAACGCAGGTTTTAATTTGGCAACCTTGTCGATAGTTGTTCCGAATTTAGGGAATTCATCAGTATCGAATACCAATGGTTCGCCTTTTTTCTGCGGAATTTCAACAGGTACGATTTCGTCCTTAAATTTGCCTGCTTTGATAGCTTCTTCCGCTCTATTTTTGGGAAATTACGGCAAACTCGTCAAGCTGTTCACGAGTGATTCCCCATTGTTCAGCGATATTCTCGGCGGTAATACCCATATGATAATTATTGAATGCGTCTGTAAGACCGTCGTTTACCATCATGTCAACGATTTGAGCGTTGTTCATTCTAGCTCCGTATCTTCCCGTTGGAAGCGCATATGCTGTCTTTGACATATTTTCAGCTCCGCCTGCAACAACGATATCAGCATCTCCTGCCTTAATCATCTGTGCAGCAAGCGATATAGCTCTAAGACCGGAACCGCAAACCTTATTTATAGTTAACGCAGGTACTTCCTTTGGAACGCCTGCATCCAGCGAAATCTGTCTTGCTATATTCTGACCTAACGCACCCTGAAGCACACATCCCATTACAACTTCATCTACCTGTTCAGGTTTGATTCCTGCTCTCTTGATAGCCTCTTTAACTGCAATAGCTCCAAGTGTTCGTGTAGGCACATCCTTTAATGTTCCGCCAAAGCTACCTATTGGAGTTCTAGCCGCACTTACAATTACAACTTCTCTCATATTGTCCCTCCTTATATATAGTGGATTCCCACTTTTCGTTGCATTAAGACTTGCTCAATAACACTATTGTACCATAAATTACAGTAAAATTGCAATACCGATAATTTCATTTCGATTTTATTATCTGCATACTTGTTATTTTGGTCTATAATATCCCTGTTGCTGAATTCTTCAATTTTGTACTTTCTGATTTTGTCTATCAATTATCGCAGTTAGAAATTGAAAGTTTTTTGCGACTTGTAGCATAATTCCGCATTCCAAGCGTTTCCTATGAAGTTTACAACCTATATCGTAAACCCCCTCAATTTTCCCTGCATAATGCTGTGCGTTTGCGGCACATCCTCCGCTGCAATACATCCTTGCAAAGCATTCATCACATTCTTCGTGCGAATATATGTTGCAAGACTTAAAGCGTTCCGCTATTTCCGCTTTAACTATACCGTCATCCAAATTCCCTATACAAAATTCTTCGTCGCCCACAAATTGATGACATGGATAAAGTTCTCCCGTCGGTGTTACTGCAAGGTACTCCGTACCTACTCCGCATCCGGAAATCCTCTTGCTGATGCAAGGTCCTCCCTCCAAATCTATATTGAAATGATAAAAATTGAATTCATTTTCCTTGCGTTTAAATCTCCTTGCCATTTCTGCAGCCAGCTTGTCGTATTGCTCATAAATTTGCGGTAAATCCTCCTCGCGAATAGCATACGGTTCGTCATTTGAACAAACAACAGGTTCGAGCGAAATTTCCTTAAATCCCAAGTCCGCTATATGTATGATATCTTCGTAAAAGTCAAGATTGTAATGCGTATATGTCCCTCTCACATAGTAGTCCTTATGCTCTCTTGCTTCTGCAAAATCAATAAACTTCGGAACAACTATATCGTAAATCCCGTTACCGCCTTTCGTAATGCGGAATTTATCATTTACCTCTTTTCTGCCGTCAAGGCTCATTACAACATTGCACATATGCTCGTTTGAAAAACTTTATAACATCATCATCTACAAGCATTCCGTTCGTGGTAAGTGTAAATCTGAAATTTTTTTCCGCAGATTCTTCTATGCTTTTTTGCGTAATGTACTAAATCTTTTATCGTCTGCCAGTTTAGCAGCGGCTCACCACCAAAAAAATCAACCTCCAGATTTCTCCTGCCATGCGAGTTTTCAACTAAAAAATCAATAGCTTTTTTCCAACCTCATAGCTCATAATCCACTTGGCATCGTCCCGATATTCGCCTTCACCGGCAAAGCAATAAGTACAAGCGGCATTACACGAATGGGCAACATGAAGACAAATTGCCTTAAGTACGGCTTGTCTTTTCTTAAATCCACCCGCCATATCCTTGAAGGCATCTGCAGAAAACAACTCCCTGCCTGCACCAGTTCATCAACATCGTCAAACACTTCGTCTATATCCTTTTTCGTAACCTCCGGATTGTCCCGATATTCGTAAAGCAGCTGAGCTTTTATTTCCTCTCTTGGAATTTCATCCTTTAGCCTGTCTATCACTTCATAAGAAAGCTCATCCAGTACATGAACCGCTCCACTGTTTGAATCTATTGCTATATTGTATCCGTTATTTTTTTAAATGTATGTACCATTTTTTTAATCGTTTGCTTGCTCTCCTTTGTTCGGTAATTCTTCCTGTTTTTTTGCCAGCAGTTCTTCCTCTTTCATTTTTCTTTCTATCTGACGCTTAACCGCAGTATTTACTTTTCGAACCTTCGGTTTTCCGATAAACCCTGTTAAAATCGCAAATGCCTTTGTAATCTTTTTTGCAGCGCCATCTAAAAATTTTGATATTTTTTCATTTCGCGCCTTTTTCTTCTGCTCCGCAATATATACAGGTGCAGGCTCTAGTAGGCTTAATATATGCTTTTTATATTCAAGTTCAAACATCTCAGGCGAGAGCTTGGCAACTTTTAATTCAAATTGTAACTCGTTTTCAGCAAAATCCTTTCCTTCCAATAAATCTTTTTGGAAATTTTCTTTGCTTCGCATATTTTCCCTGCGCGCCATAAGCCATATAATTGCTTCATCAAGTGCTTCTTTTAATTCCGCATCTATTTCGACTTCTTTTTCAATCCACTTAAGGCCTGCTATTTTAGATGTGATATTTTCCTCTATATAGCTTTCCTTATCCGTTTTCGGGCGTTTTCCGAAAATCTCCGCATCGTGCTTTATATGAAGCCTCATATTCAAAAGCGGTCTGCCCACGAATAAAATTTTCCCTTCAAGCGCCATTCTAAACGCTATATAATGGTCTACTTTCATTCCCGGCGCAAGCGGTACCGCCTTTTTTAACTTTTCTGTTTTTATAAGTGCTGTTTCCAGCTTTATAGAATTACTTGCAAGTAGCGTTCTTGCAACATTCTTCCCCGCCTTGAATTCCTCAAAAAGTCCATATCCCAAAAGAGAATCCGCTATAATATTTTTCCTGCTCATCCATTACTCGCGCATCCGAATATGCAAGCACCGCATCTTCATCTTCTTCCATTGCGAGCACTAAACGCAAAATTTTATTTCTATCCCAGTCATCTCGCTGCGTTGCAAATGCAACTAAGTCGCTATCAGCCATTTCAATCAGTTTCTCATAGGTTTTTCGTACCCCGAGATGAGTTTCGTTTCTTTCAATCCTGACCTCAACATTCGTAACAACTCTAGGAATGACCGCCATAAGGTCTTCTTTTTGTAAGTACCTCCGAAGCATCGTCAAGTAGTAAAATCGTAATGTTTTCGTAAGTTTGAGCATCAATACTTCTAAGTTGTTCAACAAATATCTTCCTTTCGGGATTGTATGTCGGTAGTAATACAGTTATGCTTGGATTTATATGCGGTCTTCGTAATTTACCGAAGTTTGCTTTTTCAAGTTTCTTTTGACGAGCCTCTTCTTTTTTCTTATTTTTCTTTTCCAATGCAGCTTCTTTTTTCGCAACCTTTTGGGCTGCCTTCGCTTCTGCACGGCGTATTTTGTCTTCCTCTTCCTGCTGCTTTTTGTTTTTGCGCAGCCAAAAGAACTCGGTACTCGCTTTCGAAATTTCCTCCTCCGCATTCGGATCTATGGCTTCAATATCATAATAACTGTCTTTTTCGAGATCGTCCAGATCATCTCCAAAAATATCAAAATCTTCATCAAGTGTTTTGATTCCGTCCATCGGATCGTCATCGAGCGTTTTGATTCCCGCCATCGGATCGTCATCGAGCGTTTTGATTCCCGCCATCGGATCGTCGTCGAGCGTTTTTGATTCCCTGCCATCGGATCATCATCGAGCGTCTTTATTCCCTATCATAGGATCATCATCAAGTGTCTTGATTCCCATCATCGGATCGTCATCAAGAGTCTTGATTCCTGCCATTGCATCAAAATTAGGCACAACAATTTCAGGTTCTTCCTCAGCCCAGCCGAGCTTTATAGCCAGCTTTCTTATTTTTTCATCTGCAATATCTGTGCTTTTGTCCTCCGTAGGCTCAAATGTAATGTTGTCGACATCTAAAGTTGTTTTTTCATTACTATCTGACACTTCACTGCCCCCCTATCAACTTGCTTCACAATACAAAATTCTGTCATGCCCTGCATAATCTTTGATAACATCAATATTTTCATACTTACCCGACTCCTCTAAGAGTCTAATAATTTTCATTTTTTGGTCATACCCGATTTCCATGAGTAAAATTCCGCCTTTTACAAGATGCTCCGATGCCTCGCCTGCAATTCTCTTATAAAATTCAAGTCCGTCTTGCCCTCCGTCCAAAGCCAAAATCGGTTCGTAATCTCGGACCTCTTCCTGCAAATTTGCTATTTCGCTTGTTTTAATATACGGCGGATTACTTATTATCATATCAAACTTTGTTTTTGTAAACTTGCCTTTAAAAGGTTCAAACAAATCGCCTTTTTTTACAGTAACGCTTGCGTTGAGCCTTTTGGCATTTTCAGTTGCGAGCGCTACAGCATATTCGCTAATATCACTTGCTACAACTTTTGCCTTTGCAATATTCTTCGCTATCGTTACCGCTATGATACCGCTTCCTGTGCAAAGATCCAGTACTTTCGGCTTTTTCATTTCGCTCAGCTTTTTAATTGCGAGGCTGACCATTATTTCCGTTTCCGGTCTTGGTATCAAAAACCCCTCTCGCACAGCGAATTCCTCGCCCATAAAATTTTGAAAACCGACTATGTACTGCAACGGGATATGCGAATTTCTCCTGTCCAAAAGTTCAAAATAAAGCTCACACTGATGCTCAGTAAGCTCTTTATCCCAATTCATAAAGAGCTTCGCCTGATCTATTGAAAGCAAATGGCACATTAGCGACTTGGCATTAACCTCAGCTTCGTCTATTCCATGCTCATTTAAAGAACTTTTTGCAACATTGAGAATTTCTTTAACTGTCATGCTCAATTTAGTGCCTCCTCGCTTCGTTCTCTTGCCAGAAAATCTGAATCGCTAAACGCATCGTAGCTTGGCAAATATATTGAAATTTCGGGTGTGTCTTTCGGTACAAGCACCGCTTTCATGGCTATTATAGCCATTTCAAGATGCTCCGTATCAGGTTCTTTTGTGGTTATTTTTTGTAAATAAAGTCCCGGTAAACTAAGGATTTTTACAATCGAGCTGTTGCTTCTTCCTGCCAATTTCAAAACTTCATATGAGAGTCCCGCTATTACAGGCAAAAGGAGAAGCCTTGATGCTACCCTAAGCAACAAATTCGGCCAACCGAGCAACGAAAAAGTATCAAACTTATAATCATTACGAACATCAAAAGCTGGTTCCGCAGCGCGGGTGTAGCGTGTAAAACTCTTGGCAATTAGCAGGTGTGAGTTCGAGGTTGTTTTCAAAGCAATGTATGCACTTATGCTCCGCACCGTGAAATTGAAAAACTCGCCTAATATCCGGCATTTTAGATATCAGCAAAATATAGACGACAAACAATAAAATTCGAAATACTCCTTCAATTAAATTTAGGGCAATTCCACTGCTTATATAGAGCTGCAAAAAATTCACAAGTGCAGTGGGAAGTAAGATGAAAACTGCAACAGAAAAAACAACTGCTATAATCGCAGAAAAATACATAAGGAAATTCCAAGCACCTTTTTCTCCTAAATGCTTTTCTAGAAAAATCGTTACTTTATCTTTCTCGTACGCACCTGTTTCCGAAACAGTTTCGCCGCTTGCCTTTTTTTGCTCGCGAAAAATAGCAAGACGTTCTGCGTTCTCTCGCTCGTAGCGTTCGAGCACATCCGCTGAATACATCAGCGTTTTCGTGCCTACTACCAGCGCGGAAGCGAATGAAAATACCCCGCGAATTAGCGGTATTTTCATCACCCCCGACGGTGCGGTGAGCTTTTCGGTCTTGAGATGCACCGCCCCGTCGGGCAGCCGCACTGCGATAGCAGTGCGGTCGCTTCCGCGCATCATAATTCCCTCTATTATAGCTTGCCCCCCTATACTTGTCGGGCACGCCTTTTCCAAAAATATCTTGCTAAAATCCAAATTTTTCTCCTACTTGCTTTGTTTTTCGAAAAGCGGCATTTTTCTGATTGCCTTTATAAATTCCGCATTACTTTTCGTATTTATCAAATTGCTTATAATTATCTCCGTCGCCTCGCGTGTGCCTAAGTTTCCGAGCGCCCTCCTTATAATGTAAACCGTTTCCAGTTCCTCTTGCGTCATAAGCAAATCCTCTCGCCTCGTACCCGACTTGTTCAAGTCTATTGCAGGGAATATGCGTCTTTCCGAGAGGCTCCTGTCCAAGTGCAATTCCATATTGCCCGTTCCCTTAAACTCCTCGAAAATTACATCGTCCATACGGCTGCCTGTTTCGACAAGAGCAGTCGCAAGTATAGTAATACTTCCGCCGTTTTCAATATTTCTAGCAGTTCCAAAAAACTTTTTCGGTCTATGAAGCGCTCCCGGATCAAGTCCGCCGGAAAGCGTCCTTCCCGAAGCAGGCACTACCAAATTGTAAGCTCTTGCAAGCCTTGTGATACTATCCAAAAGCACTACCACATCTTTTCCATGCTCGGCAAGTCGCTGCGCTCTTGCCATAACCATCTCTGCAACTTTTACATGGTTTTGCGGTTGTTCATCAAATGTGGAATATATTACCTCACTGCGTACAAGCGAGCGTTTCATATCGGTAACTTCCTCCGGTCGTTCATCCACGAGTAAAACGATTATTTCTACATCTTTGTATTTTTCTTCTATCGTAGCCGCTATTTTCTTTAGCAGTACGGTTTTTCCCGATTTTGGAGGAGCTACTATTATTCCCCTTTGCCCTTTTCCTATCGGTGCGACTAAATCCACAAGACGCATAGCAATTTCGCTTCGACCGGTTTCAAGTGCAAAACGGTCCTGTGGAAATATCGGAATCAACTCATCAAAGTCTTTTCTATTGACTGCGATACTGAGGTCATCATCATTTACGGTATTCACATAAAGCAATGCCCCGAATTTATCACCCGGGTTGGGATGCCTTGCTATTCCTGTAATCTTATCACCCGTCTTTAAATTAAATCTGCGAATTTGCGCCTGTCCTACATAAATATCCTTTTCACTGGTGAGAAAATTTTCGCAACGTAAGAACCCAAAACCGCCGTCAGCAATTTCGAGTATCCCCGAAACTATCGGCCTTTCCTCTTCCGTATATGTTTTTTCTCCTTGTTCTTCAATATTTTCAGTCGCTTTTTCTTCTAGAACCTCATTTTCTTCTATCAATTTTAATCTGCGTCTGTTTCGTCGTTATCAGTCGCACTCCCTTCTTCATCGCTCTCATAATTTTTTAGATTATATATGTCCGCAATCATCTGCTCTATTTCTTTTTTCTTTGGATACACATAATACGGTGCTTGCGGTTCCGGATCAAACGGTATTGTATATGTTTTCATATCACCGCTTTCCATACCTGCCGCTTTTGCTGCAAGGGAAACCGCTTTGCCAAGTGTAATATCGGAATTTACATTTTGGAACACAGTTTTTGCTATTTTAGGTAAATTTAAACTTAGCGTTTGTTTTAAACGCACTTTTAACAAATTGTTGCTGCGCTTCGACTCTTCCTATATCGCCATTCACATATCCATGTCTGAATCTCAAAAATTGTACCGCTTTTTTGCCGTCAAGTACCTGATGTCCCGCAGGAATAGCAATTTTGAGTGGCGGTTTATCATATGGATCGTTGTAGTACATTCCGCCCGTGCCGTTTATATTAGGAATATCCATCGGCACTCCACCCATCGCATCCACTATATTTTCAACTCCGTCATATTCTATTACAGCATAGTAATTGATAGGAATATCGCAAAGCACCTCGCTCACCGCTTTTGCAGTATTAACCGGATTTCCTCGATATGCCGAATTGATTTTTCTCTCCGCAAGAGAATTGAATCCCGGTCTTTCGTAATAAGTATCTCTCGGAACCGAAATTACATCGACTTTCTTATTTTCCATATCGAAACTGGCAAGCATTATGGTATCTGTAAGCCCTCCGTTAACGCCTAAAAACAGTATGTTTGCGCGTTTCGTATCTTTGAACGCATTGAAAAACGGACTGTGCTTATCTACGAGCGAATCCAAATCAAGCTCATCTTCGAGTACAGGTGTATCTTTGCCGTTTTTCTTTTCAAACGGCTTAATTCCTCCCATTTTTTCCAAAAGGGTTGTTGCACCGAAGCATATAACCGTCAAAATCGCAAATGCAAATATAAATGTTTTTAGAAAAATAGATAATGTACTGCTCTTCTTTTTCTTTTTCAAAAGTTTATGATTATCTCCATTCGTTTCGTGTTTCATCTATTTTTAAACGCCTCTCATTCTTTTTACTATCCTTATAGTTTATACCATTTTGCACTCGCTTGCAATAAAAAGCGTACAAAATCCGCGGTTGTTCACAAAAAATTAACTATCGTATGCACGCTCGCACGCTTTTTCGGAATATATCTAATAATCCGCAGGCGATGCGCTGTTTAATTCGATTTGCCAAACATTTCCCGATTCATCAATTTTCATTGTTGCAAAATATTCATTCCAAAATATGTGGTCGCTGTTATTTCGCCAAGCAATTCCGTACCAAAGCTGGGTTATATCAGTTTTATCCGCTGCATCTTTGGGTGTATTCCACAATTTTTTCTTAAATTTCTTTTCCATTACTTGATTATCAAGTGGCGCGAGCAGGTCAACTCCGTTCAGTTTAAGCGAACTGCCGTTTGCTCTAAGTGCTGTTAGATTCTCTTCATCAAAATCAATTCTTTCTATCTTTCTTGTATCAGAGGATTCAGCTTTTTCTTTGCTCCTCCATAGATATATCTTCCCTAAGCTCCACTCCGTTTTTTCAAGCACATATGTATTGGTTCCAAGCATCTCATCTCCAACTATCTCAAAACCGCTTTTTGCAAATCTGACGGCGTAGTTTTCAGCATAACTATAGATTCTCCGTCGAGAACAAAATCAGGAGCCTTACTAGGCACTCCAATTATAATATACGTCATCATAAAAAAGACCGTAAAAAGGCAGGCAACTGCAAGCGCAAATAGGGCTTTTCCCGTTCTTTTTCTCGCGTTGAAAACCGCCATTATTACAGGTAATATAATCATTCTGGCTATTATGGCGTTACCGCTACCGCCCCTACCAAGTATTGGCAGTATGGTTAAAAAGCTATAATCAGCATCGCAGAATAAGTTGCAATCTCTCCAATTCCCATTTTGTCGGTTCTTTGCTGATTGTTTACAGCCTCGTCCATACGCCGTACACCTGCAGGATTTTTCTGCTGAAAGTAACGATATACCATAAGTCCTATCCCGAAATATACCGCTGCTAAAAATGCAAGTGCTGCCAATAACACGATTCTTCCCATTTTTATACCTTACCTTTTTTCTGTTCTTTATAACCTCTGATATCGTAAACTAAAAGCCCCTACAAGCGGGGCTTTTAAGCGATTCTTATTTAATAGGCTCCAAAACTTTGAACTGCGTGGTAGCTGCTTTGTTAGCAAAGACAGCCGCTTGCGCCCTTGTTATAGGCTTCGTAGCATCCAGTTTTTCCGGATTTTCGGTTATCTTCATAAACTCGGCAAGTAATATTCCGTCTTTCGCCCACGATGAATATTTGGTACATTTTGGCGTACCCTCAAACAAATCCGTTTTTTGTGCCCACGCCGGATAAGATGCCTTCGTCCTATTAGCCACCATTGCCGCAAATTCTTGGTATGTAAGCGTTCCGTCAGGTTTAAATTCGCCGGTTGGATAACCTGAGCAGTATTTCTTTGCGACTGCGTAATTTAATGCATCGCTATACCACTCGCCTGCTTTTACATCCGAAAATACCGCAGGAGCTTCTTTAAAATATCCGCCATCCACTTTGTAAAGAATTTGTACCGCCTCCGCACGTGTCAGTGTGCCTTCGGGGTCAAACTTGCCGTTGCCCTTGCCCTGCATAATATTCGGATTACAAAAATCAATTGCCGCCTTTGCGAAATGGTTATCGGGAACATCGGTAAACGAAACTTTATCTCCTGCTGCAAATGTAGGCATTGCGCTTGTTAAAAGCATCACTGCACCGAGTGCGACCGTCGCGGTTTTTCTAAGAAAATCCTTTGTTTTCGCTTCTTCTTTTTTCATTTGTAATTTTCCTCTCCCTTCTTCTAGGAAATAATCCTCCATAAATAGAAATGATTTCCTTTTCATATGACTATTTTATGCCATATCTTTGCAAAGGTCAAGTACTTTTTGTATTTTTACTTTTTTTAAAGAAGCATCCCTATCGTTTTGTATATTAAATTTTTGCAACAAGCTCTGTCGATGTCATTTTTCTTGCGTTCTTCCCCCGAGATATCCATTGCAAGCTGCCCTTGTCGCATCAAAAATCGTTCTGTTTCCATAAGCAAGCGCATCTTTCATATTATGTGTTATCATAATAGTGCAAAAATCCTCCTGCGCCGCCAACTTTGCCGTTAATTTCAATATTTTTTGAGCTGCTTGCGGATCGAGTGCCGCCGTATGCTCATCGAGAAGTAGCAGCTTCGGTTTTGCCATTATCGCCATGAAAAGTGTTAGTGCTTGACGCTGACCGCCCGAAAGTAAGCGGACTTTTTTTGTCATCATATTTTCAAGTCCCATAGCGAGTACTTCCAGTTTACTCGCATATTCTACGCGCTTTTTTGCAGTTATTCCCCACTGAAGTCCACAAAAATTCTTTTTGTTTTCGGCTATTGCGAGATTTTTCTTCGATCGTCATATCAAACGCTGTTCCCTTCATAGGATCTTGAAATACTCTGCCTATAAATTTTGCTCGCTTATGTTCAGGTAAGCCGGATATATCGTTATCGTCAAGAAAAATTGCTCCGCCGTCCGTCTTATAAACACCTGCAATACATTCATCAGCGTGGATTTCCCTGCACCGTTATCCCCGATAACCGTTAGAAAATCCCCGTTCTGTAAATTTAGATTGAAATCTTTGAGTGCTACTTTTTCGTTTACGCCGTTCTTATCAAATATTTTCGTCAAATTCTGAATTTTTAGCATTGCGCACCGTCCTTTTTCCCAAAGATTCCACGAATGGTGAATCCCGCTCCAAATGCGCCAAATGCGAGAGCTATCGTTACTATCGCAGCCGATACCAGTTTCAAATCGCTGCTCGGAAGGCCAAGTGCAAGCGCCTGCGCAATGATTAGACGGTAAACAATCGCACCGAGCGCAACAGAAATCAATCTGCCTGTCAAATGCGACTTTCCAAAAATCGTTTCCCCTATTATTACAGATGCCAGTCCTATTACAACCATGCCCGTACCCATGCTCGCATCTGCAAACGATTGATACTGAGCAAGCATGCCTCCCGCAAGTCCTACAAGTCCGTTTGATATTGAAATGCCGAGAATCTTCATGGTGTCGCTGCTGATTCCGTAAGCACGCACCATATCTTCGTTATCTCCTGTCGCTCTAAGTGCAAATCCAACTCGGGTTCTAAGGAACAGCGAAAGCAATATTATTATTGCCCAAAGCGCCAAAACTCCAACAAAAAGCGCAGGGCGCGCAGTCGGTGCATCGGTATATATAGTTTTCGACATTGTAAGTGAAACATTCGGGCGATTTCCCATGATTCTGAGATTTATAGAATAAAGTCCGAGCATTACCAATATTCCGGATAATAATGCCTCTATTTTTAATTTCGTGTTCAATATAGATGTAATGCAACCACAAACAGCTCCAACAAAAAAAGCCGAAATTATCCCGAGAACGGGATAATTTGCTGCACACATAACGGCAGAAATAGCAGCACCGCTAACTACACTGCCGTCAACTGTCAAGTCCGGTGTGTTAAGCGTTCGAAACGACAAAAACACACCGAGCGCAAGAATCGCATAAATCAGTCCGAGTTCTATCGAACCTATAGCCGCTGTAATACTGAGCATTACAAGCCTCCTGCCAAATCCTTCGAATTGTCCAAAATATCTTTCGGAATTTCAATTCCAATCTCTTTTGCGGTTTTGGAATTTATATAAATTTGAGTTTTTTCAAGAACTCTGACAGGCATATTTGCAGGTTTTTCACCTTGCAAAATTTCCGTTGCCATTTTTCCTGTTTCTCTTCCAAGTTCGACATAATTCACACCGTCAGTTGCCAGTCCTCCATCTGCTACCAAAGAATCCGCTGCAACATAAAAAGGTATTTTTGCTTTGTTTAGAACATCAACTATTGTAGGCATTGCTGTCGCTACCGTATTGTCAATAGGTGTAAATACCGCATCTACTTTTCCAACCAAGCTCTCTGCCGCCTGTTTTACTTCGCTGCTGTTCATAATAGTAGCTTCTTTGACCGTCATACCGTTCTTCTTCGCATACTCTTTCAAATTTGCAATTACCGATACGGAATTGGGTTCGCCTGTACTATATATTGCGCCGATTGTTTTCATATTAGGTGTAATTTTGCTTGCAAGTACCATAATTTTTTCTGCCGAAACTTTGTCCGATGTTCCTGTAATGTTTCCGTCCGGCTTCTCAAGGGATTTTACAAGTCCTGCTCCGACAGGATCCGTTACTGCGGAAAAATACATCTGAATCTCCTTGGTTTCTCCAAGTGCCGCCTGCGCAGACGGTGTTGCTATTGCAATAATCAAATCGCACTTGTCCGCTACAAAGCTCTGGCATATAGTTTTTAAATTATTCGTATCGTTTTGCGCATTTTCGTAACGAATTACCGCATTTTCCCCGTCAACGAATCCGTCGTCTGCAAGCTGCTTAACGATATTTTCTCGTATCATATCAAGTGAAGGATGCTCAACTATTTGCACTATACCGATTTTGGGTACATTGTTAGGTTCGGGCTTTACCGTATCGTTTCCTTCATTGTTACCTTGCTCTGTGCATCCTGCAAAGAGCGCCGCCATTGCGAGCATTAGCGCAAGCAATATTGGCAATTTTTTATTCATAAATTTATTTTTTTCATGTTTTACCTCTCATTTAAATCGCTTTTACTCTGACAGCAATTTTAGATACTTTTCAAGTGTCGTCATATGTTCGCCATATCCTGCCCAATCGCCGTTTCTAAGTGCCGCCTGCCCAAGCTCAAACTCTTCTGCCGCCTTTGTGATAAGTTCAGTCTTGCTCATCTCATTTGTCGCTTTCGACTTTTGCTCCGTTTCATCCGCCTTTTGTGTTGAGTTTTCGCCAAACAGCGAATCAAGCGCTTCTCCCAGCGTAGGCTTGTACGCAATTTTATCGCCATATGCCACTATTACACGCTTAACCTCAGGGATACTCTCTTTGGTAGCTTCCAAGTAAACCGGTTCCACATAAAGCAGGGATTCCTCGATAGGAATAATAAACAGATTTCCTCTACTGTAAGTCGATCCCGATGAATTCCAAAGCGAAAATTCTTTAGAAATTTCGGTGTTTTGGTCGATTTGAGCTTCTATCTGCATCGGACCGTAAATCGTCGTATCCTTAGGGAATTGATAAAGCACCAGCTTTCCGTAATCTTCGCCGTCATTTCTTGCTACAAGAAGCCCCGTCATATTTCTCTTATTTTTCGGTGTGTAAGGTATTGTGTTTACAAATTCAGCTCTTTTCTCACCCGGCAATTTCATTATGTAATAGTTAGGAGAAATGCTGACTTCATCTTTTTCGTAAATTTCGTGTGCAATATCCCAAATATCTTCATCTTGGTAAAATACCTTTACATCGTTCATATGATAACGCTTGTATACATTCGCCTGAATACCGAACATAACATTCGGATATCGAATATGACTGCGTAATGCTTCCGGCATCTGCGAGAAACCCTTGAACAGCTTTGGAAATATCTTCTGGTAAGTTTTTGCTATAGGATCTGTTTCATCCACTATGTAATAATCAACATTTCCATTGTAAGCATCGACCACTACTTTGACTGAATTTCTTATGTAATTCGCTCCGCCCGCTTCTTCGGATGGCTGTGAATAAGGATATTTATTGCTTACCGTATACGCATCTATCATCCAATAAAGTTTGCCGTCTATCGTAACTATATATGGATCTTCATCGTATTCCAAATAAGGCATTACCTCCCTTACTCTTTGCGCAATATTTCTGTTTATCACTATCTTTGAATCGCTCTTAACATTTGTCGATATAAGCAATTTCAAACTGCTTTCTCTAAGTGAAAACAATATTCTGTTAAGCGGCGACAGCTTGATTCCGGCAGTTCCTTTGTACTTCGTATACTTATTTTTGCTACCGTCCGGATAATCAAATTCATCCTCTGCCGTATTGACGAGTATATAATTGTTTGTAAGCTCTCCGAAGTAAATTTCCGGTCTTTTAATCTGTATTTCTTTGACCTCCGACACAGGCGGAACTCCGGAAATCAACATATCCGGTTGTCCGCTATCCGTTACCTTATCTACTCTGGATAAAGTAATACCGTAACCATGAGTGTATTTTATGTACTTGTTGAGCCACTCTGTTCTAATTCGGGTTTCATCAATCTCTCTACCGGCGAGAAAGACCTGCGTATATTCATCGTCTATTATGTATCTGTCTACATCGACATCGTTAAAATTATAGTACGAACGAATACTTTGCGTCTGATTGTAAAATTTTTCGGTCGGCGCGTAGTCGTTAATCCTTATATTGGAAATTGTTTCCATGTTGTTTGCAATGTCCTCTTTCGATAACGCCTGCTTTACAGCAAACGGTTTGATTTGAACATCTGCAAGTCCATACGCTTCTTGAGTGTACTTGATATTGTTTCTCAAATACTTTGTTTCTTTGTTGATTTCATCAGGTTTTACAAGTGTTTCCTGAACAAGTAGCGTTACGGCATTCCCTCCCAGCGCAACAACAATCATTACGACAGGAAGAATTAAAGTTCTTTTGTATTTTTTCTGTGCAAATCCGACTATCACCCCAAGCGACGCCAAGACAGAAAGCACTATAAGCCCTCTGTAAACCCACAGAGTAATGTTAACATCCGCATACCCGGCACCGTAAACAACTCCGCTTTTCCCTGCATACAGCAAGCTGAACGTGTTGAGATAATAATGAAATCCCACAAGCAGCAACAACAAAACCGCAAGCAATGCAAACTGTTCTTTGGCTATGTCGAACAAATGCGAGATATTACTGCTATCCAGCTTCCTATGATTTCGCCCTCTTGCAGGGTCGAAAAAGTCCCTGATAGCCCCCTGAATAATCTCCTCTTCTAAAACTTGTCGCAGCTTTTTCAAAATTGTTTTTGAGTATACTCGTATTCATCTTCACTTGGGGCAGTTTCAAAATCTTCAAATATCTGAGGCCGCATATACGAAATCAGGAAAGTGTAGAATATCACTGTGAGTATAGCAAACGCTATTACAATCCCTATTGCAACAGTGTCTAAATTTTGCAGCAGCTGAAGTTTGAATACATAAAATCCTACATCCTGTTTGAACAGCGGATCTTTAATTCCAAACGAAGTGCTGTTAATAAACTGCAAAACATCGAACCAAAAATTGGTTGCGAAGCTGTAAGCAAGGAATCCGCCAAATACAGCAGAAAGTCCGAATGCAACCAAATTCAGCCTGCCGTTTGTCGCAGAATGTACGCTGATCTCGATGTTCTTCACATACGATTTTTTGAGAAGCATCAAATATGCATACGCGAATACCGAGATAATCACAAATGCCGGCACACCTATCTTCAATTCGGAAAACAGCTTGGTAAAAAATACGCTGACATAGTTTAGTTCCTTGAACCATAACCAGTTGACTATGAATTCAAGCGAGCTGTGAAAAACTCCTGTAAACAGCGCTATAACAATAATCGCTATATATTTTTTTTCAATTTTCCGTTTCGGTTTTTGGTTTTTTCTTCTTACTACTTCCTGTTCCATATTTTATCCTAACTTTTCAATGATATTCCATATTTTTTCGTATGCTTCCGCCGGCAACCTGTCAAGTCCGCCTTTGAATTCATTTCTGGATGTAATAAAATTTAATCTACCTATCATTCCGCCTTTGAACGCATCCGCATATACTTTTATTTTCAAAATCGACTTCAAATCCGTCGATTTTCATATATTCAAACTCTTCAATTTCACCAAACTTTTCCAATTTAATTGTTTCATCGAAAATTGCTTCCAATATTCCGATAGTAACTTCCTTTGGAATCTTTTTATCCATGAAAAAGCCTGTATTTAATATGTAATTTGTAACCCCTCTTCTTTCGAACAGGTCTTTAAATTTCTCATAGTCCTGCGCAAGCCTGTAAGTTCTGAACGGATTTGCATAAGGTTCAAACACTAATGCGTTAATATCAACCCCTTCAGCAAGTCTTTCAGCGCTGGTTCTCTTTGTGGCAAGGCACGCTCCCATTACAGATGCCAATACTGCGTCTTTCACCTTCAAAACCGGTGGCAAAGTGTGATCCTTCATCAGCCATATTACGGTGTTGATTTCTTCTTCCATTTTGTCTACACGGTTTGCTGCCCAGAGCTTGGATTTAATCGCTCTACCGTTTCCGTTTCGTATGTCTTCCGTAACAAGCACCAGTTTGCCGTCTTCGTCTATGGTTGCCCCGCAGTTTTGAACGGTAAGCAAATACTTGTTGTCCGGCGATGTCATAGGGTAGTCCTGCGTTTTGTCAAAATAAGACGGTTCAAGTGCGACTGTTGAGCCGTCATCGCTGGATATTATATACGCATCATCGTGCAGTACCGTTACATCGTATTTTCCGTCGTGTTTTGCATGTGTAAGAGTCGATTTACCCGAACCCGAAAGTCCGAAAACACCAACCACATGAGCTTTGCCGTCTTTTCGCACAATTCTCTTGAGTCCGCCATGACAGGAGACATAGCCGTTTCTGTTTGCAATACCCCATGCGAGCGTAAGCGTTCCTTTTTTGAGCTCTCCGAAATATCTAAGTCCCAGCAGACAAGCACAATTATGTTCAGGATCGAAATACGCAAGTCCATTTGGGAATTTTGGATGCAAAAAGTCAGGATCCGAAAAAATGTATATGTCAGGTTCGTCCGCAATCGGCTTTGACCTTTTGTACATTTCGTTGTATTCTTTCGTTAAATACTGGAAATTTAGCAACCAGTTAAGCAATGTATTCTCATAGGTTTCCGGTACAAGCAAATGCGCTTTTACCATAAAGTCTTCGTTCAATCCGATATAGGAAGTTGCATGATACATTTTTTTGTAACGCGAATTGAAAACCGCTTCTCTAAGTACCTTTGCAATATCCGCCTCGTCGTAATCAGGTTCCCCCAGTATTACCCTTGCGCCTGCAAATCTGCCAACAACTTCTCCGTCGTTAAACAGCAGGATATTTGAGTCTTTCGGCAGCCCCACTTTTTCCGGCGAAAATATCGGCATGTCCGTTTCTATTGTTCCCAGCGCAGCTTTTGCCATTTCATAGGCTTTTGTCAGGTCTGTAACCGTTTGTACATTGTTTCCGTAAAATGCGGTTTCTATAGTTGTTCTTGATTGTGAAAACGATCTGCTTTTAACAATTTCATCATGTTTGTAAAGCGCTCTTGTTGACATTTTTTTAAGTTCTCCTTTTCGATTCCTTTATATTCAGTTTCTTTCCTTATGATTTGTTTTCAGCTTTTGAGTAATAACTTTACTCTTTATGCGCTATCACTTCGAAAAATATCACGCGCTTTTTCTAAATACACATGTACCGTCTTGCCTGCAAAAGTGTCCGGAGCAAATTGTTCAAGTGCAAGCGACGCAAGTGCAATTCCAAGCAAGAGTACTATCACTGCCAAAACTGCTACAACTGCAGTTAATGGGCTGTCCGTTCTTTCGTCTTCAAACGGAGCATCTTGATTTTCCCAGTCGATTCCGGATTCCCTTAACTCAGCTTTTTCCCTCCTCTTCGAGCTTTTTCCGCTTCTTTTTCAGCTTCCGAATACGCTTTAATAGCTGCCATATCAGGTATTTGCGTCTTGCTATCCGCTCCGCTATAACCGTTTCTTCCTTCGGCTCTTGCAATACCCGCTCCTCTTTTGGTTCTTTGGGTGCAATATTTTCTGTTTCCTTTTTCAGCTCTTCAAAAAATCGTTTATCCGCTTCATTTCGGTCTTCAATCTTTTCATCAGCTTCTATATCACGAGTTTTGGAAAGCTCTTGTATTTCGTGGTAAGTTCCTTCTTTGCTTGCTTTTTATTTTCTCGTATTCCTTATCGAGCAACTTTTGAATTCGAGCGTTTTTGACTAAATGTATAAAATCTTTCCTTTTCGGGGCACGCTTCCAAAAATTCATCCTCGCTCACAAAATTCGTTTCCACCTCCGCTTCATCTTCTGCTTGCATTTGCAGTTCAATATTTGATTTCGGTCTTTCAAATATCAGCGTGCTCTTTGCTATGGATATATGATTGTCTTCAGCGGTTTTTCCTGCGCTTTCGCTCGCAATTTCGGATATTACTTTTTCCTCCGCCTGTCCCTCTTCAATAGGTGGTACGGTTATATCAAAACTGGATTCAAATGCCTGTAATTGCTCAGAAAAAGACATTTCCTTGTCCGGTTTGAATGTCGGTTCAATCAAAATATGCTGTTTCCAGTCAACCAAAATATCATCCGTCTTCTTCGGCTCTGCCTCGTATCGGGGAACGACTCAAGATTCCAGCTCGGTTTTACGCTCTCGCTAAAGAAGTGTCTGTCCTTTGCCGTTTCGTTGTAAACAACTTCTTCCTGCCTCACTTCGTCTTTTCTTTCTATGACTTGCGCACCGCAATAAGGGCAAAACCTATCTCCGTCTATCAGCGTCTTACCGCATTTTCTGCAAAACATTCATATCCTCCCATAGCTAGAATTTTATAATTTCGTACAATTCTTCTTCCGTATAAGTCCTTGCTTTTTTCGCGACCGTAACTTCAGGTTCATCGTATTTTTCACACACTTCACTTTTTGTAGTATCTTCTGCTTTTGCCTCTTCGTGTTTTTGAGGCTTGGTATCATCAGCTTCTAAGGCTATCTCAAAATTCGTTTCCTTAAATTCCTCCGACTTTGTTGAATCTTGATGTACTTGGGGTTCTTGCATTTTAGGTATATCGTCAAATTCCTGTTCCTGTGGCGCAAACGACAATTTCTCATCTATGCTCCTGAGTAATTCGACCTCCTCATTTCGCCTCCAATACCAAAGGCGCAGAGGTCGCAAAATAATCCAGACGAACATTATTGCAGCCAAATATAAGCATACAACTATCCAGACATATATAGATACATTCCCTACAGTATTTTCAACCATTTTTCATACCGCCTAAGCAAAAAGATATTCTCTTATATTATATATCAAATTCTAGCAAATTGCAAAAACTTTTTAATTTAATTTTCGATTTAGCTAATCAAGCATAAAGTCGATTTGTTTTTGCACATATTTAGGAGCTGTACTTCCATCTGTTTTCTTGTTGTTTATACAGTTTTTGTAATCCAATGTTTCGTATATTTTTCGCCGTAAGCATCGGCAATTCCTTTTCATAATATTCTTGCGGCAGCTCCTCGAGAGCTTTTACCCTCTTTTACCGCCGTTCCCACCCACCTTTCCAATCAGTTTGTGCGCTTGCCTGAAGCTAATTCCCGTTTCCACCAATGCGTCCGCTAAATCAGTAGCATTAACATAACCCTTTTTTAATTGATTCACCATAGCTTCTTCATTGAATTTTGTTGTTTTTAACATTGGTTCGAGCAGATTAAGCGCAAGCGATACATCCTTGTAGGCGCCGTACATCAATTCCTTGTCCGACTGAAAGTCTTTGTTGTATGACATCGGCACACCTTTCATTACACCAAGCATAGCCATAAGCCTGCCGGACATTACAGCCGCGCGTCCTCTGATTAACTCAAATCCGTCGGGGTTTTTCTTTTGAGGCATTATACTGCTACCCGAAGAAAACTCATCTGCCAATGTTACAAAATCGTAACCTTGTGAATTCCAGAGTATAAAATCCTCACTTAGAGAGCTGAGATGCGTGAGCAGCATACTGCTTAAATATAGATATTCCGCTACGAAATCCCTATCACTTACGGCATCCATCGCATTCTCCGAGATATTCTCAAATCCCAGATTTGACGCTACAAATTCCCTGTCTATGCTGTAATTTGCGCCTGCAAGCGCTCCGCTGCCCAACGGCATAACATCAAGTCTGCCATAGCTTTTGTGAAAATCTCTCGTAATCCCTTTTTAATTTCGAAGAATAACACATAAAATAAAAATCCGAGCGTTATCGGCTGCGCAGCTTGTAAATGTGTAAATCCCGGCAAGAGCACATCTCTGTGTTCCTGCGCAAGTTTCACAAGCCTTTCCACAACTTTTAAAATATCTCTTTGATGCTCATCGTATGCCGCTTTCATCCATAGCCTTGAAGCTGTTACAACCTGATCGTTTCTCGACCTTCCCGTATGGATTTTCTTCCCGAGTTCGCCTAGCTTTTCCGTAAGTAGCCTTTCAACCCACATATGGACATCTTCGTCGGTAGGAAGCGGTTCAATTTCGCCCGCATCTATCTTTTTCGCAATTTCATCAAGTGCACATAGGACAGCGTTTTCTTCCTCCTGAGAAAATATCCCCAACTTCGTAAGACCGCGCACATGCCCTTTGCTACCCTGTATATCGAATTTTGCCAAAAACTTGTCTTGTTCAATAGAGCAGTTGATAGCCTCAAAATTCGGATTTTGCGATTTTTCAAAACGCCCTGCCCACATTTTTTCTTGCGTATTTTGCATAATCCCTCCTATATCGCCAAATCATAAATCGAATTGTTTTCATTCTCACTTGGCGTTTTCAAAGATTCTTTGCCATGAACCTGCGCGCATACACAAAGCGGCAAGCTATGTAAATTGATAAATCCCGTAGCATCATTTTGGTCGTACCCGCTACCGCCGTCAAATGTTACAAGTTCCTCACTATACAAACTGTATGGTGATTTTGCTCCTTTATTTAGTACATTCCCCTTGAAGAGTTCAAGACTTACGGAACCCGTAACATATTTTTGCGTTTCATCCACGAATGCGTCAAGCGCCTCCTTCAACGGCGAAAACCAAAGTCCGTCGTATGCAAGTTCTGCATATCTGATGCTCAACTGCTGCTTATAATGCATGGTCGCCTTGTCCAATGTCAATTTTTCGAGTATCTTGTGCGCCGTGTAGAGCACGCTCGCCGCAGGTGATTCGTACACACCTCTGGATTTCATTCCGACAAGCCTATTTTTCCACTATATCTATCACGCCTACTCCGTGCTTGCCCGCTTTTTGTTGAGTTCTTCCATAAGTTGTACAGGCTTCATCGCTTTGCCGTTCAATGTTTTTGGCGTGCCTTTTTCAAACCCTATTGTTATAAGCTCCGCTTCTTCGCAAGCATTTTTAAGCGATTCCGTTTTTTGATAAATTCGTTCACTATGCGCATGCGCAGTGTCTTCCAAGTCGTTTCCCTCATGGCTTATGTGCCACAAATTGTCATCTCTGCTGTAATTGTCCTCTTTCTTCGGCGGTATAGGGATGTTATGTTTCTTCGCATAATCCAGCAATTCTTCTCTTGAATTAAAATGCCAACTTCGCCACGGTGCAATTATAGTTAATTCAGGTGCAATAGATTTAATTGCCGTTTCAAATCTCACCTGATCGTTTCCTTTGCCTGTCGCACCATGCGCAATTCCGCCCGCGCCCTCTTTTTGAGCAATTTCCACGAGTATCTTTGAGATTAGCGGTCTTGTATACGCCGTACCTAGCAAGTAATCGTCCTCATATATGGCTCCCGCCCTAAGTCCCTTGAACGCATAGTCGCTTATGAAACTCTCCTTTGCGTCTATTACATAAACCTTACTCGCTCCCGTTTTAAGTGCCTTTTCCTTTAATGCAGAAAAGTCCTGTTTTTGTCCCACATCGACACACACCGCTATTACATCCATATCTTTTTCCTCTTTCAGCCATGTGAGAATTATAGATGTGTCAAGACCTCCAGAATACGCCAGCACTACCTTTTCCTTCTTTAGATTTTTCATTTTTCTCCTCCTTGTTACAATAAAAAACGACAGAGGACTTAATCCCTCTGTCGTCAATAAACTATGATAAATTTTTGCCTGTACAATTATCCCGAAATTGAATAATATCCGCTAGACTCCATTTTCACAAACTTTAACTTTGACACCGAGATTAAGTTAAGGCAACCACAAAAAGCGCTCCATCTCCACTGACGGTTCGCATATCTGTTTCTTCGTCTTAATCTAAGTTCATTGTTAAAATTCATCTTCGCAAATGCACGCTAATAGCTATGCTTTCCTCCTATTTGCAATAGAATATATCATTTTTTGTTGTTTGTCAACAGTTTTTTTATTATTTTTGTTATTTTGTACAAAGTTTTTGGTTTCTTGCGGCTGTTTCTTAAAATTCAAGCTGACAATCTAATTTTTCAACTTGCTATTATATCTACATCGCAAGTAACCTTGCAAGTAGCGATATCACCTCTATTCTGGATACCTCTTTATCCGCCAAAAACGAACCGTCTTCATAGCCCTTGATTATTCCCATCTGGTACATATATGCCACAGCTTCTTTGTATTCAGCAGGTATATCTTTTGCATCCTTTACGCCGTCAAGCGCCTTTAGATTCAAGTTATATGTGTCTTTGCTTGTGAGCCTTACGTACTTGTAAAGCATCTGTGCAACTTCTGCTCGCGTCAAATCCTTAGACACATCAAAGGTCAGACCGCTGTTAAGTCCAAGAATTGCCGCTTCCTTTTCGTACGGTTCGTACCACTTATCTCCTACTACCGGGCTTTACTTCCTTGCCCGTGCATCTTACAAGCATAGACATAAGTTCTTTTCCTGTAACATCTTTCAACGGAGATACCGTAGCTTTCCCCGTTCCCTTTACAAGTCCCATGCTTATTACAACTGCAAGGTCTTTCGAGTACCACTCACCCGTTTTAACATCCGTATACTTGGCAAGTACGGTTTTTGACAACTTTGTTTTCGTATCATCTGTCAATGCCTTGAGAGCTTCTTTCTTTTCAGTTACAGGTTTGTCCTCTACCAGTTTGTCAATTTGGTTTGCTTGCGATTGGTCGTTTATGTCTTTTACCAGCTCTTTTGCAGCTTCGTTTTTAACAGTTACGACAGATTTATCCTCCGTCTTTTGTGTCGATACTACACTTGCGTGGCTTCTAGATCCTCCAGATGATTGTACCGCTTGTTTCTCCAAAACAACTACACTACCGAACTCGTTTATATCTCCAACTAAAAATCTGTCAACCCTTTTGGTTTCGAGTTCCGCGTATGCTCCGTTATTTTCCTTGTATATTTTGTAATTGCCGTTCTCCTGTTCAGGGGTAAGCTCTATTACCAACTTCATTGTACCGAAAGGTGCTTTCAGTTCTTTTTCTCCTTCCTTTACTGTAATATTAAGCCTAACGATTTCTTTATTTTTAGCTTCCGCTTCGTTAATCTTCACCGCAAACACGCTTTCATGGTTTGTGTCGTTCAGCAACTTTTCGAATCCTTGAAGCTCAACTTTTCTGTTCGCAGCTTTTTCGTAAGAAAGATCTATAAGTTCATACTGAGGCGTTTTAGCTAAGTTTTTCACCGTGTCATTCGCATTATGTGAAAATATGTATATCTTAGGACTCGTGGTTTTATTGAAAATATCTACGGGTACCTGTAATTCTCCCGGGATATAAACCGATTTCAAAGAGTTCATAAGTGAAAACGCTTCTGAACCCACTTGTTTTAGCGACTTCGGCAGTTCTAAATACTGCACTTTTTGAAATGCTCCAAATCCTTGAGGTCCAATCTTTTCCAATTTCTCCGGTAAATAAAGTTCCTCAGCATTAGGATAAAACGAGCAGCCATTTTCAGCGACTTCAACCAAATTTCTCGATAATATCAAATGCTGCATCTCATCATTTCCGGCAACTGCATGCTTTTCAATTTTGGTTACGCCGTCAGGAATTACAAGCTCTCTCAAATTCTCAAGCTCATAAAATGCGAGCCCTCCTATTTTCTTAACACTCTTCGGTATTACTAAATCCGTGCATTCTTCACAGCCTAGGAAAACACCTACTCCTACTTCCTCCAATGTATCAGGCAGCTTTACACTTTCTATACCGTCGCAATTCGCAAACGCACTTTCTTCTATTTTTGTAACTCCTTTCGGTATCACTACCGTTTTTAAATTTTGATGCACAACCGCGGCAAATTTGCCTATTATCGTTGTCCCGTCCGCTACCACGGCATGTTCTATTCCCTGAGGAATGTATACCAATGTAGTTCCTTCATAAACCAATCCCTTTTCCGATCTGTATTTCGGGTTGCCTTCAGCAATTACTACATTTGTCAGTTTGCCTACATTTTGCGCTTCTTTATTATCAAAGATAAACGCAAAAACTTTCTTTCCCTGTAGCTGCGTAAATGTCGATGGGAGTGTTATTTTTCTAAATTGCTGTTACCGTAAAACGCCTCCTCGCCTATGGTTGTTACCCCCTCCGGCACTTTTACTTCCACAAGCGACCTTGCCGCATAAAAAGCAGATTTGCCTATAGTTTTCAACTTATCGTTAAACTCTATAGATACCAATTTAGAATCTCCCGAAAACGCACCTTTCCCTATTTCCAAACACGCGGTAGGTATATTAACACTTTCCAAGTTTGCACAACCCGAGAAAACACCGTCCGACAGAATTTCAACCTTGCTATCCGCTTCAAAATGAACATTTTTCAGTCCTATGCAACCCGAAAATGCACCCTCGGCTATACTCGCAACATTTACAGGTATTCTAATTTCTCTTAAATTCGTACACTTTGAAAAGGCTTCTTTCCCTATCGACTTTAGCGCAGCCGCTCCGCTCAAATCAATTTCTTCCAGAGCGCTACAATTTGCAAATGCAGACTTTTCTATTGTATTTACATTATCTCCAAACACTACTTTTTTAATGTTTTTCTCTCCGGAAAACGCATTTTCCGCTATGGTAGTTACCTCGGTCGGAATAGTTATGACCATATCATGTCCATAATATGCGGACAACACACCTGTTGCCGAAATTTCAAATTCCCTTCCAACAGGAGCCTCCACATTTACAGTAACTTGCGCAGCAGTTCCGTCTGCTGAAAATACCCAAACATTAGTTGTTCCGAGTTTTACGCCTGTTATCAATCCGTTTTTATCAACGCTTGCTATATTATCTTTTTCCGATAAATACGTTAATCTCTGATCCGTCGCATCGCTTGGTTCAACTTGCGCCTCAATATTCGCAGTCTGACCTGCCGTTAAATTTACATTTCGGTTTGTAATTGATATATTTGTTACAGGCTTAAATGTACTCTTTTTCACCGAATTTTAAACTTGTTACTTTTCCTTTTGCCTGTTTTTTGTCAAATTCCGCTTGATACAGCGTTTTAATCGTGGACGGTTCTCCTCCATAATAAGTTATGGACATCACATCCGTCGGCATTCCCTCTATAGCTGTTTGATCATTTTTGAAAAGCATCCACTTAAACGCCGAGTCGTTATCACCAGCCACCGATTTTCCTACCGCCGTTACACTTTCGGGAATCAACAAACCCTCAAGACGATAGCAAGTCTCAAAAGCACTTGCTCCGATGTTCTCAAGTCCTTCATTTAGAGAAACTGCGCTTATTTTTGAATTGTAATAAGCCCTCGCCCGATACTCTTAAGTCCTCCCGGCATTTTCGCAAATTGAATTCCGCTTGAATAAAATGCCTTTTCGCCTATGTATTCGAGGTCTTGCGGAAGCTGCACATACTTAAGATTTTTGCAGCCTTCAAATGCTCTTTTCCCTATATTTGTAACTCCTTGCGGAATATAAACCTCCGCTATCTTACTCTTATTTAAAAACGCTCCTTCCCCTATCTGCGTTACACCTGTCGGTACACGAACTTCTGCATCTTCGCCGTTGTACCTTACCAACACGCCGTCATTTATTTCAAATTCAGCGGTGTCTGCATTTGAAATCACAGGCAGCATTTGCATAATCGCAAGTGCCAATGCCGTTACAATTGCTATAACTTTCTTTTTTTGAATAATTGCCATTCTTTTTCGTTTCCTCCTTGTTTCAGTAATAATTTTTTAGATTAGCATATGCTAACTCAAGACGAAAATTATTATACTCTTAGCAACATAAGTTGTCAACTACCCTTTTCTGAAAACAATTATTCTTTTTCCGATATTATTTTTGCCAGCTTCTCTACTTCAATTTTTAAACTTTCTACCTCATCCTTTAATTGTGATTCCTGCTGTTTATCCCTGTCTTCCATAAAATCTCTTAGCGCTATTTTCGCCATTATGTATATACTAAATAGTAAAAATGAGGCCAGATAAAAATTCCATAATTGCCGAAGTTTGTGAATTAAGACCGAAAACCAAAAATTAAATAAGGTCAAAACTATAGCAACAACTAACACTTCCAAAATGTTCATCATCTACCTCCTTATATGTCATAGTTGTATCAATCACGGTATTTTGCCGATTCTGCGTATATTATAAATACTGTACTCGCGAATTGCTTCCTGTTTCTTAAACTACTCTTGATTTAATGTAGTTTTTTGTTATACTTCTATTATAACTTATTTTTATTGTCATGTAAAGGAGGATTGACATGAAAAATTAAATTTTTTTATCACTTATAATTACATTAGTTGTGCTACTGTCGTTCTCCCTTTCATACGCAAACACAACAAATCTCAAATCAGGTTTGCCGGCTGACCAGTTTTACCAAAAAAACGAATTACTTACGATGAAAACAACCGCTGCTCTTTCGCAGTATTCAAATCAAAATCGGAATAGCAATCAATTTATTTTTAATACTGCGCTCAACAAATTTACATATGATGAATTACACAAAATGGGATATTCAAAATCAGATATTGCCGCTATGGAAGAGTACAGAGATTATCCGATTTCTAACATTCCATCATCTATATTATCTCGCGTTGGTGCCAACTGCACTATTTCATTACGCAAATTATCACACAATATTTCAGATTATGAAACATCTGCCGGTATGAAAGCTGTATGGCGCTGGAACAAAGCACCTCTATTTTTGGGTACAGACATAATCGCTTTTTAGTTGGGGTGAACCCTTTTCAGTTGATGTGAATGATTCATACGCCGAAGTTGAATTTTTAAACGAAAACGGCATAGTTCTAAGTTCCAAAACCTTATCGATTTATGATTTAGATCCTAACCACGGTTGCAGTTTTAGATATAAAATCGGTTCGCATCTAGGGATTTCGCGTGGAGAGGCTTATGTTCACATCAGTAAATCTCGTGCAAAAATCTACGATTTTGAAGCGAGAGCCAGCTACGGGCATCAAACTTTTCTTGGATATATCAGCATATATTGGCGCGGAATAACAATCAATTTTTCACCATCGATAAACGAAATGGACAAGGATTTTGTTCGCTTTAGGAAATAATAAAAAGGACCGAGCAAGCTCGGTCCTTTTATTATTTTTCAATGCTGCGATTTTTTTCTCTATTTCTTCAATTTGCTTTACGTCATCATTCAAAATTTTAAGCTCTTCTGCAGTCAGGTTATCCTTGATATTTTCAATTTGCGTTCTTAGGAAAGTCGCATAATCCGCAGCGCCGTCTTGCACATTGTCCTTTTGTACCTGCGCAAAGACCTTGTTCCAAGCGTCCGGATGCTGATTGAAAAATTCATTTTCCTGTTCCATCAGTTTCGCTATTTCTTGCTCTGCCGAATTTGTTGTATTTATTGTTCGGCATTTTCTTTTACCTGCTTTGATGTTATCAATAACATCTAAAATCTCTTGCATTCTCTTTTCGCCATCAATAGCACCCACTATTTGATTTCCAATGATTTTACCGCTTTTGTCGACTAATATTGTCGTAGGGAAACTAAAAATGTTTCCCACATACTTTTCTGCATCGTCTCCGCCTGTAATATATATATTCTTATATGTTACGCCTTGCTTCGAAAAGTATTTCTTTTGGCTTCTTCAAGCGCTTCCTCGTCTTGCGCAATCTGAACATTTACGCCGACAATCTCTGCGCCTTTTTCGCGCAATTTTTCATTAAACTTTTCAAGTCCCGGCATTTCGTTTACACAAGCGGAGCAACCGTTAAACCAAAAATTCAAAACGGTTACATCATTTTCAGCAAACAATGTTTGATCTACATCATTGCCATCAAAATCCTTGCCCTCAAAATCCGGAAATGTTTCAAAGATATCCGCCGTCTGAGCGGAATCTGCGTTTTGCGAATTCGTTTGATTGCATCCTGCTAAAGAAAGCACCATTACAAGCACAATGGCAAAAGGTAAAAATTCTCTTAATTGTTTTCATTTTCTAATTCTCCCATTCTCGTTTTCTTTGTTTTATTTTCTAAGGAATTTTTCAATCCCATATTAACACTGATAGCCTTGGTCGGGCATACTTTTATACATTCCCCGCACCTAATACATTCAGGATGCGCAGTATTTTGGGTAATATCAACATCCATTTTGCAAGTACGGCTACACTTACCGCACGAAACACACCTATTCATATTTACATCGTAATTTACAAACGAAATCTTATTGAATAATGCGTAAAATGCTCCGAGCGGGCAAATCCATTTGCAAAACGGTCTGTAAAACAAAATACTCAGTACAATCACACTTGCAAGAATTGCCGCCTTTAATGTGAAAAGCGTTCCGAGTGCTCCCCTAATGTTCGGACTCGCAAGCGAGAGCGGAATCCCACCTTCCAGAATTCCTTGCGGACATATGTATTTGCAAAAAAACGGCGATGCTATTCCCGCCGGATTAGTTAGCAATATCGGAAGCGCCACCACAGTGATTGCCAATATTCCGTACTTCAAATATGTCAAAATCTTCAATTTTTTTGTACTGAATTTCGGCGTCGGTATTTTATGAAGCAAATCTTGAAACCAACCGAACGGGCAGAGGAATCCGCATATAAACCGTCCCATCAATACCCCGAATAAGATTGCTAAACCCGTTATGTAATAAGAAAAGTTAAACTTCGACGAGCCCACCACCGCTTGAAATGCCCCGATAGGACAGGCGCCGGTCGCTCCCGGACAAGAATAGCAGTTGAGTCCCGGCACACAATATTGCTTAAGTTTCCCTTGATACAAACTTCCACTCACAAAATTCGGCAAGTGTATATTCGTAACAAGCGTCGCGAGCATTTGTATTGTATTTCTGGACTTAATGAAATACACCGCTTTGGCAATTATTCCTGATTTATCCAATTCCTACACACTCCAAGCACAGCTTAACAGCTTTTTCAAATACGATAGCAATTTCGCCACGACTTGCACCTACACATATAAATGTGCCGCCGATTAGCAGAAACAGCATACGCATAATTTGTTTGAGTTTGAAGCGATTTTTATTCACCCACTCCATTCGTTTACTTCTCCCATTTTAAATTTTAATTCAGTATATTCACATTATAGCAGACTTGATATAAATTTTTTGTTAAGAACGATAATTTTAATTTTTCATTAGCGCCCCAACTTGTATTTTTGAGCACAATTTCGCTATAATAATGTAACCTGTTAAAGAATAAATGTTGATATAGGAGTTACTATGAGAATACTTGTTGTGGAAGATGAAGAAAACCTTTGCGAAAATATCGCAAAAGGTCTACGGTTTGACGGTTACGAAGTCGATACCTGCTTCGACGGCGACTGCGCCTTTGGATATGGCAACAACAGAGAGCTACAATCTGATTATCTTAGATTTGAACCTTCCTTCTATGGACGGAATGGAAATTCTTAATCATATAAGAAAAACCGATGCAGAAACGGCAATTTTAATACTTTCAGCACGGGGGCAGCTCTCCGATAAAATATCCGGACTTGATGCCGGTGCGAACGATTATCTTTGTAAACCGTTCCATTTCGAGGAGCTTGAAGCTAGAGTACGCAGCTTAACTCGCCGCCGCATCATTCAAAATAATATAATTTTTGGAATGCGGTGAGCTTTTACTCGATACAAAAGCCCGCACACTAAGTGCCCGCGGTGAAGAAATTTCCTTTACTCGTAAAGAACTTGGACTTTTGGAATATCTAATGCTCAATCAGGGAACGCCAATAAGTCAAGAGGAACTGATTGCCCATGTTTGGGACGCGAGCGTTGACAGTTTCAGCAACTCGATTCGCGTGCACATATCCGCAATCCGCAAAAAATTACGCAATGTCCTCGGTTATGATCCTATAATAAACAAGGGCGGGCAAGGATATATGATAGGAGCTTCAAAATGAAAAAAACGAAATCCCTCCAACTGAAACTTACCCTCGCAACTGCTTTTTTAATAATCATTTCATGCCTTACAATATCCTACTCAATAAGCAGTTTTGCGGTAGTTTACATGTCAGAAATAGAAGATTCCGCAATCGCCATTCTCCCAAACGATACGCTTGCAACGGATTCTGAAGACAGTTTTGAAGTTGCGCTTGATCCCAAGGTCGCACTTTCAGATATGTTTAAAGACACGAGAGATGAATTTTGGGCAAAGAGCCTATTAATCACGCTTATCATTACTATTATAAGCAGCCTTACCATGTAGTTGGTAATAGGCCATGCTCTGCGACCTCTTCAAAACCTCGGTAAACAAATGGGTGAAATTCAAATAAAAAATCTGCAAACACCTATCGTTTCAGGTAATGCAGACAACGAAATAGCTCAGCTTACAAATGCATTTAACAAAATGCTAAGCCGCCTCGGAACCAATTTTGCCGAACAAAAACAGTTCTCTGCAAACGCTGCACACGAACTTAGAACTCCGCTTGCTGTAATACGAACAAGACTTGAAGTTCTCGGCAAAAGTAATACTGTCGAAATAGAAGAATACAAAGACACAATCGCTATGATTACTACGCAAATCGATCGTCTTTCTCATGTAATAGATGTCCTTTTGGAAATGACGGAATTAAAATCCGCAGAAAAGACCGACCACATATCCCTCGCCGATATGGTAGAAGAAATCTTGTACGACCTTGCAGCCATAGCTGAAGCGCGCGGAATAACCGTCGTTCAAACCGCAGGTAATGCCGAAATCATCGGAAATGATACACTGATATATCGCGCGATTTACAACTTAATCGAAAATGCAATCAAATACAATCGCGACGGCGGCAAGTGATAATCGCTATCGAAGCGCAAGAAAACTTGGCTGTCGTACGCATATCAGATACCGCAGCGGAATTGAAAAATCAGAATGGGGAACATATATTTGAACCTTTCTTTCGCATAGACAAATCCCTGTAGCAGAAGTATGGGGGTGCAGGTCTTGGACTTGCTCTAGTACGAGAAATCGCAAAAGAACATAGCGGTAATGCCAAAGTCGTAAAAAGCTCAACCGAAGGAACTACGATTGAGCTTTCACTGCAAATTTAATATATCAATATTTACGATTGTATCTAAATTCTACATAACCAGTTGCACAAAACTCCAAAACAGCTTGATTGCATAGAAAATGATTACAGCGCCGCAAACCACATTGATGATTCGCAAAGTTTTGTCTGTAATATTTGCACTAAAAAGCGATATAACCGTGGAGATTCCAAAAAACCACACTACCGATGCAGATGCAAACCCCGAAACAAAAAATATATCTGTTCCTTTTGGAAGCGTCGCTTTGAATGCTCCGAGCATCATGGAGCCGTCTATCAAAGCCTGAGGGTTGAACCATGTAACAACACACGCCGTTGTGATTACTTTCACAATCGGGATATCGACTTTTGTGGAATTATCCATAGTGCTTTTATCTCTAATCAGGTCTATTCCAATCTTTGCGACAATCAAGCTGCCTATAAGTAAAATCCCCATTTCCAGTAATGAAGATGCCTGCATTATCGCCCCTACCCCGAAGAAGCATGCCATTCCGAGCGTAATATCAAAAAACACTACGATAAGTGCCGTTAAATACGCTCTCCGCTTTGGTTGCGTAATCGCCGTATTGATTACGAATAAGTTTTGCAATCCTATGGGCGCAACATATGCAAGTCCCATAGTAAGCCCTTGAAGGTAAATCTCCATTTTATCTATACAAATAATCAACCTTTCCGCACCAAACCGGTTCCAAATTCTCGTGCAATTTATCATATTCTGCATCGGAAAGTTTATCCAGTTTATGCAAAATTTGTTCGTTTAATATAATATACTTCCGTCATCAGATTCTCCGGAGTTCCATTAAATTTTTCTCCGCTTTCTCTTCCAAAATAATATCCGCTCGGAACATAGTCTGTAAAATCAGAATCCATAAACAAACTGGCAAAAAGCGTCTTGGAATAATTGAAATAATGTATTTTCACTTTTTCCCCATCCCTATTTATAGTTCTTAAATTTTGTGCAACACAAATATTTTCTAAATCTTATGTCCTATGCGTAATTGAGTATAGATATCTTTATAATCACTCGAAACTTCGCCATCCTTAATTGCCTCTTCAAATTCTTCCCAATGCGCAGATTCTCCCTTTCCAACTACAACAGCCTTGACCGGCTCTACATATAAACGCTCTGAGTATGGTAACGGCATTCTATAAAAAGTGAAAATATAAGGAATCCGCCTATCAGCAGAGCTACTATCGCACATATCAAAGCAGGTTTTTTCCATTTGCCTTTTGATTCTACTTTTATTACTTCTTCCATTATTACTTCTTCCATGATTCACCCTCCTAACATAATAGATCTTTTAAGATGACAATCCCTGTCTTTTACTATAGTATAGCCAAAAAACCGGAAATGCACAAGCATTTTCAGGATATTTCGGCTTGTTTTTAGCCCACCTGTTGCTATATTGTCTATCGGAGAGTGAAATTAAAAATTCGAAAATATTTCCGTATATTAAATATATGAATATCTTTTTATTATTCGATATATTCCGAATTATAAAATATATTTTCGGGTTTTTTTAGTTGATATTATTCGCAAAAAGTGCTATATTGAAGCTGAAATCAATACGATTTATTTTTAATTTTAAAAATCATTAAACGAGGAGAACGCTATGAAAAAAAGTTGGAATTGTTATGGGTAGCGCAAAGCGACCTGCCTATAATCGAAAAAAACCGTTAACACATTAGATGAATTCGATGTCCCGTTTGAAGTTCATGTCTACTCTGCACACCGAACCCCTCAAATTGCAAGCGAATTTGCACAAAATGCTCGCAAAAATAATGTAGGAGTAATAATTGCCGCTGCAGGTATGGCTGCACATCTTGCCGGGTGCTTGCTGCCAATACTACAATTCCTGTAATAGGCATACCTTGCAAAGGTGGCGCACTCGACGGACTTGACGCCCTCCTTGCTACCGTTCAAATGCCAAGCGGAATTCCTGTGGCAACAGTAGCGCTGAACGGCGGTGCGAATGCAGCACTGCTTGCAATTCAAATCCTTGCAATCGCAGATGACACGCTTGCCAAAAAACTCGATGAACATCGCAAAGCCGAAGAAGCTAAAGTTTTGGAGAAAAATGATCAGGTTTTTAATCAATTTAATAAATAATTTTACAAATTATAATATCTAAAGGAGAATCACCATGTTTGAGAAAAAGAGCAGCTTTACGAAGGAAAAGCAAAAAAAGTGTTTGCAACTGAAGATGAGGCATATGTTATCGTATCGTACAAAGACGATGCAACAGCATTTGACGGCACCAAGAAAGGCACTATCGCAGGAAAAGGCGTAGTAAACAACTTGATGTCCAACCACTAATGCAGCTTCTTGAAAAAGACGGCATCCCTACTCACTTCGTTAAAGAGCTGAGCGATACCGAAACTGTTGTCAAAAAGTTTCGATTGTGCCGCTTGAAGTAATTATCCGTAATATTTCAGCCGGCTCCTTTGCTAAGAGATACGGGGTTGAGGAAGGTATTGTATTTGATGCACCTACTATCGAATTTTCATACAAAAACGATGACTTACACGATCCACTTATAAACGATTACCATGCACTTGCGCTAAAGCTGGCTACAAAGGAAGAAATCGAAACTATCAAGAACTACGCTTTCAAAAATAAATTCAATTATGAAAGACTATTTCTTAAAAATCAATGTTACTCTGGTGGACTTTAAACTTGAATTTGGAAAAACTTGCAGACGGAACAATAGTTTTAGCCGACGAAATTTCTCCCGACACTTGCCGTTTCTGGGATGTCAACACCGGCGAAAAGCTCGACAAAGACAGATTTAGAAGAGATCTCGGTAATGTAGAAGATGCTTATCAGGAAATGATGAAAAGAGTATTTGAAAAATAGTCGGAGGTAAAAATGGGAGGTTTTTTCCGAGTTGCAAGTAAATGCGAAATCTTAGCCGATGTGTTTTTCGGCACAGATTATCACTCGCATCTTGGAAATGCAACAGGCGGAATCGCAATTTACGACAAGGACAAAGGTCTTCAGCGTTCAATTCACAACATAAGCAATTCACCTTTCCGAGCTAAGTTTGAACATGTTTTCGAGGAAATGTCGGGTACGAGTGCAATCGGTTCAATAAACGATAGCGATCCGCAGCCGCTGTTGATACGCTCAAATATCGGGAATTATGCAATTTGTACCATAGGTGCAATTACAAACAGTGAAGATTTGATTAAAAATTACCTGTCCTTTAGCGGTGGTCATTTCAGTACCATGACGGGTGGAAAAATCAACTCTACCGAGCTTGTTGCATCCTTGATAAATCAAAAAGTAATTTCGTAGACGGCATCAAATTTGCTCAAAGCCAAATTGAAGGTAGCATGTCAATAATGATACTGAAAGAAGATTCAAACATCATCGTTGCTCGTGATAAATTCGGCAGATTGCCTATTTTCATCGGTAAAGATAACGACGGCTACTGCGCCTCTTTTGAGTCTTTTGTTTACAAAAAACTGGGTTATGTAGACGAAAAGGAGCTTGGTCCCGGTGAGATAGTGGAGATTTCTGCAAACGGAATACAGGTACTTTCTAAAGCCGGCGAACAGATGCGTATATGCTCATTTCTTTTGGACTTACTACGGGTACCCTGCTTCAAATTACGAGGGAATCAATGTTGAACTCATGCGCTACAAAAACGGCGAAATTATGGCAAATAACGACAAGTCATTCATAGAAAGCGAGCAAATTGATTATATAGGCGGCGTTCCGGACTCGGGTACACCCCACGCTATCGGATATTCCGCCAAAAGCGGCATCGCTTTTGCTCGTGCATTCATCAAATATACACCTACATGGTCAAGAAGTTTTATGCCTGCTATGCAAACCGAGCGTGCTAAAGTCGCCAAAATGAAGCAGCTGCCTGTTTGCGAACTGATTCGAGATAAAAACTTAATGTTTATCGACGATTCAATCGTTAGAGGAACTCAGCTTCGTGAAACAGTTGAATTTCTTTTACGATAATGGCGCAAAAATCCGTTCACATACGCTCCGCTTGTCCGCCTATAATGTATCCTTGCAAATATCTGAATTTTTCGAGATCCAATGGTGAAATGGAGCTTTTGGCACGCAAGGTTGTGGATGAGCTTGAGGGCGAAGACGGCGTAAACCACATCGAGGAATACGCCGATTCAACCAGCGAGCGCGGACAGAAATTCAGACAATGTATATGCGAAAAGCTGCACCTAGCTTCGCTCGAATTTCAATCTCTGCAAGGACTCATAGACGCAATAGGATTAGACGAAAGTAAACTGTGCACATATTGCTATAATAAAAAGGAGTAAAAAATGGATTACAAAGATTCAGGAGTTGACATACACGCAGGTTACAAAGCCGTTGAACTTATGAAAAGCCATATTGCAAGAACTGTAACCAAAGGCGTTTGCAGCGATGTTGGCGGTTTTGGCGGTCTTTTCGAACTCGAACTTACGGGCATCAAAAAGCCTGTACTCGTAAGCGGAACCGACGGAGTCGGAACCAAACTCAAGCTCGCCTTTTCCTTGGATAAACACGATACCATAGGTATAGACTGCGTAGCCATGTGCGTAAACGATATAATATGTTCAGGCGCGAAACCGCTGTTTTTTCTCGATTACATCGCCTGCGGTAAAAATGTTCCCGAAAAGATAGAACAAATTGTAAAAGGCGTATGCGACGGTTGCGTTCAGGCAGGTGCCGCACTAATCGGGGGAGAAACGGCAGAAATGCCCGGATTTTATCCGATTGACGAATACGACCTTGCAGGCTATTGCACAGGTGTTGTCGATAAAGATGCCATAATAGACAATTCGAAAATAAAAGAGGGTGATGTAATCATAGGACTTGCTTCAAGCGGTGTCCACTCAAACGGCTTTTCGCTCGTAAGAAAGGTATTTGATATTGATAAGGACAAGACTCTCGCGCGCGAATTACTTGTACCTACAAAAATTTATGTAAAACCCGTTCTTGCTCTTTTGAAAGAAGTAAATATCAAAGGAATATCGCACATTACAGGGGGCGGATTTTACGAAAACATTCCGCGTATGCTCCCTGACGGAATTTGTGCAGAAATCGAAAAAAGCAGCATCAAAATTTTACCTATATTTGAAAAACTCGCAAAAGACGGCAATATTGACGAATACAATATGTTTAATACATTCAATATGGGAATCGGAATGGCAATCGTAGTCGATAAAAACGATGCAGATAAAGCGCTCAGTATACTTCGCGCGTATGGAGAAGATGCATACATAATAGGAACAACCGCATCGGAAAGCCAAAAAATCATCATCAAATAGGGGCGAAATATGGCTAAGGATAAAATGAATGTAGCGGTTTTGGTTTCCGGTGGCGGTACAAATTTGCAAGCACTTTTGGATTCCAAAATATTAAAAAGCGGACAAATAAAACTGGTGATTTCAAACAACGCCGATGCTTATGCGCTAAAGCGTGCTGAAAATGCAGATTTGCCTGCTGTTTGCGTTACAAAAGACCTTTACAAAACAAACGAAAACTGCGAAGCGAAAATGCTCGAAATACTGCAAGATTATCAAATTGATGTAGTCGTTTTGGCTGGATTTTTAAGTATACTTAGCAAAGACTTTATAAAATCCTATGAAAACCGAATAATAAACATTCACCCGTCGCTCATTCCCTCTTTTTGCGGAAAGGGCTGCTACGGAATCAAAGTCCATGAAAAAGCACTCGAAAAAGGGGTGAAAATCACGGGTGCAACTGTGCATTTTGTAAACGAAATTGCAGATGACGGCAAGATAATAATGCAAAAGAGTGTACAAGTCGAAGACGGCGATACCCCACAAACATTGCAAAAGCGAGTAATGGAGGAAGCCGAATGGAAAATCCTCCCCGCTTCTTTGGAATGGCTTTGCGAAAAATTGTTAAACGAAAACAAGGAGAAATAAAATGCAAACCTTAGGTGAAATTCTAAAAAACAATCCATATCCCGGCAGAGGTATAGCTCTCGGATGCTCCGAAGAAAATTTTTGTATAGCATATATGCTTATGGGGCGCAGCGAAAACAGTCGTAATCGGGTTTTGGTCGAAAATAAAGGCGAACTTTTCGCAAAACCGTTTGATGAAAGCAAACTCGCCGATCCGTCGCTAATCATATACACTCCGCTTAGAAGCATCAATAATCACACGATCATTACAAATGGCGATCAAACCGACACGATTTACGAATATATTACAAAGGACACAGCTTCGAAGAAGCTCTAAAAACTCGTGAATTTGAGCCGGATGCTCCCAACTTTACACCAAGAATAAGCGGACTTGTTTCAACTTTTGACGAAGATTTTTCTTACAAAATGAGCATACTCAAAAAGGCTGATGACAATGCAAGCGGTTGCAACCGCTTCACATTTTCCTACACTCCGCTTCAAAATGTGGGCCATTTCATCCACACATATCAAAACGACGCTGTTATTTCTTTTGAAGGAGAACCTTTAAAAATTTATATACCAAACGATATAAACGAATTTGCTGACGATATATGGGAAAATCTAAACTTTGACAATAAAATTTCCCTCTATGTACGATATACGAATATCAAGACAAAGGAAAGCAAAACCGCACTTATAAATAAGAATAAATAGGAGAGCAAAATGGATAGAAACAAGTATGTATCCCCGTTTTCCACTAGATACGCAAGCGACGAAATGCAGTACCTGTTTTCGGAAAACTTTAAATTCAAAACTTGGAGAAGACTTTGGATAACCCTTGCAAAAGCAGAACAAAAATTGGGGTTGGATATAAGCGATGCCCAAATCAAAGAACTCGAGAACTTCAAAGACGACATCAACTACGACGAGGCTATCAAGCAGGAAAAGCTGCTTAGGCACGATGTAATGAGCCATATACATGCATACGGAGTCCAATGTCCAAGTGCGAAGCCTATAATACACCTTGGTGCAACCTCTTGCTATGTCGTTGACAACACGGATGTAATAATAATGCGTGAAGCATCTAAGCTGGTCTTAAAAAAAGCCGTGCAAGTGCTGAAAAATCTCAGTAAATTTGCAGAGCAATACAAGGCGCTGCCTGCGCTCGCATACACACATCTTCAGCCTGCACAGCTCACAACGATAGGAAAGCGTGCTACTCTTTGGATGAATGAACTTGTAATGGATATTGAAAACTTGGAATACCAGCTTGAAAATTTAAAACTTCTCGGTTCAAAAGGAACAACCGGCACACAAGCCAGCTTTATGGAGCTTTTTGAAAACGACGAACAAAAAGTAAAAGAGCTGGAAAAAAACTGATATGTGAAGATTTGGGATTTGCGAATTCCGTAAGTGTTTCGGTCAAACTTACAGTCGAAAAACCGACTCATATTTTTGCGCCGTACTTTTCCGGTTTCGCCCAAAGCGCCTACAAATTCGCAGACGATTTGCGCATTTTACAGTCATTCGAAGAAATGGAAGAGCCTTTTGAGTCCACTCAAATCGGCTCGTCAGCTATGCCTTACAAACGCAATCCAATGAGAAGCGAAAGAATATGTTCAATCGCGCGATATGTAATACTCAATGCCGTAAATATGGATATGACCGCTGCAACCCAGTGGTTCGAGCGTTCGCTTGACGATAGCGCAAACAAGAGAATTACTATGTCCGAAGCGTTCCTTGCGATTGACTCTATCCTAAATATCTACATAAACATTACTGAAAATCTTGTCGTATACGAAAATGTCATCAAAAAAAGAGTAATGGAAAAGCTCCCCTTTATGGCAACCGAAAACATTATGATGGAGTCCGTAAAGCGCGGTGGCGACAGACAAAAATTACACGAAATCATAAGAGTATATTCACATGAATCTGCAAAGAATGTAAAGCTGCACGGCAAGGAAAACAACTTGATTGATTTGCTCGCCGAAGATTCAAATATCCCACTAAACAAAGACGAAATATGTGAGCAACTAAATCCGGAAAAATACATCGGCAGAAGCGTTTCTCAAGTCGATGACTTTTTGCGAGATGTAATCTCACCTTTACTCGATAAATACCAATTCGAAAAAGTTGAAGCTACCATGAACATATAGGAGTTAAAAAAATGAAAGAGTTTAATCTAAAATACGGTTGCAATCCCAATCAAAACCCGCTAAAATATATATGGCGGACGGAAGCGAACTACCCATAGAAATACTGAACGGAAATCCCGGATATATCAATTTTTTGGACGCATTCAACGCTTATCAACTCGTGTTCGAGGTCAAAGATGCACTTGGGATTCCGTGTGCCGCGTCTTTCAAAACATGTGAGCCCAACCTCAGTTGCACTTGGGATTCCTCTGTCCGATACGCTAAAGCAAATATATTTCGTATCCGATGTGCCCTCTCGACAACTCTCCGATTGCCTGTGCTTATGCAAGAGCAAGAGGGACAGATAGAATGTCCTCTTTCGGTGATTTTATAGCACTATCCGAAAAATGCGATAAGACCACCGCAGAGCTAATAAAACGAGAAGTTTCCGACGGTATCATCGCTCCCGATTACGATGACGAAGCGCTTAGCATACTGAAATCCAAAAAAACGGCAATTACAATATCATCAAAATCTGTGCTAATTACAAGCCGAAACCTGCCGAAATCAAGGAAGTTTTTCGGTATTCGATTCGAGCAAACAAGAAACGATTACAAAATTACAAAAAAAGATTTAGAAAACATAGTTACAAAAACCAAGAATCTTACGGAAAGTGCGAAAAACGATTTGCTTTTTGGCTCTAATTGTCTCAAATATACGCAGTCCAACTCCGTTTGCTTTGCATATGGCGGTCAAACAATAGGAATCGGCGCAGGGCAGCAATCAAGAATTCATTGTACAAGGCTTGCCGCATCAAAAGCTGATACTTGGTTTTTGCGCCAGCACGAAAAAGTCTTAAATCTCCCTTTTAAAGCTGACATTGCTCGTGCTACAAGAGATAATGTGATAGACAGCTATATAAACAAAAACGAAGAAGATGTATGCGAAGATGGAATTTGGCAAAATTACTTCACTGCCAAACCGCCTGTTCTTACAGCACAGGAAATCTCAGATTTCCTATCGCAAATTAGCGATGTTTCTGTCGGTTCCGACGCATTCTTTCCATTTAGCGATAATATAAAACGGGCATACAAAAGCGGCGCAAGATACATAGCACAGCCTGGCGGTTCTGTTCGCGATAGCGATGTAATCGCAGCTTGTGATGAACTTGGTATGCTTTGTGTATTCACAGGTATACGCTTGTTCCACCACTAATACCGAACCTCACATTTAATTATATCAAGGAAGGATTAACAATATGAATATATTAGTTGTCGGCGGTGGCGGTAGAGAACACGCCATAATCAAAAAAATCAAAGAAAATAAACAAGTTGAAAAAAATATGCAGCACCCGGAAATGCAGGTATGGCAGATGATGCGATATGCACGAACTTAGCAGCTACGGACATCGAATCCATAGTGGGCTTTGCAGTCAAAAATGCGATTGATTATGCAATAGTAGCGCCTGACGATCCTCTGGTGTTAGGGCTTGTTGATATGTTAGAAGAAAAAGGAATCAGATGTTTCGGTCCACGCAAAAACGCAGCTATAATCGAGGGTAGTAAAGTTTTTTCCAAAAATTTAATGAAAAAATACAATATCCCTACCGCCGATTACGCTACATTTGAAAATCCGAAAGACGCTCTTTCTTATCTCAAAACCGCTAAACTTCCTACCGTAATCAAGGCAGACGGTCTTGCACTCGGTAAAGGTGTAATAATAGCAAAAACCGTTGAAGAGGCGGAAGATGCTGTAAAATCAATAATGGTTGATAAAAAATTCGGAGAAAGCGGAAACAACATAGTAATAGAAGAATTTTTGGAAGGTCCTGAGGTTTCGGTGCTTGCATTCACAGACGGAAAAACTTTGATTCCAATGGTTTCTTCTATGGATCACAAACTTAGCCACGACGGCGATTGCGGTACAAACACAGGCGGAATGGGTACAATCGCTCCGAATCCATATTACACAAAAGAGATTGCAGATATCTGTATGAAAACTATATTTTTACCTACTATGAATGCTATGAATAGTGAAAATCGCACCTTCAAAGGTTGCCTTTACTTCGGACTTATGCTTACAAAGGACGGCCCGAAAGTAATCGAATACAACTGTCGCTTCGGCGATCCCGAAACTCAAGTTGTACTCCCTCTTCTTCAAAGCGATTTACTCACTGTAATGCTTGCCGTAACAAACGAAAATCTAAATGATATAGAGGTGAAATTCAAAGATAAGCACGCTTGCTGCGTTGTAATGGCTTCTGACGGCTATCCTAAAACTTACGAAAAAGGCTTTGAAATAAAAGTTCCGTACGACGTAAAAGAAAATGTGTATTTTGCAGGAGCTGCCCTGAAAGACGGCAAGTTGCTCACAAATTCGGGCAGAGTTCTTGGTGTTACTGCCGTTGACGATACGCTAAAAAAAGCCGTCGATAGCGCATACAAATTGGTAAATCAAATTCATTTTGCCAATGCGTATTATAGAACCGACATAGGAACAAAGGCTCTGAAAAAAGAAGAGGAGGAATAAATATAATGCTTTACACTATATTTGTAGAAAAAGAAGAATTTGCAGTTGAAGCAAAGAACTTGCTTTCCGAGCTTCGTTCCTTTCTTTCGATAAATTCACTTACGGGGCTACGCATAATCAACCGCTATTACATTGAAAACATCAGCGAAGAACTGTTAAATACTTCCATTGATGCGATTTTTGCAGAACCGCCGCTGGATACGGTTTCAAGAGAGCTTGCGATAAACGATGCGAAACTCTTTGCAGTTGAATTTCTGCCAGGACAATTCGACCAGCGTGCGGACTCCGCAATGCAATGCCTCGAAATCATTTCAAAAGGTGAAAAGCCGATTGTAACATCCGCTAAGGTATATGCCCTTTACGGCGATTTGAACGAAGCTCAAGTTGAGAAAATTAAGAACTACGTGATAAACCCCGTTGAAGCAAGGCTATCCGAATTGAAACCGCCCGAAACCATAATCGCAAGTTACGCTGAACCTGCGGATGTAGAAATTTTAGAAGATTTCACAAACCTTGATGAAAACGGACTTTGCTGTATGCTACAAGACCTCGGTCTTGCTATGGATATTAACGATTTAAAAATTATGTCAAGAGTATTTTAAAAGCGAAAACAGACCGCCTACAATTACCGAAATCAAAGTTATCGACACATATTGGTCCGATCATTGCAGGCATACTACCTTTAACACAATAATCAAAAATGTAGAATTCGAAGACGACCTGTTAAAAGGCGTCTACGAGGACTACCTATCTACTCGCAAAGAGCTTCAAAGAACAAAACCTATAACTTTAATGGATATAGGCACTATCGTCGCAAAGTATCTAAAAGAAAACGGCAAGCTGAACAACTTGGACGAATCCGATGAAATTAACGCTTGCACTGTAAAAGTAGACATTGATGTAGACGGCAAGAAGGAGCCTTATTTGCTGCTATTCAAAAATGAAACCCACAATCATCCAACAGAGATCGAACCTTTTGGCGGTGCTGCGACTTGCATTGGCGGTGCAATCCGAGATCCGCTTTCCGGCAGGGCCTATGTATATGGCGCAATCAGACTTTCCGGTGCTGCAAAACCCGCTCACTTCTGTCGACGAAACGCTCACGGGAAAACTACCTCAAAGAAAAAAATCGTTACAGGAGCTGCAAGCGGCTATTCTTCCCTACGGAAATCAGATTGGACTTGCTACAGGTATCGTAGACGAATTTTACCACGACGGTTTCAAAGCAAAGCATATGGAGCTTGGAGCTGTAATTGCCGCAACTCCTGCCGACAAAGTGAGGCGTGAAAAACCCGCTGACGGCGATAGCGTAATCCTTATCGGCGGTTTAACCGGTAGAGATGGAATAGGCGGAGCGACAGGTTCTTCCAAATCTCACAATGTAAACTCCGTAGAAACCTGCGGTGCAGAAGTTCAAAAAGGTAATGCCCCCGAGGAACGAAAAATCCAAAGGCTATTTAGAAATCCCGAAGTTTGTAAAATGATTAAAAAATGTAACGACTTCGGCGCAGGCGGTGTATCCGTTGCAATAGGCGAACTGGCTGACGGACTCGAAATAAATTTAAATGCGGTGCCGAAAAAGTACGAGGGACTTGATGCCACGGAGCTTGCAATAAGCGAGTCGCAAGAAAGAATGGCGGTCGTAATCGAAAAAGCAAATTTAGATAGATTTTTAGAACTGGCAAATAAAGAAAATCTAAGAGCGATTGAAGTTGCAACAGTAAAGGCTTCCCCTTATCTTCGTATGTCCTACAACGGCAAATATGTTGTTAATATCAAAAGAGAATTTTTAGATTCAAACGGTGCAAAACGCTATACAAAGATTGTAGCTTCAAAAGCCGTACTGCCTGATACGAAAATCAAAGGTGATTTTACCGAAAACTACAAGGAGATTACCGCAAACCTAAATGTTTGCTCAAAGCGCGGACTAAGCGAAAGATTCGATTCCACTATCGGTACAGGTGCTGTAATGATGCCTTTCGGCGGCAAATATCAACTCACCCCCGTACAGGCAATGGTGCAAAAGGTATCTGTCGAAAAAGGCGATACAACAACTTGCTCGCTAATGTCTTATGGCTACAATCCTGATATAAGTGAGGCAAGTCCGTTCCACGGCGCATATCTTGCTGTAATAGAGTCTGTATGCAAACTTGTAGCTAGTGGCTCTAAATTTGAAAACGTCTACCTTTCGTTTCAAGAATACTTCGAAAAAATGAAGGACGAGTACAGCTGGGGTAAACCGCTTTCCGCACTTCTCGGTGCATACAAGGCTCAAATGGGGCTTCAAATAGCTGCAATCGGCGGCAAGGACTCTATGAGCGGAACATTTGAAAACATCAAGGTTCCTCCAACTTTGGTATCATTTGCCGTAGGCTGCGAACACATAGACAACATAGTTACGCCTGAATTTAAAAAGGAAAACCACAAAGTAGCTTTGATTTCACCTGAATACGATGAGTACAATCTACCAAAAACAGACTCACTTATTAAAGTATTTGATAGCATTACAACTTTGATGCGTGAAGGCAAAATCCTTTCTGCGTATGCGCTAGGTGCAAATAGCGTTGCAGAGGCAATCTTTAAAATGCAAATCGGTAACGGTTTCGGCTTTAAGTTTGATGACAGTATTAGCGTACAGGAAATATTCAAAAAAACGCTTTTCTTCTTTTGTCGTTGAACTTGCTGATAATGTTGATTTCGGCACAACTTGTGGTATCATTACAAAAGAAAAAAATATTACACATAAAGGTGATGCCATTGAGCTTGAAAAAAATTGCTTTGATATATACGAAAACAAACTTGAACCTATATACAGCTGCAATGTAAAACAAAAAGGCTCATTGCAAAAAATGCAAGATTTTAGCGCGACATCATTTAGGTCCTCCTCGGTTCCGACTGCTAAACCTAGCGTCTTGATTCCTGTATTTGCAGGTACAAATTGCGAATACGACAGCGCAAGGGCATTCGAAAATGCAGGTGCAAAAGCGGATATATTCGTTGTCAACAATCTAAATTCGGACTTCATACAAAGAAGCATAGAAGAATTTGCGAAAAAACTTAGCGAAGCGCAAATATTATTCATACCTGGTGGATTTTCTGCCGCAGACGAACCTGACGGAAGCGGTAAGTTTATCACAGCATTTTTCAGAAATCCGCTTATCAAAGAACAGGTAGAAGCCTTGCTCGAAAAGCGCGACGGACTTGCTGCTGGAATTTGCAACGGTTTTCAAGCCCTCATCAAATTGGGACTTGTTCCTTACGGCAAAATTACAGACACCGATGCGAATTCACCTACACTTACTTTTAACAAAATAGGAAGGCACCAGTCCAAGATAGTCCGCACCAAAATTACATCAAACAAATCCCCATGGCTATCTCAAACATCGGTTGGCGAAATTTACAGCGTTCCTATTTCTCACGGTGAAGGCAGATTTATAGCATCGGACGAAATGATTAAGAAACTGTTTGAAAACGGGCAGATTGCAACCCAATATGTAGACTTCGACGGAAATCCTACATTTGATATAAATTTCAATCCAAACGGTTCCGACTTTTGCTATCGAAGGTATCACATCTCCCGACGGCAGAGTATTCGGTAAAAATGGGACATAGCGAACGAATCGGATATGGTCTTTACAAAATGTTCCCGTAATTACGACATCAAAATGTTCGCCTCTGCTGTAAAGTACTTTTAAATAATAAAATAAAATTTGTTTTCGGAACACTTTTTATCATAATAAGCATGCATAGTATTAGAATGTCTAGTAACATTATAGGTAGACCAATAACACATTTATATATAGTTTAGGTATTGTAAAAAGGCATGTGGTGCATATGATTGGGCAGAAAATATTTACTATTGATAACGACAAGAAATCAAAAATGATAATTTAAAAAGGAGAAAGTTAATTATGAGCAGATCACTGCACGCAGATTATATAGTAGGACTTAAAGGAAAATCTCATTTACAAGTGTCAGTGCATCCGTGGTTCTAAGTATTTGACTATAGTATGCATACAGGGAAAAAAATAATTTTTCCCTGTATGCGTAGTTTAATGTTGGAGCTATAAATTATATAAGAAGTTACAGAACCTTTTGTATTAATTCTTAAAAAGGGGAAATGGAAATGATTACACATGAATCTATTGAAGGGTATAAATTCAAAACAATCAATTAAGTATCTATTTATGGCATTCGGATTCCTTGTAATTTTAAACTCTATCCTTATAACTGCTTCTTACATATTTTTTAAAAAGTGAAAGCAGCTCGGTAGGAATAGTCGATTTTTTTAAGACTTGTGGCATCATTTTTTTGTGGAGTTTACATAGGAAGAATTGTATATAAAGAAATAGCAAAATGAAAAATTACAAGTTTGGAAATTTTTTTATTAGGTTATTTGATTAGATATAAATGGATTTTGTTTTTGGGGTATCTTTGCAATATACTTGTTGATTCTTGAAATGAAACTTTCAGATATAGAAAATAATATAGTCCCAATATTTTTTTAGGCGGAACGGTGGACTACGAAAATCTCTTTGCATTATTTTATAGAAAGATTTCTCGGTTATGGCGTTGGAATTTCTTCGGCTATAGTTGCTTATTTGGGATATTTATGGACAAAATATAAACTTTATCATAAAAATGCTATAAAAGAATATAAGGTATTAAGCAACGGTCAATTACTCAAAAATTCAATAAATAATGTTCTATTAGGAATTGTAATTTTGGTTTGTGTAAATTTATTCTTGATATTGGTCGCACGAAGCGTCAGGATGTTAAACACCGACATATTATTTTGGATTCAAATTTCAATTTCGCTTATTCTTGGATTTTTGTTTTACAGACTTAGAAACAAAAAGAAAATACTCAATAATTCTTTTTAATTGGAGATTTTTTTAAGTGTTTATCTGGGAAAGCATAAAATTTTGATAATTTCAGCCTTTGCGGCAACTATTATTTGGGATTTCAGTGCACTAAGGACAAGAATTTTTATAGAGGATATTTTAGGAATTGGAATGGTGGATAGTATTTATATGGTACCGATTTTTAAATATATTATCTATATTTTGGCATTACAATATCTTCTTCCTATGTATTTTGCCTTTGCATTGCATATTACTGGGAAAAGGAAAAAGTATTCAAATATAGTACTTCCCAAATGTTTCGTGCAAAAAACAGCACGGAATAAAAAATTATAAAACCTTAGAAATGTAAAGGAGTAACATATGAACAAAAATGCGAACCTAATATTAAACTTGCTGGCTACATTATCTTTGATTGCTTTCGGTTTTATGCTGGTTCACATAATCGCATTGCCTGTAAACTCAAGCGGTTTCACTTTTGACATAGCTGTACTTAAATTTGCAGGTTCGCTTCGAAGCGATACTCTTAATATAATTTTCAAGTTTATAACCAATCTGGGCGGCACTGCATTTTTGTTTGCCGCCGCTGCGGTATTAGTTTTGATTCCAGAAACTTCGGCAGGACTACGGCTTCGCCGTAGTCCCTGCCACTTGCGGCGGCTTCGCTTTGCAATACGGCATTCAAACATCTTATTGTGCGAAGCAGACCGCAAGTAATACCGCAGCTTGTCAGTGAGCATACATTCAGCTTTCCAAGCGGCCATACTACTTCTTCCATGGTCTTTTATCTCTTGCTTGCTTATTACACCTGCAAACTTATCAAAGAACAAAAATAGAACTTTAAAATTTATTTTTAAAAAGTTCTATTTGCCATTTTTCTAATTTTACCATTCCTAATTGCAGGTAGCAGAATATACCTTGGTGTGCACTATCCAAGCGATGTAATCGCCGAATTTTTCCTTGCGACTTTCTTCGTACTTTCTGCAATCAGCTTTGCTCCATATACACGCTTCTTGCAAAAATACTAATCTTTCGGACATTCATCGCCCGAAGCCTTGTCGTTTTTTCCACGATCAAAAAATATACTTTTCGTACTTATCGAAAGCGGAATCGCATATGCAAGACAGACTCCTTTTTCAAAAAAGCCGCTTCCACCGCTATTTTTCCTCCCGAATAAAGTACACGGTTATCTATCCTATTGTCCGCCGCTATACTTACAGCAGAACCCACTGCTATTCCCAAATCGGTAACATTGAAGCTGCACCTTCCCCCCGCCTTTTTCATGGCGGCACAGTCGGTAAATCCACAAATTCCGCACTGCGGCAATCCAAACGGTATATTGTTCATACCTATCAACACCACAGCTTCACTCGCTTCTATATTTCCTGCATCTCTTACAAAAAAATCTATATTTCTCTCTCTGCCTGCTTTACTCAACGCCGCTGCAAGTTCATCTTTTTCTTTGCCGTCCAGCACCAATATTTCTAGTTTATCAAGTCCGCTTGCCTTCGGGGCAGTTCTAGCTGCTGCAGCCTATCTTTTTCGCAACTGTTAGCGCCACTTCGTTCTCAAAATTTCTTTCATTATAGAGCATGACTGTCTCCTTTTCCAAAGCAAGCCTAAACTGCAGGGGTTCTGAAGCCCTTGCCTATTATATTGCTGCTGTTTGTTATAATTACAAATGAACGCTTGTCAACTTTTCTGATAAACTGTTGCAACTGTTTTGCCTGATAGCGGTTAACTACCGAAATCAAAATGCTTCTCGGCTTCAAATCGTATGTCCCGATACACTCATATCTGGTAACACCTCTATCCATTATCTCGTGTATATAATCGCTGATTTTATCAGGTTCTTCGGTTATGATAGTGAAACACTTCTTAGTGTTCAAACTTTCTGTTATGTTATCAACAAAAACGGCTTTCGCAAACAGTCCGAATATAGAAAAAAGTCCCGTTTCTATCCCGAATATGAAAAGGCTCGAAAAAGCAATCAGTCCGTCTGCTACGAAAAGCGCTTTGCCTACATCGAGCGGTGTAAATTTTTGATTATAAGCGCCAATATATCCGTTCCGCCACTGCTCGCCGAATAGTTGAACAAAATAGCTGAACCCAGCGCAGGAAGAAGCACCGCAAACATCATTTCAAGAAGCGGTTGCGATGTAAACGGCTTATCCATAGGATATATTATCGCAAATAACTTAATAAACGCCGAAAATGTCAACGAACCGTACAACGTTCGTATTCCGAATGATATTCCTAAGAAAACAAACCCAAGAAAGAGCATTAGCATATTTATCGCTATCATCAAAGTAGGTTTGGGAATATGCGTAAGTCCGGCAACTATTATAGAAATTCCGCTGACTCCGCCTGTTGAAAAAAATTGTTCGGCAATTTAAAGAAATAAACTCCGAATGCAACTATAAATAGACCTAGCGTTATCACCGCATAGTCTTTGACCATCTGCTTCAAATCAGAACTTTTTATTTGGCATTTCGCACTTCTCCTACTCAATCAAAAGTCCAAGTCCAAACTTATCTTTGACTCTTGCCAATGTTTTGCACGCAATTTCGTTTTGCAGCTTCACCGCCTGCCTTAAGGTCCCTGACAAGTTCGTCTGTATATCTGATTTGTTCGAAATTTTCACGAATAGGTGCAAGTGCATCAACCACTACTTCAACTAAATCCTTTTTAAAATTACCATAGCCTTGTCCTTCGTAATCTTTTTCCAGTTGCTCTATGGTTTTTCCTGAAATAGCACTGTAAATGCTAAGTAAGTTACTGATTCCCGGTTTATTTTCGATGTCAAAACGAACACTTCCCTCCGAGTCGGTAGTTGCTTTCATTATAGCTTTTTTAATGGTTGCAGGCTCATCTAAAAGAGATTCTGCTAAGCGGATTCTCTGCGCTCTTGCTCATTTTTTTAGTAGGATCGTCGAGCGACATAACACGCGCGCCTTCTTTCAAAAAGCTGCCCTCCGGTACAACAAATGTTCCTTCATATTTGTTATTTATGCGAATAGCAATGTCCCTACAAAGTTCAATGTGCTGTTTTTGGTCGTTTCCAACCGGTACTATGTTTGTGTCATAAAGGAGTATATCTGCCGCCATCAAAACAGGATATGTGAAAAGTCCCGTCGGCGCAGATTCCCTACCTCTATTTTTGTCTTTAAATTGCGTCATTCTCGAAAGCTCGCCCGTGTACGAATTACAGGTCAATATCCACGAAAGCTCCGCATGTCCTGGAACATCGGATTGTACGAAAACCGTGGATTTCTTCGCATCTACTCCAATTGCAATGTAAAGCGCCGCAACATCCAATATATGTTGCCTAAGTGCCTTCGGATCTTGCGGTACAGTAATAGAATGTAAATCAACTATGCAATAAATGCACTCATCGTTTTCTTGAAACTTTACAAACTGCTTGAGCGCGCCCAAATAATTTCCTAAATGTATATTTCCTGTAGGCTGCACGCCGGAAAAAAACTCGTCCCATTTTTTTAATTCTTCTCCAATTCATCACGGAATTTTTTTCTAATATTTTTTTCTGCCCTCGATACTGTCATCTGTGAAACTCCGAGTTTTTCTGCGACTTCCGCCTGCGTCTTGCTGTCGATATAACGCATCAAAAAAATCTTTCGTTCCTTTTCTTTGAGCTCCTCGTAGACATTCTTAATTATTTCAAAGTCTTCGACGCTGGAATAACCTTTTTCCTCGATTGAAGCAAATTTTTCAAAAGACACTATCCCCTCAGTTTCTTCATCGAGAGTTTGATTAAGCGAATATGTAGCGTATGCTTTTCCGCTTTCTATCGCTTCTATTACATCGTCTTCCGTAATTCCGAGCTGTTCTGCAATTTCTTCAACTGTCGCAGTTCTACCCAGCTTTTTCCGTCAAATAGTCCTTTGTAGGGGTATCTTAAGGCTAAGTTCTTTTACTCTTCTTGGAACCTTCATGCTCCATTCCTTATCTCGGAAATGTTTTTTTATTTCGCCAAGAATAGTAGGCGTAGCAAAACTCGAAAAACTCATAACCCTTCTCAGGATCAAATCTATCAACCGCCGCGACAAGCGCAAGCGCCCCTGACCTGATACAAATCTCGTATTCAACTCCCTTGTTCAGGTATTTTCGTATCAGAATTTCTACCATATACAAATAGGCTTCAACAATCTCATTTCTATCTTCAATGTTTTTACTTTCTTTGTATTTCTTAAAATCTTCTAATTTTACCATATTTTCACCTATATTCCATGGTGCCTATTCCTCGCTGTCCTCCTCACTGATAACTTTCGCCAGGGCGATTATATTCGTATCTTCTTCTACTTTCATGATACGCACTCCCTGTGTACTTCTTCCAAGTCTTGAAACCTCTGCTGCCCTTATCCTTATAATTATTCCATCGGAATTTATAAGCATCATTTCGTCATCTTCGTTTACGACCATTGCGCCTACAAGTTCACCCGTTTTCTTGAACTTGGCTTTGTCGTAAGTAAGTAGTCCTTTGCCACCACGCGTTTGCATCTTATATTCGTCTACGGATGTTCTCTTTCCGTATCCCTTTTCGGTAACTACAAAAAGTTCCTGACCTTCTTTTACAAGCTCCATTGATACGACTTCGTCGCCGTCTTCGAGCTTGATTGCTCTTACACCGGCAGCCTGTCTGCCCATACTACGCACTTCTTCTTCCGAGAAACATATACACTTTCCCTGTTTTGTAACGATAATAACATTGTTGTTACCCGTAGTTTCCTGTATTCCGACGAGCTCGTCATCTTCCTTGAGGTTTATGGCTACAAGTCCGCCTTTTCTCATTACATCGTACTGCGAAAGCGGTGTTTTCTTGATTGTTCCGCTCTTGGTAACACCTATTAGGAATTTTTCTTCAGAAAATTCCTGAATAGGTATTATTGCCGTGATTCTCTCCTTTTGCATCAAGCTAAGGAAATTAACCGCAGGCGTTCCTTTGGCAGTTCTGCCGCCTTCCGGAATTTCGTATGCCTTAAGTTTATGCGCTTTACCAAAATTCGTGAAGAACATAAGCGTATCGTGTGTCGATGTCATAATCAGATTCTTTACAAAATCGTTTTCACGCGTTGTAAGTCCTGTAATTCCCTTGCCGCCTCGTTTCTGCGTCTTGTAGGTATCCGACGGCATTCTCTTCAAATATCCGAGATGTGTCAAAGTAATCGCAACATTCTCCTCTGCAATCAAATCCTCTTCATCTATTTCAGATTCATCTGCAACTATCTTTGTGCGTCTTTCATCTGCGTATTTATCACGAACCTCTAAAAGTTCATCCTTTATCACGCCCATCAGCTTTTTTTCATCTTCCAGCAGGCTATTGTAGTAGGCTATCATTTCCAGCAATTTTGCATACTCTTCTTCGATTTTTTCTCGTTCGAGTCCTTGCAATCTTCTTAGCTGCATTTCTAAAATTGCCTGCGCCTGAGTATCCGAAAGACCGAAACGCTCAATCAATTTATCCTTTGCATCGCTGTAACTTGAACGAATTATCTTGATTATCTCATCGATATTGTCAAGTGCTATTCTAAGTCCTGCGAGTATATGCGCTCTGGCTTCCGCCTTGTTCTTATCAAAAATAGTTCTTCTGGTAACAACATCTTTTTGATGCTTCAAATATTCGCTTAGTATATCGTAAAGCGATAAAATTTTAGGTTCGCCTTTCACAAGTGCAATCATTATCATGCTGTAACTGTCTTGCATTTGTGTATGCTTAAATAGCCTATTTAGTGTAATCTGAGGGTTTGCATCCCTTTTCAGCTCTATAACAATTCTCATTCCGCCTCTACGGGATGATTCATCGCGAATATACGATATACCGTCAATACGCTTGTCTTTTACCAGCTCAGCTATCTTTTCTATTAGCCTTGCCTTATTTACCTGATATGGAATTTCCGTAACGACTATTTGCTGCTTTCCTTTGGAAGTTTCCTCTATTTCTGTTTTTGCACGAACTGTAACCTTGCCCTGTCCCGTTCGATATGCTTCTTTTGCTGCATTTTTACCAAGTATTATTGCGCCTGTCGGAAAATCCGGTGCTTTTACGATTTTTATTAAATCGTCTACCGTAGCATCGTTATTGTCAATCATATAAACGGTTGCATCTATTACCTCACGCAAATTGTGTGGGGGTATGGATGTCGCCATTCCTACCGCGATACCGTTAGATCCGTTTACAAGCAAATTGGGGTATCTTGCAGGTAGCACAACAGGTTCCATTTCTTCTTCGTCGAAGTTCGGAACAAAATCTACCGTTTGCTTTTCTATATCTCTAAGCATTTGAAGTGCGAAAGGCGTCATTCGGGATTCCGTATAACGCATAGCCGCAGCTCCGTCGCCGTCTACGGAACCGAAGTTTCCATGTCCGTCTACAAGCGGATATCTAATCGAAAAATCTTGAGCCAGCCTAACAAGCGCATCGTAAATAGATGAGTCGCCGTGAGGGTGGAACTTACCCATTACATCACCGACTATCTTCGCAGATTTCTTGTGCGGTTTGTCCGTGTAACTCCCAAAATTCCCATGCCGTACAAAAATTCTCCTGTGAACCGGCTTAAGTCCGTCACGCACATCTGGGAGTGCTCTTCCAACTATTACACTCATCGAATAGTCGATGTACGAATTTTTCATTTCGTCGTGTATCTCATGTTGGATTAGCTTCATATCCTCTAGCATATTTATCTGTTTTTCGTTATCACTCATATCGCTTAAATATCAAGATTTGCGTATCTCGCATTCTCCTCTATAAATTTTCGTCTGGGCGGCACTTTATCCCCCATAAGTGTAGTAAATATTTCGTCTGCCACAGCCGAATCCTCAAGTGTTATCTGTATCAATGTTCGAGTTTTGTAATCCATGGTTGTTTCCCAAAGCTGGTCGTCATCCATTTCTCCAAGTCCCTTGTAACGCTGAATTTCCCACTTTGCATTCGGAGTCTTTTCGTTCAAAGACGCCATGAGCTTTTCTTGCTCTTTTTCACTATAAGTGTAATATTCCTCCTTACCTCTTTTGGTTCTAAATAGAGGAGGCTGCGCCGCATAGACATATCCTCCCTCGATTAGCGGAGTCATATACCTATAAAAGAATGTGAGCAGCAATGTCCTTATGTGCGCTCCGTCTACATCGGCATCCGTCATTATGATTATCTTGTGATACCTGAGCTTTTCTATATTAAAATCGTCGCCGATACCGCATCCGAACGCCGTAATCATATTTTTAATTTCTTCAGAATTGAGTATCTTGTCGAGTCTTGCCTTCTCAACATTTAGAATTTTACCTCTGAGTGGCAAAATTGCTTGTCTTTTCCTATCTCTACCGGATTTTGCACTTCCACCTGCGGAATCTCCCTCGACTAGGAATATCTCCGAAATAGTAGGATCTTTTTCGGAACAGTCTGCGAGCTTGCCTGGCAATGAAAATCCGTCAAGTACACTCTTTCTGCGAGTCAAATCTCTTGCTTTTCTCGCAGCTTCCCTCGCCCTTGCGGCACGCAAGCACTTGTCTATTATTATCTTTGCGGAAGCGGGGTTTTCTTCCAAAAATGCGGTTAGATTATCGTTGGTTACAGTTTCGACATATCCACGCATTTCGCTATTTCCCAGCTTAGTTTTCGTCTGTCCTTCAAACTGAGGCTCAGAGAGTTTTACAGATATTATAGCGGTCAGTCCCTCTCGTACATCTTCCCCCGTAAGCGACGGCTCGTTATCCTTGACCAGCTTATTTTTCTTGGCATAATCGTTGATTACACGAGTAAGTGCAGATTTGAAGCCGACCATATGAGTTCCGCCCTCAGTAGTATTGATGTTATTCGCATACGAAAGCACAAGCTCATTGTATCTATCCGTATACTGCATCGCTACTTCTATTTCGACATTATTTTTCACAAATTCAACTTCAAAGTAAATTACTTCGGGATGAATTACCTCTTTGTTTTTATTTTGATGAGCAACGAATTCCTTCAATCCGCCCTCGTAGTGGAATACTTCTTTTTTCGCAATACCTTCGCGCTTGTCTTCGAGCGTAATTTTGATACCCTTATTCAAAAACGCCATTTCTCTGAGACGATGTTCGAGTGTTGCATAATCAAAAACCGTTTCATCAGTAAATCTCCGCATCCGGCCAAAAACTTGTTTTTGAACCGGTCGATATCGAATCACCTATTACCGTAAGCGGCGATGTGGTTTTCCCTTTGCTGTAAGTTTGTTTGTAAACCTTCCCGTCCCTTTTGATTTCAACTTCCATATTGGTCGAAAGGGCGTTAACTACCGACGCTCCAACTCCGTGAAGCCCTCCCGAAACCTTGTATCCTCCTCCGCCGAATTTACCTCCGGCATGCAGCACTGTATGTATTACCTCAACCGCCGGTATATTCAGTTTTGGGTGATTGTCTACAGGCATACCTCTACCGTCATCTTCGACAGTTATGGAGTTGTCCGCATTTATCGTAACTTCTATATTTTTACAAAACCCTGCAAGTGCTTCGTCGATACTATTGTCGACTACCTCGTAAACCAAGTGGTGAAGCCCTCTTGCACTGGTGCTTCCTATATACATTCCGGGCCTTTTTCTTACAGCTTCAAGTCCCTCAAGTACTTGTATCTGCTCCGCTCCGTAATTTTGATCATTCATTAACTCTGTACTCAAACTATTTCTCCTACATAAAGTATTCTGTGTTATTAGTTTACATCAAATTGCGCTTTTTTTCAAGATTTAGTTTTATAATTGGTGAAAAATACGCAAAAAGCTATCACATGGCATTCCTGCCATGCAATAGCTTATATGTTTTAGAGAATTTTTCAAATTCGATATCGTATCAAGGTTTAATCTCTTTGCGTCTTCTTCTCAAGTCCTGCAGTACCAAGAAGAGTCCGCCCATCATCAAGGCAAAATCCACCCATATAATATCTATTAGCAAAATCATCTCCTGTATTTGGAAGCACACCTGCCAAAGGAACTACATCGTCTATGAGTACATATTCTTCCGTTCCGTCAGACTTCTTCTGCTTCTTGTAATTTCCAAGAGGTACACCGCCCTCATCTATTACTGTAATAGTTGGCGGACTCTTTGGATCGTTAGGATCAGGCGGATTGTCTTTTTGGATAGCTAGGATACGTCGGTGTAGGCGGTGTATTCGGTGTAGGATTGCTCGGTCTACGAGGTCTGCTTGGCGTCGTAGGCGGTATTTCCTTATTTGTAATAACAAATCCGTCCGATATATTTCCTTTTATAGGCTGTGTAGTATATCCTGATACCGCATCTTCCGTTACGATATAGTCTACCACATTTCCTTCTGCGTCATACTTAGGAGCATCAACTGTAAATTCCCATGTAGACTTGTCGCCACCTGTAAGTTCTGCTGCTTTTATAACTTTCGTAGCAACAACTTCGTTTGTTTTGGCATTTTTCAAAGAAACAGTTATCGCTCTTCCGATAGCTCCCGGCTGATCGTTTCTGTCGATCCACTTTTTCGTAAGTTTTACTGCTATTTTTTTCTATGTTTGTGATAGCAAATTCAGTATTTGAAACCTTTGTAACAGCACTAGCGTAATCTTTCAATTCAGCTTCCTGAGCGCTGTATGTGATAGCATTTCCCTTAACATCGTACTTGTTAGCTTCCAAAGGAATTTCCCATATCGTAGTATTCTTAGCAGTATCTACGATTTCTTTTAGTCCCTTTGTTTCCTTAGTTACAACTACGTTTTCAAGGATTTCGCCAGTTTCAGAATTTTTTTCAGTGTGATAGTTATAGCCTGTCCAACTTTTCCTACCCACTTTTTAATTACTTTTATCTGTTCTTTCGGAGTAGGATCTTCCTTATTTGTAATAGTGAAGCCTTGCTCCTGATTTCCTTCTACGGTCTTGATGTAACCTGATACTTTTTCCTCATCAACAGTATAGATTATTTCCTTGCCGCTAGCATCCTTTTTAGGAAGATCTTTGAACTCGATTGTCCATGTTGTCAGCTCAGCGTTTTCAGACTTCTTAACAACCTGTCTAGCAACAACTTTATTTCCGTTTTTCAGTAAAACAGCTATCTCGTCGCCAACTTTACCGGCTTTTCCGTCCTTGTCGAGCCACTTCTTCGTAACCTTTACATTTATCTTTTCTACATCAGGTGTTACAGGTTTTTCTTTATTTGTAACGGTAAATCCGTTTACAGTAGTATCGTAACCGTCTACTTTAGCCTCTGCTACCGTGTAATTTATAGGCTTTCCTTGTGCATCGTTCTTTGGTACCTCTTTGAACGTTATTTCCCAAGTTGCCTTGCCTTCATTATTTGCTCTGGTTACTGTCTGTGTATCAACAACTTCCGTACCGTTCATCAAATTGAATGTTACAGATGTTACTTTGTCGCTAGGCGCTTTTTCTTTTCCGTCTTTGTCAACCCAGTACTTTGTAACCTTTAACGTTACTTTCTCAGGTTCAGGATTAGGATTTGGTTTAGGTTCCGGTTTAGGATCAGGTTTAGGTTCCGGAGGTGTTATCGGTTTATCAGGATTCTTCGTATTTGTAATCACAAATCCGGAGTTTTGATCTCCCGTAATCGCCTTTGTGTAACCCTCAATATCTTCTTCTTCAAGAGTATATGTTATCAGATTTCCATCTGCGTCCTTCTTTGGCACCTCACTAAATGTGAACTCCCAATTAGCCTTTTCCGAATTTTGTCCTTCAGATTTCGTTATGACTTTTTCTTCTACAACTTTACTTCCGTTTTTTTCAAGCGTACTTTTATAGAATCACCGATTTTACCAATCCAGTTCTTTGTAACCTTTATAACTATGTTTCCGTCATTTTCGTCAGGCGGTGTTACAGGCGGCTTTTCTATATTTGTTATAACAAAGCCTTTGTCCTGATCTCCTGTTACCGTTGTTTCGTAATCTTTCAGCTCTTTCTCCCTTATGGAGTAAGTTACATTCTGCCCTTGCACACTCTTAGGAACATCAAATGTGAATCTCCATATCGTGTTGTTCGCATTGCTCGGATCAGGTGTGGATGTTATTTTATCCTTTTTGGCAATCAACGTAATGACTTCATTTGTTACATTGTTTGTTATGTAAATTGTTATTTCATCAGCTACTTTTCCAACCCAGTTTTTCGTAAATTCCAGCGTCCTCTTTTCAGGTTCAGGTGGAGTTACAGGTTTTTCTTTATTTGTAACGGTAAATCCGTTTACAGTAGTATCGTAACCGTCAACTTTAACCTCTGCCACTGTATAATTTATAGGTTGTCCCTGAGCGTCGTTCTTCGGTACTTCTTTAAATGCCACTTCCCATGTCGTTCCTTGCTTGTCCGCAACATTTACGGTCTGCGTATCTACAACTTGCGTACCGTTCATCAAATTAAATGTTACCGTACCCACATTTGCACTAGGCGCTTTCGGATTTCCGTCCGCTCCTAACCAGTTCTTTGTAACCTTTAGTGCTACTTTTTCAGGTTCAGGCTTAGGCTGTGGCGGTACTGTCGGCTCTTCTTCATTAGTAATAGTAAATACGCCTTTTACGTTCTCTACTATCGACTTCAATTTATAGCCTACAACATTATCTTCCTTGACCTCGTACTTTATCTCGGTTGTTCCGTCAGCATCGTACTTAGCAAGATTTGTGAATGTATGCTTCCAGTTTTTCTCAGCAGTGAGTACTGCATTTTCAACAGCTTGTCCTTGCTTGATTAGGTGAACGGTTACCGCTGTACCTACTTTTCCTATCCATGCCTTTACAACCGAAATACTTGTTTTTTCAGGTTGAGGTGGAGTTACAGGTTTTTCAGTATTTACGATTTTGAAACCGTCTTGCTGATTTCCTGTTATTTCTTTTTCATAACCCGCACTATCTTTTTCCAAGACAGCATATGTTATCTCGCTTCCGTCAGCAGCATACTTGTCCGCAGTAAATGTGTATTCCCACTTACCGTCAGTAAGCTCGTTTTTCTTAATAGTCTTTGTTTCTATTGCCTTGTCTGCCGTATCACCGGACTTCACTAAGTAGATAGTTATTTCATCTCCTACTTTACCTATCCACTCTTTCACAACCTTTATGTTTATGCTACCTGTCTTTGGCGCCGGAGGTATTGTAGGTTTTTCCTTATTCGTAATAGTAAAGCCGTCTACAGTAGTATCATATCCTGCTACTGCATCTTCTTTTACTTCGTACTTTATTTCATTTCCGCTTGCATCGTACTTAGGCACTGCATCGAACGCAATCTCCCATGTAGTCTTGCCAACATTTTCAGCTTTTGTTACGGTCTTTGTCTGAACAGGCTCGCTTTGTCCTTCTTTCATCAAGTGAACAGTGATTGTATCACCTACCGCTCCTGCTTCGCCGTCCTTATTTATCCAATTTTTAGTAACTTTTAGAGCTACTTTTTCTATATTGGTAATAACTACATTGTTATCGCTATCTTTTGTTACTATCGTGTCGTAGCCGTTTATCGGCGTTTCTTTTGCAGTATAAGTAATGGCTGTTCCGTCCGCACCGTATTTCTCAACATCAAGTGGAACTTCCCAAGTAGTTTTGTTTCCGTCTTTTTTAGACTTAAAGCCTTCACTATTTGGAGTTACAGTAATAGGTGCCAATTCCGTCGTGCCGTTATTCAGCGTGATTGTTATGGATTCGCCTACTTTTCCTACCCAAGTCTTGATTACTTTCAGTCTTTCTTTTTCCTTATTCGTAATAGTAAAGCCGTCTACAGTAGTATCATATCCTGCTACTGCATCTTCTTTTACTTCGTACTTTATTTCATTTCCGCTTGCATCGTACTTAGGTACTGCATCAAACGCAATCTCCCATGTAGTCTTGCCGGCATTTTCAGCTTTTGTTACGGTCTTTGTCTGAAGCGGCTCGCTGACGCCCTCCTGCAACAAGTGCACTTTTATCTCGCTCACTTTATCGCTAGGAGCTTTTGCGCTTCCGTCCGCTCCTACCCAGTTCTTTGTCGCTTTTAGCAGCACTTTTTCGATATTTACAATAGTAAACTCTGTATCGGAATCCTTCTTGACATCTTTTACATATCCGCTTAAATCAGATTCCTCCGCAGTAAATGTTATAGGCGCGCCTTGCGTATCTACCTTATCAAGCTCGATTGTAGTTTCCCACGTTACAATATTAGAATTTGCAGAATCAACTACTCTGTTCAGTCCCTCTGTATCTTTTGTCAATTTTATTTCTTTGATAAGAGCTCCTGTTTTTCATTTTTTTATCTTGATAGTAATAGAGTCGCCTTCTTTACCTATCCACTTTTTATTTACTTTTTATCTTTGCTTGCTCTGTATTTGTAACAGTAAAATCGTCTTTTTGATTTTTCCTTAATTTCCTTTTTGTAGCCTTCTGTCTTGCCCTCTTCTACCTTGTACGCAATCTCTTTTCCGTCAGCATCGTACTTAGCAAGATTTTTCAAACGTATATGTCCACTCGCTACCTGTAAAGTTTGCCTTGTTCAGCGTTACTTTCAGCGTATTTTCTGTTACATCCTGTAATGTTTGCGCACCTTTAAGCAAGTAAATAGTTACAGTATCGCCTACTTTTTCCTAACCATTTCTTTGTAATCTTGATTATTTTTGTCTGCGTATTTGTAACAGTGTTACTTGTCTTATCTACATCTTTTTGTAACCGTTTAAATCTTTTCTCGTCATCTAATGTATATGTCTTTTCCGCACCCTCAACATTTGCATATTTTGGCACTTCAAAACTGATAACCCATTTGCTCTTTGGATCATCCCCCGTCTTTGTTACATTGGAATCGTTTTTATTTACAACTTTCTCAATTATATTTCCAGCTTCATCTTTCAAACGAAGCGTTATTGAGTCTGCCGCTTTTCCTATCCAATTTTTCGTTATTTCTATCTTAGTTTTCTCGTTAGTTCTGCACTCAAACTCAGGTACATTGACAAAAGTTTTTCTTAATCCTTTCTGGTTCCTCCGGAACCGTCATCAAGATATCCGAATGCAACAGGTTGCGTAGGATTGTAGTCATTTCTAAAAATCATAACATGATAATTTTCAGGCACTTGCACCGTGCTGACTACCTTCTGCATATGGGATTTGAAATTAGCAGGAAGTATACTATACTGTTCATCCAATACCATATTGTGCACTTCTCTGCCCTGATATATTGCGCCGTCATAACGATAGTGTACACGCATTCTGCCCCACATACCGCCTGTTACTGCCCACACCATATTTTGCTTAACTCTGTTATAGTAATAAGGATTTTTCAGATCTTTTTCAGCAACAGCCTGTACAGAATATCCATATGCATTTTTTCCGTCTCTATATCTGTCCACCTGAACGCTTCCCGGATTAAATTTATACTCATTGTAATACAAAGCCTTTCTCAATAGGTCAGAAATGCTGCTGGTGTTATAGGTTGTTTGTAACTCACTAACTATGTTATTTGTCTTAACATCGTATGCATATCCCTTAAATTTGTAAGTATGCTGGATATCCACAGTATTCATGCCGGCACCTACCGCAACTGTCTTGCCGTTTCGGTTAGCATCAGCATAAGTACCTTCCCAATCATAAAATTGAGATACAATATATTTCGCCAAAGTTTCATCATCAGGATCTTTTATCGGCTCTATTCTCCTGTGCTGCTTTAACCCAACATCAGTATTGATACAATATGCAGTAGTAGAGCCCTCTTTTCCGTTTATCTTGTAGTGAACCTTGATATTGCCGACTGCATCGTTTGTAGCGTAGAAATCTATCGCATTGTCATAATTTCCGACTTGCTCCTCCGCTTCCTTCACTACTACATTGACATTTTTAGAAGTTTCTCCGTATATTATCTTGTCTTTGTCTTCCTCTTTTGTAACTAACTGGATTGTGTAGTTCGCATTTTCCTCCGCCAATTTTTTCTTTAAGAAAAAGACATTTCCGTCCGCATCGTTTTCTGCTGTATCGACAACAACGCCGTCTTTAAGCAAGTTAAATGTAAACTGTCCTTCTTCCGGAGCTTTGCCGTTGAGCTTTATAGATGTCATCACGTGGTCGCTTTGTACATCGCTTGCCACAGCTCCTGTCGCATTCGGAATAGTGTCCGCAAACGATACGCTACTACTTATCAGGCAAAAATACCAACAGGTATGCCAGTGCAACATAACTCTTTCTCATGATAATAACCTCTTTTCTCTTAAAAATATACTGCATTTGCTTACTTTTATAAAAAAACATTTGTTCATAATTTTTTTAATGTATTTGTTGTTTATATATACAATTGTTTTTTAGTGAATCTAAACCACATAATATTTAAAATTTTTGAAAAAAATATCAAAAATATTTACATTTGTCCTACGATATCACCTAATCTAGAATCGAAAACAGCTAAAGAATGTTATTCTTTAGCTGTTTTCGTTAAATTTACTAATTGAGCAAAACTTTATTTATAAACGCTTTGCATTTTTACCGTACTACGCTTTGCTTTTCTTCCTTCGCAAGCTGCTAAATGCATGCCATACCTGCTATCATGAGTGTGAATCCGCCCATATAATAGAAATGTGCAAAAATCATCGCCTGTTTTTGAAGCAAAGTTTGCCAGCGGTACTTCTTCGTCAATTATGTACTCAAAAGTTCCGTCCGGTTTCGGATGTTTTTGTAGTTTCCGAGAGGTACTCCGTTTTCATCTATGATAGTAATAGTTGGAGGACTATTCGGATCATTAGGATTTGGCGGATTACTTCTTGGATATCTTGGTATATTCGGTGTAGTTGGTGTAGTTGGCGTTGTTGGTGTAGTAGGTGGTGTCGACGGTGTTTCCGGTGGTGTAACAGGCGGTGTTACCCGGCGGCGTTACAGGTGGTTTCAACGGAGTCGACGGAGGATTTTTCGTATTTGTAATGATATATCCGTCTGCTACAGATTTAATATCAGAAGTATATCCCGAAATAGAATCCTCTTTAACGCTATAAGTTACAGCATCCTCACCTTCCTTTTTCGGCAAGTCCGCAAAAGTTCCCTTCCAATCGTTTCCTTTGTTCAGTTTAATTACTTTTCCGGAAACTTCGGTTAAAGCTCCTGTCCCTACTTTTTTAACCAGCTTAACTGTAATTTCAGGTAGTGCTGATTTATCTGCTATTTCAGTGCCGTTATTTTCTTTCCATACTTTTTTTACAGATATGCTAATCTTGTCGTTCGCCGGCTGCTCTACTGAATTTTTCGTATTCTTTATCACAAGCGCACCGTCTGTATCTTTTCCAACAATTTCTTTTGCATAGCCTTCAACATCTACTTCGTCGACACTATAAACTATCTCGTTTCCGGAACCGTCGAACTTATCTACCGTGCGAAGTCCGTAATCCACTTCGCCATTTTGTCAGCACCGAGCGAAATCGCAGAAAAATTCTTCCTTTTTCATTTCTTTTAGTTTGAATTATATCTGCGCCTTTCTTCAAGTACACTACAATCTTATCTGCTATTTCATTTACCCAAACCTTTTTGAATTTGATAATAACAGAATCTTTTTTGTTTACAAGTGTAACGCTGTCCCCTGCATCGTTCCATTCAGTTTTTTTCGAGTGTTGCTCCGTCATGGGTTTTCAGCTACGCTATACTCGATTTTTGTTGCGTCCGTACCTTCGTAATGCATAATCGGCAACCCTTTGAATGTTGTTTTCCAATTTTTGCTTTTTTTCAAGTGTTGCGTTTCTCGTTACTACAATATTTCCGTTAGCTGTTCCTTTCAGTACAATTTCAACAGAATCAGGTACCAGAGTGCTATCAGCACTCAAATCGTTTCCGTTACTGTCTTTCCATTTTTTAGCAACTTTAATCGCACGAGTTTTTTCTTTATTTACGATAACAAAATCGTTCATAGCGTTTTTTTCTCAACACTAAATTCATAGTCCGCATCGGAAATCGTAACTCCTGATTTTGTTACATTTTTTCTTCTACGGTGTAGTCTACCGTTCCGTCGAATCCCGCTTCCCATGTAACTCCGGTAATCTTTCCTTTCCAATCGCCGGTTTTAGTGAGATCTACTTTTTTGGAATAGTCTTTTGTGCCATTTTTTATAAGTGTTGCTGTTACTGTATCGTTTTTCGTGATGTGCCTTAAATTTTTCGCTTCCTTCCCATTTCTTTGTAACTTTTATAAAGTCAGGTAGCGTAGTTTTTTTCCTTCTACACCAAGTACATAGTACATTTTGGTAATGTGATCAATTTCTTTCCATTTTTCCTTCGACAAGAGCTTGTGCAATACCTTCATTTGAAATTCTGAAAGTCTTGGAAAGTTTTTGTTTTATATGACAATTTGTAATTTTTATTTGGATTAGGCAATTTCAAAGTAAAGGAATGTGCATCTTTATCGTATGAAATCATATCAGCTGTAATCTGCACATCAGTTCCTTCATCTAGATTCCCTGTGTCCAAAATTTTTGCACTCTTTCAACTTAAAGTTGTCGCCTTCTAATTTTACAGTATTATCCGCATTTAACTCTATGTCTACTCCATACCCTAATTTGTCGTGTATTCTTGCTTCGTCCATAGCTTGCACGAAAATGGATGGTCGATATTCTATCGTCCAAGTACAAGTATTATTTGTTTCGTTTTTCTTGATATCGCTAGTCTTGTCTATTACCTTTTTGAAAAAGACTTTATCCGATATTTTTGATTCTATACTTACAGGACTGTTTTTGCCATTTCAGCTTCGCTACATTTTTCAACAATTCCCCTATACGGGATTTCTTTTATATATTTTTGATAGCATCTTCTGTCGGCTTAGCTTTTTAGGAAAATTACCATTCTTGGCAACTCATTTCCTTCAACCTTAAATTTTACTTTCTGCTGTCCGATAAAATCTTTTTGTTCCGATAGCTTGAATGTTGCAGGATCTACTGCTTCCCCTTTTACTTGTCCGGATGCTCCAAGAGCAGCGAATACCATAAACTTCTTGCCGTTCTTGAAAGTGTCAAACACCCAACCCTCAGGTAGTTTATCGCTTATTTCTGTATTTCCAAGTCCTTCATCCAAGGCAATCTTTCCACTTTCATTTACTACAATTCTATATATGATAGAATTGTCATCGTATGAATAAGCCAATGTTTTATCAATAGCCGAATCAGCCACTATTCTGTTGGCAACTTCTGTGGCAGGATTTCCCGCTTTATCAAATTCCGCAACAGCTGACGATTCGAGCATATTCTTCACAAGATATCTTTTGCTGCCGGATCTTCTGAATTTTTTTATTCTATTAGCAGTTGCCGTAATCTTTACTTCCGCTTTGCTTGGGTGAATAAGAACTGCAGTATTTTTGTATGTTTCTTCTTCGTCCTTTACTTTCGTAGTGTAAGTTACTTCATAGTTTGTACTATTATTTGCTCCATTATGGAGCATCTTAAAACCGGATATTTCCAGCAAATATCCCACTTTTTCGTTTTCGGCATTAAGCACGGGATACAATTTTCTTTTTACATTTTCATTTGGGTTCACCGCTACGCCATCTTCAACTATTTCCTGTCTTGATGAAGCCCCTGCGGCAACCACTGCCGACAAAACAGCGTCCGACGGCTTATCTCCCACTCCTATCATATCCCATATTGAAGCATCCCCTACCTTTAAATCCGATATTGCTCCAATGTTTTCTTGTAAAGGCATAAAGTCGTACAATTTGTAATTTGTAGGATTGGTATCCCTGTCAAATGTAACATTTATGGTCCAATCCACACCTTTTTTATCAAGGTTGAATTTACCTGTTTTTTCTAGTTTTCCTTCTCCCCCTTCATCATCAGACGGTAAAATTCCAAAACCTCCTATGTTCTTCTCGCTATACCAAGGCTCTTCTCCCGGAACTCCTCCGATAGTATCAATAATCTTCTGATAATGAATTTCTACTATATTTTTTTAATATCTTTGATGTTTCTGATAGTTTCTGTGCCTATTTTGGTCGCATCAATTGTTGTTTCTATCGTTAATTTAGCACTTTTTGCATCAAGCACCCCTACGAAATACTTGTATATCTGCCTGTTTTGCAGTTGAGATTCTTCTAAATCTCCCCTTTCATCTTTATACACTTGCGGTGTGATTTTTACCAGCTCTATTTCCTGAGGAGCTTGACCTTCTATTTCAAGCGTTGCAACAGGATTTCCGGCAGCATTTGTTTTGACATCCAAAAATTGCGGCATAAGCTCAAACAAATAAACATTCTTCAATCTTTGCTTGCTTTCGTTTATATTTATAGTCCAATTTACTTTTTTACCGTTTGGATTGTCCCAATTTGTTTCAAGGTTACCGCTTTCATCGTGCGCAACCTTCTTAACAACTCTCGTATTTACCTTATATCTGGATGTTACTTCTGTTCTTGCAATTCCGTCTGCTGTAAAGCCTGCCGTATTTCCTAGTATAATTTCTTTTTTCTTCGCCTTTTCAGGTGCGTTTATTCCATTAGCCGCTAACAGTGCACCTTCATCGAGTAGAGCCTTCACTCCTATCGTAAGCTGCTCTGTAAGTTCCGCTCTTTCATAGGTATATGTGTTTTCTGTTCCCGCCTTTTTGGTAACATTTACACGATTTGTATCAGCAAATAAAGTTGTTAAATCATCTATTTCTCCGGTCTTTACATACATTACCGGATTTGATGCATTTTCCTCTATTTTTAAGCCTTTTGGTAGTACTTCGTCTATTTTTAAATCCTTTAAATCTAAACTGTCTTTGTTAACTGTAATTACCCATTTCAAGCCATCTTTCTTTGCATCACCCCAAAGAATATTTCCCTCTTTACCGGCTTCTACAAGAGTACCGTCTTCATTATATGCCTGCTTCGTGATTAGATTGGTAGTGCTTGGAGGTAAAACTTTGTGGCTATACTGGCCATATTCGCTATACTGGCCATTTTCGCCGTACTTATAACCATCAAATTTAAAGTATTTTCCTTCATCCATGCTGTCCCATCTAACACTTGCGTTATTTCCTAATTTTAAAGTACTTACTACTTTTTTCGGTTCTCCTTTTCCAAAGACCTCTATCAATTTTTCTCGCGTAGTTTGTGTAGGTATAGTTAAATAAATTCTTTTGCTCACAGTACCTGGAATAGTATAAGTATATGTTTTTTTAATGTTTTTGATACCTTTACCCCCATTCACTTCTCTTTCAACTACTTCAGATCCTTCTTGCATTTCAATTTCAGTCTCGCTGCCATCATCTCCAACTTTAAGTTTTTGCCTTAAACTTATTGTCGGAACTTTTTGAAACTTAAATATTCTTCCAATGTATCTTTAATTACTACATTTTTGTAATGTTTCTTCCTCTTGATTAACCGTTATTTGCCAATCAAAATGATTTTTTTATTAACATCTTTCCATTTCGTTTCATCAGGAGTAATAGGCATTTTTTTAATCGCCTGTCTAAAAACAGTTTGATTTACTTTTACCGATTTATTTTTCCTTTCCGTCTGCGTCCCTTACTATTGCCTCATTGGATTTCGTCAAATATCCCCACGACGGATAGTTTGTATCTGTTGCTTTATCGAATTCCTCTTTTTTTACTTCCGTTTGGAATGTTATAGTTTGCATTGTTGTAATTCCGCTTGGGAATACATATTTTATAACACTGCCTGTTTTTGAAAAAAACCTTCTGTTACTGCAACATTATTTACTTTTAAAACTTCCCTCTACATATTCACCTGCATCTTTTTAGGTCATCCTCAAATACACAACCGTCAAAAATTTCCGCCATAATTTTTTTCTGCTGTTACCGTCCAAGATATTATTTTTTTCATATTGCTTCCAATAAGAATTTTTTTACTACATTTATAGTTTTTTTGAATCGTCTTTTTAATTATTCTACTTCCGTTAAAGAAGTATTCCTTGTCCATTATTTTTAAAAAAATTCTATGCTCATTTGTCTTTAATTCTTGATATTCTTCGCCCATTTTTGGTATAAATGATGACTTGAGCTTTTTATAGGATTGCTGGCGTCTGTTTGAGTCGTAAAAACACTGGCATCACCGTCAAATTTTATATTTAAAACGGTGTCGCTTCCTTGCGCCATTACTTTTCCATGCTCCCAATATTACATTTTTCCGTTGTAGAATCTTTTTTTAATTCTATTTCCAACGGAAAATTCTTTGTCTGATCAATCTTAACATTTTTAATAAAGTTATTGTAACTTCATCTCCATGATTTATATTTTTGATCTGCTGCAATAGAGTCATTATTCATATGCAAATCAAAAATTAAGCATAAGCTCAAAAGGACTACTCAAAGTAGGTGTGTATTCCGTTACATCTGAATTGTTTTCTATTCTAATCCACTTTGGATTGTGCAGCTTTTTGTGCATTTGAATCTAAAAATTCAGTCTTAATTACATTGTTCGGTTCCAAAGTACCTGCATGTACATATGGTGCATTTGGAATTATTACCAAACTGGCTATCAACAAGAATACTATCGCTCTCCTAATTCCTGATTTGATTTTTCATAACGATTCCCTCTTTCTTTTTTTGTCCTTATTTTTTTAAAAAAATTTTTACAAAATTATAACTTATATGTATACCTTTTTAACAAACATTTAAACAAATAAAAAAATAGCCGAAGAACGGTTTTTTTCTTGGCTATTTTTCAGCGTTTTATAAATATACTTTTTTCTTATACACGGGTTTTTAATCAATCTTATTATATTTCTTTTTTTATAAATTTAAATAGTATTATCAAAACTGCGATTAGTATTAAAAAAATAGGACAATACGCTCTTTTTGTTTCTTTTTGAACTTTCAAGTATTTTTTTGAAATCCAATAACATATTAGAGCTAAATATACAAAAATAGCAATATAAAATGTTTCTTTATTCATACTATTTTTTTATTTCTCCTTTTTGGATATAAAATTTCCTGCCCCACGACAGAAAATTGTCGAGCTCCTCGCTAATTTCGGTCGCACTTATAAAATGTTTGAACATCTTCAAAACTCTTAATCAAATACTTTTTGTCTATTTTTCATCAAGTTCAGATAACACATCGTCCAATATCAATATACATTCTTCAGCAAATTCATTTTTCATTATTTCTATTTCTGAAAATTTTAATGCAAGTGCTGCTGTTTTTGTTGACCTTGAGAACCGTATTTTTCTAATGTTTACTTCATTCATATCTATTGATATGTCATCACGATCGAGGACCTACTAAACAAGTTTTTTTAAAAATTTCATTTTCTTTTTGCTCGCATAGCTTATTAAAAAAATAGTTCTTCTAAATTTTTCATTACTTCTAATTTCTTCTTTTTGAGCGCATTTGTAATGTAACTAATTTCAAGAATTTCCTTTGAATCGCTTATTTTTTTCTTGAATTTTTTTGCTATTACTGCTATTTTGCGAACAAATTCGTTTCTTTCTTTTATTATTTTGACTCCGTACTTTGCCAGCTCCAAATTCCATATTTCCAGCATTTCATAGTTAGGCTTTTTCTTCTTTTAATAATATGTTTTTGACTTAAAAACTCTCTTGTAATTCGATAATGCAGCAAAATAAACAGGTTTCATTTTACAAAGGCTTATATCCATAAAATTTCGACGCTTTTGAGGATCTTCTTTACTATTTTTGAGATCGTCGGGCGAAAATACAACTATATGCAGAAAGTCCAAAAGCTCCGATAATTTTTATCGGAGTTTCATTTATTTTTATATTCTTTTTGCCGTTTTCAAATATTATTTCTATTTTTTTCATTTTTCTTTGTTCAGTAAAACTTGAGTATAAAAATCCGTTTTCTCCAAATTTTTATCATTTCTTTATCGTGAAAAAGCCCTAAATGATTTTTCCAAATGAATTTATGTATAAAGCCTCAAGTATACTTGTCTTTCCTTGTCCGTTTTTCACCGAGAATTAGATTTAATTTTTCATCAAATTTAATCTCCAAATCCTTGTAATTACGAAAATTTTTAAGTTTTAACGATGAAATAACCATTTTTAATTATTTCCCGTTAATCTTACCGGTAAAATAAGATAAATCGTTTTTTTCGCTTTCTTCAGTAAGCAAACAAGGAGTAACACTTGTATTTAACTCTATTTTTTTATATTTTTCACTATCGTATATTTTCAGTCCTTCTATTAAATATTTTTGAGTTAAAACCGATTTCTATATCATCTCCTGTTTTTGTATATCAACGCTTTCTATGATATTACCTTCTTCCGAACGTGAACTTATTTCCATTACATCTTCTTTCATCGAAAATTTAATCAAATTATTTTTTTCCTTCACGCGAAAAATAGGGAAGCTCTGTCTATACTTTCAATTAAATCCAACTTATTTACTGTTACATTTATCGGTAACTCTTGCGGTATTATCTTCTTGTAATCTATAAATGTTCCTCTAATAAACGCACAAAAATTCTAGTGTTTTTCTATTTCAAAAAACAGCTTTTATTTTTTCTATGCTTATTTTTTATTTCATCTTCTTCGCTTTCCGAAGTGATTTTATTTATCTCACTTAAAAACTTTCCAAGAATTATGATTTTTTGCTTCTTCTTCATTTTTGACTTTCTCTGTGCGATAAAGCCATTCTGAATCCGTCTGTTGCAACCATTGAAATTTTTATCTTTTTCAATTTCAAAAAGAACGCCTGTAATAGTACCTTTTAGTTTCATCAAGACTTGTTGCAAATGCAGTTCTCTTTACCATAGATGTAAAATCTTCGGTTTTTTAGCCTTATATTTAAGTTGTTTTTCTACACTTTTTTTCTATCGGATACTCATATGCAGGAAAACTTAATAAATTAAACTTTGATTTTTCCGCATTTTTATACCAATATTATTATTTTTCTTTTTAATTCAAATGTTATTTCTTCATTTGGTAATTTTTCTTACTAAATCAATAAGGAGTTTTGCAGTAACTACTATTTCTCCTTCTTCAATAACTTCTGCGTTTATCACTTTTTTTCAATAGTTATATCAATATCAGATGCGGTAAGAGTTAATGAATCGTTTTTTTAGCTGATATTAAAAATTCCTTTTAAAAATAGGAATTGTTGTTCTTCCAAGTAACGCTTTTGATACGATATTTAAGGCTTTTTGATAAATTTTTGTTGTTCACAAATAAATTTCATGATGTTCTCCTTATTTTATCTTATATAATATAGTATTAGTAGTATTAGGGACTGTGAATATGTTGAAAACATTATATAATAATTGAAATTCAAGCACTTATTATTGTTTATAACTTGTGAATAAATTCAAGAATTTATTGTTGATTATTTTTAAAATCTGTTAAATAATCAGTTTCTATATTCATTTATAGTACCTATAATTTCGTTTACTTTATTTTTATTTCGCTATCCTCTTTAATTAACTTTTGATATTTTTTTCATGCGCGTGGATAACTGTTGAATGGTCCTTATTTCCAAAGTATGTGCCTATCTGTGGAAATGATAAGTCTGTGATTTCTCTGCATATATACATCGCTATTTGTCTTGGAAGCGCAATATTTTTTGTTCTTTTTGAAGATTCCAAATCGGATATTTTGACATCGAAGCTCTTGGAAACTGTCTTTTTAATTAAATCTGCACTTATTATTACATCTGTATTTGAGATAATATCTTTTAGTACATCTTTTGTAAGAGCTACATTTAGCGGTTTGTTCATCAAATTTGAAAAAGAAAGAACGCGTGTAAATGCACCTTCGAGTTCACGCACATTACTTTTAATTTTACTTGAAATAAGTTTGATTACATCTTCAAGATCAGGCGTGATTTCAAGATTTTCGAGTTCCATTTTTTTTCTGAGTATTGCAACTCTGTTTTCATAATCAGCCGGTTGAATATCTACCGTCATATTCCATTGAAAGCGTGAGCGCAAGCGTTCTTCTATATTTAAAAGTTTGCTTGGCGGTCTGTCGCTTGATATTATAATTTGTTTATTTGCTTGATAAAGAGTGTTAAAGGTGTAGAAAAAAATTCATCCTGTGTACCGCTTTTTACCTTCTAAAAATTGTATATCGTCTATAAGAAGTACGTCTATTGTTCTATATTTATTGCGAAATTCAGCCATTTTTCGATCTGACAATGCTTTGATAAGTTCGTTTGTGAACATTTCAGATGATACATAAAGACAATTTAGCTGTGGATAAGTTTCGTGAATATAATTTCCAATGCGTGCATCAAGTGAGTTTTTTTCCAAGACCTGAACCGCCATATATGAATAGTGGATTGTAAGGTTTTGATAAGCTGTCTATATTACAGGCAGGAGATTCTGCAACTGCAATGCAGGCATTGTAAGCAAATTCGTTGTTTGCACCGTAAACGAATGAGTCGAAAGTATATCGAGGATTTAAAAACTCATCCGAAATCTTTTTACAAAAATTAGTGCTATATTTTTTCGTTTATATCATATTCTTCTTCTTTTGAGTTCGTATCTTCAACACTATACACAATCGAATAATTTTTGTTAAAATTTTCTTTGATAGCATTGTTCATCATTTCAGAATATCTAGTTTTTAGAAGTTGTAAAAATGAAATCAGCATTTTTGTTATTTTTGACTATTTATATTGACATATATAGTTTCATTTTTCATCAATTTTGCTCAAAACTAAGGGTTTAAACCAAGTATCAAAAAGCAATTTGAGTTGTAGAAGAGCGTATATAATTTATAACGGCATCCCAGTTTTTTTGTTTGTGTATTTCATTTAAAAAGTCCTTATAAAAATATTTTACATATATAATAACAATTAAAATAATCAAGTTCAAATGCAAAAATTGCGATAATATAGTTATCCACATATAGTGGATAAGTTTGTTGATATTAGAAAAATTATTCACAATATATTGTAAAAATTAAAAAAAGATAAATAAAAAAATTTTTTTATATATATATAAATATGGTGCTTTTACTAAACAAAATAAGTTGACATAAAAACGTATTAAAGATATAATTGATAGGCATGTATTTAAGTACATGTGCTGAAATTGGAAATCACATTGTAATTTAGATGTGAAAAAAAGAACAAAAAAATAGGAGGTAGAAAAGATGAAACAAACATATCAGCCAAAGAAAAGACAAAAGAGCAAAGGTTCACGGTTTCAGAAAGAGAATGGCAACTAAGAACGGAAGAAATGTCTTAAAGAGAAGAAGAGCAAGAGGCAGACACAAGTTATCTGCATAATCTTTACTTTTTATCTAATTTGCAGTCAAATATGGCAGGCGGAAAAAATGCTGAAAAACTGTTTTAAGAAACAATAAAGAAATTTCTCTTATATATAATAAGGGTAAATCTGAAGGTTCAAAAATTCGTAGTTCTTTTTATAAAAATAGGCTTTCTTACAATAGAACCTGTGTTTTGGCAAGTAAAAAAAGTTGGAAACAGCGTTAAAAGAAATCGTGTAAGAAGACTAATTAAATCAGCTTTATTTTTAATTTTGACGGAAGAATTAAAATAGGGTTTGATTTAATTTTTATTGCCAGAAAAGATATAGTGGATGTAAAATGCAAAGATGTTGAAAAGTCTTTATATTCTTTATTTGTACGCAGCAAATTGTTAGATAAGAGATAATTGAAAAACAAGAAGGTGATTTTTGAAGGTTATTGTAATAGGGCTTGTGAGGTTTTATCAAATCTTTATTTCGCCTCTATTCCCGCCAAAATGTAGGTTCTATCCTACATGTTCGACATATTTTATACAAGCGGTAGAAAAATATGGAGTGATAAAAGGTAGCTTTCTTGGAATAAAAAGGATTTTAAAATGTCATCCCTTTCATCCGGGAGGCTATGATCCTTTAAAATAATCGGAGGGATTCATGCAGTATGCAATAGGTTTAATAGCAAAGCCGCTTGGTATTTTGCTAAGTGCTATTTATGGAGCCGTAAATAATTACGGTGTTGCACTTATTATTTTAACAGTAATAGTTAGAGGATGTCTATATCCTTTGTATGCTTCTCAAGTTAAGTCTACTGCTGCAATGGCAGGCTTACAACCGAAAATTAAAGAAATACAGACTAAATATGCAAACGACAAGGAAATGATGAATGTAAAGATGATGGAGCTTTACAAGGAGGAGAAATTTAATCCTGCCGGAGGTTGTTTACCTATGCTCATTCAAATGCCTATAATATTCGGGCTTTTTGAACTGCTTAGACACCCGCTAAATTACTTGTCGGATGATATGATATTGGCGATTCACGAGTCATTTTTGTGGATAAAGGATATGAGCCATTCCGATATGTGGATTCTTCCAATCGCAGCGGGAATTGCTCAGTTTATATCATTTACACAGACTCAAGCGCAGCAGCAAGATATGTCGGCGCAGAATCAGCAAATGTCTTCGATGATGAATGTAATGAAATATGTATTTCCTGTATCTATAGTTTTGATGGGACGTACATTTCCTGCAGGTCTGACACTATACTGGTTCTTCGGAACACTTGTGCAGATAGGACTTAATTTTAGGTTGAACAAGATTAGAAGAGATTTGAAAGCAAAAGCAAAAACGAAGGGTAAATAATATGGAATATGTTGAAAAATGGGGCAACACAGAGGAAGAAGCTATAGAACTTGCTCTAGTTGATTTAAAACTTTCAAAGGAAGATGTAATTATTGAAGTTTTTAGAAGAGTCAAATAAGGGTTTTCTTGGAATAGGAAAAACTTGCAAAAGGTTAGAGTTTCAAAGAAAAAAAGATTCTAAGATAAAAAGAAGCGGCAAAAAGAAATTAAAGAAGAAATTAAGGCTGAAGTTAAGACGGACGCTAAAGTTAAAGAAATTTCAAAAAGAGAAAAAGAAAAAGCAGTTTCAAAAAGAATTAAATGTTCAAGAAATAGGAACGGAAGTAGAAACACCGGCTCTAGATTTCCTAAAGGATATGATTGATAAAATGGGAATAGATGTCGAAGTTTCCGCAAGAGAAAATAAAAGACGGAGAAATACATATCGATATAAACGGCAAAGATTCAGCATGTGTAATAGGCAAAAGAGGACAAACGCTGGATGCGATACAGTATTTGACAAGAGTTGTTGTAAATAGAGATGAAGAAAATTACACCAAAATTGTCGTAGACGCCGGCGAATACAGGGCAAAAAGGGAGGCAACTTTGGCTAAATTGGCAAAAAGACTCGCTGATAAGGTAACAAGGACAGGAAAACCTGTTAAACTTGAGCCTATGAGCCCATATGAAAGAAAAATAATACACTCGGCATTGCAAAATCATAAGAAAGTAACTACCAGAAGTGAAGGAAAAGAACCGTATAGAAGAGTTGTTATACAATTAGGATAGTTAAGTAAAAGATATCTCATTTGAGGTATCTTTTTTTGGAGGAATTTATATATTATGGAAGAAACTATAGTAGCAATAGCTAGTGCCTATGGAGAAGCCGGTATAGGAATAGTTCGAATTAGCGGAGATAAGGCGCTTGAAATTTTTCAAAAAAATATTTAAGACAAAGGGGAAAATTGTCGATAGACAATTTAACTATGGCCATATAGTGGATCCACAAAGCGGCAAAGTGCTTGATGAGGTAATGGCGGTTTACATGAAGGCCCCGCGTACTTATACGAGGGAAGATGTTGTTGAAATAGACTGTCATGGCGGAATAGTTCCTTTGAAAAATATATTACAGCTTGTTGTAAAAATGGGAGCGCAGATAGCAGAGCGTGGCGAGTTTACAAAGCGCGCATTTTTAAACGGTAGGCTGGATTTGATGGAAGCTGAAGCGGTCATCGATTTAATCAAAAGCAAAAGCGAAAAAGTTTTTGAACTCGCTCAAAATCAAGCATCAGGATATTTATCAAAGAAAATACGCGGATTTAGAAATGACATAATGGAGCTTTTGGTAAACATAGCTGTAAATATAGATTATCCGGATGAAGATATAGAAGAAGTAGTATATGACGAGCTTTTGACAAGTCTTGAAAAGAGTAAAAATGAGATATCTGAATTACTTGATTCAGCAAGAACCGTAAAATTCTTAGAGAAGGACTTGATGTTGCGATAGTTGGAAAACCAAACGTAGGAAAATCATCGCTCCTTAATTTACTCACGAAACAGGAAAAAGCGATAGTTACAAGTATAGCGGAACAACTCGGGATACAATAGAAGCAAATATTTCAATAGCCGGCATACCGATAAATTTAATAGATACCGCAGGAATGAGAGATACGGATGATGAGATAGAAAAAATCGGTATTTTGCGAAGTCGAGAAGCTCTTGAAAAAGCGGAACTTGTAATACTCATGCTGGATGCGAGCAGCCCGCTTGAAAAAGAAGATTACGCGATAATGCAAACCTTGAAAGACAAGGAAACCATAGTGTTTTTTAACAAAATAGATTTGAATATAGCGCAGAAGGATGCGGAAAGTATAATATTCGAAATATTCGATAAAATTCGGATAATTTATGGTACTGTTAAGAATGAACAGGGTATAATACAATTGGAGGAGCAGATAGAAAATGTCGTTTTTGGTGGAAAAATCAAAGTCGACAATTCTGAATTTATTTCAAGTATCAGACACAGGGATTTGCTTGAAAAAGCGCTTGATGCTTTGAAAGAGGCAATATCAGCAACAGAATCAGCCGAAGCACTCGATTTTATCGAGGTTGATTTAAAAAATGCATACGATTACCTTGGAGAAATAATCGGGGAAAATGTTTCGGATGATGTTATAGACACTGTATTTTCGAGATTTTGTTTGGGTAAGTAGGAGAGTCATGAAAAATTACACGATGAACAGATACGACATAATAGTTGTAGGTGCCGGACATGCGGGTTGTGAGGCAGCACTTGCAGCAGCCAGAATGGGAAAAAAGACGCTCATATTTTCAACGAATCTTGAAGCCGTCGCTATGATGGCATGCAATCCGTCAATCGGAGGTACAGGAAAGGGACATCTCGTAAGAGAGATAGATGCTCTTGGTGGCGAGATGGGTGTAAATATTGATAAGTCCTTTATTCAGAGCAGAATGCTAAATACAGCAAAGGGACCTGCGGTACATTCTCTTAGAGCACAAGCCGATAAGAATCTTTATCATCAGGAGATGAAAAAAACCTTGGAAAATCAAGAGAATCTGGATTTAAAGCAAGGCGAAGTTATTGAGATATTGGTAAGAAAATGGATGTGCTTGCGGAGTAGTATTAAAAACGGGTGCTTGCTATGAGGCAGAAGCGGTGATACTTGCAACAGGAACTTTTCTTTGCGGCAAGATATTCATAGGAGAGAGCAGTTTTGCGAGTGGACCTAACGGACTTGCACCTGCGAGCGAACTTTCGAATAGTCTAAGAAAAATCGGACTTGAACTTAGGAGATTCAAGACAGGAACTCCGGCAAGAGCACTTGCGAAGAGCTTTGATTATTCAAAGATGCAAGAGCAAAAGGGCGATGAAGTAATAGTGCCGTTTTCTTTTATGAATGATGAATTATCGAAAGAACAAGTAAGTTGTTGGCTTACTTACACTAATGAAAACACACATAAGGTGATACGCGATAATTTTTCGAGATCGGCTTTGTTCGGCGGTCAAATTGAGGGCGTAGGTCCTAGATATTGTCCTTCGATAGAAGACAAGGTGAATCGTTTTGCAGATAAGGAGAGGCACCAGCTTTTTATAGAACCGGAAGGCTTGAATACGGGCGAGATGTATATTCAGGGAATGTCATCGAGTATGCCGGAGGATGTGCAGACAGCTTTTTATAAGACGATAGCGGGACTTGAGAATCTCGAGATAGTAAGACCTGCATATGCGATAGAATACGATTGTATAGATCCGTTGCAACTGAAATTAAATTTGGAAACCAGAAAAATCAAAAACCTATTTTGTGCAGGTCAATTCAACGGTAGCTCCGGCTACGAAGAAGCGGCGGCACAAGGGCTGATGGCAGGAATAAATGCGGTACTTAAACTTAATAAGAAACCACCGTTTGTACTAAATAGATCGGAAGCGTATATTGGAGTTTTGATTGACGATCTGATCACAAAAGGTACTAATGAGCCATACAGAATTATGACATCAAGAGCAGAGTATAGATTGATTCTCCGTCAGGACAATGCAGATTTGAGACTTACTGAAAAGGCACACGAGCTTGGAATCGCAAGTGAAGCTAGATATCAGAAGTTTTTGCGTATGAAGAATCTCTTGGAAAAACAAATGAATAAATTGGAGAATACCGTGATTTCTCCAAAGAAAGAAGTAAAAGAATTTTTGGAAGCTAGGACAGGTACTAAACTGTCAGAGTCTATAACGGCAAGAGATTTACTAAAGCGACCGGAGATAACGTTGGAGATACTTGGAGAAATAATGCCGGAGCTTATGACCCTGTGACGGAACATTGCTAAATTCATATGTAAAAAAAGCAGATTGAAATACAAATTAAATACGAAGGTTATATCAAAAACGAGATAGCGCAAATATCTAAATTTAAGAAACTGGAAGAAAAAAACAACTGCCTATTGATATTGACTATCGAAACTTGGACGGGCTGCGATTAGAGGCTGTACAAAAATTGAGTGATATGAAACCAATGTCCATTGGACAAGCAAGCAGAATATCCGAATATCACCTGCGGATATAAATGTCCTGCTTGTGCATTTGGAAAAAGATGAGAAGGAAGGTTTGAAGCCGTGAAAAGATTGGAAGCAGCGCTATGGGAGTCAATTATGGAAGCGCCCAGATTGACATGCTCGAAGATTACATGAAGTACTTACTTATAAAAAAATAGAAATATAAATTTAACCGGAATTAAGGAACGAGAAGAATTTATATCGAAGCATTATATAGATTCGCTTCTTGTTTCTACTGTCGATGAGTTTAAAGAAGCTAAGACTGTAATAGATGTAGGAACAGGCGGAGGATTTCCGGGGATACCTCTTGCCATATTCTTTCCTGAAAAAGAATTTTTGCTCATAGATTCTCTTGCGAAAAGACTTAATGCCGTACTTGAAATTGCAAAAAAAGTAGGCATAAACAATGTATCGGTAGCGCACGGCAGGGCGGAAGACTTGGGAAAAAGAAGAGTATCGAGAAAAAGTTCGATATTTGTGTTTCAAGAGCGGTAGCTCCGCTTGCCACATTATCTGAATATTGTATTCCTTTCATAAAAGTAGGAGGCAGCTTTATCGCCTACAAAACAGCAAAGGCGTCGGAAGAAATTGAAGATGCTAAGAAAGCTATATTGCTGCTTGGCGGAAATCTTCAAAATGAAATAACTGAATTCGGAATAACAACTAAACTTCATCATAGCTTGGTTGTAATTAAAAAGCAGAATGACACCGCTTAAATATCCTAGGAAAGCGGGTACACCTTCGAGAAACCCGATATCGCAAAAAGATGTTTCACGTGAAACATTACGCAAAAAAAGCCTTAAAAAAATCAAAGGATAAAGCGTGTTTTGAAAGCGAAAAAGCAAAAAAATAAAATAAATTTTTAAAAATCAAAAAAAGTACTGGAGAAAAACCGTAGCTAATATATAATGTATATGTAGCAAAGAGGAGGAAGAACAGTTGGGAAAGACTATAGCAATATTCAATCAAAAAGGCGGGGTAGGAAAAACTACAACCAATATAAATCTCGCGGCTTGCTTGGCACTTAAAGGCAAGAAAGTAGTGATTCTTGATATCGATCCACAAGGCAATACTACCAGCGGTGTAGGTATAGCGAAAAAAGGATTGGAAAAGACGACTTATGAAATTTTAGTCGACGATCAGATGAATCCTGAGGAAGCTATAATTAACACGAGCGTCAAAAATCTTTACATAATACCGGCAAGTGTGCAGCTCGCAGGCGCCGAGATAGAATTGGTGAAGCTGGAAGGACGCGAAAAAAGGTTGAAAAAGGCAATAGATGCGATTAAAGACAAGTATGATTATATTTTCATTGATTGTCCACCGTCGCTCGGACTTTTGACAATCAATTCGTTGACAGCGGTTGACAGCGTACTGATACCTATTCAATGTGAATTTTATGCACTTGAGGGTGTGAGTCAACTGATGAGTACTATTGAACTTGTGAAAAAGAGCTTGAATCCGGAACTCAAGATACAAGGTGTAATACTAAGTATGTTTGACGGTAGAACCAATTTGTCTATACAGGTAGTAGAGGAAGTAAAAAAATATTTTAGAGAAAAGGTTTATACTACTGTGATACCTAGAAATGTAAGGCTTGCAGAAGCACCAAGCTATGGAATGCCTATCACCGAGTATGATCCGAGGTCTACGGGTGCGCAGGCTTATATGGATTTTGCGGAGGAATTTCTTGAACTGGAGGCTGAAGAATGATGGCTAAACCGAAAGGTGGACTTGGACGAGGACTTAGCGATTTATTGCAAGTCGTAGAAATCGATTCGGCAAAAGCATCTGCAAAAGACGAAGCCGCTCCTGTTGAAACACAGGCAGGCGGTGTAATGTATGTAGATATAAATGATATAAAGCCAAATGAAAAATCAGCCGAGAAAAAGTTTTTGATGAAGCGAAGATTGAAGAACTTGCGAATTCTATATCGAGCTACGGTTTGATTCAGCCAATAATACTGAGAAAAGCGGAAAAAGGCTTTGAGATTGTTGCGGGTGAACGAAGATGGAGAGCTGCCAGAAAAGCTAATTTGTCAAAAAGTACCTTGTATAATGAAGGAACTGTCGGACGAAGAAAATATGGTTATTTCCATAATCGAAAATATGCAGCGTGAGGATTTAAATCCGATAGAAGAAGCGGAAGCGTTATCGCAGATGATACAGAGGTTTGGATTTAGTCAAGAGGAAGTCGCAAAGAGCGTCGGCAAAAAGCCGTTCATATGTAACAAATTCTTTAAGACTTTTGAAGTTACCGAAAAAAATACTGGATTTTGTGCAAAGCGGGCAAATATCAAGCGGGCATGCTAAGATGCTTATAGGCGTGGAAGATGAGAAAAAGCAAATGCTGCTTGCAGAGAAAGTAGTAAAAGAGGAGATATCTGTAAGAGAAATAGAAAAACTGGTAAAGGATGTAGCGAATCCCAAAAAGAAACCGGAAAAGAAAGCGAAACGACCAGAGATATCAGCGATTGAAGATGAGCTTAAGCAAATTCTCGGAACAAAAGTAAATATTAAACAGTCGGGACGCAAAGGAAAGTTGGAGATTGAGTACTACAATAGGGAAGAACTCGAAAGGCTTATAGATATTTTTAAAGAATGTTGATGATTCAAGGCTCCCCTTTTAGGGAGCTTTTAAATTTTAGACTTTATAAAAAAGGCAGAAATTGTTAATATCCTGTTAATAAAAGTATCGCTTTAATATGATATAATGTGCACAAGTTTAGCAAGACATTCAATCACATTTTTACCGCTGATTAAATTAAATGTATAATCGAAAATGTGATATAATGTGCACAGGTTTAGCAAGACATTTCAATCACATTTTACCGCTGAGTAAATTAAATATATAATCGAAAAATGTGATATAATGTGCCTAAGTTAAGTAAGACATTCAATCATATCCTACCTATATTTTGTTAAATCAAAGGATATGATATAATGTGACAAGTTTAGCAAGACATTCAATCACATTTTACCGCTGAGTAATTTTATAATTTAATTAAATAAATCAAAGGATGTGATTGAATTCTGCAGTGTGCTAGGCACTCAGAAAGAAAATGGAATATATAATTTTAATTTAATTACCAAATATGTAAAAATAGAGGTGTGAGAATGGAAGGTAAGAAGAAATTTTTTACAAAGAAAAAAAGTAATTGCTATTGGCGTTATAATTGCGATAATTGCCGCAGGAACGGTGATTCTTCCGAATATGGTTAAGCCGCAAAAGACGCTCGTTACAACACAAAAGGTGGAAAATGCAGATTTGCAGGAAATTGTAAGTGCCAAGGGCGACCTAAAGGGTAGCGAAGAAGCAAAGGTGTATGCGGCTGAAATTGCAAAGGTGCAGACTGTATATGTCAAAGAGGGAGATCATGTAGTTAAAGGGCAGCTACTTGCGCAGCTGGATAGTGGAGATATGGGAAACCAATACGCTAAAGCAAGCAGTCAGGTAGCCGAAGCAAAAAGAAAGCTCGATAGTGCAAGAACTTTGTACGAGGCGGGGGCATTACCGCAAAATGATTATTTGGAAGCACAAGCTGCATATAGACAAGCGAGCTTATCATTGGGAGATTTCGATTTTTCAAAAAGTCGTATAATAAGCCCTATTGCAGGAACGGTAACAAGGTCAAAGGCGATAGAGGGAAGCAGCTCTAACGGAACAGGCGGAGAACCGCTTTTCACTATTGAGAATTTGGATTCGCTTGTGCTAAGTATCAAAGTTCGTGAATTTGAGATAGGCAAAATCAATTTGGGACAGCAAGTTACAGTAAAGGCTCAGACATTAGGAGATTTGACTGAAAGCGGAACTGTAACTAAAATATATCCGTCGGGGGAAACAAGAGAAGGTTCTCAGGAAAAAGTAATCCCTGTTGAAATAAGCGTTACAAATAATAGTGGAAAGCTCATAGCAGGCACGACTGCCAAAGCGGAAATTCTTATAAAAGAAGGAAAGAATGTCAAGACTGTACCGGTTGAAGCGATAAATACTCAAGATGATGAAAAATTTGTTTATCTTTTGAAAAACGGCAAAGTTAAAAAAGTTAAGGTTGAGACAGGTATAGAGGGAATTTTTAGGACGGAAATAACAAGTGGAAAAATTAAAGTTGGAGACAAGGTAATATTGCCGGATGCAGATATGATTCTTAAGGACGGACAAGAAGTAGAGGATAGGGACGACCTTGCAAAGACGAAAGGTAATAATTGATGGGCGAAGAACTTATAAGGATTGAAAATTTAATTAAGACTTACAAGAACGGAAGCATCGAAGTCCCTGCACTGCGTGGAATAAACTTGACTATCAACAGGGGGGAATTTGTAGCTATTATGGGGACATCAGGTTCTGGTAAATCCACACTGATGAATATACTCGGTTGCCTTGACAGACCAACGGACGGAGAATATTATTTGGAAAATATTTCTATAAGCGACAAAACAGATGAAGAGCTGTCTTACATAAGAAATAAAAAAATAGGCTTCGTATTTCAGTCGTTTAATTTGATCCCCAGAACATCGGCACTCAAAAATGTAGAGCTTCCTATGATATATGCGAAAATCAAGTTGGCAACGAGGGAAGAAAGAGCAAAGCAGCTTCTTGATATGGTCGGACTTGGTGAGAGGATACAGCATATGCCAAATGAGCTTTCGGGAGGACAGCGTCAGCGTGTAGCGATAGCTCGTGCACTTGCAAATGAACCGCCGATAATACTTGCGGACGAGCCGACGGGAAATTTGGATTCGCGTTCATCGGTTGAGATAATGGAGCTTTTTACAAAGCTGAATAAAGAGGACAAAAAAATACGGTGATAATCGTAACGCATGAACCGGACATTGCCGAGTTTACGGATAGAGTCGTAACATTTAAGGACGGTCAAATCATTAGCGACAAAATGAATCCTCCTAAAACTTTAACCAAAAAGGAGGAAAACTGATGCTATTTTTAGAGAATATTAAACTGGCAATTTCGTCTATCAGAGTAAATAGGATGCGTTCGTTTTTAACGATGCTGGGAATAATAATAGGAATCAGCTCGGTAATTGCAATTACATCGATCGGCGATAGCGCTAAAAGTACGATTAACGCCGAATTTACGGGAATGAGCTCATATATGTACTTATATCTCGCACCGGAATCGGACGACGGAACGGTCGATTATTATGCTTACAGTTTTACTGAAGATGATGTGGCAGCTTTAAAGGAACGCTTTTCTGACGATATCAGATACGCAGTTCCGAGTACATCGGCTCAGGTTAAGGTGAGAATAGGAAACAATTCCGGTCAGGTCGTCTTTAACGGCGCGGGGGAAGATGTCTTTAAGTATAATACCAGAATAAATTTGCTAAAGGGCAGAGATATTGAACAAAGGGATGTTGAATCTCAAAACGATATAATATATCTTTCAAAAGAGGCTGCGCTACATTTTTACAAAACGGACGATGTATTGGGCAAAATTTTCCCTGCTACAGTCAATGGAGAGAATCGCGACTTTACAGTGGTCGGACTGTACGAAAATAAGGCTTCAATATTCAGTAAGCTGGGAAATAGAGGAACATACGATGTAATAGTACCGTATCAACTACTCATGTATAGCGACGGAACGTTCGATCTAATGGAAATACTTGGAAACGAAAACAAAAATCAAGATATGCAGGGAAAGGCGTATGCAACCTATCTTGAGAGGATAAAACAGGCGCCGGAGGATGTATACAAATTCGAGACGGTGCAATCGCAGCTTAGTATGGTAAATAATGTCTTAACGGTGCTGTCTGTTGCGATAGGGGCAATAGCGGGAATCGCTCTCGTAGTAGGCGGTATAGGCATAATGAATATAATGCTTGTATCTGTTACTGAACGGACTAGGGAAATTGGAATAAGAAAATCTCTGGGAGCAAGAACAAACGATATATTGACGCAGTTTATATTGGAAGCGATGATATTGTCGGTCATAGGCGGTATAATAGGCACAGTACTTGGTATCAGCATAGCTGTAATAGGAATGACAGCGGTAAAGGCAAAGGTTGCGTTAAATCCGATAGTTGTAGTAGGTGCTGTGATATTTTCAGGCTTTGTAGGCATATTGTTCGGCATATTGCCGGCAAAGAAAGCGGCGCAGCTTTGATCCGATAGAAGCGCTCAGATACGAATAATACAATATAAATAAATCGAAAACATGTATTAGTAATAGCGGAAATAAAAATCCAAACCCTGTAAATTACAGGTTTGGATTTTTTGTGCAATTTATTCGCCTTGCGGCGTATCGAAACGCTTGCGTTAGAGCAATGCAAGCAGTTCTTCGATGTTCTTCTTGCCGAACATAGGCTCACCGTCGTTAATTACCATACAAGGAACGCTCATAATGCTGTATTTTTTTCGCGTAAATCGTTGAAATGTGCTACATCGTATATTTCAGCAGTAACATTTTCGTTTCGTGATGCGATTTTTTGGGCGGCAACCACAAGTTCCGGACACATCGTGCAAGTGAGAGAAACTACGATTTTAATGTCGACTTTATCTTTAATCGCATTTATACGATTTTTCGATTTCCTCGTCTAATTTTTGTCCGCTGCCCGACGCATTGTAAAGTCCAAGCACAAAAGAATTAAATTCATGTCCTCCCGGAACACCGTGAAACGCAAGACCCGGTATAAGAGCGATTCTGACGCAAAAATTCGAATCACAGGAAGCTGGTTTACAGGATATAGAGAACTGTCTATATTCTCGCTTGCCTCAAATCCGCTATTTTCAATATTCGATTCAGCTATGTTTACAGGATTAGATAAACTGTTAATTTCTACCGTCAGCTTATCTGTAAGGTTGGCAAGCTCTTTGACATACGCTTGCAGCTCTTTTTGATATATCCCTGTTCGTCCAAAAATTACCGAAAAGAATTAGCGGATTTTTCCATTTTGTCGAAAACCGTATTCAGTTGATCAACAACTTCCTTTGAAAAAAGATTGCCGTCTTCATTTTCTTTTTTTGGTTCTTCGTGTGCGGCAGTTCTCCTAATCTGCGGTGTAACTCCGTATTTTTCACGAAGAGAAGTACAATATTTTTCCAGTGCCGTTGCAGCAACTGCTCCGTCTCCTACCGCTGTTACGATTTGCCTTAAATTTTTTTATCGCAAACATCGCCTGCAGCGAAAACACCGGGAACATTTGTGGACTGATTTTTTTCTGTAAGTATGTAGCCTTGCGGCGTCATATCAACTTTATCTTTGAAAAGCTCAGTTGCAGGTATATAGCCTGCGAAAGAGAAAACCCCGAAAGTATCTGAGTTTGGAGCTGTGTAAGTAGTTACCTCGCCCGTTTTAGTATTTTTGTATACAATTTTTCTAAGTAATGTATCGCCGTCTACTTCTTCTACAACACTATTGGTCGCAATTTTGATTTTTCGGATTATTTCTCGCTTGGTCTGCAATCGACTTTTGCACAGCTGAAATCTTCACCCCGCATGAGGATAGTTACAGATTTTGCAAACTTAGTGAGGTAAACGCTCTCCTCCGCAGCAGCAAAGCCGCCCCCGATTACAAACACATCTTTGTCTTTGAAAAATTCTCCGTCGCAAGTAGCACAGTAAGCAATACCGTGGCCTTGGAAGGTATCTTCGCCTTTGAAACCGAGTTTTCGTGGAACTGCACCGGTTGCGATAATTATAGAAAAAGCATTGAATTCACCGTCTGTCGTGCGAACAGTTTTGATATCGTCGTCAAGCGTGAGATCTGTAACCTCGCAAATGTGAAATTCTGCGCCGAAGCTCTCGGCTTGCCTACGCATCGAGCCGGTGAGAGCCTCCCCGTCGGTCTTAGGTACTCCGGGGTAGTTTACAACCTCGGATGTAAGTGTGATTTGACCGCCGAATTTTTCCTTTTCCAAAACTACAACTCGATAGCAGGATCTCGCAAGATAAAGAGCGGCGGTAAGTCCCGCAGGTCCGCCGCCAATGATTATAACGTCGTAAAGATTGTTAGTGTTCTTTGCCATGTTATAATCTCCTTTTTTTATAATTGACCTACCAGGTCCAAAGAAGGTTTAAGTGTTTCTTCACCCGGTCTCCATTTTGCAGGGCAAACTTCATCGCCGTGTTTATGAACAAACTGGCAAGCCTGCAGTTTTCTGAAAAGCTCCTCTGCGTTTCTGCCTACATTACCGGAGCTTACTTCGTATGCTACGATTTTTCCTTGTGGATTTACGATGAATGTACCTCTTTCGGAAAGTCCGCTGTCTTCGATGTAAACATCAAAATCTTCAGCAAGTGCATGAGTAGGATCGGCAAGCATTACATAGTTGATTTTCTTAATTCTGTAAGAAGCGTCGTGCCATGCCTTATGAACGAAGTGAGTATCGCAAGAAACGGAGTAAATTTCACAACCCGCATCTTTTGAAATTTTCATACATATCTGCAAGGTCCTCAAGTTCTGTCGGGCAAACAAATGTGAAAATCTGCCGGATAGAAGAAGAACACGCTCCATTTTTCCCATAATATCATTTTGTAACTTGTTTGAAATCTCCGTTTGCAAAAGCCTGTACCTTAAAATCGGAAATTTCCTTATTGATCATTGACATAATTTTTACCTCCAAATTGTTTTTTTATTTGTGCTATTAGCACTGGCTAATTCATTTATACCCTAAAGTTTGACAAATAACGCTAAATATATTTTTAACAAATAACGGTAAACTATATGTTTGTCAAAACATATCTGACAAAGGATCCGTTAAAAGTTCAAACTGCATTCATAAAATATTATTCTATCATTTCATTTGGAGTCTTAAATCCTAATACACTTCTTGCTATATTATTTGTTCTTGTACTATATCTTTTAAATGATTTATACATTTCAGTTTCACTTCTAAATATTCTTTTGCTATAGAACAGTTCATTGTCTATTTTAAGGATTCTTTCAACTACCGGCTTCAAAAACTCGTTTTTTCGGCAAAAAAAGATTGATTTTATAGAAATAGTATGATAAACTACATCTAATTTTATTATCATAACTAAAAATAAAAATAAGTTGAAGGAGAAAAAGAAAAATGAAAAAAATTGCAGTTTTTAATTTGTACTTTATTGATTTTAAATTTAGTACTACCGGTTTATGCAAATGCAGAGGAAGCGGTACAATCATTAGGCAACTTGGAAAAATTGAAAAATGAATTAACTTACATAGATTCATTTATGCCAACGGATGATAAAAATTCAAAAAGAAAGAATATATAAATAATGATACAAATTTTTGAAATAAATAAAAACTTTTTTATACCCCAAACATCTGATTTTTGGAATAAAAACGATTGACAATTTTGGTAAAACTGTAACAATGAAATTACCAAAAACTTTAGATAATGTACAAGGAATGATGTTGGAAGATGGAACTGTAGTTTATAGTAATATAACTGAAGAAACGAGCGTATTAGTGCAAGGAATAAAAGAAAGTAATAAGTATGGTGAAACTTATGGAGTTAGGAGTTTGATTAAAATTGATAACGCAGCGGCACCACATGAATATGAGTTTGATTTTGAATTGCTCTAGAGGGTATAGTTTAATTAAATCGGAAGATTATATTAAACTGTTAAGGGGAAAAATGTAAATGCAGATCTAGGTTGGATTGGTGAAAATTTAATTTATATAATAGATGAGGAAAAATAATATAATATATACGATTGATGAACCGTGGGCGAAGGACGCTATTGGTAAAGACATAAATACATATTATAGGATAGAAAAATAATAAATTGATTCAGGTAATAGAATTTGATGAAAATACTATCTTCCCAGTCATTGCAGATCCTACTTATGTAGGAACTTTATATAAAAACCGAAACGCTTACTATAAAAAAATACAAAAAGACATTGAAAAATTAGCTGCTATGCGACAAGACATAAATAGAAGACAAAATTCGCATTTATCTACAATAATATCTCACATAAATTCCATTTTTGGATTATTTAATACATCAACAGGCATTCTTAGTTTGATTATAAGTGGCGTTATAGATGGGAATGAGCGTTTTTAGAAAAATGTGAAGATGCATATAGCGATGTAATAGAGGCTCTAGCAACTAAATCATATTCTAGAGCATGGATTTATTATAATTATGTGGGCACTTATCAGGGTCAAAATAAAGGGTATGTTTATCAAATTAGAGATATTGAATATGAATTTAGATAATTTATGTATAAGAAGATAACAATTATTGTATTGGTATTGGTTTTTGTTTAATATATTTGAACTTTGGATAATACGTAATGATTATTATCTATTGAATAGAACTTTGTTAAATAGCATTCGAGGGATACAATTAAACATAGAAATATTTTTAAAAAAATTACAATACGAATACAAAAACAAGAAAAATTTAGAGCAACTTTATTTGAGTGTTTATCGGAATATTGATACAATAAATAAAATAAGTGAAAATAAAATTTATTATAAAGATTATAGCTTGAAATATTTAGGTTATGTTATAGAGGATATGACTATGAGTAATATGTTTTGATGATGATGAAAGTATAGCGTTATTGAAAGATGTATGCTCGAAATTGGAAAAATTGATAGAACAAGTTCATCAGATTTAAAAAAACAAAAAAATATAAAAATAATCTCTAATATAAATAATGAATGTAAAGAAAAAGGAGATTATTGACATTAGAGATATTTCTTTTTCTATTGTGTATATCATCAAATGGCTAAATAGCAATACTAAAAAGACAACTAAGCCTCATAAAAAAATACCGGAAATGCCATTCTGGTATTTTTTTATGTCAACGGGTAGATTGATTAACTCTTATTAAGTTAATACTATTATATTAACTTAATAAGAAAGATGTATAAAAGAAATGGTATCTACGGATTGGCAGAGTTCTATATGAGATGTGAAATAAGCCATAGAGAAGACGGAAAAATCTTATATAGCCGAAAAGGTATTCACAAGTGAAAAAGAACTTATAAAAGCGGTAGAAAAGCATATGAAACTATATAATTCTACAGCAAAGACCGACTTGAACTTTAAAAACCCAAATGAAGTTGTATCAAAATATTTCGTAAAGCGTAACATATGTCTTATCACATTACAACATTTTTAACAAATAACGGAAACGGACTTTAATATTTCCTTGAAAAATGATACAATAAAATGGATTAGTAAATGAAATTCGATTTAGGGAAGATATTTATGAATTTTACAAGCCTAACATTTTTGTGCATATTTTTTGCCTGTAGTGCTTGCAGTGTATTATATGCCGATGAGCAATTTTAGTAAAAATATTTTTGTTGTTCGCAAGTCTTGTTTTTACGCAAGTGGCGAGCCTCTTTTGTTTTTGTAATGATTTTTCTATAATCTTCAATTATATTGTTGCGAAACAGATCCACAGCGAAAAAAGGAAAGAGCGAAAAAAAATTTTCCTTATATGTGGGCTTTTTTTAAATTTTGCAATACTTGGGGTTTTTAAGTATACGGATTTTTTTATATCGGCAATAAACGATATATTTAACATAGGTATTCCGTTTACTAACATACCTCTTCCAATAGGGATTTCGTTCTTCACATTTCAAGCGGTATCGTATATTCTCGATGTATATTTCGATGACGGTTTGGATGACAATTTGCATTACCAAGAAAATTTGTTGAATTTTGCGCTATACATAAGTATGTTTCCACAGCTCGTTGCAGGTCCGATAGTTAGGTATAGCGATATCGCTGTTGAAATGCAGGAGCGCCGTTTCGATATGGAGCAAATTGCAGACGGCTGTAGACGATTTATACTTGGACTTTCAAAGAAAATATTGATAGCGAATAATATGGCGATAGTAGCGGATAGAGCTTTTTCGCTCGATGTAGCGGATGCGGGAAGTCCGATGCTTCTGCTCGGTGCAGTTTCATATACATTGCAAATTTATTTTGACTTTTCGGGATACTGCGACATGGCGATTGGGATAGGCAAAATGCTTGGATTCACATTTCCGGAAAATTTCAATTATCCGTATACGGCAAAGTCAATAACGGATTTTTGGCGCAGGTGGCATATGACTTTATCCAAATGGTTCCGTGATTATCTTTACATACCGCTCGGCGGCTCTCGCAGTGGCTACAAACGCACAATTTTAAATTTATTTGTAGTCTGGGCGCTTACGGGACTTTGGCATGGCGCAAACTGGACTTTTGTAATGTGGGGTTTGATTTATTTTTGCATTGCTCGTATTTGAGAAGTATTTTAAACAAATTCGCAGAAAAAGCATTGAAGATATATTGCCAAGAGCAGTAAGCAGAATCTATACGATATTTTTCGTAGTAATTGCGTGGATCTTTTTAGAAGCGAAAGTGTTGGTGCGGCATTTGAGTATTTAAAGGGAATAGTGGATTTTACAAATGTAGGAATGGTAAAATGGCAAGCGATTTATTACATCAAAGAATTTGCTATTTTTTATCTTGCCGCTGTCTTGTCGGCTTTTGGTATTATCGAAATGGTAAAGGCTAAACTCGATGCAAATAGCAGCATATATATAATAGGAAGAGATATATTGCTTGTAATTTTGTTTTTGCTTTTCATTTATGTATATAATAAAGGGAAGTTTTTAACTCCGTTTATCTATTTCAATTTCTGAGGAGGGCTTATGCAGTATTTTAAAAAATATTTTTTAGTTTGTTTCATGCTGTTTTGCCTAGGGCTTACAGGATTTTTGAGTGGCTCAAATATTGCAAAAACTGAAGTTAAAGCTGAAGTTGAAACGGCAAAGCCTCAAAACCTGATTGAAGAAAATGCAAAGTTAAAAGGGAAATTTTCGCAATTTGAAGATATGCTTAGCGATAAATTCGTAGGCAAAGTTGAAATAGTTGAACAATATGGTGCATTTCAGCGTATTCTCAGAAAGAGAATGGTGGACGATCCCGTTACATACAGGAGGGTATTTAGGGCGATGGCGGAATGCTTTATTACATTATCCCTGAAAAAGATGTAAATGATGAAGCGGTGCTTGCGATGAAGAAGTTAAAAGAAGATATAGCAGTTCCAATATTTTGCATATTGCCGCCGAATAAAAACACACAGGAAAAAGCGAGTTTGCCGAACGGCGTTTTAGATTATTCTGTTTGGAACGAAAATGAGCTTTATGACAGGCTAAGCAACATCGGTATCAAAACTTTATCGTTAAGCAGGGAGTATATAAAGGAAAAAGAAATCGGAAAAAGAAACATTCTATATGACGGACACCCACTGGAGAAATGAAACTGCGTTTTGGGCGTATCAGAGGAGTCTAAAGTTTTTGGAAAAAGAAATGTTCGTCAAATTTCACAATGCCGATAAGTCAAACAGTCTAAAAAACTATAAACTCGAAAAGTTCAAAGGAATATACATAGGTTCGATGGGCAAGCGTGTCGGAAAAGAATATATTGAGCAAAAGGACGACTATACGCTTATAATACCTAAGTTTGATACGAAATACACATACATCAAATACGATGAAAATTACAAAGTTAAAAGTGAAAAGAAAGGTAGTTTCGAAGAAGTTTTTGTTAATCGCTGGGTTATTTCGGATAAAAACGAGTACACGGACAAGTATATTACAATGATGGACTACGGTGCGCCGTATGAGGTGATAGTAAATGATAAAATTGATGCAGGAGTAAGCCTTGTGATTATAAGGGACTCGTTTGCCATGCCGTTTAGCGCATATCTTGCAAGTAATGTAAAACATATTTATATGTTTGATACCAGATACGAAAACATACGAAGGACGCTTCGCAAAAAGATAGAGGAAGTGAGTCCCGATGCGGTTCTCCTTTTGTGTAATTCGAGTAGTGCATACTATTTTGATGATATGTTTGAGTTCTAGAAATTCTCGTAAAGTTGCAAGTTTCACGCTAAGCTGAAGAAATAAAGTTAAGAAAAAAATCAAAAATGTTTAAAAATGTGCGATTTAAGGCTTGACAAAAATAATCAGATGTATTATTGTATTATAAACGGTAGACAAGTTAAAATTTACAAAAATTATACAATAAGCAAAAAAAGAAAATATAAATTTGACGCAAGGATGTGAATATGAATAGAAGACAAATGACATATAGACATCTTTCGGATGTCATAAAACGAGATATCGTTTCCGGAAACTGGATGCCTAGTGAAAAGTTGCCGCCTGCGCGAGAGCTTGCGCAGCAGTAGAAGTAAACGCAAATACTGTGAAGCGCGCACTTTCAACTCTTGAAAAAGAAGGACTAATCGACTCAAAGCGAACAACGGGAAAGTATGTTACGGGAAATGAAATTCTTGTATCGAGTATCAGGGAACGCGAGGCGCGAAAATTGGCGGGCGATTTTGTCAAAAAGTTGGACAATATAGGGATTCGACCGGACGAGCTTGCTATGATTTTTTTAAAAATCCTGAAATCCCATATTTAGAATAAGTGTGAGGAGGTGCGCAATTGCAGAGTGCGGAAAGCATAGAATTTAACGAAAGTATGCCGATTTACTTGCAACTGATGGAAAAAAATAAGATATGAAATAATATCCGGAAAACTTGAGCCTGGATCAAAGATAGAAGCTGTCAGAACGCTTGCGGCTAAGTTTGCAGTGAATCCGAACACTGTACAAAAGGCACTATCCGAGCTTGAAGAGGAGGAGCTTTTGTATACTCAACGTACGGCGGGCAGGTATGTAACGGAAAATACGCTGATAATCGAGAGTATGCGATACAAAGAAGCAAAGAGGATAACCGATACATTTGTAAGTCAAATGAGAAGTCTGGGGTATGACGAGGAAGAAATATTAGAATTTTTGCCAACATAATAATTGTTAAATTGGCGAGCAATCGGCTGAAGGTTCAGCCGATTGCTCGCTTTCTTTCAGATCTGATATACCTACGTTTGCAAGTGCATCCGCACGATGGTTCATCGAAACAACGTGAGAAAATTCCTCCTCTGAAAATTTGAGGGAATTTTCCTCGTTAAATTTTTTGTGTGCGGCTTTGAAAGCGGCGCTTTGGGCATCTAAGGTCAGATGCCCTTTTATTTTATAAAAGGTACAGAGTTGCGTGTTTACGAGAGAGAGCAGCTCTGACCAAAGCGCCTTGTTTTCGACAGTTTGCTTTTTCGAGTTTTTCCAACCATTTTGCTGCCAAGATAGATACCAGCGCTGTTTGAAGCAGTTTATCACATACGAGCTGTCGGAAAATATGTGTACTGTAAGTTGATTGCGTTTGAGTAGTGATAGTGCATTGATTACAGCGCAAAGTTCCATATGATTGTTCGTAGTGTTTTTTTCGGCGCCGTATATTTCTTTTTGCACGCCGTTAAATTCGAGTATTGCACCATATCCGCCGTAATTTTCGTCATTTTGATTGCCGGAGCAAGCGCCGTCAGCATATATTCTAACTATATTATCGTTATTCCTAATCATAAATCACCTAAATTTTTATTACACATAACTAAATCGAACTAATTTAAAAATACATTTTTTAACTACTGCTATCTAGTTTAATTCATCGAGGTGCAAATAGCAACCCAAAAAATACGCGCGCCGATTTGCCTTTTTGCAAATTATCAAAAGTGCGAAATGCTAAAATTATTCGCAAAATAGCATATTGAATGGTAGATATATCAAATATTACAACTGTAAAGGGGAATTAAAATGGCTGTAATGGGATTGTAACATTTGTAGTGTATACTGTTATGTAGATATTTATGAGAAAAGGGGGTGCACCGTGAAAAAAAAGACATTGATTTTTATTATCACTTTGGTAATGATTTTTGCTAATTTGACTTTTGCCTTTGCAGATAGCGATCCTGGTGTTACTCTTGTTAATCCGATTTCAAATAGTGTAGGAGCTTCACCCAATTTGTTGATTTCTGTCAAAGTTGAGGGAGCAAAGAATATTAGAGTGTCGGCGTACGAAGTCCGAAGGGCGGTTCCGAATCCGGCATACAAGGAAGCTAACAAAGCAACAGTACCGCAGTATTTGACGCAGCCTCTGGGTGATGCGGATATGAAAGCGATAACGGAAGGCAAGTTTGATTGGAAAGGAAAGACAGCAGTCAGCCTGTTATCGGAAACCTATTCGTCAAATAAGAAACTCAGCTTCTATACTAAGAAGATTGAAAAATGGGTACAGGGGGTGTATTTAGTAAAAGTTGAAACGCTTTCGGGCGAAAAAGTGCTTTACACTACGCAAAAGTTATACCCAAATCAAGGAAAAAGCAAGATGACAAGCTATTTTCAGAAAGTCAGACGGGAGCAGGAGCTCTATTGCAGGGTTTGGTAAAGTCCGTCTTTGGGAATTAGTTGAAAATATATGAATAAAACAAAAAGTAAAATTTGAAAAAAATGAAAACTTACCTATTAGTAGTATTGTTTTTGATGACAATACTACTATTGTATTTTGTGGTATGGTAAACCGTCGAGTAAATTTGAATTTACAAAATCGACAGAACTGCTTGGAGCGGTAGATATAAGCTCTGTAATAGTGCCGCAGGAGGTTTTGATTTCAAAGGGAGGAAATGACTTTGTTCAAAGCCCCTCAAAATCGCAGCATCCTTTGGAATGACTATATTTTGACCGAAATTAAAAAGGCGTGTATGGCAGGCTCTATGGTTACGGAGGAGATAACAAAGGAGCAGTACGAGAAGGTTACGGCAGATAATTCCGTAATAGCAAGATTTTCGTATACCATGCCTTTTGAAGGATTTTGCAAAATGTTTGAAATCAAAGAGTTTCAAGGAGTGGATAAGATAGAACCGTTTTCGGAAATCGGCTTTTCTATGAGCAGTCCGGAGAGTTTGTTTGTATCGGACGCGCTAAAGGACAAATATTATAGACTTATAGGGAACTTTAAGACGGATTTACCGCAAAGACTTAAAAATATAGCCAATGAGGAAGAATATCCGACATATTACAAACTCAGCACACTCACAGGCACCGAGAGCAAATATGATGTTTTTGTGCCGATAGATGCGCCAAAAGCCTTGCCCGAACTTTCGCTTAGCAGGGGACTTTCGGAAACTACAGAACGGGAACACGACAAGATAGCAGAGCGTTATTTCGGGAACAGCTTTGATTTTGTGCGTAAGGTAAAGGAAAATGACGGAACGCTCGTATATATGTACGGATATGGTAAAATTACGCTTACCATAGATCCGGCGCTCGATATTTTGGAATACAAGAGCGATTCCAGCCAAACAGTATCGCAGACGGAATTTCAGGCACTTAGTACGGCGCTTTTATTTGCAGGGCAGAAGCAGTGCTTTCAAACGGCTAGCGGCGAAAGGATTCCAACTGTATTAAAGAGCATCACGCCGATAAATGAGACTACACCGTCTGAAAACAAAAAAATGGGATATCGCTTTGAGTTTACCATGCTTGCAAACGGGCATGAAATTTTTTCGTATAAGCAGCCGGAAATAGTGATAGAGGTTACAAATGGCGGCGTTACATATTTTTCCAAGACGCTATCATCTAAATTTACGCAGTCGAGCAGCAAGTTTAAGGAAACCATTCAGCCAATAGATATAATTATTGAAAATCACGAATTGCTTGCCGTTGCACTTGCTGAAAAAGGCAAAGAAAGTAAAAATAGCTTTGACGATGTAACTCACGAGATTAAGTCGATGCAATACGGTTATTTGAGGCACGAAAATATTCTTTTGCCTGTATGGGAGATAGGATTATCCACAAATGTGGTATTGTATTTTGATCCGTTTACGGGAAAGGAAGTGGAGTAGATTATGGACTGGTCAAAAGCAAAGAGTGTTATGATTGTCGCGCTTCTACTTACTAATATATTTCTGATTTACGCGTGCGTTCAAAAATATTACGATAAATCCGCAGTTGCGGATAGCAGCAGCTTTATTTCTGCGCTTTCCAAGCATGGCATTGAAATCAAAACCGACATACCGGAAACAAAGGACAGGTTGCCGATTCTTTCTTTATCGTACACCAAGCCCGGCAAAGCTAAGATAAAAGGAAATTCTAAGAAAAATCGGATTTCAAAGTTGCGCCTAGGGCGAGCGAGAAAGTTTATAAAAGAGCGGCAGACAAGTTTATGGAGGAGCTTGGATTTTCCATGACGGATATATTTTCGGGGGAAGTAAAGGCAAATGGTAAAGTTGTAAAAGTTGCGTATTTGTCAACATATGAAGGTTATTCGATTTATGCGGAGCCGCTTTATGTGGTGTTTAAAAAAACGGTAAAATTATCGGGATTAAGGGGAAAACGGCAATAGGATTTCCTGCATCCAAAAAGACAGGTTTCGGTAATATCGCCCGAAAAGGCACTACTTATATTTATGAGTGAAGAGGGAAAAACCTCCCAAACAACGGAAATAAAAAGTATAGAACTGGTATTTTGGGTAAATAACGAAAATGTTGATGAGGACGAACTTGTGCTTGACACAGCTTTTCCTGCATGGCGTATAATATATGGCGACAGCAAGGTTCGTTACATAGAAGCGAATAGAGAATAGGGGAAAAGATGCTGAAATTTTGTTCAATAGCTAGTGGCAGCTCCGGAAATTGCTACTATATTGAAAGCGAAAAAACGGCGATTCTGGTTGATGTTGGAGTTGCCGGAAAGCGTATAGAAGATGCTCTCGGAGAGCTTGATGTGGCGCTCGAAAAAATCGAATATGTATTTTTGACACACGAGCATATAGATCATGTTAAGAGTGTCGGTGTAATGGTAAAAAAATTGCCGAATGCGAAATTTTATGCTACTTGCGGAACATGGGAGTGTATAGGAGAAAGTAAGCTCGCGCCTGAAAGAAGAAATATTATAAAGGCGGGGCAAAGTATCGAGGCTTCCGATTTGAAGGTGAGCGCATTTGAGCTTTCACACGATGCGAAAGAGCCTGTCGGCTACAAATTCCGAAGTAAAAACGCCGGTATAGCGATTGTAACGGATACAGGAGAGATTACGGAGAAATGCAAAAAGGCGTTATACGATGTCGAGATGTTGGTGCTGGAAGCGAACTACGAAAAGGAGCTTTTGATGGTTTCGCCGAGATATCCGTGGCAGCTCAAGCAGCGAATTATGGGAGAGAGAGGGCATCTTTCCAATAGCGCGGCGGCGGATATAGTTGAAGGCATTGTTGCCAAAGGAAAGGATTGCAAGCTGAAAACATTGGTGCTTGCACATTTGAGTAAAGAAACCAACTATCCACAGCTTGCTTACAAAACGCTGGAGGGCAGGCTTGCGGAGATTTGCACCGATGGGCAAAAAATACATTTGGGAGTAGCAAAAAGAGAGGAACGCAGCGAAGTTTATATAATAAGGTGAGAAGTTATGAACATCAGAATAGTTTGCGTCGGTAAAATTAAAAAGAAAAATATTTGAAAGAAGCCTGCGATGAGTATGTTAAAAAGATTGACAAAGTATTGCAGGCTTGATATAATTGAGCTCAAAGAGGCAAAGCTACCTGAGAATGCAAGTCCTGCCGATGAAGAAAAGGTCAAAATTGATGAAGGCAAAGCAATATTATCCAAGTTGTTCGAAAAGGAATATGTGATAACGCTTGAGGTTTTGGGAAAGCAGCTCAGTTCTATTGAACTTGCTGAGAAAATTTCAAATCTGGGCGTTTCGGGAAATGCAGATATTGCTTTCGTAATAGGCGGTTCTCTCGGGCTTTCCGAGGAGGTTTCGAAAAGGTCAAACTTTTCACTATCGTTTTCAAAATTAACTTTTCCGCACCAGATGATGCGGGTGCTTGTTTTGGAGCAGATTTACAGGGCATTTAAGATAGCTAGAAATGAAAATTATCATAAATGATAATTTTTTTAAATTGGACCTAAGGGCGATGTTGACAAATCAAAGTGATTTGATATAATTGCTAGGTATATAAAAGAAAGTGAGGAATAATTTTAATGAAAAAACTAAAGTTTTACTTGCTTCACTTATGATGGTATTGCTAAGCGCAGTTATGGTTTTTGCAGAAGGCCACGAGGCTCATCATACAAATTTGGGAGAAACGCTACCTATATGGAGCGTGATTCCGTTTGTTTGTATGTTGCTTTCCATAGCGATAGTACCGCTTGTAAAACCACATTGGTGGGAGCACAATCTGCTGAAGGTAGCGCTGTTTTGGGCGGCTGTATTTTTGGTTCCGTTCGGCGTAGGCTATGGTGTTAAGGAACTTACGTTCCAAGTTTTGGAAATAGTGTTGCTTGACTATCTGCCGTTCATAGTTTTACTGCTTGGTCTTTTTGTTGCGGCAGGCGGTATAGCAATCAAAGGAACGATTGCCGGCACACCGAAGATGAACTTGATATTGCTTTTGATGGGAACGCTGCTTGCGAGCTGGGTAGGCACTACGGGTGCGGCTATGCTTATGATTCGTCCTGTAATTAGAGCAAATGCATGGAGAGAGAAAAAGGCGCATATAAAAATATTTTTTTATATTCTTAGTTGCGAATATAGGCGGATGCTTGACTCCTGTCGGCGATCCACCGTTATTTTTAGGATTTTTGAGGGGCGTTCCGTTCTTCTGGACGATGAAACTTTTGCCGATACTCGGCTTTGCGGTTGTGGTGCTTGGCGCAATCTTCTTTGTGATTGATACTATACTTTACAAAAAGAGCTTGCGGCAGGTAGGGCGCCTATACAGGAAAAATGTCGAAAGAGAACCGATTAAAAATTGAAGGAGCGCACAATTTTATATTTATAGTAATGGTAGTGGGTTCTGTAATATTAAACGGTCTGCTTTCATCAAATCCTATATTTGCAAATCCGGAAACAGGTGAACTTTATGGACTTAATATAGGCGGGGTTGTACTTCCGTTTACCAGCATTGTACAGATGTCGATAATACTTGTTGCAGCGGGACTTTCTATGAAGACTACAAGAAAAGAAACAAGAGAGGCGAATGCGTTTACATTTGCACCTATTGAGGAAGTGGCACAGCTGTTTATCGGAATATTTATCACGATGATACCTGCGCTTGCACTTTTGAAGGCGCACGGTTCTGAGCTTGGACTGGAGCATCCTTACCAGTTCTTCTGGGCAACAGGTATGCTTTCGGGATTCCTTGATAATGCGCCTACATATTTGGTATTTTTGACTACCGCGGGCGGAGCTCATTTCGCGGACGGCGTTCACACTACTGTAGGAACAGTACCTCCACTAGATTTGATGGCAATTTCAGCAGGTGCCGTATTTATGGGTGCACTTACATACATAGGAAATGCACCGAACTTTATGGTTAAAGCCATAGCGGAAGAAAACAAAATCAAGATGCCCAGCTTCTTTGGATATATGGCGTGGTCATTTGGCATACTGATACCGCTATTCATTTTTGATAACAGTAGTATTCTTTTTACACAAATAAATCGCTGTTAATATTTGTTGGCACATAGTAACAATTTTAACAAAATTGTTACCATGTGCCATAATATAATCGAAGATCAGGTGCGAGGTTAACACCTTTATAAAGAAATCCCAACGGAAGATATGCCCTTGTATTTAGGTACGAGGGCTTTTGTCTTTTGGGAGATGCCTTTACTTTTATTTAATCAAATTTGAAATTGTTCTGAAAGACGGGTGCGAGGCGCTGCCCGTAAGCTCGAAAAAGTATGGATTCGGATGTAGTGAACAGTGTGTCCGTCTTTGCCATTCGCAATAGTGCATTGTTCATATCGGATTGCTTGCGGGATGAAGTGCAGTCGGTAACAAGCACCGGCACGAAGCCCGCTTCCGCTAAATCCAGACAAGTTTGTAGCACGCAGATGTGAGCTTCTATGCCGCAAATTATTATGTATTTTTTGCCGAGCTCTTTGATTTTTTGAAGGATGTCCGCGTCCTTGTAGCAACTGAATGCTCTTTTGTCAAAATACTCGTTTCCAAGGATTTCTCGAAGCTGCGGAATTGTCATACCAAGTCCTTTGGTGTATTGCTGCGAGGTTATGATATTTACATCAAGTTCGCTAAGTCCTTTTAAAAGGATTTCGCTTCGCTTAATTAAATTTTCTTTTTCGTGCATTACAGGAACGAGTTTTTCCTGAAAATCAATGGCAAGTGCCATTACATTATCTAGTGATATAGACATAGTTTTCCTCCTTTAATTCTATCGCGCGTCTATTTTTCGCGTGCTTGCAGTCTGCTTAGAGTGTCTGCACATCTTATGTAATTCGCAAACATCCCTACATTTGCAAAATAGTATGAATAGCGTTCTTTGTTTTGGATTTTTACAAGTTCGGATTTTACGAGTTTATTCATATGCTGCGAAATTGTAGCTTGCGAATATGGAAATGCTGCCACGAGGTCCTTGTTGCATACAGGTTGTAGTTTGCTGTTGCATACCAGAATGTGTTGGTATAGCATTATCCTGACAGGGTGAGCAAGTGCATCCGAAACGTTTGCAACCAGCTCAATATCTTTGTTTTCTAATAAATTCAAATCTTTTCTAAGTCTCATTTTTACCACCTGATTTTTCGATATAGATTATTTTTATTATATTATACATTGCATATCGGCTATATGCAATATGTATTTTCTTATAAACATTTGTTGAATTTTTGAAAAATTATAGAAAAATTTGTACAAAAAAAGCGTAAAAAGTATTTATTTTTTTGGACAAGATGTGGTAAAATGTCAAGGAAATTGTAAATTTTATAGAACTCGAATTTGTGGCTATCATGAACAAATATGGAGGATTTTATCATGATTATGAAGAAAAATCAAAAAAACAACAAACGAATCGAGTTGGCGACACAGATTTCCAACAAGACTATTATCTTGCAGGCAATCTTATTTTTGGGATTTATAGTGGTGCTCGGAATTTTTGTTGCGAAAGCGGACCTTGAACTTATAAATAACAGCATGGTTAAGACAAATATGATTGGGGAAAGTAAGGTCGAGGCGTTACTTGACGCTGCTGACACTGTCATGGAATCCAACAACACGATGATCGAGGAAATGTACAAGCAAGGAGAGCTGCAAACCGGCGGCGAAGCTGTAGCAAGTAACCTCAAAGAAGGCGGACTTTTGAGCGCAAGCGAGCTTGCTGCGGAAACCCAGATGATTCGTACGGCAAAGCACATGGTGGCATCGGACGATTATGTTGTGGGAGTCGGTGCTTATTTTGAGCAGTACGGCTTTTCAAAAGCAATAGACGATTACGCTCTGTATGTGGAAGACAGTACCGGACAGGTTACGGTAAGCGAGCGTTCTCCTTACAGTGAATACAGTGTCAAATCGTTTTATAAGGGCGCTATGCAGACAGGAGTAAGCGGTTACATCAGCCCTCCATATGTAGACAAGCTGACGGGAGTAAAAATGGTTACTATAGCTCGTCCGATTATGGGAAACGGGGCTCCTAAAGCAATCGGATTTGTCGATGTTGCTATCGACTCGATTTCAAAGATAGACATATCAAAAGGCGATACAAAGAATACAAAATTTATAATCGCGGCAACCGGCGGAGAGATAATAGGATGCAGTTTCGATTCTAAGGCGGAAGCTGTCAGCGATTTAATTAAAGATCAAAAAATACTGGATAAAATTGCAAATCCGGACGAGAAAGGTGAAGAAAAAATTGTTAGCGTTAAGCTGAATGGAGTATCTTCAAAGGCTATGCTTTCCAGTGTTAAAGCATACAACGATGTGCTTACGATAGTCAGTATAGTACCTTCGTCAAAGTATTATTCGGATTTATTCGGCACATTGTTTATTCAGCTGATCCTTTCTATAATATTTATCGTTTTGAGCTACCTGTTCATCAAGAATGTTATCGGGGCAAACTGGCACCTCTAAGCGAACTAAAGGCGATTTCCGAAAGATTTGCGCAAGGTGAGTTCGAAGGCAATATAGAATTGGTTAAAGATGACAACGAAATTCGAGATTTGCAACTTTCGTTTGAGGCGATGTGCAGCTATATTCACGATGTAATTCAAGATATGTCGCGAGTATTAGATGAAATTGCAAGCAACAATGTGGATATTGAACTTCAGGGGATATACAAAGGAACCTTTGTAAATATCAAAGAATCCATAGAAAAGGCGGCATTAAATATAAACGATTTGATTAGCAGTATGAAGGGCATATCTTCCGATATCAGCGGACTTTCCGCTCAAGTATCGGCAGCAGGAAACGATGTTGCGAACAGTTCGATTTCTCAGTCGGAGTCGGTACAGATGCTTGACGACAGCATTAAACAGCTAAATACCGATATACTGGACAGCAAAGGCAACTTGTCGGATACCAAGGTACATATAGACGGAGTGCAAACCGAGATAAGTGCAAGCAACGCAGATATGATTAAGCTCAAAGAGTCTATGGATAATGTAAGAAATGCTTCGGGAAATATCAAGAAAGTTATCAAGGCAATAGACGATATTGCTTTCCAGACGAATATACTTGCATTAAATGCGTCGGTTGAAGCCGCAAGAGCGGGTACTGCAGGTAAGGGATTTGCGGTTGTAGCGGATGAAGTCAGAAATCTGGCAGGAAAGAGTGCGGAAGCGGTATCCGATACAACAAGACTTATAGAGGAGTAATTCACGCTATAATAGATGCAGGAGACCTCACAGATGCAGCTGCCGAATCTTTGCAAAAGGTGCTTGGTGATGTTCAGTCGATAGTAGAAAAGACGGATGTACTTTTGCCTATTGCAGACAGGCAGTACGATTTATCGCAAAATATCGCGGACGGAAGCGAAAAAATTTACGGAATTTCGCAGACAAATAGCGGTGTGAGTGAAGAAATCGCATCGGTATCAAACGAACTTAACGATAATGTTCAAAGACTGAACGACATAATAAATACCGTAAATACAAGAAGTTGAAATAAAAAGTAGAGGGGCAAAATATGAAAGAGCCGGTACTGGTAATAATGGCTGCCGGAATGGGCAGCAGATACGGTGGGCTGAAGCAGATAGATCCTGTTGGAAGTAACGGGGAGATAATAATGGATTTTTTTCGCTGTACGATGCGTATATGGCGGGTTTTACAGAAGCGATATTCATTATCAAAGAGTCTATGAAAGACGATATAAGCAAAATACTTGAAAACGGTGCCGGAAAGCATATGAAGATTTCATATGCTTTCCAGAAACTTGAGGATTTACCTGACGGGTACGAGGTACCTGAGGGCAGGGAGAAACCGTGGGGGACATGCCATGCTGTGAGGGCGGCGCGCGAATTGATACACGGCAATTTTGCGGTTATAAATGCGGATGATTATTATGGATCTACCGCATTTTCGCTTGCATATGACTTTTTGGCAAATGCATCAAGTGAAAATGAATTTTGTATGATAGGATACAATATCGAAAATACGCTTTCTGAAAATGGCAGTGTTGCTCGTGGGGTATGCGAAGTTTCAAGCGATATGTATTTGAAGAAGATAGACGAAAGAACTCAAATTTGCAGGCTCGAAAGCGGAGATATAGCGTACACTCAAAATGACGAAAAAACATGGGAAAAAATTGAAGTAGGCACACCTGTTTCTATGAATTTTTGGGGTTTTACCGAAAAGATGCTCGACGAAATCGAGAAAGGTTTTCCTAAGTTTTTGGACAAGGCGCTTTTGGAAAATCCTCAAAAAGGCGAATATTTTCTACCTCTGTTGATAGAAGAACTGCTGCAGAAAAATGAAATAAGCGTAAAGGTTTTAAATTCGAAGGATAAATGGCATGGAGTTACATACAAAGAAGATAGGGAATCTGTAGTTGCGGCGTTACAGGCACTAAAAGATGCGGGATTTTATCCCGAAAAACTCTGGAAATAAGTAAGAAGAAAAAGGTTAGAATGAATAGCAAAAAATACAAGGATAGTTTATATAATTTCCGTGAAATCACCGATTTGAGAGATATGCTGGTATCCAGTGTGCATCTATATTCGGAAAAAGATGCGTATCTTGTCAAAAGAGTAAAGGGCGGCGAATATGAGCCGATTAAATACAGGCAGGTTTTGCAAGAGGTCAATGCACTTGGCACAGCGCTCATCGATATGGGACTCGCCGACACCAAAATTGCAGTAATAGGCGAAAACAGCTACGAATGGGTGCTGGCTTATCTTGCGGTTGCGTGCGGAGTAGGCGTAATAGTCCCTCTGGACAGGGAGCTTCCGCGCAGGAGGAAATTGCGAATCTTTTAGCTCGTTCAGAGGCGAGTGCGGTATTTTATTCGAAAAAGCTGGCTACGCAAGTTAAAGAAGCGGAGGAGTTATTGGAAACACCGCTTAAATATAATGTTTGCAAATGCTCGTGTGATGAATTTGTAGAGGTGTCTGCGGAAATGGCAGGTCTTGCTCCGCAAAATCTTTGCTTAGAAGAGCTGATTGAAAAAGGGAAGAAGCTCGTTGAAGCGGGCGACAGGCGATTCATTGATGCCAAAATCAATCCGGATTTAATGTGTGCACTTCTCTTTACATCAGGTACAACGGGGCTTGCAAAGGGGGTAATGCTGTCGCACAAAAATATTACAGCGAATGTATACAATATGTCTAAGTATGTAAATATCCCGCCGGATGATTTCGGATTGTCAGTGCTGCCGATGCACCACTCATATGAGCTTACGTGTCATATTTTTACCGGAATTTATCAAGGAATGACTATTGCTATTTGCGAAGGTCTGAAGTCAATCCTCAAGAATATGCAGGAAGCACCTGCGGGGGTAATGCTTGGAGTTCCGCTAATTTTTGAAGCGATACACAGGCGAATTATGAAGCAGGCTATGACCTTGGGTAAGTACAACAAACTTAGAAAGGCGATTGCCGTATCGAAAAAATTAAAGTTATATAATCATCCAAAGATAGTGAAAGCTATGTTTAAGGACATTCACGAAACGTTTGGTGGACATATGAATCTGTTTATAGCAGGAGGTGCGGCTATTGATCCTACTGTAATAGAAGATATGCAGGCTATGGGAATACCAATGATACAAGGCTACGGAATGACGGAGAATGCGCCTATAATTGCAGTAAATAAGGATCGATATTCGAAACCTGCGGCGGCAGGACTCCCCGATGCCGGGAACGGAAGTCAGAATAGTCGACCAAGATAAGAACGGAGTCGGAGAAATAATTTGCAAGGGACCATCTGTAATGTTGGGTTACTACAACAACACAGAAGAAACCAATGAAGTTTTAAAGGACGGTTGGCTATATACAGGGGATTACGGCTATTTTGATCGCGACGGATTTTTGTATGTTTGCGGTAGAAAGAAAAGTGTAATTGTTACAAAAAATGGTAAAAATATATTTCCTGAGGAAGTTGAGTTTTACTTGTCGCAGAGTCCTTATATTATAGAATGTTTGGTGCACGGCTTCGAAGATGAAAAGTCCGGAGATATCGTTGTGAAAGCGGAAGTATTTTTGGATGATGAGGCGATTGAGACCGCAATGGGAAAAAAGCCGACGGAAGAAGAGCGGGTGAGCTTCATAAAGGCTGAAATAGATAAGATTAACGACAAGATGCCGATATACAAAAAAGTTAAGCGTTTCAACATAAGAGAAGAGGAGTTTGAAAAGACGACAAGCCGAAAAATAAAGCGTTTCAGTCCGAAAAATGCATAGTGGAGGAACCATGTTTGAAAAGAAATATCTAGAATTACTTGCTAAGGAATACCCGAATATCCAAAAGGCTACTGCGGAGATTATAAATTTGAGAGCGATTTTGAGTTTGCCAAAGGGAACGGAGTATTTTTTGAGTGATTTGCACGGTGAACATGAGGCTTTTATACATATGATAAAAAGCGCCTCCGGAATAATTCGTTCAAAGATAGACGAAACATTTGAAAGACGGCTTACCGAAACGGAAAGAGATAGGCTTGGTGCACTGATTTACGATGCGGCTTCCGAACTTGAACGAGCAAAGAAACGCGAGCAGGATTACGAAGAATGGTGCAAGGTATCAATATACCGTTTGATAGAAGTCTGCAAGTCCGTTTCTACTAAATATACAAGGTCAAAGGTTAGAAAGCGTTTACCTAAAGACAGCGCATACATACTCGATGAACTTTTGCATGCAGATGATGAGGCAAATAGGGCACATTATTATAGCGAAATAATAAATTCAATGGTTGAGTTTGATGCGGCGGAAACCTTGATATTACAGCTTAGCGATACGATTAGCAGACTGGCGGTTGATAGACTACATATAATAGGCGATATATTTGATAGAGGACCGCATCCTGATTATATTATGGAATATTTGATGGACTTCCATGATGTCGATTTTCAATGGGGGGAATCACGATATTGTTTGGATGGGTGCGGCTACGGGAAACTGGGCTTGTATTACGAATGTAATACGAATGAATATCAGCTACAACAATTTTGATATGCTCGAAATCGGCTATGGAATCAACTTAAGACCGCTTGCGATATTTGCTGCCAAGACCTACGGCGACGATCCTTGTACGAAATTTATGCCTCATATACTGGACAAAAACACTTTCGATCCGGTTGACGAAAATCTTGCGGCAAAAATGCACAAAGCGATAGCTATTATACAACACAAGGTCGAGGGGCAGAGGATAAAATCACATCCGGAATATAATATGCAACACAGGCTTTTGCTGGACAAGATAGACCGAAAAGCGGGAACGTTGGAAATCAAAGGGGAAATATACCAATTGCTCGATACCAATTTTCCGACCGTAAATCCTGACAATCCGTATGAACTTACAGCTGAAGAAAATGCACTTATGAATACGCTGGAAGCGTCGTTTTTGGAAAGCGAAAAACTGCAAAAGCATGTGAGATTTCTTTATAGTAACGGTGCTATGTATAAGTGTGTAAACGGTAATTTGCTTTATCACGGATGCATTCCTATGACGGCAAGCGGTGAGTTTGAGGAAGTTACAATAAACGGTCAAAAGTTATCGGGCAAAAAGTATATGGACTATTTGGACGAAGAGGTGCGAAAGGCGTATTTCAATCCATTGGCGGCAGAGGAAACGGGAAGAGCCGGCGACATCATGTGGTATTTGTGGCTTGGAGCAAAATCACCACTATTCGGTAAGGATCAAATGACTACATTTGAAAGGTCGTTTATAGCGGATAAGAAAGTCCACAAAGAGTATACTGTGCCATATTATAGCCTAATCAAGGAAAAGGAAAACTGCGAAAAAATACTTGCGGAATTCGGACTGAATCCGGAAACATCGCATATTTTGAACGGACACGTGCCGGTTAAAATCAAAGACGGCGAGAGCCCTATCAAGGGTGAGGGCAAGCTATTCATCATCGACGGAGGTATTTCAAAAGCCTACCAGAAGCAAACGGGAATTGCGGGGTACACATTTATATATAATTCACGATTTATGGCGCTTGCGGAGCATCAAAAGTATACCCCGAAGGAAGCTGACGGAACACAAATATTCCATGAACCGATTATCAGAATAGTTGAGAATTTACCGGTTAGGCAGACGGTTAAGATGTCGGATATAGGAGGAGAGCTGCAAAACCAGCTCGAAGATCTAAAAATGCTGGTGCGTGCATATAAGACAGGCGAAATCAAAGAGCGTAAGTAGAGGAACTTATGGGAAAAGATGTATGCTACACATATATGGTAAGGTGCAGCGACGACTCGCTTTACACGGGCTGGACTTCCGACATTAAAAGGCGTGTCAAAGAGCATAACGAGGGCAAAAACGGTGCGAAATGTACGAAAGCACGAAGACCTGTAAAACTGGTTTATTACGAGGAGTTTGAAACAAAGAGCGAAGCGATGAAGCGTGAATGTGCCATAAAGAAGCTAAGCAAAGAGGAAAAAAAGAGAACTTGGTTAAAAATCGGCTTTCACAAAACTTTATAAATAGTGTATACTAGGAAATAGGTAATTTTAGATATTTAAAATTGGCGCGAAAGCCATAAAACATAGGAGGTATGAAAATGGCAGAAATAGAAAGTGCTAGCAAAACTCGTATCCTGCTGGAATCGGGCACGAATGAAATAGAAATCATTGAATTTACAGTTGCTGACGAGGTATTCGGCATAAATGTTGCCAAAGTGCGAGAAATCATGGTAGCTCAAGAGGTTAAGGCTATGCCAAATGCTCACCCCTGTGATAGAAGGCGTGTTCAAACCTAGAGATGAAATTATTACTGTAATAAGCCCTAGATAAGTATCTTGGACTCCCACCTTGCGAAGCAAACGGCAGGGATATTTTCATCGTTACGAATTTTAATAATTTGAATTTTGCATTTCATGTTCATACTGTTGTGGGTATTGATAGGATTTCGTGGAAAGCCATTAAAAAACCCGACAAGGCGGTTTATGGCGGTGGCGACGGTGCTGCGACAGGTATAGCGGAATACAAGGGCAGACTCATTACTATACTTGACTTTGAAAAAATTGTTGCGGAAATAAGTCCTGAAGCTACTATTCAAGTTTCTGAAATTGAAGAAATGGGCGAAAGATCTCAAAGAAGCGAACATATTTTGATTGCGGAGGATTCAATGCTTCTTGCAAAGTTGATACTTGAGTGTCTGCATACAGCGGGATATACGCATACAACTCGTACCGACAACGGTCAGGAGGCATGGGATTATCTCCAAAAACTCAAAGAAAGCGGCGAGTCTGTCAAGGATCATGTCAGCTGTATAGTTTCTGATATCGAAATGCCGCTAATGGACGGTCATAGATTGACTAAGCTGATAAAGACGGATCCGCAGCTCAAGGAAATACCGCTAATTTTGTTCTCGTCGTTAATCAACGAAGAGATGCGAATCAAGGGCGAACAGCTCGGAGCTGATGCACAAATCAGTAAGCCGGAGATAGGAAAATTGGTTTCGCTTATTGATTCATTTACTATGAAATTGTAATTTACGACTTTAGCAAATTAAAGAATATGATTTTTTGAAAGGGCGCAGGCGAGCGCCCTTTTCTATATATTGGGGTTTTAAAAAAATACTAAACGCTATATACTGTATATAAAATTAAAAAAACGACAAATTGGGACAAATTGACTGTAAAAAAATATTACAAAAATGTATAAAATGCGTACAAAGAATAATTTTTTTCTTTTCAGCGTGGTATAATAATTTTAGATCAATTTTAAGATGTGAATGTGGATCACCGATACTTACGATTTTAACCGGACTTGGGGTGTGAATTGACTTAATAAAAAACTGAAAGGAAATTTTATGAGCAAAAAGCTGATAACAGCGTTGCTCTCACTGACTATTTTGCTTTTTTCGGGAATTTGCACATATGCAGTTCAAGAAGTACATGGAGCATTTTTTTCTATAGGGAATTAGTTGTAAATGGCGTGAGAGTGAGCAATTACAACTTGCAGAGCCCGTTATTTATTTATAATAACACAACGATGTTGCCAGTCAGTCAGGAGTTTTCCGCCCTTACAGGAGTTGAAGCGACAGCGGATTGGAATACCCGTACACTGACATTGGTAAAGAAAGAGGCTACTGCAACGCAGGCGGGGCAGGCTTACGAGGTAAACAGCGGTTCGAGCTTGAAGCCGATAGTCGTGCCGGATATGAAGGTAGAAGTAAAGGCGCACAGTGGTGCGGAGGAAGTCCTAAATATGGGGACATTGCCGGTGCTTTTCGGCAAACGGAGCGATATACTTACCGCTTCAAGTATTCAAGGAAAGCAAGGTGCTCGCTTGGGATTATCATTACGATTCGAATTTCGGACTCGCAATAAGCACAAAAGCACAAGTTAAGGCGGCAAGTTATTACAACGAAGTGGAAGCAAGATACAATAGGGGCCTTGTAACCTACATGAAGACGCATAACAAGGCGCTTAACGACCAGGATGCCCAGAAAATGGTATTTGCATTTAAGAGAGCGAGCAGAAATTACGGTATAAATGAATTGATGCTAATAGCCATTGCAAAGCGCGAAAGCAATTTTCATACGGAGGTGGTTTCTTCCGGCGGTGCGGTGGGACTTATGCAGATAATGCCGAAAACGGCGGCAAATTTCGGTGTAACGACTTGGCAGCTAAAGGAACCTGAAATTAGTATTAACATCGCGGCAAGCATGCTTGCAAACGGACTGAAAAGTTACAATGGAGATACAATTAAAAGCCTATCGGCATACGCATATGGCTCGGGTAGAGTAAACAGAGGAAATTATTCGACTGTTCACGCCACAAATGTTTTGAAGTTGCAGGGAGGTATAAATCAGTACCTTTCAAACAACGGCTACAAATAAATCAAAATGACAAGAAAAAGTCCTTTTTCGAAAGAATGGGGACTTTTTTAATACTATAGATTATCTATCCTCATGTGTTGACAATATACAAAAAAATGCTAATATAATAGCAAGGAGGGCAGAACGATGTACGAAATAGTAGAGAAAAAATTGAATGAGCTTGCTATTGAATTTCAGATTGTAGAACATGAACCTGCGCTCACAACGGAGCAGGCGGATAAATTCATTGAGGGAATTAGCGGGGTGCGGACCAAAACGATGTTTTTGACTAACAAGAAGAAAACAGCGTTCTATTTGGTAATAATGGATGATTCTAAGCGTCTTGATATGGACGCCTTTTAAAGAAATAGTAGGTGAGAAGCAAATAAAAATGGCATCTTCCGCTACCTTGGACGAGAAGATGAAATTGCCTCCCGGAATAGTATCGCCATTCGGACTGCTTGCGAATGTGGATAGGGACATAAAAGTCTACTTCGATAAAGAGATTATGGGCGAGGAGCGTATGAGTTTTCATCCGAATACTAATGAAAAGACTATTTTCATATCCACAAACGACTTGCTTTCTTTTTTAGATAATATAGGATACGAAGCAAATATTGTAGAATTATAGGTCGAAAACATACCAGACTCAACTGTATTTTTGCGGGAAAATGTATAAAAATAAAATCAAAAATCTGACTTAAATGCGCTAATTTAGCGCATTTAAGTGGTTCATATAAACATTGGAATTTGAGGCATTGCGTGAAAAGGTCAGCTTATTATGCAAAAAGTTGAGAAGCGGAATTTCAGGGTTAAGATTTATATGGCAAGTCGGCAAAATACGGATATTTCAACGGTCAAGAGGCTGGGGCGCTGAACGGAACAGTAAAAATTGTACTAATAACATACTACAAAAAGACAAAAAAATGAGTGCAGATTAAGCGATTGGCGCAATACGCCATACAATATTGAGTCAATACAATAATACAAAAATGCTCAAAACGCCAGAAAAACGGCAAAAATAGAGCGAACGAAGAAAAATTGAAAATAATGGAACAAATATACAACAACAAAATTTCAAAAAAATAGCAACTATATCTAGACTTAAGACCGGAAATTTTTGTTAAGTCTAAAATTTGATGCAGAAATCAAGAAAAATTAACATAAATATGAGAATTATTACTTGGGTAAAAAGTAGATGTTAAGTATTACCATAATTAAAAGGGGAATGTTGGCTTTACATTGAAATTTATGGATAAAGGAAAATCACATTTCCATAAAAATGTAATTACCATATAATACAAGTGTACAAAAATAGGAATGTCCGGAACTGAATTATGGCTAAAAATTTTTCGAGGCTACGCGAAATATTGTATTGTCCGAATAGAACAGTTCGATAAGGCAAATAAAACGCAAAATAGTACATACATTTTTACAAAATGCTTAAAATTGAGCAAAAATGAGCGTTTTTGTGAGCGAACAAAGAGAAGATTTAAAAGGAGAGCATATATAGCGTAATTGAAAATATAAAAACGCGATATAATGTGTTTTTTTATATAAAAAAATTCTGTAAATCCAGCAAGGAGAGTATCGATAGGCGAAATGATATTTGTGTATGATTTAATGAAAATTTTTAGATTTTTGCTAAGTATTGTATGCGTCTTAGTTTTGTGATATTATTGATGTTGAACATTTTATTTGTCCTCGTAGCTCAGTAGGATAGAGCGACTGCCTCCTAAGCAGTAGGTCGCACGCTCGACTCGTGTCGGGGACGTTAGAAATACCCCTGAAACCGTTAGACTTTGAACGGTTCAAGGGGGTTCCAGTTTTCTGAACGGGCGGAACAGTTTGACAAGGCTTACATATTGTAATAAAATACTATATATATAAAGTTGAGGTTACGGTGAAATATGAAAATAAAAGCCATAAGCGTGATTGCTGCTGCGATTTTGCTTGCAGGACAATTCGGCACCTGCTTTGCTATGGAAACGGTGCCGCTCAAAACAGTTTCAGATGCGAAAAACAAAAATGTGTTTGCCTATCCGCGAAGCGATGTCAAAGTTAGGATGGATGATAAGTCATATATTTTTACGATGCCAATGGAAATCGGGTTTATCCTTTATTTTTATGGTGGTACGGCATATTTACCTATCAGAGGTATGGCGAGTATGCTTGACAAGAATATAGACTGGGAACAGGCAAACAGAACTATATACATAGGAAGAACATTAAAAAATCCGGATACCGAAAAGAAGAATGAGCCTGCAGGTGCTACCCCTTATGCGGTCGGAGTATCAGCATTAAGAAATACGGAAGCGAACTCGCAAATGCTTCAAGTGGGCATGCAGATTAGAAGCGATGTGCGTATTATACAATTTTGAAAAAGCTGATATGCTCGATTCGGGTGAAAAGCAGGTATATCCTGCGATTGTTAACAGCAGTGCATATTTGCCGATTCGAGCCGTATCAAAATTGTTAAATAAAAAAATAGAATGGGATCATGTCGAAAGTACTATTACCATAAGCGATAACGACAAAGAGGATACTCCTTCGGGCAAACCTGCCGATGCAAAGGAAGAGCAGGAAAAGTACGATGCGCTTTTCAAAAAGGCTGCGCATGCGGAAATCAAGTCGCTTGATGAATTGAACAAACAGGCAACGGCGAATTTGATAGCGTTGCGCAAGGAGGACAATTCGGAGAAAAAAATTGATGTACGCGGAAGCGATAACGCAGGCGTGCAAAACGGTTGAAGAAAAAAAGGATTCGGCGTTTTATAAGCTGGATAAACTCTCGGGGCAGCAGGAGGCTGTGCAAAGCGCTTTAAACGAGTATGCGCAAATGTTGTGGCATTATACTCTTATAATGGAAAAATATATCTTATATGGCGGCGGCAAATCAGGATTTTTCGATGCTTTCGGAAACATTTGTGAACTTTGCGGTTTTTGACGCAGCAAAAAGCAGCAGATTGCCACAAATTTGCTTGAGGAACTTAAATGATGGGTAGAAAAAGGTAAAACACTGATTTTGCTTGACATTGTCGTTAGAAGTGTTCTTGCGGCGCTGGTTTCGGTACTGTCGTTTATTGCGGCGTTTTTGATTCGATTTGAGTTTAATGTAAACACTCCAGTTTTTCGATGTGTGGTTTTCCGCATACGCAAACAATGTTATCCGCTTGGAGCAATAGCGTTTTTTTCAGCTTTATTTTCGGTGGAGCTTTTGTACCGAATTGGCAGATGGAAAATTTTTTAACAATTTATTTAAAATTTTTGCTTCGACGCTGCTACTCGAAATCGCTACATACATTTATATGTTGGGGCAGATTCAGAGGATTAGCAGGAGCATTTATATTATAAGTTTTTGCTGATTTTTTTCTTGCTACTGGAAGAAGGAGTGCTTGCGAGATTCTTTTTGACGGAAATACATAGATTTAAGCGTAGAAGCAAGCAAGGAAAAATAGAGGAAGGAGTAGCGGAGAGCCGAAAAATCGGGTATCTGGAGCAACTTGACAAGTTACCTCTCGCCACGATAAAATCCAAAATCGAAGGCAGAAATATTATGATTAGCGGTGCTGCGGGAAAATATGGGAGTGCGCTTGCCGGTGTGCTTGTTAAGTTTAAAGTAAGGCGACTAATCTTAGTAGATACAAATGCAACGAAAATTTGTGAGCTCTATAACAGTTTGAAAGAAGTAGCGGGCGAAGTTAAATTGGAGGCATACGTTACGGATATTCGTAAAACGGCTGAGATGACAACGATTTTTGAGCGTTATCGACCACATATAATATTTCATGCGGCAGGACATGAGAAGTATATAGATAATAAAGAGAACAGACGAGAATTTATATCGGCGAATTTATGCGGAACAAAGAAAATGGTTGCACTTGCCACTAAGAATCTCGCTGAGCGGTTTGTGCTGATTTCGCGTCAAAAATGCGAGCGAACCTTTTGTGATGCGATTAAAGCGCAGAGAGGAGCAAGTGGTTGCGCATGCGCAAAAAAAATAAAAAACTCAATTTGGTGTTTATAGATTTGAAATCGCAAAGAATGATGATTATGAATGGGAGCAGATAGCTGAAAAAACATTTGAGCTGTTTGCACACAAAGAAGAGAGGGAAATATCGGAATAATACAAAATGGATAAATTGGATATAGAAATAAATTTAGATGCCTCCGTATAGAAAAATCAAATAGAAGATATGAAAAAGTTCCGCACTTTCATTACTTGACGAACTTTGGCAGAAGAAGCAGGCAGGAACTGACTGGATAGACTTTCCGCTTAAGATGAGCAGGCAGCAGATTGAGGAAATTAAAAATGCCGCTGTTTATGTTCAGGGGAACTGTAAAAAAATGATAGTAATAGGTATTGGAGGTTCGTTTCTCGGGGCAAAAGCGGGAATTGAAGCGCTTATACCGCAAATAGAAAATGCGCGCAACAGTATGGGAGAAAATTACCCGTTTGTTGATGTAGTTTTTGCCGGAAACAATTTGTCGGCGTTTGCGCTTTCAAAGTTTGTCAAAATGGTTCAAGATGAAGATGTAATGCTTTGTGTAATATCTAAATCCGGCGACACTCTGGAAGTGAAAGTTGCGTTTTCGATTTTGTTTGCGGAACTGGAAGAAAGATTTGGACCAAAGGAAGCGGCAAAGCGAATTATAATGATAACCGATCCTAAGAGCGGTGCTTTGAGAGAGCTGGCAAACGAAAAAAAATATATTGCGCTTGATATTCCAAGCGGCATAGGGGGCAGGTATTCGGTGCTTACAGCGGTAGGACTTTTGCCTATGGCGGTAATGGGACTGGACATAGAGCAACTTTTGGCAGGAGCTGCAGCTGCGGCAGGCTCCCCAAGGTGGGATACGGATGCGCTTGACTATGCGATAGCACGACATATATATAGAAAAAATGGAAAAAGACTTGAGGTTTTTGAAGTATATGAACCGCAGTTATACAGCTTTACACTTTGGCTGATGCAGCTATTCGGGGAGAGTGAAGGCAAGTCCTGTGATGCGATTTATCCGACAAGCCTTGAACTCACGCAGGATTTGCACAGCATGGGACAATATCTTCAAGAGGGGGCGGATATATTGTTTGAAACGGTAATAGATGCGCCGAGCAAAGTTTTGGATTTACAAGTACCTAAAACTTTTTTTGAAGATATGAGCGCAAGCAGTATAGGAGCCTTGAACGAGATAGCAAAAAAAGCGGTGATAAAGGCTCACAAAGAGGCTCATAGACCGGTGCTGCGAATTGCAGTATCTGAAATATCGGAATATACGCTTGGCGAAATGTTCTATTTCTTTGAAACGAGCTGTGCAGTTTCGGCACTGTTTCAGGAAGTAAATCCGTTTGATCAGCCGGGCGTGGAAAATTACAAAAAGCGAAATGCGAAAGCTGCTAAAATAAATTTTTAGACTTTGTTAAAAAGACATACAAAAAAGTAGAAAAGTGTGATATAATGTACTTAGGTCAATCAAGACATTTCATCACATCCCACATCTTTTATAGAACGAAGGATGTGGTATAATGCGCCCAAGTTAATCAAAGCATTCAATCACATCCTACATCTTTTTATAGAACGAAGGATGTGATATAATGTAACTAGGTCAAGTAATAATAAAATGATTGATGACACAAACCATTGAAAAGGGGGAAAAAAGAATGAAAAAAATCGGTGTATTAGGCACAGGAACTATGGGAGCAGGAATAATTCAAGTGCTTGCGCAAAACGGTTATGAAGTAGCAGTAAGAGCTAGAAGACAGGAAACAATAGACAAAGGAATTGCCGGAATAGCTAAAAACTTGGATAAACTGGTAGCAAAAGAAAAAATTACGGAAGCGGATAAAGACGCAACATTGGCAAGAATCTCAAGTTCAACTGAATTGGATATAATGAAAGATGTAGATCTTATAATAGAAGCTGCAGTTGAAGATATGGAAATGAAGAAGGCTCTATTTGCAGAGCTCGACACAATTTGCAAACCTGAGGCTATACTGGCTACAAACACTTCTGCACTATCTATTACAGAAATTGCAGCGGCAACAAAAAGACCTGACAAGGTTGTAGGAATGCATTTCTTCAATCCAGTTCCTGCTATGAAACTTGTTGAGATTGTTAAAGGATTAACAACTTCTGAAGAAACACGAACAGTTGTTGTAGAGCTTGCTACAAAAACTTGAAAGACACCTGTAGATGTTGCGGAAGCACCGGGATTTGTTGTAAACAGAATCTTGATTCCAATGATAAATGAAGCTGCAGGCGTACTTGCAGACGGAGATAGCGAATGCAGAGGGTATAGACGATGCCATGAAACTTGGTGCAAATCACCCAATAGGCCCTCTAGCTTTGGGAGATTTGATCGGACTTGATGTTTGTCTTGCTATCATGGAAACTCTTTATAGAGAATTCGGAGATACTAAGTACAGACCGCATCCATTGCTAAGAAAAATGGTAAGAGGAAACAAGCTGGGTAGAAAGACCGCGTAGGCTTTTTGATTACAGCAAATAAAAACCGAATGAATAATTAACCCGCATTCTGTATAGGATGTGGGTTTTTAAATACTAAATTTTCCGGCTTAAATAATCTAAATCTAAATTTATAGGATTTATATTACAAAATCGCTCGGATTGTGCTATGATAGGTATTAAGGAGGGGATTATGGAATTTATAGTTGATGAAAGCATTAAGGCTCTAGGCATACAGGAAATAGTAATTGGAATCGCTAAGAATGTAGAAGCGAATGTAAAATTGAGTGATGAATTTTTAGAAAAACAGGCTAAGGCGGAGAGGTCGGCTTTGGATTGTGATGTAGAGAAACTTGCAGACGATCACGTTATCGAGGGATATAACGCATTATTAAAAAAGGTAGGACGAAGCCCGAAGAAGAATCCTCCAACCGCTATTGCACTTATAAAGAACATACAGCATAGAGGCGTTATACCGCATATTAACAGCATAATTGATATCTATAATGTAGAATCGATTAACTCGCTTTTAGCTATTGGCGGGCACGATTTGGATAAAATTGATGATTACATTAAATTTACAGTAAGTAAAAAAGAAGATAGCTTTTTGCCAATATTATCTACGCCTAAGCATGTGAGCGAAACGGACTATGTTTACTGCGATTCGAAAGGAATTGCGGCGTGGCTGGATGTACGCGACGGTGAAAATTACAAGTTTGACGACAATACAAAAATGCGATATTTATAATTCAAGGAAACGAGAATACATCGGTAGAGATGCGTCTTGAAGCGCTTGCACGAATTGAAAGTGATTTGAAAGGCTGCATGCCGAATTTGGAGTTTAAGACACTTGTCGTAAATTCTTAATATTTTTGGATAAAAAGAAATTATTTTTGTTGCAGGTGTTCAAAAAGTGGGTAAAATCTTCCTATCTGCGCCTATATCGCAGAGCAAAATTATTACATGGATGAATGTGAGTAGGTTACCGCAAAAGGGGTAAAAATCCTATAAAGGTAGTAAAAAGACCACAAATGTAGAGTGGAAATCAATTAAAGGAGGAGCTATGAAAGAAATTAAGTTAAATGCAAGATTTAAGAAAGTTGCAGCGGCAGCTCTTGCGCTTGCAGTAGTAATGGGAGGCGTTCCGAACCCTTGACATTGCTAAGAATGTAGCAGTTTCTATGCGGAAGCTGAAGAAACTCAGCCGGTTATTGCAAAAGAAGATAACCAAAATGCTAATGTTTGGACGGAAGACGACTTTGTGTTCAGGAGGACTGAATCTCCACAGTTGATTATATCAGTTGACGGATTTTCGGCTCAGGGAGCGGAGAAAGCTAAAACTAACAAAAATCTCGTTTTGCCGGCTACTTACAAAGGAGAGCCTGTAACGCATACTGACGGAGTGGCAGCTAATCCTGCGGCAATCTCGTTTGCAAACAAAGGGTTGACTTCACTTACTATACCGCAAGGATATGTGAGAATTTCACCTAATGTTTTTGAAAAAAATAATCTCAAAGAACTTTTCATTCCGAAATCTGTTAAGAATATCCACAAAAGTGCGTTCCAAGAGAATAAGGAACTTACAAGAGTGGTATTTGAAAAAAATGATGCGGACGGCACGAGAGGAATACAAATAGACGCTTTGGCTTTCTATGCGTGTAATATCAGCACTCTGGAATTTCAGGGAGATGTAAACGAAATAGGTAGAGGTGCGTTTGCAGAAAATAAAATAGAAATATTGAACTTGCCGAAAAACGGTATCAATGTTATAGGGACAGCAGAGCTCACTGATAATCCTCTAGTGAAAGTCAACAATTTGAACCCTACAGGCAGTCATTTTGAGTGGGGCGTATTTATGCAAGAAACAAAAAGATCCTGAGGTTCAGAAAAATTTGTTGCATATACACTTAAAAATGTAAGTTTTGATAATTTCAATTCAAAATTTGAGGTATTACCTGCGGGTACATTCTTTAGACAAGGTCTTAAGAGCCTTGAAATTCCTGCAAATATAGTTAAGTTTACAGGACAAGTTCAAGGAGCGATTAAAGAAAAAGCCTGCAGGGCGAGCCTTTTGGCGGAAATAAAGGTTGGTACGACGGAGATAAGAAAGTAGCACTTTATAGGCTAAAGAGTGAAAATAACAAGCTGGTGCATGGTTCATATGTTACGGACAACGCGGTAGCAGATGGAAAATCCTATGTATTTAACCCTGTACTCGTTAAATTCGATATGGTAAATGCAAAAAGGCGAAACAGTAACTAATATTTCTGAAAACTTTACTGTAAAAAAAGAACAAGAAACGGTAAAGAGGAGGAAGTAGATGTAACCAAAAGCTGTAGATTCGCAGAATTTCAAAAATAGGAGATATTATTACTATAACTCCCTAAGACAGAAGATAAAAAGCTCAAAGACCAAATCGGAAACTTGACACAAGTGGCTAAAAGTTTCGTAATAAAACTAAATCCTGAAGTTTTGGACGATAAGTACTACGGAGACGGCTACGAGGTTGGATACAAAGCGGTAAATGTATCTTTGACACACGAAACAAAGAGAAATATCAATGTTAAAGTGGTTTTGAAGGATGCAAATAATTCAGATTTATCCAAAGATAATCAACCTAATAATGCAGTAAAAAGTACAATTAACAAAAGATAACGGTAAAGAAGTTGCAGATAAAACACTTGAACTGAAAAAAGCAGATGAGTGGGTTGGCAAATTCAAAGAGTTGGATAAGCAAGATGCGTCTAACAAAGATATCGTTTACGGTATAAAGGTACCTGCTATAGAAGGTTATACAAGCAAGATAGAAGGCAATCAAGTAAAAGGTTTCGTAATCACATACACAAAGACTTCGGCAGCGAACGATTCGGCTGAGAAGAAGAATAACGAGGAAAACAAAAATGAGACTGTAACGCCTGCACCGACACCAACACCTACACCTACTACACCGTCAAGACCCTCAAGACCGTCAGTTTCGAGAACGAATATCCCGAACCCTAATGACGCGGCAAGCCCAAGCGAGATAACGGTGATAGATGAAAACGGTGTGCCTCTTGGAAATTACAAGAAGCAGGCAAAACCTGACGGTACTATGGAATATGTATTGATAAATGATGAAGAAGTACCTTTGGGAACTGTTTTGCCGAAAACCGGAGATGATTACGCACACATATATGTGATGCTCGGTCTTTTGATTGCAGCAGCAGGTATGGGAATTGCTTTTACGAATAGCAGAGCAAGAAAAAAGGAAAGATAAAATTAAACCTTTTGAAATAATTGCGTATATAGATTAACTTTTAAACCCCGCATACTCGATTAGAAAGAGAATGTGGGGTTTTAGTTTGCATTTTTTATATGATGTTAGGCATAAATTGTACTGCAAAAAAAGTTGCACATACTCCTAAAATAGTGTATGATAGTATATGTCGGCAATATGGTTATCGACATATACTAGGAAGGGAAGAAAATAATGAAGGCAAAATTTTACGAAAGGCTAATAAGACAGATCGGACTAGTCGTAGATGAGGGCATACATGTTGTAGATTCAGACGGCAAGACAATTATTTACACCCAGAATATGGCGGCACTCGAAAAAACAAAGTGCGAAGACGTTATCGGCAAACCTTTTAGGGAAGTGTTTTCGGATATACCTGAGGAAGACAGTACGCTGCTTAGAGCGCTTAAACGAGGAGAGCCGACTCACAATAAGCAGCAGACATATCAAAACCAATACGGCAAAGAGATAACAACTTTAAATAGTACGGTGCCTATCCTTGAAAATGACGGAACTGTTGTGGCGGCACTTGAAATCGCAAAAGATATTACAAATATAAAGGAACTTTCGAATACGGTGCTGGAGCTTCAAAGGGGGCATATTCCTGAACACAAGGCGCAACCTCTTCGAATTAAACATTACAGCTTTGAAGATATAATAGGCGAAAGCGATATACTAAAGGAGCAGTTGCAAATAGCGATGAGAGCCACCGCTACCGACGCGTCGGTGTTCATATATGGCGAAACGGGAACGGGAAAGGAGCTTATGGCACAAAGTATACATTTTGGAAGCGACAGAAGTATCAAGCCGTTTTTGGCGCAAAACTGTGCGGCTCTGCCTGAATCGCTATTGGAAGGAATACTTTTCGGTACGGCAAAAGGAGGTTTTACCGGGGCGGTAGATCGCGCAGGTTTGTTTGAACAGGCAAATGGCGGCACTTTGCTTTTGGACGAGATAAGTGCGATGCCGTACGAGCTGCAAAGTAAGCTGCTTCGTGTGCTTCAAGAATGTTACATAAGGCGTGTCGGTGGCAGCAAGGATATACCTATAGATGTTAGAATTATCGCAACTGTCAATGAAGATCCGTTAGAACTTATCAAGGCGGGCAGGTTACGAAAAGACCTGTATTATCGTTTAAAACATTATAAATATTACAATACCTCCGCTTAGGGAGAGAAAGTCGGATATTCCTGTTTTGGTAGCGCATTTCGTAGAGAAACATTCGAAAAAGGGCGTAGGGAAAATGCAGGTCGACGACAGCGCTATGCGCAAACTTATGGAGTATTCGTATCCGGGAAATATTAGAGAACTTGAAAACATAGTGTTTTCATCTATATCGCTGGTGAACGACGATGAAATTATTACCGAAAAATTGATAAGGCTTCCTATGGAATTTTCGGATTTGGCGGTCAAAAATGAGTACGATTCTTCAAAAATGAGCATGAGCGATTACATCGATGCTATAGAACAGAAGATTATCAGGGACAAACTGCTTGAATTTAACGGAAACATATCAAAAGGCGGCAGACGATTTGCAACTAAAAAGGCAAACGCTTCAGCACAAAAATTAAAAAGTTTGACATCAAACCGCCCAAAAAAATTGCACTAGTTTGCAAGAATAATTGCATTAGATGAGCAAGGGAAATTTAAAAGAAAAAAATATTGTAAAAATCAAAAATGCCAATGTGGAAATTGTGCCGATTTATTAGCATTTTTGTTTTTAATAAAAACTTTGCCATTGTTGGCACGAAAGTTGCAATAATATATTGGCGTGCAAAATGGCATAGTATAATTTTTACAAGGAACTCGGCAAAATGCCGGAGGACTGAAAGGAGTACAATTATGGAAAATGTAAAAGTAATTATCTGGGGAATAGGCGCAATGGGCGGCGGTATCGCAAAGATGCTCGTTAAGAAAAAAAGGCGTTGACCTAGTTGGAGGTATCGACAGAGATGGCGGTTCTAAAATCGGAAAGAACATCTACGATGTTATACCCTGGAATCGAACAGGAAATAGACCTGACGTAATCGTTGGAACTGCTGAAGAAGTAATCAAACCGGGCGCTGCTGACATCGTGGTAATCTGCACAGACTCTTTCACTGCAAAAGCATACGACAAAATGGTATTCGCTATGGAAAGAGGTATCAACGTAATTACTTCTGCTGAAGAAATGGCATATCCACAGGCTCAGGAACCTGAACTTGCTAAGAAATTAGACGAAATCGCAAAGAAGAACAATGTAACAGTACTTGGAACAGGAATCAACCCTGGCCTTATCATGGACCTTTTGGTAATTCTATGGACAGGATGCTGCGAAACTGTTGACCACATCGTTTCAAGAAGAGTTAACAGCCTTTCTCCTTTCGGACCTGCTGTAATGGAAGAACAGGGAATCGGTATCACAGTTGATGAATTCAAGAAGAGAAAAGCTGAAGGAACAATGGCAGGACACGTTGGTTTTGCTGAATCTGTAAGAATGATAACAGATGCTCTTGGCTGGAAACTTGACAAATTCGAACAGGATATGGAACCAATCGTTACAGATGTAGATAGAAAATCTCCTTATGGATTTGCAAAAGCAGGAAATGTTGCAGGTGTTGCAATGAAAGGTTGGGGATATGTTGACGGCGAAATGAAGATCGAAATGGATCACCCACAGCAAATCGAGCCTGAACAGGTTGGAGTTACAACAGGCGACTATGTAGAAATCAAGGGTATTCCACCTGTAAATATGGTAAATACTCCTGAAATCGAAGGCGGTATCGGAACTATCGCTATGATTTTCAATACAATCCCTCATGTAATCAATGCTAGACCTGGTCTAAAGACAATGATCGACATTCCTGTACCTAGAGCTATCATGGGAGATATGAGAGATCTTATCTGCGAAGACGCAAAAATTGTAAAATAATTACAACATAGGCGCGACTATTAAAAATTAAACAAAAAATCAAAGGGACAACTTGTTGTCGATTAGTTTCGGCGACAAGCTGTCTTATTAAAGGAGAGAAAAATGGCTAAAAAAGGCGATTGGGTGAGAATCCACGCAGTAGTTTTAGAGGCTGCACAAAGAACAGCGAAAACTTCCTGACGATACACAGGCTTGCCCGCTTGAAATGTGGACAAAAGGATTTTTACAGGAAGACAGCGCAAACATTGGAGATGAAGTTACAGTTTTAACAGCTGCAAACAGACTTGCAAAAGGTAAGTTGCTTGAGGTAAATCCACACTGGACTCACAGCTATGGAGATTTTGTACCTGAGCTTGTAATTATCGATAAACAGCTTAGAGATATCATGTACGGAGGTAAGAACTAATGGCATTAGCAAAAGATTACGCTTCCGTTATGGGAAGATCAAACGATATAATGAAAAAGGCGCTGGGACTTGACTACGCTGACTTTGAAAGTGGAGCTATCGGTTTTGATTACGAAGCACTTATGAAAGCTACAGGATATACTTTGGACGAAATAAACAGAGTTCAGAGCAGAACAGGCGTTGGTAACACTCCGCTTCTTGAGCTTAGAAACTTGACAGAACTAGCTCGTAAATATGCTAAACCGGGTTATGGTGCAAGAATATTTGCAAAAGACGAAGCAGCTAATGCTTCCGGCAGCTTCAAAGACAGACGTGCTGCTTGTGCGGTTGCTCACGCAAAGAAACTCGGATACAAAGGTGTAATAGCTGCGACTTCCGGTAACTATGGTGCTGCAGTTGCATCTCAGGCTGCTATGCAGGGACTTGAGTGCGTAATTTGTCAGGAATGCTTCGACTCAAAGGGCGTTGGACAACCTGAAATCATAGAAAAAGCGAGAAAGTGCGAAGCGCTTGGCGCAGAAGTTGTACAGCTTACTGTAGGACCTGAGCTTTTCTATACATTCCTTTCAATATTGGAAGATAGAGGATATTTCAACGCATCTCTTTATTCTCCATTCGGAATCGCAGGTGTTGAAACATTAGGTTACGAAATCGCTATGCAGTGCAGAGAGAAGATTGGAAAAGATCCTGATATGGTTGTTTGCACAAACGCAGGTGGCGGTATGATTACAGGTACAGCTAGAGGTCTAATCAAGGCAGGAGTTAAAGATGTGCAAATCGTTGCAGCTTCAATCGACCTTACAGGGCTTCACATGGCATCTGACGTACAGTTCAACAAGAAATCTTGTACAACAGGACACACGGGATTCGGTGTACCATATGCTACAGATCCTGACCACTCAGACGTTCCAAGAAGTGCAGCAAGACCGCTTCGTTACATGGATAGATATGTTACAGTAACTCAAGGTGAAGTAATGTATATGACAGAAGCACTTGCAAACCTTGAAGGTATCGAAAGAGGACCTGCAGGAAACACTTCACTTGCAGCGGCATTCTCACTTGCACAGGAGCTTCCTGCCGATGCAGTTCTTGTTGTAAGTGAAACGGAGTATACAGGTGCAGGAAAGCACGTGCAGCCACAGCTCGCATTTGCAAGAGAAAACGGCATAGAAGTTAAGTTCGGTGATCCTAGAGAAGAAAAACCTGGAGTTAGTGTAATTCTTCCAAAAGATCCAAGCTACTTCAAATATGTTGAAGCAGATATCAACAAGTTCAGAAGATCGCTTATCAAAAAGGCTTGCAAAGCTCACGGCGTAACGGATGCGAGCAAGGTAACGGACGCAGACAAGGAATTCCTTGCAGCAGAAACGAAAACAAACGTTGCGTTTGTAGAGGAAGCGTTAAAAGAACTGTAGTACGGGAACAAACAGAAACGTTGATAAAATTAAGGCGAAAATGGTACTAATCTGCTATGACTTAATAGAGATACCGATCATTGTATTAGGAGTAGTAATATGGATATGTTATGATAAAATAAAGGCAATCTTGCCGCATTCGAGTCATATAATTGTTGCAAAAGATTGAGAATATTATTGCAATTTTTACCAATTTTAATTTTAGTCTTTGCAATAAATGCATATAAAGACTTTAAGCATAAAACCATATCCAAGAGGTTTTTTTATATTGCTTGAAGTGATATACATGGGTTATTTTCTAATACTGGGGATTAAGTCCGTAGTAGTTATTGTAGCATGGTTGTATAAAAGTTAAGGAGGAACAAATGAAATCAGGAATGAGAAGAGATGATGATTTTGCAGAACGCAGAAAACACATCGCAAATTTAACAGATGAAGAACTTTATAACAGATTCTGGGAACTTACTGCACAGGTGGTAGATCCGCTTTTTGGAGTTGGGCAAGAAGAACACAACACCTTCAGTAGAAAGAGCTGTACTTTTGAGAATGGGAGTATCTTCACTTGATACTCAAAAATAGTTGAGGGCTGCATTGACAGAGGACTTATGGGACACGGAACAGGTCATGTAGTTTACAAACTTGCAAAAGAGAAGAACATTTCTATTAGAGAAGCTAGCGTTTTGCTTGGAAAAGGCGAATGCTGGGACGAAGCAGCAGCTTTATTCAAGGGAGGTAATAAATAATGTACGGAATAGATTTGAAACCTAACGAAAAGCTGGACGTTAGAAATATACTGAAAGATTTAGATAAGTATGAGCCAAGAAGACGCGGTTGGCACTGGAGAGAACCTGCTCCAAATTTGCAAATGGGACCTTTCACATATCACGATTGCTCAAAACCGCTTAAAAACAGCGTAGGACTACCTCCTGCAAAGTTCTTCGGCGACATCGATCCACAGCCGCTTCCTGTAATTACTACAGAAATCGCTTCCGGGTAGATTTGAAGACGATATTCGTAGAATGAGAATGGCAGCATGGCACGGTGCAGACCATATAATGGTTATCAGACATATGGGACAGTCCCATATCGACGGACTTATGGAAGGTACACCTCAGGGTATAGGCGGAGTACCTATTACAAGAAAACAGGTTAGAGCACAGAGAAAAGCTCTTGATATTATAGAAGAAGAAGTAGGCAGACCAATCAACTACCATTCATATGTATCCGGAGTAGCAGGTCCTGACGTAGCTGTAATGTTTGCAGAAGAAGGAATAAACGGAGCTCACCAAGATCCACAGTACAACGTACTTTACAGAGATATTAACTGCGTAAGATCATTCGTTGACGCTTGCGAATCCAAGAAGATTATGGCTTGGGCAGGAATATTACAGATAGACGGAGCGCACAACGCAAACGCTACTGCAAGAGAAGCATGGAAGGTAATGCCTGAGCTTATAGTACAGCACTCTATCAACTCGCTATTCTCGGAGAAAGTTGGTATTTCACCTGATCTAATCAGCTTATCAACTGTACCTCCAACAGCAACGCCTGCACCATCTGTATATCTTGATTTACCATATGCAGTTGCACTTCGTGACATCTGCGCAAGATACAAGATGAGAGCACAGCAGAATACAAAGTACATCTGCTCATCTGCAAGAGAAGCTACAGTAACTCACGTACTTAATATGTTCATATCCAAGCTGACAAGAGCTGATATTCAGTCAACTATCACACCGGACGAAGGAAGAAACGTTCCTTGGCATATTTACAACATTGAAGCGTGCGACAACGCAAAACAAACATTGATAGGTCTTGACGGACTTATGGAGCTTGTTGAGCTTAAAAAAGACGGACCGCTTCGTGAAATGGCTAGAGATATCAAGGAAAGAGCTTGCCTGTTCATGGAAGAAATCATTGAAGTTGGCGGTTATTTCCAAGCTGTTCAGGAAGGATTCTTCGTTGACTCTGCAAGATATCCTGAAAGAAACGGCGACGGTATCGCTAGAAAAATCGAGGGCGGTGTAGGATATGGATTTATCTTCGAAAGAGAAGATGACTATATGGCGCCTGTAACTGCTCACTATGGATACAACAATGTTGAACAGTACGGTGGAGATCCTAAGAACCCATCAGCGCTTATCGGCGGTTGTACATTTGAAGACAGAAGCAAAATCGTATACATCGACGAGCTTGACGAAAGCGATTGCGTAGCTAACAGACTTGAAAATGTTAAGAAATATCTTGACGGCGATGCAATTAAACCTGAAGTTGAATGGTGCGCAGACGGTACAGTTCTGATGACTATGATGATACCTGCAAATACTCGTGTTGCAGAAGCTACTGCACTTGAAATCGGTAAGAAACTGGGACTTGCAAATCCTGAAGTTATCAGTAAGGAAGTGCTTCAAGGAGCTGAAGGAACAAGAATCGAAATGAAGGGTAAGGTTGAATTTGATATCGATCCTAAGACACTTGTTCTTCCTCCTGAACCACATCACCTAAAGGACGAAGTTCTTTACAAAGAGTTCAACGATCATCCAATGAAAGTTGTTTGCGGAACAGTTGGAGAAGACGAGCACTCTGTAGGTCTTCGTGAAATCATCAACATCAAGCACGGCGGTATAGAGAAGTGGGGTATTCAGGTAGAATATCTTGGAACATCCGTACCTGTAGAAAAGCTGGTTGACGCGGCAGTTGAGTTAAATGCTGACGCAATACTTGCATCTACAATCATTTCTCACGATAATGTTCACTACAAGAATATGAAGAGAATACACGAGCTTGCTGTAGAAAAAAAGGTATCCGTGATAAGGTAATAATCGCTGCGGGCGGTACACAGGTAGTTCCTGAAGAAGCTAGAAATACAGGAATTGATGAAGGCTTCGGAAGAGATTCCCACGGTATAGACGTTGCAACATTCTTAGCAGAAGAAGCAATGAGAAGAAGAGGCGATTTATAATAAAATCCTAAATAAATATCTAAAAAAGGGCGGGCATATGCTTGCCCTTTTTTTAAATAAATAGTAAAATGTAGGTATATTACTTTTAGGAGGGATATATGAAGGTAGATGTTTTAGTTGCTGAAATAGGTTCTACGACGACAGTTGTGAATGCTTTTAAAGATATAGATACAGATAATCCCGTATTTTGGGGGCAGGGACAGGCGCCGACTTCCGTGGTTCAAGGCGATGTTCGAATCGGACTTCAAGGGGCGATAGATGACCTTTGCAGGAAGAAGGGTATCGAAAGCCTTGAATACGACGAAATGCTTGCAACTTCGTCAGCTGCCGGCGGACTCAAAATGACGGTTCACGGACTGGTATACGACATGACGGCGAAGGCGGCAAAGGAAGCGGCGCTTGGCGCAGGCGGAATACTGCACTTTGTTACGGCAGGCAGATTGCGTAGAACGGATATAGCAAAGATTAAAGAAATAAATCCCAATCTGATTTTGATTGCCGGCGGTGTAGATTATGGAGAGAGAGATACTGCCCTTGACAATGCTGAGATGATTAGGGCAATGGGGCTGAAGACACCCGTAATTTACGCGGGAAATGTTGAAAATCAAGAAGAAATGAAATTGATTTTTAACGAAGAAAGCGGCATGAAGCTATACAATGTGGAGAATGTTTATCCAAAAATTGACGCGCTTAATGTCGAGCCTTGCCGAAAGGTAATTCAGGACGCCTTTGAGGACCATATTACAAATGCGCCGGGCATGGAGCATGTGAGAGATATGGTAAACGGGCCGATAATACCTACACCGGGAGCGGTAATGGAATGTACGAAGCTGCTTTACGATTGCATCGGGGACTTGATAGTGCTCGATGTGGGAGGAGCAACGACGGACTTACATTCTGTCGCTACGGAATCCGATCAAGTAGCAAGGATAATGATTGCACCTGAGCCTAAAGCTAAGAGAACGGTTGAGGGGGACCTTGGAGTTTATGTCAACCGTATGAAGGTCATAGAATCTATCGGTGAAGAAAAGCTCAGAGAAGAGTGCCAAAAAGTTGGCATAGATCTCGATAAGACATTGGAAAGCTATGTTGCTATACCGAAAAACGAAGATGAAATTAAGCTGGTTGAGATGCTTACAACAGAGGCGGTACTGCGCGCAGTTGAAAGACACGCAGGACAGATTCGCTATATTTACGGTCCGTCCGGAAGATCGACGGTTGCAGAAGGAAAGGACCTGACGCAGGTTAAGTACATCATCGGTACGGGAGGCGCACTTACAAGGTTGCCGCATAGAGTTGAAATCATGCAAAAAATTGCGAAGCACAATGAAACGGGTATGCTTTTATTCCCAAGTGAGCACGCAGAGATATTGGTTGATAACGATTACATCATGGCATCGCTTGGAGTATTATCCAAAAACATAGAGAGGGTGCTATTAAGCTCCTCGAAAAGAGTTTAAATTTCGATTTTTCTACTGTCAAAAAAGAAGAAAGTTACCAGACAAAATATATTGACGAAGTCAAGAAACTTGCGGAGGAAGCAAAAGCCAAAGAAGAGGAAACTCGTAAGCACATTGAAGAAATGGAAAAAGCGGGTTACGATATGGAGGCGTATAAAAATCCGGATGACATCGGCGGTGCGAATGCAAACGGTGCGAGAGCGGATGAAATCAAGAAAATCATCAAAGAAGCTGAAAGAGACGGGAAACTCGTAGACGAAGCTAAAAAAAAACTCCCTAATGACGGAGAAAAATTTAGAGCCTTGCAAAATCACGGATCGTGTGAAAGAAGAATTGAAAAGTGGACTTGGCGTACGCGGTAAATGGGAGAGCCAGTACATGGGAGATTGTACACATGAATGTAAGACTTGTGTAAGGCTTAGATGCTCGAATAGAAACGAAAATTACTAGGAGGAAGTTATGTATCCAAAATTAAAAATTGATTTAAACAAGCTAAATAAAAAAACTTAGAAATCGTTGCAGGAATTACAAAAAGACAAAGGCAAATGCTCGCTGATGATAGTTACCAAAGGACTGTGCGCAGACCTCGAAATGGTAAAAAAATGATTGCAGCTAATCCTGCAGTTGATTACATTGCAGATTCAAGAGTGGCTAATCTTGCAACATATGCTGATATTGTAAGAGCTGCCGGAAAGCAAACCGTACTTTTAAGACTGCCTATGATGTGCGAAATTGAAGATACTGTAAAGTATGCAGATTTGAGCTTCAATTCAGAGCTTGAAACTATCGAGGCTCTCAATGCGGAAGCGAAAAAGCAAGGCAAAGTGCATAAAGTATTACTTATGATAGATTTGGGAGATTTGAGAGAAGGTATTTTCTTCCAAGATAGAGATCTGATAGATGCTGCTGTTGAAAAGATTCTAGCTATGGAAAACATCAAGCTACACGGAATAGGTGTGAACTTGACTTGCTACGGAGCTATAATTCCAAAGCATGACAACCTGTCTATTCTTGCGCAGATTGCAGCGGAAATAGAATCAAAATTCAATATTAAACTGGATATGGTTTCCGGAGGAAACTCAAGCTCGATATACCTTGCCGAAAAAGGAGAGCTTCCTAGCGGTATCAACAATTTAAGACTTGGAGAATCGTTCTTACTTGGTAATGATACAGCTTACGGTACAAGGTTCATGGGAACATACAATGACACATTGATTTTGGAGGCGCAGATAATTGAGCTGAAAGAAAAACCGTCGCTTCCTATCGGAGAAGTCGGAGTTGACGCATTTGGTGAAAAACCTTACTACGAAGATAGAGGAATTATCAAAAGAGCTATTATCGGCATAGGAAAGCAGGATATAGACCTTGGCAGTATGGAGCCGCTAGATACCAAAATCGATATACTTGAGGCAGCTCGGATCACACTATTTTGGATGTAACAAAGTCGGATAAGGCTTACAAAGTTGGCGATATCGTTTCTTTCACGCTTGGTTATGGCGGTATGCTAAAAGCGGCTACAAGCAAATATGTGGCAAAAGAATATGTAAGATAGTGTTAATTGGCAAATAATATGGCAAACAGCCCTCCAAAACGGGCTGTTTGGCTGATGCTAAACTACAGTCTTTTGTACACGAGATGAAGCCGGCACACAAATGTTGGAATTCCAATATTTAAGTCCGTAAAAAAATACATAAATGTTGTATATAAATAATACCCTTAAAAATATTGACAAATTCATAGTTTTTCATATAGGATATACGGAATTAAGCATATCCACGGACTTTATATCCGAGATATCATTAAAAGGAGGATACTATATGAAAAAAAATATTGCCAGTCGGTATATTGCAGGAAGTTTAGCAGTTATTCTCGGTGCTGTAGGCTTTTTTACAGGCTTCGCGTTTACAGACACAAATCTGTTTGTGAATGCTGAGACGGAAACTACAGAAACTTCAGGAGAAGCTATAGCAGACGGCAGCGAAAATAATGCTGAAAGCGGAGCTACGACATCTGAGGGAGGCGTAACATCTGAAGACAGTACGGCATCCGAGGCAACTACGGCTTCGGAATTGAAGGAAACAGCACAAACATCGGCTCCAAAAGTGGAGAAAACTTTAGTTTTGGGCAGCGATGACATAGTTGTTACGGACGGAGTTGTTCAAGAATTTAATCCCGATAAAAATTTTAATGCGCTTGTGAATGATGACAGCGTTGGAACTATAAGGGTTAAATTTGATACCTCTTTAAATATAACCGGCATAGGAAGGGACGCTTTTTATAAGAAACTAAACGGCAAAGACATTATCTTGGAGCTTCCTGCAGGATTAAAAACGATAGATGATAATGCTTTTAATAGATGCTCAATTGTAGGCGAGTTGGTAGTGCCCGAAGGGATTGAAAGTATTAACTCTGACGCTTTTAGGGAAAACAAAATAACAAAAATTAAGTTTCCGCAGAGTATGAAAGAGATAGGAGGAGCAGCTTTCTCAGAAAACAAAATTACGGAAGTTAGCTTTTAACGATGCGATTGAAACGATTTATGGAGGAGCTTTTTATGGCAACGAAATCAAATCGGTAGATTTTAGCAATACTAAATCTCTAACTTTAATTGGTACAAACGCGTTTTTAAAAAATGCGATTGAAGGAGCACTGATTTTGCCGGAAAATCTTAAAGAACTGGGCCACAATGCTTTTGGACAAAATAAAATCAGTAGCGTTAAACTAAATGACGAAATTCAAATCATGGAGGGACAGGCATTTGCAGAAAATCCAATTACTACTGTGGATTGGGGAAAATTTGATAAAATCAAGCCTGCAAATGTAGAAGTGGAAGACGGGAAATTTTTAAAAGGCATAGCTATACAGAAATCATTGTTCATTAGAAACAAACTAAAGGGAATAGAGATTCCTCAAGATGTTAAGCTAATAGGGATGTTTGCATTTGCCGAAAATACCGGTTGGCACAAGGAAACGACAAAGGTTGCGTTATATAGGGTTGATAAAGATGGAAAATATGTAGTTGACAATGCGTTAGATGACAGCGCTTCTAAGGATTATGTATTCAACCCCGTTTTAGTTGAGTTCAGCTTTGTAGACAAGGAAGGCAATAAATTTGCGGCTGATGCGTTGACAGAGGCGGTTTGGGGAAAAATTATCAGAAAAATTTCCGACAAAGATACAGAACTAGAATTCGCAGCAAAGCCTTACAAGGAAGACGAACTGAAAGCAGTTTATTTTGAAAATTTTAAGCTGGCGGATATATTCAAGTTTGCCCCACCAAGTTTGCAAGGTTATAAATTTGTTGAGGTGGTTGCACCCGATAAGATTACACTGGATTCTGCAAAAAATGAATACACATTGTCGCTAGAACATACGAATGACAAATTTGTAAAAGATGTTCCATATGGTGATGGCTACACAGGTAGCTACAAAAAGGCAGAAGTAACACTTGTATACGAAAAGAGTGAAAAAAGCAATGCCGACAAAGTGGAAGCAAAGCCGGATAAAAAAGTGGAAGCTAATACTGCAGGTAGCGGCGGACAAAGTGAAAGTAAGAAACCGGCTGAAGAACCGAAGAAAAACGAACAGGTTGCACCGGCAGAGGTCAATAAGCCTGCGGAGGTGTCCGGAGGAAGAAGTTCAGGCAGAACCTCAGAGACAAAGAGCAATCTGCCAAATATAAATACAGATTATAGCCGAAATGATGTAACTACAATAGATGAAAACGCTGTTCCGCTTGACAATTATGTAAATAATACAAAGCCTGATGGAAAAGCGGAATATGAAATTGTAGCTGAAGAAGTACCGCTTACAAGCGCCTTACCTAAAACAGGAGAAAACTATAAATATATCTACTATGTACTGGGACTTTCGCTTGCAATGACAGGACTTGCGTTTATGCTAGTGAAAAAAAGAAAGCACAAAGATAAAATTAGAGGAAGTTCGAAAAGGAATTTTTTCGGTAGAGTGTTACAATTCATTTATTTGCTCGACTTTTTGTTAGGGTCTGCCAATTAAAATTCAATTGGCAGACTTATTTTTTATAGGAGGTAATTATGAGAAAAAAACAAAAAATAATATGCACACTAGGACCTGCGACTGAAGATGACGCTGTGCTTAGGCGTTTGATGCAGGAAGGCATGAATGTGGCGCGACTTAATTTTTCACATGGGGACCACGATGCTCACAGCAAAACGCTTGAAAGAATCAGGTGGATAAGGGAAGAGCTTGCGCTGCCTATAGCAACACTGCTCGATACCAAAGGCCCTGAAATCAGAGTCAAGGAATTTGAGGGAGGTGCGGCGGAGCTTGTAAAAAATCAAGTATTCACACTCACAGCAAGAGATGTTGTCGGCAATAATGAAATGGTGAGCATAACTTACAAGGATTTACCGAGCGATGTCCAAAGGGATACCAAAATATTGATAGACGACGGACTTATTGAACTTGTCGTGAAAAAAGTCGAGGGTGATGATATCATCTGCATGGTAGAAAACGGCGGTATTGTGAAGAACAATAAGGGTGTAAATGTGCCGAATGCTGAGATAATGATGCCGTTTATAAGCGAAAGAGATAGAGCGGATATACTGTTTGGAATCGAGGAAAATGTCGATTTCATAGCGGCTTCATTTGTGCGTACCGCCGATGATGTGCGTCAAATCAGGAAAATTTTAGATGAGCACGATTGCCATACGATTAACATAATAGCGAAGATAGAAAATATGCAAGGGGTGAATAACCTCGATGAAATAGTGAAAGAAGCAGACGGGATAATGGTCGCGCGTGGCGATATGGGTGTTGAAATTCCAATGGAAGAAGTGCCTGTTTTGCAGAAAAAGATAATCAAAAAGTGTCTGGCTGAGGGCAAGCATGTAATCACGGCAACTCAAATGCTTGACTCCATGATGAAAAATCCAAGACCGACGCGAGCGGAGGCTGCAGATGTTGCAAATGCTATATATGACGGAACAAGTGCGATTATGCTGTCCGGAGAAACCGCAGCAGGAGCCTATCCGATAGAAGCGCTTCAGACCATGGTGAAGATTGCAAAGAGGGCTGAAGCGGACATAGATTACAACTGCAGACTAAAAGAAAATACAGATTTGGTGAAATCTGATATTACGACGGCGATTTCGCATGCGACCTGCACTACGGCTATGGACTTGAATGCCGCCGCAATTGTTACCGTTACGGCTTCGGGGCGAACGGCTTACATGGTGTCAAAGTACAGACCGCAGTGCCCGATAGTCAGTTGCACAAGCAATGCCAGTGTATGGCGTCAGATGTCGCTTGCGTGGGGTGTTGAATCACTTATAATACCTGAGTACAAAAACACTAGAGATTTATTCAATGCAGCGGTTTCTGCGGCAATGCGTGCAGGTGTTGTGAAAACCGATGAAAGAGTTATATTAACAGCCGGTGTTCCTATTGGAATCAAGGGAAGCACAAATCTGCTAAAGGTGCAGATTGCAGGGGAGTATCACTAAATATCAAAGATCTAGGATAGCGCGAAACACTTCGCCTATCGGAGCGTGCAATACGAGTGAAGCGCGATTGTCGAAAGGCGTTGCATCCTTGTTGATAAGCACTATGTCTTTGCCGTGAAAGTAATTGATAAGTCCGGCAGCGGGGTATACTGCAAGGGAAGTACCTCCGATTATCAATAAATCGGCTTTTTCGATTGCGTTTACAGCACCGACAACGACAGAATCGTCTAGCGCCTCTCCATAAAGGACTACATCGGGTTTTACGACAGCACCGCATTTGTCGCAAATCGGAATATCGGAAACGGTATTACCGCGTCTGCCTGAGTGTGCAATATCCATAATATAGTCAAGATCAAAATGAGCGCCGCATGAGGTGCAAGTATTTCTAAGTACGCTTCCGTGCAGTTCATAAACATTTTTGCTGCCGGCCTTTTGATGCAGACCGTCTATATTTTGAGTTATTACAGCTTTGAGTTTACCCATTTCTTCTAATTTTGCAAGACCGATGTGAGCTGAATTCGGCATGGCATCTCGGTAAATCAGGTTTTCTTTGTAGTATCTGTAAAAGGTTTCGGTATTACCGTAAAAAAAGTCATGCGACAGCATTGTTTCGGGAGAATAACCGTAAGATTTTTGTGCGTGGTAAAGTCCGCTTTCCGAGCGAAAAGTCGGGAATGTTGCTTTCTGTGGAAAACGCCGGCACCACCGAAAAATACTATATTCCTTGAATCTTGGATTAGATTTTTAAGTTCATCATACATATCGAAAACCTCCTTTGAATATGTCAACATTTTAACATATTTTCGACAATTTTGCGACTGCGAAGTTTAGAGAGGTGCGTTTTAGTATAAATATAATAAGTGCGAGAAAAATTATTGCGAAAGGTGAAAAAAGTGAAAAATATTAGTTACAAACGATGACGGAATCAATGCGGAGGGAATAAGGAATCTGGTCGATGCACTAAAAGATAAGGCGGAAATTTATATTTCTGCACCGGACGGACAAAGAAGTGCGGCAAGCCACAGTATTAGTTTGCATCATCCTATCACTGCAAAGGAAGTAGCGTACGATGGCGCAGTGCGCGCATTTTCTGTAAACGGTACACCTGCGGATTGTGTAAAGGTAGGGCTTCGCATACTTTTGACCGACGGAATTGATATAGATATGGTATTTTCCGGTATAAATCACGGAGCGAATATGGGAATGGATACACACTATTCGGGTACAGTTTCGGCAGCAATGGAAGCTGCAATTTGTGGAGTGCTTGGAGTTGCGATATCCATAGATACAAGAAAAAAGGTTCCGGACTATTTTGACGCGGCGAATTATGTTACCGAAAAGGCTTTTGATAAAATTTCCGAGCAAAAAGAAAAACTTGGAGCAGCGGTTCTTAGTATAAACATACCGGATATTCCTTTGAAAGATTTAAAAGGTATGAAACAAACGGAGCTTGGAATCAGAGATTACAGCGGATGGTTCGAACCGCCTGTAAGAAATGAGCAGGGAGATTGGGAGTTTAAGTATAACGGGCTTCCGGAAAAAGATATGAGCGTAGGGAAAAATTACGATACCCTTGCAGTAGAATCCGGATATGCCAGCATTACACCGCTTAGAGTGAATTTTACGCACAGGGAACTTTTGAACGATATAATCTACTGGGAGATATTATAAAAGAGGTGATACTATTTTTGAAACGAATTGTATGTGTCAGTACGAAAATGTTGATTTGGCACAAAAAGAGATGATGCAGGACTACTTTTTCACGCGTTGATTACAAGGCGTGTGAGTATAGTTTTATGACGCTTTATATGTGGCAGCACATTTATAATACGCGCATTATGGAAAAAAATGACACGCTATATGTTTTCGGATACGATGATATCGGCTATTTTTCAATAGTTCCTGTATCCAAGGTAAAAAAGGTGGGAACGCGATTTGTGCGAGCTTGAAAAAATTTTTGAGACTTGCTTCAAGACTAACAAGATTGTTATGCGTGCCGTGCCAGAGGAGTATGCGACATTTTTGGAAGAAACGTATCCGAATCGTTTTGAAATACGCAAAGAAAGGGATGCGTTCGACTATATTTACGATGCGGATAAATTGCGAACTTTGTCGGGGCGAAAACTACATTCTAAAAATCACTACAATTCATTTTTGAGGGACTATGACGGCAGATTTGAGTATCGAAGATTGACGCAAAAAAAGCGAATTTGACGAGGCGCTTGGGCTTATGGATTTGTGGGCGGAAAATAAAGATATCGATGAAATGATAAAAGTTGAAAAATTTGCCGTTTCCAAGATTTTCGAAAATTTTACGAAGCATCCCGAAACCAAAGTCGGGGGAATTTATATAGACGGGAAGCTACAAGCCTTTACAATGGCTGATATGCTTACGAGCGATACGGTTTGCGTGCATATAGAAAAGGCAAATGCGGAGATACGCGGGCTATATGTTGCTATAAACAAGTTATTTTTTGGAGAACGAATATCCCGATGTAAAGTTTGTTAATCGCGAGGACGATTTAGGACAAGAAAATTTACGCAAAGGCAAAAGCTAAGTTACAATCCGATAGAGTTTGCAGAAAAATATACAGTAATTGAAAAATAAGAAGATAAAGTTTATGTGGAGGCGATAAAATGGAATACGTAAGCACAAGAGGCGATAAAAATGAGAAGAGAGCGGCAGAGGCAATAATACAGGGAATTGCAGCGGATGGAGGACTGTTTGTGCCTACTAAATTTCCAAAATTATCGGACGGCTGTGCTGCGCTTGTCGGCAAGACGTACAAGGAAATTGCAACACGGGTGTTTTCTGAATTTTTAACGGATTTTTCGAAAGATGAGATAGATTATTGTGTGAATTCTGCATACGACACCAAATTTGATGAAGCCGATATGGTAAAGCTCGTGAATTTCAAAGAATTCGGATTTTTGGAGCTGTATCATGGGAAAACCGCCGCATTTAAGGATATGGCGCTTTCTATATTGCCGTATTTTATGCGCATCGCAATGGAAAAGGAAAAAGAGGATAAGAAAATTTGTATCTTGACAGCAACTTCGGGCGATACCGGAAAAGCGGCGCTTGAGGGCTTTGCAAATGTTCGGAATACGGAGATCGCGGTGTTTTATCCAAAGAGCGGGGTAAGTGATGTTCAAAGATTGCAAATGGTAACGCAAGAAGGTGAAATACCCATGTCTATGCGATTGAGGGAAACTTTGACGATGCGCAGACGCGTGTAAAAGACATCTTCGGTGATGAAAAATTTGCCGCAGAGTTGGATAAAATGGGAGTAAAGCTGTCTTCTGCGAATTCTATCAATATAGGGAGGTTGTTACCGCAGGTGGTTTACTATGTATATACATATGTAAAGTTGCTCGAAAGCGGTAAAATCAAGGCGGGCGAGGAAATAAACGTCGTGGTGCCGACAGGAAATTTTGGAAATATACTTGCCGCATATTATGCTAAAAAAATGGGAACACCTATAAATAAGTTAATTTGTGCTTCCAACGAAAACAATGTGCTTACCGATTTTTTCAACACATTTGAGTACGATATAAGACCTGAAAAGCGTGGATTTAATTTAACAAATTCTCCTTCAATGGATATTTTGGTATCAAGCAATTTGGAAAGATTGCTGTACCACTTGTGTGGTGAAGATACGGCATATATTAAATCGCTAATGGATGATTTAGCTGAAAAGAAGCATTATAGCATCAAGGCGGAGTATCAAAAGAATTTTGTTGATTTTGCAGCGGGGTTCGCAGATATGGCGCGGACGAAGGAAGGAATCAAGGAAGTATACGAAAAATACAACTATCTAATAGACACGCATACGGCGGTTGCCTATAAAGTTTATGAGGACTACGCAAAGAAAACGGGCGACGGTACATTCACGGTAATAGCATCGACAGCAAGTCCATATAAATTCCCTGCAAGTGTAGCAAACGCAATAGGAATATCAAATGGCGCAAATGATTTTGATTATCTTGTCAGGCTGTTTGAAAAGACAAAAGTGGTCATACCGAAATCGCTTGCCGACTTGGAACACAAGGAAATAAGGCACAATTCGGTAATTGCAAAGGATGCGATGAAAGCGGAAGTACGAAAAATATTTGAATAGAAATGAAAAAAGGATGCTCGAGGCATCCTTTTTAATATTTACTTGAGTGCAAATCTGTCCATATCTTCGAGGAAGCTATGGATTTTCTGCATTTTCATATCGGAATTGGTGATGTTTGCGGCACATTCTTTTAGCTCTTGAGCTATGAACTGCGGAATTTCGCCTGCCGCCTTGTATCTTAGCTGATGTTCGAGACTTGCCCAAAAGTCCATCGCAATAGTACGAATTTGTATTTCAACAGGGATATCAACACTTTTATCTACCAAGAAAACGGGAACGGAAACGATTAAATGGAAACTCCTGTAACCGTTTTCTTTCGGATTTTTGATGTAATCCGATTCCCTGAGCAGCGTTACATCGGGTTGTTCCTTTAGCAGGTTGGATATGGTGTAAATGTCGTCAACATACGGGCATATAACACGGATACCGGCAATGTCCGTCAAACTTTCGTGGATTTTATCTATATCAAGTGAAAATCCGCGCCTAATCAGCTTCTCGAGGATGCTGTCAGCCGTTTTTACCCTGCTGTCCATATGGTGAATAGGATTGTGCTTGTGGCGTAATTGGAAATCATCGTCCAGATTTTTGTAATTTAGTTCGAACTTCGCGAATGGCACATGTGTAATTTTTTTTAATTTCAGGATAAATTTTATAAATTTCTGCCAATTTGGCTTCCATGTCTATATCAGGTACTTTTTCTTTGGCTTGCTCCAAATATGGATTGAGCAGAAAAATACGGTAATGTGGACATTGTATTTCTCCCTTTATATTTAATACTATGTATATAGTATATCATATTTTAATTTTTAATTGTATAACAATTTTTCTTAATGTATTGAAAATTTGCTTGTTTTCGTGTAAAATAGTATCAAATTCAGTGTGGAAAAAAATTGTAAAGGTGTAAGATGGAAAGTTATATAAATAATATCCTGTCGGGCATAAGCATTACAGATGCAATCGACATACTTATAGTAGCATTTATAATATACAAAGTGCTGGGATTTATAAGGGAAACCAGAGCGGCGCAACTTGTAAAAGGAGTGCTTGTTTTGGTACTTGTTGCTATTTTTTCGGAACAATTTCATCTTTATACCTTGAACTGGATTCTTAGAGGGGCGATGACGCTCGGAGCCGTAGCGATAGTAATAGTTTTTCAGCCGGAGCTTCGGCGCGGACTTGAATATATGGGCAGGGGCAAGCTGGTAACGCCGTTTGCGCAGATAGAGAAAGAAAAGGCGAAAGCAATCTCGGCAGCATTCGTAAAAAGCGATAGACGAATTTTCAGCTCACAAGACGGGGGCACTCATCGTAATAGAAAGAGAAACCGCGCTAAAAGACATTGGAGAAACGGGTACTTTACTCGATGCGGAAATCTCGGCGGAACTTCTTGGAAACCTTTTTTATGTAGGTTCTCCATTACACGACGGAGCGGTCATAATTAAAAACGGGAGAATTTATGCGGCAGGCTGCGTGTTACCACTGACGCAAAATAAAGAATTGTCAAAGGAGCTTGGAACGCGCCATAGAGCAGGCATAGGCATTACAGAAAATTCTGATGCCGTAGCGTTTATAGTTTCAGAAGAATCCGGAATCATCTCAATGGCTATAGACGGCAAACTCTCGAGATTTTTGGATTTAAAGACAGTGGAAAAAACTATATTAAATCTGCTCCTTACGGCAACCACGGAGGAGAAAAAACGGCCACAGACTTTGCAGGCTATATACTCGATGTTAGGAGGCAAGGGAAATGATCAGGAATAAAAATGTCCTTAGACTGCTTTCTGTCGTACTCGCTTTGTTTTTGTGGTTTTATGTAGTTGCAGTTGAAAATCCGTACTCGGAAAGAAAGATTACAAAAATCCCGATTCAATTTGTTAATCACGAAGAATTGGAAAGTAGGGGACTTGCTATAGATTATTCGGATGTGCAGACTATGGATGTGGTAATATCGGGCTCTCGCTCGGATGTTATGAAAGTAAGTGCTGATGAAATTACAGCAACAGTTGACTTGACGGGGTACGAAAAGGGCAAGAATTACGCAAATATCACAATCAAAGTGCCGTCAAAGGTGGAACTTGTGGATCAAAGAATACAAGTAATACCGATAACCGTAGAAAAATTGCAAAACTGCTAAGAAAAAGGTAAATATTCAGTTTACAGGAACTGCTTCCAAGGAAAAGGAAGCAAAATTGTTTGCGCAGGATATAGAGCAGGTAAAGGTTAGCGGTGCGCAAAGTCAGGTTGCGAAAGTCAGCAAGGTATTTGCGGATTTGGATGTGAGCAAACTCACGGACAATTCGAAAAAATACAGCCTCAAGATATATGCGGCTGACGCCAAAGGCAAAGAGATTACAGGCGTAGAATTATCGCATACTAAGGTTGGTGTGCAAGCCGGACTTTATAGTATCAAATCGGTGCCTCTTAGTTTGGATTTAAAGGGAGAGCCTGCGGCTGAATATAGAGTGTCTGCACTCGATGCGCCTAAAACGGTGAAAATTGCAGGATTTGCAGATGAACTTGAAAAAATAGATAAGTTGGTAAGCAATCCAATCTATTTGAGCGACTTAACGGAAAGCAAGAAAATCCCGATAGAGATTACACTTCCGGAAGGAGTGGAGCTTGCGGAGCAGGATGCTGTTGTGCTCGATGTAAAAATCAAGGGACTTGAAAGTAAGGAATTCGCCATTTTGTCGTCAAATGTGAGTATCCGCGGACTTGCTACAGGAAAGAACGCAACGGTCGAAAATGCGACGCTCAAAGTGAAAGCATATGTAAAAGACGCATCGGCTTCAAGCATAAGCACGGATGATATCGCTTTATATGTGGATTTGACGGGGCTTGAAAACGGTGAACATAAGGTAAAGGTAAGAGCGGAACAAGTAGACGGCATAGGCGATGTGAGCGTAGAACCACAGGAAGTAACTGTAAAAATCGATTAAAATCTGGTAGGAGATATTGATGGGCAAATTATTTGGGACAGACGGAGTTAGAGGAATTGCGAATTCGGAGTTAACACCTGAACTTGCATTCAATTTGGGAAAAGCCGGCGCTTTTGTACTCAAGAAGGAGGATGAAAGACCGGTTGTTCTCATAGGTAAGGATACGAGGATTTCCGGCGATATGCTTGAAGATGCTATAAGCGCAGGTATATTGGCGATGGGCGGGAATGTTATAAAGGTTGGCGTTTTACCGACACCTGCAATAGCGTATTTGGTAAAGTATTACAGAGCGACGGCAGGAATAGTAATATCCGCTTCCCATAATACTTTTGAGTATAACGGAATTAAATTTTTCGGCAGCGAAGGCTTCAAACTCGACGATGAGCTTGAAGAACAAATTGAGGACATATTGGTGCGCAATATTGACGTGAATAGCCATATCACAGGAGAAAAACTGGGCAGAGCGCTCGAAGCGGAAGAAAACGCATTGGACTTGTATGCGGAGTTTTTGAAAAGCACGATAGATATTTCGCTTGATAATTTTAGAATTGTTCTTGACTGTGCGAATGGAGCATCTTACAAAGTTGCAGAAAAGGTGTTTAAGGAGCTTGGCGCACGAGTATTTGTGATAGGCAATGAACCGAACGGATTAAATATAAACGAAGCGTGCGGTTCCACGCATCCCAAAAATGCTTGCGGAAGCGGTAGTTACACATCAGGCGGACTTGGGACTTGCATTTGACGGCGATGCAGATAGACTGATAGCGATTGACGAAAAAGGACGAATACTTGACGGCGACAAGACTATTTTTAATATGCGCAAAGATGCTCAAAAGACCGGAAGGCTTGCAAACGATTTGATTACAGCAACAGTGATGAGCAACATAGGTTTTTCATAAGGAAGCCGAAAATATGGGCGCAAAAGTCGAAGTAACGCAGGTTGGAGATAGATATGTACTTGAGAGCATGCGCAAAACCGGAAGCGTAATCGGAGGAGAACAGTCGGGGCATATAATCTTTCTTGAACATACTACGACGGGCGACGGAATACTCTCGGGACTTCAGCTTATCAAAGCTATCACTTACGAGGGCAGAAAACTGTCTGAACTTGCGGATGAAATTGAAATATTCCCTCAGGTTTTGAAAAACGCGAGCGTTAAAAAAATGAAAACAAGAAAAAGTATATGCAAGATGCAGAGGTAAAAGCGGAAATAGATAAAATCGAAAAGCAGCTGAGCGGAGAAGGAAGAGTGTTAATAAGACCGTCGGGAACTGAACCGCTTGTGAGAGTGATGCTCGAGGGAACGGATATAGACGATATTACAAAGCTGGCTGAAAAGCTCGCACTGTTGATTACTAAAAAATTTGGATAAGGAAGGGATATTATGTGTGGAGTAGTCGGATTTGTTGGAGGACCGAATACAAAAAATGCTAAGGAAATAGTGATTGAAGGTCTCAAAAAACTTGAATACAGAGGGTACGACTCGGCAGGGATTGTACTTAATATAAACAATAAACTGGAAATTTTCAAAGATGTGGGCAGAATAGCCAATCTGGAAAAATCAGATTGCCGACAAAAACTGGAAAGCAATATAGGTATGGGGCATACCAGATGGGCAACTCACGGCAAGCCGTCGCACGAGAACGCGCATCCACAGACGAATACGGATGGGACCATAGCGGTTGTGCACAACGGAATAATAGAAAACTATATGGAGCTTAAAGAGTGGCTTATAAGCGAGTATGGAATAGTATTTCGCTCGGAAACGGACACGGAGGTAATAGCTCATTTAATCGGGGTATACTACGACGGCAATTTGCAAGAAGCTGTTTACAAGGCAGTTGAAAAGATGCGAGGTGCATATGCGATAGGCGTAATGGCAGCGGCTGAAAGCGATAAGATAGTCGCAGTTAGAAAGGATGCGCCGCTCGTTGCAGGGCTTGGAAAGGGATGTAATTTTATAGCATCCGACATACCTGCTTTGCTTAAACATTCCAGAGAAATTTACTTGATAGAGAACAACGAAACTGTGGTTATAACTGCTGATTGCGTTAAAATCTTCAATCAGGACAAAAAAGAGGTAAAGCGAGAAGTATTCCATATCACATGGGACGCAGATGCGGCGGAGAAAGATGGCTATGACCATTTTTATGCTCAAGGAGATACACGAGCAACCAAAGGGGCTGTTCGAAACCTTAAATCAGCGATTGACCAAAGAGGGAGATATCAAACTTGACGGAATATCCATCACCAAGGAAGATATTGAAAATATTACTAAAATCGTTATAGTAGCTTGCGGTACTGCTTATTATGCCGGATTACTTGGTAAATTTGCAATAGAAAAATTTGCAGGAATTCCCGTTGAAGTCGATGTGGCATCTGAATTTAGATATAGAGATCCGTTTGTCGATGATAAAACACTATTCATTGCAATTAGCCAATCCGGTGAAACTTTGGATACTCTTGCGGCACTACGCGAAGCAAAGCGAAAGGGTGCACGCATTATGTCGATAGTAAATGTGGTCGGAAGCTCGGTAGCAAGAGAGTCCGATGATGTATTTTATACATGGGCGGGACCTGAAATTGCGGTAGCATCTACAAAGGCATACACAACGCAGATAATGTGTCTGTACTTGGTAGCACTTTATATGGGAAAAATCAGTAGCTATATATCGGCGGATGAGTACAACTCTTATATAAACGGTTTGAAAGAAATACCTGAACTGCTTAAAACCACGCTTAATTGCGAATCGCAAATATGCGATTTAGCAAAAGAATTATACAAAGAGGAAAATGTATTTTTCATAGGTCGAGGAACGGATGCAAGCACAGCTTATGAGGGTTCGCTCAAGTTAAAGGAGATTTCATACATAAATTCCTTTGCAATACCTGCAGGTGAACTTAAGCACGGCACGATAGCGCTGATTGAAAAAGGGACTTTAGTAGTTGCGCTTGCAACTCAAGAAAGGTTGCAGGAGAAGATGCTTGCAAATATTGAAGAAGTGAAGGCTAGGGGCGCATATGTACTAGCGATTGCGAAAGACGGAAACGAAGCTGTAAAAACCCAAGCGGACAAGGTAGTGTACATTCCGAATTGCCGTGACGAGCTTGCACCGCTAATCAGCGTTGTGCCGCTTCAGCTACTTGCGTATTACATTGCCAAAGAACGCGGTTGCGATATAGATAAACCGAAGAACTTGGCAAAGAGTGTTACGGTTGAGTAATTGCGGGAAATGTATTTCGTGCAATAGCATGGATTGGAGGACGGTTATGATTAGAAGGAATTTTAGAACTTTGGTGAGTGCGGTACTCATTTGCGCACTTGTGCTGCTTTCGGCAGGATGCATAAAACAAGAAAGTGATGAATCTTATAGCGGAAAGGACTTAACCCTTTACTATGTTAATAAGGCGTATCTCCTCGATGAAAGCACCAAGGAGGTTTTTGTCCAGTATAATGCTAAAAGACCGTCATTACCGAAAGAACTTGAAAAGGCTACAGATGACGAGAAGGTTTCATATGCGGCAGTCGGAGCTTTGCTTTTGCTCAAAGAAGTGCCTACAAATATAAGCGACAAAGCTGTCAGCGTTGTGAACAAAGACGTAGTCATAAATAATGTTACTGTCAAGTACGGAGTGGCAGTTGTGGACATTGAGAGAGAAAGCCTTGAAAAACTGGGAGGCTCAATGGATGAGAGCCTGTTTGTAAGCCAGATTGTCGCTACATTACTTGATAGCTTTGAGGAGGTTACGAGCGTTCAGTTTATGGTGGACGGCAAGGAAGTTGACAGTCTTATGGGACATGTAGACACATCGGCGCCGTTTGTTGCACCTACGATAAGGTAGAATTGGAGTTAAAAAATGGTAAAGAATGAAATTCGCAGTATCGAAATGGCTGCATCGGGGCATAAAAAAATTGAGTGGGTAAAAAACAATATGCCGCTTTTAAATGAGCTTGAAAGGGAGTTTGCTCAAACACATCCGTTTGAGGGACTTAGAATTTCGTTGTCAGTGCATTTGGAAGCGAAAACGGCATATCTTTGCAAGGTACTTGCGGCAGGCGGTGCTACTATGTCGGTAACAGGAAGCAACACGCTATCGACGCAGGACGATATAGCTGCAGCATTGGTTGAAGACGGACTTTCGGTTTTTGCATATCATGCGGCAACACCGCAAGAGTACGACAGACATATAGAAATGTGCTTAGAACATAAGCCGCATATTATAATAGATGACGGCGGAGATTTGGTAAATAAATTATGCACTACGAGAAAAGACTTGGCAACTGAGATTTACGGGGGATGTGAGGAAACGACAACAGGCGTTATCAGACTTCGCGCTATGGAAAAAGACGGGGTTTTGCCGTTCCCTATGGTTGCAGTAAACAATGCGAAGTGTAAGCACCTTTTTGACAATCGCTACGGTACGGGACAGTCCGTTTGGACAAGCATAATGGCAAATACCAATTTAATAGTTGCAGGCAAAACAGTAGTTGTTGCTGGATACGGTTGGTGTTCAAGGGGAATTGCTATGAGAGCGGCTGCAATGGGCGCAAGAGTAATAGTTACAGAAATAGATGCGGTAAAAGCGATTGAAGCGAAGATGGACGGTTACGATGTAATGACCATGAATCAAGCTGCACCGCTTGGAGATATGTTTGTAACAGCAACAGGCTGCACCAAGACGATTACCAAAGAGCATTTTCTGCTTATGAAAAATGGGGCAATTCTTTCAAATGCTGGACATTTTGATTGCGAAGTTGATATGCAGGCGCTTCGAGAACTTGCGGTTAATAGCTTCGAAGCAAGAAACAATATCACTTCGTACAAACTGGAAAACGGCAATGTGCTGAATGTTATAGCGGAGGGGAAACTCGTAAATATTGCAGCGGCTGACGGACATCCTGCGGAAATTATGGATATGAGTTTTGCGATTCAGGCACTTAGCGCGCTTTACATAAGAACAATTACAAAGAGCTTCCAAATGCGGTAATAGAAGTTTCGGAAGAAATTGATGAGCTCGTGTCTGCAAGAAAGCTGAAAGCGTGGGGAATCGAGATAGATGAACTTACTATCGAACAGAAAGAGTATTTAAATAGCTGGCAAGGCTAGATTGAAAAAATATGAAAATAGAAAAAGGCTACATTTACGGGCGGTAAATTTCGCCCTCGATGTAGCCTTTTTATTTGTTAAATCGTATTATACATCCAGTCTTTTTTTGATTCTGTCAATAGTTTTAGCTTCGCCGAGAATTTGCTGAATTTCATGCACGTCAGGAGATTGGGTTCTACCTACTATTGCAAGGCGTATTACTGTGCTGACATCGCCCACATGACCTTTGTATAGATCCGGATTTTTTTTGTAGTCCTTCGGTTTTCGCGCATAGCCCAAGGTATCAGCGATGATTCTAATCTTTTCGAACCATTCTTCCTGATTGTCGTCATGATTGTAAGTTTTGAGATATGCAGCCAGTATAGCCTTTTCGTCTTCTTTGCTGACATTGTCAGGAGCAGTTTCTGTAATTTTGAATGTTTCGTCGAAGAAATAAGAAATGAAATCGACGATTTGTTTTGCGTAAATTAAATCTTTTCTAGGCTTATCGCCGGATCTGCCTATATCTAAAATCTTAAGCAGCATTTCTCTATTGTTTTCGATAATATTTTTGAAATCGGAATTGGTTTCCTTTGCCCAGCTCAGCAAGAAATCGTAAAGGTCTGCAGCGGAAATTTTGAGCAAGACCTCCTTTGATACATCATGCAGTTTCACTAAATCAAATAGAGCACCGGTATTTCCCATTTTTCCAAGCTGAATTTAAATTCGTCAATATCGCTATCCGGATTTGCTATTCGCCACTCTTCGAAGTTTGAATTTAATAAAGTCAGTAGATATTCGCGTACAGCCGCAGGATGGTAGCCATCCATTCTATAGTAGTCGAGGGAAAGCTCCGGATCCTTCCTTTTTGAGAGTTTACGCTTTTGTCCTGTTTCTTCGTCGATTTTCATAAGATGTGCAGTATGGCAGAAAATCGGCATTTCAAGCCAAGTCGCTCAAACAAATCGACATGAACAGGTAAAGATGATAACCATTCTTCGCCGCGAACGACATGGGTTGTACGCATCAAATGATCGTCAATAGCATGCGCAAAGTGGTAAGTCGGTATGCCGTTTGCTTTTAAAAGTACGGTGTCTTGACCGTTTTTCGGCATTGTAAGAGGTCCGCGTATAGCGTCGACTATGGTAAATGTGGGGATATCTTCGCTTGCAAGAGCGGAGTAATCGTGCGCACGCAGTCTGATTACATAAGGCGTACCTGCATCTACTTTTTCTTTTATTTCTTCAAAAGATAAATCTCGGAATTTTGCCCACTTGCCGTACACCCCGAAATTTTCTTTGCTCTTTTCTTGCAAATCGTGTATTTCAGCCAGCTCTTCGCTAGTCATAAAGCAAGGATATGCCATTCCTTTAGCAACAAGCTCTTTGGCGTAGCACTGATAGATTTCACCGCGCTGACTTTGCGTATATGGAGAATATATACCTAAATCGCCATTAAGCGATGCACCCTCGTCGAAATTGATTCCAAAATATTTAAGTGAGTTAATTATAATCTCAACAGCTCCGTCTACATATCGCTTGTCATCAGTGTCCTCTATGCGGAGATAAAAAATACCGCCGCTTTGATGCGCCAGTCTTTCGTCAGCGAATCCGCCATATAGGTTTCCCAGATGTATAAATCCGGTTGGACTTGGAGCAAGCCTCGTAACGGCGGCGCCTTGCGGCAAATCGCGTTTTGGAAATAAAGATTCATAGTAATCAGATGTTTTTGTGATATGTGGAAATAAAAAATCCGCCAATTTGTTGTAATCCATTTTTTTCTCCTTGTTATTCTTTTATTGTAAAATCAGCTTTTTCATAATCAAAAATAATAGGTCTAACCCTGTTTGATAGTGGATAAAAATTATAACCGTCTTCGATAAGGGTATCTAAAATCTCAGGTAAGACTGAAAGAGTATCCGACTTTGACGATGAATCGTGCAATAGAACAATCGACTTATTATGTGAGTGAACTCCATTCACTATGTTCGACACAATTTGCCTTTTTGATGTACCCGACACGGCATCGTCTGCAGAAACATTCCAATCGTAGTAAACATAGCCGCGCCTCAAAAGTTCGGAAGTGGCTTGGTGGTATATGGCTACATTATGCGGATTGACGCTGCCACCGGGGAAACGGTATATTTCAGGTTTGTAGCCTGTCGCGTCTTCCACTCTTGCTGAAACGGACTCGACATCCGCCAAAAAGTTTTCCATAGAACTATAAATCTTTTCGTAATTGTGCGTCGTGGAGTGTAGCGCAATCGTATGACCGTCTGCTATCATTCTGCGGTAAAGAGCGTTTGCATCTTCACCTTCCTTGTAAAGTACGAAAAAAGTGGCGTGAATGTGCCTTTCGAATAATATATCGAGAATTTCGTTTGTAATCTCCGAAGGACCGTCGTCAAATGTGAGATATACGGATTTCGGCTTGTCGCTTTCAAACGAAAAATCGCAATTTACCGATAGGTCCGGAAACAGCTTTTGGTAGCCGAACGAGTTCGTGTAGTACGGCGCACGCTTTAGTTTATCCAAAAGCAGCAAGTCTTGCTCCAGTTTTGTGTTCTTTTTCTTTTAGGGAAGCCGACTTGACTGACAGGTAAATCGCAGAAGATGTGGAAGCGATTACTATAATTGCAATTAGAAATAAAATTATGTGTTTGTAGAATCTAACACTCCCAAAATACATTTAACTTACCTCCTTATAAATACGCCAACTGATAGTATAACATATAGCGAACTGTTATAAAAGGGGTTGAGGAAATTAAATTAAAAACGGGCGATATCGATAAGGAAATTACTTGAAATTTAAGCAATTTACGACTTTGACAACTATAAGACAATGTGATATTATAGTGAAAATTCAAAAATAAAATAAGAAGGAAGGTGAAAAAATGCAAGAAGAAAAAGTTGCAAAGAAAAAGACACCTAGACCGCCGAGCAGGTTGGAAGCATTTATACCGATAGTGGTACTACTTACTATTATGATTTCCAATTTCGTAATCGGCTGGGGTGCCGATCCGCATATGCCGGTCGTAATAGCATGTGCCGTAGCGGGAATAGTGGGTAAAGTTTGCGGTTATGAGTACAAGGATATGCTCGCAGGAGCTTTGGATGCGGTCAGCCGTTCATTGGAGGCAATAATAATAATTTTGTTTGTCGGCTGTCTGATAGGCTCGTTTGAATGGGCAGGGACAATTCCGGCAGTAGTATTCTACGGGTTGAAGATAATCTCGCCTGCTATGTTTTTACCACTTGCGTGTATTCTTTGTGCTATCGTAGGTATAGCACTCGGATCTGCGTGGACGGTATCTGCCACACTCGGAATAGCATTCATGTCCATAGGGGTAACAATGGGAATAAATCCGGCGCTGGTAGCAGGAATGATATTGTCGGGTGCGTGCTGTGGAGATAAATTTTCTCCTCTTTCGGACTCTACAAATTTGGCGGCAGGCTCTGCACAGACAGGATTGTTTGACCATGTTAGAGCCATGGTTACAACCACTTTCCCGAGTCTTGTTATGGCGATTCTCCTTTATGCTGTTATATCGCTTAGAGGGACGGGACAATACGACCCTAAGGTTGCGGACGATTTGTCGCAGGCTATACTTGACCATTACGATTATATGAGTCCGATACTCTTAATTCCAATTTTGCTAATCATAGTTGTAGCTGTAATGAAAGTACCTGCAATTCCGGGAGTACTTTTGATTTCAGCTATAGGCTGCGTCTTTGCGGTAATATTCCAAGGGGCAAATTTTGCAGACTGCTTGCAAATGACACACTACGGATATTCGGCAGAAACCGGAAATGAGCTTTGCGATAAATTACTTAATAGAGGTGGTATGAACAGTATGCTTTGGACAAACAACCTCGTAATTGTAGCAGTTGGATTTGGAGGAATTTTACAGAAAATAGGTGCTGTTGAAGCTATTTTGGGTGATTTTATAAAGAAGGTGAAAACGCCGTTCCAACTTGTGCTTGTAACGATAGCAACATCGGTATTTTGTATTACAACTATGTGCGACCAATATCTTGGACTTATTATCCCAAGCAGTATGTACAAAGAAAGATATGACGAGCTCGGACTTGCAAGAAGTATGCTTTCACGAAGCCTGGAAGACGGCGGAACGCTTTGGTCGCCATTGGTACCATGGTCTTCTTGCGGCGCTTACCACGCAAGCGTACTTGGGGTAAGCACACTTGCATATTTGCCTTATTGCTTTATGAATTTAATAAATCCTATATATGCAATCCTTACGGCGGCGTATGGAGCAAATATATTCTATGCGGACGGAACCAGAACTAATATTTTTAGAAAATTGGTTCAAGGCAGTGTGCCGGACGCACCGGAGGATGCTCACAAGGTAGCTATGGAGGCACTTGCAAAGATTAGAAACAATGCAGCTTAGAGGTATAGTAAAGGAAAGATCTCCGCTTGTTCGGGGGATAATATTTTTAGTAGCATTGTTGATGCTGGGACTTGAAATTTGGAGGGGACTTTATATCTACATTCCAATCACTTTGCTTGTGGCGTTGATACCTTTTTTTGATAAGGCGCAGATTATTTCTGAAAGCGGCATAGATGTTGAATACAAATTGTTTAATTCTGTAATGCACAATGTTTGGGAATGGTCCGAAATCACAACGCTACACGCCGATTATAGAAAGGCTGGGGAAAATGTGATGCTGCACATCGGCAAAGGAATTGTAACTCGAACATTTGTGGTTACAAGCACAGATGCGCAGGCTGCAAAAAAAATGGCGAGAAAAGCCAACCCGCAAATATATATTGAGGATATAAGATGAAAAACCGGAGTAGCAGGTCATACTGCTACTCGGGTTTTGTGATTTTCTATAATTGTTTTACCGCTAGATTTACCTCGAGCAACTTTCGAGAGTGCTTCGTTGACTTGGTCTAATGTAGGAATTGCCATGGAACCAAGGTTGCTTATTTGTGCTTTATGTGTAGTTTTGTTTCAGCTATTTGAGTATCAAAAATCTTAGTGCTTAAGTTTTACAAAATTCAGTCGTAGGGCATTACTGATTACAAAGAAGCTCGACAAACTCATCGCGGCAGCTGCCAGCATGGGGTTAAGGTATATTCCAAAGGAAGCGAAAATACCTGCTGCAAGCGGTATTCCGATGATGTTGTAGATGAAAGCCCAAAACAGATTTTGCTTGATATTTTTCAAGGTTGCTCTGCCTAAACTTAACGCAGTTACGACTTGAGAAAGAGCCCCTTGCATTACGACAATTCCTGCGGAATCAATAGCTATATCGGAGCCTGTGCCGATTGCTATACCGAGATTTGAAGCGGTTAATGCGGGAGCATCGTTGATACCGTCGCCGACCATAGCGCACATCCCGTAGGTTTTATATTTTTTTCAACTTCGGCAAATTTTTGTTCGGGCATCAAATTGGCAGAAACTGTGTCTATTCCAACGTTTTGTGCAATCGCATTGGCGGTGTTTTCGTTATCGCCTGTAAGCATAGCGGTTTTTATTCCCATTTCGTGAAGAGATGCTACTGCGTGAGCGGCATCGTCCTTTACTTCGTCAGCAACTGCGATAATGCCCAAAAATTTATCGTTTCGCGAAAATGCAAGAGGTGTTTTTCCCCGTTTTTGAAAAGCATTTCGGCGGTTTTTAAGTGGTCATCCGTTATGTTTGCGTGTCTGTTAATAAATTCCAAGCTACCCGCAAAAACAAGTTTCGCCGTCTATGTTCCCTGTGATTCCAAGTCCGGAAAGAGATTTGAATTCCGTACATTCAAGCTGTTTGATGTTTTGAACCAGTCGTGATTGTGTAATTGCATAAGCTACAGGGTGCCGGCTTTTTGATTCCAGACAAAAAGCCGTAGCGAGGAGTTCCTCCTCGCTAATGCCCGCCGCCGGCACGATATCGGTTATGGCGGGCGCACCCTTTGTTACGGTACCGGTCTTGTCGAGCAGAACCGTGTCGATGCGTCCCGCGGTTTCAAGGCAAACGGCATCCTTGAAAAGGATGCCGAGCTTAGCGCCTCTACCGGCTCCGACCATAATGGCAACGGGCGTTGCAAGTCCGAGTGCGCACGGACAGCTGATAACAAGCACCGAAATGCTGCGAGCCAGGGCGAACGCAGGCGGTTGTCCGAGTGCGAGCCAAGCTGCAAATGTAATAGCGGCTATCGTGATTACAATAGGAACGAAAACGGAGGAAACCTTATCTGCCAGCTTGGCGATAGGGGCTTTTGCTTTGTGCTCCGTTTTTCGACCAGTTTTATAATCTGTGCAAAAACGGTTTCGCTTCCCACTTTTGTAGCTCTGCATTTGAGGAAACCGTCTTGATTGATTGTGGCAGCGAATACTTCGCTGCCTACCTCTTTGGAAACGGGCATACTTTCGCCCGTCAGGGACGCCTGCGAAACTTCCGAGCGTCCCTCGCAGACGATACCGTCTGCGGCGATATTTTCCCCGGGTCTTACGAGGAAAAATATCGGACGGGCGAATGTCTTTGCCGGAATCTCGACTTCTTTGCCGTCCCTTATTACGGTAGCAGTTTTTGGGGACATATCTATTAGCGATTTCAGCGCGTTTGTGGTCTTGCCTTTGGAAATCGATTCAAGCAATTTACCGACAGTGATGAGTGTTAAAATCATTCCTGCCGAATCAAAGTATAAATTCATATTGTATTGCTGTGCATTTTGAGGCTGCAAGTACATCAAAAAAAGCAGTGCGCTGCTCCAGATAAATGCGGCAAGCGAACCGATTGAAACAAGACTATCCATATTTGGAGATTTGTTTATAATCGACGAAAAACCGCTGATAAAAAAGTTACGATTGATTAGCATTATAGCCATAGCAGTTATAAACTGCACTATGCCGCCGTAAATCGGATTCTCTTCAAAAACGCTTGGCAGCGGCAAACCGAAAATCATTACACCCATCGAAAAATATGCCAAAACAACCAAAAAACCGATGGAATATATCAGCCGTTTTATAATGGGGGCGGATTCGTCATCGGAGTCTGACTTTTCTTCTCCCTCTTTTACTTCCTCAGCTTCAAAACCTGCGTTTTCAACTGCTGTGATTATATCATTCACACCGGCACTACCCGATACGGTCATTGAATTTGTAAGTAGATTTACATTGCACGATTCTACTCCGGGCACTCTGTTTATACATTTTTCAAGCCTGCTGCTACAAGCGCTGCAATGCATTCCGCTGACATTAAATTTGATCATAATTAAAATTCCTCCTAAACAAGTAAATGTATGCTAACAGCATACATTTATATATTTACCCATAAAGGTGTATATATTAAAGCAAAAATGAATAATTCACATAGATTTCAAAAAAAGCGATTGTAAATTGCAACAAATTAGCTAAACTAATAAAATTTGTAAAAAGCACAAAAACTTTTGACTAATCAAGAGTTTTTGTTGTATAATAACTAGATTATAGCTATAAAAAAATATGGAGGGGCAAAATGCTATCATACGACAAAAATGCTGTTTAACATAAAAACCTGAGCAACACGATGCAAAATCGCTTAGGGAAATACTATATGCGCATCCGGAAATCAGATTCGTTTCACTTGCGGGGCTGGATCTTGGTGGACAGAATACGGATGAAAAAATTCCTGTGGAGCGATTCATAGAGGATATGGAAAAGTTTATAGAGCAAGGCGTGCAAACAGACGGATCCAGTGTTGTGCTCCCGATTATAGCGGAACTCAATAATGCAAAAGTTGACATAATACCGGATACAAAGGCCAATTGGTATGTTGACCATAATTTTGATTTTACACATGAACCGACGGGGCTGCCTGTCGGAACACTCAGAATCCCATGCTTTTTGGTACACAATGATACAAGTCAGGTTGGCTCTCGCGTAATACTCAGAGATGCGATTGCGAAATTTGAAAAAAAATTGCTTGAACTTATCAAAGAAAATTCGTATGTAACTAAGTATCTGCCTATTGATTCTCCGGACGATATAGAACGCGTAATGCTCACTTGTGCGACAGAGCTTGAATTTTGGGTAAAAACACCGCAAGAAAAAGGCGATAGAGAGGCTCTTTCGATTGCGCAGGTAATGAAAGAACAATACTGGAAGAGAACAGTAGGACCGGTTCGTACAGCACTTGAGGAAACACTGATATTGCTCGAACAGTACGGATTTGAGATGGAAATGGGACACAAAAGAAGTCGGCGGCGTTAAAGCCAGATTCGAAAATTCCGGAAAGTACAACCATATTATGGAGCAACTTGAAATTGACTGGAAGTATTCAAACCCTATACAAGCCTGCGATAACGAAAGGCACATTCGCGATATAGTGCGAGATGTATTCAGGCACCACGGACTTGAAGTAACGTTTAGAGCAAAGCCTATAGAAGGAGTTGCAGGTAGCGGTAAACATGTCCATATAGGGGCTTATGCTAAACTTAAGGACGGCAGAAAAAAATCAGTTTATTTTTCGCCTAAAGACACAAAAAAAGTGCGTATCTAAACCCAATAGGTTTTGGTGCGCTACTGGGAATGCTAAAAAATTATGAAGTCTTAAATCCGTTCATTACAGCAACGAACGATGCGTTTAACAGATTGAAACCGGGCTACGAGGCACCTATTTGCATAGTAACTTCGATAGGACACACGAAAGAGTTGCCGTCGAGAAATAGGACGGTACTCATATGCTTGATTAGAGAAGAAACAAACCCGTTGTCAACGAGATTTGAACTTCGTTCTCCGAACCCCAAGAGCAATACTTATCTTGTAATTGCTACATCTTGCCTTGCTATGCTCGACGGCATTGAGAAGGCGCTAAAGGCGCAAAAAACACCGGATGAGCTTTTGGAGTCGCTCTCCAAACAGCATGGCGTTGAGGACTTTTATTTGGAAACTGAACGGGAATATAGAAGCGAACGAAATGTTTTTGAAGAATTTACACCGGCAGAGAGGGATAAGTATTTCGGATTCGCACCTAGAACGGTATGGGAAAACTTGGAGGCTTTTGACAAATATCCTGAAAAAACGAAAGTTATATTGGATGACGATGTAATTCCGAAGATTGCACTTGAGTCTTACAAAAAAGCGGTGCTGGATCAGTGGAGTGGCGAGCTTGGGCACAGAATAGTGAACAACAATCGTGAGTATATACGAAATTGCACGAAATTGCACGACGACCACAACGCTTATGACGATGAAGCATTTGCGTTGGTAGATAAACTGAGAAATTATATAGCGAAAGACAGTAACGGCACAAAAAGCCTGCTTTCACGCATAACAGCGGCTCTGGATGAAAAAGACTATGCGCTTGCTTCCGCTTTACAGTTGGAAATGCAGGAGAAAATGGCAACGCTCACAGAGTTATATATAAATTACAAAAAGAAATATATTTTAGGAGGAAAAACAATGCTGGATATTAAGAGAATAAGAGAAGATTATGAAGGTGTAAAGGCTTCCGTAGAAAGAAGACAAAAGGGTAGCTTCGGCATTGAAAATGTTCCTAAATTGGACGAAGAGAGAAGAAAAATTTTAGCAGAAGTGGAAGCTATGAAAAACGAGCAAAACACTGCATCAAAGGATATAGCCAAGTTTAAAAAAGAAGGCAAGGACACATCTGATATAATGGCGAAGATGAAAGTCTTATCCGATGATATCAAAGCGCTTGACGGAAAACTGACAGGTATAGAAGAAGAACTGAAAAATGCACTGCTTGGAATACCGAATACACCTCACCCCAGTGTGCCCCTAGGTAACGATGATGCAGACAATGTCGAGCTGCGTAAATGGGGCGAAGTGCGAAAATTCGATTTTGAAAAGAAAGCGCATTGGGACATAGGTTCGGATTTGGATATTTTGGATTTTGACCGTGCGGCAAAAATAGCAGGGGCAAGATTTACAGTTTACAAAGGACTGGGAGCAAGGCTGGAAAGAGCGGTAATCAACTTTATGCTTGACCTGCATACGCAAGAGCAAGGATATACCGAGATTTTGCCTCCTTTCATGGTAAACAGAGCGGCTATGACAGGTACAGGGCAGCTTCCAAAGTTTGAAGAAGATATGTTCGATGTTCCTGCGAAGGATTTTTTCTTGGTACCGACGGCGGAAGTTCCGGTTACCAACCTTTTGATGGATGAAATCGTAGACGGCGATAAATTGCCTATATATTACACGGCATACACTCCTTGCTTCAGAAAGGAAGCGGGTTCTGCAGGCAGAGATACCAGGGGGCTGATTAGACAGCATCAGTTCAACAAAGTTGAAATGGTCAAATTTGCTAAACCGGAGACTTCGTACGAAGAATTGGAAAGTCTTACTTTAGCAGCAGAAGAAGTATTGCAGAAGCTGAACATCCCATATAGGGTGGTGAAGCTATCAAGCGGAGATTTGGGATTCTCTTCCGCCATGACATACGACATAGAGGTTTGGATGCCAAGCTACGACAGATATGTTGAGATTTCGTCTTGTTCTAATTTTGAAGATTATCAGGCAAGGCGTGCAAATATCAGGTTTAGAAGAAGCGCAAAGGACAAACCGGAATTTGTTCATACATTGAACGGCTCCGGACTTGCCGTAGGAAGAACGGTTGCGGCTATACTTGAAAATTACCAGCAAGCTGACGGTAGTGTTGAAATTCCCGAAATCTTACAGCCGTATATGGGAGGCGTTAAGAGAATCACAAAATAAGTGATTCGGAGGAAAAAACATTGGTAACAATAGCGATAATATTCATAGTATACCTTGCGGCAATGGTGCTGATAGGGTTCAAATTTTACAGTAAGACGGACGATTTGTCCGATTATATACTTGGCGGCAGACAGTTGAACAGTTGGGTAACTGCGATGTCTGCGCAGGCGTCGGATATGAGCGGTTGGCTTTTGATAGGGCTACCGGGTACGGCGTATATACTTTACAATGGAACATCGGAAGCGATATGGACAGCGATAGGCCTTATGATAGGTACTTACCTGAACTGGCTTGTGGTTGCGAAGAGGCTCCGTACATACACTCAAGTAGCAGGCAATGCTATTACTTTACCCGATTTTTTTGAAAACAGATTCGGCGACAAGAAGCATATTTTGAAACTGGTATCGGCGATTTTTACCGTAATATTTTTCTTGATATATACATCTTCCCAGTTTGCAGCGGGTGGTAAGTTATTCAAGACTATATTCGGACTCGACTATACAACGGGACTTGTACTTGGTGCGCTTATAATCCTGGCATATACGGCTCTGGGCGGATTTAATGCGGTTTGCTGGACGGATACGATAATGGGTGCAACTATGTTTGTTGCACTTTTGGTAGTGCCTACGGTAGCAACATTAAATATGGGAGGTATTGAAGGGTTGCAGGAAAGACTTGCGGCACTTAGCACAGAGGCGTTTGAGTGCTTCCTCAAAATGCGCACGGTAGAGTAAACAGTATGCTGCTTGCATCTGCACTCGGCTGGGGACTCGGTTACTTTGGACAACCACATATACTTTCACGCTTTATGGCAATCAAATCACCTGATATGATTAGAAAGTCAAGAATAATTGCGATGATTTGGGTAATAATTACATTGACTGCTGCAACGGCGATTGGTGTAATAGGAAAAGCATATATGCCTGATTTGGCTGACGGAGAAACGGTTTACATGGCGATGATAAACACTATGTTTAAACCTGCCGTATCGGGATTTCTACTCTGCGCTATACTCGCAGCAATCATGAGCACGGCAAGTTCGCAGCTTTTGGTTTCGGCATCATCGGTATCTAAGGATTTGTATGCAACTATTTTCAAAAAAAGATTCGGAAGGTAGCGGAATAGTTTGGGCGAGCAGACTGACGGTTGTAATAATTTCGATAATTGCAATTTTGATAGCGATCAATCCGAACAGCTCGGTGTTTGAATTAGTTGCATTTGCGTGGGGCGGATTTGGAGCGGCATTTGGACCACTCATTTTGTTTTTCGCTTTTCTGGCGCAGGATGACACTTCAAGGCGCAATCGCGGGTATGTTAGTTGGTGGCGGAGCGGATATGCTTTGGTATTGCAAGAAAGGCGGCATCTTTGATATATATGAAATAATACCTAGTTTCATATTTGGAAGTCTGGCTATAATCGTCGTAAGTTTGTGCACTAAATTGCCGGATAAAATTGCACGTGATTTTGACGAAATGAAAAAAGAGATACAAAACAGTTGATTTTTTAAACAATTATGGATACATGTGTCAAAATGAAGAGGCGGTGGTTCCATATACCACGAAACAGATGGTGTAAGTTTTTGGGGATGGGTACAGGTGATGTTTCCGAAATATATGTTAAAAAGAGATTTGTCAAATTACATATATATTATGGTGAGTAGAAAGAAAGACAAGTTATACGTAATTGAAAGTTTTACATAAGGAGAGAAAGTACTTGTTATTACCCACAAATATCGGGTATAAGTAACTTAGATAAATAGTTAAAGAAAGCGAGGGCGGTCCAATGTGGAGGATTTAATTAACATGATTAGCATCCTGAGTTTAAGCAATTGATTTTCAAGTAAAGTATTGTTGTAAAAATAAGGAGTAGAAAAATGAAAAAAAGTATTAGTTTATTGTTAAGTGTAATTTTAGTAGTTGCTATGACAAGTTTTTTTCCTTTGCTGATCGTAGAAGTTAGTCGGGAATCTACGACGATAATGAATTAGATGTTTTTGACGAAAATCAATTTGAGATAATTAATTTGGAACTTTTCAGTGAATTACAAGGGAATGGACCTAAACCTAGTATATACGCATTACGTGCTAATTTGTTGAGGGTAGCTAGTGGAGGAAGAATTAGAGGATATACTATGTCGGCGGACTTTCTTGAGCATAGTATGATAGATAATGCGAGTGATTTATACTTCTATGATGGTTCTTCAGAATCTGATAAAATTAAAAATAGTAATGAATATGAAATTATTTTTGGAAAAACGTAAAAAGAAATTTACGAAGTACTTACGGGAATGTATATAAAAACAACGCGAGAATCGATAGTATTAAAGCAGTACTAGAGATTTACATTTGGCGTTAAATAAGGTGGATTATTCGGTATACGCCGAAAAATTTCATATAATAAATGGGAAATATTTATTACTGTGCACGATACGTACAATTTTTGAACCCGCAACTTGGGGAAAAATTATGCAGGTCTTAATAGAGCTTTAGTAATTTTTAAACAATTATGGACTCATGTGTCAAAATGAAGGGGCGGTGATTCCATATGATATCTATATTACTATGAATAGTCAAATAACAATATGATAAAGAAACTGAAGATATGCCTAATAGTTTTTAGCACAATTATTTTTATTGTGTATGGCAATGTATATAATATATAAAGATATTACAAATTATAATAAAAATATTAAAATGAATTGGGGAATAGTGCTTTCCGATAATTATAAAACGCGATACCACGAAACAGATGGTGTAAGTTTTTCTGGGGGATGGGTACAGGTATAGTGTTTTAGAGATTAAGGAATGAAAACAATGAAAAACTAAATCTAACTGATTATGGAATGGGAAAAGTAGTAGAAAGTGCTGATTTTGAAATAAATGAAGTGCTTGAAGCATTAAAAATTCCAAATAGAGAACGGCCTCAAGATGTTTCCGAAATATATGTTAAAAAGAGATTGGTCAAATTACATATATATTATGGTGAGTAGAAAGAAAGACACGTTATACGTGAATTGAAAGTTATACGTAAGGAGAGAAAGCATTGTTATTATCCACAAATCTCGGGTAGAAATAGCTTAGATAAATGGTTAAAAGAAAGCGAGGGCGGTCCAATGTGAGGATTTAATTAACATTATTAGCATCTTGAGTTTAAGCAATTGATTTTTCAAGTAAAAGCATTCTTGTAAAAATAAGGCGTAGAAAAATGAAAAAGGTATTAGTTTATTGTTAGCGTAATTTTAGTAGTTGCTATGACAAGTTTTTCCTTTGCTAGTGATTTAAAAAAATGTTACTGATGATACTAAATATGTAAAAATCGCCCAAATCAAATACTAACTATGATATGTGTGTGCTGTAAATCCATTGGGATAGAAATGATTGATTATAAGAATATTGTTAAAAACAATTTTTCATTTTTTGGTTTTTGTAATGGGGATATTGTTTATAGAAGGACTTTTTGGCAGTAGAACACAATATGAACAGTACAGAAATGATATATATTATAAAAAGAATAAATTTTATAATAAGTATTGTTAGACCTGTTACATTTACTTGCGTAGCGTTATTTGGAATATACAATTGTAAAAATATTTTTAAGTTTGATAAGAGTATTGTGTTTTTTAATATTAATAATTATAAATGCTATATTAGCATATATGATTGTTTTTGATAATTGGATATATGCAGATTTAGAAGAAATTTATATTCTTACACGGTTGCATATTATCGAATTAAATTATGTGAAAATGTATTTTTGACAATATTGTAGGAATGTCAATAGGCTTAGTAAGATATAATCCATCTTTATTTTTAGCTATGCAGTTTGTCGTTTTCATATTGAGTTCAGTAAATAAAAACAAAATCACATAGCTCGAACGGAGAATGTAAAAAGTAAGACCGAGGGGATAAATGAAATATAAAAAAATGTTATATTTTCGTGCGCTTTATATGTTTTTGTGATATTGGGGATTTTTATTTATAAATTCTATGGCGAGCGCACGGCACATACTATGAATGATACTGCTTCCATTAGTTTAGAAGTTTATAATGTTATTGGTGAAGTAGTTCGTCCTGTTTTTACTTGTTTGTATAGCGGGATATGGAGTATATGGTGCCAGGAAATATTTAAAATTCAATAAAAATATCTTGAAATTTGTAATAATAGAAATTGTGTGCGTGTGGCTCTCTTACTATATTACTTCCGGGAAGTGGATATATTCGGGAGAATATGGTGTAGCATTAAATATTCCATTTGTTGGATTTCATGAAATTTATCTGGAGTGGAATTCCTTTTGGGGTAATACGTTCTATACTTTTCTTTCAATTTTGGGTTATAGTAGATCTTTATTTTTCGCTATGTGCAGTTTGCCGTTTTACATATTGAGTTCAATAAATAAAAACAAAATCACATAGCTCGAACGGAGAAGGATTGTACGGTAGGCAGGGATAAGAAAATTTTATAACCTATGCGGGCGAGAAAACCCACGGTTTAACCGTGAGGATGATAGCCCGCTTTTTCTTTAAGTATATGTAGATAATATATTGACTAACATCTATATAAATGTTACTATATATTCATGAAGAATGAGTATAAACATACCAAAACAACTGTATCATTGATTAACTACCATTTTGTGTTCTGTCCCCGATATCGCAGGAAGATATTCAATATCCCAGGCGTTGAGGACAGATTCAAGGAACTTGCTATTGCTGAATGTAGTAAGCAAGGAATTGAAATCCTTGCTCTTGAATGCCATATAGACCATGTACATATTTTTGTAAGTGTACTGCCTACTATGAGCATTCCAAATATCATGAAGCAGATTAAAGGTTGTACGTCATTGCTATTAAGAGAAGAATTTCCACAGCTTAGAGCAATGCCGAGTCTATGGACTCGCAGCTACTTTGTAAGTACAGAAGGTAATGTAAGCTCCGAAACAATTAAATGGTACGTTGATACTCAAAAAACAAGACCGTAGGTGTTCAAATGAATAAAGGTGTTAAGTTTAGGGCATATCCTAATAAAGAGCAACAAAACTTAATAAATCAGACACTCGGATGCTGCAGGTTCATCTACAACAAAGGTCTTGCTATGCGCAACGATGCATTTGTCAATGGTCAAAAGATTGGATATACACAGACTTCTGCTATGCTTACTGAACTCAAGAAGCAGGAAGGCTTTGTATTCCTTAAATATGTAGATTCTATAGCTCTGCAACAGTCTCTCAGAGACCTAGACCGTGGATTCAAAAATTTCTTTGAGAAACGTGCAAGACATCCTCAGTTTAAGAGTAAACATAACAACCATCAGTCCTATAGAACTATCAATCAAGGTGATAACATCCGTATTGTGGGCAAATATATTAAACTTCCTAAGCTTGGATATGTAAAAATCAGGCAATCTATGGAAGTAGGACATATTAACAATGTCACAATTGAAAGAACTCCTACGGGTAAGTATTTTGTAGTACTTAATGTAGATTTCGAACCGGAACTGCGCCCTAATAATGGTTGTATGGTAGGCATAGATGTAGGTATCAAAGAATTTTACTCCGATAGCAACGGCAATGTTGTAAATAATCCTAAATACCTTGAAAAGTCTATGCATAAACTCATTCGTGAACAACGCAGATTGTCACGTAAGCAGAAAGACTCGAATAACCGCAATAAACAGCGTATCCGTGTGGCTAAAGTCCATGAAAAGATAACCAATAAGCGTAATGATTTCCTTCAGAAACAGTCAACTATGCTTGTTAGCGAAAACCAAACTATCTGCATAGAAGACCTTAACGTTAAGGGGATGATACGCAACCATACACTTGCTAAAGCCATAGCGAGTGTATCGTGGAGTAAATTTTTCTTCATGCTTGAATACAAGGCTACATGGTATGGTAACGATATAATCAAAGTTCCTACTATGTATCCAAGTAGTCAGACTTGTAGTTGTTGTGGGTATAAAAACCCTCTTGTAAAGAATCTTGCTATACGTAGCTGGGAATGCCCTCAGTGTCATACAAAACATGACAGAGACACTAACGCAAGTATAAACATACTAAACAAAGGGCTATCCATAGCCTAAAGCATAAATAGTACCGTAGGGCATACGGGAATTTACGCTTGTGGAGACCGTGTAAAACTAAAGCTCTTGCAGCAATGTAATGGTCGGCGAAACAAGAATCCCACTACTTTAGTCGTGTGGAGTGTCAAGAAGTTAGAAAACAGGATAAAATATTTCCATGTGGAAAAATGAGAATAAAAGGAGGAAAATATGAAAAAAATGAATTTTAGAATAGGCTGCAGCGTAATGGCATTGATTGTATCGTTGGGAAGTGTTTCTGCTTTTGGAGCGGAAGTTAACGAGGCAGGCTCAAGTGTAAATTCGACAAATGCGGTGGCGAGGAGGGTGCATTTGTACCGAAGCTGGCAAAGCCGCCTGCAAGTTTGACATTGCAAGAGGCAATCAAATATATGCAAGAAAACAGCAATAGGGCTGAAACGGCAAAGCAAAACAGACAAGCAGATAAGATAGCAAGCGAAGGATATAGCGAAAAAGTATCTACTATTTCAAGTACAAAGAAAGCACTTAGCGACGGAGAAGATGCCGTAAATGCTCAAAGAGCAAAATTGAAATGGGAAAAGCCGCAGGACTGGTAGATGCGGCAACATACGCGGCAGGTCAGGCGCAGCTTTTCAAATATCTACCGCACTTTTTCAAAAACATACGAGGCGCAGGTAAAGGGAGTTACTCAGAAACAAAGAAATCATGTGAGCTTAGGAGAGATTTTGCAAAAGCGCATCTACAAACAAATGCACAGGCGGAGCTTAACGAAATAGAAGCGGCTACAATCGAGATTTATTACAATGTCCTGCTTGCGAAGGAAAAATTACGAAATTGCTATGCAAAATGTCCAAGCTCAACAAAAACGCACAGCTTGTGAATATGAAAAAACAAGCAGGGACTTGTACTCGAAGAAAGATTTGCTATCGGCAAATTCTGCACTTGCAGAGGCAAAAATGGAGCAAAGGGAAGCGAAAACCAAGCTCGAATATGCAAAGATGGGATTTAATTTTACAATGGGATTTCCCGTTACATCTCAGCTAGAATTCAAAGATAGGATTGCAGATACTGTTACAAATGACGAAGCTACAGTCGAGGTGGCAGTTGAAAACTGCAGTGAAAAATACTTTGCAAAACAGGCAAGAGCTTGCAGGAGCAAAGTTGGCGACGGAAATTTATGCCTTACTGCTAAAAGATGTGAGTGATTATCCAAAGAGCTCATCTACATATATGTCTGCACAGCTCGCACTTGACGAAGCAAATAAAACATTAAACGATGCACCGTCAAAACTGGAGCTTGACACGAGGAATAAGTACAATGTGCTACAAGACAAAAAGTATCAGGTTGAATCTGCAAAGGAGTTGCTCGCATATGCAAAAGAGGGTGAAAGGCTGCTACTACTCACGTACGACGCAGGTGTAAGCACGATAGATGAGTTACTTGAAGTGCAGGTTAAAAGAAATAAGGCGGAACTGAATCTCGCAAAGGCAAAGTCGGACTATGCACTCGCAAAAAAGGCATATGAATACGCACAAGGAGTAGGCGTTACAAGGCTTCCTCTTTAAGGGCATAACGCAATACGGCATTGCGTGTCATACCGGAAACTATCATATCCAAATCGTATATAACTTCTTTTGAGCTTTGATTACTGTCGCTTACTAGCCAGTCCTCGAGCAATGCGGTGAAAGTAATGCAAAAGAAATGAATTATACGCTCAAATGAAGCATCGCTCAGTTTGATATCTCCTGCAATTTCGTGTACAAATTTGCTCGCGAATTTGAAAAATTTCATCGTGTATCAAATTGTGCACACTGTTTCTCGACAGCGAATTTAAAGTAGACAGCACCAAAGGACGGTTGTCGCAAAGGTAATCCAGTAGATAAATTCCCGCTTCTTGCCATGAATCGAAGTTCTCGATGTTGGTGGTTATAGATTTCAAGCGATTTTTGAGTAACCACTCAAGTAAATCGTATATATCGCAGAAATGGTAATAAAAGGTTTGGCGGTTAATTTTGCAACGCGAAGTAAGCTCTTTGATTGTAATTTTATTTATCGGTTTTTCGAGCATAAGAGCTTGGAGATTTTCCGCTATATGCAATTTTTGTAAGTTCGGAAGTTGTTAAATATTTCATATCCGCTCCTATCCATTAAACTTGAAGTAAAAATCGGTACTGGTCTTACAAATATAAAATGTTAATACATCCATTATTAGTATATTACACATAAATTACAAAATTAAAACAATTTTAAGTAAAATCGCAAATGAGGTGAAAAAATATGGAAAAAGAAATCAAAAAATTGGTAGCTAAAAATCAACTCGGGACTGCCATATTGGTGGGGGTTATCGTTGCAGTAGTGATACTTGCGGGTATTTTCATTTACTCTGCCGATGCGGAAAAGGATGAGGAACAGATAGTTCAAGGAAGCATCGAAACCGAAGTTACGGATTTGAACTCCAAGATTGCCGGTAATATAGCTGCCGTATATGTTAAAGAGGGCGATAGTGTAAAAAAGGGAGATGTACTCGTGCAAATAGACAGTACTACGATAGAAGCGAAGCTCGCACAGGCACAGGGCGCAAGAGCAGCGGCGCAGGCACAAGCGGAAAAAGCGAGAAACGGTGCGAGAGGTGAAGAAATAGCTAAAGCCAAGGCGGCATACGACTATGCGCAAAAAAGTTACGAAAGAATGAAAAATTTGCTGGCAGAGGAAGCGATATCACAGGCGACATTCGACCAAGTGGAGGCACAGTATATAGCGGCGAAGGAAACCTACGATATGGCGCAAAGCGGAGCACGCTACGAAGACATTGAAGCCGCGAACGCCCTTGTGATGCAGGCGAACGGGGCGGTAAGTGAAGCTACGGGATATCTTGAAGATGCGAAGATAAAAGCACCGAAAGACGGCGTTGTTACAGCGGTGAATGTTAGCGAAGGACAGCTGATTTCGACCGGTATGCCACTTATAACAGTTACAGCAAACATCGATCCGTGGGTAAGTTTTGACATACCGGAAACACAGCTGAGCAAACTCAAAGAAGGTCAGAAAGTCAAATTAAGAGTTCCTGCATACGAAAATGTCGAATTTGATGGTACTGTAGCAAACATTAGCGAAAAACCGGGCTTTGCCGTAAAAAAAGCAACAAACAAAAACGGGGATTTTGATATAGTATCGTACGCCGTAAAAGTCGAGATTAAACCGAGCAAGCACAAATTGTATTCCGGTATGAGTGTACTTTGGGATTTATCCGACAAGGCGCTTAAGTTAGGAGAAAAATAGTGTATATAACTAAGTTCAGCAAATGGTTCTACGGCTTCAAAGCGCGCCACCCCAGAATAGTGATGAGCTTGCTTGTGTTTGGTATTATCCCGCTAATTTCCTCATTTATACTTGGATATGAAATGAAGTCGGATGTGCCGACCAACATACCGCTTGTACTCGTCAATCACGATGATTCGGAGTTCAGCCGCACATTTACGGGGTTTATAAAAGATAGTGAATATTTTAGAATAGTTAAGTATTCGCAAAATGACAACGACATAGAGGAGATGATTAAGAAAAATGAGGCTTATGCGGGACTTATTATACCAAAGAATTTTTATTCTGATATGCGTGCGGGCAGGGCGCCAAGTTTAATTACTATATACGACGGAGCATCTTTGACAGTAGTAACTACATCAAAGACATCACTTTCCGAAATACTGTTGACTGCGAAAGCTGCATATATGATGAGTGTGTTTGAAGGAAAGCTGGGAAAAACGCCGAGCGAGGTAATGAACTATGTAACGCCGATTAAGGTGAATTACAAAATGCTTTTCAATCCGACGAGGAGCTTCAGGTCGTATCTGCTCGTAGGGATGCTTGTTGCCGTAATACAGGTCGGAATAGCAATGCAAGGTGCGGACAGGGCGTTTGAAAGCAAGCAGAGGGAATTTTCGCTGGCAGTAGAAGCAAGAGAAATATTGGTTACTTGTTTACTTAGTATGCTTTCGATTTTCATATGCCTTTTGTGTCAATACTTTTTCTTCGGGATGCCGTACAAAGGCAGTATTTTTGCGCTGCTGCCACTTACATTTTTATATGCGAGCAGCATAGTTTTGTTAGGATTTATAGTGGGAAGTATTATTCCGGATCGCGTATTTGCGCTTCAGTTAAGCGCTGTGATGGTGCTGCCGACGAGTATAATGGGTGGATTTACATACCCGATTTACGGTATGCCGACGTTTTTCGCAAAACTCGCAAAGTTCTTGCCGTTTCATTACTATGCGCAGGACTTGCGACATCTGTATTTAGGTGATATGGGAATAAAAAATCTTATGGGCACATTTGCTTATTTTTATAAATTTATAGCAGTTGAAATTTTGATAGCGACGCTGCTTCATTTTGCATGGTACGAAATTAGAAAGCGAGGCAAATATGAATTTCAAAATAATTAAAGATTTAAAAACCTTATTTGCTGGTAGCACTTATACCTTTAGTTTTTACAATCATATTCGGTGCAATGTTCAGCCCGATTTATATTCGAGATATACCTATTGCTGTAATGGATATGGACAGTAGCAAAAATTCTGTAGATGTAATAAGAATGCTCGACGAATCGGAAACACTGAAAGTACATCAGGAATACACAAGTATGGAGGAGATAAAAGACAAGATACTGGAAGGGAAAATATGCGGTGCGATAGTAATTCCTCGTGGATTTGGAGAAAGAATCAGAGCAAAGACCGGTGCGGAAGCTACGGTGTTAATGGATAATGCAAACTTTATGCTGGGCAACAATTTGACAAGTGCAATAAATACTATCTTCGAAACGGTAAATGCGGGAATACAGATAAAGTATCTGGAGGCGGGCGCACAGGTGCCATTTGAAGCAAAGCAAAATGTTTACACTCTTTCGCTTGCAGACCGAGTACTTTACAATCCGCAACTTTCGTATATCTACTATATGTATCCCGGATTTTTGGCAATCTTCATACAGCAGACATATTTAGCGGCGCTGGTACCTATGCTCATAGAGGAAAAAGATAGACTCAAGGATATGTCGGATCATCATTTAGCAAAGGAACTTATTAAAGTAAAGGTGGGGTTGTTTTTGCGGAGAATACTACTGCTTACGGGACTTTCGCTTATCAGCACCATGATTTGTATCAAAACGGCAGAAGCACTTTGCGGAGTGCCTATGAGAGGTAATATAGTAGGAATATTGATATTGCAGATATTTTTACTTTCTCGCTTACGGGGCTTTGCATATTGATTGCAGCCGTATTCGAGCAGGTTGCACACGGGGCGCAGTTTACGATGTTCTTGACAATACCCACATTTTTGAGTTGCGGCTACGCATGGCCGTACTATCTTGTTGATGCAAAACTTACGGCGATATTTAAATTGACATGGCCTTTGCAGTATTTTGTTAACCCTCTCAAAGATATAATGCTCAAGGCGCAAGGACTTGAATTGACATATATTTTACAGATGTTGGCATTTGGTGCTGTTTGGCTGCTTATCGGCGTATTTTTCTATAAGCGCAAAGTCGCAATAATTAGGGAATTGAGCTAAAAGTGGCAAATTAATATAAGTACTTAAAACCATATTTGCTTATTAAAAAGCAAATGCAGATAAATACCAAAAATATTTTTGAAAAGCACTTGACATCTATCATAAAAAGTAATTAAAATGTAATAAAAGATTGGGTTTGAGTTTTTTCGAAAAAGGGTAATTCAAAAACCTTTTGCGAAACTCAAATGAGATTAAATGTGCGACCCGAGCGTTTCAGGCTACTACATTAATGTAGGTTGACAAACTTGGACACACATACTTGTCTGCGAAGACAAGGGAATCAGGTGCAAGTCCTGAACATACTTTAAAGGGACCTCTTCCAAGAAGGCTGAAAACAAGCCATTTGTCTAGGGAGGTTGGGTAAACCGTAAAGCTATAGCTGTGAGCATGTAGCCTATACTCTCTTTTGTGAAAACAAGCCACTGGCGTCTGTAGTGGATTAGCTGGGAAGGTGAGGTGTAGGCGTTAGGCGAGCAGGCAAAAAATCTTTGTCGAGCGAAATCGCCTTGAATATGCGAGTCAGAAGACCTACATAAGACTCATCTTAGTTTTTACAATTGATATCACCTGAAATTACTTGATTGATTTTGCAAAAATCAAATACAAATCGAAAAGTACAAAAAAGTTATCAAAACAAGGGACTGTTGGATTTGGATTTATAAAATTTTCATTGATGTAGTTTTATCTTAGCAGACAATATTGACCGAAAGGTCGGTATGCGTCTGCTTTTTTTGTTTATTTTTTTCTAGGAGGTGGTTTCCATGGTGCATAGGCAGCGCCTATACAAAGAAGAAGTTTCGGAGTTTTGTATAGGCGAAAGAATTGCTCCGAAATCGCAAGAAGTTCATACCGCTCTTGCGAGGATTGCGAGGTATGAGAAAAATCTCAAAGGAGGAAAAGACTATGAAATTAAACTTATTTAAGTCAAAGGTTTTGACAGGTGCTTTAGCACTAGCTATGACAGTAGCAATGGTGCCTAGTATGGCGATGGCAGAGGATGCAGTGAAGGGTACTAGTCCTGAGCTTCAATCAGAACTGAGCTTGCAGCTTACTGCACTGGGAGAACCGGTAATAAATAATGGATGGAGTACATTCCAATATGGAGGAGTGAGCGTATCGATTTCAACAGATGTAGAAAAGATACAGTTTGTACAGTACCCGGCTGTAGAAGGTGAAAATGAGTATCATATAGTAGACAATACTAATTTTACTTATTTTCCAAAACATTTTTCTATGAAAATTTCACCACAATCGGAAGTTACTGCCACGAACGGAGCTTCGTTTCAGTATTACAATGCTCCGTATGGTGTAGTAACTATGGGCACAGAGCCTGCAGATTTTACAATAACAAACGGTAATACAACTATAGTTGTACATTGTCCTGCTCCGTATGGCGAGGCAACTGTAGGAACCGGACCTGTAGCATATCTGCCGGGATACGGACAGTTTGCTAACGAAGGTGTTAATCAGGGCGGATGGGGAGATGCATATACAAATGATACAGCAGGTAGAAAAGCTATGATGAATGCCATATCGCCTACAGGAATATCCCTTGGAAGCTTTGGAGGATATGCAATATTCGATTTTGGTGAAAACGGTGTTGCAAACGATCCGAAAAACAAATATGGAGTTGACTTCATAGTTTATGGAAACGCATTTGTAGGAAACGCGGAACCGGGCGGCATACAGGTATCGCAGGATGGTACTACTTGGTACAACATAGCAGGCAGCAGACACTATGCAAATAGCACTGTTTGGGACTACACGGTTACACATACAAATAAAGTGCCGACTGACGACGATATAGAGGGAACAAGAGAGGGAAAACCGTTTACAGGCGAATATAAAGCTGCTACAAAGAGCAAGGCAAGACCAAATTCGGCGGTAATTCCGGGCGAGTACCAAATTAAATACAACACATGGCATGAGCATAACTGGTTCCCACTATACGGAAACTACTTTAAAATCAGAAAAGCCGGTGAATTACCGCTTGCAAATCTGTCATTGGCAGAACAATTTGCAACATACACACCGAAAACGGGAGATGCAGCTTCCAAACTTGAACTCAAGGGTACAAAAATTGACTTCACGTCTATGAGCGGAAATGACTATACATTCGGTTATTGCGACGTGCATCCAAACGGAAATACTCCGGGCGTAGCATCGAATCCGTATACGGCTGTTGCAGGTACTGCGGGCGGCGACGGCATAGACATTTCGTGGGCGGTAAATGCAGATGGAGAACCTGTGAACCTCGACAATATCAGATATGTTCGTATTTATACCGGAGTTATGAAGGACAATCCGCCTTTCGGCGAGACATCTACAGAAGTGTGTGGAGTATACAACGTAAATCCACAAGCGACGGCAGTCGGAGTAGCATATCAGTCGAGTTTGTCGGATGGAGAGAATACATATGAGCCTGTTTCAGTAGATGGTAGCAATACTCAAGGAATGACACTTATACAACAAGAACCCGGAACTATGGTTTACAATATAGCGGCGGAAGATGTTGCAGATTTATATTTAAACGGCATCAAAGTAGAAGAAAATGAAGTGCGCATTGGCAATATGATAGCACGATTTGATGGAAAGAACCTAACTGTAGAAGTTAGTTTGGGCGAAAATGATACTCAATATTTACAGATAATCACACAACCTAATGGCGACGAAGAGGCTTATATAAATCTTGTAAAGTTTACGATCAATTGACAACTTATTTATAACGAAAAAATTGGTGAGCAAGGGTTTATCCCTTGCTCACCGCAGGAGGTAACATGGACAAACAAAGAAAGAAAATAATTGCATTTATAGTAGTTGCTTCAATGTTTGTAAGCAATTTTTTTGTTTTTAATGTAAACGGCACCTTTGCCGATACGAAACCGAATCTTTTGGAAGTCTCTATTACGCTTGACAGGGATGATAAAACGGGAGAAAAAGCGGTAGAAATTAAAAATATGAAGGGCAAGTATCGGATGAATATAAAGTCTCGGATATAGCTAAATATTTTGTAAAAGTTGATAAGATGGAGGATGGTTTTTTAATTAAAGCTTTGAATACTAAAGAACGCTTTATCGCAACAGATGTAAATAATAAAAACACATCAATGTTTAGTAGTCGCTCTTATAAATCTCTTCTGCAATATACTGAGGTGTTTAATGAGAGCTATGTGTTTAAACAGGAAATTTTCCCGCAAGTAGATAACGCTAAGAAAAATCATGGTATTATTGTAATTAAATCTCAAAAAAACAAAAGAAGTGAAGGCGATAATTTTAGTTGAGTTTGATAAATTAGTAAAAAGAAAAAAAGCGGACCATACGAAATTATTTAAACTTCTTGATAAAATTGACAGTATCGACAAAAACTGAGGATTATTATAAGGAAAACGATAGATTTAGAGGGGAAAGTATTTATTTTCTGATATTTCCCTTAAAATTAATATGTCAGCAGCGAAGCGACCGGAAGGCTATGAACGTTATAAATACTTAAAAGATAGATATGAATGGGCAGATAGCACTAAAAAGCTATATTAAGGAATGACTATATTTCTCAAGAGACTATAGATGGGCATGTGGGGTATTTGGAAGAAGCGTTAGCGGATCTAATACCCAAAAGTGAAGTAAATATAACGGAATTTTATGAAGAGTATTGCAAATATAGGCAGCAAGGCTGGAATTCGGGTGAAATCAAGTTTAGCAAGGTACCGTCATTTATAAGTGATGAAAATACTGTAAAATAATGAAGCATATAGGAATTATAAAAAAATTATAGGCAAAGCTGAAACTTTTATCGATTCTTTGTATGAAAATGAAAATATCCCTACGAAATACAACCAAATTGCAAATAAACAGGAAATAGAAGCAAAAAGAGATGAACTGTTGGAAGAATTCAAAAATGCCGGGTATTTTGCAAAGATTGGAAGAAAAATCAGAGATTCGACAGGACTTTCATTTGCTACCATGGCATACAAGGGATTCAGCTTTATGCAAATGACCTGTTTAACGGACAAACGGATTCTACATATTTGGAAGCACGAAAAAAAGCAAAGGAGTTTTTAGCTGAAAACCCTATACCGAACAGTGACATGGGCGTACGTGAGATTTCAAAGTACTACGATATATATAACGAACTCAGGACAGCTTATCAAGGCATAGGAAAAAGGAGCGGTAAAGATATAACTGTAAAATTTTCTTATGTAGATGCGTATCCTTGGCCACGAAACAGACTTCAAACCCTATACTCTTTAGCGATAAATGGGATACCTATCTCAATATCAGAGAAAAACCGTTGAACTTAAACCTGAAAATGCAAATGTAAATGGTATTTTTAAAACAATAGGTCGAATTGATAAAGATGGAAAAATCAATCTAAAACAAAGAACGGGTCAGATAGGCGATGAACGATACGGGATTTACATAAACGGAGTATATCAGTACATTCCAAAAGAGGGAGTGAATACAATCGACGCAACGGATATGTTGCGGGATGATATAGGTAAAATAGAGCTCAACGATGGCGATGAGGTAACGGTAGTAAGTTTCGCAAAACCTTCTATAAAGTATTTTGATGAGCACGGATATCAGCAAAAAATGTTCATGGAATTTTCGAAAGATATTAGATATCAAAAGCTAAAATTGTTAGACGAAGAAATCGTAATGGGCAAGCCTTTCGAAGTAACGGCGGAATCTACGCAGGCGAGCATGTATCACTATAAAAAGGATGCTAAAGCGGAGCCTGTGGTAGGTGGAGAAGTATACATAAGTCGAGCGTATTCTACGGAAGACGAGGCACGTACCGGACGAATTGAAAGATCTGCAAAAGTCAAGACGGGAAGCGATGGCAAAGCACGACTGAAATTGTACGAAGAAGGCTTTTATGCACTCAATGTATTCAGCCCTGACAGTACGGAGGGCTGGGTATGCAACGGACCTGCACTTATCTTTGAAGTGAAAAAATCGGACGATATAGATTTAGTTAGAACTGAATTGAAAGCTGAATTGGACGAAGCATATAAAAAGTACGATAAAGAGTATTTCAAATCCAAGGATTGGGCGCAAATAGAAACTGCATATGAAGATGCGAAAACAAAGCTAGAAGCTGCAACTAATGGAAAAGATATGGCAGATGCAGTATACAGTGCGGTTGATGTTATACAAAAAATCCAAAAGAGAGCTGAAAAGTTCAATGATTCAAATCTGGAGCTATTTTATAAAACTTTAAACAAATTCTCGGATAATCTTGAAAGCTTAGATAAAGCGGCAGAAGGTGAAATAGTAAATTTAAAAAAATACTATGAGCAGATGACGGAGTATCAGAGGAACAAACTCGAACCTGTTACTCAAAAACGATACGAGGATATTGTTGCTAAGCAGGACAAGCTACCGGAAGCTAAAGCCCACAAGATTACTATTAAAGCAAATCTTGATGCGGTAGAGGAAAAGGACAAAGAGGGCTTGCAAAAAATACTCGATGCACTTGTAAACAGCAAAGTTAAAGAAGATAAAAAAGATGGCTCTCTAGTAGGAGGAGAAATTCTGGCTAAGCTGTTTACAGCTAATGAGTATAGGAGCACAGGCAGACCTGAAGATGAAAAGAATGGCACTGCTACTTACAGCAAATTATTTACATCTTTTGATGCTGCTGTGGGATTTAAGGAGGTTTATGCATGCGTAAATCCTGACTATACAGCGTATTTAAAAGTTCGAGACGTGGACAAAAACAAGAAATTTAATGTACTTAATATAGCAGACGGTCAAATATCCGACGAAGACATATCTCTAGACGGAATAGGTGATATCAATAATATAAATGCTCGAGTTTTGGGCAAAATGAGTTATATAGTGAATGGTAATGCCTATGAAGTGAAAGATATAAAGGTAAAGGGGACTGAAAAATATAGGCTGGGAGATCTTGAATTTTTTGACTACAGTGATTATAAAGGGAAAACAAATATTCAAAATAATATGCATGTACCAAACTCGTTTGTAATTTTTGATATGCCGTTTGAAGATGTTGAAATAGAAGTAATTTTTGGAAGCAAATTGGGAACGGCGGAAGATATTCAAAGTGCGAAGGAATCTGCAAAGGCGTCGATAGTAGCGGCGTTTACAGGATATAGCAAGTCCGATTATAGCGATGCTAATTGGACAGTGTTAACTAAAGCAAAAGAGGAGGCCTTACAAAAAATAGAAGGTGCGCACGATGTAAAATCTATAAACGATGCCAGAAAAGCGGGACTTGCTGCTATGGCTACTGTGAAAAAAGAAAGCCAAGTGATAGCACCGCCTATAATCAGTGCGCCGGATGCCGGAGATATTAAAGGCCGCGTGCATATAAGCGTAAGAAATGATACATTTGCCGGAGGTGCATGGAGAGGGGAAATTTTAGACGGATGGTACGAACTAGGCGAAAAAGATACCATGATGGTTCTTATACTAAAAGCACTAAAAGAAAAAGGCTTTTCGTGGAACGGTACAGTAGGTATGAAGAGCCATGGCGGAATAGAGTCGGATGATTACGGCATCACTTACCTTGCGTACATTTACAAAGACGAAAATAAGAATGGTAAGTGGGATAAAGGAGAAAAGAAGCTCGGAGAGTTTGACGGAGAAGGCGGCTCGGGCTGGATGGGAACACTAAACGACTGGTTCACAAACGAGGGATTCCAAAGTTTCAGCTACAAAAACGGTTGGCTTACAAATAACGATGAGATAAGTGTGATGTTTACACAAGACCTTGAGTGGATCTCGGTGGAACATGGGGCAATTCAGATACAAGGCTGAAGGATTTAGGAATAAGCGGGAGCAGGAAAAACTTGTACCGAATTTCAGCCCTGATGTTTATACATACGACTTGATATTACCGAATGATAAGGCAAATGTGGTTCTGAAACCGACAGCCATGAACAAGAACTACCTTGTTAAGACATTCTTAAACCTTTATAACAACGACGGAAGTTTCTACAAACGCCCTGAAACGATAGGAGTAAAGGCGGGAGATGTACTGTACATAGGCTGCGGAGACAGAAGCTGGCCTTCGATGAATAAGCAAGGAGCAGAAGCGAGGTATTATACAGGTACTAAATACACAATTAGAGTACAGACTGCAGGAGTAGGAAGTATAGAAAGCAGAATCAAAGAACTTCCTGAAGCTAAGAGAATCACTGTCAATAATTGTGAAAAATATGCGGATAGGGTAATAGCTCTGCATAATCAGTACGAAGCACTATCGACAGATGAAAAAGCTAAGATTTCAGAAGCTAACCGGAAGACGCTGAAAGAAGTCTACGAAAAGGTTAAATTCTTCTCGGACATAGTAAAAGTCAAAAACGCACTTGCAACGCTTCCAAATGGGGCAACTGCAACTGACGATGCTGTTAGAAGTGCTAAGTCCGACATAGAAAAAGCGGATAACGCATATAAAGCACTAAGTACAGAGCAGAAAAAGTATATCACTATAGCGGATACAGCAAACTACAATAAACTTGTAGAAAGACTCAAGACGCTGAAAGTGGAAACATCTGCAGGATCAATTTCAGGAAGCGAGCAAGCACCTGTAAGCAATGTAATCGAGCCTAAGACAGAGGTGAAAGGTGATACGGCAACAGCGAAACTGGATGTAAATGCGGTAAACAAGGTTATAACGGAAGCTGCAAAAGCAGGAGAAAAGAAGATAATCATAGAACCGCAGGGGACTGAAAATGCAAAAAGCTATAAATGTAAGCGTACCGAAAGCATCGGCAGAAATGCTGGCGGCGCAAAAGGATATGTCCGTATCCGTAGAAACAAAGAGCGGACAGGTAAATATACCTGCTGATGCTATGGCAAGCATAGTAAAAGAAGCTAAGGGAAGCGATATATCCATAACCATAGCACTAAAAGAAAAGAGTGAAGTGAAGGATGTGGCGGCTTCTAAGCTGATGGAAAACAAATCTGCGGTAGCAGTGGAAGTTAAGATAGAGTCGGCAGGAAGGCAAATCACGAAGTTTGCAAGACCTATAGAGATAATGCTGCCTGTAAACGAAAAGTTTGAAGTAGGAAAGGCATATCCTGTAACGCAGATATCTGCGGACGGAAGCAAAGCAAATCTTATAGGAAAGTGCGTGAATATAGGCGGAAAACTGTATATCAAACTGTCAACAGACCACTTAAGTATAGTTGTGGTAAGCCCTGAAGCTGCAACGGATATGCCGTTTACAGATGTGCAGGGACACTGGGCATACGAGGCGATTAAATACGCATTTGAAAACAAACTTATGTTGGGTGTGAGCGACGATAAGTTCAGTCCGCAAGGAATGTTAAGTAGAGCAATGCTTACGACGATACTTTATCGAGTCGAAAAAGAGCCAAAGATTGCAGAAGCTGCGAAGTACAAGGATGTGGAAGCGAATGCGTGGTATGCAAATGCGGTAGCTTGGGCGAGCCGCGAAGGAATAGTTGCAGGATATAGCGAAAGCATATTTGCGCCAAACGATCAGATTACAAGAGAGCAAATGGCTGCAATGCTTCAAAGATACAGCAAGTACAAAAAACTCGATGCAAATAAGAGCAAAGACCTTTCAAGCTACAAAGATGTGAAAGATGTATCCGATTGGGCGAGCGAAGCTGTGAAGTGGTCGGTAGCAGAGGAACTGATAGCAGGAAGAACGAAAGAAACATTGGTTCCGAAGGGAAAGGCAACAAGAGCAGAAGCCGCGACCATACTCAAGCGATACATGGAAAACATTTTAAAGTCAAAGTCTGCTGAAAAGAAGGCAAGCTAAAATAAAAGTGCAAATTTTAGATAAGCAAAATACTTGAACAAAAGCCCTTGCTTGGGAATATGACCAAGCAATGGCTTTTTGACTTATAGGACAAAAAGTAGCTATGTTGAATCCAATCTATAGCACTAGCTATTTTTCGATTTATAAAAAGTAACATTCAGCTAAACACATGATATGGCTTATATGATTTCATAGCGCACATAAATTTGCTTTTAAAACTATGTGGTCGCCTCGAGAATTTGCATGATATGCAACTTGCGCTCGCTGTTTTTAAACTTGGTTTTGAGCCAAGCCTCTATGGTTGCAACCTGCTCGTCGTTCAGCCTTTCCCGAACCATTAAGATTAGGGAGAAGTTCTTAGAATTGTCTTCCTTGTGCATTTCCATGAAGCCACAGGCGCTGATGTTCGGATAAAGAATCATAAGCTCCTTCAAAGCATCTGATTGTCGCTCTTTTCCTTCGTTTTGAAGATCCAGCAGTGCCTGAGCATCAGATGAAGCTGCATCGGATTTTTCCTTTTCTATAAGCAGCGCCTTGATATCACTTTCTGATACCCCTTGCTCTATCTGAGTTTGTGTAACTTTCAAATCGTAATCTGACAAACCGTAAGTAGTCATGGTTTTTCGAGCATCTTCCAAAATTTTTTCGTCCAGAACTTCCCCGACCAGAGCCACCGATATGGTCTTCTGCGGTATGTCGATACCGGAATTAACTACCAGAGTATCGTCATAGTCGAAGGTGTTGGCAATAAACATCTTGTACTGCTCCATAACTGAGGCTTGATTAACACTGCGCCAGCCCATAACTGCGCTGGGAATGATGATTAAAAGTGTCAGAATGACTGCGCCTAAAAGTTTTTTCCTTGTGGTAATGAGTTTCTCCGTTCGGGTCAGACCCATCACATACAGCCCGATAATCCCCGAAACACAGATAAAAAACGAATTTATGGCAAAAAGATAGAAGGCGCCCAAGGCGTACATCCATTTTGCCGTAGACAGGCAGTAGCCTACAGTGCACAGTGGCGGCATAAGAGCCGTAGCTATGGCAGCTCCGGGGATCACATTGCTGACGATACTTTTTCTGGTATGGGCGATAATGGCAGCAAAACCCCCACATATAGCTATAATCACATCCCAGAAGGTGGGCTGAGTTCTGGCAAACAGTTCATCTGAAAATCCGTGTAAGGGCGACAGGCTGAAATAAAGGGTGCTGGTAATGATGCTGATGGCAATCTGGAAGATAAACTTGGTCATACTTCGTTTGACCAGCGCCAAATTGTGGTTAGCAATGCTGGCTGCAATGGTAAGTATGATGTTCATAAGAGGTGAAATCAGCATGGCTCCTATCACTACTGCAGTGTTGTTTACATTTAAGCCCACAGAGGCTAGTGAGTATTGAAAATATAAGAATATACATGTTGGGGCCTGTCACTGTTGAATTTTTCCATGATGCGAGCTTCTATAATCTCTATGGATGCCTGATTTTCTGTCATGCTGAATTTTTTTAACAATTCGGCGCTGAATTTTTTTCGTGAAAGCATAGTCAAAGTCCTTTCTTTCTCGTAAGATAATAAAAAAATAATATATGCTAAAAATAGGATTTGTCAATATTAGCGTAAATCGATAAGTATATTTCAGAAAAAAATAACTTAGTGTATGTAGGGGAAAAATGATAAAAATAAAGAGTTCCGCTTTAGTGATATAATATATATCATAAAACCCAAAAACAAAAAGAAAGGAACTCTTGATGATTAATAGTATACAACAATTTCAGGAAAAATGGAATAGGAAAAATAGAAAAAGTTACATCAAAATTTATTCCACAAGAAGAAAAAAATCACTAAAAAGAAGCAGAATACTTATACATTGATGCTGGATGAAGACCATGCCATTACAATTTGAAGAAACAAAGGGGCTTATAAAAATTTAAAATCCAACTTTTAGTGGAACTCTAAATTTCTTTTATCCTACAATAAATTTACGCTATATGAAGTTCATATTGAAGTTGACATTGAAGTAGTTCAAAAATAGGGAGTTGAAGATCATTTACTTAGAAGAAATAGCAAAACAAACGAATAAATATAGACTCCTACCCCTGCACGAGCTTTTGTTTGAAGGCGTTATAAATGCTGTAGCGCATCGTGATTACTATCTGGACGGATGAAATTTTAAGAGTTAAATATGACTAAAATACTAAAAACACTTTTACTAATGTTGCGATACTGATTATAATTAAGTATATATGCGAAAAATGAATTTGCAAAAATACAATATTCAGATATCTACAAGGAGGAGCAATGGCGGAGGATGTATTAGAAAATGGTGAATTGCCGGAAGACGAAAAACGGCAGCCAAAATTTTTATATAATATAATCGACGAAGATTTGGAAAAGGGAGTGTACGGAAATAAAGTTTATACAAGATTTCCGCCTGAACCTAACGGATATTTACATATAGGACACGCAAAGTCCATTTGTCTAAATTTTTCAACAGCAATGAAATATGGTGGAAAGTGCAATTTGCGTTACGATGATACCAACCCTGTAAAGGAAGATATGGAATATGTGAAATCAATCGAGGAAGATGTTAAGTGGCTAGGCTTTGAATGGGCAGAACGACTTTGGGCGTCCGATTATTTTGATACCATGTTTGAAGCGGCAGTAATTCTTATCAAAAAGGGAAAAGCGTTTGTTTGCGACCTAAATGCGGAAGAAATCAAAGAGTATAGAGGAACGCTTACGCAAGTTGGCAAAAACAGTCCGTACAGGGATAGGAGCGTAGAAGAAAATTTGCAACTTTTCATGGATATGAAAGCAGGCAAGTATGCAGACGGAGAAAAAGTTCTTAGGGCGAAGATAGATATGGCATCACCGAATATCAATATGCGTGATCCTGTAATTTATCGAATTGCGCATGCGCATCACCACAACACTAAAGATGAGTGGTGCATCTACCCGATGTACGATTTTGCACATCCGATAGAAGACGCAATCGAGGGTATAACACATTCAATTTGCACTTTGGAATTTGAGGATCATAGACCGCTTTACGATTGGGTACTTGAAAATGTAGGAATGTGGGAAACACCGCCGAAACAGATTGAATTTGCAAGGTTAAATTTGACGAATACGGTAATGTCGAAAAGATATTTGAAAGCGCTTGTCGATGAGCATGTGGTAGAGGACTGGGATGATCCGCGTATGCCGACCATAGCGGGAATCAGAAGACGCGGATACACTGCGGCAGCAGTTCGTGATTTTTGCGAAAGAATCGGAGTATCAAAGGCAAACAGCGTTGTTGACATAGCATTGCTAGAGCATTGTGTAAGAGAAGATTTGAAGGATAAGGTATACAGCAAGAATGTAATTGAAGATCCTATCAAGGTGATAATCACAAATTATCCGGAGGACCAAGTAGAAGAGCTTGAAATTGAAAACAGTAAGGAAAGGCCGGATTTTGGAAACAGAAAAGTTACTTTTAGTAGAGAACTTTATGTGGACGGGGCGGACTTTATGGAAATACCTGAAAAGAAGTATTTTAGATTGTTTCCCGGAAATGAAGTTAGATTTAAAGGAGCGTATTTCATAACCTGTAACGAGGTAGTGAAAAATGCGGATGGCAGCATCAAAGAGCTTCTTTGCACATATGATCCCGATACACGCAGCGGTAGCGGGTTTGAAGGCAGGAAAGTAAAAGGCACTATTCATTTTGTAGATGCGAAAAATGCAGTGGAAATCAAGATACGAAAGTACGGATATTTGATGCTGGACAAGGAGGACGGAACTAGTGAAATGAATCCGAATTCACTTGTAGAAGTTACTGCAATCGCCGAAAAAAATCTATTGAGGATGCGAAGGCGGGGGAAGCGTTCCAATTTTTTAGACACGGTTATTATGTGGCGGACAGCAAGCTGTTTAGCAAGGACAATTTGGTGTTTAATCAAATCGTGGATTTGAAAAGCTCTTGGAAAAAATAATGGAAAATACGCAATGCTTCGAAGAGGCTAAGAAAGATAGCGGCGTTCGAAATGTGCTTTTGACAATTGAGTACGACGGCACCCGCCTTAGCGGCTGGCAGCGCCAGCCGCTAAGGCGCACCGTTCAAGGGGAGATTGAACGGTGCCTTGCCCGAATTCTCGGGCAAGAGGTGCGTCTTGCCGGCGTGAGCCGCACAGATGCCGGCGTACACGCGTATGCGCAAAAGGCGAGTTTTGCGATGCAAAACTCGATACCGCTGTCAAATTTGAAAGTGGCTTTAAACAATATGCTTTCGGGCGGAAAAGCAAGAAATTTAGAAAGCTCTGATATCAGAATAATTGATGTTGAGGAAAAACTGGCTGATTTCCATGCGCGTTTCAGCTCGGTAGGCAAAAAATATATTTATCGAATAAGCAATTCGATAGAAGAAAGTGTATTTGAAAGAAATTATTGCTACCATGTTAAAAAGCGGCTCGATGTAAATAGTATGCGCCTTGCCGCTCAGCAAATAGTAGGGACTCATGATTTTGCGTGCTTTCAAGCGGCGGGATCGAATCCGAGAGAAACAACCGTTAGGACGATTTATTCACTGACTATATTGGGAGAACAAAACGATGAGATAACCGTACATATTAAAGGTAACGGTTTTTTGTACAATATGGTAAGAATTATCGTAGGGACTCTAGTGGAAGTAGGATATGGAAAAATTTCAGAGAGTGCCGTTAAAGAAATTATAGAAAGTAAAGACAGAAGGAATGCAGGGCATACTGCGCCTGCGGCAGGACTGTATTTGGCAGAGGTGTATTATGAAAAGACCGAGCTTTGATGAATATTTTATGCAAATGGCACTTTTGACAGCGCGGCGTTCTACATGTCTGCGAAGGCAGGTGGGAGCTGTTATAGTAAAGGATAAGCACATAATAGCGACAGGATATAACGGAGCACCGAAGGGACTTGAACATTGCGATGAAATCGGCGGATGCCTGCGTGAAGAATTGGGCGTGCCGTCAGGTGAAAGGCATGAGCTTTGCAGAGCTTTGCATGCGGAGCAAAACGCAATCATACAGGCGGCGGTGCTTGGACAGAGCATCAAGGATGCGCTCATGTACGTTACACATCAGCCTTGCAGTATTTGCGCTAAGATGATTATAAACGCCGGAATTAAAAAAATTATAATCAACAGCGGATATCCCGATGAGATGTCCTGTAAATTGCTAAAAGAAGCAAATATAGAAATTGAGCAGTTAGATACAAAACTGGGAGAAGAACAATGATATTTTTGGATAGTTTTTTTATTGGCATTTTTTATCAGCTTGGTAATGACGCCGGTTGCGATTTGGATTGCGCCACGAATCGGCGCTGTCGATGTACCTAAGGATGCCAGGAGGATGCACACAAAGCCTATGCCGAGATTTGGAGGTATGGCGATATTTATTGGCACTATGGCTGCAATTTTTGCGATAATTTTATCGCTGTCCGATGAGCTGCGCATTGAGATGCTTTCAGCAGGAGCAGATTGGCACAATATTCCAAAAGAAACAATGCTCGGAATTGCGGTAGGCGGCATGCTGATATATCTTTTGGGTATAATAGACGATTTAAAGAATTTGCCGGCAAAGTTTAAGTTTGCGTGTCAAATTGGAATAGCGTGCATACCGTATTTTTTTGGAGTTCGCATAAATTTTGTAACCAATCATTTCGGAGTTTCTTTTGGGGACTCACATAGTTATTTTACAGGTGTAATTTGCTTTTTTATTACGATTATATGGATTACAGGTGTTACAAATACTGTAAATTTAATTGACGGTCTTGACGGACTGGCTTGCGGTGTAGCGGCGATTTCATCGTTATGCCTTGCTTATATAGAATATATACACGGACTTTATATTCCGGCACTTGCTATGCTTGCGCTTGCAGGCGGAGCATTGGGATTCTTGCCGTTTAATTTTCACCCCGCCAAGATTTTCATGGGGGACGGCGGCTCGCTGTTCTTAGGCTTTATGCTTGCGAACCTTTCGATAGTAGGCCCTGCAAAAAGCGCTACGGTTTTGGCACTTATGATACCAATATTGGTTTTGGGAATACCTATTTTTCGATACGGCTTTCGCGATTTTACGAAGACTTATAAACCACAAGCCTATAATGGAAGCGGATAAAGGACATCTGCATCACAGGCTTATGAACGCAGGTCTTGGTCAAAGGCGAACAGTGCTTACGATTTATGGTATAAGTGGTGTAATGGGGGTATCTGCCGTTCTTTTCAGCAGAGACCTTTTCGTAGAATCGTTTGGACTTTTGTGCATAGCCGTAATGCATATTTATGTATTTTTGACTGATGCAAACAGTTGGAAATTACAAATCAAGGCGGTTAATGCCAAGGTGGAAGAAAAACGAGAAAGAAAAAATAAAAATTGATTTAAAGAGGGCTAAAGATGAAAGTAATGACTGTATTTGGGACGCGCCCGGAAGCGATTAAAATGGCGCCGCTCGTAGAGGAACTTCAAAATACGCAAGGAATTGAAAGCGTGCTTTGCGTAACTGCACAGCATAGACAAATGCTCGATCAGGTGCTGGACTTATTTAAGTTGACACCCGACTATGATTTAAATATTATGAAGCCGAATCAGAGTATTAGCCAGATTACATCAAATGTTTTGCTTGGACTTGAGGGTGTACTTGAAAAAGAAATGCCCGACATAGTGCTTGTTCACGGCGACACATCTACGACATTTGGAGCCGCACTTGCAGCTTTTTATAAGCAGATAAAGGTAGGACATGTCGAAGCCGGACTTAGAACATACGATAAGTATTCTCCTTATCCTGAGGAAATGAATCGAGTACTTACAGGACATCTGGCAGATATTCATTTTGCGCCTACGAAGATAAACGAAGGGAATTTGCTGGCTGAAGGAATAGCGGGCAAAGATATTGTTATTACAGGAAATACCGTAATTGATGCACTGCTTCGTGTGGCGGAAAAACCTTACGAATTCACCGACGAAATATTGAAAAATATTGATTTTGAGAATAGGCGAGTGATAACTGTTACTTGTCATAGGAGGGAAAATCTGGGCGAAAATATGCGCAATATATTTTCAGCAATCAAAAGACTTGCAGACGAATTTTCGGATGTAGAGATAGTGTACCCGATGCATTTGAACCCAAAAGTGCGAGAGATAGCAGGACAGATACTTGCTGAAACAAATCGAGTGCATTTGATAGAGCCGCTTGAATATCAGCCGTTTGTTAATCTAATGGCGAAATCTTATTTGATTATTACGGATTCCGGAGGAATGCAGGAAGAAGCACCGTCGCTTGGGAAACCCTGTACTTGTTGTGCGAAAAAGAAACTGAAAGACCTGAGGCTATTATAGGCGGGAACGGTGAAACTTGCAGGTGTCGAAGAAGAAGAAATTTACAGCCTCGCAAAAAAACTGCTCATGGACAAAAAAGCATATGACAAAATGGCTCACGCAGAAAATCCGTACGGCGACGGAAGTGCGTGCATAAAAATCGTTTCCGCACTTTTTAAATATGAAAAAGTAAATTAAATCGGAAAATATATGATTTCGAATAAAGAATTTTTAAAAAAATAGCTTTTTATAGCTTTGCCGATTGCTATTCAAAGCGTAATTGCGTCTTCTCTTTCACTTGTAGACAATTTAATGGTGGGAAGACTTGGCGAAGCGGAGCTTGCGGCGGTCGGCATAGCAACGCAAATATATTTTGTGCACTGGATGCTTGTATTCGGGTTCACGAGCGGAGTATCGACATATAGCGCAGTTTTTGGGAGCCAAGGACGAACGCGGCATGAAAAAGACGATAGGAATTGCGCTTGCTGTTTGTTTCAGCGTGAGTGTTATATTTTTCCTTGTAGCTGAATTTTTCTCTGTTTATGTAATGCGCATTTTTACTCCGATGAGCTTTTGATTAGAATGGGAGCGGTTTATATCAAAATAGCAGCGCCGAGTTTGCTCACGGTTTCAATAACCGTTCCGTTTCAAACGGCGCTTAGAGTTACGAAGCAAACTCACATACCGCTTTTTATAAGTATAGCGGTGTTTAGTACTAATACATTTTTAAATTATTGCCTTATTTTTGGTAATTTCGGAATGCCGAAGCTCGGTGTTTCGGGAGCATCTCTTGCAACCATGATTGCGAGAACTTTGGAAATCTTGACGGTACTTACAGTAGTTTTCGTATTTAGAAACAGGGTGTCGGCGGGACTTAGCGTATACTTTTCGTGGAACAGACAGCTTTTTTTACGCGTAATAAAAAATGCGGTTCCGACAATGCTAAATGAAACGCTTTGGGGACTCGGAAATGCCATGTATGTCGCTGCCTATGCTAGGCTTGGAGTTACGGCGTATGCTGCAGTACAGGTAGGTACGGTAATAAACAGCCTGTTTTCAATGGCGGGCTTCAGCTTGGGAGATGCCGCACTGATACTTGTTGGAGAAAAACTGGGCGAAGGCGACACAAAATATGCGCTTGAACTGGGCAAAAAGATACTCAAAACTGCTATAGTTACGGGTATAATATTTGGAATAGGATTGATTGCAGTTTCCCAAAAACTGGTGCCGCTTTTCGATTTGACGGAAAAAGGCAGGGAGTATGCAATTATCATAATAGCGATAGACGCGATATTTCTCGCACTTGTACTTTACAACGGAATTTGCGTTGTTGGACTTTTGAGAGCGGGTGGGGATACACTGTTTGCGATGTTAATCGAAACAGGCAGCATATGGTTATATGCGGTGCCGATGGCGTTTGCAACTGCGCTTTTGTTCCACTTGCCGGTTTATCTTGTAATGTTTTGCGTAAAAACTGAGGAAATTTTGAAGTGCGCAATACTGACCAAACGAGTTATTTCGCAAAAATGGGTAAAAAATGTCGTAAGCGACATAGCATACAAGTAGACATAAACAGCAACATTGTACACAAAATATAGAATGTTTGAACAAAACAAACAAACATCGGCGAAAAAATCCACAAAATTTGTAAAAAAGACGAAATATAAGTGCAATAATTGTTTAAAACAAGCGAAAGGAGAGTATAATATATACGCAATGGAAAAGTATTCAATTTATATTATAGGAGCCATATGTGGCCTATCGTATGGAGCTTTCGTGGGATTTTGCAAATATGTGGTTTTGTGGATGAAACTCGCAAAATCAAGTAAAAAGCAGATAGCTTCGCAGAGTATTACCGCTCGTATATTTGGCGGTATGATTATAAATGTAGTAGCACTCGCGGCAACATTGTTGTTCAAAAATTCCGAGGTGCTGGATTTTTCTGCGCTTGCGATTGGAACGGCGTTCAGTTTGAGCGTTACGGCAAGGCTCTTTTCAGTTAAAAATATCATTGCCGAAAAACAGGTAATTGACGATATAGGAGGAAAGAAATGATGGGTTTTTTAGAGGGTTTTACGATAACACCGATGATGATTACCAGTCTTGGGATTACGGTAATATTGTCTTTGGTTGCGATTATTTCAAGTTCAAAATTGGAAATGGTTCCTTCTACAAAGCTGCAGCTCACTATGGAAATAATCATCGAGAAATTGAGAGATTTCTTCTCGGATGTTATGGGTGAGTACGCAGGCAGGAAATATTTACCGATTGTCGCTACGTTGTTTATCTATATCTTGCTTTCCAACTATTCGGGATTGCTTCCACTTTCGGGACATTTACCGTTTTTAGCGGCACCGACAAGTTCTATCAACTTTCCGGCAGGACTTGCGATAGTTGTGTTCTTTGCAGTTCAGATAATAGGTATCAGAGAAACTCACGGAATCAAATTTTACAAGCATTTGTTCCAGCCGGTGGCGTTTCTGTTTCCAATTATGCTTGTTGAAGAATTTGTACGACCGTTATCGCTCACATTGAGGCTTTATGGTAACATATTCGGTGAAGAAAAGGTAACAGAATCTTTCTTCCATCTGGTTCCGCTCGGTATACCTGTAATAATGCAGCTTTTGAGCATACTTATGGGAGCTATACAGGCGCTTGTTTTCGCACTGCTTGCAGGTATATACATCTCCGAGGCGGCAGAACACGGTGCAGAGGAGCACGAAAAATTGGAGGCACACGCATAGCGTTCAATTAAGTGTGATGCCGAACTTAATTACGATATTTACTTTTCAAATATGGAAAGTAGAATATATTAAATAATTGCTGAAATTCAGCTATAACCGAAAGGAGAAAAAGAAAAATGGGAATTGCAATAGCAGCGGCTTTAGCTATCGACTCTTTCAACAATGGGACCTGGAATAGGACAAGGTCTTGCAGCGTCAAAGGCACTGGAGGGTATGTCCAGACAACCTGAAATTGCAGGTACTATCCGTACAAGTATGATACTTGCACTTGCGTTCATGGAAGCCATGACTATCTACGGACTACTTATAGCTATACTTCTTATTGGTAAAATGTAATTTAACTGCTTTATAATTTAAAGTAAAGTCGCAGGGAGGAATTTAATGGAAGCATTACATATAGATGCGTTTCAGATAATTTTCGCAGTTATAAACTTCTTAATCCTTGTGGGCATACTTACCAAGTTTTTGTATAAACCGTATCTTGCTATTTTGGAGGATAGAAAGAGGAGCATACAGGACAGTTTTGACCATGCTACCGACACCAACAAATTGGCGGATAGGAAGCTCGATGAATACAACAAGCGCATAGCGAATGTTGAAGCGGAGAGTAGGGAAATTATCAAAAATGCAAAGATACGAGCAGAGGCTCAGGCAAATGACATAATTGAAGAAGCAAATGCAACGGCGGCTAGAATTAAGGAAAAAGCGGAGCTTGAAGTCGAGAGGCAGCAAGCTAAGGCTATGTCCGAGATGAAGGCGCAAATTGCAGAACTTGCATTGCTTGCAGCTGAGCGCATCTTAGAGCGGGAACTTACCGTTTCGGGGCAGGATCAGCTTATAGATGGTATCATTGAAGAAGTAGGTGCTACAAAATGGCAGAATTAGCAGTAGGAAATGTATACGGAAGCGCTCTTTATCGAGCGGCGTGTGATGTTGGTAAAAAAGAAGAAATTTTAAACGAAGCAAAAGAACTTTTGGAAATTTTCAATCAGGAAAAGGATTTGTTTGCGTTTTTTGAAAGCCCGATAATTTCAGGCATAGAGAAGAAAAAAGTCGTTGACGAAGTATTTTCCGGTAAAATTTCCGAGGAACTTTTGAATTTCTTGTTTATTATGATAGACAAAGGAAGAACCAGACATTTTGCACGTGCTGTAAAAGTTTATGAAGAACTTTTGATAGCGACACGGGTTATTCATACGGCAAAATTTATTCTGTCAGCCCACTTTCAGATGAAAAAAACTGAAAAATTTGAAGACGAAACGAGCAAACTTTTACGAAAAAATGTGAAACTCGAAAACGAAAAGGACGCATCCTTAATCGGAGGTGTCAAGATTTTAATTGACGGCAAAATCATAGATGCTTCGGTGCGAAAAAGGCTCGAAGAAATGAATAATAGTATTATATAGGAAGGGGGCTCGTGCATGAATTTAAAACCGGAAGAAATTAGTGCGGTTATAAGGCAGCAGATAAAGACTTACAAAAATAAGCTCGATATATCTGATTTCGGCACGGTCATACAAGTGGGTGACGGTATCGCCAGAGTTTACGGACTCGAAAAATGTATGGCAGGCGAGTTACTCGAATTCCCCGGTGAAGTATACGGCATGGCGTTGAACCTCGAAGAAGACAATGTCGGTGTTGTAATGATGGGAAGCGACTGGAAAATCGAGGAAGGCGATATAGTAAAGCCTACCGGAAGAGTTGTTGAGGTTCCTGTAGGTGAGGAAATGATAGGGCGTGTAGTAAACGCTTTGGGACAACCGCTCGACGGAAAAGGTCCTATCAAAGCGGAAGCGCATCGTCCCGTTGAATATCCTGCACCGGGAGTTTTACAGAGGAAATCGGTAAGCGAACCGCTTCAAACCGGTATCAAAGCGATAGATTCGATGATACCTATCGGTAAGGGGCAAAGAGAACTTATCATCGGAGACAGACAGACGGGAAAGACGGCAATCGCAGTTGATACAATTATAAACCAAAAAGGCAAAGATGTAATTTGTATTTATGTAGCAATCGGACAAAAGAATTCTACAGTTGCGCAGCTCGTGCAGACTTTGGAAGACAAAGGAGCTATGGAATACACAATCATCGTGTCCGCTACGGCAAGTGCTGTTGCACCTTTACAGTACATCGCACCATATGCAGGTTGTGCTATAGGTGAGCATTTTATGTATCAGGGCAAAAATGTGCTTATTGTTTACGATGACCTGTCGAAGCATGCTGTGGCATATAGAGCTATGTCGCTGCTACTTCGTAGACCGCCGGGACGAGAAGCGTATCCGGGAGATGTATTCTACTTACATAGTAGACTCCTTGAAAGAGCGGCAAGACTTTCTGACGAGCTTGGAGGAGGTTCTATTACAGCGCTTCCTATCATAGAAACTCAGGCAGGAGATGTTTCAGCGTATATTCCTACGAATGTAATTTCCATTACAGACGGACAGATATTCCTTGAAACGGAATTGTTCTTCTCGGGACAAAGACCTGCGGTAAATGCCGGAATTTCGGTATCGCGTGTAGGCGGAAACGCTCAAACAAAAGCGATGAAGCAGGTTGCAAATAAGATTAAATTGGAAATTGCGCAGTATGCAGAGCTTGCGAGCTTCTCTCAATTCGGTTCGGATATCGACAAGGATACTAAAGAAAGACTGGATCACGGTCAGCTTCTAATGGAAATATTGAAGCAGGGACAGTATAAGCCTATGAGCGTTGCGCATCAGGTAATGATTATATATGCTGCAGTAAACAAGCATTTGGCGGATATTTCAATCGGCGAAATCAAAGAATTTGAAAAAGGATTTTTGGCTTTTGTCGACGAACAGTATCCTTCTATCGCAAAGAGTATAGAAAGTACAGGAAAGCTGGAAGAAGGTACAGAGGAAACTTTGAAAGAAGCTATTGCTAAATATAAGGAAATACGGTAAGTGCGAACTTGCCGAGTAGGGAGGAAAGTATGGCTTCAGAATAGTATGCAAGATATAAAACGCCGCATTAAGAGCGTTACAAGCACAGAGCATATTACGAGCGCGATGAAACTTGTTTCGGCTGCAAAACTTAAAAGAGCCAAATCCACCTTTGAAAAAACAACAGAGTATTTTCATTATATTACAGAATCAATTCAAGATATATTTAACAATGCATCGGAGATTCCTGAGCATTACCTGCTTGGTTCAAGGGAAATCAAGAAGACCTGTTATATTATAATCACAAGTTGTCGTGGACTTTGTGGCGGATTCAATGCAAATGTCATTAAAGAAGCGGCAAGGCATATCGAAAACGATCCGGAAAAGACCGGTGATAGTAGCGGTTGGTACAAAGGGCAAAGAGTATTTTGAAAGAAGGGGCTATGAGATTTATAGTGAATACGGTGCACCTCCTGAAAGTATTTCTTTCCTTGAATCGCACGAAATCAGTAAACCGATTATAGAGATGTATAATGACGGTACAATCGATGAAGTGGTTATGGTGTATACTTCGTTCAAGAATGCCATGGAGCAGGAGGTTAAGTACGAAAGATTGCTTCCGTTTGAGGCAAGTTTTGATCCTGAGGTAATCAAGCATGAAATGGAAGTTGAATACGAACCGTCTATCGAAGCGGTATTCAACTATTTGGTTCCGAAATATGTGGAAATCAAGGTGTTTGGGGCAGTTGTCGAATCTGCAACTTGTGAACACGCAGCAAGAAGAATGGCAATGGAAAATGCTACGGACAACGCAAGAGAGATGCTCGACAATTTGTCGCTATATTATAACAGAGCAAGACAGGCTGTGATAACAGATGAAATAATTGAGGTTGTTGCGGGTGCTGAAGCTCAAAAATAAATAGGGAGGTGGTTTGAAGCATGGAAAATATTGGTATCATACACCAAATTATAGGACCGGTAATAGATATTAAGTTCGCACCGGAAAATATCCCTGAACTTTTAACAGCTATCATAATTAAGCACGACGGCAAGGAAATAGTTGCGGAAGTAGCGCAGCATGTCGGCGATGATGTCGTAAGGTGCATAGCTCTTTCAGCTACAGATGGATTGAGTAGAGGAATGGAAGCTATAGATACGGGAAATCCGATACAGGTTCCTGTCGGAAAGGAAGTTCTGGGCAGACTTTTCAATGTAATAGGCGAAACGATAGATGAAAAAGGTCCTGTTGTAACAAAAGAAAAGAAGTCAATTCATAGAGAAGCCCCTGCGTTTGAGGAGCAGGATACTACAGCTCAGATTTTCGAAACCGGAATCAAGGTTATAGACCTTATTGCACCTTATACAAGAGGTGGTAAAGTAGGTTTGTTCGGCGGTGCCGGCGTAGGAAAAACAGTACTTATTCAGGAGCTTATCAGTAATATTGCTCGTGAGCATGGCGGAATATCCGTATTCGCAGGAGTTGGAGAGCGTACTCGTGAAGGAAATGACCTGTACTACGAAATGATAGAGTCAGGTGTAATAGATAAGACGGCAATGGTTTTCGGGCAGATGAACGAACCGCCGGGAGCAAGAATGAGAGTTGCGCTTACAGGACTTACAATGGCGGAGTACTTTAGAGATGAAGAAGGACAGGATGTGCTTTTATTTATCGATAATATATTCCGTTTCACACAGGCAGGTTCTGAGGTTTCGGCGCTTCTTGGTCGTGTGCCTTCGGCAGTAGGATATCAGCCTACACTGGCTACGGAAATGGGTGCATTGCAGGAGAGAATTACTTCTACCAAAAAGGGTTCTATCACTTCGGTTCAGGCGATATATGTGCCTGCCGATGACCTTACGGATCCGGCGCCTGCTACTACATTTGCGCATCTGGATGCTACAACTGTACTTTCTCGTGCGATTACAGCTCTTGGAATTTATCCTGCGGTAGATCCGCTTGAATCAAGTTCCAGAATAATGGATCCGAATATAGTTGGAGAAGAGCATTATCAAGTGGCTCGTGGAGTGCAGGAGGTACTTCAAAGATACAAAGAATTGCAAGATATCATTGCGATTTTGGGTATGGATGAATTGTCGGACGAGGACAAGTTGCTTGTAAACAGAGCGCGTAAAGTACAGAGATTTATCGCAACCGTTCAGCGTAGCGGAGCAGTTTACAGGAATGCAGGGCAAGTATGTACCTCTCAAGGAAACTGTTCGCAGCTTCAAAGAAATTCTTGAAGGCAGGCATGACGATATCCCTGAATCGATGTTCCTGATGGCAGGTACTATAGACGAAGTAGTTGAAAAGTACGAAGCCTCAAAGAGAGCTTAGTATAGAATGGAGAAAAGAAGATGGCTAAAAGTGTACTACTTGAGGTGATAACACCATCGAAACTTTTTTATAAGGGCAAGGTGGAAATGGTCATCGTGAAAACTTTTAAAGGTGAAGAGGGTTTCATGGCGGGGCACACTTGGTCTTGCAAGCTCCTGGATGTTGGAATACTTTGGATAAAAGAAGCCGGAAGTTCTACTTTTAAAGCGGCGGCAGCGGCGCAAGGGTACATAGATGTGCGCGATAATATCGTAATTTATTTGGACGCTGCTGAGTGGGTAGAAGATATAGATAGCGAGCGTGCTATGAATCAGAAGGCAATAGTTGAGGAGTGGTTATCCGGTCATGAGTCCGACGATGCGGGCGAGGATGAAATCATGAAAGCTAAAATTGCGCTTGCAAAGCAAAACACGCGAATTAAGCTCGCGCAAAGCGGCGGTATAAGAAAATAACTTAAAATTAGGAAAAGGCGGGAAGTCAAAGGGCTCACCGTCTTTTTTTATTGAAAATATTGAGCGTTTTTCGGTGTCAAAGATATAAATATTTCCTGAATCAGATTGACATTTAAATTAAAAATATGTTAAAAATATTACAAATAGAGAAAGCTCGATTGACTTTCCGCTTAGTTTTTTTACTATAATTTAAGAAAAGGGAATTCCGTTGAATATAAATGATAAGACTACTATAAATAGAAAGTTGAAAGACAGTTTATTTACGCATTTATTCAGAGATGTGAAGTACCAAAGGCAACTCTATGCGGCACTTGGTGGAGATGCAGATAGTTGCGATGATACGGATTTTAAATTATTGACACTTGAGAATACATTGGTTTATGATGTATATAACGATTTGGGACTGCTCGTAAAAGATAGATTGATACTACTTGTTGAGGCACAAAGTAGCTATAATCCCAATATGGCACTTAGAATGCTTGTGTATATAGCAAATACATATTATGAATATGTTATTGATAATAGGCTTAATATTTATGGAGCCAAAAGAGTTGAATTACCGACGCCCGAGTTTGTATTGATTTATACGGGAAAGAAAAAATTGGGAAGCAGATTGTTGAAATTATCTGATAGCTATGTGCATGGTACTGATGTACCGCTGGAGTTGGTAACAAAGGTTATAACTGAGGAGGAGCAAGGCGCGGGTATTATTGAAGAATATATCCAGTTTTGCAGAAAGTATGACAATTTGAAATACGGATCTACTACAAAAGAAGAAGTATTACAAGCATTGAAGAAAACAATTAAATATTGTAAGGCACATAATATTTTTGAAGGAGTTTTTAGTAGATAAAGAAAAAGAGGTGGAAAAATATAATGATGGGAATATTTACACAAGAACACGCAACCGATATGATTTTTGAATGAAAAGTATCAGCAAGGAATAGAGCAGGGAATAGAGCAAGGAATAGAACAAGTAGCGAAGAAATTGAAAAGCAACGGCACAGATATTGAAGTCATAATGAAAAAGTACGGGTTTGACAAAAGAAGAAGTCCTAAAATTGTAGTGCTATAGCATTGAAGTTGCATTTTACATATAAAAAATGTTTGACTTTAACATCAGCTATACTGTATAATATAAAAGTGCGATTTGCAATAAGGCAAATATGCTCTCTGTGTAGTGCGTGTGCATTACACCAATTAGTCCATAGGGAGGTGAAAAAATGACAAAGTATGAGGTTATGTTCGTGCTTGATCCTATGCTTGACGAAGCGAAAAAGGAAGCGACAGTTGAAACTGTACAGTCTATTATCGCGGCAGACGGCGAGGTTACCAAAGTAGATGTTTGGGGCATGAAAAAATTAGCATATCCAATCGAGAAAAAGTCAGAAGGCTACTATGTTGTTATCGAATTTACAGCTAACAAAACATTGCCGAAAGAACTTGACAGAAGACTTAGAATCTCAGATGCGGTAATTCGTCACATTGTTGTAAACAAAGACGAAAAATAGGGGGTAGCTCATGAATAATGTGGTTTTAATAGGACGACTGACCAGAGATCCTGATGTGAGGTATGCAGCGGCAACTCAGCTTGCTGTAGCCAGATTCACACTTGCAATAGATAGGGTTGTTGCGGCAGGTAAGGAAAGACAGACGGATTTTCCTAGCGTAGTCGCATTTGGAAAGACAGCCGAAATATGCGAGAGATTTTTAAAAAAGGGACGCCAAGTGGCAGTACAGGGACGAATTCAAACAGGAAGCTATCAAAACAAGGATGGAGCTACGGTATATACGACGGATGTTGTGGCTGACCGTGTAGAGCTCATAGGAAATAGAGGAGATGAGGGCAGCGGTCAAGCAGGCTTCGGTAATGCAGGCGGACTTACTGTAGATGACGAAATTCCAAGCGGTTTTGAGCCTATGGATGACAGTATCGACGATCTTCCGTTTTAGTTAATTTGATTGAAAGGAGAATGCTATGCTAGATAAAAAAACGCATGGGCATGAGAAAAAGAAAGTATGCCAATTCTGCGCTGAGCACGTAGATGAAATAGACTACAAGGATGTTGAAAAATTAAGAAAGTATATAAGTGAGCGCGGTAAAATTTTACCTAAGCGCATCACAGGCACTTGTGCATTGCATCAAAGAGCTGTAACAAGAGCTATCAAAAGAGCAAGAATTGTAGCGCTTTTGCCATATGTGGCAGACTAATGATATTAAAGCAAGCGTATAGCTTGCTTTTTTTATGCTAAAATTTATTGCAAAATCATAAAAATATTTGTTATAATAGTCGAAGTCTGCTTATGAATAAAAAGGTGTTATAGCTATGGAAGAATATATGCGCTTGGCGCTTGAAGAGGCGTACATAGCTGCGCAAAAAGGGAAGTGCCTGTCGGAGCCGTTCTGGAAAACGGCGAGATACTTGCAAAAGCGCACAACCTTACGGAAACCGAAAAGGACCCCACAGCGCATGCGGAAATATTGGCTATACGCGCAGCTTCGAAGAAACTTGGAGCTACAAGACTTGCCGGTGCGAATTTGTATGTAACATGTGAACCGTGCAGTATGTGTAGCGGTGCTATAGTGCTTGCGAGAATAAACAAACTTTATATAGGCACAGCGGATCCAAAGGCGGGGGCATGCGGTTCGGCATTGGATATATTACAAAATGAAGCGTTAAATCACAAGGTGGAGGTTCATATAGGACTTTTGCAAGAAGAGTGCAGCAGAGCACTGAAAGATATTTTTGCGCAATTACGAAAACGAGGAAAAAGACATTAAGAATTTTTGGGGGTATTATGAAAAAGAGACTTTTGATTGCATCTGTAGCGTTATCGCTGCTATTTGCATTAAATACAAATATAGCGTTTGCCGGTAGCTTGGAACTTTTGGATTCGTATCCAAAAGACGGCGGGAAAGGGATGCAGGTAGAAAATGCAAGCGTAAAGCTCTATTTCAATGAAGATATGAGTAGCGCAAAAGCAAAGGCTGCAAATGCGAACAGCTTTGAATTTGTAGACTCAAAAGGAAATGCGGTACCTACAAAGGCGTTTTATAGCCCAAAGGAAAAGGGAGTCGTAATGGTGCTGGTTGCAGACGGTACTATTTTGCAATCGGATAGCGCATACAAACTGAAAGTTTCAAAAGATATAGTTTCATCAAAAGGCGACAAACTTGCAGATAAGAAGGATGTCGTTATAAACTTTACTACCGTCAATACTAAAAGTGCAGTTCGTGTCAATATGGTAATGATGGGAATAATGATGGTAGGCATGGTGTTTATGTCCTCAAGAGCAAGTAAAATAAAGGAGACGAAACAGAAAGACGAACATATTTTAGAAGAAAAGGTCAATCCTTACAAAATAGCCAAAGAAAGAGGAGTACCTGTTGAAACGGTAATTGAGGAGCTGGAAAAAGAAAGAGAAAGCTAGAATCAAATTGGAAAAACAGCAGGCGAAATTGGCAAAGCAACAGGAATATTTGCAGGAAGAGGAAGAAAACGATAATAAGAAGGTTGCAAAAGCAAGGAGCGCAGCTTCAGTAGGAAGCCGTTATGTAGCCAATCTTCGTGAAAAAAAAGCAAAAAAGTAATGCGCAGTTTAGAACTTTGCGCATTTGCAAAAATAAATTTAGGAATTAATGTTTTTGAAAGGTTAGAAACCGGTTATCACAGGGTAGATATGGTTATGCATGCTATTGAGCTTTGTGATAAGCTCCGCATATCGGCAGTCCCGAGTGCGCAAATGCGCATTGAGATTGAATGCGTCGGCGCAGATAACATACCAAAGGACTGTGAAAATATAGCTTGCAAAGCTGCAGATAAGCTTCTTAGCCATATGTCCTTGAAAGCCGATGTACGGATCGGACTTGAAAAAAGGATACCTGCAGCGGCAGGGCTTGCAGGTGGCAGCAGCGATGCGGCTGCAGCTTTACTCGCGTTGAACGAATTGCTCGATATCAGATTAAATCTCGATGAATTGGCGGAGATAGGAGCAACTGTAGGGGCGGATATCCCGTTTTGCGTTTATGCAAATGCTATAGGCAACAGGGAGATATTTGATAAGCTGAGTGATGAAGAAAAAAAAAGAGCATCGGTATGTATGCGCGCACGCGGTATAGGAGAAGAACTTGCACCGCTTAATTCAATTGCATGTAAATTGCTTTTGTTTAAACCGAATTTAGAAGTTTCGACAAAAGAAGTGTATACGGGACTTGACGAGCTTGATGCTGAAAAGTTTGAAGCGCCCGATATAGAAAAGATTGTATTGGCATTACAAGAAGAGGATATTGATCTTCTGGCGGAAAGTGTGGGAAATGTGCTTGAGGCGTATACACTGGAGCGCTATCCGCAGGTACATGAGCTTAAACGCTATGTTTCGCAGCAATTTGGTGCGAAAACGGTGTTGATGAGCGGTAGCGGACCTACAATATTTGCATTGTACAATCGAAATGAAAAATTGGATTTCGATTTTGAAAAATTAAAGAATGTAGAAGTAATTGATACATTTACGCTGAAAAAGGAGGAATGAAAATGTTAGATTTGAATGCGCAGCATCATAAAACCATTGCGGGATATAATTTATGATGATTTAAAAATGGGAATATTAACAGGTAAAATTTTGCCGGGAACAAGGCTTTTGGAAGTTGAGCTTGCCGACAAAATGGGAGTTAGCAGAACGCCTGTAAGAGAAGCAATTCGTAGACTGGAAAAAGAAGGTCTTGTAAATATTGAACCTAGACACGGTGCTTATGCAGCTAAGGTTTCTGTTGAAGATATGATTGAAATCTTAGAGGTCAGGGAGTTAATGGAAAGCATGGCTGCACAACTTGCGGCAAACAGAATTACGCAGGAACAATTAGATGCGCTGTTGCAGACGGAAAACGAATATCAAAAAGCAGTGAAGTCGGGTGATGTAGAGGATATGATAGTGCTTGATGCTAAATTTCACAAGCAGGTTGTCGAAGCCAGCCACAATAGAACTCTTTGTCAACTGATAGAACCGTTACAGGAAATAGCACTTCGCTTTAGGTATATGTATTACAACGACAATACAAGAGCGGAAAAGATGCCGAGCGAACATGAGAGAATTTTGAAAGCGCTTTCTCAAAGGAAATGGTGAGGCGGCAAGAAAAGCTGCAGAAAAACACCTACGCAGCATCAAAGAAAAAATTAAAGGGTAAGCAGTTACCTTCTGCCTGATGGCAGGGGGTATTTTTGCGGTTTTATCCAAATAGAAAATTATTACAGTTTTTTTATAAAAGCGAAAAGAGCGAAAGTAAATGAATTGTGATTGGCAAAAAAGAAGTAAAATGTTAATTGGTCAAGAGGCACTTGCGAAATTGCAAAATGCTAAGGTGGCGGTTTTCGGTGTAGGCGGTGTTGGCGGGTTTGCTGTAGAGGCACTTGCGCGTTCAGCGGTTGGAAGTTTAGTACTTATCGATGCCGATGAAGTCGAGGAAAAGCAATCTCAACAGGCAAATTGTAGCATTACGAAGCACCGTAGGAGAGCCGAAAGTGGATGCGCTTGGAAAGCGTGTAAAAGACATAAACCCGAATATTGATATTACGCTAAAAAAGATATTTTTTTCGCGGGAAACCGCAGGCGAATTTGACTTTAAGGCATACGATTATGTGATAGACGCAGTGGATAGTTTAAGCGCAAAGCTCGAGCTTGTCAAGCGTTGCAAAGAAGTCGGAACACCGATTATCAGCAGTATGGGTATGGGGAATCGTTTGCATCCTGAGTGCGTTCGTGTGTGCGATGTTTATAGTACGGTGAATTGTCCGCTTGCCAAAAGAATGAGAAAAGAGCTTCGCAAGCTGGAGATTGACTGCTTAAAAGTTGTAGCATCAGACGAAGAACCTGTTGATACGAGCGTGTATAGAGCAGCCGATGCAAAGGAGGAGCGAGGAGCACCTGCGAGTATGGTGATTGTACCTGCAGTTGCAGGAATGTTTCTGGCAAGCGAGGTTATTGAGCATTTAATTGGGGGATAATCACAACGTATTATTTACAAAAACAATTTTTTAAAAACTTTTTTTAATATTTTTTTCACAAAAAGTATTGCATTGAATAAATAAAGGTGCTATACTAAGTGAGGATTTGGAGGAAATCATGGAAAAAAGAATAATTCAGGTTCAGGATAAAGTACCGGTTTCTTTGCTGGTACCGTTAAGCATCCAGCATATGTTTGCGATGTTTGGAGCTTCGGTATTGGTTCCGTTCATATTCGGTATGAATCCGTCGGTTGTTTTATTCATGAATGGAGTTGGAACTTTGCTGTTTATGCTAATTACGAAAGGTAAAGCTCCGGCATACCTCGGATCGAGTTTTGCATTTATTGCACCTGTTACAGCTTTGATTGCGAAGTATGGGTTTGCTGACGGGTATTCGTACGCACTTGGCGGATTCGTTGCGGTAGGCTTTGCGGGATGTATACTTGCTCTGATTATACAAAAATTCGGTTCGGATTGGATAAATGTAGTGCTTCCGCCTGCAGCAATGGGACCTGTAGTCGCACTAATCGGGCTTGAACTTGCAGGCACTGCGGCAAGTACGGCAGGGCTGTTTGAGCAGGTGAGCTACAATAGTGTAGACGGTACGGATTTCTTTGAAAAGGTTATTACACCTGTGGATCCGACAAATGTGGTGATTTTTTTGGTAACTGTCGCTGTGGCAGTGCTGGGAACGGTTCTCTTTAGAGGCTTTCTTTCGGTAATACCGATACTTATCGCAATAGTCGCGGGTTATTTAGCGACATTTGCGTGTGGTAGGCTTGATTTTTCGTCAGTCGTTTCAGCACCGCTTTTCAGTATTCCGAATTTCTCGGTGCCGCATTTTAAGGCTGAAGCTGTCATAATGCTTCTTCCGGTCCTTTTAGTCATTACATCCGAACACATAGGCCACCAGATAGTTACAAGCAAGGTAATCGAAAAAGATTTGATAAAAGATCCCGGACTTCATAGAAGTTTGCTCGGCGACAATTTATCAACGATGCTTTCGGGATTTATCGGTTCGGTTCCTACCACCACCTACGGGGAAAATATAGGAGTCATGGCGGTTACGAAGGTGTATAGCGTGCGCGTAATAGCAGGAGCTGCTATACTTTCGATAGTCTGCTCGTTTATGGGAGTTTTGACGGAGCTTATCAAGACTATTCCAAACCCTGTAATAGGCGGAATTTCATTCTTACTTTACGGAATGATAGGAGCCTCCGGAATACGAATTATGGTAGATTCAAAAGTCAATTACGGTAAAGCCAGAAATTTGACACTTACATCGATCATATTTGTTACGGGACTTTCGGGCGTTTCACTGAATTTTTGGGGGATACAGTTAAAAGGAATGGTGCTGGCTTGCGTAGTGGGAATGCTTTTAAGTTTGCTGTTCAGCATATTTGACCGTTTAGGTATAGTAAATGACAAAGAGGAAAAAGATCAAATAGATTAGCATTTACCCGACATCGGGGATGCAGAAAAGAGGAGAAAAAAATGAATCAGGAGAAATTGAGTTTTGGCAAATTGATGTCGCTTTCAATGATGCTGTTTGCCATGTTCTTCGGAGCAGGAAATATGATATTTCCGCCCGGACTCGGACAACTTTCGGGAACAAACTTTTTGTAGCAACTTTAGGATTTGTTGTTACTGACGCAGGACTTTCAATACTGGGTATCGCTGCAATCGTAATGGTTGGTACAAAGCTGGATGATTTAGCGCATCTCGTAAGTCCAAAATTTGCGTTGTTTATGGGTATGGTAATATATTTGCTAATCGGACCGCTATTCGCTATTCCGAGAACTGCGGCAACATCGTTTTCAATGGCGGCAGTGCCGTTCCTACCTGAGGGCTCAGATACAAGGATATTCCTATTTGCATTTTCGGCATTATTCTTTATAGCAACTTACTTTATTTGCATTAACCCTGCTAAATTGGTTAGCATTGTAGGAAGCATATTGACACCGATACTTTTGATTTCCATAGCGGTAATATTTGTGGTTTCGCTAATAAATCCGGTTGGAGAGATAGGACCTGCACAAACGGCTGATTATGAAAAAATACCGTTCTTCAAGGGAATGATAGAAGGATATCTTGCACTCGACGGACTTGCGGCACTTGCGTTTGCAATCGTAGTAATAGACTCTGTCAAAAACCTTGGAGTTCAGCAACCTAAGAATATAGCAAAATATACTCTTTATGCAGGAATTTTTTCTGGAATAGGTATGGCGGTTGTGTATTTGGCACTAGGCTATGTTGGAGCGCAAACTTCGAAAATGGAAGCGTTCCCAAGCGGTGCGGAGCTTTTGAATTACGCTGTTCACAACTTGCTTGGCGGTTACGGAAATTTGGTTTTGGGAATAGCGGTGCTACTTGCCTGTTTGACTACGGCGATAGGACTTGCAACATCGTTTGCTGATTATTTCCATACAAACTTCCCGCAGTTCTCTTATAAGACTATACTTATAGCAGTTTGTCTTTTTCGGTTTTGCGATAGCAAATGTAGGACTGGCATCGCTTATAAAGATTACAGTGCCTGCACTTGTAATGGTATATCCGCCGGCAATAGCACTTGTGTTAATGTCCTTCTTGAAGAAATTCATAGGCGATAAGCATGAGCCTTATGCTCTTGCAGTAGTGTTCTCGTTTGTAAGCGGCATATTCTTTGCGTTAAAAATGGTAGATGTTAATCTAGGTACTGTTACAACGCTTGCTGAAAGTGTGCCTTTATTTGATAAGGGACTTGGCTGGGTAATACCTGCGGTAATAGGGCTGTCTGATAGGAATGTTACCATTTGTAAACTTCATCAAAAAAGAAGAAAAAGCAAATCAAAGGCTAGTAACCAAAACGATTTGCAACTGAATCAAATATAATAAAAAAGAGGCTCATCGAGCCTCTTTTTTGTCGTTGACAAACACTTTTATATTTGTTATCATAAAATTACGGGAGGATTGCAATGAAAAGTTACTCATCCAGAGAGATTATATCCATATTAGAATCGGGAATAATATTTGATGAAAAGAGGTAAAGCTATGAAGACAGAAAGATATTTCTATCCTGCGATATTTAACTACGAAGACGATGAAATTGCTGTGATTTTTCCGGATTTGAATGTTGCTACTAGTGGAGAGAATGAACAAGATGCTTTGATTTCTGCCAGAGAGTTGCTGGGGGTAGTGATGCTGGGATTGGAAGAGGATAAGGAGGAGATACCGACTCCGTCGCAACTAAATAGAGTAAAACTGCAAAAAGGAGAAACGGTTACTTTTAATTGATGTATACATGCCTTCAATCCGAAATGCGAACATAAATAAATCGGTCAATCGTACTGTAACATTACCTACATGGTTAAATAGCATTGCTATTGAGCATAACATCAATTTTTCACAATTACTGCAAGATGCGATAAAGAAACAATTAAGTTTATAACATTAAGTAAATTATAGCGCGTAAGTTTAAGAGAAAGCGTATTTGCAACTGAATCAAATATAATAAAAAGAGGCTCATCGAGCCTCTTTTTATCACTGTTTTTTCGTTCTAACGTTTTCGAAAGTAGTTATTGCGGTTTTTAATTTTTCGGTTTCGTTATTCACCGCTTCATCATCTGCTTGTGAATTTTTAACTACTGTTTCAGCGTTTTCAAATGCACTTATCAGTTTTTGTATCTCGTCTTGTGGAGCCCAGTATTGACCTGCCTCAATCGTGCTTCCGTCTGATGAAGGCGATGTCGAGCTGACAAGCGCCTTTGCTTCGCTGATTTTAGTCTCCAGAGGTTGCTTGTCAGGTTTTTTGCCGTCTTGTGTAGCAAAGTCGGTTGTCGCTTGAGTCAAGTCTCCGGCATACTTAGCAACGCCTTCGTAAGTATACTCTTCAGGTTTGTTAAAATACTTCTCAGCCTTTTGAATTTCAGCTGCAAATGCGTCATAAGCACTTACAGTTGCCCACTTCTTGTCTTTTGGACAATCAAGACCGTTAACACTTCTTTGAACCTCTGCCAGTTTTGTTTTGGCAACTTTTATAGCCTTTTCAAGAGCTGTTGCGGAAATCTTCTCTTTTGTCCCTTTTTTCTTTGAATCGGTAAAGATTTTAGTAGCTTTAGTTAAATCTTCTGCTGCCAAATCAGCTCTTAGCGTAGAGATTGAAGTGGACTTGGCATTTGTCGCTGTCCTGATAGCTGAGTCAAAAGTGTTCCATACGCTTTGAGTTACAAAATCCTGATCTGTAAATACTTTATCTGCGGAATCTGCAATTTTTACACCGCGTCTTGCATCTTCGGCAGCACTGATAGCTCTATTCAAAGCATCGAGGTTGATATTTCCTGCAATTTTAAATTTCGAGCGAGTGATTGAGTTGGAGTTTGAGTCTCTGTCAACGAAAGCACTCGATACCGTTACTTGGTAGCTGTTACCGTCGAGCATATTATCTCTCGGATCAAGTACGATTCTCGTAGAATTTAAAGACCTGACATTATAATCAACATCGCGATTGCCCTCGATGTGTCTAATCGTTATATAGCTTTTAACATATGATTCGTTGATAGAATCACGGTTTTTGTTTTTATATACTTCTTTGTCAAATGTAATAATAATATCCGATGACGGTGCAACGCCGCTTGCGCCATCCCTTGGATCTATTGTAACTCTTGGTGCTGACAAATTATCTCCGACAACCCATGTTACCGACGCAGCTCTTACAGAATTAGAATTTTTCGTAAATCTGAAGTCGCCGGATTGAATAGCAAGGTAATATTTTTGTCCGTCATCCAGTCTGTAGTTAGGCTCAATAGTGATAACTTTTTTGTAACGGTCAATGCTTGCAGAGAAAGAAACTCTTGCGCCGCTGGAGTTGTTCTTCCTGAATACGATATATTCTTGCAATTTCAAATCGTTTGTCGCAATCGAACTGCCGTTTCTAAATTCAATAGGATCGTCAAATTCAATGGTAGGACTAACATTTCTGCTCACTCTGCTAGCTCCGTCTTTTGGGTGTAAATTTGGCATCGCCGACTTTGTTATCTTTTCCTGTGTAAAAAGAGGTAACCTGCTCACGAATCTTAGTGCCGTTTTCGTATTGGAATGACTTGTCGTCTATCACTACATAGTAAGTTGTATCATCATCGAAATTGTATCTAGGATCAAGTGTAATCTTGCGTTTATTGCTGGATATCGACGCGGTAAAATCAACGGTAGAACCGTTTTTACTGTCTTTCCTGATGTGAATATTGTCGTTTATATAGGATTCGGTTACAACTCTGTCCGAGGAAGTTCTGATAGCATCCTTGAAAGTTAATTCAATATCTCTATTTCGTGAAACGGAAGATTCCTTGTCTTTTGGAGAAACACTAACCTCGAGGTCTGCATTTAAGTCCTCGGTAGGTTGACTTGCGCCGTTTGATGTGTAGATTCTTCCCGGTTTCTTTGTATATGTAATGCCCGAAGCCTTTGCGTTCAATTCGTTTATGTAACCGTCGCCTGTAAATGCAAGTCTTGCGTTTACATTTGCAGTATTGATTCTTGCATTGCTTTCCAGCTTAATTTTGCTGTCTGTCGCTGATGAAGATGCTTCGAGTTTTTCAATCGTTCCGCTTTGCAGTGTAACATTTGCTTGGTAGCCGTCTACATTTACAAGTGGGAAGTTTCCTTTGAAAGTAGCTGCAGCATTTCTTTCGACTGTAACATTTTCAAATCCTTTACCGAAAAGACCGCCGGATAATGCGTAAGTTTCCAGTATAGAATTTTTCTGCAACCGATGCTTTTGCTATAGTTGTGTGGGAAGTTGCAAGGACTCTGACAGGAGAGCTGGTTTTCCTGATAACTGCATTTGCAATGCGGCAGTCGTCAAGTCTTACGCTGTTTTCTCCACCGCCGTTTATGTTAAGTGTTCCAAGTACGACACAGTTGGATAAAGTGGCATTGCCGTTTCCAAGCGAAGACGATATTGTAACGCCGTTGGAATAGATTTTATTTGAAAGCATCGTACCGTTTGAACTTACAGTTGTAGGCGTAGTAACGATTGATTCCTTATCTGAAATATCGCAAAGTATTTTTGCGAGCATAGCTCTTGTGATTGGATCTTCCGGATGGAACTGACCGTCAGCGTAGCCGTTTAAATATCCGCGTGCAGCAACTTTACCAACTGCTTCACTCGCCCAGTTTGCGATAGTCGAAGCGTCCTTAAAACCAGAGATACTGCCTCTTGTACCTGCGACAGGTATGAAACGAGAAATCATTATAGCAGCTTCTTGTCTGGTGGCAGGGTATTCCGGCTTGAATGTACCGTCGTTGTAGCCTCCTACATAAGTAGCGGCAAGAGCTTTTGCTACATCGTTATAGTACCACTCTGTTCTGGAAACATCCGAAAATCTCAGAGTTTCATAGCCGGTGTTTCCGAGCATTCTGTTCGCCATAGCGGTGAATTCCGCTCTTGTAACGGGTTTGTCGGGTTTGAATGTGCCGTCGGAAAAGCCTTTTACAAGACCTTTTGCTACGGCTTTTTCTATGTATGCTTGAGCCCAGTGTTTGTTAATATCCTTGAAAGTTGCAGCGCGAGCTACTGTAGGCACTGCAAAGGAAGGTGTTATTAAAAACTAGGGCAAGCGTCAAGCTAAGGAGCAATTTGCCCGGCTTGAATGTCTTGATATCTGTTTTCTTTAACATAGTAAAATCCTCTTTTTCTTTAAAATTTTCATTAAACTCTGCTTATTTTCTTGGGGTAAGCGTATAATATCCTCAAGTTGAGTAAATTTTAGCATTTAACTTATAGAAACACAATAGATACCACAAAATGTAATAATTTTTAACTTCATGACGAATGTGTAACAGTGGTATATTGAGGAAAACTTTATGCAAAATGAATACAAAAACCGCCTCTTATAACGGCGGTCAGTTAGGCTAGAATATGTTGCGCAGCACCATGTAGATTAGCAATATTACGATAGAAATGATGAAAAACCAATGCTCCAATTTAGAAAATACGAATTTTCCATTGAAAACATAGTTGTAGCATTGTCGAACAAATATAATCGTAAGGGGCGGAAGTAAAAATGGAACTATTTTGTTGTAATACACCGCCGCACGAACATTCCCGTGTAAAAGTGAGAGGCACATACGCGTTGTTCCGCAGCCGGGGCATTTAAGTCCTGTAAGCAAGCGAAATACGCACGGAATTCGAATCCCGAACGAATTCAGAAAAAGTAAAAAAACTGCTAAAGCAAAAAGCAGAAGCAGTATTTTTACCAATTTAAATATTCGATATTTAATATCGGATTTTCCCATAACTATTTGTCCAGTGAAACGCCGGAAGCTGAATCGTTTGAAGCGGGAGCTTCTGCATCGGATGAGCTTGCAGTAGGTGTATCTGTATAGCTTGTGTAAGTAGTTGTGGTAGCAATTACATCGATTGTACCTGCATAAGTTCCGCCATTGTTGTTAAAATCATCAGCGATTGTGTTAAGGTCATTCTGGATTAGAGCCATACTTACGATGGAAAAGCCTATTAGGCAAAGAAGCAGGTAAAGGATTCCTTTGCTTCCGGGAGCGGCACCTTTGTTTTCAATCATATATCTGTCGATAGTATCGCCCATTTTGTAGAAGTAATACAAAGCAAATATACCGCAAGTAACGATGCTTAACAGCAATACGATAACTCCTGAAAACTGACTTTCATTTTTAGATAGTTTGTTGACATCGTCAACCATTATTACGAACCAGTACATTCCGTAGATTCCGCAAGTAACAATCGTAAGTATTATAGCTAGTGCTATTTCGCGTCTTTAATCATTTAATCCTCCTCAATTCTTTCGCAGAGCATGCCGGCTCCTTGAAAATAAATTCGAATGAAATTCTACAATATTTCGCCGCATTTGTCAAGACGCATTATGTGTGATATAATGTGCCTAAGTTTAGCAAGACATTTCATCACATCCTACATCTTTTTATAGATCGAAGGATGTGATATAATGGAAGAATCTTTTAACGCTAAGTTATTTAGGAGGAAACGATGCAACAGAAAAAAATATTGGTTATTGAAGACGAAAAAGCGATATCTGATATTATTAAATTTAACTTGATAAAAGAAGGGTTTTCGGTGGAAACCGCATACGACGGAAAGGACGGTCTGCAAAAGGCGCTTGAGCCCGATGTTGATTTGGTACTTTTAGATATAATGCTTCCGCATATGGACGGATTCGAGGTGTGCAAGGCGGTTAGGGAAACAAGTCTTGTGCCTATAATCATGGTTACCGCAAAAGAAGAAGAAGTAGATAAGGTGCTTGGACTTGAGCTTGGCGCAGACGATTACATCACAAAACCTTTCGGTATCAGAGAGCTTATGGCTAGAATTAAAGCCAATTTAAGGCGCGGAAGTGATATTGTTAAAGAAGTGGAATCGGGCGACGAAAATGTTCAAAAATTTGGTAGAATTACTATTGATATGAATCGTTACCAACTTGAAAAAGACGGAGAACCGCTTGAACTTACGCTGCGAGAATTTGAACTGACCAAGTATTTGGCAGAGCATGAAGGCAAGGTGTTTTCGCGAGAACAATTACTCGAAGAAGTTTGGGGCTACGAGTATTACGGCGATGTGAGAACGGTAGATGTTACCGTGCGTAGATTGCGTGAAAAAATCGAGGATGACGCAAGCTCGCCAAAGTGCATATTGACAAAAAGGGGAATAGGATATTACTTCAGGAGCGAAGAATAGTATGAAATTTAGGCTATTTAAGGATAGCATGCAGCTGAAGTTGGTACTTATATATTGCCTTTTGGTTTTTATTGCCACGACGGTGATAGGCGTATTGATAATGAGCCAGCTTGAAAGCTATTATATGAATTCAACCAAGCAAAATATCATCAAAAGCGTCAAGGAGGGAATGATTAGCTCGCTTGGCACATATTCATCTCTTGCAGGCAGTAGGGATGAAATCAAGGACAATGTAGATGCTTGGAGCAAGACCATACAGGGTGAATTCTTTGTAGTGGATGAGGGGCTTGAGATAATAGCGTCAAATAGCGCCGTTCTGAAAAGTGCGAATGCTGTGGATGCGCTGGATTCGAGCATTATTTATACTGCGCTTTTTAACAACAAAGATGCGGTTTCGTATAGCATGGTGCAAAACGATGCAGTAAATATTCCTGTAATGAATGTGGCTATGCCGATAGGGCATGATAAAAAAGTGATTGGAGCGGTATATATTCGCCAAGATTTAAGTTTGACGGAAGCGACAATCGACAAGTCGAAGCAGATATTTTTGAGGGCTATGCTTATCAGTCTTGCTATAACAGTTTTGCTTGGAATGCTCGTAGCAAGCAGCATTACCGTGCCGATAAACGAGCTGACTGAAACGGCGCAAAAAATGGCGGACGGCGATTTTTCTACGAAATTGGATGTAAGGTCAAATGACGAAATAGGCAGACTTGCGGAAATGTTGAACTTGCTAAGCACCAAACTCAATGCGACATTGCTCGAAATGGGAAACGAAAAGCGAAAACTTGAAACTATCATTCAAAATATGACGGACGGACTTATTGCCATAAATCTTGAGGGAAAGATAATACATGCAAATCAAGCGGCTTGCAGATTGCTTCGTGTTCCTACCGTAGATTTGGCAGGTGAGTCGTACGATGCGGTGATAGAGTCTTTCGGGCAGGAGCTTGCGCTTGAAAATTTACTTACAAAATGTCGGGACGGCGAAGTTTCGGAGAAATTTGAAAAAGATAGCGTTATCTATTCTATAAGTTACGAGAAGTTCAAAGATGAAAATGCCAATGATATTGGAATCATAGTGCTTTTGAAAGATATTACACAAAGACAGAAACTTGAAAATATGCAAATGGATTTCGTAGCAAATGTTTCGCATGAGCTTAAAACACCGCTTACGACAATCAAGGGATATACTGAAACTCTTATGGAGGGCTATGTGGATGACGAAGAAATGCGTAAAGAATTTCTCGGCATCATCGATAGTGAAGCGGATAGAATGAGCAGGCTCGTAAAAGACCTGCTGCAGCTTTCGCGACTTGATAACGATCAGGAAATTTTGAATAAGCGAGAAATAAATCTAACGGACTTGGTAACTATGTCTGCAAGAAATGCGCTATTTATGGCATCCGAAAAAGGGACAGCAGCTTAATTGTCTGTTTGAACAAGGCGACAAGATTTTTCGTTTTTGCCGATAAAGATAGAATTGAACAGGTTATATCAAATGTAATAAGCAATGCTTGCAAGTACACAAACGAGGGCGGAAGAATAGATGTCGATGTATTCAAAAAGGAAAGCGAAGCGGTAATAACGGTTAAGGATAACGGTATCGGCATACCGAAAGCCAACCAGCAACGAGTGTTTGAACGATTTTTTAGAGTGGACAAGGCGCGGTCGCGTGCGATGGGAAGTACGGGCCTTGGGCTTGCAATATCAAAGCAAATTATCGAGGGACATTCAGGCACTATCGAGCTTGAAAGCGAGGAGAATCGCGGAACTGTGGTAACAATCAAATTGCCGCTTAGCGTGAATAGGGGAGTAAAAAATATCGAATGAGTGAAAGAAAAAAAAGGCAGCGCCAATCAGGAATGGGAAAAATCACAAAAATGATAATCCTCATATTGTTGATTTGGGCGATTGCGTTTGCCGCTTTACAAGTATATAATATGTATAGAATCAACGCGGATTACAAAAAGGTTCTCATTGAAAATACTAAGCTGAAAAAGGAAAGAGAGTCGCTCAAAGAGGAGCTTAAGCATGTAAACGAACCTGAATATATTGAACAGCAGGCGCGAGAGCAGCTAAAAATGGTAAAACCGGGAGAGGTAATGTATATATTACCGCAAAATGAAACAAAAGATGAAAAACAAGGCGAATGAAGAAATAACGGACAATGCGAATATTGGGAAAATCAGTATTGAGGAAGTTATAGTCGTGGAGGGGCGGGACGACGAAACTGCTGTCAGAAATGCAGTACAGGCAAGCACTATAGCGACACACGGCTTTCATATCAACAGAAAAACTTGGGAAAAATTACAAAATGCTTATGAAAGTCGAGGACTCATAATATTCACGGATCCGGATTTTGCAGGTCAGCAGATAAGAAAGAGGATAAAGGAGAAATTCCCGCTTGCGAAGGAAGCATTTCTTGCCAAAAAAGATGCGCTCAAGGCTGATGACATAGGGATAGAAAATGCAGCGCCGAAAGCTATATGCGAGGCGCTTTCGAAGGTTCAATACACGACTAAGCAATTTGTTGAAACATTTACACAGGCGGATATGCTCGAAAACGGACTTTCAGGAGGCGAAGGAGCAAGGCAAAAAAGAGAGAAATTAGGAAAAGCCTTGGGCATAGGATATGCGAATACGCAGAGCTTTTTGAAAAAACTGAACGAATACGGAATAACAAAAGAAGAATTTGATAAGAAGTTGAAGGAAATTTAATGGAACTATATTCACGACAAAAATTGATTATATATAAGATATAAATTTAATTTTTTTCTAAGGGACTTGGACAAAACTTTCTAACAGACAAATCGGTAATAGACGATATAATTGAAGCCTCGATGCTAAAACGAGGAAACTTTTGGTCATCGAAATCGGTCCGGGAATCAGGGACTTTGACTGCGTATCTGGCTGAAGCGGCAGGAAATGTTGTAGCGGTAGAACTTGACAAAAGGTTAATACCTATACTTTCAGATATGCTTTCCATGTACGATAATGTTGAAATAATAAACGAGGACATACTCAAAAGTAGACATAAACAAAGTTATAGAAAACAAAATGGCTGAAAAATTCCAAGCTCAAAAGCGTGCGGATTGTCGGCAATTTACCATATTACATCACGACACCGATTATAATGAAATTGCTCGAAAGTGGTATAAACGCGGACAGCATTACAGTCATGATGCAAAAGGAAGTTGCGGACAGACTTGCAGCTTCGGCGGGCAAAAAGATTATGGTGCAATAACGCTGTCGGTCCAGTATTTTTGCGAAGTCAATTTCACAACATTGGTGCCGGCGAGCTCGTTTGTGCCTGCTCCAAAAAGTGGATTCTGCGGTGCTTAGGCTCGATATACGAAAGAAAAAAACCGATTGAACTTTTTGAGCGAAGCTACATTTTTCGCACTAATCAAGGCGGGATTCGGCAAGCGTAGAAAAACTATGTCCATTCGCTTCTTGGAGCATGCGGTCTGGAAAAGGAAGAATTGCAAGAAATATTTGAGAAACTGGGCATCGATCCGAAAAAGGCGGGCAGAAACAATGGATATGTTCGAATTTGAAAAACTTGCGAACTGCGTCTATACGACAAAAAGGAGATTAACAAATAGCATGGAAAAATTTAAAAACTTGCTTGTAAATATTCGTCAAATATGTTTTTTAGTGTTTTTGCACTTGCATTTTTTGTAAATTTTGCGATTGAAAGTATTTCAAGACACACTGTGATAGGCTGTATTTCAGACTATCTCTTAAAAACGCCGCTGGTATTTTTGCTAAATACGCTGATTATTTTTGCAACCATATCGGTAGCGAGTTTGACGAAAAGGAGAGCATTTTTCGCAGGGATAATAGCAGGCGTTTGGCTGATACTCGGAATTACAAACGGAATAATACTTGTAAACCGTATGACGCCTTTCACGACAAAAGACTTGGCGGTAGCAGGCGACGGACTTTCGCTTTTAACTACATATTTATCGCCTGTGCAGATAGCATTTCTGGCAGTTGGGATGATTTTGCTTGTAGCTGGTATAATCGTATCGTTTATATTTTTGCCGAAAGTCAAATCGCCTATTAACTATAAGAAGTCGCTCAGCATATTTTTGATAATCGTTTTGGCTACATTCGGCTCTACGGAGATTGCAATTAGAACTAATGTTGTAACGACCTTTTTCGGAAATCTGTGGTACGCATACAGGGATTACGGAGTTCCGTATTGCTTTATAAATACATGGCTAAATACAGGAATAAAACAGCCTATCGGGTATTCACAGGATAAAGTGGAAGCTGTATTCTCAAATCAAAAACTAAAAGCGTACAATTATAACAAGCCTGCCGGTGAGGGCGATGCCGAAGGAAAAACGAATGTAATATTTTTACAGTTAGAGTCTTTCATAGATCCTACATTGATAAACGGAATGGAGTATTCAAAAGATCCGATTCCGAATTTCAGAGAGTTTGTGAAGCAAAATTCATCGGGATATTTAACCGTTCCTGCAGTTGGAGGGGGGCACGGCAAATACGGAGTTTGAAACACTTACCGGAATGAGCGTGAAATTTTTCGGACCGGGGGAATATCCATACAAGTCAATACTGAAAGAAAAAACCTGCGAAAGCATTGCGTACAACTTGAAAAGTTTAGGATACGGCACGCACGCTATACACAATCATAGGGGTGCGTTTTATAGCAGGAATAAAGTATTTAGGAACTTGGGCTTCGACACTTTTACATCGCTTGAATATATGAACGATGTCGAAAAAACGCCTAAGAATTGGGCAAAGGACGATATTCTTGTAGGGCAGATGTTCGATGCGCTTAAATCGACACAAGGAGCGGATTTCATATACACATGTTCAGTGCAGGGACACGGGAAATATCCTGTTGAAAAAGTTTTGACAAATCCCGAAATTAAAGTAACAAAATATATAAGCGAAGACACGAGATGGGCATACGAGTATTATGTCAATCAGATTTATGAAATGGATAAGTTCATAAAGCACTTTACAGATGAACTGAAAAAATTTGACGAAAAAACGATAGTTGTGATGTATGGCGACCATCTGCCTGCAATCGACATTACACAAGAGCAATACAAAGGACCGTCGGTATTTGACACTCAGTATGTAATATGGGCGAATTACGATATACCGATAGAAAATAAAGACTTGCAGGCGTGGGAAGTTTCCTCGGATATTTTGAGTAGACTTAAGCTCGATATCGGCGTAATGCCGCAATTTCACAGATATTATGACGGGACACAGGGCTATAAAAATAAAATGAGGCTCCTCGAATACGATATGCTGTACGGTAAACACTATATTTTTGGGGGCAAAAACCCTTACAAACCTACGGAAATGCGTATGGGTGTAAAGCCGATAAGAGTAAAAGAAATAGTTACTATCGGCGATAAACGATATATTAAGGGCGAAAATTTTACGGAATACAGCAAAATTTCGATAGACGGAAAGATTTTAAAAACTATATTTTTAGGTTCGTCCATACTCGGACTGCAAGAAAATGTTGATGAAAGTTTGGTGAGCAAGATGAAAGTCAGTCAAGTGGAAAAGCAAAAGGAAATTTTGAGCACCACCGAATAGGAGGAAATATGCGAGATATAATAACACTCAAGGTTGCAACTTCGTGCATATACTTTTAAACGATGCGCAAGGCTTGTACGAATATGCCAAGAACCCGAATGTAGGGCCGACTGCCGGTTGGAAACCGCACGAAAGTGTAGAAGAAAGCAGAAAGGTAATACAGGATGTATTTTTGCCGGCTGAGGCTTATGCGATAATATTTAAAGAAACAGGTAAATTGATAGGCAGTATCGCGCTTGAGCCTGATAAGCGCAGACCGGAAATCAAATCCAAAGAAATAGGATATTCTCTAGCCGAAGAATATTGGGGCAAGGGAATAATGACAGAAGCGGCAAAAGCGGTTCGCGATTTCGGCTTTGAAGAAATGGGACTTGAAGTAATTTCGATATGCACAAGCGAGGTAAATGCGCGGTCGCAAAGGGTAATAGAAAAATGCGGTTTTCATTACGAGGGAACCGAACGAGCTTGCTATCTGATATATGACGGCAGCCTGCGAGAATCGAGATGTTATTCGATGCTCAAATCGGAGTGGGAGGCGATTAAATGAAATTACTGATATTGATATTCAGCATACTATGTTTGGGCGCAGCGCTTATGGGGATAACAATCAAAAGAACTGTACCGAAAAAGGAAATGCCCGAAAATATAGAAGAAAGATTTGAGCAATATTGCAACACATTTTTGGCAAATATAAAAATCAGTGCAAAAGAAGTTACGGTAGAAAAATTAAGGCAGATTGCGGAAGTTCCATTTGAAGGCGGCAATTTTGAATTTTATCGTTTCAATTATACATTGATACCGAGCAAGGCGGTAACGGATAAAAACGGGCTTGTGATGACAACCGAGCAGCTTTTGGAGCGAGCAAATTTTAAGGACAAACCGATTATGCTTTTTTACAGGATAGGGGATAGAACTTGTGAGCTTACATTTGTCGGCGAAACGGAAATTGCAAGGCATACGGATTTTGCGGGATATATAAAGTTTAGATATGCGGATATCAAGAACCCTCAACCGCTTGACGAGTATTCTATGCTAATCGACGGAGAAAGAATAAGACTTTGGGAAAACTTACGAGGAAATGCACCGTTTGAAGGCGCGGTGAGAACTCGAGAGAGAAATAACGATATATTAAACAATATGGCGCAGTTCTCCGATACTTGGGAGGGGAAAGGTATACGAATCAGCGCATGGGTGCAGTTCGAAACCAAGCTGGAAATGATCTACAGAATCAAAATTGACAGCGAACAGGCGGTTACCAATCGCGGAATACACATAGGAAATACGGTAGAAGAACTTAAACAGGCGTATCCGGACAGACTTGCATACGATGCCGACTTCAAGGGCGGCGGTGCTTGTTACGCATATATACCGGATGATAAATCTTATAGGTATATCGCATTTTTCGTATCGGGAGGCGCAGTAAGAGAGATTTGGATAACTGACGGATTAAACGAAAGACCGTTCAAAATGCCTGCGGGCAAGGTTGACGATGATGTAATGTGGGAAATCGTAGACAATAGAGAAAAATTTTCAGAAAGACACGCACGCGAAATCTATGTAGGACAGCACAAAACGGAATTTGACGTAGAAAAGGTATTCCATTCGTTTTTAGCAAAAGAAATGAATGACTTGACCGTGATAGATACTGCGGAGATGCGTGCAAACCCCGGCGAAAAGATGTACCAAGTGATAGGCAGAAGAAAAATCAGCCTGCCACAGTATATATGGAAGTTTTGCTAAAACGCGTAACTCTGTAAATTCCGTAACAGGCGATGAAATTTGGGTTGTTGACAAATATAGAAGCCAGCTCAAATAAAGAGATTAAATATATGCGATAGCTTCTATTTCAACTAAAACATCCTTCGGTAAGCGGGCAACTTCAACTGCGGAACGCGAAGGGTACGAACCCTCTGTGAAGAATGAAGCATAAGTGTCATTTACCTGTGCAAAGTCGTTCATGTCCTTCAAGAAAACCGTAGTTTTCAAAACCTTTTCCATAGAACTTCCGCCTGCTTCAACTATGGCTTTAAGATTTTTGAGTGCCTGTGCAGTCTGTTCCTTTACAGCGGCAGGAATTTTTCCTGTTTCCGGATTGATTGGAATTTGACCGGATGTGAATATCAGGTTTCCGCATACATTTGCTTGAGAATAAGGGCCGATAGCAGCAGGAGCTGCGTCAGTTGTAACAATTTTTCGCATTTTTGAAAACTCTCCTTTATTACATATTATAAATAATTTTAGTACATAAGATAGAGAAGGTCAAGGGTATTAGAGATTTAATGGTAATTTTTTTAATAGGAATGATGGGTGCGGGAAAATCCACAGTAGGACTTGCGCTTGCAAAAATGCTCGACTACGAATTTGTAGATTTAGATGTCGTTATAGCAAAAAATACCGAGCTTAGTATATCGCAAATATTTGAGCAGTTTGGTGAAGCGGAATTTAGAAACATAGAAAAAAGGATACTCAAAGAAAACATACGAGAAAATGCTGTAATAGCAACAGGTGGAGGTAGTGTAATAAACGCAGAAAATCGGGAACTTATGGAGAAAACAGAAAATAAGAAAGTGATTTGGCTCAAAGCAACCCCGAGTGTGATAGCGAAAAGACTTAATGAAGATGTTACAAGACCGCTTCTAAAAGGTAAAAATATAGTAGAGCAGATTGCGGAGCTTCTAAAAATAAGAGAAAAGATGTACGGTGCAGTAGCAGATGTAGCGCTCGACACCGAAAATTACACTCAATACGAATTGGCAGAAAAGATAGTTGGCTTGTTAGCAGAAATATAGGAGGTAGGCACTATGTCAAAGCAAGGCAAAGTTGTTAAAGTTTCGGGCGTTGAGATAGGCAGCGGAATGCCTAAATTATGCGTATCCGTGCATGCGGAAAACGAAAGCGAGCTGTACGAGAAAACGCAAAACATAGCAAACATAGGGGTGGATTTGCTTGAGTGGAGGGTGGATTCCATGTCGGTATCTCTTTCCAACGACAAGCTGATTAAGTGTTTGTCAACTATCAAAGGCATAATAAACGCACCGATTATATTTACACTTAGGACCGGAAATGAGGGTGGTGCAAGAAGCATAAGCGAAGACTATTATTTGAATTTAAATAGGGGAGCGCTGAACTCGGGACTCATAGATATTGTCGATATAGAGATGTATTTCAATAAAAGCTATTACGCAGGAGCTTGTTGAAATAGCGAAAAATAGGGAAGTGCCTGTAATATTATCAAACCACGACACGCAGAAAACACCGGAAAAAGACGAATTGGTGCGCAGACTCCTAAAGATGCAAGAAACAGGTGCGGATATTGCAAAGATAGCGGTAATGCCGAAATCAAAAATGGATGTGGTAAGATTGCTCGAAGCAAGTATTGAGGCAGGAGAACAAATGGATATACCTCTAATAGCTATATCAATGGGCAAAGAGGGGTTGATAAGCAGAATAGCGGGAGAATTTACAGGCTCTGCAATAGCATACGGTGCAAGAAGCATAGAAAATGCGCTTGGACAAGCGACGGCGGAGGATCAAAAAAAGATGCTCGCATTGGTGCATAAATACAGTAATATAGTAAAATAAAACAGGCTTATAGCCTGTTTTTTAATATGTTGTAAATGTTTTGAACAGTTTCGCTTGAATCAAAATGTTTGCCTGTAAAAAATTCTGCCGACTTTGCAGCTTGCGCTGCCAGCATATAAAGTCCCGAAGAATTTTTTTATATTCAGCATGCATGCTTGTTCCAACAGTGCGGTTTTAATAGGATTGTAAACCGAATCAAAAACGAACTTACAATTTGGAAAAAGGCTTAAATCGCAAGGGGAAGCCTTCGTATTCGGAAACATCCCGAGCGGAGTTGCGTTGATAATCATATCGCTTTCATATGCCGTACTCATACTTTGGAAATCTATACATTCGATGTCAGCTTGAATATCCGGAGGTTGCGCGGTTGACCTGCTGACAATGTAAAGTTTCTTTGCATGTAGAGCTGCTGCGAAAATTATTGCTCGTGCAGCACCGCCAAAGCCGAAAACGGTAACGGTTTTATTTGACAAATCCACATCGCAAAAGGTGAGAGCGTCAATGAAACCGAAATAGTCGGTATTGGTAGCATGCAAGCGTCCGGCGCTGTCAAAATAAAGAGTATTGGCTGCACCGATTTTGCAGGCTATATCATCGACGACATCGCAGAAGGGAAGCACCTTTTGTTTATACGGAATAGTAACATTTAGGCCGGAAAACTCACGCTTTAGCATGAAATTGGCAAGCTCACGCAAAGGAATTTCAAACAAATTGTATTCGTAGCCGAAATGTTCGTGGATGATTTTTGAGTAGCTGTGTGAGAGATGCTCACCGAGCAGACCGAAAGCAGAATGGCTAATCGTCATTTTTGTACTTCCTTGCTTTTTGTAATTATCGACTCAAATATATCGGATATATAGGCAAGTGCCTTCGGTTTTATATCTGCATCTATGTCCCAAGCCGAATTGACAATCTTTTTTAGCGAGTTTTTTATGAATTCTTCACGCTCGGCACCCTCGATAGGCAGGGAATTTTCTTTTTTTAATTTACCGATTTGCGAAACAAGATCGTAGCGATATAGTAAAAACTCAGCTAGTTTTGAGTCTATGAAATCTATGGATTTTCGCATTTTATCTAAATCTTTGCAACAACTGCTCTGTAGAGGGTTATTCTGTTCGGACAGCAATATGTCGCAAATACCAAGAGCAAGGGCCGCTTCAACTATCGGAACGGCACGAATACCCAGGCAGGAATCGTGTCTGCCACATAAATTAAGTTCGCAATTTTCGCCCGTCTTAAGATTGACTGAATTTTGAGTACGCATAATAGAAGCGGTCGGTTTAAAATAAACCTTGCAATAAAGCGGCATACCTGTTGCAAGACCGCCCAAAATACCGCCATGATTGTTAGTTGGGGTTACGATTTTGCCGTTTTCAAATCGGAACGAATCGTTATGTTGACTTCCGAGCATGGAGCTTGCAGCGGTACCGGAGCCGAACGAAACGGCTTTGACCGCAGGTATTGCAAAGAGTATTGGAGCAAGTACGCTTTCTATACCCTGATACATAGGAGAACCTAGTCCTACGGGAAGTCCCCACACAAATGCCTCGACAACCGAACCGACAGAATCGTTTTCGGCAACAGCCTTTTCGATAGCACGTTGCATTTTTGCTGCTTGTGAGCGTGAAAAACAAGGTATTGCCTCTCTATTCAGCTTTAAAAAAGCAGATAAATCCGGATTTGTGTAATCTATATCTTCGTCCTGAATTCCTGCGATACTGTATATTCTGCCTGCGATGAATATATTTTGGGTTTCAAGGTATTGCATGGTGATGCCGCCGGCAGCGCATAGCGGAGCTGTCATACGCGCGGAAAACGGACCGCCACCTGATAAATCGAGGCTGTCGCCGTATTTAACTTTTGCGGGATAATCTGCGTGTCCCGGTCTTGGGATGTCAAAAGTCAAATCGTATGCCGATTTGTCTATATCCTGATTTCTGATTTTCAGACTCAGCTTTTCACCGGAGGTAGTAAAATCGCGCAGACCGCTTGTAATGATAACGCTGTCGGATTCTGTGCGTGGAGAACTTCCAAGTTTGTTTGCGCTGGGCGAGCGGCGAGCCATAAAACGCTCGAGCTTCGCAAAATCGAGCGTTTGTCCCTCGGGGAACCCGAGGATGTCGGCACCGACATATGGCTCGTGCGAGCCGCCCCAAATTCTGACAAGCAGATTTTTGCCGAATGAGGAACTTATAGTATTAAATTTCATGTAATTTACCTCCCAGATATTCGAATACATCCCAAAAGTTTGGAAATGATTTTGATACGCAATCGTGATTGTGAAGTATGATTGGGCGATTTGAGCAAACGGAAGCGACGGCCGCAGCCATGGCTATTCGATGATCGCCCATACTGTCTACCGTGTAGAAATCGCTATTATTTGTATGCTCGGTTTGTGAGCGAGTGTTCTTGGCTATATTGGCGAAAACAGTCAAGCTGTTCGATGCTGCGACTGCAAAGCCGCCTGTCGAGTTTATCAGGGCGGCAGTCGTAGCAATGCGGTCGCTTTCCTTGCTTTTAAGTCTAGCAATATCTGTAAAAAAATTATAGCGGGCGGATTTTTGTAATGTGCCTGTCTGCACATTTAGTTTATAATTCGCCGCATAAACTGCAAGTACGGGCAAAGGTCGGGGCATTGCGCAAGGCAGAGCCTGTTTCGCAATGCCTCCTCCCTGATTAACTTGCGAAGTGAACACTTGAGGGATTATGTCAAGCAATTCCAAAAATATTGCTATCAGCCTGTTTGGAATTGCTTGGCAAATTGCGGAAGCTGATTTTTCGAAAATCCACTGACTTTCCGGCGCTTTGCAACCTGTCTGCCGCCAGAAAGTAGGCTGCGGACGAAAAATCAGCCTCTATTTTTTTGATGCGGGCGCTGAAAAAAACTTGCTGCGCCCGTATCCGAAAAATTCGTTAAATCGTCGCTCGCTTCGATATGTATGCCGTAGTTTTTGAGAATTTCCAAAGTGAGCATTACATACGGCGAAGAAACAGGCGGTTCCTTCAAGCGAAGCTCGCTGCCTGCCTCGAGTAGCGGCAGCGTAAACAGCAAGCCTGTTAAAAGCTGAGAGCTGTTATCGGCAGAAAGCTCGTAAGTGCCGGAACTTAAAAATCCGCGCGTCTTAACGATTAAGGTATCTTCTGATTTAGATACTTCGTATTTAATATTAAAATTTTTCAAGCTGTTTTTAAATACTGCGTAACAGGCCGATTTGCAAGGCTGTTTCTCAGTACGAAAGTTACATCGCCCAAAAGCGATGTAGCAAGAGGTAGGAGAAATCTGAATGTCGAAGCGCTTTCGTTACAATCGAGGATTGCATTTTTAGTCTTGCTTTTATCGTGCTTGCTTATAACACTCAAACAGCGGTAAGTGGCAAGGGTATCGTCGCAAAATTCGTAGTTTTGCGTAGAATCAATATTAAAGCCCGACAAAAAGTCTGCAATTAGAATCCTGTGCATATGTGATTTTGACGGCGGAAGCGTTATTTTTCCGCTCAAACTTTGCGGAATTATTTTGATTGGCATAAGAAATCCACCAGTTTTTCAGACTTTACAGGATGAACGCAGGCAAGACCGAATTTTTTCGGCAATACAAAATTTACGGTATCTCCTGAAGTCTTTTTATCTAAAAGAATTATGTCGGCAAGAGCTTCTGCGCTTTCGCAGAATTTTGGAAATTCAAATGTATCCAAAATATCAAGGATAAGTTTTTGCATCGTTTTTATCGCAAACTCCTATGTTTTGTGCGATGCGTGTTACATATGAAAGCCCGATACCGACTGCCTGACCATGTGGCAAACTGTAATTAGACAGCTTTTCGGCGGCATGAGCGATTGTATGCCCAAGGTTTAGTAAGCGGCGTTTTCCTGCTTTATCGGATTCATCTTCGCATACGAATGCGAGCTTTATTTTTATGCAGGTACTTATTATAGAGGTGAGTGCTTGCATATCACAATCGTCTATTTGCGATTTATTTATAATATCACGAAAGCGAGCAAGGGTATCTAAGTTCGGTGCACCCGACAAAATCGAATACTTGACGATTTCTCCACTTGCATTTATAAGATTAGTGCGCCCCTGCGTTTTTAAAAATTGCGGAATGCACGCAACAAGCGACGGTTGATGAAATGTACCTGCTAAATTTTTGCCTGACGGCAAGTTTACTGCGGTTTTGCCGCCGACAGAAGAATCGACAGCGGCGAGTAAAGTCGTGGGAATTTGCACGACGCAAATTCCCCTCATATATATGCTGCCGGCGAAGCCGGCAAGGTCGCCGACCATTCCTCCGCCCAATGCGACAACAATGTCGGTATGCGAGAATTTCATTTCTGCCATATACGAGAGCAAATTACTCGTATTTTCGAGAGATTTGCTGAGTTCGCCGTCCGCTAAGACATATGTATATATGGTAAATTGCGAGCTTGCCAAAGTATTCTTCAAGGTATCCAAGTGAAGCGAACTTACGGTTGAATCGCTTACAATCAGAACTTTACAAGGTTCAAACACATTTGTAAATTGAAACAAAAAATCGTTCAAAGTTGAGCCGACTGCGATGTCGTAATTTTTTGACAGTGATGCACTGATTATTTCCATGTGAATCCCTCTTAATTTCTAGTATGCCTAAAAGCAAGCGGTAATATATTTTTCACTCCGCTGTTCAATTCGCTGAATTGCTCAATGCTTAGGGCTTGTTCCTTGTCTGTAAGCGCAGCGTTCGGATCTTCGTGAACTTCAACCATAAGTCCGTCCGCACCTGCCGCTGCCGCCGCAAACGACATCGGAGTTACTAGAGAGGCTAGACCTGTAGCATGGCTCGGATCTACGATTACAGGCAGTTGTGTTTTGGATTTAAGTAGTGCAACGCAAGATAAATCGAGGGTGTTGCGCATTTGCGTTTCAAATGTTCGGATTCCTCTTTCACACAATATTATATTAGGATTTCCCGCGTTTAGCAAGTATTCGGCACTCAGCAAAAACTCGTTGATAGTATTTACAAATCCTCGTTTCAGTATAATAGGTTTTTGGGTTTGCCCGAGTTTTTTCAGAAGTTCGTAGTTTTGCATATTTCGCGCGCCAACTTGGATTATATCGACATCTTCAAACAAATCAAGCATGGAAGCATCGACAATCTCACTGACTATGGCAAGTCCGGTTTGCCTTTTTGCGTTTACAAGATACTCAAGTCCGCGAGCGCCGAGTCCTGAAAAATCGTATGGAGATGTGCGCGGTTTTAAATGCTCCGCCACGCAAAAATGTTGCAACCGAGCGCTTTCAACTCTTTTGCGAGGGTTAAAATCTGTTCCTCGGACTCAATAGAGCAAGGACCTGCGATTATTTGGAAATGCCCGTCGCCAAGTAGCCAATCTCCAATTTTAATTGAAGTATATTCATTTTTTTATCATTATACAAATAATTCATATTCCAATTTCCGTTTCTAAAAATGTTTCAGCCATAAAATTTGTTAAAAGGTATCAGTTCGGCAAACTGGGGCCTGTACATGTGGCTAAGGGATTTTCTTTTCTCTGTACGCCTCCCGCTTCTATAAAAACGGAACCATATACACAGGGATATAATTAATGCCATTTTCCCACTTATAATCCTTCGTATGAACGACGTATTTATCTCTTATGCGGCTACTGAATTTTCTACAAAAATTGTCCAGCGATTTATGATTTCTATAGTTTCCTGATTTAACTTCCACCGGACATATTTTATCGCCTGTTGATATTAGAAAGTCGATTTCATGCAAATGATTTGAAGTTTCACTCCCCATTGTATAATAAAAAAGTTTATTTCCTTTAGCAGTTAGCATCTGAGCGACTGCATTCTCGTATACATACCCCAGATTTGCCTCTAGTTTATCAGAAAGCAGTTTATTATAGATTATATTTTCAGTGTACTTCTTATCTTTGAAAGCAAGAGTTACAAACAACCCTACATCAGATGTAAAAAGTTTATAGCGCCTCGAATCCTTCTCAAGCGACATTCCTACACTTGGATTATTAGCATGATATGCAATAAGCACTGTATATGAACTCAACATATCAGGGATAAGCTCCTTCATTTGTTCTGATTTGATGCCAGCTCTAGCATTTGCCAAAACATATCTTGATGCATTACCGCTAAGGCTAGCTGGAATCGCATCATAGACATCTCCCGCAAGGCCTGTCCCATCTATTTTTGTGAAATCTTCCTCGTATAAATCTACAATTTCTCTTTTAGCTTCATCAACTGCCTGCAGATTATTATCTGCCACATACGTTTCAACTGCCTGTGGCATACCACCAACAAGCATATACAGCCTAAAAATACGCATCAGACTTCTATGCATCGCATTACCGGCCGGCCTTTTACTTTCCAACAGAATTGAAATTGTATCTGCAGTTACTTCATCTCCGATTGCCCATAGAAATTCTTCAAAATCCATGGGGTACATATCTATTTTATGTTCCTCGCTTGGTATGAGAATATCCTTCGTATTTTTCCTTATAGACAAAAGTGAGCCCGTCTCTATATATTTATATCTTCCGTCCGCAACAAGATACTTAATAGCCTGCCTTGCCTTAGGCAGAAGCTGTACCTCATCAAATATGATTACTGATTCCTGCTCATACAGTCTAACACCAGTCAGCTGTTGCAGTTGGAGAAAGAAAAAATCCAGACTATACATATCCTCGAATAAGCTATTGATATCTTTACTGGTACGAGCAAAAATCAAGCAATATATATGATTTGAATTCTTTACTTGCAAACTCCTTTACAATCGTTGATTTTCCGACACGCCTAGCTCCTTTTATCAAAAGTGCATACTTATCGCTACGATTGTTTTTCCATTCAAGAATTTCATTATATATTTTCCTTTTAAAAACTGTTGTCTCCATATACATCATCTCACTATAATGATTTTACTCCAAATCCCCATTTATGTAAAGCGCAATATGCCCCCAAATCCCCATTTAAATATTTATGAATTTTTCCTCAAATCCCCATTTGACAGTCTTACTTTTTGTAACATCTGCCTTATTTATGCAATGGGTGCAACTTTTGACATCAGCACGACAACCTCTACTTTTGCAGTGTGGGGGAACATATCGACGATGCATCCTTTTTGTACGGTAAAGCCGCTAGCTGCGAGCATTTTCAAATCGCGAGCAAGAGTGGCAACTTCGCATGAAACATAAATCAGTTTTCGTGCATCGGTTTGATTTAGAGCGGATAGCAATTCCTCTTTGCAACCGCTTCGTGGGGATCCAAAAATCAAAACATCAGGAGAAAACGGCGGTATTTCAAAGCCGTAATCATCAATGCTTCCGTTTAGGATGCGCACGAGCACATCTTCCGCTTTGCCGAAAACAAAAGTTGCATTTGTAATACCGTTGATTACGGCATTTCTGTTAGCATCTATCACCGCTGATTTTACAGCTTCAACTCCGATAATGCGCCCATTTGGAACGGCTTTGCTGCAAAAAAGTCCAATCGTGCCGACACCGCAGTACAAGTCGAGTACATTGTCGGTCGGTTTAAAATCGGCAAATTCCAAAAACTTTTTCGTATAGTGCAAGCATTTGAGTTGAATTTATTTGATAAAATGCGGATGCCGAAATTTCGAAGCGCAGATTACCAAGATACTCGGAAATTACAGGTTTGCCCGCAATCACTCGATTTACTTTGCCCATATTTAGTGAGCTTTTTCCCTCGTGTATACTTAAAATTACGCTTTCAAGACTGTATGCGGTTTCGTTTTTCGATTCTGCGCAGTAATCGTTCACAGCCGTATCAAGTAAATCTACCAACTTTTTCGACATTCGGGACAGTTTTGCCGTTTATAACAAGTATCACCATTATTTCGCCTGTGGATTCTGCGATTTTGACAATCAAATTTCGAAAAAGTCCTTTGCCTGTAAATTCGTTAAAAATGCTTATTTGCTCGAATTTTTATAAATCTTTTTACTGCATCTGCAATTTTCATTACAACTTGCTTTTTGCAAAGCGCATTCGCTACAATCAATGATATCGTGGCTTTTGCAGTTTGTAAAAATCCGATTTGCGGTTGCAAATTGTCAAATTTGAATGAACGAGGGACATTAGCGGACTTCGGGTTCGCTTCGGATGTTCCGATTTGCAGTTGCGCTTTATTTCTGTAATGAAACGGCTCTTGCATACCAAGTATTTCAAACGGCTCATCAAAAGTAAGACCGGCAAGTCTTGCGAGCTTCTCCATTACTTGGGACTGTTTTAGGTTTAGCTGCGCATCGTAGGAAAGCTCTCTATATGCGCAACCTCCGCAGTCTGCGTGTGGGCATATTGGCGGAATTTGATGTTTTGAAGGCACTAAAACTTCGACCGATTTTTGCAAGCGCAAAATTCGACTTGATTGTTTGAAGCCTTGCGGAAACGGTCTGCCCCAGCAGAGCGTTTTCCACGAATACTACAAGTCCTTCAAATTTACCGATTCCTTGTGCTTTGTCGCTAACATCCGTTATTTCAATTTCAATAATATCGCCTTTGCTAATCATATAATTTGTACTTCCAAGTTTAAAAAAATCTTCGTGCCGCATCAATTTGCAGCATTCTCAAGTGCAATATAAAAATTTTGGAATTTTTTGCGTATGTTTAGAGGTTTTAAATCGTGATCCGTGATACCGCTGCGGGTATAACCCGTAACGAGCAGTTGACCGCTTTCTTTGTTTAAAATTTCATATTCCATTTTGATGCTGGCAGCTTTTAATTCCGCTATTTTTGTGCGTATTATGATGACATCGTCATACTTTGCAGGGGCTTTATAATTCAGGTGTGCCTCTATTACGGGAAACCATATGCCCATATCGTCAAGAATGATGTAAGGGTAAGAAATTGAGCGTAAAAATTCGTTCCTGACCGCCTCGAACCACTTTAAGTAGTTGGCGTGATAAACTACGCCCATTGCATCCGTATCTGCAAATATTATTCTATATTCTATTTCGTAATTAAGCAAATTTTCTCCTCCTGTTTTGAGCAGTGCTAAACATATATGTATAGTAAAGTTTAAAAATTCCAGTTTAATTATATGCTAAATCTCAAAGAATTTCAATGTTTTTGGATTTTTTTATTTGTCGCTGTGCAAATTTGACTTGCAAAACATGTACTAATTGCATTAAGAGTTGACATTTAAAAAGGGAAATTGTAAAATTAAATGCGAAACATTAAATCAAAATCTTTTTTTATCATATGTAGGGATTGTAGAGGTGCGGTATGGAAATTGGAGAAAAGCATGTCGCAGTCTAAAAATGGTACTTGGGACAACGTGGTTGTATTATGAAAAGGGGGAGTTATGAACAATTATGTATTAGTAAATGAAAGCAGTGCGGAAATAAGAGCAATCGCAAGAAGCGCACTGAAAGGAAATTGGCAAAAGGCAATATTGGTTACAATAGTCTATTTCTTGCTGTTTCAAGGGGTAGCGAGCATACTGGAATATATGTTTCCTGTTACTCTTGCGGAAAACGAGTATGGCGCAGTTAAGGTGTCGTTTGCAAATTTGCTTTACACATTTTTCACATCGGGCGCATTTACATATGGTTATATAGCATTTGCACTTTCGCTTTTTAGAAAGCAGGAGGCGAGTATTGCAAACCTGTTTGACGGATTTGAACGGATTATTAAGCTGACGCTGCTCACGCTTGTAATGAGCTTTTTTATCATGCTTTGGTCTATGCTTTTTGTAATACCGGGAATAGTTGCGGCGTACAGCTATTCACAGGCGTACAATATACTTTACGATCATCCGGACTACGGCATATTTAAGTGCATCAGCGAAAGTAAGAAAATGATGTACGGAAACAAAGGAAAGTTGTTCGTTTTGACACTAAGTTATTTTGGCTGGATAATTTTATCTGCGCTTCCTACTATAGCACTGTCGTTTGCTATCGGCTCAAGTGCGCTTTTTGAACCGTCATTTGCTATGGTAGTTGTTCAGATTTGCGCCGTATTGTTTATGGCACCTGTGGCGGCGTATGTGATTATGGGCGAAATGGTCTTTTATGAGCTTGCAGGGGGAAATCTCGTGAAGCAGGTAATCGAAGTACCGCCGCTAAATAACGATCCTATTGCAAAAATAGCAGATGATCTAAAAGCTCAAGCACCGCAAGCAAAGTCGGAAACACCGGAGCAAGTGCAAGAGGAAACGCAACAAGTAAAAGCGGAAACACCGGAGCAAGTGCAAGAGGAAACGCTGCAGGTAAAGACTGAAACGCAAGAAGATGTGCAGGAGGAAGCACAGCAAGAACAGATAAATCCGCAAGAGGAGCAGACGGAAAACGACAACAAGGGAGATGGTGTGAGTTTGGATAAGTAGAGCCGAGCGGCGAAAAATCGTAAAAGAGGTGCCTATGAATATAGTTTTTAGCGAGGACAGATTGCCGGGCGAACAGGTGGTTGCAAAGATGAAAGAGGCGGCGGAAGTTTGCTTGAAAAATGAGGGTATAGAGCCGCTGAGAATCGAGATAAGCGTCAGCTTTGTAGATGCAAACGAAATACACGAGTTGAACAGGGAATATCGAGGGGTGGATGCAGTTACCGACGTACTTTCGTTTCCGCAATACGAAAAGAAAGAATATTTCCCGAGCTACGGCACTATATGTCTTGGCGATGTTGTAATATGCTCAGAACAGGCGTTGTTGCAAGCAGACGATTTCGGACATTCTCCGGAAAGGGAAATACTCTACTTGTTTGTGCATAGCGTATTGCATTTACTTGGCTACGACCATATGGACGACGAGGAAAAGAAAAAGATGCGAGAAAAAGAAGAAGCGGTAATGCGTGAAATAGAGGTTGAACGCTGATGACGGATAGGGAGCTTTACTTGGCGGCAAAAAAAGCTGCGGAAAATGCATATGCACCTTTTTCAAACTTTTGCGTAGGAGCTGCTTTGCTCACGCAGAGAGGCGATGTATATCTTGGTGTAAATGTGGAAAATTCCTCGTACGGAGCAACTATATGCGCAGAGCGTGCAGCGGTAATTTCGGCTGTAACGGCAGGAGATAGGGAGTTTGCCAAAATAGCGATAGTTGCAAACGAACAAAAGGTGATGCCTTGCGGAATTTGCAGACAGTTTTTGTACGAGTTTGCGCCACACTTGAAAATCATCACAGGCAACAACGAAGATGAACTCGAAATTTACGAGCTTTGCGAGCTGCTTCCGGGCGGCTTTAGGATAGATGCGGATTAAGATTCGCAAATAAGGAGAGAATTTGAAAACGGGATTTGTAGGTATAATAGGCAGACCGAATGTTGGAAAATCAACACTGCTCAATCAAATACTTGGAGAAAAGATAGCGATAGTTGCGAACAAACCGCAGACTACCAGAAATGCGATTAGAGGTATATACACAAAACAGGCTGAGGGAGATGATGACGGATGTCAAATCGTGTTTATCGATACGCCGGGTATACATAAGCCACGCACCAAGCTGGGAAGCTATATGACGGGAATGGCGATAAATACATTCGGCGAAGTAGATACTATTTTAATGCTCACAGATGAACCACTGTCCGAGGCGGGCGGCGACAAGTACATCGTGGAGTTGCTCAAGGAAGTTGAAACGCCGAAGCTGCTTTTGATAAACAAGATAGATATAATAGAACCGGAAAAGTACAGGCGGATTTATGAGGAATATACTGAACTTGGAATATTTGATGCTATTTACGGCATATCCGCAAAAGACGGCAAAAATGTACCCGATGTAATGAAAGCAATCGAAGATAATCTCGAGGAAGGTCCGATGTATTTCCCTGAGGATATGATTACGGACAATCCCGAAAGGTTTTTGGTTTGCGAGATTGTTAGAGAAAAAGCGCTGCATTACCTCGAAAAAGAAATTCCGCATGGAATCGCTGTTGAAATCGAAACATTTGTGGAAGAAGAAGGACTCACAAAAATCGGAGTTGTTATAAACTGCGAAAAGAAATCCCACAAGGGAATCATTATCGGCAAGGGCGGCAAGAAGCTCAAAGGAATAGGGAAAAGCGCAAGATTGGAAATTGAAGCGTTGCTCGGCACGAAAGTTTTTTTGGAAATTTGGGTGAAAGTCAAAGAAAATTGGAGGGATAGCGATTTTGCACTGTCCAATTTCGGATATAGTAACAGGGAATAGCTATGTATACGGAAACTGACGGACTTGTCATAAAGAAAGTCGGGCTTGCAAACGGCAAAAATATGCTGACTGTTTTGACTAGGAAGTTCGGCAAAATCAGTGCGGCGAGCAACATTACGGAAAAGAATCGGACGAAATCATCTATGGCAGTTCGTCCTTTTTCATATAGCAGGTTTGAAATGTATAGGAACACTGATAATTACAATATTGTCAGCGGCGAGCTTTTGAAAAGCTATTACAAGATAGGCGAAGATATAGATAAATATGTGCAGGCGGCATATGTGCTTGAATATACGGAGAAAATACTCACAGAGGGAACACCGTCAGCGCAAATTTACAGTTTGGTTTTGGAATATCTGGAAATGCTTGCAGCGCGAAAGGCAAGCTATTCGACACTCACTATAGCATACCAGTTAAAAACGCTAAAAATACATGGGGGTTGCGCCGCTTTTGACGCAGTGTGCAAATTGCGGTACGGCAGAAAATCTTTTCGCTTTTTCAATCGAGGACGGGGGACTTTTATGTTCGGATTGTCAAAGGCAAATTGCTGCAGAAGCGTTACAAAAAAATAAAGATGCGGAAATATTGATTTATTCTGCAAATTTTGATATTATTAAAGTAGTGATGTTCATTTTAAAAAATCCGCTAAAAGCACTCGAAACGGTAACTCTCAAACCGGAAATAGAAATGCAGCTTAGAAATGTGATGAAACCGTATATCAAACATCATTTGGATGTCGGAAAATTGAAAACGGAGAGCTTTTTGCTGGATAGATTAAGGAAAGTGAGGAAATTATGGAAATTACATTGGAAAAAATAGAATTGGTAAAGGACAGAACAGGGGTTAGCTACAAGGAAGCAAAAGAAGCACTCGAAAGAGCAAACGGAAGCGTAGTTGACGCTATTATCGAAATCGAGGAAAAAATTGATGAGGTGGATCAGAAAAAGATTTCTTCAAAAAGCGTACAGCTTATAGAGAATATCAAAGAGATTATTAGACGAGGCAATGTATCGAGAATTATAATCAGAAAAGATGAAGAAGTTGTACTCAACTTGCCGCTGAATGTCGGCATAGTAGGTGCTGTTGCGGCTCCTGTTGCAATGGTTGCGGGTGTTTTGGTGGCATTTGGAACAAAGTGCGAAATTGAGGTAGTCAAGGACGACGGTTCAGTGATAGATGTCAGCGAAATGACAAAATGAGAAAAATCGGAGATTTAATTGAAAAAGGTAGCGTTATAGCAGACAGTGTCAAGGAAAAGGGCGGCGAGGTTTACAACAATATCGTTACAAAGACAAACGAAGCGATGAACAAAGTGCGTACGCAAGAAGATGAAGACGATGCGTATTTCGATGGCGGTGCATCCGACGACGATACTGACATTGAAATTAACGTAGAACAAGAAAAAATGTTCGATGAAGAAGAGGACACAAAAGCGGAGGAAACGAAAAAATAGATATGGCAAAGAACATTACGATGGACAAAATTACATCGCTTGCAAAAATAGAGGATTTGTGTATTCGGGTTCCGAAATATACGGAGGTCTTGCAAACACTTGGGATTATGGTCCTATCGGTGTGGAGCTCAAAAACAATGTCAAAAAAGCGTGGTGGAAGAAATTTGTGCAGGAATCGCCTTACAATGTGGGACTGGATGCTGCGATATTGATGAATCCAAAGACTTGGGTGGCTTCGGGACATGTGGGAGGATTTGCGGATCCGCTTATCGACTGCAAAAGCTGCAAAGCAAGGTTTAGAGCGGACAAGCTGATAGAGGACTACATAGAAACAAGCGGCAAGGAAGCTATGACTGTTGACGGCTGGAACAATGAAAAACTCGAGGGTTACATAGCTGAAAACGGAATAGAATGTCCTGAGTGCGGCAAGAAAGAGTTTACTTCTATCAGGCAGTTCAACTTGATGTTCAAGACATTCCAAGGTGTTACAGAGGACTCAAAGGCTGAGATATACCCTAAGACCGGAAACGGCGCAAGGTATATTTGTAAATTTCAAAAACGTTCAAAGAACGAGCAGAAAAATCCCGTTCGGAATAGCGCAGATTGGAAAATCTTTTTAGAAACGAGATTACACCGGGCAACTTTACGTTTTAGAACCCGTGAGTTTGAACAAATGGAGCTTGAATTTTTCTGCAAGCCAGGTACGGACATCGAATGGTTCAATTACTGGAAAGACTATTGTGAGAAATTCTTGCTGTCTTTGAATATGCAAAAAGGAAAACTTCAGGCTGCGAGATCACGAAAAAGAGGAACTGTCCCATTACAGCAATGCGACAACCGACATCGAATATAAATTCCCGTTCGGCTGGGGCGAACTTTGGGGCGTAGCGGATAGAACCGACTTCGACTTAAGACAGCACAGCGAACACTCCTCGCAGGAAATGAACTATGTGGATTCGGAAACGGGCGAAAAATACATACCGTATTGTATCGAGCCGTCGCTGGGTGCGGACCGTGTAACTCTCGCATTCCTTTGTGAAGCATACGACGAGGAAACTTTGGTTTCGGAGGACGGCAAGGAAGATACGAGAGTTGTCCTTCACTTTCACCCTGCTCTTGCACCGTTCAAGGCTGCGGTACTTCCGCTTGCGAAGAAGCTCGCACCTGTTGCACTACCTGTTTATGAGGAACTTTCCAAGTATTTCATGGTGGATTACGACGAATCGGGAAGCATAGGCAAAAAGATACAGAAGGAAGATGAAATAGGTACACCGTTCAGCATATGCGTGGATTTTGATACCGAAACTGACGGCTGCGTTACAATAAGGGATAGAGATACCATGCAGCAGGAAAGACTGCCTATATCTAAACTCAAGGAATACATTGAAAAGCGACTTGAATTTTAGACATCAAAATAGGAGAAAATAATGGCTCAAATAATTTACTCATTCAATGAGGGAAATAAAAACATGAGAGCGCAATTAGGGGCAAGGGGCCAACTTGTCTGAAATGACAAAGATAGGGTTACCTGTGCCCTTTTGGTTTTATTTCTGGCAAGCTCTTTGTGTAATGATTGCGACTGGGGAGACGGCGAGTTTTCGGAGGAACTTGTGGCGCAGCTTCCCGAAAAACTTGCGGAACTCGAAACGGTTTCGGGCAAGAAATTCGGCGGCTCGGAAAATCCGCTGTTCGTTTCGGTGCGCTCGTCGGGCAGTATTTCGATGCCGGGAATGATGAATACGGTTTTGAATGTGGGACTGAACGACGAAACGGTATCGGCTTTTGCAACCATATCCAAAAGCGTACATTTCGCATATATGACATATAGAAAATTTATATTTGACTATGCTTGCACGGTTTTGGAGCTTGACAGGTACAAACTTGAGTGCGATGATTTTGCTGCATCGGACAGCACACGCACTATCAAAAAACATATACATAGGCTGAAAAAGCAGATATTGGCACTTACGGGCGAGGAATTTCCGCAAGATGCAAATAAACAGCTACATTCGGCTATCAAGGCGATATTCCGTTCGTGGAATTTACCGAGAGCGAAAAGCTACAGAAAACTTGGCGGTATAAGCGATGAGCTGGGTACGGCTGTAATAGTGCAGCAAATGGTATTCGGCAGCATAGATGCCAATTCGGGCGCAGGGGTTGTGTTTTCAAAAAATCCTATAACCGGTGAAAATGAAATATACGGCGAATATCTGCCGAAGGCGCAAGGTGATGCGATTGCAAGCGGAATGGAAAATCCTACGCCGTTTGCGAACATGAAAAGCGCAACACGAAAAAAATCCACGAAAGCATTGTAAAAATTACAGGACTTTTTGGAGGAACATTTTAAATGGGCACAAAATATTGAATTTACATACGAGAAAGGCAAGCTCTATATCTTGCAGTCAAAAAATGCCAAAATGAGTATAAGCGCAACTATAAAAAATGCGGTTGAAATGGCGAAAAAAGGCTACTTCGACAAAGAGGAAGCTATAATGAAAATACCGAAATTGCAAATCTGCTCGATGCTGACATCTTTCCGTGAAGTGCAAGATGAGGAAAAAGGCGGTTGACTTAGTAGCGAGCGGGGAGGCGGCATCGGTATCGGTAGGTATCGGCAGACTTTGCATGTCGCCCGAAAGTGCGAAAGCGATGATGCGACAAGGAGAACGAGTGATATTTGTGTGCGAAAGAGCCACCCCCGAACTTTTTTCGGCACTTGGACTCTCCGAAGGGATAGTGGCGGCAGGCGGAGGTGTAACATCGCATATGGCGGTGCTTGCAAGAAGCCTTGACAAACCGTTTTTGGTGATTCGGGACGAACTTTCGATAGATTACAAAGCAGGAATTATAAGAGTAGGAGAGCAAACCGTAAAAGAGGGAGAAATAGTTACGCTCGACAGTGCTTCGGCAGGACTTTACAGGGGCGCAAAAAAGCTCTAAAAGAGGGAAAGCCCGTATGCGAGATTTGACGACATGCTCAGTTGGGCGGACGAAAAGCGTGCGCTTAGGGTTCGTGCAAATATAAGCAGCGCCGAAGAAGCGGAGAAAGCTATGACTCTCGGGGCAGAGGGAATAGGACTTTGTCGTACCGAGCATATTTTTGCAGATATAAACATAAACGATATTTTGACTATACTTTTGTCCGATATGGAGGCGGAGCGCAGAGTTGCGACCGAGAAGCTGATAGTTGTTCAAAAAAATTTTTTCAAGCGCATATTTGCAATACTGGGCGAAAAGCCTATTACGATAAGGCTCATGGATCCGCTGTTAAACAACTGGCTACCAAAAACCGATGCGGAAGTGGAAAAAACTGCGGACAGACTCAGCATTTCAACGCAAAGCCTCAGAAAAAAATTAGACAAAATCGTAGAAATAAATCCGCTTTTGGGTTATAGAGGGTGCCGTATTGCCGTCAAATATCCGGAAATCACGAAGATGCAAGCTATGGCGATAGCTCTTGCGGTAATCGAAATGCAGGCGGAACAGGGAGTTGAAGTAAAGCCGGAAATAATGATTCCGCTTGTCGGTATAGCGGAGGAATTTCAGTTTGTGAGGGAGCTTGTGGACGATGCAATCTCGCATTGCGCAGGTGAGCTTGGAAGAAACATTGAATATACGGTAGGCACTATGATAGAAGTGCCGAGAGCGACACTTATCGCAGATGAAATTGCGAAAAATGCAGATTTTTTTTCGTTCGGAACAAACGACTTGACACAGCTTGCATTCGGAGTGTCCAAAGAAAATGTCGATATACTTATGAACAAATATAGAGAAAACGGCATACTGACCGAAAATCCGTTTGAAAAACTCGACTTGCATGGCGTAGGCTCACTCATCGAAATAGCGGCGAAAAGCGCTAAAATGGCAAAACCGAAAATAAAACTGGGTGTTTGTGGAAACCAAAGCAGCGATGCGGACAGCATAGAGTTTTACCAAAGGCTCGGCCTGAATTACATATCGTGCGAGCCTGGCAAAGTGCCGGAAGCGAGAATTGCAGCGGCGCAGGCAAAAATTTCGGAAAAGCAATAAAAACTTAATAAACCGAAACGGCGAATTGTGATATACTGTTTAGGTAAGTTGATTAAAAAAAATTAAAAATATAGAAAGAAGGAAGAAATATGAAAAAGAGAACATTGATTGCGGGAGTGCTTGCGCTTGTTATGATTGTTTGCGCAGCACCGCAAGCGGCATTTGCAGCGCCGAAGTATGTTTATACCGCGAATCCTTTGGGTTATCCGTGGGATGTAGCGAATACGGAGTATTTTGCGCCTGTAAAATCGCTCATGGATAGAAATATTATAATGGGAAATCCGGACGGCTATTTTTATCCCGAAAAAGGAATCAGCCGTGCCGAGCTTGCTGTAATGATAGCAAAGATTACGGGAAACAGCAGAAACAAGGTTGCAGATTCCAATTTGAACTATTTTGATGATTTGGCAGGTTTTGAATGGGCGAAGCCGTACATCAACGCTTGCAAGAGGGCAAACCTCATAACCGGAAGATCTGAAAGAATATTCGATCCGAAGGCGGATGTTTCTTATGTTGAATTTATGGCTATTATGGCTAGAATTCAAAATCCGCAGATAAACCTCGGAACAAACTGGCCGGACAACTATATAAACTATTCAAAAACTGTTATGAGAGGGTTAATCGACGATAGAAACATAACAGATTGGAATGCACCTGCAACCAGAGGAGATGTAGCGATGATTTTATTCAAAGGCGCATCAAGACAGGCAAAAGTAGAGCTTACTTGGGAAGAAAAGAAAGCCAAAAGACGAGCTTGTAAACAAGCTGAGATTGCCTGAACCTGCAAAAGCGCAGTAAGACGAATAGGAGGGAAATATGAAATTAAAACAGATTTTAGCGACAGCAATTGTGCTTGCACTTGTAATTCCGCAAGCGGGTTTTGCAGAAACAAAACTGAGTGATATATCGGGAAACGCAAACGAAAAAGCTATCAAAGAATTGGAAGCTCAAAATATACTGCAGGGAACGCCTGAGGGTAAGTTCAATCCGAACAAGGAACTTTCGAGAGCGGAAGCTGCCGTAATGTTTGTAAAAGCATTTTATGAAAAAGACGAAAAGAAAATAGCTGCGGCAGTGGAAAAAGAGCAGAGCTTCAGCGATGTGGCGGACGACCACTGGGCAAACGCATATTTGAAATACGCAAAAATGAAGGGTATCATGGCAGGCTACCCCGACGGAACGGCAAAGCCCGACAAACCTGTAACAAAGGAAGAAATGCTCGCACTTGCACTTGCTGCAAAAAAAGTAAACCTCGATGAAGTGAAAAAAGCCGCCGACTGGAAAGCCGCGGTAACGCAAAGAGCACAGCAGTCAAACTTGCTTCTCGATACGGAAAAAGACGCATCTGCAAATAGAGCATTTGCGGCACAGGTAGTTTACAACGCTATCCAAAAGTCTAAAAAAAAACTAAATCCTGCAATTGCGAATGAAGCAACTTTCCCGAATGACAAGCTCAAGTACGGCGAATTGAAATTCAGCGATGCTATGGATAAGTACGGAGATATGCCTATCGCTTCCGATGTAAAGGTATTCACATACGGCGAAAGCAAAGAAATTACAAGGCTGATATGAAACTGCCCGAATTTAAAGACTTGGAAATAGATACTATCTATAAATACAAAGATGCAAAAGCAAAGGCGTTTTATATAGAAGAAAACGGAAAGATTACATATATGTTGCTTCCAAAAGATGCCGGTTTCACAGGGGCGGTATACTGCGTAGTCAATGATACACATATTGGAACTGCTGCAAACGGCGAAAAGGCGGAGGTGATAGATAGCCTTACGGCGGGAAAACCGATTAGCTGGAGCTGCGAATCGGGAGTAACTCTTCAAGAGTCAACAGAATACAAAAACGGAAATTTTGTAAAGCTGCTTGTGAGCGACGGAGTTGTTCATGCTATCGTGCCGCTACTTGCAGATACGGGGGATTTCAAAGTTCTCACCAAAAGTACGGCAGGTGAAAGCAAATTTAAAACTGTAACGGAAGTTTCAAAGGGCGTAATCAAGCTGGGAGATAAATATATAGGAACAAAAGATGCACCTACGGTTTACCAATTCAAAGCGGGCAAGTACAAAAGTGCAAGCCTCGGAAGCGTAACAAAAGATACAAAAGTCAAGGCATTTGACATAACAGACGACAAGGAAGAAAGCGCAGACCTTTTGATAATTAAGTAAAATGCGCGATGTGCGGATGTACTGATTGTCTTTTACAGTTATGTTACAGCTTGGGTAAACCACTTGACTAGCTTTTTCACAGCTAGTATAATAGCTCTAGATATGACGAAGAGGTATCTTCTCATGACTCATGTACTTGGAAAAAGGGGAGAGTGCGTGAGGTAAATATTTCAAAGCCCCTACTATTTCTAAAGGAGGAAATTAGAAGATGAAAAAAGTACTTGCATTAGTGCTTACATTTGCACTAGTACTAACTAGCTTCTCATTGGCATTCGCAGACGATGCGACTAAAGCTCCTACACCAGAAGGAAAAGCTGGTAAGGCTCTTAGCGATATCGCTGCAAGTCCAAACAAAGAAGCAATCGGAGTAGTAAACGATCTTGGTATCGTAGTTGGTACTCCGGAGGGAACATTCTTACCTACAAAAGAGGTAACAAGAGCAGAGTTTGCTGTTATGCTTACAAAGGCACTAGCTATACCAAACAGTGCGCTTGAAGGATATTCACAGACTCCGTTCAAGGATATGGCAGGTTACGAGTGGTCAACAGGCTATCTTGCATTCTGCTTGTCAAAGGGAATCATGGTTGGTGACGGCTACGGAAACGCTATGCCTGGCAGAACTGTTTCTTTAAACGAAGCTGTTACTATGGCTCTTAGAGCAATCGGTTATGTAGACAATTCTTCCGAACTAAAGGGAGCTTGGCCTGCAAACTATGTAACAAAAGGCTCAGGAACTTGACCTTTACAAAGATGTAGCAAAAGATATGGTTGGAGCTACTAGAGAAAACGCAGCTCAGATCATCTACAACCTACTTCCAATCCAGAAGGTTGCAGTAGATACAGACGGCAAGACAAACCCACTTTGGGATGTACTTCCTAGAGGAACCAACCCTGGTGTTGAAACTACATTGTTCTCAGCAGGTCTAAACTGCAGATTGGACAAAGAAGATGTAGTTGTTGATTCAGACGTAGACAATGCTTCTATCAACATGGCTAAGAACCTTGGTAAATACGGTAAAGTTTATGTAAACAAAAAGACTAACAAGATCGTAGCGTTCCTTAACGAATCGGATAAGCTTGTTGGTAGATTTACAGCAGCTAATAAGTTCGTAACTTCAGATGACGAAAAAGAATACACTGTAAAATCAGGTGTTGACAAGGCAAACAAATTGATTGTAGGAAATGGTAAAACTACTACAAACAATGTTCTAATAACAGATGCAACATTCACAAACGATGTATATGGTGCTAACAACAATACTAAGGAATATGTTCTTAACGTTGACCTTTCCGGAAAGACAATCAAAGAAATCTATTCCGCTGTTGAATGGGATGTTACAATCGGACAGAAGGTAAAGGCTTCCGACCTTGCTTCTATCAAGAGCGACAAGACTCTTTTGAACTACAAGTTCGGCAAAGATGACAACAACGAAATCGCAGCTAACGAGTTTGAACTTGTAGGTGCCGCTACTCTAGCTGACATCAAAGCTGACGATGTTGTATATGTATACGACAATGATAAAGTGATCAGAAAGATCGAAGTATCAAAACAAAACTGTTGAAGGCGTAGTAAAGAGCTTCAAAGATAAAACTACAGATTCAAAAGCTAAGTTTACGATTGGCGACAAGACTTTCAAAAACTCCAAAGACGTTCTAAACAATGTTGGTATAGATGCTGACGCACTTGTAGTTGGAGTTGACAATGTTACAGACGAAGTAAAAGCATTCCTTGACGCTAGAGGATATGTATTCGATTTCGAAAAGACAGCAAAAGCTAGAAACTACGCAGTACTTGAGAAAATCGCAACCGGCGGTATCGACAATCAGGCAAAACTTGCTCTTGCTGACGGTACAGAAAAAAAGTATTTGTTTATGACGCTACTAAGACTGGAATCGTAGCCGGCGATGTTGACAACCTAATCGGTTACGGCTTGAACAAAGACGGAAAGATTACAGAAGCAAATAGATTCTTTACAAAAGCTACAATCAAATTGGGTAATAAGTACTATATCGAATCGATAACAGGCGCAAACCCTGCAAGTGTTGATAGCACAGCTGTTGGAACTACAGCTAAAATCGCAAACGGTGTTACAGTATTCGTGAAGAAAACAAATAATGATTATGTAGTATCTTCAATCGATAAAGTTGATATAGGTAAGGACATAGCTGATGCTATACTTCTATTCGACAAGAAGAACGACGGACATGCTGATACTTACAAGGTAGTAGCTATGATTATACCTGAGGCAAACGCTAAGGAAGGTACTAAATCTTATGCAGTTCTAAACGAACAGGTACTTGCAGCAAACGATGCAGGCGACAAAGTTTGGGATGTAAAAGGATTCAAGGACGGAGTAAGCCTTACAACTAAGACTCTTGATAATACAGTATTTGGCACAGGATATGTAGCACCTACATACACAGCATATGTACCAGCTGGCACTGGCGGCACTCCAGCGGCAGTACCAGGCACTCTAACAGCTAAAGTTTGGGAAGTTAGAGTTGATGCTAAGGGTGTTGTAACAGACGCTACTGAAATTACTGCTGTTAATACATTTACATCTGGAGCTTTCACTGCTCCATCTGCAAAAGTTTACAAAACTGCAGACGCAATTCATGTAGAAAAGGCTGACGGAAGAAGGTCTGTTGAAGGTCAAGGCGGATCAAATGCTTACAAATTGGCAATCTCCGACAAGGCTGTATTCTACAGAGTTGAAGATGGCGAATACAAAGTTTTCAGTGGCGGATTGAAGAAAGACGACACAGTTCTTCTTTATGAAACTAACGCAGATAACGACGGATTCGATATCGTAGTATTCGGTAGATAATAGTTTGGTGATTTTTTACTAAACTTTTTCAGGAAAGACATCTGAACTGAAAATTTAAAGGGCGGGTAATCCCGCCCTTTTTTAGTGCAATTCGAAGGCTATAGGACAAAATGTGGGCTATAGGACAAAACGTGTTGGTAAAAAAGGCTGTAGTAATTGAAAATTCAATTACTACAGCCTTTTAATCTTTTGAAACAAGTTTGAGGGTGGACAAAACGTGTTGGTAAAAAAGTCGTTCAAATGTTATAATTTCAACGTAAATCAAGGGTATATCTTCCTTAGAAAACAGCATTTCAGGAGGAAGATTTTTTTATGAGACAAGTAATATGTAAAATTTGTGGTGAGAAATGCATTAAATATGGAAAGACTGCAGCCGGTTCTCAACGTTGGTTTTGCAAGAAATTTTGAATTGTAGATTTGACATTTCTAAAAAAATATTTGTTATACTTTCAGTAAATAAAGAAGGTGTCCCACTACCGTTAAAGGTGGAGCATTAAAGAAGGTGTCTCACTACCTATATCCCAAAGGTGAAGCATTAAAAGCGAACAGAGAGGATAAAACCTCTCTGTTCTGTTTTTTTAGGAGAAGAAAATGGCAGAAGCGATTAAATATGGATTTTTATACTGTAAATCCGATTATCTTGAATATTTAAATAAAAACAGACTCAGAGGTTTATTACAATCCATCATATAGAAACAGTATTAAACCATTTGTTGGAATTATCGTTGGGATAGAAAGTTATAATTATTTTTATTCCAATTTCTTCTGCAAAAGAAAAACATAAAAAGATGGAAGAATGTTTCCAATGAGCATTTTTCTGATTTTACGAGGTAATTGATAATAGGATTACTATAAATGGAGATATTTACAAATATTATTCTGATGAAGAAAAAAATGCACATATTATCTATATTGGATATTAAGAAAATGATACCTGTACCGACCGGTTGCTATGAAAGAATTGAATTTAATGATCTCGAGGACATCAGATACAAAGACTTATTTGAAAAAGAATATGCTTTTTGCCTTAAGGTAAAAACAAAGCTTTTTGAAAAAGGTGAGAAAAATTATACCAAAAAGCAAAAAGGGAACAGGAGTTATCAGAAGAGCAAATTGTAATTTTTTTCAGAGTTGGAAAAAGCGATGCTGGACTGGAAGTGAAAAACTAACTGAAAAAGAACATGACCTGATGCGAAGCATCAACAATAAATAGTTGGGGTGGTGCAATTTCATGGGAGTGGAGGATTAACCTTAAATGGGGATTGATCCATCAACACTTTTTGTCCTATAAGCTTACTTTTTCAATTTTATGTATCTGTAAGCAAAGCCTATTTACAAATATACCCAATTATGATATTATATAGAAAAATAGCGTTTTTGAATGCTATGGACAATAGAGCATAAAAAGGGGTATAATTTAATTGTATAGACAAAAAAGAAATTTTAGAAATTAGCGCGATATCGACGAACGAAGAGAACAATGTAGAAGTTAAAAGCGTAAATCGTGAGATTAAAGACAGCGTATTTACCAAGCTTTTTGGAGATGTTAAGTATCTAAGGCAATTATATGACAGTTTATATAATGACGGAGATAAGTACAAAAATGAGGACTTTAAACTAATTACATTGGAAAATGTACTGGTGAATGATGTATATAACGATTTAGGCTTTATGGTAGGGAATAGATTTATAGTTCTTGCAGAAGCGCAAAGTACATTTAATCCCAATATGGCGCTGAGGTTTTTAATATATATGGCGCATACTTATCAGGAGTACATAAAAGAAAAAGGACTGGACATATATGGTAGAAAGAAGATAGGAATACCCGAACCCGACTTTATACTTGTGTATACGGGAAATGATAGGATGGAAGAATACCAAAATTTAAATTTATCTGAACTTTATATGAAAAACGAAAGACATAAACTGGAATTAAAAGTAGATGTATTTGCGGGAACGCAGGATGACGGGAATATATTGTGTCAGTATATAGGCTTTTGCAAGAAATATGACGAATATGGAAAGGGAGCGAAGAGCAAGGCGGAAAAGCTGAAAGCTTTGCTTGCTACTATTAAATACTGTAAGGAGCATGATATATTAAGAGAATTCCTAAATGAACACGAGAGGGAGGTAGTAGAAATGAGAATGACTTTGTACACCCAAGAGGAAATAGATGCTATGAAGTGGGATAAAGCTATGAATGAAGGCATATCTGTTGGTAGGACCGAGGGCTTGCGAGAAGGGAGCATCAGGACTGCAAAAAAGATGCTTGCAAAAGGTATGAGCATACAGGATATAAAGGAAATTACAGATTTAAGTATTGAAGAAATAAATGCGCTATATAATTTAAGCCGGAGTTGAGTACTCCGGCTTTTGCAATTTATGCTTGCACAAATTACTTATTAAGATTTGTCGGGCAATACCTCTTCGTGTGTTGCACCTTCTTTGTAAATTTTTCGTAGTAAATCCTTTTTTAAAAATATACACTGATGTGTCTGAAAATTTCGATTGAACGATTGTAGTATTTTTTTCAATCCGTCTTAGTTGTTAAGACATATGTTATACTTTGAGAAATATTTTTGATACAACGGTTATATAAGATTTTTCCGTCTTCCCTATGACTTCTTTCCACCTTGCCATTTTTAATACTCTTTTACGGCTAAATTCATCAGTGCAGTAATTTGATAGTATTTACATCCGTAGTTATAATATTCATGAGAGATACTCCTTTTTGATATTGTTTTTGGTTGAAAACTATTATATCAAAGTATCTCTTTTTCATTTATTTCTGTAACATATGCCTTATCACATTACAACACAGGCAAGTATAGGCTTTGAAACAAATTGTATTTTTATGGTAAAATATAGAAAATATTACAAAATACAAATATTGAAATTAGGGGGATATAGTATGACGGATAAAGGAAGGTTAATTCGATATAATCAAGAATACAAAAATATTTTTTTGTCTGATTTGAAAGAAAAGGTTCGAAATAGTCAATTGAAAGCGGTTGTCAAAGTGAACCATGAATTGTTAAATCTGTATTGGAATTTAGGCAAAGAGATAGTGGCGAAACAAGAGGAATATTCTTGGGGTGACGCATTTATGCAGTTGCTATCCGTAGATTTGCGAAAAGAATTTCCTGGAATAAAGGGGTTTTCATTAACTAATTTAAAGTATATAAGAAAATTTTTATATGTTTTTATCAAAAAGCCAACAAGCTGTTGACCAATTAGAAAGTATATTTTTCTATTCCATGGGGGCATCATATTTTACTAATTACAAAATGTAAAAGTGTAGAGGAGGCATTTTTTTATATTGAAAAAAATTATTACATATGGGTACAGTAGGGCAGTATTGTTAAATTTATTAGATACAAATTTGTATGAGACGCAGGGAAAAGCGATTACAAATTTTACAAAAAAAGGTTGCGGTTTCAAGGAGTGATTTGGCAAAAAGAAACATTAAAAGATCCATATAATTTTGATTTTTAACATTAACACAAGGATATAAGGAGAAAAGAACTTGAAGATGCACTTACAAGTAATATTACAAAAAATTTTTTATTAGAACTTGGGCAAGGATTTGCATTTGTTGGTAGACAAGTTCCAATTATAGTGGGGACAAAAAGAAATGTTTATTGATTTATTATTTTTATCATTTGGAATTAAGATGTTATGTTGTTGTGGAATTAAAGATAACGGAATTAGAACCATCTTATATAGGACAACTTGGAGTTTATGTTGCAGCAATCAACCATCAGAGAAAAAAAGACGAAGATAATGAAACTATTGGCTTGATGATATGTAAAACTAAAGATAATGTTGTTGCACAATATGCGTTAGAATCAAGTAAGGTACCTATCGGTATTTCCGAATATAATTTATCGAAGATATTGCCCAAGGAATATAAAAAGAGGATTGCCAAGTATTGAAGAAATTGAGCAAGAATGCCGTTTGTTGGATGAGAATAGAAGTGATTCTGAATGAAAGAATTATTCAAACGGCAAGAATTTATGCAGGATTTTGCTTAATTTTTTTGAGAATTTGCCGATATAGTGATAGAGGAATATATAATCGTATAAATACATAACCGATTGGGGAGGTTAATATGACAAATATAAACAGTGTACAAGGTTCGCAGAGCGGATATTCGGCAAAGGGCTTTACAGGACTTGTAAGCGGAATGAATACGGAAGAAGTAATCGAAAAATTAACGCTCAATATCCAAAACAAAAATAGATAGGATAACGAAAGAAGAAACCCGCAACACTTGGAAACAGGAAGCGTATAGAGGTGTCATATCTTCGCTTACCAAATTTCAGGACAAGTATTTTTCGTTTGCAAATCCGGAAACAAACTTGCTCAGAACAGGTCTTTATAACGATGTAACTGCGACCGCGCAAGGTGCAAATGCTTCGAAGATAAATGTACTTAGCACTACAGGACAGGGAAATTTAAATTTTGAAATCACAAAGATTTCTCAACTTGCAAAGAAAGCCGCATATGTAGGCACAAGCGGTGTGGATTCGGGAGCTTTACAGACAAGGAAACTGAAATTTGGAAATATTACCGAAAATTTGGTTGCAAACAAGAGCGTTGAAATCAAGTATGACGGTGTAAGGTACACGGTTGATATAGGCGAGCGTGCTATGATGCCGACAGGAGATGAAGCCTCGCTTATGGCGGACATACTGAACAGCGCTATGAAAGATATACAGATTCAAGGCGGTAGGGCGCGTGATACTCTGGCAACGAAAATCAAGTTTACCGCAGATAACGGTAAACTGAAGTTGTCGGCGGTGAATCCGACTGATACGAAGAAATTTTCCATATCCGGCGGACTTGACAGTACCCTTGCGGCTCTTGGACTTGAGAAAGGTATCGAGGGCGAGGGCGGTGTCGACATCAACGGAACAGCGCCTGTACAGGTAAGACAGACAAGACCTCAAAATTTGGAGGGCAAAGAAATAGAATTTGATTTGAACGGTCAAACACGCAAACTCAAATTTACAAAAGCCGACAACGACGCAATCAAAGACTTGGCTGACGACAATGCCAAGACTGAGAAGATTGCGGAGATTATGAATGAAAAATTGGACGACCTGTTCGGAACGGGCAAAGTCAGAGTAACGGCAAATGACGGAACTTTGAAAATCACGGCAACCGATTCGACATCTACGCTTTCAATTTCATCGACAGACAAGGGTACGCTTGGTGCGGACGGTATGTTTGCGATAGCGGACAAGGCTAACAACAGACTAAATCTAAATGCCACTATTGCGAGTCTGAGGGCGACTCCATCGCAGCTTTCGACAGATCCCGATGCTACGGCGGCGGACCATATTTACAAACTAAATGTAAACGGCAAGGAATTTGCGTTCAAGGGTTCGACTGCAATTAGCGCGGTAATCAAGAAGATTAACGATGATAGCGAAGCAGGTGTTGATATTGCGTATCTAAGCACTACGAACAAATTTTCAATAATGGCGGACGAATCCGGAGAAAACGGCAAACTTAGCTTCAAGGATGTTGACGGTGGAGATTTGGCGAAGAAGCTGTTCGGAAAAATCGCAGATGACAGCCTTACAGATGCTCAAAAAGGCATCGCTGCCGGACAAAAATTTTGAAAATGAAAATCAAATATCGAGGGGAAGCAAACGATGTAGATATCGAAAGATTCAGCAATTCCGTCAAGATAGATAACACAAGTTTTGAAGCGAAAGATACTTTTGAAGCTGCTACGGCGGCGGACAACATCAAGTTCAAGACTGAACTGAACACGGATTCCGCAGTTAAAGCTATCAAGGAAATGGCGGAAGACTACAACAAAATCGTCGATGAGGTCAATTCGCTTATTACAACAAGGAGAGAGGGATTCAAAAACAAAAAGTTGACCGACAGATACGAACCTCTTACAAGAGCGCAAAAAAAAGAAATGACAGCTAAGGAAATCGAAGAGTGGGAAAAGAACGCCAAGAAAGGTATACTGTTCGGAGATAGCGCACTTCGAGGCTTGGTATCGGATTTGCGTTTCGTATTTTCAAATCCTGTCAAAGATTTGGGTTTCGGTAAGGATATAGGCATCAGCACTGCATCTTCGTATGCGGGCAACGGTAAACTGATAATCGACGAAAAGAAATTGAAATCTGCACTTAGCAGCGAACCTGAGAAAGTGATGAATTTCTTCAACTCGACGGCGGCAAGCGATGTAAACGTGAGCGATTCCAAGCTGTCAGGCGGATTTGCAGTCAGAATGAAGAAAGTTATGGAAAGCTATGCAAGAACGGTCGGAAATGAAAAAGGACGACTTGTGAATATAGCCGGTATTGAAGGTAACGCTACCACAAAGAGCAACCTTATAGATAGACAAAACGAGCTGCTCTCCAAGAAAAGAGAAGCGCTTGAAACCAAGCTGAAAGATGCGAGGACGAAATACGAAAGAAGATTTACTATGATGGAACGCTACATCGCAAAGATGAATCAGCAAAGTTCGTGGCTATCACAGCAATAAAGTGAAAGAGGAGAAACAAAATGTCTTACGGATATCAAAGTTACAAAGAACAGTCAGTAGAAACTATGACTAAGGGCGAAATGCTGATACTTCTTTTTGAAGAATTCAACAAAAGGTTGATTCGCTGAAAGCTATATCTTGAAAAAGGCGATATGGAAAATTTCGAAGCCGACATTCAAAGAGCAATCGAAATCGTTTCCTACTTGACACAGAGCCTGGATATGAAGTATCCTATAAGCAGAGAGCTTTATAGGATGTACGATTACTTTAAGTTTGAATTGAATAGAATCAAGATGGCAAGAAAACCCGAGCTGATTGAGGAGATGCTACCTTTGGCAAAGGACATAAAGGACAGCTTCAAGGAAGCGAACAAAAGGGCGAACTTAACAACTCAATTTTCGGTTGGCAAACCTCTTGATACTACGCTTGGAGTAGGCTGATTGGAGTTGTTGGAGGAAAACCGTGGATACTTTTCAATGCTACAAACAAAATTCTTGACAATCTGAAAAAAAGAAATACAAATATCTTGACAGCATATTTACTTGTACTAAGGATATGCAAAAGGCATTTGAGCGTCAAGATGCCGGTTCATTTGAGCGACTGCTTGATATGCGTGGCGATGCGATGATGCTTGCGAGCAAGCTGGATGAGGAAAACCTCTTGATAATCGAAAAATTGCCTGCACCGCTTGCCGAAAAGATGAGAGCGATTTTGTTCCCAAAGAAATTCTCTGCGGCAAATGTTGAATCGCTCAAGCTGGACAACCCTTTACAAACCAACATCTACGATACCAACAAGCAGATAGGGCAACTTTTGGTAAAAATTGTAAAGCTAGATGCCGAGGTAAGCGCAAAGGTGAACGGAAATGCTCAAAACGGCATTGATATTAAAGGCTAAAAGAGGGGAAAATGCAAGCGTTAAAGGATAAGATTTTAAGTGAAGGTCAGGTAATCGGCGACGATATACTGAAAGTTGACGGATTTTTAAATCATCAGATAGACACTAAAGTTTTTGGAAGAAATCGGATGCGAGTTCAAAAAGCGATTTGAGGGCTGTAAGGTCGACAAGATTCTCACAGTCGAGGCGAGCGGTATAGCGGTTGCTTGTGAAACGGCGAAACAATTCGGTTCAGTGCCGGTGGTTTTTGCAAAAAAAGCAAAGCCTAACACGATTGTCGAGGGTTGCTATAGTGCAGAGGCTCGCTCGTTCACGAAGGGAACGATCGCAAACCTTAGGGTTGTGAAAAGGTTTGTGAGCGAAGGCGAAAAATTGCTCATACTGGATGATTTTTTGGCTTCGGGCGAGGCGGCGGTTGCGCTGATTAGAATTGCAGAGAAGGCGGGAGCCGAAGTCGTAGGCTTCGGCGCTGTAATAGACAAGACCTTTCAGGGTGGCAGAAAGCGCATACAGGATATGGGCGTAAGGGTTGAGGCGCTTGCGTCTATTGAGCGATTTGAAAGCGGCAAACCGATTTTTACGAATGATAATTAAAGAATATATGAACAATTTATCCATGCTGTAACACAAAAGATTCAGGGATTTCTCGGATTTTTGTGTTTTTGTGCCTAAAATAAAAATCGCTTTACTATTTCAAAGAATGTTATTATAATTAAGATATTGTTAATAAAAAGGCTCGTTTTGAGATATTCAAAGAGCGGAAAGTAAAAGGAGAATTGCAATGAAAAAGTTATTATCAGATTGTTTTGGTTCTGGCACTCGCATTTGCTGCGGTAGCTTGCGGCAGCGCTGAAACCGATGAACAGGCTCAGTCGAATGACGATGTGTTTAAGGTTGGTGTTATCTACATTGGAAGCATAAACGATGGCGGATTTACACAGACTCAGCATCAGGGCGTGAAGGCAATGGAAGAGATATTTCAAGGGTAAGGTTAAGGTTACATATGTTGAAAATGTAAGCGATGAGGACAAATCGGCGGCAAAATCGGCAGCTACAAACTTGATTGATCAAGGTTGCAAAGTTATCATAGGCGGAAGCTATGGTTTCGGAGATGCGCTTGACGAACTTGCAAATTCGGGAGAGTACGACGATATCAATTTCCTACATTTCTCCGGAAACAAGATGAACGATAAGAACTTCGGTAACTTCTTCGGAGCGACTGAACAGCCCTAGATACTTGGCAGGTATAGTTGCAGGAATGATGACAAAGACTAACAAACTCGGTTATGTCGGAGCATTCCCTTACACAGAGGTACAAATCGGTATCAACGCTTTCACATTGGGAGCACAGTCTGTAAATCCGAATGTTGAAGTAAAGGTTGCTTATGTAAACAGTTGGTACGATCCTGAAAGGGAAAGAAGCGCAGCAGATGAACTTTTGAATCAGGGATGCGACATCATATCTCAGCACTGCGATACAACAGGTCCGCAGGTTGCTGCAGCTGAAAAAGGCGCATATTCAATCGGTTACAATCTTGATACATCAAGCATAGATGCGGTAAAACCGGGCTACTTGACAGCGCCTATTTGGCATCACGAAAAATTCCTGATTCCTACAATTGAAGCAATGATGGCAGGAACATGGAAGCCTGAATCTTACTACGGAACTCTAAAGGACGGTTATGTAGGACTTGCACCTATGACAGACCTTGTGCCTACTGATGTTAAGGAAAAGGTACTTGAGGTTCAGGACAAGATGATAGCGGGAGAGTTTGCACCGTTCTCCGGAAAAATCGAGTATGCAGACGGCAAGGTGCTTTGCGAAGAAGGACAAACTTTGACAAGAAAAGAAATTTGGAAAATCAACGGACTTGTTAAAGGCGCAACAGGTGAATAAAAATTAGATTGGCAAATCTTGGGAGATTTTGCAAAATGTAAAAAAAGGAGAGCTACTTCGCTCTCCTTTTTTGTACTTTTCTTTTTTGCCGCTTAGTGATATACTTAATAAGATATACATATTGCAGGAGGATGGTACAAAATGCAAAAAGTCGCTATATTGATGGAGGGCATTACAAAAAAATTTGGCACTTTGAAAGCCAGCGATAATGTGAATTTGGAATTACAATATGGCGAAGTACATGCACTTTTGGGAGAAAACGGTGCGGGTAAAAGTACGCTTATGAATATGCTGTCCGGTATTTATACACCCGACGAGGGCAAGATTTTCATTTTTGGCAAAGAAGTGCATTTTTCTTCACCAAAGGACTCGATTGCCATGGGAATAGGTATGATACATCAGCATTTCAAGCTAATCGAAACACTGACTGCTGCCGAGAATGTAATCATAGGGCAAAAAGGCTCGCTGTTCTTAAACAAAAAAAAGATACGCGCGCAGATAGAGGAAGTACTGAAAAAATACAATTTAGATATTGCGCTTGATAAAAAAGTATACGATATGTCGGTCGGAGAGAAGCAGACTCTGGAAATAGTAAAGGTTCTTTGTCGCGGCGCCAAGATACTGATTTTGGACGAACCGACGGCGGTGCTTACGCCAAGTGAAATAGACAAGCTGTTTGCTATTATCAGAAATTTAAAATCCGCGGGTACAAGCGTTATTATCATTACACATAAGCTGAATGAGGTAATGGAAATAAGCGACAGAGTAACGGTTTTGCGAAAGGGCAAAACTATCGGAACCGTTGAAACTGCCAAGGCTGAAACGGGAACACTGATTGAGATGATGGTAGGAAAGAAAGTGGAGCTAGCGCTCAAAAGGGAAGATGCAAAGCTCGGAAGAGAGCTGCTTAGAATGACGGGCGTTACCATACTCGACAGGGAGAAAAAAGAGGCAATTTCAAATGTGAGCTTTTCGCTACGAGGTGGCGAGATACTTGGAGTTGCAGGTGTTGCGGAAGCGGACAGAAGGAACTGTGCGAGGGAATCGCAGGACTTTTATATATAACAAGCGGCAAAATTGAGTTTGAAAACGAGGATATTACACAAAAATCGCCTAGAGAAATCATTAAACTGGGAATCAGCATGGGATTTATACCTGAAGACAGGCTCGGTATGGGACTTGTCGGCAGTATGGATATGGTGAGCAATGTAATGCTCAAGGATTATCAAAATTATGGTGGCTTGATGCTGAAAAGAAAGCCGTGCATAGAGAAAGCAAACAAGATTGTAAGTGATCTCGATATACAAACAAGCAGTATTTTTGCACCTGTAAGCAAGATGTCAGGCGGAAACATACAAAAGGTGCTGCTCGGCAGAGAAATAGACTTAAATCCGAAGGTGCTGATTACGGCATACCCTGTCAGAGGGTTGGACATAGGGGCTTCGTACAAGATTTACGATTTACTGAACGAACAGAAGAAGCGAGGTGTCGGAGTGCTTTTCATAGGCGAGGACTTGGATGTCTTGCTTGAAATATGCGATAGAATTATGGTTATGTGCGCAGGAAAGGTTTCGGGTATAGTCGATGCTTCGTCGATAACGAAAGAGGACTTGGGACTTTTGATGACAGGAACATTACTTGAACATGAGGAGGTTGGCTTCAATGAACTTGCTTAAAATTACGAAAAGAAGCAATTTGACGAAAAAGCAAGAATATTTGATTAGGGCGCTTGCAATAGTTTTGGCACTCTTTTTGCACAGCCTTGATACTTTTGGCGTTCGGTTTAAATCCTATTCGGGTTTACTATGCTATCGTGGAAGGTTCACTTGGAACGCAGCTTCGAATCAAGCAGACGATTATCAAGGCGGTACCGCTTACTATCACTTCTCTTGGAATACTCGTGGCATTCAAAATGAAATTTTGGAATATCGGAGGCGAGGGGCAAATTGCAATGGGAGCTATGGCTGCAAGCTATGTGGCACTCAATTACGGCAGTTTGCCGAAGCCTGTACTGCTTGTACTTATGGCACTTGCGGGCATCGTAATGGGCGGATTTTGGGCGTTTATCCCTGCGCTGTTTAAGAGGAAGTTCGGCACAAACGAAACGATTTTCACGCTTATGATGAATTATATCGCTATCAAGTTTGTAATGTATTTGCAGTACGGCCCGTGGATGGATCCGAATGCGAACGGATTTCCTAGAGTTGCACCGTTTCCTGACAATGCTATTTTGCCTACATTCTTGGGGGTGCATCTGGGACTTTTGATTGCGATTGTCTGCGTGATTTTGATATACTTTTTGATGACTTACACAAAGCTCGGGTACGAGATAACTGTTGTCGGCGAAAGCTACGAAACGGCAAGATATGCGGGAATGAATATCGGGAAAATAATGATAGTTGCGATGCTCATATCCGGCGGACTTTGCGGACTTGTAGGAATGATACAGGCGTCGGCGGTTGAAAAAACGCTGGTTGCGGGAATTAGCGGAGGATACGGTTTTACTGCGATAATCACAGCTTGGCTTGCAAGATTAAATGCGCCTGTTACGGCAATAGTCTGCGTGCTGTTTGCTATGCTTTTACAAGGCGGTGCGTATATACAGCTTGCGATGAATGTGCCTAGCAGCGTTGCAGGCATAGTGCAGGGAACGATATTATTCTTCGTGCTTGGAAGCGAGTTCTTCTTGCAATACAAGATAACTTTGGCTAGGCACAAATGGGCAAAGGAGGCGAAGTAATGGAAGTAGTTTTGGCAACCTGCATAGTGGCGGGAACTCCTTTGGCGCTTGCTACACTGGGCGAGCTTATAACGGAAAAGTCGGGCAGCTTAAACCTAGGCGTGGAAGGGATGATGCTGATAGGTGCGGTAATGGGATTCATAGGTGCGTATAGCACGCACAATCCTGCGCTTGCGATTATTTTTGCGGGCATAGCGGGAGGTATGGCGGCTCTTATTTTCGCATTTTTGACTGTAACGCTCAAAGCAAACCAGACTGTAACGGGACTTACACTGACGATATTCGGGACGGGATTTTCGAGTTTCGTGGGGCAGCCGTACATTGGATTTTCAGTGCCGAAAGCGGTGTCGGTCTTTTTTGCAAAGCGTAGCATACCGATACTTTCACAAATACCGTTCATCGGCGATATACTGTTTAAGCAGGATGTATTTGTTTACATATCGTATGTTTTGGTAATTGTATTTTTATATATATATCAAAAACCGGACTTGGTTTGAATATGACGGCAGTAGGAGAAAGTGCAGCGGCAGCGGATGCTTCGGGTATAAAATGTTACACTTTACAAATATGCGCATATCGTGATAGGGCGGCGTACTTTGCGGGTCTTGAGGGGTGCGTATCTGGCTTTGATTCGTGTACCGATTTGGCAGGCGGATGTAGTTGAGGTAGAGGCTGGATAGCGGTTGCTCTTGTAATATTCGCAGGTTGGAATCCAATCAAGGCGTTTTTCGGAGCTGCATTTTTTTCGGAGGTCTGAGCATACTTGGGCTTCGTATGCAAGCTATGGGCATTACGGTATCACAGTACCTGTTCAATATGGTACCATACATAGCGACAGTTATAATCGTAATTGCAAGTTCGTGCAAGGAAACGAAAGCCAATCAGCCGCCTAGCGACCTTGGAAATAATTATTTTAGGGAAGAGAGATAGATGAAGCGATTTATTAAGGCTTGGAATGTGTTAATCGTGATTTTGGTACCTGTTGTGGCACTTTGCTTAAGCGCAAATATCGTTACGAGGATGCCGGATGTGTATCAATATACATTTAAATCGACGGAGCAGCTCGAAGCGGCGAGTTTGAAGGTTGACAGCGATGAATTAGGGGATATGATTTCCGCTTTTATGATTGGGAAAAGCGTTGATTTTAAAGTTTTACAAGGCAATAATGCGGATGAGAGTGCAGATTTTTTGAAGGCGGAAGACATGCGGATTTTGAAAAATTTACGATTTTGGTTGAATTTGCTGCTTGTTCTTGGAATTGCGGGATTGGTCGTGCTTATATCCGTATTTGTCGTTTCAAAAGATGTCGAGGAGGGAGATATCGTAAATCGTGCGATAAAAAGGGCGATAGTTTCATCCGCAATTACATTTCTCATGATGTTTATTTGCTGGGTAATAAATTTGCTGAGCGGTTTTGCGGTTTGGAAGAACTTGCTGATTTATATGGGAGGTAGCGAGAATCTGAAAATGGTGATAACATTATCGCTGTTAAAATATCTATATGTTGCTTGGGGCGTTGTAACGGGAGTGCTTGCGGTAATCGTTTTGTACGCCGCATCGAAGTTTACAGAACCAAAGCGTATGTTTTCCAGGGGGAACTATTAAATGGGATTTAAAGTTGATTATCATATGCATTCGTATTTTTCTGACGGAACAATGTCGCCGACGGAGCTTGTTAAGCGTGCAAAAAACTTGGAGTTTACGGAAATAGCTATTACAGACCACGAAACGACAGACGGCATAACGGAAGCGCAAATAGCAGGCGAAGCCTTGGAAATCAATGTGATATCAGGGATCGAAATGGAGGCGGAATATGCTAAAGGAGTGCTTTTGCATATTTTGGGGTACAGGTTTGATGTTGAAAAATACGGACTTTAAAAGGAGTTGATTGATGAATTTGCGGTATATAGGGATCGGCGAAACGAAAAGTTGCTTGCGAAGCTCGCTGAAATGGGGTATCCGCTTCAAATTGAGGATATGCGTTTGCACAAGAAGCAAAAGTATTTTTGCAAAGGAGTAATGGCTAGGGCTATGGTGCGCAAAGGTTATGTAGCCACACCAAAAGAAGCGTTTTTCAAAGGTATTTTCAAATGAGAAATACAAAAATATAAAAAGAGCAGATACCTGTGAGGCGTGTAATGCAAACTTTTGGTCGCTGCAGGAGCTACGATTTCTTGGGCGCATCCTATGAAAACCAAAGGAATAGGCGAGCGGGGCAGCGACGAATTTTACGCAAAATATCGAAAAGATAATAGTAGATTTAAAGAAAATGGGACTAAAAGGTATCGAATGTTACTACCCTAACCACAGCGAAGAAGAATCGCTGGAGCTGGTGATGCTTGCAAGCAAGTACCACTTGCATATTACAAACGGATCGGATTACCATGGAGAATAATAATAGATATTAAAAAAATCTGAGCTTTGTTTATAAGCGAAGCGAGGAAGATACATTTCTTGCGATTGACGATTTTTCTCTTGAAATAGAAAAGGGAGATTTTGTTGCAATTCTGGGACAAAACGGATCGGGAAAATCTACGCTCGCAAAAAATATAAACGGACTTTATCTGCCGAGCTTTGGAGATATACTGGTGAACGGTATGAATACCAAAGATGATGAATATATTTGGGATATTCGACAAAATGCGGGAATGGTGTTTCAAAATCCGGATAATCAGCTTGTGTCGTCGATAGTTGAAGACGATATAGCATTTGGACCTGAAAATCTGGGCATCGAACCGGCGGAAATCAGAAAAAGAGTGGACGAGGCTTTGAAAGCGGTCAGAATGTACGAATTTCGCAAGAAAGCGCCGCATCAGCTTTCGGGAGGGCAAAAGCAGAGGGTTGCAATAGCAGGTGTTATAGCCATGCTCCCCGAGTGCATAGTATTTGACGAGCCGACGGCAATGCTCGATCCGCAAGGAAAAGAAGAGGTTATGGATATCATTATGCAATTAAACGAGCAGGGGAAAACCATAATTCTGATTACGCACTTTATGGAAGAGGCGGTGCGGGCGAATAAAATCGTTGTAATGGAAGACGGTAAAATGGTTAAGTGCGCTACACCCAAGGAGATATTTCAAGATATAGATTCTCTTTACAAATTGGGACTTGATATTCCGCCTGCGGTTGAGTTTGCGTGTGAACTCAGAAAAAATGGGGTAGATATACCACAAGATATTATATATACGGAGGAAATCATAGATTACCTATGTCAATACATATCAAAAATTTAACTCATGTTTACAACAAGGGACTGGCTTTTGAATCGACGGCGCTTGACGATGTGAGCATCGACATCGAAAACGGTGAACTTGTTTGCGTTATCGGACATACGGGTTCCGGCAAGTCGACATTGATACAACATATGAACGGACTGCTCAAACCGGAATCGGGAAATATTTGGATAGGAGATATCGACATTACTGAAAAAAATGTCCCGATGGCTGATATACGAAAGAGAATAGGCATAGTGTTTCAGTATCCCGAGTACCAGCTTTTTGAGGAAACCGTGCGGCTCGATGTAGAATTCGGTCCCAAGAATTTGGGACTTAGTGAGGAAGAAGTGAGAATTGCTGTTGACAGGGCGTTCGCACTTGTGGGTATGGAAGATGAGGCGTTGCAATCTCGTTCGCCGTTCGAACTTTCGGGTGGACAAAAGCGAAAAGTAGCGATAGCGGGAGTGCTTGCTATGAAGCCGGAGGTGCTTATATTGGACGAACCCGCTGCGGGGCTTGATCCCAAGTCGCACAGGGAGATTCTTGACTTGCTGCTTCGCATACATGAGCAGGAAAATAATATTATGATAATAGTTTCGCACAATATGCAGGATGTGGCGGATGTAGCGGACAAAGTAATTGTAATGGATAAGGGCAAATGTGTAATGTGCGGATGTCCGCGTGAGATTTTTGCAAGGCGGGATGAGCTGAAAAACATGGGATTATCCACACCGCCGATAACTGAAATTTTGTACGAAATAAAACAGAAATTGCCTGAGAATAAAGCTAAATCGTTTAATAGCAATATATTAACTGCGAGCGAGGCGGCAAGACATATCAGGACTCTCGTAGGAGGGAAAATTGATTAGAGATATCACTTTGGGGCAGTATTATCCTGCGGAATCGCCACTTCACAGAATGGACGCGAGGGTAAAAATATTGCTCACTTTTGCATATATTGTAATGCTGTTCCTCGTAAAGGGGATACCGACCATGCTACTTGTGGCTTTTTTGGTATTTTTACTGATTAAAATGTCAAAAGTGCCGTTTAAGTTTATTTTTAGAGGGCTGAAAGCAATATTTTTCATCATTACACTTACAGTGGTGCTGAATATGTTTATGTTGCCCGGCAGGACTTTAGTCGCGTTCGGAATATTTAAGATTACATACGAGGGGTTATATATGGCGATTTTTCGTTGGGTATAAGGCTCGTACTTTTGATGTTCGGCTCATCGCTTTTGACGCTTACAACGAAGCCGCTTAACCTTACGGACGGAATCGAGAGCATATTGAAACCGCTGGAAAAAATCGGTGTGCCTGCGCACGAACTCGCTATGATGATGAGTATAGCGCTTAGATTTATACCGACATTACTGGAAGAAACGGACAAAATTATGAAAGCGCAGATGGCAAGAGGTGCAGATTTCGAGAGCGGCAACATTTTTAAACGCGCCAAAGCTATAATTCCGCTACTTGTTCCGCTGTTTGTGAGCGCATTTAGAATTGCAAGGGAGCTCGCTATGGCTATGGAAGCAAGGTGCTACAGGGGCGGCGAAAACAGGACTCGTATGAATCATTCGGTTATAAGTAAAATCGACTACACGGCAATTATCGTATTTTTGGCGGTGAGTGCGCTGATATTGTTGCAATCTTATGTATTACCTCTATTTTTTTCTTACAGTATCATTTTGAATTTGGGGTAATGCTATGAGACAACGAAAAATAAAGAATTTTGAACAAAGATTTGAAGCGATACTCTCGCTGCCCAATTTTAGGCAGGAAATTAAGCGGTATCGCGGCAGGTGGGGCGAGATTTTCGGGAACGGCAACAAGATTTATTTGGAACTCGGTTGCGGTAAAGGAAACTTTATAAACAAAAAAGCCTGTGAAAATAGGCAAAACAATTACATATCCATAGACGGAGAGAAATCTGCAATTATTATAGCTACCGAAAAAGCATCGGAGCTTCAAAATACCAATTTGGTGCTTGCAAAAGAATATGTGAAAAATATAGAAGAATATTTTTCGGACGGAGAACTTTCGGGAATTTATTTAAATTTCAGCGATCCGTGGCCCAAAAAGCGAAATGCGAAAAAGGCGACTTACATATAGAAATTATTTGCTTGGCTACAAAAAAGTTTTAGATGCCGGAGGCTTTGTAGAGTTCAAAACGGATAATGACGATTTATTCGACTTTACACTCGAAGAATTGCAAGCGGTAGAGGCGAAGGTTTTGGAAGTTACGAGGGATTTACACAATTCCGAGTACGAAGCCACATTGACTATGACGGAGTACGAAGAAAAATTTAGGAATGCGGGCAAAAAAACATCAACTATGTAAAATTCAAACTCTAGGAGGTAAAAGATATGTCAGAATTTATTATGGCGGAAGAAAACGGCAGAAATATTCCGCTTGAGGACAAAATATTCGGCATCAGCCAAAAGGCGAAAGCGATGCAAAAGGAGAGAGGGCGCGAGAATGTTATAGATGCGACTATCGGTGCTCTGCTTGATGATGACGGAAACTTAATAGTTTTTGTCGTCTGTGGATGAAGTGCTGAAAAACTTAAAGCGGAAGAATATGCGGCTTATGCGCCTATAAACGGTACACCCGAATTTAGAAAATATGTAAAAAGTGTGCGTTTGGCGAATTTGAACCGACCGGATTTGCAGAAGCAGTAGCAGCGCCCGGAGGAACGGGGGCGATTAGAAATGCGGTTGCAAATTACAGCAAGATAGGCGACAAAATCTTGGTAGCGGATTGGTTTTGGGCAAATTACACGACGATTGCAGACCAGCAAGGCAGAGGAGTCCAAACGTTTACATTCTTAGATGAAAGCGGCAATTTCAACGATGCGAGCTTCAAAGAAAACCTGAAGCAGTTGCTTGCAGTTCAAGATTCACTTTTGATAATAATAAATACACCGGCGCAGAATCCTACGGGTTACGCAGTGAGCGGAGGTGATTGGGACAAACTTATCGACGCAATTACAGCTGATAAATTTGCGAAAAAGAATAGGTTTGGTGGTCGATGTCGCTTACATAGATTTTTGCAGGAGATCCGGACGAAGTGAGGGAGTTTTACAAGAAGCTCGACAAATTGCCGGAGAATATATTGCCTATGATAGCGTATAGCCTTTCCAAGACATTTACACTTTACGGTATGAGGAGCGGCGCACTTATTTGTATGGCGCAAACGAAAGAGATCGCAGACGAATTTGTGCGCGTCAATCAAGCGTCGAGTAGAGCAAATTGGTCGAATTGCAACAGGCTTCCTATGACTATCTTGACCAAGATATACGAAGATGAAAAGCTGCTTGCAAAGGTAGACGAAGAAAGAAAGTATTACAGGGATTTGTTGCTTGAGAGAGGTTTTGCATTTGCGAAGGAAGCGGAAAAGGTTGGGCTCAAAATGGTGCCGTTCAAGGGCGGATTTTTTGCGACTATACCGTGTGCAAATTCGGCAAAGATAGCGGAAAAGCTGCAAGATGAAGGAATATTTGTAATTCCGCTCGAAAAGGGATTGCGTGTTTCGATAGCTTCAATTTCAAAAGCAAGGTGCGAAGAGTTGCCAGCAAAAATTTTGGCGGCAATGTGAGGATAAAAATAATGAGAACGATACTTTGGTTTGTAAAAGTTTTTGATGTATTTTTTTAAGGTCAGAAAGCAGGAAAAATACTATACCGACAAGTTGAAGGAAGGAACTCTGACGCAAGAAGATACGGCGCATATAGACTCTTGTGTTCAAAGCTGGGCGCAGGATATGCTTGTTTGGGCAGGAGCTGAGTGGGAAGTTACGGGACTAGAAAATATACCTGAAAACAGGGCTGTGCTTTTCACGCCGAATCATCAGGGAAATTTTGATATACCTCTCCTACTTTCGCAGTTGCCGAGAGTTTGTGCAATGGTGGCAAAAAAAGAAATGAAAAAAGTGCCGTGCGTTTCGGGGTGGATGAGCTTATTCGATTGTGTATTTTTGGACAGAGAAAACGCAAGAGCTGCGATAGCCAGTATGACTCAAGTTGAGAACATATTAAAAAGCGGACGCAGCGTAGTTATATTTCCGGAGGGAACACGCAGCAAGGGAGATGTGCAGGGAGAGTTCAAACTAGGATCTATGCGACCTGCAATCAGGAACGGAATACCTATAGTACCTGTTGCGATTGAAGGAACATACAAACTTATGGAAGCGAACGGCGGCTTTATCAAACCCGCAAAAGTAAAGGTTCGAGTTTTGCCGCCTATCGAAACTGAAAATATGTCGAAAGAGGAGTCATAAAGCTCACTAGAACTTGTATCTTTTCAAATACAAGAAGCTAGAAATGTATTGAAAAATGAACAATAGAACAGTAAAGCAAAAACTTTTGCAGCAAACGCAAAGTTTTTGCTTTCTACTGTTCTAAACCCTCAAAAAGCCTATGCAAAAATATGTCGCACTGGCAGGAATGTTGAATTTTTCAATAGTGGCACGAAAATTGCTTTAATATATGGTACTTACAGGCGTAGGGGAAACCCTCAAAGTAATTATATTTTATTTTTAAGGAAGGCGGTACCTCAAGAGAGGGTATCGTACAGGAGGCAAAAAATGAATAAGGAGAAACAAAATGGCCTAAATCTGGGCATGCTCATTGCCGTAATTATTGGTTCAACCATTGGTTCGGGAATATTCTCATCTGTAGCCGACATGGCAGCAAAAAGGTGCACTACAGGAGCAGTATTAGTTGGTTGGGGAATTGCCGGCGTTGGTATGTTCGCACTCATGATGAGCTTTGCAGGCTTGAACAAACTAAGACCTGACCTGGTAAACGGAGTTTATAGCTACGCAAACGAAGGGTTCGGTATGTTCATAGGATTTAACTCCGCATGGGGTTATTGGATTAGTGCACTTCTTTGCAATGTATCCTATGTAGCATTGTTCTTCGGAGCACTTGGATATTTCTTCCCTGTATTTGGAGCAGGAAACAACTTGATTTCAATTGTTGCAGGTTCAGTAGCAATTTGGATTTGTGCATTCCTTGTTATCAAAGGCGTTAAAGAAGCAGCTGCATTACAGCTGTTGGTAACTATCTCAAAGATTATACCTCTTATCGTATTTGCTCTTGCAATCGTATTTGTAAAAGCATTTAAGCCTGATGTATTTATGGCAAACTTCTGGGGCGACGGAAGCATCCCTGTAATGGATCAAATCAAAGCTACTACAGGTGCTACAGTTTGGTCGTTCATCGGTGTTGAGGGAGCAGTAGTTCTTTCAGGTCGTGCTAAGAAATCAAGCGATGTAGGTAAAGCAACAGTATTAGGATTTCTTGGATTGCTCGCTATATATGTAATGATCGCGGCATTGTCACTAGGTGTAATGCCTGCTGAAGAAATGGCAGAATTGGGTAACCCTCCTCTAGCATTCATATTGAAAGCGGCAGTTGGTGAATGGGGTGCAGCTCTAATCAATATCGGTGTTATCCTTTCACTTGCAGGAGCACTTCTTGGTTGGACAATCATAGCTGCAGAGTGTGCATATTCTGCATCGGTACAGGGCGTATTCACAAAGCTGTTTGCTAAGTCAAATGCTAACGAAGCTCCTGTTGCATCTGCTATCATCACAAACGCAGTTATCCAGGTATTCTTGGTAGTAATGCTATTCAGCGAAGGAACATATCAGTTGTTCTACAATTTCTCGGCAAGCATGATCATGCTTCCTTATTTACTAAGCGGAGCTTATTATGCAAAGGTTACTACATTGAAACTCGGTATGGAAGGTTACAGTGCAGGTAGAATCGCAATCGAAAGATTCTGGGGATATCTTGCTACAATCTACGGAGTTTGGATGATCTACTCTGCAGGTTTGATGTACCTACTTGTAACAGCTATACTATATGCTCTAGGTATTTTGGTTTATGCTTACGGTCAAAAGGAATACGGCAGACCAATATTCCAAAAGGGCTACGAAGCAGCGCTTGCAGTTGTATTCGTAATATTGGGAGCTATTTCGGTTTACCTATTAGCTTCCGGAAGCATTTCACTTTAGAAGGTCAAAGTTAATAGCTTGTAAGTAATTTAAAACCCCGTCCAAATGGACGGGGTTTTTATACGGGGCACATCAAATATTGTTAAGTTGTAAATGCTAGTCCATATAAAAGCAAAAGTATTTTTTGCCCAATCAAGACTTTGAAAGTAATTTTGTATTACCGAATTTACACGGAGTTTTAATTGCTTGCATATTGCTTCAAACTCTACCCAATTACCGCTTTCGTATGCGATGATAAGTTCGAGTGATTTTCCCAAAGTACCTTCTTTTGATACGATAGCATTTTTGATTTCGGAAGAAAGGGAGAGGTTCTCTACGGCTTCCTCCAAAGGTTTATTCGTTAGTATGTCTATTAGCGAGAAAAGACCTGTTATGAAAAATTCCGATCTTTTTTTTGGGGTTTTGAATTCGAGCGCGAGTTCTTCCAGCATTTTAGCTCTTTGCAAAGATACAGATACCAAATCGCTCGACTGACCGTACGAAATGGAGCGCAATATGATTAAGTAAATCCAGTTGTGGATATTTTTAAAACCCAGTCTTACCAGAGCATCTCTTACGGATGTGAGCTGCATACGCCCTCCGTAGATAGGAGAATTTGCGTATTTAAATAACTTGTATGTCATCGCAACATCCTTTTCTACGATATCTGCAAGATCTTCGTAGCTTGGAGTTGCAGTCGAAAGGACATCGAGCATCCTAAAGCAAGTGTAGCTGGTACTTGATACATCTTTGTAATTAAAAATCGTAGGCTTGGCAAAATAGTAACCTTGAAAGTAGTCGTAACCCATGAGCATAGCAATATCAAACTCATCGGAGGTTTCTACTTTTTCTGCTAAAAATTTCAAACCTTCGCGTTTATATTTGTTTATTATTTCTTGTTGTTCCTTGCGAGAAGTCAATCTAAAATCGACTTTTACAATATCAACTAAATCTACGATTTCCTGATACGGATAGGAAGCGGTGAAGTCGTCTAATGCAAGTGTGTATCCCATTTGCCGAAGGCGTTTCAGATTGTCCAAAAGCAACGGATCCGGAGATACATCTTCCAATATTTCAATTACTAAATAGTTATTTGAAAAAAGCGTAACGGTATTATCGTAAAGCAGCGTTTTAGTAAAATTTACGAATGCTTTTTCGTTGAGCAGTTCCTCAAAAGATGCTAAAACAGAAGTAATCATTAACACGGAACTGGTGGCATGGTCGCCGTCAATTTGCTCAGCCGTTTTTGTGGTCGGGTTTCTGTAAAGAAGTTCATAAGCAACGATGTTACGTTCTCGATCGAAAATTGGCTGCCGCGCTACATATAATTGCAATTAACTTTCTCCTTTCCTCTGGATTCTAAAAAAATAAAGGATTAGTAGATTATTTTTAGCTGTATTAGATTATAATACCCTGTTTCATAAAAATTCAATCACATTTCCTGCATATTTAAGCGTTGGAAATGTGATTGAATCAATTACTGGTAAATCAGATTGCGCAATGCGGAGTATGGAGTTTGATTTTTAAGAGTATCCAGCATATCCGAAGTTCGATTCCTATGCACATAACGGATTTGTGCAGGAGCGGAATTAGCTGAAGTTCTATTTTGAATCCTATTTTTGAATTTTGCTTCGATAATAGGGAAGCTGACAGGAGGCTGCATTGACGGTTTTTGTGATAAACGGACCTTCAATGAAATCAACTCCAAGGTCTGCGAGTGAAAAGGCTATCTCTTGAGTAGGAACGCCTTCGGCTACCACGCAGATATTTTTCTGATGTGCCGATGAAATCAGCGATTCAATTAGCTTGCTCGCACTGAAATCTCGAATCAGCGATTGTGTCAAAAGACAAGTCTAATTTTAGGAATCTAGGCTCGGCTGAATCTAAGAACTCGTTATCGTATTGTTCTACGCCGTAGCCGGATAAGCACAAGGCTCCTCCGAACAGTTTGATTCTCTTGAGTTTGATTTCTGTGATTTCGGAAGGCCCCAATGAAGCTCGCAACTGGACGACTGAATGCCTAAGCAAGTCGGCATATTTATTAGAAATTTCCGCATAATCAGCTTCAAGGAGAGCTTGACTTGGCACGGTGTTGATAAATACTTTTACAGTATCCTTGTTTGGCAATAGACTAAATGCTTTCAAACTTTCCTCGATTAAGAATTTCTCAATTTTTGCTTTTTCTTCGTCTGTTTTGCAAGGTCAAGCAACACTTTTTCGCTGGTGATTTGAGGGTGGGAAGATTTTAACATCTTTTTGTATCCGAACAACGCACCCGTTCTTGCATCGATTATAGGACTGAAAGTAAACTCGTATAGCTTTCGCTGTATGAACTCGTTTATCAATTCCGAATTATCGAAAACTTCGCTGTTCTTTTCAAAATCATCCATATTAAACTCGGCAAATGCTCCGCGAGTACCGCGCTTAACGGTATACATAGCGAAGTCTGCGTATTTCATCAGCAAGTCTAGCGATGACGAATGCGATGGATAGTACGCAATACCGCCGGATGCCGAAAGTGCAACTTCGGTAGAATCTATCATTTTTAAATATGTATTGCTGATTGCTATGTTCAGCTTGATGATTTCGTGTTTTAAAGCCTCTTGGGATTCAAAGCCGTACAGGAAGAAGATAAATTCATCTCCGCCAAACCTTGCAATCAATGAATTCTTTGGAAGAGTTGCATTAAGCAGGTTACCGAATTTTCTTATGTACTTGTCGCCGTATTCATGACCGTATTTGTCGTTGATAATCTTGAGCTTGTCAAGGTCTATCGAAACCATAGCGGCGGACTTAAGTTTGTCAGGGTAAGCAAACAAGGCGGATACTTGTCTGATAAATGCACGCCTGTTGTAAAGTGATGTAAGCATATCGTGGTCGCGTTCGTATTCCAACTTGGTCTTTTTGAGCATTTCGTCAGATACATCTTCAAATAGTCCCATTGTGGACTGATCACCTGCCAAAGTAGTAAGTCTTATCCAGCGTGATGTGCCTTGACGCGTTTCAAATTGGAACATAGTGCTGATTTTCGTAGAGTATTCAGGCACTATGTAATTCTCGAATTTCGCAAGTTTTTCTTTGAAAACATCCATAGGAATCAGCCCTGTTTTATGTAAAGCGGTATCGGCTTCGTCCAGTATGGCAAATAGTCTTTGTGTAATGTAAACTTTTCCGATACTCTCACGAATTTCGAACAGAGCCATATTTCTACCTGAAAGGTCAAGTATGGCAGCCAGTTTTGCAGTAACATCTTCTGTGGAATTTGACAGACGAGAGATGCATTTACATATATAATCGACATCGGACATGCCTGTTTTCATCATACGCTTGCCGCTTTCGGACTCCTGGTTTTTCAGAGCCTTCAAAATATTACTGAGAGGTATGTAAAACAAAAATAAACCTATGCCGCCTACTACTAAGGCTATTGTAAGACCGATGCTGACGATTGTATAAGGTGTCAGATTGGTATTGAGCGCATAGATATAGAAACCTGCCTCACTTAGTATGGCAAGTAGTAATATTAAATATAGTCTAAATAGTGAACTTGAAAAAAAGCGTTTTACTACTTTCATTTTGCACCTCATAATTCTTTCAAGAGATATTTCGGTAAAAATCGCAAAGACTTAATGCTGTAATCAAAAAGTAAGAATTGCTGTAATGGGGTTTGAAATGTTGCGCATAATAGAAAGTGCGGCACGAAAATTAAAATATCCGAACTCGGCTTTTTAATATAGGGTTTTGCAGGAAGTATGACGAATTTGCAGAGAAAGCGAAGAGCAAGGGAATGAGCGTAGCGTAAATAAAGTAAATCAAAAAATGTGAGTTTACATTGCAAAAACTTTATATATGATGTAAAATAATAGCTAGTTTATATGTTTGATGAGTTTAGACCAAGGAGGTAAAAATGAAGAAACACCGATTTTGGGCATGGGCGGCAGTGTTTTGCTTTGCTATGGCTATGATGACAGGATACGAACGAAAGTAAGTAACTATCTTAGTATTTAATTGAAAACAAATTAGGAGGAAAAAGATGAGTAATGAAAGATTAGGAATGGGTTTAGGACTTGGATACGGATTGAAAAGCGTGTTCAAAGGCGGACTTAAATCGCACGGAGGATTATTTTTGACAGGACTTGCACTTGGACCGGTTGCATTTAAAGTTTTAACCAGCAAGGATGCAAGAAATTTTTATACAGATGTTATAGCGGCTGCGCTTAGAGCTAAGGAATACACAATGGACGCTGTAAACGTTGCTCAAGAATATGTAGAGGATATGGTTGCAGAAGCCAAGATTATCAACGAAATTAGAGCAGAAGAAGAGTTTTACGATGAGTTCTATGACGAATTTTACGATGACATAGATGATTGCGACGACGAGTGCTGCTGCGGTGAAGACGACTGCGATTGTGAAGAAGCTAAGTAAATATGAAATTTAGAATTAAACATCTTTTTACCCGGCAGGGTGCGCCTTGTTACAGAATATGGACGCATGGACAATAAATTTGCGGATGTGCTTGAGTATCATATTTCTAAAATGCAAACCGTGAAATTGTGCAAGGTGTATGAGCGAAGCGGTTCGATGCTGGTCAAACTTGTAAACGAAGAAAGAAAAACGCTACTTGAGTTTTTGCAAGCTGTGCGCAAACTCGAGCCTGATGCCGTCAAAGTGCCTGAGTATGTGCACGAGGCATCAAGCAGAGAACTGAATGCGCATTACAAGGAAAAATTGGTAACAAAAGTTGGCAAAAAGGTGCTTTCGACAATATTTTTACCGTGGTATATCAAAGGTACCACTGACTGTCATAAAAGGAAGTAAATACATCAAAAACGGTATAGGAGCTTTGCTGCAAGGCAAGGTTCAGGTTGCTGGACTTGACGGCGTTGCAATTAGTGTTGCTATTTTGAGCGGCAATATTTCGACGGCTTCTTCGGTGATATTCTTGCTGGATATAGGAGATACATTGGAGGAGTGGACGCACAAAAGAGTGTTTGGAGATTTGGCTAAGAGCATGGCGCTGAATGTTACAAAGACTTGGCTTGTTAAAGACGGTGCGGAGATACTGGTTTCTACGGATGATATTCAAGTTGGAGATTTGGTGCGCGTTCATGTAGGAAATGTAATACCGTTTGACGGCGAAGTATTCGAAGGTGAAGCGCTTGTGAATCAAAGCTCTATCACAGGTGAGCCGCTCGGAGTTGTCAAAGACGAGGGTAAAGCCGTGTTTGCGGGGACCGTCCTCGAAGAGGGTGAGATTGTTGTAAAGGTGCGACAAATAAAAAGGTACGAACAAATATGACCAAATTGTAAAGATGATAGAATCGTCGGAGAGGATTAAATCCGTTACCGAATCGCAGGCTATGCACCTTGCGGACAAGCTCAGTGCCGTATACGCTTTGCGGGGCTCCGATTGTAGGAATCCTGACGGGAAGTCTTACAAAGGCTATGTCTGTGCTTATGGTGGATTTTTCGTGCGCACTCAAGCTGGCAATGCCGATTTCGGTTTTGAGCGCTATAGAGGAAGCGAGTCGAAATTCCATAACCGTTAAAGGCGGTAAATTCTTGGAAGATATTGCGCAGGCGGATACTTTGATTTTTGATAAAACCGGAACTCTTACAGCAGCATCGCCGAAGGTCAAAGAAATTATATCGTTCGGCGAACGAAGTGAAAGGGAGCTGCTCAAAATAGCGGCTTGCTTGGAGGAACATTTTCCACATTCCGTTGCAAAAGCGATAGTTGGAGAAGCCAAAAGACAAGGTGTCGAGCATGAGGAAATGCACTCAAAAGTTGAGTACATAGTTGCGCACGGTATAGCTACAACTATAAACGACAAAAGGGTTGTAATCGGTTCGCAGCATTTTATATTTGAGGACGAAAAGGCGCGTGTGCGCCCTGAATTTCAAGATAAATTTGATAGTTTATCAAAAGAATATTCGCATTTGTTTTTGAGTATAAACGGCACATTGGAAGCTGTAATATACATCGAAGATCCGATTAGGGACGGTATCAAGGATGTTATTGCGAATCTGCGTGCAGAGGGTATAGGAAGAATTGTTATGATGACAGGGGACAGCAGGCATACTGCGAAGGCGGTTGCGGGTGAACTCGGACTTGACGAATTCTATGCTGAAGTTTTGCCGGAAGATAAGGCGAAGTTCGTTGCGGCTGAAAAGGCTGCCCGGCAGAAAGGTGATAATGGTGGGCGACGGTATTAACGATACACCGGCGCTTTCGCAAGCTGATGTCGGAATTGCCGTGAGTGAAGGTGCGCAGATTGCTCTCGAAATTGCGGATGTTATCATAGAAGAGGGTGAAATGGGCGGACTTGTGATTTTAAGAAGAATTGCAAAAAGCCTTATGAAGCGTATAGATTTCAATTATAAAGAGTATTTTAGGAATAAACAGGGGCTTTACTTGCGCTTGGAATTGCAGGAGGGATAGGCCCTGCGACCGCGTCATTTGTTCATAACACATCGACGCTCTTAATCGGAGCTAAAAGTACGCTTCCGTATTTAAAGAAAAATGAGCTAGAGTATTCATCGAAGTCAAATAGAGGGAAATAGTGGTAGATGAGAGAATTTTTGCTTAGAAAGAATGTTAAACCGTCAGCTAAATTGTATTTAAAACGATGCGCTTTTCGGCTATGGCTATGGGCCTTTTTGTTCGCTTTTGATAGGGCATAATACTAAAGACGGCGGGAGAGCAGATGTCTGTGCTGCCATATTTGGCTAAGGTGAGCGAGTTTTTGGTGAATATAGGTACAATGCTATAGGGGCTCATGGGAGCTGCTATCGGAGCTTCCGTAGCTTAGCGATTATCAGCGCCGCCGTTGGTGTTGTTTTTCGGCTCTTGTAATGGGACAGCTTGGAGCAAATTCGGGTGGACCTGCAGGAGCGTTTATAGTGGCGCTTATGGCGACTGAAATCGGTAAACTTGTAAGCAAGGAAACAAAAGCCGATATAATTGTAACACCTGCTGTGAGCATACTCGCGGGAGGCATTTTTGCACAACTTGTAGCTCCTGCGCTGCACACTCTTATGATTGGACTTGGAGATTTGGTTATGGAGCTTACGAAGCTGCACCCAATACCAATGGGTATAGCTGTTTCTGTAGTTGTTGGACTTGTGCTTACGGCACCAATTTCGAGTGCGGCGTTATGTATAATGCTCAATTTGAGCGGACTTGCAGCGGGAGCGGCTACGGTCGGATGTGCGGCACAAATGATAGGATTTGCCGCGTCGGGAATCAAAGAAAACAGTATAGGTGCGACGATTGCGCAGGCAATCGGAACATCGATGATTCAGCTTCCGAATATAATAAAGAATCCTTGGATTTTGCTACCGCCGACATTTGCGGCGGCGGTCTTGGGACCGATAGCAATAGTTGTCTTTAAAATGGAAAAATATAGCTGCCGGCGCAGGAATGGGAACGTCAGGCTTGGTAGGACAAATCGGAGCGTTGACTGCGATGGGATTTTCGACAAAAACGCTGATTGAGATCTTAATTTTGCACTTGCTACTTCCTGCTGCTATAGCGTATGCCGCTGCTGAGCTTATGCGCAAAATGGGAATTGTCAAAAAAGGCGATTATACGATTGAAACCGAATAAAAATTAATAAAAAAATGACTGTCAATCTTTTGGGATTGGCAGTATTTTTTATGCTCAAAACTATAACGCACACACATAAAAATGGAAATCTGATGTTCGTGCGCAAAACAAATAACGAGTGAAAAAAAGTATGCTCAACTTTGAAAATAGGGAGAGTGGTAGAAAAACCATTAAGAAAATGGGAGAAAAAGACGAATATAGCGGCTCTGAAAAGAGAATAAATATACTGCATATTCATATAAACTGTATAAATATACGAAATATTTGTAATTGCAAGCAATGTAAAAATTACCGTTAAAAACTCAATAGACACCACGAAATCAACAGTAGGATAAAAATTTTAACAAAATGTTTGTTTATTCGGAATGAAGCATGGGTATAATATAATAAATATATAGTATATAATGCAAGTGGTGCGTTTGCCTAAAATAAAAATAGTAAAAGCTCAATTTGCCGAGCTGAAAGACTTGCAGGAGAGTGAACCAAGTGAATAGATTTATATGTGGAGCAAAAATTTTAATCGGAATAGACAACCTTTTACGCTGAAAATGAAAGACAGCAAGAAGAGTTTTTGTCGTGTGCGATCCGTTTATTGTTGAAACAAATAAGACGGCTTGTATAGTCGAGGTGTTCAACAAATTAGGGATAGAATATGCGATATATTCAAATATAACACCGGATCCAAGCATTGACCTTGTAGTTGATGGAATCAAGGCGCTTACGGAAGCGAAAACCCGATACAATTATCGGGTTTGGCGGAGGTTCCGCTATCGATGCCTGCAAAGGCAATCATGTACATAGCACAAAAAGAGCTTGTCGGAAAGCAGAAGTTTATAGCGATACCGACTACCAGCGGAACTGGCTCGGAGGTTACGGACTTTTTCTGTTATTACGGATACTGCAAAATCCGTCAAATATCCGCTTGTTAGCGACGAGCTGCTTCCGGATGTGGCAATATTGGATGCGCAGTTTACGCTCACGGTTTCTCCGGCTGTTACCGCAGCAACCGGTATGGATGTGTTGACGCACGCTATAGAAGCGTTTGTTTCGAAGAACGCTACGGATTTTTCGGACGCAATGGCTGAAAAGGCTATTAGACTTGTCAGAAGTAACCTGATAACGGCTTACAAATCGCCGGACGATTATCAGGCAAGGCAGGAAATGCACAACGCATCTTGTATGGCGGGTATAGCTTTCAACAATGCGGGACTGGGATTGAATCACGGCATGGCACACGCTATGGGAGCACGCTTCCACATTCCGCACGGAAAGGCAAATGCAGTGCTTCTTCCGTATGTAATGGCTTTCAATGCGGGCTGCTTCGACAATCTGAATGGCTGCGCAAAGGTATATGCGAGAATAGCAAGAATAATACATGTGGATTCGTCCAGCATACGCCAGAGCAGCCTGAATATGATTAGAGCTGTAAAAAAATTCAACACGCAGCTTGATATACAGCCGGACATCAGATCAATGGGAATAAGCAGAGAAGACTTTAGGGATGCTCTCGATGAGATGGCGCTTGCAGCATATAACGACAAGTGCACAGCCACCAATCCGAGAGAATGTACTGTCGAAGAAATCAAAGAAGTGTTTACACACGCGTATTTCGGAACAAGAAATAAGAAACTCTAGGAAATGCGCAGATTGTGCTTAGAGGGCAGATATGGATTTTGAAAAAAAAGAGAGAATAATACAAGAATTCGTGCCGGGCAGGCAGATAACACTTGCGCATATAATAGCGAGTCCTGTACCGGAACTTTATACCAAACTGGGCATTACCGATGTGAAACAGGCGATAGGAATATTTACCATTACGCCGAGTGAAGCGGCAAATCATAGCGGCCGATGTTGCAAGCAAGGCATCGGATGTGCGTATAGGCTTTGTCGACAGGTTCAGCGGATCTTTGCTTATATATGGCGATGTCGCAGCGGTGCGTGAGGCTATGGCGGATGTAATGCGAGTACTGTGCGACCAGATGAGATTTACACCTATTGAAATCAGCGGCAACTAGAGCAAATGCTCAAAGGAGGCAGCTTGAAGAAGAAGATAATTTTTATAGGAAATATAGGATGTGGCAAAACAACACTCAGCCAGCGAATCTTGGGCGAAGATCAGATATATCAAAAAACGCAGGCGGTTGAACTTAGGGGGGACAGCATAATTGATACACCGGGTGAATATCTGGAACTCAATTATTTTAGAGGTGCGCTTATGATTACCTCGGCAGAAGCGGATGTTTTGGGATTTGTGCAATCGGCAATTGACGACAAGCGAATGTTCTCACCGTGTTATGCAGGTTCGTTTGCAAAACCTGCGATAGGCATAGTTACGAAAATTGATGTTGCCACCAAAGAACAGATTGACGAAGCGGAAGAATGTCTTAAAATGGCGGGTGCAGAGAGAATATTCAAAGTGAGCTGCTACAAAAATAAAGGAATCAAAGAGCTGATTAAGTACTTGAACGAGTGAGATTTTTAAATCAGGGAGTCGAAATGAAAGAAATAATAAATAGCGTCGGCATTGATATAGGAACATCTACCACGCAGCTTATATTCAGTAAGCTGACGATTGAAAATATGGCTACAAGCTATACGGTGCCGCGAATATCTATCGTGAATACCGAGGTTGTATATAGAAGCGATATATACTTTACTCCTTTGGACAGCGTTTCCAATATAGACGCAGAAAAGGTAAAGGCGATAGTCGCAGGAGAATATCGAAAAGCTAATATGAATCCCAAAGACTTGCATACGGGAGCGGTAATTATTACAGGAGAAACGGCGAGAAAGGATAATGCCAACGAAGTGCTGTCTGCACTGAGCGATATGGCGGGAGATTTCGTAGTAGCTACGGCAGGTCCCGATTTAGAATCCGTTTTGTCCGCTCGTGGAGCGGGAGCGGATTTTATGTCAGCGGAAGATTCAAATGTAATGGCCAACATAGACATCGGCGGAGGAACAAGCAATATAGCCGTATTCAAAAAAGGCAATTTACTTGCAACATCGTGTCTGGATATAGGAGGAAGGCTTGTCAAAGTTGAAAACGGCAGGATTTCTTACATATATACCAAGATTTCCGAACTTGCCGCAAAGCATGGCATAAACATAAAGGTAGGAGATTCGGTGAACAAGCAGGGACATCGAAAAGCTCTCCGATATAATGGCAAAACAGCTTGCTATGGCTGTGGGATTGATTCCGAAGGATGAATTTCACGCTTTTCTTTATACAAACGACGGCAAGGCTCTTTCGGAGGATATCAAAATTGACGGTATAATGTTTTCGGGCGGAGTCGCAGACATAATATACAATCCGAGCTCTGCAGATGAATTCAGGTATAACGACATAGGTCCCGTGCTTGGCAGAAAGATTAACGAAAGCAATTATTTTGCAGGTGCAAAGAGATACCATTCCGTAGAAACAATTAGAGCTACGGTAGTGGGTGCGGGAACGCACACAACTGAAGTTAGCGGAAGTACAATCAGATATGATGCGCAAGTTCTTCCGTTAAAAAATATTCCTGTAGTCAAGATGTCTTTGGAAGATGAAGAAAATTTGGATAAGTTTTCAGAAAGGCTTTCAGAGAAAATAAATATTTTTACCGGCTCCGGTGCGGATGACTGCGTAGCGATTGCGATAAACGGAGCACAGTACACGTCCTTTAAGGCGGTACAAAAATTGGCACAAGCTATTATAGGGGGGCTAAAAGATTACAGCAAACCTAATGTTCCTGTAGTAGTTGTATGCGAGGTAGATATTGGCAAGGTGCTTGGCAATGCAATTCAAGTTTTACTGGGTCTTGACAGAAAAGTGATTTGCATTGACAGTATTTTTGTCAAAGACGGGGATTACATTGACATCGGTGAACCGGTAGCCAATGGAAGAGTAGTTCCGGTCGTTATCAAAACGCTAATATTTAATCGCTAAATATTATGGAATGAAAAGAAAGCGAGAGGTGAAGAAATGATTTTAAAGACAAAGTTGTTTGACCACACTTACGAATTCAAATCGGTTCGTGAAGTAATGGCGAAAGCCAACGAAGAAAAGTCCGGCGATACTTTGGCAGGCATAGGTGCCGAATCGGCTGAAGAAAGGATTGCGGCAAAAGAAGTTCTTGCAAACTTGACATTGAACGATCTTCGAAACAATCCGGCAGTGCCTTACGAAGAGGACGAAGTTACGAGAATTATTCAAGACGATGTAAACGAAGTGATTTTCAACGAGCACAAGAACAAAACGGTATCTGAATTTAGAGAGTGGCTTCTTGATACCGAAACATCCGGAGATATGATAAAAAGAGCTTCGAGAGGTATCACAAGCGAAATCGTATCCGGTGTTACGAAGCTGATGAGCAATCTCGACCTTATCTATGGGGCAAAAAGATAGAAATTACAGCACATTGCAATACAACTATAGGTAAAAGAGGTACATTCTCATCGAGGCTTCAGCCAAACAATACAGTGGACGATCCGAAGGGAATACTTGCTTCTACTATGGAAGGTCTAAGCCTTGGATGCGGAGATGCTGTACTGGGACTAAATCCGGTTGACGACTCGGTTGAAAGTGTTACAAGACTACTGAAACAGTTTGATGAATTTAGAGATAAGTGGGAAATTCCTACACAGATTTGCGTACTTGCCCATGTAACAACTCAGATAGAAGCTGCAAAGAAAATGGGAGCACCGATAGACCTTGTGTTCCAGTCAATCGCAGGCTCGCAAAAAGGTAACGAGGCTTTCGGTATTACTGCCGAGATGATACAAGAAGCGCACGATTATGCATTACACTACGGAAAAGCAACGGGACCTAATGTAATGTACTTTGAAACAGGACAAGGTTCGGAGCTTTCGTCTGAAGCACATAACGGATGGGACCAGCTGACAATGGAAGCAAGATGCTACGGCTTTTGCATAAGAGATACAGCCCGTTCCTTGTAAATACGGTTGTAGGCTTCATAGGACCGGAATACCTGTACGATTCGAAGCAGGTAACAAGAGCGGGACTTGAAGACCATTTCATGGGTAAACTCACCGGAATTTCAATGGGATGCGATGCTTGCTATACAAATCACATGAAGACTGACCAAAACGATATAGAAAACCTTGCAACGCTTCTTGTAGCTGCAGGATGCAACTACATAATGGGAGTTCCTGAAGGAGATGACTGTATGCTGATGTATCAGTGCACAGGCTTCCACGAAGCAGCAGCTCTTAGAGAAGTATTTGGCTTAAGGCCTATAGCAGAATTCGATCAATGGCTCGAAAAGATGGGTATTTCTAAAGATGGAAAATTGACACCGCTTGCAGGAGACGGTTCTATATTTCTTAGAAAAAAACTAAAAAAATATTTAGGAAAAGGAGAGGGAAGCTCATGGATGCAAAAGAATTGAAATCTATAATTGAGGAAGTACTCGCAGAGATGAATGTATCTACAAGCGATAAAGCGGCAGCAGTAAGTTCTTCTGACGGAAAATGCGAAAAGGCTTCGTGCGGAGCATCAGTTGTTGAAGACGGCTGTTTGGACGATATTACCAAGATAGATGTAAAGAAATTATATTTAGTTGAGAACCCTGTGAACAAAGAAGGGTTCATGGAGCTTAAGCAGTTTGCACCTTGCAGACTGGGAATAGGCAAGGCAGGAGCAAGATACAAGACTCTTCCGCAAATTATGTTTAGAGCGGCGCACTCGGCGGCACAGGATGCTGTATTCTCGGATGTGGATCAGGATTTTTGTCGATAGGATGGGACTATTTACAGTGCAGAGCAGATGCTCAAGCAAGGATGAATATTTGACAAGACCGGACCTTGGCAGAAGACTTTCGGAGGAGGCTGTTAAAACGATCAAGGAAAAGTGCAATGACAGACCCTACAGTCCAGATTTTCGTATCTGACGGATTAAGCTCTGCGGCGGTTGCAGCCAATACAGAAGACGTACTTTCGGGATTGATTCAAGGACTCAAGAGCAGCGGTATCAAGGTAGGAACACCTTTCTTTCTAAAGTACGGAAGAGTCGGTGCTATGGACGAGGTAAGCGAACTTACGGGAGCTGATGTAACGTGTGTACTTATAGGTGAAGACCGGGTTTGATAACGGCAACATCTATGTCCGCATACATCGCATACAAGGCTACGATAGGTATGCCGGAAGCTAGAAGAACCGTAGTTTCCAACATACACTCTGCAGGAACGATACCGGCGGAAGCAGGAGCGCATATAGCGGAAGTTATCAAAATAATGTTAGAGAAAAAAGCAAGTGGAACAGATTTGAAATTATAAGGAGGAATAAAATGAAGAGAGATCCATTAAAAGCAAATGTCCTTGCAGCAAAAATCATACCAAATGCAAGCCCTGAGATGCTGAAAGATTTAGACATTCCGGCGGACTATAAGTCCCTGGCATTGATTACGGCAGATTCAGATGATGTAACTTATACAGCACTTGATGAAGCTACAAAGAAAGCCGATGTTGTAGTTGTATATGCAAAGAGCTGCTATGCCGGCGCTGCAAATGCAAATACCGCATTGGCAGGAGAAATCATCGGAATTCTTGCAGGACCGAATCCTGCAGAAGTAAAGAGCGGTCTTGATGCGGCTATCGACTACATCGAAAATGAAGCACATTTCATTTCTGCAAACGATGAGGATTCTATTTGTTATTTTGCACACTGCATTTCAAGAACGGGTTCTTACCTTTCAAAGGGAGCAGGTATAGAAGAAGGCGAAGCTCTGGCTTATTTGATAGCACCGCCGCTCGAAGCAATGTACGCTGTGGATGCTGCACTCAAGGCTGCTGATGTTAAGTTGTGCGTACTTTATGCACCACCATCGAAACCAACTTTGGAGGAGCGTTGCTGACAGGAAGCCAGTCGGCTTGCAAATCAGCTTGCGACGCTTTTGCGGCAGCGGTAGAGTTTGTAGCTGAAAATCCGGTAATATACTAATATATAGGAGGAAGAGAAGATGAATTTACAAGCATTAGGAATGATAGAAACAAAAGGTCTTGTAGGCTCTATAGAAGCTGCGGATGCTATGGTAAAAGCCGCTAATGTTACACTTATAGGAAAGGTACTTGTAGGAGGCGGACTTGTAACTGTAATGGTAAGAGGAGATGTTGGAGCTGTAAAAGCGGCGGTAGATGCAGGTGCAGCGGCTGCTGAAAGAGTTGGCGAACTTATCTCGGTTCATGTAATTCCAAGACCGCATTCAGATGTAGAGATGATTTTACCTAGCATCTAGTTTATAGAACGCTAAGAAAAATAAGAAGGAGAAATTTATGTTAGCTTTAGGAATGATAGAAGTCTACGGAAGAGTGGGTGCAGTAGAAGGACTTGATGCTGCTTTGAAGGCTGCAAATGTTTCTCTTGTAAATATGGTGAAAGTTGGTGGGGGATTAACCTCGGTATTTGTAGAAGGTGATGTAGGAGCGGTTAAGGCGGCTATAGATGCCGCTGCCGCTGCTGCTGAAAGGGTAGGAGAGCTTCGCTCGGTACATGTCATCCCCTAGACCCTGATAGCAGCGTTCGTGCAATGCTCGATATGGAAATCCCTACAAATCCTAAAACACCGGAGCCGCCGAAGGTTAAAGCGGTAGAAAAAGTAGAACCTACTCAAAAAGCCGCAAGAGAACTTGGTTGAAAAAAAGCTCCAAAGGCTGAGGTAAAACCGACTGTTCCTGCAAAAACGGAAGCGGCGGACTACGAAAAATGACGGTGAGTCAGCTTTAGATCTTTGGCATTAAGAACGGAAGGGTTCTCAATACCTAAGGGAAAAATCAAATTTGCAAAGAAAAAAAGAGCTAATCAAAAGCATTCAAAAAAATGAAAAAGTAATTAAAAAGGAGAAATAAAAATGGCAAATTTACAAGCATTAGGAATGATAGAAACAAAAAGGCCTTGTAGCTTCAATAGAAGCTGCAGATGCTATGGTAAAAGGCTGCGAATGTTTCGCTAATCGGTAAAAAGTACATGTAGGCGGCGGACTTGTAACTGTAATGGTAAGAGGTGATGTTGGAGCTGTAAAGGCGGCAGTGGACGCAGGTGCGGCAGCTGCTGAAAAGAGTCGGAGAATTGATTTCAATTCATGTAATCCCAAGACCGCACAACGAAGTTGAGATGATTTTACCAAACGGTGCAAAATCAAGAATAATTCTTACTAATGAAAAAGGAGGTGCGTTAGTTGAAAGTAATAACAGAAGCCATTGTAAGAGCTGAACTTAAAGCTACGCAGCCTGAGGTTTATTATATACCGGAGGGCAAAATACTATCTCCTGCCGCCAGAGAATATTTGCAAGGATTGCAAGTTGCAATAGATTTTGAAAAAAATCGAGCAGCAAACGAAGAAAAGAAGCAAAGAATTATGGAAGAAAAAGTGCAAGAGACTTTTAAGAACGAGGTGGCTGCGCAGCAATCATCGAAGTATGTCGACTACGAAACTGGCGCAAGCTATGCGTCAAAACCTGAGTACATGACGCAGCTGCACGGCAATATGCTCGTAGACAAGAATCATCCGAGAATAAAATACAGAGGCAAGCTCGACAGGCTTGAAGCGGAAGTTGTAAACGCACAATGCGTGATAGCTGCAAATGAAAACAACAAAGAACTTTTAGCCGATCTTGATGATATTCTTGCCGCTCTCGGAAGACTCATGAGATGCGAAGTGATGGACGAGGAACTCAAAAGTGGTAATATTCTAGGGTTGACGCACGATGAGCTTCGTGAGAGATCGCACAATCCGATGAAATACTACAATATAAAAGCAACTGCTTCTTCCAAATTACAGCATGGGGCTTTCTTACTCTTTGCTGAATTTAATTAGAGCTTCCGTACGCGAAGCGGAGGTTTTGGCGGTTGATGCGTTCAAGGAAAACAGAAAATTAACGAGAACTGATATTATCGAAGAATTGAATAGGCTTTCGAGTGCACTGCACATTATGATGTGCAAGTATTTGGCAGGTGAGTACAACAAGGCTTGAGAAGAAAGGAGGCAGATATGTCAAAAGATGAGCTGATTGATGAGATTTTGAGGCGAGTTTTAATAAAAATTGCAGAAAGAGAAAATCAGCACGAAAATATGTCTACGCTGCCCAAACTTCTGGTAATAACGAATCCTGAGTGTACGAAAGAAATTGCATGCGATTATCGAGATATATTCGGTAAGAATTTTGAGGTTCACTGTTCTGGCGAATATCAAAACGAGATAGAGCTTGCAGATTATTCAAGTATTGTGATTACGAATTTGGACAATGGCAGCTTGTCAAAGCTGACCAAAGGTGAATTCGAGTCGTCGTATTTGGCGCTTATCGGACGGGCAATAATGGCAGGAAAGAAAATTTTGCTTCCGTTTGAAGAAGTAGAATTTAAGCGTTACGAAAAGACGATGCCGACATTACTTCGCGGACTTTTGACGCAAAAACTTAATGTTTTGAAGCAGTGGAAGGTCGAAATGAAACCGCTAAATGACATAGCGACTGAACTGATAAAAAGTAGGACGAAGGTCGGTAATGCCGGACGGTTTTGATGCAGATGTGTTGCATAAGAAATTTATTACGGACAAAGATGTGTTGTCTATAATAGATGCGGGCGTAGGTGAAATCAGAATAGCAAAAACGAGCATCATAACAGATATAGCTATGGAGCGAATCAAAAAGCACGGGCTTAATTTGCTAAGGCTATAGTCTGGGGAAAGAATGCCACCGATGTCGAAATTTTAGATAAATCTAAGGAATTATCTTTTAATGAGAAAGGGTGAAAAGAATGTTTAGTGAATTGATGGATAACCCTCACAAACACCGCAGTATTTACGAGCAGCGTGGCTGACTGGTTTGGGAATATATCGGTAAACAAGGTTATAATTATGGTTATGATGATTTTCATGATCGTAGGAGCAATTGATAAAATTAGAGGAAATAAACTCGGTTACGGCGAGCAGTTTGAAGAAGGATTCAATGCGATGGGACCTTTGGCTATAGCGATGGCGGGAGTTGTTGCAGCAGCACCTGTGCTTGCTATAATTCTAAAGCCTATAATTGTTCCGATTTACCAGTTGGTAGGGGCAGACGCATCTATGTTTGCAACTACGCTTCTTGCGTGCGATATGGGCGGATATCCGCTTGCAATGCAACTGGCATCTGACGAGAGCATCGGTAATTTTTCAGGACTTATTTTTGGGAACTATGATGGGACCTACAATAGTTTTCACAATTCCGGTTGCTTTGAGCATTATTAAAAAGGAAGACAGAAGCTATTTGGGAGCAGGTATACTTGCAGGTCTGATAACAGTACCTATCGGATGTATAGTTGGCGGACTTGTGATGAATATGACTCCGTACAAGATAAGTATTATGACTATACTTATAAACTTGATTCCGGTTATAATCATCGCAGGACTTATAGTTGCAGGATTGTGGTTCGCACCTCAGCAGATGATTAACGGATTTAACAAATTCGGTACAGGCGTTACGGTTGTAATTACATTCTTTACAGCAGTTGCAGTATTTGAATATCAGACAGGTATCAAATTCCCTCTTATGAACATAATGGTAGAACCTGATGCTGACGGAGTGATTCCGCTTGAATCCGGACTTTTGGTATGCGGACAGATTGCAATAGTGTTAATCGGTGCATTCCCAATGGTTAAGTGGATAACACAGACATTTGGCGGACCGCTAGAAAAAATCGGAAATATGCTCGGCATGAACGAACAGGGTTCTGCAGGTCTTATAGCGAACTTAGCGAACAATATAGCAATGTTTAACATTATGGGAGAGATGAATCCGAAGGGAAAACTTTTGAATGTAGCGTTTGCGGTATCTGCAGCGTTCGTATTTGGAGATCACCTCGGATTTACAGCAGGAGTTAACAGCGAGATGATATTCCCTGTTATAGTAGGTAAATTAACAGCAGGTATTACTGCGTTGATACTTGCGAACCTATTAGCACCTATGCTTCTTTCCAAAGTTGAGACTGCAAATAAATAAAAATAGTTTGACTTGATTGAGTCGAAAGGAGTCAATATGGAAATCAATGAAAAAGTTTTAAAGGCGATTATCGCTCAGGTTGTTGAAGAAACGCTGAAAGCAAAAGGTGGGGATTTTGTAAAAGAAACAGATCCAAGCGGTATTTTGAAGATTAAAACATCTACTGTAAAGTGTGAGCCGTTCAACGGAGCACCCGGTGTTTATCTAAAGGATATAGTTACACTCGACGAAGCTCCTAGAATGGGTGCAGGAATAATGGAACTCGACCATACGAGCTTTGAGTGGACTTTAACATATGACGAATACGATTATGTTATAGACGGAGAATTGGAAATTGAAATTGACGGTAGGGTAGTGAAAGGAAATGTAGGCGATATAATTTATATTCCAAAGAATAGCCATATTCATTTCCAGACACCTTCAACAGCAAGATACGCATACTTCGTATATCCTGCTGATTGGCAAAGCAATTAAAGAAAAACGCCAAAAATATTTGTTGTCTTTGTAGGCATTGTATTTGAGGGTATTTGAAGAAACGAATAATTACAACGAGGAGAGTTTAATTTATGGAAAAACAAATGAATAATATTCAGGAATGCAATGCCTTTGTTAAGAAATTTGAGGCGGTCATCGAAAAGCCGATAGTCGGAAAGTCGAAAGTGTATTACACGGGCGTAGACCTTGGGACTGCGTGTGTCGTGCTTGCGGTATTGGACGAAAATTTCGAGCCGGTTGCAGGTGTATACAGGTATGCCGATGTGGTAAAAGACGGAATGCTTGTGGACTACATAGGGGCAATCAAGTTGGTAAAGGGCATGAAGGAAGAGCTTGAAAGCAAATTGGGAGTTGAACTTTTGTACGCAGCGGCTGCAATCCCTCCGGGAACCGATATTCTTGACGGCGGTGCGGTAAAAAATGTAGTACAGGCAGCAGGTTTTGAGGTTACAGCTTTATTGGACGAACCTACTGCAGCCAACAAACTTTTGAAGGTTCAAAACGGTGCGGTTGTCGACATAGGCGGAGGTACCACGGGCATCGCTATCATCAAAGACGGCGAGGTTATTCATGTTGACGACGAAGCTACAGGCGGTACACACTTTTCGCTGGTGCTTGCAGGGGCGTACAAGATGCCTTTTGACAATGCGGATGTGTATAAGAGAGATGCCAAAAATCACAAGGAGATATTCCCTGTGGTAAAGCCTGTAATAGAAAAAATATCGTCGATAGTGAGTAATATGATAGACGGTTACGATACAAAAGAGATAATTTTGGTAGGTGGCAGCAGCTGTCTGACAGGTATAGAAGAAGTTATTGAAAAAGGTACAGGGGTGAAAACTATAAAACCGGAAAATCCGCTTTTTGTTACACCTCTTGGAATTGCACTAAGTTGCACGAAAGAAATTTTATCATAGAAATGAGAGGAATACATTGGATTATCGTATAATAAAGTCGCCTTCGCAGGGGACAAAGGAATTATTAAAACGGCGCATAGGAATAGGTGCTGAAGCCTCTCAGATTGTTGAGGAGGCGGATGCGATAGGTCTTGTTCAAGGCAAGATGATAGATATGGTATGCGCATCGGATATAGCGGAAAAAGCGGTAGGAGTGGATGTGTTTGATGTAAGAGGAATTTGCCCGCAGCACATGACTCTTTTGGCAATATTTGGTGATACAGCTTCGGTTTGCAGTGCAATATCGGAGATAGAAAATAAATTAAAAGAAGGGATGTACGATGATTACAGCTAGGCTGATTGATAATATATGGGCAACCAGAAAGGCGGATTCTCTAACCGGCTACAAGTTGATGCTTGCGGAAGTGATTGGAGGCTCCGATGCCGGAAAAAGACTCGTTGTAGTCGATATAATAAGCGCAGGAATTGGCGATAGAGTAATAGTTTCAAGCGGTTCGTCAGCTAGAAGAATGCTTGGAAGCGACGATGTTCCTGTTGATGCGGTTGTTGTTGGAATTATAGATGAAGATTGTGAAGTAATTGACAGATAGAGAGGTCTGATATGGATTTACTCGAAAAAGTGAGAAGCGCGGGAGTTACAGGCGCAGGAGGTGCAGGATTCCCGACACATGTAAAATTGAATGCAAAAGCGGAGTATATACTTTTAAACGGGGCGGAATGTGAGCCGCTTTTGAGAGTTGACCAGCAGTTAATGGATTTTAACGGCAAAGAAGTCATCAAAGGGCTTCATATGGCAGGAGAAGCCGTAGGAGCAAAAAAGGCTATTATAGGCATAAAGGTAAAACACAAGGCTGTAATCGAGAAGCTCAAGAAAGATATCGAGGAATTGTCGTTGACAGGGAAAGTCGAAATCGGAGAGCTGCCTGATATATATCCTGCGGGAGATGAGCAGGTTTTGGTATACGAGCTTACGGGCAGAGTTGTTCCGGAAACCGGTATACCTATCGCGGTAGGTTGTGTGGTTATAAATACGGAAACCGCATTAAATGTCTACAATGCTTCGCTAGATGTACCTGTAACTATGAAATATGTAACGATTGCGGGAGATGTCCCAAACCCTATCACGGTAAAAGTACCGGTGGGAACTCCGCTTGAGATATTGTTTAAAATGGCAGGCAGAGATGATTTGACAGGATATGCGGTAATAGACGGAGGTCCGATGATGGGACCGCTCTTGTATAATACAAACGGTTATGTTACGAGAAAAACCAAAGGGCTTGTTGTTCTAAGGGAAGATCATGCTTTGATAGCGAAAAAGAAAAAGACACTGAAAAGTGCTATGATGATGAACAAAACTGCTTGTGAACAATGTAGGATATGTACGGATATGTGCCCGAGATATCTTTTGGGACATAGTACAAGTCCGCACAAGATGGTAAGAGCTATGGGTTACAGTTTGGAAGCGGATGAGGACAAAACCGTTTCGATGACTTGCTGTCAGTGTAATTTATGCGAATATTTTTCCTGTCCTGCAGGTATAAACCCGAAAATGGCAAATTTGTATTATATGGTAAAACTCAGGGAAGCGGGCATAAAGCATACGCCGAAGAGTTCGGAATTTACGCCTAGAGCTATGCGAGAGTACAGGCTCGTTCCAAGCAAAAGGCTTATACACAAGTTGAATATACAAAAATTTGATGTAAAAGCACCGCTTAGCGACGAGGTTGTAGTGCCGGATGTTGTGGGTATATCGCTTGGCGATTTTGTGGGAGCAAAAGCTGAACCCAAGGTTCAAGTGGGAGATATGGTTACGGCGGGACAGCTGATTGCAGATGTGCCTGCGGATGCGCTCGGAACAAGCGTACATTCGAGTATTGACGGTAAAGTAGAAGCCATTGACAAAGGCTATATAATTATTAGGAGAGTATAGTATGGCAAAAGCAATAGGAATGGTAGAATTTAATAGTATAGCTAAGGGAATCTATTCAGCCGACCAGATGGTAAAGACATCTGATGTGGAGATAGCAACGGCAAATTCGGTCTGTCCCGGAAAGTATATAGCTATAGTGTATGGGGATGTTTCTGCAGTTGAAGCATCTGTTAAAAGCGGCGTAAACGAGGCGGGAGAATTTTTGGTTGATCACATAATAATTCCAAATGTGCATCCTGGAATATTTCCTGCAATAGTATCGACGGCTATGCCTGAAAGAATACAGGCTATCGGCATACTGGAATCGTATTCACTTGCAACTATGATTATAGCGGCGGATGCGGTGTTGAAAGCCGCAGATTTGGAAGCGATAGAAATTAGACTTGGTACGGGACTTGGAGGGAAGGCGTATTTCACTTTTACAGGCGATGTTGCAGCGGTAAAAGCGGGTTCCGAAGCAGGAAAGCAAATAATTGGCGAAAACGGAATGCTCATAAATTCGGAAATAATTCCGTCGCCGTCGGAGAAATTGGTTGAAAGACTGTATTAAAAGTGAAAGACTTTTAGAAAAGAGGTAGGTCTAAATGAAAAAACTAATTACGGAAAAAATAATTGAAGAATGTGTAAAAATCACGAAACAGAGATACTAATCGACACCAATACGCTAATTACACCGTCTGCAAGGGATATTGCAAAAAATGTAGGCGTAAAGCTCGTATATGAAAAGCAGGATAGATGTGGTTGTACAGCGTCAAGTAAGTCGGCGTGCTGTGATGAGGGAAATACATTTGAAATCAGCAAGGAAACGCTTGTCCGCGCGGTTCTTGAAGTACTAAATGAAAAAGGACTTTTAAAATAAGAGGGAGTGTGTGAATATGGGATTTGATAAAGATTTGCTTTCAGTACAGGAAGCTAGAGATATAGCAAAAAACGGTAATGAAGCAGCGAAAATTTTAGAAACTTACACCGAGGAGCAAATAGATAAAATCATCAGAAATATGGTGAAAGTTGCCGAGGAACACGCTCTGGAACTTGCGCAGATGGCAGTTGAAGAAACAGGTTTCGGCGTAGTAATGGACAAGGTGTATAAAAACCATATGGCTTCGGGTATGCTTTATGAATCGATAAAGGATATGAAGACCGCTGGAATTATAAATGAAAACAAAGAAAAATAAGACTGTTGAAATAGCAGCACCGGTTGGACTTGTAATGGGCATTATACCGTCTACAAATCCTACTTCGACAGTGATTTTCAAATCAATTATAGCATTAAAAGCTAGAAATCCTATCGTATTTTCACCACATCCGTCTGCGGCAAAGTGTACTTTGAGAGCGGCGGAGCTTATGGAAAGAGCGGCAGTTGAAGCGGGAGCCCCTGCAAATTCGGTAGGATGCCTTAGAACATTGTCGATGCAGGCAACTGACGAACTTATGCACAGCGACTATGTTAAACTGATTATAGCGACAGGCGGCCCTGCAATGGTGAAAGCTGCATACAGTGCCGGCAAACCGGCTATCGGAGTTGGAGCCGGAAATTCACCTGCATATATCGAAAAAACTGCAAATGTGCACGATGCGGTAGAAAAGATTATGGCTAGTAAGACTTTCGATAACGGTACGGTTTGTGCGTCTGAGCAGTCTATTATCGCGGAAGAAGCAAACGAGCTTGAGGTTATAGATGAACTTGAAAAGCAGGGTGCGTACTTTATGACAGCCGAAGAAACAGCGAAGGTTTGCGATTTACTGTTCAAAAACGGACACACTATGAATGCTAAGTTTGTAGCGAAGAAGCCGGAAGTTATCGCTAAGGCTGCCGGAATTGAAATACCTTTCGGTACAAGATTGCTTGTAGGTAGACAAACAGGTGTAGGAGAAGGAAATCCGTTATCCTACGAAAAACTTACAACTGTAATAGCATTTTATACCGTTGAGGATTGGCATGAAGCGTGCGACCTTTCGATAGCATTGTTACAAAACGGTATAGGTCATACAATGAGTATACATACTCAAGATCCTGATATGGCGCTGAAATTTGCAGCAAAACCTGCATCCAGAATTTTGGTGAACACAGGCGGCACACAGGGCGGAACAGGTGCGTCTACGGGACTAAGTCCTTCGTTTACGCTGGGATGCGGAACTATGGGAGGTTCATCGGTTTCCGAGAATGTTACACCGTTACATTTGATTAACAAAAAAGTTTTAGCATACGGTATCAAGGATGTTAGAACTTTGGCAGCGGACGATGCGATATTCCAAAAATATCATGGAAATGAAAAGCCGACTACTTGCAAATCGGCAAATGTTTCTATAACTCCTGATGAGTTAAAAGAAATGATAGTAGCTGTTATAAAGGCAATGGAGTAAATTTATGAGTTTAGATGTAGAAAAAGTACAAGAAGCGATTATAGAGCTTTTGAAAAAGCAGGGTGTGGAGATAAAGGAAGAACCTATAGTGCCTATAGGCGTATCCAATAGGCACATTCACCTTTCAGAGGACGATCTTGCAGCTTGTTTCGGATATGATTACGAACTGACACCGCTCAAGGACTTGTCGCAACCCGGGACAGTTTGCCTGCAAGGAAACCGTAATTATTTGCGGTCCTAAGGGCGCAATAGAAAATGTAAGAATTTTTGGGGCCCGCTTAGAGGAAAGACTCAAGTCGAGATATTTGCGAGCGATAATTTCAAATTGGGAATCAAGGCTCCGCTCAGAATATCGGGAGAGCTTGACGGTGCAGCACCTATTACTGTAATAGGACCAAAGGGTTCGGTATTCTTGAAAGAGGCGGCAATAGTAGCCAAAAGGCATATTCATATGACACCCGAAGACGCGCAGAAATTCGGGGTGTTTGATGGACAGGAAGTGTCGCTCGAAATTCAAGGAGCAAGAGGCGGCGTGCTGTCGAATGTAACTATCAGAGTAACGGACAGCTCAAAGCTGGATTGCCATGTTGATACAGAAGAAGCAAAATGCAATGGGATTAACCAATTCTTCAAAAGCAAAGATAATTAAATAGCAAATAAAAACTCACTTAAACTTTCGTTTAAGTGAGTTTTTTAGTGGTTGTTTTAGAACCAAACTATGGTTTTGTTCATTGTGAATACTACGGCAACCACGGCGGATAGCATTATTGCTATGCAGATGATTAAATCTGCTATATTATCAAACAGAGGCTTTTTGAGTTGCTTCCTATTGTATATATACATAAGCGTTCCGGGTGCATATAGCAAGGTTGCCGCCAATATGTATGTCAGACCTGATGCGTATAGCAACCATACTCCGTATATAGCTCCAAGTATAGCTATAATCCATGGAATTGTCCGCTTTCCGTTTTCGTATTGTATATCCTCGCCTTTTGAAACTACTTTAAAATAGTAGAATGCCGAAAATACATACGGAACCATTATTGCGGAAGTCGAAAGTGCATATACCGCTTGGAAAGTAGCTTGGTTGAAGTAGATTACAACTATGAAAAATTGTATTATCAGCGCCGTGCCTATTACCGCCCATGTAGGAGCACCGTATTTGTTTTTCTTGGAGAATATAGCTGGGAATGCGCTATGCTCAGACGGACCGAATGCGCTGTCTACACAAAGTATAGTGTAGGAGAACATTGCGCCACCAAGCGAAATTACTACTGCAAAGTTTACAAGCGTAGCTCCCCAAGGACCGACTACTGCTTCGAGTACACCGCCCAGTGAAGGATTTTCGAGTGCGGCGAGTTCTTCTGCCGGCATTACACCCATGGACAGGAATGAAATCATGAAGTATAGGATAAACAGCGATGCGAAGGAAAATATAGTAGCTTGCCCCGCAATTTTAGTAGTTTTACCTCTTCCGGATATTACTACCGCACCTTCTATTCCTATGAAAATCCAAACAGTTGTATATACTGTATTTTTAACCTGTTCAAGAAGCGAAAGCTCGCCTATGCCGCCAAAGTTCTGAGTGAATATGCTCCACTTAAAAGCTCCTCCAAGCAGGATAGCTACAACAACTACCAAAATAGGTGCAGCTTTTGCCAAAACTACTATAGCGTTCACTATTACCGCTTGATTTACGCCTCTCAAAATCAATAAAGCAAACAGCCACATTATTACAGAGCCGACAGCGCAGGAAAACAGGTTTGCGCCGCTTCCAAACATATCGGAGTAATTTCCCAAGGTTTGGAACAGTAGAGTTATGAAAGAGATTTGAGCCAGTATTGCGCTCATCCAGTATCCCCAAGCTGAGTTGAAGCCTACATAATCTCCAAAGCCCTCCTTGGCATAACTGTAAATTCCGTCTGTAAGTTCGCTTTTTACGACACTTAGTTTGAAAAAACACATTGTCAGAGCAAACATACCGATACCGCATATCAGCCAACCTATCAAGGTTGCGAGGGTGTATGCGCCCTTAGCTGCAAAAGTCGCCGGATAAGCTGAAAACTCCACTCGCAAGTGTGGTGCCCACTGCAAACATGACTAAAGGAAACACACCTAAATTTTTCTTTATCATTGTTCATTTTTACACCTAAATTATACGAAATTAAACTTCGGTTATGCGGACTTAGAATCTCAGTGAAAGACAGCTTAGACCTCCATCGAGCTTTCTATATTCGGATGTGTCTACAAGCAATGTCTTGTAACCCAAATCCTGAACTGCTTTTAGAACAGCGGGATATCCGGCAGGGGACGATGACGGTATCGTTTACCCATATGCAGTTTGCCGCATATGCTTCTTCCTCAGGAATTACAACCTTGTTGTATTTTTCAAAGTCAGGCTTTGTTACAAATTCGCCGCTTACGAGCATATTGTTGTCTTCCAGATAGTTTACGCCGGTTTTGAGGTGTAATACTTTTTCCAATTTAACTTCGGAGCAAGTCATTCCATATTTTGCAAGGATTTCTGTAAGTTGGCGGATACCTTCTTCATTTGTTCTTGCAGATCTTCCTACGTAGAAATGATCTCCTACCATCATTACATCCCCGCCCTCAAGAGTACCTGGGGATTTAATATATTCGATTTTGTCGTCGCTGAAGAATTTTTTGATAGCGTCTATGATTTCATTTTTTTCACCGTTTCTGGATTCGGCACCCGGATTTGTGATTATTGCACAAGCTCTTGTGATGAGAGCGGGATCCTCTACAAAGCAGGAGTCGGGATAACGCTCGTCGGCAGGCAAAACTGTAACATCAACATCGCATTTTTTGAGAGCTTCGATATAGTCGTCATGTTGTTTTAACGCAAGGTCGAAATCGGGTGTTCCCGGAAACAGACCGCTTGTGATTCCGCTTACCATAGCCTTACAAGGTCTTCTTACAATTACATGATTAAATTTTTTCATTTTGTACCTCCTTTTGCACAGATAAACTGTTGCTTTGAATTTAACTATATTATATATAATATATTATATAATGTCAATAAGATTTAAAAACAAAAATTATTTTTTTAGTGTGATAAAGGGACAAAATACTTGTTTTTAAATGATTTTGATATGTGTAAAATATATAAATATGAAGATTTTTATGACGAATATGTGAAAAAAATAAGGAATTGTATATTAAAAATATGTTTTAAAACTTTGGTGAGTATGGTATAATGAATGTCGAATGTCCGTCTGTAAGCAAAGGCAACGAACTTATAGATAAAAATACATATTTTAAACTGCTAATTTGCCATTAGCAGTCGGATAAAAGAAATTAAACAAGGAGAAATGGATATGAAAGATGAAAAAGAACAGAAAAAGAAGGGATTTAAAGTCCCGGATACGTATGTGATTATTTTCTTCGTAGTGCTTTTAGCTGCGGTCCTCACATACGTAATTCCACAAGGGTTTTACGAAACTCAAGATGTTACATACAGTGTGAACGGTACTGAAAAGACAAGAACCGTAATCAAACCGGGCAGCTTCGAGTACGTTATGGACGATGCAGGAAAACCTGTCAAAAGCGGTGTGCCTGTATTTGCTACTGAAGACTTCGGCGGTAGAGCCGAATACTAAACTATGTTTTTGAAGGATTGGTAACAGGAGATAAGTGGGGAAGCGCCGTAGGTGTAGTAGCATTTATCTTGGTAATAGGCGGAGCGTTCGGAGTAATCTTGCGAACCGGAGCAGTCGAAGCCGGCATACTCAATATGATCAAAAAGACGAACGGCAAGGAAAAAGTTTTAATTCCTATACTGTTCATACTTTTCTCGCTTGGAGGAGCTGTGTTCGGAATGGGTGAAGAAGCACTTCCTTTTGCGATGATACTGGTGCCTTTGGTCATAGCCATGGGATACGATGCGGTAGTTGGAATTTTGATAACTTATGTTGCAACGCAGGTAGGATTTGCAACTTCTTGGATGAATCCGTTTTCTGTTGCGATAGCGCAAGGTATTTCACAGATTCCGGTACTCTCGGGAGCCAGCTTCAGAATAGCTATGTGGGTTGTTTATACGGCAGTTGCTTGCACTGTTACAATGGTGTACGCTGCAAAGATTAAAAAAGATCCTACAAAGTCCGTTGCTTATGAATCGGATGCTTATTTCAGAGAAGACCTTGCTAAGACATCAAAAATAGATGTTAAATTTACATTTGGTCATGTCCTCGTACTTTTGACAATACTTGTAGGTATGATTTGGGTAGTTTGGGGCGTAATGAAGAAAGGTTACTATATCCCTGAAATTGCTACACAGTTCTTCATAATCGGTATGGTTGCCGGAATTATCGGAGTTGTATTTAAACTTAACGATATGACGCTTGACGATATGTCGGACGCATTCAAAAAAGGCGTATCCGACTTGGTAGGAGCTGCAATGGTCGTAGGTATGGCACAAGGTATCATGCTTGTACTTGGCGGTTCAAACCCGACAAACGGAACAGTTCTAAATACGATACTATACGGTATCAGCAACGCATTTGTAGGTCTTCCGTCTACGGTCGCTGCGGTATTTATGTACTTCTTCCAAACCATATTCAACTTCTTCGTTGTTTCGGGTTCAGGACAGGCTGCACTTACAATGCCTATAATGGCGCCTTTGGCAGATCTTCTTGGCGTAACAAGACAAACAGCTATACTTGCTTATCAGCTTGGTGACGGACTTTCGAACATCATAGTTCCTACATCAGGTCTACTTATGGGAATGCTTGCAATAGCTCGTCTTGACTATACTAAATGGATAAAATTTGCAATTAAATTCTTCGGAGTTTTGTTTGCTATGTCTATATGCGTAATGCTTATCGCATCGGCGATGAATTTCGCATAATATACAATATAGATGTAGAGTAGGAAAGTCGGAATTAATATGGTGATATTAGTAAAGAATGCGGATGTGTATGCTCCAAAACATTTAGGGAAAAAGGATGTTTTGATTGCAGGAGGACAAATCTGCCAGATTTCGGATGCTATTGATATTACAGACAGTATAGAATGTGAAGTCATAGACGGTGAGGGAAAATACCTGTTTCCGGGATTTATAGATTGTCATGTTCATATTACAGGCGGTGGCGGGGAAGGCGGCTTTGTGTCGAGGACTCCCGAAATAACCCTAAAGGATGCCATAGACGGCGGAATTACGACGATTATCGGTACGCTGGGAACGGACGGCTACGGCAGAAGCATGGAAAACCTGCTTGCAAAGGCATCGGGACTTGAATCGGAGGGAATCAGCACATATGTAAACACGGGCTCTTACCAGATACCTGTCAGAACTTTAACGGGCGAGATTTCATCCGATATAATGTTTATAGATAAGATAATCGGGGTTGGTGAGATTGCGGTTTCGGATCACAGGTCATCTTGTCCTACAGTAGAGGAACTTGAAAAAATAGTATCTCAAGCCAGAGTGGCGGGTATGATTTCCGGAAAGCGCGGAATCGTGAACGTACATATAGGTGATGAACCTGAGGTGCTTGACAAAATCAAAAAGATAGTTACAAAATGTAAAGCGTATCTTAAGCATTTTCATCCTACGCACATGAACAGGAGCCGCATGGTATTTGATGACGGAATCGAATATTTAAAAATGGGCGGAAGCGTTGATTTTACTACGAGTACCACACCTCAGTTTCTGGAAGAGGGCGAAATAGCCTGCTGGGATGCAGTCAAGGAAGTAATGGATAGAGGACTTGATGTTTCAAAGGTTACACTATCTTCCGACGGACAGGGTTCCCTTCCTTTGTTTGATGAGAAAGGAAATTTCCGAGGAGTAGAGCTTGGCAGGGTAACTTCTGTTTATGAAACTGTACGAAAGTGCATAGAAAACAATATTCCGACGGAAACTGCTATAAGCCTTGTAACTTCGAATCCTGCGACCATTTACGCACTCACAGGAAAAGGATTTTTAATGGAAGGTGCCGACGGCGACGCTGTATTAGTAAATTCCTCAAATATGGAGATAGATACAGTGATTGCCAAAGGACAGATTTTTGAGAAAAAGACGGTATAAATTTAAAAAAAGGCATGTTTGAACAATAAATTCCAAAATAATTGCGTATAGGAGGGTATTATGAATTTAAAGAAAAAAGTGCTCAGTTTAAGTCGGAGCGACAAGCTGTCTACACAGATGGCGTTTATTGTATCGGTTATTTCAGGTCTAATTTTGATTGCCCTAATAACGACGGCTATCATAAGCAGCAGGCTGATGGTAATGAGCGGTATAGTCGACGAACTCAGTGCCATTGCGGAGGGAGATTCCGGACAAATTCAAAGAATGCTTGTAACAGCATCCAGAGTTACCAAATCATTAGTGGATTATCACGAGAGAAATTACGCAGGTAATACAGATAGCGGTGAGAGATTCCAAAGTGAAGTGTTCGATATTCAGTTCTCCAAAGAGGCTTTGGAGGCTGAAACATATTACACAAACCAGATAATGTCGGCTATAAAAAATAACGGCATAGTTCAAGGTATGGGTGTTTTTTATGAAGACTACGGCTTAGATGCCGCTATACCGAAATATGCAATATATTTAGATAGAGGCAAAAGTGAAAATGCGACTTTTAAGGATTTTCAATACACGGCTGAGTATTTAAACGACGCTTGGTACAAGGATGCCGCAACGTCGCAAAAAATGATAGTTACCAAGCCTTATGAGTACGACGGACGGTATATTGTGACGGTTTCCAGCCCGCTATTACACGACGGCAAAACTGTGGGTGTTACTACGGTTGATATAAATATCGATAATTTCAAAAAAATAGCGAAGGAAGACGAAAAATATAAGACTATGTTCCACGCGCTATTTAACGATACCAATCAATATTTGTTCTACAGTAAGGACGAGAGCCTTGTAATGACAGATATTGCAGATACTTTCCCACGCAAGGGCGACTACGAAAAATTGCAAGAAAATATGGCGAAAGGCGAACCGTTCCAGCTAAGAGCAACATCAAAAGAGGGTGTAAAATATAGGGAATTCTTCAATCCGATTGAAATTGGAGATGTTACATGGTGGGCGTACACCGCAATAGCTGAAAAAGATGCGCTCAAAGATGTAACAAAGCTCACATTCCTGTTTATTTTTATTGGAATCATAGCACTTGCGGTACTTGCAGTAGTTGTATCAAGACAACTTGTAGTTAAACTTAAACCGCTCGAAGAAATAAGCCATGCGGCGCATGCTCTGATTGAGGGAAATTTGGAATATGAAATACAGTACAGGGCAAATGACGAAATAGGTAGAGCTTGCAGCGATATAGGTGCGGGCCTCGAGTTGATGAAAGGACTGATTAGAGAAATCGGCGAATGGATGGATGCTCTTGCAAATAAGGACTTGACGAAATTACCTGAAAAAGAATTTCCGGGTGAGTTTGCAGACATCGAAAGTTCTTACAAGATAGTTGTGAAGACGCTTAACGAAGCATTCGCACAAATAAAATCATCGGTCGTACAGATAAATGCAGGAGCTGAGCAGGTTGCAAACGGTGCACAGGAGCTGTCGCACGGGGCAACACAGCAGGCGGCATCTATCGAAGAGCTTTCGGCAACAATAGCCAATGTTTCCGAAAAAGATTAAGGAAAGCGCAGGCAGTGCAAGTGAAGCAAATGCGATGACGCTGGATATTGAAGAAAATATACTTGCAAGTAATGAGTATATGGGCAACCTGATGAAATCAATGGATGAGATAACAGGTGCTTCGAATGAAATCAAGAAAATCATAAAGGCGATAGACGATATAGCATTCCAGACTAATATACTTGCACTCAATGCGGCGGTAGAAGCGGCAAGAGCAGGTGCGGCAGGAAAAGGATTTGCGGTAGTTGCCGACGAAGTAAGAAATCTTGCAGGCAGATCCGCAGAGGCTGCAAAGACGACAACTGTATTGATTGAAGGTGCGATAAACGCAATCGACGGCGGAACACAAATAGCGCAGGAAACAGAAAGTGCACTTAAGGGTGTAGTAGAAAACATCAAGGTCGTTGCGGCTAAGATAAACGAAATATCGGCTTCTACGGAAGAACAATCCGATTCGATCGTTCAGATAAATATAGGAGCAGATCAAATCTCCGCAGTTGTTCAGACAAACTCCGCAACAAGCGAAGAAAGTGCTGCAACAAGTGAAGAATTTGCGGGACAGGCAAATGTAGTAGCTGAGCTGATAGCACAAATCAAGCTGATGGAATAACGCCAGCTAAATTAAAATATCTTTAAATTCAATTATGATACCCCTTTGAAGTTCAGTGTGCGAAATTCAAAGGGGTATTTTGTTAAAAAAATATAAAAAAAGGTGTTTACAAATTAAAAAGAGTGGTATTATATAAACAGTTAAATAAATGTTTAATCGTTTATATAATAAAGGAATATGAAATGAAAAGAGAACAAATATTGGAAAGATTGCCGCATATGCACAGCGAGTTTACGACCAAAATATTGGAAAATGAGCCGCCAAGCGGCACAGTGGCAATGAGTGCGGCTGTATTTGCACAGCTTGCAGATCCTACAAGACTTAAGATTTTGTGGCTTTTGTGCCATACCGGGGAGTGCGTTCAAAATATTGCAGCGGTCATGGAAATGACTTCACCTGCAGTATCGCACCATTTGTCTAAGTTAAAAACGGCAGGTCTGCTGCAAGTTAGAAAAGCCGGCAAGGAAACGTATTACAGTCTGGAAGATAGTGAAAAAGCGCATTTGGTACACGATATTATCGACAAAGTGTTTAATATTACCCATCGCGCTTAGAAAGAGGAGAAAAAAATGCAAAAAACCTACTTGTTACAAAACTTGGGATGTGCGAATTGCGCAGCCAAAATTGAAAAAGCTATAGCTGCTTTACCGCAGGTGAAAGAGGCTAATGTAATAGTTATGACAAAAAAACTTAAGGTGGAGCTGAAGGAAGAAACACCTGAATTTTTACAAACTGTATCGAATATCGCAAACAGTATAGAGCGTGGAATAGAAGTAAAGGATATAACAACAAATAGGCAGGCTGCAATTATCGAAGAAACTGAGCACGAGCGCGAGCATCACGAACACGACCACGGCGATTGCTGCGGAGACGACCATGAACACGAGCATCACGAACACGACCACGGCGACAGCTACTCCCACGACCATGAACATGAACATGACGAACATGACCACGGACATTCGCACGATCATTTCGGGCACGACCACGGACATTCACACGACCATGAAGAGGGCGGAGCGTTGCAGACGACAATGCTGTAATAGGTACGATAATATTCATAATCGGTGCTATTATCCCGCATTTGGATAAGGTTATTTCGGGAGTTGATGTAAGTTGGTACAACGGCAATATGGAACTTGCCGTAATGCTTCTTGCATATGCAATACTCGGTTTTGGGGTAGTAAAGGGAGCTATCAAAGGTGTAATATCGGGACAGGTATTCGATGAAGGATTTTTGATGACGATCGCGACACTCGGTGCATTTGCGATAGGCGAAAATGTCGAAGGCGTCGTTGTAATGCTTTTTTACAGGATAGGCGAATATTTTGAGCATAGAGCTGTTGAACGAAGTAGAAATCAGATAATGGAAGTTATTGATATGCGTCCGGAAAATGTTACGACATATGTAAACGGAGCTGAAATGGTAATTAAGGCGGAGCTTGCGAAAGTTGGCGATATCGTAATAGTAAAACCGGGGGATAGAATCCCTCTTGACGGTGTTGTAATCGAAGGAGAAAGCAGAATAGACACTTCGGCGATTACGGGCGAATCGGTTCCAATCAAGGCGGTAAAGGGGACGGAACTGTTTTCGGGCAGCATAAATTCCAGCGGACTTATCAAAATGAAAGTTACCAAAACTCTTGAAAACTCAATGGTTAGTCGAATTATGGAAAGCGTAGAAAACGCAGCAAGCAGCAAACCTAAACTTGACAAATTTATAACAAAGTTTGCAAGGATTTATACGCCAATCGTAGTAGCGCTTGCGCTGGTTATTGCGATTGTACCGTCGATATTTACAGGACAGTGGCACAGATGGGTATACAGCGCGCTGACTTTCCTTGTAATAAGTTGTCCGTGCGCACTAGTACTAAGTGTACCGCTCGCATTCTTTGCGGGTATAGGCGGAGCGACGAAACGCGGTATTCTGTTTAAAGGCGGAATAGTATTGGAAGCGCTTAGAAACATCAAAATGGTAATAATGGACAAAACGGGAACCATTACAAAAGGTGAATTTGCGCTCAAGGAAATTAAATACACAGGCGGACTTTTGAGAGTCTTATCTGCTGTAAACGGCGGTGAGATTAACAAAGAAACGGCGGAGAACTTTATGCTTTACATGGTAGGAAGTGTGGAAAAAGCCTCAAACCACCCTGTTGCACAAAGTATAGTTGAAGCTGCAGTAAAATCGAATGTACAACTTGAAAATCCGGAAGAGCTCGAAGAAATCGCGGGAAAAGGAATCAGAGCTACATTGAAAGGTGTTGAGGTCCTTTGCGGTAATGAAAAATTGATGCAGCAATTCGGCATTGATATGACCGGCTTTGAAAGTGAAAACAAAGACGGATACAGCGTTACGTATGTAGCTATGGGCGGCGAGTTTGCGGGAGTAATACTCATAACAGACGGTTTGAAAGAGGACTCTGCCGAGGCGATTGAAAAACTTTCAAGCCTTGGAGTGGAAACTGCTATGCTCACAGGTGATACCAAAGAAAGTGCCGAAGCGATTGCGAATGCGGTTGGTATCAAAAGAGTATTTGCAAAGTTGCTTCCCGATGAAAAACTCAAGATTTTGCAGAATCTTCGAAAGGAAGTTGGAAGTGTAATGTTCGTAGGGGACGGTATCAACGATGCACCTGTACTTGCGGGGGCTGATGTTGGAGCTGCAATGGGCAGCGGAGCGGATGCCGCAATCGAGGCGGCGGATGTGGTGTTTTTAAATTCCAATCTTTCCAGTGTTGCCGATTCTATAAATGTAGCAAAAGTCACAAATCGTGTAGCCGTTCAGAACATAGCATTTGCGCTTTTGGTTAAAATCGCATTCTTGACGCTTAGCGTTTTCGGGCTTGTAACGATGTGGATAGCGGTATTTGCGGATGCGGGCGTAGCAATTATCTGCGTACTTAACTCTGCGAAGCTGCTTTACAAGAAGTAAAAATGCCGTAACACTACAAGTGCAGTATTTGAAATAGAAAAACGACTGTTATAAAAACAGTCGTTTTTTTATTTTCGGACGAACTATATTGCTCTAAACAAATTTGAAAGCAATACTAAAGTTAAGCCCCATGTAGCCATGAATAGCTGACGGTTCATTTTCAAATTATCTTCATTACTCGTTAGGAAGAGTTCGAATTGCAAAAAGAATCCCTACGATTAAGCCAAATATTATCGAATTTATATCCTTTGATACGAAAAGCAATGATTGCTAAAACTGTAAGGATAAGTAAAAAAATATTATATTTACGATTTTAAGATTTCTTTGCTTGTTCATAATTTACTCCTCATTTATATTATATCACATTTTTAGATTTTAAAATTAAGAAGCGGTAAAATGTGATGAAATGTCTTGATTAACTCAGGGCGCATTATATCACATTTTTAGATTTTAAAATTAAGAAGCGGTAAAATGTGATGAAATGTCTGATTAACTTGAGTACATTATATTACAAATTAAAAAGAAATACAATATTAAATTAAAAAAATAATTAGAATAGGGGCTAAGTTTTTATTGCAAAAAGGGATGTCGATTGTGATAATATATGTAGTGAAAAGTAGACAAATTTTTAACAATGTCTGCTTTTTATTGAGAAATCAAACACTTAAGAAAGGAAGGGAAGTCAAATGAGTGGACAGAAAAAGCATTTGCAGAGCATTCATGTAGAGCACAATAAGCATACGGCAAACTGCGCAACCGAGTATATGCCTGTTCCTGATATGGTTTATATTTCCATGTCGCAGCATATCGGAGCACCATGTAAGCCTCTTGTACAAAAAGGCGATGAAGTAAAAAGTCGGTCAGTTGCTTGGCGATACGGATGCATTTGTAAGTGCACCTATTCACAGCAGTGTTTCGGGTACGGTAAAATCCATTGAGGGGATGAGGATTGGTGGAGGCCTTGATGATACTATCGTAGTTATCGAAACTGACAAAAAACAGGAACTTTTGGAAACAATAGAACCTCCAAAAGTAAGCAATCACGATGAATTTGTGAAGGCAATCAGAGCAAGTGGACTTGTAGGACTTGGGGGAGCATCGTTCCCTACACATATCAAGTACAATCCGAAAAATATGAAGGATGTGCATACTCTTATCGTAAACGGAGCGGAGTGTGAACCTTTTATCACATCAGACCACAGACTTATGCTGGAAGAAACGGAAAATATCATCGACGGTATGCTCTTGGTAATGAAATATCTTGAGCTTAACGAAGGATATATAGGGGTTGAGGACAATAAGCCGGATGCAATCGAAGCATTGAACAAGATGATTGCGCAAAAGGGTTTAGATAATATTAAGGTTGTATCTTTGCGTTCAAGATATCCTCAGGGCGCAGAGAGAGTTATGGTGTACGAGGTAACGGGAAAGACGATGGATGCGGGAGTATTGCCTGCAGATCTTGGGATTATCCTGTCAAACATTACATCAATAGCTTTTGTTGCTCAGTATTTCAAGGACGGAATTCCACTTATCAATAAGAGAATTACCGTTGACGGAAGTGCTGTTACAAGACCTACGAATTTGGTATGTCCTATTGGTACGCCTATTGCGGATGTAATCGAGTTTTGCGGCGGATACAAAGCGCCACCGAAAAAGATTCTTATGGGCGGACCTATGATGGGAAAGGCACTGTTCTCCGACAGAATGCCGATAATTAAAAACAACAACGCTATCTTGGCGTTTGCAGAGGGCGATTCGGAATTGGAACCTGAAACTGCGTGCATAAACTGCGGCAGATGTCATACAGCCTGTCCATTTAAGCTGATGCCTACAATTCTTTCCGATGCTGTTAAGAGAAGAGATGCGGATTTACTTGAACGCTTCAAGGTGATGCAGTGTATGGAGTGCGGAAGCTGCTCGTATATTTGCCCTGCAAGAAGACCGCTTGGATTCAATAACAAGATAGGAAAAGCGATATTAAAGGAGGCTAAGAGTAATGGATAACAAATTTAATGAAAATCTGATAGTATCTCCTGCACCGCATTTTGTAACAAACGAAAACACAACAAGGATAATGGGGACTGTAATTTTAGCATTGCTTCCTGCTCTTGTAGTGGCTGCTTACGATTTCGGTTACAGAGCGGTTACTCTTACGCTTGTATGTGTAGTAGCGTGTGTGGGATTTGAATACTTGTTTAATCTTGTTGCAAAGAAACCTCAAACGGTAGGCGATTTGAGTGCGGCACTTACAGGTTTACTTTTGGCTTACAACTTGCCGTCAAATCTGTCTTACATAATAGCGATAATCGGGTGTTTCATAGCGATAGTTGTTGTAAAGGGAATGTTCGGGGGACTTGGACAGAACTTTGCAAATCCGGCTATCACTGCCAGAGTCGTACTGTTGGTATCGTTTACTTCGGCTATGACGCTTTGGCCTGTTCCTAGAATGTATAGAACGGCAGACGCTATTACAGGACCTACGCCGCTTGGAGTTTTAGCTGAGGGCGAGGGGATGCTTCCGTCGAATATGGATTTATTCTGGGGATTCGTAGGAGGTTCGCTTGGTGAAGTCAGTGCGGCAGCGTTACTTGTGGGAGGTTTATTCCTTATTTGGAGAGGAATAATTTCACCGATAATACCTGTGTCGTTCATAGCGACAGTTGGATTATTTGCAGCGGTTACGGGTAATGATCCGATATTCCATATTTTGGCCGGCGGTGTAATGCTCGGAGCGTTCTTTATGGCGACCGACTATGCGACTACCCCGATTCTTCCACTTGGAAAAATAATTTTCGGTGTTGGCTGCGGATTGATTACGATGATTATCAGGCTATATGGAGCTTATCCGGAGGGCGTTTCGTTCTCGATTCTGCTTATGAATATACTGACACCGCATATAAACACTTTCTGCGAGAATAGGCTGTATGGAGGTGCTAAGAAAAATGGATAAGAATACATTTGTAGAATATATAAAACCGGCGTTGGTTCTGGTTATAATATGCTTTGTAAGCTCGTTCGCACTTTCTGAAACGTACACAATTACGAAGCCTACAATAGAAAAGAATGCGAAAATTGCCGCTGACAAGGCGAGAATGGTGGTAATGCCGAAGGGCGATTCGTTTACGGAATACACAGGAAAACTTAATCCTGCGATTTTTGATTACTACATTGCAAAAAATAAGGTTGGTGCTGCTATTACGGCTTCCGCACCAAGCTACGGCGGGACTATCAAGGTGATGGTCGGAGTAAATGCGGACGGTACTATTGAGGGAGTTACGGTAACGAGTCATGCGGATACACCGGGACTTGGAACAAAAGCTATGACACCTGAGTATTTGAGCATTTACAAAGGAAAAACTATAAACGAAGTAGTGCCGGACAAGGGAAGCATAGGTACCGATTCTATCAAGAAAAATACCAATTTAAATGCGATTTCCGGAGCTACGGTTTCGTCAAACGGAATATACCATTCCGTACAGGCTGCACTTGCTCAGTTTGAAGCGACTGGAGGTGTAAAATAATGAACAAATTAAAGATTTTGACAAAGGGTATAATCAAGGAAAATCCGGTACTTGTGTTGCTGCTTGGAACTTGTCCTACCCTTGCGACTACTACGGGAGCGATTAACGGTATAGGCATGGGAGCGGCAACTACCGCTGTACTTTTGTGTGCCAACATAGCTATATCGCTACTCAAAAATATAATACCTGCCAAGGTTAGAATACCTTGTTATATCGTTGTAATAGCGAGCTTTGTAACAATCGTTCAATTTTTGCTTCAGGCATATCAACCGGCTCTTAATGCATCACTTGGACTGTTTATACCGCTTATCGTTGTAAACTGTATCATATTGGGAAGAGCTGAGATGTTTGCCAGCAAAAACAGTGTGATAGATTCGGCACTTGACGGACTTGGAATGGGACTTGGATTCACTTTGGCACTTGCTTGCATGGGTTTAATCAGAGAGCTTTTGGGAGCCGGTACGGCGTTTGATATTCAGTTGTTCGGCGACGGATTTACTCCTATGTCCATATTCATGCTCGCACCCGGCGGATTCTTTGTATATGCGATGCTTGTTGCAGCGGTAAATGTTATATCCAAAGAAAAGAAGCCGAAGAGAGAGTTTAATTGCATGGGTTGCCCTATGAGCGCATCATGCGGTCAGGCTCAAGGCGGAGAGGGGGAGAATAAGTAATGAAAGAACTTATAGCGATAATGATGGGCGTTATCCTTGTAGATAACTTCGTACTTGCTAAGTTCCTAGGAATTTGCCCTTTCCTTGGAGTATCGAAAAAATTGGATTCGGCTGTAGGTATGGGAGCAGCAGTTACATTTGTAATGGTGCTTGCAACAGCTGTAACTTGGCCGGTTCAGATTTACTTACTTAACAAAAATAATATCGGATATTTGCAAACAGTTGTATTCATACTGGTAATTGCATCGCTGGTTCAGCTAGTAGAGATGATACTGAAAAAATATATGCCGCCGCTTTACAAGTCGCTTGGAGTATTTTTGCCGTTAATCACTACAAACTGTGCTGTTTTGGGTGTAACAATTATGAATATAGATAACGATTACACTTATGTACAGTCCATATTCAACTCGCTTGGAGCAGGGCTCGGTTTCTTGCTCGCTATGGTGCTGTTTGCAGGCATTAGACAGAAAATCGAAACATGCGATGTTCCTGAGGTTTTCAAAGGAGTTCCGATAGTTTTGGTTGCCGCTTCACTGCTTTCCGTTGCGTTCATGGGATTCAGCGGTGTAGTTCAAGGCATATTCGGTTAGAAAGGAGATAAATATGATACCTGTAATATTACTTGTTGTAATGGGGCTTGCTGCAGGCGTAATGCTGACAATAGCGGCAAAGGTACTATTTGTCCCCGTTGATGAAACTGCTGCTGAACTTACTGAAGCGCTTCCGGGCGCAAACTGCGGTGCTTGCGGTTATGCGGGTTGTGCCGATTATGCAGAGGCGATGGCGAGCGACAGGAGCATAAGCCCTAATCTATGTCCTGTCGGAGGCGCGGAGGTTGCGAAAGCGCTTGCCGAAATACTTGGAGTTGAAGCGGGCTCGGCAGCGCCGATAGTTGCGTTTGTAAGATGTCAAGGCAGCAATGCGAATACGTCCAAAATAATGGAGTATCAAGGTGTTGAAACTTGTGAAGCAGCTCAAAATTTTTACGGCGGTGGGGGAACTTGCCATTACGGCTGTACGGGACTTGGAGATTGTGTGCGCGCATGTGCATACGATGCAATCAGAGTGATAGACGGTGTAGCTGTTGTTGACAGAGATGCTTGTGTAGGTTGCGGACTTTGCGCAAAAGCATGTCCAAAGAACATCATAATGATGGGCGAAAAGAAGAAAGTGGTTTATGTTGCTTGTCAATCAAAAGCGCAAGGTGCTAAAGCGAGAAAAGCGTGTAAGGTTGCCTGCATAGGCTGCGGAAAATGTAAGCAGGTTTGCAAATTTGATGCGATAACAGTTGACAACAACCTTGCGGTTATAGACTTGGAAAAATGTAAAAACTGCGGAGCGTGTGAGAAGGTTTGTCCTACTAAGGCAATAATCAACTTTAGACTTAGAAACAAGCCGCCTGCACCGCCAAAACCTGCCGTACCGAAAGAGGATGCTCCAAAAGCGGAAGCGCCGAAAGTGGAAAGCACACCTGTCGAAGTACAAAAGACTGCTGAAAGCGAAGCTGAACAAGAGGCTCAGGCTTAGAAAAAAACAACATAAAAGCGCTGATTTAATGCAATTTTTATCAGCTAAGTGATTAAATGTGATATTGTTTGCATACAATATCACATTTTTTTAAAAAGTATTGCAAATTCTCAAAAAAAGCTATATAATCTAAGGGAATATATTTTTATGTTTTATGAGAAAATACTTAATTTACACAAAATTGTAAATAATTTAGGAGAGTGATAAAATGGCGTTTTTAAATTCACTTAATATTGCCGGATCCGCTTTGACCGCACAAAGACAAAGGTTGGATATCATATCTGAAAATGTTTCAAATGTGGATACAACAAGGACTGCATCCGGCGGACCTTATAGAAGGAAAATTGTCGTGTTTGAGGACAAAGCGGGCGACCTGGCTTTTGGCGATGCACTCGATAGAGCAATAGCTCAGGGCAAATTTGCAGGAAGGCTGAGAAGACGCAGAACAGCGCCGGGAGTGCGAGTTGCAAAGATAGTCGAAGATCAAAGCGCACTCAAAACTAAATACGATCCGGAACATCCCGATGCGGATGCGCAAGGATATGTAAGACTGCCAAATGTTAATATGCTGGAAGAAACGATAGACAGCATGTCGGCAACAAGGTCTTATCACGCAAATGTAACTGTACTCAACGCTGTTAAAACTATGGCGTCGAAAGCACTCGACATCGGCAAGTAGCCGGAATATAGGGGGAAAAAATGTTTATAGAACCGATTCAAAGTATGAAGGCTATTGAAAGCCTGTCGGAGCTGAAAAAAGCGGAAAAAACGGATGAAAAATCGATTGTTGGCGACAAACTGCCGTTTAAGTCGATGTTTTTGGATGCGATAGAAGATGTCAAGGAAACAAACAATCAAGTGAATATAGATGCCGAAAAATTAGCGACCGGACGAAGCGACAATTTGCATCAATACAGCATAGATATTACGAGAGCGCAGCTTTCTTTGGAACTTTTGGTAGAACTCAGAAACAAAGCACTCGAGTCGTACAACGAGATTATGAGGCTGGGAATATAATTTGTGGTTGAGAAAATTTGATGAGGTATAGGTGGCACTAATTGCGTGAGAAGTTAGATGAAATAATATACAATTTAAAAACCAAGACTGCAGAGTTAAACGAAAAGCTCAGCAAACAAACGAAGATTTTGATTTTGGCAATAGCTATAGGTGTTTTAGTTATTGCGTTTGCTATTGCTATGCTTTTGAATTCTGCGAGCTGGGGCGTTCTTTATACGGGACTTGATGAGCAGGAAGTTGTTCAAATTGTAAAACTTTTGGAGGATCAAAAGATCAAATACAAAGTGGACGGCAGTGTAATATCCGTTCCAAAAGAAAATGTCAATAAGGTAAAGGCATCGCTTGCATCTGCGGGATATCCGAAAACAGGATTTACATACGACTTGTTCAAGGACAATGTAAACCTGCTTGCTACGGATTTTGAAAAGTACAAGTATGCACAATTTGAGCTTGAAAGCAGAATGGCAGAAACAATCAAACAATTTGAGGGTGTCAAGAATGCGACCGTTACAATCGCTATGGCGCAGGAACAAAAATATGTGCTTCAAGAAGATGTCAAAGAGAGCAGTGCTTCCGTAACGGTAACGATGCAAGACGGAGGTTCACCTACACGCGAGCAGGTAAAAGGTATTCAAAGGCTTGTTGCAAGAGGTGTACCGGGGCTAAAAATCGAGAATGTATCGGTGCTCAACGGCGAAGGAGAAGAAGTAACTGAACAATATGACAATCCTCTTGAAGGCTCCAATGTACTCAAAATTAAAGTGAAGAAGCAACTGGAAAGCGATGTCAAAGCAAAGGTGCTGAATGTATTGCAACCGCTTTTCGGTCAGGATAATGTTAGAGTCAGCGTAAACTGTGCTGTTGATATGGACAAAAAGATTAAGGAAATAATCGAGTACATACCGTCCGAAAACAACAGAGGTGTGCTGCACAGCGCGAATTCGGCTTACGAAGTACAAGGGAACGGTAAAATTACAGCGGGGGTACCGGGTACTGAAACAAATGCGGACATTCCGGTTTATCCGGGAGTTACAACTGACGGTAACGATGTGTATTTCAAAGATGATAGAGCTTTGGAATACCTTGTCAGTCAGGTGAAGGAGCAAATTGAGAGCGACACCGGAGAAATTACCGATACCACTATTTCGGTAGCGGTAGATAGTGCGGATTTGACACCGAAAAAGGCGGGAGAACTTAGACAAACGGTTGCACTTGCAGCAGGCATTGATGTGTCGCAAGCGGATACTAAAATTGCCATCTTCAACGCACCGTTCTTCACGGAGAGCAAACAGCCGGCAGTCGGATTTGCGGCACTGTTCGAATCAAATCCTATGCTGAAGTATATAATACCTGCAATTTTAGCACTTATAATAGCATTGGTAGTAATAATAATAGTTACAATCAACAAGGCGAAGGCAAGAAAGAGAGCGGAAGAGCTTGCTGCAGAAGAAGCAAGAAGACTTACGGACAGCGATACTCTTATCAGCTTGGATGAACTTGAAAAGTCAAGAGAAGATGAACTTAAGAGCCAGATACAAGACTTTACGGATATGAATCCTGAAATTTCGGCTCTGCTTCTAAAGACATGGTTGCGAGGAGAGGAAGGTATCAATGAGTAAAGAGGGCGGACCACTTCTTACACCGCAGCAAAAAGCTGCAGCGGTTGTAATTTCGCTCGGAGCGGAGCGTGCATCTAAAATATACAAATATATGGGCGAGGACGATTTGGAAACGCTTACTCTTGAAATAGCAAAACTCGACCATATCACACCTGAGCAAACTGAGGAGGCAATGGACGATTTTTACAAACTTTGCCTGACTCAAAAGGTAATCACCGAGGGTGGTGTTGATTACGCCAAAACGGTTTTGGAAAAAGCATTCGGATCTCAGCAGGCGGCTACGCTGCTTGAGCGTGTTACACGCAATCTGAAGACCAGAGCATTTGAATTTATCAGAAAAACCGATAGCAAAAACCTATTTGCAATTATACAGCACGAACGCCCTCAGACGATTGCGCTCATACTTTCATATGCGAAACCGGAACAAGCATCGGAAATCATTACAGAGCTTCCTAAAGACAAACAGGTGCGCGTAGTTGAATGCATCGCAAGAATGGACAGCGCATCTCCTGAAACGATTAAAATAGTAGAAAACATATTGGAAAAAGAAATTCTTCTGTACTTTCTTTGGATTTTGCACAGGTTGGCGGTGTAGATTACATAGCAGAGGTAATGAACAATATCGAAAGAAGCAGCGAAAAATACATATTCGACGAACTCAGCAAGAAAGATATCAAGCTGGCTGATGAAATCCGAAACAAGATGTTCGTATTCGAAGATATTACACTGCTCGACGACAGAGGAATACAGGAATTCTTGCGCGAAGTGGAAACTCAGGATATTGTTTACGCACTCAAGGGCGCTACGCAGGAAGTATCGAATATGATATTTGCAAATATGTCAAGCCGTATGGCGGAAACTGTAAAGAGCGAATTGGAATTCACATACAATGTCCGTCTAAAGGATGTAGAAGAAGCACAACAAAAGATTGTCGCTATAATCAGAAGACTGGAAGAAGAAGGTAGACTCATGATCAATAAAGGGGGAAAGGATGAGATAATTGCATAATACTTTTGAAAACTTCCAATTAGAAACAACTCTCGACAGGGCAAAACGAAATCTCCAAGAAGCCGTGGATATCACTAATATGCAGGAAAGCGAGCGGGAGAGGAAGTCGAGGAAAAAATAAAAGAAGAAGAGCGAAAGCAGAAGAAAAAGGGCGGTGCGAAGTCCTTGTACGGCTATGCGCCGGAGCTTTCGAGAAAGTCTGCGCTCGAAACAGATGTAAACGATTTATCCGACATAGATGAGGGAAAACTTGCGATACTCGAAAGCATTCGAAAAAATCGAGATGTTGAAGGCTTGGTTGCGGAAGAGAAAGCTGAGCTTGGAATTGTCGAAGAATTCGGCGGAATTGAGTTTGAGGATGATGACCTGAACGAAGAATTCATAGAACATTCGGATGTTTTGGTTGAGGGAACGGCAGACGAAAAGTGGATGAAGAAGCGCAGGGATGCGCTTGTACCGTCAGGATACGATATTAAAAGTTTTGACACGGATGCAGATGACGGCGAACCGAAAAGAGAAAAGAAGCAGTTTGTAGTACCGGATGCTTTTGCGTTTGCGGAATTGGAAGAAGAGGATGTTGATCCGTTTTCTACGAATTTGGATATGTTGCTCGGTAACGAAATAAGTGCCGATGACGGAGAATCGCCTGCAAAAGACGACAAACTGGATGTGAAGGCGTTACTTGAACTTGCGAAAAATACCGAAGAAAGCGTGGCGGGAGCAAGCGCCAACGGGGAGGCTGCAGGGAAAGCTGTAAATATATTACAACTAGAAAAAAACAGTCCGTAAATGCCCTAAAAAAAGCGTTTGCTGGAAGCTGAGGAAGAAGCTGAACGCATCATTAAAAATGCAACTGCAGAGGCGGAAGATATGCGAGCATCCGTCAAGGAACAGGTGAACAGGCAGATTGCAAGCCAAGTTGCCGATGCTGTAAAAATCGCAGAGGAGGAAGGTTACAAAAAAGGTTTTGAAAAAGGCGAAGGTGCAGGACTTATGCACGCAAAAGACGCTGTCAATCTGGCAATGAGAGAAGAAGCTGCGGAGTTTAGAGAGAGCCTACTTGCGGATTTGGAAAGTTTCAGAAAAACACAAGATGCAATCCTCGACAGGTATTTGGACGATTTGACAACTTTGGCGCTTGATGTTGCGGAGAAAGTTGTAACGGTCAGCCTTAGGAGCAGCAAAGATGTAGTCGCATCGATGATAGTGAATGCGGCGGAAAGCTGCCGAAATAAGGAATGGGCTAAAGTTTATATATCTAATGACGACAAGGCGATAGCTGTCAATTTGGAAAAAGAATTGATAGATGCCCTCAGTCAGATTTCCAAAAATGTCAAAGTTGTTATAATGGACGAGGAGCCCACGGGAACTTGCATTATAGAAACACCGGATCAGCGAATAGATGCCAGTGCGGATGTTCAAATGGAAAATATACGAAAACTGGTTGAAGAAAACAAATAAGGAGTCGATATGAGATTAGCGCAGCTATCGGAGCTTGTAAAGCTCAGTGAAACCTATGAGGTAATCGGGAAAATTGAAAATATCATAGGAATGAGTATTGAGGCTTCGGGGCTGAAAGCCAATATCGGCGATGTCAATTTAATTATGTCGAAGGACGGAAAAAGGAGGCTTACTTCCGAAGTTGTAGGATTTAAGGGTGAAACGGCAATATTGATGCCTTACGACTTTATAGAGGGGATGGGTGCAGGCGATTTTGTGCGAAGTACCAAAAAACCGCTTAGAATACCGGTAGGTCCGTTTCTGTGCGGCAGAACTATTAATGCTATGGGAAAGCCCATAGACGGACTTGGCGATTTTGGTGAATCTGAGCTTTATACTGTTGAGTCTACATATACAAATCCGCTTGCAAGGCCTCCGATTACAGAAAGAATTCATTTCGGAGTCAAGGCAATCGACGGGTTTTTAACTGTCGGGAAAGGCCAGAGGATAGGGATTTTTGCAGGTAGCGGTGTGGGAAAATCTACGCTTTTAGGTATGCTCGCAAAACAATCGTCGGCGGATATAAATGTAATTGCACTGGTCGGCGAGCGTGGTAGAGAGGTTAAAGAGTTCATCGAAAGAGATCTCGGTGAAGAGGGAATGGCACGATCGGTGGTTGTGGTGGCGACATCGGATCAACCGGCAGTGCAAAGAAACAAATGTCCTCTTGTAGCAACCACTATTGCAGAATATTTTAAAGATCAGGGCAAGGATGTTCTGTTGATGATGGACTCACTTACTCGTTTTGCAATGGCTCAAAGAGAGATAGGACTTGCGGTTGGAGAGCCTCCTGTTGCAAGGGGATACACACCGTCGATTTATGCGGAAATGCCAAAACTTCTAGAACGAAGTGGGAACTTCAAAAAAGGCTCAATTACAGGCATATACACGGTGCTTGTAGAAGGCGACGATACGAATGAACCGATTGCCGATACGGTTAGAGGTATACTCGACGGGCATATAATACTTTCGAGAAAATTGGCGGCAAAAAACCATTTTCCTGCCATCGAAATCGGAGGCAGCATTTCAAGGCTTATGGATGTCATAGTTGATGAAAATCACAAGGCTATGGCGAGTAAAATCAGAGATTACCTTGCGGTATACGAAGAAAACGCAGATTTAATAGCGATAGGTGCATATAAGCCGGGTAACAACGAAAGACTGGATACCGCCGTTGCCAAAATAGATGCTATAAAATGCATTTTTTTAAAGCAAAAGAAAAAAACGAGTATTTTGATTATGAAAAAATTTTGGAAGAAATGACTAGAATTTTGGAATGAGCTTGAAATATAGTGAAAAAGGTGTAAAATATATTATTATGGCAAAGTTCAAATTTTTCATTACAGGCCGTTGAAAGGTATAGAAATCGTGCTTGATGATAAGAAAAAAACGAATATGCGATTGCAGCGGCGAATGTAGCAAATCAAGAGGCTCTTATTAAAGAGATTGAAGCAAAGATTGAGGAGGCTCATTTGGAACTGAAACTCAAAAAAATCAAGAGGGTATTTCTGCGCTCGAGCTTCAAAAGCTATGGAAATTATCTTAAAAAAACCTTTCAAATAGACTGGAAGAGGAGGAAGGCAAACTGGTAAGTTTGCAAAAATCGAAGAAATGCACAGAATTGAAATGGTTGCAGCTAAGACCGATTCCATGTCAATCGAAAAAAATAAAGGAAAAAGCGCATTTTCGAATACATTAAGGCTGAACAAAAAGAAGAGCTTTTTCATAGAAGAATTTGTATCAAACAAGTTATCCGGGCAGGGGAAAAATTCCGTGCTTTGATATATTAACATCTAAGGTGGGCATAAATAAAATTGAAGAAAGGAGGAATACGGATGACAAGCGAAGTAAGTGCAAAGCTCCAAACTAATGTTAGAGAAAGCATTACTAAAATGGCTAAAAAGGTCAATGTTGCAGCTCGTGATTTCAATAGCGAAGTTTCAAAACAAACATCGGCGACGAACACGCCGAGAAGTAAGGAGAATGCCATAAAAGCAGGAGAAAGATGTCAAGGCATCGGACAGACCGCAAACAAAATCGGAAGATGCTTCAAACGGCAAGGTCTTGGACAAAGCCGACAAAAATGAGCAGCCTATTGAAAAGATTGAAACGGTTGCAAGTATGCAGCTTCAGCAAATCGCGATGAATATTGCTACGGTTGAAAGCAAAGACGATATACCGAAGATTGTTTTACCGGAAGCAGTACAGGAAGCAGTTAATGTTAATGAAAAATTTAACCGATGCGCCGAAAAAAATGAAAATGTTGAAAAAGCGAACGGCGGAATAAAGATTGAAGAACTAAATTCGGCGCTGCCTCAGGAAATGAAAAAGCGAAGTACAAGAAACAAAAAGTTATCGAGGTCAAGCCTGAAATTGAAAAAAAGCGAAGTAACGAAAGCCGAGTTCAAAATTTCATCGAAAAATGTCAAAGACATAAAGCCTGAAGTAAAGGATTCGCCAAAAGAAGAAATAGGCGAGCAGTTTGAATTTGCAAAAGTTGTACCTGAAGCAAAACTTGATTTTAACAAGGTAAACATCAAAGTTGCAGATGCACCGATTAGAGCCGAAGCACCTGATATGCCACAGCAATTAGTGGATAAAAATAACATACAATGCAGATCAGGGCAAGCATGTATTCGATATAGAGCTGTTCCCTGAAAATTTGGGAAAAGTTGCTATTAAGATGGTGTTTGAAAAAGGCGTTGCCGAACTCGTGATGACTACACATACGGACAAGGCGCACAAATTGCTTTCACAGCAACTGGATGTGATTAGAGGCATCTTGGAAACTAACACTCAAAATCAAGCAAGCGTTGAAGTAAAAGCGGGCGAAAATGCAAGCGAAAATTTCGACAAAGACAGTTTCTTGGGGCAAGGTGAAAAAAATCAGCAAGAACAGCAAAAAGACAGAAAAGAAGATAGCTCCGACAGTTTCTTGGAAAAATTAAGACTTGGAATTGCGGAACAGTCGATATAGTAGAAAGGAGGTAAATATGGCAGATTTAACAAACTTGACGATGGATCAGTATATGCTGAAACTGTTAAAGGTAACTGACAAAAAAATGCTACAAGCAAAACCATGAAGCGGGAGCTTGATATGCAAACGACCGATTGGATGAAGTTGCTTGTTGCCCAGCTAAAGAGCCAGGATATGTACAATCAGACAGATTCGAGCGAGATGACCAGACAAATGGCGCAGTTTTCACAGATACAGGCAGTTCAAAACATGGTAGCCATGCAAGAAAACATGTTTGCTATGAGCAACACATCATATGCGGCATCTTTGATAGGAAAAGATGTAACGGTTGCGGAGGTCAAGACGGTCCAGACATCTGATGAAACGAAGCAGACGGTTGAAAAAAACCAGAGGAAAGGTTACGGGCGTAACTCTGTATGAAGGTCAGCCGCATGTATATATAGGCGACAAAAAATTTGCTTTGAATCAAATAATGATAGTTGGCGATGTACCGCAGGCGGAAGAAACGGAAAAAAGCGAAGATGCAGCAAAGCCTGAGGAAACAGCGAAACCCGAAGAAACAGAAAAGCCTTAGAGAAGCGGAACAAATCACAGGAGGTGAAGAAATCCGATATGCAGATGGAAAAAATGGGGCTTAATTACATCAACAGAAATGTAGGTTCGCAGACGCTCAACAGGACAGCTAATTCAGTTCAGACGGTAGCGGAAAAAGGAAATGTAGAAAAACCGATGACCAAAATAGGCGCGGATTTTGAGACATTACTGAAAGAGCAGCTGGACAAAAATAGCGGTATAGACAAAAATGGCGGACTTCAATTTTCTAAGCATGCGAAAGAGCGAGTTGCTCAAAGAGGCATAGAATTAACCCCGAAGCTAATGACAGATTTGAATAACGCGGTTGATAAAGCATCGAAGAAAGGTGCAAAGGATATAGTGGTATTCGACATGCTGAATGCATTTATAGTAAATGTTCCGAATAAGACAGTGGTAACGACGATGTCGGGAAATGAAATGAGGGACAATGTTTTCACAAATATAGATGCAGCGGTAATTCTTTAAAAAATATATTAAAAACCATAAAATAGCCGGACCATTTATGGAGGCTAAAGACTAGGTGGACTGATCTAATCTAATGGTTTAGGAGGTAAATAAATGGTAAAATCAATGTTTGCGGCAGTTGCAGGATTGCGCGCACACCAAGCCAAAATGGACGTAATTGGTAACAACATTGCAAATGTAAACACATATGGATATAAAACGGCGAGAGCCACTTTTAGAGATGTATTTTATGCTACATCATCAGGAGCAGGAGATGCCGGAGAAGTCTATGGCGGAACAAACCCTATGCAGCTGGGTTACGGTTCGATAGTAGCATCGGTTGATTCGATAATGACAGGCGGCGGAGTAGCGGCAACCGATAAGCCTATGGATACGATGATTGTAGGTAACGGGTTCTTTATGGTAGGACCTAAAACTTCGGAAACTGCAGGCCCCGGAATTTACGATTCTATTGAGGTAGGAGTCAAAGAAGATCCGACAGCCGGAGGCGGTGGCGGAGGAGCCGGCGGAGCGGCTACATTACAGCCCGGTGAAATAAATCAGGACAAGGTGAAAGCATTGTCCCTTACAAGAGTTGGAAACTTCAATTTCGACGGCGACGGAAATCTGGTTGACTCGGAGGGTAGACTGCTGTACGGTTTCCCTGCAGAATATACAGTAGATCCTAATGCCGGCGGAACAGCAACCAATGCAAAATACGAAATCAAAAGAAATAAACTTGCACCGCTTAGATTGCCAAATAACAATCAGGCAAACCAGGGAACAGGTGTAGGCGGAGCTACAGCTACCAACTATGAACCTATGCCGCTTGCCAACATTACTATTGGTAAGGACGGAACGATTATGGGAACAAGCGAGGGAAAGGTCATCACTATCGGTCAGATAGGAATAGCTAATGTACCTAACCCTGAAGCGTTGGAAAGACAGGAAAGGTCGTATTACAAAGCAAAAGCGAATACGGGTATAATTACCGCAAATCCGGCAGGGCAAAACTCGACAGGAACTGTACAATCAGGCGTGCTTGAAATGTCGAATGTGGACTTGTCAAGAGAATTTACGGATATGATTACTACACAAAGAGGATTCCAAGCGAATACTCGTATCATAACTGTAACAGACCAAATGCTGGAAGAAATGGTCAACATGAAGAGATAAAGTTTGTTGAGGGGAGGGAGCTCGACTCTCTCCCTAATGAGGGATAATATGATTAAACTTACCCGAATAAACGGTGTCGAATTTCTTATAAACAACGATCTTATAAATATTATTGAATCGATACCGGAAACCAAAGTCGTCTTGCAAAACAAGGAATACTATATAGTGCAGGAGAGCTTCGATGAAATTATTGACAAAATAGTCGAGTTTAACGCAAAGATAATTGATAAAGGTGCATATTTGTCTGAACAAAAAGCAATTTTGGATAAAGAACGCATGGAAGAATAATTACGAAAAGAACACGAATAGCGTGGAAATAGGAGAAAAACAATGGATTTAGGTACCCTGTTAGGTATATTAGCGGGATTTGGATTAACTATTTTTGGTATAGGATTTGGAAGTATAGGAAACTTTATCGATCCTGCCAGCTTTGCACTTACTATCGGAGGAACACTTGCAGCAATGGCGGCATCGACACCGTCGGAGGTTCTAAAGGATTTACCAAAACTTTTTAAAATAGCTTTTGGAGGAAAAAAGTACGATCCTAAGCAATACATAGAGCAAATTGTAGATTTTGCTCAATCTGCCAGAAAAAACGGGTTGCTTTCGCTTGAATCAAGAGCACAAGAAATCGAAGATGCATTTTTGCGAGATAGCGTACTTTTGATAGTAGACGCGATAGATTCCGACAAGGTAAAAGAACTTATGGAAAAAGAGCTTGAATATTTGGACGAGAGGCATGCAAAGGGGTTCGGATTTTTCGAAATGACGGCAGGTACATGTCCGGCGTTCGGTATGATAGGTACGCTCGTAGGACTTGTAAACATGCTCAAGAGCTTGGACGTGGAAGGCGGCGGAGCCGGCGCCATAGGACCTGCGATGGCGATAGCACTTATTACGACTTTCTACGGATCGCTTTTTGCCAATTTGATATTTTCACCTATCGGAAACAAACTTAAGGTTAGACACGCAGAAGAAATGTTTTGTAAGCAGCTTATAATAGAAGGAATACTTTCAATACAGTCAGGCGAAAACCCTAAGTTTATAAGAGAAAAATTGATTTCTTATTTGTCCGAAAAAGACAAGGCGGAACTTGCTGAATCTGTATAAACATTGTGAAAGGAGAAAAAAATGGCAAAAAAGCATGAAGCACCCAAGAACAATTGGATGGACACCTATGGCGACATGGTAACATTGTTGCTGTGCTTTTTCGTATTGCTTTTTTCTATATCTACTGTAAATGCTGAAAAATGGATAATGATTGTCAAGAGTTTTAATCCTGCTTCAGCAGAAAACATCAGCCAGCTCGTTCAGCAGGAGCCGACCGATACGGAGGGCGATCAGGCAGTTGGACAAAAAGCGGGCGGACTTATGACAGACGAAGAAAGTTTTGATCAGATATATTGGTCGCTAAAGGAGTTTGTTGAAGAAAACAATCTCGAAGAAAGTATTGAAGTAAAAAAAGGTAAGGATTTTGCTTTCATAATATTTAGAAATAATATATTTTTTAACGGAAACAGTTATATACTAAGAGATGAGGGCAAGGAAGTACTGGATGCACTTTGCGACGGCATTAGACCGGCAGCAAATCAGATAGGCGAAATTCGTGTTATGGGGCATACCAATCAAGAAGATCCGAACAAACCGAACGAAATTGAGGGCGACAGATTCTTGTCATCAAACAGAGCTACGGCAGTGCTTGTGTATATTGAAAACAAGCATTTGGTTTCAGGAAGAGTGCTGGTATCGGAGGGGTTCGGACAGCATTATCCTATCGGTGCATTTGACGATCCGGACGGAAGGATACAAAACCGTCGTGTAGAAATTTACATAGCTAAGAACGAGGCGGTTAAGTACAATATAGAAGAAATTTATCAAAAATATTGATAACTCTTCAGGAGCAAGTAATGAAAGTCCAAAGAAACCGAAAAAGAAGTAGAAGAAGCGGTTTAGGTTAAAGGAGTAAAAGATGGCTGACGTATTATCGCAAAGTCAAATAGATGCTCTGCTAAATTCGATAAATTCACCACAGGCAGCTGAAGAAGAAGAAAAGATAGCAGATGAAGAAAACAGAAAAATCAAGAAATACGACTTTAAAACACCGAAGAAGTTTACCAGAGACAGATTAAAATTACTGTTCAGCGTATACGAAAACTTTGCCAGAGTTGTTTCTTCGTATTTGACAAGTATGATGCGAATTTCGTGTCAAGTAGAAATGCTCGACATAGAAGAACAAAAGTATTTCGAGTTTAACAACGCGTTGTCGGAAAACGATATAGTAGCTATGGTGGACGGCTCGGTAAACGACGGCAAGAACGAAAGCGAAACTATCATGATGCAGATGAGCAATTCCGTAATTTATACTCTTATAGATAGGATGATAGGCGGAACGGGGCAAGCATCGGACGATACATCCGGAGGCTTTACGGATATTGAAATTTCGCTTTTCGAGAATATAATGGTACATTTGTTACCGATAATGGAAGAAACATGGCAAAACTATTTCGATGTAAACTTTAAATTTGACAAGGTGGAAACGAATCCGAGATTGATACAGAGTATTCAAGCTGACGAAATAGTAGTCATTGTCGTTCTGAATATAGAGATGAACGAAAGCTCGGGAACATTTAATATATGTGTTCCGGGTACGATACTTGAATCTTTGTTTAAACTTTTCCGAACAGGCAAACGCTATGATTAAGAAGCGTGGCGAAAACGGCGAAGTATCAAAAGAAGAAATACTCAGCAACATTAAGGACTCTACACTTCAGGTTCGAGCTTTTTGGGAGAGGCAAACATATTGCTGGAAGATGTGTATGCTTTGAAGCCGGGAGATGTTATAAACTTGAAAAAACCGAAAGAATCGGAGGTTGCTGTTTATATAGAGGATAAGCCTTGGTATAAGGGCAGGCTTGGAGAGAAAAAAGGTAATGTCGCTATAAAAATTACGGGAACAACACTTAGTCGTTAGGAGAAATATAAAAAAATGAGTGATAACAATGTATTCACATCAATGGAAATAGATGGTATAGGTGAAATATTAAATATAAGTCTCGGCTCGTCGGCAACAGCGATGTCGGATATGCTCGGAAGGAAAGTAACTATTACCACACCTCATGTAAAGGTTAGGACTTTTGAAGAATTTGACATGTCGGAAGTCAATCCTGCGGTGGGAGTTGAAATAACTTATGTTACGGGGCTTGACGGTAACAACTTGATGTTACTTAAGCGCGATGACGTACGAAAGATTTTGGAAATACTTATGTATACTGAAATCGATCCCGAAACATTCGAGCTTGACGAACTTTCACTTAGTGCAGTTTGCGAACTTATGAATCAAATGATGGGCGCATCAGCAACGGCACTTGCAGATGTAATAGGCAGAATGGTCAACATTTCGACACCGATAGCTTTTGAAGTGGAAAATGTAGGCGAATTTAAGCAAAAATATTTCAACAGCTCGGAGGAATTGGTAGAAGTATCATTTCATATAGATATAGAAAATACTTTTTCAAGCACATTCCTAACGATGCTGTCAGTAGGTTTATGTAAAGAATTGATTGCATCATTTGGATTTATCGGAAAAGAGGATGCACCGGCAGAACCTGCACCTGCAGAATCGCCACAACCGCAAGCATCACCGGAGCCTGTAGCAGCACCTGCTCCTACTCCTGCTCCTACGCCGGTACCGCCACAACCTGCGGCACCACAGATGCAGCCAATGCAAGGAGGAATGCCAATGCAACAAGCAATGCCTATGTATGAAGCACCGCCAAGACTGATAAATGTTCAGCCGCTAGCTCAAAATTATGAGATTACTGCGGCAGAGGCGGGTACAAACTTAAACTTAATAATGAAAGTACCGCTTCAAGTTTCCGTTGAAATAGGAAGAACCAAGAAATTGGTAAAGGAAATTTTGGAGTTTGGACAAGGTTCACTTATCGTACTTGATAAGCTAGCAGGAGATCAAGTGGATGTGTATGTAAACGGTCAGTGCATAGCAAAAGGCGATGTAGTGGTAGTAGATGACAACTTCGGGGTAAGAATTACAGAAGTTGTACAAAAAACAGAGATAATAAATAGTTTATAAAACTAATTTAATATTAAATATTATAATGTAAAAATAAGGAGAATGAGAAATGGCAAAGATTTTATTAGTAGATGATGCGGCATTCATGCGTATGATGATTAAAGACACATTATCCAAGAACGGATATGAGGATCTTCACGAAGCGGCAGACGGTGCGCAGGCAGTTGAAAAGTTCGAAGAAATATCACCGGATTTAGTAATTATGGACATCACTATGCCTAATATGGATGGACTTGAAGCGCTAAAGACAATCGTGGGAAAACATCCTGACGCAAAGATAGTTATGTGTTCGGCTATGGGACAGGAAGCTATGGTAATCGAAGCAATCAAGCTGGGCGCAAAAGACTTTATCGTAAAACCGTTCAAACCTGATAGAATATTGAAAACAGTTTCTTCGATTTTACCTCAGTAGGAGAAAGACAGTGCGTGCGCTGATACCCATGCTTATAGCACTCATAGCGGTTTTTGCGGTAATTTATCTTAGCTATATTTTCAGCAAGTATTTGGCTATGGGTGTAGGCAAGCTGAGCGGGGCAAGATACATGAGGATAGTTGATCGTCTTATGCTTGGACAAGACAAGATGGTTGCCATAGTTCAGATTGGTACTACCTACTATGTAGCAGGGGTAACGAATGAGAACATACAAATTTTGAAAGAACTTGAGGGCGAAGATTTACTTGAAATGGCAGTTTCTGACGAGGGAGTTAAGACGCCGTTTTCAAGTAATTTTCAGACGGCATTAAGTAAATATATGGTTAAAAAGGAAAATAAATAAAATGCTAAATGATGCAATAGTAGAAATAAATGGTTCGGGAGTTCAAACACTTGAGATTTTGACATTACTCACGCTTATCGCACTTTTGCCATCTATTCTAATCATGATGACATCTTTCACCAGGATTGTCATAGTTATTTCACTTTTGCGAAATGCCATGGGCTTGCAGCAAACACCGCCTAACACGGTGATTATCGGCATAGCCCTATTTTTGACACTCTTTATAATGAATCCTGTAATTACGGATATAAACAAGAATGCGTATGAACCTTACAAGGCTGATACGATAACTCAAGAACAAGCTATAAAAAATGCAGAAGTTCCTCTCAAAAAGTTTATGCTAAAGCAAACAAAAGTCGAACCGCTCAATATGTTTTTGAATTTTGCAGAAATGAAACGACCTAAGAATCTTATGGATATACCAATGCATGTTGTAATACCGGCATTTGTAACCAGTGAACTGTCAAGAGCATTTTTGATGGGATTTTTGCTGTTTATTCCGTTTTTAGTAATAGATATAATAGTTTCCAGTGTGCTGATGTCGATGGGTATGGTAATGCTGCCGCCGTCGATGATTTCAATGCCGTTTAAGCTGCTGCTGTTTGTGGTCGTAAATGGCTGGGAACTTTTGTTTTCGACGCTTGTTAAGAGCTTCAATTAGAGGAGGTGCGTATGGATTATACTCCTATATTTGATATATTGCAGACCGCGACCATTGTTGCGGCGAAAGTTTCTGCGCCTGTACTTTTGCTTAGTATGGGAATCGGAATTTTGATAGCTATATTTCAGGCGGCGACCTCTATTCAGGAACAAACATTAACATTTGTGCCAAAACTTTTTGTTATAGGTATAATACTTATAATGTCAGGCGGTTGGATGCTAAGTATGCTTTCCGATCTTACACGAGAAATATTCAAGATAATGTTAGAATTGTAGCAATATGGTGGATATAGCGGGACTTGAGATTGAAAATCTAATAGCTTTCGGTTTAATATTGCTTCGAATGTTCGGGTGCATAATGTTTAATCCCATATTGGGGAGGAATAACATTCCAAGTACAGTAAAAATAGGATTTTCGATGTTACTTGCGATGCTCGTTTACGTTCATCACGATGTGAGCTATATAAAAACCATAGATACTGCGGTAGAATATATAATTGTTGGAGGCAAAGAGTTCTTGATAGGCTTTGCAATCGGCACGGTCGTCAGCTTTTTTGCTTATGTAATAATACTTGGCGGCGAAGTTATGGATATGCAGATTGGACTTGCGATGTCAAAAATATACGATCCCGGCAGTAATGTTTCCATGTCGCTTTCATCAACATACCTGAATATAATTTTTATGTTTATGTTTTTTTACACAAACGGGCATGTTACGCTGATTAAGCTATTTTTGGAACTTGAGAAAACATTACCGTATGGAAGCGTTATTTTCGGTAAAGAGTTGGCGCAGGGTATGATAGGCGTATTTTGTGAATGTACCGTACTTGGACTCAAACTTGCGATGCCCGTAATCGGATTGCAATTTCTTATGGAAATGGGCGTGGGTATATTGATGAAAAATATACCGCAGATAAATGTTATAATGATAAATATTCAAGCGAAAAATATTAGTCGGCTTGATATTTTTAGTAATAATATATCCTCCTGCAATAGCTTTTTTGGAGGGAATGCTCGAAAAAATGTTTGACAGTATTGAAGATATGGTAGTTTTAATGAGGTAATTATGGCTGGCGAAAAACCGAAAAAGCCACCCCCAAACGGAGGCAAGACGAACGAAAAAAAGGGTAATGTCCCTCAAAGTAAGGATATAGTAAATCTTGTTTCTGTCATAGTGGTTTTTAGTGCTATAAAATTGCTCTTTCCATATATTTACACATCGTACGAGAGATTTCTAAATATGATTTTTGGAGAAGCTCTGAGTATAGAAGAGTATTCGAGGGCAGGATTTAGCGACTTGATATCACAGGTCGTGATGATGATAGTAATAGCGGCTGTGCCGCTTCTTTTGCTTGCAAATGCGATCTCCATATTAGTTACGGGGGCGCAAACCAAGTTTTTATTTTCTGCGGAGGCACTAAAGCCTAAACTTAACAAATTTAATCCGATCAACGGTATCAAGCGCATATTTTCAATACGCAGCGGAGTTGAATTAGTTAAGAATCTCATAAAATTGACGATAATTATAGTAATACTTTACAAATTTATATATGCCAGACTTGTAGATTTTGCAAAAATGCTATTTTTGGATTTGACAGTTTCGTCTGCGTACATACTGGATGCCGTAGTAATGATGGTATATTCGGTTTGTCTTATTTTTGTGTTTGTCGCAGGACTGGACTACCTTTACCAAAGGTGGGAATATGAACGCAAAATAAAGATGAGCAAGCAGGAAATCAAAGAAGAATTTAAGCAGACCGAGGGAGATCCGCAAATCAAGGGAAAAATCAAGCAAAAGCAAAGACAAATGGCTATGTCCCGTATGATGCAGCAGGTACCGACCGCCGATGTTGTAATCAAAAACCCGACACACTTTGCAGTCGCACTTAAATATGACACGGACAAAGATTCGGCACCTGTCGTAGTTGCAAAAGGTAAGGATAATGTTGCGCTTCGAATTATAGATGTAGCGAGTGAAGCGGGTGTTATGGTGATAGAGGATAGACCGCTTGCTAGAGCAATTTATGCTACTACGGAGTTAAAAATGGAAATACCGGCGGCATACTATTCAGCTATTGCGGAAGTCTTTGCGCTAGTATATAATGTAAACAAAAGGTCGAGAGAAAAGTATAGAAATTTAAAGAGGTAGTATATGGCAGACATACTTAGAGTCACGACGCCCATAACGGGAAATGATGCGGCTTCTAAGATAAAGCAGCAGGGGCAGGAGCAGGCACCATTAAATATTAACAATTTAATAGATCCGGATAAAATACCGAAAAACGATGCAAAAGGTTATCATGATGACAGCACGCTCAATAAGTATTCTCCAAATCTGAAATCAAACTTTGACAAATTCATGTCAAGGGTATCAAAAATGCCTGTAATGTCGCAGGAAATGACAAAGTTGTTTTTTACACGCTACGGAAGTATAGTAAACTCGGGATTAAATGACGGAATAGCGGCTGAAATGCAGGAATTTCTTTCTATGATGCAGATGAGTGAAACAGAACTTTTGGATATGCTGAAAGGACTTTCGGATTCATCGGTAAAGTTTAGCGGAGATTTTTTTGATATACTTAGAGATATAGTCAAAGACGGCAATACATTGCCTGATTCGAAGCAAATAGTGCTTGAATTTTTGAAAAAATACGATGCGATTACATCAAACAGGCATAGTTTAACGAATATCATAGCAAATTTAAATAATATATCCGATAGAATGATGAAAACGCCTGCCGGACAGTTGCATGAACTTATGCAAATGATTAACCTCGATGCAAAAAAAGGGGATGTCGCTGAAAATTTAGCTGTTTTGAGGCAAAATATAATTCCGTTTTTGTCGGCGTACATATCACAGACCAAGGATTTTGGAAGTGTGAGGGACAATATCAGCCTTTTCATATTAAACTTTACAAGATATGAACTTGGAAGTAAGGAGGCGTTCTCGGATGCGCTCAACTCGCTTTTGGGAGTACCGGAGGTTGCAGATAAACTTAGCAACAGTATGGTTGCCGACTTGGTAGACGGGATATTTAAGGCGACCGGAAGCGAAAAGCTCATGCAAATGCAAGATAGACTTGTGAGTATTATATCGCAAGGACTTGAAGGAAAGGCGGGATATCAAAATACTCCAATATTCCAAAACATACTGCAAAGTGCTCTAATAAACGAGAGTGTGTATATGCCGCTGTTGCATATGATGGTACCTTTTGATTTGGCAGGAAAGCAAATGTTTTTCGGAAATCTGGGTAGATCCGGATTCGGGAGAAAAAGTCTCCGCTTCAAAGGGCGGTCAGGCTGTCAAAGTACTTGTAAAATTTGATGTTAAGGATCTCGGATTCTTTGAGATGATTATGCTTGTTCAAGACGGACTTGTAGATATGCAGCTTTTTCTATCCTGAAGCACTTGAGGATAACAAGGAAGAAATCCGAGCAAATATTGTTAAAATCATAGAAAGAAACGATATGTCATTCAACTCGTATCTGTCGAACAAGGTAGAACAACCAAAATCCATATCGGAAGTATTTCCGAAATTGTACGAGGGGAGGAATATGATAAATGTCACGGCGTAATGACAAAGCGGTAGCACTTAAATATGAGGAAGGATTGGGTTCAGCTCCTGTAATAGTAGCATCCGGACTCGGACATATGGCGGAAAAAATAGTCGAAACTGCAAATATGGCGGATGTGCCGGTGTATGAGGATACCTCTCTTGCTACTGTCCTTTCTCAGCTTGAGCTTGGCGCGCAAATTCCGGAAGAAGTTTACAAGGCAGTTGTTGAAATCTATGTCTACTTTTTGAATTATAAGTAGCTTAATATTGATTTGCTTTAGAACAGGAACTTATGCAGATTTATTTTAAGGAGAATGGCTTTCATTCTCCTTGTTTTTTGGAGTAATAAGCTATTTGATTAAATTGTTATAAGGAGAGGTAAGCTGATATGAGGCTAAATAAATATATAGCGACTGCGGGAATTGCAAAGCAGACGCAAAGCGGACGAACTTGTAAAAATGGAAATGTAAAAGTAAACGGCAAGACAATGCTGATACTCGGTTATGATGTTACGGAAAACGATAAGGTTGAAGTAAACGGCAGACGAATTTTATCCGATGATGTAAACACAAAAAGTTATATTATGTTTTGAATAAGCCGATAGGCTATGTAACCAGTATGCACGATGAATTTGCAAGACCGACGGTTAAAGAGCTTGTGGCGGATTTGGATGCAAGGGTATTTCCTGTCGGCAGGCTTGACTATAACACATCAGGGCTTATCATTATGACCAATGACGGAGATTTTTGCATATAAGTTAACCCACCCAAAACACAAGATATATAAAAAATATATCGTGCTTGTCGCAGGAAATATATCGGCGGAGAAGTTGTCAAAATTAAGAAAAGGGGTTGATATCGGAGGATTTGTTACATCGAAAGCGTTTGTCAAGGTAATAAAGGCGTCTGCGAATTCGACACTTCTTGAAGTTAAAATCCACGAAGGGAAAAACAGACAAATTAGAAAGATGTTTGCTGCTGTCGGGAATCATGTAAATGAACTCACTCGTGTTGCAATAGGAGATATTGAGCTTGGACATTTGAAAGAGGGACATTATAGAAAGCTGCGAAAGGGCGAACTCGAAAAGTTGCTGAAAAAAAGGAATAAAAAAAGAATTATCCTTTTTATCAGTTATTTTTCACTTGTGAATACCTTTCGGTTATATAAGATTTTTCTCATCTTCTTTATGGCTTCTTTCCACTTTTCCATTTTGCCATGGAGAATATGGTCGTTTCTTGCCGCCTTTATTACACCATTTTTTAAAGCATATTCACATAAACGCTGGCGAAATTTCATTTCTTCTGTTATAATGCGCACAAGTCAATCAAAGCATTCAATCACATTTTACCGCTGATTTTAAATATATAATCGAAAATGTGATATAATGCGCCCAAGTTAATCAAAGCATTCAATCACATTTTACCGCTGATTTTAAATATATAATCGAAAATGTGATATAATATTCATGAGAGATACTCCTTTTTGATATTGTTTTTTTGGTTGAAAACTATTATATCAAAAGTATCTCTCTTTTTCATTTATTTCTGTAACATATGTCTTATCACATTACATTCGCTTATACTTCTTTATTAATTTTAATGTGGTATAATTAATAAAAACTTAATACACGCTTAACGCTTATAACTTTAATAGTAAGCACAGTAAGTGTACGGACACTTACGAAAAAAATTAATGGAGCAGACCTTAACGGAAAGCTCCATTTTTAATTTTTACCTTGTTAGGGAGAGCCCTAAGACCCCGAAATATATTTTATAAAAGAGAATAAATCTTAGTGTGCTGTCGACTTTTTGTTTTCTTTTTATCAAATTTGGATTTTGATATCTACTTTATTTCATTCTTTAAATTTTTCATGTCATCTTTAATTCTGTTCTTATCTTTTCTAAGTTTATTCACAATATGAAAAGAGCAATCTAAAATAAAATTATAAGGTTTTCTAAAATTATACCTGCTTTTTTTACCATACTTAAGCAGAATCATATTTTTATTATGCCAAAAATTATACTGTTTATTCAAAAATTAAATCGTCTATGGAACTTCTTTGTTTGGAGTATTGAGCTAAATTTACTAAATCGTTTCCTTTTCAACATTTAATTCTAGATCAAAAGCCGGTTGCTTAAGTAATTCAGACCAAATTGGAAATCCTGCCGAAACAGATAACCCGGCTCCAATAAAAGCTGCTATTTCTTCACTTTTCATTGCCTTTTCAATTTCTTTAATCAAATCTTTTCTTGAAATTTCACCTTTAATCTTAATCACCTCCAACATATTTTCTACACAAACCCGATAGAATACTCAATAGTAACCTCATAATTAATGAACACACATTTTCAAACGACATACTCCAACTCTAACAAACTATTGGCAGTTTTAATTTTTTTTGCAAAATCTGCGATTGTATATGGATATATGCCAAGTCTTTCCTTAAACATAGTAAACTGGCACATATAAATTGTATCTTCATGCAAATGAGGGGCGATAAAAACAGAAAATACTTTTTCTTTATTAGAACGCTCTCGTTGCTCTTTTAAATGTCTTGTGATAGCGGGAATTTCATTAGTAGCCTGTTGTCTACTTTTCATCAATGTGACCTCTACTAAAGAATCTAACTTAGAATCATAAACTTCTATATCTGCCACTCCTCCTTTTGCTGTAAACGTTGGATTCCCCTCATCATCAATTGAATAGTTCGGATAAATCTCATAATGTGGATAGTGTTGAAGTAATGTAATACTAGTTAAAAAAACTCAAGTCTTGTAGGAGAGTCTATCAATTTAAGATATTCATCTTTTTGAAGCTTTGTTCAATTGTAAGTTTTCTAACTCTTCATAAATTTCATCAACTGAATATTTTTTTGAGCAAAAAGCTTAAGAGCCTTGATTCTAATATCATTTATTGTATCAGTTTCTACTTCCTTAAAAGTAAGAATACTAGTATCAATTTCACCCATATAATTGTAAAAAAATCATATTCAACACTGAAGGTTTTATAATCCGTATAATGACTGATAACATATTCTGCGGTTTCGGCTTCAAGCTTGTTAATATCAACAAATCTACCCATTCCTCTTAAAGAAAAAAAGACCAGTTATTCTAAGCTTTCTAATTAAATCATCAACGCCTTCATTTATTATTTGATTCATTTTAAATCTTTTGCTGTTATTACTCTCTAATAAATCTAGGCATTCTTCATAAACTACCTCATCACTTGCTTTGAATCCATATTTTTCTCTAAAGTCTATAATAAATTTATACAACTCCGTGTGGTTGCTGTTGTGCCAGCACATTAGAAATGGCAATTCCTTTTCGGGAAATGCCCGAAGATTGTGTATTAGATTCCAACAATTTTAATACATTTAAAAAGCAAGGAATTGGTGCATTCTTATTTGCGTTTCTTCTAAAAAGGATTATTTGTTTGATATTTAGAAAGTGCATTTAAAAAAATATCTTTTTGGATTTTTCTCCAGAATTATCCGTATTCTCATAATACGCATCGCATAGCATATGCCCGCTCGTTGATATTTCAATTTTTATCCATTTCATAATAGACAAAACCAAATTCTTTACACAACTTAAAACCAAGTATCAAATCTACTTGGCCAACCTCTAGCAAATCCAGCTTCTTTATGCTTTTGCGGACTTCTTTTTTATTATTTCTGCAATCTGTCTGTCGCTAAACGATAGATTTTCATCATCATAAATGTTTTTAAGTTGATGTCCTTTGAAATACACATGGGTTTATACAATTTTTCACCCTATGATTTTTGATAATTTTCATTATTATCTCATTTGTTAAAATTTGTCCTTCAAACTCTTTGATACACACCACAAATTGAGAAATACGCTTTAGGATTTCTCATAGTGGTAGAAAAAAAGACAATGGTTTATGCTCGCTATTTCTCATAATTAGTTATATAAACCTCCTTCGAATCCTTTTTACAGAATTATCAAATCTGCTAATATAATTGCTTCTAATTTCATAGATTTTTATATTTAGCCATTCTTTCTTTCAACAAATCATTTTGAACACCCTTTATGTTCCAATAAATTTGACAAGCCAAAGAACACTCCATTTTTATTAAGATAATCAATTAGATCATAAAGATTTTGTTCATCACTTAAAGTCCAGTTTTTGTTGTACTCACTATTTTGAGATTAAATAGGGTGGATCTAAGTATATAAAATCACCTTCTCGAAAATTAATGTTTTTTTACAAAATCTACATAATCTTGATTTGAAAATGAAATTTCTTTCATGGCTACAAATTCCAAAATAATCTGAAAGTGCTTGATATACATTCTTATTAAAATCTACATTACCTACCGGAAGATTAAACACTCCCTCTTTGTTAAATCTGATCATATGATTAAAACCATAAATTAGTAGCAAATATAACTTTAACAAATCACTATCCATGTTAAAACTATCCCTCAATTTAAGATAATTTTTGCTTATTGAATTTAGAATAATAGGTTTTAACATACTGTCTTTTTCCAATCTTCTGGCACATCAATACCCAAATAGGAACAACTTAGTTTATATTCTTTTTATCGTCTCAAATAAAATTTCAAATAATTTTTCCTTTTTATTGGCATAAGAACATAGATACTTGTGCAAATCTATAATGCTCTTATCATTGTCATTTAAAAATATATTTTTTGCATCAGCATATAGAGCAGAGCTACCTCCTCCAAGAAACGGCTCATAGTAGTTGCCTATATTTTTGGGGAAAAATTGTATTATTTGTGGCATTATTTTGTATTTGTCTCCAACATAAAAGAATGGAGAACGAAGCTTTATTTTTTTCATCCTTAACCTCCGTTATAAACAGATACTCTTTGTGATTTGGCAGATTTGTTTTTTTCCAGCATTAAAAAAATCTATAATTTGATTCAAAGATTTTTTGTTTTACCTCTCTTATTCAGAGATTCCAGAATTTCCCCCAGCTTAATCTTGTTTCTTGATGAAAAAAACTTTTTAGAATTATACGTATTGTTGTATGTTACAACAATATATTTACAACTCAAACTTCTAACTAAATCATCAAAAACCTTAGGAGCATTCTTTCTGCAATATTCACTCATATTTTGGGGTTCTGGCTTTAACGCAACACCGTACAACTTAGGTTTTTCCATTCAACAAGATTTTCCAAAACATGATAAAAACCTAGAATATTGTCTTGAATTATATGGTGGATCTAGAAAAACTATGTCGCTATGAATCTTATCAACCAATTCATTTGCGTCTTCCTGGAAAATTTCCACAGTTTTTCCTATATAATTTCTTAAATCTAGTAATTCAAAGATGAAACGATTATCTGACACACTTATTTTTCTGTATGCTTCATAATGTCCTACTGTATTAGCCACTTTATCCATAGAATAAATCAAAGATGACAACAAAATGTCAAATTCTCTTTCATTAATACTCTCTTTCTCATAGCTCTCTTGTATATACCCTCTGATATATCCTATTTTGCATCATTAACACCAAAGTACTTATCACCATAATTATCCGAAAAATAATTGTTTGAAATATCGTTATTTAGAGAATTAAAGACATTCTTTAATTCTTGTAAACTTCTTTCCCTAATCTCCTCTTTTTCCCCAAAAACGCATTATAAATAATCTTATTTGAAAATAAAATATCGTTTACTATCACTCTATCATAAGTTTCTAAAGCTCTTTCCGCCACACTCCCTGTACCAGCAAAAACATCAAAAAAAGATTCTCCTTCAGTATTACTTTCTATTAGAGAAAAAATCCAATCCAATAGCTTAGTCTTGCTTCCTATATATCTTCTGCTTGTCAACTGCATAATTAATGTTTATCCTCTTCTTTATCAATTCTCTCCACGATTTCTGAAATATCGCAATCTAATGCATCACATATCCTTACCAACACATCGGTTGTAACATTTCCCCCATTTTTCATTTTATAAAATGTGCTTTTACTGACTTTTGCCTGCTCCATAAGTTCAGCATTTTTCATATCTATATCTATCATTTTTCTTAAAAAAAGTTTCTTGTAACTTAGTTTTAGACACAGTACAACTCCTTCCATATAAGCATGCCAATAATATTTGTATTATAACATGCTAATCGAATTTTTAACAGCGTTTTTCTTCTCTTTTAGCGAACTTTTTTTCAAATAAAAAGAATACTCGGTGCAGCCCGAAGACTACACCGACATATCTTATCTCTCAGATTCCTTTGAATATTCTTTCTTCTCCATAGATTTTTGATTTTTTTCTTCCTCTTTCAATCTCTAAATTTCACCAATAACAGATTCCTTTTTATCCTCCGATTTAGTTTTTTTCCAAGATATCTATTCATATTAACTTTCAGATGTTCCAATTCGTCATACTCGGTTGATAATGAATTATATTTCCTGATTATCTCCTCTTGTTTAACTTGTAAATCCTTAAAATACTTATTTAACTTTCGAAAAAGATTTTTACCGGATTTTGTCTTTAACTCTCCCACTGCAACATGTCTCAAATGAGGAATGCAAGAATCCGGAACTGAGCTTGCGAAAATGTTTGAAGCAACGAAAAAAGGTATTTAGGCATTTTTAAAAGAGGAACTGTGAGCAGTATCGCTCCTCACTTCCTCTTTATTGTTTATGTGCTTCTATTACTACACTCAACCATTATAATGTTCCACAGATTTTATTTTTCCAACACAATTCCCACAAAAACCTCCCACCAAAATGATGGAAGGTCTAGTATCAAAATAGTATCACTAAGGAGTTTTTTGCTCCTGCAAAACGCTAAAACGCTGCATTTTAAACAGTTTTATAGCAGAAGCAAATTTGTTACTCTACTCCCACTCGTCTCACAGGACTTTGTACTGGTGTATTTTTAATGTTTTCCCGTGCTTTGTTAAGTATATTTTGGCTTTTTGTATCCATATTTTTCTTTTACCGCTTTTTTTGTACTCATTCCTAAATCTCAAACCTTATCATATCATAATGACTTTATTATGAATAACAATATCCTTTTTACCTAATTATGGATTCACAGCTCCAATTATAACCATAAAGGAGAAATATTTTGGGCATTTTAGGATACTTATTGTATGTAGACTTATAGTATTCTCATTTATTATAATAAAAAAATTAGGAGGATTTTAACAATGGATATTGTTCAAGTTTTTTGGAAATAACTTAAAAGAAATACCGAATATCACTTGGATTATCTCAAGAAGCATTTGCTGATAAATGTGGCATGCACCGTACTTATATTAGTGCAATTGAATGCTATCGCCGAAGTATTTCACTAGAAAATATTCAGCGCATAGCTGATGCGCTTGAAATTGAAACATACAAATTGTTTTTAGAGGAGGGGCTATACAAATGCAAAGAAACAGAGCAGAAGGTTGGCAACACGCGAAATTAACTGGGCATCAAAATGAGCAATTGATTGCGGAATTAACCACAAATGATAATATTACACAGCAGCGTATTTTATCTTGTGCCAACCTATCTGGAGTATCTATTAAAAAAAGTTGAATACGGTGGCTTATGTGAGACAGATGTGGAATGTATTTTAGGTGGTAAAACGAAATCAAAAACAGATATGTGGCTACACCTTTCCGATGGCAGACGCCTTAATGTTTCCATTAAGAAAGATGTAGGCGCTCAAGTCTTTCTTATTGGTATAGACAGGTTTATTAGTGGCTTTGAACGGCAATATAAAAAAAATATTTCAGATGATATTCGCCGAGCAATTTCTTTATATTTTGGTTCGGCATCAGATACTATAGATATCATTGAACAATATGGCGGAAAAAACAAAGCATTGGAATTACGAAAGCATCGTTTGGTCGCTGACACTTTGAAAACATATGATGCAAACTTATATTATTGTCTACTTAAATGGGTCAATGATAATATTTTTGAACTATTTGATTTTTGTTTCGCAAGAGGGCTGGCATCAAATCCTGAAAACTGGGCACAAATTGTATGGTATAAAAATATGGTTGGTGAAAATCAGCTTGATTCAATGATTTACTTACCTAGTTTACATAATCGTATTCCCGCTACGGCTGTATATGGCAGCAAAAATGGTGGTAGTACCATTCAACTACCTTTTGGATTTCTGCAATGGCATAGTCCAAGAAAAATTATTCCTGGTAATTTGCAATTCCACCATACCTTTAGTAAAGTCAAAGAACTATAAATAATTAATCGCAGTGTAATTAATATTACACTGCGATTAATTATTTTTTTCAAAAGTCTTCCAGCATCTGTTTTGCGATGGCCACAGAAAGCAACGGCGGAACAGCATTCCCAATTTCAAGTCGTTTCATACCATCAGAACCATAGAATTTATAGTCGTCCGAAAGCTCTGAAGGCGTGCGCCCTCACGAATTGACATAGCTCTTGAATCTCTTGGGTGAACACACCTTGAAGACGAAGGGCACGCAAAATTTCTTGTAATTGTTGTAGAAGGGCGTTCCCACCATAGTTTTGCATATGTGTTTCCATAACCACTTTTGGGTCTTATTTCTTCGGGCAAATCGTATTTTGACTGTCCGTCCTTGAGAGCTTCCATAATTTGAACTAAATGTGCTCCATTTTGGGGAGCGCTATGTTCAGAGACTATTGTCGAATTATTAGCTCTAACAAATTCAAGAAAATCGTTATCAGCAGAAAATCGATAAAAATCTTTGGATTGACCGCTTTTTAATTCCGGTAAATCTCCAATTGCGTCTTTAAGCGTAACATAAGGTTTTAGTCCGTCTCCGTGTGTTGCCATAGGATAAATAAAATAATTATTGTTTTTTTAAAACCGACTAAAAATCACACGTTCTCTATGTTGTGGCACACCAAAATCAACGGCATCAAGGACGCAATGTTTTAAAACATATCCTAGTTCTTCAAATTCAGATTTGATTTGCTGAAAGAGTCGACCCTTATCCATACTTAAAATGCCAACAACATTTTCAAAGATAAATGCTTTAGGGTTCAGAATTGCCAATATCCTTTTGTATTGCATAAAAAGATTTGCTCTTGCGTCCATTTGACGCTTTCCCAAAGTAGAATATGATTGGCAAGGAGGTCCGCCAACTACAATATCCACTTTTTTTTCATCGAGCGCATTTAAGAGCGTTTCTTCATTCAATTCATTGATATCGCAATTAAACATCTTGACATTAGGATGATTCAATGTATAAGCAATTGATATATCTTTTTCTATTTCATTTGCAGCTATAATATCAAATTGAGGCATTTTCGAAAAGCCATAACTTAATCCGCCAACACCTGCAAACAAATCGATAATATTATATTTATTCATATTAACTCCTTAAGTAAGAGATTTGAGTATCTCCTTTACAATTCTATCAACAACAGGAATGCAAACAGAATTTCCAATTTGCTTTATAAACCTGTTTTTCATTTTCACCTGGCAATAAATACTCTTCTGGGAAACCTTGCATACGCGCACACTCACGAGGAGTCATAAGTCTGATTGAATAATCATCATAAAAGAAAGGAATTCTCTCAAATCTACTGCCCATAGCAGCCAAAAGTGTAGGACAAATACCCTCCATACCTCTTGACAATCCCCAATCTGTAAAACGATATACTCTGTTCCTATCGGTCATATATTCCATCATCCTATCCCACATTCGATGACCATCCATATAGTATTTATTGTCTTTTTTATCTGTATCGAATAACTCAAATGCCGTTCGAGTTAGCGGGATAGCATCTGGAAACTTGAATTTATTTAGATTCTTTTTATATCGAAATGCCACTATATAAATACGATTGCGTTGCTGTGGTATGTTTCCATACTCTTTAGCATTCATAACTTTGTATACTACATTGTAGCCAAGTTCTTGAAGTGTTTTAAAAATCACTTCAAATGTTTTTCCATCCTCGTGCTTCACAAGATTTGCAACATTCTCTAAAAGCACAACTTTTGGTTTTAGATTGTTAATAACTCTTGACGTTTCAAAAAACAGATTTCCTCTTGGATCATTAAATCCTTGCAAGAGACCCACCGAAGAAAAAGTTTGACAAGGGAAGCCCGCTGTTAAAATATCAAACTTCGGAATTCTTTTGGTATCAATCTTTTGAATATCTCCTTCAACAAGGTATTCATTTCCAAAATTCAGCCTGTAAGTCTTACAGGCATACTTATCCATCTCATTTGCCCAAACAAGTTTACATCCATTCTGTTTGAAAGCAAGGCATATCCCACCTATTCCGGCAAACATACTCCCAACTGTTATTTGTGATTGCATTTGTTACCTCTTTTCCGCCCGACATGTAAACTCCAAGCATAAGGCAATCGTTCTTTTAAGTTGTGATTTGATGAACATAGAACTATTATTGAAATCGTTGCATTTAAGCAACTTTACTAAGGTATTATCATCGATTTCTGATATTTGTAGCATTCTACATACTCGACCGCATCTTGATAATACATCTTTCGCTGAACGCATACTCATATGTTTATCTTCCATCAACCATTGAAGTGCTTTATCCTTATCCATAAGTTTCCTCCACTAATTTATGGAATAAGTATATCACGGATTTACGTCAACGTCAATTTTGTTATATGTACTGTTCTACCTCTTAGCTGTCAAGACATATGTTACACTTTGAGAAATATTTCGATACAACTTCATTTGGGCTTTTAAAGTTCAAACGGTCTTTGCTGTAGAATTATATCGTTTCATATGCTTTTTCTACCGCTTTTTATCAGTTCTTTTTCACTTGTGAATACCTTTCGGTTATATAAGATTTTTCTCATCTTCTCTATGGCTTCTTTCCACTTTTCCATTTTGACATGGAGAATATGGTAGTTTCTTGCCGCCTTTATTACACCATTTTTTTAAAAGCATATTCACATAAACGCTGGCGAAATTTCATTTCTTCTGTTATAATGCGCCCAAGTTAATCAAAAGCATTTAATCACATTTTACCGCTGATTTTAAATATATAATCGAAAATGTGATATAATATTCATGAGAGATACGCCTTTTTGATATTGTTTTTGTGGTTGAAAACTATTATATCAAAGTATCTCTCTTTTTCATTTGTTTCTGTAACAAATGTCTTATCACATTACAATGAAAAATACAACGTTGGTTATAGTGGCGACCACTATGAATGTAGTAAATTCAATCTTAAGGAGTAAAAATTTTTAGCTGTAGCTACGGCAGTAGTATGTATATTGACTATAGTTAATATATTAAGAAAAAAACAAAGAGTAAAAAAAGAATAGAAGGGGAATAAAAGCAATGGAAAAAGAAAAAGGAAAAACGAAAAGCGGTATATAACCGCGAAGCCGACAAAAATGGATAGAAAAATAAAGAACGCAGGTACTATTTAAATCTTAGAGCAAGCGCTAGGAGTTTCATTCGAAAGCATGCAACAGATGAGGATATTGAGGAGCTAAAAGAATCTGATAGCGGAAAGAGAAAAAAACGGGCAGTAGATAGAGGATGAAAGAAAAATAGTATTGTATTAAAAAAAGCACAAATACTGTAAATATTTCGTGTGATATTTCGTGTGATATTTTTTTGCGAAAAAGGACGAAAAAAATTAGGGAAAAGTTTGGGAAAAAGTCGGAAAACCTTAAAACTGCGAAACCCATTGAAATCAACGGAACGAAAAAAAGAGTATTGAATTTTCAATACTCTCAAAATGACGGAGGACACCTTCGCTCGCAAACTCGCTACGCTGTCGCATTTTTCAAGGCAATCAAGCATCGCAGGACTCGCTTTCTTGCGAAAAAAATGCGCTTGGGACTTTCTCACCCACTCTCCGTGGGTTCTCGTCCCTGTCTCCATGAAAAACCACGACTAATGTCGTGGTTTTTGAGCGGAGGACACCTTCGCTCGTAAACTCGCTACGCTGTCGCATTTTTTTCAAGGCAATCAAGCATCGCATGACTCGCTTTCTTGCGAAAAATGCGCTTGGGACTTTCTCACCCACTCTCCGTGGGTTCTCGTCCTGTCTCCATAAAAACCACGACTAATGTCGTGGTTTTGACGGAGGACACCTTCGCTCGCAAACTCGTTACGCTGTCGCATTTTTCAAGGCAATCAAGCATCGTAGAACTCGCTTTCTTGCGAAAAAAATGCGCTTGGGACTTTCTCACCCACTCTCCGTGGGTTCTCGTCCTGTCTTTATGAAAAACCACGACTAATGTCGTGGTTTTTGGCGGAAGGACATGGGACTCGAACACATGATAACATATTCAAATATCAATGTTTTAAGCGTGCCGTGTGATATTTTTGTGTGATATTTATAAATTTTCATTAATTAGCGATTCAAAATATTCGTCTATTTTGTTATCAACTTTTATCCTTTCTTCACTGAATGTCCTTTGATAAACTGACTTCATAGTATGCGGTGTTTTCCATCCGCCACGCTCCATAGCATACTTGTCAGGGATTCCTTGAGCTAGCATTACAGATGCATTTACTGCTCGCAAATTGTGAAAGGTCATATCTATTCCATTTGCTTCTACTAACTTTTTAAATTTTTTTATATAGCGTTCTGCCTTGCCATTTGACAATAGGGGAATCAGTACCGTTTTCAATATAGTTTTGGTAGTCGGGATTTTCTTTGATTAGATTCATAATATAGTCCGGAAGAAAAAGTTTTCGTATACGCTGTTCCGCTTTGCCCAGCTCTTTTGTGATTCTGCCGTATTTGGTATCAATAGTTACACGCTCCACATAAATTATGCCATCTCTGATAGACGACCAGTAAAGCCCTCTAAGTTCTGAATAAGAAAAAGAGAGCCACATAGCCATCATAACAGGAAGCTCGATATCGGTTCCCTTGAATATATCTATTAAGGTTTTTGCGTTTGGTAGTTCGGATATATTGCGTGGTGCTTTAGGAAGTTTTACATTAAATTTAATTTTACATATGGTGTTAATAGATGCCTCCAGTAACCCGTACTCATTTTTAACAGTTTTAGGACTTATGAGAGTTCCTTTGACGGTAATGCGTCGAGATTCGGTGTTAATAGCCTGTTGCATACGCAAATCATCGAGGTCGGCAATTTGCACATTCATAATATCCTGAAAGGCAAAACGAAGAATTGTATCATATGCGGATAATGTAGATTTAGACAATACTTGCGATATGGATATATATTCTTCAATACATTCTTTAACTGTCAGTTTCAAGCGGTTAAGCTGTTTTGCCTTGCCCGTTTGTTTTAATGCAGCAAATTCAGATGCAAGCTGTTCCGAATCCGCTTTGGTTTCAGAGGTAAAGGAGCGGTAATGACTTTTGCCGTTTTTTTGTCTTTGTAATCAAAAACTTGTGTCCGCCAGTTACCACTGGATAGTTTCTTTGCTCTAGCCATTTTAGCATTTCCTTTCTTTTACAGCGCTGTTGGTTGTTTTCAACTGTCGACAAATTGTCGTCAACTGCTTACAAATTGTAGCCAGTTGAATTTGATTCGTTTAATCTTTGCTATTTGGTAAGCCCTTGATTTTTTCAAATGTTTCTTTAGCGTTTAGTTTTAATAAGGATGATAGTTGTTGCTTTTGCAGATTTTCTCAATTCTTCCAGTCGCTTGCCTTGTTCTACGCCTTTTGATATTAGAATTGCGTTGTAACTTTCTAAATTGGCAAGGAACGCTTCACATTCCAGTCAAGTGATAGTTTTGAATTTTTCATCAGACTTAAGTCTTTGATAGTCTTGAATTACATATAGCTTAAACTCGGGGGAAATCCAAGAGGCAAATTCCATAGCTATATCGCCATGTATATAAGTGCCACCGTACGGTGCGCCAACACCTATACGGCATTTTTTTATTATATCTATAAATAGTATGATATAATCGCGAAAAAGGTATCAAAGATATGCTATATATAGTTTTTGCATAAAAATTCATACTCAAAAACCACAAGAAACTGAAATGATTTATTAGTAAATTATTTATTTTGCATTTACTTTTTTGTAAAAAGGTGGTATCATATAAACAGGTTAAGTGGCACGTTCCGCAATCGGGGCAGGGTGTAAAAGCGCAAGCACACCTGGGAGGAAAGGTGCTACTTTTTATCTAAAAATATTGTCAGTATTGAATCTACAGTCTATAAAACTTATAAGGTAAAAAAATTTGATATAGGTATAGTCGTAATGCTAGCATTAACAATTAGCAATTTGTTAGAACTTCTATGACATAATTTCAGGCTATTTTTTTATGGATTGTAATTTATCAATTTTTATAGAATGTTTTTTTACTATTTTGCAAAACCCGCATTTACGAGATTTATTAGTGCGGTAGAAACCTTTCAATTGACATGGACGACATGTTAATTGGAACAATTTTTTTATTGGTGTATATGCTTTCAAAAATTCTCTATACATATCAGATAAAAAAATCGGCTATTTGTATTAAAGGTGAGTTTTTGTCCTTTGAGTCCATATATAAAAACAGGGAAATTGGTGTAAACATCTTTTTCTAATTCATTTACAATAAAAACTAACATTGTTCTGTTCAACTTCTTTCATCCTGTCTACTATAATCAATGTATTGTGACTTTCATTATCATAAATTTTAGATAGCGCATTCAAAGGGAGAGCATGGCATAATCCTGAAAGAATAGGCTTTTTCATCATAGTTAAGTTCTTTTTTGAAAGCATTATGAATTATGAGTTGCCCTTTTATGTTATTTAGTATCTCGTCATGTATTTGCTCTGATTTATAATGCCGTCTAAGTTTTTGTATATTTTAATTCGTTATTTAAATCTGTATGCCCAAAAAGTTTTTTTGCATTATTCAATATAGATATGTTATGCTCTATATTTTCAATGTCCGATATAAAAACAGCAACTGTATAGCACAAAGAAGAGCCTTGCCCTTTAATGTCGCTAAATGAAAAAAACCGTCATCTCCGGAGGCATCTACATATGCAATATGTTTAATATCGTTATTTGAAATAATATCCGAATAACTTGACTTGTACGTTTTCAAATTTAATTTCACCTTTCATTTATGGTTATATTTTTTTATGCAATACTATTTAATACTTCTGCCTATTCTCAACAACTTTGCCTAATATCTTAATAGACTGAGGGTGCAATTGATTACTATTTTAATTTTTTTCATATAATTGGTCATTAAGAAAAACTTCTATCATTACGTATTTCACTTAATATATCGAAGTTTTTCTACATATTTTTATATTCTTCAAAAACTTGTTGCGGAAAAATCCTTTTGCTGCACACACAGATAAATCTGCAAGATGTCTATTATATTTTAGAGCATAATTTCTTATGTTATTATTACTTGAGCTTGTAAATTCATTGAGGAGTGTTTGCTCCATTTTGTAACTAAAGCAAATTAGATGATTCAGAATACGGGTTTGAATTTCTATCTAAATCTGTATCTTTTAGTAAAAGGTCAAAATAAAAAGTAGATTGCTATTTCTAACAAATGGTCATACTTATTGCCTAAGAAATAATAATCAATAGTATCTGTGGAAAAATCATTTTGTGCTGTTTTATATGCATTTATATTAGCAGTTTTGGTTGGATTATCCCAATCTACCGTGGCACCAATGTTTTGTGAAATAGTTCGCAATGGTACATAAGTAGTGCCATTTAAAACAAAATTGTCTGTATATATTCTCGTTCCATTAACCATAATGTTGATAGGAACTTTGTTTATAGTTATTTGTTGGGTGTTTGATGGAGTTGGAGCAATAGTTAGGTGTGGCACTGATGGAGTTTGATAGGTAGGAGTAGGTGAATATGATTTTTTAGGTGTGTATGTTATTTTAGGAGCAGTAGTGTTGCTTGATGATGGGCGAGTAGCGGGCTGATACTTTGCAGATTTGTAAGGACAAACTCCATTAGGATGTAAATGAGCAGGATAACCACCACAATGGTAATGATATGGTCCTAATCCACTCACATTGTTATAATCGTGATGCCCGCCGTTTGCATCGGTTCTGCCAGGATGGGCTAATACAAGCGAACAATTTAAAGATAGCAATAAAGTGATAGTTAATAACAATACTAATTTCTTTTTCATAATAAACCTCCATATTGTAAAGAAATATTTTCAATGCAAGAGTATTGCATTTTTGAACATAATAATTCTATAACTTTCCCAGCACCTTACCCATACATATCCCGTCCGTACCTTTGACACTCGGATAATCGGGGTTGTCTGATAGCAGCTCTTTGCTACCCATGCGCTTCACATAACCGCTGCCATCTACTATAAATATACCTACTTCGCCCTTTTTCAGGTAGTTCATGGCGTGCAACAAGTAAGGTATCGCTATCATAAAAAGTAGGTTCCATACTGTCTCCATTTACTTGTATAGCATAATCGGCTTTGCGATATTTAATAGCATCTACTTTTATAGTCTCAAATGGAACATCGTCGAATACATATTGTCCGTTACCTGCTGAAGCCAGTCGAGGATAACAGGGGATTTCTTTGTATACAGTATAGATTGCCGTATCTTCTTTTAATGTGGAATTTTCAAGCGAGGATATTTTTTCGCTCATATCAAGGACGGTGTCGACTACAGACTTAACCCCTACATCGGAGTTTCTATATTTTTTGATAATATCTTTTTCTTTCGATGTGTATTGATTTCGAGTAATAACAAGTTTATCTTTTTTTCGCAAAACTTCCTACCCATTAAAAAAATCTATATTTACATTAAAATAATCCGCTATCAATTCTAAAGTTTCATAATCGGGTAATCGTCTACCATTTTTCATAATTACTTATTGCGGCTTTTGTGATATTTATTTTTGCAAAATCGTCTTGGGTTAGATTTTGATTAACTCGAAGAGCGTTTTAAATTCTTTTGCAAAATTAGCCATAATAACCACCTCCCAATTATATTATACACATAAAGTGTAACATTGCAATAAATTTATAAAAATATACACAAAGTGTTGACAAGAAAAAGAATAGTGATATTATTAAGGTACACAGAATGAATACAGAAAGGAGGAGAACTATTCACAATGAAAAGCACAGCTGAAATGTTAATTGAACTTAGAGGCGATAAAACGTTAAAAGAAGTAGCGGACTCACTCGGAGTAACAGTTGCGGCGTTATCCAATTACGAACAAGGAATTAGAACTCCAAGAGATGAAATTAAAATTAAAATCGCTAAATATTACGAAAAGACTGTAGAACAGCTTTTTTTTGCCAACTAAGTACACAAATTGAATACCGCAGGGCATATGCCCTAGAAAGGAGAGAGGATGGGAATAGATACGATTGTACCACCTGAAACTTTGAAAGTAGATATATTAGGTCTCACTTTTGAAGTATGCGAAGTGGAATGTGTAAATAAAGCGGAAGCAAGATTAGGCGAGATAGATTTTCTTGAGCAGAAAATAAAAATACAAAAGGACTTGCCTAGCGATAGGAAGCGTGAAGTGCTAATGCATGAGATATTTCACGGTGTAGCGGAAGCTACAGGATACGATGATATCCTTGATGAAAAGGATGTACAAGTCCTAGCAAGAAGCATATACAACCTTTTCAAAACAAACCCTGCTATTTCTTCTTGGCTGGTCTTTGGGAAAGAGCAGAACCCGCAACTGTTTTAGCACTTTTGCTTGAACTTGAACTTTTAAGCACTTTAGAAGCAACAGTTGCAACTTTAGCGGAAGTTACTTTACTTTTCGCCATACGATATACCTCCTTTTATAGATTTACAAGGAGAGTATAGCAGAAAATACAGTTTATTTCAAAGAAAGGAGAAGAGATGAAGTATAAAAAAAGATTTATTTGGTAAGCATTTAGAAAAGAGATTTAGAGTAGGCGATAAAATTGATGATGAAGCCTACAAATTCAAAGAAGCTGTTGACACCTTGTTTGACAGGGGAAAAGATTTAGCTACCATAAGGGGCAATCTATGGCGTATTAATCAAGATATGGATGCTTTGCGTAGTAATTTTAGGCTTGAGCTGGAGTTTGTAGAAGATGATAAAGAGCTTGATTTTGTATTTACGATACCTAAAGGTGTTCTCGAAAGCATCCAATTAGCAAGAGAGGCAATGGAAAAAGTAAATGTTGCATCTGATGAAATTGAAAAAAATTGTTAATGAACATTTTACTTTAAAGTAGCTTTGTGGGGAAGGGTGCAAGCCCTCCCACAAAAGAAGATATACTGCAAATATATAAGGGCGAACCTCTTGGCAAATAATGAATTATTGAGGTTAAAAATTTAATGAATGTATTAAGTTTATTCGACGGAATCAGCACGGGAAGAGTAGCATTAAAAAAAGGCAGGGTTTGAAATTACAAATTATTACGCGAGCGAAGTGGATAAATACGCGAAAGCAGTCGCACAGGAAAGGCACCCCGACACGGTGCAATTAGGCGACGTCAAAAACTGGAGAAATTGGGATATTGACTTCGGCAAAATTGATATTTTGCTGGGCGGTAGTCCTTGTCAAGGGGTTTAGCTTCGCCGGGAACCAGCTTAATTTTGAAGATCATCGAAGCAAGTTGTTTTTTGAATATGTAGATATTTTAAATGAAATAAAATCGAAAAATCCGAACGTTATATTTTTGCTTGAAAACGTAAAGATGAAAAAAGAGTATCAAGACGTTATTTCAAAATATTTAGGAGTAGAAACCGATCGAAATCAATTCGGCGCTTTTATCCGCGCAAAATAGAAAAAGGCTTTATTGGACAAATATTAAAGGAATTACGCAGCCCGAAGACGCAGGAATCTTATTAAAAGGCATCGTACACGAAAACGCGGATCTTGATTATGCAATCGGCGACAGCTGGGCGAAGTGGTTTACCGAAAGAGCGAATTACTTAATTGAAAAGAAGTACGTCAATTTAAGTACGGAAAAAGCAGTAACAATGACAGCAAGACAATACGCAAACTGGAACGGGAATTTTGTTTATGAGTGCTTAGAAAAATATATCGTACCATTTGACAAGACATTAAAAATCATAGAGAAGGAAGTGGAGGTCGGAAAGGTAGGATATTTCAACGTAGACAGTCAAGGAAACCGCGTTTATTACATTCACAATAAAGCTGTTACCGTATGCGGAGAAGCGGGCGGAGGTGCTGCGAAAATGAGGCAACACCTGTTCGGCTGTATCACGCCAGACAGAATAGAAAAAAGGCAAAACGGGCAGCGGTTCAGCGAAGGGCAGAAATTCTACACTTTAACCGCGCAAGACCAACACGGAATATTGGTGGAAGGATATATCAGAAAATTAACGCCGATCGAGTGCGAACGATTACAAACGCTACCGGACAACTACACGAAAGCGACGCTGGACGGAAAGCAAATCACGGACGCGCAAAGATATAAAATGCTTGGCAACGGCTGGACGACGGACGTTATCGTTCATATTTTAAAATTTGCGAAAGCGAGGGCAAGACGTATTAAAGGCGCTGGAAGAAAAGAAAACAGCATAAGAAAGGAAGGGGATCAATATGAGCGCAAAAGTAAAGCAATTATCAGAGTTAAAGCCGGGGGGTATCTTCACATTCGCAGGCTTACGCTGGGTAAAGCTGGAAGAAGTGGCAGAGGGGACAAAGGTAATTGCAGCGGACAAGGTAGAAGATCAAGCCTTCGACGCAGACGAAAGAATCAACTGGAAAGAATCGACGTTAAAGGAGTATCTAAATAACGCCTTTTTAGAACGCCTTTACGACGAGGGGGCAGCGGAAGAAGACTTCTTAACAGTTGTATCGGATCTTACATCGGACGACGGCTTAAAAGATTGCGGAATCAGCAAGGACAAAATCGCACTGATTACTTGCGATAATTATCGCAAGTATAGAAGCCTTATTCCTATGATTAACAGCGGGTGGTGGACAATTACACCGTGGTCGTGCCATCCGCCCTTTTCGTATTACGTCCGCCACGTCAACACTTTCGGCGCGTTGTACTACGACAGCACGCACAGCTCTTTCGGCGTGCGTCCGTTTTGTAATCTAAAATCTGATATCTTGGTATCTTTTGAAGAAACGGACGAGGAAGAAAAAGGAAGGCACAGAGGACGCAAAAGAAAAGGTTTTTAAAATTATTAAGCGAAGCGATCGAGATTATGAAAACGCTATAAGAAGAATAATAGGCATATTGGATAAGTCGACATAAGGATGCAGCGGAAAGGGGGGAAGGAAAAATGAAAATAATAACTGTAGAAGATGCTATGCACGAATATGGATTATCGCGCAAATTCATAACAAAATTGTTAAATACAAAAGGCTGTCCTATATTGCCTCGCAAAAAGGACAGCACTATCGAATACTAAAAAGATGTATTCGAGGAATGGTTACTGGCACAAAAAAAATAGCGCGTTCAAAATGTTAAGAGGAAAAGAACGCACTAAAAATCATCAAAAAAAGTATATCACAATTAGAAGGAAAAAACAATGTGAAATAGGATAGGAGAAATTATGAGATATAGCGCAATTAAATATAAAAAAAGGATATATCCAATCACTTTTTGATAATGCTTGTAATAAATATTACATTGCTAATTATAATTAGCGGATTGGCAATATATTTTGAATATGAAATCAGAAATGTAAAAAAAGCAGGAGCAGATATTACTAGAAAAAGTACAAATGGTGGATGAGGTTCAAAAAAACATAATGTTTTATAGATTGCCAGGAAAACCGGTTATCGAGAAAAAAGACACAGCGAAAATTGCTAATGCAACATTTCAATTATCACACGCGGACAAGGAGTATATTATACGAATTTGCATGGCAGAAGCTGGAAACGATTATGACGGGTGCCTAGCTGTGGCACAGTGCATATACGATCGTTCCATTCTTTGGAACAAAAGCCCATATGAAATAGCCAGCGCTTACAAGCAATTTACAAAGCCCAGAATGGGCGAGCTGTACTCGGAAAGCGCAAGAGCGGTTACTGATGTATTTGAAAGAGGGGTGAGGGCGTTTGAAAATTCAAATGTAACACATTTTTATAGTGGTGATACAGTTCCCTACTGGGTAGAGGGGAAGCGCTTTGTTGGAGAACGTGGCGGAAACAGGTTTTTTATATGAAAGAGAGGTCGTTGATGAGACAAGTGTTGAAATATCCGGGTGCGAAAGCAAGGCTGGCAAAATGGATATGTGGATATATTCCTAATCACAAAGTGTACATTGAACCGTATGCAGGAAGCCTTGCCGTACTTTTTAATAAATCAAAGGCGCACATTGAAACTGTTAATGATTTAAATAAAGATGTTGTAAATTTTTTTAAGGTGCTTCGAGATCATAATGAAGAATTACAAAAACTAATTTATAATACCCCATATGCTCGCGAGGAATACGAGAGAGCATATGAAAAAACAGACAACCCAATAGAAGCGGCTAGAAGATTTTGTGTTCGTTGCTGGCAAGGATTTGGATGTTCTAATCGATATAAAAACGGATGGAGAAACGGACAGCAAACACGCTCGCCCAATCCAGCCAGAACATGGGCAACATTACCTGACACAATAAATATTGCACAAGAGAGATTGATGGGGGTTCAAATAGAAAATCTACCTGCTTTGGAAATATTGGATAGATATGATACGGCAGATGTGTTTGCTTATTTAGATCCGCCATATATGAAAGGCACTCGTAAGGGATATTTATATCTTGAAGAAATGACAGATAAAGACCATTTGCTATTGTTGGAAGCAGTGGTAAAACATCCGGGAAGATTTCTTATATCGGGATATGATAACGATTTATATTCGTTTTATCTATCAGGTAAAAAATGGCACAAAACATCAAAACAATCTCAAGTTGAAAAAAAGGGCTAAAAAGGACAGAGACACTTTGGATGAATTATATTATTTGATTGTATAAACAATATATTTATAAAGGAGAAAAATGATAGATAAATTAAAAAAATATATCCGAAAATATAATCCATTTTGCAAATATATTTGGATATGAAATCGCTGCTCAGTTCTGTGAACTATCAGCACTTGTATTTGAGGACATAGATGAAAAACAGTTATCACGGTGGCTTTCAACTAAAGGATTTGAGATTTCAAAGAAAAATCCTATAAGGGAGATAGCTGACTACTATGGCTTCAATCGTCAAAAGCTAAAGCTGATAGAAGAAATGTCGGAACTGATGCAATGCCTATTAAAAACTGAATCTAAATACGAATTAAACGAAAAATTTGTTTGAGGAAATCGCAGATGTGAAAAATAATGCTTGAGCAAATAGAATATCTCATAAATCCAGATTATGAAATTAACGAGATAAGGCGGAAAAAGATAAAAAGAACGCTTGACCGAGTGTATGAAGAAAAATATCAAATTGACGAGGCGGAGGCGAAAGAATGCGCTGCTAAGCGCTTGGGGGAGTAATATTATGAAATGTTCAATATGTGGAACTGAAAACTTTCGCGAAGGCAAGCAATGCCGCAAGAGTGCAAAGTGATTTGCATGAAATGTTGCCAAAGGTGCAAGTACTACTGTTACGAAGAAAGTATGTATTTGAAAATATGTAGTTATCCACATATCATAAAGAAGGACTAAAAAATGTATAGATGCGACGATTGCAATAAAGAGTTTGAAAACCCAAGAGTAGAATGGGAGACACTCGGGGAATATTGGGGAGTCCCAGCAAAAGAAAAGATTTGTATTTGCCCATATTGTGAAAGTATGGATTTTGAAAAAATGGAGGAAGAATAATGACAGAGTTAATAATTGTAAAACAGCTACCAATAATAGAAGAAAATCTTAAGACGTTAAGTGAGGATGTAGATAGAAAGGTTGAGAAGGCAATCAATTTAGTTTGCACCGAAGATACCGTGAAAGATGTAAAATCTTTGAGAGCAGAGTTAAACAAAGATTTCAAAGTGTTAGAGGAACAAAGAAAAGAAGTAAAAAAAGCTATTATAGCACCATATGAAGCGTTTGAAGGAATTTATAAAGAATATATATCGGATAAATTTAATAAAAGCAGAGCGTACACTCAAAGAGAAAATCGACGAAGTGGAAGCCACTTTAAAAAAATGAAAAAGAAAGCAAAGAAATTGAAGAATACTTTGAAGAAAAAGAAAACCGCTGAAAATGTGTTGTTTGTCGAATTTGCACAAGCCAATATCAATGTAACACTTTCGGCAAGTGAAAAGTCTTTGAAAGAAGCGGTAGACAAGTTCATAGAAAAGATAAAAAACGATGTCGCAATTATAGAAACTCAAGAAGATAGCGTTGAAATCTTCATTGAATACAAAAAGACACTTAATCTATCTAACGCAATGCTTACGGTATCGGAAAGGAAAAAAGCTATCGAAGAAGCAAGAAAAGTAGAGGAGAAAGAGTGCATTCAAGTAGAACCTGAACATCAGTTAGAACCAACGCCACAAGCAACTTTGAAAGCGGAGCCATTAAAAACTCCAGAAGAAGTAATTGAAATATCGCTTACTGTATTCGGTACAAAAAGCCAATTGAGAGCGTTAAAAGAATATTTAAAACAGGAAGGTATCAAATATGAGTAATGAAGAACTAAAATTAAACGCTGCATTACAGCAAAAAAAGAACTGCCTGCGGAAGGCATTAGCGCAAAAAGGCACTATAAAAAAAGACAAGTCAAACACTTTTGATAGGTATTCTTATCTATCAGAAGCGGGATACAAGGAACTTTTTACCAGCCTTTTTATCTGAATACAAGCTAGAACTAACGACCACAGAGGTGGCGGTGGTTGATATAGAAGCAACGGAAAGACAGCCATTTGGAAGAAGGGTAACGCTGGAATTCAAATTGACAGACATAGACACGGGTTATTCCGAAGCATCCCAATTTAGTGGTGAGGGCTTCGATAAGGGCGATAAAGGTATTTACAAAGCATATACAGGCGCTCTCAAATATTACCTAGCCAGCACATTCAATGTAGCAACAGGCGATGATGCAGAGATAGAAAGTCCGGACGGGCAGAAAACATCAGCAAGAACACAAAGAGCACAAAATCGCACGCAGTCAAATGTTCAAATAAGAACGATAACAGCGGAGGAACTAAAAAGATTAAAAACCGAAATGGAAATTGCCGAAGTATCAGAAGCCCAGTTACTGAAAGTATACGGCGTTGAAAAGTTGGAAAATATGACAAGCCAGAATTTTTACCAACGCACTAGAGATATTTGAGAAAAAGAAACGGAAAAAGGCAAGTCTAGATGATATATAAAATCATAGCGACAGGAAGCAAGGGCAATGCCGTTTTAATAAATGGCACAGTCCTTGTGGACTGCGGGGTACCCTTAAAAAAACTTGAAGATGTATATAAGGATTTGAAACTGGTACTTATAACACACGAACATCAAGACCACTGCAATTTTGGTACTATTAAACGGTTATCGAAAGAGCGCCCAACATTGCGATTTGGTTGTTGTGATTATTTAAATCTAGATGTCGACAACCAAGACACCTATCAGACGGGTAAAATTTACGATTACAGCGACTTTACGGTCGAAGCGGTAGAATTAGTCCACGATGTACCAAACTGTGGATATAAGTTGAATTTTGGTGGCAAAAAGGCTATCTACATAACCGATACAGGAAATGTTGATAATATAGAGGCGAAAAACTATGATTTGTACCTTATCGAAGCGAATTACGACGAGGAAGAAATCGAAAGGCGTATACGGGAAAAGGAGGAAAGCGGTGAGTATGTTTATGAACACAGGGTAAAGAAAACCCATTTAAGTAAACAACAAGCAGATGAATTTTTACTAATGAATATGGGAAAAAATAGTAAATTTGAATATCTGCACGAACACAAGGAGTAGCAATGAAAAGTATTATCCAAGACAAAAAAGAGTGCTTCATATCAGGACACACAAGCAATTTAGAAAGCCACCATATATTTGGAGGAGCTAACAGAAAGAACAGTGAAAAATATGGTTTGAAAGTATGGCTAACCCATAAGTGGCACAATGAATATCCGGACGGAGCGCATTACAACGAAAATACAATGCAATATCTTCATGAAGTAGGGCAAAGAGCCTTTGAAGAAAAGTATGGTAGCAGAGAAGACTTTATCAAAATATTTGGGAGAAATTATCTATGAATATTGAAAATTTAGATATGAAAATCACTCTCGACGGTAAATGTGAAGTGATATTAAAAACCTCTGATAAAGATCAAGCGTATTCATTGATGAACGAATATGAAGCTAAAAAGGATAAGACTTGGGAGGCTACAATTGGAATTAAACGAAAGAAACGCTCACTAGATGCAAACGCCTATATGTGGGTACTTGCAGACAAAATAGCCAGTAGACTGAATACTACAAAAGAAGTAGTATATAGAGAGGCTATAAGAAGCGTTGGAACATTCGACAGTCTTTTGATACAAGATAAGGCGGTAGACAGTTTTATCGAATTGTGGCAAAAACAAGGCACAGGAAATATGGCAGAAGCGATGTACCAAAGCAAGGTGGTGGACGGTTGCACAGTCGTCAGAGTATATCACGGTAGCAGTACATATGATACCAAACAAATGGCAAGGCTTATAGACTACATAGTATCAGAAGCAAAGGAACAGGGAATTGAAACGCTAACCCCTAATGAAATCGAAAGGTTAAAAAATGCGTGGAAGTGCGAGGGAATACACACCCTCAATAAATAAGAGTGTGAGACTTAGCACGGTCTCAAAAGAAACTGGAGGATATAATTATGGGAAGACCCCCTAAAAGAGGGCTCGACTATTTCCCGAAAGACACCAGTTATTATAGCGACTTTAAAATAATGGAGTTGCTAGATGAATATGGTCCCATAGGGCAGACTATCTACGACGTCATTCTCTGCATGGTGTACCGCGACGGTTACTATTTAGAAATCGACCCGAATAAGCTAGCGATGAAAGTAGTTCGTGTGATAGGAAATAAATGGGTTAAAAAAGATTTTGTGTTGCAAGTGATTTGCTCTTGTGCGGATATAGGACTCCTTCATGATGCCCTCCTGCGACAAGGTATTATCACCTCTGCTGGACTTCAGCGACGGTATGCTAACGTAACTGTTAGAAATAAAATCCATAAAGAAAAATACTGGTTGCTCGACGAAAATCTTGAAGAAAAGATTTTCGAAAAACAGGAAAAAGACACGCGAGCTTTATTAAGTGCACCCTTTAATCAAGTTTCTGTTACAGAAACCCTCATTTCTGCTACAGAAACCCTCATTTCTGCTACAGAAATGCCTACAAAAGAAAAAGAAAGTAAACAGAAGAGAAGGAAAGAAAAGAAAACAAAAAGCAATTTGTTGTTATCGTCTGCACCGAAGAAAGTATCTGACCTTAAAGAAGTGTCTGAGCTTAACAAGGTACATGACAGTAACAGGATACCAGATCTTAATAACGCAGTCGAATTAGCAGAGTATTGCGGATTTGAAATCACACCATACATAGCACAATCACTTATTCAATTATGCAACCAATACAATGATGAATGGGTATGCGAGGCGATAAAACAATCGGCGGACAATGCTAAAAAAAGTTTAGGATATGTAAAGGGCGTATTGAAAAATTGGGAAATTGGTGGAACGGTGAAACGTAGTGGTAATCAAAAACCGGATGAAAAGGAAACAGGTGAATTTGATGATTTATAGGAGGGGAAAATGACGCGGGAAGAAGTAAAAGAGATGTTCAATGTGATAAAAGCAATCTATCCGGCATTTCAAAAGGATGTGCCAAAACAAACAATATCGCGAGCGATAGATTTATGGACTGCATTATTTGCCGGTGATGATTCTAGGGTTGTCATAGAAGCACTTCATGCTTATATAAGCACTGATTCAAAAGGATTCGCGCCAAGTCCTGGACAAATTAAAGAAAAAAATGCACATGATATTTTCAAAAGAAGAAATGTCAGAAGTTGAAGCGTGGGGATATTTGAAAAAAGCTATATCTAAGGGTGGGTATCATGCGGAAGAAGAACATAAAAAATTACCTGATGTTATCCGTAATATAGTAACCCCTACACAAATAAGGGATTGGGCAATGTCGGATGTAGGTGCGGAGCAAGTGATTGCATCAAATTTTATGCGTTCATATCGGACAAAAAAGAATATGCAAACAGAACTCAACAAATTACCGCAAACGGCCAAAATGCTCCGCGAAGCAATTTTAGAAAAAGAACAATTAAAGCTACAATAAAAATTTAAGGAGAAAAAGAAATGAATAGTGTAATTTTAATCGGAAGAATGACAAGGGAAGCTGATATTAGATATTCCGCTCAAACCAATATGGCGGTGGCAAGGTTCAGCCTTGCTGTGGATAGACAAAGCAAGGATAAACAGGCAGATTTTCCTAATATAATTGCATTTGGAAAGACGGCAGAAATTATAGAGCGGTACACACATAAAGGTTCGCAGATTGCAGTACAAGGCAGATTGCAGACGGGAAGCTACCAAAACAAAGACGGGGCAACAGTGTACACTACGGATGTAGTAGCCGACAGGATTAAGTTACTCGATAAAAAAGAGAATAGGGAAGAAGTCGGCGACAATCCTTTTGCCAATCTTGAAGAAGTAACGGATTTACCATTTTAGGAGCTAAGCATGTATCAGTTTGAAGTTTTGGGCGAGCCTGTTGGAAAAGCTCGCCCAAGAGTTACGAGATGGGGAGCCTACACACCGCAAAAAACTGTTGATTACGAAAATAAGATAAAAGCAGCATATGGGGGCGGATTTTACGAGGGATATTTGCAAATTGATGTTGTTGCTTATTTTAAAGTACCAAAATCCGTAAGCAGAAAGAAAAGGCTACAAATGCTTGACAGAGAGATAAAGCCAGCTAAAAAGCCCGATATTGACAATGTGCTTAAAATAGTATTAGATAGTCTTAATAAAGTAGCATATAAAGACGATGCGCAAGTAATAAGCGCAAGTATTGCCAAATATTATAGCGACAATCCACGTCTTGAAATTGCAATTGGTGAGGTGAAGAATGACTGAAAACGTTGAACGCAAAAAACAATATTTTATGCAGTACGGTTATCTTAAAGTGGAGCTTGAGAGTAAGCAAGAATACATTGAGCAACTCAAAACATTTAGAGATAATATCAGTGTCAAATTTAATGAAATTGTAGTTAAAATCAACGGATATTCGGACAAGAACAATTTGATTGACAAGATAATTGACCTTGAAAATGAAACATTACAAGAGATAAAAGACCTTATGGAAGTGTTACAGGAGATTAAAAACGCTGTAGAAAGCGTTCAGCACCCGAAATTAAGGGCAGTTTTGACTCACAGGTACATCAACCTATACAGCAAGGAAAAAACGGCGGAGAAGATGAAAGAAAGCCCCAGAAACGTTGCCTATTTAACGGTGCAGGCGCTTGAGATGGCGGTAATACCGAGTGACTTTGAATATGACGAAGATTTAAGGAGCTACGGCGGATTTTGAGAATAAAAAGCCCCCAGTAATTAGGGGACGTGATTGTTTTACTTTTGGGCAAGTAATCGTTTAACGAAGAATACTTGCCCTTTTCCCGGTATTTAAGCAAGTATTTTTACATTTTTTCCCCGAAGCCTACCGAAGCCTACCCAATAAAAAACCGCCAGCAAGTGCCAGCGGTTAGCGGTTTATTCCCACGATATATTGATTTTGCGGTTATTTTCAACACAATCACGCAAATACAAGTTTATTAGTGTTTGATAGGGAACTCCAATATTTGCAGATTCTTTTTTATAAAAAGACACAGTGCTTGAATCCAGATTTATTGTTATTTGCCTTTTTTAAGAGCTTGGGGTATGGATTAGGTATTGCATCAGAAAAATCATATTCTTTTAGCATTTTTATCACCTCACTTTCTGTAATATTTACTTTCTGTTTTTAGTTGCTTTTCGTGCGGATATTATCCGAATACGCTCGTCTTTGCCACGATAACAATGGCAAACAACAAGCAAATTAGTTTGTTGACTTAAACCAAGTATTACAAAAGCGTTCCTCGTCATCAGAATGTTCAGGGTCACTTTTCATTATAGCTTGTTCATCGTAAAATACTGTTGCAGCTTCTTCAAATGATATACCGTGCTTTGTTTGGTTTATTAGATTTTTTTATTATCATCCCATTCAAACTCCATTATTTAACCGCCTTTTTTTAATTATATTATAATTATACAAATTTGTTTTTGTCAATATTTTTTTATTTTTGTGGCTTGAAGTTTTCACATCAAGCCACAATGTCTTTGCATATACCCAAAGTCCGTAATTGTCTAATTCTATTATTTCGCTTGCAGTATCGAGCGTTTGAATTTTTTTATTATAGGTTCGCTCTGCTTCGTACAGGTAAGGCGGACGGCTTACAAACTCAAAAACTTACAGTCTTTGGCGTTACTTTTGTAATTTTTTTAGCTGATATGCATTATATTCTTGCCCAGTCATTAGGTGCATATCATAACTTAAATCCTCATATGCATTGTATACTTTTTTCCTACTTCAAATTTTTAACATCTTTCTTACCTCTCTTTTTAAATATTTAGCAAGCACAATTAAATAGCTTTCCTATTTCATCAAATTTTTGCTTACTAACTCTCTTGATTTGATAGGGCTAAAAACCCTGTCAACTGCTCGACTTTGCGGGATAATTCCATATATGCTTTGTGATATTCATTATAAGCTGCATCAAACGCTTGCTCTAAGGACTCGTTCATATAGTCTGCTTCATATACAAGCTCTGCATTATTTACTTTTAAGTTCTGCATTTTTAAATTTTTCTAATAGTTTTTTTCATCTTTTTACCTCACTTTATTTTTAAAGCTTCTCCCCTCATATAAGCCTGCGCATCTTTAAGCTTTTCAAAATAATCTACATATAAATCGTAACCTTTAATACTTAAAAATTCATTATTCGGCTTTTTCATTTAAGGAAACCGTCTCCATTGTGGTTTCCATCTTTCCGTTATCGTAAAATTTACTTGTTACTTTATAATAGTTTTTCATCATTTTCTTTTTACCTCTACTTTCTTTGTTTGACGTTATACAACGATATCGCTGTTTTAGCTCGAACATATTTTACAACGATATCATTTCCATTGTCAAGCACTTTTTTAAAAAAATTTCATTGACTTTTACAACGATATCGTTTATAATTGAAATACCAACATTCATAGCTTGAAAAAATTTTTACGGAGGTAATAAAATATGGTATCTGAAGCTAAAATGAAAGCTAATCATAAATACGACGCTAAAGCGTATGATAAATTCTTACTTAGAATGAAGAAAGCCGATACACCTAGATTTTTAGACGCTGTCGCTAAATCTAACCTATCTAAAAAAACGCTTTCATCGTTCAAGCTATTATGAACGCTATTGAACAAGTAGAAAAGGATTGTCTACAATGAATTTTTATATATTCTTCCAGTGCTAAAAAAACACATAAAAAAATACCTGAGCGGTAAAAAGTAATATTAAAAATGCTATTGAAAATTTGCCAAATGGAGATATTAAAAAAATTGATTGGCTTTTTCTAATTTACATAGGTTAAGAGTAGGAAACTATAGGGTAATATATTCATTAGTTGACAATGGTTATTATATCTTGGATGTTTTACCCCGTGGAAGTGCTTATAAAAAAATTTAAAGGATGTGAAAATTATGGACAGAAAACAATTACATATGCTCATAGACAGCATAAATGAAAACGACTTAAATGTTGTGTATCAGTTATTGAATAGATTTGCCGAATATGATCACCCACAAGAAGACGAAATAAAAGCATATTTAAAAAGGCTTACAGGATTTGAAGAACAACAACACTTTTTACGCATGATGAAGTTTGGTAATAAAAAAACACTTGATAACCTGTATATCAAGTGTTATAATCTATTTAACAAAAAACAGGTTGACAGCAGTCAGCCCCGTTGTATTTTATTTTTTAAAATAACCGCCGGATTGATAGCCTTAGCGGTTATTTTTTTCTTATATTCTCAATAAATATTACGATTGTTAAGATTATCATTATTATTTGATAGTCTGTCATAAGCAACACCCCCATTCCTGGGGCAAGTCTTAACCGCTCAACCTGTTATATATATTCTTACACTCTCGCGCTTGTCTTGTCAAGCGCTTTTTTATTGAAGTACGGACAGATGAAAGGAACAGCACAAGCAAAACAGCTGAACAGAAAGCAAAAAGCAAAAAGCAAATAGTGATTAGCAATGTCAATAAAATGTGGCTAGAACCACCAAACAGCTCCGCGCGTTGAATTTCAACGGTTATAGCCAATTCCATATTTTAACTGTTCTTAAAATGTCTATTTAAGGAATAGTTGCAAAATGCCTATAAACATTGAAATATCAATAAACATAAAGGTTTTTGCAACTTTTGCCGTTTGTTTTTAAACACAAAAACACCTAATTTTTTAGATGTAATACAATTTTTTTATATTTTATTTTATGATATATGCAATTTCATATAGGAATATATTGAAATAAACATTGATTTTTCAATAGGTACGGGGGTATGAACGTATATGCGCTAGATGAAGCCCCAGTCTGGTACATAGTAGAGACCAAATAACACACGTCAACTTATATAAGCGTAAATTTCAACGTTTACATGGCATAGGGGGGCTGTATAAAGAAGTAAGGAATCATCGTAAAAAGGGCGGTGATTTTTTATTTTGAAAAAGGTGTTAAAGCGAGGGGTAGGGCTTCAATATAGCAGATGGGCAAGGGCGATAGCGGGAAGGTTGTGAAGTCGGAATTATATATAAGAGGGGCAAAACGCGAAAAAAACGCTTATGCGCGTTTGTATTTCAATGTTTAAAGGCTGTCAGTAAGTGTGTCGTTTTTGACACACTTAGCCTAAAAGATTTTTAAAAAAGTTTTGATTTTGCATTGTTTTGCACTCTAGGGGTGTGTTACAGTATAAAATGAGGAAGGGAAAAGGGGACGATAGAATGCATGTATTCAAGCGTAAGTTTCAGACGTTAGATGAGCTTGTAAAACTAACAGAAGGGTATTTTGCTGAATGTGACAGAGTAGAATACGCAAAAGATGATGATGGCAAATTGCAGATATATAAGGGCGTTCCTGTAAAGACGAAAGAGCAGACACCATACTCGCTAACAGAATATGCGCTTCATATTGGTATCGGAGATAGAAACCGCCTGCATAAATACATAGAGGGCAGAGTCAAGATGGGAAACTCACCCGAAGAGATGAAAGTAATGCAAGAGTATTTAGAGTATGCAAGATTTCGAATTGTCGGGTATGCGGAAAAGCGACTATTTGATAAAGATGGAGTTACCGGGGCGAAGTTCTTTTTGGCATCGAATGCTGATAGCTGGAGTGACAAGTCACTTGTTGAGAATACGCATAAGATTATCAATGTAACACTTATGGATAGCGATATTGACCTTTTGGAAAGTACTGCGGACGACCTTAAAGATGACTTCTTGCTAGATGATTTTGAATCAGACGGAGATTTTGATAATGGGCAAGATAACAACTAGGCTGGTGATAGGCGATGATGGTGTAGTTCTTACAGAGCTTTATGATGGAGACAGAATTGTAAGGGCGAACTCAATCGAAAGTTACAAAGAGCAAAGACAAAGGCAGCTTGATTACTTGCTGGAGCATAAAGACTATATCAATTACGATGAGTTTTTGCTGGTGAATGGAAAAGAGCTTAAATTGGTTTTAGAGGATCTTGACGATAGAGAAAAGGCGTGTGTGTTGTCGATACTGCCGTATGTTCGGTATCAAAGCTGTTTGATATGCTATAAGAACGGCAAGGCGATAAATGCAGATGACATTGGGAGCATAGTCGGCAAATCTAGGCGAAGGGCGCTAGAGGCAATAGAAAAGCTGATAAAAAAAGGGATACTGTACAAGGGGAGAAATTCTCATGAAGTGCAGTATTTTTTTAACCCTTTTTTGGTAAAGAAGGGGCAATATGTGGATAAGGTGCTTAAAACGATGTTCAGAAACTACTATATCAGAAGTTTAGGGAAGAAAGTGAATGAATTATGATAAAAAAGACAATGCAAATCGGATAAACGTCAACATATCAAAGAAAGTATTTAACGAAGCGTATTTGAAGGTTTTAAATTCGGAGCGAAGATATTTAGTACTTTACGGCGGTGCTGGTAGTGGCAAGTCATACTTTGCAGCAGAGCGGTACATATACAAGCTGATGACGGCTAGAATGTGCAATCTTATGGTTGTAAGGGCAGTAGACAAGACAAATAGAGACTCAACGTTTGCACTTTTAAAGCAGGTACTACATAACTGGGGCGTTTGGTCGCTTTTCGAGGTACGAGAAGGCGATATGCGTATAAAATGCTCACATAATGGCAACAGTGTCATATTTAAGGGCGTTGCGGACGTGGAAAACCTAAAATCCGTAACATTTGAGAACGGAATACTGACGGATATATGGATTGAAGAGGCAAGCGAGCTTAACGAAGATGATTTCAACCAGCTCAATGTCCGTCTTAGAGGACAAAAGGGCGTAAGAAAGCAAATTACACTTACATTCAACCCTATTTCAGTAAATCATTGGCTTAAAAAGAGGTTTTTTGACAGAAAACACATAACACAGCAGTACAATATAGAGGTACTTCACACAACGCACAAAGACAATGCGTTTTTAGATGATGATTACAGGGAAACACTTGAAAGCTACAAAGATACAGATCCTTATTTTTACGATGTTTATTGCCTTGGTAAGTGGGGAGTTGTCGGAAAAAGCGTATTTAATTCGCACAATGTGAGCTTGCAACTGGATAAAGAGATACAGCCTGTAAAAAAGGGCTGTTTTTTATTTACAGAAAGCTATAGACCGCGCTTTGTAAGCGGCGATTATGTCAAGATATACAAAGAGCCGATAGAAGGACATCCTTATGTTATTGGCGGGGACACGGCAGGCGATGGGGCGGATAACTTCACTGCACAAGTGATAGACAATTCGACTGGAGAGCAAGTGGCGGTATTAAAACATCAGTTCGATGAAGATTTATATGCAAAACAAGTGTATTGCCTAGGGTTTTATTACAATACGGCGCTGGTTGCGATAGAAACTAACTTTTCAACGTATCCAATAAAGGAACTCCAAAGGCTTAAATATCCTAAACTCTTTGTTAGAATGAAAGAAGATAGTTATACGGGAAAGGTTGAAGAAAGCTATGGTTTTAAGACTGATAGGCGTACAAGACCGCTTATAATATCGGAGCTTGTAAAGATAATTCGTGAAACACCTGAGCTTGTGGTGGATGCCGACACGCTAGACGAAATGCTGACATTTGTTCGAAACGAAAAAGGACGACCAGAAGCGCAAGTGGGATTTCACGATGACCTGATAATGGCACTTGCGATAGCGCATTACGCAAGAGTGCAACAGACAACGAAGGTTGCGAAGCCAAAAGATAGGATAAATTGGACAAAAGAGATGATAAAAGATTATAAAAAAGCAAGTAAGCAAGACAAAATCTTGCTGGAAAGGATGTGGGGTAAACCGCCGTGGGTAAGATAAAAAAACTTGAAGAGTGGAAAAGTAGGTATGACAACTCTAAAAATGCTTATTCAAGCAAGCAAGACAAGCTAAAAAAGCATTTAAGCCAGTATGATGGCACTATGCAACCCGAAAAGGGGCGAAGCGTGAAGACTGTATATAACTTCACAAAGGAGCTTATCGAAACGGAAATAAACAACGATATACCGTTGCCTAAGGTTGAGCCGTTTGTGTCAAGTGAAAGAATATGAGGCTTGCAAACATCATAGAAAACATGATAAGGGGCGAGATAAAAAAGCTTGAGCTTACGGAATTTAACGATATAAACGAGCGCAATGCGAAGATATTCGGGGCAGATATTGCAATGCTTGATTGGGATAATACGATAAAAACACATTACACCGTTGGCGGACTCCAGCTTAAAAACATATCTCCGATAAGGTTTGTGCCACAGCCGAACATAGAAAAAATAGAGGATATGGACTATATATTCATAGATTTTAATATTTCGAAGGCGGTAATAAAGAAACGTTATGGTATAGATGTAAGCGATGAGGAGATGGAAAACGAAGCCGATGAGTCGGGCGGTGTGGTAATACAACATTTTGCGTTTTACAAGAACGGGAAAGATGAAATTGGTTGTTTTTCATGGGTTGGCGATACTGTAATAGTGGACGAAATAAGTTATAATGCAAGGCAAGTGAAAGTTTGCAAATGCTGTGGACTAACAAAACCTGTCGGTGCGAAGGCTTGTATATGCGGAAGTCGAGATTTTGAAAAGAGAAACCTAAAATACGAGGAATTGAGCGAAGATAAAGTCACCAATAACCTTGATGAAAACGGCGAGCCTGTTGTAATTCCAAAGATGAGCTACGCAAGGGAAAATGGAAAGTTGAAAACAAGGGCGGTTGAGCGTGAAGTGAGCGATATCAATCCTGTTAGCGGTATGCTGGAGCCTGTATACGAACAGATATTCGATGACAAAATGAATGTTGTCGGTAGTAAGGTAAAGACCGAAACAGAGAATATGCCATATTTAGAGCCGACTAAAGTACCGTATTATGTGCCACAAGGCTATCCTGCAATGATAAGGAAGAACATATCCGAATATAAAAATGTGCTTGGAAGTTCCGACTGCGAGTTTATACGTGAGCTTCAGATGGAAACAAACAAGCTTGCAACAAGGGTAATTGAAAAGGTTAGTAAGCAAGGCTCGATATTGGTAGTACCTAGGGATTTGAATTACAGTCCTGAAAACACGGAGCAAGTGCTTGAGATAGAATCGCCAGACCAAATGAACATGATAGCGGTTAAGGACATCAATTTTGACACATCCAGGTTTGTAAATTTGATAGGGCAAAACTACTTGTGGGCGAAATCATCACTTGGTATCAATGAATCTTTTCAAGGTAAGACTGACTCAAGCGCCATCAGTGGCACAGCAAAAGAAAGCCAAATATCAAGAGCATTAGGCAGACAAGAAAGTAAGCTAAAGATGAAATACTTGTTTTATGCACAGCTTTTCAAAAAGATATTTGAGTTCATGCTTGCTTATGCTGATGAGCCGAGACGGTATACCATGGAAAACCAGAACGGAGATACCGAAGAAATCATATTTGACAGATACGACTTCTTAGAAAAAGATGAGTACGACAATTGGTATTACAATGACGAGTTTGTATTTTCTGTAGATACAAGTGGCAATACATCGGACAACAGGCAGTATGTGCTTGAGAGTATGCAAAAGGACTTCATGGGCGGACTTTATGGTAACACGGAAGATCCTGAAACGCTCTATAACTTCTGGAAAGATAGAGCAGAGCAAGGATATCCTAATGCTAAAAGGCAAGTCGGCAGATGGAAGCTCAAAGTGGAAGAAAAGAAACGCCTTGAAGAAGAACAAAGGCAAATGCAAGAACAAATGCAAGCGCAAGGAGATTCGATGGGCGAAGGGATAGACGAGCCGAGTGCAAATGGTTTAAATACTGGGGTAACAACTAATAAAGATTTAGCACCTGTCACGAAGCAAATGAAAAATTCAGTTACAGGACAGGCGTTTGGAATGTTAGGGGGGAGATAATATGAAGTGTCCAAAGTGCAGACTTGAAATGAGTGTTAGAAGCGGAAATGCTGAAAAAATAGATGATAATGTCTACTGGGTACAGATTTTCACTTGTAACAATTTCAATGAAGGGTGTAATGGCAAGGATATGCTGAAAGTAAAAACAAATGTTTTAAACCCTAGCGAAGTAATAACAGAAGAAATATAGTAAATCAATACGCTTGAAATACGGCGTATTTTTTATAAAAACTAAAATGTGGCTACAACCACATTTTTTAAAAATTGGAAAGGAGTTCACTGATGGAAGATGAATTGCTAGAAGATGATTTACCGCAAGAGGATTTTGAAGGTGAAGACATCGACGATGATTTGGAAGATGAGGAATGGGATGTACAGGAAGGGGGTGAAGAAGATGATGAAGACTTAGACGAAGATGACGGTTATGATGATGTTCTTGATGATAAAACGCCTGATGTAATGCAAAACGACGCATTTTATCAAAACCGCATAAGCGAGCTTGAAAGAGAAGTTGCGACGGCAAGAAAAAGGGACGCTGAATATGCACGCATGGCTAATCTACTAAACAGGAATGGTTACACAGGCGACATAGTGGATATTGCAGACCAGATAGAAGCGCAAAACCGAAACATGAGCATTGAAGAAGTTCGCGAGGAGCGAATAAGAAATGCACAGTATGTCGAAGAGCTTGTGAAGAATCATCCAGCAATAAGGCAAGCGGAAATGATACAGCAAAGACAAGAAGCTGAAATGCTGAAAATGCGAATAGATAACGATGTAAGGCAAATTCAAGCGATAAATCCGAACATAAAGTCAATCAAAGACCTTGCAAACGAGCCGAATGCTGACATAATACAGGCACTTGTAGAGAGCGGAAGTACATGGGCGGATGCCTATAGAAAAGTTGTCGGGCTTACAGGAGCAAAGAGCAATGTCGATACAAAGGAGCATTTAAAAGGCACGGGAGCAAGCGGAATGGCGGGCGGAGAAATGAAAGACATACCGCCAGAGTTAAAAGGCGTTTGGGCGGGGTTTTATCCGGATTTAAGTCCAAAAGAGCTAAAGAAAAAATACAATTCATATTTAAAAAGAGGGGGAAAGTAGATGTTTAGTTTTAACAGAAACCAAAACGGACAGAACGCAGAGCATTATGTTGATATGCCTGCGAAAAAAGGAGAGGACTACCACATAGGTGAAGCCTTGGTAGTCAAAGAAGGAGTTGTAACAAAATGCGGAGCTACTGAAAAGCCAACGCATATTTGCGGAACTACAGAGCTAGGCAAAAAAGAAGGAGAAACAGTTGCTTGTTATCCGATTTTTGAAAGCTATGAGTTTGAAACAACTCTAACAGCAGACGGAAAGAGTCTGAAGGTAGGCGACAAGGTAACACTTGACGGTGCAGCACTCAATGTTACAGCTACAACCGCAAGCGGAGTTGCACAAATTGTAAGATTTGTAAGCAAGGCAAACGGCGGAACAGTAGTAGTTAAGTTTTAGGAGGGATAGAATATGGGAGTAGCATTTAGCAAATTATCGCATGAAAACGATAGCCTTTACAAGGCAATCGGTGGAGTGATGACAGAGGTTATAAGTGATCTTGAAAAAGAAAACGGCAAGCACGATGAAGTGTTAAAAGCGATGTTTTCTATGAGAAAATCGAAGAAATTCGGCGAAAGAGTGGGCGGAGTTACTACTTTTTCAAGATTTAAGCCAATGGCAGAAGGTGGAGTATTTGAAAAAGATAGCCTTGAAGAAGGATTTGGCAAGCTGGCTGTACATAAAGCGTTCGGTGGCGGATTTACCGTGACACACGAAATGGCAGAGGACGGCGAGATTGATGCTGCTAAACAGGCAACACAAGGCTTTATGGAAAGCTACAAGCGAGGCAAGCTTGAGTTCGGTACTAAATACCTAACAGCAGAAGGAGAGAACTTCACATATGCTGGAGAGATGTTTGACAGAACTACAGGCGATGGAGAAGGATTTTTCTCGGATAAGCATAAAATCAAGAAGTCGGCGACAACTTTCGGCAATGTGTTCACCAATAAGCTTGGCGATGACGATGTAATGCTGAATAAGCTTGCAAATATCGGTAGAAACTTCAAAAATGACAGTGGACACTCTACAGGCTGGACTTTTGACAAGATTATAATACCTTCCAATACGCCTGACCTTGAAAGAAAGCTAAAGGCAATCATCGCTTCCACTCAGGTGGTAGGTTCTAACCTAAACGATGTTAATATTCAAAAAGGCAAGTGGGATTTGGTAGTAAACCATTTGTGGGAAGCAGAAGTTGGAGCAGAGCCGTTTATCCTGATGTCCAGTGAAGCACAAAGGTCGTTCGGTGCACTTAGATGGTACGACAGAGAAGACCTTGACATCAGAAACTACATTGACGAAAGCACAAGAAACCTTGAATGGACGGGATATTGCAGATATTCGATACTTCCAGTTGCATGGCAGGGCTTCATCATGGCAGGAGCAAAGAAAGGTATTACATTAGCGTAGTAAGCTTAGATAGTAGGGGGAACATTCCCTCTACTATGTTTAATTGGAAGGAGAAATCATGAAAATAGGCGATATTATAACAAGTGACGGAATATCAAGAAAAGTCGTAGGTTTTTCCATCGTAAGCGGAATTGAAATGCCGATAACGCAGATAGTAGAAGATGAGAGCACCGAAGAAGCTGAAAGCGCATTAGAAGAACCGAAAAAAGAAAAGGGTAGCGATAAAGCTAAAGAGATAGCAAAAAACAATAAGACAGAAATTAAATATTGTTGCAATTTTTGCGGTAAGGAATTAGGCAGTAAGCTGTCTTATATGAGTCATGTAAAAATTTGCAAGAAAAATCCTCAAAGTCCAAAGTTTGAGGGATAAAAGGGGGATATTATGAACTGGGGCGAATGTAAACTGTATGCACTTCAAAAAAATAGACCCAGCTGTAAAGAATTTGACACCAACGAACGCTACGAAAGATTATCTAAATGCGATAGTGCCGTCTGCTAATCGTGGACTTCAAGATTTGTGTACGGCAGGTAAGTTTATAACAAAGAGCATAGAAATATTGCAAGAAGAACCGAAAAATATTTTGGCGGACCCTATTGGCAAGCTTGAGATATTTACATATGACGGTACGGAGCTTGCTTTTAGTGCTGACGGTGCTACAAGTTACTATTTTGAGATAACAAAAGATGGGGAAGTAGCGATTTTGGTGGGCGATGAAGAAGCTCTCAAAATTCAAGGCTCTAATTTTGAGTTTGACGGCACTTTTAAAAGCTTTTTAAAGGGATTTATATCTAACGACGATAAAAAGCTCGTTACGCTTAAATTTGGTGGCAAATACAGGCACAAGCTAAGAAACGTTGCTTTGTATAACGCGAAATTTGCAAATGAAGCTGATATTTGGGATTTTGTGAGTGAGAAACGCTATGATATGCGTAAAATGGTAAGCGATTTTTACAAATTGGTAAAAAAAGACATAGTGCTTGAGAGCGGTTACAGCAAAGTGCGTTACAAAAAAACAACGGACTATTTCTGGGAAGGTGACAGCACACTCGTGCTTGACGGACTCAAAGAAGGAAATTACAAAATCCATTACTATGCCTATCCGAAAGAGATAACACAAAGTACCGAAGATAGTACGGAGCTTGCACTCGACCCCGAAGTTGCGGCAGTACTCCCACTTTATATAGCAAGTGAGCTTTTGGAAGATGACGACAGCAGTATGGCGTACTATGTAAGACAGCAATATGAGGAAGCAAAGAAACGCCTTGCGCCAACAAGAAATATCGGAAAGGCACAGTTTATTGATGTGAATGGGTGGACGTAATGCAAGCACCAAAACCTACACCGAAATACGAACTTACTATAAAGTCGTTTAACGGAATTGATACCAGGAACTCACCGTCAAAGGTAGCGTTTAATCGTTCGCCTAACGCTGTCAATATGATACGTGAAACGGCGGGCAACAACCGTAAGCGTAGAGGATATGAAACGCTACTGGAGCTGAAAGACTCAAGCGGAAGAAAAGAGCAGATAAACGGCTTTCATAAATTCGTAAGTGATAATGAGAAAAAAACACTTATTCATGCAGGGCAGTCGATTTATGTTTTGGACGAAAAAGGTGTTAAGTTTAGGGCTGATAGGGTGTATTCGAGCGCAAACAACCACATGAGTATGTCAAGGCAGATAAAGGGCAAGCTGTTCATATTCGATGGCAAGGAGCTGATATATTTTGACGGCAAGGATGTGAAAAAAGCGAGCGAAGGTGCATATGTGCCAACAATATACATTGCCAAACGCCCAAATGGCGGTGGAGTGCCACTTGAGCCGATAAATTTGATAACACCTACACGAAAGGAAAAGTTCACAGGCGATAGTACAAACAAGACTTTTCAACTATCCGCAACAAATATTGATAGCAAGGAAGTCAAGATTGAAGCGTTAAAAAGCGACGCTAAATACGATACGCTGAAAGAAGGCAAAGACTTCACTGTAAATAGAACGCTAGGCACATTCACGCTGACGAGCGCAAGCCCCACACCAGTAGTTGGAGAAGACAATTTGACTGTCACTTATGATAAGACTGTCGAAGGCTATGCGGATAAGATAAACAAATGCACGATATGTACAAGATACGGTATCAATGGCGCAAGAGATAGGTTGTTTTGTAGTGGCAACAGTAAATTTCCTAATTATGATTGGTATTCAAAGGCTGATGATCCTACGATGTGGGGCGATACTTGGTACTCAAAGATAGGGCAAGAAGATAGCGAGATAGTCGGGTATTCGGTAATAAATGACAACTTGGTAACGCATAAAGGTGGGGCAGAAAACGACCTAAATGCAAATATCCGAAAGGGAGAATTTGATGAAAAAATTGGGGCAGTATTTAGAAGCGTAGGCAGTTATCAAGCGATAGGAGCGCTGTCAAAATATGCGTTTGTAACGCTTAACAACGAGCCTTTATACCTATCAGTGTTCAATTCGGTTCACGCTATAACACCTAGCGACATATCGGGAGAGAGAGCCTCGCAAGAGCGTTCATACTTCATATCCGAAGAGTTGCAAAAGCACGATTTAAAAAACTCATATGCGATAGAATATAACGGCTTTTATGTGCTTACGGCAGGCGATAGAATGTACCTACTTGATGGTACGCATTGGTACTTGAAAAAGGATTGCCGTACTCTACAAGGCAGTATGAGTGCTATGTATTTACGCATATAGGCGCAAGGGTGCTTTATAAAAAAGGCGATGAGCTATGGTTTGGCACTGATGATGGGAAAGTAAAGCGGTTTTTCAACGACTTCAAGGCAAGCTCGTTCATCGATGACGGCAAAGTAGAGATAGAAGAGCTTGAAGTGGATGGCGAGATAGTAAGAACAAAAAAGAGCATACCTTGCTTTTTTGAAACGTCGGAGTTTTATACGAGCAAGGAAAGCCTAAAAAAGACTTTCAGACACATTGCGGTTTGCTTAAATGCTTTTCCACATACAGGCTGTAGGGTGTGGGTGAAAGTAAATGGCACGTGGCAACTTGCATTTGATTACAATGCCGGAGCTAATTATTTTGTGTGGGATGAAGTGGATTTTTCTGACTTTTCTTTTAGACTAGATGAAACACCAACGCTTTTTGGGCGGTAAGTACAAGGCTAAAAAGCAACTGCACATACAGCTTAAATTTGAGAACAATAAACCGCAACCGTTTTCACTTTTGTGGGCGAAGTTAAAGTATACACTTGGAAATGAATTTATAAAGTAAGGGGATATATGGCAATAGAAAAAATAAAAGATAGCGAAGTCGCTAAATTAAATGTAAAGTCGGCTTCTGATACACCGCAAGGGAGCAGTACGGATATAAAGCAGATATTCGACAATTTGCCTGAATTTATCGTAAAGAAGTTCAATGAGTTTGTGGATACGATGAATGGTAGTGCTGATGGTAAAAGCGGTGCTGACAATATATCGTCTGCACCTATTGACGGGATAAGCGGTGCAAACATAAGGGAGCAGTTAAAAATCGGCTGTTAGGCTGATACTTGACCGTTACACGAAAGAAGAGATAAAAAGCCTTTTCAGAAGTGAAACAAATACGCTGATTTCGGAAGTTGATGTAAACTTGTCAAGCGGAGTAATAACCGTAAAGCAAAAGGATGGAACAACAAAGACTTTCGATACAGCACTTGAAAAAATACCAGCAACATTTGAATTTGCAGAAGAAGGTGAAAAACAATATATAAAAATCACTAATGTAGATGGAACGAGTACTAAAACAGATGTAAGTCAGTTGATGAATATATATGAGTTTGCAAATTCGGAGCATATAAATGTAAGTGTTACGAATATTGGAAATAAAAAGCAGATAACAGCAAGCTTGCGCGATGGAAGCATAGGTATTGATAAGCTAAATATAACGGCAATATCTACAATGCAAGATTTAGCCAATAAGTGCGAAAATGCACAAAATGCCGTACAGACGATGAAAGCGGATGTTTCAAACATGGCAAACAATGTTGCAAGCAATATGGAGCTAACCAAACAAAAAGCGGACCTAGTACAAACAACGCAAAGCACAGTTGAAGGATATAAAAACGAAGCTGTTTCAAATGCTGACAAGTCCAAAGTTATGCGGTAGGGCAGACGGGGACAAGAGTTGGTGAAGATGCTGACAATGCTAAGTATTATGCTGAAAAGGCTAAAGAAGAAGCAGATAGAGCGTCAAACCTTGCAGGCGGAGACTTTGCTACAAGAGCGGAATTAACTACCGAAACCACCGCAAGAGCACAGGCGATTCAAGCTGAAGAAACTGCAAGAGCAACAAAGGACACAGAACTTGAACAAAAAATCAACAATATTCCTGAAATTGTTATAAATAACACCCTTACAAGTGGCAGCACTACAGAAGCGCTATCAGCAGCACAAGGAAAGGTTTTAAAAGAAAAAACTGATAAGGCTTTAACCCTTGAATCGTATGCTGGCGACTTGAATGCCCTACACAAAGCAGGATTTTACAGTTTAAGTGGTTGTGCTAACAGCCCGAATGGGAATTCCTCTTATGCAACCGTACTTGTATCTAAAACGGACTCAATTGTAAATGATAGCATAACAGATACCATGCAGATGTACATAGACCAAAGTAATGACATATATGTGAGAAACTGTACGGACAAAACTAATGCATGGACAGAGTGGAAAAAGATTGGCGATAACTCCGCAATGGAGTTCTATTTACAAACCCTGAACAGTGCAGACGAAAACACTAAAATTCAATCAGGGAAGGCAAGTCAAAATCAATCTGGTTGGACTACGGTGTTTTTGATGAGGCTTTTGAAGGTATCCCGCAAGTTTTTATACAGGTTATCGATACACAAGCATATGGAGCAGTCAATAATATACAGCCGAATTGCTTCAATTATTGTACATACGACCAGAATGGCAAAGCAACAAAGGGTTCTATATACTTTTTAGCAATTTATAAGGAGGAAAATAATGCTTAGTACAGACCAACTTGAATACACAGGGTATTGGAATTTGATAAAATCCAATCCGCGCAAAGGTGTATTATTTATGGAAGGGGTTTTATCAAACCCTAAAACAGCAGAAGAATTGTTAAGCAATTTAAATGTAATACGCGTAATAGCATCTTCTTCTGAAAATTTCAAACACGACAAAAAAATTATCGACATGGTAATGACGAGTAAGTACAGAGACAAGGTACTTGTCCTAGTGGCGGAAATATTTTACCCCAATCAAAATTTAAATACGGTATTAAACGACCCAGACAGGCAAGCCGAAATCAATCGAAACCGAATTTTAAAATATACGTTGGGGGAATATTCTATGCTAGCCGCCCTTCCGGTTCTTAAAACTTTCAACATAGATTCAAGCAACCTTACCTTCCTTGATGACTTTTTTACCGCGCCGATACTTCAAAAGATAAAAAGATCTGTTGCGGCCTTTGGGAATGCGCTTTACAAAAGAATACTTGAAAATAGCGACTATATAACAGCGTGTTTGACATATAATGTCGGTTTTGAAAACTCTCTATATGATAGTGTTAAAAGCTTTCAAGCCATAGGATTCAACCCCCAAGAGGACCCAACCGAGAAACGCAAAAGGATTATCCGTGAGTTCACTTTTATAAATACGTGTATAAATTCCGCACAGTTTATCCAAAAAGTATTTCTGAAGGATGTTCCCCGCGATGAGCACGATAGTTACCCGTACCCGGTAAAACTACTTACTAATCCCTGGGTACTATCACTGTTTAAAAATTCTAGGGTTGCGATGCGTTCATTATCAGAAATGCAAAAAGGGGCGAATAGCGCCGGCAAAATGTATGCCATATTCGACCAAGTATTCCGCGTGCCGTCTAACCGACGTCAAATAGTTGATCAATTTTTTTACAACTCTGATAAAACGAAAGTGATCGAGTTCGCCGCCAATGAAATATATCTTATCCAGATTGAAAACGTTTCACCTAAAGATGCAAATATACAAGCATATGTCAACTTGGATATGAAAGAAAGTTACGCACCAGAAGACGCAGTAAGAATTCTGTCCTCGCGAGATTTGCCGAGATTCTTTTTACATTTTGGGTCAGGATGCTTCACATTACAAGGTTCATATACCTCTTGTAGGGTAACCATTTATACGCATTATTTCACGTTGGATGACGCAACACAAGAAATCTTAGAAATAGTACAGGAGAAAACGAATGAAAATAAACAGCATTAACAGCACAAACTATAAACTTATAGAAAAAGACCAACTACTTATAACATTCACCAATACTACATTGCAAGATATTTTGGAATTAGATACTAAAATTTTTAAATGTAGTGACAGACGCTGAGCAATTTGTGGAGTCTTTTTGTTGGGTGGCAATTACAAAAAGTCACTTATAACAAAGCCTCAAATGATTATGATGCATATTTCATACCTTCACTAGATGAAATAAGTGCTAAGCTTTTAGAACAACTTTTGTTAGAAAAAAAGCAATCTGAAAAAGAAATAACAGAACTGCAAGTAGCAGTTGCGGAAGTTTACGAAAAACTAGTATAATAGTATTTTTATTTGAAGAAAAAAAGGAGGTGATTAAATGGCACATTTATATGCGACCTTGATAATCAAGGGCAAAAAGACGATAAATGATGTTCCTATTAAAATTAGAGAACAAGTTAAAGAAGTCTTACGCGATGCAGGGCTTGACGAGCTTGCAATCGAAAAATAAAAAAGATAGCAGTTTATATTCAAGGTAAAGTGCTTTTTTATTATAAGGAGGAAGAAATGAAACCAACAATTTATTTACAAACCGATCCTAAATGGAAGAATGTTGACTATTCTGCCAAAGGCGAAAAAACCGACATCGGAGAGTCGGGTTGCGGTCCTACCTGTATGGCGATGGTAATCGCTACATTAAAAGACAAGAGCGTTACACCCGTTGAAACTGCTAAATGGAGTTTAGAGCACGGCTACAAGGCGGTAAATCAAGGCACATACTATTCATATTTTGCGCCACAAGGAAAAGCATACGGCATCGATGTAAGGCAGCTTAACGGAGTCAATCTATACAAAAAGAACAATGCTGTGGCGAAGAAGTGCCACGATGAAGCACTTGCGGAAATCAAAAAGGGAAATCTTGTAATTGCTTGTATGGGTAAAGGTAGGTGGACTCGCTCGGGGCACTTTGTATTGTGGTATGGTATAGATGGCAGCAATGTGCTTATAAATGATCCTTATAACACGAATCCTAATTGTTCGAAAGCGGGACTTGCGGTATTTCAAAGCGAAGTTAAATACTACTTTGTAGTTGATACAAAAAAACATCACACAAAAAAAGCATTCACAAAACTACCACGCAGTACAGGAAAAGTACGAGTTTAATGACAGCACGATGGAGTATTTGGAGCACTACAGGTGGGCTGATAGCCTATTTGCTATAATGCTTCAAGATGCAGCGGTTCAAAAATATCAATTAAATACAATTGATTATATTTTGGAATACGAATATGGCAAAGAAATATTCGAAAGATTAACAAAGTAGGAGGAGTGAATGGAAGGACTTTTCAAATGTATCACAAGTGGATGCGTGGTGTGCATAGGAACGCTTTTCGGAAGACAAGACGAGTGGCTGCTAGCTCTCGTAATAATAGTAGTAATTGACTATCTAACAGGACTTTCGAAGGCATATATACTTGGCAAACTAAATAGCCGAGTAGGATTAAAAGGTGTGCTAAAAAAAGTAATGTACTTTGCTGTAGTTGCGGTAGCTTCGATTATAGATGATTTACTTAACGCACAAGGGGCGGTGAGGCTTGCGGCAATAGGGCTTCTGATAGGTAATGAATCTTTGAGTATACTTGAAAATTGCACGGAAGCAGGGATACCTGTTCCCAAAGTTCTAGTTAGAGCCTTAGACAAATTAAAGCATTACGATAACATAGATGATATAGATGATAAAAACGGCGGCAAGTAAATCGCCTTTTTATAAATATTATTTTTTTACAGCTCAAAAGAGCAGAAAGGATGGTCAAAATGACACAAGAAAAAGACGTAAGAGAAACTCTTACGCAAGAGCAGCTCATAAAGGAGAATATGGGGACTCTTGCTAAGATGAACGAGCTTAACGGTACAAGCGATGATGTAAATGTGCTTTTTGCAAAACTGGTGTATATGAATCATAAGCACCACGGAAGAAAGCCGGACGCAACGGACGAGTACAAAATGCCCGAAGATTTCGATTATGATGCATTCGAAGAAAAGTATCAGCGTTTAGCGACGCCAATTAAATAAAAAAAGAAAGGAGGAACTCGTTTTAGTTTTCTTTTGTACAAAAATGGCGGGCATGTTGTTCGCCATTTTTTATTATAAAAAAGGATGAAATTGATATGAGTAAGAAAAATTCAAATAAAAAAAAGGGCGGAGCAACTAAACCTAAAGCAAACAATGACAGAAGTACAACTCAAACTAAGCCTAAAGGGGATATTACAAAACCCAAAAACACAGTTAAGACTAATACAAGTTACAACGGAGACTATCTCAAAGTAGACCTAAATACCGACTATCAAGCATTAAAAAAGCAAGCAGAATCAAAAGGAGATTATGCAAATGCAAGTAAGTACGAGGCATTACGCAATGCCAAAATCAACTACATGAATCAGATGGGTACGAACAAAGGCGGTTATAAAACTACAAACGATCATGTAAACCAGTATATGGCAGCAGGGTACGGCACTGGTAAGAATAACGAGGGCGGTGTATCGTACGAAGATAGCGTACACTCGTTTAAGGACCTAGGCAATGACTGGAACACAGCGGTTGTAAATGGTATCAGATATAGGCGAAATGATAACGGAATGATACAACAAGATGTAGGTGGGTTCGGCGATGGCAGTACGCATTGGTACAACGTGGGAGATGGTGTGAATCGTGATACAGGAGAACTGACATTTAAAGACCCGACCATGGCACGAAACAAGGTGTATGACGAATACATAATGAGCGGTGGCGGTTTTGATAGTGATAGACCTATGAGAGTGGGCAATGAGGACACATACAATTACATTGCAGACAATAAGCTGGTAGATGACGGATATGTAAGCGCAATGCAAGGCGGTAATGTAGGAGCTTATAATACGCAAAATATTGCTAGGGCACAGGAAGAAATCGCAAGGCAAAAGGAGCTTTTGGCAGAACAAGACGAAAATGCTTACAGTGAAACAAGGGCAGATGTAGACAACGCCTACACACAAGCAATGAAAAACACGACTCCACAAAACTTTGATTTTTCATATATTGACGATGACTATGCAGAAAAGCAAAGAGCTAACTACATAGCACAGCAAAGAAGTATAAATCAAGCGCAAGATATGCTTCGTACTATGGGATATAGCGGTGGTATGAGCGAAAGCACGCTAAGAGATATAGACAACCAGTATATGAATAACCGCTATATTGCAGACAAAGAGCATGAGCAGAACAAGATACAGGCAAAGGAGCAAGCGGAAAAGATACTGCGCGAGCAAGCAAGCCAAGCAGAAAAAGAACGTTTTGACAGAGAATACAAAATGCAAATGCTAGGTATGCAAAAGGATAAATTGCAATATCAAATTCAAAAAGCAAGAAAATGCAAGCAGACAGACGGCGAACGATGACAGATACAAGCAAGCAATGAAGAATTTTGATAGCACGCTGGACAGCTATAAAAACGATTTTCAAGCGGAAATAGACAGAATTAAAAATTTGCAGAGTCAAGGATACAGTCAAGACTATGACGGCGTAGATTTGAATTACAAATATCATAGGCTCAACGGTGCAAGAAATAACAAAATTTCAGATATGCAAAAGCAAGAGGAGTTACAGCAAAGACAAGCAAGAAAAGATTATCTTGATGATGAAAAGTTAGCACTCCAAAAGATACAAAGCCTATAACACCGGCACAGGAAGAAGGAGAGGCACGGGCGAAAAAAAGTACAAGTTCAACGCTTACAGGAATAATAAATGCGCTGAAAAACAAATAGGGGGATGTGATGGGTACTTTTAAAAATCCTATAGACAAATTAGTAAACGGAATAAAAAAATATAGGCAAGGTATAAAAGATGAAAAAGTGGCGGATGCCAACAAGAAAATAGCAAACGCTAAAGCAGACTATCAAAAGGCAAAAGCGCAAGGCGATTATGCAGGTATGCGAATAGCAAACCAAAAGGCGAATAAGGTGCGAAAGTCCATAGGGCAAAAAGAATACAGTTCAGAAGTGGGCGACAAGCAGTTTGCAAATACATTACTAAAAAATAAAGGCTTTACTGATACGGTAAAGCCTAATTTGCCTATGTCTAGAAGCATGGAAGAACGCTACAAAAACGCTATGAAAGACAAAAAAAGTGATTGGAAAGGCAGATATAATACCAATCCTAATACGGTAGTCAATCAAGGTATGCGAATGAATCTTGAGAACTCTCCGAGTACAAGGGCATATAGAGGAGCGATGGAAGGTTTCGGATATGGTGTCAATCCTATTTCTACTAAAAAGGGTCAAACTAAGTATATGAATCAGCGTTATGGCGAGGATATGACTAAGCGTTTGCAAAGTTCAATTCCGTACAAGGCGGGTAATTTGCTAGGCAATTTTGTAGAATACGGTGTAGGGTACGAGCTGGGTGGCAATGCTGCAATGAAAGGCTTGTCAAAAGTGCCTAAATTAGCACCGAAAATTGCTAATATGGGTAAGCTCGGAAAGGCGGTAACAAAGTCTGTTGCAAGCGACCTAACTGTTGGTAATGTGCTTGGTGCAAATGACATACTAAGAAAAGAAGGACTAAAAGGCGAGGAAGCTGGTAAGGCGTTCGGTAAGAACATGGGTATAAACTTGGCTTTGGGACTTGGCTTTGAAGGTGCGGGGCACGTGCTTGGCAAGGTGCTAGGCAAAGGTGCGAAAGCTGTACCTGAAGAGGCGATAGCGGAAGGTGTAGAAAAACAAGTGGCAGACACTATCAAAACACCGAAACTTGAATACAATAGAAATGTGAAAGGCAAAAGCGGTAGAGAATACAAAGTTGCTTTAAAGGAAGAAGTTGGCGGAAATATAGAAAACGGTGTTGTGAGCATTGCTAAAAGCCCGCTTGATGATGTAAATCCATTAGATTATAAAAATTACATAAAACAATACGCTGATGTAAACTTGATAACGCATTTTGACGATAAAGGCAATATGCTACACGCAAAGCCAATAACGATTAAAAAGCGATGGAAAACAAGTTATTATCACAAAAGACAGGAATAGCAGATGTCTTAAAAACCGTTCGAAAAGGCGAAAAATCAAAAGTAATATCTAATACAATTTCAGTGCTAGATAAGTTAATTGAAAATTCAAAGTTTATAAAAACTTTAGACAATGCTAAAGACAGGGTTAATTCCTTTTCTTATTATCGAACATTTTATAAAGAGGGGGATATACTATATAATATAGAACTTGCAATTAAAGATACACCAAATATATCAAGATACCATTATCATAGTACAAAGCCCGCAGAAATTGAGCGCATAAAAATAACAGAGACCGCACACGGAACCCATACTAAAAATAGTGATGTGGACCAGGTACCTGCCTCTGTTGTTGATACTAATATACCACAGAATATGGGGGAAGTCAACAAAAAAATAACAGAGATGCCTGACGGAGCTTACACTCAAACGAGTGATGGGAACCTAATAGGGCGAACCTCTGCTACTGATAAGGGAAATGACCAACTGCTGAACATGGGAGCAACCCCCCGCAGCTCTACGCCCGAGACGCCTGTTGACTTAGCTCCTTCGCCGACTAGTACGGGTACTAAAGTATCCCTCAATGATAATATACCACCTAACGGCAAAAAAGGCAACAAAAATGTGTCGGAAAACGCTATAGGTGCAGATAAAAACAAAAACATCAATACCTATGGCGAGGCACTGCACGAATACGGTGCGATGAAAAAAGGCGGTAAATTTGTTGATGAGGACGGAAATGTAGTAACAAGGCATATTCCTACTCCAAAAGGCACACCGCAAGGAGATGTGTCGCAAGCCGCAAGGACAATGCTTGAGTCTAAAAACTTCACAAGCGATAAGGCGGTAGATAGTATGATGGATGGTATTGCAGATGGTATATTTAACAAATATACTAAGAGTCATAAAACTATCGTAGATAATGCAAATGATACTATAAATAAAGCAAATGGCGATTTCAGCAATCTGTATACCGCATTTACTGAAAACAGCAAAGCGGGTAAAATGTTTACAGATGATGATGTAGCTCTCGGAATACGACTTACGCAAGAGCTTGAAAAACAAGGAGATATGCAAAAAGCAATGGATATAGCGTCAGAACTTGTCAATGCGTTCAGTGAATCGGGTCGTACACTTCAAGCGGCAAGGCTTTTAAAACGCTTAACTCCGGAAGGCAGATTAGCGAGCGTAATGCGTTTCCAAGACCGTATACACAAGCTAAGCAAAAGCAAGCTCCAACAACTGGAGATACCCGATGAAATGATTAAAAGGGTTTTGAAAGCAAAGACTGAAAGGGAAATTGCAGAAGCTAATATAGATATTTCTGTGTATTTGTGGAATCAAGTACCAGTAAGCGCATGGGAAAGGATAGATGCATGGCGACACACAGGAATGCTCGGTAATGCTAAAACTCAAGTAAGAAACATACTCGGAAATGCGCTGTTTGTGCCTACACGAAAGCTAAAGGACATAATCGGAGTGAAGCTTGAGCAAGCGTTCATCAAAAATGGCGAACGAACAAAAGCATTTTTAGACTCGAAAAAAGACAAGCACTATATAGATTTTGCCAAAGAGCAGTTTCATCAGCAAGAGTACACGCTAAAAGGTGAGGGCAAGTTTGCAGAAACTATGACAAGACCTAGTGAAGCAAGAATATTTAAGTTTACTCCGCTTGAAAAATGGCGTAAAGCTACAACATGGGCACTTGACAAAGGAGATATGATTTTCTTAAAAAATGCTTATGTAGAAAGCATGGCTAAATATTTGAAGGCAAACAATGTGAAACTTAATAAAATGAGTAAAAAAATGTGCTTGAAAAGGCGCAAGAACACGCAAGCCGTGAAGCACTGGAAGCTACATATAGGGATTTCAACTCACTTGCAAATGCGATAAACCGTACTAGAAGCGGATTGAAAAACAGCGATAAAATACATTTTAAAGCAGCGGGTATGGTTATGGATGGAATATTGCCTTACACTAAAACTCCTTTAAATGTAATGCGAAGAGGTATTGAGTATAGTCCTGTTGGCTTAATGCATGGAATAAAGCAGATGATGTTCGATATAAAGGCTGGTAGAGTTACGGCGACAGAGGCGATAAACAATCTATCAAAAGGACTGTCAGGTTCAGCAACTACTTTGCTTGGCCTGACACTAGGATATATGGGCTTTGTAAATGGCAAATTGCACGAGGACTCACAGATGGCAAGGGAACTCAACAAAACTAGAGGTTCACAGTCGTACGCTATAAATGTGGGCGATTTTTCATACACTATAGACTGGACAGCACCTATTGCTATGCCGTTTTTCGTGGGTGTAGAGCTTGCAAATTCCGTGAAGAAAAAGGGATACAATCTAGGAGATGTATTGGATACACTAGGGACTCTGCCAGAGCCTATGTTCAGCCTTTCGATGGTGCAAGGTGTAAACAGTGCATTGCAAACCGTAAGAGATGAAAGCTCGGGCGGAGCACTTGCTCAAATTGCACAAAAGGCAATGTTTGGATATGCAGGACAATTTGTTCCGTCATTGTTTGCACAGACGGCTAGAACTATCGACCCTGTAATAAGAAATACTAGAAGTGATAAAAAGGGTATTGCTAATCAATTTGACGCATTTAGACGAAATCAGCAAGCCAAAATTCCTGTTTTGAGTAAAGGGCTTGAGCCTAGAATTGATATACTCGGCAACGAAAGAACGGGCGGAAGTTTGCCTCGAAGAGCGTTTGCCAATTTCTTGTCTCCGGGTAATATCGGACTTAATCAGCACAATCTAGTTGCGGATGAGATGGGCAGAATGGCGGATATGTACGGAAAAGAGGCGTTACCTAGTGATTTTAGCGGCACTTTGACATATAATGGACAAAAGGTAGAACTAAACAACAAAGAACAACGCATAAGTAGTCAAATTCGAGGAAAGGAAATCGAAAGGCTGCTGAAAGATAAGATAGGCTCAGAAGCCTATAAATCACTCCCAGAGGACAAGAAACAAGAGGCATTAAGTAAAATATACAAGAAGGCAAGTAATACCGCCAAAGAGGAGATTTTAAGCCAGAAATACGGGGATAAAATCTATACTGAACAAATGAGTAAAAAACAGCTTGCAGGCTACAAAAAACTTGAAAGAAAGATGTCAGCAAAGGAATATACAAAGGCGGTATCCAGCGTAAAAAGTCTTAAGTTGGCTAGTGCACAAGCTGTTGAACTGATGAAGAATGAGAATTTTGACACAGAAGTGCTCACGGCAATGGGATTTTCAGAAGTACAGCAAGCAAGAGCATTGGTATTGCGTGAACTTGGTATGAGCGGAGATGAATTTGTAAAACTTGTAGAGCGTGTGAAAAAAGCTAGAGGATATAAGAAGGGAGCATTGGCGCAAAAGGATGTAATAAAATATATAGAATCACATCCAGAAACAAGCTATGAAGAAGGAGTTGCACTTTGGGCAGCGACAACTAAAAAGCTGTAAAAAGTGTATTAAAAAAGTGCAAATACTGCAAATATTTCGTGTGATATTTCGTGTGATATTTTTGCGAAAAGGACGAAAAAATTAGGGAAAGTTTGGAAAAAGTCGGAAAACTTTAAAACTGCGAAACCCATTGAAATCAACGGAATGAGGGAGCATTGAATTTTCAATGCTCCCAAAATGGCGGAGGACATGGGACTCGAACCCACGGGGCTGTTACACCTTACTCGCTTTCCAGGCGAGCTCCTTAGCCACTCGGTCAATCCTCCAAATATTAAGATTGCTGAATTTTGTTCAGCCTAAACATAATACCATATAGTAAGTAAAAAAACAAGCACAAAAAAATATTTATAAAATTTTCTCTATAAGGCATTGCCGGAAGCCTTCTAATCGTTTTTCTTATCGGAGTTACGCCTTTTTGGATTTTTGGGGAACCAACCCTTTTTTACACGGTTTTCCTGTTCAAAAAGTTCTTTGATAGTCCAAAGGCAGGTGATACCGAAGACGGCGACAATGACGCTGATTAGGTAGCTTTGAAATCAAGAGGGATGCGACAAGGCTTGCAATGCCTATAAGTGCAAATATAGGCCAAACGGCTTTACTGAAATAGTATTCACATTTAATGACGATTACGTGAAAGGCACCGATAAGTATGAAAGTGGCAAGCCCAACTTCAATTCCAATCAATTTAACATATTCACATCACTTTCTATATTTGATAATACTTATATATTACACTGAAATGAAGAAAAATATCTACAAGGTAAATGCAAAAAGTTGTATATTACTGCTAGAAAAATAAAATAAATGCTATAATGATAAATAGCGAATTATTGTGCTTAAATTTACAAAAAATAGAAAAAGCTACACACAAGGGAGATGTAAATATGCAATTTGGCATATCCGAAAATAGCGGAAAATATAATAAGATAATTTTGGCGGTATTACTTTGTATAGTGGGAACTGTTTTGCTTTTCCGGATGTAATGAGATGAGTGAGGACAAGATAAATCGTATAATTACGATGAGCGATAACCACTATCAAATAAAAATTGCAGACGACGGGAGCTTTTTTGTAAAATTGCCGGCGGGAAGGCCTGAAGTGCCGGTGCTATCGTGTGAAAAAGGAGAGGTCATTATGCAACCGTTTTTTGCAGACGGGGTGGATAGTACCATCGCCAAGGTTGAAAAAGACGGAAATATTTACATAATACGATTTGTTAAGGGACCAAAAGCTCGGATTCGAGTTACAATATGACGATCGTTACAGGTTCGTTCCGGAGGGAATTGAAGCAAAAACTTTCAAAAGCAGCAATACGGATGTGGCAAAGGTAGATGATGCAGGTAATATTAGAATAGTAGGAGTAAGCGATAAAGGGGTAACGATAAGCGCAAGCGACGGAGAAAACAGCGAGGACCTTGTTATTACAAGAACTGTCAAAGCGCCTTTGAGCGTATATATGCTTACGGGGCAAAGCAATGGAGCTTACTATTACGCGGAACCGGAAAATGCTACTGTTACAAGACCCGGAACAGCTTACCATTATAGCGAGCTTGCAAGCGGGATAAGAATAGAGTCTATGAATGCACCCAACGGCACTATGGAGCGAGGAAATATTGAACCGGGACTGGCGAAGGAACTTTACAGCAGGCTTGGTGAAAAAGTACTTATAGTTAATAGCGGCGTGAGTGGACAAAAAATAGAAACTTTCGTTCCTATACAAGGTGTTTCGTACCAAAATATAGATAGAGTTTGGCAAATAGTCAGCCGAAACTTGGACGATGACGATTTTAAATCGAAATACGATGTGCGCCTTAGGAGTTATATTTGGGTACAAGGAGAATCCGATCCTACGACTGATGTCGGAATATACAAAAGCGATTTTCTTAAACTGCATCAAATGCTTAGAAGCAGCGATTACGGATTCGATTACGGATTTATAGTTAAAGTAAGGCAGAAATACAAGAATGCGGCTTTAGCACAAGAGGATTTGAGTGAAGAAAACGACGATATAGCAATGGGTACAAGGAGAACGGAGAGTTTTTCGGTCGAAGAGGGTACGATGCGTAGCGATAATGTACATTATTCTCAAATAGGAGATAATATAATCGGGGAAGAAACTGCTAAAACCATTGTAAAGGCTTATTTGGACGGCTTGAATTCAATCAAACAGGATGGAGTTGCGGTTGGCAAGCGTAGCGATAGCGAAACTATTTAAAAATAAATATATTCAGGGATGAGGTATTGTTATGGCAGGCAAGGATGCAAAAAAACCAAAAAAAGACAAGAAACCTAAGCTAACATTACAAGAGAAAGTCGCAAAAGAAAAGGATAAAATTCAAAAAGCGGCAGCTGCTAAAATAGCTAAGGCGGAAGCTAAGGTGAAGAAAGCTGAGCAGGCTGAAAAACAAAAGAAAAAAGCGGAAAACAAGATAAGAAAGCAAGAACAAAAAGAAGCTAATGCTGTTAAAAAGTTAGAAAAAGCAGGCTGATGCGAGGCGAAAGCTGAGCGCTTGCAAAAATTCGTAAACAGGAGATAGCTGATGAGAAGCGTGCGCAAAAAATGCAGCGTAGGGCAGAACTTGCCGCAAGGACACCGATGCAAAAAAAAGCGGACAGACAGCGAAAAATTAAGCGAATGGGGATTATAATTATTGTAATTGCCATACTTTCCTCGTTGAGCTTTGCGGGCGTTAAAAGTGCTCCTTTGATTGCTAAAAAACTGAACATACCTAAATTTAATATTGCGGAAAAACTACCTATTTTCAAAGAAAAAAAGGAAGATAAGAAAGAAGAAGCCGAGGACGACAAAACAAAAAGCTGATGACAAAAAGGATGCTGATACTAAGGGAAAAGGCGAAGAAAAATACACCGGAGGAACCAAAAGAGCAAGACGATACAACATTGATTGTGGCAGGAAGCAAGGTGTTACATCCTTATTATACGAAGGCACTCGGTAAGTTCCTGAATCTGGAAAAGGATCAGCTAAAAGAACAGTCCATGGTGCTTGCGAGCGATGAAGCGTTTACAAACCTTATAAATGGGGACTGTCAGGTTATATTTTCACATTTACCTACCGAAAAAGAGTCCAGAATGGCATCCATGGCAGGTAAGGCATTGAATCCCGTACCGATATTGAATGGTGGATTTGTATTTATATACAAACAAAGATAATCCTGTAAAAAATTTAACCAAGACTCAACTATATAATATATACACGGGCACTATCACAAATTGGAAAGATGTGGGCGGAGATGATGCGCAGATAGTTGCAATGCAAAGACCGGGAAAATCTGCAGCTCAGGCATCTATGTATCAGGAGGTAGTGGACGAAGCGGAGATACAAAAGGTAGATTCGTCGTTGAAGTTTGAAACTACCGGAGATATTATAAGAGCAGTTGCTTCAGATAAAAATGCGATAGGTTTTGCACATTTTTATTATTTCGATAGAGAAAAAGGAAAATCCGACGTGCACCTTTTGAAGGTGAACGGTGTTGAGCCGACGGTTAAAAATATCGAAACTGCCAAGTATCCGTTTACTATATACACTTATGCGATAGTGGCGGTCGATGAAAGCACTATGGATTTGGAAACGGTGTTGACGGAGGTCGATACCAGATTGCAAAAAAAACGAGAAGAACAGCAAGCAAAGGCTGCGGCTTCGGATGCTGAAGGCGAAAAAGAGCGATGAAGAAGGCGCAGATACCACGAAAAGAAGTAGCCGAGGCAAAAGAAGAACCTCCTCTTAAACTCAGATTTATCAAATGGATTTTGAGTGAGAAAGGACAAGCTCTTGCTGAAAAACATGGATTTATTCGACATAGGAATCCATTGCCTTAGAATATTTGGAGGAAAATTTGAAGAAATATTTTAACACAAATGTTATTTTCATATTATTTTTGCTTGTTGCAATGACACTTGCCAATAGCGATTTTTCGGATCCTGTTGCCTTGTTTATGAACAAGCTGCTTTACCTGCCTGCGATAATACTTGGACTTTCGGTTCATGAATTCGGACATGCGGCTGTTGCTATGAAATTGGGCGATAATACGCCGAAGATGCAAAATCGGGTAACTTTAAATCCGCTTGCACATATAGATTTATTCGGCTTTATATGCTTGATGATAGCAGGATTCGGTTGGGGAAAACCTGTTATGATAAATCCGCAAAACTTTAAGAATAGGCGTAGAGATGAGTTTTTGGTTTCGATAGCCGGAGTAACTATGAACCTGATAGTTGCGTTCTTATTTGCACTTGCGGTTCAGCTTATGGTTGCGTTCTTTGTGGCAAAAGGCGAACTGGAAAAGTATCGTATGGTCGTTCAGGTATTTGCAAATGTAATACAGGTGAACATAGTGCTTATGATTTTTAATTTGGTGCCTATTCCGCCACTTGACGGATTTTCAATCTTAACAGAGATTTTTGATTTGCGAAAAAATTCATGGTATTACAAATTTTATCAAAATGGATTCGTAGTGCTGATGATTTTACTCGTCATCGGGCTGGTAGACAAGGTGGTATTTCCGCTTGTAAATATGACATACAACAATATGATTTGGGTAGCTGCGAAGCTGATACCTGTGGAGGTAATAGTTAAATTACTGTTCTGATGTTTTCTAAGAATCTTAATATTTCGTATTGCCCATATTGAAGACTGCGTGGAAAGGGGAGCTATATGAAAATACATTTTTGTGGTGCGGCATCCGGAGTTACCGGTTCGTGTCATCTTATAACGACAAAAATCATAAAATTTTGCTGGATTGTGGACAGTTCCAAGGAGGGAAGGCGCAAGAAGCACTCAATTATGAGCCGTTTCCGTTTAATCCGAGTGAAATAGATTATGTGATACTTAGTCATGCGCATATCGACCATTGCGGGAGAATTCCGCTGCTTGTGCAACGCGGATTTAAGGGCGTGATATATTGTACCGATGCCACGGCGGATTTGGTAGATGTAATGCTCAAAGACAGCGGTTACATTCACGAAAAGGAAGCAGAGTGGAAAAACAGAAAGGCGGAGAGAGCAGGAAAACCTTTGGTAAAACCGCTTTACACATATAATGATGCGGTGGAATCTCTTAAGTACATCAAGCCTGTGTTGTACGACCAGTTGATAGAGCTGAATGAGGATATGAAAGTCGTGTTTAACGATGCAGGTCATATACTGGGTTCATCCATAGTTGAGCTTTGGGTAAGCGAGGATGATAATGTTTCCAAATTGGTCTTTTCCGGTGATTTGGGCGTTAAGGGAAGACCGATACTTCGCGATCCTGTAATAATCAAAAAAGCTGATTATGTAATAATGGAAACTACATATGGAAACAGGCTGCATGAGCAAAACACGAAGAGCATAGAAGATTTGATGAATATCGTAGTAAAAACTATTAAACGAGGGGGGAACTGTCGTAATACCGTCGTTCGCCGTGGGAAGAACGCAGGAACTCATCTATGAATTTAATAGATTTTACGAGGAAAGAGAAGAATACAGGAAAATTTTAGAAAATCTTATGGTGTATGTTGATAGCCCTATGGCGACAACAGCGACGGAAGTATTTAGAAAAAATGCGCAGGTTTTCGATGAAGAAACCAAAAAGTACATACTGAACGGAAATAATCCGCTAGATTTTAAAAATTTGAAGTTTACAAGGACAACGGAGGAATCTCAGTATCTCAATATGGATCAGCATCCGAAAGTTATAATTTCGGCAAGCGGAATGTGCGAAGCGGGCAGGATAAGGCACCATTTGAAGCACAATCTGTGGAACCCGAAATCAAGTATAGTTTTTGTAGGGTATCAAGCTGAAGGAACTCTTGGCAGAATGCTGGTAGAGGGAGCTGATTCAGTAATGTTGTTTGGCGAAGAAATCCATGTAAACGCAGAAATTTACAATCTTGAAGGATTTTCGGGACATGCGGATAGAGATGGACTTTTGAGCTGGCTTAGCGGATTCAGGGAAAAACCGAGCGAGATATTTTTGGTTCACGGCGAAGCGGAATCCAAACTTGAGTTTGCAAAGATAATTAAGCAGGAGCTTGGCTATGAGCCGACAGTAGTGCAAGGATTTTCCGAATTTGAGCTTGTCAATCATAAGATTGTAAATAAAGAGCAAGCTATGAAAGAAGCGATTGATGCTGAAAATATCGTTGATATTAAAAAACGAATAGCAGATATTCACGATGACATAGAGCATATACTGTATAATACGCAGCTTGCGGTTGCCGAGGATATACCGCCCGAGAAAGCGGCGCAAATTAAAAATATAGTGCTGGAGCTTGAGAAACTGTCGTTAAATTTGGGATCCGCAGTAACTCTTGGGCATAAAGAAAGCGCAGCTGACGCTTAAATAATAGCAAACGGCTAAAAATCAACACTAGATAAATATAGTGTTAAAATACACAAAAAACCATTGACAGCCACTACATATTGTGATAATGTATTACATACAAAAGAAAATAAAACGAGGTGTGTAATGAGAATTATCAAGAGAAATGGCGCGGTGGAAACATTTGATATTGCCAAAATAGTAAATGCAATTACAAAGGCAAACGACGCATCGGATACTATGAAACTCACGAAAGACCAGATTGCTGAAATCGCAGATTATGTTGAATATAAATGCGAGAGAATGGGGCGAGAGGTTTCGGTTGAGGAAATACAGGATATGGTGGAAAACCAGATTATGGCAAAAGGCGCATTCGATATAGCAAGAGGCTATGTAAAGTATAGATATATGCGTTCTTTAATAAGAAATGCCAATACCACCGACGATAGAATACTCTCTTTAATAGAGTGTAACAACGAGGATGTTAAGCAGGAAAACTCAAACAAAAATCCGACTGTTAACAGTGTACAGCGCGATTATATGGCAGGAGAAGTAAGCAAAGACATTACTAGAAGATTGCTTCTTCCGCAAGATATAGTGGAAGCGGACAAAGAAGGAATAATACATTTCCACGATACCGATTACTATGCACAGCACATGCATAACTGTGATTTGGTAAACTTGGAGGACATGCTTCAAAACGGTACGGTTATTAGTGAAACTCTTATTGAAAAACCGCATAGCTTTTCGACGGCGTGTAATATTGCTACTCAGATTATTGCGCAGGTCGCAAGTAGCCAATACGGCGGACAGAGCATCAGCCTCGCTCATTTGGCACCTTTTGTAAATATTTCCAGACAGAGCATCAAAAAAGACTTGCTCGCAGAATTTAAGACGCTTGGAGTAATTCCAAACGCGGATAAGGTTGAAGAAGTTGTAGAGGAAAGACTAAAAAAAGAGATTAACAAGGGAGTTCAGACTATACAGTATCAAGTAGTAACGCTTATGACTACAAACGGGCAGGCGCCGTTCCTTACTGTATTTATGTATCTAAACGAAGCGAAGGATGAACAGGAAAAGCATGACCTTGCACTTATTATAGAAGAAATGCTTAGACAGAGATACAAGGGTGTCAAGAATGAAGCCGGTGCTTGGGTAACACCTGCGTTTCCAAAGCTGATTTATGTTTTGGAGGAGGATAATGTCGAGGAAGGGACACCGTATTTCTACCTGACGGAACTTGCTGCCAAATGTACGGCAAAGAGAATGGTTCCTGATTATATTTCCGAAAAGAAGATGAAGGAATTGAAAGAGGGAAATTGTTTCCCTGTAATGGGTTGCAGAAGTGCTTTAAATCCTTGGCAGGACGAAAACGGCAATTACCAGTTCTATGGAAGATTTAACCAAGGCGTGGTTACATTGAACTTGGTGGATATAGCGTTGTCATCGGGCGGTGATCACGACAAATTCTGGCAGGTATTCGAAGACAGACTTGACCTTTGCTACAGGGCACTTATGTGCAGGCACAACCGCCTAAAAGGAACTCTTTCGGACAGTGCGCCGATTTTGTGGCAATACGGTGCATTAGCCAGACTCAAGAAAGGTGAAGTTATAGACAAACTGCTATATGGCGGATATTCTACGATTTCTCTTGGATATGCAGGACTTTACGAATGTGTAAAGTATATGACGGGATTATCTCACACGGCGCCGGAAGCTACCGCGTTTGCAATTAAAGTAATGCAGAAGCTCGATGATGCTTGTGCGGATTGGAAAAACAAAACAAACATTGCGTTTAGCGTATATGGAACGCCTATCGAAAGTACGACATACAAATTTGCAAAGTGTTTGCAAAAGCGTTTCGGTGTAATAGAAGGAGTTACGGATAAAGGCTACATTACAAACAGCTATCATGTGCATGTTACAGAAAAAATCGACGCATTCTCTAAACTTAAGTTTGAATCGCAGTTCCAAGCATTATCTTTGGGCGGCGCAATCAGCTATGTTGAGGTACCTGATATGCAAAACAATATAAAAGCGGTTTTGCAGATTATGAGATTCATCTACGACAATATAATGTATGCGGAGTTAAATACGAAAAGCGATTATTGTCAGGAATGCAGTTACGATGGCGAGATTATGATAGTTACTGATGATGACGGTAAACTTGTTTGGGAATGCCCGCATTGCGGAAACAGAAACCAAGATACTATGAATGTAGCAAGAAGAACTTGCGGATACATCGGTACGCAGTATTGGAATCAGGGCAGAACTACTGAAATCAAAGATAGGGTAATGCATTTGTAAGGAAATCAAGATGTACTATGGAGAAATAAAAAAATACGATATCGCCAATGGAGAAGGCGTAAGGGTAAGTTTGTTTGTTTCCGGATGTACGCATCATTGCAAGGGTTGTTTTAATCCTGAAACGTGGAGTTTCAATTATGGTAAGCAATTTGACGAAGACGCGGAACAGCAGATATTTGAACAGCTTGATGAATCGTTCATAGACGGACTCACATTGCTTGGAGGAGAACCTATGGAGCCCGAAAATCAAGCGGCTCTCCTACCGTTTCTTCGAAAGGTTTCGAGCCGTTATCCGAACAAAAATATTTGGTGTTATACGGGTTATACACTGGATGTGGATTTGGTTTTGGGTGGCAGGGCTTTCACGGAGGATACTGAGGAAATCTTAAGCTATATAGATGTTTTGGTGGATGGCGAATTTATCGAGGAGCTGAAAGATATACGACTTGTATTTAGGGGATCGTCAAATCAGAGGATTATAAAGTTGAAAGAAAATCGGGCAAATTGAAAATTTGAATAAAGAAAAAAGCAGTAAGAGAAATCGCTTTACTGCTTTTTTTATGCAGATAATATATGTTAAAATATATAGAATAATGTTGGTAAGGAGAAATTCTGTGCGAATAGTACACACATCAGATTGGCATCTCGGGAAATCGCTTGCAGGGCATAGCAGATTGGCGGAGCAAGAAAAATTTTTGAGTTTTTTTATAGATAAGTGCAATGATTTAAAACCGGACTTAATTTTAGTTGCAGGGGGTATATATGACAATGTCAACCCGTCTGCGCAGGCGGAAGAATTACTGTACGGTGCGCTCAAGAAACTTGCCAGAAATGGCGAGTGCATCGTACTTTTGATTGCAGGCAATCACGACAATCCCGAAAGGTTGACGGCGGCAAGTGCGCTTGCCAAGGAACATGGTATAGTAATTGTCGGTACTCTGAAAACTCAAATTGCAACCGGTAGATATGGTAAGCACGAAATTGTAAGTGCAGCGGACGGGATAATCGAAATTTCGATAGGCGAAGAAAAAGCCGTGATTGCAGCATTACCTTATCCGAGCGAAAAAAGACTTGCGGAGAATTTTTACGATAACAACCAAAGTGTGGAAGAAAAAGGGAAAACATATGCTGAAAAAATTGGGGAAATATTTGCTGAGCTTGAAAAACATTATCGAAAAGAAACGGTGAATATTGCGGTTGCACATATCTTTGCTATGAAAGGGTACGAAGGCAGTTCGGAGAGAGCAGGGAGCTTGGGCGACAGTTTCCTTGTAGACAGAAAATATTTACCGAATACGGCGGACTATATTGCGCTTGGACATATTCATAAGCCTATGAGTTTGGATAAAGAGGGAAAAACTAGATATAGCGGTTCGCCAATACATTACAGTATAGATGAAACGAGTTACGAGAAAAAGTTTTTGTAATAGATGCTTCGGCAGGAGAAAAAGCTGTAATAAGCGAAGAGAAAATCCCTGTTTTCAAAACCGATACGCCGATGGGATTGTAAATCCATAGAAGATGCGGTAGAACTTTGCCGTCAAAATAGCGATGAGAATAGTTTTGTTTATATAAATGTGGAAACGGACAGGTACATAAGTGATGCCGAAATAAAGGAAATGAAATCACTCAAGGCGGATATTATAGATATAATTCCAAATATAAAAAGAGGCACATGGAGAACTTGAACAGATAAAAATAAGCGAGCTTTCTTTTACACAGCAATTCGTGGAATTTTACAGATTTAAGAAAAGCGGACTTGAGCCGAGCGAAGAAATTATCGAACTTTTCAATGAAATTACAACGGCGGCAGAAAGTGCGGACGAGGAGGATGTAAGTGAAACCGATTAAAATTAACATTGCAGGGTTTAATTCCTTTAGGGAAAATGTAACAATAAATTTCGAAGAACTTGCAAGACGGGGAATATTCGGAATCTTCGGAAAAACAGGAAGCGGTAAGTCTACAATCCTCGATGCTATTACTTTTGCACTTTATGGTGTAATATCGAGATACGGTTCTAAGTATGGAAACTGCGTAAATGAAAACGAGCAGGAAGCAAAGGTTGAATTGGGTTTGTATTAAACGATACGAGCGAACATCGTTATGTGGTGCGTAGAAGTATCAAGCGTAAAAGTAGCGGTGATTACAATTCGCCTTATACGATACTGATTGATAAAAGTGCGGGGAATTTGCCTATTGCAGAAAGGACCGGAGAAGTCAATCAAAAAATTGAGGAGCTTTTTGGGGCTGAATTACGAAGAGTTTGTAAAGACGGTAGTGTTGCCGCAGGGGAGTTTCAAAGATTTTTGGTTATGGGAGGCAAGGAAAGACGGGAGATTTTTGGCGCGTATTTTCGAATTGGAAAAATACGGAGATAAATTGCAAAGACCACTTCTAAACGAAAAAGAAGATACGCAGAAAGCAAAGGAACGCATAGATGCCATGATTTTAACGCTAGGAGATGTAAGCGACGAAAAGCTCAAAAACGGAAAGGTTGAGCTTAAACTTGCAAAAGAATTTTTAAGTGAGATGTACGATGAGAGCAAGCGTGCGGAAATTGCGGCAAATACAGCTATAAAAGTACTCGAAAGTCGCAAAAACTTGCGAGTTTAGAATATCAACTGGCGCAGCTTGAGGAAGATGCAGATAGGATTGAGAGGCTTAGGGAGGCTCAAACAAATCTGAAAAAAAGCTGAAAAATTATGCCGATGATAGGTGTGTTGAACGACATAGAAAGAAAAAGCGGCGCAGGTGCGTAAAAGAAGCGAAAAGCGTGGAATTGACTTTAAATGAAGAGGAGAGGAACGCAGAAAAATGGGTGAGGGAATATCAACGGGCAAAAAGAAAAGTACAGAACAAAATTATGCAAGAGGAATAGAGAAAAAGCAGATTGGAACTGGCAGAAAGGGAGTTTGACGAATATACACAAAATGCGGCACTGCTTGAGGAATCAGAGAAGAAAAGCAAAGAACTGCAAAAATCAGAAAGCAAAAGAAAATGAAATAAATTCAAAAGAATTTCAAAAAGGCGGAAATATCCAAAGAATTGGAAGAACTTGAGCGAGAGATTGAAGAAGTGCGTGAGCTGCTTTTGCAGGAGGCAAGTACGAAAGAGGCATTTGGAAATTATAAAAAACGCGGAAAATCTTGCTGCCGATATAGCATATTTGCAAAAGGAAATTATGGAAGGCGAGGGGAGCTGACGGACGAAAGCAACAGGAATCTGAAATTGCAGCAGCGTTGCAAGAGGCAAAGCGCGGAGAAATAGGTTACTATATAGAAAAAAATCAGAAATGAGCTGCACGAAGGAGATGTTTGTCCTATTTGCAATTCTAAAATAGGAAATGAAATTCATAGTATTGAAAATGAATATAGCAAAATTTTTAAAGTCTGACGGCAGTGCGGAGCGTTTGCAAACGGAACTTGGCGAGGTGCAGACGGCTTTTAGCGAGGAAAGAAGCGCTGCTTGGGAAAGCGAAGGATGAGCTAAAGGACAAAGAGGCGGAGTTTATCGATATAAAGGAAGTAATTGAGCGGCATTATTCAAACTTTACTTTGGAGGAACTTACAGCAAAACTGAAAGCGATAGATGAAGCTAAAAACGGAAATTCGCTACTTGAGGGAAGATTGCGTGAATTCAAAGCATCTGTTGATTCCATCAATGCGGCAATCGAAAAATTGAATTTGGAAATTGCTGAGCAACAAAGAAAAGAGAGTGCCTTGTCAGCGGAACTGGAGGTAAAACAAAAAATACAGGAAGAGTTGCACGCATCTATATGTGAGGTTGTAGGAGAATTTGCCAATCCGAATGTCCTGAAACAAACGGTTGAGATTGCATTGAAAGGGCTACAGGCGGATTTGGACAGTACAAATGAGAAGAAAGAAAAAGTGAGAAAAAAACTTAAGCGAGCTAAGGATAAAGTTGAGCTCAATTCAGTCGCAGTATGATACTTTGCTGGAAGAAAAGAGGAAGCGATTTATGCAAATCACGGAGCAATTAAGTAAATACTATGCTTTTTGAGATTGTAGGAAAAACTCAAGAAGAAGCACATCAAGCCGTAAGAAGCAAGTTATGCGAGGTTGAGTCCGAGTATCTGGAAACGGCTAAATTTGAGGATAATAGGAGGATTCTTGAAAAATACTCGCAGGAACTTGCAACTGTGAAGGGAAAAATAGAGGAACTTAAGAGTGATGCGGGCGGCGAGGATAGAAGCGGCGAGGAACTTGAATTTCTGATACGAGCTAGTGAAGATATTAAGGAAAGGATTGTTGAGCAAGAAAAGAAAGTTGCACTGCAAGCGAAAGCTATAGAAGAAATTACGGATAAACTCGAATTGAAAAAAGCGGAGGAAGCTAAGTTGACATTGATAGACAAGCGGCTCTCACTTTTGACGGAGCTCCAAAAACTGTTTAGCGGTGGAAAATTCGCAGAATATATAGCGTTTGAGCAGTTAAAGTACATCACTAAGGCTGCAAGTGCAACGCTGTTAAAAATTACAGCGGGAAAATATGAATTGGTAGTTGACGATGAAGGCGTATTCAAAATTAGGGATTTTAAGAATGGTGGAATTATTAGAGATGTAAAGAGTATGTCGGGAGGAGAAACATTTGTCGTTTCGCTTTCTTTGGCACTTGCACTTTCGGCGCAGCTTCAGCTTAAGGGCAGAGCGCCGATAGAGTTGTTCTTCCTTGACGAGGGGTTCGGGACTTTGGATGAGGAGCTACTCGATACTGTAATGGATTCACTTGAGCGTTTGGCGAATGACAGATTCAAGATAGGTATAGTTTCGCATGTTGAACAGTTAAAACAACGTATGCCCGTTAAGCTGATTGTTATCCCTGCTGAAATCGGTAAGGGCGGAAGCAAAGTGATTATGGAATAATGTATAAAATAAAAAAACAAAATAATTTCAAAAAGATGTTGACAAAAACTTTAAGAGTTTGTTAATATAATATAGCTGTCGCACAGCGACGGCAGAACATCGAAAACTTCATAGTACGAAAATTGAAGAACAAATCTGTATTTATACAGGTGCATCAATCTAAGATTGGTAAGAATGCGAAAGCATTAAACACATTCAATTCTATTAAAAAACAATAATTCAAAGGAATTAAAGCTAACGAATTAGCCTAGTGTTTTTTCTTAGAGCAAGGCTACAAGACGAAAGTCTTTTAGATACATTAAACAAGAGTTTGATCCTGGCTCAGGAGGAACGCTGGCGGCGTGCCTAACACATGCAAGTCGAGCGAGAAGTAAATTAACAGAGATTTCGGTCAAAGTAAATTTATGGAAAGCGGCGGACGGGTGAGTAACGCGTAGGCAACCTGCCCTTTGCACAGGGATAGCCTCGGGAAACCGGGATTAAAACCTGATAACGCCGAGAAAACACATGTTTACTCGGTCAAATATTTATAGGCAAAGGATGGGCCTGCGTCTGATTAGCTGGTTGGTGAGGTAACGGCTCACCAAGGCGACGATCAGTAGCCGACCTGAGAGGGTAAACGGCCACATTGGAACTGAGACACGGTCCAAACTCCTACGGGAGGCAGCAGTGGGGAATATTGCACAATGGGCGAAAGCCTGATGCAGCAACGCCGCGTGAGCGAGGAAGGCCTTTGGGTCGTAAAGCTCTGTTGAGAGGGAAGAAAAAAATGACGGTACCTCTTGAGGAAGCCCCGGCTAACTACGTGCCAGCAGCCGCGGTAATACGTAGGGGGCGAGCGTTATCCGGAATTATTGGGCGTAAAGAGTGCGTAGGTGGTTATCTAAGCGTGGGGTGAAAGGCAGTGGCTTAACCATTGTAAGCCTTGCGAACTGGATAGCTTGAGTGCAGGAGGGGAAAGTGGAATTCCTAGTGTAGCGGTGAAATGCGTAGATATTAGGAGGAACACCGGTGGCGAAGGCGGCTTTCTGGACTGTAACTGACACTGAGGCACGAAAGCGTGGGTAGCAAACAGGATTAGATACCCTGGTAGTCCACGCCGTAAACGATGAGCACTAGGTGTTGGGGGGAGAACCCTCAGTGCCGCAGTTAACGCAATAAGTGCTCCGCCTGGGGAGTACGCACGCAAGTGTAAAACTCAAAGGAATTGACGGGGACCCGCACAAGCAGCGGAGCATGTGGTTTAATTCGAAGCAACGCGAAGAACCTTACCAGGACTTGACATCTGCCTGACGTACCCTTTAACCGGGTATTTCTTCGGACAGGCAAGACAGGTGGTGCATGGTTGTCGTCAGCTCGTGTCGTGAGATGTTGGGTTAAGTCCCGCAACGAGCGCAACCCTTGTCAATAGTTGCCAGCAGTAAGATGGGGACTCTATTGAGACTGCCGTGGATAACACGGAGGAAGGTGGGGATGACGTCAAATCATCATGCCCCTTATGTTCTGGGCTACACACGTGCTACAATGGCCGGTACAAAAAGAAGCGAAGCCGTGAGGTGAAGCAAACCTAAAAAAGCCGGTCCCAGTTCGGATTGCAGGCTGCAACTCGCCTGCATGAAGATGGAGTTGCTAGTAATCGCAGATCAGAATGCTGCGGTGAATGCGTTCCCGGGTCTTGTACACACCGCCCGTCACACCATGGAAGTTGAGGGTGCCCGAAGTCGGTTAGTAAATAGGCTGCCGAAGGCAAAACCAATGACTGGGGTGAAGTCGTAACAAGGTAGCCGTATCGGAAGGTGCGGCTGGATCACCTCCTTTCTAAGAAGTAAGTAAATTTTCGTGCTATGAGTTTTTATGGGCTTGTAGCTCAGGTGGTTAGAGCGCACGCCTGATAAGCGTGAGGTCGGAGGTTCGAGTCCTCCCAAGCCCACCATTAACCTAAAAAAGGTTAAGCCTGAAAAGGCAAGTGAACATAGACAATCTAATAACAAGAAACCAAAAGAAACAAAAGAAAGAAACGAAATCGAGAAAGCAAAAGCAAAAGCGAAAGCAAAAGTCGAAGCAAGAAGGTCAAAAGACCTGATGCAAAACGTTTCATCGAGAGAAAAGATCAAAAGATCGAAGAGAAAGATATACGAAAGTATATGAGTAACTAGCAATAGATCAAGTAAAGAAGGGCATAAGGTGAATGCCTTGGCACTGGGAGCCGAAGAAGGACGTGACAAGCTGCGAAAAGCTGCGCCTAGGAGCAAATATCCGAATAAGCGCAGATATCCGAATGGGGAAACCTGCCTAAAGTAATGTTTAGGTATCAGTAGATGAATACATAGTCTATATGAGGGAAACCCTGCGAACTGAAACATCTAAGTAGCAGGAGGAAGAGAAAGAAACATCGATTTCCTAAGTAGCGGCGAGCGAAAGGGAAAGAGGCCAAACCGATAGCAATATCGGGGTTGAGGACGCAAATACGCAACGATAGCATAGTCAAATCAGCTGGGAAGCTGAACCGAAGGGGGTAAAAGTCCCGTAGACGAAATGTAAAAATAGCAAAGCGAATCCAGAGTACCACGGGGCACGTGAAACCCAGTGGGAAGCAGGGGGGACCACCCCCCAAGCCTAAATACTACCCAGTGACCGATAGAGAATAGTACCGTGAGGGAAAGGTGAAAAGAACCCCGAAAGGGGAGTGAAAAAGAACCTGAAACCTTATGCCTACAAGCAGAGGGAGCGCAAGTGACCTCGTACTTTTTGTAGAACGGGCCAACGAGTTATGATATGCAGCAAGGTTAAGGTGTAAAGCACGAGAAGCCGAAGCGAAAGCGAGTCTTAAAAGGGCGAGAAGTTGTATGTCATAGACCCGAAACCGGGTGACCTATCCATGTGCAGGTTGAAGCGAGAGTAAAATCTCGTGGAGGACCGAACTCATGTCTGTTGAAAAAGGCTGGGATGACGTGTGGATAGCGGTGAAATTCCAATCGAACTCGGATATAGCTGGTTCTCCTCGAAATAGCTTTAGGGCTAGCCTTAGGGAAAGACTAGCGGAGGTAGAGCACTGAATGTTGGAGGGGCCTTCACCGGTTACCGAAAACTATCAAACTCCGAATGCCGCCAAGTTATACCTAGGAGTCAGACTATGTGAGATAAGTTTCATAGTCGAAAGGGAAACAGCCCAGACCAACAGCTAAGGTCCCAAAATGTAAGTTAAGTGGAAAAGGATGTGAAGTCGCACAAACAGCTAGGATGTTGGCTTAGAAGCAGCCATACATTTAAAGAGTGCGTAATAGCTCACTAGTCGAGTGACTTTGCGCCGAAGATAAACGGGGCTAAAACTTACTACCGAAGCTTTGGAATTACGAAAGTAATTGGTAGAGGAGCATTGTATATAGGAAGAAGGGCAAGCGGAAGCGAACCTGGACAGTATACAAGAGAGAATGTTGGCATGAGTAGCGCAAGGCAGGTGAGAATCCTGCCCGCCGAAAATCTAAGGATTCCTGAGGAAGGTTCGTCCGCTCAGGGTAAGTCGGGACCTAAGCCAAGGACGAAAGTCGTAGGTGATGGACAACTGGTTGAGATTCCAGTACCACCAAAATTTGATTGAGTGAAGTGGGGACGCAGAAGGAAGAGCTGAGCACGCGGTTGGTAGAGCGTGTCCAAGTATCAAGGGAGAATATAAAGGCAAATCCGTATATTCATATTCTGAGGTACGAAGGGGAAGGAAATAAAGTACTGAAGCAGCATAAATCACACTGCCAAGAAAAGCCGCTAGCGAGAATTGAGGTGCCCGTACCGCAAACCGACACAGGTAGATGAGGAGAGAATCCTAAGGTGAGCGAGAGAACTATTGTTAAGGAACTCGGCAAAATGACCCCGTAACTTAGGGGAGAAGGGGTGCCTGCGAAAGCAGGCCGCAGTGAAAAAGGCCCAGGCGACTGTTTAGCAAAAAAACACAGGTCTCTGCAAAAAGCGAAAGCTGAAGTATAGGGGCTGACGCCTGCCCGGTGCTGGAAGGTTAAGGGGAAATGTAAGGGCAACCGAAGCATAGAACTTAAGCCCCAGTAAACGGCGGCCGTAACTATAACGGTCCTAAGGTAGCGAAATTCCTTGTCGGGTAAGTTCCGACCCGCACGAAAGGCGTAACGATCTGGGCACTCGTCTCAACAATAGACTCGGTGAAATTGTAGTACCGGTAAAGATGCCGTTACCCGCAGCAGGACGGAAAGACCCCATGGAGCTTTTACTGCAATTTGATATTGGATTTCGGTGTTGCATGTACAGGATAGGTGGGAGGCAGCGAACTAAGTACGCCAGTATTTAGGGAGCCAATGTTGGGATACCACTCTTGTAACATTGAAATTCTAACTAAGATGCGTAAACCGGATCTAGGACAGTGTCAGGTGGGCAGTTTGACTGGGGCGGTCGCCTCCTAAAGAGTAACGGAGGCGCCCAAAGGTTCCCTCAGTGCGGACGGAAATCGCACGAAGAGTGTAAAGGCAGAAGGGAGCTTGACTGCGAGACAAACAAGTCGAGCAGGGACGAAAGTCGGGCTTAGTGATCCGGTGGTACCGCGTGGAAGGGCCATCGCTCAACGGATAAAAGCTACCCTGGGGATAACAGGCTGATACCGCCCAAGAGTCCACATCGACGGCGGTGTTTGGCACCTCGATGTCGGCTCGTCTCATCCTGGGGCTGAAGTAGGTCCCAAGGGTTGGGCTGTTCGCCCATTAAAGAGGTACGCGAGCTGGGTTCAGAACGTCGTGAGACAGTTCGGTCCCTATCCGCTGTGGGCGTTGGAAATTTGAGTGGAGCTGTCCTTAGTACGAGAGGACCGGGATGGACATACCTCTGGTGCACCAGTTGTCTTGCCAAAGGCATAGCTGGGTAGCTAAGTATGGACGGGATAAGCGCTGAAAGCATCTAAGTGCGAAGCCCCCACAAGAAAAAGATTTTCCAGAAATGGAAAGACCCGTGGAAGACTAACACGCTGATAGGTCAGAGGTGTAAGCACAGTAATGTATTAAGCTGACTGATACTAATAGGTCGAACGCTTGATCAAAAAGAATAATTTGGATATTGTTATTAGATTAGTCGATGTTGACTAAAATATATCCGGTGATAATAGCATGGAGGATCCACCTGTACCCATCTCGAACACAGAAGTTAAGCTCCATAGCGCCTATGATACTTGGCGGGCAGCCGCTTGGGAAAGCAGGTCATTGCCGGTTTGATAAAATCGAGGAGTGCGAAATCGTACTCCTCGGTGTATAAAATTTAATATTTGGCTCCATGGTCAAGCGGTCAAGACACCGCCCTTTCACGGCGGTAACCCGGGTTCGATTCCCGGTGGAGTCACCAATGTGCGCAATTGGCGGAATTGGCAGACGCACCAGATTTAGGTTCTGGCGGGCGACCGTGGGGGTTCAAGTCCCTCATTGCGCACTAGTTGAAAAACCCTTGAGATTTGAACAATCACAAGGGTTTTTCGTTTGTGAAAATTGGTGAATTATAAACTTATTTTCCGAGAAGTCTTGAAAAATCGCGGAAATTGATATATAATATACTTTAAATATTTATGAAAATCAGATTTTATTGTAACAATTACCTCATTGGGGGGTATAAATAAAATAGTTATCTGGGTTTAGGAGGGAAATACGATGAGATACGATAAAAGAACAGGATTCATAGCAGGGCTGCTTGTCTTTTTGTAATGACATTTCTTTTTGTCGCTCCTGCGGACGCAGCAACAAAAGTGTTGACTCCTGCTGCAAGCGGAGCTGTGATAAGTCAAGGTGGAGGAGTTACGCTCGATGCATCAAATGCTGCACAAGGATATGTTATGCTTAAACGAGATAGTGCGGGCAAGAGAATTAAAGTACAGATTATAAAAGGCACGACATATACTTATGACATCAATTCAACAGGTTATTATGAGGTTTTTCCACTTACTGAGGGAAACGGAAACTATACGATAAAGGTTTTTGAAAATGTATCGGGTACAAAATATTCACAGCTGTTCACCAAGACCATAAGTGTAAATCTTGCAAGTCCGGTGTTGCCGTTCTTGTATCCGAACCAATATGTTGATTTCAATGCGAACACATCATCTGTGAAAATAGCTGAAAATCTTACAAAAAACGAACCGGACGATATCAAAAAAGTAGAAATCGTCTATAACTACACTGTATCTGCACTTGCATACGATGTACAAAAGGCACAAACGGTTCAGTCCGGCTATTTGCCAAATATCGATACGGTACTTGCATCTAAGAGAGGGATATGTTTTGACTATGCTTCTGTAATGGCATCAATGCTTAGGAGCCAAGGCATAGCATGTAAGTTGATAGTGGGATATACAGGAAAAGTATACCACGCTTGGATAAATGTTTACACACCTAAGACGGGATGGGTAGACGGCATGATTTATTTTGACGGAAAACAATGGCAGCTTATGGATCCTACTTTTGCATCTTCGGGTAACAAGAATAAGGAGATATTGAAGTATATCGGAAACGCTGCTAATTATCAAGCAAAATACGCATATTAAAGAAATGAGGGGGAATGCATGAAAGGTAAAGAGTTATCCGGATTTTGTATGCAGGTCGCATTGCTGCTGGATTCAGGAGTACCGCTTGAAAGTGGGCTTGTAGTAATGGCAGAAGATGCGGAAAGAGAAAAGGACAAAAAGCTCCTTTTACAAAATGGCTGAAGATATCGAGCTTGGAGAAGGTTTGGATTCGGTTATGGAAAAGACCGGAGAGTTTCCGCCATATTTGGTGGAAATGGCTGGTATTGGACACAAAACAGGAAACTTGGAGCGAGTAATGCGTTCAATGTCAAATTATTATTCGAAAGAGTATAGCATATCTAAGAATATTAGAAATGCGGTATCGTATCCGCTAATGATGGTCGGTATGCTGATGATTGTGCTCTTTGTGTTGTTGACAAAGGTTATGCCGATATTTGAACAGGTTTACAATCAACTTGGTACGGAAACATCTGCATTAACTAAACAAATCGTAAAGGTTGGAACTATATTCAGCGGCGCGGCGATAGTTTTGCTTGCTGTAATGGCACTTTCTGCTATCGTTGTCAGCTTGAAAAAAACCAATTCCGATAACCTAACTTGGGCGGAAAAGCTGCTCGAAATCATCAAAGAAAAAAAGTGCTTTGTCGAAAGCGGTTGTTAAACGCAGAATATTAGCGGTAATGGCAATATCGGAAGCGAGCGGACTCAAGCCGGAAGAAGGAATTAAGTTTGCTGAAAAGTTGGTACCCGAAAAGTATGCGAAGCTGCTCGAAGAGTGTGCGTTTAGGTTGGAAACAGGTGAGAATTCGTATGAAGCGCTCAAGGACACGGGACTTTTTACAGGAATGGATTTGCAGATGATAAAGGTCGGAAATAGAGCCGGTAAATCGGAGATGGTATTCTCTGCATTATCTGACAGATACGAAGAAAAATATAGATGAGGCAATAGACTTGTTTATAGGGAGATTTGAGCCGAGCATCGTAATTGCGTTAGCTCTAATTGTCGGCTTGATTTTAGTGTCTGTGATGCTTCCTCTGATAAGCATAATGACAAGCATTGGAATGTAAGGGGATAAAATATGAAAGGATATATTAGGGCGTTTGCAATATTTGTAGCTTTTAGTTTTCGTGTTTTCATATTTACTTACGGCAATAAATGAAAAAACCGGTACGGAGAGAGAAAAAACGCTGCAAGAAGCTGTTAGAAAGGCTTCGGTTCAGTGCTATGCAATCGAGGGCAGATATCCTTCGTCGGTTGATTATTTAGAAGAAAATTATGGCTTGCAAATTGACAAAGATAGTTATGCGGTGTTTTATGAGGGGTTTGCCTCTAATGTGATGCCAAGCATAACGGTAGTGAAGTTGTAGAGGGGCGATATGTTAAACAATACAAAGAAAAAAATCAAGGACAAGCGATGCAAATCCTGTTCAGCATAATATTGTTATTGTCTTTAATGATTAGCGGACTTTTGACTATAGTTTTCGGCGCTGATGTGTATGAGAAAATCAATGAAAGAGCAACGGAGAATTTTAATAGTTCTACCGCGCTTTCATGTTTCGAGTAAGGTTAGCAGCAAGATACTTCTGGCGCTATTTCGGTAGAAGAGCAAGGGGACATTTCTGTACTTAAAAATTACAGAGAAGTATGACGATGTTGCTTATTATACGAAAAATTTATGTAAAAGACGGTAAATTAAAAGAATTGTTCGCTCTCGAGGACAGTTCGGTGGCATTGGAAGACGGACTTGACATTATGGCACTTGAAGGAATGCACTCAAGATGGAAAAAGAAGACTTGCTAAGTGTCAAACTTACGGGAGAGAGTGCGAAAAAGAACGAAAGGGTGGATGAAGTTTTTCCTTCATCTGCGAAGTGAATAAGGATGAAAGGTGCATCGAAATCTAAACTTTTCCTTATGGAATTTATATTTGTGGTATTGATGTTTCGCTATCTGCGCATCCATATGTGTAAGTTTGTTCGCAAAATCCGATCAGTTCAGTAGACTTGCAAGTGCGATGAACGAGGGAACTCTTGTAGCGTCAGCTGCAGTAGAGCAGGTGAAAGCACTGATACCGACGACGAAAAGTATTAAAGGTGGAAATTAAAAATCGAGGATAGCTTAAATAATAAATATGACAATAAATATGAGCTTAAAATCGATTACAAAATTTCAGACGGAGTAGTGGTTGGAAAGTGTAAAGTAAAGAGTGTATTGCTTGGCGATGTATGTGAATTATCGCTTGCAAAATATACGATGAAGGTGTAAAATGCAAGAGGTTAAAGAAACACGAGAAGCGAAAAATGACCGCATACAAGTAGGAATCAGCTCGCTTTTGCTGATTTTTTACAGTAGTTTGTATAGTGATATTTTGTGTGCTGTCATTTAGTAGTGCAAGAGCGGATTATGCGCTTGCAAAGAAATCACTTGCGGCGACGCAGTCGTATTATGCGGCGGATACAGAAGGTGAGATATTAAAAAAGCAGGTAAATGAAAAGCTGATTGAACTTGCGCCGAGCGGTACTGACGGATTGTGGCAGGGACTTGAAAACGAGTTTTCGGAAGCGGCGGACAGACAGGCTTCAAGTCTTACTTTTACTATTGACACGGCTTATGAGCAGATGTTGAAGATATCTTTGGAAATTCCTAGTGTCGGAGAAATTTCGGCAGGAAAACAAAACTTTAAAGTAAAAGAGTGGCAAATTTTAAATAAAGAAGAATACGAAATATCTACGGATATGCCGGTTTGGACTGGAGAGTGAAATGGAAGATCATAAGGCTGTATTGATAGACATCTTGAGCAGAGCCGTTAACGCTGAGGCTTCGGATATATTTATGATACCCGGAGTAGGTTGCTCGATGAAAATAAAAGGCCGAATTTCCGCTACCGAACAGGATAGAGGAATATCTATAGCTGATATGCGTAGCATGATTACCGAGATTTACGCTATGGCAGGCGGAAGGAGTATGGCGAGAGTAGAGGAGTCGGGCGACGATGACTTTTCTTTTGCGGTTGCCGATCTTTCCAGATTTAGGGTGAGCGTTTTTAAACAGAGAGGTTCGCTTGCATGTGTAATACGGTTGTCAGCTTTAGTCTTCCGGATTACACCAAACTTCATATTCCTGCTGAGGTGATGAATGTTGCCAAGTTCAAGAAAGGACTTGTGCTTGTTACGGGAGCTGCAGGCAGTGGTAAAAGTACGACGCTTGCGTGTATTATAGACGAAATCAACAAGACTAGAAATGCTCATATTATTACGCTCGAAGATCCTATTGAGTTTTTGCACAGGCACAACAAAAGTATAGTAACCCAAAGAGAAATCGTTACGGATACCGAAGATTACGTGTCGGCACTTAGAGCGGCGCTTAGACAGGCACCCGATGTAATACTTTTGGGAGAGCTGCGTGATTTTGAAACTATTAGAACTGCTATGACGGCGGCAGAAACGGGACATCTTGTTATATCTACGCTACATACGATAGGAGCGGCAAATACGATAGACCGTGTGGTTGATGCGTTCCCTGAAAATCAACAAAATCAAATAAGGGTTCAGCTTTCTATGGTGCTCAGGGCTGTTATATCGCAGCAGCTCATTCCATGTGAAGATGACAACACAAGGCCTGCTTTTGAAATCATGAATTTAAACAGTGCGATACAAAATATGATTAGAGAAAATAAAATCCATCAGATAGATAGTGTTATAGCTTCGGGAAAAGAGGAAGGCATGGTGATGATGGATAACAGCATAGTAGAAATGGTGAGAGCGGGACAAATTTCGCGCGAAACAGCCGTTATGTATGCTTCTAATAAGGAGCTGATGTTAAAGAGGCTGGAAAAAAATTTAGTTCTTGGAGGAAAAACTTGGCAAAATATTTGATTCAGCAAAGCAAACCTATCAATGGAGAGGTTACGATAAGCGGAGCAAAAAATGCGGTATTGCCGATAATGGCTGCTACGATTCTTACCGACGAGGCATGCGAGCTTTACGAAGTGCCTGATCTTCGCGATGTGAGCGTAATGAAAGAGCTGCTCTTGGAATTGGGCGCAGAGCTTACACACAATCCTGAAACGAGCGAGGTTAAAACGCAAATTAGAGAGTTAAAATCGTGTGAAGCTCCATATGTCCTTTCAAAAAAAATGAGGGCATCCATATTGGCTATGGGGCCTGTTTTGGCGCGTGCGGGAAAAGCCAGATTAGCTCTTCCGGGCGGCTGTGCGATAGGGGCAAGACCGATAGACCTGCATTTAAAGGGATTTCAAGCTCTTGGAGCTACGGTAATTGAAAAAGACGGCTATGTTGAGGCTGTCAGCGACGGACTTGTCGGAGCCACTATATATTTGGATTTTCCGAGTGTAGGGGCGACAGAAAATATAATTATGGCAGCGACGCTCGCGAAAGGCACTACGATAATCGAAAATGTTGCAGAGGAACCTGAAATTGTCGACCTTGCGAATTTTTTAAACAAGATGGGAGCCAAGATAAAAGGAGCGGGAACGGATACAATTAAGATAGAGGGTGTCGAGTCTTTACATGGCGCAAAGCATACGGTGATTCCGGACAGAATTGAGGCTGTTACTTTTATGATTGCTGCGGCAATTACACGTGGAAGAATTCACATCAAAAACATTTTACCGGACCATGTAAAACCGATAATCGCAAAACTCAGAGAGTGCGGCGTTGAAATTGCGTACACGGATGATGAAATGATAGTTGATGCGATAGGCAAAAATTTGATTGCGACGGACATCAAGACGTTACCTTATCCGGGCTTTCCGACAGATGCGCAGCCGCAGTTTATGGCATTGCTCGCTACTGTAAAAGGCAATAGTGTGGTGTATGAAACGGTTTTCGAAAATAGATATATGCATGTAGGCGAGTTGAATAGAATGGGTGCTAATATAAAGATAGAAAATAAGTCGGCACATGTTGGTGGAAATAAGATTTTGCAAGGAGCACAGGTGATTGCTACCGATTTGCGTGCAGGAGCTGCGCTGGTGCTTGCGGCACTTACGGCTGAAGGAACAACGGAGATTTCTGAAATATATCATATTGAGCGAGGATATGAAAAATTTATAGAAAAATTCAGGAATTTGGGAGTTGTTATAATGCTGCAGAAGAATAGACTTTACAAAAATTAAAAAGTGATATTATATTAAACGTTAGCGGAAGCTAACTTTTTTAATTCTATGGCAAATTGTAAGAAATGGCAATTTGTGTAACTTGAAAGGAAAGGAATATTATGAGTAAAAAAGTAAGAGGGTATTTCAAAAGAGGATTGGTATTTGCTATGGTGCTTGTAACTGCAATGTTTATGCTTACAGCGTGCGGCACAAGCGAGGAGAAGAGCGATAAAATCAAAATAGTTTGTACGACATTTCCAAGCTACGATTGATTTCGGAGCTTACCGCAGGAGTTGAAAACGTGGAATTGACTTTGCTTCAGGACAAAGGTGTAGATCTACATAGCTATCAACCTACAGCAGACGACATGATTAAAATTAAAGAAAGCAATTTGTTTGTATATGTAGGTGGCGAATCGGATGACTGGGTGGACGATGCTATAGAGGACATTCATAGAGAAGATTTTAGTGCAATTAGCTTAATGCAGATTTTAGGCGAGAATGTTAAGCAGGAAGAAGTAAAAGAGGGAATGCAAGCGGAGGATGAAGAACACGATGCCGACGAGCACGATGCAGATGAACACGAAGATCATGACCATGATGCAGAAGAAGTAGAGTACGATGAGCATGTGTGGCTTTCACTAAAGAACGCTGAAACTATTTGTGCGGTACTGGCTGATAAGTTGGAAGAAATCAATCCTGAAAACAAAGATAAGATTAGCGAAAATGCAAAAAGCTATATCGAAAAACTTTCTGCTTTGGACGCAGAATATGAAAAAACAGTGTCGAGTGCAACAAACAAGACTGTATTGTTCGGCGACAGATTTCCGTTTAGGTATTTGGTGGATGATTACGGTATAGATTATTTTGCCGCATTCGTAGGTTGCTCGGCAGAAACTGAGGCGAGCTTTGAAACCGTTGCATTCCTTTCGGGCAAAGTGGATGACTTGGGATTAAATACAATCCTTACCATAGACAAATCCGATAAGAAAATTGCTAAAACAATCGTGGCAAACAGCAAGGAAAAATCGGCAAAGATACTTACCCTAAATTCTATGCAAACCGTTGATAAGAAGCAGATAGAGGACGGGGCAACATATTTAAAAATTATGCAGGAAAATTTGAATGTCTTGAAAGAGGCATTGAAATAAGGGAAACTTATGCAAGTATTTCAATATTTTTTACAGCAATTACAATTTTATCTTGATTATGAATTTGTGCGAAATGCGCTTATAGTAGGTACGCTTATTTCGCTATGCTCGTCGCTCCTTGGGGTAACGCTGGTATTAAAGCGTTTTTTCGCTCATTAGCGACGGCTTTCGCACGCTGCTGTTCGGTGTAATGTCGTTTGCGATAGTTATCAATTTAACCAGCGATATAGTACTTGTGATGCCTGCAACCATAGCGTGTGCGGCTTTTCTCCTAAACGCGGGAGAAAGCGCCAAGCTCAAGGGCGATGCGGCAATAGCTATGATGTCGGTGTCGGCACTCGCCATAGGATATTTGCTTGTCAATGTGTTCAGCGCATCCGCAAATGTAAGCGGAGATGTGTGCAGCACGCTTTTCGGCTCCACATCTATTTTGACATTGACTAAATTGGAAGTGGCAATATGTATAGTTATGTCAATAGTGGTCGTGCTGGTATTTGCGATTTATTATAACAAGATATTTGCGGTAACTTTTGATGAAACATTTGCGAAAGCTACAGGTATTAAAGTCAAAAGATACAATTTTATGATTGCGATAATTACTGCCGTGATAATAGTGCTTGCGATGAATCTTGTCGGTTCACTTTTGGTATCTGCGTTAATAGTATTTCCTGCACTATCTGCAATGCGCATATTCAGCAGCTTCAAGCAGGTAGTAATCTGCTCTGCTGTTTTGTCTGTTGTCTGCTCAGTTTTCGGAATGTTGTTTTCGATAATGAAAGGAACACCGGTCGGCGCAAGCATAGTAGTGATAGATATGGTTGTTTTTCTAGGCTTTTGTGCGGCATCAAAAATCATAAAGGGCGGTACTATATAATGTTAAATAAAAATAATCTCGGTAGCGGCGCTAATATTAACGCTTGCGATATTTTTGCAGGGTTGCGGGGACAAGTCGGATGTAACGATTACAGAAAAATCTAATAAGGCAGGGCATCCGGATTTCAGCAAAATGCAAACTCAGAGTGCAGGCGAAGATAAAGACACAGTCGATCTTCGTGAGCTTAACGGAAATATGCTTTATGCACAGGTATACAGTATGATGCTGGAACCTGAAAAATTTGAAGGAAAGACGATAAAGGTACGAGGACAGTATTACGGAGAGCCTGATCCGAACGGAACTGCGTATTATCATTTTGTATTTATTTCAGATGCTGCCGCTTGCTGCCAGCAAGGTTTGGAATTTGTGCGCGACGGCGACTTTAAAGTGCCGCAGGATTACCCTTCGCTCGATCAGGAGATTGAGGTTTCGGGAATATGGGGTAAATATAAAGATGGAGATAATACATTTTGGAGATTAAATTCTGCAACAATGGAAATCTTGGGAAAATAATACTAAGAGAGAGTCGATATGGCAGATACTGAAATAAACAAGAAGCTGAAAACGAAAGGCACGATTTATGTACTTATTTCTGCAATATTTTTCAGTTTAGGAGGCATCTTAATAAAGGAAATCCCGTGGTCGCCCGAAGCGATAAACGGAATACGCAGCATACCTGCATTTGTGGTAATATACATATACATGAAATGTATCGGGCATAAATTTAAATTTAATAAGACTGTTTTCTTTGGTGCAGTCTGTAATTTTTTGATGAGCTTCTTTTTTGTAATGGCGACAAAATATACAACAGCAGGTAACGCGATAGCGCTTCAGTTTACAGAACCGATGTTTTTGATATTGATACTATGGATAGTATTCAAGAAAAAACCGAGCAAACTTGCTGTGTTTACATGTGTTGCGGCAATAATAGGTATAGCCTGTTTCTTCCTCGATGAGCTGTCTGCAAAATCGCTCCCCGGAAACTTTATGGCGATATTTTCAGGACTCACATATGCGGTCGTATTTATGCTCAAGACATTAAAAAATAGCGACTTTGAATCGTCGCTATTGATATCGTTTGTATTTGGAACGTTAGCAGGTATACCTGCATATTTTGGAGAAACGGAGCATACCGTAAGCATATATTTACTTGTGCTTGCTCTTGGAGTGTTACAATTTGCGGTCGCATTTATATTTTTATCCAAGGGACTGGACTATGTGTCGCCTGTTACTGCATCGCTTACATCTACCATAGAGCCGATATTGAATCCTATACTTGTAGCAATATTTTATGGTGAAATCATCGGTAAATTTTCGATGATCGGAGCGGTTATAGTAATTGGTGCGGCATTAAACTATAATCTCCGAGAGATTGAGCATTAAACTACGATTTTCCGATACGAGATAAATCGTATGGCGTTTCTTGGTAAACATAATAATTTAGCCAATTTGAAAACAAAAGAGAAGCGTGAGAGCGCCATCTGAACAAAATTTCGTCTTTCGGATCATCATTTCTAAAATAGTTACAAGGGACTTCGATTTTGAGTCCCTTATTTAAATCCCGAAAATACCTGTTTGCTAGGGAGTTTCCTTATCGTATTCCTGATGCCCAAGCACGAAAATCTGCTTTCCGTTTTCAGTAGAAATTATATGAGGTCCTGCTTTATCGGATTTTGCCAAAATCTTTAAATTTGGGCATTTAAGTATATCTTCCTCACGAACTTCCGTATGTCTTGAATGTGGAGCGTAAAAAACCTCGTCGAAACCTCTTACAAGAGGGGTGAACGGACTTATCACTTTATGCTCAAACACACCGAATACCTTTTGATCCAGGAGTTTTTTATCTATATTGTAATGGTAGTAAAGTGCTGCTTGCGCGCCCCAGCAAATGTGCATGCTGCTATACACATTTGTCTTGGAAAATTCGAAAAGTTTACACAGCTCATCCCAATAGTCGACATCTTCGAAAGCCAGCGTTTCCACAGGAGCACCTGTTATAATCATTCCGTCGAAGAAATCTTCTTTGATTTCCGCGAGCGTTTTGTAAAATGAATTCATGTGATCCTGAGATGTATTTTTTGAATTGTGGCTGTCCATCGCAACCAAAGTGAGCTCAACTTGAATAGGCGTATTTGCAAGAACTCTGGCAAGCTGTGTTTCGGTTGCTATTTTAGTCGGCATCAAATTTACTATGAGTATTTTCAGCGGTCTTATATCTTGAGCACCTGCTCGGATATTGTCCATAGCAAAGATATTTTCTTTGTTTAGGGTATCGCGAGCAGGCAAACCGCTTGGAATTATTATTGGCATAAATTTCTCCTATTTTCCAAACTTGAAGACATTAAGTGTTAGCTTTTCTAAATTAGCATTGAGCCAGTGCGTTAGTGAAATCTTCAATAATATCGTCTATTGACTCTATACCCACAGTAACACGAATCAAACCGGGTTCGATACCTGCGCTTAGTTGCTGTTCATCTGAAAGCTGTCTGTGTGTTGTAGTTGCAGGCTGTAAAACGGCAGTTCTAATTTCACCTACGTGGACTTCCAAACTTGTAAGGTTTAGTGCGGAGAGGAATTTATCACCTGCTTCTCTTCCGCCTTTTACGCAGAATGTAAGGACTCCGCTTGCACCGTTTGGCAGATATTTTTTAGCAAGTTCGTGGTATGCATCGTTTTCCAAACCGGGATATTTTACCCATTCAACCTTGTCGTGTTTTTCGAGTACTTTTGCAAGAGCAAGAGCGTTTTCGCTGTGTCTTTGCATACGTACATGTAGAGTTTGAAGCCCCTGATTTGTAAGGAAAGCATTCATTGGAGACATTGCAGTACCGAAGTCTCTAAGCATTACAGCTCTAAGTCTTACAACGAAAGCAACGCTGCCGAATGCTTCTGCGAAGCAAAGACCGTGGTAGCTGTCGTCAGGTTTTGAAAGCATAGGGAACTTGTCAGAAGCACACCAATCAAATTTACCTGCTTCAACTACTGCTCCGCCAACAGATGTTGCGTGCCCGTCCGCATATTTTGTTGTTGAGTGAATTACAATGTCCGCACCGTGCTCTATAGGTCTGCAAAGTGCAGGTGTAGCAAGAGTGTTATCTATGATTAGAGGTACACCGATTTTCTTAGCGATTCTTGCAAATTTATCAAAATCCAAGACACAAAGAGCCGGGTTCGCAAGCGTTTCAGCAAATATACCTTTTGTGTTTTCATCAGCGCGCTTCAAAATTTCTTCTTCGCTTGCATCCTGATCAACAAATCGAACAGTGATGCCAAGTCGCTTTAGAGAAACCGAGAATAAGTTGTAAGTACCGCCGTAGATATTGCTTGCAGAGATGATATTATCTCCTGCTTGGCATAGGTTGCAAACTGTGATGAAAGCGGCAGACATACCTGAAGATGTTGCAATACCGGCGCTTCCACCCTCGAGTAAAGCTAATTTGTCTCCAAGAGCGTCTACCGTAGGGTTTCCGAGTCTTGAGTAAAACGGTGTAGCACTTTGCAAGTCGAATAGTTTAGCGAGCTCATCTGATGTATCGTACCTGAAAGTTGTGCTTTGTATTAGAGGAATTACCTGAGGCTCCCCTGCTTTTGCTCTGTAAGTACCATGTACGCATTGTGTATCTAAGTTCATTTCTTTAATTTCTTTCATTCTAAAAACCCTCCCTTAAAATTTGTTATAAAAAAACAAATAATGTTTATTTTTGTTCATAGTCATAATTGTACCACCAATTAGCTAGGATATAACAAAAATATAATAAAATAGTTTTTTTAAAAATACATAGTAAAAACCAGTTGTTTTATTGGAGAAAATAAAGGGTAAAAATGTATTGAATGTTTGTACTGATAAAAAGCAGTATTCAAAAGGTAAGACAAACAAGAATTTGACAAAGGAGAAAAAAGATGAGCAAAAGAATTTTAGGAGTGCTGATGGCATTGCTATTAGTACCCCTCGATGCTGCCAATCGGAGCATTAGATGCGTTTGCAGAAACCGAGGTGGGCACAGGAGGAGCAACTCAGCCTCCGGCATCGGGGCAAGCTGAAAAGCAGCTTAAGGAAGAAACCATAGTGTTTGACAGTAGGGATATTACTGTCGACCACGGAACAGTAACTGCTTTCAATCCTCAGAGATTTAACGAGCTGGTTGCAAAAGAGGATGTAGGAGTAATAAGAGTAAAATTTGATTCCACATTAAATATACAAGATGTATATTATAATGGGGATGGCAAAGAACCGTTTAGAGGGAAATTGGTAGGAAAAGACATAATACTAGAACTGCCGGAAAGTATGGAAAAAACAGGACCGAAAGCTTTTGAACACTGCGATATTGTTGAAGTAAAATTCAACGAAGGTCTTGAGGAAATTAGCGGTTCCGCATTTAGCGAAAATCCAAAACTTAAATCGGTTGATTTCAGTGCGAATAAGAAGCTGAAAATAATTGACAATAATGCATTTAATATGTCTGGAATCGGAGGAACGGTTACCCTTCCGGAAAACTTAAACACTGGGCGAACACGCTTTTTATGGCAATAAGATAGAGAAAGTTGTATTTAATAACGATATAGAAACGATTAGGCATTCAGCGTTTCAGAATAATAAGATCAAAGAGGTAGATTGGGGTACTTTTGACAAGGTTAAACCTACAAAGACGGGCTTAATTTTAGGTTACAAAACAATAGAGGACATCGAAGGAGTAGCAATACCGTCAGATTTATTTGCCTTTAATGAACTGGAGAGCCTAACTATTCCGAAAAATGTTAGGGTTATAGAACTTGGTGCATTCCGCAGCAATAAGCTACAAGGCAAGCTCGTAATACCTGCAAGTGTAGAGTACATAGGAAACTATCCGTTTCTTGTTGATGATGAACACGAAAGAAAGCTTGAAATAGAGTTTGCACAAAATGACGAGGGAAAGCATACCATTAAAGCGATTGGATATATGGGATTCAAAAATTTGGGTATAGCGGGCAAATTTATTATACCTGAATCTCTGGAATATATAGGCGATATGGCATTTAGCACAAACAAGATTACAGAGCTGGATTTTCAACGGAGTAGTACCTTCGGTCGGTGTTGCCTCCTTTGCTGCTAACCCGATAGAGAGGATTGACAGATTCAATGTAAAGAATAATACTAGAGTAGATGCAACTTACAAAGAAGATAACAGCCATGTTTTTGACGAAACTGATTCCCGTAGGAGCGCTCTAAAGAATGTGAACTTTGATTATAAAAATTTAGATGCAAGTTTAGATAATTTTGGCTAACCGAACATTTGCAAGCGGATTATTGAAAAGTTTAAATTTCCCGTCGCAGATAACAAAGTTTCACGTGTACGATCCGAACAAGAGACGAAAATATCTTTATGGAGCAAATGAGGATTTTCTATGGAGGTTAGGACATGATACATTTCAAAATAATGACGGTTGGTATCCGGAGTATGGCGCAACAAAGGTGGCTCTGTATAGAGTGGATAAAGACGGAAATTATGTTACGGACAATGCAGTAGACGATAGTGAAGCAACTGCATACTTTTAACCCCTGTAGCCTTTGAATTTAAACTTGTAGATGAAAAAGGAATCCTTTGCCGGAAGGAGAGTATTTATACAATATTATCTTAAGTGGAACATGGACAAAGAAACACACCGAGCGGTGAAAAGAATGGGAATATTCCGCTGAAAGATATTATGACGGCAAGGCGTCAAAGTGGTTTGAGGTCGCAAAACTAAAGCTGGCAGATAGGGTAACATTCAAAGCGCCTACTGTTACGGGATATGATTTTGTTAAAGTATCTACACCTGAGAACCTTGCAGCTACGGATAATACATACAAAATCACTCTGGATCCTAAAAAGACTGAACTGGTAAAAGAGGTTTCGTATAATGGTGAGCATTACAACGGGTACGATGTTGGCTACAAAAAGACTGAAGTTACATTTGTATACAAAAGACAAATGATAGATGCAAATGTCAATGCAGTATGGAAAAATGCCGACAATTCCGATTTGGCAGCAGATAAGCAGCCGGAAAAGATAAACGCAACATTGATACAAGTTGTAAGAGATAGAGAAAATGAAACGTACAATAATGAAGGCAAGTTGATACCTAAATATAAGGAGGTAAAGCTAAAAGATCTGGAATTGACTAAAGCGGGACTTTGGAAAATCAAAGAAACTTTACCTAAGGTGGACAGCTATGGGCAAGAGAACAAATATATTGTAAAAGCATCTTTGGAAGGTTACAAAGTTGAGGTAAGTGGCAATCAGGAAAAGGGCTTTACAATTACACTCACTGCAAGTTCAGAGCCTAAAACACCGGGGAATACGGCAGGAAATGATAAACCGAATAATACTACTCCTGAAGCCAATAAACCTAATACTACAAATCCTGATACTGTAACTCCAAATACAACGCCTACGCCAAGTACGCCAAGTACACCATCTACGCCTTCAAGGCCGTCGGTTTCGAGAAACAGTATTCCGAATCCTAACGATTCGACTAGTCCAAACGAGATAACCGTAATAGATGAAAATGGAGTACCTCTTGGAAATTATGTAAAGCATATGAAACCTGACGGAACTATGGAATATGTCTTGATTGACGAAGATGTGCCGCTAGCGGCTATCTTGCCTAAAACAGGAGGATACGGCTTTAAAGTTTATTTTGCGTTTGGTCTTTTACTGACAGCTGCGGGAGCGGTAATGATTATTGGTAGAAGAAAAGACGAAGAGTAAGTCGGGCTAATTAAAAATTTAAACCCTTTGGAAATAAACCCAAAGGGTTTTGTATTTTTGTGGATACATCTTGACAATGCTCTTTTATATGGTGTAGTATTATTTTTGTTTAGAATAGCATTTTTAATGTATATAATAATGTAGGAAGAGGGAAAAGAAACACCGAAATTAGGAGGAGATATGTCAAATATCGAAGAAAAGAAGCGAAATATGCAAACTATGGACGGGAATACCGCAGCGGCACATGTTGCGTATGCGTTCACCGATGTTGCAGCTATTTACCCTATAACGCCATCATCGAATATGGCGGAAACCGTAGATGAATGGGCAGCCCACGGAAAGAAAAACATATTCGGGCAAAAGGTTAGAATAGCTGAAATGCAGTCGGAGGGCGGTGCGGCAGGAACTGTTCACGGTTCACTTGCAGCAGGTGCGCTCACAACGACGTTTACAGCATCGCAAGGTTTGCTTTTGATGATACCGAATATGTATAAAATGGCGGGAGAATTACTGCCGGGGGTATTCCACGTTGCTGCAAGAACTGTAGCTACGCATGCGCTTTGCATATTTGGCGATCATTCGGATGTAATGGCAACAAGACAGACCGGTTTTGCTATGCTTGCATCCGCTTCGGTTCAGGAAGTAATGGATCTTGGAGGTATAGCGCATCTTGCGTCAATTAAATCCAGAATACCGTTTTTACATTTTTTTGACGGATTCAGAACATCTCACGAAATTCAAAAGATAGATGTTATAGATTATGCGGATTTCGAAAAACTTTTGGACAAAGAAGCCCTTCTTGAATTTAGGAACAGGGCGCTGAATCCTGAACATCCTGTAATTCGAGGTACTGCGCAAAACCCTGATATTTTCTTCCAAGCTAGGGAATCTGCGAACAAATATTACGAGGCATTGCCGGAAATAGTACTTGATTATATGAACCAAATTAGCGAGCTTACGGGCAGATCTTACAAACCGTTTGATTATGTCGGTGCACCTGATGCTGAAAATATAATAGTTGCTATGGGTTCGGTATGCGAAACAATAGAAGAAACAGTAAACCATATGGTTGCAAAGGGCGAAAAAGTCGGACTTATAAAAGTAAGGCTTTATAGACCTTTCGTAAAGGAATATTTTATGGAAGTGCTGCCGAAGACGGTGAAAAAAATCGCTGTTTTGGACAGAACAAAGGAGCCGGGAGCGCTTGGCGAACCTCTATATCAGGATGTTAGAACGCTTCTGTTTGAACAGGAAAATCCGCCTGCAGTTTTTGGAGGCAGATACGGATTGGGTTCAAAGGATACGACGCCTGGCATGATACATGCAGTTTACGAAAATCTTGCAAGCGAAAATACAAAAAACGATTTTACGGTGGGAATAGAAGATGATGTAACCGGAAAATCATTACCGTTTGAAGAAGGTGTTGCACATGAAGAAGAAGGCACAATAAGATGCAAATTCTGGGGATTAGGTTCGGACGGTACAGTAGGTGCAAACAAGACGGCTATCAAAATTATCGGAAACAAGACCGATTTGAATGCACAGGGTTACTTTGCTTACGATTCGAAGAAATCCGGCGGAGTTACAATATCCCATTTGCGATTTGGAAAACATAAGATAAAATCCACATACTTGATAAACAGTGCGGATTTTGTTGCGTGCCACAATCCTGCATACATAAATCAATACGATTTGATTCACGACTTGCGTAAAGGCGGTACATTCTTACTTAACTGTACATGGGGCACGGTAGAAGAGCTTACGGAAAACTTGCCTGCGCTTTTAAAAAGACAGCTTGCTAAAAAAGAAGCGGAATTTTATGTAATCGACGCAATTAAATATGCGGACGAGATAGGACTCGGCACCAGAATCAATATGATAATGCAGGCGGGCTTCTTTAAGCTGGCAAAGGTAATTCCGATTGACGATGCGGTCAAGTACCTAAAGGAAGGTATAGAAAAAAGTTACGGCAAAAAAGGTCAAAATATTGTTGACATGAATTACAAAGCCGTTGATATAGGTGTTGCAAACTTAATCAAAATCGAAGTTCCAAAAAGAATGGGCAAATGCGACTGAAGAAGCGGGCAAAAAGAGTTCGTACCTGAGTTTATCGAGGAAGTACTGATTCCGATGAATAGACAAGAGGGCGAAAAATTACCTGTCAGCATATTTACAGGACGCGAAGACGGAACGTTCCCGTCGGGCACATCCGCTTACGAAAAGAGGGCAATAGCGGTGAGCGTACCAAAATGGTATCACGAAAATTGCATACAGTGTAATCAATGTTCGTTTGTCTGTCCGCATGCTGCAATAAGGCCGTTTTTGCTTGATGAGGGCGAAGCTGCAAATGCGCCTGAAAGTTTTACAATGTTGGATGCGACAGGGAAAGATTTGAAAGGACTTAAGTATAGGATACAGGTGTCGGCGCACGATTGCACAGGATGTGGAAATTGTGCCGATATATGTCCTGCGAAAAACAAAGCCCTGGAGATGAAGCCGCTTGCTGAAATGGAAGAAGAAGCGGAAAATTGGAAGTTTGCTACGACCGTAAAATCAAAACCGGACTTGGCTGACAGGGAAAATGTGAAGGGAAGCCAGTTTGTAAAACCGTATTTGGAGTTTTCCGGTGCGTGCGCAGGTTGTGGTGAAACACCGTATATAAAGTTGATAACGCAGCTATTTGGAGATAAGATGCTAATTGCAAACGCAACAGGATGTTCTTCTATTTGGGGAGCTTCTGCACCTGCAATGCCTTACTGTCAGGATGAAAACGGCAAGGGACCTGCTTGGGCAAATTCACTGTTTGAGGATAATGCGGAGTATGGCTATGGAATGTTGCTTGCTGTAAAACATATCCGAGAAAAGTTGGAGCAGCGTATGCAGGAAGCGATAGCGCTCGGATGTGAGAATGACGATAAGCTCAAGACGGCATTTGCTTATTGGATAGAGAAAAAGGAAGACAGTAAAGGAAACCCGCAAGGCGAGCTGAAGCTGTGATGGCAGCTATTTCGGAGCACAAGTGCGAAAACAAAGAGCTTGAAAAATACTAAAAAGATATTAAAGAGCATGAGGACTACCTCGTGAAAAATCAGTTTGGGCGCTTGGTGGCGACGGCTGGGCATATGACATAGGATATGGCGGTCTTGACCATGTGCTTGCTTCCGGTGAGAACATAAATGTGCTGGTATTTGATACGGAGGTTTATTCAAATACAGGAGGACAGGCATCAAAGGCGACACCGACCGCAGCGATAGCTAAGTTTGCAGCGGCAGGAAAGCGCATCAAAAAGAAGGATTTGGGACTAATGGCGATGTCGTACGGCTATGTTTATGTAGCTCAGGTAGGTATGGGAGCCGATAAAAACCAGCTTATGAAAGCAATACTGGAGGCGGAGGCTTATGACGGACCGTCGCTTATAATAGCTTATTCGCCTTGCATCAATCACGGTCTGAAAAAAGGCATGAATAAGGCGCAGGAAAACATAAAAGATGCGGTTGATGTAGGATACTGGAATCTATATAGATACAATCCTAGCCTCAAGAAAGAAGGCAAAAATCCGTTTATCTTGGATTCGAAAGCACCAAACGGCAACTTTAAGGAGTTTATATTGGGACAAGTCAGGTATTCTTCACTTGAAAGGGAATTCCCTGAAGTAGCAAATACTCTGTTCGAGATGACGGAGGGATATGCGAACGAAAGATACGAAACATACAAAAGACTTGCAGAACACGGTGCACTTTAAAGTTAGTTTATATACTAAAAATCTTAACTCCGATATTCAAAAGTTAATATAAAAACTGCTTGGAAAATTCCAAGCAGTTTTTGTAAAAAAATAGTTGACATTTTGGATAAACGGTAGTATTATTACACAGAATTATTTAAAATTTTTAAATAAAAATTTAAATAAAAATATTTTTAATTTAAATTGGAGGTTAAATATGATTTTTGAAACAGTAAAAAGGTAATGGTAGAAACTTTGAGATGTGATGCAGATAAAATATCACCGGAGGCTTTGATAGGGGACGACTTAAAAATAGATTCTCTTGATGCGGTAGAACTGGTAATGTCGCTTGAGGATGAATTCGATATTAAAATTCCTGATAATGAGCTGTTTGCTATGAAAACGGTGGGAGATATAGTTGCTTGTGTTGAGAAATACCAGCAGGAGTAGGATATGGATGCACAAAAAGATTGCATGAGATAATCACACAATTTAGTGAGCATTCTTTGACTAGAATTGGAGTTTGAAATCCCCTGATTTCAAACTCCGATTGTCAAAGGTCGAGGCGAAAAGCGAACCGCGTGTATACGCAGAACGGGAAGAAAAGCCTGTGAGCGTAGGCGTCGAAAAAGCTGATAGATGTGAAAAAAGCGATGAAGAAATAAGAGCGACATTGGTAGGAACTGTTTACCTTGCGCCTGCGCCGGATGCGGAAAGATTTTGCTGTAATCGGGAAACGCGTGGCAAAAGGGCGATACAATGTGCATTATCGAAGCTATGAAAATAATGAATGAACTATGCGCACCATACGATCTGATAGTGAAGAATGTATGTTGCCAAAATGGTAAAATGGTTCAATTTGATGAAGTACTGTTTGAGGTAGAAAGATGCTGAGAAAAGTTTTAATTGCCAATAGAGGTGAAATTGCACTCAGAGTTGTGAGAGAATGTCTGGATCAGGGGATTGAAACTGTAAGCGTATATTCTACCGCAGATAAAGATGCGCTTCATGTAATGACTGCGGATGAGGCGGTATGTATAGGAGAAGCAAGTCCGCAAAAAAGTTACTTAAAAATGAGCAACATTATAGAGGCGGCATTGGGAACCGGATGTGATGCTATACATCCGGGGTTTGGATCTCTTTCGGAAAATGCGGAATTTGCGCGGCTTTGTGAGGATAACGGGATTAAATTTATAGGTCCTTCTGCAAAAGTGATAGAGCTTATGGGGAACAAAGCGGCGGCAAGGGAAATGATGAAAGAGGCGAGTGTCCCTGTAGTGCCGGATCTGACAGGGGCGGTGGCAAATATTCAAACGGCACTCGAAAATTGCAAGCGCAATAGGATATCCGATACTGGTCAAGGCTTCTGCCGGCGGTGGAGGAAAAGGGTATGCGTATAGCCAAAAGCGAGGATGAACTAAAGAACGCTTTTTGAACAGGCAAGGCTTGAAGCGAATGCGGCATTCGGCGATGATTCCGTTTACATAGAAAAACTTGTTGTAAATCCAAGACATATAGAAGTACAAATACTTGCCGATGCGCACGGAAATGTAATACACTTGGGGGAACGAAACTGCTCAATACAAAGGCGCAATCAAAAAATGATAGAGGAAGCGCCGGCATCCGCATTACATCAAAAAACCAGAGAAAACTTTTGTGAAGCGGCGGTTAACGCAGCTCAAATTTCAGGTTATGAGGGCGCAGGGACGGTCGAATTTATACTTGATGATGAAGAAAATTTTTATTTTATCGAGATGAACACAAGGCTTCAGGTAGAGCATCCGGTAACGGAAATGGTTACAGGAGTAAATATAGTAGCGGAGCAGCTTAGAATTGCGAGCGGATTACCGCTTATGTATAGACAAAAAGATATCGAGTTTCGCGGATATGCGATTGAGTGCAGAGTATGTTGTGAAGATCCGCTCAAAAATTTTTCGCCATGTCCGGGAAAGATTGATTTCGTTCATTTTTCGGCAGGATTTGGAGTTAGAACGGACAGTGCGCTATACGGTGGTGCGGAAATAAGCCCGTTTTATGATTCTATGGCTGCCAAAATCATTACATGGGGAAACAGCAGGTTACAGGCAATTAGAAAAATGCGAAGAGCCCTTAGCGAAACGATTATAAGCGGAGTTGATACTACATTGCAATTCAATCATTTGGTAATGTATAACAGGAGGTTCTTGCGTGGAAAGTACACTACGGCGTTTATAGATAACGAGCTTGACAAGTTGCTAAAATTGTTACAAACAACTGAGGATGTAGGAAAGCGAAAACGCAAAGACAGCAAAGAGGAATAATTTATGAATCCGTTTCGTGAAAAGAAAAGTATTTTAAAAATGATGAAAGCGATGGTTCGAAGTGAAGAACCGAGCGATGACGGTGCGGCTTTAAGAATTAAGGAAACGGTAGATCGAGGATCGTTTCGTGAAATAGGTAAGAACTTAAAAGTACTGAACCCGTTAGATTTTCCGGGATATAGTGAAAAGCTGCGAGAGGCTAGAGAAAAAACCGGACTAAAGGATGCTGTTGTAATGGGGACGGCAAAATTGGACGGTAAAAAAATTGTAATTGCAGTGATGGATAACCGCTTTATGATGGCGAGCATGGGTATGGTTGTAGGAGAAAAAATAACGAGAGCCTTCGAGTATGCGACCAAGAAAAGATTGCCGATAGTTGTTTTTGCAACATCGGGAGGAGCCAGAATGCAGGAGGGAATAATGTCGCTTATGCAGATGGCGAAAACTGCTGCGGCTGTGGAAAAGCATAGTGAGGCAGGTCTTTTATATATATGCGTTATGACGAATCCGACAACAGGCGGAGTATTTGCAAGTTTTGCAGGACTTGGAGATATTAACATCGCAGAGCCTGATGCGCTTATAGGTTTCGCAGGACCGCGAGTGATAGAGCAGACGATAGGCGAGAAGCTGCCGGAAGGATTTCAGCGTGCAAATTTTCAGTATGAGCACGGTATGGTTGATATGATAGTTGAAAGAAAGGATATGCGAAATATGCTTTCGAAGTTAATCGAGCTTCATTCGAGACATTAAGCGTATGAGGTATATATATGGAAAGTAAAGGGATAAGCGCCGCACAGAAAATTAAATTAGCCAGAATGGCGGGGAGGCCTACTGCTAAAGAATATATCAAATATATATTTGATGATTTTATCGAACTTGCAGGCGACAGATTGTATGGTGAAGATGCAAGTATCATAGGTGGAGTTGCATCTTTTAAAGAGATGAGTGTAACGGTGATTGGACAGCAGAAAGGGCGAAATTTAGAGGAAAACTTAAAATATCGCTTCGGAATGCCTAATCCCGATGGATATAGAAAAGCAATTCGTTTGATAAAACAGGCGGAAAAAAATTTAAAAAGACCTATAATAACATTTGTAGATACTCCGGGAGCTTATCCGGGGAAGGAAGCGGAGGAACGCGGAGCGGGGATTGCGATTGCACAGTGCATAGCAGAGCTTGCCAGAGTAAATGTTCCGGTAATATCGGTTTTTATAGGTGAAGGCGGTAGCGGAGGTGCTCTTGCACTCGGGGTATGCGACAGGATGCTGATGCTCGAAAATGCAGTTTTTTCTATACTGTCGCCCGAGGGTTTTGCGAGCATATTGTGGAAAGACGCTGCTCGTTGGGAAGAAGCCTGTGATGTAATGAAAATGACAGCAGAAGATTTATACAAAATGGGGATTTGCGACAAAATAATCAAAGAGCCTGAGCAGGGTGCGGGTGTTGCGCGAGAGTATATTTTCGATGCGGTTAGTATGGGAATTGAACAAATGCTTAGTGAAATTAAAAAAAGCGGAAAAAATGTAGCGGAGCATCGTTACAAAAAATTGCGTAGAGTTGGAGAAGAGCTGGCGAAGAATCAAGCGAATGTAGTTTAGGATGTGGGAGAAAATATGGCTGGAATAAAAATTACGGTTATGGGCATGAACATGGAGAATGCCCTGTGAGCAATGAGGATTTACAAAGATATGTAGATACGAATGATGAGTGGATAAAGGAAAAGACGGGAATAAAAAATAGATATTTTGCAAAAAAATTAACAAATGTGGATATGGCGGTTTCAGCAGCTGAAAAAGCTCTCAAAATGCAAGAAAATGATATAAAAATAGATGCGGTAATAGTTGCAACATTTACGCCGGATAATGCGGCACCGTCTATGGCTGCGGAGGTAGCAGGCAGACTTGGGTTTGACGGAGAAACGCTTTGCTTTGATATAAACGGTGCATGTGCAGGATTTGTTTTCGGTCTTACGGTATCAAATGCGTTGCTGTCTAAGGGATATAAAAGAATTCTGCTTATAGGCAGTGAAAAAATTCACCCACATTTGGATATGGATGACAGGAAAACTTGTGTACTGTTCGGCGATGCCGCCGGAGCTTTGATATTAGAGCAAGATGAAGACGGAGTTTGCTTTAATATTGCCGGTCTTGAAGCAAACAAGGAAATCTTGGAATGTGGCGGATTTGGCGGTAAAATTCAAATGTCGGGACAGGAAGTATACAGGTTTGCGGTTTCAAAGATACCGGAGTGTGTTACAAAATTGCTGGATAGCGCAGAGGTGAGCGTCGACGATGTTGATATGTTCATATTTCATCAGGCAAACTTGCGCATAATAGAAAGTGCGGCACGAAAATTAAAAATATCCGAAGAAAAATATTTTGTGGATGTTGAAAAATACGGAAATACATCGGCGGCAAGCGTGGCGGTTGCCATGAGTGAATGTTTGGAAAAAGGAATTATTAAAAGCGGCGATAAAATTGTAGCGGTCGGGTTTGGTGCAGGACTCAGCTACGAGTGGAATTTTTTTATGAGTATATAATGTGGGAGAGATTATGAATTTAAACGATATATTTGGCATTGAATTTCCTATTTTTCAAGGAGGAATGGCGCAGGTGGCAACAGGAGAATTTGCAGCGGCAGTATCTAATGCAGGCGCTATGGGAATAATAGGAACAGGGGCTATGAATGCCGAAAAGTTGAAAGAAGAAATAGCAAAGGCAAGAGCTTTGACGAATAAACCATTTGGTGTAAACCTGATGATGATGAATCCTGATGTGGAGAAAATGGCGAAGTTACTGGAAGATGAAAAGCCTTCACTCATTACGACAGGTGCCGGAAATCCGGGAGTTTACATAGAAAAGTGGAAAAATGCGGGCATCAAGGTGTTTCCTGTGGTATCGTCGGTTGCACTTGCACGAAGGTTGGAAAAAGAAGGTGTAGACGGGTTAATAGCTGAGGGCATGGAAAGCGGCGGACATATAGGGGAGCTCACCAGTATGGTGCTGATTCCGCAGATAGTAGAAAGTGTCAAGGTTCCTGTCGTGGCTGCCGGGGGAATAGCACTCGGAAGGCAGATGAAAGCGGCAGAGATACTTGGTGCGGCTGGAGTTCAAATTGCTACCATATTACTGGCAAGTGTTGAATGTCCGATACATCAAAATTACAAAAACGAAATATTGCTCGCAAAAGACAGATCTACCGTAGTAACGGGAAACAAGTTGGGAGTTCCGGTAAGGTGTCTTAGAAACGCTATGACACGAGAATATTTAAGATTGGAACAGATGACGGATGATAAACTTGAGCTTGAAAAATTTACGCTTGGAGCTCTTCGAAAAGCTGTAGAAGAAGGAGATGTTGAAAACGGCTCGCTTATGGCAGGACAAGCGGCGGCATTCGCAAAGGAAATAAAACCGCTTAGGACAATTTTTGAAGAATTGATGAAAGAATACGAGTCCTTTTGAGATGCGGAGGTAAAGCGAAATGTATAGTAAATGGCAAACACCCATAATTCAAGGCGGAATGGGAGTTGGAATCTCCATGGGCGGTCTTGCGGGAGCGGTAGCAAGAGAGGGCGGCATGGGAGTAATTTCAACTGCTCTAATCGGTTTCAGAGAACAAGATGCGGCGATAGCACCGCTTGAAGCGGCAAAAGAGAGCGCTTAGAAAAGAGATAGAAAAGGCGAAAAGTTACGCGCAAGGTAGAGGGAAAATAGCTATAAACGCGATGGTTGTAACGACCGATTACAAGGAAATGATAAAGGAAGCCTTGAGCTGCGGAATAGATGCGATAATTTCGGGTGCGGGAATGCCGCTGGAGCTTCCGAAGCTGGTGGGAAATCATAGTGTAATGATTGCGCCGATAGTGTCGGGTAAGCGAGCGGCAGAGCTTATAATCAAGGCATGGAGCCGTTATAACAGGAAACCGGATTTCATAGTGGCGGAAGGAAAAGACGCGGGAGGACATCTGGGTTTTCGAGGGGAAGAACTATTAGACGGCACTGCACCGAATTTAGAGGAAACGGTGAAAGATGTGGTTGAAGCTGCTGACGGTATTCCCGTCTTTGCAGCAGGGAGCGTATTCGATGCTGAAGATATCAAAGCGGTGATGAAAGCAGGTGCAAGCGGAGTTCAGATTGCTACGAGATTTATTGCAACTAAGGAATGTGATGCGACGGATGAATTTAAAAAGGTGATTTTACAGGCTAAAGCCGAGGACATACAGATAATACAAAGTCCGGTAGGACTTCCGGGCAGAGCTGTAAAAACGCCGCTCATAAGTACTCTGAACGGAGAAATGCGAAAAATCAAGCACTGTTTGAATTGTATAAGCACCTGCAATCCGGCCTCTACGCCTTACTGTATAAGTAGAGCACTTATCGAGGGATATTACGGAAATTGGGAAGAGGGTTTATTTTTTGCCGGTGCGAATGTCGGGCGTGTAAACGAGATGACAACCGTGCCCGAGCTTATGGGAGAGTTGAAAAAGGCTTTCGAGTAAGAATTGAAAGGGGAAAATCTATGAAAACAGCTGTAATATTTGCAGGACAAGGTAGTCAGGCGGTAGGAATGGGACAGGATTTTTACGAAAATTACGACGCGTTTCGCAAAGTATTCGACTATCTAAGTGAAAAAGAAAAAAATGCGGCTTGGTACGGACCTGCTGATGTACTCGCAGATACAGTATATACGCAGCCGATTTTGCTTGCATACGGCATGGGAGTATATGGATTGTTACAAGATGCCGGTATAAAATTCGATATGGGAGCAGGGCTTAGCCTTGGTGAATATACCGCACTTTGTTCGGCGAATGTGTGGGATGTTGAAACAGCAGTCGATTTAGTCAGATTTAGGGCGAAAAGTATGAAAGATGCGGCGAAAGGAATTGACGCAGGGATGTGCGCTGTAATCGGACTTGATAAAGCAAATATAGAGGAGTGTTGCAAGAGGGCAAGCTCGGAAAACGGATATGTAAGTATAACAAACATCAACTGCCCCGATCAAATTGTGATTTCAGGTGAAAAAAGCGCAGTACTCAAAGCTGCGGAGCTTGCGGGCGAGCTTGGAGCAAAAAGATGTTTACCGCTTGATGTGAGCGGACCGTTTCATACAAGATATATGGAAAAAGCCGGTGATGCATTGGAAAGGGAGTTTGCTAAATTGGAATTTGGCGATATGACTTTCCCGATACTGTTTAATTGCGTAGGTAGAGAAAAGACAAGCAATGAAGAAATTGCGGAGCTGCTTGTAAGGCAAGTATCGACGGGGGTTCTAATGGAAGACATTATCAAAAATATCATCAAAACGGGCGTTGAAAGTATAGTTGAGATAGGACCGGGAAAAGTCCTTTCGGGATTTGTAAGAAAAATAGATAGGGATGTAAATTGCATTTCTATAAGCAATGTTTCGGATTTTGAAGCGGCAGTAAAAGCGTTGAAAGGATAAGTTGTATTTTGCAACGGGAGGTACAAATGAGAGGAAAGACCGCAATTGTAACAGGAGCTAGCAGAGGAATAGGAAAAGCTATTGCAATCAAACTGGCTGAAGCGGGAGCAAATATAGTGATAACATATAAAGGAAATGACGAGGAAGCTCAAAAGACCAAGTCGATTTGCGAGGAAAAAGGTGCGAAAGTGTGCATCAAAAAGGCGGATGTTGCAGATGAAGCCGCATGTAAAGATATAGTTGATGCAGCGGTGGAAAACTTTGGCGGAGTTGATATACTTGTGAACAATGCCGGAATTACCAGAGATGATGTTTTAATGCGCATGAGCACGGAAGCGTTTTGCGATGTTATCAACACTAATCTTGTGGGAGTTTTTAATATGATGAAAGCAACGGCAAGAGTTATGATGAAGCAAAGGTATGGAAGAATTGTAAACATATCGTCGGTATCGGGGTTAATAGGCAACGCGGGGCAGGCAAACTATTCGGCTGCCAAGGCGGGCGTTATAGGTCTTACAAAATCTTATGCGCGCGAGGTCGCTTCAAGAAATATTACAGTAAATGCAGTGGCACCGGGATTTGTAAAGACGGATATGACTGAAAAGTTGTCAAGTGAAGTTGTGGAAGCTGCACTGAAAACCATACCGACAGGAAGATTTGGAGAGGTGGAAGATATCGCAAATGCAGTGTGTTTTCTTGCAAGCGAAAGTGCAGCGTATATCACAGGGGAAGTACTTAGAGTCGACGGCGGCATAGCGATGTAACATATAATAGGAGAAAACGATGAAAAGAAGAGTTGTAATTACAGGGGTGGGAGCCATTTCACCCATCGGAAACAGCGCCGAGGAAATGTGGGAAAAATGCCAAAAAGGTGTTTGCGGTATAGATTTCATAAGTTCTATAGATACTGAAAATCACGAAGTAAAAGTGGCGGGTGAGGTTAAAAATTTCGATCCAGAAATCTTTATGGATAAAATGGAGGCAAGAAGAACTGCGCGATTCACGCAATTTGCGCTGAAGTCTGCAATTGAAGCGTTCGAACAAAGCGGCATAGATATGGAAAAAATGGATGCGTTGCGTTGCGGAGTAAATATTGCCAGCGGAATAGGCGCTTTAAGCATAATAGAAGAAGAACACAGCAAGGGGCTTAAACGAGGGTTTGACAGACTTTCACCGCTTTTCATACCGACCACTATAGTTAATATGGCGGCAGGGGCAGTTGCTATAAGACTGGGATTCAAAGGTAGTTGCACCTGCTGCGTTACTGCGTGCGCATCTGCTACAAATGCAATAGGTGAAGCGTTTCGAAATATAAGAGACGGGTATCTTGATGTAATGGCGGCAGGCGGTGCGGAAGCGTGTATCAGCCACTTGGGAATAGGCGGGTTCACTTCGATGCGTGCATTATCGACAGCTAAATCCCAAAAGAGCCTGTATACCGTTTGATAAAGAGCGAGAAGGATTTGTAATGGGCGAGGGAGCAGGCATATTGATATTGGAAGAATATGAGCATGCGCAAAAGCGAGGTGCAAATATAATTGGTGAAATAGTGGGATACGGGGCAACTTGCGATGCAAATCATATGACTGCCCCTCTTGAAGACGGAAGCGGTGCAGCGGCTTGTATGAGTATGGCAATTTACGATGCCGGAATCAGTCCGAAGTCAGTTATGTATATAAATGCGCACGGAACGGGAACACCTTTAAATGACAGTGGAGAAACGAAAGCTGTGAAGCTCGCATTCGGCGAACATGCAAATAAACTTGTGATGTCGTCTACGAAATCTATGACCGGACATTTGCTTGGAGCAAGCGGAGGAATAGAAGCGGTTATTTGTGTGAATGCGATTGCAGACGGCTTCGTACCGCCTACAATAAATTTTGAAGTAAAAGATGAAAATTGTGATTTAGATATTTGCCCAAATGAGGGTAAGAATGTAGATGTAGAATATGCTATGTCAAATTCGCTTGGATTTGGCGGGCACAATGCAAGTCTTATATTCAAAAAAATACAAATAGAGGAGGAGAGTTATGCAACTCGACATTGAGCAGATAAAGGAAATTTTACCGCATCGGTATCCATTCCTGTTTGTGGATAGGATTACCGATATGGAAGTGGGGAAATATGCAAAAGGGAAGAAATGCGTGAGCGCAAATGAGATGCAGTTTTTGGGACATTTCCCTCAAAAAGCTATAATGCCGGGGGTGTTGATACTCGAGGCTCTTGCACAGACGGGTGCAATAGCGATACTTTCCATACCCGAAAACAAAGGAAAATTGGCAGTATTCGGCGGTGTTAAAAATTGCAGATTTAAAAGACCTGTGGTGCCGGGCGATGTGTTGACATTGGAATGTGAACTGACAACATGCGTGTAGGTATAGGTTTCGGCAATGTTACTGCGTCGGTTGACGGAGAAATTGCAGCAAGCGGCGAAATTTCGTTTGCTATAATAGATGCTTAAATGAGGTGGCTGCTATGCTGGAACGAAATTTTCAAAAGGTATATAATAGATTTAAGTTGTCTCTTTATTCCAGAGTTTTCAAAGAGTTCGGCTCAAAAGAGGAAGAGGGACTTCCGCTATGGAAGTAATTCTTATGGAGATAATATTGGCTCTTGCGAACCTACAGTCAATGAATTTGCCAGTATGTCAACATTATCTGCACCGAATGCGGCATATAGGATAAACCAGCTTGTAAAAAAAGGTTACATATCAAAGATTCAAAGCGATAAGGACAAAAGAGAATTTCACCTTAAGGTAACCGATAAGTACACCGAAAAATATGGTGATATATTTAGTTATATCAATAAAGTCAGTGCCAGAATACGAGAAAGGTTCCCTGAAGAAGACGTAGAAAAATTGGATGTGATGCTTGGAATAATAGCTCACGAATTGATGAAAGAAACAAATATTTTACGAATTGTCACAGAAAGACAAAATGTAAGTGACACAAAGTAAAAATGTGGTAAAATAAGACTGTATCAAAATAAGAAGAAGGTGGGGAAGTATGGATTTGTACGAAATCGCACGCTTAAATGAAAGGAATTATTTTATGGCAAAGAATGCGGGACTTGGGCAGACAAGTGAGCAGATTCCTATCAAAGATAGTAGCTTTGATGTAGCACTTACCAAACTTGTTTCACAATCAAAAGAAAATGAAAAACCTGTAGAAAGGTTAAAAGGAAAGAAAGATATAACTCCTGACGAAATGGAAGAAATTTTTGAGGCGGCAGCGAAGAAAAACAATGTGCCTTTAAAATTGCTCAAGGCGATGGCAAAAGCGGAATCACAATTTAAACCGCATGTTGTTTCATCGGCGGGAGCTATGGGAGTAATGCAACTGATGCCGAACACTGCAAAAGCACTTGGAGTAACCGATGCTTTTGATCCGTATGAGAACATTATGGGAGGAGCTAAGTACATTGGCGATAAGTTAAAAATGTACGGAGGCGATATCAAACTTGCGCTTGCAGCGTATAGTGCGGGATCCGGAGCTGTGAAAAAGTATGGTGGTGTGCCACCGTTCAAAGAAACTATAAATCACATCAAAAAAGTTACGAACTTTATGATGGGCGATCTCAGTATACCGGGCAGCATTCATAAGGGGCACAAAACATACAGGCGATGCAAAGCGCATCTGAAAATGTAAAGTCGAAAACTCAGATATCAAATGAATTGCAGGGTGTAAGCGACGAATACCTAAAAGAAAAAATTGCTTTGTCGATACAGCAAATCAATATGAGACCGATTTTTTCAGATGAAAAAGAACAAGATACTAATGCTGTTAACAGCTTGGATCTGGAGCGTGCCTCAATACTGGCAATGTTAAAAAATCTATAATGTGAGGGAAAAGATATGGAAAGATTAGTAGGAACAGTTTCAAGGGGACTTAGAGCTCCTATCATAAGACAGGGAGACGATTTAGAAAAGATAGTTGTAGAAACCGTGCTTAATGCAAATAAGGCAGGCGAATTTGAGATAAGAGATAAGGATGTGCTTGCAATTACGGAAGCTGTAGTTGCAAGAGCGCAGGGAAACTACGCAAGCATAGACCAGATAGCTTCAGATGTCAAAAATAAATTGGGCGGCGAAACTATCGGTGTAATATTCCCTATACTCAGCAGAAACCGATTTGCAATTTGTCTAAAAGGGATTGCAAAGGGAGCAAAAAAGGTTGTCCTGATGCTCAGCTATCCAAGTGATGAAGTGGGAAACGGACTTGTTGATATGGATTTGCTCGATGAAAAAAATGTAAATCCGTATTCCGATGTGTTGACGCTCGAAGAATTTGAGAAACTTTTCGGTAAATCTAAACATCCGTTTACAGGAATGGATTATGTAGGATATTATAAGGACTTAATCGAGGGCGTGGGAACTCAAGTTGAGATAATATTTGCAAATAATCCAAAAGCAATACTTAAATATACAGACAGGGTGCTAACTTGCGATATACATACAAGAGCAAGAAGTAAGCGACTTTTGAAAGAGGCAGGAGCAAAGGCGGTACTTGGACTTGACGATATAATGACAGCAAGTGTAGACGGCAGCGGTTATAACGAAAAGTATGGAATACTCGGTTCGAACAAAGCGACTGAAGATACGGTCAAACTTTTCCCGAACGACTGTACCGATTTTGTGAACAGCATACAAAAGAAGATATTAGAAGAAACAGGAAAAACAATAGAAGTAATGGTATACGGCGACGGAGCATTCAAAGATCCGGCAGGAAAGATTTGGGAACTTGCAGATCCTGTGGTATCACCGGGATATACAAGCGGTCTTGAGGGAACTCCAAATGAAGTAAAAATCAAGTATTTGGCTGATAATGATTTTGCTCACTTGCGAGGGGATGAACTGAAAGCTGCGATCTCGGAATACATCAAAAATAAGGATGCCGATCTCAAAAATTCTATGGCGGCGCAAGGTACTACACCACGAAGACTTACAGACCTGATAGGTTCGCTTTGCGACCTTACTTCCGGCAGTGGAGATAAGGGTACTCCCATAGTGTACATTCAAGGCTATTTTGACAGCTATATAAAATAAATTGAGAAACAAAAAGACCTGATTATACAATCAGGTCTTTTTGTTTCTTTGTATTTGTTATTTTAGGAGCGCCAGTATATTTTCTTTTGGTTGTGCTCGATGCTTTTTGTTTACGACTTGCCCTTTATCAAATATCATTAGTGTCGGGATAGTCATTACTCCGAATTGAGCGGCAAGCTCCGGTTGCTCGTCAACATTGATTTTTCCTACTTTGAAGTCAGTCGCTTCATTTGCAATTTCATCTATTATAGGGGATACCATTCTACATGGACCACACCATGATGCCCAAAAATCAACAAGCACTTTAGTACCTGCGTTTACAACCTCTGATTCGAAATTTTCTTTTGTTATAGTTAATGCTGCCATAAAAAAACCTCCTTATCTAAGCCTAATATTTTGTATCATAAGCTATAATTGTAATAGATACCACAAAAATATACACATTTAATCTTTCAGGTATTGTGTAATCGAAATACCGGCGATGGCTCCGTCGCTTACGGCTTTTGCCACTTGCAAGATTCCGCCGATACAATCCCCTGCCGCATAAATTCCCGGAAGATTTGTTTCTTTTCGATCGGAAACTACGATTTTATTTTTTTCGGTGAACAAGCCCAGTTTTTTGCAAGTGCGATAGAGTCCGCTACACCTTCAGCTACGAACGCTCCTGCGAAATCAACGGAAATACCGTCCACAAAGGTTACGGATTTCAATGCTCCTGTAGCTACATCGCTATTTAACGATGCAATTTGAGTTCTAACTATGTCAACAGATTTAGGGAAGTCAGCCGTAGTATCGACTCCGTTTGTCAGCAGTGTAACGCTTTTAACTACAGGTAGTAATGTTTCGACTTCGTTTAGGGCGTATCTACCTGAGCCTATTACACAAACATCTTTTCCTTTGTAGAAAAAAACCGTCGCATATAGCGCAGTAACTTACACCGTGGCCTTCGAGTTCGACTAAATTTTTTTATAGGACTTTTTCCTTTTTGTCCGACAGCAATGGTAACTGCGTTTGCTTGAAATTCACCGCTTGTTGTTTTGATTGAATATATCGGTTTACCGTTATCATCGTTATGTGAAAATGAAATTTCGAGAACTTCACTGTCAACTACACTTGCACCTATACGCTTTGCTTGTCTGATACCGCGCTCAATCAATTCCTTCCCGCTGATTGGTTCGTCAAAACCGTAATAATTTTCTACATTTGCATTTTCCAAAGAACCGTATCCGCTACCGATTACCGTTGTATCTATATTTGCTCTTGCCGTGTAGATAGCAGAGCTTATACCGGCAGGGCCATTACCCACCACAACTACTTTTTTCATATTTAGACCGCCTTCCTCAACTTTAAAAGTCGCTTTTTATATGTATACATTGATTAATTTATACCCGTATGACTCCTAAAATACACCGATATGTTATATATTGGTTTGTGTTTTTTGTGTGAGTGTGGTAGACTATAAAAAGCTACCGAGTTTTACAAAATACTTATTTTGGGGAGCACGATACAATATGAAGAGCATCAAAAAATATTTGGAAATCCTTGCATTCGCGGGCATGGCGATATTTATGTGCCTGATGTTTTTGGAGTTGAATTTCAGCGATATTAAAAGCATTAACTGGAAGGAAGAGCCGTTTGAGCTTACTATAAACGATGAGGATTACGGTAAATTTGAGATATCGAAAAAACAGTTGCCTTCCGTTAAGCAAGGCGATGAAGTAATCTTGATGAAAAAACTGAATAAAAAAGATTACGAGGGAAAAAATCTGGTTTTTCGAACTTACGGTTCGGCTGTCGAGGTATATGTTTCAGATAAATATCTTTATTCATACGGTGAGCGTCTATACAAAGAAGGGAAAATGCTCGGACGCGGATATCATATTGTAAAGATAAACAGCATAGAGGGATTTAATCCGTATTTGGAAATTAAGATAAAACCGGCGGAAAAGATGGAGTATGACTGGATTGATTTTTGAGATTCAGCAGCAGTGATACCATATGGCGAGATTTAATCAAAGACAATTTGTTTGCTCTAATGCTCAGCTTTTTTGTATTCTTTGCCGGAATTGGTGGATATATCGCATCAATTATAGCATATCTAAAGCACAAGGCGGACAGCTATTATCAGATATACGCATTTGCAACGGCTTTCTTCTTGGGACTTTGGATTATATGTACGTTCAGCTTTCTTCAATTTATGACAAATAATTATGAAAGCACATCCGTACTCGAGTATGCATCGGCGTATATTGCAGTGTTTACATACTTGTCGACAATAGAAATTATCAAGAAAAACACAAAATACGAACAGCTGATACGAGCTATGAGATTCATATATCTTGCGTATTTGAGCGGGATATTCGTTTTTCATATAACAGGAATAATTTGGATTTCTCAGACTATTTCGTTTTTCAGAGTGATGATTGTTATAATGATGAGCGCAATAGCATTCATATTCTTAGCGGATTACCAAAAACAGGATAAATACGAGAGGATATTGAGCATATGTAACGGCGTAGCCATATTCCTGCTTGTTATACGCGTAATCTTGATAAATCTGGATTTCAAAGACATGGTAACAGCGGGCAAGTACATGCAGATAAGCAATATGACAACTATGCTGGCGGTATGTATGGTAGTTGCCGCTCCGATTTTTACCTATATTTTCAAGGCGCTCGAAATAGAAAAATACGAGAAACAAATCGCAATATTCAAGGAAATCGCCCACAAAGATCAACTTACCGGACTTGATAACAGATACGGAGGTATTGCGTATGTGCTTCAAATTGTAAAAAACCACATACCATACAGTCTCATAATGTTTGACCTGAATAATTTAAAAGAGGTGAACGATACATATGGACATGAAGCCGGTGATAAGCTGATTAGGCGATTTGCCGATTTCCTCAAACAGACTTTTGCCGGCGACGAATATATGAATGTACGGCACGGAGGAGACGAATTTGTAACGATTGCACGAATGGAAGATAAAGCGTTGTTACAACAAAAGGTAGATGAGCTTAGAAAGCTGGTTGAACAATCCAATTTGGAAGATAAACGTTTGTGGAAAATGGGCTTTGCATATGGTATTGCATCAAGCGAAGATGCGCAGAATGAAGAATACGAAAAGATTTTAGCAATCGCAGATGAAAAAATGTATCAAAATAAATCAAAGGCAGAGGTAAGATAGATACGAAACAACAAAAACTTAGATATGTTGACTAAGTAGAGGCGAACGATGGATAAGATAGAAAATAGCACAAAGTTTGTAGGAGTTTTCGATTCGGGACTTGGCGGTTTGAGTGTTTTAAAATCGATGCTCAAGATATTGCCGCAAGAGAAATATATATATTTTGGCGATTCGGCTAATGCACCTTACGGAACAAAGGGAGAAGACGAGATTCTGGCATTAACCGAAAAAAGTTTGGAAATGTTTATAAACATGGGAGCCAAAGCGATTGTACTTGCTTGCAATACGGCAACGAGTATGGCTGCAAGTACGCTTAGACAAAAATACAAGGAAATCCCCATAATAGGTGTGGAGCCTGCGATAAAACCGGCAGCGCTGGAAAACGAGGGAAAAAAAGTACTGATGCTGGCTACGCCGGCGACGGTCAGGGGCAAGCAATTTGTAAATCTGGCAAGGCGATTTAGAGATGTTGCAGACTTGGTGCCTGTAGCGTGTCCCCGGACTTATGGAGTTTGTCGAAAGAGGAGAACTTGAGAGCGAAGCCTTGAACGAATACTTACGAAGCAAATTGCTGTCGGAAGCGGATGAAAATTTAGCTGCGGTGGTATTGGGCTGTACGCATTATCCGTTTATCAAAGATGCCATATCGAATGTTGTCGGAAAACATATCAAGATATACGACGGCAGTATCGGAACGGCAAGACAGCTTGCTCGTGTTTTGAAGGAACGAAATCTGCTTTCAAGTGACGGAAAGCAGGAGCTTACGATAATGAATTCCAAATCGGATGAATTTGTCAAGCGTTCATATATGCTGCTTGGCAAGGAAATTTAAGGAGGGTGTTATGGAAAATTTAGAAAAAGAAAGCGTAGTAACCGAGTCGAATGCGACGGAGGAAGAAAAACAAAGAATGTCAAAGAATTTCCGTATTGGGAGGGAAAGAAATACGCATTTTTCAACCACAGCGAATGTGAATTTTTCCCATGTCATAAGACGAATAAGCCGGAGGAATTTAACTGTCTGTTTTGCTATTGTCCGCTGTATGCATTAGGCGACAAGTGCGGAGGCAATTTTAAATTTAGCGATGACGGTATCAAAGATTGCAGTAATTGTATGATCCCGCATACGAAAAGCAAATACGGATATATTATGAGTAAATTCTCGGAAATCGTAGAAATTACAAAACGCAACCGCGATTAAAAAAAGCAGCGTACTTTCAAAAACACATAAATTTCACTTGACTTTTTGTAACAATCCTGTAATATTTTACTGTCAGTTGAATTGTGTGCAGAATAAATTAAGAAATGAAAGGAGCATGATGGGTAGTAAAAACGATACTAAGCGGAGTCAAAAAAATTATATTGATAAGATGAAGAGCCTCATTGATTCAGACAAATTGCAAGAAATTCGCACTAAGCTGGGAAATGAATTTATAAAGATAAAAAGAAAATACTGTTAAGATTAAAAAAATATTATTGTAAGTGGGGTAAAAAGCGGCGAGTTTTGAACAGAAATCGGCTGTAGCGGCAGGAGTTGCGGTTGTTTTATCTTTTGCAGTTGCGTTTGCGCCGGTTCCGCAGCTTGCAACAGCTAATGCGGGAGAGGTTTTAGTAGCAAAGACCGCAGCAGAAGAACCGCTCGATCAGGATCAGTACATTATCAGTATAGGCGGAGAAAAAATTCTTGCGGTTGCAAGCAAAGAAGATGCAGAAGCTGTATACGAGGGAATCAAATACTATTATTTGGACGGCAAGGTAGACGATCCGACGGCTGTAGTTGAGTTCGACAGAGCCTTCGAGTGGCATGTTTACAATCCGAAAAAACAGCACGGTGAAAATGCGTGGATTATGACACCTGTCGATGCGGTTAATTACATATTGAAGGGTAAGGGCGAAACCAAAGTACACACTGTGGTTGGAGGCGATACCCTTTGGGATATTGCAATAGCGAACGGCACTACGGTAGATGAACTTTTGGCTATCAATCCGGGACTTACAGAAGACAGTTTGATGATAGGACAAAATATAAATCTAACGGAATACAAACCGTACATGCAGGTTACAACCGTACAGCAAATAGCGGCGACAGAGAGTATACCGTACGAAACGGTTTATGAAAATACAAACACTTTGTACAATGGGCAGACGAAGGTTTCGAAAGCCGGTCAAAACGGAAGCAAAGATGTTGTGAAAAAAATTACAAAGATTAACGGAGTAATGGTTGCAGCGGAGACTTTATCGGAGACCGTTACAATGGAGCCTCAGGCGCAGGTTGCACTCAAAGGTACTAAGGCTATGTCGTACAATGTGGTTGGAAGTATAGATACCGCCAAAAACGGTATGTTCGCTATGCCGATGAGCCATGTCGAAATATCATCGGGCTTCGGAACAAGTCGAGGATCCGCAAGACATACGGGTGTTGACTTTAGAAATCCTGTTGGAACACCTATAGGAGCTGCAGCGGACGGAGTTGTTGTTGATGCGAGCAGACGAGGTGCTTACGGAAATATAGTAAAGATAGACCACGGAAACGGATATCAAACATGGTATGCGCATTGCGACCAGCTTCTTGTTACACCCGGAACTCGTGTTGTGAGAGGTCAAACTATTGCGACAGTAGGGCTTACAGGATATACAACAGGAGCGCATTGCCACTTCGAGGTAAGGGTGAACGGCGTTGCTAAAAATCCATTAAATTATCTCTAAAAGAAAAAGAAAAGGGCGGGTTTTCCTGCCCTATATTTTTGTATAAATTTGATTTTGTTGGAGGCAGATATGAAAGTATATAATACTATGACGGGTAAAAAAGAGGAATTTATTCCAATAGATGATAAGGAAATTAAGATTTATGTATGCGGACCGACCGTATACAATTATTTTCACATAGGTAATGCAAGACCGTTTGTGGTTTTCGATACACTTAGGAGGTATTTGGAGTTCACGGGTAAAAATGTTAAGTTTGTTCAAAATTTCACCGATGTGGATGACAAAATAATAAATAGGGCAAAAGAGGAAGGACTGACCGCGGGGAAGTAAGTGAGAAGTATATTGAGGAATACTTTAAGGATGCCAAGGCACTAAATGTAAAAAAAGCGACAGTGCATCCTAAGGTTACGCAAACCATAGACGATATCATAGCATTTGTGAAAACACTTATTGATAAGGGATATGCGTACGAGATAGACGGAGATGTGTATTACAGCACAAGAAAGTTTGATGAGTACGGTAAACTTTCCAATCAAGATATTGAAGAGCTGGAAGCAGGCGCAAGAATCAACATCGAGGAAAAGAAAAAAGATCCTATGGATTTTGCGCTTTGGAAAGCACGCAAAGAAGATAGTGAAATAGCATGGGAGTCGCCGTGGGGAATGGGTAGACCGGGTTGGCATATTGAGTGTTCTACGATGGCCAAAAAGTATTTAGGCGATACGATTGATATTCATGCAGGAGGACAGGACCTATCGTTCCCGCATCATGAAAATGAAATAGCTCAGTCGGAAGCGTGCAACGGCGTAACCTTTGCAAATTATTGGATGCACAACGGCTATATTACGATAAACAACGAGAAAATGTCAAAATCAAAGGGGAATTTTTTCACCGTGAGAGATATACTAAACGAGTATGACGGAGAGGTAATCAGATTTTTCTTGTTGTCGGGACATTATAGGAATCCAATCAATTTTAGCGATTTGCTTATGGAGCAGGCTAAGGCGGGACTGGAGAGAATTACAAATTTAAGAGATAACCTTAAGTATCTTGCGGGATTAAAAAAAGGTGAATTTACAGTACAAGAAAAGGAATTCTTAGATTCACTTTCCAAGTATCAGGATGAATTTGTCGCTGCGATGGAAGACGATTTGAATACAGCAGATGCTATAACAGCTATATTTGAAATGGTTACAGCAATTAACACTTATATCCGAAATGATTGCTCGTCAGCATTTGCAGAGGAGGCACTGAAGATACTTTTGAAATTTTCAAATGTACTTGGATTGCTGGAAGCGGATTCTAAGGAAGAAGAAATTTCGGATGAAATTAAAAATCTTATAGAAGAAAGGCAGAATGCCCGAAAAGAAAAGAATTTTGCAAGAGCCGATGAAATTCGCGATTTACTCAAGGAAAAGGGAATAACTTTGAAAGATACGCCACAAGGAGTACAGATAATTCGTGAATAACCAGGAAAAAATCAGAATGATGGATGTTTCTAAATTGGCGTATATAGGGGATGCGGTATACGAACTATACATAAGGGAACGGTTCTTGGATGTTAAAACGCGCAGCATGGATTTGCAAAACAAGTTGAGCGTGAGGTATGTAAAGGCGGAATCTCAAGCATATGCCGTCAAAGAGATTATGAAGAAGCTACCTGAGGTTGAGCTGAATTTAGTCAAAAGAGCGAGAAATCACAAGATAACATCAAAACCGCAAAATTTAAATCCTATGGTTTATAAACTTGCTACGGCGTTGAAGCGTATATCGGTTATTTGTATTTGTCGAAAGACGAAAGACTTTCCGAAGTAATAGACGATGCTGTAAATATAATTGATAGCGGGTTTGAAACGAAAAAAATAGAAATGAGGACAAGGCATGAGTAAAGCAGACGGAATATTTGTGAATATGTGCAAAAATATATTGGAAAACGGTTATTCGTCAGAGGGACAAACTGTAAGAGCCCGTTGGGAAGACGGAACGGAAGCGCACACGGTTAAAATGTTCGGAGTTGTTAACAGATACAATTTGAAAGAGGAATTTCCACTCCTAACGCTAAGACCTACGGCTGTTCGCTCATGCGTGGATGAAATGCTGTGGATTTGGCAAAAAAAATCAAATCGAATATCCGATTTGAGCAGCCATATTTGGGATTCGTGGGCAGGAGAAGACGGAACAATAGGCAAGGCTTACGGATATCAGCTTGGTAAAAAATACAAGTTTGCCCAAGGAGAGATGGATCAGGTAGACAATGTAATTTGGCAGCTAAAAAACACTCCGTATTCAAGACGCATACTCACGAATATATTTAATTTTGCGGATTTAACGGAGATGAATTTGGAGCCGTGCGCATACAGTATGACATTTAATGTTACAGGCAATACGCTAAACGGAATACTAAATCAGAGGTCGCAAGACATATTGACTGCAAATAACTGGAATGTGGTTCAATACTCGGTACTTTTGCATATGCTCGCGCAAGTTAGCGGTTTTGAGGCGGGAGAGCTTATTCATGTAATATCGGATGCGCATATTTACGATAGACATATTGAGATTGTAAAGGAACTTATTACAAGGCCGCAATATCCGGCAGCAACATTCAAGTTAAATCCGGATGTAAAGGATTTTTACGACTTTACAGTTGACGATGTAATAATTGAAAACTATGAGAAAAATCCGCAGGTAAAGAATATACCTGTTGCTATTTAATGAGGTGAATGTATGAATTTAATAGTGGCAGTCGATGAAAAATGTGGAATAGGCAAAAATGGAGGCTTGCTTACGCACCTTTCAAACGATTTGAAGTATTTCAAAGAGAAAACTCAGGGAAAGGTGGTGGTAATGGGACGAAAGACGCTAGAATCATTACCGGGAGGAAAGCCTCTGCCAAACAGAACGAATATAGTGTTAAGTGAAAGCCTTGCCGAAGCCGAAGGCTATACAGTGTGTAAAAATAGGGAAGAACTTGATGCTGAATTAAAGAAGTACGATACAAACGATGTTTTTATAATAGGCGGTGCAAAGGTATATAACGATATGATTCCTGAATGTACGGACTTTTATTTGACATTTATGTATGCTGATTTTGGTGCGGATAAATTTATTACGGATATACCTAAGATTTCCGGAGTTAAAAAGGTCTGGGAAAGTGAAATGATTACGGAGAACGGAGTGAATTACAGGTTCACTCATTTTAGGAGGTAGTATGGCTTCAAATTTGTTGATTGGAAGGAAGCCTGTGGAAGAAGCACTCAATTCCGGCAAGCAAATTGAAAAGATTTTGATGCTGAAAAGTGCGGAGGGTTCTGCGAAAAAGATTTTTGCAATCGCAAGAGATAGAAATATACCCGTTGCTATGCTTGACAAGGCTGCGCTCGATAAAAAAGCGGAAGGTAAAAATCATCAAGGTGTCATAGCATATACCTCGGAGTTTGAGTATGCAGACCTTGATGATGTTTTCGAACTTGCGAGAAGCAAGAAAGAACCGCTGTTTGTAGTGATTTTGGATGAAATCGAAGATCCGCACAATCTGGGGGCGATAATGCGAAGCGCGCACGCGCTCGGCGCACATGGAATAATCATACCGAAGCGCCGAGCTGCACAAGTAAACGAAGTGGTGTGCAAAACAGCAGCAGGGGCATCCGAATATCTGCTGTGCGTGCGCGTGGCAAACTTGAGTGCTACTATTGACGAGTTGAAAGCAAAAGGTGTTTGGATATATGCCTCAGATATGGGAGCAAAAGCGTATTACGATGAAGATTTATCGGGTAATATAGCCATAGTTGTCGGAAATGAGGGCAAAGGTATAGGGCGTTTAATTAAGGAAAAATGCGATTTTTGTGATTTCGATTCCTATGTATGGCAGCATCAATTCGCTCAACGCTTCGAATGCAGCGGCAATTATAATGAGCGAAGCCGCAAGGCAGCGTCATTCAAAAAATGTTATATAGGTATGCTTTCGGAATCAATCCGACGATTATGCCGAAAGCAAAAATTATAAATGGAGCAAGGGGGACAAAGCCGTATAAAGTTATATCGGCTTTGTCTTTTTTCATTTTGTGTAAGCTATTTGACAGTACGATTGCCGCACAGAATATTCCGCTGAGCGTGCATGCAAGTACTTGCACCGCAAGAATTGCGGTAGGGGCCTGCAAGCATGCCCAGCACGCTCAGAAGTTTGATATCTCCAAAGCCGACAGGCAAAGTGCCGAGCAGTAGGTAAAATAGAAGTGAAAGCGAAAAGAGCGGCAAAAATCCCAGCAATCCGCCTACAAGTGATGCCATAGAAAAATTCCCCAAATTTGCTATAAGTAGTAACAGTAAATGTTCGCTGGGGATTATTTGAAATAGAAAGTCGGATATGAATATATGGCCGAGCAAAAATTGAAATTATAATATTTTGCACTATTTGCAGCGAGAAGTGGCTGCTTGGACAACAAAATTGTGTAGACATTGCTACGAAAAAAAGGCAAGCAAAAAGCCTAGACAAGCAATACAGTAATTACTATTTTTTTCATTATGTAAGGCATCACAAAAATCCGCTCATTTTCATCGAAATCCAAGAATATTTTTAGACGGCAGCATTTCAAACATTTGTGCGCAAATACTCAAAATTGAAAGCGGCATCATTATAAATATCAGTATGTTAAGCATTTAATTCTCCTAAATTATGTTTGAATTTATTTTTACAATATATGTAATTATATACTTAAAATAGAATTTGTCAAGAGGATTTTGAGAAATATGAAATAAAAAACGGAATGTTCTGCATCCCGTTTTTGAGATTGTACTATTTTTTTGTTTGGTTCGATGACCATGACTTACGGTAGGTGCAGTTTGGCAGACCTTTGTCAAATTTGCATATTGAATTGAAATGACAAAATTCGCAAGCGTCGCCGTTTCCTGTTTTGCCGGGGTATATCTCGATATTGCCATCGCTCAATCTTTCGCACAGCTTGGATATTACAGTGTTGACAGAGCTTAGAAAATCATCAAATTCGATTTCATCAAGCATATATTTATCGTTTTTCTTTATTCCGTCTTTGGTCTTTTGTATACTTGCAACTTTTGAAAATCTTGAAAAATCGGAATCCAGCGAATTTACGATTTCCTCTGAGTTTAGGAAGATTCCGTCCAGTTTGTATTCTTTTAGCATATCATCATCTGATAATTCGTTTGTAGCACCGCTCTGAAGGGATATGCTTTTGTCCGAGAAATGAAAATAAAACATTCCGGCGGGTTTTGTCGCTTTCGAACCCGATGTGGCGGCTTTCAGGTATATAGCCAGTTGCAGTTGAAAGCCTGCGAGTACGGAGTCTTTGTCAAATTTTGTGAAGCCTGATTTGTAATCGACGATTTTGCAATATTTTGCGCATGCGCCGTTTATTATATCAACTCTATCTATTTTGCCTTCTATACTTATAGGGATGTTTGCATCTATCTTTATAGCAGGGAATGTTGCAGCAATGCTGTTTCCGAAGGTTGTTTCGCAAAGCATTTTTTCTATTTGTCCCGACCGTATTTGAGCGATTACGGCACAAATAACTTGCAAGCAAAGCGTTTCTTATTCGCTCGATTTTGTAGGGACCGTCAGCTTCATCGAGACAAAAACCGTTTTGATAATTTTTAGTTTCGAACTCTATTGTTTCGTCAATTATAGCTGACAATTCATCGCTCGTAATATTCATCCACCTTGAATCGGGACTGGATACAGGAAGATTATCGCTATTTAAATTTTCTGAAATTTTTTGTGCTACACTGTGATATATATCTCCAAAATGTCTGCCCGAAAGCTCAAAAGGGGAGATATCTGCTACTTTTATTCCGTATGTTAGGAAATAAGCGAACGGGCAGGCTGCATATTTTTCCAGCTTGCTTGGGCTTAGACGCATATTGATTTTATCACCGAGATATAACTTGTGCGCATCATCTTTTGATAACTTTGCGGCTTTTACTGAATTTCAGTGCAGATGCAAGTTTTTCGTATACGTCTTTTTCGTGTTTAATGCACCAAAAAAGTGCGGCAGTTTCAGCGTCTGTGAGGGTGTCGTCATTACGCAGCTTTGAAGCTATGTGGAGCATTGTTTTTGTGGGAATAGAGAGCAGATTTAAATTTTCGCCACTTGAGTATATATCGCCTTTGATTCTATTCTTTGCAAATATTTCGGCTAGACGCAAAAATATTTGAGCCGGTTTCATGCTATCACCTGCAAGCGTTGATTCTTCGTAACTCACAAAGAGTCTATGCAAAGGCGCGGAGAGCATACGGTAAATTGCAAGGTTTTTTCTTCTGCAATTTTGGCTTGTGCAAGTTCTCCAAATTCAATATTTGTTACATTCAGTATTTGGGTTTTCTCGTCGTTACTTATAAGAGTTTTCGTTTGTTGCCGACAGGGGTAAAATTCCGTCGTTTGCGGCAAGAATTAACAACACGGGAATTTGCCCTATTCTGCTTCGCTGAATATTGCCGATTAGTACCTGATCGCTTGTGGAAGGAATCATACCCATTTTTATAGAAGCAAATCCGGATTTTAAAATTTCTTCTATTACCTCATTTTCGACTTCTTCGTCTTTTAGAATTAGTGCAAGCTGTTCGTATAAATTGATGATAATATTCCAGATTTGAGAATTTTCCAGTGCGATTTCCGTCAATCCCATATTTTCGTATTCTCTTATATTTGCTTTCAGTTTGTCCGGTACACCAAGATCCAGTTTCAAAAAATTATAGAGAATTTCGATTTTTTGCCTTGCCGATTTTACGGAGTTTATCGCGACTCTAAATTTTATAAGCGGTGAAATTGCCATATCTCGAAGCGCATTTATTTCAGCGATTTCAGGTTCGAGTTTGGCGTTTAAATCAGTTTTATAAAATTCCTTTAGCCACATATTACCTTTGATTTTGTACTTCCTAACGTAATTTTCAAGTTTTTCGATGTCCGTGCGGGATAAGTCGGAAAATCCGCTTTTGAGGAAGCTGATAACGGCGGCGGTTGTGAGTTTAGGTTGTGCAGCTTGCATTAAGGTCAAATTCAGTGAAATAAGCGAATTGTGGAGAACATCACGATTTTTATCCAGAAAGCACTTAATGCCATATTCTTCAAATGTGCGCTTTATAACAGGTCCCATATTGTCTATATCGTTACATATAACGGCTATGTCATTTAATTTGTAGTTTGATTCAGATAGTAAATTGCGCACGAAAACGGCTGCAGTTTCCGCTTCGGTATATATGTTTTTTGTGCGGTGCAAAACAATATCGCTTGCGTAGGAGCTATATGATATTGGCGGGTATGCGAAAATTTCCTTTTCGATTATCGAGAGTGCATGAGATTTATCCGTTACAGCGTAAATAGAGTCTGAAATTTGCGAAATTACACAGTTTTGCCCTATCGTTTCGCAAGACTTTTGCAGCTTGTAAATGAATTTGCGTGTAATATCGAAAAGCTCGTAGTCGCGGGCAGTGCTATCAATATCACCGGTCAAAAATAGGTTCACAGATTTTCCTCTTGCGATGAGCCTCACTATAAATTCTAAATTTTTAGGAGCCATATAGTCATATTCGCTTATCCAAAAATCGGTGCCTGCGATTGAGGTGCTTTGTTCGGCGCGCTCTATGAAAATTTCGTTTATGTCCTTAGTATCTATGTATTTCTTAGCTATTTGTGATTCGTATTCGCTGTATATTGTCAAAAGGTCCGTAAGTTTTTGGTATAAAACCGATTTGTCGTCAACGGTTTTGATAAGCTCTGCCAATTTTGCACTATCTATGTAATATTGTTGAAATTCGCCAATCTGTTCGTCAACCAATTCTATAAAACCGGATTTACCTGCCAATTTAGTAAAGTGTGTAAGTTTATCGACATTTTGCTTAATTATGTTATAAATGAGCATCTGCCTGCCATATTTGTCGAGCAAAATTTCTTTGGGTTTTCCCGTTTCTTTGAGTATTTTGTATCCCAGACGCGTAGGACTGAGAATTTCAAGGTCTATAACGGCAGATTTACCCAAATACTTGAAAGCGTTTTTTTCGGATTCAAGGGTGTATTGGTCGGGAACGATTAGAACTTTGTCGCCGCTTGTTTCTTTGATTTGTTCGAATATGACTTTGTTTTTGTCGATGTTTTCTCGCACCAGATAAATGTTCAGCATAATTCTCACTTTGTATCAAATAATATATTATTAAAAAGTAGTTGTTGATTGAGTTTATTGTACTAATTTCGGGCAGATTCGTCAAGCAACGGACTTTACTTTACAAAAAATGCAAATAAGAAAAAATTAAAAAATTTGAAAATCATATTGCATATATTGCGTGTCTATTTTATAATGGGACTGTAACAATTAGAGATTAAAAAAACTTGGAGGTTGGATATGGTATTCGATAAAATCAAAAACATAATAATGGAAGAACTTAGAGTATCTGAGGCTCAGGTAACTATGGACACGCATTTGATGAAGGATTTGGAAGCGGATTCGATAGAGGCTGTGGAAATAATTATGACTATTGAAGACGAATTTGATATTGAAATTCCTGAAGAAGCTGCGGACAATTTCGAATCTATCGGCGATATAGTTAGATATGTTGAAGAAAAGATAAAGTAATGAATAAAACAAGAATATCAAATGCGGTGATTAAGAGGTTACCGAGATATAGACGCTATTTGAGCGAGCTTGCACGAAAAGGCGTAGACAAAGTGTCTTCGCGGGAATTAAGCGAACTTATGGGATATACAGCTTCTCAGATTCGTCAGGATTTAAATACATTCGGCGGATTCGGTCAGCAGGGGTATGGCTATAATGTTAAGGCGCTTCATCAGGAGATTAGCATTATATTGGGATTGGATAAGCAATATAAGATGGTTATAGTCGGTGCAGGAAATCTTGGTCAAGCCATAGCGAATTACACCTCTTATTACAAAGCCGGATTTGTTGTTGATGCCCTGTTTGAGGTAAATCCAAGATTGATAGGCTTGAAAATCAACGATAAGAATGTTTTAGATTATGAAAATTTAGTTGAATACGTAGAGAATAATAAAATTGATATCGGAATTATTTGCACAACCAAGGAGGCTGCGCAAGAAGTTGCCGACAAGCTCGCTTTTGCCGGAGTGAAAGGTATTTGGAATTTTGCACCGTTGATTTGGAAGTGCCGGTGTCGGTTGCGATTGAGAATGTGCATTTGAGTGACGGGCTTCATTCGCTTGCATACCATATAAATAAAAAAATCACGAAAAGAGAAATAAAAAATAACCGTAATTAAAAACGGTTATTTTTTTAGTAACTGATATTAGAAAGTGAATTAACCTTCGATAGCATCTGTAGGACAGACACCAGCGCAAGCGCCACAATCGATGCAAAGATCAGCGTTGATCACTCTTACTCCACTATCTTCTTTGGATAGCTTCAACCGACATTCAGGTTCACAAGCTCCGCAGTTGATGCAAGCATCTTCGATAATTTTATATGCCATTGTCAGATCTCCTTTCGTATTTATAAATTTCACTAATAGTATAACAAAAAGAAATGGATAAGTAAAGATGAAAGTTTATGCCTTAGTAGGAAAAAGTGGAACAGGTAAAAGTTACAGGGCGATGAGCCTTGCAGCCGCTAAAAATATAAATGCCATAATAGATGACGGACTTTATATCGGCAGGTCAGGTATAGCAGGAGCTCCGCAAAAAGGAGCAAAACAAAGCTGGGAGCTATCAAGGCTGCACTTTTTACAAAAGATGAGCATCAAGGACAGGTAGTTGAAAAATTAAAGAAATAAATCCTGAGGCAATACTGATTTTGGGTACATCCGATAGAATGGTTGAGCAAATTGCAAGTAGGCTTGGACTACCTGAAATACAGGAAACTACCTATATAGAAGACATTACGACGCAAAAGGAAAGGGACATCGCACAAAAGGAGCGAAACGAGCTTGGAAAGCACATAATACCGGCGCCGGCGGTGTCGCTCAAAAACGATTTTTCAGGATATTTTTTACATCCGCTTAGAATGGTAAAGCGGTTCGGGCTTTCTAAGCACAAGGCAATTCAGGCGGAGAGGACGGTTGTGCGGCCGACATAGCTATCTTGGAGATTTTTTTGTTTCGAAAAAAGTAGTTAGAGATTTGGTGTCGTATCTGGGTATGAAAAACAGTGCGGTGTCGGAAGTCGTTTCGGTAATATCTAACAATTCAAAAGATGGAGTAGAGCTTACTGTTATACTAAATATGGTTTATGGATTTAACATAATAGAACAGGCGGAAATGCTGCAAAGTGAGATTGCACGGGCAGTTGAGGAAATTACGGCATTTAACATAGCGTGCGTCAATATAGAAATAAAAGGACTGATATAGTATGGAAAAATTAGAATTGCAGGTTCGCGACTTTGACTTGGTGCAAATATTTGAATGTGGGCAGTGCTTTCGGTGGGAAAGACAGGCGGACGGTAGGTATTTCGGGATAGTTTCCAACAAAGCCGTGTATATTTCGCTTGAGAACCGAAATAATTACTCGGGTGTACTTACGATTGAGGCGAAAAATGCAGTAGCAGATAGGGCATTTTGGGAAAGTTATTTTGATCTCGGCAGAGATTATGGGAAGATTAAAGAAAAACTTGCTGCGAAAGACAAAAAACTCGCTGTAGCAATTTCCTATGGCGAGGGAATACGAATTTTGAAACAGGACATATTTGAAACGATAATTTCGTTTATAGTTTCACAAAACAGCAATATACCGCGAATAAAGAAATGTATAAACGCAATTGCAGAGAAATTCGGCGAGCGGATTGTATGTGAAAATGGCGAAGCGCATTATGCGTTTCCGACAGTTTTTGAACTTCAAAAAGCCGGTGTCGAAGATTTAAAAATGCTGAAATTGGGATATAGGGCTGAGTACATAGCTGCTACAAGTGCGCGGCTTGCAAGAAATCATGAGGAATTTGCACGAATAGGAGAAATGGATTACAAAACGGCACGTGAATTTCTTTTGGGACTTTCCGGCATAGGACCGAAGGTAGCGGATTGCATATTGTTATTTGGACTCGGCAAATTTGAGGCGTTTCCCATAGATGTCTGGGTGAAGCGCGTGATGCACGATGTTTATGGCTTTGATGAGAAGGATACAAAAGGGATGAATGAATATGCGGCAACTCATTTTGGGGATAACGGCGGAATAGCGCAGCAGTATCTTTTTTATTACATCAGAACTTTAGCAGGTAAATAATAGACCGCTTTATGGTATATAGGGTATTAAATTTTAAAAATAGGGAGAAACTACGGTATCTCCTTATTTTTCGTAAATACACATATTGTTATTTCGAAAAATTAATGTTTTTTTGTGTTCAAAATATTGACAGTTGCCTCATGGCTAATGATATAATTCCCTCCGTATAGTTAGCAGCTGCTAACTAAGTACAATTAAAATACATGAAATATTGAGGAGGAACAAAATTGAACATTAGACGACTTTCCATTTTGACTTTTGCATTTGTATTCGGCTTTGTATCAATGACCGGATTTTTTACAGCTTCAAATGCAGAGGAAGCCAAAAGGTATAATGCCGTCGGACATAGATGGACACTGGATGGTAAATACGCTTAAAGATTTTAACAAAAAAGGCTATCTAAAAGGAGATGAAAGCGGGAGGGTATTCCCTGATAAAAATATGAGCAGAGCTGAATATGCTGCGGTAATCAACAGAATCATGCAATTTTCTGAAGAAAGCAGCAAGATATCCGATTTTACGGATGTAAGTAGCAATGCATGGTACAGATCCGACATGGCGAAAGCGCTACAGGCGGGGTACATGAAGGGGACAGGCGCGAACACTATGTCGCCGGAAGTTGCAATTACCAGAGAACAGGCTTTCGTAATGCTTTATAGGCTCACTTATCCAAAGGGTAAAGAAGGACAAAAAGTCGCGGATATATCGAAATTTTCCGATGCGGCAACTATATCGGATTATGCGAGGGAAGCTATATCGGTACTGGTAGCGGCAGGTGTAATTAGCGGAGAATTTAACAGATTGAATCCGAAGAAAGATATAAGTAGGGCACAAGCGGTTCTGATTCTTTCAAAGAGCGAAAGAAAAATGGCAGAGGTACTCAAAAATATCAACGAGCAGGCATTTGAAGGTACGGGAGCCGGCTACGGCGGCACGATGAAGCTGAAGGTGCTTTTTGATAAAGGGAAAATAGTTGATATTAAGATAATTTCCGACAATGAAACAGGCTCGTATTTAAGCAGAGCAAAAGCTATTATAGCACAAATTATTGAAAAAAACAAAGCGTGGAGGGATAGACAATATTTCCGAGCAACTCTTTCGTGCAATGCAATCAGCGACGCTGTAAAGGATTGCATATCGCAGCAAAAAGGGGAGGGTAGCATCGGAACGGTAGGAAGTACAGGCGCCAATAGAAAACATTCGACAGCGCTTTATAGCGGTATTGACCTTTCAAGATATCTGAAAAAATTGCAGGATAAGGAGTATTCAGGTTCTGCGCAAGGATATAGGGGGCAGATGAATGTAAAGGTAACCGTAAAAGAAAATGTGATAAAAAATGTTGTTATAGAGGAAAACAGCGAGGATGTAAGCTATTTGGCGAGTGTAAAAAGCTCCATATTGAAACAATTTGCAGATATAACATCGACAGAGAAAATATCTGCGGTATCAGGAGCAACTTTTACGAGAAACGGACTGGTTAGAGCTGTTGAGAATGCGGTTATCGCAGGTAATATCGACGAATCATCTTTGACTATGAACCAAAAGGGAGATTTGACGGTTGCAGGAGATCAAAATTACGGACTTCTAAAAATGCTTGTGAGCAGTGTAGAAGAGGTGAAAATAAAAGCCAAGCTGGTTGATACGGGAAAAGAAACTGTATATAGAGGGGAAATAGCAAAACGAATAATAAATACAGATTCGGGCAAAATAAATTTTGCAGCTAAAAATGAAAACGGGGAGTATATATTTGAACCTTCAAGTAAATACGAAATTGAGGTTAAAACAGGCCCTCAATTAAAGGCTATGAATTTAAAACTGGGAGAGTATCATGCACCGCAAGAATCGGAAATAGATTCGACTTTTAAAGATGGAACATATTACGGTGAGGGGTATGGATTTTCGAGTGCGGAAAGACAAAGCAAAAATGGAGATAAAGGATTCGATTTCCTAAAAAGAATATAGCGAAAATAACCATAGCAAGGGGGACCGTTGTAGACGCGGCGCTTGAGTTTTTCGTGGACGATGATGATGATTGGAAATATACAGGCGGTTCGGAAAGAGTAGTAGATTATGTAAAGAAAACACCATTAAAGAAAATTTATGAGCAATTTAATGAGAAAAAAAGGGTGTTGGTGCTATTGTTGATGCTGTTAGCGGTTCGACAAAAAGTGCGGAAGGTTTTAGAAAAGGCTTCAAAAATGCGCTCGATGATGCGAAAAGTGGAAAACAGCAAAAAAATACAAGGGCTTTTTGGTTGATAAATGCGCCCGGTAAATTTGAAAAAGCATGAGCTTACTACGGAGCAAAAGAAAGCACTGGCAGCATTATCGGATGAAAAGGAAAAAGAAAAATTCTTGGCAGACCATGCGTATGAGAGCGTTCCGCAATATTTCGGTGAGAAAATTGAGCTTTTGCCGGCAAGTATCAGATTGATTCTGGTGAACACTTCTCACCAAATCCCGTTACAAAAAGCAAACCGCAACTCGGTACTGAAATTAGGGCGCGAGATACAAGCCAAGGACTTTGACAGCGAGGGGATTGAAGTATTCGTAACCGACAAAAACGGCGAAAAAATAGATATTACAAAACCGATAAATAGAACTGACAATACAAATTATCGTGCAAATTATAAAATACATTGGAAACACAAAGAATCCGGCATGGAGCTTTTGAAAGAAGTGCAATTTTCGGTAAAACCGATATATGTGCAAATTGAGAAAATAAGGCTTGTTTTGAAGGATAAAAAAATCACCGCAAAGAAATTACTTATCAAGACATAGTTGTGAAGCACGGAAAAAATTCGGAGTTCCGATACGAGGTTGGAATTGATTTAGCGCACAAAGAATTGCAGGATATCGAGCTTATCAAGACCGACGGTAGCAGGGTAACGCTGAAAGCGGAAGGCGAAAAGCATTATAGAGGGGATGCGCATAAAAAAAGCGGAAGTCTATATATTGATGTCGCACAATCGGAGAAAGACACCTTGTTGCAAGAAAACGCACACAATTTAAATGCAGAGAAGCTGTTTGAGTTTGAGACATATCGTATCGATTATAAAAAAGATTTTACGAATGTTACGGAGGAAGAGCAGAAGAAAATTATAGGCATTGAATATATTACCGGAATAAAAAACAAAGTTAAGGTAGGCGATAAATTTGAAATTGGTGATGATTTTGCTGTAAAATTGATTGCTGAAAATGAGGATAAAATATAGCGAAAATGTGAACAAGTTAAATTACACAAATTATTTGACTATAACGAAAAAAATGGTTCACCTTTTGAATATAGGAGATGTTATAACAGATGATCCGAATTATGCAGGCAAACAGATAAGCTTAAAAATCGCATATAAAGAAGATGACAGTGTATTTTATGAACACAAAATAACGATAGAGGCAGCTGATGTGTCGAATGCTAATAATGTACCTGATTATTTGGAAATTTCTAAGGATGGGAAAAAGTAAAAATTACATTAGTAAAAATAAAGCCAGATATCAACTTAAACAAGAAGATTTTTCAAACTTTGGGTTCAAGTTTAAGTGGCATAAATGCCGATAACATTCAGTTTTATAATAAGTCTGGACAAGCAATAAGTCATACAGATTTAAAAGATAAAAAGGGTTAGAGTTATAGGAGGAACTAATATAGTTATTAGTATTAATATAGAAAAACTTTGATGACATGCTAAATGGTAATGGTGAACTCAGAAAAATTATTGGGTGAAAAATGATTTATGGATTTCTAAACCTTAACAAATTTAGGAGTGGCTTTTTCAGCCACTCCTATTGCAGACTAAACACAAAAATTTAAAAAGTTTAATTTTTATTATAGTATTTAAAGATTATAAAGTTAAAGTATATAAAACAAATAAGGATGTACTATGAAATTTATTTTAACTACGGTGGTTTTACTTGCCGTTGTGATAGTTTTTGCACAAATCTATTAAAAAAAATACGCACCTGTTTACTACATAGGTGCATTTGTCATATTTTGCATATCGGCGGCAGGATTTGAGATTATGCGTACAAATGCCCTGCTTCGTGAGATATCTATGCTGTTTGAACGGGGCATAGTGGCGACTGCGCTTTTTACGCTTGTGATGTGGGCTGCTATATTTAAGAACGGTACGCAAATCAAGATACGGCTGATGTCGGTTCGTGCAGAGCTTTCGATTATAGCTTGTATACTGACACTTGTGCACAATTTCTTTTATGGGAAAAATTATATAATATGGCTGTTTACGGATAGGGCGCGTTTATCTACTCCATTTGTAATTGCAACTATTATTACTATAATTTTGGATGCTGTTATGTTGCCTTTGATGATTACATCATTTAAGAGCGTAAGGAAAAAGATGAAAGCGAAAAGTTGGAAAAAACTGCAAAGATTGGCGTATCCGTTTTATATGCTCATATATATTCATGTAATGTTGATTTTGTATCCATAGCTTTTGCAAAATGAAGCAACTTGAGCATTACGACGATTTTGGCATTATGTTATCGACTCTGCTATTTATACGGTTGTATTCGGTATGTACGCATTTTTGAGAATCAGAAAGGCGTTAGGGCAAAAAGCGAAAAACGAGATGTGCTTTGAAGCAAGTATGCGAGCAAAAGAATGAAATAAAAATATAAACGTGGATGAAAATTAAAAATGTATATGGAGGAGATTATGAAAAAGTCAAGTTGTTGGTATTTGTGCTGGCAATCTGTGTAAGCGTATTTTTGTCGGGTTGTGAAAAAACTGATAAAATCGAAGGGGATAAAAGTGAGACTGTGAAGGCAGTTTCCGAAAAGCAGGAAAGCGAAACGCAAAAAAAGGCGGAGGAACCTTCTGCAGAAGCCAAAAAATCGGAAGACAAACCGTAGAAAAAAACAGGAAACAAAGCCGGCGGATGAAGCTGAAAAATCGAAACCGTAAAGGCGGAATCGAAAAACGGCAACTGCTAAAGCAGAGCCTGAAAAAGAAAGAAATATTGAAAACAGAACGGAAAAGGCGGAACCTACAGTTCCTGCGCAAAAGTACAAAGACGGAACGTTTACGGGAAGCGCCAAGGGATATGTCGATAATATTACGGTATCGGTTGTATTGAAGGCGGATGCAATCAAGTCAATAAGCATTGTTTCGCACAAAGAGGATTCTCCGTATATTGATGATGCAAAGGCGGTAATCGGTAAAATCTTGGCAGCACAAAGTGCGGATGTGGATGCGGTTGCCGGAGCAACCTATAGTTCAAACGGCATCAAAGGGGCGGTTAAAGCTGCTCTGCCGGTGCGCAGAATTGACAAAAATTAACTTCCGTTATTAGTGTTATTAGTGCAGAAAATTGGTGTATAAACTAGTTACAACACATTAGATAATATGGAGGTTTAAAATGGCGAATAAATTTTTTAAATGTGCAAACGGTGGACATATATTGGAAGTTTTTGGAGAGTTCAACGACAAACTTGTCTGTTGTGGTGAGGAAATGAAGGAGCTTGTTGCAAATACGGTAGATGCCGCTTTGGAAAAGCACACACCGGTAGTAACAGTTGAGGGTAACAAAGTTACAGCAGTTGTTGGAGAGGTTGAGCATCCTATGCTTGAGGAGCATTATATTATGTTCATCTATTTGGAAACTACCAAAGGGGCTTATAGAAAGGATCTTAAACCCGGCGAAAAACCATGCGCAGAGTTCCTATTAAGCTGAAGGTGAAAAGCCGCTGGCAGTTTATGAATACTGCAATTTGCACGGTCTTTGGAAAACTGAAATCAAATAGTTTACCGATTTAAGGTAGGCTCAAAATGGTATGCCGGAGGAAGTTATCCACAGGCATGTCGAAAAAAGTCGAAATAAAAACAGTTGTAATTCTATTGCAGCTGTTTTTATTATGTATATAACAGGAATAAATTGTAAACGAAGGAAGAAAAACGCAATTATGGATTTGATTACGGAATGAGTGAAACTTGATAATGAGGTCAGGACTGAGGCACTCTCTTTTGTGAGGAAAGCCATGAGTGTCGGCGAAAGTTTTGAAAGCGAAGAAGCGGCATTTGAATTTATCGAAAGATTATTGATTGACAGTGAGCTTACGAAAGATTTGAATTTTTCGAGAAAAGACAATCTGATTAGGCAAGTTTACTTTTCGGTTCGCTGCGATGTCGGACTATTGTATCCATTTACGGAAGATAAGAAAGTTACGGAGATAATGGTGAACGGCACGGAAAACATTTTTGTGGAGCGCGACGGTACTCTTATAAATACGGGGAAAAGTTTTTCGAATGTTGAGGAGCTCGAGGAAATCATTAGGAGGATAGCGGCGAGAGTCCACAGAGAGATAAACGAATTAAATCCTATAGTAGATGCCAGACTTTTAGACGGCTCAAGGGTGAATGCCGTTTATAAGAATGTGGCGCTGAACGGACCTGCGCTTACGATTAGGAGATTTCCTGAGAAAGCCTATGATATGAAAGATATGATAGGCTTTGGAAGCATTACGGAAGAGGCTGCTGATTTTTTGGAAAAATTGGTGAGGTTCGGTTCGAATGTTTTTATAAGTGGTGGAACAGGAAGCGGCAAAACGAGTATGCTTAATGTGCTTTCGTCGTATATTCCGAAGGATGAGCGAGTGATAACTATAGAAGATGCTGCGGAGCTTCAAAATTATCGGCATTGAGAATTTGGTGCGAATGGAATGCAAACAATCTAATGTTCAGGGTATGGGCGAGGTCGATATGCAGCAGCTTATAAGAAGCAGTCTGAGGATGCGACCTAACAGGATAATTGTCGGTGAAGTGAGAGGCAAGGAAGTGCTTGATATGCTGAATGCTTTTAATACCGGGCATGACGGTTCACTTTCTACAGGACATGGTAATTCTGTAAAGGGAATGTTGAAAAGACTTGAAACTATGGTAATGCAAGCGGCGGATTTTTCCAATAGACGCGATAAGAGGACAGATTGTTGAAGGGATAGATGTAATGGTGCATTTGAGCCGAATGGCGGATAAAAAGTAGAAAAGTGCTTGAAATTACAGAGATACTGGGACATGACGGCTCCGATTATGTGTTGAACGAAATATTCCTGTATGATAAGGAAAAAGGGCTGCAGCGAACGGGAAATAAGATGAAAAATATCAGAAAAATGATACTTCGTGGGCTTAAAGAGGAGGAATTATGGGCGAAGGAGAATTAGATAATAAAAACCGAATTATACGGTTTACAGGTTATCTAAAAAGAAACGGTAGATTATTATATGAAATGCATATCCGCATTTATGGTGGTCGGAGTGATTTTTTATGGAAACATTATCGTGTCTGTAGTTTTTCTTTGCTTTCTGTACCGCTTAAGAGATTTTTACGAGGCTTATAGGTTGCGGCAAATTTCAGAAAGGCTTAGGTATAGTTTTCGAGACTTGCTATATGCGCTGGATGCATCTATAAGCTCGGGGAGACAAATGGCGGAGGCGCTGTTAGAAGCTGAAGGCAGTTTGAGTTTGATTTATAACGATAGCGAGCCTATCATGCAGGAGCTTTCTTTAATGATAAATGCTATAAAAGAAAGTCATGCCAATGAGGAGGAACTATTAAAGGATTTTTGCGTATAGGAGTAGGATTGCCGAAATAATCAGTTTTGCTGAAACGTATTCCATTTGTAGAAGTACGGGGGCTGATGTGAAACAGGTGATTTTGAATACAACGCAAATTTTGGTTAATAGATTAAATGTATCAAGAGAAATTCAAACATTGACAGCGCAAAAGCGTGTTGAGGGAAAAATTATCAGTTTAATGCCGCTTGTGATAATAGTTTTTCTTAACTTGATGTCTCCCGGGTATTTGGACAAGCTGTATCATACGGGAATAGGAATGTTGATAATGACACTTGCACTTGCTATTACCGCAGCAGCTTATTATGTGATGGGAAGGATAATGGATATTGAAATATGAAATTCTTTAAAATGAGTTTAAAAAACGATAATAGCTTTATTTCGAATGACGGAAAATTGAGCAATAGTTTGGATGAGATTTCTAAAAATATCCAAAGTCCTACCCGCGAGGTTTACGGGGCAAGAGGAGGAATTCAGAAGATTACTTTATAAGGTTTGCGGAGATGAAGCGGATTTTTCGAAGATTGAAAGACACAGGAGCGAAATTTGCAAAAGATATTTTCTGATTTTAGTTATCGCTACTATGTTAATTACTTGTTTTGTCATAAACATAGTTTTAAATGATGAGGAAATAGTTTTTGAGAAAAACGGTAGGCAGTATGTGAGTAGAAAGATTGCGGAAGAAGTACCGAAAAACTTGGAGCTTGTGGTATCGGGAAAATCGAAAAAAGAAAAAATCGATAAGAAAGTATTGCTTTTAGTAAACCCAAAGGGATATGTGAAAAAGCAACGCGAGCAGGAAGAAAAGCGCCTGCTTGCGGCAAGGCGAAAGAGCGCTGATGATGAACTTAAACTTAAATTATATACTATAGGAGCAAAGGACGATAGAGATGTAATCAAACTGCCGAAAGAAGCGGGAAGTATAAAGCAACTATCGTGGAGTAGCAAAAAAGACAGGACATACATAGTGATTTTGATTGCAGGTATTTTAGGACTGGTGTTAGTATATGCGGGTAGGTACGAAAGGTTCAAAAGAGAGGAAAAAAAGGCGGCAGAATCGGTTGAACGAGAATTGTCGGAATTCTTTAATAAATTGGTGCTACTCATAAATGCGGGGATGGTATTTACATCGGCATTTGAGAAAACTGTTGCTTATGGCAGCATATCAAATAGTCAATCGTATTTTTACGATGAACTTTGGAAAATAAATCAAAAGTCTAAGGAAAGCAATGCTTCTGTAATTGTAGAATTGAAAAAATTCTCTAAGCGAACGGAAAATAAAGAGTTTATAAGGGTTGTTAATGTGATAAGCGATAATATCAATAGAGGGACGGAGCTTGTGCGGGCAATGCAAACTGAAAGCGAGCTTCTATCTTATCAAAGAAGGAAGCGAGCGGAAGAACGGGCAAGAGTAGCTGAAACAAAATTGACCATACCGCTTGCGATGCAGCTTTTATCTCTGATTTTAATAACTCTTGCGCCGGCGATGTTCGATATGTGAAAGAAGGAGGAAAAAAAGTATGTTGAAAAATGTTTAGAAGCAAAAAGGGAATGGAAATGGTTCAAGTTGGAATACTTATAGCTATCGCTATCGGTGTAGGCTTGCTTTTTTAAGAGCCACATAACCAATTTTGTCGAAAAATATTTGCAGGATTGATGAATGCGGGTTTTTAGATGAAAATTAAATGTAAAAAGGGCGGAGCTATTGTGGAGGCATCGCTTATATATCCCTTGATATTTCTGACTATGATTACTGTAATTTGCATAATAATATCTATGTATATGGCGAGCGTGGCAAAAGCCGGACTTAATATCGAATTGAAGGAAAAAAATTTGACTGACAATAAGATAGGAAGTTTTGAATTTTCAAATTCGATGGCGCTGCTACAAGATAAGTATTCAAAGCAAGTGTTCATGTATGGCGATACGATTAGAAGAAGACAATCAGGCACAGAAACGGTTTTGGAAGGGATAAGGGCAAAACAGTACCGCTCTTATGGGATAGCGTTTTCTACTAAGAAGCGTAGCCATTATTCGGTGCTTTATGACATAGATGAAAAAAAGTATATCAGAAAGTTGGATATGGTGATTAAATGAATGGTATAGGAATTTGTATTTTCAGCAAGAAAGGCAATTCATCGGTGCTTTTGGCATTGATTTTTTCGGCGATGTTAATGCTTACGGTAGTGTTTGTATATGCGGGAGCAAATTTCACTAACTATTCATATGAGGAAAGCGTGCTCCAAACATCGGGGCGCGCTATTTTGTCGGAGTTTCATGCTGCATTGAAAGATGACTATGGGATATTTGCGTTTAAAGATTTTTATAACAATACGGAAGACAAATTAAAATTTTATATTTTGGAAAAATTTCCGTTCTAAAAAGAGGCTAAAAAGTTTTGCTTTGTTAAGCTTAAACTTGAATCGTGTACGGTGATTTTAGATGAATTTGCACCTATAGAACCTGATAATTTTTAAGAAAGAGGCTCTTGAAAGTTTGAAATATCCGTCGATTGTCAAAAAAAGGAAAAATAAAGGGAAAAAGCGAAGATAGTGAAGGTGTAATTAGAAATAAGCGTTTGATTAGCAAATTGCCGTCAAACACTTATGGAAAAGAGGCTGTAACGAGTATATTTTCCAATGTAACGGAACTTGTGCCTACAGGGAAAATTTCGATTGAGAATTTTTGCATGGATATGTATATAGAGAAAAATTTCAACACATACGATAAAAATAGCAGCAAGATCTATACATTTTTTTCCAAAACGAAATAGAATATATAATATATGGAAAAATTAGAGTGATGCTAACTTAGAAGCCTTTAAGCGAGATTTTTGGATAATGCGATTGGCACTCAATTCTGCACATATTTATGCAAATCCGAAAAAAATGCAAGAAATAACAGAGCTGGCGGAAATTCTCACGCCGGGTGTTGCAGCGGTTGCTACGGCTGTAATTATAGCAGAAGCATGGGCAATAGCGGAAACCTCAAACGATGTAAAGCTGATTCTAGATAAGAAAAATGTTGCGTTTGCTAAAACTGATATGCAGTGGGCAGTGGGACTTGGTGCGATAAAGGATAAAATATACGGTATTGTGGCTAAAAAATCGGATGATTCGAGGGGGTATATTGTTCCTACAGATGCAAGCGGTATGAGTTATGATGAGTATTTGAGGCTGGTCCTTGCGGCGCAAAAGGAGGAGAAAAAGATATATAGGAGCATGGATTTAATACAAATTAACTTGCAAGGATGTGATGACGAAGATTTTTTCATAGAGGATTGCTATACGGGGCTTGCATACAATGTACTTGTGAACGGGAAAAGGCATCAAAATGTTCAGAATTATTGATAGATACATTAAGTGTAAAGAAGGGAGTTTAACTCTTGAAACAGCGATATTGTTACCAATTGTAATAATAGCGATATTGTCGCTTGCTTTTTATGCTTTAAGCGTAAATTCGGCAAGTGAATCGGTCGAGCATAGTGCAGCGGATGAGGCGAGGCTGCTTGCTATACATTCTTATACTGCTGTGGGAAAGATTGAGGCGCTTGCATTTACGCAAAAACTTGAAAGGCGTATCGTGCATGAAAACTCGGAGGTCTTCGATGTGGCAGTAAAAAAATTTTGGTATAGATACAAAAGGCACGGTATTAACAATTTGATTTTCGTTTGATGTTGATTATTCTATGGAACCGAAACTTGGTATGCCTATGGCAGGTACTATATTTTTGAAGGAACATACGCTTACGAGAGCATTTGTCGGGCAAGATGATTATGAGAATCCCAAAGGCTTTGATTTACTTGAAGAAGAGGAAGAATCGCAAAAAGTTTGGGTATTTCCACGAGCCGGTGAAAAATATCACTGCAAGAATTGTAGGTACATACAGAATTACGCAACAAGAACGGTTTTAGATAAAAAAGTCAGAGCACGGTTTAAACCGTGTAAATTGTGTAACGCAAAATCTGTTAGCATGGGAGGATGCGTGTATTGCTTTTATAAGAGCGGAGATGTATATCATAGAGGATCATGCAATGCGGTGGATAAATATGTGATAGAGATGGAAAAGGTGGAGGCTGAGAAAAAAGGGTTTGCGCCTTGCAGCATCTGTGGGGGTGTATGATATGGAGGCACAATACGAACGCAAGCGACTTGCTGATTTTGAAATGAATATTTTGGCAAAGGGGGAGCATGGTGTATTTTTAAAGCAAAGTTTTAGTGTCGTAGGGGATACTATTTACAGCTTTATTGACGATGCAGGTTTTAGAAAAGTTGCTGCGGAAGATTTAGATACGCCGTTGAAATTACTGGGAGTTTTAGAAAAATTATGTTTAAATTTGCGCAGGGCGGAAAATTATATGTTCGATTTGAGAAAATTGGAATTGTCAATGAATTTGCTTTATATCAACGATGATATGGAAATAGCATTGAAATATCAAATGGCAAGTAACGAGGAAAATATAGATAAGAAGATTTGTCGGCTTTTGAACGAAATTCCGCTAAACAGCACGGCTTGTACTGACTATCTGAATATATTTAAGGGTAATTTAGATAGGAATTATTCATTAGATAAATTGGTGACGGCAGCGGGAGAACTGAAAGAGAAGCGTATTATTGCGGGTATAATTGATTTGAATTGAAGCAAGGTATTTGCGCGGTTAAATAACTTTTGTTTAAATAATGTTCCTTAAGTGACTTTTTTGGCGTAATATGATAAAATATTGCTCAACAAATAAGGCGTTTAAGGAGGTATTTAATGATGAATTTGAGAAAAACTTTGGCTTTTAGCCCGCTGGTGGCTTTGTTGTTTTCTTTTCAGTGCTTGCCGGTCTGCGGACGAAGAAGTGATAAGCGATACTCAGTACGATCTTTTGGATACCGTTTGTTCTATAAGTATTTATGGGATGCCGGAAGAAGATGCGAATAAAATTTTAAAGGGAGCTTTTGCACTGTGCAGGGATTATGAAAACATATTGAGCAGAACTGTTAAGGGCAGCGATATATATAATGTCAATCACTCTAATGGGGAATTTGTTGAAATTACAGAAAATACATATGAACTTTTACAAAAAAGTTTATACTATGCGCAGCTTTCTGAAGGAAAGTTTGATGTAACGGTTGGAAAGCTGGCTGAACTTTGGGATTTTCAAGCGGATAAACCTAAAGTGCCTGAGCAGGAAAAGATTGAAGAAGCTCTAGTAAATATAGATTATCGAAATATAGAGTTGAAAGAAGAAAACGGTTTGTGTTTTGCGCGTCTTTTGAATACTGCGGTGGCGATTGATTTGGGCGGAATAGCTAAAGGATACATAGCGGATAAAGTAACAAAGTATATAGAAGATCAAGGAGCAAGTCATGCGCTTGTAAATCTTGGCGGCAATGTTGTGGCTATCGGGACTAAGTCTGACGGGAAACCTTGGAATATAGGAATAGAAAAGCCGTTTACAGAGAGAAAGGATATTGTAGGATATGTTGAGGTGGCAGATGCCACAGTGGTTACTTCCGGAATTTATGAGAGGGCATTTGAACAAGACGGCGTGTTATATCATCATATACTGGATGTTGCTACAGGCTATCCTGCGGACACAGATGTGGAATCGGTGAGCATAGTTGCAAGTAAGGGACATTCTGTAGATGCAGATGCACTAAGCAGTATCTGTTTGCTGCTCGGTAGTGAAAAGGGACTTGCTTTGATTGAGCAAATGGAAGGATTCGAAGCTGATATTATTCTGAAAAGCGGTGAGATAATTACAACTAAGAATATGAATTTAAAGGAATATAAGTAATGGTACCATTTTCAACGCGGATGCGAGCAAAGAGTCTGGATGAGTTTGTCGGGCAAGAACACTTTTTATATAAAGGATCTCTTTGTATAATTCGATAATGAATGGGAAATTTGAGTCCGCAATTTTTTTTGGACCGTCAGGAACAGGTAAAACCACGCTTGCGAGGATTATAGCGAGCATGTGCGATGGCTATTTTGTTGAAATCAATGCTGTATCATCGGGAGTAAAGGAACTGAAGGCGGTAATAGAAGAAGCGGAGTTCAGATTTTACGGCTTGGAGGCAAAGTCCACATATCTTTATGTTGACGAAGTTCATAGATGGAATAAATTACAGCAAGACAGTTTGCTTAAGGCGCTTGAGGAAGGTGTGTTGCACTTTATAGGAAGCACCACAGAAAATCCGTATTTTTCTATCAATGACGCTATTTTAAGCAGGGTGCGCAATATATATGAGTTTAAGCGACTTAGTGAGGACGATTTGGTAAAATTGTTAAGACGCGCCTTTGCGGATTCACAGCTAGGGATTTCAACTCTCGGAATTACTTACGAAGAGGATGCCTTGGGACTGATAGCGGAACTTTCGGGAGGGGATGCCAGAGTTGCGTTGGATACGGTTTCGTATATTGTGGATTCTTTGAATCAAGGGGAAACTGTTACACAGGCGAAGGTGAAAGAAGCCTTTCAACGAAAAACTGTATTTTATAATAAAAGCGAGGATAAGTACAACTTGATTTCTGCTCTTCAAAAGTCGGTACGAGGTAGTGATCCGGATGCGGCGTTGCATTATTTGGCACGATTGATAGACGGAGGCGCGGACTTGCAAATGATAGCAAGAAGGCTGCTCGTTATGGCAAGCGAGGACATAGGTATGGCATATCCTAATGCGATTGTTATAGTAAATTCGTGCATCCAGGCTGCGTTGATTGTCGGGTTTCCGGAAGCTAGGATAAATTTGGCTCAGGCGGTTGTAACTATGGCGGCAGCACCTAAATCCAATAGTGCATATCTCGGAATTGAACGAGCGTTGTCGGATTTAAGAAAGAAAAACATAGATGATGTACCGAATCATTTGAAGGACTCGCATTACGCAGGAGCTAAAGGACTGGGCAGAGGTGTAGATTACAAGTATCCGCATGATTATGGCGGATATGTCAAACAGCAGTACTTGCCTGATAATTTGTATCGAGAAAAGATACGGTACTACGAACCCACAGGAAATGGACATGAGGTTTCATTTTCCAATTATTTAAAAGGAATAAGAGAAGATGAAGACGATAATTAGAGCCGGGCACTTGGGATTTTGTTTTGGAGTCAAAAGAGCAATAGAATTGGCATATCGAACGGCAAAAGAAAATAACGGCGAAGCGGTATATAGCTTGGGAGAATTGATACACAACGATATAGTTACAAGGGAGCTTGAAGAGGCGGGAATTGTTTTGCGTCATAGTATAGAAGATATTGAGGACGGTAGCATAGTTATCGTGCGTTCACATGGTGCCGAAGCTGATGTTTATAAAAGAGCGGCAGAGAAGGGATTAAGAATTGTCGATGCGACATGTCCTTTTGTGAGTAAAATACATAAATTGGTAAACGAAGCGTATGAGCAAGGTAAACAGGTTGTAATCGCAGGTAACAGTTTGCATCCGGAAGTTCAAGGAATTAACGGTTGGTGTGAAAGAACTGCAATTATAGCTCAAAACGCTGAAGAAATCAAAGAATTTGATTTGCAGGATAAGGATGTTTCTTTGGTTGCGCAAACGACACTAAAACAAGATGTGTTTGAGGAAATTCAAAAGGGAATTGCGAAAAAGACAGCGAAGATAGAGCTTAAAAATACGATTTGTTATGTTACGGAAGAAAGACAAAACTCGACGGCAGACCTATCTCGAATGGTCGATGCGGTAGTGGTAATTGGTGGGAAAAACAGCTCAAATTCTCGGAAATTATATGAAATTGCGATTGCAGCATATTTCGTAGAAAAATAAAGATAATTTACCATTGCAAGAAATCGAATTTTTATAATACAATAGGTTGTGGCAGGTGCGTCTCACACCTGAACACTTAATTGAGGAGGTTATTGCTAACATGAGTGAAATTATCACTGAAAAACAAACAGACAAATCCTATGGACGAGTTTATGGCAGACATTGAAAAGGCAAGCAAATTGCCAAAAAAAGCGGAGAAAAACGTTGAGGGTACTATTATCGAGGTAAGAGATAGAGAGATAATAGTAAATATCAGTTGCAAGAAAGACGCAATCATTCCAAAGGAAGAGATGTCTATAGAGGAGAATGGTGATTTAAAAGAGCTGTTCAAAGTCGGCGACATGATTAGAGCTAGAGTGATTCGACATGACGACGGAGATGGCAACATTTTGCTTTCAAGAAAGAAAATCGAAGCAGACAAATATTGGGACGAATTAAAGGTTGCATATGACGAGAAAACAAGTGTTGACGTTAAGGTAACAAAAGAAGTGAAGGGCGGAGTACTGGCAGAGTACAAGGACATTACAGGATACATACCTTATTCAGGACTATCGGATAGATATGTTGACAAAGGCGACGATTTTATAGGCAAAATGCTTAGAGTAAAAGTTGTTAAAATTGACATAAAGAAGGGCAGAGTGGTATTTTCACATAGGCTTTATCTACATGAAATCAGACAGAAGACTCTTGACGAAATTTGGGGAACATTGAGCGTTGGAGATATCGTAGAGGGTACCGTAATGAGATTTACAGATTATGGTGCGTTTGTTGATATCGGCGGCGTTGATGGATTACTCACATATCTGAGATTTCTGGGGTAAACTTAAGCATCCTGAACAGATGTTGACAATCGGAGAAAAAATTCCGGTTAAGATTTTAGCTATGAATAGAGAAACTGAAAAAATTTCTCTTGGATATAAGCAGACAAAACCTGAACCGTGGGCAAATATCGAAGAAAGATATGCAATAGGACAAAGGGTAAAAGGAAAAGTTGTACAAATCAAGGAATACGGTGCATTTGTAGAACTTGAACCGGGACTTGACGGACTTGTTCATATATCGGAGGTTGCAAGAAACAGAATCGAGAACATAGCGGATGTATTGTCCGTAGATAAGGAAATTGAAGCGGAAATCCTTGCGATTGACTATGAAAGAAGAAGAATCAGCTTGAGCATAAAGGCTACATTACCGGAAGCGGCTAAGGAAGAACCTGCTTCGGAAGAGCCGGCAGAGGAAGCAGCAGATGCTGAGTAAAAAGAACATAAAATAGTAGGGCTTGTCCCTGCTATTTTTTTAAGAGGAAACATGAACTTAACGCTTATAGGAATGCCGGCAGCAGGCAAAAGTACTATCGGAGTAATACTTGCAAAAACTTTAGGGATGCATTTTGTAGATACGGATATTTTGATACAGGAAAAAGAAGGAGAACTGCTTCAAAATATCATAGATAAAAAAGGAAATGATTACTTTAAGCATGTAGAAGAAAAGGTTTTGTGCGGAATGGATGTCCGAGATACTGTAATATCAACAGGAGGAAGCGCAATTTACTATCCTGTTGCAATGGAGCATTTAAAAAAAGACGGAATTGTAATATACATAGATGTGGAATTTGAAGAGATAGAGCGCAGACTGGATAATATCAGCACGCGCGGAATAACTTTGGCAAAAGGAGAAACTTTAAAAGATTTGTACAATAAAAGAGTGCCGCTATATGAAAAATATGCGGATTTGACATTAAAAAGCGAAGCGGGTATGACGGTTGAAGAGTGCATAGACGCGATTGTGAAAGCACTTAGGATTAGCGGGAAGCTGAAATAAGCTCCTCGGCGCTTTTTAGAGTAACATCTGTAATAGCTTTGCCGCCGAGAAGTCGTGCAATCTCATTGATTTTTTCTTCCTCGGACAGCTTGTTCAGCTCAACTCTTGTAGAGGAGTCGTCAGAGGATTTTCGTATTTCGAAATTGGTATCTCCGGATGCGGCAATCTGCGGCAAATGTGTGATACATATGATTTGGTGAGATTTGGCAATCTGTCTTAGTTTGGACGCTACGACACTTGCGGCTATACCGCTGATACCTGTATCAATTTCGTCGAAAATCATAGTAGGAATTTGGTCGAAATCGGCAAGTATATTTTTTTAAATGCAAGCATGATTCTGCTCATTTCTCCACCGGAAGCAATCTTTGCCAGCGGTTTTGCAGGCGTTCCGCGATCTGCAGACAGCAAAAATTGCACCTTATCTATGCCGCAGGCGGACAAATTTTCCGCGCTTGTGTCAAAAGCGACGGAAAATTTAGATTGTTGAACGAGAGCTCTGCGAGCTCTCGTCTCGATGTCCGCCTCGAGCGAGCTTGCGATTCTTTGCCCTGAGAGCGGAAAGCTCGCTCGAAGTCGACAGTACTGCCTGTTTGAAAGATGTATATTTGTTAAACAAATTTGTTTTTGCGAATCTATATCGGTATTTTCTGCAAGCTCAAAAGCGAGCGAATCTCGGTATTTTATTAAATCGGGTAGGGATTTGCGGTATTTTCTCATAAGCATTTTTGAGTTCCGTTTTCTTATGATTAAACTTCAAGTTCTCCTTCGAGAAATCAATTTTGTCGCGTGAATTGCGAATTTCGGAAGCCAAAACCTCGAGCTTATAGTAAGCATCTTCGCTTATTTGAGCAAAAGTTGCAAATTTCTATTAAAATCCGCATTCTATGAGAAGGTCTTTTGATTTGTCCAAGTTTTTCTATTACAGAGCCGGGAAGTTACCATAAAGCAAGTTAGAAGCTATTCGCAAAATTCCCGAAAATCTTTTTCTGAATTTTTGTAATAGATTTATCTGTTCATAGTTCTTCGTCCTCACCCTCACGCAAGTTGGCTTTTTCAAGTTCTGCCAGCTCAAACGCTTTGAGTTCGAGAGCAGCTTTGCCGCATCTTCGTCAGCAATCAATTTTTTTCGTATGCAGCTTTAATCTTTGATATTCGGGGAACTCCTTTCCAACTGTTCTTTAGTTTTTGAACTCGGCGCTGCCGTAAAGATCTAAAAATTTATATGCAAATCTTCGTTTAGCAGCGATTGCGATCGTATTGCTCGTGTATATCGGCAAGATGCGAAGAAATTTGACGCAATGTTGAAAGAGGGACCAGTTTCCCGTTGATTTTGCAAGTGCTTTTGCCTTGAGATGTCAATTCTCTTTGTATTATAAGCTGATTCTCATATTCTTCGGCGGATTCTCCAAGTTCGTCAAATATGAAATTTGGACAATCATCGAACGAAACCTCCACAAGCGCCTTATCTGCTCCTGTGCGAACGAAACTGTTATCTGCACGGCTACCTAAAACCAAACTGATAGCTTCAATTATGATAGACTTTACCTGAACCTGTTTCACCTGTAATCATGGTCAAACCGGAATCAAATGAAGTGTCGATTTCTTCAATTATGGCAAAAATTTTTATGTGAATGTGGAGGAGAGCATAATACTCCTGTTAAGACATCATTTTTGTAAAAATGTCAACGACATAGTCGACATGGTCTTGATCATCTACGAATACTGCTATGGTATTGTCGCCCGCGATAGAGCCTATAATGTATGAAAAGTCCAAAGAATCAATAGCTTCACCGGCAGCCTTTGCGCAGCCCGGCAGCGTCTTTAGGATTATAATTCCCTGCGTGGGCGTTACAGACTTGATAGTTTTTTTAAAAATTCTGATAAACGCGCTGAAAGAGGAATTTTTCCGTATTTCCGACAACGTATTTATACTTGCCGTCGCCGGATAAAATCTTGATGAGCTGCAAATCCTTGATATCTCTTGAAATCGTAGCTTGAGTTACCAAATAGCCGCTTTCGCGTAGCAAAGAGGCAAGTTTTTCTTGAGTGCCTATATCCATAGTGTTAATAAGTTCCAGGATTTTTGTTTTGTCTTGAGTATCTCATACATATCCTCCTTGCAATTATGCATAGTTTAAGTAATGCTTTTATTGCGGATTTCTTGTATACATTTTAACATAAATGAATTAAAAATACAAGCGCTTTAAAGAAAAAGATAATTGAAAAACCGAAAAGCGTTACAAATTCACTGCAAAACCTTGACTTTTCGACATTTGGATATATGCTATAAAGTTAGATAGGAGTGTTTAATTGTATGTAAAAAGCGGAGGTCGAATTGAAAAGCGATATACAGATAGCTCAGGAAGCATTGAAGCTGGATATAAATGAAACAGCAAAAATGCAGGGATAGAAGAAAAATATGTAGAACCTTACGGTAAAAGTAAGGCTAAAATAGATTATAATATTTTACACGAAAGAAAAGATGCAAAGCAAGGGAAAGTGATATTGGTAACTGCAATATCGCCGACACCTGCAGGGAAGGCAAAACAACTACAACAGTGGGACTTTTTGGACGGACTTTGCAAACTGGGGAAAAAGGCTATTGCTGCGCTTAGAGAGCCGTCGTTAGGCCCTGTTTTCGGAGTAAAGGGCGGTGCGGCAGGTGGAGGTTATGCACAGGTTGTACCTATGGAAGATATAAATCTGCACTTTACAGGGGACATACACGCCATTACAGCTGCGAACAATTTGCTTGCGGCGCTCATTGACAACCACATTTATCAAGGAAACGCGCTGGACATAGATGTGAGGAAAATTACTTGGAAAAGATGTCTTGACATGAACGATCGTCAGCTTCGTCAAATTATATGCGGACTTGGAGGTAAAGTAAACGGAGTTCCGAGAGAAGACGGCTTCGATATTACGGTTGCGAGTGAGATAATGGCTATTTTATGCCTTGCAAACGGCATAGATGATTTGAAGGAGCGAGTAAAAAGATAATCATCGGTTACAATCGTAAAGACGAGCCTGTAACGGCGGGAGAGCTGAAAGCGGAAGGGGCGATTGCCGCGCTTTTGAAAGATGCTATGAAACCCAATCTGGTACAGACGCTTGAGCATAATCCGGTATTTATACATGGTGGACCTTTTGCAAATATTGCGCACGGATGCAATTCCGTGATCGCTACAAAAATGGCGATGTCGCTTTGCAGATTATGTTGTAACTGAGGCGGGATTCGGTGCCGATTTGGGTGCGGAGAAGTTTTCTGACATTAAGCGCAGAAGCGCAAATATTAAGCCTGCTTGCATGGTTTTGGTGGCTACGGTTAGGGCACTCAAGAATCATGGCGGCGTACCGAAGGCGGAGCTTGGAACAGAAAATTTGGAAGCATTGCAAAAGGGTATTCCAAACCTTTTGAGGCATCTTGAGAATATCAAAACGGTATACGGACTTAATGCCGTAGTTGCAATCAATAAGTTTCCAACCGATACACAGGCGGAAATCGAGCTGATAGAAAACGAGTGTCGCAAACTCGGCGCGAATGTTTGCCTAAGCGATGTACACGCAAACGGTGGCGAGGGTGCAGTATCGCTGGCTAAGCAAGTGCTTGAATTATGCGAAGCGGAAAATAATTGTAAGTTTGTATATGAAATTACGGACAGCATTGACAAAAAGATTGAAAACGTTGCAAAAATAGTGTATAGAGCGGATAGTGTGAGCTTTACGGCTAATGCCAAAAAACAGTTAAAGCAGATAGAGGAATTGGGATTTTCGGGATTGCCTGCAGGTATTAGCAAAAACGCAATACAGCTTTTCGGATGACGCTGCGAAAACGGGAGCACCAAGCGGTTTTGATATAACGGTAAGAAATCTTAAAATTTGTGCGGGGCAGGATTTGTAGTTGCGCTCACAGGCGATATAATGATTATGCCGGGACTTCCAAAAGTACCTGCTGCTGAAAAATATAGATATAGACAGTTTTGGAACTATTAGTGGATTATTTTAGTTAGAATTTTTACGGAGGGATATGGCTGCAAATTTTTAAGCGGAGCGGCAGTAGCAGCAAAAACTTGACGATGAGCTTAAGGAAAAATTGAAAAATTGAAAACAGCGGAACCGAACCTACGCTGTGTGTGGTTAGACCGGTCAAAAACCGGAGGATTTGTCGTACGAACGAGGACTGCTGAAAAAGCTGAAAAAGCTCGGAATTGAAGTAAACAAAAACTGTACGATGAAAAACATTACTCGAAGAGGAACTTGCAAGCGAATTAAGAAAAATAGATGCGGACAATAACAATCACGGAATACTAATTTTTAGACCGCTACCGAGCCATATTGATGAAAAAAAGGTGCTTGAGCTTATTTCGCCGCAAAAGGATGCCGATGGCGTAACGGGATGCTTCAATGCCCGGAATTTATGCCGACACGGGGTAGGGAATCCGCCATGTACGGCAGAGGCGTATGGAAATTTTAAAGCATTACGACATACGCTTGCAAGGGAAAAACAGTCGCTCGGCAGAAGTTTGGTGGCAGGCAAGCCGTCTGCATTGATGCTCTTAAAAGAAAATGCTACGGTTACCATTTGCCATAGCAAGTCGGAAAATCTCAGTAAAATTTGCAAAGAAGCCGATATTTTGATTGCGGCTGTCGGTAAGGCAAAGCTGCTCGACAAGGAATATGTGAGCGAAGGACAAACGTGATAGATGTGGGCATTAACATGGGCGAGGACGGAAAACTTTGCGGAGATGTTAATTTTGAGGAAGTTGAAAGTGTAGTTTCAAAAATATCGCCTGTTCCGGGTGGAGTTGGAACTGCAACTGCGACCGTACTTATGTCGCATGTTGTCGCTATGGCGGAAAGGAGCGAATCGTGTTAATTAGACCTAGAAGACTTAGATTGTCGGACAATGCAAGAAACTTGACAAGAGAAACCAGAATTTCTGCGGACAGTTTGATATATCCAATCTTTATTGAAGAGGGCGAAAACATTCGTACGGCTATTTCTACGATGCCCGGTCAGTATAGGTACAGCATCGATACTGTGAAAAAAGAGCTTGACGAAATAATGCAGGCAGGGGTAAAGAATATTATAGTATTCGGAACTCCAAAAGTGAAAGACGAAGTCGGAAGCGGTGCATATAGCGATATCGGTGTAGTGCAGGAAGCGATAAGGGCGATTAAGAAAGAGTATAAGCAGCTTTATGTAATAGGCGATGTTTGTATGTGCGAGTATACATCGCATGGCCACTGCGGAATTACTAAAGGAGATACCGTTGACAACGACAAGACATTGCCGTTACTTGCAAAGACGGCAATATCTCAGGCTAAAGCAGGTGCGGATATGGTTGCGCCGTCCGATATGATGGACGGCAGAGTTCTCGAGATAAGGAAAGGACTGGATGCGGCAGGGTTTGAGGATGTTCCTATAATGGCGTATTCTGCAAAATATGCATCAGCTTTTTACGGACCGTTCCGAGAAGCGGCAGGTTCGGACAATTTTAAAGGACATAGGCGAACCTATCAGATGGATTACCACAACAAGAGGGAAGCGCTAAAAGAGGCAAGACTCGATGTACTTGAGGGTGCGGATATTCTAATGGTAAAGCCGGCTATTTCGTATCTGGATATTATAAAGGCTATTAAAGAAGATGTAAATATACCGGTGGCTGCGTATAGTGTTAGCGGTGAATATGCGATGATAAAAGCTGCAGCTATGGCGGGTATGGTGGATGAAGAAGCGATAATAGCGGAAACTACGGTTAGCATGTTTAGAGCAGGAACGGATATTTTGATTACATATTTTGCAAAAAGAAATCGCAAAAGATGATAAAAGAAGGAAGAATAGGATAATGCAAACAAATAAGTCAAAGGAATTATTTGCAAAAAGCGAAAAAATATATACCGGGCCGGGTAAACAGTCCTGCGCGTGCATTTGCGGCGGTTGGTGGAGAACCGAGATTTATCGAAAGAGCGGATAAACAGTTTATTTATGATGCCGACGGCAATAAATATATAGATTATATAGGCTCTGGGGACCTATGATACTTGGAAATAATGCGGACATAGTGAGGGATGCGGTTTCGAAGGCAATCAAAGACGGACTCTGCTTGGGGCAGCAACGGCAAAAGAAGCTGAGATGGCGGAGCTTGTTTGCTCCTTGTGCCGTCCATAGAAATGGTTAGAATGGTAAATTCGGAACAGAGGCGACCATGTCGGCTTTGAGAGTTGCACGCAGGCTATACCAAAAAGAGATAAGATAATCAAATTTGAGGGAAATTATCACGGTCATAACGATTCACTTTTGGTTAAGTCGGGTTCGGCGCTAATAGCAAGCGGAGGTTCTCCGGATAGCGCCGGAGTTACTAAGGGATGCGTCAGCGACACTTTGGTAGCTGTATATAACGATTTGGAAAGCGTAAAAAGGCTGTTTGAACAGTTTGGCGGAGAAATTGCGGCTATCATAGTCGAACCGATTGCTGCTAATATGGGCGTTGTATCACCCGCGAAGGATTTCTCGAAGGCTTGCGTGCGTTGTGCGACAAGTACGGAAGCGTTTTGATATTTGATGAAGTCATTACGGGGTTTAGAATCGCGCTTGGCGGAGCGCAGGAGTTTTTCGGTGTAAAGCCGGACATGACAACTTTTGGCAAGATTATAGGTGCGGGTATGCCGGTAGGAGCATATGGCGGTAGAAGAGATATAATGGAGTGCGTATCTCCGCTCGGGCATGTGTATCAGGCGGCACACTGAGCGGAAATCCTGTGGCAATGGCGGCAGGTCTTGCGCAGCTCAACTATTTGAAAGACAATCCTAAGGTTTATGAGCATATAAATGAGCTTGGGAATATGCTTTACGGCGGAATTGCGAAAATCGTCAAAGATGCGAAAGCGGGGGCGGTGGTTAACAACATAGGTTCTATCGGAACTTTGTTCTTCACCGAAGACAAAACCGCATAATTATGAAACTGTCAAGGAAATCCGACATAGCCGAGGTATGCAAGGTATTTCAACTATATGCTGAACGTCGGAAATTATTTCGCACCGCTCAGTTTGAAGCGGGCTTCATGTCGTACGCACATACAAAAAGCCGATATCGAAAAAGACATTGCAAGATGTAAAAGCATATTTCGCTTTGGGAGGCATAATGGCAAAAAGAAAAAAATATTTTTACTATAGAAACGAAAATGGAAGAGGTGGACAACCGCAACTATTTGTATATTCGTGCGTTTAAGCAGAATTCAGCCATATTCATTCCGCTTTTCATATTTACACTTATAGGAACGGCGGTTTTAGTTGCGACATTCAAAATGCTTAGCTTAGTCGGGATAGTCGAGGCATTTGCAATATCGTTGCTTTTTGGTAGTTGTTGCAACTCTGTGAAAAATAGAATTTCGTCATCGCGGACGCATCAAAAAAGATAAGAGCGGTGCGATAGGTAGCATCACTACAATGGAATTTTTCGATGATTATATGACTATGAAAGCGTCTTTTTCCGACATAGTCAGCAAGCTAGGTTATAATGAATTTTACGGGATGATTGAAACAAAGGGATACTATATACTTTATTACAGCCGTTCGCAGGCGACAATGCTTCGCAAAAAAGATATTGCACCGCAAATAAAGGATGATTTTGCAGATTTTATACATAATAAGTTTGAAGGAAAGTACAGAAGGCTTTTAGCCGAAAACGAGAGGTAATAGATAGGCGCTTAGACAATCAGCTTATGACAATTTAATATCCGGCATAAGTAAAAACGAGGAGTTTAAGGATGCGTTTCCGATGATTATAGACAATCCGTATAGGATTTTGGGAGCATCGACATTTGATACGCCGGAAGAACTGGAGGCACTTTACCAACTTTGGAAAGAGGATCCGGAAAAGTACAAATCCCCATATGATAAAACAAGACTCGGTGTACCAAACAGGACGCAGGAGAGGATGCTTTATGCGCTTGAACATTCCGATAGCTATGTGTATAAAATATTCTGGTTTTCGGACGCGGAAAAGGCGACTCGTTTGGGCAGCAAGGCGGATTTTATAGAGTTTTTTGCAAAAAAGCACACTATTACCACGACGGATTACAATTCTTTTTTGGCACAATACATATTTCTTTGTATTTTTGACAGGAATTTCACTCTGACTGAACAGTGGGGAATAATCTTAAATCTTATAAATGATTTACTCAATGTATCTGTGGGAAGATTTTTGGGCGTTTTTAGCGAAAAACAGGATAGAACCGCTAGATAATAATGAAAATGACATTTTTGTATAATGAATTCAAAGATAATATTTTGTTTCCAATCAGAGAAATAGTAAATCGCATAAACGGCAAGATAGATATAGACGAGATTGTTCATATACATTCGATAATAGGAATGGTTGAGCGACCTCAACTTCCGTTTGCCCGCATACAAAATATGCTTTACGAAAAACTGGAAAAATGGTTCGTCAAAGAAGCCGAATATGTGAATAATGTCATACTCAGCAATGTGAGCGGAATAAATGATATTACCATGGAAGAAAAATTGGCGACAATAGACGCATACAATTATGTAATAGATAATGTAGTGCCGGATTTTGAACGAATAGTCGGAAACATAATTCCGGCTGAACATTCGATGAATACAAGGCTACGCATGATGTTCTCGGGTAAGTTTATTGTGGTTGCCAAGATTTTGAGCAATGCCGGAATGTACAATGAGAGTCTGAAGCTATGTAGAATTTTCAATGACTTTTTTGAGGATGAATACATATCGGGCGAGATTAACACATTGAATAAGATACTGAAGCAGGACGAAGAACATCGAATGAGTATAAACGCGGCAGCAACTGCAATGGGAAACAGGGCGCTTGACAAAAACAGCATTTATGCAATGCCTGCAGGACTTGGAGAACTTGAAAGACTGGAACGAACAAGAAAAAACGAGTTTTTCAAAAAAAAGCAGCGCACGGGGATAGACTACAAAGAAGTGATACAAGGCGTCCTGAATAAAGAAATGAAGCTGGTTGATCCGCTTGAGGAGAAATTCAAGGACGACAGACCGTATGCGGAACGCATACTTGAAGAGGAAGCGGCAATCGCTGAAAAAGAAGCGGCAAGAATGAAGCTGATAATGGCGGATTTGCAAAAACGCCACGAACTGGAGCTTCAATCCAAAATAGAGGAACTGAACAGCAAATATAGACAAAGTATGAAGAAATGGATTATAGCGCTCGTTGTAATACTATCGCTTGTGTTTATCGGCAGTGCTTTTGTGATTGTCCAATTATTTTCTTCTTCGCACGGGGAACAGACTGCCCCTGTGCAGATTGATACTAACGACCTGAAAGCGGTTCAGGAAAAATTAAAAGTGCAAAAAATGGAAATTTCCGAAATGGAAGACGAAATAGAAGCTACAAATATTGCGATTGCAGAGCTTAGCACGAAATATTTTGAAACCAATCAACAAGAATATTTGGATAGAATGAATGAGAAAAAAGCCGAATATGAAAAGCTGTATACGCAATATACCGAAAAGGTCAAGGAATATAACGCACTCAATACTCAATACAAGAAAAAAGCCGGCGGTGAGGGGCAATAAGTGTTGCATTTATAATTGCTTTATGTTAAACTTAGGCTGTATGTTTTCAAAGGAGAAATTACATTTTAGATGAAAGAGTTTAGCGTAGACTTTTACAAAAAGCTGATAATGTTCATATTGGTTTTGATATTTTTGTCGGCGTTGTTTTTTTCAGGCTTTGCGATTAAGGCTTATTTTGATAACAAAAAGATTGAGAATCATGGAAATACGCCAAGCATCGAAGCAAGTGAGGAACAATTTATAAGTGGCGATGAGATAGGTAGCTCGCAGCAAAAAGCCGAGAGCAAAAAGAAAGAATTGCAAGGGCAGCAGGCAGCCGAAGCCGAAAGTCCAAAACCACAAGAACCAAAGCCTCAAATACATAGCGAAGATTTAGGTAGCAAGGAATATTATGCTGAACCTAAAAAAGTTGTGTATCTCACATTTGAGGACGGAGCATCCAAAAATACCGGAAAAATTATTGAAATATTGCATGAGAATTCTGTAAGAGCGACATTTTTCTTTAATACAAACGAGGAAAAAAGCTCGTACGAAATTATTAAAGAGGCTTTTGATAACGGAAATGCACAGGCATACCATCATCGAGTACAGCTCCGCTTTCGGAGGTATACGCAACACCGCAGGACTACGGCAGAGATTTGGATCAGAGTGCTATTCGCATCGAGTATATCACAGGAGTAAAACCTGACATAGTAAGATTTTCCGGCGGAAGCAAAAATGCTTATATAGGCTCAAGGACGCAGGAGTTTGTGGACGAAGTTACCAGGCGAAACATGGTGTACTTTTGATTGGAACCTGTGCGCAGAAGGAACGGGAAGAGTCAGAGATTTAGATGCTCTTGTTGCAAATGCAACAAATATCAAGCCGGGAACGGATAGGTACATACTGCTTATGCACGATAACGGTAATGTAAATACGTGCGAAGCACTTAGAAGAGTAATAAAATTTTATAAAAATGAAGGGTTTGAGTTCATGCCGCTTTCCAGCAGCGTGAAACCGATAGTATTTTAACAAATAACGGAGGCTATTTATGAGTAATAAGACAAATTTCAGCCAAGCGATGCGAGAAATATTCGGCGTCGACTCCAAAGATTCGAATAAGGCGGATGGATTTCTGTCGAAAACGGTGCAAATGAAGCTGCGGAGGAACAAGCTGCGGGAGATAGACTTAATCAAAATTTCAGTCAGACTTTCCAGCCTGTAAAGACAGCGGAAACGTTCACGGGTGCGTCCGATACTGTCGAGGAGGAGGCTTTTTACGAAAAACCTAATTATAGAGAAACCTCCAAAGCGGGATCGTCTATGGATGGCAGGCTTGGTAAGGATTATAGCAGCGATATAGGCCCATATGGCAGCGTGGCTGACGATGGCAGATACGACCAAGATGAAGTTGGAACGACGATTATTACAAAGAACACCGTGATTGACGGAAATATTAAATCCTTTGAAAATATAGAGCTGAACGGAAATGTAAAGGGTAGAATCGAAACCACGAAGAATGTCGGCGTATCCGGTTGTGTGCAAGGGAATATTGAAGCCACCGATGTGCTTCTCGAAGGAGCTCAAATAAAGGGAAATATCCTTTCCAAGGGTGCGCTTTTGATGGATAAAGATACATTGCTTTTAGGCGATATAGAAGCTCAGAACACGAGAGTGGACGGAAAGATTAAGGGTGAGGTAAACATCGGCGGAAACGGCGAATTTTTATCAAACTCGGTTGTTGTAGGAAACATTACAGTATCCAATTTTTATGTTCAATACGGAGCTAGAATGCAGGGATACATCAATACGAATTTTTCAAAGAACGAAGAAGACAATATTTTTGGAAAGTTGGCAGGCAATTAGTAATTAACACTAAGATAGGAGAAATAAATTGGGATTTTCAGCAGAAGTCGGTATAGATTTGGGTACAGCCAATGTACTTGTCTATATTAAAGGAAAAGGAATAGTTTTAAACGAACCGTCGGTAGTGGCGATAAACAGCGATACAAACGAGATACTCGAGGTCGGAGAGCAGGCGAGGCAGATGCTGGGTAGAACTCCTGCGAATATTGTTGCGCTCAAACCGCTAAAGGATGGAGTGATTTCCGATTACGATGTAACAGAAAGAATGCTGAAGTATTTTATCAAGAAAACTTGCGGAACAAGCAAGTTTTTCAAGCCTAGAATTATGGTTTGTGTACCTAGCGGAGTTACGGAAGTAGAAAAGCGTGCGGTAAGAGAGGCTGCAATAGAAGCAGGCGGCAAGTCCGTATTTTTAATGGAAGAACCGCTTGCGGCAGCAATAGGTGCAGGTCTTGATATAGCAAAGCCGGACGGCGTAATGGTAATAGATATAGGCGGCGGTACTACCGATGTAGCAGTGATTTCACTTGGAGGAATTGTTGCGAATGCGTCCGTAAAAATGGCAGGCGACAAGTTCGACGAGGCCATAATCAAATATATGCGCAAGACTCACAATTTGTATATAGGTGAGAGGACTGCTGAAGAAATGAAGATGAATATAGGAACGGCATACAAGCGTGATGAGCCTGTTTCTATGGTTTGCAGAGGGCGAGATCTTGTGAGCGGACTACCGAAATCTATAGAAGTATCTTCCGAAGAAATGATGGAAGCTCTGGAAGAGCCTTTACAGATAATTTCGGAAGCGGTACATTCGGTACTCGAAGACACTCCGCCTGAGCTTGCAGCGGATATAAGTAATTCGGGCATAGTAATTACAGGTGGTGGCGCACTTCTCTACGGCATAGATAAAAGAATCGCAGATAGGACAGGGATAGATGTAATCATCGCCGAAAATCCAAAATCGTGCGTAGCAATCGGAACAGGAGAAGCACTGAACTCTATTGATTTTATGGAAAGCAACAGATTAAATCGTAGAACTAACAGATTATAATTTTTGTGGAATTTGCAAATGGGTTCTTTTGAGAACCCATGGAGGATATATGCTTTTGAATCTTATAGCAACTACAACATTTGGACTGAAGCTGTTGTAAAGCGCGAAGTTGAAGCGCTCGGATTTAAAAATATTACAGGTTACAGACGGAAAAATAGTATATGAGGCGGACGAGCGCGGCGTAGTTATTTCTAATATTCATTTACGGTGTGCAGATAGAGTTTTGATAAAACTGGCAGAATTTACAGCATACGAGTTCGAGGATTTGTTCCAAGGCGTAAAGGTAATCGAATGGGAAAAATGGATACCCAAAGACGGCAATTTTTGTAATGAATTGTTCGGCGGTTCGCTCAAAAGCTGGGAAGTATCAGAGCTTGTCAAAGCGTAGCCGAGAAAGCTGTAATAGAAAGGCTTGGAAAAATCTATTCCTGTAAACGTTTTGCGAAAAGCGGTGCAAGCTATCCGCTCAAAGTAAGCATATTGAAAGATGTAGTAACGGTAACGCTCGATACAAGCGGTGTCGGGCTTCATAAAAGAGGTTACAGAAAAATGCGGTAGCGGCTCCAATCAAGGAAACAATGGCGGCTGCACTTGTAAGTTTGTCTTTTTGGAAAGAAGGCAGAATTTTGGTAGATCCTTGCTGCGGAAGCGGCACGATAGCGATAGAAGCGGCGATGCTTGCAAGGAATATTGCGCCCGGAATAAATAGAAAGTTTTTGATTGAGGAATGGGGCATTATACCGCAGGAAATCTGGAAAGAAGAACGAAAAAAGGCATATGAAGCAATAAAAGATGCAAATTTTGTAATCAAAGCGTACGATATCGACGCTGCGTGCGTAGAAGCCGCAATTGAAAATGCTATGCAAGCAGGTGTTGATGAAGATATTGAGTTTATTCAAAAGGACATCAGAAATTTGCGGCTTGAGGGTGAGCAGGGCATAGTAATTGCAAATCCGCCATACGGCAGCAGAATAGGCGATCAAAAGGTTATTACTGAATTTAATCGAGGACTTGCAAAAATCGCAAAAGACAATCCTACATGGTCGTTTTATAATAACAGCCGATAAGGACATGGAAAAAGCCGTATTTAAGCGACAGGCGAACAGGCGAAGGAAGCTATATAACGGCGATATCGAAGTTTGTTATTACCAATTCCATGGAGAAAAGAAATGATAGAGTATGAAATATTTACATCGTTGATATTTTTCTTATGTGCATTTTACAAATTTAACAAAGGGAAAAGCATCGATATTTCACATCTTTGTTGTTTCTTATTTGCAGCGTATATAATAGCAGTATTTTTCATAACGGATATAGGTACGATTTTTGAAGGATTTGAAAACGGTATAGTACTGAATATTGTTACATTCAATGTGCATCCGTTCAGCAGGCACATATACATGCCAAGCTATTTCGCCAATGTGCTTATGTTTGTGCCGTTCGGATTTTTGGCGTCTATCATAGAAAGGCAGGATATCGGAGTTGTTCGGGCGTTTTTGGAAGGGCTGGGATTTTCACTTGTAATAGAACTGAGCCAGCTGCTTAATGACCGGTATACCGATGTAGACGATTTGATTATGAATACTGCAGGTGCGTTAATTGGATACATATTATACAAATTGATTTTCAAAAAGCGATTCCCCAAAGGCGGAAAGCCTAGATTTGAAGCGTTTACATATATGGCAGTGATGTTTTTAGGACATTTTCTGCTGTTTGACGAGTCGATTTTTCTGAAGATTTTCCATTAACCCTTCGAGGTGAGATATGAAACAATTATTTGAACTTTACATAGGTTTTGCAAAAATAGGAATGTTTACAATAGGTGGCGGAATTGCGATGATACCGCTGATAATCGACGAAATTGCGAAAAAGAAAAAATGGATAAGCGAGGAAGAAATAGTAGATGCAGTAGCGCTTTGCCAGTCGCTTCCCGGTGTAATAGCTGTTAATATAGCAACATATGTAGGCTACAAATTGGGCAAATTTAAGGGAGCACTTCTTGCGACGCTCGGTGTTATTACACCGTCGTTTTTGATAATAATTGCTCTTAGCTATGCCGTTTCACAATTTCAGGGAAATGCACATATGGTTTTTGTAATGCAGGCGCTTAGGCTGGTAGCTGCTGCACTCATAGTTACGGCGGCAATAAGTATAGCAAGAAAAACGATCAATGATTTCTTTGGCGTATTCGTAGCATTGCTAAGTTTTGTTCTGGTTGCAGTTTTTAATCTTCAGGTATATTTTGTTGTGCTGTTTGCGATTGCCCTAGGATTGATTTTTAGGTACAAGGGGAAAAGCGCATGAATTTGATTTCGTTGTTTTATCCTTTTTTTAAAATAGGACTTTTCGGATTTGGTGGCGGACTTGCCATGCTACCGTTCATATTTCAAGCTGCACAGCAAATAAGCGATATGACTATGCAGGATTTTTCCAATCTTGTAGCATTGTCGCAGATAACACCGGGACCGCTTGCGGTGAATGCGGCGACATATGTAGGTTATAATGCGGCAGGAGTTTTGGGGGCTGCTGTCGCAACGATTGGGGTTTGCAGTCCGTCATTTATGATTGTGCTTGTAGTAAGCAAAATGCTCGAAAACTTTAAGGAAAGCAAGGTTTATGAAGCAATTCTTGCGGCAATAAGACCTGCTACGGTAGGACTCGTGGCTGCTGCCGGATTGATGATTTGCAAGAGCAGTTTGTTTTAATATGCAAGCAGTACATGAAATAAAAAAAACGCTCCAAAGCGGAGCGTTCAATCTAAGTATACTTAATATTGCAGATGCGTTCAATGTAGCTGAATGTGTCGTATTTGCGGTATGTATAGTCTTGATACTGAAATTCAAGGTATCACCTATAAAATTGATGTTATTTGTCGCATTTGCGGCATTGGCAATCAGCTTTATTTAGTATCGTTTTCAAAATTTTTAAAAACGACCATAGTTAGGTTGTTGTCGTAAAGTTCTCGTGCTATTATAGAACGGTCGAGTTGATCTGTCGCAGCTTCTGATATTTTTGGACCTGCGAGTGCGGTAAACGGCAAGAACAGGCAAAAGAATGATTGAAACGACAAGAAAAACCCTTAACAAATCCAAATATCATGCCGAATAAACTATTGATAAACCCGATAACATTTTCGTCATCGTTTTTAGAAGCTATTTTTGAAATAAGGGCGAACAGACCTTTGATTAAAAATGTTACAATCATTAGGCAGAGAATGTTTACTATCAAGTTTGCAACGCCCATTGCCCATATGTCGATAGCGGATGAAGCCAAATTGTCAAATCCGCTTAGCAGAAGTTTTGGGAATAAATGGCCGAATGTTTCAATGTCAAATCCGCTATCAACCATATTTTTCAAATGATTTGCTATTATAACATTGATGTTCAAAGTATTTTTAGGAAAACGACCAGTATAGGGGTGTAAAAACGCTTATCACAAGTGCGATTAACCAGCCGAAAGCCTTCAAAAGGCTTGCAATAAAGCCCATGCGATACCCCATTATCATGGAAGTCAGCATGAGGGCGGCGATGAATATATCAAAAACATAATTACCTCCTGCGGTTTTTATATTAGCTAAAATCAAATTGATGTGATATCATAGATAGTATAACACATTCAACCTAAAAAGTAAAAACAACTTTTGGTTTAGGGAGACGAATACGATGCAAAATAACGGCAAAATTGAAAATAACGCTAAAGATAATATGAATTATGGGATTTTGCATCTTTTTGCGTCTTTTTGATAATAATTGCAGCGCTGCGTGGGATATAATAAATCTGCCGGCGCAAAATTCGGAGAGCTATGCAAATTTAAAGATTCTTACGGGAATTACTTTGGTATCACGAGTAGGGATACCGATTTTTGTGATGCTGCGAGGGGCGTATTTACTGGATCCCGAAAATGACATAAGCGATAGCGATATTTTCAAAAGACATATTCCAAGACTGGTTTTTGTATTTTTGTCGTGGTCGCTTTTTTATGCTTTACTTGAGCAAAAATCTTTTGCAGGACCTCACGGCGCATGGACCGTTCGGATTTTTGAATTTACTTGATCTCGATAGACTGCTGGAAAGCACTGTTTTGGGACAACCGCATTTTTGGTATTGGTATACCCTGCTTGGACTTTACCTCGTAACACCGCTTTTGAGAGTGTTTATCAAAAATGCAAGCAAAGGCGCAGATAAATTATTTTACATTTTCTTTGTGTGGCGGTTACGGTAATCGTTGTTTTAAACGACGGAGATTTTTCAAAATTATACGCTGAACCGCATTATAAGCATGAGTAATATATTTTTGCCTTTAGGATTTTTGGGATACTATCTTTTGGGGTATACTATCAAGAAAGCGGTTAAAGGAAAGGCTATAGCTGTTACGCTTTTGCTTGTGAGCATCGTTGTTTTTTATTATAGTTTAATATGGACGATGGAATGGAATTCGATAGGAACTCGTGCGCCTGTGAATCTTTCGCTTTTAAATTATTTGTCGCCCGTGATATACATCTTTGGGATTACGATATTCGTAATTGCAGGGGAGATGAGAATAATTCAGTTAAAAGATTATAAAAACGAGATACTGAGCGACCTTTCAAAATATACGGTTACGCTATATATGATATATCCGCTCGTGATACAGTTTTGTATAACGGCGAATGTAATATCTGCCGCTCAAAAGTGGCAAACGCTTCTTTTAAACAGCCTGATAGTATTCATAGTTGCTTTGATTTTGGCTATCGTGATTGCGTTGCCTTATAGGGGAATAAAAAAATGGCTGGGTAATTCATAATTAAAAAATTTTTAATAATATATTTATAAAAAAAGCATTAAATTTGAAGATATAATGATATTAAACAAGTTTGGGAGGAAATAGAAAATGAAAAAGAAATATTGGTTTCAGCTCTCGCAGCTTCACTTTTTTTATCACAGGGAGCGTTTGTGTTTGCAGATGATGTTAAACCTGTAAAAGTTGATGAAACTGAAGCTATTACAGAAAGTGCAATTTTGCCACATGTAAATATGACTCTGGAGCAGGCATACGAGCAGTTGAAAGCGGACAGTCCGCAGGCGATAAGTGCCAACTTTGTCTATGAGAGCGAACTTGCAGTAAGTAAAGGTTATATTGAAAACCTTAGCAATTTGAACAAATCGGCTCGCGAAGATCCTTGGGCGGATACTTCACAAAAACCGATTGCGGAGCTTAGAGTGGATTTTGCGAAGGAGCAAGCTAAAAAGAACTACGAAGCCGCATTGAATAGCTTAAAAAGGGAAGTGTACGAAAAAAATACTACACATAAGCAGACGGAAGCGCAGCTGATAGCGGCAAAAGAAAATTACGAAAGAGCAATTAAACTGAAACAAGAAGCGGATTTAAAATTTAGAGTCGGTAAAGTATCAAAACTTGAAACGCTCAACGCAGACACAGCTGTAAATGATGCACTTGACGCATATCAAAAAGCAAAAAACGGATTGGAAGCCGACAAAATGGGGTATAATCTGTTTATGGGTTATAATGTAAATCAGGAATTCACATTAACTAATCCGCTTGAACCGTTTGCATTGCCGCAAAGAACTTTAAATGAGTCTATTGCAATGGCAAAATTGAACAGAAATGAAATCGCCGATGCAAGACAAAAGTCGAAATTGGCAAGAGCTTCATTGAAAATGGTCGATGATTATCCGCACAGTTCTGCAACATACAAAAAAGCAAAAGTTGCTTACGATATGGCGATACTGGCATTAAAGAATGTGCCCGGTGCTATTGAGATGGATGTCAGGACCAAGTATGCGGCGATGAAGCAAAACTACGATGCCGTAAATGCAAGCAAGAAAAACTTAGAGAACACAAAAGAGGTTGCAAGGATTGGGCAACTTCAGTACGATACAGGGTTTATTACGATAACCGATTTGAGCGGAATGAACCTTGCAGTATATAATGCGCAGCAAACATATAACAAAGCGGTACTGGACTACAATTTGGCGGTAACAGACTACTATCAGTGCGCAACGGTTGGATTAAAAGGAGCCGATATATAGACAGCTTTCGTGGTAGACAAGAGTTTCTTTCAAAAAGACATATTCATATTTGCTGAGAATATAGCATTCATTGTGAAATGTATATACTGTGATCATATGTGAACAGATAAAACTTTAGAAGGAGCATAAATACTATGAGCAAAAAAGAGTTTGAGTTAGTTAAAACCTCTGATATCGCGGACTACCTTGGTAAATGGGTGTGGGATTCGCTTGCTCTTGAAGAGGCAAAATTTGATATTGACGCTCTAATGGAATTCTTGGGAAAACTTTGCAAATGTGAAAGAACGTATATATTTGAGATAGATTATGTCAAACGGACTTTCAGCAACACTTACGAGTGGTGTGCTCAAGGTGTGGACTCGCAAAAGGAGCTGCTCCAAAATGAAGATTTGGACACAATAAATGTCTGGATTGAGGCTTTTGATAATAATGAAAGCGTAGTTATATCAAATATCGACGAAATAAAGGAGTCTACCCCTTGGATTTATGCGGTATTGAAATCGCAAGGGATACATTCTCTTGTAGCGGAACCGATTTATTGTCGCGGGAAGTTGGTAGGATTTTTGGGTATAGACAATCCCGAAGTTTTCGAGTTTGGGGAAATAACGAATGTACTATCGCGAGTAGCGCTGCTTTTCACATATCTTCTCGAACATAAAAAACTTGAGGAAAGAGTTCAATATAACAAATATCACGACCAGTTGACACGCTCGCTCAACAAAAATGCTTTAGATAGGGAGTTTCTAAACGCAGCTTCTTGGAATGCGCTAGGGATTGTATCGTGCGACCTTTCGGAATTGAAGTTTACAAATGAAGAACTTGGCTTCACCGAAGGGGATGTTATGATTTGTCGCTGTAACGAACTCATAAAAGAAATCTTCGTTAGCTATGATACATATAGAATATCATGTGATAGATTTGTTGTTATTTGTCCGAATATAAAAGAGGCTTATTTTGACGAGCTGGTTACGAAGCTTGAAAAAGCGGCATCTGCAAACGATTGCTGTATGCTCTGTGGCTCTGTCTGGGCCAATGAAAAACCTATAAATCCGGATGCGCTTTTGGATGAAGCAGAGAAAGTTTTGCACAAAAATAAGGCGATTTATTTCTGCCAAACCGATCCCAAATCCGGAAAAACAAGAAATAGAAGAATTACTTCTCTTGAAAGTTTTCTTGATAGCGTTAACGACAGTCACGCAAGCATGCTGTATCGTTTCATTGAAAACAATTATTTCAGCTTTGATTTGTTTTTCAAATCTATGGAAATGGGCGGGAATTTCCCTTATTTCGGAGATTTACAAAAAGATGCGTGGTATATTTCGGATAATATCAAAGAAACATGGGGATTCGATAAGAATATAATTCATGACTTTGTGCATAAATGGAAAAGAAATATTCCGCATGAGGAAGACGCGGATCTTTACGAGAGAAGCATTGCAGAAATCTTCAGGTTCAAAAAAGAAGCCTACGATTTGATATACAGGGTTTCAGATAAAAACGGAGAAGAGCTTTGGGTGCGCTCTTTCGGATATATAAGATGGGACGAAAACAAAGAAATTCCACTATTCTTTTGCGGACATATAGTTAAAGTGAACCACGATTTTGACGCAGATTCGATAACGAACTTTAAACGAGAAAAAGTTGCGATTAGAGATATAGGCTCGTTGCTTTACGATAAGAGAAAGGCTCAGTGCTTATGTTTCCGTTTGAGCGGATTCGGTGAGATAAATGAGCTTCGAGGCAGAGATACAGGCAACAACCTTTTGAAAGACATCGGTGCGAGCTTATCCAGGGAATTTGAGAATAAGGCGCAATTTTACAGGCTGGACGGACTCAGATTTTTGACTATCATTATGGATGAGGAAGACTGTAATGTTGCAGAGATATCTAAGAAAATCAAAAATATAGTTTCCGACTTATATGTAGCATACAATATCCCGATTAGATATCCGTGTGCGGTGGGAATCTTGGGTGAAATTAAGGAAAATGTATCGCCGATTGAACTTTTGACAGATGTGAGCAGCGTACTTGACATCGCAAAAACTAAACCTGAAACCGATATAATATATTCCTCAAGAACTTTGACGCTTCATCGTGCTCAGAAATATATGGGACTTGAGCTCAGCAAGGATGTTGTAAACGGCATGAACAATTTTAGAGTAGTGGTTCAGCCCATGGTTTCATCGACGACGCATAAAGTCGTAGGCGGAGAAGTGTTGCTTAGGTGGAAATATCTCAATCAGGAAGTTTCGCCTATGGTCTTTATTCCTATACTCGAAGATAACGATTTGATGCCGACGGTAGGCAAATGGGTATTTGAACAGGCTGTGAAACTGTGCAAGCGTCTAAACTCTTACGATCCGAATTTCTTTTTGGATTTTAATGTAAGTTATCATCAAATAAAAGATGAAACATTGCTTGCGTATATGGAAAATATTATGAGCGAATATAACATAACGAGCAGCAGACTGGTTATGGAGCTTACTGAAACACATTACAACGACGATCCTATAAAACTGCAAAAGTTTATAAATAGCTGCAAGATTATGGGAATGAAAATTGCACTTGACGATTTCGGCGTAGGATATTCGTCGCTCGAGATGTTGCTGAAATATCCTGCACATGTAGTAAAGCTGGATAGAAGTCTGATGAAAAAAATGTCGGATTCGCCGGACAGCAACATATTCATTTCCACAATCGTTTCGGCTTGCCATAACTTTGATAAGTTGGTTTGCGTCGAGGGTGTTGAAACTGAAACTGAACTTAAGATGGTAACACAAGCGGGATGCGATACTATACAGGGGTTTTATTTCTATAAGCCTATGGAAGTGATTGATATATACGATTTGGTCATAAAAGATAATTCGTAAGATAAAATGTATGGCAAAAAAGTCTTGATAGAAAACGCTTTTTTTGATATAATATCTGTTCGGTAGAGCATAATGCTTAAAAATAGGGGTAAAACCCGAAGAGAGAGGTGCGTAGCATGAAGGAAGGAATCCATCCGGACTATAAGGAATGTAAAGTAACTTGCGCATGCGGCAACACATTTACAACTAAGTCAAATAAAGACGAGATAAGAGTTGAAGTTTGTTCATCTTGTCATCCGTTCTTTACAGGACAACAGAAGTTTATAAATCGTGGCGGTCGTGTTGAGAAATTCAAGAGCAAATACAACATCGATTAAGTCACATCTCAAGCTCCCATTGATTACATGGGAGCTTGTTATGTAATTCGGCAAAAATAAAACAAGATAGGAAAAATAAGGAAAATATGTTTGATAAATTAGATTTTTATCTTAGAAAAATATGAAGAATTAGCTATCAAAGTATCGGATCCGGATATAATTGCAAATCAAAGTCTATGGCAAAAAGCACATGAAGGAAATGAGCGATATAGAACCGGTGGTGGGAAAGTACAAGGAATACAAAAAGGCTAAGGAAGAACTTGCAGAATTAAAAAATATGCTTGCAGATTCAGACGAAGAGCTTAGAGAAATGGCAAAGCTCGAAATTCCGGAACTCGAAGACACATTGGAAAACCTTGAAAAGGAAATGAAAATCTTGTTGCTTCCAAAAGATCCGAACGATGATAAGAGTGTAATATTGGAAATACGCGCAGGTGTAGGCGGTGATGAAGCGGGTTTGTTTGCAGCGGACTTACTAAGAATGTATATGAGATATGCGGAGCGTAGAGGCTGGAAAACCGACTTGACGGAAATAAATGAGATAGGAATTGGCGGAGTAAAGGAAGCGGTTGTTATAATAAACGGCAGAGGCGCATACAGTAGGATGAAGTACGAAAGCGGGACGCATAGAGTACAGCGTGTACCGAGTACGGAATCATCAGGTAGAGTGCATACATCGGCGGCAACAGTTGCTGTGCTTCCGGAGGTGGATGATTTGGAGGTAACGGTAAATCCTAACGACATCAAGGTTGATGTGTACCGTTCATCGGGACATGGCGGACAGTCTGTAAATACTACCGACTCAGCCGTGAGAATCACGCATTTACCTACGGGAATTGTCGTAACTTGTCAAGATGAAAAATCGCAAATAAAAAACAAAGATAAGGCTATGAAAGTCCTTAAATCCAGACTTTACGATATGATGCAGGCAGAGCAGAATAAGGAAATTGCAGATGCCAGAAAGACACAGGTAGGCTCCGGCGACAGAAGCCAGCGAATCAGAACGTATAATTTCCAGCAAGGTAGAATTACCGACCATAGAATCAACCTTACTATATATAAGCTGGACACATTCCTTGACGGCGACATAGATGAGGTAATAGATGCTTGCATTACCAGCGATCAGGCTGAGAAAATGAAAAACTTATAGAAAGGCAAAACATGGAGACCAAGTTTTGGACAACTTCGGACGAAGACCTGAGAGAAGCTGCGGAAGTTATAAAAAGCGGGGGGATTGTCGCATTTCCTACTGAAACGGTATACGGACTCGGGGCGGATGCGCTAAACGAAAAAGCTGTGAAGTCGATTTATACTGCGAAGGGGCGACCTAGCGACAATCCGATGATAGTGCATATTTGCGATATATCGCAATTAAACGATTTAACTACAGAAATCAGCGCAGCCATGCGAGTGTTGGCAGAAGATTTCTGGCCGGGACCGCTTACGATGGTAGTACCGAAGGCAGCCTGCCTGCCAACGGTGACTACGGGCGGACTTGACACCGTTGGCGTGCGGCTTCCGAGCTCGAAGCCGCGGCGAAGCTGATTAGCTTCGCAGGCTGCCCGATAGCAGCGCCCAGCGCAAATTTGTCGGGAAGTCCGAGCCCTACGCAAGCCGAGCATGTGATTAGCGATCTTGCGGGCAAGGTAGACGGCATAGTATGTGGTGAATCATGTAAAATCGGAATTGAGTCTACTGTGGTAGACCTTTCGGGAGAAATTCCGACTGTGCTGCGCCCCGGATACATTACGGTAGCAGATTTGACCAAAAGCCTTTGAAAAAAAGTAGGCTTTGACGGTAGAAGTGGACAGGCATATACTAAGCACTCAGAATCTTGGCAGGTACGATGATACGGAAAAATCGGAATCTGCCTTGCCGGATTTTAAGCCCAAAGCACCGGGGATGAAATACAAACATTATGCCCCAAAGGCGAAGCTGATAATACTAATCGGCGATTATGAGAAAGTAGAAGCGAAGATGCTTGATATGGCGGGCGAGTTGCAAGCTGACGGAAAGAAAGTTGCAACAATATTGCTTTGGCGACAGTGAAGAAGAACTTGAACTTGAAATGAGTACCTTTTTTGAAAAATTGAGAAACTACGACAAACAGGGTTTTGATATAATTTTGGCACGAGGGCACGATCAGACGAATGGAAAAGGATTTTCAATAATGAATCGTATGCTCAAGGCGGCAGGATATGAAACGGTAAATGTAGGGGGTTAATATGAAGATAGGTATAGCAAGCGATCATGGCGGTTTTGAGCTTAAAGAATACTTGAAAGAGTATTTGAAAAAGTCGGGTATAGAGGTTTCGGATTTCGGGACAAATAGTGAAGAACCGGTGGACTATCCGATATACGGCGAGCGTTGTGCAAGGGCTGTGGCAAACGGAGAAGTGGAAAGGGGTATCGTGTGCTGCGGAACGGGAATCGGAATTTCTATAGCTGCAAATAAGGTGGCGGGAATCAGATGTGCGCTATGCACAGATGAAAATATGGCAAGATTATCAAGACAGCACAACAATGCGAATGTGCTTGCACTCGGAGGTAGAACTACATCAAACGAAGAGGCGCAAAAAATACTTGATGCGTGGCTAATTACCGAATTTGAGGGCGGCAGACACCAAAGACGAATAGATATGATAGAAAATATTAAATAATGGGACATAACGGGAGGAACAAAATGGGAAAAGTATATGTATTTGAACATCCGCTTATTCAGCACAAGACGGCAATGATTAGACAAAAGGAAACGAGTGTTAAGGATTTTCGCGACTTGGTAAAAGAAATCGCAATGCTTATGGGCTATGAGGCAACTCGTGAATTGCCGCTCGAAAAAGTGGAGATAGAAACCCCGATGTGCAGAACCGAAGTTAGGATGCTTCAAGGAGAGGATATAGCTATCGTTCCGATTCTTAGGGCGGGACTCGGTATGGTGGACGGCATGCTTGCACTTGTTCCAAATGCAAAGGTTGGGCATGTTGGACTTTACAGAGATCCTAGCACGCATGAGCCGGTTGAATATTATTGCAAACTTCCTAAGGATATTGCAAAAAGGCAGGTTTTCGTACTCGATCCAATGCTGGCAACAGGCGGAAGCGCAGTTGCAGCGATAGACTTTATCAAAAAGCAGGGGGCGAAGAATATCACATTTATGTGCCTAATAGCATCTCCTGAGGGAATAAGCGCGTTACAAGCTGCGCACCCTGATGTGGACATTTTCATAGCGGCGAAAGACGAAAGATTGAACGAAAATGCCTACATATTGCCGGGACTTGGTGATGCGGGCGATAGACTATATGGAACTAAATAGGAGCAAGATATGAATTTTATACCGGATAACGTGAGTGAACATAAGAATGTTTACGATGTTTTAAAAGAAAGAGGCTTTATAGAGCAATCTACGGATGAAGAAACTGTAAGGAAGTTGCTTTCAGAAGAAAAAATTAAATTTTATATCGGATTTGATCCGACTGCGGATTGCCTGCATGTAGGACATTTTATGCAGGTCATTATAATGATGTATATGCAAAAATTCGGACATACCCCTATTGTACTTATCGGAGGCGGTACCGGCATGGTTGGAGATCCTTCCGGAAGAACCGACATGAGGCAGCTTATGACTCCCGAAGTAATACAAAATAATTGCGATGCGTTCAAGAGGCTGTTCGATAAGTTTTTGGAATTTGACGATGAGTGGGTATATGAAGGCAAAAAAATGGATAGAGAGCCGAAGCCGGGCAAGGCGATATGCGTGAATAACGCTTCATGGCTTTTGGGGCTGAATTACATAGAATTTATAAGGGATATAGGTAAACATTTTTCCGTAAACGAAATGCTTAGAGCGGAATGCTTCAAGCAGAGAATGGAAAAAGGTTTGTCTTTCCTTGAGTTCAACTATATGCTCATGCAGTCTTACGATTTCATGGTAATGGCAAAGGACATAGATTGTCAGATGCAGTTTGGTGGCAATGATCAGTGGTCGAATATATTGGGAGGAATAAGACTCACGAAGCGCGAACTTGACAAGCAGGTTTACGGTATGACTTTTTCGCTTTTGACTACCAGCGAAGGTATCAAAATGGGAAAAACTCAAAAAGGAGCTCTTTGGCTCGACAAGGCGAGAACATCACCGTATGAATTCTACCAATATTGGAGAAATGTTGATGATGCCGATGTAAACAAAATGCTTGTGCATGCTCACATTTTTGCCTATGTCCGAGGTTGCAAGATTGTCGGCTTTGAAGGGCAGGAAATCAACAAAGCAAAGGAAGTGCTTGCTTTTGAAGTAACCAAACTGGTGCATGGAGAAGATGAGGCACACAAGGCACAAGATGCTGCAAGAGCCGCATTTTCCGGTGGGGACAATTTGGAAAATATACCTACGACCAAGCTCGATGTATCGCTGTTTGAGGGCGAGGGCATGGGAATTGTAAATTTGATTCGTGAAATCAAGCTGGTTCCGAGCAATGCGGAAGGCTTCAGGACAATAGAGCAAGGAGGACTTTCCGTAAACGGAGAGAAAGTTTTAGATAAAAAACTCACAATTACCAAGGCTGATTTCAAAGACGGTCAGCTCATAGTAAAAAAAGGCAAAAAGACATTTCATAAGGTTGAAATTTAAATATTTTGAAAGGCGGGATGCAAATGGAACCGTTAATTAAAGTAATCCATGTCCGCAAAGTTTACAGAATGGGCGAAGAAAAGGTAGTGGCATTGAACGATGTCAGCCTCGAAATCTTTCGCGGCGAGGTGGTTTGCTTTTTGGGGACATCCGGTTCGGGAAAATCCACATTCTTAAATATGGTGGCAGGCCTTGAAAAACCCACAAAAGGTGAAATATATATAGGTAAAGTGCCTATTCACAAACTCAATGAGAAGCAGGTTACGCTTTTCAGACAAAAGAACATCGGGTTTATATTTCAGGCGTATTATTTACTACCTATGCTTACAGCGATTGAGAATGTGAGCTTGCCGTTGATATTCCGCGGTACTGACAAAAAAACGCGCAACAAACTGTCCGAGGAGGCGTTACAGGCGGTAGGACTTAGCGGATACGAAAACAGAAAACCTACGCAGATGAGCGGAGGTCAGCAGCAAAGAGTCGGCATAGCAAGAGCGCTTGCGGCACGGCCAAAGATAATATTTGCGGATGAGCCGACCGGAAATTTGGATACAAATACGACCAAGGAAGTAATGCAAATTATAATCAATCAGGTCAGAAAACAACATGCGACATTGATACTTGTAACGCACGATCGGTCGATTGCGCAATATGCTGATAAGATTGTTACAATACAAGACGGAAATATTTTGAGCATAGAAACTAAACCGGTAGAAAAAGAATGATCAAGAAAAAGAGGTAAATTAAAGTGCTTTTAAATCAATTTGTGAAGAAAATGATGCTCGCACTTGTGTGCATAGCTGTCATATGTGTAAATATTCCATACGATAACGAAGCATATGCAGGTGTAGGTGATGTTACTGCTACATTGCAAGATACATCTACAAGCGGGACACAAGGTAGTAAGACTACCGTTATATATAAAATTAAAAATGAGAGAGATTATGCTATAGTGGTTAAAAACATGCAACTGGAGGTTTCGGGCGCAGGTATAGAAGCCTCGCAAAACACCGTGAATTAACGATTAACCAAAATGAAGAAACAAGTGTCAGCTTTACCTTGACTATCGGGCGAAATGCTTCGCTTGGCGATAGGACTATTCAGTTCAAGGCTGATATGGAAAGAGTGGGCGGAGTATCTCTTGGAAATCTGACGAGCAGGTTGGAAAATTTTACAGTATACGAGAAATTTGCCACGGATGGCCACGAGGTGGGTTGGGTAGCGGCTGTTGATGTATCGCATACTATAAAAACCCTGCGTCGGGGTTTACGGTGGGCGGAAATAATAAATTGTCGCTCACGCTTTACAATTACGGAAACAGTGTGGTAAAGAACGGCTCGGTAAAGATAACATTGCCGGAAGGACTTAGCATTAACAACGGTAGTAATCAGGCGAATATAGGCTATTTGTCGACAGGTCAAAAGCAAACGGTAGACTTTCCTATAAGCGTGGAAGACGGGACGCAGAGCAAGAATTACCCGATAGAAGTAACTGTTCAGGGGCAGGATTTTTATGCGTGGAGAGGTGAAAAGGTTCAAAGACGCTGTACATTCCTGTAGTAGGAGCCGGAAAAGAAGATATTAAAAACGATTTGAATATAACAAATGTAACTGCGCCCAATGTTGTGGCTGAAAAAAGTACATTTAATGTTTCGTTTTCCGTTACAAATAGCGGAAAAACAAAACTGCGTTCGATTAAGATTACAGCAGAACCTGCGGAAGGACTTTTGAATAGAAGCAGAAACATCTTTGTGGACAGCTTCGATCCGGGGCAAACCAAGACATACACAATAAGTTATTTTGCGCAAGAAACAAAAGAAGGCAAAAGTTGTGCGATCAAGATAAATGCGGAAAGTACAAATTCCGATGCAAAAATGCGGCGCAAGTTTCGCAGTACGCAGTTGTAACGGTAGAAGCAAGTGCCGATGACGGGGTAAAAAAACCGCAGCTGATGGTTGACGGATATACATATGGAGGTACGGCGGTTCAGGCGGGAGGACATTTTATACTGAATCTCGGAATACTTAATACATCGACTAAGGAGCTTGCGAATATCAAGGTATCCTTGACGGATGAGGGCGGAGTGTTTGTACCGGCAGGAGGCAGCAATTCGTTTTTCATAGACAAAATCAGAGGAAAAGCGCATTACACAAAAAGCATGGCATTCGATGTAAAACCGCAAGCTGAACAAAAGACGACTTCAATGACTGTCAAAATCAGCTATGAAACAAAAGACGGAGAAGCGCTTGAATCTTCGGATGTTATAGCTATACCGGTAACGCAGAGAACTCGCCTTGTGATTGATGATTTTGTACCGCCGCAGGAAGCATATGTGGGGAGCCCAGTAAGTTGTGAGCTTCAATTTTACAATATGGGCAAGACTGTTTTGAACAATTTGAAGATAAATTGCAGCGGTGATTTTGATGTAACACAGTCAAATAGTTACTATGCAGGAAACATGGAAGCAGGTAAGAGCGATACATATAGCTTTACAGTTGTTCCGAGAGAAGTCGGTACTGTAACAGGTACTGTCAGCTTTACTTTCGAAGATAGCGAGGGAGAATCTCAGATAATAGAGGTACCGTTCGAATTTGAGGCTACGAAGGAGCAGATTATCGACGACAACGACGATAATCAGAAGGATAATCAAAAAAAAGCTCCATGGAGTTTGATAATATTCGGCATAATTGTGGCATCGCTTGTAATAGCTGTAATAGTAGTGAAAAAAATCCGCAAAAATAAAATGCACAAGGATCTCGAAATTGATGACCTTGATGTGTAAACGGATTTAGAGGAAGATGGACTATGACAAACAGAGATTTGATAGAGCTTTGCTTTTAGAAATTTGCTAAGGCGTAGGACAAGGACTCTACTTGCGGTAATCGGTGTTGTCGTGGGTACTTGCGCAATAGTTGTCATGCTTTCGATAGGATTCGGTCTTTCCGAGAACAATCAAAAAGCAAGTAGAAAGTTATGGAAATTTGCATGTCATCAATGTAAGGGCGAACGAGGGCATGGCATCGAAAGGAAGGACAAACGGGATTTTAAACGATCAAACGATAGAAGAAATCTCGAAAATGGAAGGCGTTACAGCGATTACACCTGTTGTTCAGACAAGCGTGGCGATAGTTGCGGGCAGGCAAGTTGCGACAGTGGATATAATCGGCATTAGACCGGAGGTATTTGAAAAATTTAAATACGCAGTTGATGAGGGAGGTAGGATGCTTTCCAGTTCGGACAAAGAGATGATTCTCTTCGGGAGCCAGATACCGCATTTTTTTCATGATCCGTCCAAAGACGAATGGTCAGAGGCGGGACTTGCCGTGATGCAGCAAAAAGAAGATGTTTATTACAGGCGATGAGTCTTACGGTCAAAAAAGGCAACCGCAGCAAGGCAGCGAAGCGGAAAAGATAAAGTACCCCGAGTTCAAGGTCAGACCTGTTGGCGTACTTTCGAATCCGGATGACGATTCGGCATATAATTGCTATATGAATATAGAATTCGTCGAAAAATTCATAAGGGAAACGCAAAAGGCGACTCGTGAAAAAGTTAAAGTCGGAAGAAAAACTTACGACCAAGCGCTGATTTATGTTGAAGATATCAATATGTCGGGCAAGGTTAGTGAAGCGCTTCGAGCTTTGGACTATGGAACATATAGTCCGAGCGACTGGCTTGAATCGGTGAAAAAAACATCCAGAATGATACAGGGAATACTCGGCGGAATTGGCGGCATATCTTTACTTGTTGCGGCACTCGGCATTACCAATACGATGATAATGTCGATATACGAAAGAACCCGAGAAATAGGCGTAATGAAGGTTATTGGGGCCAATCTCGAAGATATACGCAAGATGTTCATACTTGAAGCAGGGCTTATAGGATTTTTGGGCGGACTTGCAGGTTTAATTTTCAGTATAACGGTTTCGGTATTGATGAATACCGTGCTTCGTGATATAATAAGCGTAGCATTCGACCAGATGATGGGTGGAATGGAAGGTCATATTTCACACATACCTGTTTGGCTTGCATTTGCAGCTGTAGGGTTTGCAACATTGATAGGGCTGCTGGCAGGTTATTATCCGGCAAAACGAGCTATGGAACTCAGTGCCTTGGAGAGTTTGAAGAATGAATAATGAGTCGGTCGTCTGTATGAACAAAGCGGACAAAACCAAGAGAAGCAAGGACAAAATTTTAAAAGCGGCATCATTTATGATGGCGCTTGTTTTGCTGTTATCGCTTATAAGTTTTGATACCGATGCGCATGCGACGGCAAAAAATGACGCTACAAGAGTAAATGTGGCATTTCCAATCGTTAAGTCCATGAGCGAACTTGATTATTTAGGAAATCCCAAAGGTTATATTTATCAGTATTTACAGGAACTGTCCATGTATTCTTCATTCGACTACAAGTACTATATGGAAAATTATGATAGGTGCATAGAAAAACTGAAAACAGGCGAGCTTGATTTAATCGGTTATGTTGAAAAATCCGATGAGAAAGCTCAGTTTCTGGATTATACATCGCTTCCTGCGGGAACTCTTGAATGTATGCTTGTCGCGGATGAGTATAGTCCGAGATTTTTTGTATAATGATTACGAAACATTGCAAAAATTCAAGAGTCGGCATGCTCAGAAACAACATATATTCCGGTAAATTGAGGAAATTACAGGAAGAAAAAGGAGTAAATCTCACGATTTATGAGTATGATAGTGAAAGTACGCTAAAATTGGATTTATCGCTTGGAAAAATAGATTGTGCGTTGGTTAGCAATTACGAAAATCTAAGTGGATACAGGATGATTTTCGATTTGGGAAAAGGTGCCTTTCTACTTTGCAGTAAGTAAAAATTCACCTAGGCACGACAAAAATTTATAATAAAATCGACAAAGCGATGACTGTGCTTTTTGAAGACAAATCCGAATTTCAACGATAAAATTGCGCTTGGATACAAAGAAGCAAAGCCAAGTCAGATTGTAAATTTAACCGCACAGGAAGAGGAGTATGTTAAGAAAAATCGAATTGTAAAGGTAGGGTACTCACTTGACTGGATTCCTATGTCGTTTTACGATTTTATAAATCACCGCAAGCAGGGTTTTATATTTGAGATGCTGAAAGAAGTATCTCACGATACGGGTATAGAATTTGAATATATGTTATACGACAGTTACTCAAAATCTATGAAAGCACTTGAAAAAGGCGAAGTAGATATGGTTGCAGGGTGCGACAGGGAGCTTGCCTATGGTGGCTCAAAGAATATAGTACTTACTCATCCGTATATAAATATGAAAACCGTAGCGGTTTACAATCCGAAAGCGTATGAATTGCCGGTAGCGGTACCGGATCCTTATGCTTCAACATATAAGATTAAATCAACTTCCATAGGAAAGACAGTAACCACATATAAAACCGTTGATGAATGTTTGGAGAAAGTAAATGACGGCGAGGCCAGTTATACATACCTCAACAAATATGCGTACGAAGTATATAGAAATACAAACAGCTATCCTAATTTAGTTCAAGACTTGAATTTCAATCAAAGCAGGCAACTTTGTATAGGTATCAATAAAAGCAAAAGTGAACTTGCGCCTATTCTAAACAAGGCGGTTGCATCGTTTAGCACCGAAGAAATAGAAAATTTACTTATGACATCGGCTATGAAAGCTGAAGACAGCAGTATAGTGACGGGACTAAAAAAACATCCTACGCTTATAATAGTCATGGAAATTTTTTTGGGAATACTGATTATAGCGCTGGCGCTTTTTTATAGAGTTTATATGAGAAGGCGGGAGTGGCGTTTAAACTATAATGAAATAAGCGGAGTTTGGAATTATACTAGATTTCAAAATGTCGTAAATGCACGATTGCGAAAGGAAAGGGTTGAAGATTACAAAAATAATTTGGCACTTGTGCATATAGATATAGCAAAATTTAAATATATAAACGATATTTACGGATTTAAAATCGGCGATAAGGTCCTTTATACTACGGGAAGAATCCTAAAAGAAAATTTAAGTATAGATGAATTTATAGGCTCTCTATGGGCGGACCATTTTGTAATGATAATGGAAGTGGGCGATACAGACGAGCTTGAGTACAGGCTCGATAAGGTATTTAGTGATATAGCGGAAGATATTTTTGTAAGATTGGACTACAATATCAACTTTAGAGCGGGGGCATATGTCATCAAAAAGGCGGATTTGATAATTCAAATGCCGGTAGTAGACCTTATGAAGCACGCAAATTATGCTCTAGGCACAATATCTGAAAATTACAAGACAAATTTTGTATGCTATGACGAAAGTATGGCAGGGGACATTGAAAATACAAGCCTCATATATAAGGATATGATGATGGCGCTGCGTACCGGCAAATTCACCCCGTATTATCAGGCGAAATACGATATTGTTACGGGAAAACTCATAGGCGTCGAGGTGCTTGTGCGTTGGGTTCATGGAATACATGGCGTTATACCGCCGAGCGTGTTTGTACCGCATTTGGAAAAAACGGGATTTATAGTCGAACTGGATTTTCAGATGTTTGAAGTAGCGTGTAAGAATTTACAGCATTGGATAAATCAAAATTTCGATGATATCATAATATCCACCAACTTTTCTCGAAGACATTTGAAGGACAAAAAGTTTGTTAGAAAGCTCACGGAGATATCGGATAGATTTCAAATTCCAAGATCCAAACTGGAAATTGAAATAACCGAAAGTATGGGTGAGTATGGCAAGAAATTGGTAGAAAGCAGGATAAAAGAACTGAGAAAAGTAGGATATAGGGTATCAATCGACGATTTTGGTTCGGGATATTCCGCAATTTCGCTTTTGCAGTCTATATATGTGGATGTAATCAAACTTGACGGTCAATTTTTGCTTGCGACGGATATGGTGAGCAACAACTACAAGGTAATGGAGGCGATTGTTCGGCTTTCACACGAGCTTGGTATGGAAGTAATATGCGAAGGGGTGGAAACCGCAGAGCATGTTGAAGTTTTGAAAAATGTCGGATGCAGATATGCGCAGGGGTATTACTATTCAAAACCTATACCGTTTGAAGAATTTGTTGAGCTTATGAAGAGGGATTCGTAGGGTGAATATTTTGAAATATCGGCAAACCTTATGAACTAAAGAAAAGGAGACAAAAGAAGGTACGATGAAAAGATATTTTTGTAGGAGAACTGCTTCGGATGATGAAATCGAAGATTTTTCATGGTAAAATCCGCAGAGGTTCGTATTGGCGCAAACAAAAAGGCTTTTTTTGATATAATGCTTTCGGATTCAAGCGGGGATGTAAACGGCAAGAAATGGGATCTCAGCGAGGCGGACGAGGAGGAACTCAGCGCGGTTCGAGTTGGGGACATAGTAAAGGTCAGAGGAAAAGTAACCGTTTGGAACAACGCAAAGCAGGTAAAAATACTTCGAATTCGCATGGCGCTACCGGGAGATGAGGCATACTACGATGTAGGTGAACTTATCAAAGCTGCTCCGGAAAAACCTCAAGATATGTACGATTACATTTACAAAAGAGCAAAAGAGATTGCGGACGATGATTACAGAAAAATAGCACTGTGGCATTTGGAAAAATATAAAGATAAGCTAATGTATTATCCCGCTGCGCAGTCAAATCATCATGCACAATTTGCAGGACTTTTGTACCATATTAAAAGGATGCTCATGAGCGGCGACAAACTATGCGATGTATACGAAGCGATAAACAAAGATATGGTTGCATGCGGTGTTATAATGCACGATATGCAAAAAATCAACGAAATACGGGCAAACGAACTCGGAATTTCAGACGGATATTTTGAGCAGGGAATGTTGCTCGGTCATATAGTACAGGGTGTTGTTTCCATAGACCGTTATGAAAAGGAACAAGGTATGGATGCGCAGAAAGCAATGCTTTTGAAGCATATGATACTCAGTCATCACTATGAGCCTGAGTTTGGCAGCCCCAAAAGACCTATGTTTTTGGAAGCCGAGCTTTTACATTATTTAGATATAATAGATGCGAGGATTTTTGACATCGAGGAAGCGCTTGCGGGAGTGCCTACGGGAGGATTTTCAGATAAAGTTTGGACTCTTGAAAACAGAAGGTTGTATAAATGGTAAATGAAGTTTGTTTGGAAGCGAGGGTTGAAAACCTTCGCTTTCGTAATAATGAGAACGGGTATACGGTCGCAGACGCAATTTCAAGCGACGGCGGAGAAATTACCATAGTCGGGGTATTGCCTTTTGTTGAGGTTGGGAACAGTTATGAGTTTTTAGGAAAGTACATAGTACATAGAGTTTATGGGGAACAGTTTGAAGCCACATCTGCTAAATCCATTTTACCGAAAGGCGTAGAGCAAATTGAAAAGTTTTTGGCGACCGGCGCAATTCGTGGAATAGGGAAAAAAACGGCACATTTGATTGTACTTGAATTTGGTGAAAAACTTTTGATATAATCGAAAAAGCGCCCATGCTGCTCACGAAAATCAAAGGGATAGGTGAGAAAAAGGCTATCGAAATAGGTGCTGATTATGCGCAGAAACAAGCTGTAACAAAGATAGGAATGTTTTTGCAGGAACATGATATATCTCCTGCGTATTCGCACAGATTGTTTCAAAACTACGGACTTACAGCGATAGACATGGTAACTAATCATCCTTACGAAGTGCTTTCCGAGTTTGGCGGACTTTCATTCAAAAATAGATGCGTTTGCATTATCGCTCGGTTTAGAAAAAGCTGATTTCAAAGGATACAAAGCGGTGTGCTATATGTGCTGCGAACGGAGGCTTCGCTCGGCAATACCTACGCCGAAAAGGGGCGAGTGCTGGAAGCGGTATCGGAACTACTCGAACTTTCGGGAGAAGAAATCGATATTGAGCTTAGCGAAATGGTTTTTTCGGGAAAAATAAAGATAGAAAAAGACGATTTAATTGAAAAAATATTTTTATGGCACTATTACGAGGCGGAGCAAGTAGTTTGTAGGAAGCTATTGGAGCTTGCAAGAGCGCAGCTCATGCCGCTAAGTAAAGATGCGGATCAGATTATTGAAATGCAGGAAAATGAAAGAGGTATCAGTCTGTCCTGCGAGCAGAAAAATGCGGTAAAAACATCACTTGAGTCGGGTGTTTCAATCATTACAGGAGGACCAGGAACAGGAAAAACTACGATTATCGACATGATAATAAGGGTGCTTCAAACATCGGGACTAAAGGTACTCATAGCGGCACCTACAGGGCGTGCTGCCAAGCGAATAACGCAAGCATCGGGGCACGAGGCGTTTACAATACATAGAATGCTCGAATATTACTTTGCCGAAGAGCAAAAGGCGATGAGATTCGGTAAATAGTGAAGAACCGCTGGATGCGGAAGCTGTGATAATAGACGAAGCATCTATGATAGATATACTTTTGATGAAGGGATTGCTTGAAGCGGTCAAAATAGGCACACGAATCATATTCGTGGGAGATGCGGATCAACTTCCGCCTGTCGGGGCAGGCAATGTACTCAAAGATATGCTTGCAAGCGAAGTGCTGACTTTTGTGAGGCTAACGGAAATCTTCAGGCAGGCAAAGGAAAGCATGATAGTTGTAAACGCCCATAGAATAAATAGCGGCGAAACTCCATATTACAACGAAAAAGATAAGGATTTTTTCTTGCTGGAAACCGGCGACGACGATATAATAGTTGAAAAAATTAAAGAACTTTGTGCAAGCAGATTGCCAAGCTATTACGAAAATTGCGATCCTATGCGGGATATTCAAATCATTACACCTACACGAAAAGGCAAGATAGGAAGTCCGGCGTTAAACGCGGAGCTGCAAGCGGTGCTGAATCCTTTGCAAAAAGACGAGAGAGAGCTGAAACATTCAGGTCGAATTTTTAGAAAAGGCGATCGAGTAATGCAAATGAAAAACAATTACAACCTCGAGTGGAAAAAAGCGGACGATCCACAGACCAAACAGGGTGTTTTCAATGGAGAGGTGGGCTACATTTTGCATATAAGCCATGAAGAACAAGCGATAACGGTCGAATTTGACGATGGCAAATTGGTCGAGTACAGCTTGCCGGAGCTAGAAGAACTGGATCTTGCATATGCGCTCACGGTGCACAAAAGTCAGGGCAGCGAGTTCCCGATAGTGATAATACCGTCAGCTTGGGTGCATCCGCTACTTGCTACGAGGAACCCTGCTTTTATACGGCGGTAACAAGAGGGAAAATGGCGGTTATAATCGTAGGAGCACGAAAATATATAGATGCAATGGTTGCAAACGATAAGACGGCGGAGAGAAATACTGCACTGGCACAGAGGCTTGTAAAATACGGAAAGGTAGAGTCGTGGCGAGAGGAATTGTAGACAAAGCACTAAGATTACTATTTCCAACAGATATATATTGCATATGTTGCGGAAATTTGATAAATTCGGGAAAAAAATACAGTTTGTGCGATGCTTGTATGGCGCAACTTGATTGGGCAAACAAAAATACTTGTGAAAAATGCGGTGTAAAACTTAAGGACGGAGCGGTAAAATTTTGCAAGACTTGTATGCAGCAGAATCATAATTTTGACAGGGCATACACCTGTATGGTTTACGATGAAATGGCGAAAAACATGTTGATGCAGTACAAATTCAAGGGCAAACCGTATATGGCTGAGCCGCTTGCGGATATTATGGCGGATAAATTTGTAGCTAGCGGCTGTGCTGCGGATTTGGTAACTTTTGTACCTATGCAACCGCAAAAGGAGAGAAAGCGAGGGTACAATCAGGCAGGACTTTTGGCACTGCATTTCGCAGAAAAATCGGGACTACCGCTTAGTTGTGATATTTTGATTAGAAAAGGGTATAAAAAGCCATGAACAAGCTGGGAGCGGAAGAACGCAGAGATAACATACAAGGGGCGTATGCTCTTTCGCAAGATGAGAAGTGTTTGGAACTGCTCAAAAATAAAAAACGGTGATTTTGATAGACGATATATATACAACAGGCACTACGGCTAACGAGTGTGCAAGGCTTTTAAAAGAAGGCGGCGCTGAGAGCGTAAGCGTATTTACGCTTGCATCAGGTGCAGATGCTTGAAAAAGCTAATTTAGGTGACTGCATAGGTCCGTGATTGAAAATCCAAGCCAGCTACGGGCAAAGGGATCCACGTGAAGCTGCAACGCAGGGCGGGCAGTGAGCATGGCGTAGTTTAGAAGTAAGTCCTCCGATAAAATCGGGTAAAGGCAAGTGTGGGGGCAAAGATCAGGTCGGCTATGCAGTCATTTAAGTTAAATCAAAAAGCCTTTTGCAATCTTTTGAGCAGTTCGTATGCGCAGATTCCGACGAGTACGCCTGTAATCATACCTGCAAAGAGAAGTATTGGGAAGTAATAAAATAGATGCGGTGTTGACATTACGAACGCGGCAGTTAGAAGTTGCCCTAAATTATGAGCAACGCTTCCTGCCATACTCACGCCGACTATGCTGAACTTGTCCGTGTTTTTTAGAAAAATCATTACGGCAAAGCTGAGGAGCGCACCTGAAGCGGCATAGAGCGTGCTGAAAAGTCCTGTAAATAGCAGACCGGCAATAGCTATGCGTAGCAGGTTGATAGGTAGCGCATATGAAGCACCGAGTTTGTATAGAGCAATCAATATTGCGAGATTTGCGATACCCAGCTTAATACCCGGAATAGGCATAGGCATGGGTAATAAAAATTCAACATATGACATTATTAAGGCAAGGCTGGAAATCAGCGCGGAAACGGTTAGTTTGTTCGTGTCAATTTGAGATCGCATCTAAATCCTCCTTGTCTTTTTTGCTTTCGTTAACTATACTAAGCATTACATGATTTGGTAAGCATACGATATTCTGGCTTTGGCGGCTTATGGGGCGGGTATTCACGCAAATTTGATTTTTGCAGCTGGAAGCAATCATTTTTACTTTTCCGTCTTTTATTTCAAAAATGTTTTCGTGATCGCCGTTTTTTATCTTTACCTTTCGCTCGATGAATAGAGGATAACTGCCGTAGTGTTTGCCGTCAACGCTAACCTCCAAAGTGCCGCCCGTTTTTGAAACCAGCATCGGGTAAAGCGCAGAGGCTATGCCCAAAAGAATTAAGCATAGCCCCAAAATTATATCGGATTTTCTAATCATATTTTACAGTCTTTCGAAGTCAGCCGCACCGTGTTTGCAGAGCGGGCAGATAAAGTCATCAGGTAAATTTTCGTCTTCGTGAACATATCCGCAAATCTTGCAAACCCAGCCTTTTTCTTTTTCGCCCGTTGTAGGTTGCGGCTTAGGTTTGATATGGTCAAAGTAATAAGTATATGTTACGGAAGGATCGTTATTGAGTATTACTGCTTCTGTAACATCGGCCACAAACAATGTGTGTGTGCCCTGAGCGTAAGCATCTATAATTTTGCCCGACATAAATGTATTTGTTCCTTCGGTAATGTAAGTAAGTCCGTTTGCACTTCTTGCAAAATTTGTATATCCTGCAAATTTATCAGTATCACGGCCCGAAGCAAAACCGAAACGTTTGAATACATCAAAGTCAGCATTTTCGGAAAGTACGGATAGGTTGAACACCCCTGTTTTCAGCATCATATCGTGCGTGTAGTTTGCTTTGTTTACAGCAAGGTTGATTTTTTGCGGATTGCTTGTCAGCTGCGCCGCTGTATTGATGATGCAACCATTGTCTTTTTCGTCTTTCGCCGAAAGTACGAAAAGACCATATGAGAATTTGAACATAGCATTAGGATCTACCGCACCTGTGCTTGCATTTACAGTTACAGGTGTAATACCTCCTGCAGTTACGATAGGGCTAGGCTTTTTGTAGCCCGGAACGCTATGCGAGATATTTTCAACGAGTTTGTCGATATCGCTCATTTGTGAATCCAAAAGCGCGGATAGAAGCGTTATCTTGTCGTCAAGAATAGTCATGTTTTTACATTTTGCTATAAGCTCACGCATGAGGTCGCCGCTGGTCGGAGCCCAAGAGCCGTTTTCGATAATGGCAACTATCCTGTTTTGCAGATTGTGAGCGACGATATCGTTAAGGAGCTCTTCCATTGATATGAAAATACCTGCGTTGTAAGTAGTAGAAGCAAATAGTAGATGGCTCCACCTGAACGCTGCAGCTACGATTTCTGATGTAGGCGTTACGGAAACATCGAACATTACCGTTTTGATGCCGTTTTCACGCAATCTTGCAGATACGATTTCAGCGGTATTTTCAGTATGACCATATACGGAAGCGTATGCTATCATTACACCTGTTTCTTCAGGCTCGTATGCGCTCCATTTTCTATATTTATCTATGAAATCCGAAAGTCTATTTCTCCAAACGAAGCCGTGAAGCGGACATATCATCTTGACATCAAGAGTATCCATTTTCTTGAGTACAGCCTGAACTTGTGTGCCGTATTTACCTACGATGTTGCAGTAGTATCTTCTTGCTTCGTCCATAAAATCGTGATCGAAATCTACTTCGTCTGCGAATATCGCACCGTTTAAAGCACCGAATGCACCGAATGCGTCAGCAGAGAATATGATTTTGTCATTCAAATCATAGCTCATCATTACCTCAGGCCAGTGAACCATAGGCGCCATGATAAATTTGTATTCGTGGCTCGCTGTTTTAAGCGAATCGTTTTCAGCTACTATTCGAACATTGACATCTTGGTTTTTGCAGCAAAATTGCTTAATCATGGTGTAAGCTCTCGAAGAACAGATGATTTGAACATCCGGATATCTCAAAAGCAGCTCGGAAAGAGTAGCCGAGTGGTCCGGCTCCATGTGGTGAATTACCAGGTAATCCAAATGTCTGCCTGCCAAAAGATGCTCAATATTTTCAAAGAAAACTTCAAATACCGCTTTGTCTACGGTATCGAAAAAGAACTGTAACATCCTTGTCCAGCAGGAGATAAGAGTTGTATGAAACGCCCTTAGGTACGGAGTATACACCCTCGAACATTGCAAGCCTTCTATCGTTAGCACCAACCCAGTAAAGGTCGTTTGTGATTTTTAACACAATGCATAAGAATCCTCCTCTAGAATAAAGTATAACAAATAAATTATACACAGAAATTACAAAAGTTAACTCACTATCTTTTTGCAAAACGATACGCGCAAATAGCTGAGCATATTGGAATTACAAGAATAGATGCGATAGCGGCAAAAAGAATCGCAGAAGTTTCTTGACAAAATTCTTTTGAATTCAGCATATCCAAAAAACTGTAATTGTTTGCGAACTGCAAAAAAAGCGTTAAATATTCCGCTACATAAATGAAAAACAGCGTGTTTACGGTTGAACTTAGTACATTCTTTCCTATGTTCATGCCTGCCCAAAACAATTCGAGCTTCGGTAATGTTTTGGTACGCATATGAATTTCAAATAGCGAAGAAGAGATGCAGACGGCGGTATCTATTACAGAACCGAGTGCGACAGCCAAAATCACTATACTTTGAACGGCAGTCATATTTACTGCGATATTTCTCATATACCCGTTTGTTTCCTGTATTTCGAATTGTGCAATAGGAAACCCCTGTATGGCTGTAAACTTAACAAATGCATACGAAATTGCAGCGGTAATCAGGCTTATTACGAGGATAGCGATTAGCGCCGCTTCCGTTTTGGAATTTTTTCCGTTTTGATAAAATAAGGTTACGAAAACGATTCCCGTGCAAGCGAAAATGCAGGCGAGTATAGGGGAAAGACCGGCAGATACGGCAAATATCAATATGAGCAGCAAAAAAGCGTTTAAAAATATGCTGATTAGGGACTTGGCGGTGCGCTGGCCCCCTATGCTGAGGCATAGCAGTACGAATATAGTTGCTAAAATCGGGAGCATTTTGATTGCCTCCTTTTGCTGTAAATTGCCGATATAACGGCGGAGAGCGGTATGGTCAGAAGTATTCCGATTCCGCCGACAAAGAAGCGCGTTGCCTCAAAGTAGATGTTGTATCTAAAAATAGTGAAAAGTCCTACCTCATTTTTCATAGAGAGTATGAATAGCGGTATTGAACCTGCCAGATTGGTGAAAAGCACCACATTTATCATAGTGCCTGTGATGTTTTCACTTACGAGAGAACACGACTTAATGAGCGCTTTCGCCTTGATATCGGGTTTTTTGCTTAAAAGTTCCATAGCAAAACTTACTATTGTCATGGCAATGTCGATTATGACGCCGGTGCTTCCCATAAGTATCTCTGTGAGGAAAATCAGGTTTGCATCGGAATGTTCGTAAGGACGCTCAAGATATTCCAGAAATTCAAACTCAAGCGGCGGTGAAAAATATAAAGCTGCAGCGGAAATTAAAGTGAGGCAGGCTATTGCCGTCAATGTAATAATCAGCACCAAAATCGAATTGATATTCACCGAATTTATTAAAAAGATTATGATGCATGAAAAAAGTATAGAAGCTGCGATTGCAAGTGGAAATATAGGAAACCCTTGCTTTATTTAAAAGCAGCAGCGCAGTTAAAATGGTTATATTTGCAAAAAGGCACAAACAAGTTGCAACGCCCTGTTTTTCCCGACAAGTATCAATGCAAAAAGAAGAAATAAAAACTCCCGACAATCTGTGCATCTCGCTTGATTCCCGCTATTTTGTATACCGAAGCGTCGCCTTGCTCGGAGCTGCTCAAAAAGACTTTCATGCCGGATTCGTATTTTTTTCATCGTAAACCAAAGAGTTGGCATAAGTGTTTTTCGAGTTGAACGATTTTTCCCTTTTCGGCGCCGGACAGAATTTTTTTGCTTGCAAAGTTTGCTTATAATAATTTTCCGTTTGACCGTCCGGAGTTTTTTTGAATATTTTGGATTCGGAAACGCTTACGATTTTTTGCAATGGGCTTTGAGTAAAGCGCGGAATCGGACTCTACAGCAATGTAAAGTGCCAAAAATATTATGAATATCAGTATATATTTTTTGTTTTTTTGAAATAGTTTACTCAATTTTAACAATCCTTTAAGTACATTGATTTTGCTGGATACAGCTCATCTATACTACCACAAAAATGCTCGAAAAAGCAAGGAAAACAGCGATTTTTATACATGTGTATAAATATTACAAAAATATCAAAAATCGTTTGACAAATTATTGACGAACAAAAATAGATGTTAGAATGTATTTTGATTAAACTATATTTCATGGCAAACGAAAGGAACATAAGGAGGGCAAAATTATGAATTTACCAAAACAGTGTAAAAAACGCAGTCTTGCCATACTGCTCGCATTAGCGGTGTTTTTTACATATTCATTGCCGATGTCGGCATTTGCGATAACGGGGGAACGGTTAGCGGAGTTTCTGCTAATGGTACATCCGTTACATCAGGCGACGGTGCAGTAACTATACAGAAAAACTGCCAAGGCGACAGATACGGAAAAACGAATACGAGATTACATTGGACATCAAAACGAAAGACAATGTCGAGGTAACGACGCAAGCGGAGGATGCGGCGGTAGTGCTTGTGGTGGACGTGTCAAACTCGATGAAGGATACTATTGACGGAAGAGAAACTCAGGGAAGCGAATATAATAGATTGACTATTGCAAAGCGTACGGCAAAAGAGTTTTTGAGAGAGTATACCAAAAACGCCGGAAACAGCAAGCGATATGTATCCGTGGTTCAATTCGGATCGCAAGCAAAGCGAGTGGGCGAAAAAATGGTCGATGTGAATACCGCAGAAGGACTAAAGAAAGCTAACCAATACGTAGATCAATTGATGTATGATGGAGGGACAAACCTCGAAGCGGGACTTGCACTGGCGAGAAATATTATCAACTCGGTGCCAAATAATGTAAGTAATAAGAGCGTGATATTGCTCACTGACGGCGCACCTACAGCGCCTGCGAAGAATGTAAACGCTACCGATACAAGTGAAATAAAAAGCGCAAATAAAAAAACGGGAGGCATTACGAATATAGAAGATGTAGATGATTTACCGGAAATAGTAGCGGAAATTAAAAATGCGGGGGCAAAGGTTCATGCAGTAACTTTTGCATACGGACAGTCCTATATCGATATTTTTGAAAACAAGGTAAAAGAATACAAATGGAAAGAATTGGACAACGAGCCAAGAAATAAAAAAATTACAAATGAAGAAGGGAAATATACGTATTATCGTTCGACGGTAAATTATGATGTATATCGTTCTTATGAAGGGTGGTGGTTTGGGACAAAAACCTTCTGGGAGAAAAGACATACGGCGCCATACAAAAGCGAACCGATTGAACAATGGTATGTAAATTCGGTAGGCGTGGACGGATATTACGACGCCGACAATCAAACAGCGCTAACGGAGGCGTTTTCAAAGATTAACAAGACTATTGAAATACAATTTAAAGCGGAAGGCCTTAAAGTTAGCGATCCTATGGGCATGTTTATCAACTTTGACAAAGATAGTATAAAAGATATACAAGACGCAAAATTTGAAAACGGTATATTGACTTGGAATCCTTCGGAGCCAACAAGCGTAAGTACGGACGGCACCAAGAGCTATATACTTAAATACAAAGTCAAACTTGATGTAGAAAAAGAAGGCTTTGAAGAAGGCAAAGAGTATGCTACAAACGGTATAACTACTTTAACTTACACTTATAAAGATGAGGAAAAACATTAAACTTTTGATGTACCGAAGGTAAAGGGCGTAGTCCCTACGGTTCAGTACAATGTAGAATACTACAAATGGGATAAAGGGACAAAAGACTATCCTAGTGAGCCTACGGACAAATTGATTGCTTTGGAAGCCAAACTTTGGACAAAGGTAGAAGCTCCAAGCGGCTATGCGGACAAGTACCAAAATGACAATTACTACTTTGCAGAAGGCAATAGTATTAAGCAAATAGAAAAAGTAGACAAAAATGGTAACAATGTTATAAAACTTTACTACAAACCGCTTACAGCTACAGTAACGGTAAATCACTATTACAAGACAGATGTAATTAAAAAAGATGGTACTAAAGTAAAGGCAACAGATTATGAGCTGAAAAATACGGTACCAAATCAAGACTTGTATGTGGGGGACAAATTTACAGCGCATGAAATAAATAAATTAGGTAGCGTACAATATACATTGGACTCTAAGTCGGATGAGAAAGAAGTTACGGTTGCGAAAGGCGGTAATACAATAAATCTTTACTACTTTGGCGAAGATGATCAGGAGAAGTAGGAACAGTAGTAGTAAATAGAATTTTTAAAAAAACGGGAAAGTGGGAGCTGAATGCTGACGGTAGGTATGAGGAAAAGTTTGATGTTACTAATCCTCAGGAAGTTGCCAAGGTAACGGATGCAAGAATTCCGCAGGACTTTAAAGCAAATGTCGAGGCTCTTGCAGGATACAGTTTTGAATCTACAGACAAAGGAGAGCTGAGTGCTGACGGAAAAACGGTAGATATAAGGCTCACCGAGAAAAATACGGTTATCAACATTACATATGTAAAACACGCTGACAAAAAGAACTTAAAACCTGCAAAATTGAAACTTACTCATAAGTATGTGCTGACAGAAAAGACAGTTGAAGGCGGTTTGTTCAAGAAAGAAGTAAAATTGAGCGAATTGGTGGATGCGGACGCTACAAAAGGTTACTATGTAGGTGAAAAATTCACTCCTGCTGAAAAACTTGAATACAATGGCGTAACATATGTTGCCGACAGTTCAAATGCTGCTAAGATAAAAGCATATACACTTGGAAATGATGAGCTTGAGATTGTACTTAATTATCATGCAGTCAAAGAACCGAAAAAGACAAAAGTAACTGTAAAACACATTTACAGAACATATGAAGACCGGTATGTAGAGGAAAAAGATGCCGACGGTAATGTTGTAGGACATAAGCTGCAAAAAGGGGTGTTGACAAGCACTGACACTGTTACTCAACTATTGATAAGTCCGAGTATAAAGGTGAAGATGAATACTTATACGAAGGTATGTCCCACACTGCAACTTTGGAACCTATACATGATGGCAATACTTATGTAATTAACAATGCAGCTTCCACGTCGGGATACAAGATAGCAACTCTTGATAAAGATGCTGAAAAGAATGTTATCGAGCTGTATTACGACATTACAAAGGATAATAGAGAAGTTGCTACACTTAATGTAACACACAAATATATCACCAAGAAGAAGACTGTCAAAGACGGAAAAGTTGTTGCGGATGTAGATAGCTTCAATGGCGAGAATGGTGAAGTGAGAGATACTGCAAAGGATAGATTTGTCGGAAAAGCGGGAGATATCTTTACGGTAACACCTGTATACGACTATGATTGCGACGGAGCAGGTCCTATTTCATCTGAAACATATGAGCTGGTAGCTTATATGTACGGCAACAAGGAATACAAAGTTGATAGCGAGCATCCTTTCAAACCTAATCTTGAAGTAGAACCGGGTAGCCACAGTATGGTTTTGATATATGAATTTGATAGAGATACAAAGGATATTAAGACAGCAACACTTGAGGTGTTCCACAAGTACATCAAAAAGGTTATGAAAATCGTAAACGGCACGGCAAAATACGAAGAACAACCGGCACAAGATGGACCAAAGAAGACTTGGGGCTTTGGTAGCGACAAAAAATATGAAGGCGAGATTGTTAAAGTACAGCCGGAAAAGAAATTCAATAATGAAGATTACACTGAAAGTGCTGACAATCCGGCGACAGATATAACATTAAAGGCAGGAGAGAACAAGGCAACATACAAGTATGTGAAGGAAGAGCCTTTGCCTCAAATGACTGTAAAAGTGATAGATCATTATACAGATATCACAATAAATGAGGTTGGGCAGAAAAGCAAAACAACACTTGATACGGATCAAGCACCTATTTCATATTATGTGGGTGAAGATGTAAAAGTTAAGCCTATTCCTGCTGGATATATACTTAAGGAAGTTACAGTTTCTCTAGAGAAAAAAGCTTATAATGTGGATGCAGAAGGGGAATATTTCTTTTGTAGCACCTGTAGTGCCGAAAGGTAAAGTGTTTGTAAACTATTACTACGAAAGAATTACTGACAACAGCAAGAAAGCGAACATCGTAGTTAAACACTATTACAGAACATTGGATTGGAACGATGAACCTGACAAGGCATATACTTTAGCTGATGCGCAAACAAAGAAAGAAAGCAGCTATGCAACTCTCAGCTATACTGCAAAACCTGATTTAAGAGCGGATGCAGAGGGTAAAGCTACATTTGTCCTTGATAATGTAAAATATAGCGGACCGACAGAGATTAACAAGGATACATATACGGTTAAGCTGATTGAAGGCGAGAATACGATAGAATTCTACTATACGCAAAAAGTAGATACTAGAGTAGCAGCAACTGTTACTGTACTGCACAATTATTATAAACACGATATAAGCGGTATAGTACCTGATGATAGCGATGGTGTAAAAGTGCTTCCGGGCGTGCTTGCAGGAACATATGCGGAAGTATTTGCGGGAACAAAGGAAAATGCTTGGGTAGGTAATAAGTTTACTGCGCAGCAGAAACTTAAGTTCGGTATCAAAGACGCTGAACTGACTTACAAATTTGTAAATGCAGAGCCGGGCATTACTATCCCTGAACTTAAAGCAGAGGGAAATGTAATAGTTATCAACTACCTATACGAATACGATGCAAGAGATAATATGAAATTCATCATCAAGCATGTATACAAAGAAGGAGCAACGGTCGATAAAGAGGAAACTGTTATAGCACAGCGACCAAATACGGAAAACGGTACTTGGAACGATGATGCTAGGACATTTACCGCTAAACCGCGCCCAACTAGTAGATACTACCTTGCAACTGCTGAAAGTGAATATTCGAATGTACCTTATTCGGAAGGTGTCAAGGAAATAGTAATTGTTTATCAGTATCACAGAAGCCCAAGCGGTCCAGATGATAACACAGGTAACAATCCTGGAAACAACCCCGGAACAACTCCAAACACTAACATAAGCGATAACCCTGTACCTTTGTCGGATAATCCAACGGTTGATATAACTGACAATGAAGTACCTCTAGCAGATGCTCCGACTAAAGGTAGTGATGCAATCGAGATACTTGACGGCAAAAGTACCGCTGGCAGGACTTCCAAAGACAGGCGGTTACGGTGTTGCGGGAATCGTGGTACTAGGCGGAATGCTTGCACTTGCAGGTATATACCTAGGAAGAAAGAAAGAGCAGTAGATGTGATTTCGAAGGCTTGCAAAAGTAGAATGACAAAAAATTAAATAGCCGCAGCGGCTAAACATAAAAATAGGACTCTTCTTTAGAGTCCTATTTTTATGTTATTGTAACTTTTCTTTGAGGGCGATTAGTTGTTGGCGGATAGCTTCGCGACGGTTATCATCATCCTTGAAGGAGCGAATCCTGAGGGCGGAACCTCTGTAAAAGCCGCCCATGAAATTTGCGAAACTCGCGATTTCCGCACGTTTTTCTACGAGGTCTTGTTTGATTTTTAGCAGACTGTTGCAGAGTTTCACCTACAAGTAATTCCATATTCTTGTTAAATCTGTCTTCTGCGCTTATAACGAGCTTGTCAAAATGATGCAGTGCGGTGATTGTGAGCGTGAGGTCGGCAGAAAACAAAGCGACAAACAGCAAAGACATGAATTCTGCCATTAGCGGAGAAGCGTTTTGAACAAAGGATTCAACAGGAGGAACTATTACATATGTTACTAAAAGTCCTGCAAATCCGAATCCGATGCTCGTAAAAAGGCTGATTCTGCCTTTGTATGTTGAAAAGGGAGGCGGCTGTAATCCCACCAAAGTGCATGAAAGGCTTTTTTTCCAGCACCCATGATGTCATGTATTCCAAAAAGCACTACCAACAAAGGAAATCAAAAAATAAAAAAATAGGATTAAGTACAATTCCTTGTTGAGAAAATTTGGTTACTATTATAGAAATCGCAAGTGCACCTGTTCCGTAAATAGGGCAAACAGGACCGTATAGGAATCCATGATTTTTCCCACTTTTTGTTTTGATTGTGCAGAATATACTTTCGTATATCCAACCGACGACGCTGTATATTATAAAAAGACAAATGTACTTGCTGGTCCACATATTTTTAATACCTACCCCTTAAAAACATGATTTCACACTATTTATACCCCGAAAATAGCTGAAATATAAAAACTGTTGACAGAAAAAAACAGTATGTTACAATATTAACAAGTTAGCTAAAGCTAACAATATTAAAAATTGAATTGGACTTATATAAATAAATTTGATAATGTGGGAGTAATGATTTATGAGTGTTGTGATAGTTGGCGGAAACGAGAGAATGGTAACGCAATATAAGGATATTTGCAAGGATTACGGATACAAGGCTAAGGTGTTTGCCAAAAATGACTACGGATTTCAAGAAAAAAATAGGGAATCCGGATTTAATAATACTTTTTACGAATACCGTTTCGCATAAGCTGGTGCATAGTGCGGTTCAGGAGGGGAAAGGTGTAATGCGGCGATACTTCGATGTCATAGCAGCAGTTCGTGCGCTTTGAAAAAGCTCTTGCTATGCATTGTAACGGCGATTGCGAGCATTGCAATGTACTTAGCTACGAGATGTAATTATATAAAGGTGCTGTTTACCATTTAGGAAAATGAGGGTTGTAAAACTCATGCCGATAACAAATTTACAAATTTTAGAAAAACATATATACCCCTTGTATTTACAGGGGTTTTTTGATAGAATTAAATAAATAACTTTGAAAGGTTGGTTCAAATTATGGAATTGATAGAGGCAAAGAATCTGACTATCGGATACAGCGGAAAGAAAATTGCCGAAAATATAAATTTTACAATAAAAGAGGGGCAGTATATCTGTATAATAGGAGAAAATGGAACCGGCAAGTCCACACTGGTTAAGACTCTACTCGGACTTTTGAAGCCGATTGCGGGAGATATAAATATTTTTAACGGACTTGAAAAAAAAGATGTGGGATATATACCGCAGGATATGCCGGTAAAGGGTGATTTCCCGCAACTGTGGTAGAGATAGTCAGGTCGGGGCTTCTTAATATGCCCGAATGTGAGTTTTTTTATAGTAAAGAGGCAAAAGCGCTTGCAGATAAAAATATGGAAAAACTCGGGATAACGGAATTGAAAAAAAGCGTTCATTTAGAGAGCTTTCGGGCGGACAAAGACAAAGAACGCTTATAGCAAGGGCGCTTTGTTCGGCTGAAAAAGTCTTGTTTTTGGACGAACCTGTAGCAGGACTTGATGTAGAAACTCAGGATGAGCTTTATAGAATTTTGAGCGAGTTAAACAAAGAAGGAATGACGATTGTGATGATTTCGCACGATATCGACAGGGCGATTTCAAATGCAACTCATATAATAGAGATGAAGAAATCGGATACTTTTATGAAGGAAACTGAGGAATTTTTGATGACAAAAAAGTGCGATTGTGCATAGTTAATACGAAGTTAATATATGTTTAATAATTCGTCTATAGATATTTAAACAATTTGGGTTATGATATATGCAACACAGGAATTCATAAGCGAAATGGTAAAGGAGATGAATATAAAATGAAATTTGAAAAATTACGCGAACTGAAAAAAGGAAAGCATGCCGTTACGGGACTTTGCATGGCACTCGGGCTAACATTGCTGACTTCCGCAGTGTATGCAAGTTACGATGATGCAAACGGTTATCAGAATTACAAAGAGTCTATCAAACGATTGGCGTTCAAGGAAAACAACTTTACAGCGCAAATTTCTGCAAAGATTTATGCTGACGGACAGGAAGTTGCAGGGGCCAATGCAAATGTGAAGGCGGACGGTGCAAATTCGCACTCAAAAAATTCAAGCTCGTCGAAAATCGACGCTAAAGACGATACGTCATCAGACGAAATGTATATCGTCAAAAACGGTAAGGCTTACAATATTGACAATAAATACAAGACTTACTATGTAACGGAAGCGGATTATGAACAGGATTACAATATATTTGGATTACCGAACTTAGAAGAAGATCCTACAGCGAATAGGCTGGTGAGATTTTTGGAGCTTTCGGCGGATGCGTTTATAGGGGACATCAAAAACAACTTCGTACTTGAATCGAAAAAAGATGGAATCAAGAACTATACAGTCAGTGCATCCGAGGTACAGATTCCGGAAGTAATCAATGCAGGTGTATCTTTGGTAGGCGGTCTTGGCTCCAACTATGATTCCGGAACGGAATATCTAACCACAAGATATGAAGATTACGATGAGGCAATGAAAGCGTATTATAAGGCTCAGACCGGCAAGGATTTACCAGATGATTATTACGACAATGAGGAAATTGAAAAAGTCTTGGATGGCTTTTATGAGCTAGAAGATAAGTATTCCGATAAAAAAAGCGGAGCTCTCGTTGTTTACAAAGATGCAAGCACAAAATATTATAAGACTTTAGCAGAAGCTATGGAAGATCCTGCAAATCAAGGGGTATTTAATACTGAAGATTATCTTGCAGGTTTTCTCGGCAAGGATGCTTGGATAAAGAGCGGTAAGAATGAATTTTCTATAGATGAAAAGGGAAGATTGCTTACTTCGGATATAACCGTAGTGTTTGGAACAGAGGACGCAAGCGGTAATAAGCACGAGATCAAAGTTGTAGTGAATCTCAAGATCAAAGATTACGGAACTACGAAGGTAGAGCTTCCAAATCTGGACGGTTATACCAAAAACGATGGTGAAACTATACTGTATGAGGCAGACGAAGTAAAAGAAGATAAGGTGAGCGAAGAAAGCGCAAATAAACTTGACGATAAGGAAATAGAAGACAAAAAGTTCAGGACGCTAAGGAGGATGACCGAAAAGTGGAGAGTGCCAAGGCGGATGATAAAAAGTAGAAGAGAAAAAGGCGGAGAACTAGGAGATAAATATGGCTATACTGGAAGTAAAAAATCTTACCAAGTTGTATAAGAACGGACGCGGTGTTAAAGATGTGAGCTTCGAAGTAGAACAAGGCGATATAGTTGGCTTGCTCGGACCGAACGGTTCGGGCAAGACAACGATTATGAAGGTCATAATGGGACTTATACACGCAAATAGCGGTAGTACGCTTATTTTTCGGCGAAGACATCGAAAAAGATGTTGAAAAGGCGCTGAAGGATGTGGGAGGGCTAATCGAAAGACCTGCTCTTTTTGAGTTTATGACAGCCAGGGAAAATTTAGAAATGGCAGCAAGGCTTTACGGAGGAGCGGTTACACCCGAGCGAATAGATAGAGTACTCGATATAGTACGAATGAAACAATTTCAAAAAGAAAAATGTGCGAGATTCTCGCTCGGTATGAAGCAGAGGCTTGGGCTTGCGCTCGCGATTTTATCCGAACCTAAGCTAGTGGTTTTGGATGAGCCTACCATAGGTCTTGACATAGAGGGAACCGTTGAGATTAGGGAAATAATACTTGCAATGGCAAAGGAAAAGGGAACATCGTTTTTGATCCCGCAGCCATCTGGCTCCTGAGCTTGAAAAGATATGTAACAAAGTAGCGATAATACACGAAGGTTCGATGCTTTCGTTTGAAACGCTTGAAGAATCGCTGAAATTCAACCCGACTCTTGAAGATTATTTCCTTGCAAAGGTAAAGGAAGTACGCGGTTCTATATTGATTTAGGGGGACAAATGAATATATTTTTGATGCAATTTAAAAATGAGTTTAAAAAAATTGTAAAGCACAAAAAGTTCATTGTGCTTCTCATAATTGAAATTGTGATTTGTGCAATGTGGGGATTGAGTACATATTTGATTGCAAAGGCTTCTAATGGAGTAATATTAACTAATTTTGCTTTTAGGGGACTTTCTCTAAGTGCGCTTTCGTTTTTCTTGCAAGTATATATACCGCTGATCATCATTATGAATGCATGCGACTTGTTTAATTTGGAATTTAATGATCTGACGATAAAAGCGAGCTTCATGCGACCTATAAGTAGATGTAAGATATATTTTTCAAAAGTTTTGGCGCTTTTTGCCGTAGCTACGATTTATGTGTTCGCTCTGTTTGCTGCGACAAACATAGTTGGAGTTTTTGGGTAGTGGATTTTCGTACAGTACTAGAGGATTTGATTTTATCAGAGATTTCTTTATATATTTTGTAGACTTGCTGCCGATACTTATCGTGATTTTATTTGTATCTATGATGATGCAGGTATTCAAGAGTCCTACATTGGCGATTTTACTTTCCATAGTTGTGTGCGTAGCCTTAAATATGATTGCAATTTTGCAGCCTAGTGTCGGGGTAATGCTTTTCACAAATTATATGCAGTGGCACAAGCTGTTTTTCGGTATAGCAGTGCCGATTACTGCGATAATAAACAAGTTGGCGCTTCTTGGCGGATATATTATGGTATTTGCGGGGGCAGGATATTATCTGTTTGAAAGAAGAGAACTCTAGCAGGCAAGAGCGGGGATTATGAATACGCTAAAGTACAAGTTTATACGAAACAAAATAATAGTGATAGCGATAACGATAGCATTGTTTACAACTGTGGCAGTGCTGTCGCTTTTGTCTTTTCAGATAGACGGATTGTCGCATCCTATTTTTAAATTTTGGAAAAACATATTTGCTCATGGTGATATGAGCGACAAGTGGACTGTAGTGGATATTTATTTCGGCATATTCATGATTGCCGCCATTACAATATCTTTGAGCATTTCGCTTTCGATTTTGTTAATGCGTTCTATACTCGCCGCGCTTGAAGAAATGAATGTGGCATCTAAGAACATACTCGAAGGTAATTACAACTTTGACATAATGGTGCCGCCGGAAAAAGAGCTTGCTGAGCTGTCTAAAAATATTGAAGCACTGAGATTACAGTTAAAGGAAAACGAAGAAGAAAAACGGCGTTTGGAAAACGAGAGGAATATGATAATGGCTAGCCTCTCGCACGATATGAAAACACCGATAACTTCGATAAAAGGGTATCTTGAAGGTATAAATGACGGACTTGCAAAGGATGAAGAAACGCTGAAACGTTATCTTGATATTATTAGCGCAAAAAGCAAGTTGCTCGAACAGCTTGCAGAGAATATGGCGGATTATTCGGAGCTTGAGCTTGGAAGGATGCACTTCAATTTCAAGTATTTGGATTTCAGTGAATTGGTTGACAGCCTTTGTAAACTTTGGCGACTGGAAATGAGCGAGCAAAAAGAGAGCTTGTGGAGCGCATTACAGAAAAAGAACTTTTGATTGTGGGAGATGAACTTAAGTTGAAGCGCGTGTTTGACAATCTGGTTACAAATGCGATAAAGTACAGCAAGGAGGGCAGTGAGATACTGGTTAGCCTTGAGGAAGTAGAACGCGGCGCGCTACTTGTTGTAAGCGACAATGGAAAAGGTATAGGCAAAGATGACCTTCGGAGCGTTTTCGACGGCTTTTTCAGGGGGGATGCCGCACGAACAAATGTTAGCGGAAACGGACTTGGACTTAGCATTGCAAAGCAAATAGTCGAAAACCATCACGGCAAAATTTGGATACGAAGCGAGCGAGACGCCGGAACTCAGGTTTACTTTACATTCCGATAAGAAAAAAAGGAGGAACGGACGGCATATGAAAAATATTGATAGTTGAAGATGATACGAGTATAGCAGAGCTTGAAAAAGATTATTTGACGCTTGCAGGGTACGAAGTTGATACTGCAGCGGACGGGAAAAGCGGACTTGAGCTGGCACTTACTCAAGATTATGCACTTGTAATACTTGATGTTATGCTTCCGCATATGGACGGCTTTGCAGTGTGTAAAGAAATTCGCGAAAAAAAGAATACACCTATTATAATGCTGTCTGCAAAAAGCGAGGATATAGACAAAATTCGAGGTCTTGGACTTGGCGCTGACGACTATATGACAAAGCCTTTCAGCCCTGCGGAGCTTGTGGCTAGAGTCAAGGCGCATATTGAACGGCAAGAAAGGATACTTGCCTCGAAGAACGAGGAGAAAAATGCAAACGGCATGCTTACGATACGGGAACTTAAAATCGACAAATTGAGCAGGCGAGTATTTTTGGACGGTGAAGAAAAAATTATGCCGGCAAAGGAATTTACATTGCTTCTTTTCCTCGCTGAAAATCCGAATATTGTATTTTCCAAGGAACAGCTTTTCGATAAGATTTGGGGAATGGAGGCAATAGGAGATACGTCTACGGTAACCGTTCATATTCGCAGATTGCGTGAAAAAATAGAGCCGAATCCTGAGAAACACCAATTTATCGAAACTATTTGGGGAGTCGGATACAGATTCAAAAAAATTAAAAATTGAATTTATATCGAAAAAAACTTATTAAAAACCAAAAAAATATAAAAAGTGTTTGACAAACACAAAAAAAGTATGATATTATCTAGTAAATTAGAAATGAATATGACAATGCAATGAAGGAAATAGTAGCTAAGTTAGTCACTTGCAGAGAGAAGCCGGTCGGTGCGAGGCTTCAGGAAGACTTATGCGAATACGCTCCGGAGCAGCTTTCTTGAACGGGTTACCTAGGAATCTTATTAGAGAAAGACGGGTGCACCCGTTACAGTGCGGTGTTAGTAACACTATGAGGGACGACTTGTGAAAGGCGTCTAAAAAAGAGGTGGTACCGTGAGATTTCTCACCCTCTGTCCAATAGGGCGGAGGGTTTTTTATTATAAAAACCCTAAGCTCTGAAAAATAGTGGAGGTAAAGAAAATGGAAGAGAAAAAAGATGTGCTGCAAAAGGCTGCAGATACAAGCGATCGACATGGAAAGGGCTTTAGTACAAAGTGGGGGTTCATACTCGCATCGGTGGGTTCGGCTGTCGGAATGGCAAATGTTTGGGGGTTTCCTTACAAGCTCGGCAATTATGGCGGAGGAGCATTCCTGCTTATCTATATCTTTTTTATAATAATATTCAGCTATGTTGGACTTCCTGCAGAGTTCGCAATTGGTAGATTGGCAGGGACAGGGACACTTGGTGCTTACGAGAAAGCGTGGAAGAGCAGAAGCGAAAAAGCAGGAAAAGTTGGTGGTTTAATAGCATGGTTGCCGCTTGCGGGTTCACTTTGCATAGCACTTGGATATGCAGTAATAGTAACCTATGTTTTGAAGGCACTCATAGATTCGCTCACAGGTGAGCTGATGAAGGTGGATACGGGGGCTTGGTTCGAAAGTTTTGCTCTAACGCCATACTCGGTACCGCTTTACATATCGTAGTTGTAGTGGTAACGCTGCTAACGTTGTCGCTTGGAGCAAAAAGTATAGAAAAGACCAATAAAATAATGATGCCGGCGTTTTTTGTGATATTCGTAATTTTAGCAATTAGAGTAGCTATGCTTCCTAATGTGCTTGAGGCTTACAAGTTTATGTTTACGCCGCATTGGGAGCATCTAAAGAATCCGATGATTTGGATATGGGCTATGGGACAGGCATTCTTCTCATTATCTATCACGGGTAGCGGTATGATAGTTTACGGCGCGTACCTAAACAAAAAGGAAGACGTGGTATCTGTTGCAAAAAATACGGGATTTTTCGATACGGTTGCAGCTATAGTAGCTTCGCTTGTAATAATTCCGGCTTGTTTTTCGTATAGTATAGACTTAGGTAAAGGCCCTTCATTACTTTTTGTAACGCTTCCTACTATACTGCAGGACATACCTTTCGGTAGAGTATTTGCAATAATTTTGTATGTTGCAATGATATTTGCGGGTATAAGTTCCTTGCAAAATATGTTTGAAGCGGTTCGTGAATCGTTACTGCACAAATTTCCAAAGCTCGGCAAGAATTTTGTGAGAATCTTGATTGGAGCGGTTTGTTTGGGCATAGGTGTAAATATGGAAGCTATATTCCAATGGGGAACTTGGATGGATTTGGTTTCTATTTACATCATACCGATAGGAGCTTTGCTCGGCGCGGTTTCTTGGTTCTGGGTAATGAGAAAAGACGATTTACTCGATGCTGTGAATACAGGGGCGGATAAAAAACAAGGAAACTTATGGTATTTTGTCGGCAGGTATGTCTACGTTCCAATCGCTGCAACACTTTGCATAGTAGCACTTTTCATGAAGGTTGCATTTTAAAAGTTTAATTGTGAAGTAATTAGGAGGGATTATGCGCAAAATTGTATCCATAATATTGATAGTCGTAGGTATATGTATTTGTATTACGCCGTTTGTAGGCAGGTTGTATGTGAAATATGAGCAAGATAAGATGTATGCGAAATATTTAGAGCAGCTTGAAAAACAAAACGAACAGATGGATAGCGCATTTAATGACCAAACGCAAGATGCGAAAGAAGAACCGAAGGGTTTTGATTTGAGTAAAGTAAAGGGCGTTATAGGACTTGTAGAAATTCCGAAGATAGATTGTGTTCAAGTACTTATAGAAGGCTCTGACGGCTATTCCCTGCTATATGGAGTAGGACATGTAATAGGGACTGCATTTCCCGGCGAAGCGGGAAATGTAGCGATTGCCGGACATAGAAACGGAACGTTCGGCACGTATTTTTCGAGGATAGATGAGCTTCAAAAAGGTGACGAAATAAACTGCGAATATAAAGGGCAGAGTTATGTCTATAAGGTTACAGAAACATTCATAGTTGAACCAACCGATGTTTCAGTGCTCGAGGGTAACAGAAATCAACATATTATGACTTTGATAAGCTGCCACCCTCGTGGCAAAATGACTCACCGCATTATAGTAAGAGCTAGGCTCGAGCAGTAATTCAAATATCAATATCCAAAATTACAGGACAGTGATCGCTTCCGAGTATCTCGGGTAGTTGTATCACGTCTTTTATTTTGTCTGCAATCCTATTTGAAACCACGAAATAGTCAATACGCCAACCGGCGTTGTTTTTTCGCGCATTTCCCATATATGACCACCATGTGTATGCACCTGTAACATCGGGGTAGAGGTAGCGGAAGGTGTCTGTGAACCCTTCTGCCAAAAGAGCGGTGAATGCGCTGCGCTCTTCATCCGAAAATCCGGCGTTTTGCCTGTTGGTTTTCGGGTTCTTGAGATCGATTTCGTTGTGAGCTACATTTAAATCACCGCATAGGATGACAGGCTTTTTTGAATCCAGATTTTTTAGGTACTCTCTACGGGATTTTTCCCAATCAAGTCTGTAATCAAGTCTTGCGAGCTTGTTTTGAGAGTTCGGTGTGTATTCCGTAACGAGATAGAAATTTTCGTATTCAAGTGTAATACTTCTGCCTTCGTTTTCGTGCTTTTCATCGTCTATACCATTTTTAGCCGATATAGGCTTGTGCTTTGTGAAAATTGCAGTACCCGAATAGCCTTTTTTTTCTGCACTGTTCCAAAATTGAGCATAGCCGTTAAGCGGAACTTCCGCCTGTCCTACTTGCATTTTGGTTTCTTGGATGCACATAAAATCGGGGCTGTTTGCGTTTACAAAATTCAAAAATCCCTTGTTCATGCACGCGCGTATACCGTTTACATTCCATGTGATGAATTTCATATAAGACCTCCTCGTCAATAAATTAACTGTTTTTATTTTTGAACAACTATTACACCTTTTGGTGATTTTTAATCCAACATTATACAAAAGTGATATATTGTGTATAAAACAAACAATTCATATATACCCGACAAGTATAGTAAAACTCACAAAAATAAACAGGAATTTAAAAACTACTTGCATATTAAATGGTAGAATACAATTTAGGAAGAGGGAATGAAAAAATACATTTTGGAGGGAAAAAAATGAAACACTCAAAAATTGAGCGCTTGGTGATGACACTGAGCATGGTATTTGCGTTTATATTCGCGGTACCGCAAACGTCAAGTGCTATGCACATCATGGAAGGCTTTCTTCCTAAGGAACATTGCATTATTTGGTATGTAGTGTGTATACCGTTCCTGGTAGCAGGATTTTTATCTATTAAAAAAACTCTTGCTAAAGACAGAAAGCTGATGATGATACTGGTAATGGTTACAGCCTACACTTTTGTGCTTTCCGCACTTAAAATACCGTCGGTTACGGGCAGCAGCTCGCATCCTACCGGAACAGGTCTTGGCGCTGTACTGTTCGGACCTTCAGCTATGGCGATAGTTGGAGTGATAGTACTGCTGTTCCAAGCAACACTTCTTGCTCACGGCGGACTTACCACACTTGGAGCAAACACTTTCTCTATGGCTATTGCAGGTCCGTTCCTTGCGTTTGCAGTTTATAAAATTGCAGGTGCTTTGAGGTTACCTAAGGCTGTAGCCGTATTTTTGGCAGCGGCACTGGGAGATTTGTTCACTTATTGTATCACAGCTTTTCAGCTTGCTTTTGCTCACCCTGCACAGGTTGGAGGGTTTCAGGCATCGTTTGTTGAATTTTTAGGAATATTTGCTGTTACACAAATTCCTCTTGCGATAATAGAAGGACTTATAGCGGTTGTAGTTGTAACGGGACTTGAGAGCTTTGCAAAACCTGAGCTTGAAAAACTCGGTTACCAGGCGTAGCGTGGAGGTGTAAAAATGAGTAAGAAATCAAAAATAATAATTTTTGCTTGGTACTTTCTGTAATTATAGCAGTTGTACCTTTGACTATGATACATAATTCAGAGTTCGGCGGCGCTGACGACGCTGCGGAAGGTGTGATTGAAGTCGCAAATCCGAACTACAAAGTGTGGGCTCATCCGATTTTGGAGCCGCCTGGACCAGAAACTGAATCGCTTCTTTTCTGTTTACAGGCAGCGGCAGGTTCCGGCGCATTCTTCTTCTTCATGGGATATCTTGTTGCAAGAAAGAAATTCGGTGCGGACAAGGACAAAAAAGAAAAATAAAATAGTGATTCGGGAGAAAAAAATATGATAATAGATAAGCTGGCTTATTCTTCCGCAATCCGCTCTAAAAGTCCGTTTTTTTAAAGTCGGGCTTTGCAGTGGGAGCTTTGCTGATTTGTGTAGGGTTTGGTGCATTTTTGCCGTCTGCGGTTATACTTCTTACGATGATGACTTTGACTTTGAAGCTAAGCAGAACAAATGCCAAACATTACAAAAATCTGATGATTGCCCCGTTTACATTTTTGCTAATGGGTACAGCAGCTCTGCTTTTCGATGTAGCGAAAGAGCCTATGGGCATTGTCAGTTTTCATCTTGGCTCCGTATATATCGTTGTCTTATTTGAGAGAATAATATATGTTTTACGGTTGATGTTGGTTTCGATATCAGCCGTTTCTTGCCTTTTATTTCTTGATATTGACAACGCCTATAACGGATTTATTTTTGGTTCTGCGAAAATTGCATTGTCCGAATTTGATAATAGAACTGATGATGATGACATACAGGTATATTTTCGTGCTTTTTGAAATGGCAATAGCTATAAGTACGGCTCAAAGCTGTAGACTTTCAAATATCAATGCGAAATCTGCTATTAAGGCGTTTGGAGGTATGCTTTCAACAGTGTTTTTTCAAGCGATGCAAAGGGCGAATTTTCTATTTGATGCTATGGAATCGCGCTGCTATGACGGAGAATTGCGAGTATTGGAAGAATATACAAAAGCGACTGCATCTGAAAAAATAACGGTGCTGGCTACACTTGCCGTGCTGATTGTGATAGCGGTAGCAAATGTTTATTTTAAAATTTGGATATAGGTGGATACATGGGAGAAACAGAACGAGAAGTAGTAATGAGCGCTCGCGATTTGCATTACACATATCAAGACGGTACGGAGGCGCTTCGCGGAGTCAATTTAGATATATATAGAGGAGAAAGACTTGCCATAATGGGCTCAAACGGTTCGGGTAAATCGACATTTTTCCTACACTTGAACGGGGTTTTGCAACCGCAGTCCGGAGAGCTTAGGATTGCAGGCAAACCATACGATTATTCCAGAAAAGGACTTTTAGAATTGAGAAAAAGGGTTGGAATAGTCTTTCAAGATCCGGACAATCAGCTTTTTTCGGCAAATGTAATGCAGGAGATATCATTTGGAATACTCAATTTAGGAGTTTCTGAGGAAATCGCAAAGCAGAAGGTTTTGGAGGTGATGCAAAGACTTAATATCACCGGATTCAAGGACAAACCTACACATTTTCTAAGCGGCGGACAAAAAAAGAGGGTGGCAATAGCGGACATATTGGTAATGGAACCGGATGTTATGATTTTGGATGAGCCTACTTCTGCGCTCGATCCGAAGCACGCAAGGCTCATAGACCAGATAATCGAAGAACTTAGCAATAGTGGCATTACTGTAATAATTTCGACACATGATGTAGAAAGAGCTTTGTTGTGGGCGGAAAAAGTTGTGCTGTTTGATAAGGGTGAAGTTCTAAGCATCGGTAAACCTGCGGAAATCTTTGCTGATGATGACCTTTTAGCGCGTACCAATCTTGAAAAACCTGCAGTGCTTTATATTGCGGAGGAATTGCAAAAAGCAGGCATTTTTCGGTGAAGAAGCGAAATTTTTCAGAAGTCCTAAAGAAATTGTCGAAAATGTTAAGAGAATTGTAAAAATAGGAGAAAAAAATATGAAAAAAAGCGCTATTAGTAGTAAGTTTTGGCACTAGCCATGAGGATACGATGAAAAAAAATATCGAGGCGATAGAAAACGATATCGCGCGTGAATTTCAGGATAGAAAATTTGCAAGGGCATTCACAAGCGGAATGATAATGAAAAAGTTAAAGTCGAGAGACGGCATTCATATAGATAATGTGAGGGAGGCGCTTGAGAAACTTGTAAATGAGGGTTATGACGATATTTTGATACAGGCAACTCATATAATGAATGGCGATGAATATGACAAGATGCTTGAACAGATTGCAGATTTTGAGGATAAGGTAAACATCAAAGTGGGCGATGCGCTACTTACAAGTTCAAAAGATTACGACGAAGTGGTGTCAGCTCTTTGCGACGAAGGATTTTCGGAGGAACTTGCGGATAAGGATACCGCAATAGTTTTGATGGGACATGGAACAGGACATTTTGCCGATGCTGCATATGCGGCGCTTGATTACAGATTTAAGGTTTCGGGACATCGCAATGTTTTTGTAGCAACGGTTGAAGGCTATCCTGAACTTGATACCATAGTACCTCAAATAAAAGAGCTTGCACCGAAGAAGGTAGTTTTGATGCCGTTTATGGTAGTTGCGGGAGATCATGCGAAAAACGATATGGCAGGCGATGAGGAAGACTCGTGGAAAAAGGTATTCGAAGGTCTTGGCTATGAAGTTAAATGCGTTCTCAAGGGGATAGGAGAATTGCCGTCTATTAGAAAAATATATGTTGAGCATGCAAAAGAGCAGGCGGCACAGTAATTATGAAATTACTGTGAATTTTGTTTCAAAATACGCAAAAGGGGATGAGGATGTGATATAATGCGCCTAAGTTAAACGAGGCATTCAATCGCATTCCACCTCTTTTTTTTTAATGGAAGGATGTGATATAATGTGCCCAAGTTAAGCAAGACATTCAATCACATCCAACCTATGAGGCAATCATGCATAGCCTCTTTTTTTTAATGGAAGGATGTGATATAATGTGCCTATGATAAATTTAAAAATTACAGAAAATGAAGAGGCGCAGCGGCTGGACAGATTTTTGAAAAAGTATCTAAAAAATGCACCGCTCAGCTATATCTACAAGTTGATTAGAAAATCGGTCAAAGTGAACGGCAAGCGAGGTAAAGAAGATTTGATGCTCGAAAAGGGCGATGAAATCAACATTTATATTAGCGAGCAAGAGCTTTGCGGTTTCCAGAAAAAAGAATCAAATTCGAAAGCAAAAAGGCAGTTCGGTATAGTATATGAAGATGAAAATATACTGATTGTAGACAAGCCGTTCGGACTTTTGACGCACGGAGATAGGCAAGAAAAAGAACCATTTGGCAAATCAAGTGATATCGTATCTAATAGAAAAAGGGGAATATCTACCTGCGAAAGAGCGTACATTTGTTCCATCGCCTGTTAACCGACTGGACAGAAATACGAGCGGACTTGTTATTTTCGGGAAAAATGCAGCATCTCTCAAAGAGCTGAATTTTATGATAAGGCAGAGAGGGTATGTTGACAAATATTACATGACGATTGTGCATGGAAATTTGAAAAACGAGCTTGAGCTTTTCGACAAGATGAAAAAAGATGAAAAGCGAAATATGGTTGAGGTAATGGATGCGGATGATTCTGACGGAAAGTTGATGCAGACGGCTGTACGACCGCTTGCACACGCAAAAGGATATACGCTTTGTGAAGTAAAGTTGATAACAGGAAGAACTCACCAAATTAGAGCGCACCTTGCTAAAGCGGGATATCCTGTTCTTGGTGATGCGAAGTATGGAAAAAGTGCGGATAATGATAAAACTTTTTCGAAATTCAAGCTGAGCACGCAGTTTCTGCACGCTTACAAACTGGATTTTAAGAAGGGATATGAAAGCCTTGAGTATATGCAGGGGAAGATTATTGAAGGGCGGCTTCCGGAAAGACTTTCTGAGATTCGCGATGATATTTTCAATGGGAGAAAGAATAGATGAGCAATTTAAAGGAATTTGTTAAAGAACTTGTGATAGCGATAGTAATCGCACTTTTGATAATGCAGGTGGTGAAACCGACGATAGTGAAGGAATCGTCTATGGAACCGACGCTTTACGAAAACAATTATCTGCTTTTGGCTAGGCAAATATACAGGTTTGAAAAGCCGCAGCGCGGTGATATTATAGTGTTCCATTCGGACCTTCTTACAGCAGGCGGCAAAGAAAAATTGCTAATCAAGAGAATTATAGGGCTTCCGGGAGATGTAATAACAATCGCAAACGGAAACGTATATCTTAACGGGGACAAACTCACAGAAAATTACACTAAAGACGGAACTACTGATGGAGAGTTAATTGATTTCGAGGTGCCGGCAGGCGAGCTGTTTGTAATGGGGGACAATCGTTTGGTTAGTGTTGACAGCCGATCTACTGCAGTTGGAACCGTTAAGCTGGACAAGGTTTTGGGTAAGGCGTTTGTAAGGCTATATCCGTTCAATGAAATCAGGCTGTTTTAGAGAAAAGGCGGAAAGTATAGGTAAGAGGTAAATATGAAGCAGGTCAAACTGGTTTCGAATAACAAAAAGGCGAGATATGACTACTTTATAGATGATGTCTACGAAGCGGGGATGGTACTTACAGGTACGGAAATCAAATCGCTAAGACAGGGAAAAGCAAATATCAAGGAAAGCTATGCTAAAATTGAAAATGGAGAGCTTATAATTTACGGTATGCATATAAGTCCGTATGAGCAGGGAAACAGGTTCAATGTAGATCCGCTAAGACCGCGAAAACTTTTATTGCACAAAAAAAGAAATTAGAAAGTTGCTGGGCCTCAGTACGACTAAAGGATACACCCTGATTCCGCTTAGGCTTTACATAAATGAACGCGGGCTCGCGAAACTCGAAATTGCAGTCGCTCGCGGTAAAAAGAATTACGACAAGAGAGAGAGCATCGCAAAGAAGGACGCTCTTAGGAAGATACAGCAGGCTATTAAAAAAAGGAGAGGTAATGGCATCGGAAATAAAAAAAGATTTGGAGCGTGCAAAAAGAACTTTTTCAGCGACTCAGGTTTGTAATGCCGAAGAAAAAAAGGTAAAAGAACTGATTGAAAAACAAGAAAAAAATGAAATTGTGATTTCAGTAATCGGACAATTTAAAAGGGGAAAGAGTACGCTTGTAAATGCGCTTTTGGACGATGAGATATTACCTGTGGGAATCGTGCCTGTTACATCTGTAGTAACAAAAATAGAGTATGGGAAAAAGAAAAATAAGGGTATTTTTGATAGAGGAGATATCAAGGAAATTGATAAAAACGAGCTTTCGAAATATGTAAATGAGCAGGAGAATCCAAATAACAAGCTCGGAGTGCTGTCAATAGCGATGAATTCTGAATCCGAGTTTATAAAGGACGGACTTATCTTGGTTGATACACCGGGGGTAGGTTCGGTGCACAAGCACAACACAGATGCTGCGTACGCATTTGTAAAGGAAAGCGACGGCGTTATATTTATGATAAGTGTTGACAGTCCAATCAATGAAATTGAAATAGAGTTTTTGAAAAATGCAAAGGAATTTGCCTCAAAGTTTTATTTTGTAGTAAATAAAATTGATAATGTGAGTGAAGATGAACTTGTGCAGTATATTTCGTATTGCAAGACGCTACTTTGCGCCATACTGGATATAGCTGATGTGAATATAATTCCGGTAAGTGCCAAGAAAAGACTTGGGATAGATGAATTAAAAAGGGTTCTGCTCGAAGATGTCCAAAAGACCAGCAAAGAGATTTTGGAAAGGTCTGCACAGATGAAATTACTGGATATGATTAAGCAGGCATTGTCAAAAATCAGATTGTATACAAGGCTTTTGGAGCTTTCTATTTCGAAATTGTCGCAAAAGTATGAGCGAATCAAAGAGTATATGAGAGAGCTTGGAGAGTCGAATTCTAAATTGGCAGAGAAGTTTTTGAAAAACGAAGAAAAGGTTGATACGGTTGTGCTTGCAAAAGAATGTACGCTTGCGGTAAATGACACAAAACTTGCAATTACGAAAAAAGTAAAGGAAATCTTTGATATAGAGTATCTATTTGAATTAGGCGATATGGAAATTTTAAAAACCTACACGCTGAGCAATGCTAAAGGCAGTGTAGATTTAGTAGTCGGCGAGTTTTTGAAGCAAGAGGAAGATGCCAGAAACGAAATTTTGAAAGTGCTTGAAGCAATACTGATGCACAAGGAAGAAAATACTATTACAATATCGAGAAACTTGGAGGATTTGAACAGGGTTTACCGCAACTTGAGGAGCCTGAAAACACACTTGGAATTACAGTAATTATAGCAAATTGCTAACAGCAGGCGCTGCTTAAAGGCGCATGAGGTAAAAATTACTTGACAAGAAAAAAATAAAAGAATATAAAATAAGGGATGTAAAATTACCTTTTGGTAGCCTCGCCGGTGGGTTCGGGTCCTGTGCAATAGGACACTGTGAACCTTGTCAGGTCTGGAAGGAAGCAGCATAAGCAGGAGCGCTTATGTGCCACAGATTCGCCTGCTCCTATTGACGGGGCTACTAAAGGGTAATTTTTTTAATGCACACAAAAAAGTTTTTTTGGTATGCATTTGGTTGGAGAGGTTAATTAGATGTATAAAGCATTGTATAGGGCTTATAGACCTGAAACATTTAACGATGTGTTGGGGCAGGAGCATATAGTAAGAATTTTTAAAAAAATCAGATAGCAAATGACAGTGTAGCGCATGCTTATCTATTTTGCGGCATCAGAGGAACCGCAAGACCACAATGGCAAGACTTTTAGCAAAAAGGCGTGAACTGTACGGGAGATAATCCGCCGTGCGGTGAATGTGAAAAATTGCAAAGCGATTAAAGACGGAAGTTATCTCGATGTAATTGAAATAGATGCGGCATCGAATAACGGAGTAGACAATATCAGAGATTTGCGTGAGAGCGTAAATTATCCGCCTGTGCTTGGAAGGAAAAAGGTTTATATCATAGACGAGGTACATATGCTTTCCACGGGAGCTGCAAATGCGCTTTTAAAAACTCTCGAAGAACCGCCGGAGAATGTGATATTTGTGCTTGCAACGACCGAGCCGCAAAAGTTGCCGGCTACTATAATGTCAAGGTGCTTGACTTTGGATTTTCGTAGAGTTGGTGAAAAGCAGCTCATTTCGGGCATGAAAAAAATCTGCGAAGATTTGGGAGTTGCGGCGGAAGCGGAAGCACTTGCTTTGATAGCCAGAAATGGAGACGGTTCTGTAAGGGATTCGCTCAGCATATTGGACCAGTGTATCGCGGCATCCACAGACGGTTTGTCATATGAAAATACACTGGATGTACTTGGAACGGTTGGAGATACTGCGCTTATTGAAATGGCGGATTTGGTAATATCTCAAAAACCTGCCGAAGCGATTGAATTTTTGGATAAACTTCTGGATGAGGGGCGAGAAGTCAAGGAGCTTGCGAAAGAATTTGTGCGCCATGCAAGGAATGTATTGATATGTAAGTATGTCAAAAAACCTCAAGAAATGATAGGACTTTCGGAAGAAAATGCAAAGCGCATCAAGAAACAAGCCGAAAAACTTTCTTTTGCAAGGCTTCATAAGACGATAGACGTGCTCACAAAAACTCTAAATGATATTAAGTGGACAAGTCAGCCGAGAGTATTACTTGAACTTGCAATAGTAAGGCTTGCAGAGTCTAGCGAAGCGGAAACCGAGACTGTTTCAAAAAAGGGTAAGGAAGATGCTAAACCCAAGCTAAATATCAAGGAATCTCAGATTAAGGCACATACTCATAGCGAAGCGGAAAAAGACACAAACGCCGAAAAAATCTGTAGAACATGCTAAGAATGTGCAAACTGCCGATTATGATAAAATATGGAAACAGATTTGCGAAGAAGGTGCAAGTGAGAACGCGACTTTTAATTTCCTTGTGAACAGTGCAGAACTTTGGGAGTTTACGGATACACATTTCGTAATAGCGGCGTTGAATCGGTTACGCAAAAACGCTAGAAACGGTGCGTGATAAAAATTGAAGCCGGTATGAACAAATACACAGGTACAACATTACCTATGTTGTGCAAATTGAAGGCGGTGCTTGAAACGGAAAGCAAGGGCAAAAAGAACATAGACGCCCAAAAGGCTAAGGAAAAACTTGAGAAAGAACTCAATTTGGGAATAGAAATAGTTTAGTTGGAGGATTAAGACATGGGAAAAGGTATGAGAGCCGGTAAAAAACCGTCAAATAAATCTGCAAAACAGGGATTCGGCGGTAATAATATGCAGCAGCAAATGATGAAAATACAGGCTATGCAAAGACAGATGGAAGAAACGCAGGCAGAGCTCGAAAATATGGAGGAAACTGCAAGCGCGGGAGGCGGAGCTGTAACTGTAACGGTTAACGGTGCGAAGCAGGTGAAAAAGATTGCTATAAAACCGGAAGTGGTAGATCCTGACGATATTGAAACTCTCGAGGATTTGGTGCTGGTAGCGGTAAACGAGGCGCTTAGAAAGGCTGACGAGCTGTCGGAAAGCGAAATGTCGAAAATCACGGGAGGACTAAATTTACCGGGCTTTATGTAATAAGAAAGCGGTAGAGGAACAGTATGAGGCAATATGCAAAACCTTTAAACAAGTTGATAGGTGAGCTTACTAAATTGCAAGGAATCGGCAGCAAGACTGCGCAGCGCATGGCGTTTAATATTTTGGCGATGGATAAGGAAAGCGCAATAGCCATTGCAAACGCTATAATCGATGCAAAGGAGCAAATGCGTTACTGCGAGATTTGCGGAAATCTTACGGATGAAAGCGTTTGCAATATTTGCAGCGACAAAAAGCGTAGGCAGGATGTGATTTGCGTCGTTGAAAGTGCGAGAGAACTTGCGGCTATGGAGCGCATTCGAGAGTATGACGGACTGTATCATGTTCTAAACGGCAGCATATCGCCGCTCGAAGGAATCGGACCTGAGGACATCAATTTGATGAGTTTGCTAAAACGACTGCAAGGCTCGGATGTAAACGAGATAATACTTGCGACCAATCCGAATATAGAAGGCGAGGCTACGGCTATGTATATTGCAAAATTGCTGAAGCCTTCAGGAATTAAAGTAAGCAGAATTGCTCACGGCGTGCCGCTTGGGGGTGATTTGGAATATACGGACGAAGAAACTTTGTCAAAGGCATTGGACGGAAGAAGGACGCTGTAAAGCGTCCTTCTATTTTTTATCTTCTTTTTCGTCGTCGTCATCGATTTTAATTGCGCCTACGGAGAGCATACCGACAGCTATTATTTTGGCAAGCCGTTTGCCACCCTTTATTACGCGTACTTTGTCACGCTTCATCACACCGTTTGCAATTTCCATACCGCTACCGCCAATCAGCTTGAAGTTGGTAACGTAATTTTTAACTATTTTTGTCGTACTGCTTTTGAGGCTGCCCGTACCTTTTTTTAATCGGGCCTTATCTTTTTTGATTGCACCAACGGCAACATCACCGCCACCTGCGATGAATTCACCGGCGATTTCACCGGTATACAAAAATGAATTAAGTATGCCTCTCCAAGTGAGTCGAGCATTTTTTATTTTTGTTAGTTTTCCTGTCAGCGAAATAGTGCCGCCGATAGTGCCGCCAAGCACAGCGCCTGCAATAATCGCACCTTTTTTTATTTTTACTCATATATACCTCTTTTTATAATGTTTTTTTATATAATTTTGCTATGATTAAATACGGATACGGGGCTTCATAGCATTTTCTACAATTTACTTTTTGTTTATATGATTATATCAAAGATATAGTGATTTTTTTCCATAGATTTGGAGTTGTAATAGTTATGAAATTTTGATTAACAAGCATTTGGCAAGTAGGTAAAAATAAATTGACTTATCAGGTGCGTGCTTAAAAATTGTGCAAACGGGGGTATAAAAAGCAGATGTAATTTAAGTAGCCTGCTACTTAAAAAAATATTTGGTATGGAGGTAAGATATGAATAAAGAAGTTGAGAAATTATTAAATGAACAGGTGAACAAGGAATTTTTTTCTGCTTATCAATACTTGAGTTTTGCAAATTATTTTGTTGAAAAGGGATTAAACGGATTTGCAAACTGGTATATGATACAAACACAAGAGGAAAGAGATCATACGATGTTGTTTATAAAATATATGCAAAACAACGACATTCCTGTAACATACGAAGCTATAGCAAAACCTGTAGATCAGTTTCCGGATGATATGGCGGTTTTGAAAGCGGGACTTGCACACGAAAAATACATTACAGATTCTATAAACAAAATATACCGTGCCGCTATGGATGTGAATGATTACAGAACCGGACAGTTTTTGGATTGGTTTGTAAAAGAGCAGGGTGAGGAAGAAACCAATGCAAACGATTTGATTAAGAAAATGGAATTGTTCGGAGGCGATCCGAAAGGCCTTTATTTATTGGACCAAGAGCTTGCTGCGAGGATATACACTGCACCTAGCTTGCAACTATAAGGAAGGTACAAAAATAAGCAAAATATGAAAGTAGCTATAAAGACGCTTGGATGTAAGGTAAATCAGTACGAGAGCGAGATGCTTAAGGAACGTTTTCAAAAGCGCGGCTATGAGGTTGCGACGGGCGAAGAAAGTGCGGATGTGTTTGTAATAAATACTTGTTCCGTTACTAATCTTTCGGATAGAAAGTCAAGGCAGATTGTGAGGGCACTCAAAAAGCAAAATAACGATGCTTTAATTGTGGTTACAGGATGCTATGCACAGTTAAAACCAGAAGAGGTTGCTGCTATTGACGGTGTAGATATAGTTACGGGAACGAATCGCAAGGCGGAAATCGTAGATTTGGTTTCCGAAAAGCTGGCAGGAAAAAGCGATAAGACTACTCTTGTGGATGAATATGAAACGCTTTTGCATTGCGACTATGTAGAAACCGGCATAATTAAAGCCATGGAAGCAAGAAGCAGAGCGTATATCAAAATTGAAGAAGGTTGCAACAGGTATTGTTCTTACTGTATAATTCCGTTTGCGCGAGGCAGAGTCCGCAGCAGGGATATTGAAAATATAGTTCTGGAAGCGAGTGAACTTTTAAAAGCGGGATTCAAAGAAATTGTGCTTACAGGAATAAATACAGCCCTGTATGGAATGGACGAGGATTCTACGGAATTAGGTCTTATACGCATTTTGGAAAGACTTGAAACTTTGCCGTACGATTTTCGTATCAGAATCGGATCGCTTGAGCCTACCGTGGTGAATGCCGAGCAGGCGAGCAAACTCCTTTCGTTTACGAAACTTTGTCCGCATTTCCATTTGTCGGTGCAAAGCGGTAGCGATAAAGTTATACGGGCGATGAACAGGCGCTATACGGTAAGCGAATATTTAAAAATAGTTGAAGTGTTGCGGAAATTCGACGCGGGATTTGGAATTACTACCGATATCATAGCAGGCTTCCCAAGCGAAAGCGATGAGGATTTTGCCGAAAGTCTGGAGCTTGTAGAAAAAGTTGAGTTCTCTAAAGTGCATGCGTTTCGCTATTCAAAGCGAAGCGGTACCAAAAGCTGAAAAAAATGTCGGAACAAATTAGAGGCGATGTAAAAAACGAAAGAGTTAGGAAGCTCATAGAAGTGGCAACGGGCGTAGCTGAAAAATTCTTTAAAAAACAGATAGGAAGCGCTAGAACTATTTTGTGCGAAAGGTTTGAAAACGGATACTTGGAAGGGTATACGGAAAAATTATATCAAAAACCTATATTGCGATGAGCGAGGAAGATGCGCAAAAAAAATATGGCGACTTTTTGAAAGTAGAATTAACAGAACCTTTTAATGAGGGTATGAAGGGAAAGGAGATAAAATAGTGAGCGATTGTGTGTTTTGTAAGATAGTCAATAGTCAGATACCAGCTAATAAAGTCTACGAAGATGAATATGTTATATGCTTTCACGATTTGGAGCCTCAGGCACCGGTACATGTGCTTTTGATACCCAAAAGGCACTTTGCATCTTTAAATGCCGTAACGGAAGATGACGGAGAAATGCTCGGTCATCTGCTTGCCGTTGTACCCAAAATTGCAAAAGAGCTTGAACTTGACAACGGTTACAGGTTGGTATGCAACTGCGGGGAGGACGGTTTCCAAAGCGTGCAACATTTGCATTTTCATTTGCTTGGAAAGCGCAAAATGACTTGGCCGCCGGGCTGATTTTAAAAATAATAAAAAAGCATTGCATTTTACTTCGGGAAAGAGTATAATGTAATAGTTGCAATGTGGTTATTTAATAATCATAAGTTAGTCAAGGGCAAGGAGGTGAATCGAATAAATGGCTCAGGTAATAGTTAAAGAAAATGAAAGCCTAGAAAGTGCTCTTAAGAGATTTAAGCGCTCCTGTGCTCGCGATGGAGTAATGTCCGAATTGAGAAAAAGAGAACATTACGAAAAGCCTAGCGTTAAGCGCAAAAAGTCTGAGGGCTGCTAGAAAAAAAGCTAGAAAGTTCTAGTGAAACAGTGTTATTACGACTTTAGATGTACTTAATAACAAGAGCGAATAAGCCGACTTTTGCGGGTAGATAATAATTTACCGCAGAGTCGGTTTTTTATTTATAAGAATACCGAATAAAGGGTATAAAATATGTATCACTTTTGTTTGAATTGGAGGAGTGTTATGAAAGTTTCGACAAGAGGAAGATACGCGCTCAGGTTGATGCTGGATTTGGCGGAAAATCAGAGTGAAGGGTATGTGCCTTTAAAGGATATGGCAAAAAGACAAAAAATTTCTATTAAATATTTAGAACATATAGTTAAGCTGCTTGGAAAAGCAAATTTTTTGGAAAGCGCACGAGGACCGCAGGGAGGATACAGGTTGAGCCGAGATGTTAGCGAATACAATGTCGGCGAAATACTGCGTGTTACCGAGGGCGAATTTTTGCCGACCGATTGCTTATCAGGGCGTGAACACAAGTGTAGCATGGCGGATAGCTGTAATGCCGTTAAATTTTGGAGCGGATTGCAAAAGGCAATAAACGACTACACGTATCAGTATAAATTGGTGGACTTGCTCGATGCGCAGAGTTCCCCAAAAACTCGCGATTGTATAGAAAGAGAGGAGCATTTATGAGAATATATGATGATGTTACTAAATTGGTTGGAAATACACCGATAGTAAAGTTGACAAAGCTGGAAGAACAGGAAAATTTGAAAGCGGCGATTTACGCGAAGCTGGAATATTTTAATCCGACGGGCAGTATCAAAGACAGACCTGCTTTGAATATGATTGTGGAAGCGGAAAAAGCGGGATTGCTCCAAAAAGGAGGGACTATAATAGAGCCTACAAGCGGAAATACCGGAATAGGTATAGCGGCGATAGGCAGACGACTGGGATATGAGGTCGTAATAGTAATGCCCGAAAATATGAGCGAGGAAAGAAAGAAGATTATCAAGGCATATGGCGCAAAATTGGTTCTAAGTCCTGCAGATCAAGGTATGAAAGGCGCTATTGCGATTGCCGAAGAAATTGCAAGAAAAACAGGAGGAATTATACTCGGACAATTTACAAATCCGAACAATTCGCTTGCGCATATAAAAACTGCACATGAAATTTTGGACGATATGGACGGCAATGTCGATATAGTAATTGCAGGTGTGGGAACAGGCGGAACCGTTACGGGACTTGGTGAAACTTTGAAATCCGTAAAACCCGAAATCAAGGTAATTGCAGTAGAACCGACTACTTCGTGCGTGCTTTCGGGCGGAAATGCGGGAAAGCACGGCATACAGGGAATTGGAGCCGGATTTATACCCGAGATACTGAATAAATCGGCATACGATGAGGTGATAACCGTGAGTACGGAAGATGCTTATGATTTACTTTATAAAATCGCAGGATGTGAAGGATTGCTACTTGGCATATCTTCGGGAGCTGCGGTTGCGGCAGCTGCAAAACTTGCCGGTAAAGCTGAAAACGAGGGAAAAAATATAGTTGTTATTTGTCCTGATACCGGACTTCGATATTTGAGCCTGCTCGATCAAAATACAGAAAATGTAAAATGACGAAAATAAAAAAAGGCTTGAAAATAGACAGAAATTTTTTTATAATTAGCTTATCATTTGAAAGACGAGGGCAATACATGAGTGTATATGACTTTATTGCAGAGGATAGGCTTGGAAACAAGATAAACTTGTCCGAGTACGAAGGGAAAGTGCTTCTAATTGTTAATACAGCTACAAGATGTGGATTTACCCCACAGTACAAAGAGTTACAGTATCTTTATGAAAAATATCAGGCGGTAGGTTTTGAAGTGCTTGATTTCCCGTGTAATCAGTTCGGGAACCAGACACCTGAAAGCGATGAAGAAATTTTTTCTTATGTAGAAATCGCTTCGGTATGACATTTCAGCAATTCAAGAAAAATAAGTATCAAAAGGAGAAGATGCGCATCCGTTATTTAAAATGGCTTGCGGAGAATACTGAGTTCAAAGGATTTGATAAATTGCATCCTCTTGCGGCACTGCTCGACAGGGCTCTTAGGGAAAACGATCCCGACTACGATAAAGATTCCGAGATTAAGTGGAATTTTACAAAGTTTTTGATAGATAAGCAGGGAAACATAGTGAAGCGTTTTGAACCGACGGCAAGTATGGTGGCTTTTGGAAAATGAGATAGACCGCTTAATTTGGGATAAATAGAACATCGACATGGGAGAAAAAAATGGAAAGCAAATACAAAAAGAGTTTTTACTGAAGGTAAGTGGCGAAGCATTGGCAGGCGAAGCCGGATTCGGCATAGACGATAATATGCTTGCGGATGTTGCAAGTCAGATTAGGGAAATATACGATTTGGGAATCGAGGTTGCGATAGTAGTAGGCGGCGGAAACTTCTGGAGAGGAAGGACGGGAAAGAGTATCGACCGAGTTACTGCGGATTATATGGGCATGATGGCTACTACGATGAATGCGATGGCGATAGCGGATGCACTGCAGAAACACGGTGTCGAAACTGTGCTGCAAACTTCTATAAGTATGGATCAAATTTCGGAGCCTGTAAATCGGAAGAAGGCACTTAGACATTTGGCACAGAAAAAAATAGTTGTATTTGGAACCGGAACGGGGTTACCGTTTTTCTCAACAGATACGACCGCCGCGCTAAGAGCGGCAGAAATAGAAGCTGATGTAATAGTGCTTGCAAAAAATATAGATGCAGTTTATTCGGAAGATCCGAACGTGAATCCGAATGCAATACGCTATGATGAACTTACACATCTGGAGGTAATAGAAAAACAACTCGGCGTAATGGACATTACCGCAGCAACGTTGTGCATGGAAAACGGTATTAAATTGCATGTTTTCGCGCTGGCGGAAAAAGGAAATCTTTTGAAAGCTGCAAAGGGTGAGAAAATAGGAACTATTATAGTCTAATTGGAGGATAAAATGAGTAGTGAAGTTGAAAAAAAACTGAGTGTTAAAATTGAAAAGACATTGGAAAATTTGAAGAACGAACTGAATACTGTGCGTGCAGGTAGAGCAAATCCTGCGCTTTTAGATAAAATAGTGGTGGATTATTACTCGGTACCTACGCCGCTTAAGAGTCTTGCGAACATATCGGTACCCGATCCAAGAACGCTGCTCATCTCGCCATTCGACACCAAAACGGTTGCCGATATTGAAAAGGCGATAAACATGTCGAACATCGGAATTACGCCGTCAAATGACGGAAAGTCAATCAGACTTATGGTTCCGCAGCTGACGGAGGAAAGGCGTAAAGAAATCAGCAAGACCGTAAAAAAATATGGTGAAGATGCAAAAAGTTGCGCTTCGAAATGAGAGAAGAACAGCAAACGATGAGCTGAAAAAGGAAGAAAAAGACGGAATCATCAGCGAAGACGACTTGAAAAAAGAATTAGAGAAGATTCAAAAGGTAATTGATAAGGCATCTAAAGATGTAGAAGCGATAGTTGCATTAAAGGAAAAGGAAATTTTGGAGCTTTAATAGTGAACGGATATAGCTTTTGCTATATCCGTTTTGAACATAAAGGAGATAAATGTTAGATTTTTCACGAATACCTGCGCATATTGCCATAATAATGGACGGGAACGGAAGATGGGCAAAATCACGAAAACTACCGCGACTTTCGGGGCATAACGCAGGAATGAAGGCAATGAAGGAGATTGTAAAGGAATCTTCAAAGCTCGGCGTTAAGCATTTGACGGTGTACGCATTTTCGACGGAAAACTGGAATCGAAGCGAGGAGGAGGTTTCAGGGAATATTTAAGCTCGTGGTTACTTATGTAAAAAAAGAACTTGCTGAGCTTCATAAGAATAATGTCAAAGTATCTATACTTGGAGATTACAGCAAACTTCCGAAGGATGCGAAAGATAGTCTTGATGCCGCACTCGCAAAAACGAAAGATAATACCGGATTGTGTTTCAATATAGCACTGAACTACGGCGCGAGGGCGAAATAGTAAGTGCAGTGAGGCAGTGTGCAAAGTCTGTTTTAAGCGGTGAAATAGACATAGATGATATTACGGAGGAATATTTTTCCACCAAAACTTTATACGGGGAAAAATATTCCGCCAATTCCGGATCCGGAGCTTTTAATTCGTACAAGCGGAGAAATCAGACTTTCGAATTATCTTCTTTGGCAATGCGCATACAGTGAATTTGTTTTTAGCGAGGTGATGTGGCCTGATTTTACGCCGGAAATTTATAGAAGTTGTATAGAGGAATATCAAAAAAGAGATAGAAGATTTGGGGGCAGAAACGAATGAAAACAAGAGTGATTTCCGGTTTATGTATGGTTCCGTTTGCACTTATTTTATTTGCAGGAGGAAAGGTACTTGTTGCAGCTTGTGCAATTTTAACTGCTGTAGCTATGCATGAATTCTTAACAGGATTCAAACACATGGGAGTAAAGCCCGCTTTTGCGGTAGCATATGCAAGTCTGTTTGCTCTTTATGCCATAAACTTATTTGCCGATAGGGCGGAAAATTATCTGGCTTGGGTTTTTGCAAGTGTTCTTGCGTCATTACTAATATTGTTTGACATAGAAAAACGCCAGCTTCAAGATGCGCTTGCAACGATGGCAGGTGTATTGTATGTCGGATTTTTTGCATTTCATATCGTAAAGGTGGAGCAGACAGGGGAATTTGAAATATTGATTTGGCTCATATTCATTACAGCTTTCGGTACGGATATAATGGCATATTTTTCGGGATATTTGTTCGGCAAGCACAAATTGTGCGAGAAGATAAGCCCAAAAAAGACGATAGAAGGTTCCATTGGAGGGATCTTGGGAAGCGTAGCGTTTGCGGTGCTGTTTTCGTATTTTTCGCACCGAATTATCTTGTTCACTGCGCTATACTCGGGGTGCTGGGCGGCATCGTATCTCAGTTTGGCGACCTTACGGCATCTATATTTAAGCGTAAAATGGGAATTAAGGATTATGGGAAACTGATAGCGGGACATGGCGGCGTACTTGATAGGATTGATAGTGTAATGTTCACTGCGCCTCTTGTATATTATTACATAGTTATATTTATGGCTAAATAGGAGTGATACATGAAAAAAATTGCAATATGGGGAAGTACGGGTTCGATAGGTACTCAGGCGGTAGATGTAATACGAAAAAATCCGGATAAGTACTGTCTGGTTGCCGTTTCGTGTGTAAACAATATACAAAAATTAGAAGAACAAATTAAGGAATTTTCACCGCAACTTGCTATTGTGCAAAAACGGGAAGATGCGAGTTATTTAAAATCCAAATATCCCAAGCTGGATGTTGAATGTGGCGATAAGGCGCTATTGCGAGCGTTAGATACGGATGCTGACATATTTTTAAATTCTCTTGTAGGCATAAGCGGACTTGAAGTGAGCTACTCTGCAGTTTTGCGTGGCAAAACACTTGCGCTCGCAAACAAAGAAAGTTTGGTAACGGGCGGAGAGCTTATATACAGAAGTTTGGAAAAGACAAATGCGAAGATATTGCCTGTAGACAGCGAGCATAGTGCCATATTCCAAGCTCTTTGCGGAAATGAGAAGAAGAATATAAAGAATATTTATCTAACGGCATCGGGCGGACCGTTTAGAAATTTTACGCTCGAGGAACTTGAAATGTCAGACTTGAGGATGCACTGGCACACCCAAATTGGTCCATGGGGAAAAAAATCACCATAGATTCCGCCACGCTTGTAAACAAGGCGCTCGAGGTAATAGAGGCATATTGGCTGTTCGGTGTAGATGAAAGCAGGATAAAGGTGCTGGTTCATCCGCAGAGCATCGTACACTCGATGGTGGAATATGTAGATAATTCCGTAATGGCGCAGCTCGGTACACCTGATATGAGATTGCCGATAAGTTACGCATTTTCATATCCCGATAGAATATCGAGCGACGAGGAGGCGCTTGACTTTTTAACAAAAGGAAAGCATCTGGATTTTTTTGAACCGGATTTAAAAGTATTCAAGACATTAGGCTTTGCCTATGAAGCATTGCGCATAGGCGGTAGTTATCCTGTCTGCCTAAACGGTGCTAACGAGGCTTTGGTCGATCTGTTTTTGAAAAGGAAAATTAAATTCTTGGATATACAAAATACCTTGGATGAGATATTAAGCAACCATAAGAGTAGGAAACTGCTTCATATTCAAGATATTTTTGAAGTTGATGCACAGGCAAGGCGCAGCGTTTATGAGGTATTAAAAAGAAAAGAGTAGAAGGCGAGGAAATATATGTTAGGTATAATCGGTGCATTGTTAATGTTTTGCATACTCGTTGTATTTCACGAGGGCGGACATTTCTTTATGGCTAAGGCGGTAGGAATAAAGGTCAACGAGTTTGCGGTAGGCATGGGACCGATACTGCTCAAAAAGCAGAAGGGGGAAACCTTGTATTCTCTTAGAGCTTTCCCTATAGGGGGATTTTGCGCTATGGAAAGCAGCGAGGGAGAGGATGAAATATTGCCGAGGTCTTTTGAAGCGGCAACACCCATGCAAAGGGCATGCGTACTTTTTGCAGGTCCTTTGATGAATTTTGCAGTAGCGATAGTGATATTGGTCGGAATTGCGCTTTATGTGGGGATGCCGTCGCAGATAATCGGGCAGTTTACAGATGAAAGCCCAGCGAGGACGGCGGGACTTGTTGCAGGTGATAAAATAGTCGAAATTCAGGGAAATCCTGTAAAAGAGTGGGGTGATGTGGCAACGCTCATCGGAAGCGAAAAGGAAGATACGATAACTATCAAGGTAGAACGAGAAGGAAAAGTAAAGTCTTTTGATGTGCCTGTTGCAACTGAAAAGGAGACAGGCAGAAAAATTATAGGAATTATGCCCAAAATGCAGCGAAATCCTGCGAAAGCAGTGGTTGTAGGAGTAAAGTCGGGATATGATATTACAGCATCCATGCTTGACGGAATTAAGAAGCTGTTTACGCGCGAGGTTAGTCCGAAGGAACTTACAGGGGTTGTAGGAATCACAGTAGCGGTTGGAATGACGATGAACTACGGGTTCATATACTTTGCGCAATTTGCCGCTTTAATCAGTATCAATCTAGGACTTGTGAATTTGTTGCCGTTTCCGGCACTTGACGGCGGACGCTTATTGTTCCTGTTGATTAGAAAGGTTACAGGAAAGGCTATAACTGACGACATAGAAGCAAAGGTACATTTTGCAGGCATAATTTGTCTTTTTGCACTTATGATATATGTAACATGGCAGGATATAGGGAAGATTTATTTTTGAAATAAGGTGAGTATATGAAAAAGGTGTATTGTGGGGATGTTGCGATAGGCGCAGATGCACCTGTTTCTGTCCAATCTATGCTGAATGTCGATACTGCGGATGTCAAGGCGTGTGTCGAGCAGATAGCGCGTCTAAAAGATGCGGGATGCGAGATAGTTAGACTTGCCGTACCCAATATGGAGGCAGCGAAAGCATTCAAGCAGATAAAGCAAAATTCGAGTATGCCGCTCGTTGCGGATATACATTTTGATTATAGATTGGCTATAGAGGCAATCGAAAACGGAGCGGATAAAATTAGAATAAATCCGGGCAATATAGGCGGTGCGGATAAGTTACAAAAAGTTGTGGAAAAGGCGAAAGAACGAAATATTCCAATACGAGTTGGCGTCAATTCCGGATCGCTTGAACACGAGTTTTTGCAAAAATACGGAAAGGTAACGGCGCAAGGAATTTTGCGAAAAGTGCGCAAAAAGAATGTAAAAATCTTAGAGGATATGGATTTTGATGATGTAGTGGTGTCAATAAAGTCGTCAGATGTCAAACTGAACTATGAAGCACACAAATTGGCAGATGCGATGTTCAATTATCCGTTGCATATAGGGCTTACGGAATCGGGAAGTGCCAAAAGCGGAGGATTGAAATCGGCAATCGGAATAGGAAGCCTCTTGCTTGCAGGTATCGGAAATACTATGCGAGTGTCCTTGACGGCGGATCCTGTGGAAGAGGTGAAGCTCGCATACGAAATACTAAGGAGTGTAGGACTGAGAAAATTTGGTGTAAACTTGATTTCATGTCCGACTTGCGGTAGAACAAAGATAAATCTTGCAGGACTTGTGAGAGAGATTGAAGAAAAAAACTTCCGCAAATCGAAGAGGAACGCAGAAGGAAAGGACTTGCCCCCATTACTAATTGCGGTTATGGGATGCGAAGTGAACGGGCGGGGAGGCAAAAGAGGCGGATTTCGCATAGCTGCCGGTGGCGGAAAAGGCGGCAATTTTTTTCAAAGGGAAAAATTTTTAAAAACTGTTTGCGAAAAAAAGACATTTTAAAATGAATTTTTTTACGATTTTTAACATAAAAATGTAAAAGACTTTTCCACAATAATGAACGCCTTGAAATCATCAAGCAGCAATAACTTTTCCACATGGCAGATTAAGATTGTATACAATTTTAATCACAGGAGGCTGTGGACAATGTGAATACTGCAATATATTGAAAATACTGGTGTACAGAGAATATGAAAATTGTCAATAGGTAGTTATCCACAGTTTTTATTGATAAAAATATATATTTCGAGGTCAGAAAGGATTATTCATGATAGATATTATCAACAGGGCTATTGATTGGAACAGGCTTGATAACGACAAAATAGATGTATTTAAAATAAACATAAAAAGCACAATTATCGGAAAAAAACAGGTGTCCTCACGCTGTATTTAGAGATGAATTTTGTTATGGCATTTTCTGAAATGGAAAAACTGCGTGTGGAATTAACATCCGCTTGTTCAGAACTGCATGCTGTTGAATTTGACGTTACATATTTACCTATGCAGGAAGATGCACGCAGTTATTTACCTAAATATTTGGAAGTACTTCTGCGTGAAAACTTGGATACGGCAAATATTGCCAATATGGTGCTGTTTGAACGAACGATACTTGAAGATAGCAGTATTGTGGTGCCGGTTGTCGGCGAATATGCGGCAAAGGTACTTAATGATTTGGCAAAAACATATTGCGAAAAAAAAGTGCAAGATACATTCGGGTTGAAGGTCGGTTTTGATTTTGTATGCGATGATGAAGCGTGTGAAGAAAGAAGCAAATTAAATCGGGAAAAAGTGCAAATTCAAGCTAAACCGCAGATACAGGCAAAAGAAAATGGATGAAAAAAACCGAAAGCTAAAAAAAGTCTGCCGCAATCATGGGCAAGCCGATTAAAGAGCCTGTTATCGAGATTTCAGAGGTCGACGTGCAACTGAAAAATGTTGCGATTGAGGGAATTATATTCGGTAAAGAAGTTAAGGCGATTAGGCGGGGAAAAATACTGAGTCTGTTCCTTACAGATAAAAAGACATCAATATGTGTTAAGTGCTTTTTGAAAGACGACCAACTGGAGGGAAGTCAATCCGCAATTATCCGAGGGCGAAAAATAAAAAGTAATGGGAACGCCGGAATGGGACAGGTTTGAAAATGCGCTCGTAATTTTTGATAAGCAGTATCGAAAAAAAGTTCCAAATGTTTGCCGAACGGACAATGCTCCCAAAAAGAGAGTTGAGCTTCATGCACATACAAAATGAGGCGCGATGGACGGACTTACACCTGTTGCGGACTTGATTAGAATCCACGAAAATTGGGGGCACAGTGCGGTTGCTATTACCGACCACGGTGTGGTTCAGGGGTTTCCTGATGCTTATCATGCGTTATCAAAAGGCTCTCAAATGAAAATACTTTATGGAATGGAAGGCTATGTTTTTTTGACGACAGTGATTGCATACAGGAAGACGGAAGTATAGATTACAAAAAAAAGTATACAAATCACATAATTTTGATAGCTAAAACGCAAGAGGGTTTAAAGAACCTTTATAAGTTGGTGTCGTATTCGCATATCAATTATTTTTTTATAAAAAAACCGAGGTTGCCGAAATCTGTAATAGCGGCGCATAGAGAAGGCCTTCTAATAGGCTCGGCTTGTGAAGCGGGCGAGGGTTTATAGGGCAGTTTTGCATAAATTGCCGCAAGACGAGATAAAAATCATAGATTTTTATGATTACCTTGAGATTCAGCCACTTACGAACAACAACTTTATGCTGGAAAAAGGCATAGTTGAGTCAGAAGAAGATTTAAAAAGGATAAATAAAGAAATCATAGAGCTTGGAAAGAAGTACGGCAAGCTCACCTGCGCAACTACGGATGCACACTACGCAGAGCCGGAGGCGGCAATTTACAGGACAATCGTTCAGTCCACCATGGGATACAAAGATGAAGGGACGAGTACAGGACTTTATCTGCGCACGACGGAGGAGATGCTCGAGGAATTTGAATATCTGGGAGAAGAACTTGCATACGAAGTGGTAGTGGAAAATACTAATATAATTGCAGAGCAGGTCGACAAGATATTACCGGTGCCCGAGGGGAAATTTCCGCCCAAAATACCTAATGCGGAAGAAAAGCTAAGAGCGGCGTGTAATGCAAAGGCGCACGAGATATACGGAAATCCGTTGCCGCAAAAAATACAGGAAAGACTTGATGCGGAGCTTGAGCCTATTATTAGGGAAGGTTATGCTGTAATGTATATCGCGGCAAAGATGCTTGTTGAATATTCGCTTAACGCAGGCTATTTGGTAGGTTCAAGAGGTTCTGTGGGTTCGTCTTTTGTTGCTACTATGGCAGGAATAACGGAGGTAAATCCGCTTCCACCTCATTATTTATGTAAAGAATGTAAACATTTGGAGTGGGGAGATGAAAACGAGTACGACTGCGGTGTCGATATGCCGGATAAACATTGCCCTAAATGTGGCAGTTTGCTTCAAAAAGAAGGTTTTACCATACCGTTTCAAACATTCTTGGGATTCGAAGCGGACAAGGAACCGGATATAGACTTAAATTTTGCAGGAGAGTATCAAGCGGAAGCGCACAAATATGTAAATGAGATATTCGGAGCAAAAAATGTATACAAAGCAGGGACGATGTCTACGGTTGCAGATAAATCGGCGTACGGTATGGTTAGAAAGTATTTTGATGAAAAGCAGATACCAGTAAATAAGTACGAAATCGACAGGTTAACAAAATCGTGCGCAGGTATCAAAAACGACGGGGCAGCATCCCGGCGGAATTATAATAGTACCTGACGATCACGAGATATATGAGTTTTGTCCGGTACAGCGTCCTGCAAACGATGTAAAATCGGATGTAATAACTACTCATTACGATTACCATTCGATTGATAAAAACTTATTGAAATTGGATATACTGGGGCACGATGTACCGTCGATAATCAAGCATTTGCAGGATATGACGAAAGTGGATCCCGTAAAGGATGTTCCGCTTTCAGATGAAAAGGTCAACAGCATATTTGTGGGAACAGAGGCTTTGAACATAAAAATCAAGGATTACAAATTTACGCACGGAAGCTATGGAATTCGGAGTTCGGAACGAAGTTTACCAGGCAGATGCTTGACGACACAAAGCCGTCAAGATTTGCGGATCTTGTGCGGATTTCGGGATTTTCTCACGGCACGGATGTGTGGATAAATAATGCACAGGAGTGGATAAAGAGCGGAAAAGCGAGCATGAAAGAAGTAATATCGACTCGAGATGACATAATGAATTACTTGATTTTGAAAGGACTGCCCAAGAAAGAAGCATTTACGATAATGGAAAGGGTTCGAAAAGGCAAGGGACTTAGCGATGAGCAGGTAGAGCTTATGGAAGGAAACAATATACCGCAGTGGTATATTGAATCTTGTAGGAGAATCAAGTATATGTTCCCGAGGGCGCACGCTGTTGCTTACGTGATGATGTCTTATAGAATTGCATATTTTAAAGTTTATCATCCGCTTGAATTTTATGCGGCGTATTTCACAACAAAGACTGCGGGTTTCAATACGGAAATCATTATGAGGGGAATAGATTCCGTATACGGAAGAATAAAGGAAATAATGCAAATGGAGAAGAATGCAACGGTCAAGGACTTGGATGAACTCACAGTGCTTGAAGTGGCATACGAGTTATATGCGAGAGGCTTTCAATTTGAGCCTGCCAGACTTGGGGAGTCGGAAGCAAAGCGTTTCAGAGTAAAAGACGGTAAAGTCCAGCTTCCTTTTGTTGTGCTTAGCGGACTTGGAGAAAATGCGGCAACCGCGCTTGCGGAGGAATATGAAAAGGCAGCTTATGAAACTGTCGAAGAAATCAAGCAGCGAGCGAAAATTACCAAGGTAGGAATTGAAACCCTCAAAGTACATGGAGTTTTGGCTAATATGCCGGAAACGGACCAACTCAGCTTATTCGAGATGTTCTAATAAATTGCTTGTCATTTTATTTGTGAGGTGGTATAATGGACTATGCGTGTGTATTACGATGCTGAAATATTTAAGGGAAAAGTATGGAAATAGAAATGAAATATGCGATTGACAGTAATGAAATCGCAGAAAAGATTTTGCAAGATGATGACCTTAAGGAAATTGAAGAAGAAGGTTCTAGAGAAGAAGTGCTGATGAAAGCCGCATATTTTGACACGGATGACTATATTTTATCAAAAAACGATATAGCTATGCGCGTTAGAATAGAGGGCGACCGAATGTTTGCCGCACTCAAGTGGCGTGGCAAAAATGAAGGAGCGATGCATATAAGAGGCGAAATAAATGTGCCTGTTGACGATCCGAATACTTTCTTGATTCCCGATGTGAATCTGTTCAAAGAAAGCGAGATAGGACAGGAAGTTATAAGTCTTGTAGGCGACAGTGTTCTGAACAGCATTATAGAAACGCAATTTGTCAGAAACAGGTTCAGGATAGATAACGGCGCCCGGCATTATGGAAATTTCAGTTGACAGGGGCGAGATTATAACCGCTGATGCGAAAGAATCCATATGTGAATTGGAAATTGAATTGTTTTTCAGGAGATGAAAAAGCGCTTGTAGAGGCATCGGAAAAAAATTCGAGAAAAAGTACGACTTGAAAGCGGAGTTACGCAGCAAATACAGCAGAGGATTAACTCTTTTGGGAATTAGGAACTAAAAAAAGCAAATAGGAATCAGGAGGAAAAGAAGTGAAAGCAGAATTTATTTCAAAAAGACAAAAATGTAGTTAAGTTTAATATGGAAATTAGTGCTGAAGAATTTGAGGCGGGAATTGTTAAGGCTTATCAGAAGGAAAAAGGAAAGTTTGTCGTAGACGGATTCCGTAAGGGCAAAGTTCCAAGAAAGATTATCGAAGCTCGTTTCGGAGAGGATGTATTTTTCGAAGAGGCAATCAATTTGATATTACAAGAGGAGTATCCAAAAGCTGTGGACGAGCTCGGACTTGCTGTAATAAACAGACCTGATTTAGATATTGACGGAATTAAAAAGGGAGAGGGATTTGTCGTAAACGTTACGGTTGAAGTTTACCCTGAAATTGAAGTTAAAGACTACAAAGGAGTTGAAATCGAGAAGATTTCGGAAGAACTCGACGAAGATGCGGTTCAAAAAGAACTTGAAGCTCTTCAAAAGAGAAATGCAAGACTTGTGAGCGTTGATAGAGAAGCGCAGGACGGAGATACTGTAATAATAGATTACGCCGGTTTTGTAGGTGAAGATCAGTTTGAGGGCGGTACTGCAGAAAACCATTCTTTAAAACTCGGCTCGGGTGCGTTCATACCGGGATTTGAGGAGCAACTTATAGGTAAGAAAGCAGGAGAAGAAGCTGAGGTTAAGGTAACATTCCCTGAGGAATATCATGCGCCGGATTTGGCAGGAAAAGAAGCTGTGTTCAAGTGCAAAGTGCACGAAGTAAAGGCAGAGGAGCTTCCGAAGCTGGATGATGATTTTGCATCCGATGTGAGCGAATTTGACACTTTGGATGAATTCAAAAAGATTTGCAGGAAAAATTAGAAGAAAGTGCAAAGAAGACGGCTGTTCAGAGAATGCAGGATGCAGCGGTTAGAGCGGTTGTAGACGCAAACGACTTTGATATTCCGGAAGTGATAGTAGATGATGAAATTCAGGCTATGATTAGAGATTTCGATAGACAACTAAGCTATCAGGGCTTGAATATACAGCAATTCATGCAGTTCTCCGGTAAGGAAATGGAAGAAATCAAGAAAGAATTTAAGGAAGACGCTGAAAAGAGAGCTAAAACCAAAATGGTGATAGAGGCTGTGGCTAAAAAAGAGAATTTCGAAGTTACGGACGAAGAGATAGAAGAAGATTTACAGAAAATGGCTGACCTGTATAAAATGGAGCTTTCCAAGATAAAAGAAATACTGGGAGATAGCCACAAGGAAGCGACAATTATGGAGCTTAAGATGAGAAAAGCGGTAGACTTCATCTACGACAATGCGGTGGTAAAATAATATGGCAGTAGTACCTTATGTTATTGAGAAAATACAGGACGAAGCGAGCGTTCGTACGATATATATTCCAGACTTCTAAAGGATAGAATAATTTTGCTTGGAGATGAAATCGACGATCATATCGCAAGTTTGGTAGTGGCGCAACTGTTGTTTTTGGAAGCGGAAGATGCAAAAAAAGACATAAGTTTGTATATAAACAGTCCCGGCGGTTCGGTTACGGCAGGGATGGCTATTTACGACACGATGCAGTATATCAAGCCGGATGTTTCCACTATTTGCGTAGGAATGGCTGCCAGTATGGGCGCGTTCCTGCTTTCGTCGGGAGCAAAAGGAAAGAGATTTGCGCTCCCGAATGCGGAAGTTATGATACACCAACCGCTTGGAGGCTTCAGAGGGCAGGCGTCCGACATAAAGATTCATGCGGACTTTATGGAAAGAACGAAATTGAAATTAAATACTATACTGGCTAAGAATACAGGAAAAGATATCGCTGTGATAGAAAAAGATACGGATAGAGATAATTTCTTGACTGCTATTGAAGCAATGGAATATGGACTGGTGGACAAGGTAATAGATAGCAGAAAATAATAGATTATCTGAAAAGTAATGAAAGGAGGCAACATGGACAAGTTCGATGACAGGGGACAGCTAAAGTGCTCTTTTTGCGGGAAACCCAAAGATCAAGTAAGAAGATTAGTCGCGGGGCCCGGCGTGTGCATTTGCGACGAGTGTATAGAGCTATGCAAAGAAATAGTCGATGATGAGTTTTTTGAAGAAGTAAAAAATCAAGAAGCCGGCGAAGAACAAGAGAGATTACTAAGACCTAAAAGAAATATTTGACATTTTATCCGACTACGTTATAGAGCAAGACGATGCTAAAAAGGCGTTAGCTGTTGCGGTATATAATCATTACAAAAGGATAAATGCGCAGGAAACGCTCAAAAGACGAAGATATGGTTGAAATTCAAAAGAGCAATATACTTATGATCGGATCTACAGGCTCGGGAAAAACTCTTTTGGCGCAAACTTTAGCGAAAATATTGGATGTACCATTTGCAATCGCAGATGCAACGGCGCTTACCGAAGCGGGTTATGTCGGCGAAGATGTTGAAAATATATTGCTCAAATTGATGCAGGCGGCTGATTACGACATAGAAAAAGCCAAGAAAGGAATAATTTATGTCGATGAAATAGACAAGATAGCAAGAAAAGGTGAAAATCCGTCGATTACGAGAGATGTGAGCGGAGAGGGCGTGCAGCAGGCACTTTTAAAAATTCTGGAGGGCACGGTTGCCAGTGTGCCGCCACAAGGTGGAAGAAAGCATCCGCAGCAGGAATTTATACAATTCGATACGACAGATGTGCTTTTTATCTGTGGAGGGGCTTTTGCAGGCTTGGATAAGGTAATTCAAAAGAGGATTGGCGGAACAACTATAGGCTTCAACGCTGAAATTATCGACAAGGATATGTCTTCGCAAGAGCTGCTTTCAAAGGTAGAACCGGAAGATTTGATGAAATTCGGATTGATTCCGGAGTTTGTCGGACGACTTCCTGTCATAGTTACACTTAAGGAGCTCTCAAAGGATGCGCTTGTTAGAATCATTACAGAACCTAAGAACGCGCTGCTTTAAAACAATATAGGAGTTTATTCGCTCTTGATAATGTGGAGCTTTCGATTGAAAAACGAAGCACCTCGAATTGATAGCACAACAGGCGATTGAAAGAAAGACAGGAGCAAGAGGACTTAGGAGCATACTTGAACGCTTGATGGCAGATGTGATGTATGAGATTCCGTCGAGAAACGATGTTAAAAATGTATCATAACAAAGGATACAATAGAAAAAAACTCTATGCCTGATCTGGTTCTCACGAAAGAGAAAGTCAAAAAGGAAGCACCTGCAAAGAAAGAAGAAGCGATTAAGAAGGAAGAAACAGCATAATAGAGGACAAAACAAAGGCAGCGAAAGTTGCCTTGTTTTTATAATAATAGGAGGAGAGTATGGCAAACAGCAAAAAGAGCGAAATTCTGGAAAAACTTCGCAGTGAGCTTGAAAAAGTTTTTGAAAATGAAGCTATTGCCAAGAAACAAATTCACGATATCGATTTAAACGAAATGCAAGTACCAGGCGAAGAGATTGTCGATTTACCGGTAATACCGATGCGAGGACTTTGCGTGTTCCCCGGAATGCTTGTTAATTTCGATGTAGGTCGTGATAAGTCAATTGTGGCTTTGGAACAGGCTATGATGCGAGAGCAATTGGTGTTTTTAGTATTGCAAAAAGAAGAAGAAATAGAATTGCCGCTGATTTCGGATTTGTACGAAATCGGAACAGTGGCAAAAGTAAAGCAAATGCTGAAACTACCGGGTGATAATGTTAGAATATTGGTAGAAGGGCTATACAGGGGAAAGATTTCTGAGGTAATGGAAGAAACAGAGTATTTTGAGTGTATAATCGAAACTCCGGATACTGAATCTTTACCTGAGGTAACAGTTGAAGTAAGAGCGCTTATGAGAGTTGCCGCATCTGTATTTTCGGAGTACATATCTCAAAACGAAAAGTATTCCAAGGAAATTTCGGAACTTATAAGCGGCATCGAAAAGCCGGGAATACTTGCAGATACTATTATTTCATATGTTGTAGATAAACCTCACGACAAACAGAAAATTTTGGAATGTTACGATCCCTATAGAGCGACTTAGAGCCGTTACGGTATTCATAAGTAATGAAATTGAACTGATAGCCGTTGAGCGTGATATAGAAAAGAAAGTAAGAGAGGCTATCGGCGAAAGACAGAAAGAATTTTATCTTCGTGAACAGCTTAGGACAATCAACGAGGAACTCGGCAATGATATGGATATAAGCGATGAAGTCGATGAATGGCAGCAAAAGCTGAAAACATTAAAATTGTCCGAAAAAGTTGAAAGAAAGATACAAAAGGAAATTTCCAAATATACGCGAATGGGCAGTAGCGTGGCGGAAAGTGCTGTTTTGAGAAATTACATCGAATTATTTTTGGAACTGCCGTGGAACAGCGAATCCGAGGTGTCGTTGGACATTAAAAAAAGCGCAAAAAGATATTGGATAGAGATCACTATGGACTTGAAAACTGTCAAAGAGAGGATAGTCGAACAACTTGCGGTAATCAAACTTTCGGAGAATTTAAAAGCGCCGATTATTTGCCTTGTAGGACCTCCGGGGGTTGGAAAGACATCAATTGCGCGGTCGATTGCAAAAGCTACGAACAGAGAATTTATGCGAATATCTCTTGGCGGAATAAGCGATGAATCGGAGATTAAGGGACATAGGCGTACATATGTCGCATCTATGCCGGGAGAATCATAGCCGCATACGAGATGTTGGAAGCAAAAATCCGCTATGCCTTTTTGGATGAGATAGATAAACTCGGTAGGGATTACAAGGGAGATCCTGCGGCAGCATTGCTTGAGGTGTTGGATCCGGAACAAAACAAGGAATTTGTCGATACATATTTGGAAGTTCCGTTTGACCTTTCAAATGTAATGTTTATAACAACTGCAAATACGATAGATACAATTCCAAGACCGCTTCGCGACAGAATGGAGATAATAAATATCAGCTCTTATACCGAAGAAGAAAAAGTAAAAATAGCTGAAAAAAATATTTGTTGCCAAAGAAGATTAAGGAACATGGACTTGAACCGTTCAGTTTTTCTATGGGAGGAAAGGCAATAAGAGATGTTGTAAATTATTACACTAGAGAGTCAGGTGTCAGAAACTTGGAAAGACAACTTGCTGCGATTTGCAGAAAAACGGCAAAAAGTTGTGGATAATCCGAGGAGAAAATTAAGGTTACTACTAAAAATCTTGAGGAATACCTCGGCAAAAAGAAGTTTAGTTATGACATTATAGAAGGAAAGAGTGAAGTGGGTGTTGCAACTGGACTCGCATGGACAATCGTAGGTGGAGATACGCTGTTTATAGAAACGGTAATACTGGATGGAAAAGGGAACTTGGTATTAACAGGCCAGCTCGGGGATGTGATGAAGGAATCTGCAAAAACCGCGCTTAGTTATATACGCTCTATCTCGGATAAGTTGGGTATTGAAAAAGATTTTTACGAGAAGAAGGATGTGCATATTCATGTTCCCGAAGGAGCTACACCGAAAGACGGACCGTCAGCCGGAGTTACTATGTGTACTGCACTTGTTTCAGCGTTTACACAAATACCTGTAAAAAAAGATGTCGCTATGACAGGAGAGATAACACTGCGAGGGCAGGTGCTTCCGGTAGGTGGAATAAAGGAGAAGGTGCTGGCAGCACATAGAGCCGGCGTCAAGAAGGTACTGCTGCCGAAGAAAAACGAAAAAGATATAGAAGAAATACCGCAAAATGTAAAAGATAAACTGGAATTCGTTTTGATAGAAACTGCGGAAGAAGCATTAAAACACGCTTTAGTTGAGGAAATTTCAAATGGTAATAAAAAAGGCTGATATAGAAGCGGTTGCTGTAAAAAGAGCAATATCCGCTTCCGGATTTTCCTGAAATTGCATTTGCAGGAAGATCGAATGTCGGGAAATCGTCGCTATTGAACTTGCTTACAAATAAAAAAAAGCTGGCTCGAACCAGCTCCAGTCCCGGAAAAGACGCGAACTATAAATTTTTATAATATAAACGATGAATTTAGGATTGTGGACTTGCCGGGTTACGGTTATGCCAAGGCTTCAAAAGACGGAGATGGCTACATGGGGGAAAATGATGGAGGACTATCTTGAAAATCGCGATAACCTTCTAAAGGTTGTGCAACTGGTAGATATCAGGCATGCTCCGTCCGCACAAGATATTCAAATGTACGAATATCTAAGGTACTATAATTTGTCAGGACTTGTCGTGGCTACAAAAGGCGGACAAGGTATCTGCAAACGAAAAAGCAAAAAGTGCCTTGCGACGATTCGAAAAACTCTAAAACTGGGAGAAGATGATTTGCTTATGACTGTATCTGCGCTAAAGAGAGTAGGATATCAAGAACTTTTGGATAAGATTGAAAGAATTATAATCGAAGGGGAAGAACATGGCAGATAAATATAAAGATAGAATAGGCACTATCATGATTACGCAGGAGGAGATAAATAAGCGCGCTGAAGAAATAGGGAGTCAAATCACGAGCGATTTCGAAGGCGAGAGCGTAATTTTAATCGGGATATTAAAAGGAGCGGTCCTATGGCTTTCCGATGTTGCAAAGCAGGTGAAGCTGGATTGCAGATTGGATTTCATGGCGTGTTCCAGCTACGGCGCCTCAACGAAAAGCTCCGGCGTCGTACGCATACTCAAGGATCTTGATGCTCCGATAGACGGACAGAACGTAGTGATAGTTGAGGATATCGTCGATACAGGCAACACTTTGAAATACTTGAGGGACAACTTGAAACAAAGAGGAGCCAAGTGCGTGAAGATATGCACGCTTTTGGATAAGCCCGCGGGCAGAAAGGTCGAGCTTGAGGCCGACTATGTCGGGTTTACGGTTGAGGACAGGTTTATCATAGGTTACGGTCTGGATTTTGACCAAAAGTACAGAAATTTACCATATATAAGTTATTTGGAAAATTAAGAATATAGCGAATACAAAGGCAAATTCGATTAAAAAAGTGTAGAGAGAGTACAAAAAGTTCATTGTGATTTTTTTGTACTCTTTTTGCTATATGCGAAGAAAGTATTAACTGTTTGAAATTGTTAATAATTTAGCAAATATATTTACAAAAATAGGAGAAAAGATGCTAAAAAAAGACAAAAAGCGGTTAAAAAGCATAAAAACAACAGAAAAAAACACAAAAACAACTTGATTTTTTTCTTAAAAATGATGTTAAATATATGATATACGCTGTTATATATTTAACTAATGCGGGATGTGGATTTTAATTTTATAAAATCTATGAAAAAGCATCAATTCTCTTTGGAGAAAGATTATTAGAATTTTTAAGGAGGCATCTACATGAACTTTCAATTAACGAAAGAACAAGAATTCGTACAGAAGACGGTAAGAGCGTTCGCAGTAAACGAAGTCGAACCGCTCGCGGCAGATATCGACAAGGAGCATAGATTTCCTGTAGAAACTGTTGAAAAGATGGCAAGATATGGCTTTATGGGAATACCGTTTCCTACAGAGCTTGGAGGAGCAGGCGGAGATCACATCTCATATGCAATGACAGTTGAAGAACTGGCAAGAGTTTGCGCTTCTACATCTGTAATTGTTTCAGCGCATACTTCACTTTGCTGCTGGCCAATTTACAACTGGGGTAACAAGGAACAGAAGGAAAAATATCTTCCTAAGTTGCTTTCGGGAGAACATCTTGGAGCATTCGGTTTAACAGAGCCAAACGCAGGTACTGATGCTTCCGGACAGCAGACTAGAGCGGAACTCGTGGGAGACGAGTGGGTACTGAACGGTGCAAAAGTATTTATTACAAACGGTGCATACGCAGACGTATTTGTAGTAATGGCAATGACCGACAAATCACAAGGAAACAAGGGGATTTCTGCATTTATCGTAGAAAAAAACAGATCCGGGATTCTCAATCGGTAAGGTTGAAGACAAGCTCGGAATTTGCGCATCATCTACAACTGAACTTATTTTTCCAAAATTGCAGAATTCCAAAAGATAGATTGCTCGGCGGACTTGGAAAAGGATTTAAAGTTGCGATGTCCACATTGGACGGAGGTCGTATCGGTATCGCTGCTCAGGCGCTCGGTATTGCACAAGGAGCTTTGGATGTAACTATTGACTATATGAAAGCGAGAAAAACAGTTCGGCAAGAAGCTATCTCAGATGCAGGGCTCTTCAATTTGAGGTTGCTGATATGGCTACAAGAATTGAAGCATCGAGATTATTGGTATACAAAGCCGCAGATCTTAAGGATAAGGGACTTCCTTATGGAAAGAATGCTGCTATGGCTAAACTTTTTGCAGCTGAAACGGCTATGCATGTAACAACTAAGTGCGTACAGCTTCACGGCGGTTATGGATACACTAGAGATTATCCGGTTGAGAGAATGATGAGAGATGCTAAGATTACTGAAATCTACGAAGGAACTTCAGAAGTTCAGAAGATGGTAATAGCTGCATCGGTTATAGGTAAATAATTAAAGTAGGAGGAATAAAAAATGGCATTTAAGATTCTTGTGTGTGCAAAACAGGTTCCTGATACAAACGAAATTAAAATCAATCCTGAAACAGGTACACTAATTCGTGACGGTGTTCCAAGCATACTTAATAATGACGACGCAAATGCTTTGGAAGAAGCATTGAAAATAAAGGATATGCATCCTGATACACATATTACAGTGGTTTCTATGGGACCTCCACAGGCTCAGGATATGCTTTTCGAGTGTATTGCAATGGGAGCTGATGAAGCTGTATTACTAAGCGATAGAGCAGTTGGAGGTTCCGATACTTGGGCTACTTCAAATGCACTTACTGCTACAATTAGAAAAATCGGAGAATTCGATTTGATATTTGCAGGAAGACAGGCTATTGATGGAGATACTGCACAGGTTGGACCTCAGATTGCTGAGAAATTGGAAATTCCACAGGTTACATACGTGGAAGAGTTCAAAATCGAACCGAACATGAAAGAAATAACAGTAAAAAGACAGCTTGAAGATGGTTATGAACTGATTAAGCTAAACACTCCTTGTATGCTTACAGCAATCAAAGAGCTGAACGAGCCAAGATATATGTCTATGAAGGGAATCTTCAATAAGGACAAGAAGATATCTGTTTGGAGCGCAGCAGATGTAGAAGTAGATTTAAATACAGTAGGTCTAAAGCCATCTCCAACTAATGTATTTCGTTCATTTACACCAAAGCCAAAGGGAAAAGGTGTAACGCTTGAGGGTGATACTGAGAAGGATATAGCAAAGACTCTTCTAATCAACTTAAAGAAGAAGCATATCATTTAAGGGGGAATGAATACAATGGCAACAATGAATATTGAAGATTACAAGCATATTTGGGTTTTCGTAGAACAGCGTGAAGGAAAACTCATGAATGTGGCATTGGAACTCCTGGGAGAGGGCCACAGACTTTCAAGAGAAATCAGCGCAGACACAAAAGTTAATGCGGTTTTAGTTGGTGATAATGTAGAGCATCTTGCAAAAGAGTGCTTTGAGTACGGTGCAGACACAGTTTATCTGATCGAAGATCCGCTACTAAAACAGTATACAACAGATGCGTATACAAAAGTTATTACAGATGCGGTAAATGAATATAAGCCTGAAATATTCCTATATGGAGCTACTCACATCGGTAGAGACCTTGCACCTCGTGTAGCAGCTAGACTGGACACAGGACTTACAGCTGACTGTACACATCTTGATGTAAGCGTTGCAGGCTATATCAAATACGCAGAAGAAAACACAACTTTGAATACAAAATCGCTTAAACCGGACGATCCTGATAAGGGACTTAAGATGACTCGTCCTGCATTCGGTGGAAACCTTATGGCAACAATCATCTGCCCAAGAACAAGACCGCAGATGGCAACAGTAAGACCAGGCGTAATGCAAAAGAATGAGCCTAAGGCCGGAGCGACAGGCGAAATCGTTAGAATCAAGCCTACAATTTCTGCAGACGATATCAAAGTAAAGGTAGTTGAGGTTGTTAAATCAGCTAAGGAACTGGTTTCTTTGACAGATGCAGATATAATCTGTGCAGCCGGAAGAGGACTTGGCGACAAGGCAGGATTCGACTTAATGGAAAAATTTGCAGCAAAGGTTGGCGGAGTAGTGGCAGCATCAAGAGCAGCTGTTGATGCGGGATGGATTGATCATTCTCGTCAGGTTGGTCAGACAGGAACTACTGTAAAAGCCAAAAATTTACTTCGCTTGCGGTATTTCGGGAGCTATTCAGCACCTTGCAGGTATGCAGGCTTCCGATATAATAGTAGCTATTAACAAGGATCCGGATTCTCCAATTATGGAAATTGCAGACTATGCAATCCCTGGAGATTTGTACAAGGTAATTCCTGAAATCATAGCTGAATGGGACAATGCAGAAGCTCTTTACGATGCTTCAACTAAATAAGAACAGCAAATAATAAAAAGCAGCCGTAGTTTTACTACAGCTGCTTTTTGTGTAAAAGAATAAAATTGTGTGTATAAATCAGTTGGTAATTTGTTAATCAAATTTTTAAATTGTGGAGGTGGATATGAAAGATATTAAAAAAGCGTATATTCATGGAGATAAGTGCATAGGCTGTGGCGGATGCAAACGAAATTGTAAATTTGACGCAATATACCGCGGCAAAAGTTATTACATAATCGAACGCGAAAAATGCACTGCCTGTCAAGCGTGTTACAAGATGTGCCCTGCCGATGCTATCGAAAATGCGCTAATCTATAACCTCTATTTTGACATTTTTTGAACTCGTTGCATAGACCATATTACAGTAAGAAAGTCCGAAGGATAGTTTATCTCCTACTTTTAAAGTGTCTTTTACTTCTTCGATATCCAGTATCAGGTGGTCGCTGCTTGCACCGAGTATTTCAACACCGCTCGTCTTGGGCATCAGCGTTTCGACATCGCCTACATCTACTCTGCCAAATGCTACAAGAGCGCGGCGGCGGATACCCCTGTCGTGATAAGTTTGCACATTTCCGAAAGCATCGTAAGAGAGTTCACCGACAGGATAGCTGGGCTTATCTTTGATTTCTATAATCTCACCTTCGAGCGTCAGGACATCTTTGTGCAGGAAAGCTGCGTCCGTACCGAACAGTTTTTCATAATCGCAAGCGAGTATAATGCCTTCTCCTATTCGAAGATGGTTGATTCGCTTAGGAATAGATTTGTCGAACACCATCATCGTAGATGTAGTGGCACCGCCTGAAATCAGTTCGAGCGTTCTACCGATTTTATTTTCAATTATTTGGGCAATATCTATAAGCTCGTTCATTTTTTCGGGAGTTGCTTTGATAGAACCGTAACAGCCGAGGTTGGTACCTATGCCGGCGAGTTTTACAAAGTTGAAATTGTTTTCTATGTCTACAGCAAGCTCTACTAGCTCGTCTTTATTCCAAAATCCTTCTCGCAAATCTCCAAGGTCAGCCATAAGTAATACTTTGTGCGTTTTGCCTTGCTTTTCACATTCTTTTTCAAGAGCTTGCAGCACGACTTTTTCACTTTGCAGGCTATATGCAACGTATTTAACCACTTCAGGAATTTCGCTTAGCATAGGTATGCGGATTAGGAAAAGAGGTTTTTTGCATCCTATGTCGTGAGCTGATTTTAGTTGCTCTATTCTTGATGATGCTATGAATTGGCAAGGAGAGTCGTCAAATGCGGCTACCATTTCGGGTATTGCATGGAATCCCTTGATAACGCCTGCAACTGAAATATCAAGTGCATCGGTACGCTCACACATGGAGCGGATATTTTCCTTTAAATGACCTAAATTTACTATCAATTTTGGATGAGTTTCCATAGGACCTCCTTTGTATACAGCTATAAAAAAAGCATACTGCGTGGCAATATGCTAAGTGGAGCTACTGACAGGATTTGAACCTGCGACCTGCTGATTACGAATCAGCTGCTCTACCGACTGAGCCACAGTAGCATAACACAGTAATATTATCATTTTTCACATAAATTTCAATACATTTTATAAAATTTATGGTAAAATAGGTGTAGCACATAAAATTAAAAACGGGGAGCTTACTATGAAAACGGCATATATAAACGGAAAAATATTCACATCTGATTTGTCAAATAAATATGTAACGCAAATGCTGGTAGAAGACGGAAAGTTTTCTAAAGTGGGAGAGTATATTGATACTGCAAATGAAGCGGATGAAGTTGTCGATTTATGCGGAAAAACCGTTATTTCGGGAATAGTTGATGCACATATGCATCCGCTTATGCTTGCGGATTATAGTAAACAAATTGCGTGTTTGCCGCCAAATATCAATTCGATTGAAGAACTTAAGGCTGTGATTGCAAATGTCGCAAAATCAATGAAACCTAATGAATGGATACTTGGCTGGGGTTACGATGAAGGCAAGTATATCGAAGGAAGAAGCCCGAACAGATGGGATTTGGACGAAGCTGCACCTGACAATCCGGTTTTTTTAGTTAGAAGTTGTGAGCATGTAAGGTGTGTGAACAGTAAAGCACTCAAGATATGCGGCATTACAAAGGAAACGAAAGATCCGGCAGGTGGAAAGCTGGAGCGCAATGAGCAGGGCGAGCTTACCGGCAAATTGGAAGAAAACGCAAGAGATTTGGTTTTGCCGTTCTTGCCTAAGCAAACGGATGAGGATAGAATAAATGCTTTGGTGGAGCTCGGTAAAAAGTTGTCATCGCAGGGAATAGTGGCTGTAGCGGATATGGGCAATTTGCATGCGGGCGGTAATTATGAAATATTTGTGAGAGCTGCTGAACTTGGATTCAAACAAAAGGTGAGCATGTATTATATGTGGGACTATTTTTGTGATGACGAATCGTTTGAAATAACCGCAGAACAGCGCGATTACGGAAAGGATGTGCGTATAGCAGGAATCAAGTTGATAGGCGACGGCAGCATTTCAGGTAAAACTGCGTGGTTAAGAAAGCCTTATCTAAATACGGACAATTATGGCATTTCTGTGTATTCTGACGAAAGCATGGAAAAAGCTATAGAGTTTGCAAAGAAAAATGCTTGCCAGATAGCAGTGCATGCTATGGGAGGGCAGGCTATAGATCGTGTAATCGAAAGGATGTCTAAAGAAAAGGATTGGACTGATGGACGCATACCTTTTTGTAAGAATGGAGCACTTGACGGAACCGAGCGATGATGCGATGAAAAAAATGCAGCCAAATATGGATTTGCATTTTGCTTGTCAACTCGATTTTTGCATATTGTGAAATAGAAAGTTACAAGAAAAATTTGGGTGAAGATAGAATTAGGGAACTTTACCCTTTCAAAAGTATGCTGGATAACGGTGTTAAGATGTGTATATCCACAGATGCACCTGCAACATCTTGGGCAGATCCGTCCGAGCCTTTTGTGAATATCAAGGCTGCGGTTACAAAGCGGGCATATGACGGTACAGATATCGGCTATGCGCAAAAACTTGATGTAGAAACAGCTATAATACTTTACACCAAAGAAGCGGCGGAAATTTGCGGATTGCTTTAGTACAGGAATGATAAAAGCAAGGATACGATGCCGATTTTGCGATTTTGACTGATGATATTTTTGCACTTGAGCCAATGAGGATTGACAGTGTTAAAAGCCGAAAAACATATATAAAGGGAGAATGTGTTTTCGACAGAAAGTAAAAAAATAAGATGGAGGAGGAAATACAATGTATTTTGATTACACATACATTTTGGTAATAATCGGAATAGTAATAAGTGCGGCTGCATCCTTAAATGTGCAGAGTACATATAGAAAATTTAGCGGGATTTCAAATTCAAAAGGATTGCGTGCGGAGGAGTGCGCAGCTCAGATTCTGCGTGATGCGGGAATATACGATGTAAAAATAGAGAGGATTGCGGGAAATCTTACGGATCATTATTCACCCGGCGAAAAAGTACTTAGACTTTCGCAAAGCGTATACGGTTCCACCTCTGTTGCAGCACTCGGAGTAGCTGCGCATGAATGCGGTCATGCTATTCAGCATCAGGTTGGATATGCTCCGCTCAAACTCAGATCGATATCGGTACCTGCTGCGAATATAGGCTCGATGCTTTCCTGGCCGATTATTATCATAGGATTGATACTCGGACATATGGGACTTGCGCAATTAGGTGTCATATTGTTTACATTTGTCGTTTTATTCCAACTAATTACATTACCTGTAGAGTTTGACGCATCTTCAAGAGCACTAAAAATTCTTAATGCAAATGCAATATTGACAGGTGGCGAGCTTAACGGTGCGCGCAAGGTGCTTGCTGCGGCGGCACTAACATATGTTGCAGCGCTGCTCACGTCTATTCTTCAACTTTTAAGGCTTGTACTGCTCGTGCAAAGAAGAAATTAACGGGTGGATATTATGGCGACAGATACGCGATTTGAAAGTGAAAAGTTGAAAAAATTGCGGATTTTTAACGGAGCACAGCTGAAATATATAGCGTTTTTATCGATGCTTATCGACCATACAAACAATGCTATCATAACACCGATGCTCGACGGCAAAGGGATTTTGCTATATATATCAAAATGCATTTTCTATTATTGGAAGAATTGCATTTCCTATATTTGTATTTTTTTATAGTAGAGGGATATTTTAAAACGCGCAACAGGAAAAACTACTTGCTGATGCTTTTAGCATTCGGGATTATATCCGAAGTTCCGTTTGATATGTTTACATCGAAAACATTTTATTCGCCGTATTGGAACAATATGATGTTCACGCTTGCGCTGTGTTTGATTACGATTTGGATAGTAGACGCTTTGAAAAAGCAAACTCAGGGGGCAAGGCAATTTGGTATATTGTTTCTGTTCTGATAGTTGCGGCTTTCGGATTTTTGGCTATGCAGCTGAGTTTGGATTACGACTGGCATGCCATAGTTGTTGCATATCTTTTTATATTTTTTTATAGCAAACCTATATTTGGGGCGACTTTGGGATATTTGTCAATTATCAAAGAGCTTTATTCATTTATAGGCTTTGCAATGACATTGACATATAACGGACAAAGAGGCAGGCAGTATAAATGGTTGAATTACCTGTTCTATCCGGTTCATATTTTAATATTGGGAATTTTGAGATTTTGTTTAAACATTTAAAACCTAAATTTAATTTATATGAGGAGGGAAAACAGTGGTAAAGAGCATGACGGGCTTCGGAAGAGGTATAGCGGAAAACGAAAATATAAAAGTTACGGTAGATTTAAGAAGTGTGAATCACAGGTATTTGGAAATTTCCGTTAGAATGCCGCGAGAATACATAACGGAAGAGGAAGGAATAAGAAAGCTCATAAAGGAAAATTTGAAACGCGGTAAGGTGGAAGTCTTTGTAAATGTAGAAGTAAAAAAGTGCGAAGAAAATTTTGTTAAACTCAATTTGCCGCTTGCTACGGCGTATAAAAAATGCTTTACAGGAATTGAAAATGCAACTCGACTTAAAAGATGATATATCTGTAAGCCATATAATAAAATATCCGGATGTAATTGCGGCGAGCGAGATGAGCGATGACACGAAGAAGGAAAATACGGGCTGCATATTGGAGGCAACAAGTAGGGCAATTAACGCATTTTTGGATATGCGAGCAGCAGAGGGCGAAAAACTTGCAGAGGACATTAGAATAAGGCTTGGACTTTTGCGAGAGAAGGTGCACGATGTAAAGGTGCAGAGCGAAAACATACCGAAAGAAAATAAGGAAAAATTGAGAGCTCGCATAGAAGAAATGCTTGAGAATACGGAAATCTCCGAAGAAAGATTGTTGCAAGAGGTGGCAATACTCGCAGATAAAGCGAATATAACGGAAGAAGTGGTTAGACTCGAAAGCCATATAGCGCAGCTTGAAGATATTCTGCTAAATAGTAACGATTCAGTAGGTAAAAAAATGGATTTCTTGGTTCAGGAGATGAACCGAGAGGCAAATACAATAGCCTCCAAGGCAAACAAGCTGGAGGTTACACGTATAAGTTTGGATATGAAATGTGAAATCGAAAAAATAAGAGAACAGGTACAAAATTTGGAATAGTTAGTTAAAGATATTAGGATTGGGATTTACATCTACAGTCCTTTTTTCTTCGCTAACGCTGTTCAAGGTGATTATATTGAAAAAATCGGTTATTTTTTTTTGCTTTGGTTCGGATGTTGAAATTACGACACCGCAGCCTACCGTTTTGACATTAAACTCGCTCAGTATATCCGATACTCCTTTGATACTACCGCCGGCGCGCATAAAATCGTCTATAATAATTGCGCTGGTTTCCGGGCGAACTGCGCGTTTTGAAAGCGATATTTTTTGGATACGGTCGTTTCGTCCTGTAAAGTAATTTATGCTGAGAGTGGAGCCTTCTGAAATTTTACTTTCCCTGCGTATTACTACGAGCGGAAGTCCGAGTAAATGCGCCGTCATAAGAGCTACGGGGATACCTTTCGTTTCTATAGTTGCCACATAATCTGCACTTACATCCTGAAATTTTCTGGAAAATATTTTGGCGGCAGAATTCATAAGGGAAGAGTCGAACATTATGTCCGATGTATACAAAAACCGCCTGTCAGTATGCGTTCAGGCTCGCGCAAGCGTTTACACAAATCGTTTTGGATATCGTTAGCCGCGTTGTCTGAAATATGCGGAATGAAAATAACGCCGCCGCCGGCACCGATATTGGTCTGGATAAATCCCAAATCAAGGCTCGTAAAAATTTCCTTTGCAGAGCTTATGTCTTCGCTTATGCTGGATTTTGCAGCACCGAACAGATCGCAGAAATAACTCAATGCAAAAGGGTTTGTTTGGGTTGTCGGATAAAATTTTTGTAATGGCGGCAACTCGTGCGGTTTTTTTCATAAGATATTTTTGATACAGAAAAAAATGTATCTTAGCTCCTTTTAATTTTTATGGTTAAATATTAGCATGCTATAGTAAGTTTTGCAAGTAAAAATCCTCTTGAATTTGTTTTGCGTATAGTATATAATAAACTGTGCTTCGGGGCACTAGCTCAAAGGATAGAGTCGCAGACTTCGAATCTGTCGGTTGGGGGTTCTGAATCCCTCGTGCCTCACTCGAAAAATAAACCCTTGAAAATGCTCATTTTTTTAACGCTTCAAGGGTTTTTGTAGTTTTTTGATATTTTTACAATATATGTATCTACGATGACTTATTTTGACCTATTTTGGCATACTAGGTATGGGAATTGGTGTGGGAGTATTGAAAATTTTAATTATTCATTTTTGATAAAGTTTGAGAAATTGTGCAGGTTACATAAAAAGGTTAGAAAAAGTCCCGACATAATATAATTTAAGGTAAAAGTAAAGACGGAATGACACTACAAAAATCTCTAAAACAAAAGTGTATATCAAGTAAATATTGAATACAATCAATATTAGTGGTATAATAAAGACAACTGTATTTAGGAAGAAAAGAGGGTTAATATGGCATTAAACTATAAACCACTATGGATACAACTTGCAAAAAAAGGCTTAAAAAAAACTGATGTAATTGCTATGGCAGATTTAACCACTAATGTTATGGCACAAATGGGAAAAATAAGCCGATAACGCTTAAAAATTTAGAGAGAATATGTAAAAGCACTTTGACTGTACACCCAACGATGTATTCTCTTTTGATGATGAATATGTTGAAAAGGGAGAGTAGAGAGAAGTGCAAACTAAATGGACATTAGAAGATGATGTAAATGATTATGTAAAAGGTCGATTAGAAGATTTAGGATTGAAAAAACTAAAGGATTATAATGTTGAATCGTCAATGTCGGATTATATGAAAGAAGCACTAAGAGGAAGTGCCAAAACAAAGAACAAAACTAATTTTGGCAAGCCTGATTTTCATATAGAAAAGTATAATATTCCTGTTGTTTTTGAGGATAAGCTCGGAACTAAAAAGTTAATTTCAAAAACGAAAGATGGAATAAAAGAAGATGATAAATCTATTAGCAGTTTTGCAGTAAACGGAGCCTTGTGTTATGCAACACAAATGATAGATAGTGATAAATACGATGAAGTGGTAGCTATAGGTGTTGCAGGTGATAGCAAAGATGATGTAGAAATACAGGTTTATTATGTTTATGGTTCATCTATGAAGTCTGTAAAGTATATGTCGGAATATAAAACTCTTGATTTTTTAGAGAGTAAACAAACATTTGAGAATTTTTATAAGGATGCCGTCTTAACTGAAGAAGAAAAACACGAATTACTGATTACAAGTAAGAAGATATTAAATGAGTATGCCGGCAAGCTGAATAAGTTAATGCACAATCATAATATAACAGCTCCTCAGCGTGTTCTATATGTATCCGGAATGCTTTTGTCTATGCAGGATGTCGTTAATTCAGACGGCGAGAAGATACAAGACGGACTTACTCCCGATGATTTAAAGGGAGTTCAAACAGAATCCAAAAGAGATGGAAAGCTAATTGTGTCCCAAATTAAAGAGTTTTTGACTGCGAGAGATATTGACACTGATAAAAGAGATTTGATGCTGGCTTCTTTCTCAGAAATATCAAAAGACAAACAACGTGATGAACTCGTAGAAAATCATAAGCAAGTATCTAAGTTATTAGAGAAAGATAGTAGCTGTAATAAGCAGATTTTCACCTTTATTTTTGAATATGTATTTAAACAGATTGACGCTATTGCAGGACATATTGATATTATGGGAGAAATGTATTCCGAATTTTTAAAATATGCTCTTGGAGATGGAAAAGAAATAGGAATTGTTTTGACACCACCCTATGTTACCAAGTTAATGGCTGAAATACTTAATATTACGGAAGATAATCGTGTAATGGACTTAGCAACGGGGTTTCGTGTCATAATAATGACACAGACAAATAGTCAAGTAAATACAAGGGTTTTAGAGCTTCTACCAAAGTTTAAAATCAAAAAAATGAATAGTTGGTTTGCTGTTTAGGAGAGTTTTATGATAATAAATGTTGTAAACAGTACATCAGCATAAAGGAGGAACTCGTATGTCTAAGGCGAAAAAAGAGACGATTGAAGCAAAAGGTTTTGCTATTCAAATTTATACTGAAGACTTTAAAAACGACTATATAAGTCTAACGGATATTGCTAGATATAAAAGCGATGAGCCAAGTGATGTAATTAAAAATTGGATGAGAAGAAAAGATACAATTGAATTTCTTGGTTTATGGGAAAGCTTAAACAACATGAATTTCAATTCGGTCGAATTCGACCGAATTAAATCGGAAGCTGGATATAATTCCTTTACACTGTCCCCTAAGAAATGGGTAGAAAAAACAGACGCAATCGGAATTATCTCAAAAGGCGGAAGATATGGTGGTGCATTTGCACATACAGATATTGCCTTTGAATTTGCTTCATGGATTTCTGCTGAATTTAAGATGTATGTAATTCAGGATTACAAAAGACTTAAGTCAGATGAAAATTCTAAGCTATCATTAGGCTGGAATTTGAATAGAGAAATTTCTAAGATTAACTACAAAATTCATACAGATGCAATCAAAGAATATCTCTTAAAAGATCTTACCAACGAACAGTTGTCTTACAAGTATGCAAGTGAAGCAGATATGCTCAATGTAGCCTTGTTTAACAAGAGAGCTAAACAGTGGCGTGAACTATTTCTTTTATGTGTCCACTTTTATAAGTATAATGCAATATTGTGTATTCCTAATAGCATACCAGTCGAAAAGGAACTGCTATCTTGACTGATGGCAGTTTTTCTTTTTCGGCAAGTATTCAAGAAGTCATTAAGTTGCAAGGATAATCGAAAAGGACAGTGTATCACAAGCACTGTCCTTTATAATTGTTGTTATTTAGATAATTCTCCTTGAGTTGGGATTTCAATTTTTGCATCAGGTATTTCTAATCCCCAGTTATCCCAACCATAATAATTATTTCTTGCAAATAATTCTATTTTTTCTTGAGTTGGGAACATTTTAGTAATGCCGTCGATAACATCAACAGGTTTTTCGCTGTGCTTTCCTCTGTGTATCGAAATTAATTGGCGAACATTACGAGCTCCTCTTGGAGATGGAAATTTACCTTTCTTAAAATGCTAAGACAAATTCTGTTTGAGATAAGGTATATCTGCCAGGATTATGGACTTGTTTATTCCAAACAAAAGCGATTGTTTTATATTCAAACCCCCAAGCTTTACCCAATTCTATAGAATTTGACATTTGTGGCCCTGTTGTCCACATAAACAAAATGCAATCATCTGCTGCAATAGAACCTACATCAAGAGTTTTTAAATCTTTCAGCTTAACCGTTGGATATTTAAAAATTTGCAGCACTTATAAATACATTTTTCAAAACCAACATTTTTCAGTTTTAATACTTGATTTATCATATTGCATTTTACCGCCATAATCCCAAGGTGGATCAGCGTAGATAACATCATATTTTTTTATTAGGTAATACAGGATACAATTCATCAAGTGGATTAATTTTATTTCGTCTTTTGGCTTCAGGATTATATATAGAATAAGCACTGACTATTTTTTTCATCTGCCATAGTAATCTCTCCTTTTCATATGCTATTATAACCGATTTGTTACTTAAAGTCAACATATTTATAGTAGGATATATTTTTATGTTACTTAAAATCCGTTGACCTAAAAGCATATTGTAAATAAAATTAAAAATTAAAGAGAGGTGATTGAAAATGGTTCAAAAACAATTTAGCGAACGAATTAAGACATTGAGAAAAGAAAGAAATTTTTCACAAGAAAAATTTGCGTTGTCTATTGGTATGGATCGTACTTATTATTCATCTGTCGAAACTGGAAATAGAAATGTATCTATTGAAAAACATTAAAAATAGCAGATGGATTTCATATTTCGTTAGAAGAATTATTTAAAAGGAATGTGAGGGAAAAATATATGGCAACTCAAGAACTTAGGAAGCGAGCAAATTGGCAAACAATTAGTGGTGCTAAAGCACTTCGTACTGAAGAACTGTTTCAGTTTTTCATTACAGTCAGCATTAGATGAAGTTTATCCAAATAAATTTATTGTAGATAGACATCCAAAAGAGTTTGGAAATATTTATTCAACATATCCACTTTTTACAAGAAGTGAGAAAAAAATATATGATGTTGATGTTTCAGAAAAAGAGGGCTAATGGTAAACCAAAATATGAATGGGGAATAAGTATGGATTTTGCTATTAGAAATAAAGATAATGGTAAAATTCTATTCGGCGAAATAAAACGACAAGATGGTTGGGTTGAAACGACCAATATGGCTGCGGGTAGAGGAAATGCTCACGAAAGAAGTTGTAAGTATTTTTACACCAGGACTAATGAAAATCATTAGAGAAACTGGTGGCTTATCAGAAGAAATCTTACCATTTTTGGCTCGTGATAGTTGGGGATATTACAAGAGACCCAAGAAGAAACAGAGAAATCGCATATTGGTTTCAAAGTTATACAAAAATTATTATATGTGGAGAGATACCAATGATGTAGGAGATATGTTAGACTTTTTTTCGAAAACAATCTTCTTCCATATTTATTATAATTAAATACTTTTTGAGTAAGAGAAAAACATCGTAGAAATACGGTGTTTTTTGTTACCCAAAGACAGCAGAATGAAGCAGAAAGGCTCTAACAGGGAAACATATTACCTGGCCTGCAAACAAGTCTTAACGCTTAGAAAAAAACGCTCAAAATCGCCCCGAAAGTGTACAGTGCGGAGTGGCTTTGGGCGTTTCTGCGTTTCAAGTAACAATCCGTCTTGGGAAGTACAACCGAGAACGGAAAAAGCAATGTGTTCAAGTGAAAAGGAGCGATGAAGAAATGAATACAAACGAATTGAATTATGATGTAGCTTTAGAGATTGTAAGGGCAAGCGATATTGAGCCGAAAGAAGTGAAATGGCTGTGGTATCCGTATATTCCATTCGGCAAGGTCACGCTGTTGCAGGGCAATCCTGGCGGTGGCAAAAGCAAGTTAATGTTATCAATCGCCGCCCTACTCTCAAAGGGAGAACCACTTCCCTTTTCTGATGAAGAAGAAAGAGAGCCGATAACAACCATCTATCAGACAACGGAAGATGACGCAGACGATACGGTAGTACCTTGACTTGTTTAGCAGTAAGAACTTCGCCGTTGTCTGTTTCTACAGTTGAATACTGTTTAATCCATTTTGTGAGTGCTGATTGAGATATGCCATATTCTTTGATAAGTGAAGCTTGTGTTTTGCCGTTGTGGTAAAGTTCCACGAGGGTTCGTTTGAAATCCTCGTCATAGTGATTTCTTGTGGACATAAAGATACCTTCTTGTTATGTTTAATATAATAGTACAACTATTTCTTTTATGTGTCCACTTTTATAAGTATAATGCAAAAAGGAGATAAATTTTATGGACAATAAAACAGAATTGGAAAAAGGTGAAAGCAGAGATTGAAAGTAAACAAGTCTTATCACATTACAATAAGTTGACAGACACCGGGAATATTGCTAAAATAAAAATGTGAAACTGTGCAAATGAATACGACGAAGTATATAAAGATAAGAGTTAAGAAACTTTTGAGGAGGTCAACATGGGATTTTACAAGAATGCTCGCAAGCCTGAGGGTGGGGCGGAAAACTTATGCTTAATATGATGAATAAAGGGCACGAAGCTATGGCTAAATGGGGTTTTTTTCAAATATAGACATAAAAGCAATACAAACGAGTACTCGATATAGGTTGCGGAGGCGGAGTCAATATTAAGAAAATGCTCGCGGAAAATGCGGATATTTATGCAGCCGGTATAGACTACTCGGATGTCAGCGTGCAAAAGTCCAAAAGCGTCAATTTGAAAGCTATCAAAGCGGGAAGATGCGAGATTAAGCAAGGTAATGTAATGGCTCTGCCGTATGATTCGGAAAGTTTTGATCTTGTAACGGCATTTGAAACAATATATTTCTGGCCCGACATAGAAAAGGCGTTTGAAGGAATTTGCAACATTTTGGAGAATGGGGGCAGATTTTTAATATGTAATGGAGCCAATGGGGAAATTGAAGAACACGAAAAGTGGATCGAGATGGTGGGCGACATGAAAATATACAATTCGTCTGAACTGGAAGAAACGCTTAAAAATGCAGGATTTACCGAAGTAAACATCCACAAACACGATAATGGGTGGTTGTGCATAGTTGCTCAAAAATAGTGTTTGACAACAGCCGGAAGATGTGATATCATATATCGATGTAAGCCGCTCAGAAAAGGCGTGCGAAAGCACGAGAAAGCATTTGCTGCCTGATATGGCGAGACTGGAAAGAGGAGGTAAGAATATTTATGTACGCAGTGGTTGAAACAGGCGGAAAGCAGTACAGAGTACAAGAGGGAGATACAATCCTTGTTGAGAAGCTGGATGTAGCAGTTGGAGAAAAATTTGTTTTCGAAAGAGTGCTGATGATAAGCGACGGAGAAACTATCAAGGTTGGAACTCCTATCGTTGATAGCTGCAATGTCTATGGTACTGTAGTTGAACATGGCAAAGGAGAAAAAGTTGTTATATTCAAGTACAAAGCTAAGAAAGATTATAGAAAGAAACAAGGACATAGACAACCTTATACAATGATTAAAATTGAAAAGGTTTCTGCTAGAAAAGCTAGAAAAACTAAAGCAAAAGATGAAGTTGAACTGGCAGAGTAATCGTTAATAATTAAGAGTGTAAATTGCAGAAAAAAGGAGGTGTAATCTATGGCAAGTAAAAAAGGAGTCGGAAGTTCCAAAAACGGTCGCGACAGTGAGTCGAAACGATTAGGTGTCAAGAGAGGCGACGGTCAGTTTGTTACTGCAGGTAGCATTCTCGTAAGACAAAGAGGTACAAAATTCCATCCTGGAAACAATGTCGGAATTGGCGGAGATGATACCTTATTTGCGAAAATAGATGGAGCTGTAAAGTTCGAGAGGAAAGATAAAAAGAGAAAGCAAGTAAGCGTATATCCAAAAGAAGCATAGTAATTTTAGCCCCTTCTTAAGGGGCTTTTTTTATGTTAACATATGCGAAAAGATTATAAAACAGATTGTATAGTATGAATATATAAATTTAATCGGTATAAAGAATAAGTCGATTAAAATATTAAGAAAGGGAGAGGCTCAAATGTTTGTAGATAGAGCTAAAATTTATATCCGTTCCGGAAAGGGCGGAGACGGTGCTGTAACTTTTCGGCGCGAGCCGTATGTGCCGGAGGGCGGACCTGACGGCGGAGACGGCGGCAAAGGCGGAGATGTAATATTTTTAGCTGATGCAAGCCTTAGGACTCTTATGGATTTTCGCTATAAGCGAAAATACGAAGCCGAAGACGGACAAAACGGAATGAAGAAAAAGCGTTTTGGAAAAAAAGGCGAGGATTTGGTAATAAAAGTTCCACCGGGAACAGTAGTAATAGATGAAAAAAGCGGCAAAGTGATGATGGACCTTGTGAAGCCCAGCGACAGTTTTGTAGCTGCGCAAGGCGGTAAAGGCGGTAAGGGCAATGTTAATTTTAAAAATTCCGTTAGGCAAGCGCCGAATTTTGCGCAGGCAGGGGGCGCAGCAAAAGAGAGAAACATAGTGCTTGAGCTGAAAATGATAGCGGATGTCGGGTTGGTAGGGTTTCCGAATGTTGGAAAATCAACGATACTTTCGGTTTCTACAAATTCCAAACCGAAAATAGCAAACTACCATTTTACGACTATTTCTCCTAATTTAGGTGTTGTATCCATTGGAAACGACGGATTTGTAATGGCGGATATTGCCGGCATTATAGAAGGAGCACACGCAGGGGCAGGGCTTGGACATGAGTTCCTAAAGCATATAGAAAGAACTAAGGTTTTGATACATGTAGTTGATGTTTCCGGAAGTGAAGGTAGAAATCCTATTGAAGATTTTGATAAAATCAATGCGGAACTTGAATTGTATGACGCCAATTTGGCAAAGAAGCCTCAAATAGTGGCGGCAAACAAGATAGATATGATATCTGAAGACGATGAAACTTATATTGCTTTTAAAGAGTATATTGAAAGCAAGGGAATTAAAGTATTTCCGGTGTGTGCGCCGATCTTGCAAGGCATACAGCCGTTGTTAAACGAGGCATCAAATGTTTTGAATTCGCTTGAGGACGAAGAAGTTGATTTGGGATACGAGTATTTTGATTTCGAGAAGGACGACGAGGAGCCGGATTTCAAGGAAGTTTATGTTGCTCGGGAACCCTAACGGAGTATTTTTGGTTACCGGAAAGCAGCTTAGAAAAATATTTGATTCTACGAATTTCAACGACACCGGCTCGCTAAGATACCTTTATAAGTACATAGAAGATAAGGGTGCGGTTGAGCAAATGAAAGAAATGGGACTGGAAGAAGGGGACATCGTAAAGGTGTTTGATTACGAGTTTGAATATTGGGAAGAATATTGATGAATTTTGCCATGCGCAGAGGGAGTAAATTATGTCAAAGAGATTAAGCGTAGACGAATGCGAAAAACTGTTCAGAAAATATGCGACTCCGCCACATATAAGGAGACATTGCTTCGGGGTGGCGAAAGCTGCCGTAATCTTGACAAGAGAGATGAATAAGCACGGATTTTCCTTTGATGTTGAGCTTGTGAGGGGAGCGGCGCTCATGCACGACCTCGTTCGCTTAAAACCCGATCACGCAGGCGAAGCGGCAAAAATACTACATGAACTTGGCTATGATGACGAGGCGGCTATTGTTTCCGTGCATATGGATTACGAGATGGTAAAAAGTATGAAAGACATGACGGAGCGAGATTTGGTATGTTTCGGAGATCGCGTCGTGAAGGAAGATAAGTTTGTAGGTCTTGCTGAGAGAATGGATTATGTTGTTGAAAAAGCTAGAGGTCATGAGGAAGCTATAAAGCGAATCCGCGCGCGCCAAAAAGACACACAGATTTTGTTACAAGAAATAGAAGAGCTGATTGGAATGAGCATAGAAGAACTGATGCGCACAAAAGGAGATGTAGATGAATTCAAACTTTAATTTGGACTCGCTGCTTGCGCGTGTTGAAAAACCGGCGCGGTATATAGGCGGAGAACCGAATTCCTGTATGAAAGAAGTAGGAGAGAAGACAGTGAGATTCGGATTTGCATTTCCGGATATGTATGAGATAGGGATGTCGTATTTGGGTATGCAGATTATCTATAATTTGCTAAACAAACGAGAAGATGTCTATTGCGAGCGCATTTTTTCACCTGCTCCCGATATGGAAAAATTGCTTAGAGAAGAAGATATACCGCTATTTACGCTTGAAACAAAACTACCGATTCCAAAACTGGATGTTTTGGGGTTCACGCTACAGTATGAAATGTCGTTTACAAACATTTTAAACATATTGGATTTGGCTAAGATACCGCTTAGAAGTGCAGATAGAAGCGATGATATGCCGCTCGTAATTGCAGGTGGTCCGTGCGCATACAACCCCGAACCGCTTGCGGAAATAGTAGATATATTTTTGATTGGCGACGGTGAGGAAGTACTGCCGACTTTTTTTGATGAATTTGTAAAATCTGTGTCGGAAGGAGAAAATCGAAAGCAGTTTTTTAAACGAATTTCCGGTATTGCGGGAGTATACATACCTTCTTTATATGAGGTAACATACAAAGAAAACGGTGAGATAAAGGATTATACCCCAAAAGAAAAATATGCACCGAAGCGCATAGTCAGGGCAATATCTAAAAGTTTGGAAGAACTTGAATTTCCCGAAAATCCGATAGTGCCTATAATAGAAGTGGTGCACGATAGAGCGGTTGTTGAAACTTTCCGCGGATGTACCAGAGGATGTAGGTTTTGTCAGGCGGGAATGATTTATAGACCTGTAAGAGAACGGAGTACAGAAAAAATACGAAGTTTGGCTCAAAAACAATTACGCTCGACAGGCCATGAAGAGTTGTCGTTGTTATCGCTTTCTACGAGCGACTATATGAATTTTGAGGAGCTTGCGACGGGGCTTATGAAAACCTGCAAGGATGACAATGTGTCGCTATCGCTACCGTCGCTTAGGCTTGACAGCTTTTCGTTTAAGGTACTCGAGGAAATCCAAGGGTATAAGAAATCGGGTTTGACATTTGCACCGGAAGCCGGAACACAAAGGCTTAGAGATGTTATAAACAAGGGAATTACCGAAAACGATATATATTCGGCGGTAGAGCAGGCAATCGAGCTTGGATGGCGAAATGTAAAGCTCTATTTTATGAACGGATTGCCTACGGAAACATATGAGGACTTGGACGGTATTTTCGATATTGCCAAGAACATAATCGACATAAACTTTAAGATAAACGGAAAATCAAGATTTAACGTTACTGTAAGTGCATCGAATTTTGTGCCGAAAGCGCATACACCGTTTCAGTGGATGTCGCAGGATACGAAAGACGAGTTTATGGAGAAGCATTATTATTTAAAAGATAAATTTAAAACGCTAAAGGGCGCAAGCTACAATTACCATGAAACGGATACATCAATATTGGAAGCGGTATTTGCACGCGGGGATAGACGCGTTTGTGATGTTATAATTCGCGCGTTTGAACTCGGGTGCAGATTTGACGGCTGGACTGAGCATTTCAAAAAGGAGCTTTGGGAGCAGGCGTTTTCGGAGTGCAATATTTCGAAGGAATTTTATGTGCATAGGCAGCGAAGTTACGATGAAGTATTGCCGTGGGATATTATCGACAGCGGAATTACAAAGGAATTTTTGATTAAAGAAAACGAAAAAGCTATTGCGGAGCAGACTACTCATGATTGCAGATACGGATGCGTTAATTGCGGTATAAATGCCAAAGTTAAGTGTGAACTTGGAGGTGTTTATGCCTAAATATGTACTGAAATTCTCAAAACACGGCTATTTTTAAGTATACATCGCATTTGGATTTGCTCAGGTTTTTTAAACGGAGCTTCAAAAGAGCAAAAATTAAATTGGAATTTTTCGCAAGGCTTTTAACCCGCATCCCAAAATGGGATTTGCGCAGCCGCTTTCGCTTGGCTATGAAAGTGAATATGAAATTCTTGAGTTCGAAACGCGTAGCGAGGAAAACGAAGGAGAAATGCTCACGGCGCTTAGGGTTTTTATGCCGCAGGGACTTGATATACTGAAATGCCAAAAATACGATATGGGTGGTAAAAGTTTAGCGGCAATAACATCTTCTGCGTTGTATGAAATAAAAATACCTATGAAAATGGAAGCAGAAAGCGTGCTTGAAAGTTGCCGAAGATTTTGTCAAGAAGATGAAATAAAAGTTTTAAAGAAAAAGAAAAAAAGGTAAGGAAAAGGAATTTGTCGAGGTCAACATAGCGCAAATGATTCGAGAAGTGAATTTTGATATACTTGACGATATGCTTATATTGAGGGCGCTGCTTGATGCCGGAAGCGATTCGAATTTAAGCCCCGAACTTTTTAATTATTGCGCTTTTAAGATATCTCGGCAATGATGTGCCTAGGGAATTGATAAGCGTTAAAAGAGAAAAATCTATTTCTATAACGGCTTTTGAAATATAGAAAGTAAAAATTACAAATTAACATTGACTTCCAATAAATTACATATTATAATTATATAAATTGTAAAATTATGGAGGTGATTATGAAGTTTTTTGGATAGAGATTATTTTTCAATTTTTGTAAAACAGAATAAGTCTGCAATTATAAAGGTAAGTGTGGGATTTGTTATACTCATACTTGCCTTTTTTGTATTCACGGCAAGGCAGGACGGAAAGGAGGATTTTGAATTAAACAGAGGAAGCGAAAGCGAGGTGCCGAGCATTACAGAAAAGGAAAACTCGGATGGTGATAAAACGAAAAAAGCACAAAATGAAGAGGAGGATGCGAACAAAAAAATATTTGTGGATGTTTCTGGAGCGGTTGTAAACCCCGATGTTTATGAGTTGAAAGCAGGTGCAAGGGTGTATGAAGCAATTAAAATGGCAGGGGGATTTTTAGAAAATGCAAATTCTCAAAATTTAAATCTGGCAGCTAAGTTAAGCGATCAGGACAAGATAGTGGTACTCACTGACGAAGAAGCTGATACAAAATGCAAAAGCCCTGAACAAAGTGGAGAGGTGAACGGTTTTGCAGCACAGGCGCAAATCGGCGGTAAAGTGAATATAAATAACGCGACGGTAGAGGAGCTTCAAACTATAAAAGGAATCGGACCTGCAATGGCGGCAAGGATACTTGAGTACAGGAGAAGCAACGGTGGATTTGCATCGGTCGATGACCTTAGGAATGTGAAAGGAATCGGGGAAAAAACCTTTGCTAAATTGAGGGAAAGCATAAAGGTATAAGAGTGGTAAAACAAATAAAAAACTTGACGCTGAATGATGAACAGAGGTTGGAACTCAGAATATATCAGATTTTGCGTCTATCTTGTGTTCCTATAGAACGGCGGGGCGGTAGAATTTTGTTTGCGGCTATTAAGTTATGTGTACTCGATATTGTATATTTGGATTCTATGACTAAATTGCTTTATCCGAAATTGGCTGAACTTTTTGAAACAACACCGTCGTGTGTCGAAAAAAATATTCGTGAGGCGGTAGCTTGCGCTTGGAATGGCGGCATGGGCGGGTTTTTTGAGAAAAATTTACACCCTATATCTAAAAAACCCGGCAATAGTGCTTTCATAAAGCAAATCGTATTTTTGATTAAAATTTTTACTGAAAATGAGCAAAATATTGTTGAATTGTAGTGCAAAACGCAAAGTTTTGTGATATACTATTGGATGACTGTAATTTGATAGTTACATGATAGGAGGTTGTTCCAATGTTACAATTTGACACTGAAGGTTTAAATGCAGAAAATTTAGCTGCAGAGATTAGAGTTATAGGCGTTGGCGGCGGTGGTTGCAACGCTGTAAATAGAATGATAGAAGAAGGCGTAGATGGCGTTACTTATTTAGCTGTAAATACTGATAAAAAAGCTCTCGAAAACAACAAGTCGGAAAACAAGCTGCAAATAGGAGTGAAGCTCACAGGCGGTAGAGGAGCGGGAGCAAATCCTGAAAAGGGACAAAAGGCTGCTGAAGAAAATCTTGATGATATTGAAAAATTTATCGAGGGCGCTGATATGGTATTTGTTACTGCCGGAATGGGAGGAGGCACCGGAACGGGAGCCGCACCGGTAATCGCAAAACTAGCCAAGGATAAGGGGATTTTGACGGTTGGAGTGGTTACTAAACCGTTCTTTTTTGAAGGCAATTTAAGAAATCAGCATGCGAATTTGGGAATTGAGCTGCTCAAGAAATATGTGGATTCGCTTGTAGTAGTACCAAATGATAAATTGCTCGCTTTGGCAGACAAAAATACTTCTGCAATGCAGGCATTCTGGCTTTCGGACAACGTGCTTCGCCAAGGAGTACAAGGAATTTCCGATATAATTATGGAAGACGGATATATAAACTTGGACTTTGAAGACGTTAGAACTATAATGCTCGACAGAGGAATAGCGCACATGGGAATTGGAACCGCAACGGGCGAAAATGCGGTAATGGATGCGACTAAGAAAGCCATGGAAAGTCCGCTCCTCGAAACATCGATAAACAAAGCCAAAGGCGTGATAATGAATTTTACAGGACGAGATTTAGGTATGCTCGACATACAGGAAGCTGCAGGACGGTGCATGCGGCAGCAGCTGAAAATGCAAATATCATTTTCGGTCTTGTTATTAAGCCTGAAATGGAGGAAGTTTCGGTAACCATTATAGCTACGGGGTTTGATGACAAAGATAAGAATGCTTTGAGAGAGATAAAGGGACATATGTCGGAAGTGGCGGAAGCTCAGCAGGAAGCGGAATTTGAAGCACAAGCAGAAAGTGCTTCGGAAACTGCAAATGTGGATGATGCCAATTTTGATATACCGACATTCTTACAAAACAGATAGGAATGCAGGCCGGTTTTTATAATCGGCTTTTTATTTAATTTATGGACATTATAAAAATCGAAAGAAAAACAGACTTTTTAAAAGAACTCACGAAATTAGAAACCAAAAATTTAGAGATAAAAATTTGCTTTTTAAAATTGAAGGTGCAAAATCTTGTCAGGGAAGCCGTTGATTGTGGTGTAGAGCTTGTAAGTATAGTTGTAAATGAAGAAAATGCTGGTGAGGAAGTAAACACAATAGTCGAGCGCGCAATTTCTAAATGCGCACAAATAAATTCAGTTTATCTTTCAGCTCAACTGTTCAAAAAGATTTCCGATACCGTCAATTCACAGGGGATAATTGCAGTTGCAAAGCAAAGGCGTTTGACTGAAAAGGAGTTCTTCGAGGGAAGCGAAGGCAAAAATTTCGTAGTACTTGACAGCGTGCAGGATCCCGGAAATGTCGGCACAATATTGCGCACGGCCGAGGCGGCGGGGTATGCAGGAGTGATAAGTGTAGGCGACAGCGCGGATGTATATTCTCCGAAAGTTGTACGAGCATGCGCAGGGACGCTTTTTCGATTGCCGGTGCTCAAGGTGGATAAAATTTGCGAAGCGGCAAAAATATTAAAGTCAAAAAACAAGAAGATAGTTTCTCTTGATATGGATGGAGAAAGAGCATATTTTGAAGTGAAATTATGCAATGATATAGCGTTGGTTTTAGGAAACGAGGGAAACGGAATTAGCGAAGATGCAAAAAATGCTTCGGATATGGTAATCAAGATACCTATGCAAGGACAGATTGAGTCGCTAAATGTGGCAGTAAGTGCAGCGATAGTGATGTATGAAAATATGCGTGCGTGATTAGGAGGAAATGTAAATGCAAGAAAAGTTAAATGCTATTTTGAACGAGGTCAAGGAACAAATCTGTGAAGAAAAATTAAATGTCGCTAAGCTGGCGGATATAAAAGTTAAGGCTCTTGGAAAGAAAAAGTCAACTAATGGAGCTTTTTGAAGTCGACAGGTAAGTTGCCGCAGGAAGAAAGAAAGAGTTTCGGAGCTGCGGTTAATGCAGCGAAAGAAGAAATTGAAAGACTGATAGAAGAAAAAAGAGTTGCTCTCAAGAAAGAGGAAATGCGTTTACGGCTTGCGGCTGAAAAAATAGATGTAACTGAACCTGCAAAGAAATTTGAAATAGGCGGCAAGCATCCAATCAGCATTACTATTGACGAAATCAGCAGCGTATTTATGTCTATGGGCTTTTCGATAGAGGAAGGTCCTGAGGTAGAAACGGTATACTACAATTTTGATGCGCTCAATGCCGAACCGAATCATCCTGCTCGTGATATGACAGACACATTTTACATTACACCGAAAACATTGCTGCGCACGCAGACCTCTCCGGTTCAGGCAAGGGTTATAGCTAGAGAAAAGCCGCCGATTAAGATAATTTCACCGGGAAGATGCTTTAGATGCGATACGCCGGACGCTACACATTCGCCGATGTTTCATCAGGTTGAAGGACTTTTGATAGATGAGGGAATCACTATGGCAGATTTAAAAGGTACACTTGACAGCTTTGCGCACAAGATGTTTGGAAGCTCCGTAAGGACCAAATTCAGACCGCATCATTTCCCGTTTACGGAGCCGAGTGCAGAAATGGATGTATCGTGTTTTAAATGTGGAGGCAGCGGTTGTAATGTATGTAAGGGTAGCGGTTGGATAGAAATACTCGGATGCGGTATGGTTCATCCGAATGTTTTGGCTGCAGGCGGAATAGATACTGAAAAATATACAGGCTTTGCATTCGGCATGGGAGTAGAGAGAATAGCAATGCTTAAGTACGGTGTCGATGACATAAGAAATTTTTACGAAAACGATATGCGTTTTATAAATCAATTCAAGTAGGAGGAATACGATGTTAGTTTCAACAAATTGGCTAAAAGATTATGTAAAATTACCGGAGGACATCGGTGAATTTTGCGACAGGATGATAAATGTCGGGCTCCAACTTGGAAACGGCGGGAAAAATTAGTTGATAATATTGAAAATGTTGTCGTTGCAAAGATAGAAAAGATTGACAAGCATCCAAATGCCGATAAGCTGGTGGTTTGTCAATTAAATATCGGCAAAGAGGAATACGTTCAGGTTGTAACGGGAGCACCTAATGTATTCGAAGGTGCGCATGTTGCACTGGCACTTGACGGAGCAAGAATACCGGGACCGTTACATGGACAGCCGAAGAAAAAAGAAGGTGAAGTTATTCGTGCGGGAGAACTGCGTGGCGTAATGTCAAAGGGCATGCTCTGCTCGTTTTTCGAACTCGGTTTTGAAGACAAGGTAATACCGGTAGAAGGTAAAAACGGTATCTGGATATTGCCGGAGGGACTGAAGGTAGGCGAAAATTTAATAACAGCACTTGATTTGAACGACTATATAATAGACTTTGAGATAACGCCAAACCGTTCAGATTGCCTTTCAATGCTTGGGATAGCGAGGGAGGCTGCGGCAGTATTTGAAGAAAAACTGAATTATCCACGCACTGTATGCAAAAACGAGGAAGAAGATGTTTCCAAGTATGCGGACATAAGCATTGAAGATGAAGATTTGTGCAAGAGGTACTGCGCGAGAGTAGTAAAAAATGTTAAGATTTCAAGTTCACCTTGGGAATTACAGAAAAAGTTGATTGCAGCAGGAGTGCGTCCTATAAACAACATCGTAGATATAACAAATTTTGTTATGCTTGAAATGGGAGAGCCTATACACGCATTTGACCTTGCAAATTTGGAGGCTAACAAAATAATTGTAAAGAGAGCGCAAGACGGAGAAGAGATAACTACACTCGATGGAGCTATGCGAAAACTCGATAAAGAAGCATTACTAATTTGCGACGCTAAAAAACCTGTTGCACTTGCAGGAATAATGGGCGGTTTAAATTCGGAAATTGAAGACGATACCGAAATCATACTGATAGAGGCCGCAAATTTTGATTCGGACAATATAAGGGCGACATCGAAAAAATTAGGGCTTAGAACAGAGGCTTCCGCGAGATTTGAAAAGGGAGTCGATCCAAATCTTTGCGACAAAGCTGTAAATCGCGTATGCGCTTTGATTGAGGAGTTTGGCGCGGGTACTGTGGTTTCAGGGATAATAGATAAGGGCAATTTCGAAAAAGCAGGCAAAAAAATCGAAATAAGACCTGCCAGAATCAATAAAATACTTGGCACGGACATAAGCAAAGAAGAAATGCTTAAAATGTTTAAATCGCTCGAAATATTGTGTATTGACAAAGGAAGTACGGTGGGAAGTGCAGGCGCCTACATTCAGATTTGATTTAAATATAGAAGAAGATTATGCGGAAGAGGTAGCGAGGCTTTATGGATACGACAATTTACCGGTGAGCATTCCAAAAGGCAATACCGAAGCTGTGATGTCTGAGGAACGGCAGCTGAGAGAACTTGCTAAAGAAAAACTCTGCGCACTTGGATTAAATGAAATACAAACTTATTCGTTCTGTAGTCCCAAATCGGTAGATAAAAAAATAATGGTCGACGAGGATTCGTGGGAACGCAATTTCGTACAGCTTTTAAATCCGCTAGGCGAAGAAACATCTGTGATGAGAACGGTTTTAACGCCGAATATGCTTGAGGTTTTGAGCATAAATTACAGGCGTAAGAACCCAAAAGTAATGGCATTTGAAATAGGGAATACTTTTTCAGCCGATTTATTGGATGAGAGCAATTTGCCAAGTGAAGAGTATGCTGTAAGCCTTGGAATGTATGGGAAAGATATAGATTTTTATATCTTGAAAGGAATTATTGAAGAATTCCCTTTCGGCGATGGGAATCAAACAGCTTGAATTTGTAGCAGAAAGTGATTATGCACCTTATCATCCGGGAAGATGCGCAAGAATTGTATCGGGCGATATAGAGCTTGGCATTATGGGAGAAGCGCATCCTAATGTTTGCGAGAATTACGGAATAAATACAAGGGTATATATGGCAGAACTTTTCTTTGAACATATTATTCGAACACTTGACAGAAAGACGGTGTATAAACCGCTTCCTAAATATCCTGCGACTTCGAGGGATATTGCGCTTGTGGTAGATGAAAATGTAGAGGTTGCCTATATAGAAAAAGTAATTAGAGAGCATGCCAGCGAAATATTGGAAGCAATAGAGCTTTTTGATATTTATCGTGGTGAACAGATTGACGAAAGCAAAAAGAGCTTGGCATTCACTTTGACATACAGATCCGAAAAAGGAACCTTGACAGATGAAGAAGTGCTGTGCGTGCATGAAAAAGTACTGGAAGCGCTTGCAGAAAAGGCAAATGCTAAGCTGCGAGATATATAGGATTAGGTAAGAGGTAGAAAAATGAACAGAGTAAGCGTTAAAATATTTGGTCAAAGCTACACGATTGTAGGCAGCAAGGCTGAACAGGAAATAATGGAAATTGCTGAATATGTGGATAAGAAAATGCAAGAAATAAATTCGGTTGCACCGGATATGCCACGCCAAATGATGGCGGTGCTTTCGGCGGTGAACCTTGCAGATGAGTATTTTACTACCCTTGCAGAATTAAACAAGGTATCGGAGAAATTGCAAAAGGTTGAAGGCTCTATTGCGGATTATGAAAAACTCTGGAATGAGGCAAAAGCAGTCGCATTTAAAACAGCCAAAACACGATTTCCGAGCTGGAAAACAAAAATAAAATAGTAAAGGATATGCTCGAAGAGCGTATCGAAGAACTGGAAAAACTATAGCTCAAAAAGGATGAAAAAGATTAGAAGCGTTGAAGAATTCTCTAAGAAATTGCAAGGAGATTTGAAAGAAGTTTCAAGCGATTTGGTTAGTGAAATGGAAGCCAAGTACAAAGATCTGGAAAGCAGTTTCTTTGATATTCAAAATGGAAAATATTCAATTAAAAGGAGAGCTTGAGCGCTATAAAAAGAATATTTAGTTTATTATGAATGAAAAGACATACAAAGCATTAGAATATGGTAAAATTGTCGAAATGTTGCAAAACGAGGCGTGCTCTGATATTACACGGGAAAAAATCAAAAAACTGAAACCCGAAGTCGACCGTCGCGATGTCGAGGAGTTGCAGGACGAAACTTGCGAAGCCACACAGGCAATATTAGCGAAAGGCAATATACCTCTCGGCAACTTTTATGATCTTAGCGATATGGTATCACTTGCGTGTAAGGGAGGAGTCCTGAGCATGGGCGAGCTTTTGCAAGTACATTATAATCTTTGCATAGCTCGAGAGGTTAGCGATTATTTTGATGAAGAAATAAAGAATGTAGCCAAGATTAAGGCTTTGGCAGACCTGATATGCATATTTCCCGCTTTGGAAAAAGATATTGACAGATGTATTGTATCTGAAACGGAAATGGCGGACAATGCGAGCCATGAGCTTAAATCTTTGCGGCGAAGCATACAAAGGCAAAATGAAACGATACGCACGAAGCTGGCGCAGATTGTATCGAAATCCGAAAACAAATCGGTTTTGCAGGATTCGCTGGTAACGATGCGGCATGGACGGTACGTGATACCTGTAAAGCAGGAGCATAAAAGCAAGGTAACCGGAATAGTACACGACCAATCGCAAACCGGAGCGACACTGTTTATAGAACCGCAGATTATTGTTAACCTGAACAATGAGCTAAGTGAACTTAAACTGGCTGAGGAAAAGGAAGTACACCGTATACTGGATATGCTCACAAGGGCGGTAGCGGCTCAAAGTCGCATTATATTAAATAATCAGGAATTGCTCGGGAAGCTGGATTTTATATTTGCAAGAGCAAGACTTGGTATTGCCATGGGGGCGTTTAGCCCTAAGATAAGCGACGGGTATATCGAAGTGAGCAAAGCACGACATCCGTTGCTCGATGCAAAGAAAGTAGTCCCGATAGATATAACTATAGATAAGCGTACAAAAGCACTGATAATTACGGGACCGAATACCGGAGGAAAGACGGTAACGCTAAAAACGCTCGGATTATTTTGCCTGATGTTTCAAAAGCGGGCTTCAAATTCCGGCGGAAGAAGGCAGCAGCTTGCCTGTTTTCAAACGAATTTTGCGGATATTGGAGATGAGCAAAGTATTGAACAAAGTTTGAGTACATTTTCATCTCATATGACTAATATAGTTGCGATAATGAAAAAAGCGGACGAGAACAGTTTGGTTCTTTTTGATGAACTTGGTGCAGGAACGGATCCGCAGGAAGGCGCGAGCCTCGCGATAGCAATTTTGGAAGAGATAATGCAAAAAGGAGCTATGTGCCTTGCAACTACTCATTATACGGAGTTAAAGAAGTTTGCTATTGAAACGGCAGGTGTACAAAACGCATCTATGGAGTTCAATATAGAAACTCTGTCGCCTACCTATCATTTGATTTTAGGACTTCCGGGCAAGTCAAACGCATTTGAAATATCAAGGAAACTGGGCCTTGAGGAAGCAATTATAGGCAGAGCCAGGACACTACTTACAAGCGGTGAACTTGAATTTGAAAAATGTGCTTCAAAGTATAGAAGAAGATAGGAAAGCAGCTCAAGAGCAGCGGGAAGAAGCGTTGCTAATCGGACTGGCAATGAAAAAAAAGCAAGAAGAACTCGATGCGGCAAAGGCGAAATTTGAAGCTAGAAAAGAAAAACTCATAGAGAATGCCAAGCAAGAGGCACTAAAAAAATAATACACGAAGCGGAAGAGTGCCGAGCTGACGTGCAAGCAAAAGCTCAAAGATTTGGATCTTATGGACAGCATGGCGGAGCGAAATGCAAGGCTTTTGGAAAGCAAACGGCAGCTTGAGAATGCAAAAGGAAGATATAGAGAAAAATTGCGGTTCCTGAAAAACTACAAACCGGGTAACGGCGGATATGTTGAAAGTAGGAGATCTTGTAAAGGTACTTTCACTTGGCCAAAACGGCACGATATTGTCGCTGCCCGACGGTAAGGGCGAGATAAGCGTTCAGGTTGGAAATCTGAAGGTCAATGTGGCGTTAAAAAACATAATGCTTCTGGAGTCAAGGGACAAAAAGCAACCTGAAAAACTGCCGAAAAACCAAGTATGCTTCCCTTTACAAGGATAAGGCGAGAAATGTATCGCTTTCGATAAATGTTAGAGGCAAGATGCTCGAGGAGGCTCTTGCGGAAGTTGACAAGTATATCGACGACGCATTTATGGCGAAGCTGGAGAAAGTTACGATAATACACGGCAGAGGCGAGGGAATACTCCGAAGAGGAATACAAGAGATGCTCTCTAAAAATAAGCATATTAAAGAGTTTAGGGACGGCCATTTCAACGAAGGCGGAAATGGTGTAACAGTGGTAAGTTTGAAGATATAATGGGAGGAAGATATGAAAGATTATAAGAAGATTATAGCAAAAGCAATTTCGGAAAAATTGGGCGAGCTTAGCGAGGATGAAATTTACAATATGGTTGAAGTCCCCGCGGATTCGAGCATGGGCGATTATGCATTTCCTTGTTTTAAACTGGCAAAAGAATTACATAAAGCACCGAATTTGATAGCAAGCGAGCTTGCAGAAAAGCTCACAGACAATTCTGCGTTCGATAAGGTAACGAGCGTAAACGCGTATGTGAACTTTGCTATGCAAAGGGAAGAAGTTGCAAAAGATACGATAGCGGAAATTTTGACAAAGGGCGATGATTATGGAAGAAATACGCTGGGAGAGGGAAAAACTATGATAGTTGAGTTCTCCTCACCTAATATTGCAAAACCTTTCCACATCGGACATATCAGAAGCACGGTTATAGGCAACTCTATATATAAAATATTGGACTTTTTGGGATATGACACGGTAAGAATAAACCATTTGGGCGACTATGGTACGCAATTCGGCAAAATGATAGTTGCATATAGAAGATGGGGCAACAAGGAAGACGTAGAGAGAGATCCTATACCAACTCTATTATCGTACTACACCAAGTTCCATGACGAAGCGGATTTAGATCCGACTTTGGAGGAGGAGGCAAGAGCTGCATTTACGAAACTGGAAAACGGTTCAAAGGAAGAGTATGAGCTGTGGCACTGGTTTAGGGAGGAAAGCCTCAAAGAATTTAATCGTGTTTACAATATGCTCGGTATAACATTTGATTCATATGCAGGAGAGAGTTTTTATTCCGACAAAATGGATAGAGTTGTGAAATGGCTCAAAGACGACAATTTACTTGAAGAATCTGATGGTGCAAACATTGTAAACTTAGAAAAATATGGAATGAATCCCGCTTTGATTACCAAAAGCGACGGCTCAACGCTTTACATTACACGAGATATAGCGGCAGCACTTTACAGAAAAGAAACCTACAATTTCCATAAAAATATCTATGTGGTGGCATCGCAGCAAAATCTGCATTTCCAACAGTGGTTTAAAATTGTAGAACTTATGGGTTGCCCATGGGCGAAAGATTGTGTTCATATACCGTTTGGACTTGTAAGCCTTGCAGACGGAACTATGTCTACCCGTTCGGGCAGAGTTGTATTCTTGGAAGATGTTTTGAACCGCGCGGTAGAACAGACGAAAGATATCATAAAAGAAAAGAAAGTTGCGACGGAGGACATAGATGAAATTGCTAAAGCGGTAGGTATAGGCGCAGTTGTTTTTAATGAACTTTCGAACAGTAGAATCAAGGATTATGTATTCTCGTGGGAAAAGATATTGAATTTTGAAGGCGAAACAGGACCGTATGTGCAATATACCCATGCAAGGGCGGCATCTGTAATAAGAAATGCGGGTGCAGATTTGGAAGCGAAAGCTAAAAAATTAGAAATTGATGCGAAATATCTTAAATCCGACAGTGCATATGCACTTGTAAAGCTCTTGTATACCTTCCCTGATGCAATAGTAGAAGCCGGCGAAAAATACGAACCGTCGATAGTTACAAGACACATTGTAAGAATAGCACAGGCATTCAACAAATTCTATCACGACGAGCATATACTTGTAGAAGACGAAAACGAGAAAGTGGCAAAACTAGCTCTTGTGATAGCTACAAAGAATGCTCTTAAGAACGGACTTGGACTTTTGGGAATGAAAGCACCGGAGAGGATGTAATTTTGCGCTACGAGGGGAGCATTTACAGACCGCCAAGCGAGGCGTACAGCCCTGATAATACAGGTTACAATCGGATGCAGCCATAACGGCTGTACCTTTTGCACGATGTTCAAGGACAAAAAATTTAGAGTTCGAAAACCGGAAGAAGTCATCGAAGATTTGCGCATGGCGCGAAGAGCATATGCGCATGTAGAAAAGATATTTTTGGCGGACGGCGATGCACTTTGCCTTGCTACGAGTAAGCTCACTGTTATATTGGATGAAATACGCATGTTATTTCCCGAATGTAAGCAAGTAGCTATGTATGCAACACCGGCGGATGTCTTGAACAAGACGGATGATGAACTTTTGAATTTGAAAAACAAAGGTGTAGGGATACTTTATATAGGAGCGGAGAGCGGAAGCGACGCAGTTCTAGAAGCTATAAAAAAGGGTGTTTCACGCGATGAAATTATTAAATCCGTACAAAAAACGGAAAGACTGGGGATAAAAGCATCGGTAACATTCATATCGGGACTTGGTGGCAAGCGCTTAATGCAGGAGCATGCTAGAGAAACGGCAAGTATGATAAGTGAAATGCAACCGTCTTATGTGGGACTTTTGACTTTGATGCTCGACGAAGAGGCTGAAATATACGAGCAAATAAGAAATGGTGAGTTTGAGCTTTTGACAGCACAGGAAGCAGTTTTGGAAACGATGTTGATGCTCAAGGAGATAGATGTAAAGCGAAAATGCGTTTTTAGAAGCAATCACGCGTCGAACTATGTGTCGCTTAGAGGTGATTTGCCGAACGACAAAGAGAAAATGATTGAAAAATTGCAAATGGCGCTTGAAAAGACCGGACTTATAAAGGACGAGCGATATAGGGCATTGTAATATAGGAGAAGCAAATGCAGTATTACTGACGACTTTAAATTCTAAATACATACATTCAAATCTGTCGATAAGGTATCTTTATATGGCATCCTTAGAATACAGAAGAAATATAGAATTAAAGGAATTCACTATAAATAATGATGAAAATTATATTTATACGGAAATAGTTGAGAGGTGAATACGATTTGGTTTGCTTCTCTTGTTATATTTGGAATATAGAAAGAACTATGCGAATCACAGAAAAACTTAAAAAGCGCGTCCAAATATAAAAATCCTGCTCGGAGGGCTGGAAGTGAGCTATGAAGCGATATCCTTTATGCGAAAAACAAATATGTAGATTTTTGTTATAATAGGTGAGGGTGAGGAAACTTTCAAAAAAATAATGATGCAGATACTCTCCCCAAAGCCTGATTATAGAAATATCGGAAATCTTATTTATAGGGAAAACGGGAAGATTTTTGTAAACGATGAAGGTGAAGTCGGCAGCTTTACAGATGTACCTTTCCCTTATAGTTTATTGCAACCGGTGAATGATAAAATCGTTTATTATGAAACGACAAGAGGCTGTCCATATTCCTGCTCGTATTGTCTTTCATCGATAGATAAAGGGATAAGGGCACTACCTATTGAGCGCGTAAAAAAAGAAATCGCATATTTTCTGCTCAGGTGCGTAAAACAGGTTAAATTTATCGACAGAACTTTTAATTACGATGCGAAAAGAAGTAATGATATTGTCGAGTACATTATAAAAAACGATAACGGTATTACTAATTTTCATTTTGAAATTTGCGCCGAACTTTTGGATGAAAGGTTTTTAGAACTTATGTCGATAGCGCGAGAGGGACTTTTTCAACTGGAAATTGGTATACAAAGTACAAACAAAGATGCACTTTTAGCTGTAAATAGAAGTACACATATAGAAAAGGTACTTGAAAATATTAAAAAACTTACTAAATTAAAAAACATAACGGTTCACATCGACTTGATAGCGGGGCTGCCGTATGAAGATTTCGGTTCATTTGTGCAATCGTTTAACGAGGCATATTCTTTGAATGCTGATAATTTACAGCTGGGATTTTTGAAATTACTCAAGGGAACGTCAATAAGAAGCGAACGCGCAAAGCACGGATATGTGTTTAGAGATATTGCGCCATATGAGGTAATATCAAGTAAATATATTTCAGCTGAGGGAATTGCAAGGCTAAAAATGGTCGAAACCGTTTTTGGATCTTTATTATAATAAAGGCGGATTTACAGAGGCTATCAAATATGCAATAAGCGTTTTTAACGGGGAAGCATTTGACTTTTACGAGCAGTTTGCTTATTTTTTCTATTTGAAGGGGTATCAACATAAAAATCATAAAAAGGAAAATTTGTATCGAATTTTCTATGAGTATGCGTGCTGGAAAGATAGGAGTTTTCCGGGACTTGCAGAAAAATCAAAGAAAAGTTAACAAGTGATATGGCAGATTTTTTAAATCCGGAAGTTGTGAAGAGGTTTGAAAAGGTAGGTTGGGAACTGTGAACGACAAAGAATTAAATCAAAAGATGAAAATGAGCAAAGACAGAGTTAGAAAGCATCTGATGAAGCACATGGATGATTTTGTATTTCTCAATGTTTCCGATGAGATTTTGGAAAAAGAGGAACTGCGTGAAATAATGAGAAGTATTCCTTTGCCGATTGAAAAAGAAAAAATAAGGCAGGAACAGGATATCAAAGGCGAAGAAATAATGAAAAATTTAGTTTTCGTCTTGGGAATAGATAGCAAATTCCCTTACAAGAAGCAATATGTTGAGTTTTCTTGTGGGTGTTTATCAAGATAAGCTGATAACCGCGCTTCTCGACCTGGCGCTTACATATTTGGGAAAGCTGGCGTGGATTCAGGCATGTGCGGTATACAGGGTTGTCTTGATATTAAAACCGGACGATATGTATGCCCTTTACGGATACGCTCGTGTTTGTAGGGAAATTTATACGGCGGAAGAAGACGATGAGGAACTTATCGGAGATTTCTAAGGCGGAAGCCTTTTGAAGGTTTTGAGAAACTTTCGCTACTTTATCCGGATTTTGCAGATGTATACTTTTTCCTAGGATACGGATATTTGAATATGGGACTTTATGTGAAAGCCAGTCTGACATTTAAGAAGTTCATAGAGCTTACGACGGACGAGGAAACAAAAAAAGAGGCACAGGAAAGGCTCGCACAGATAGAAGTTCCCGTAAAATTGGAGCTTGCCTGTAACGATATATTGGCAGGACGCTTTTCAAGACGGTGAAAAAGAGCAGCTGATGACTTATGCACAGGAGAGTATTTGGAATGGTGGCCGTTGCATTATCATCTCGGTATCGCTAATGCAGGGCTATCACTGATAGAAGACGCTATCGACAATTTCAAACAGGTATTGCTTTTAAGTCCGTCGAATATTAACGCCATGGTAGAGCTAATCAAACTTTATAGAGCGGTAGGCGATAGAAATGGAAAAAGTATGCAAAAATAGATTTTATCATGTCTGAAGGAACGGTTAGTATTGATGCATACAAAGCTGAATATAGAGCGATTGCACTTTATATTTTTATTGTTATTTTTCATTGATTTTTCATTTTAGTCGGCTACAATTTAAACAAAAGCAAGCGTGGATGTGGTTGATGAGGAATTTGCGCAGGCTGAAGTAACAAAAATTTTAAGTGTGAAGGAACAGAAATTACCCCAAGTCGATGACGAAAAACCTGTAGTAAATAAAGAAATTAAGGCGAAAGCACGATTTACCGGCGGAAACCAAAAGGGCGATGAGGTTAAAATAATCCAGTATATTGATAATATGTATGGTGTGAGCCACAAGGAAATAGAAAAAGGCGACAAGGTAATACTTACATACGGTCAAAATCCGAACGGTAGCGGTGATGCGTGGATTTTTGTAAATTACGACAGAATATCGCTTTCTTATTAAGCTGACGCTGTTTTTCTTGCTTTTGATTCTCATTTTTTCTATGAAAAAAGGCGTAAGTACGGTTATTTCGCTTTGTTTTACAGCAGCGGTAATATTTTTGGTGTATATACCGTCCATATTGGCAGGGCGCAATATATACATATCTACTATCATAGTTTCCGTATACATTGTAGCAATGAGCCTTTCACTTATGAATGGCGTAAATACAAAAACGCTTTGCGCTATACTCGGGAATATGGGCGGACTTTTGCTTTCCGGTATACTTTCAATAGTGATAGCGAATAAACTGGGAATTACAGGCTTTGTTGATGAGGATTACATATTCCTTATGTATATTTTTCCCGATAAGCCTCTCGACCTGCGGGCGATTATATGGGGCAGTATAGTAATAGGATCGCTTGGAGCTATTATGGATGTAGCGATGTCCATAGCATCCGCTATGAAAGAGTTGTCTGATGCCATGCAGATTAAATCCGTTTCAAAGATGATACGCTCGGGACTGAATATCGGTAGAGATGCGATAGGAACCATGACCACAACATTGGTGCTTGCATATATCGGCGGATCGCTTGCAACTGTAATTTTACTTGTAGCTACAAATAAGAACTTACTGTTCTTGTTTAACAATGGAAATGATAATAGTTGAGATACTTCAAAGTATAGTCGGAAGCATAGGCATAATATTTGCGGTACCTGTAACGGTGATTGTTTCTGCATATTTTTATCATATGAAAGATAAAGAACAAAAAGGAAAAATACGAATAACATAGAGGTTATGAATTGAAGGAAGACATCATTGTAAGTCTTAACGGAATATCGGCTGAATACGATGGCGAAATAATAATTGACAATTTGAACTTGGATATTCACGATGAGGAGTTTATAACATTTTTGGGGCCGTCGGGATGCGGAAAAACTACAACCCTTAGGATTATAGGGGGATTTGTCAAGCCGTCAGGCGGAGATGTATTTTTTGCAGGGAATCGCATAAACGATTTACCGCCGCACAAAAGACATGTAAATACGGTGTTTCAAAGATATGCACTGTTCCCGCATCTTGATGTGTTTGACAATATAGCTTTCGGATTGAGACTCAAGAAATTAGATAAGGATCTGATAGCGAAAAAAGTGAGAGAAATGCTTAAGCTCGTCAATTTGTCAGGTTATGAAAGCAGAAATGTAAATCAGCTTTCCGGTGGTCAACAGCAGCGTGTTGCGATAGCGAGAGCGCTCATAAATGAACCCAAGGTATTACTGCTTGACGAGCCTTTGGGAGCTTTAGATTTAAAATTGCGAAAGGATATGCAGATAGAACTCAAGAAGATACAACAGGCTCTCAAAATTACATTTGTATATGTAACGCATGATCAGGAAGAAGCACTTACGATGTCCGACAGAGTGGTAGTCATGAGAGGCGGGCAGATACTGCAAATCGGAACGCCGCAGGATATATACAACGAGCCCGTTAACGCTTTCGTAGCGGATTTTATCGGAGAGAGCAATATACTTAGTGGTGTAATGCATAAGGACTATCTGGTTGAATTCGCAGGCGTTCAGTTTGAATGTGAAGATGCGGGTTTTGAACCTATGGAAGCGGTGGATGTAGTAATTCGTCCGGAGGATATAGATGTTGTGCCGGTTGAAGAAGGCAAAATCACAGGTCATGTTGAAAGCATAATTTTTAAAGGCGTGCATTTTGAGATAAGCGTAAGCGGACACGGCTTTAATTGGCTCATACATTCAACAGATAGCCAAGAGGTTGGTAGTGTGATAGGAATGACACTCACACCTAACGACATACATGTAATGAGAAAAATGGAGGCGCAGATATGAAATTAAAGCAAGCGTCATATCCGTATCTTGCGTGGTCGGGGCTGTTCATAGTACTTCCGTTATTGTTGATTGTTTACTTTGCATTTACGGATATGCAAGGTGAATTTAGCATGGCTAATTTAGTCGTTTCGGGCAAATTCTCAGCTGTATTCGTTAAATCCATATGGCTGGCTGCAGTTTCGACCGGATTATGCTTTTTAATAGGATATCCTGTTGCGTATTTAATGTCGAGGATGCGCGGAATAAACGATCAAACATTGCTTTTGCTTATGATGCTTCCGATGTGGATGAATTTTTTACTGCGAACATATGCGTGGATGTCGCTTCTTGAAAATAACGGCGTATTGAATCAAATTTTGCTGCATTTCGGGATGTCGAAAATTCAATTTATAAATACGCAAGGTGCGGTAGTTCTCGGAATGGTTTACAATTACATACCGTTTATGATATTACCGCTGCATTCTATAATGGTAAAAATTCACAATGATGTAATTGAGGCGGCAACAGATTTGGGAGCAAGCCCGAAAGATGTGTTTATGAAAATCGTACTGCCAATGAGCAAACCCGGAGTAAAAACGGGTATGATTATGGTCTTTGTACCTGCAGTAAGTACATTCATAATTTCACAGATGCTCGGTGGAGGCGCGAATCAGCTGATTGGAGATATAATCGAAATGCAATTTTTAGGTAACGCATACAATCCGCATTTGGGTTCTGCCATTTCACTGGTACTAATGCTTCTTGTTTTGATGTGTATGAGTATATCGGGAATCCTCGATGAAGAAGGCGTGGAGGAAAGATTACTATGAAGTGGTATTTTAAAACTTACATAGGTGTATTCCTTGCATTTTTGTATTTGCCGATAATAATTCTGATGGCGTTTTCTTTTAATGCCGCAAAGGGAAGAACTTTTACAGGATTTACACTAAGCTGGTATGTAAAGCTGTTTCATAACGAAGCGATAATGCAGGCACTTTGGACAACTATAATTGTAGCAATCGTGTCTTCTGTAATCGCCACAATTATGGGAACTGCTGCAGCGATAGGACTTGAACGGTTGGATAAAAGAATAAAGAATGTCGTTATGTCGTTAACATATGTACCGATAATCAATCCGGAAATAATAACAGGCGTTTCTTTTTATGCTTCTGTTTGTAACATCAAAAAAAATGTTCGCAAGTTTCGGTTTAGATTTTGAGTTCGGTTGGATAACTTTGATCATTGCTCACATAACATTTAATCTTCCATATGTAATTTTAAATGTTTTGCCTAAGCTAAGACAGCTCGATAAGTCGATTGTAGATGCTGCGATGGATCTTGGTTGCGATCCGATTCAGGCGTTTTTCAAAGTTACAATTCACGAGATAAGACCGGGAATAATGGCAGGTTTTCTGATGGCACTCACATTTTCCATGGATGACTTTGTCGTTTCATACTTTACAACAGGGGCAAAGCAACAAACGCTATCCGTACTCATATATGCCATGACGAAAAGACGAGTAAATCCTCAAATTAATGCGCTTTCGACGGTCATATTTTTAGTAATACTTATTATCTTGATAGCTGTAAATTTGGCGGAAAGAAGAGAAGCCGGCAAAAAGCAAAGATATTCCGTATCAGGAGTAGGAGCAACCGTATGTGCTGTTGCGATAGCGATTTTTGTTGCTGCTGTTACGGCGGCACCTTCGTATGCGGCAAAAAGCGGCGATTACGATATGGAATATTACACGAGATTTAAGGGAGATGGCATATCCATAAATGTATATAACTGGGGAGAATATATAGCTAATGGTGAAGACGGATATATGGATATAAACAGGGAGTTTGAGAAGCTGACAGGAATTTCTGTAAACTACTCCAATTTCGAAACAAATGAGGGTATGTACGCCAAGTTGAAAAGCGGAGCTAACGCATATGATGTGATATTTCCGTCTGACTACATGGTATCTCGCTTAATTCAGGAGGGGCTGATAAGCAAGATAAACCGCAATAATATTCCAAATATCAAGAATATAGATAAAAGATTTTTATCGCCGCAGTACGATCCGAAGGGAGAGTATTCTGTCCCTTATTCGTGGGGGCGAGTGGGCATCATTTACAATAAAAAACTTACAGGCAAAGAAATTACAAGTATCGGCGAACTTTGGGACAGTACCTATGCAGGACAAATACTTATGTTTAAAAATCCTCGCGATGCCTTTGCACTTGCACTTGAAAGACTTGGATATTCCATGAATACCGAGAAAAAAGATGAGCTTGATCAAGCAGCGGAACTTTTGAAAGAGCAAAAACCGCTCGTGCAAGCCTATGTAATGGACCAAATTTTTGACAAAATGCAGGGAAATGAGGCTATCATTGCTCCATATTATGTTGGGGATTATTTTATAATGAAAAAGGTGAATCGGATTTGGCTTGCTATGTTTCTGATAGGGCGAATGTATATTTTGATGCAACATGTATTCCAAAGGTATCAACGCAAAAAGAGGCTGCAGAAATGTATATCAACTTTTTGAATGAGCCGAATGTAGCAAGGGAAAACGCTTTATATATCATGTACTCAACTCCGAACACCGCGGCATGGGAGTTGCTTCCTAACGATATTAAGGAAAACGAAATGCTATATCCGAGAAAGCTCGACACAACAGATAGGAGCTTTGTGCACCTCAGCGAAGCTACAAACCTTTATATGGATCAACTGTGGGTAGACATATTGTCAGATGATGCGTCGTATTTTGATTGGGTAATGCCGCTATTTGTTGTGTTTTCAATAACATTTTTGATAATAAACGGTATTCGCAAAAGACGAAAAAGAAATGAATAAAAGAAAGGTTAATAAATGAAGAATTTAAATTTTAACGAGTTGAAGCTATCGGAGGGGACGAAAAAAGCCTTGAATGCGATGGGATTCGAAGAAGCCACTCCTATACAGTCAAAAGCGATACCTATTGCTATGCAGGGACTTGATGTGATAGGGCAGGCACAAACCGGAACGGGAAAAACCTGCGCTTTCGGCATACCTGCAGTTGAACTCATAGATGCAAAAGCACTCAGGAGTACAGGTACTGGTTTTGTGTCCGACTCGTGAACTTGCAATACAGGTTGCAGATGAAATTCGCAATCTCTGTAAATTTCATAAGGGAATTAAGACGCTTGCAATCTATGGCGGACAGCCTATAGAAAGGCAAATAATGGCGCTCAAAAATAAACCTCAAATCATCATAGGAACACCGGGAAGAGTTATGGACCATATGAGGAGGCGTACTCTTAAGCTGCAAAATCTAAAAATTGCAGTGCTTGATGAAGCGGATGAAATGCTTAATATGGGATTTCGAGATGATATAGATGCGATATTTGAGGAAATCCCTAAGCAAAGACAAACTATGCTTTTTCTGCGACGATGCCGAAAGGAATACTTGAAATAGCGGATTCTTATATGAAAAATCCCGAACATGTCGTAACATTGCAAAAGGAAATAACCATTGATACCATAGAGCAGTTTTATATAGAAGTTCGCGAAAAATCAAAACTGGAACTTCTTTGCAGATTGGTGGATGTGCGCAATATCAAGCTGGGTATTGTATTTTGTAACATGAAGTGGAAGGTTGATGAGCTTTGCAGCAGTTTGCAGGCGCGAGGATATTCGGCTGAAGCGTTACACGGCGATATGAAGCAAAGAGAGCGCGACCGCGTGATGAGTAAATTTAGAAACGGGCATGTTGAACTTTTGGTCGCGACAGACGTTGCGGCAAGGGGTATAGATGTAGACGGTATTGAGGCTGTTTTTCAATTATGATATACCAAACGATGAAGAATATTATGTGCATAGAATAGGAAGAACGGGCAGAGCAGGTAAAAAGGGTATTTCGTATTCTTTTGCATTCGGAAAAGATCTCTACAAGCTAAGAGATATAGAGCGATATACGAAATCTAAGATAATAAGGACCAAGGCGCCTACTATCTTGAGTATAGAACTTACAAGGCAAGAAGCTGCTATGAAAGAGGTGATGGATACTATTTCAAAGGGCGGATTTGCAAAGTATACGGATGTAATAGAGCAGATACTCGATGAAATGCCGGAGGTAACGACACTGGATGTTGCAGCGGCACTATTTAAAAATGAAATTTAGCGAACTTGATTCAAAAAAATTACGAAGAATCGGAATTGGATGAAGACATAACATTCAAAAAGAAAAATAATTTTGAAAGAATGTTTAAAGAAAGCGGAAAAATCAGAGTAGACGCGGAAAATCGACACAAAGGCTCGGGCAGAAGCGATTATGCAAGAAGCAGAGCCAAAAACACACAAGGGAAAAAGAGAAAGAAAAAAATAGCTAATATATTTAGAATATACTGATTGACAGGGGGAGAAAAAATGCCTGTACTTGGGAATAGCGAAAACGAGATTAAAAAGATATAATGAGTTTGTACGAAACTCTCCTTACGCAAGAGTATCACAGGATATGAATTGGGAGCATGTAAAAAAAGGCTGGGGTGCGCATTACGTGTATTTGGAGGAGAAAGGCGAGATTGTGGCGGCTTTGTCCATATTGTATGTAAATGCTGTAAACGATAAAAAGCTCTTTTATGCTAACAGGGGACCGGTGTGCGACTTTTATGATGTTGATTTGGTGGAACGCCTTTTGAAGGAAGCGGAGCCGGTTATAAACAAAGACAAACCGTTTCTTTTGAGGCTTGATCCGGAAGTGAAATACGATGAGCGTTTGCTTAGCGAGTATAAAAAGAGAGGATATATTTTCAGATCAAGAGAAACGGATTCCCATGCATTTGTTCAGCCGAGATTTAATATGGTTCTTAGACTTAGTGGAAAGACCGAAGAAACTTTGCTCTCGGAGTTTCATCCAAAGACTAAATACAATATAGGGCTTGCTGATAGAAAAGGCGTAAAAACGCATTTTGTTAACGCAGACGAACCTGAATTTTTAGATGCGATGGACAAGTTTTTCAATCTTACAAAAATAATGGCTGAAAGGCAAGGCATTACGCACAGACCGAAAGATTATTTTCTGCGTTTATTTGAGGCTGTTCCTAAATCAAGAATTTATTTGAGTACGCACGAAGATGAAGTCCTGTCGGCGGCACTTTCGATTCCGTATAACAAGAAGTTGTTTTATATGTACGGAGCAAGCTCAAACAACAAACGCAATTTGATGCCCAATTATCATATGCAATGGGAAATGATTAAATGGGCGCTTGAACTTGGAATGGATGAATACGATTTCGGGGGAGTATTTAAACTCGATGAAAGCGACGGACTTTATCGTTTCAAAAACGGTTTTTGTAAAACGGAGGGGTATACGGAGTACATCGGAGAACTCGATTTAGTGTTTGACCACGAAGCCTATGAAGAGTACACAAGTCGATAAAAAAATATTGCATTGCGATATGAATAATTTCTTTGCGAGCGTGGAGCTGCTTTCGTTACCCGAGCTTAGGGATTTGCCTGTGGCTGTCTGCGGAGATCCGCAAAAGAAGACACGGGATAATACTCGCAAAGAACAATTTAGCAAAAAAATTCGGAGTGGTAACTGCAGAAACAATATGGTCTGCAAAGAAGAAGTGTCCGCAGCTTGAGTTGATACCGCCACATTACGATGAATATAAAAAAATATTCAAAGCTAATCAATCAAATTTATTACAGGTACACCGATTTAATTGAGCCGTTTAGCATAGATGAATCGTGGCTCGATGTGAGCGGCAGTACAATGCTTTTCGGAGATGCTGAAAGCATTGCAAACGAAATTAGAAATACGGTCAAGTCGGAGCTTGGACTTACGCTTTCCGTGGGGAGTATCGTTTAATAAGATATTTGCGAAAATGGGAAGTGAATATAAAAAAAGCCGGATGCGACTACGGTAATATCAAGAGAAAATTTCAGGCAGCTTTTTGTGGCCCATGCCGGCAAGCGAGCTTTTTTGTCGGAAAAGCCACCGCAAAAAGCTCGCCGAGCTAGGTATTTTCACGATTGGGGACCTAGCTCGGGCTGACGGCGCAGCCGTCAGCCGCTTGCTCGGGAAAAACGGACTTTGCACTGGTGCAGTATGCAAACGGTTTCGCAGATTCAAATGTTACGCCGTACGGGCAAAAGGATATACCTAAATCCATAAGCCACGGCATGACATTTGAACACGATCTCGTGAGCCGCAGTGAAATCACTGCGGCTCTGCGAAACCTGTCGGATATGGTAGCTTTTTCGCCTGCGGCGAAAAGCTCTCTATGCTGAGTGTAGTGAAATTGGAAATCAAGGATCCGAGATTTCAAGTATTTTTCACATCAAAAAGAAGCTCGCAAATTCAACCAATTTGACAGATGAGATATATAAAACCGCATTAGACTTATACGACAACTTTCCTAATAGGCCGACATCGGTCAGACTTTTTGCGCTTGGAGCTTCAGATTTGTCTGCAGAAAGGCAAAGTGAGCAGCTGAGTCTTTTCGACGAACCGAATGTAAACAAAGAGAGGGGAGAAAAGCTCGATTCTGCAATTGACTCAATACGGAACAAATACGGATCATCTCTAGTGAAATATGCGAGCATTATGAATCAAAAAAATGAGCGATAATTTGAGTGCTATTTTACAAATTGTGGGGTAAAATAGTATGTATGGAGAAATTCAAGCAATTTATGGTGTGTATAGGAGGAATTAAGTGAAAGGAACAGTAGTAGGAACTTGGGTTAAGACTTTGACGGAACTTTATCCTGACAGGGTTGAGGATAATATGAGAAGCGCAGGTATCGATCCCGATGTACCGATATCCCCCTTCGATAATATTGATGATGCAAAAGGTACAGAAATTCATAGCTGCAATGGCTAAAGATGCAGGGATGTCAACTGCAGAGCTTTGGGCGATTATAGGTAAAGATAATGTAAAGGCGTTTTACGAATCGTATTCACTGTTTTTTAACAAACGAAATTTATATTATTTCTTTGATGCGATGAACAATGTGCACAAAATAGTAAGAAAGAAAGTACCGGGCTCCAATCCTCCGGCTTTGGACGTCGAAATACTATCGAAAAACAGCATTTATTTTATATATAGATCAAAGAGAAATATGTTTGACTATTTCATGGGTTTGATTGAAGGTGCACAGGAACATTTCAAAGAAAAGTTGCAAGTGGAAGAAGTGCATCGTATGAGACGGAGAGCTAAAATTAAAGATAACATTCCCATATGAACTTCGTCAAACTAAGAAATACAGATTGAATCAAATTTTGTCTTTCGGATTTATCAAAGATTTCGGTATAAAGCAGGGAATATTGGCGGCTATCGTTTCGTTTATAGTTGCAGGCGGTTTGTCGCTTGCAGGTATATACACGGGCGGTGTAGGGTATTGTTGTGCTTTTTAAGTGCGCTATGCAGTTATATCAGCTTTGCGGCGCTTGCCTTTCCGCTTAGAAGGTTATCAAGGGAAATAGAAAGCATAAGCGACAAAGACTTTTTGGTTTCAACCGATATACATACAGGCGGAGATTTTATCGAAAGATTCAGCGGATCGATTAGCGGTGCGAAGAATTTGGTGTCCGAGGACTTTATCGAATTCAGCTCTATGACGGAGGAGCTACAGGGCTTTGGCAAGGATCTTCGTAAAATTGCTGACAATATGGATAAGAACAGCAAGGGTATATCGGAAGTAGTCGGTCAGCTCGAAGGAAATGTACATTCGCAGGCTATTGAGGCGGAAAAAGTTGTAGAAGTGCTGCATGAAAATTTACAAGGGCTAACAAATTTGTCAGAAGAAGAAAACAGCAGCAAGGTGGAACTTGAAGCTATACTGGTCGATATAAACGAGTCGTTCCAAGGACTTAGCCGTACGGTAGATGCAATGCACGATATAATGATGCAATTTGAAGAGCTCAAAAACAACAGTGAGCAAATTACAAATCGCGGGCGGGAAATCGAAAAAGTTGCGAAATTTGTATCCGACATATCGTTTCCAAACAAATATCCTTTCGTTTAACGCGTCTATTGAAGCTGCGCGTGCAGGAGAAGCCGGCAGAGGGTTCAGCGTGGTTGCAGGGGAGGTTAGAATGCTTGCGGATCAGTCGGCAGGTGCGGCAGAAGATATTACGCACAGCATTTTCGGATTTTTGGACGAAATCGGTCATATTGCAAACAAGATAACCGAGCAGTATGAAAATGTTAAAAATCAAAGCGAGTTCATACAAAGTTCAGTGGAGCAGACTAAGATTACAAACGAAAAAAACTGGAGAAAATCGGAGAAAAGATGCTGAAATCCGTAGCCGAGCTTCAGGAACAGACGGAAAAAATAGATCAGGTATTTAATTTCGTTCAGGCACAGGCTGCGGCATCGGAGGAAAATTCCGCAGCAACACAGGTTGTTGGAGGAAATGTTAACGGATTTATACACGAATTGAGCGCCCTCACAAACGGTATCAAGCAATTCGGTGCTCTTACAGAGGAATTTAGAGAATACATATCTACATACAAAATATAATTTTTGTTTTGATGATTGAAAAATCGGATTTCTGTGTATAAATAATACATATGATGTAAATTTAATATAGTAGCCATTATGAAAGCGAGTACAAATTGCTTGCGAAAGGCAGGGAAGAGAGTTTGAAGCTCCGCTGTCCCACAACCGTATATTGAAAAATCAATTAGCGGATCACTGCCCATAATGTGAATTCATGTACAGCTATGAGGATAGTGAAGTGAAAATAAGAGTTCGCCCTTAGCTGTGGCGAACTTTTTTATTGCATATGGCGAAACTATATTGAAAATTGCACATTGTTAACCGGAAGATATAGTAACGAAAAGGAGGAAAAAATGAAAATCATTTTAAAACGAGGGTTTGCGCTTTTTGTGATTGCGGTAATGTCGCTTTCACTTGTTGCGTGTGGCGGTAAAGACGGCGGCACAGACGCATCCGAATCGGAAAATACGCTGAAGCTGGCATTTAACGAGGAGTCTACGGGAGATTTGAACCCACATATGTATTTGCCAAGTCAATTCATAACACAGGACATGGTATATGACGGACTTGTTTATTACGGTGAGAATGGGGAAATTAAGCCGGCATTGGCAGAGTCATGGGATGTTTCGGAGGACGGAAAAACTTACACATTTCATTTGAGAAAAGGTGTGAAATTTTCGGACGGTTCGGATTTTAACGCGCAGAATGTAGTTAAGAACTTCGATACTATATTTTCGGAAGCAAACAAGGGGAACCATGCGTGGTTCGCTTTTACGGGATATTTGGACAGTTTTAGAGCGGTAGATGACGATACATTTGAATTTACGCTTAAGAATCCTTTATTCTGCAACGCTTTATGACCTTGCTATGATTAGACCTATCAGGATGCTTGGAGATGCAGGCTTCCCTGACGACGGTGATACTGCACATGGAATTAAAAAGCCTATCGGTACGGGAGCATGGGTTCTTACAGAACACAAAGATAATGAGTATGCCGTATATGAAAAATAAATATTATTGGGGCGAAGCGCCAAAAAGTGAGACAAAAGTAATTATAAAGGTAATTCCTGACAGCGAAACGCTTGCTTTGGAATTTGAATCTAAGGGTATTGACCTGATTTACGGTAACGGACTAATCAGCCTTGATAGATTTAGGGATTACAAAGAAGATCCGCAATATGTTACGAAATCGTCAGATCCTATGACAACAAGACTTCTTCTTATGAATACGACTAATCCGATTTTGAAGGATGTTACAGTAAGAAAAGCCTTGAATCACGCTATTGACAAAGAAAATATATCTAAAAATATTTTTGCAGGAGTTGAAAAACCGGCTGACGGAATATTCGCACCGAATGTTCCGAATACCGATTTCGAGTTTGAACCATACGATTACGATTTGAAAAAAGCTGAAAGTATGCTTGATGAAGCGGGTTGGAAGCTCGGAACCGGCGGCATTAGAGAAAAGGACGGAAAGAAATTTAGGCTGACATTCCCGTATATAGCATCCAAAATTACCGACAAGAGCATCGCCGAGTATATACAAGGTGAATGGAAAAAAATTGGTGTTGATGTTGAGATAAAGGCTTTGGATGAAAAAACATACTGGGCAAACGGAGCTAAGGGTAATTTCGATATGCTCCAGAAATTCTCTTGGGGACCACCTTGGGATCCACATGCATTCTTACAGTCCATGACGGAAGTTTCCGACAATGGAGGACCGGATTATGCAGCTCAGCTTGGACTTCCAATGAAGAAGGAGCTTGATGCTACAATTAAAGCGCTTCTTGTAGAACCGAATAAAGACAAGATGAAAAAACAGTACGAATATGTGCTGACAACATTACATGACCAGGCGTTCGACGTACCTATCACATATCAGTCGATGCTTATGGTATACAGAAAAGGCGAGCTTAAGAATGTTAAGTTTATGCCTGAAGAAAATAGACTTCCTGTGTGGGACACTGAAAAGGTTAAATAGAATATAAATAACTGATGTTTACAAGGTGGGATGGTCTTTTGATTATCCTACCTTTTGTATATAAAGAATTTTGCAAAAGGAGTATTTTGTGGGAGATATTAAAACGCGTTGTATTCGAGTATTAAAGCAAATTATTTTGTTTTTCCTTGCACTTTTTGTAATATCAATTTTGACATTTGCTCTTGTGAAACTGCAACCCGGAGATCCTGCAGCGAATTATCTTCGCTCTATACATGTGGGAGTAACCGAGGAAACTTTGGCTCATGCGAGGCAGACGCTGAACTTGGACAAGTCGCTGCCTGAGCAGTACGGTATATGGTTCTCAAAGGCTGTTAAGTTGGATTTGGGAAATTCGTATGCTAAAAAGCGGCCTGTACTCGATATAATAAAAGAAGCTACGGAACCGACCTTTAAGCTGGGGTTTGTTGCGTTTGTGATTTTGATAGTATCAGCATCGGCGATAGGAATTTTCGGAGCGTTAAATAACGGCAAAGCCGTAGATTATGTTGCTCAGGGAATTTCTTTTGTCTGTGTTTCGATACCGACATTTTGGCTTGGTTATATGTTGATAATAGTTTTTTCGATAATACTGAAAATTTTACCGGCTTCCGGAATGGGCGGGTTGGAAACGTATATTATACCGGCATTTTGCTTGATGCTGCCGCTCGTAGGTCAAACAGGACTTTTTATCCGAAAAGTTCTGCTGGAAGAAATGGAAAAACCTCATGTCAAAAATGCCTTGTTAAGGGGTGTCGCAAGGAAGTATGTAATAGGCAACCATTTGCTAAAAAACATTGCAATCCCGACATTTACAGTCCTAAGTTCCAACATAATGTATTTAATATCGGAAGTATTTTTGATAGAAGAAGTGTTTTCGTGGCCGGGACTTGGAAGAATGTTCGTATCTGCGGTTAAAGTTGGAGATTTACCTTTGATACAAGGATCACTGCTATTTTTCGGTGTAATGGCTATAGTTATAAATTCGGGTACGCAGCAAGTTGTGTATTATTTGAATCCGCATATGAGGGGGGACAAAGAGCTTGAAAAATAGAAATATATTGTTTTATATAGCACTTGCAATCGCAATTACGCTCATATGTACAGCTGTCTTTGCTCCCATGCTTGCGCCGTACGATCCGCAGTATATGGAGCTTTCGGATAAATTACAAAAGCCGAGTGGGGAGCATTTCCTAGGAACGGACCATATGGGACGGGATGTATTTTCAAGGCTAATTTACGGTAGCAGGCTATCCCTTTCAATTACATTCTCAATAATAGTGCTGAATTTGCTGATAGGGTGTCCTATCGGGCTGATTGTAGGTTGGTATGGAGGTAAAGTTGAAAAAATATTTACTTGGTTTGCAAATATAATTTTGGCGTTCCCCGTGTTTTTGCTTTCGATGGCATTTGCAGGTATATTGGGACAGGGCATAGGTAATATTATTTTGGCCGTGGTATCGGTTGGCTGGGTTTACTATGCAAGGCTGCTGCGAAATATGGTTTTCAATGTGAAAAACTGCGAGTACGTATTGTCGGCGAAGGCGATGGGAGCACCTTCGTGGTACATAATGTATAGGCATATTTTACCGTTCGTATTCAAACCGGTTCTTATAGTGGCACTTATGAATGCAGGAGAGATAATCCTAATGATTTCCGGATTTTCATTTTTGGGAATAGGCGTCCAACCGAACGTGGCGGAGTGGGGTATGATGCTTAACGATGCAAAGCCTTACTTTAGAAGTATACCTGAATTGGTGTTGTATCCGGGAATGGCGATATTCATAACGGTACTTTCGTTTAATCTCCTTGGAGAATATTTTGAGAAAAAGGAAAATGTACGCTTATGGGAGAAATAATATTCGATAAACTAAATGTCAAAATAGATGATAGGGAAATTATAAGGAGCCTTACTTTTGAGGTTGACACTGACAAATCGCTTGCTATTGTGGGGGAGAGTGGTAGCGGAAAGACATTTATTTCAAGGCTGCTTGTCGGACAAAGACCGCAAACCGCCAAGATAGAGGGATGTATTACCGTTGACGGAAAAGAAATTTTGAAAGTCGCGCAGCGTGAATGGGAGGCGCTTAGGGGTAATTATGTGGCATACATAGCGCAAAATCCTATGGGGCTGTTTAACGAAATGCAGACTATCGGCTCTCATGCTGTCGAACTGTTTAAAAGTAAACTCGGATTGGAAAAGGAAGAAGCACTCGAAAGATTCAAGAATGCACTCGAAAATTTTAATCTGAAAAACGGATATTTACTTGCAAAGAAGTATCCGTTTCAACTAAGCGGCGGGATGCTTCAAAGAGTTATGATTGCAATGATGATGGAGCTGTCGCCGAAAATACTCATAGCGGATGAACCGACATCGGCACTCGACACTTACAATACGCAAAAGGTAATAGAGGTGCTTGGGGCTTGTAAAGATAGAGGAACGCGCCTGATAGTCGTAACGCACGATTACAGCCTTGTGAAAGCGCTCGCAGATGAAATAATCATAATGAAGCAAGGCGAGCTAATTGAAAGCGGAGAGGCCGCTAAGATATTGGAAAACCCTAAAACGGATTACGGCAAGGAACTGATGCAGGATAGGGTTTATGCCAGACGAAAAAGTAGATAAGAGGTGTTTTAGGTGAATTTAAGGCTCGAGAACATAAGTAAAAGTTATGAGGATTGTAAAATACTTGACGATATAAGTTTTTGAAATAAGTGAGGGAAAATCTATCGGGATAATGGGTGAAAGCGGCTGCGGTAAAAGCACGCTTTCTCGTATCATTGTGGGTTTGGAAGATATTGATTGCGGCAAAATATTTGTAAATGATGAGCCGGTTAAGACTCTAACAAAGAATTCGGAGCAGTTTTTGAAAAAGACATACAGATGGTATTTCAAAACGCTTTTGCAGCGGTAAATCCGAAATTTTCGGTTGAGGATGTGCTATTTGAACCGCTCAAAATATTTTATAAAAAGAAGTTGATACCGAAAGCAGAATCGACAAAGCAAATGAGATGCTTGCAATGGTTGAACTTTCGGGCGTAGATTTGAAGCAGAAGGCGAGGAGCCTAAGCGGAGGACAGCTGCAAAGACTATGTATAGCGCGCAGTTTGATGATAGAACCAAGAATTTTAATCTTGGATGAAGCGCTTAGCGGACTTGATTATCTTGTGCAAAAACAGATACTTGAGTTGCTCAGTGATTTAAAGGATAAATTTGGACTCACATATGTTTTTATAGTACACGATTTCCTTCTTTGCTATTATTTGTGCGATTTTTGATAGTCATGGATAAAGGGAAAATAGTCGACAAAATTGATTTAAATGCGGATGAAATCGAGCCGAACGATCATATAAGTGAGCATTTGCTTGCAGATTTCCTCGCAAGCAGGGGACTCTCACGGAAAAATGGTGAAGAAAATAATTAAAAACCACTTTGACAGTGATAAAAAGTTTTTAAAAATATACTTATAAGATTGAGTTTGAATTTTTGAAAAAGGGTATTCAAAAACTGCGAAATTCAAATGAGATTAAATGTGCGACCCAAGCGTTTCAGGCTACTACATTAACGTAGGTTGACAAGCTTGGACACACATACTTGTCTGCGAAGACAAGGGAATCAGGTGCAAGTCCTGAACATACTTTAAAGGAACCTCTTCCAAGAAGGCTGAAAACAAGCCATTTGTCTAGGGAGGGTGGGTAAACCATAAAGCTATAGCTGTGAGCATGTAGCCGATACTCTCTTTTGTGAAAACAAGCCACTGGCGTCTGTAGTGGATTAGCCGGGAAGGCGAGGTGTAGGCGTTAGGCGAGCGGGCAAAAAAATCTTTGCCGAGCAAAATCGCCTTGAATATGCAAGTCAGAAGACCTACATAAAACTCATCTTAGTTTTTACAATTGATATCACCTGAAATTACTTGATTGATTTTGCAAAATCAAATACAAATCGAAAAGTACAAAAAAGTTATCAAAACAAGGGACTGTTGGATTTGGATTTATAAAATTTTCATTGATGTAGTTTTATCTTAGCAGACAATATTGACCGAAAGGTCGGTATGCGTCTGCTTTTTTGTTTAGTTTTTTCTAGGAGGTGGTTTCCATGGTGCATAGGCAGCGCCTATATAAAAGATGAAGTTTCGAAGTTTTTGTATAGGGCGAAAGAATTGCTCGAAATCGCAAGAAGTTCATGCCGCTCTTGTGAGGATGATGAGGTATGAGAAAAATAAAAATTTCATAGGGAGGTAGAATATGTGGAAATGTTTCAAAACTACAATTATCTTTATAATACTGAGTTTTTTTTGTGTGAATGTATCATATGCTAACGAAAAAATAAAATATATAGAATTACCGGATGAAAAAATAAGCGTTCGAACGGAAATCGGTACAGAATTTATTGTACCGATGATTAAAACAGAGTTGAAATTTTGGAATGTGGATGATACACGAGTATGTAGCGATGCGATGTATTTTATTGAATTGCCACAAAATGCAGAAAAATTTATGTGTTTGATTGAGCCGTTTCAGGCTGATAAAAAGAAAAATATGATGACTGCGGAGATTATTCTTTGAGGGAATTATTCATGTAAAACTAATGAAGAGTTTACAAAAAGATGAAATGAAATTAACTGTGCCATTTCGGTGATGGAGCAACTATTCAAGTTGAGGATTTATTCAAAGGAATGATAGTGAAGCAATAAATATAATTTCAGAATATACTAACAAAGGCTTTAAGTTATTATTTTTGTGTTTGAGTTTATTAGAACCTGATGATAAAGATGATAACATCAGATTCATCATTGCTGTTCCGACTAGAGAAGCTATCGATAAATCCGCTTTACAATCAGCTATAGCGGATGCAGAACAGATTTTAGCAAAAAGAATCTGATTATTATACCGAATACGATAGATATAGTAGCTCGAGTTATATCAAGATGAGTGATTTTGATGAATATGGCAAAAGTTTAGTGCACTGGCAAAAAGAAGAAAAAGCTAAAAAAGGCTATTGGTTTACATTTAAAGAAAAATATGAAAAAGCTAAAAAGTAAACGATGATAAAAATGCTCTTAAGGCAGATGTAGAAAAAGGCGACTTCAGAACTTAAAATTCAATGAAAGGATTTTTGCCGAAAACAGAAGGTAAATGCAACGCTTTTGGCAGATGCCGTTTATTACTGGACGCAAACGGATAGCAGTGATTTTAAAAAGCAAAAGGCTGCGGCAAGTGAGGTCAGCTTGATGGAGTATGAAAGTAACCTTGAAAGAAAGCACAGGGAGATGCTCGAAAATTTATATGATAAAGAAGGAAAAACCTACTAATAAATACAGTCAAGAATTAATTGATGATTTATATTGGAAAAATAAGCCCAACTATTATTTTCAATGAAAAACAGTATCCATATTTTAATGATGTCGTGAAGGCCAACGATAATTACTATCCGCAGTATCCGTTTATAAACAAAGAAAGTTATGTGAAAAAGTAGAACTTTTTATTCAATGCAGCTTCCTGAGATGCTTGCTACACTTGAAAAAAATACGAACCGGGCAAAATGAATAAGGAAGATTACGCAGGTGATAGTTGGGAAATTTATGAAAAAGCTTACAACAAAGTCATAAATGACCTGAATATAAATATAAACATACGACCTTTTATAGCCAAAAGGCAGTTTGACGGTAGTATACGGGATAGAGAATACCCGTGGGATTTTGATTATTACAAGTGTCAGGAAGCTAGAAAAGCTCTTGTAAGCGCAAAGGATATAGATATAGAACTTGAATACGTGAATAACTACTTTACGCGATCCAGCGGGTTTAATATTTATAGGGGTCGTGAGGAAAACGATAAGAGTATGGAGTTTTATGAAAATAAGCTTCATCTTGGAGTAGGAAATACGAATATCTATTCTGCACTTTCCCAATCGAATATAACTTACAATTTTAAATCCAGTAAAACTATATGTTTACTGTATTTAAACGGCGAATATATAGGAAGTAACGAGATTGCATCTGATACACTAAACGGGGTAGCTTATAACGATGAGTTAAAAAACATACAGCTGCACGATGGCGACAAAATCAAGGTAGTCAGGGTGTTCTTGACGTATTACAAAGGGGAAGCATCTAGCGGTTATGATACTACTCAAATACTCACATACAATTTAGTTCCGGGGTGCAGTGCATATCCGTATGCAGAACAAAGTATAGCCAATATTGAAGCGAAAAAGATAGAGAAGCCTCTCAAAGTCGGAGATAAGGTGGATTTCTCGGTAGATGTAAAGGGAAGTTTGCTTACAAATCAAAGTAAGGATTTTGAAAAAGACGGTATCGTGCTAGTTACGAGCAATCCGTCAAAAGAAAATAAAATTTCCAGAATAGAGCATATGACCACAGCGAAAACGGATAAATCGGGAAGGCTTCAATATATATTTGCAGAACCGGGATACTATACTGTAGGTTTTTTCAACATGAAGCAGGACGAATATTTCTTTGAGGATGTATATAGAAATATAACCCCCGGTAAATACTATACGATGCAGGCGGGAGATTATCAGGTAATAAAGGTAGATGCGGTATCTGAGGATGAAGAAAAGAGGTTATTTGAACAGTATAAGGCGGAAAAACTCAAAGAAGCCGAGGAGTATTTCAACGATGTGCATGAGTATGACTTCAAATTTCCACACACATATGATGAAGTAAAAACTTGGTATGACAACTTAGTGATGCTCATTCCTAAGTCTAAAAATTTAAAAGAACTTTTAGAGACATACGAAGTGCTTTTCAACAAGATGGATTCTATAGCGACAGAACCGAATAACATACGAAATCACAAGGATATAATCGCAAAGCTTCGTGCGCTACTCTCCAAATTGCCGGCAGATTTGAAAGAAGCAAACTATAAGCATACGATGATTATACAAGATATTCAAAAAATTGATAAACAGTTAAATGACTATCAAAGAAGTTTGCTTTCGGAAGCGGAACAGGAAAAAATCGGGGCGGCAATCGCAAAACTTGCAGATGGAAGTTTAAACAAGATACCTAATCCGTTAAAAGTAACTTCGCAATCAAGCGATTTTAAAGCTGGCAAACGATCCGGGCTGGTCTACTGAAGCGGGAAATTTCAACAAGGTATTTGACAGTAACGGAAAAGATTAAATTTTATTCTTGGAGTAATAAGACTCATCTGGACGGTGAAGACAATCCGACACAGGACGTAAGAGAACCTGTATTCAGTCGCAAGATAAACGAATATCAAACTGAAGAAGCAGATATGATTCCGGGCGATAGGCTTGTGATGCGAAGATATCTGGATACGAGCAAGGAGCACTTCGGACTTGCATACAGTATAAATGGTGGAGCTTGGAGACCTGCCGACAGGCTGGAACTTAATCCTACATCTCCGGGAGATACTAAAAAGATGTTTTACATCGACTATACCATGCCGGACGGAGTTACGGGAACGGAACTTAAAATCTCTCTAAAACAGATGAGTGAAGCAGAATACGGCGCTATGCAACTTGCAAACGATCCCGGTGCAAAGGAGACAGCGAAGCTGGCGCTTGAAGCGGAATTTGCAAAGTATGTTAAAACAAAATACACTGATGAAAATTGGAAGAAGATAGAAGAAGCCAAAGCTAAGGGCTTAAAAGCTATAGGCGAAGCAACAAGTACAGATGCAGTTGTGGCAGCTAAAAAAATACGGCAATGATGGAAATGTCAAATGTAAAAACCATAAAACAAGAAACAGAACCCGGTACTTCAAATGGAGGAGAATCGGGAGTGGCGTTGCCGGATTTTGGACTTGAGGTAGGAAAAGTTCATGTGATTGTTGAGAATCAGACATTTAAAGGTAGCGATGCCGCATGGCACGGAAGACTTATAGACGGTTGGTACGATCTTGAGAAAAACGATACTATGATGACATCTATACTTAAAGCGCTTCAGCTGAAAGGTTGTCATTGGAGTACAGGAAGTCAGGGAAATGCCTCAAGTTGGGATGACTATGGCATATCTTACCTTGCATCAATTAAACTTTCAGAAAATACCAAGGAGACGGTAGTGATTTTGTAGTCAACGACAGAGAAAATAGACTTGGAGAGTTTTCGGGAGAAAGAGGCTCGGGCTGGATGGGAACTTTAAACGACTGGTTTACAAACGAGGGCTTCAATGCATTCGGTGTCAGAAACGGAAAACTTGAAGACGGCGACGAAATCCACGTCATGTACACTCAAAACCTCGGAGTAGATCTAGGCGGTACATGGGGCAATTCAGATACCAGAATTGCAAGTCTCGACATTACAGGAAAGGGGAAGCTGTCTCCAAACTTTAGCCTTGATGTGAAAGAATATATGTATGTGCTTTCATCCGGCAATAACGATGCTCTTACCATTAATCCTGTTGCAAAAAATAAAAACTACTTGGTTAAGACATTCCTTAACAGATACAACTCGGATAGTGCATACTTCAAGAAAACAAGAATCGTACCTGTTAAAAAAGGTGATACTGTTTACATAGGCTGTGGCGATAAGTCTTGGCCGTCTATGAACAAGCAAGGTGCGGAGGCAAGGGATTATACAGGAAGCCTTTATACTATAAGGATAGTTGATGGCGTATCGACATTCGTAAAAGATGGAATCAAAGCTCTGCCTACTGTGAATAGGATAAGTTTAAACAACTATACTAAGTATGAAAGTACAGTTAATGCTATCAAAGAGAGTTACGACTCTATGAACAGCGAAGAAAAAGCCAAGATAACTCCTGACGAACTGTCTGCATTTACAGTTGTTTATGAAAAGGTTAAGTTCTTTGCAGAAATCGACAAGGTCAAAAAAGCACTTGCAGCACTTCCAAACGAAGCAAAGGCAAAAGACGATGCTGTTAGAAGTGCTAAGTCCGACATAGAAAAAGCGAACAGTCTATATAAGGCACTTAATGACGCACAGAAAAAATACATCACTATAGCGGATACAGCAAACTACAATAAACTTGTAGAAAGACTCAAGACGCTGAAAGTGGAAACATCTGCAGGATCAATTTCAGGAAGCGAGCAAGCACCTGTAAGCAATGTAATCGAGCCTAAGACAGAGGTGAAAGGTGATACGGCAACAGCGAAACTGGATGCAAATGCGGTAAACAAGGTTATAACGGAAGCTGCAAAAAGCAGGAGAAAAGAAGATAATCATAGAACCGCAGGGGACTGAAAATGCAAAAGCTATAAATGTAAGCATACCTAAAGCATCAGCAGAAATGCTGGCAGCCCAAAAGGATATGTCCGTATCCGTAGAAACAAAGAGCGGACAGGTAAATATATCTGCGCAAGCTATGGATAGCATAGTAAAAGAAGCTAAGGGAAGTGATATATCCATAACCATAGCACTAAAAGAAAAGAGTGAAGTGAAGGATGTGGCGGCTTCTAAGTTGATGGAAAACAAATCTGCGGTAGTAGTGGAAGTTAAGATAGAGTCGGCAGGAAAAGGTATCACGAAGTTTGCAAGCCCTATAGAGATAATGCTGCCTGTAAACGAAAAGTTTGAAGTAGGAAAGGCATATCCTGTAACGCAGATATCTGCGGACGGAAGCAAAGCAAATCTTATAGGAAAGTGCGTGAATATAGGCGGAAAAATGTATATCAAATTATCCGTAGATCATCTGAGTATATTTGTGGTAAGCCCTGAAGCGGCAACGGATATGCCGTTTACAGATGTGCAGGGACACTGGGCATACGAGGCGATTAAATACGCATTTGAAAACAAACTTATGCAGGGTGTGAGCGACGATAAGTTCAGTCCGCAAGGAACGCTAAGTAGAGCAATGCTTACGACGATACTTTATCGAGTTGAAAAAGAGCCAAAGATTGCAGAAGCTGTGAAGTACAAGGATGTGGAAGCGAATGCGTGGTATGCAAATGCGGTAGCTTGGGCGAGCCGCGAAGGAATAGTTGCAGGATATAGCGAAAGCACATTTGCGCCAAACGATCAGATTACAAGAGAGCAAATGGCTGCAATGCTTCAAAGATACAGCAAGTACAAAAAACTCGATGCAAATAAGAGCAAAGACCTTTCAAGCTACAAAGATGTGAAAGATGTATCCGATTGGGCGAGCGAAGCTGTGAAGTGGTCGGTAGCAGAGGAACTGATAGCAGGAAGAACGAAAGAAACATTGGTTCCGAAGGGAACGGCAACAAGAGCAGAAGCCGCGACCATACTCAAAAACTATATGGAAAATGTATTAAAATCCAAAGCGACGGAAAAGAAAACCGACGATAAAGCAAAGGCTACAAGCTAAAAGGCAAAAGGAGTGAAAATGAAAAAAATGAATAAGAGCGCACTTCGAAAAGTTTTGATATTTGTAATGGTTATGTGTATGATTGTTACAAATGCATCAATGAGTGTTGCAGTAAGTAAACAGACAGTCTCAGAGTATGTCAACGAAACGGCTAAGTATGTATATCAAACCGTCAAAGAACCGCGCGTAGGTTCGATTGGAGGCGAATGGGCGGTTTTGGGACTTGCAAGAAGCGGATATCCTGTTCCGGATAAATATTACAACGACTACTATAAAAGAGTCGAAGAATATGTAAAAGACCTCAACGGCGAATTACACGATAAAAAATATACGGAGTACAGCAGGCTGATAGTTGCACTTTCTTCCATAGGAAAAGATGCCAGAAATGTTGCAGGTTACGATTTGACAACTGCGCTTGGAGATTACGACAAGACTATTTGGCAGGGACTTAACGGACCTATATGGGCGCTTATAGCGCTCGATTCACGCAATTACCCGATGCCTATAAATAAAAAGGCAAAGACTCAGGCTACAAGAGAGATGTATATACAAAGGATACTCGATTGTCAGTTGCCGGATGGAGGATGGTCGCTGTTCGGCGGTACGAAAGTAGGTAAAAACAAGCCTGCCGATAAGGATATAGTGGGAGATACTTCGAAGTTCGATATGAACGATGTCGCAGATCCGGATATTACGGGAATGGCGTTGCAGGCTTTAGCCAAATATCAGCATATGCCGCTGTAAAGAAAGCAACGGAAGAAGCGCTGAATTGCATGGCAAAGAAGCAAGACGGTGAAAGCGGGTTTTCGAGCTGGGGTACTACAAATTGCGAGAGTGCGGTTCAGGTCTTGGTAGCGTTATGCGAACTGGGGATACCGTTTGACGATCCAAGGTTCACAAAAAACGGGAAAACACTTGTAGACAATATATTGCTGTTCAGAAATCCGGATGGCGGCTTTTTACATGTAATAGGCGGAGGAAACGGAAACAATCAGATGACTACGGAGCAGGGATTCTACGGTCTTGTAGCTGTCGATAGGGCCTTAAGCGGTAAAAACAGCTTATATAGGATGAGCGACGCCATTACAGTAGGAGAAACTGATAAAGGCACGAGTGTAAGCGAGCAAAACGGTGTAAAAGTACCTGCTGTAACAAAAAAAGGCGTTACGCTTAAGGATTTACAGGGAGTAAAGAGTAAGACTGCGATAGAGGAACTCGCTGCCAGAGAAATTTTAAACGGTATGACATCGGACAACTTTGCACCTAATGAGAATATGAGTAGAGAGCAGTTTGCGACTGTTGTAGTGAGAGCGCTCGGACTAAAAGAAGAAACGACCGGTAAATTCAAGGATATTTCCGCCGATCATTGGTCTGCCAAGTACATAGGTGCTGCTGAGAGCAAAGGCATAATCGCGGGAACATCGGACGATACTTTTACTCCGTCCGGTACAATTACAAAAGAGCAGGCGGCGGCAATGGTGGCAAGAGCAGCGAAACTTTGCGGTATGAATACAGATTACGACTACTCGCGGCAAGGCGATGTGCTCGCAGGATTTGACGACTACGTAACGGTTTCGGGATATGCGCAGGGACCGTTGGCATTTTGCTATAATAATAACATACTTGACAGTAATGAACAAAAGGTTGAACCTCAAAAAAAGCTAAAAAGAGAAGAAATAGCAAGTATGGTATATAATATGCTAAAAGAAGCAAAACTTATTTAAAGAAATAAGGCTGTTTGTGAAAATTTTGCAAGCAGCCTGTTTCACATTTTTGAGAAAAATGTAAAAAGGGTAGTTATGGCAAAAGTATAAAGGCAAAAATTTTAATAGCGGCAGTGGTTGTTGCAGCGCTTGTATTCACTTTTTGGTGGGGAGGAAATGCACCGGGGCTGCAGGGATTTAAAATTGAAAAAAATACGAAAGTAGCTCAGGAAACGCAAACAAAAGAGCAGCTAAATGAAAAGGAAGCGGTGGACGAGAAAGCCACTGCCGAATCCGAAAATCAGGAAGCCAAAAGCGATAAAAAGGACGGCGAAGAAAAGGTGGCTACTAATGATGAAAAAAAGGAACTAAACAGCGGATTTGAGTCAAGACCTGGAGGAACGGAAGGAGGCTTTACAGCAGAGGAAAAACTTGCAGCAGCCAAGGCGCTTGCGGGCGGAGTGTCATCACCTGGAGTGAAAAAGGGAAGCGTAGCATATTCTGAAGCGAGCGGCATGGTTATCGACAAGGCAACAGGTAAGGACAAATACCTGACAGATCCTGTACCTGAGGGAAAACCGATACCTGTGGAACCTCAAAATGCAGTTATTACATCAGAGAAAGGGACTTGCACGCTTTCGATACGGTGCGACACCATTTTGGACAATATGAAGTGGCTCGATCCGAACAAGGTTGAACTGGTGCCTAAAAACGGGGTTATATATGCGGCAAGAAAGGTGGAATTTTACAAGGGCGAAAGCGTATTCAATGTATTGCTTCGCGAGTGTAAGAGAAACAAAATCCATATGGAATTTCAAAATACACCGATGTATAATAGCGCTTATATCGAGGGGATACACAATCTTTACGAGTTTGATTGCGGAGAGCTTTCGGGGTGGATGTACAAGGTGAACGGATGGTTCCCAAATTATGGATGCAGCCGCTACCAACTGAAAGAGGGAGATGTAATCGAGTGGGTATATACGCGTAATCTAGGTATAGATGTGGGAGGATACTACGCAGTTGAATGAGTTTTCTAAATTTCATCCGATAGTAAATTTTTACATATTTCGGGTTTGTAATATTATATTCTATGATTTTTATGCATCCTGTATGCTTATTTATCTCTCTTGCGTGCGCATTTACTTATAGCGTGCTTATCAAGGGTAAAAAGGCTGTAAAATTCGGAGCTATCTATATGATACCGATGATGCTCATGTCGGCGCTTATAAATCCTGCATTTAATCACGAGGGGGCGACTATTTTGACATACCTTTCGTCCGGAAATCCTCTGACTTTAGAGTCGATTACTTACGGTATTGCAGCGGCTGTAATGCTTGTCAGTGTAATGCTATGGTTTTCTTGTTACAATGCGGTAATGACATCGGATAAATTCATATACCTGTTCGGTAAAATCATACCGGCGATGTCTTTGATATTATCTATGGTGCTTAGGTTTGTGCCGAGATTTAAAGCGGAACTTGCCAATATATCGTATGCGCAAAAATGCATAGGAAGGGACGTGTCAAACGGAACAATAATGCAAAGGACGAAGCATGCTGTTAGAATACTTTCAATTATGGTTACCTGGGCACTGGAAAATGCTATTGAAACGGCGGATTCCATGAAATGCAGAGGATACGGACTTCCGGGCAGAACGGCTTTTTCAATATATAGTTTTGACAGTAGAGATAAGAAAGCGATGGCTGTGATAGTCTTTGCGGCTATTTGCGTATTGGTGGGAGCATTGGCAGGGAACGCGGGTTTCCGTTATTATCCTACGATGAAAAGTTTTGGGAATATTTGGGTGCGCACGACTGTGTTCATAGCTTATTTTGTATTGTGCGCAACGCCGATTTTTATTGAATTGCGTGAGGAAGCAAAATGGAAGCAATTAAGATTAGAGGTTTAAATTTTTCATATCCGAGGCAGGCAAAGCAAGCTCTAAAGGATATAAATTTGGATATCAAGTCCGGAGAATTTGTTTGTCTTTGCGGAAAATCGGGTTCGGGGAAATCTACTTTGCTTAAGCATTTCAAGAAAAATCTTGCTCCGCACGGCATACGAAGCGGAACTATAGAAATATGCTCTGAGGACATATTTTCAATGGGACAAGCGGCTGAAGCTCAAAAAATCGGATTTGTGCATCAGTCGCCCGACAATCAAATTGTTACGGATAAGGTGTGGCACGAGCTTGCTTTCGGATTGGAAAGTCTTGGTTACAAAAACTGAGGAAATTCGAAGCAGAGTCGCGAAATGGCTTGTTCTTCAGCATACAGACGTGGTTCCACAAAGAAGTTACGACTCTTTCGGGCGGGCAGAAGCAGCTTTTGAATCTTGCGTCTATAATGGCAATGCAACCTGAAATTTTGATATTGGATGAACCTACAAGTCAGCTCGATCCGATAGCTGCGACCGATTTTTTGGAAACAATAAAAAAAATAAACAGTGAACTCGGTACGAGCATTGTAATTACGGAACATAGACTGGAAGAGGTCTTGCCGCTTGCCGATAGAGTTTTTGGTAATGCAGGACGGCTCGATAATAGTAGACGGAACCCGAAAGAAGTCGGAGAGCGATTAAGATTTATCGAAAACGATATGTTTGCCGCTATGCCTACACCCTATGAGGATATATGCGGGAAGTACCGAACGATTTTTCCTGTCCTATTACGGTAAAAGAGGGCAGAAATTGGCTGAAACAATATGAATCTGCGCATGGAGTAGATAAGAGCATTACTTTTGAAAGGCAGACGGACAGCGTAATCAAAGATAAGATATTAAGCATGAAAGAAGTCTGGTTTAGATATGAAAAAGATATGCCGGATGTGCTCAAAGGATTGACATTTGATGTTAGGGAGGGAGAATTTTTGCGATTGTCGGCGGAAACGGCACCGTAAATCAACTACGCTGGGTATAGCGGCTAAAATGCGCAGACCGTACAGAGGGGAAGTGATGCTCAAAGAGGGAATCAGTATAGGAGTTTTACCGCAAAATCCGCAAAGTCTGTTTGTAAAAAAAACGGTTGAGCTTGACTTATATGAAGTGCTGTCGGGCAGAAAACTGCTTTATGAAGAACAAGAAAGCAGAGTTGAAGCGGTGATAAAGCTGTGCGAGCTTGAAGAATTGCGAGAAATGCATCCTTATGACTTGTCCGGAGGAGAGCAGCAAAGAGCAGCTCTTGCTAAAGTGCTTCTACTGAAACCGAATTTGCTGTTTTTGGACGAGCCCACAAAAGGACTGGATGCGCATTTCAAATTGAAGCTCGCAAGGATATTTAAAAAGTTGAATTTGATGGGCGTTACATTGGTAATGGTTTCGCATGATATTGAATTTTGCGCAGCGTATGCAGATAGGTGCGCGATGTTTTTTGACGGTAATATTACAGGTATAGATGAGGCACGCGAATTTTTTTGTGGAAAAAACTTTTATACTACCGCCGTAAGCAGAATGTCAAGAAATATTTTGCCGCAGGCGGTGCTTGTGGAAGATGTGATTTGCGCATGCAATAAAAATTATAAAGCTGCCGAAAAAAAGGTTGGCGACAAAAATTGATGAAGAAGGATTGTCGCTGTTTGAAGATGTAATTTATGACAGCAATGAAGCGGAAAATAACAGAGATAATTTTTAAGGTTAAAAAATTAGTAAATGAGGAAATTGTAAAAAATAAAAGGAGAACTGCGGTTTCATATATAGTAGCCGCGATTTCAGCGTTAGCGCTTGGAACAACCTACTGTAAACTGGACGGCAAATTTGTAGATTATAGGATGTATTTGGTGCATTTGCTTATGTTTTTGGAAATAGCGATAGGATTTTTCGCGTTTTTCCCGTCGCAGAGTTTGGAAATTCCGGATTACAGCATACAGGAAATTAGCGAAAAGCGCAGGTTAAGCAAGCAGAGCAAGCTCGCGTTACTAATTACATGTATACTGGTTCCATTTACAATTTATTTTGGAACGGTGTACTTGGCGAACAGAAAGTACTATTTTATTTCACTTTTGATAATACTGGAGTCTATGATACCGTTTATCGTTTCGTTTGAAACACGGGCACCAAAGGCTAGAGAAATAATGGTTATAGCGTGTCTTGCAGCCATAGGGACAGCGGGCAGGATGGCGTTTTTTATGCTGCCGCAATTTAAGCCGGTAATAGCTATAACGATAATTGCAGGTGTTTGCTTCGGTGCGGAAAGCGGGTTTATGGTGGGCGCAATAATAGCTTTTACTTCCAATATGTTTTTCGGACAAAGTGCACAACACCTTGGCAGATGTTTGCTTACGGCATGACGGGACTTGCTGCGGGCATACTGTTTAAGAAAGGTATGCTGCGTAAAACAAAAGCGAGCCTTTGCGTTTTCGGTGCGATTATAACTTTTACGCTGTGCGGTGTGATACTCGATACGGGAGCCGGTATGACATGGCTTATAGAACCTACATTTGCAAAATTGATACCGTATTATATGACGGGAGTTGTGTTCAATTTGATTCATGCTTTTGCAACGACTTTCTTTTTGTGGTTTGCAGCAGAACCTATGATCGAGAAGCTGGAGAGAATTAAAGTCAAGTACGGATTGATTGGAAACTAGAAAAAAGGGGTACAATAAATAAAATACAGAATTTACACTATTGGACACACAATAATGAAAATACCGATTGTAGGAGGTGTCATATGGATAAAAAAGCATCAGAAATTAAGCAACTTGCGGATACTTTTTTAGAGTCGGTAGCAGAGCTTGAAAAGAATAGAAATAAAGAAACGCAGTACAAAATGTGCGAAGCGCTATACAGACTCGAGCTTTACGTACCGACAAAGGATGGAAATGCTATAGCAAAGGAAACTTTACGTACTCTGGAAAATGAGCAGGGGAAGAGATTTATTCCGGCCTTTTTGGGCAAGGATGCGGTGCTTGGAGAGTTTAAGCAAACGGAATTGCAGTTAATCAACTATCTTTGCTTGAAATACTATGTAATAGATGCGCCGGAAATGTTTGCAGGGCATAGTGATAAACCCGTTTGAACATAATTTTGTATTTGATGACAGTTTTATTGAAATTGCGGATAGTGTGATAATGGGAATGAGCATTAAATCAAATAAAAACGAGGGCAAAGTTATAATAACCAAGCCGCAAACTTGGAATTTAAAAATGATAAACGATCTTTACAAAATATTTGACGGAGCTTTAGATGTGAATAGAGCGTGGATGTTCAATTCAAAAGAGGAAAGCGGCGAAGCTCCGCATATTACTATAATGGTCGATTTTGATGGCGAAAAAGTAGATTTGTTCCCAAGCCTTGCGGAGGTTATGGGCAAGTATTTGGATGTGGGCGATTCGTTTGAGCTTATCAAAAAAGAAAAGGATTACGACGCATCTCAGCTTGAGGAGGTTAAAATTTTTTCGCGCGGATAATATAGAAATAACCGAAGATGTGAAAGGAGAAGTTATATGAGAAGAAGCGATAGACAGGTAAGCGATAGGAACGAACTTATTGAAATTATGAGAAGCTGCACCGTATGCAGGCTTGGACTGAACGACGACGGATATCCTTATATATTGCCGCTGAATTTCGGACTTTCTGATGATGGCGACAAAATACGCCTATATTTTCACAGCGCACTTGAAGGGCACAAAGTGGAGCTTATAAAGAAAGATAACAGAGCGTCTTTTGAAATGGATTCGGAGCACGAACTCAAATATATAGAGGAAAAAGGTTATTGTACTTATAATTTTTCCAGTGTAATGGGTAAGGGGACGATAAAAATTTTGGAAAACGAGGATGAAAAAATAGATGCCTTAAAAAAACTGATGGACCAGTATCATCCCGACAAAAATGCATACTTTAATCCGGCAGCTATTCCAAGAACTTTGGTATATGTACTGGAGGTTACGGAGATTACAGGCAAGAAAAAACAATAGAAAAGAGATGAAATTCAGCCTGAAAATTACAAAAAAGCAAATAAATTGGCAGTTGAAATTATAAAAAAATGTGTTAAAATTAAATAGTATTGTATCATTGTACGGCGTATGCCGGTTGTAGTAGTGTTCTTCTAGGTATAGCAGAAGGAGGAATTTAATGGAATCGTTTTTTTATAAGGCTGAAGGTAAAATCAAAAAATATCAGCACAAGATTGTATTACCTGAGGGTAATGATAAGAGAGTAGTGGGTGCCGCTATCAGGCTAAAGACGGATAATCTTTTGGAACCGATAGTTTTGGGAAAACCGGAGGAGGTTCAAAAGCTGGCGCAAGAAATGGAAGCTGACGCAAGCAATCTGATTATAATAGATCCGGATACATATCCCGAAAGAGATGACCTTGTTAAAGCATTAGTGGAAAGAAGAAAAGGCAAGCTCACAGAGGAGCAGGCAAGCGAGTTGCTCAAAGATGTCAACTATTTCGGAACAATGCTGGTATATACAAAAAGGGCAGACGGGCTCGTATCGGGAGCGGTTCATACTACAGGCGATACAGTAAGACCGCTCTTCAGATTATAAAAGTAAAAAGAATATCAAAAAGTATCGGGCGCATATATAATGATTAAGGGAGATAAGACATATATCTTCGCTGATTGCGCTATCAATATTACACCGTCGTCGGAAGACTTGGCTGAGATTGCAAAGCAATCTTCTGAAACAGCTATCAAGTACGGTATCGATCCTAAGATTGCGATGCTCAGCTTCTCGACTAAGGGATCCGGAAAAGATCCGCTTGTTGACAAGGTGAGAATAGGCTATGAAATAGCTAAGGAAAGATTCCCTGAACTTGTTATCGACGGGGAAATACAGTTTGACGCAGCATTTGTACCTAGAGTTGCAAAAGAAAAGCTCAAAGGTGAAGAATCGCCGGTTGCAGGGCAGGCCAACACATTCATATTCCCTGATATACAAGCAGGAAACATCGGATACAAGTTGGTTCAGAGAATGGCAGATTACGAGGCAATAGGACCTATTTTACAAGGACTGAATGCTCCTGTAAACGATTTATCCAGAGGATGTAACGAAGAGGATGTATATAAGCTCGCTATCATATCATCTATGGAGGCGATTACGAATACGGAAGCGAGAAAGGCAGATCCGAATTTCGATCCGTTTAATTAGTAGAGAAAAGGAAAAAGATGTTATCGAAAGATAACATCTTTTTTATGTGGTGACTCCATCGGGAATCGAACCCGAGTTACTGCCGTGAGAGGGCAGTGTCTTGACCGCTTGACCATGGAGCCAAATATAGCCCTCCAAAAAGAGGGCTGGAGGCGACACCCAGATTTGAACTGGGGAATAAAGGTTTTGCAGACCTCTGCCTTACCACTTGGCTATGTCGCCGCATAAAAAGTCGTATGACTTTTTATTATTGGCTAGGGTAGCAGGATTCGAACCTGCGGATGACGGAATCAGAATCCGTTGCCTTACCACTTGGCGATACCCCAACGAAAAATTAAAATGGGGTGGATAGTGGGATTCGAACCCACGTATACAGGAGCCACAACCCTGCGTCTTAACCACTTGACGATACCCACCATATAAAAAAACTGGCGACCTGGATCGGGCTCGAACCGACGACCTCCAGCGTGACAGGCTGGCATTCTAACCAACTGAACTACCAGGCCATGACCTAATAAATAGATTTAGGTATGTGGTGGGCGTTATAGGGCTCGAACCTATGACCCCCTGCTTGTAAGGCAGATGCTCTCCCAGCTGAGCTAAACGCCCACATGGTAGCGGCGAGTGGATTCGAACCACCGACCTTCCGGGTATGAACCGGACGCTCTAGCCAACTAAGCTACACCGCCACAACAATTATTTTTGTTTTGTAAGTCAACAATGTATATGATAGCATTTTAGGTGTTTTCTGTCAACACTTTTTTTATCAGCGGTTTTGTTTTTTGTAAATCAAGAATTTGACTTACCTACGGATTTGTTTTAAGCTGACTATCAGTATATTACTATGGCACCTATGAAACTTGATGCGGTAGCGCAAATATTCATTGTAAGTATACCGAAATTATCTATCAAAAATCCGCCGAGCATGCTTGCGAGTACGGAAGAAACGGTAACTGCCAAAGTGAATAGTCCTTGACCTTTGACTGCATCGCTTTTTTTCATAATCTTATCTATGTAATGAACCATGGCAGGTAAAAATAGCGCAAATGCAACGGGCTGTAAAAATGAGCCAGATATAGAAGCGGTAGACCTTTCGCAACGGTGCATAAGGCGATTTTCAAAGTAAAACAAACAGCGGAGAGCTTAAGCATGGATTCGTATTTAAACAGTTTGTTGATTTTATCAAAAACAGCAGCGTAGGAACTTCCAGGAACGCCATAAATGCAAAGATATATCCCAAATCCTTATTTGTTCCTCCGATATTTCTTACTATTTGAAGTAAGAATGAATTTAAGATACTCGTTGCTGAAAAATAAAGCGACTATGCCGATACACATAATGAAAAACGCCTTATTGGTTTTTATAAATATCGGTAGGTTTGTCGCACTTTTCAGCGGATTTTTCCTGCACAGAAGAATCAAGCCAATTTGAGAACGCTGCTTGTCTTTGAAATACTCAAAAAGCTGAACATCATCAAAACGGCGATGGACATACCGCAAATAGGGATTGAAATTGTACCTGTTTTATCTACGAGCCTTCCCAAAAGTACGCACAAAATCGAGTATGACAGCGAACCCATACTTCTTGCAAAACCGAAGCTGACATGTGCAGAACCGCTTGAGAGCTTGAAACTGAGCGCGCTGATGAGAGGTTGCAGCGCGGTTTGTATGGCAATTACAGCGATGAAAATTACGGCTATAAAAATAATCGGAAGAGTGGAGATCAGTAGAAGCGCAGTGAGCATGGCAGTCGCAAGTGCGATTAGGATACCCATATTAAGAGATCCCTTTAATCCTGTTTTGTCGGCGAGATTTGAGAAAAAGGTTATGGATAAAACGCCGAGTATATTTCCGACTGCTAAAATTAAGCCGATTTGGGAATTGGTTATATTTCTTGACAGTAAAAAAGCCGAAGCGAAACTGTAAATCGCACCGTAGTACATCCAATAAGTACCTTTGTAATGAAGAATATTCAAAAATTTAATAATTTGGTTTTGTTTGTCATCGTATTCACCCTTAAAATATCTAAGTATGGTTAAAATAGATTTTGCTTATATAGCATACAACGAAAGCGAGCCGGTCAAAAATCGGCAGGTAATATTTTAGCACAAGTGAGCAAAAATGTAATACGAAAAATGAAAAATAAATGTAAAAAATCACAAACTACTTGAAAGTTTTTGTGAAGAAAATGTAAAATATTAGCGTAGCTCTAAAATATTGAGCTATAAAGAAATAATGTTTTATTTATAGGAGGCATTTAATGGACGACATTAAAGAAGTAGAGCCACAGGCTCCTAAGAAGGAAAAGAAAAAACGCGAGTTTCCTTCCGCATTTACGGTACTGTTCATCATTTTGATCTTGGCTGCGATAGGCACATGGGTGATGCCTACGGTTCTTATTCCAAGATGATTTATAACAGCGATACCAATAGCTTTTGATATTACAAGTCCAAGCGGCGAGGTTACATCCATGCCGGCAACACAAGAATCGCTAAACGAGCTGAATATCAAGGCGAAATTGGATTTATTTCTGGACGGAAGCATCTACAAACCTATCGGTATACCGGGCAGCTTCGAAGCACTCGACAAAAATCCTCAGGGATTCAAAGATGTGGTGCTTGCGCTTGTAAACGGTGTATACGAAACGATAGACATCACGCTGTTCATCTTCGTTTTGGGCGGTATGCTTGCGTATCTGAACAAATCAGGCGTGTTTGCGGCAGGTATGGGTGCGCTTGCGAAGAAAACAAAAGGCGCCGAATTTATACTGATAGTGCTTGTAACTGCACTTATATCGCTTGGCGGTACTACTTTCGGAATGTGCGAAGAAACAGTACCTATATATGCGATAGTAATTCCTGTATTCGTAATGACGGGTTACGATGCTCTTGTAGGTATAGCTGCGGTTTACTTCGGTTCATCAATCGGTACAATGTGTTCAACTGTCAATCCGTTCTCGGCTGTAATAGCATCGAATGCGGCAGGTATCAACTTTGTAGACGGAATACCGTTTAGAGTTGTAGCGCTTGCAGTTGGAACTACAATCTGTATATTATATGTAATAAGATACGGAAATATGGTAAAAAAAGATCCGTCAAAATCTTTGATTTTGGAGAGCAAAGCCTACATCGAAGAAAGATTTTGCAGCGATGCTGTTGTTCCTGAACTAACTCTTAAATACAAAATCGTGCTTGTGCAGTTTTTCTTAACATTTGTTATATTGGTATACGGTGTAATAAAATTGGGCTGGTGGTTTGGAGAAATGACTGCATTGTTCCTTGTTTCCGCTATAATTATGGGTATTCTTTTGGGATTCTCGGAAAGAGAAATGGTAAACGAATTTCTGGCAGGAGCGGGAGAAATGATAGGCGTAGGACTTATTTGCGGAGTAGCGCGTTCTATCAATGTAGTCCTTGACGCAGGTCTTGTTTCCGATGCGCTACTCAATGTGATGTCGGGCTGGGTAATAGGTATGAGCCCATATCTATTTGTAATAATGATGTATTTTATTTACATTATATTAGGATTTTTCATCAATTCGTCTTCCGGACTTGCAATGCTGTCTATTCCAATCATGGCGCCGCTTGCAGATTCCGTTGGATTACCAAGAGAAGTTGTTATCACAGCGTATATGTTCGGACAGGGAACTATGGGCTTCATAACACCGACAGGATTAGTCCTTGTGGTACTTGAACTTGTGCATGTAAACTACGACAAGTACATCAAGCTGGTTACACCTTTACTTGGAATATTGGTTGTATTTTCGATTGTGTTCTTGTGCATCGAAGTCGCAATATTATAAATTGTATTGAAAAACAGAAAATTGCATAAAAAAATTAGTTTTTGAAATCAAATCTATAAAGAAACAATGAAAAGAAAAGTCGCTTTCCCTATGCGGAAAGCGACTTTTTGCTTTTATTGTTATAACCGACACTCCCAAGCGCAACGCTTCAAAGATTAAATACTTATTAAGAAAATATAAAATTTATTAAAAAAATTGATATACAAAATGTCGAAAGTCTAGTATAATAATAGTGATTCTGATTTTTTTCGAAAAACAGATAAGGAGGGGCGAATGAGTAAGAAAATGCGTGCAAACCTAATGCTGGTATTGACGGCATTTATATGGGGAACGGCGTTTGTGGCACAGATAAAAGGAATGGACAACCTCGGACCGTTTTCGTACGCTGCCACAAGGAATCTGGTCGGTGGGATTTTTCAATTCGGTTGCGTTATATTTCAGATCCAAGGACAAGCGGCAAAGAACGGAAGAAGAGAAGCGGTACGAAAAGAAAAACTTGATTTTGGGCGGACTTGCTTGCGGTGTAGCACTCTTTGTCGCAGGTTCGTTGCAGCAGGTGGGACTTGCGCATACGACAGCGGGAAAAGCCGGATTTATAACGGCGCTTTATATAGTGATAGTACCTATCCTAGGCATATTTATAGGTAAAAAAATACGCCCTGTTATTTGGGGATGCGTTGCAGTTGCAGCAATAGGACTTTATCTTCTTTCCATTACCAACGGACTTCATATAGGAAAAGGAGATTTATTGGTACTGCTTTGTGCGATTGGATTTTCTTGCCACATACTTGTCATTGACTATTTTTTCACCTAAAACTGACGGTGTTGCAATGTCGTGTATACAGTTTTTGGTGGTGGCGCTATGTTCAGCTATCGTAATGTTCATGATTGAAAGTCCTACGATTGAAAATATAATGGCATCGTGGCTACCGATACTTTATGCAGGCGTATTGTCATCAGGAATAGGATATACGCTTCAAATAGTGGCTCAAAAAGATACGGATCCTACTATGGCATCGCTCCTTATGAGCTTGGAATCGGTATTTGCATTGCTGGCAGGAATGGTGGCACTGCACGAAGTGATGAGCGGAAGACAAATTTTGGGCTGCGCACTTATGTTTGCGGCTATAATAGTAGCTCAGTTACCTGAGAAAAAAACGAATAAGATATAGACTGATGGAGGCAAAAATGAAAAGCATTAGAACAAAAATTATTTTTCATAGGAGGATCGGTTTTGATTGGTATGCTCATATCAATCATAACATCTATGATTTTCCTAAATTGTGTTTTGGGAAAAGAAAACACCGAGGTGGCTACGGCAAATTCAAAACTGGCATCTGACATAATAGACGAGTATATTATGAATTACCGTAGTTACTACGGATACGCTTTGCAGCAAACGAGGCTATCAGGGAAATGCTTGCTGCGGATACGGATAGAAATAATTATACGGCAAACAGCAATTACAAATTGATATATAATACTTTTAAATACGGTAATGCAAAGCGATTCCAATATAATGTCGGCATTCATAGCTAAAGCCGGAACGGATTTGGCATTTGACGGCGGCGATTGGTTATGCGATCCGGAATTTGATGTTACAACGCGAAGCTACTGGTTTGCGAGTTCGGACGACTTGGCAAGAGGATACATGGTTACGGAACCTTATCAGGATGTGGATACGGGTAAAATCGTTATTACGGTATCATCACCTGTATATGCAACCGGACGGTAATAGTGTTGTCGGTGTTGCAGGAATAGATATTACAATAGACGAAGCGGGTAAAACCGTACTTGCAATAGAAACTCCGTATAATGCGGATAAGTCGGTATCACATTGGTTTCAGCAGATGATGTAATTGTAGCAACCGAAGATGCGAATTTAGTTTTGAAAAAATTTGAAGAGTCGGGAATTGACAGTAAATTTGTGCTTAAAGATACGGATGCGGCAAATTATAGCGGCAAAGTGAAAAAAAGACGGGAAGACTTATTATGTAAATACAGTCAAGTCGTCATTCACGGGCTGGAAGGTATTGTTCGAAATAGAATCATCCGAATTTCTGAAAGGGACGCATGCGGTTTTAAGAGATGTACTGATAATCAACATATTGATATTGATAGCTCTTACTGCGATATTCCTTGCATTCGCATCGCGCATAGTAAAGCCGCTTACTCAGCTGAACGGTATGGCAAAGGCTATTGCAGCAGGGGATCTTGATACGGTAATCAAAATTCCGGGACGCGATGAGAGTGCGCAACTTGCAGATTCGCTTTACGATTTGGTGCAAAGGCTCAAGAAAAATCTCGATTACATAGATGAGATTTATAGAAATTTACAAAGATTTGCAAACGGTTATCTTAAGATTGAATTAAAAGAGGCATATGACGGCGAATTTGCAAAATTAAACCGAGCTTCAACAGGTTTCGGACATATTCACAGAAACTATCGGCGATATTATGAAAACATCGGGAATGCTTGCGACAGCATCAGAAGGAATATCGAGTACTTCGCAGGTGATTGCGGAAGGTGCGGCGAAACAGTCGAGTACTACTGAGGAACTTGTTGCCACTATAAACGAGCTGTCAAACAATGTCGAACAAAATGCAAATAATGCGGTAGCTTCTTCAAAGCAAGTGAAATTGGTTGGAGATGTTGCGGCGCAAAGCAATGTTCAAATGAAAGAAATGATAGCGGCGATAGATGAAATAAACGACAAATCATCTGAGATAGGTAAAATTATAAAGGTTATCGAGGATATTGCGTTCCAGACAAATATACTTGCACTTAATGCGGCGGTAGAGGCTGCAAGAGCGGGTGAAGCGGGAAAAGGATTTGCGGTAGTAGCGGATGAAGTTAGAAATCTTGCAAGTAAGTCTGCGGAAGCTGCAAAGGATACAACTATTTTTGATAGAAGAAACTGTAAGGGCTGTTGAAAAACGGAACTGCCATTGCAAATGTAACAGGAGAAAAGCTGGAAGAAGTTGTAGACGGCGTAACAGGAACTGTCGAGTTGATAAATCAAATATCCAAAGCTACGGTTGAAGAAGCGGCTACTCTAAAGACAATTCTTTCCGTGTCGAGCATATAAGTGAAGTCGTTCAAAACAATGCCGCAAACATAGAAGAAACTACGGCAGCGAGCGAAGAACTTGCTTCACAAGTTATAACTTTAGACAAAGTAGTGAAAAATTCAAAAACGATTAAATAATTTAGTTTTTCACAAAAACCTTTACTTTTGTATGATAAAGTTGTAAAATATAAAACATCAAAAATTTTTATAGAAAAAAATAGGAGGAATTATTATGAAAAAGCTATCGTTAATTTTTGGTAGTTGTTTTGGGGCTTGCTGCATTCCTTACAGGTTGCACGGGCGGTAGTGGCGGAGAAGGCGGAAGTTCAAACTCCCTCATCAACCGGCGCAGTTCCTGACGGCGATACGATAAAAATAGGAGTTTTCCAACCGACTACAGGTGAAAACGGCGGTGGCGGTATGCAAGAGGTTCTTGGAATCAGATATGCAAACAAAGTTATGCCGACGATAGAATTAAATGGCAAGACATACAACATAGAGCTTGTCGAGGTAGACAATCAGTCCGACAAAGCAGCAGCGGTAACTGCAGCTCAAACATTGATAAGTAAGGGCGTTATGGCAGTTCTCGGTTCCTACGGTTCCGGAGTATCCATAGCGGCAGGAGATACATTCAAATCAAACTTGGTACCTGCAGTGGGATGCTCTTGCACTAATCCTCAGGTTACAAAGGGTAATGAATTCTATTACAGAGTTTGCTTCCTCGATCCGTTCCAAGGAAAGGTAATGGCTACTTACGCAATAGATGAAGGCTTCAAAAAAGCGGCTGTAATAAACCAGAATGGTGATGACTATTCTACAGGACTTGCAGGTTTCTTCAAAAAAGCATTCGTTGAACTTGGTGGAGAAATCGTTGCAGAAGAAACATACCAGACAAATGAGTCCGATTTCAATGCGATATTGACAAAGATAAAATCAACAAAACCGGATTGTATCTTCATTCCGTCTTCAATCAATACAGCGTCTCTTATCATACCGCAGATAAAGGCGAACGGAATACAGGCTAAGATATTGGCAGGCGATACTTGGGAAAATGCAAGTATAATGTCTAAGGATGCAGTAGGTGTAGCATTTTCTACATTCTTTGATGAAAACGACACATCAAACCCTGTAGCTAAAGAGTTTGTAACAGGATTTAAGGCATATATCAATTCTGATCCTGAAAATGTTAAAAAGAATGCGGATACGGATACGGTAGCAGCTATGTCTGCACTATCTTATGACTCATACCTTGCAGTTTACAATGCACTTAAGGCATTGGACGGAAAAGAACTTAATTCAGTTGCTATCAAAGACGCTCTCAAAACAGTTGAGTTTGACGGTGTTACAGGACATATAAAATTTGACGAAAACGGCGATGCTATTAAGAATGTTGCATTTATCAAGACAATAAGTCCTGAATCTTTACAATCAAAAGAATTTAAGTTTGTTAAGAAACAGACTGTTTAATTTGGAACTGATAATCTAACCAAATACAAGGTGGAGGCACATGCCTCCACCTTGTATTTGAGATAATAAAAAGTAAGGGGGATTTGAAATGACACTCGAGGCGTTTTTTTCGTATTGCCTTGCGGGTATGTCAATAGGGGGTATTTATGCATTGATTGCCATAGGGTATACAATGGTTTACGGCATACTTAGACTTATAAATTTTGCACATGGCGACATATTTATGATGGCAGCGTACTTTATGATTATCGCTATGGTAAATCATCAGATACCTTGGTATATTTCTATGGTAATAATGATTGTAAGCACTATACTTCTGGGAGTTGTTATAGAAAAACTCGCATATAAACCGCTTAGAAATGCACCAAGAATGTCGATAATGATTTCGGCTATCGGAGTTTCATATTTACTTCAAAACTTGGCAACATACCTTTTTTCTGCGCTTCCAAAGCAATATCCGGCTATACCGCTGCTAAATAAAACGATATATCTGGGCAATGTTTCAACCTCGGTTGTAACATTTATAACACCTATAGTTACGATTGCTTCGGTAATAGTTTTAGTCCTTTTGATTAAGTACACCAAAATCGGTATGGCTATGAGGGCGGTATCTAAGGATTTTGAGGCGGCTCAGTTAATGGGAATCAAGATTAACAATGTAATCAGCTTCACATTTGTAATAGGTTGTTTTTTGGCTGCAATAGGCTCTACGCTGTATTTCACACCAAGATCGTCAGTATTCCCTCTTGCGGGTTCGCTTCCGGGCCTAAAATGCTTCATAGCAGCTGTGTTTGGAGGTATAGGTAGTATACCGGGTGCTGTTGTAGGCGGATTTTTAATAGGTTTTTCCGAAACGATAATAAAAGCGGCGGGATATTCGGAATTTAGCGATGTATTTACATTCATACTTTTGATTGCAGTGCTTATGTTCAAACCTACAGGATTATTTGGACAGACTTTAGCGGAGAAGGTGTAATCATGGCAGTAAAAAAGAAAGTAATATTAAATTTAATAGCACTTGCAGTATTTACTGTAATTTTAATGTTGGTAAAGAATTTTTCGGGACCGACTTCCATGCTGCCTTCGGTATTACAACTTGGAGTTATATATGCACTGGCAGCAGTTTCAATGAACCTACTTAACGGTTTTACAGGACTGTTTTCATTGGGGCAGGCGGGTTTTATGGCAATAGGCGCATATGTATTTGCGGTTTTGACAATTCCCGTTGCTGATAAGCCGAGCGTATATTATCTTTATGGTGTGGCTGCGCCGCTAGAAAATGTGCAGCTTTTTGCCGATTGTAGCTTTTAGTTGTTGCCGGTTTGGTAGCTGCACTCTTTGCGGCTGTTATAGGTGCGCCTGTATTGCGTCTTCGGAGCGACTATTTTGCGATAGCAACATTGGGATTTGCTGAAATTGTTAGAATTTTAGTGGCAAGTTCACTATTTAATCGAATTACAAACGGATCGCTCGGATTAAAAATGATACCGGGTTTTTTTCGTCGTTCTATTCACCTTTTTATAGTTGTGGGAATTTGTATATTTGTAGTTGTGCTTTTGATAAACAGTTCGTATGGACGAGCGTTCAAAGCAATCCGTGAAGATGAGATTGCGGCGGAAGCTATGGGAATAAATCTGTCAAAGCATAAACAAATTTCGTTTATTATAAGCTCGTTTTTTGCAGGAATTTCCGGTGCGCTGCTAGCTATGTATCTAGGTGCGGTAACATCAACTACATTCCCTATAATGCTAACTTACAACATTTTGCTTATCGTTGTAATAGGCGGAATCGGAAGTGTTACGGGCAGCATAATATCTTCATTTTTAGTTATAGCCGCAAAAGAGTGGTGGCTGCGTTTCCTTGACGAAACGATGTATATAGGTGATTTTCAAGTTCCTTTGTTAAAAACGGGATTCAGAATGGTTGTTTTTTCTGTAATCCTAATGGTAGTGGTGCTGTTCTGGAGAAAAGGTATCATGGGACAAAAGGAATTTACATGGGAAGGCCTTTTCTCTTTCTTGAAAAAAATACGAAAAAGTAAGGAGGCTGCGTAATGAGCGAAAAAGAAACCTTGCTACGAGTTTCCGATGCAACGATGCAATTTGGAGGTGTCGTTGCTGTAAACAATTTGAATTTGGAAGTAAAAAAAGGCGAGATTATAGGACTTATAGGACCTAACGGCGCGGGAAAAACTACTGCATTCAATATTATTACAGGAGTTTATGCACCTACAAATGGAGAAGTCTATTTTGACGGCAATATCATAATTTCCAATACGCCTAGGGGAAATATGAAAAAAATATATCAGGGAGAAAACCTTGGCAAATACGATAAGGTGATAGAGCCGACTCCTGACACCATTACCAAAAGAGGTATCGCAAGGACATTCCAAAATATACGACTTTTCAAGGATTTAACGGTTTTTGAAAATGTACTTATAGCAAAACATTTGCATTTGAAGGCAAATATATTTTCAGCTACATTTAGGATGAATCATAAAGAAGAAGCGCAAATGCGTAGGGAAGCAATGGAACTCTTGGAAATATTGGATCTTGCTGAAAACAAGGACGATATAGCTACTTCGCTTCCTTATGGTAAGCAAAGACATCTTGAAATTGCAAGGGCGCTTGCAACAAATCCTAAGCTGCTCCTTTTGGACGAACCTGCAGCAGGAATGAATCCTCAAGAATCGGATGAACTCAAGGACTTCGTAGCCAAGTTGCGAGATGATTTTTGACTTGTCGATACTTACTATTGAACACCATATGCAATTTGTAATGGGAATTTGCGATAGAATTTATGTTTTTAGACTACGGCAAGCTGATAGCAGAAGGCGTCCCAAGTGAAATACAGAAAAATCCTAAGGTGATAGAGGCGTATTTGGGGGTGGATGCATAATGCTTAAAATTGAAAAATTTAAATGTATATTATGGCGGAATTCACGCTTTATGCGGTATCAATCTTGAAATTCGGATAAGAAAATAATCTCCCTAATCGGAGCGAACGGAGCAGGTAAAAGCACAACTCTCAAAGCAATCATGGGACTTGTAACCAAAAGCGAGGGGAGCGTGTATTTTAACGATGTCGACATTACCAAAAATGCAGACAAAGGATATAGTGGCTTCCGGTGTTGTTTTGTGCCCTGAAGGCAGACGCGTATTTCCGGATTTAACCGTAGCTGAGAATTTGACTTTGGGAGCCTATCTTCGAAAAGATAAAGAAGAATTGAAAAAAGATAAACAGTGGGTTTATGAGCTTTTTCCAAGACTCTATGAAAGACATTGGCAACAAGCCGGCACTTTATCCGGAGGAGAGCAGCAGATGCTTGCAGTAGGGAGAGCAATTATGAGTAAGCCGAAGTTGCTGATGCTCGACGAACCTTCTCTCGGACTTGCACCGCTTGTGGTAAAGGATATTTTTAATATTATTCAAGAAATAAATAAAGCGGGCGTAAATATACTGTTGATAGAACAAAATGCTAAGGCTGCGCTCGAAATTGCAGATTATGCTTATGTGGTTGAAACCGGACATATTACACTTGAGGGAACAGGGGCAGAGCTTCTTGCAAGCGATGAAGTCAGAAAGGCATATTTGGGCGAATAATGAACACATTTGTGAGCGGTGGTTGTAAAAATGGAAAGTCTATGTTTGCACAGCACAAGGCACTCGAATTGGCACGCCAAAAGCAGGTCCCACTTTACTATGTAGCTACGATGATACCGGCAGATGGAGAAGACGATGCAAGAATCAAGAGGCATAGAAAAGAACGGGCAGGTTGGGGTTTTGAAACGATTGAACAGGGACTTGACATATGCAAACTGCTAAAAAGGAACGGTATCGATTCTAACGGGGTGTTCCTTTTGGATAGCGTTACGGCACTACTTTCAAATGAGATGTTTGCAAACGGCATCGTCGATTTTGATGCGGGAGCCAGGACGGCAAATGGACTTTGTGAATTTGCGAAAAAGACAGGAAACACGATTTTTGTTTCCGATTTTCTTTATGGCGAAATGACGATGTACGACGATATTACGGAAACATACAGGAGGTTTTTGGCACAAATTGACCGGCAGCTTGCTGTAGTTTGCGAAAATGTGGTAGAATATTCTTATGGGATTCCACTTTATTATAAGGAGGGAAAATGAGATATATTACAGCGTTTTTTATGGCATGGGGTAATTTTTTCTATATCCCGTGTCCCGTGAAGCTATGGGATAATAATCTGCGTAGGTTGCAGCTCGCGTTTTTTCCTCTAATAGGAGTATTGATAGGGCTACTTTGGTATGCCCTTTTTGCTATTTTTGAGAAACTTGGAGTACCTGAGGTTGTGGCTGTTTTTGTGCTTTCCATGTATCCGTATAAAATTTCGGGATTCATACATCTTGACGGCTTCATGGATTGCTCGGATGCGATACTTTCGAGAAGAGATTTGTCTGAGAGGCAGCGCATACTGAAAGATTCTCATGTAGGAGCATTTGCAGTGATAAATGTCGGCATTTTGTTTGTAGCATCTTACGCTGCGATGAGCGGTATAGTAGCTAAATTTTATGTGAATAAATTTGAATCCGTGTTTGAATTGATGCCGCTTATCATAATTCCGGTGATGAGCAGAGCGTGCTCAGCACTGGCTGTGCTGGAATATCCGACAATAGCGGAAAGCCAGTATGCTAAAAGTTTTGAGGCGCAAGTAAGTTATAGGTACAGATTATTTATAAATGCATTTTGGATAATTCCGATTGTTGTTATGGAATATCTTGAGCCTGAGCTTTTAAAAGTATGCATGGTTTTAGTTATTGTGCCTTTGGTGCACTTTTTAGTTACCGCTTACGCTCGCAAAACAGCTTGGCGGTATGAATGGAGATATTGCAGGATATGCGCTTACAATTTCGGAGTGCGTAGGACTGCTTGTGTGGAATTTTTGTGATTTAAATATATCTATGACGGAGGCGGGAATATGCAGTTGATAACAGGTGGAGTTTATCAGGAAAGCTGGAATATGCAAAAACAAATACAATATCGGCGATAAGGAAATTTTGGATTGCAGAGATTTTTACATTTGAAGAATTAAAAACAAAACTGTTTAAAAGAAAAGCAAGAAGATAAAAATTATAAACGGGCTTGAGAAATTTTTCTCTTATGTGCGTGCAAAACGCCGTGGAAGCAAAGGAATTATTTGAAAAAAATATAGACAAGTTTGCGGATAAATGCTTGATTGCCGCCGACATTTCAGAAGGAATAGTACCGCTAGATAAAGAAATGCGGGATTTGCGAGAGATGCACGGCAGACTACTCATGTATCTTGCGAAAGAGGCAACTACGGTAACTCGCATTTTTTGCGGACTGCCGCAAGTATTAAAAAGACGGGCAAAAGTCAAAAATTTATTTGATAAGGCACGGCAGGACGGAGGGGAATGCCAAGAAATGGTATTATGGAAAGACTGATTTACCGCTTTTACCTGAGGGAATAGAGGCACTCAAGGAAATGCTCGCAAGCGGAGTATACGAAAATGTCGAAGCGAATTACTATTACACTTCGGGGATGCTAAGAGCAAACCAAACCATGAATGTTATATTTGGAGATGTGCGCCGTGAGATAATATCGAATTTAGCTGAGCGGGATTTCGGCTCTTTCGAGAAACATAGCCACGAGGAGCTTTTGAGCAATCCCGACTACATAAGATGGATTAACGAGCATACTGAAACTGAAAATCCGGGCGGAATTGAGAGCATGACACAGTTTAGAGAAAGAATTCGTAAAGGATTCAACGAACTTTTGGATATGCATTCAAAAAGACGGTATCAAAAAACGGCAGCAGATAGAAATAGCGTATGCGTTTGTCATGCAGGCGCTATCGCTGTAATAATTATGTATCTCTTTGATCCCGACTGCAAGAATTTCTATTCGTATACGCCGGATACCGGAAGGGGATATGTACTTGAAATAGAAAACGGAAAACCGGTAAGCTACTCACAGCTTTTAGGCTGATTTCTCCCGCAATTAAATTTTCGCGCCTGCCGTCTTCGTATTCTACGAATAAGGAACCGTCGTCGTTTATAGCAAGCGCAGTTGCAGGAAGCAATTCACTTTGCGCCATCGGATTTTTGATTACATTTATTTTCTTTGTAAGGATGAGAGAACGACTTTTGTATTCATCCATAAAAATTGCTCGAATCGAGGTTTGACCAAATATTGAAATATTCTTCAACGATTCTCGCAATTAGTAGTTGTGGTTGAAACTGCCTATGCCATTTTTGGGAAATGGCGCAGGCAGTTTCTTTTGATTTCAGCGGGGAATCCCGCTTCAGGATCAAAACAGTTGATACCTATGCCGATGATTCCCCATTCAAGCTCGCCTGTTTCCAGAGTGCTGATGCCTTCAGCAAGTATTCCGCAGGCTTTTTGCCGCCGCAGAATATATCGTTTACCCATTTAATCTTTGCTTCACAATTTGTTATTGATTCGATTGCTCTACATACGGCAACGGCAGCTGCTGTAGTCATAAGGAAATTTTTGGAAAGAGGGATATGCGGTTTAAATGCTATACCTCATATAAATCCCGCTATTTGCCGGTGAAAAACTTTCGCCCAGTCTACCTTTTTCCATTTGTTTGAGAATTTGCAGCTACGACAACAGGCGAGGATATATTTTCGAAATCACTCTTTTGGCAACCTCATTTGTAGAATCTGTTTCTCGAATACGAAAAATCGGTATGTTGCTATAGCTTTCGCAAGTTTACTTCAATTCCTTCTTTTGTTAAAACTGTTTGAATTATTTTGGCAGATAGTAACCCGAATTACCTTGAGAAAGTATTGAAAAGCCTTCCTTTGCAATGATTTTTACAGCTTTCCAAACGGAATTGCGTGAAATTTTAAGCATATTTCCGATGGTTTGCCCGGAAAGAACCCTGCCGCGATTTTCTTCGAGAATTTTTAAAACTTCATTCTTGGTTGTCATTATTTATCTCCTGCCGCAACCGTTTGAATCTGAGGTTTATACATATTGCAAAGAGGTTTAAGTTTCAATATCAAAATGGATGACAATACTATTTTTAGAGAATCTCCAATCAAAAACGGGACCACGCACATACCAAGAGAAGCAATAAGCGAATTTTTAGTTTGAAACATAAAATATGCAGTTCCGAATGTGTAGCAGGCGGCAGTTCCGAGAATACCGCCGATAAAAACGGCAAATATAAGGCTACGCGCCGAACTTTTGTTATACGCATAATCGGTGAGAAAACCTATGATAAAGGCACAAGCTATGTATCCAATTATATATCCGCCGGTAGGACCTGCCAAGGCAGAAAATCCTCCTGTATAACCGCTGAATATAGGCATTCCGACAGCACCCAAAAGCACATATATAAACATCGAAAGGCTACCGTATTTTGCGCCGAGTATACCGCCTGCAAGAAGTACACCGAAAGTCGCAAGGCTGATAGGAACAGGAGTAATAGGTATAGTTATTGAAAGACCGGCAAGTACGGCGGTTACAGCTGTAAATAATGCGGTAAGTATTAAATTATAGTTTTTGTTGTTTCTCATTTTATCACCTCTTAAGTAAAAGAAATTTTAGAACTATAACAGAATACATCATATTGTCAACCATAAAATAAATAAGGTTGACGATATAAAACCGATTCGTAAGTTTTAAAATCTATCGCTATTGTTAAGCATATCCCGAAGAAAACCGCCGCTCACGGGTTTACTACAAGGCAGGTGCATCCGCCGATTCGCATACACTGTCGTTGATTGAATAAGTAAAGAAAAATGCTCGTTTTTTAATTCTACAAATTTCAAGTTTACATTTGAAAGAGATGAAAGTTTATCGTGCCGAGCTGTCAGTTGTAATTTTTGGGAGATATCAATGCTTATGTAAGGCGGCAAGTTGATATGTTCAATGGCGATTTCAATGAGGCCTTTTGAATTTTTAATGGAATTCAGCATAAGACTTTTGATATCCTTATTGTTTATATGTTCTGTAAAAGACAGGTCGGCTTTCAAAATTCCATTCCTTAAAGAAAGGAATTTATCTTGAATGTAAATGTTGCGTCAATTTTGCCAAGCAGCTTCTTGGGTGTAGCTGCAACATTCAGCGTAATTATATCACCTTCGAAATCAAAATCGTAGTGCGTGATTATATTTGGGATTGTAATGGTTTTCAGAAATTCGGTAAGCCTTTTTTTAAGAAGTGCGGTCGGAATATTGAATAGGCTTTTTGAAATATCGTTTTCATTTTGGCTGCATAGAAATTCGTATATGGTTTCTCTTTCTTTAATCACATTGATAAGAATCGCATTAAGTTCTTGATTTGTCATCTTGTTTCTCCTAAATTTCTTCTACAAAAAGTACCTGAGAATGAAGTTCCATGCTCGATATAAATTCCTTTGTGTTAAGTGTACGGGGCAGTTTCAGGGACATATGAAAGGCGGGACCTTTAGATGTAATTGCAGGCGTGCTGCTTATATGTTTTTCTATTATCTCTATACCACGATTTTGCATATCGTTACAAAGGGTTTTTAATGCAGGCAGGTCCGCGAGTTCCACATATATGTTCAGAACATGAGATTTACTGTAAATTATATCCTCTATTTTTGGAAGCAATGCAAGACTTAAAAAAATCAGTACAGCCGCGAAGAAAGCGGCGCTGTAAAAGCCGATGCCTATTGTAAGTCCAAGACAAGCCGATGCCCAAAGTCCTGCAGCGGTAGTAAGTCCTTTTATTCTGTGTTTACCGGTTGCAAATATAGTGCCTGCGCCTATGAAACCCATACCTGTTATAATCTGGGCACCCAATCTTGCAGGATCTGCGGAGGGCGCGATGTAAGTGCATATATACTGACCTGTGAGCGTACTTAGCGTAGCGGCAACACATATGAGAATGTGAGTTCGAAAACCCGCCGGATGGCTGTTTATTCCTCGCTCAAGACCTATCAAACCTCCTGCCGCAAAGGATAGAAGCAGTCTAAAAAGACGGAAAAGGTATTAAGGTCGTGAAGAAAGTAAGCGATTGAAAAATTACCGTACAAAATATCTGAAATGATTTGCATAACTTTGCTCCTTTATGTTGATTTTTAGATTAAACTATGTAATATTTTATCACAGTTTAGCAATATAAAAAGTCCGAATCGTTTTTGAAGAAGGAGTATCTCTCATGAATATCATAACAACGGATGTAAATACTATCAAATTACTGCGCGGAGAAAACGAATAGACGGAAAAATCTTATATAACCGTAGTATCAAAAATATTTCTCAAAGTGTAACATATGTCTTGACAACTAAGAGAAAATATTTCTCAAAGTTTAACATATGTCTTGACAACTAAGACTTTTTATTTAAAATATAAAGTTTACTTGACATCGTAAAATGAAGTTGATAAAATAAATTAAAATATATAGTACATAATATATTATAATTATGACTAGGATTTACAAAATTAATTGTAAACCTTAGTTATAATATCAAAAAGGAGGAATACATGGCAATACATGATGTTTTAAACAACCTTTTTCTTAATAAAGGAACAGCTACATTAGAAGAACGTAAAAACCTAGGTTTGATTGGTCTTTTACCACCCTATGTTCAAACTATTGAGGAACAAGCTGCACAGACATATGAACAATTACAAACAAAGGTTAATGATATTGAAAAGAGACTATTTTTAATGGAAATCTTCAATACTAACCGTACTCTTTTCTATTATCTATTTTTCAAAACACTTAGAAGAATTCAATCCAATTGTTTATGATCCAACTATTGCAGATACTATTATCGGATATAGTGATTTATTTGTTGATCCTCAATATGCAGGATATTTGGATATTAATTATCCTGAAAATATTGAAGCAACTTTAAAAAATGCAGCAGACGATCGTGAAATTCGTCTTATTGTAGTTACAGACGCTGAAGAAATTCTAGGAATTGGAGACTGGGGTACAAACGGAGTTGATATATCTGTTGGAAAGCTTATGGTTTATACTGGGGCAGCCGGTATTGATCCATCAAAGGTACTACCTTTAGTAATAGACGCAGGAACAAATCGCGAAGAACTTCTTAACAATCCAAATTATCTTGGAAACCGTCATAAAGCGTGTAAGTGGTGATCGTTATTATGATTTTTGTTGGACCAATTTGTAAAAACAGCAGAAAGATTATTTCGAAACTTTATCTTCACTGGGAAGATTTTGGGACGTTCTAATGCTGCAAATATTCTTGAAAAATATCGTAAGCAAATTCCGACATTTAATGATGATATTCAAGGTACAGGAATTGTAACACTTGGAGGAATTTTTGGATCACTTGCGATTTCAGGTGAAAAATTAACTGATCAAGTGTACTTATGTTTTGGTGGAGGAACTGCTGGAGCGAGAATTGCTTCACGTGTTCATCGTGAAATGGTGAATTTAGGTCTTTCTGAAGAAGAAGCATATAAGCGTTTCTTCATGGTAGATAAGCAAGGACTTCTATTTGATGATATGACAGATTTGACTAATGAACAAAAGCCTTTTGCAAAAAAACGTTCTGATTTTCCAAATGCAGATAAGTTGACAGATTTATTAGAGGTGGTAAAAACTGTAAGACCTACAATTTTAGTAGGAACTCTACTGCACCTAATACTTTTACGAAAGAAATAGTTGAAACTATGTGTGAAATTACAGATCGTCCAATGATTTTACCGCTATCAAATCCTACAAAATTAGCGGAAGCAAAAGCGGAAGATTTGATTAAATGGTCAGATGGAAAGGCTTTTGTAGCAACTGGGATACCTGCTGATACAGTTTCATATAAAGGGGTAGATTACGTTATAGGTCAAGCTAATAACGCCCTAATTTATCCTGGATTAGGACTTGGAATGTTGGCGTCAGAAGCAAGTTTATTAACAGATGAAATGATTGGCGCTGCTGCTCATTCATTAGGTGGTATTGTTGATATAAATAAACCTGGAGCACCTGTTTTACCACCATTTAAATATGCAGGTGAAGTTTCTATTAAGGTTGCTGAAGCAGTAGCAAAGAAGGCGCAAGAGCAAGGACTTGCACGTGCTGAAGAAAAAGACATGGTTAAAGCAGTTAAAAAGAATTTAAGTGGTATCCAAAAATAATTGTTTAATTGAGTATATATTTTTAAAAATGAAGTGTATGAAAAAGTGCAATTAGCAATTTTTGTACACTTTCTTAATATGAATTTAATAGGAAAGAGAGTTTTATGAATATAATTATACTTCTATTGAAAGTATTATTCCAATAATTGCAATAATAGCACTAGGATACATTCTACAAATTAGAGGATGGTTTGGAGAAACTTTTGGTCTCAAATTTATCTCGTCTAATAATGAATGTAGCACTTCCAGCATCTATTTTTGTATCTGTTATGAAAATATTTGACTTTAGATAAACTGGTTTCCTTTATCAACAGGATTGGTTTATACATTTACAGCATTTGTTATAGGATATATTGTTGCATATATTTCAGTAAGAATATTTAGGTTAGACCAGGCCGTAGAGGGACAATGATCAATACATTTGTAAATGCAAATACAATTTTTATTGGTTTACCACTTAATATTGCGCTTTTTGGGAATGAATCATTGCCTTATTTTTTGATTTACTATATTACTAATACGATTTCAACATGGACTTTAGGTATTTATTTAATGACTAGCGATAGTAAGACAGGAAAAAGCAAAGTGGTTCAAAAGTTAGACTTGAAAAAACTTTTACCACCACCACTTATTGGGTTTTTAGTTGCTTTGTTCTTTTTGGTTTTACAAATTCCATTACCTAGTTTTGCAACCAGCACACTAACATATATCGGAAATATCGTAACTCCTTTGTCTCTAATTTATATAGGAATTGTTCTGGCTAAAGCGGGACTAAATACTATAACATTTGATAAAGATACAATTGTCACGCTTATTGGTAGGTTTATATTAGGACCACTTGTTATGTATACCGTGCTAATCTTAACAGCAAAAAATCTAACTACAACTGAATTTAAAACATTTGTTGTGCAATCAGCTGCACCTGCTCTTGCTGTTTTACCTATTCTTGCAGGTAATGGTGATGGAGATGTTGAGTTTTCTACAAATGTGGTAACATTGAGTACTATTTTTATTTGTTGTTGTTATTCCAATTGTTGTTACATTGTTAGGATAAAAAATATTAGTTTAATCGATATTGTGATATATAAGAATTCTTTCAATAAGAGTTTGGCTACTGGAAGAAAATTTATGAAAAAAACAAGAAAAATAGTTGATGTTTTTGTTGGAGTTTAGAATAGTTATAAAAACGAGGTTATAATGTACCGACCTCCTAATCGTTAGATTTTGGTCTAACTTTTTGGGGGTCGGTACATCTTAGTCGCTTTTTCTATGCCCACAATTTGAAAAATGGGAAAACATCATCTATAACGACTTGCTTCGTAGGGGGCAATATAGATGTCGGTGTTGTAGAACACGATTTTAAGGAAGTACATTATTCCTAAACATGATAACAGTGGTATTTTTGTACATTGTAGTAGAGGAATTTTGCTTTGATGAATCAATCATAGATTCATAAAAATATTGTGAGTGATTATACTATATATTATAAAAATAAATAGAGATACTTTGATATAATAGTTTTTAACCAACAAAAATAATATCAAAAAGGAGTATCTCTCATGAATATTATAACATACAGATGTAAATACTATCAAATTACTGCGCGGAGAAAACGAATAGAAAGAAAAATCTTATATAACCGTAGTATCAAAAATATTTCTCAAAAGTGTAACATATGTCTTGACAACTAAGAAACTTGTTTTTTATTTGTGAATTATTTCGCTTTATAAGGGTATATGCAAATGATATAATTATTTGTATATAAATAAATCAAAACAATTAATAATAAATAAAATTTAAAGTTTTATAGGAGACAATTATGGAGACTTGAATGCAACATTTTTGGAAATGATACATCACTAGATATCAAAGAAGAATTTTTAGAAGATATAATCTTGGAGAAGAAGTACAAGATATAAAAATTACTACTCTTAGAAGAAGATGATAAGATAGGTTTAATGTAATTTTTGCTCTGCTCACTGTATGTGGGAAGTTGGACAGTTAGATGATGAATTTTTATAAAGTAAAAAATATAATTATTAGTGAGGAAGATTTAAAAGTAAATGAAGAATTAGGGTGCAGATAATAAATTTATCAAACAAAGAATTAAAAATTTAGAAAAGTTTTGAAAAATTAGCATAAAAAGAAAAACCGAAGAAAAGAGTAGCTCCTCCTGTAGAAGTAGAAAGTAAATATAGGAATGGTGCAGTGATGTTATTTAATTATGTAGATGAAATGTGGGGAGAAGTTATAGCTGTTGAAGGTAAATTTTATGATAAAGAAACATTTTACCACTATATTCAAACAGACATTAAAAATGGCAGAAAAACCAACGATGGAAGACGTGTTAAAAAGCACACATCGATTGATCCGAGTTTCCATAGTAAAGAATATAATTCATTTAGAGATCCAATTTACTATCACTACTTTGTAAAATTTAGTTTCCGGATATTTAAAAAGTAGTGGAACAAAAAGATTTGAAAAATATAACGACCATGCTTTTTGAAATTATTGGTTATTTAGCTGATTGGGAAGATGCTCTAGTGGTGCTTTTCATTACTTTGATTATTATAGACAAAAACAGCAGAAGAATTTAAAGAATGCGTGATGAGAGAACTTACAAAAATTATGAAAATAACCTGATGTGAGAACAAAAATGACAGTTGCAGAGATAGAAAAAGAGTTTCTGACTCGTGTATTAACAAGGTAGTAGAAAATTATGGAAGTAGAAATAGAATCAACTGATTTTTCAGCAACACCATTTAATAGTATCCCGGAAAGTTTAAGAGAGAAATAAACTTAAGTTTGTAAAAGGAGAGCAAATGGATTTATTAATTAAAAATTAAAATGAAAAATAGATAAAATTTCATATCTTCAATGAACTGAAAATTATGAAATTTTTATCAAAGGATGATATTTTGACTTTTGCTACAAAATTATGAAAACCACTAGAGATGAAAATGTTCAGTTATTTTGAAAATTTTCAAAAAGAAGAAAATAAATGGGACTATTTCGAGAAGATATGGAAGTCAAGAACTTAATACGATTCTTATCAATGTGATTAAAGAAAGAGAAACCATATACGAATTTCTATAAACCAAAATGAAACGATGTTCAAAAATATTCAATATTGACCCTTCTTAAAAAAGGCTTGCAATTTGCAAAACCATTACAATCCCAAATATAATCTTTTCGTTTTGGTTTCA